>Ga0265299_10000001_pt1 | contig 877254 bp, 817 predicted proteins | sample AusTroGonzalo_MG_4_FD_193485 | JGI IMG/M metagenome (GOLD analysis project Ga0265299, IMG submission 193485) | Bovine rumen microbial communities from tropical cattle in Woodstock, Queensland, Australia - Gonzalo_02 | ecosystem: Host-associated > Mammals > Digestive system > Stomach > Rumen ... | reverse complement strand
ATCAATATATAGCTTTACTCATATGGTAATAATTATGGCCATTAGTATAGGACTATATACAATTTTTTCTATTTTCACAACTTATTTAACAATTTTATTATTAGATGTTTTTGCTTTTAACTACTCATTGATTTTTTCAATTCAAGAAATTCCTGTTTTGGTAAGAAATAAAAAAAGATTGAATAAGATAATTAAGTATAGATATCAGAATACTAATAAGAGTGAATTGTTTATGGACCAAAGCAATACCAAAACACTTCATGACGTTATCCAATTTATGGTTTTAAATGATGGAATTATTGCATCTTATAATTCATTAAAACAATATAGAGGAAAAGAATCAGGTTCTTATAATTCAAATCTATTTGATTACTTGCTAACCTCACAGAATGAGTATTTTTGGGATGCTTCCTTAGATTTAGAAGTGTTATCATCAAATATTGGTGGTAAATACAAAAATATTGAAATAATAAAAGCTATAGATACGGCTTACTCGAATATAATTGTTTTGTTATCTAACGATGTTTCAATAAATTACAAAAATGATTTTACTGAAGATAAGACTTATCATTTAACCAGGTCAATTTTTGCGTTGCATCGAATATGTACAAATTTGAAACTAGAAGCCAAAGAAAATAACAATTTGAAAGAAATTACAACAGATATAGTATTGTCAAGCTTTTCCGAAAAAAGAGACGAGAAAAAGGATTTATCATTTGCAGTATTGATGTCTGTAGTTTCTCTTAAAGATGGAGAAGTATGGTTTATTAGACAATTGAGAGATAATAATTTATATCCATCATCATTATTTTCTTTTGAAAATAATTTGTTAGGATTATTTATAAGCATTTTTATTTCACACATAATAAGAAAAAAACTTGTTAGTGATGAAAAAATTAACATATTAAATTCTTTTTTGCTGGAACCTGCTGCAGGGTTAAATAGTGATGGTAGTTCATGGAATCAATTAATGGCTAAAATGTTAGAATTTTCTAATTCAAAATTTGTGGTGAAGTCACTAATTGATTTAATTGAAATTTATAATTCTATTCCAGAATCACAATATTATTTTGTAAAAAATATGATGGTTACCGATGCTTTAAATGATTTTGATAAAAGAAATATCATTGATGCATGGCTTGAAATTGTTATGTTTGGAGATTGTTTTGGAATTGAGAAAAAAGATATTGAAGATGTTATTAATTGCCTTGATGATGCGACTAAAGCGTGTTTTATAGATACTATTTCTAAAAAATGGATTATTGATAATCAATTGAATAAAAATTATCAAATTAGCTTTTTGAATGCATTTAATATTCATTTTGATAAGGTTGATGTGAATTTTTATAATAAAGATATTATTGAGTTTTTGATTAAATATAAAAATGATTATTATAAAAATAATTTAATTGAAAAAATCAACAACGATATAGAAGATATCAAAATAATGAAAGATAAAATTAAAACGACATTTAACCTATCGATTAGCAATAATGAATTTTTGGATAATAACATTGACTTATCTAGAGAACAATCTGTATTTTTTAGTTGGAGATTGGAAAAGGGTGATTTGAAGATGCTTTTAGATGCATATCTGAAGCAACTTCCTGAATCAATAATGTATTCCTTTAGAAAAGAAATAGAAGCTAACATTTCTCCTTTAGTGATTAATGATTATAAGCTAACAAAGGAACAGATGAATCAAATTTTGGATTTTAAACCAGACAAACATAGTTTATTGAATGGCATAATTTATAATACAACTGATGAAATAAAGCAAATTGGATATAATATTCCTTCATTAAAAACTAGAATGTTGCCAACGAATCTATATATGAAAGATGATTGTATAAGAATAAATGCTGAGTATGATGAAGAACATAGTAATATAAGATTCCTTAATGATGAGGAAATTGACAATATAATAGATAATGAGTATCAACTAATAAATGGTTTATACAGATTCAGCGAGTATTCGAATGATATTACTAGAAGTTTTCTTGTTACGCGTGATGAATTAAAACAATTATTAAAGAAAAGAGTTATGTACGCATTTATAGTTTTTAAGAAGAAAATCATAATAGATAAAAGTAAATGTTTATGGTTTAAAAATAGTGAAAAATAATAATTAAGATTGTAGGAAGTGTTATTGTTGACTTTAGATGATTTACTAAATAACAAATCAAATGATATAAAAAAATAATTGGCTAAATTATACTTTTTGAATATATTCATCGAAAATTCTAAAAGAAATTTAGATGTATTATTGATGGATTTTTATGGTGCATCATATGCTTATAACGAATCTGTTTGTGACTATGAATATCATTTTTTATAAATTCAATCCTAAAAATGATAAAGCATTTATTGAAGCTGATATGATTGAAGATGCACAAGCTAAAAAAGAGTTTGAGAATGCTGTTTATAATAAGTTTGGAAAGGACAAAGTAAAATCATTATATTATTGGTTTCTAGAAAGAAATTATATCGATTCTGATGATTATAGCAATTTATTATCAATAAGAGATTTAAGGAATAGAATTATTCATGAATTTGATAAAAAAGAAAACCTAAAATTCCAGATGTAGATTCTCAAATAGAACTATTATTTAATATAAGAAATAAATTGATTACTAATTGGATTAACGATGTTGAATTATCAGCTATACCAGATCCTACAAATGAAGATTTGATTCTTTTAAAAAAGATGTATTCTGATGAGTATTGGCATAGATTATACGCTAAGATAAACGAATAATCTCAACTGTAAATAATTGTAGTTATTTGTATCTCAAAATGACAAAACAATAACATAACTAGTCATAGACTTACTGAAAGTGGTCGTTTTGGTGCAAATAAGTACATGATAAAAAATTGATGAAATTGCTGGTAGGAATACCAGCTTTTTTCTTTGTGCCCTAGCTACTACCGAGTCTAGTATTTATCGGCGATTTTAAATTTTATGCATTAAGTTCCACCCGCTTTTAACAAAAATGCTATAAAACCGTGCTAAATACTTGCACAGTTACAAAAACAGTGTATAATAAAATAAAAAAGAGGTTATAACTATGATTTGTAAATTTACTGTTGAGAATTTTAAAGCTTTTGCCGAGAAAGTAGAGTTAGATTTTTTTGCTAATGGTAATATTAAAAGATTTGATTATAACTACATTAAGGCAAAGGATAAAAATGTTTTGAAAACCATAGGCTTTTACGGTCCTAATAATACTGGAAAAACTTGTATTTTGATTGCACTTGTTAATTTAAGGGCATTGATGCTCAATGAACCACATGAAAATTTTGAAAATGTTTTTGCTGGGAACAATAGTGGAACATCGTTTAGCGTAGAATACTACATTAATGGTAGATTTTATGTTTATTCAGTGTTATATGACAATCGAACCAGGCAATATGTAGAAGAAACGCTCTTGTTAAAAGAATATGCAAATAACTCTAGTAGGAATAAGAAAATTTTTGAGCGGAAAAATAATACTTTAAATTGGATTGGTATGGCCGATGATTTAAAGAATGCCAATATCATAAGGCTCTTCTCATTGTCTTTTCCGTTTATGATTGTTTTTAATGATGATAAGAATGTAGAAATGAAGCGGGCAAAGCAAGATTATTTAGATTTTGCACATTCTATTGTGTTTTTAAGGATGGATTTATTACCGATTGATATCTCAAAAACAATCAACCTTATGCAAAATGATGCTAAAGCCAGTTTGTTTGTTAAAGAGTTTGTTAAGAATTGTGATCTTCATATAGATGATTTTGGTTTCGATGACAACGTTATAAGTGATACTAATATTGACGAAAAATTGCACAATGCTATGCAAAATCCTGCATTTATGAAAGAAAGCCTTAAACTTTACAGCAAGCATAACGGATATCGAGTACCTTCTATTTTTTTTGATTCTATTGGGACTATTAAGTTAATTGCGCTCTCTAGTTATATTTATGATGCACTTAGGAAGGGAAAAATTTTAATTATAGATGAAATTGATAGTTCATTGCACCATATCATAACTAAATCAATAGCGGCAATGTTTAACAACATGATTAACCAAAAAGCTCAATTAATTTTTACTACACATGATGTTTTGCTACTCGATTTAAAAGAAATGTTTAGAAAGGATCAGATTTGGCTTGTTGATGTTTTGAACGCTAGTTCTAGCAAGATTACTAGATTGTCTGAATTTACATCGCGAAGTGAAGGTGGAATTAGAGGCGATGAAAATATCACTGAATACTATCTAAAAGGACAATTCGGATCAATACCAACACCAGATTTGTTTTCCTCACTAGAGGAGGCGGTATCTGATGAATGAATTCCGCGCTAGGAAGAATGTTCTGATAATTGCCGAGGGCTTTGAAGAAAAACTGTACATAGATAAATTATTATCCTTTCCAAAAATCAATAAAAAAGTGTATCATTTTGCGGATACAGTAAACGTTAAAGGAAATGGAAATATACCAGCTAGGTATCAATATGAGCTTCAACGAGGATATTATGATGTCATACTTGTTTTTTGCGACGCTGACAGGGGTAGAAAACAATTTGTTAATTTGGTTGAAACAATCGGTGAGAACTTTTTTGCAGATAAAAGCAATGGTATCAAGGTTTTCATTTTTGCGAATCCAGTTACGCTTCAAATCGTACTTTCACACTTCGGAACAGTAGCTTTAAAGAATGTTGCCAAAAAAATAAATGCGAAAACAGTGGAGAAAATGACAGGCATAAAGAATTATCGTGCAAGTCAAGCACAGATTGAGGAAATGGTAAACAAAATACATTCAAATTCCGTAGACAAGTTTAAACAAAACTTACAAAAGATATCTAGAGATTTCAATGAAATACCAAGCACCAATTTTTTAACATTCCTTGAAAGATTTGAGAGCGATGATACCAGTTGGATTGATGATATCAATAGTCTTAGGAAAAAGTAATAAATCAATCTACTAGTTACTATGATCAATGGGAAATAATTAGTATATTTGACATTTCTATGCTTACTTTGTTATTCTTATGTACATAGTATGTGAGTGATTTAGAGATGATATTTATAAAAATTAATTAACCTTGCAATTAATTTGATTATTGACAATATAAACAAGGGAATACCGATGACTAGAGCAAATAATTTGATTGGTAAATCGTTCAGTTCTTTTATAATAGGAAAAACAATAGATAGCGCATCAATGAACCACATACCTATTTTGGAAAAAACAACCAATACAATTTGAATCATGGGAACTACCTCCTAACATTATTATAAATGCTACATAACAAAAAACAACACTAATAAGGGCTAACCGCTTAACACAATTAGCCCTTTGTATTTCTTATTTGCTTCTCTCTATGACATTGTCCTTTAGATTCTCATAGAAGAATTGGTAATCATAGAGGTGGTAGGCACCTTTCTCATCCCCGAGGACAGTCGCACTATAGACTTCTTTATCAACATCGGTGACTTTTAAGGTTCCTCTAGTAGGATCAATATAACAACCGGTGAAGTTATCATATTGGGCTAGTAGATTACCATAGGTATCAAAGAACTTGGCTCCTTTGTTTAAAGATTTATCAGCTACCTCATTATCAGTTGTCCAAGTTAAAGGATTGATAGAATGGGTATACTCACCTTCTTTAATGATATAGGAGTGATCTATTGATGGATCTTCACATTCAAATGAGATGATGACTTTTTGGTCTTTTTCCGATGTCGCTGCTTTTAAGCGACTATTAGTCTTGAGATAATCATCACTTACCTGCCAGCCGATGGCATAACAGGCGACATATCTTTTATAGAAGGTTTTGTTATTGACATAGTCTTTAAGGAGTCTTAAACACATATCGGCTCCTTGGGAGAAGCCAGCTAAGATAATCTTATTACCATTGTTATAGTTATATAGATAATATTCAAAAGCTTGTTTAACATCCTCATAGGCAGTATTTAAGCATTCTTCGGTATTATCTTCTAAGTAGGCATTGAGATTCGCACAGTGGTAATAAGGGGCGAAGAATCTAGTCTTCGTATCATAGATACCGCTTTCCATCTTAGTGGCTCCTAAGAAGATGGATTTATTCTTTTCGTTGAGTTCAAGATTACCACTTCCACCTTTAACAGTTGGGGCGATGAAGAAAGTATCTACTTTTAAATTTTCTTCATCTTCTTTAATACACCACATATCTTCTTCTTTATAAGGATTATTAGTAAAATCTTTTTCTTCTTTACTACAACCGACAAAGAAAGAGAAGAGTAGTGGTAACACTAATAATAAATATCCTTTTTTCATATCGACATCACCAAGAAAAGTGTAATTCGAAAAAAGGGTTTTGTAAATATGACATTTATACTTTTAAATCAGGGTTATTTAGGATTTCCTCAATTAATGATTTATATAGATTCTTTTCTTCTATTTTTATTATTGTGGTGATTCTTTTGCCGGCATCTTTGCTGGAGGCACCACAATGATAGATTAGTTCATTATCCATACCATAATCAATTATGATATACCTATCATGAAATCTATTATTGTTTTGTTTGATTGCGATATCAATGCCAGTATCAGATTTGAAATCATTAACAAAACTAGAATTTAGGTTGTTACCACCCCAACTTGAAGTCAATTTTTTTGATATCAGGATTACTTCCCATTCATTTTTGTTTAATTGGAACCTAAAATCACGGCATATCTGTTTTTTTATTTATAAAGGACATTTTCTAAAAAATATCGATATAAACAAGAGATAACTAATTTTATAAATTAAAACGCTATTTAAAATCTAAATATTTATAAAATATTTTGTTGTCATTAATTAAAGCTTAAAGCTATAATTAAAATGAAAAGGAGGAGAGAGACAATATGACCAAAAATTGGATTAAAAAGATTTTAACATTTTTTACATTTGTCTTAACCATCTTTGTCCTGGCGTCCTGTGGCGAGATTATTCCTTCCGGAAATAAGAATGCTAATTCCGAAGGCCGCTACATCGTTCATTTTGAGGCGATTGCCGCCACTTGTGATAGCGAGGGCAGAGAAGAGTTTTGGTATGACATGGATTCGAGAGAATATTTCTCGGATGCTGATGCCAAAAACAAAATTGATGGCCCTGTTGCTATTCAAGCCTTAGGCCATACTTACTCGGTCAGCTATACCTGGTCGAGTGATAATTCTACATGTACTGCTGCTAAAGCATGTACAGTCTGTGGGAATATCGAACTCTCGGAAACGGTTACAGCAACCCGGACAGTTGATGTTGAACCGACTGCTACCGAAGATGGTAGTGCAACTTATGTCGCAACGTTCACTACTCAAGGCTTCGAAGCACAAACAAAAGTAGGCGTTATTCCTGCGTTAGGCGATTTAACTAACTATGGTAGTGAATCGGAACCACTAACCGTAACCGAAGCTCTAGCAATCGCGCAAGCTCAATGTTTAAGCCATGGTGATTATTCACTACAACAAGCTTGGGTTAGAGGTACTGCTAAGACCAGTCCTGTTATTAATGAAGCCTACTTCGGATCATTTGAATTAACAGATGGTACTTCGACATTAATCATCTATAGTTCCAACAAGTCCGAAACCTGTGATGAACTCTATCAAAACGATACAGTCACCATCCATGGATATTTACAGAAGTACTCTAACAATTTCGAAATCGCGACCAAGACCGTCAGCGATGACGAGAAATACCAACCAGAAGCTTTAAATAGAGTTGCTGGTCAAGGTAGTGTTACCATTACTCAATCTAATGGTGGTACATTAGAAGCCTCTGCTGCTACTGGTACCAATGGTACAACCTTCACTATCACCGCCACACCAAACGAAGACTTCAGTGTGGTCAATGTTAAAGCTAATGGTGTCGAATTAGAAGCCAACAACGATGGTACCTATACCGCGAAGTTCGGTGGTAGCGTTAAAGTTACCGGTACCTTCAAGGATGATTTCTCTGTTGAAAGCAAAGTTGCTGAATATGACTTTACAAGCAGTTCAACAGCTGGCTCCTTAGAAGTTCCTGGCGAAGGCAAGGAACACGCTGGTGAAGATATGTTAAAGGCTTTCTTCCTTGAACATGCTTCAACCGAAGGTAGCTTAAGCAATGTTGTTCTCGAAACATCCAATGTTTCTAAAGTCTACGAAGGCGATAATACCGCTATTGGTAATGGCGTTACCGGTCTCAAAGCTGGTACAGGTAGTGCCATGGGCACCTTCACCTTAAGAACCAATACAGCCATCACTAAAGTTGTCATCACTGGTTACAGCTGGACAACAAGTGATAAGCTCTCCTTAAATGGTGAAGAAGCTTCCTTGGGTGGACCATATGCTTCCGCCGAAGCCGTTGAAGTCACCTTCTTATTACCAGGCGTCAAACTCTTAGAATTTGAAACCAATAAGAGAGTCATTATTGAAAAGATCGAATTATACACCTCTTCATATACAACCAGATTCTATAGTGAAGATGGTACAACTGAATATGAAGATTTCAGACAAGTTTTAGCTGCTGGATCATTATTAGATCCACACAATGAGCAAGATGCTCCAACCAAAGATAGTGATGCTCAATACACCTACACCTTTGCTGGTTGGGCAACCGAAGTCGGCGGTGAAGCTTTAGAAAACTTACCAGCCGTTTCTGCATCATCTAAATACTATGCAGTATTTACACCACACTTAAGAAGTTACACCATTACCTTCATCAATGGTGATGGTCAAGAATTACATCATGAAGACTTTGAATATGGTGCGACACCAGTCTTTAATGGTACAGTCGCTCCAACCAAAGCTTCTGATGAAACTTATAATTATTCATTCGCTGGTTGGGCCACAACCGCTGATGGTGAAGTCTTAACTGCTTTACCAGAAGTTAATGGCGCCGCAACCTTCTACTCCATCTTTACAGGTATTGAAAAAGATAAATACGTTGTTAAATGGGTTAACTATGATGGTACAGTCTTAAAGACCTCTGCTGAATACCATATTGGTACAGAGTGCTTAGAAGTCTATGATGGTGAGGCTCCAGTCAAACCACAAGATGCTCAATACACCTACACCTTCGCGGAAACCTGGACTCAAGAATCGGAAGAAAATACCGATAACATCATCTATCGTGCGAACTTCACACCACACTTAAGAAGTTACACCATCACCTTCTACGATGAAGATGGTACAACCGTTTTAGGTAGTGATGAATTCGAATATGGTGAACTACCAGAATTTGCTCCAACTACCGCCCCAACAAGGGCCCCAAGCTATGACTTAGAACAATTAAAGCTCTACTTCTATAGTTGGGAAGGCGATTTCACTGAGGATTTAGCCCCTGTTACTGGTGAAGCTAGCTACACAATTGAATTCTCTGCCACAACCAGAGATTTAGAAACTTTCGGTACTGGTTTTGAAGTCGACGAGGGCTTTGGAACAACTATTACAACTTATAAGAACACCACTGAAACCGAGTTTGGTGTTGAACCATACGTCATTTATGTACTTCAAGGTAGACCAACAACTACTGATAAAATTAATGATGGACAATCTCTGCAAATGAGATGGAATTCCACAGATACATACAAAGATTATATTGGTCACGCTAGAACAGGCTTTGTCGTCGAAGAAGTTATGTATCTATCCTTTGTCGCCAAAGCGCAAAACGGATTGAAAGTCGCAGTTTCCTATTCTGTTAATGGCGGTGTGGAATGGCTTGGCGTCCAAACTTACGATTTAAGTACATCCGCGACACTTAAGACATATGAAATTGCTTCTAATTGTGATATCAATACTAGAAAAGATATCATGATTAAATTTGAGATTGTCTTACCAGACCCACATCCAACTGCTGAAGATTCTAGATTGACAATCGATGATGTTTGCTTCTATGTCTTAAAACTTAACGATGAAGAAGCTGCTGCCAAGGTTACTGGCAAGATTGAGGCGTTGCCAGAGGCAAATGCTATTGTTGTTACTGATAAAAACGCTGTTGAAGCCGTTGAGGCAGCATATAACGCTTTAACCGCTGAAGGAAAAGCCTTAATTTCCGCTGCTAATGTTACAAAATTACAAGAAGTTAGAACTGCTCTTGATGCCGCCATTCTAGCAAACCAAAAGACAGTAACTTATACCTATTATGATTCTACAACAAATTCAATTACTGCTGATTATGGCTCAAAATTGGATAAACCAGAAGATCCAGTAGTTGCTGGCAGAACATTTATTGGTTGGTCAACTGATCAATACGGAAATACTTTATGGGATTTCGATAACAATACAGTTGCTGATAGTATGACATTATATGCTATTCATACTATTTCTGTTGAGGAATTCTTAACTGCCCACGATGCAGAAAACTATAGTTACATCGAAGCGTATGTTGGATTTAGAACATATCCAACAGGAAACTCCACATCAGTACTAGTCAACGAAGATGGTAGTGCTGTCTTTGTTAAATATAGTTTCACTGATATTACTCTTGGTAACAAGATTATTATGAAGGGTAAATATTTATTAGAATATAACCTTGATAAAGTTACAAGTTGTGTGATTTATAGAGTTATAAATAATTCTACTGAATTACCTGCTATCACTGCCACAGAAGTCACCTTATCAGAAATTGAAACCGCACTTGCCACAGCACAAACTAGAGATTATGATAACAAATTAATCACTGTTTCTGGCTACTGGCATGTAAAAGATGGATATGGATACATTGTTTCTAATAAAGGAACACCAGCTGATGCGGTTAGAACAAATATTGCTGCTGCCACATATGCTGATAGCACAAGACTAACATTAACAGGCTATGTAACATACCATTACGATGCTGATACAGTCCATACAATTACCATTAGTGGTTCCGCTTCAAATGTTGAAGGTATCAAATTTGAATCTAATTCTGCCTCTGTTGCTATTGGTGAGACTACATCAGTCGTATTGAATTTACTTGGTACTCCAACCGGAACCGCTTCTTATGCCTCCGATACAACAAGCGTTGCTACAGTTGATGCTTCTACAGGCGTTGTTACTGGCGTCGCCGCTGGTGAGGCTGTAATCACCGCCACATTAGGTGATTACACGGCCAGCTATATTGTTACAGTCACTGCTGGCAATACACTTACCGCTACTTATACTGTAACGTCCAAAACAGCTGTCAGTAGTTCTGGTGCTACACCAACTGGCTCTGCTGCCACCTATACACAAACATATAATACAGTTTCACAAATGACCAACAATAATAGTGTAACCTTAACTATTACTGGTTATGATGGAATGACTATTACTGGCATTTCCTTGAATATGAAATCTAATAAATCTGGTGGTGCTGGTTATATGACAGTTACCGTCGGAACTACCACTATAGCTTCGATTGGATCATCTAATGCTGGTGTTGCATTTAGTAACGCCGCTTGGAATGGTGCTTATTCTCAAGCGTATGTTGATATTGAATTGGATGTCACTTCTACTATTGTTGGAACCGGCCAGGCTATAACTATCACAATTAATGCCACGGCAAATTCATTATTCTTTGCTGGTGCAACGATAAGTTATACTGCCGAATAATTAAAATCACGAAAACACATAGTAGTGTTTTTTGGAAAATTAATTTATAAAAAAGACCAGGGGTGTTGCCCTGGCCTTTTTATATTGTGTTAGTAATTAATTGCTATCCTTCCATTTTTCGATTTGCAGTTTCGACGCAATATATACAGCAATCTGCAAACCAATTACCATTTTCATCGCCGAAAGTTCCTTTGAAATATTTTTCTAATTTTTTTCGCATGTTTGCCGTTTCTTCTACTTCTATATTTCCGGGAATTTGGCGTTTCCAATCTAAAAACATCAAAAAAATAAAATCTCGCATAATTCTTAAATCGACTTCTTCAATTTCAATCATTCTTTCTTTTTCCATTGATATTCTCCTTCAAATTGACTGAACTAGTTCAAAAAAGTGGACTTGTTTGTCCACTTTCTTTGTTTTATCTCGATCCCTTGTCGTAAGGTATGCCTTCCGCTTTCGGACAGGCTGATTTCTTACGGGATATGATTAAGACTAATAAGACTACCACATAAGGGATAATGTTATAGAAGTAGATTGGTAGACCTAACTTAGATAGGAAATCAATACCAGAGGAGATTGGTCCAATACATTTTAAGAAGCCGAATAGCAAGGCTCCAAAGGCGATGCTGATTGGATTCCAGTTACCGAAAATCATAATGGCTAGTGCTAAGAAGCCCATACCAGCGATACTGCTTTCGGCTGTACCAGCAGCACTGGTTGCGATGTAAGCATAACCACCAAGTCCGGCTAGGAAACCAGAGATTGTAGTTCCTAGATAACGCATCTTATAGACATTGATACCAACGGAGTCAGCAGCTTGTGGATGCTCGCCACAGGCCCGCATATGAGCCCCTATCTTAGATTTATATAACCAGAGGGATAATAAGATATAGACTCCGATAATGATAAAGGTTGAGATATAAGCCTTATCAATAAAGATTCTTAAGATTGGTGAGGCTTCCGGATTTAAGATGGCATAGGTTGGCATTGGGTTCATGACTAGTTTTTCTTGTTGAACGAAGATTGTACAAATAGTGATAACTAATGCTGGAGCCAACATATTGATGGATGTACCAGCTATGGTTTGGTCAGCCTTTAATCTAATAGCTGCCGATGATAGTAATAGGGATATCAAGGCACCGGCAACACCGGATATTAGTAAGGCGATGACAAACATCAGTTGTTGGCTGTTAGCAAAGGCGCCACTTTTCTGAACGATATAGACGAAGATAGCACCGACGAAGGCACCGAAGATCATTTCACCTTCTAAGGCGAGGTTAATGATACCACTGCGTTCGGCGAATACGCCGCCTAAGGCTACGATTAATAAAGGAATCGCATAGATTAATGTTTTCTGTAAGATTAGAACTAAACTATCCATTATTGGCACCTCCTTCTTCCTCTTTTATTTCTTCTTTGTTTTCTTCCCTTGGGGGATCACCGGGACTTGTGATATTCAAGGCCAGTTTATATTCTCTTCTTTCTTTCCGACGGTTTAATAGCTCCTTAACGAAGCGAGTGAAACCAGCGGAGTAGATTATGACGGCGATGATGATATCCGCGATGTAGCGGTTATAACCGACCGATGTTAGATATTCGCCACCTTGGTTTAGATATCTAATAAAGAGTGATGAGATAATAACACCTATTGGGTTACAGTTCGCAAGGAAGGCGGATGCGATACCATTGAAACCATAACTTGGTAGGGCTGAATATTGACTGACAAAGTTATATTCAATACCTGGGTTTAGATAATATAGGGAGGCACCAAGACCAGCAAGACCACCAGCAATAGCCATTGATAAGATGATATTTCTTTTCTCATTTAGACCGGCATAGCGGGAGGCATTACGGTTGGCACCACAGGCCTTTAATTCATAACCTAAGGTTGTCTTATTTAAGAGGATATAGATTAGAATCGCGAATATTATCGCGATGATAATACCGATATCGATATAAGACCCGGGGAACAGTTTATCCAGTCCCAGCTTAGGCGTGTAGTTCCCACTTTCTATAGTTTTAATTAAGTAGGAGCCTTTGGTATTTTCTTTAGAGATAATTGCACTTTGATTTGAGAAGATCCAAGTGGCGAGGTTAGCAGCTATCCAGTTGGTCATAATACAGACAATAACTTCATTGATATTGAAGAAAGCTTTTAATAGACCGGATAATACGCCCCAAAGGGCACCCATTATCATACCTGCTAGCAATGCTAATAACCAGACAAAGATACCAGCAACTCTCGTATTGGTTTGGATATAGAGTCCTACTAATAAGGCCCCCATTGTACCCATAACATATTGACCGGCGGCACCGATGTTGAATAAGCCTGTCTTATAGGCTATTGCTACCGATAGACCGGTAAAGATTAGTGGTACAGCATAGAAGATGGTGTTACCAACATTAGAGAGGACATATTTACTAATAGTACTCGCGAAAGGTCCTTTTAATAATCTTCCTAAACCGGATAAGGCATTACCAATACTGATATCAGGATTGATAAAGGAGATTACTAACATGATGATGAAGCCTGCTAGCAAACCTATGGCTACACTTATCAAGGATGATAATAAGGAGCGAGTAGCATCTTTGTTATAGAGATTTACAAAGAATGATGGTTTATTATTCTTTTTACTCATTGTTAGCACCATCCTTTCTCATATATTTCTCTTGGCGTTTGGCGCCAGACATATATAGACCTAACTCTTGAGGTGTGACATTCTTAGAATCGAATTCACCGACGATTTCACCCTCATACATGACATAGATACGGTCGGATAAGTTGATGACCTCATCAAGTTCAAGTGATACCAGTAGGACCGCATCACGATCATCCCTTTGTTTAACAATCTTCTCATGGATTAGTTCAATCGCGCCGACATCTAGACCTCTTGTTGGTTGGAAGGCGATTAAGAGTTTATGGTCTCTATCCATTTCTCTAGCGACAATCGCTTTTTGTTGGTTACCACCTGACATGGAACGAGCAGGTGTTATTGGACCTTGACCAGAACGGATATCGTATTCTTCAATCAGTTTAGAAGCATATTCTCTAACCTTGTTGAAGCGAATGAAGCCATTCTTTTGGAACTCGGGTTCGAAATATCTTTGGAGAACCAGGTTCTGTTCTAAGGTGAAGTCGAGGACAAGACCATATTTATGTCTATCTTCGGTTATATGAGCCATACCATTTGTGTTACGGTATCTAATGCTCATATGGGTGATATCTTCACCATTTAGGATTATTGATCCCGATTCGACATGTTCTAGACCGGTGATGGCATTGACAAAGTCGGTTTGACCATTGCCTTCAATACCAGCGATACAGACGATTTCACCTTCTCTAACATTGATGGCGACATCATTGATACTATTTTTCTTATGGATTTTACTTTTAACAACTAAGTTGTTAACTTCTAAGATGTTTGCTCCTGGTTTAGCTACTTCCTTATCAACAGTCATTTTGACCATTCTACCAACCATCATTTCTGATAATTCTTCGATGGTGGCATCTTTGGTATCAACTGTACCGATGTATTTACCTTTTCTAAGGACGGTGCAGCGATCGCAAATGGCTTTGACTTCATTTAGTTTATGGGAGATGAAGATGATTGACTTACCTTCTTTTTTAAGGTTTTCCATAATCTTCATCAATTCATCGATTTCTTGGGGTGTTAAGACAGCTGTTGGCTCATCAAAGATGAGGATATCATTGTCACGATATAGCATCTTTAGGATTTCGACTCTTTGTTGTTGACCAACTGTGATATCGGATACATGGGCATCGAGATCGACAGCAAGGCCATATTGTTCAGATAAGGCTTTGACTTTCTTACGAGCAGCTTTCTTAGTGATGATACCGAGTTTGGAATCCTCAAAGCCTAAGATAATGTTGTCAACAACTGTGAAGCATTCAACCAATTTGAAGTGTTGGTGGACCATACCAATACCTAAGCGGTGAGCATCGTTAGGATTATTGATTTTGGTTAATTCGCCATTGACCCGAATCTCGCCTTCTTCAGGTTGATAGAGACCGAAAAGAACCGACATTAAAGTCGATTTACCGGCTCCATTTTCACCTAATAGGGCGTGAATTTCGCCCCTTCTTAGTTTGAAGGTGACATTGTCATTAGCGGTTATGCCAGGAAACTTCTTGGTTATGTTCAGCATTTCAATTACATAATCATTGTTTTCTTCCATGGTTTGCGTCCCCCTTAAGAACTATTAAATTCATTATAGCACAACGAAAATAAAAAAATAGTGGAGAAATTAATCTCCACTATTTTCTAATTAACACTTTATTAACTATTTAATTAAGGTGAAGTTAACGTGGGTGCTAGCAGCAACTAGTGTAGCCCAGGCTTCATCACTATTCATGTCGTTAGAGACGTTGTTGAGAATGGTAACTTGACCGTTCTTAACTTTGTTGAATAAGGTGTTGTATTCAGCAACTGTGAATGTGCTGAATCTCCAAGAAGATGTAGATGTTGGTAAACCAGTGGCATCATCAGCAGCACCTAAGTTGGAGAGTTTGTCGGCTAATTTGGTATCCCATTCGTTGTTGTAGTATTCGCCAAGAACTTTCTTGACAGAGGCGGTTAAGCCTTTAACAGCAGATGTGATAACTCTTTGAGATTCACTGGCTTGGTCAACGTCAACACCAATGATCTTACCATTTGTTGTTTCTTCGGCAGCAGCCTTAACGCTTTGGAGCATGGAACCACCACAGCTGAAGACGACTTGAACGCCATCATTGTACCAACCAGAGATTTGGGTTTGGAGTTCTGTGGAAGCGCTAAAGGTTGAACCATAGAGGAAGCTGATTCTAGCAGAAACAGTAGTATTTAATTCAGCGGCTGCGGCTTCAGCGCCTTGGATGTAACCATAAGCGAAACGGTTACAGGCAGCGTTTGTACCACCACCACCGAAGGTTCCACCTAAACTGGTGTAACCATCTTTAACAGCGGCATAGCCAGCTAAGTAACCGGATTCTTCTTCCTTGTAGGAGATAGCGGTAACATTGCTTAGGCCTAATTGCCAACCATCGACGAAAATAAACTTAACATTTGGATTGTCCTTAGCGACTGTGGAAATAGCAGTAGCTTGGAGGAATCCTGGGGTAACGATGACCTTGGCGCCATTTTCGATGGCTTGTTGCATAGCAGCAATACGGTCATTGTCTGTGGCATCCGCGCCATTGGCGGGTTGATAGTACTTATAGGTCTTTTTATTTGCTTCAGCAAATTCTTTAGCGCCATTATAGGTACCTTCATTAAAGCCACCATCGTGTAGTTGACCGACATCGGTAACAACAGCGATTTCGAATGTCTCTTTGCCGGAACAGCTTGCTAAGCTAGCAAGAGACACAACTGCAAGTGCGGTAACAAATATACTTAGTAATTTTTTCATAGTGCCCTCCTTAAATATATTTAACCATATTCATTATAGTATAGATTTTGGCTCTCGACTAGATGGCAAAATAGAAAATTTTTAATTGAATTATTAATTGCTTGATAAAGCCTAATAAATTTTGATTCAAAAAATTTTTAACGATATTTTCGTTAAATTTAATAACGCCTAGAAATTAAAAGAGCCCACCTAAGTGGACTCGAGGGGAAGCTAAACTAATACAGGGTGTTTAGTATCAATGTAATCGATTACAGCATCAGCAATATGCTTTTGACCAGCAATTGTGGGGTGAATTCCATCTTGTGAGCAGTAATCTAAATAATTGATAGCATCTAAGAAGATGGAACGGATATCAATGATATCACAGCCATATTTCAAGGCGTTAGAGATAATGGCGTTATTAAACAATTCCTGGTGGCGAGATAAATTCGATAAGTCATTATTTAAGAATTTTAAGACATTTACACCGTCGGCTTTCTTATCAATGATGTTGTAGAAGTAGCGCTCATTGTGAATGGGGAAGAGTGTGACAAAGATGACTTTGACATTCTTCGCCAATAGTTTTTGAGTGATATCTGCTAAGTGACGTTTAAAAATGCGATAATCGGTTTTTGAGGAATGGTGTTCAAATGGTGTCTTGCCAACTTGAATCCAATCATAATCGGCATCATTGCCACCTATAGATAAGACTAAGACATTCTTATCCTCAGGGTTAATGGTATTAATATATTCGTCGACCATGCTGCGATCATAGACTCTTTGGAGAGTTTGACCAAAGACGGACTTGTTGTTGATGGTAATTCCATAGTGTTGTTCGATTTCTTTGACAGCAGTTGTTTGTAGACGATTGATTTGTAAATTGTCATCGATAGTCAAACCTTTGGGAATGGAATCACCAATGATGGTAATCTTGTAATCTTGGATGTTCATACATATACCTCCTGTTCATCTATAAACATTATCGTGACTAGACTTTTGGGAGTCCACCTACTGAGCTATCAACTAATTCTACTATGTGATATCTTAGTTCTACCGAGAGTAGAATAGCGCCTTTTTAATATGCGTATTAGCACATTTTTGATATGAATTAATGAATACGTAGTTTTGATTATTTAATAAATGTTTATATAAGATTAGATACGATTGATTATTTTTTAGATATGCATCTTGTAATTTGAAATCGCTTACAATTAAAAAAGCTTTCGCTTTTTGAATTCAAACCCTTACAATAAGAGTGTAAATCTACGATTTATTAGAAAGGAAGATATGTATGTATAACAAAAATGCCTGGGAGAAATATGAATCTTATGATGAATTAATGGCTTTTGCGGAAGGCTATAAAGATTTTATCAGTATTGGTAAGACCGAAAGAGAAGTCGTTAAGGAATCAGTTAAGATTTTAGAGGCAAAAGGCTTTAAAAACTTAAAATCATTTAAGAGTTTAAAAGAGGGCGACAAAGTATACGCCGTTAACAAGAACAAAAATATTGCTTGTTTCATTATTGGTAAACGCCCAATCGAGGAGGGGCTACGAGTATTAGGCGCACATATTGATTCACCACGAATTGATGTTAAACAAAATCCATTATATGAAAATAAGAACTTTGCTTTTTTTGATACTCACTACTATGGTGGTATTAAAAAATATCAATGGGTCACCATACCACTAGCAATTTATGGTGTTGTTTGTAAGAAAGATGGTACTACTGTTGAAGTCAAGATTGGTGAGGATCCAAATGATCCTGTCTTTGGAATCAGTGATCTTTTACCACATTTAGGCAAAGACCAAATGCAGAAACAAGGTGCTAAAGTAATTGAGGGTGAAGATTTAGATTTAACGGTTGGTTCCATCCCTTTAAAGGAGTGCGAAAAAGATGCCGTTAAAGCGAATATCTTAAGAATTCTCAAGGAAAAATATGATATCGAAGAAGATGATTTTGTTTCCGCTGAATTAGAATTAGTACCGGCTGGCAAGGCACGTGACTATGGCTTTGATAGATCAATGATTGCCGGCTATGGTCATGATGATAGATGTTGTGCTTACACTTCGATGATGGCTGTTGCTGATGGCGAATCCCAAGAATTCACATCTTGTGCTATTCTTGTCGATAAGGAAGAGATTGGCTCTGTCGGCGCGACAGGAGCCCATTCCAAATGGTTTGAGAATGTTATCGCCGAATTAATTAATTTAAGTGATAATTACAATGATTTAAAGTTAAGACATGCGATGGAGAATACTAAGATGTTATCAAGCGATGTCTCAGCCGGATTTGATCCTTTATATCCCCAAGTAAGTGATGCTAAAAATAATGCATATCTTGGTAATGGAATTTGTTTCAACAAATTCACTGGTTCCGGAGGTAAGGGCGGAGCTAATGATGCTAATCCTGAATTCATCGCCGAAATCAGAAGAGTTTTAGATGATGCTGGTGTCTATTATCAAACGGGTGAACTCGGTAGAGTGGATCAAGGTGGTGGCGGCACTATTGCTTATATTCTCGGCAATTATAACATGAATGTTATTGATGCTGGCTTAGCAGTTCTAAGCATGCACGCACCTATGGAGATTATCTCTAAGGTCGATTTATATGAAGCTTATTTAGCTTATAAAGCTTTTTTAACATTATAGGAGGATTAGATATGGGGTTATACGATTTAACAGTTAAAAAGCAAGATGGTAGTGACTTTAACTTAAGTGAGTTCAAAGGTAAGGTATTATTGATTGTCAATACCGCTACTGGTTGTGGTCTCACACCTCAGTATGAAGGCTTGGAGAATTTATATCAAAAATACAAAGAACGGGGCTTAGAAATACTTGATTTCCCCTGTAATCAATTCCTCGGTCAAGCCCCAGGAACAGATGAGGAGATTAATACTTTTTGCACCCTCAAATATAACACTACATTCCCGCGCTTCAAGAAGATTAATGTCAACGGTAAGGAAGCTGATCCTTTCTTTGAATATCTAAAAAGTCAAAAGAAGGGGCGCATTAAATGGAACTTTACAAAATTCCTCGTTGATAGAGAAGGTAATGTAGTTGCTCGTTTCGAGCCGATGGAGAAACCAGAGAAATTCGAGGAGCAAATTGTCAAGCTTTTAGGTTAAAAATAATGATTTGAAAAGGAAGTATTCTATCTTCCTTTTCTTTATTCCTTGAAGGATGGTCATATTTTGTTTATAATTTTCTTGCGAAGGAGTGATTCTTGTGAAAGTTTTGCTTACAGGTGGAATGGGTTATATTGGTTCCCATACAGCCGTTGAATTATTAAATGCTAATATCGATGTTGTTATTGTTGATGATCTCTCAAACAGTGAGTTAGATGTCAAAGATAAAATCGAAAAAATCACTGGTAAAAAGGTGAAATTTTACCAAGTAAATATTGCGGATGTTTCGGCCTTTGAACAAGTATTTTTGAAAGAGGCAAATATTGACGCTGTCATTCATTTTGCTGCTTTTAAGGCGGTTGGTGAATCGGTTGCTCAGCCTTTGAAATATTATTCAAATAATTTAGGAGCAACACTTACACTTCTTGCTCTTATGAATAAATATAAAGTTAATAATTTGGTCTTCAGTTCTTCGGCTACTGTTTATGGTACGCCTAAGGTTGTCCCTCTAACAGAGGAGAGTCCGATTGGAACTTGTTCCAATCCTTATGGCTGGACCAAACTTATGAGTGAACAAATAATAAGAGATTATTGTGTTGCTAATCCATCTTTCCATGCGGTGTTTTTACGCTATTTCAACCCAATTGGTGCTCATAAGAGCGGATTGATTGGTGAGCACCCACATGGGATTCCTAATAATATCATGCCGCTTATCAATCGGGTGGCCAGTGGTTTAGATAAAGAATTAAAAGTCTATGGTGGTGACTATCCAACACGTGATGGTACAGGTATTAGAGACTATATTCACGTTGTTGATTTGGCTCTGGGCCATGTTATCGCAATTGATTATTGTGCTAAGCATACGGGCATGGAAATATTTAATCTGGGAACGGGTAGAGGCTACTCGGTTTTGGAGTTGATAAAGAGTTTTGAAGAAGTTAATGGTATCACAATACCATATCAAATTGTTGAACGCAGACCAGGCGATGTTGCTATCTCTTATGCTGATGTTAGCAAAGCTAAAAGGGTTTTAGGATGGCATGCTAAGTACGAATTGGCTGATATGGTTTCTGATGCTTGGAACTTTCAAAAAACATTAAATGAGGTGAAGTAAATGATTGCTAGATATTCACGTCCTAACTTAGAAAAGATATGGACAGATGCTCATCGCTTTGAAAAGTATTTAGAAGTGGAGATTGCTGCTGCTAAGGCTTTTCATGAAGCTGGTATCGTTCCCAAAGAAGACTATATAAAGATTAGGAACAATGCTCGGATTGATGTCAAAAGAATTGCGGAAATTGAAGCTGAAACCAAACATGATTTGATTGCATTTACCCGTTGCGTATCTGAGTCACTGGGCGACGAGAAGAAATGGGTTCACTATGGCCTTACTTCCACAGATGTAGTAGATACCGCCAATGGCTTATTGTTAAAAGAGGCCAATGATGAATTAGATAAAGGAATTTGTAAATTTTTAGATACGTTGAAACGTAAAGCTATTCAATATAAAGATGTACCAGTAATGGGCCGTACCCATGGCCAGCATGCTGAAATCACTTCTTTTGGATTAAAATATGCCTTATGGTTTGATGAATTAAGACGCAACTATCATCGCTTCAAAAAAGCTAGGATAGATGTAGAAGTATGTAAATTGAGTGGTGCTGTAGGAAATTATCAAACAACCACAGTCGAAATCGAGGCCTCGGTTGGAAAAGAATTGGGATTAAAACAAGTTCCAATTGCAACCCAGGTTTTATCTCGTGATCGCTACGCATTTTACATCACTTCTCTTGCGTTGATTTCTTCCACCTTGGAAAAAATAGCTACTGAAGTCCGCAACCTTTCACGACAGGAGATATTTGAAGTTAGTGAAGATTTTTCGGCTAATCAAAAAGGTTCTTCTGCTATGCCTCACAAACGAAATCCGATTGGTAGCGAGAACATATGCGGCTGTGCACGAGTTATGCGCTCTTATGTGACTGTTGCTTTCGAAAACAATATTCTTTGGAACGAAAGAGACATTTCTCATAGCAGTGCAGAACGAATTGTATTTGCTGATGCAACAACGTTGCTGGATTATATGCTCGCTAGAATGAATTCAATAATTGAAAAATTGAATGTCTATCCCGAAAATATGTTAAGAAATATTAACTTAACACACGGCGTTATTTTCTCGGGGGCTGTTTTGAATAAACTAGTCTCTAAAGGATACGCAAGGGAGGTGGCTTACGATAAAGTCCAAAAAATAGCATTTGAAACGCTGAAAACAAATGTACAATTTAAACGCTTGATAATACAATTTGGAATTTTGGACGAAATAGAAGTAGAAGAGATATTTGATATTCAAAAGTACTTGAAGCACACCGATGAAATATTAAAAAACGTTGGGATTTTGGAGGAATAGAAAATGAAGACAAAGCAAACGGTTGTAGTTTTGGGCTCCTTATGGGGCGATGAAGGTAAAGGCAAAATAACCAATTATTTGGCGGAAAAGGCAGATGTGGTTGTTCGTTTCCAAGGTGGAGACAATGCGGGGCATACAATTGTCTTTGATGGTAAAGTTTTTAAATTACACCTATTACCATCTGGTATTTTTAATCCTAAGACGAAGAACGTCTTGGCGAATGGCTTAGTTATCAATCCCAAACATTTGTTAGACGAATTATCATCAATTAAAGAGATGGGTTATGATTTTGATAATTTATATATTTCAGATCGTGCTCATGTTCTTTTTGATTTTCATATTTTAGAAGATGAAGTAAATGAAAATAAACGGGGAAGCAACAAGATTGGCACAACAAAAAAAGGTATAGGATCAGCCTACACCGATAAAATCGCCCGCTACGGGTTAAGAATGTGTGATTTTATTAGTCCCGATTTCAAAGAAAAATATAAATCTATTATTGAAGTGAAAAATGATGAATTGCTTCAAAATGGGATGAAAGCTATCGATTTTGAGCAATCATATAAAGAATATCAACGATTGGCTGATATTTTACGGCCGATGGTATGTGATACTGTTTTTATGCTAAACAATCTATATTGTGAAGGTAAGAAGATTTTATTTGAGGGTGCTCAAGGAACAATGTTAGATATTGATTTCGGAACTTATCCTTTTGTAACGTCATCTAATCCCAGCATTGGAGGCCTTTTTACGGGTACTGGATTAGCACCCAATAAAATTGATGAGATTATAGGTATTACTAAGGCTTACACAACTAGAGTTGGCGAAGGTCCTTTCCCAACTGAATTCATCGATAGTTTAGCTGATGATATTAGAATTAGAGCCAATGAATTTGGAGCCACAACTAAACGCCCACGTAGAATAGGTTGGTTCGATGCTGTAGTCATGAAGTATTCAGCAAACATTAATGGCTTTACCGGTTTGTCCTTGATGCTACTTGATATCCTTTCTGGTATTAAAACAATCAAAGTGTGTGACTATTATACTTTAAATGGCCAGCGAATAGATGCACCATTGGCTGATTTGAAACTATATGCACAAGTTAAACCTCATTTCATTGAATTGCCGGGATGGGAAGAGGACATTACAAAGGTTAAGTCATTTGAAGAATTACCTGCAAATTGTAAAAAATATATCGAGACAATCGAAAAACTGGTTGGTGTCAAAATCGCTATATTTTCTGTCGGTCCTGATAAGTATCAAACCATTATTCGTCACGAAATATATTAATATTCATATCTTCGCGATATGTACTCTAAATCCGCCACTAAATTTGGCCAACTAAATTGGACAATGTTCCTTTTTTGTGGCGATGTATCTCTAAAATCTAAATACCGTGCATATGGGTAAAACATAATGGGACCTATGTGCAAATTGTTTAAATGTGAAAAATTCTTTTTGATAATGTGCTGCATTATTTGTTTTTTGGTGCAAATAATACCTAATTCAACTTTGCCATGGTAGATGCAATCGGCTCTTTCTTTAAAATCTTTATTACCATCAAACAATACGCGATTGATGAAGTTTTCAATTAGATTCTTATTAGAATTCAATTCAATATTTGCTTTTTTAATCTTATTTGCTAATGAAATTGTGATTTCAGAATGTGAAAGTCTCTTTTTGCCAGAACCATCAAATGTTCCGTCGCCATAGTGAAAAAGGACAATTGTCTTTTGAGTTTCAGTCGAGATTCCGTTTTCTCTAAGGAATAAGATAAAACTTTTTAGATACTCTTCGTGGATGGTTGTTGAGTGTCCGCTTTTTATACTCACATATAAAGTTTGACTTTTATATGTTATTGCTATGTCGGGCTTGCAGTATTTTTCTTCACATTTTTTTGCATGAAAACGGGCAAAAGGGGAGGTTACTTCAAAAATTTTTCTAAGATTATACTTTAGGTTATTGTTAAGTCGGAAAAATCTTTTTTTATTGATTGCTTTAATAATTTCATCTTCATTTTTGAATCCCATTATTGAGCTCATTGTTTTCCACCTTTCTTTTTTAAAAAAAAGATGCAGACCTGTACTGCATCTTTTCTTCTTTTTATGGTGGCCCAGGCCGAAGTTGAATCGGCGACACACGGATTTTCAGTCCGTTGCTCTACCAGCTGAGCTACCGGGCCATAAATGGCGGTCTCGACGGGGCTCGAACCCGCGATCTTCTCCGTGACAGGGAGACATGTTAGCCTCTACACCACGAGACCATAATTGGTTGCGGAGGGAAGATTTGAACTTCCGACCTCCGGGTTATGAGCCCGACGAGCTACCAGACTGCTCTACTCCGCGATGTATATAGTTTTATAAGGTTGTTGGCGGAGGCGAAGAGATTCGAACTCTTGCTAGCTGTTAACTACTTCCGGTTTTCAAGACCGGCCCCTTCAACCACTTGGGTACGCCTCCAATTCAATGTTGGTGGACCCTGTAGGACTCGAACCTACAGCCTGCCGGTTATGAGCCGGTAGCTCTAACCATTGAGCTAAGGGTCCAAGTTCATAAAATAAATGGTGGCGGGGATCGGATTCGAACCGATGACCGTCCGGGTATGAACCGAGTGCTCTAGCCAGCTGAGCTACCCCGCCATTTTATTCTTGGTGGAGCTGACGAGGATCGAACTCGCTACCTCCTGCGTGCAAAGCAGGCGCTCTCCCAAGTGAGCTACAGCCCCAACTCTTGGTCGGGATGACAGGATTTGAACCTGCGACATCTTGGTCCCAAACCAAGCGCACTACCAAGCTGTGCTACATCCCGATAAAACAATTTTGGCGCGCCCAGCAGGAATCGAACCCGCAACCTTTGGATTCGTAGTCCAACACTCTATCCAGTTGAGCTATAGGCGCGTGCCTTACTATAATAGCAAGAAAAAGTTAGAAATTCAACAACAATTTAAAATAAAATGGAGGTTCCAACCAGATTTGAACTGGTGATCATTGAGTTGCAGTCAATTGCCTTACCACTTGGCTATGGAACCATTAGCACGAAATATTATAGCAAAAGCAAATAATATTTTCAAATATATTTAACAATAAAAAGGAAATGTTTGGTGAAAAATAAAAAAAACAAGAAGTAATCTTCTTGTTTTTAGATAAATAATTAATGACTTGATTTTCTGCGACGTCTTCTATGTCTAGTTTTCTTATATTTAGATAAAGCATAGATGCCGATACCACCAGCAGCAATTGCACATACAGTGATTATAATCCAGAGGGGTACATCATTTGCTTTTATTGTTTCCCACATAGCTACTACTTTTTCGTTTTCATCGCCAAAATCTTCCATTACTGCACAGCGATTGACAACATCGAGAGAAGGATACTGAGCACTAAATTGTCTTCCTAATTCGGCTGTTTTTACAATCATTTTAGATGAATCATATACCTCACTTAATGATCCGTTGAAGAAATAAGTTAAGTCGACGCTGTATTCTCCTTCTTCATCACCATACCAGTCCCAAACCATATCTAATATTTCGTCACCAGCTATAAAACTAGTATAGCCGATGAACTCCATATTGAGTCTAGCAATGCTGGGTAATGAAATAAAGTCCAAAAATTCATAAGCCAGAGTCTTGTTTGCACCTTTTGGCATACACCAGCCATCAAACCAAATGTTGCTACCTTCTTCAGGAATTGAATAGTTGAGAATAACTCCATCTTCTTCTTCGGCTGTGTTCATCGAGTACACGGCATCGCCAGACCAAGCTAGGTTTATATCGACTTTACCTGTTACAATATCGTTCTTTCCGCTATCAACTTCAAAGCCATAAATATTCTTTTTGAGAGTAGACAAACTCTTTTCAACTAAACTTAGTGTTTTTTCATCATGCCGATTGAATATTTCAGAAATAATAGAATTATATTCGGTGATTGTAATTAGGCCTTCTTCAAATCTTTCTTTCGCCTCATCTAATTCTTGACGATAGACTTTCATAATGCCAACTAGGTATGTATCACGCATACTATCTTTAATCAGTATTTTCTTATTATAGTCAATTGACCAAAGAGACTGCCAACTTCTCATATCATATTCATCGACATATTCAGGGTTATATGTTAGACCAACTGTTCCCCACATATAACCACATGCATATTCATCCCAACCATTATCAGCAAACAATTTTTGGAGATATTGTGAAGCGTATTTTTGATAATTTGGAATTTGTGACAAATCGATTTTTTCTAGCATATTTTCACGTGACATTTTTTGAATAATGTAGTCGCTCGGACAAATTAAATCATATTGAGTTTTGCCAGTTTTTATTTCGTTTAGCATAACTTCGTTTGTATCAAATGTTTCATATTCAACATGGACTTTTTTGCCCGGGTGTTTTTCGGCATAATACTCTTCGAATTGATTGATGATACTAGGAATTTCATTACCTTCTTCATCTTCGATAGGCTCGGAGGCATCATAGATATAGTCGCCCCAGTTATATACCATTAAGGTTTCAGTATCGCTGTCTGCTTGAATTACAGAGGCATTTGACCTCAATGCACCAACAGAAATTGCAGTGGCAAATAATAGTGTTAATGATAGCAAATTAATTTTTTTCATTTTTGAGAACGCCTCCTTGTTTCTTTAATCTACGTTTAGAATTAACGTTAATCGCAATCAGAACGATTAGTGCAACAACAAATATAATTGTTGTTAAGGCTCTAAGTTGAGTTGGTATAGGGCCTTTTTTAATCTTTGATTGGACCAAAGTGCTAAGTGTTTGAAAAGAATTATTCCGTGTGAATGCGGTAATAATAAAATCATCAAGAGATAAAGTTATGGCAAGCATAAAACCAGAAAATACACCGGGAAGAATCTCTGGAAAAACGATTTTCCATAGAGCATAGTGAGGGGTTGCCCCCAAATCGAGAGCTGCCTCATAAATATTGGGATCCATTTGTGTTAATTTAGGTTTGATACTCAAAACAACAAAAGGAATTGTTAAGGTTACGTGACCGATTAATAAAGTTAAGAAATTGAATTTGGCACCTATAAAGACGAATAGAATGGTGAGCGATAGAGCAATAACAATTTCTGGATTAACGACGGGAATTTGTCCCACCATTTCGACAGCGTTTTTGATTCTTCTTTTGGAGTAAAAAACGCCAATGGCCCCCAAAGTACCCAAAATTGTTGCAACAATTGCGGAAACAACAGCAATTAATATGGTATTGCCAAGAGCAATCATTGTCTCGCTATCAGTGAATAATTTCCCATATAAATTGAAACTAAATGTAGTCCATGATCCAACGTTTGTCGCATCGGTAAAACTGAAAATCATTAAAACAAAGATGGGGGCATACATAACCAAAAGACAAATGGCAATATATGATTTAGCGAGAATTTTCTTTACCATAGTGAAACCCTCGCATTCTCTTCTTTTTTAATGTTTTTAGTTAAGAACATTGAAACCATGATGATTACTAATAGAATAAAGGCCATAAATGATCCATCATTCCATTGTCCTTGGGAGAAGTTTAAATAAATGGAGTTACCAAACAATGTGATTTGGCCTTCTGAAAGAACATCACTTATAACGTAGGACGACATAGTAGGCATAAAGACCATCGTGGCGGCACTAATTATTCCAGGCATCGATAGAGGAATAACAGTTTTAACGAAGGCAACTCTAGGAGTTGCACCTAAATCACCGGCCGCCTCAATCAAACTTTTGTCCATTTTTAACATCGTTGTATATAAAGGTAAAATAACAAAGGGTAAATAGTTATAAACCATACCAATCATAGTGGCTAAAACAGGATACTTACCACCACTTAGGCCAATCCAAACTAATAAGTCTCTAGTCGCACCGGTTCTTAATACGAAGTTAATCCACATTGGCATAATAAACAACATGACGATAACTTTGTTTGCATTATATTTTTTGTTAGCCAATAGGTAAGCGATTGGATAACCGATTATTAAGCAAATGATTGTATTTCCAAATCCTACTAGCAAACTTACAAATAAAACATTTAGTTTTGTGGAATCAGTGAAGAATTTAACAAGATTAGCTAACGACAGGTGGCCACCACCATCGGTGAAAGCATAGAAAAGGATTAATAAAATAGGAAGTATTACGAATAAAACCAGAAATAAAGCATAGGGAATCATTAAATGCTTTCTGGAAAAACGGAACTTAAACTTTGACATAGTTTTTGATATCTTCCTTAAGTTTTAATTTGATGCTTTCTTTGTTGATGTGAACACTGACGCGATCATTTTCGTTCCATGTGTACTCGGTATCGACAACGAAATCTTCTTCTTCAGTTCTAATAATGACTTGATAGTGATCCCCTTTATAGATGATGCTAACGATTTCACCGGCAACTTCACCGTCTTCTTCGTTATCAATTATTTCGATATCATTTAGGCCAATTGTGACCTTGACATTGGCGTCAGTTAAGTCATAAACAACACCACGCTCATCAACCAAATAGCCCTCTTCATCAATGTGAGATTTCGGCAGTAATTGGGTAAGGTCGGCTTCGAATATGCCATCCGCAAAGCAAACCTCATTGTTTTTATTGATGTAGCCATCGTAAACATTGTTGGTCATAATTTTATTCATGATATGAATCATATCTGGCTCAATAATAAAGCCCATTTCACCAAGCTCGAAATCGCGGGTATCTTGAATGACAACCTCACTCTTTCCAACAATCATTGTGTATTCATAGTGAACACCTTTAAAAATTTTACTTATTATTTTTCCTTTGACATCACCTTTATCGGTGGCGCAAAGCTTAATATCTTCTGGACGAACAACAACATCAACATTAGTGTTCTTTTCAAAAATATCAACACAATCGAAGACGTGGCCCAAAAAACGGACTTTTTTATCACCTATATAGTTACCACTATAAATATTGGATTCACCAATAAAGTCTGCAACAAAAGCATTGTTTGGCTCATTGTAGATTTCAACAGGAGAGCCAACTTGCTGAATAACACCATCTTCCATAACAACGATGGTGTCCGACATAGTTAATGCCTCTTCTTGATCGTGGGTAACATAGATAAAAGTAATGCCTAATTTTTCGTGCATTGCCTTGAGTTCTAGCTGCATGTCTTTACGCATTTTTAAGTCGAGTGCACCTAGTGGTTCATCAAGTAATAGAATTTCTGGTTCGTTAACAATTGCTCTTGCGATAGCAACACGTTGTTGTTGACCGCCAGAAAGGGTACTAATATCACGCCATTCAAATTCTTCGAGGTCAACTATTTTTAAAGCGTTTGTTACCTTCTCATCAATCTCATCAATTGTTAATTTTCTTGTTTTTTCGATAACGTTTCCATTTTTATCAGTTACTCTTTCAACGATTTTCTTTAGTTTTAAGCCAAAGGCAATGTTGTCATAAACATCAAGATATGGGAATAGAGCATATCTTTGGAAAACTGTATTGATTGGCCGTTGATAAGGTGGAATATTTGTTATATCTTTGCCGTTTAATAGAATGCTACCCTCAGTAGGAACATCGAAGCCGGCGATCATTCTTAAAGTTGTAGTCTTACCACAACCAGAAGGACCGAGCAAGGTAACGAATTCACCTTTTTTAATTTTTAGATTAACGTTTTCGACAGCCACCATATCATCGAAACGTCTTGTAATATTTTTTAGTTCAATAATAATATTGTCATCCATTTTCATTCCTCCTAGAAATTTGGCGGACTTGAAATCCAAATCACGCGCGCTAGTCTATCGCCATTATTTTTTAAATAGTGGATTTTATCGGTGTCATAGTAGAAAGACTCACCTTTTTTAACAACATAATGATTCTTGTCAACAAATAGTTGAATTTTCCCATCTAAGACATAACCGAACTCTTGACCTTCATGAGGCATGTCGAGTGTAGTTGATGCTCCAGGTTTAAGTTCAAGAATTATAGGTTCCATCTCATTTTTTTGACTATTTGGTATTAGCCAAATAATTTTTTGACCTTCATCTTCTTTTTCAAAATAGTCGCTTTTTTTAAAGACTATCTTTTCCTTTTCTGCTGTCGCAAAGAAATCTTTTAATGTAGTTCCTAATGCCGCAAGAATATCAGATAAAGTAGAAATCGATGGACTAGTCAAATCGTTTTCTAATTGTGAAATATAACCCTTAGTTAATTCACAGCGATCAGCTAGTTCTGACTGTGTCAATCCACATAGAAGACGCAATTCTCTAATTTTCTGTCCCAGTTTCAAACTATCACCCCCAAAAGAAACAATATAATTAAACTTAAAGTTTAGTGTTTCTAAACAATGTTATTATAAAATACTATAGTATTATGTCAACAAAAAAATAAAAAAACCACCGAAGTGGTTTAATTATAAATAATATTTTTTAAGAACATTTAGGTCATCATCCAACTCATAAACCAAAGGTTTACCAGTCGGAATTTCAACGGCCATAATCTCTTGAGGTGTCATTTTTTCTAAATACATAACAAGAGCTCTTAGACTATTACCGTGAGCGACAATAAGCGTTCTCTTTTTGGCGAGCAGGACAGGTTTAATGTCGCTTTCCCAATAGGGAATAACTCTATTAACTGTATCAACCAGATTTTCAGTGGTGGGTAAGCAATCAATAGGAACATCTTTATACAAATCTATATTTCCAGGGAAACGAGGATCATCTTTGCTTAATGCAGGTGGACGAGTATCGGCGCTTCTACGCCACAAACGGACTTGTTCATCACCATATTTTTGGGCTGTTTCAGCTTTGTTCAAACCTTGAAGTGCACCATAATGACGTTCATTTAAACGCCAACTATAGAAAATTTCTGGTTTTTGGCCAAGAACATTTAAAACGTGATAAAGGGTTTCGTTGGCTCTTTTTAAAATGGAAGTAAAGGCGACATCAAAGACATAGCCATTAGCCTTCAGGCTAGCACCAGCTTCATCAGCCTCCTTTTCACCTTGACTTGATAAATCGACATCGGTCCAACCGGTAAATCTGTTTTCCAGATTCCATACGCTTTGACCATGACGAATAAGGACTAATTTGATCATATTGTTTCCTCCTCATGCATCTATTAAATAATAACCCAACTGCGAGAAAAATAAAATAAAATTTCAATTTTATTGAAAAATGAGTGCATATAGATTAAAATTTTGATGTTAATGATTATGAATAGAGGTGCTTATTAATGGCAAACGAACAAACACTATCCGATCAAGAATTAGTACGGAGAGAAAAAGCTAAAAAACTAGAATCAATTGGTATTGATCCATTTGGTTCAAGATTTGAACGGGATAGTTTATCAAGTGATATTAGGGCAAAGTATGGTTCTTTGACTCATGAAGAATTGGAAGAAAAACAAATCGAGGCTACTATTGCTGGTCGAATTATGATGATTAGAGATATGGGCAAGGTCGCTTTCTTAACTGTCCGCGATTTAGGCGGAAATATTCAAGTCTACCTTAGAAAAGATGTTGTCGGTGAAGAGACATTTGTTAATGTTTTTAAACAAAGTGATATCGGAGATATCATCGGTGTTAAGGGAACGGTTATGTTAACTAGGACAGGTGAATTATCGATAAGAGCAACTGAATACATCCATTTATCCAAGGCTCTACGTCCATTGCCTGAAAAATTCCATGGTTTAACTGATGTTGAAGAAAGATATCGTCGCCGTTATCTTGATTTAATTATGAATGATGATTCTAAGCGCTGTGCTCTGTTGCGTCCACAAATTATTAGAACAATTCAAAGATATATGGATGGCCTAGGCTTCATTGAAGTTGAAACACCGGTTTTGCAACCAATTCTTGGTGGTGCCGCCGCGAGACCATTCGTCACCCACCACAATACTTTAGATATGGATTTCTACCTACGTATTGCAACAGAATTACCATTAAAGAGATTAATCGTTGGTGGTTTAGAAAGAGTTTATGAAATTGGTCGTTTGTTCCGTAATGAAGGTATGGACACGAGACATAACCCAGAATTCACAAGTATTGAAGCCTACCAAGCCTATGGTGATATGTATTCAATGATGGATTTGGTGGAAGGCTTATTTAGAAATGTCTGTGAAAATGTTCTGGGAACCACTGTTATTGAACGTAATGGTGTTGAACTCGATTTCTCTAAACCATTTAGAAGAATATCGATGGTTGAAATCGTTAAAGAAAAAACTGGCATTGATTTCTCGAAAATTACGGACTTTGAAGAAGCTAAGAAATTAGCTGAGGAAAGAAATATTAAAGTTGAGAAACATCACTATGGTGTTGGCCACATCTTAAATCTCTTCTTTGAAGAGTACTGCGAAAAAGAATTGATTCAACCAACCATTCTTATGGGGCATCCAATTGAGATTAGTCCACTGGCTAAAAAGAGCAATGATCCACGTTATACTGAAAGATTTGAATTATTCATCTGTGGTAGTGAGTATGCCAATGCTTTCAGCGAACTAAATGATCCAATTGATCAGAGAGAACGTTTCGAACAACAATTAAAAGAACGTGAGCTCGGCAATGACGAAGCTAACCAAGTTGACAACGATTATGTTGAAGCCTTGGAATATGGTATGCCTCCATGTGGTGGTATCGGTGTTGGTATTGACCGCTTGGTCATGCTTATCTGTAACGTTAATTCTATTAGAGATGTCTTGTTATTCCCACACATGAAGAATAAATAAAAAAGATTGGGTTTTTCCAATCTTTTTAAATATCTAATTGACCTGTTGCTTTAGCAATTGCGTGTCTTTGGGCGACTCTAATTGCTGCAACAGCAGCTATAGCACCTACCATATCATCGAGGAAACAATTGCAGTGCTGTTTATCGTTTTGGAGGATGCTGATTTTACCTGGTTTGTTAACATCCATGTTACCAAAGTTGGTAACGCCTATGGTTCCATAGTTTCCAGCAATGGAAATGGCGATAGCTTCATCAATACCAAATAAGCCTAAGTCATCGCGTAGAATCTTTTGAAGAGGATTGTCTAACAATCCTTTTTCTACTAAGACATCAATTTCGATTGCGAGAAGCAAGGCGTGGAATTGATCTCTCTTACCAAGAATCTCTAAAACTGACTCTTTCATTTCTTCAATGGTTAGTGCATCTAAATATTTGCTTTGAGCCCAATATGATAAATAGGCAATATCATCGATGGAAACACCACGTTCAGCTAGAATCTTAACATTGATCTCCCGCATTTCTTCTTCGTTATATACATTATTAGGGCTGGGGACGAAATCCTCCAAACACTTTAATAGTGCCATTTTGAACACCTCTCTTTTTATGCTTGTTAAATTATGATACAACAAATTGGAAAAATATGCAAATCCTTGGGATTTTGTGCTAAAATAAATTTACTAGGGGTGATAGCAATGGAACTTTATCTTTTAGATTGTGAGAACCTACAAATTGATATTTTTTTGAATTATTTATCACCTAATCGAAGAAAGAAAATAGCTAACCTACCACTCGAGAAGAAAAAGAGCATTATGGGTCCTGACTTACTCCTTCAATATGTCTTTGGTAGTGTTGATTATCATTATGATAAAGATGGTCATCCTATTTTGAACAACAACACTAAGCGAGTAAGCTTTTCACACTCGGGTCGCTATGCCTTGATGGGAGTCAGTGATGTTCGTCTAGGTGTCGATATTCAAGAAGTTACCGAATTTAATGAAAGAGTTGCGAAGCGCTTTCTGAATCTTGGTAGTTCTGCGAATCGCGATGACTTCTTTAGAACCTGGGTTGTTATGGAAGCAAACGGCAAACGAGTTGGAAAAGGCATTCTTATCAGTCGTGATGAACTGGTGGAGACCTATATTGCAAAACATGATAATTACTACCTTGCTGCCACACTGGATGAAAATGAAGAAATTGAGAAGTTTGTGGTTCTGACTGAGAAGGACTTATTAGAATCACCCAATTTTAAATAGGAAGATTATAAATGGAAAGACTACAAAAAGTTATTGCTCAAGCTGGTATCTGCTCAAGACGCAAAGCGGAAGAACTAATATTAGCAGGAAAGGTTACTATCAATGGAGAAGTATGTACAACTTTAGGAACCAAGATAAGTGAAGAAGATAAAATAACCGTTAATGGGGAACCGCTTATTCTAGAAACAAAAGTGTACTATCTTTTTAACAAACCCAAAAATTGTCTCACGACCAGCAGCGATGATCGCGGCCGTCCAACCATAATGAACTACCTCAAAGATATAGAGTATCGGGTGTTCGCGGTAGGAAGATTGGACTTTGATACAACAGGAGCGCTTCTTATCACTAATGATGGGGATTTAGCAAATAAACTTATGCATCCACGTTACGAAATTCAAAAAGAATATTTGGCGAAGTGCCTTGGCAATATAAAAGAGGAAAGCCTTAAAAAGTTAGAAAAAGGTATCACCTTGGAGGACGGCTTTGTAAAAGCAATAAAGACAAAAATCATAAATTATGATAAAATAAATAATACGACTGAAGTGCTAATAGTAGTCAGTGAGGGTCGTTACCATATGGTGAAACGAATGGTCGAATATTTAGGAAGCGAAGTCATTGCTCTTAAACGGCTATCATTCGCCAATTTATCGATTGAAAATCTTCGTCCTGGTTCCTATCGGAAACTAAGGATAGAGGAGATAGACCAATTGAAAAAAGTATCTAAAATTATGTAGAAATTGGAGGTGTTAACATGAAACTTGTAGTGGGTTTGGGTAATCCTGGTATTCAATATGCTATGACTCGACATAACATTGGTTTCATGGTTGTTGATCACCTCTTAAATAAAGTCGATTTAGGTAATGAAAGGCAAGGCTTTTCAGGTGTTTATTACAAAGGAAAAATCGATGGCGAAGATGTCATCATCTTGAAGCCACACACCTATATGAATAATTCTGGCATTAGTGTTAGACAAATCGTTGATTATTTTAAGATTGATATCAATGATATTTTGGTTATCAATGATGACCTTGATTTACCTACCGGCTATGTTCGTTTAAGAGAACACTGCCACAGTGGTGGTCACAATGGTATTAAGAGCATTGATACACACCTAGGAACGGATATGTACAAACGCATAAGAGTTGGCATCAGTAAGGATGTTAATATTCCTGTTGTCGATTATGTTTTAGGCAAACTTACAGATGAAGAGAAGCCACTCATCAAAGAGGCAATTGAAGTTGCTGCGAATGCTGTTAAGGATTGGTTTACTATGCCCTTTGATCGAGTAATGAATAAATATAACAAAAAGATGAATGAGGTTAGTGAAAAATGAAAGCTCTTTTCAAACTTTTAAAGAAATATCCAGCGGTTCAAGCAATCGAAGTGGCTAACTCGAAAGTTGTTGCTAATGATAATACGGAAGAAGCGCTTTTATTGGCTGCTTCTTTTTTAGATAAACCACAAAAGATTATAGTTGTTAAAAACAATCTTTATGCTGCTCAAAAGTTATATGAGCGATTAGAGAATTTGCTCCCATCTGAAAAGTGCTTGTTCTTTCCTGTCGATGAATCGTTTAGGATTGAGGCATTAGCTACATCGCCCGAACTATTAACGCAAAGAATTTATGTTTTGGACAAAATGCTCAATAGTGATAGTTACATAGTTATAACTCACACGGCAGCAATTGTTAGATTGTTACCAAGCAAAGATCTTTTCAAAAGAGGGAAGATTAGGCTTCAAATAGATAGTGATATTAAACCCGATGTTCTAGTAGAACATCTAATTTCTATTGGCTATGATAAGGTTAATAAGATCGAACACTCACTTCAATTCGCTAGACGTGGTGGCATTATCGATATTTATTCAGTCAATAATGATAACCCAATCCGGTTGGAATTCTTTGGTGATACTATTGAAAGCATTCGTTATTTTGACTTGGATAGCCAAAGAACAATTAAAACAGTAAAGGGAATTGAAATAATACCCGCCACCGATTTAATCGTCGAAAGCGATAAATATCAAAGAAATTTAGAAAAAATTAAAAATAGTTTTCTTTTAAAAGGAGATAAATATGTCAGTCATGGTCGCGAAATCGATAGCCTAGAAGAGCAGAATTCCTATTCGATTATCTATAAATATTACAGTCAATTAAATGATGATATAGGTTGTCTATTTGATTATATGGAAGATGGTTTGGTCATATACTCACATGAGCAAGATATCCGTAACAATTTCAACTTGCTCCAACGCGAGACCTTCCAATACCTTGAAGAAACAGAAGATACTGGCTTTGTTCTACACTATGATTTGAATCACATTCTTGATAAACCTAAAAATGTCTCTATAATCGAGATGTTTAGAAGCGGTTCTAAAGATGTTGAATTCCCCCTACGTTCTATCGAAAAAGGTGGAGGCAACGCCAAAAGAATCAAGCTTATTGTTGAAGAATATTTAAGAAGAAAATATCATGTTGTTTTCTGCTTAGAAAATCCTAAACAGATTAGTTGTGTAGCGGATTGGATTGCGGAATGGGATTATAGTTTTGAGTATCTCGATAAAGATAAGCTTCCTAAAGCGTCTTTAACTTATATGGAGGTAGGACTCAAAGAGGGCTTTGAATTGCCAGACCAAAAACTAGTGTTCCTATCGGCCTATGAATTATTCGGTATCCAAAGCAAATCGAACAGCAATTATACTCGCTTTAAAGAAGGAATTGTCCTTGAATCGTATGACAACCTTGAAGTCGGTGATTATGTTGTTCATGAGGTTTACGGTATTGGTCAATTCTTGGCAATAAAAACCTTGGAAAATCAAGGCGTTCATCGCGATTATTTATATATTAGTTATCGTGGAAACGATGTCTTATACTTGCCTCTTGATCAATTTAAATTGATTAGAAAATATGTATCTAAGCAAGGCGTTGCTCCACGCTTAAGCAAATTAGGTAGCAAAGAGTGGGAAAAGACCAAAGCGAGAATCAAAAATAGAATAGAGGATATAACAGAAAACCTTGTAAATCTCTATATAAAAAGAACAAAGGCAGTTGGCTTTGCGTTTGCGCCCGATGATGAATGGCAATATCAATTTGAGAATTCATTCCCATATGAATTGACTAAAGATCAGAAAAAGAGCATTGAGGAAATTAAAAAAGATATGGAACAGCCATATCCGATGGATCGTTTGCTCTGCGGTGATGTAGGCTTTGGTAAAACTGAAGTTGCTTTTGTCGCGGCTTTCAAAGCCATTATGAGTGGTAAACAAGTGGCAATGTTATGTCCGACAACCCTGTTGGCGAGACAACACTATCAAGTGGCATTGGAACGTTTCCAAAACTTTCCAATCAATATAGGCATTTTGAGTAGAATGGTTAGCAAAGAGGAGCAAAACGCCTATCTAAAAGCACTGAAGAAAGGCGAGATAAATCTTCTTATTGGAACACATAGAATGCTTTCAAGCGATGTTGAGTTTAAGGACTTGGGTTTGTTAATCGTCGATGAAGAACAACGCTTTGGTGTTGAACATAAAGAAAAAATAAAAAGCTTGAAGGAAAATGTTGATGTTTTGACCTTGTCGGCAACACCTATACCGCGAACTTTACAGTCCGCCTTATTTGGCATTCGTTCCTTATCACAAATTGAAACACCGCCTAAGAATAGAATGCCCATCCAGACCTATGTTTTAGAAAAGTCTGAGCCTTTAATCAAAGAAATTATTGAAAGAGAATTAGCTCGTAATGGTCAAGTCTTTTATCTTCATAATCGAGTTGAAGATATAAATATCTTAGCTCACAAGATTCAACACATGGTTCCTAATGCGAAAATTATCATTATCCATGGTAAGATGAGCAAAGAACAAATTGAGGATGCGATGATAGATTTCAGTAATGGTGAAGCCAATGTTATGATTTGTACGACTATTATTGAAAATGGTATAGATATACCATCTGCTAATACTATTATTATTGAAAATGCCGACCGTTTTGGTCTCTCACAACTCTACCAAATCAAGGGAAGAGTAGGTCGTGGCGATCGCTTAGCTTATGCCTATTTATTCTATAATGGTGAAAAAGAACTAAGCGAAGTTGCTAACAAGCGCTTGGCTGCCATCAAAGAGTTTGCTGAACTAGGCAGCGGTTATCGGATTGCCTTACGTGATTTAACGATACGTGGTGCCGGTGATATCTTAGGAGTTGAACAGGCTGGTTTTATCGATAGCATCGGTATTGATATGTATCTCCACCTATTAGAAGAGGCTATCGCAGAAAAACGGGATGGCATCAAGAAACAAGAAGAGGTCCGTAGAAATGATTATCATGTAGATGCTTATCTACCTGAACACTTCACGGAAGATGATATGGATAAGATTGATATCTACAAAAAGATAGGTGAGGCTAAGACTTTAGAGAAGTTAAATAGTCTGCAACAAGAAATGGTCGATGTCTATGGTAAACTGCCTAATAGTGTTCGTCTCTTGCTCGAAAAGCAACGCTTTGAGATATTGAGTCAAGATAACCTTGTCGAAGAAGTTAAAGATTTAACAGGTAGTTATGAACTAGTGCTAAGTGAAGAGATGACAAATTATGATGGTATCGGCGTTGACATCTTTAGAATGTGCGATGAATTATCACGTAAAATTATTGTCACGTATCGTGGAAATCGCATTAGAATACGCCTTGATAAGAACGATTCAATGTGGTTGGATTACTGTAATACTATCCTCAAACAATTACTAGAACTAAGTGAAAAATATAAAAAGGAAGCGAGTTAGCTTCCTTTTAAATTTCTTTTAAAATTGATTCAACTTCAGATAAAACTTTGGTCATTTCTTCTTTTAATGATTGGTAATTGTTGACCAAAGGGTGTTTATCGTAGATATCTTTTAGTTCAAGGTATTGTTTCTTAACGCTTTCATATAATTCTTTTAAATTATCATCAAGTGCTTGAACGAGTTGTTGCTGTAATTCTTTCAGTTTGGCCTCTAAATCTTGAACTTCGGTTGATTCAGCAATCTTTTTTGCAAGAAGATTATATTCTTGGATTAGTTTATCCGAATCAATAGCTGATTTTAATTCGTCAGCTGCCAGCTTAACTTTGTTATTCATCACAAGCTTCACCTTCTAAGGTCCAACTCTTAGCCTTAGTAATCTTAACATTAACAATTTTACCGACCAAGTCGGGTGAGCCTTTGAAATTAACCAACTTGTTGTTTTCACTGTAACCGGAAAGAATATTTTTATTCCGTTTAGATGTACCTTCAACTAAAACTTTCAAGGTTCTATTTAAATATTTTTGATTGTTTTCAATCGCGGATTCAGCAACAACCTTGGTCAGTTTTTTAAATCTAGCATGTTTTTCTTCCATACTGATTTTATCTTCCATCTTCGCGGCAGGAGTGCCAGGACGTGGTGAGAAAATAAAGGTGAACGCACTATCAAAGCGACATTTCTCCATCAATTCTAAGGTGTGATTGAACTGTTCATCAGTTTCATTTGGAAAACCAACAATGATATCGGTAGTTATCGCGACATCTTTAATTTCTTTACGGATGGTTTGATATAGTTCGAAATACTCTTCGCTTGTATAACGACGGCCCATTTTTCTCAAAACTTCATCATCACCTGATTGGAGAGGTAAATGAATGAAAGGCATAATATTGGGATAATCACGGATGGCCTCTATCATTCCTCTGGTAAAGTTCCAAGGATGCGATGTCATGAAGCGAATGCGTTCAATACCAGTTTTAGCAACTTCAATTAAGAGAGTTTCAAAGTTATAGCCGAGTTTTAAATCATTGCCGTAGGCATTTACATTTTGACCCAATAAAGTGATTTCTTTATAACCATGTTCTTTTAAGTCTTTGACTTCGGCGACTACATCTTCTAATAGACGCGATCTTTCTTTTCCTCTAGTATAGGGGACAATACAATAGGTGCAGAACTTATCACAGCCATACATAATATTGACCCAAGCCTTGATGTTGCTGGCACGATGAGAAGGAAGATTCTCATAAACTTCGCCTTCTTTAGAATAAACTTCCACAATCTGTGCTTTGGAATATAGAGCCTCTTTAATGAGCGAAGGTAAATGGTGAAGATTATGAGTTCCAAAGATAATGTCAATGGTATCGTGTTTTTTTAAGAGATTATTAACAACCTCTTCTTGTTGAGGCATACAGCCGCAGATGGCAAAGAGGAGGTTAGGATTCTGGCGTTTTAAGGCCTTGATATGGCCAATCTCACCAAAAACTCGATCCTCGGCACCTTCTCTAATCGCACAAGTGTTTAAGATGATGATATCAGCCTCTTCTCTATTAGAAGCAGGGACATAACCAATCATTTCTAAAATGCCAGCTAAAAACTCGCCATCGCGTTCGTTGGCTTGGCAGCCAAAGGTTTGAATTAAGTATTTCTTGCCTTGGGCGTATTCTTTAATTTCGGGATCGCTTTCCAATTCCTCCCTAATGATAGGGATAATCTCTTGAGAACGCTTGGCAGCTTCTTTTAAAGAAGGGCGAGAGAAGAACTTACTATAATCTTTAGTCATGGGTAACCTCACTTGGTAATATTTGTAATCTATCAATGCTTAACGCTTTGCCGTTTGCCTCATCGATTTCTATGATGACGGCATTTAAGACACCAGGACCAGTCGCAACATCAAAATGCATGGGAATACCGGTCTTTGTTTTATGAATAATCTGTTCGATATTTGCACCAATAATGGATTTATAAGGACCACACATACCGACATCACTTATATAGGCAAGACCATTATCGAAAACGTGGTTATCAGCAGTTGGAACATGGGTATGGGTTCCTAAGATGGCACTTACTTTACCATCATAGCAATATGCGAGTGCGAGTTTCTCAGCAGTTGCTTCCGCGTGGAAATCAACAATATGAACGACATCAGTATTTTCTTCAAGAATCTTATCTAAGGCTTCAAAAGGACTGGATGCTGTTAAATCAGCCATATAAACACGACCTAATAAGTTGGTGACTCTTAGGTGGTGACCATTAATGTCAAAATGGCGACTACCATAACCGGCAGCACTGGGATGAATGTTCGCAGGACGAACCATGTGGTCAGCTTTTAGATAAAAAGAATTGGGATTGTTATGGGAAAAGAAGTGATTACCCATCGTGACAATATCAACACCCGCACTTAATAGTTCTTGATAATGGAGTGGGGAAATACCCCGACCGTGTGTGGCGTTTTCACCATTAGCAATAACAACATCAATTTGGTGCTTACTTCTTAAATCTTTAACATGTGTGGCAACCATCTCCCGACCAACTCGACCGTAGACATCACCGATAAATAAAATTTTCATGGCTTAATTCTATAATAAATATGTTTAAAAGTAAATAAAAGGTCTATCAAACGATAGACCTAATAACTATTTAGCAACTTCGTTAGCGCGGGTTTCGCGAATAACGGTAACTTTGATTTGACCAGGGTAGGTAAGTTCGCTTTCAATCTTTTCTCTGATATCACGAGCAAGTTTGAAGGCAGCGAGGTCATCAACCTTTTCAGGCACGACCATAACTCTAATTTCTCTACCAGCTTGAATGGCGTAAGCACTCTTGACACCTTCAAAGCCTTTGGATAAGGTTTCTAGTTTTTCAATTCTTTGGATATAGTTTTCCAAAGTTTCCGATCTAGCACCTGGGCGAGCAGCACTTAGTGTATCGGCTGCGATAACTAAGTTAGCGATAATACTGGTTGGCTCTTCATCGCCATGGTGAGCGGCAATAGCATTAATAATGATTGGATGTTCACCATATTTCTTAGCAAGTCTTACACCGATTTCGATATGGCTTCCTTCGACTTCGTAGTCAATGGATTTACCGATATCGTGGAGTAAGCCTGCTCTTCTAGCCATGTGTTGATCAGCACCGATTTCAGCAGCCATAATACCAGCAAGATAGGCAACTTCCATCGAGTGTTGCAAGGCGTTTTGACCATAACTTGTCCGGTATTTTAATTTACCGATATAATCGACAAGCTCTTTGTGCATTTTGCTGATACCTAATTGGAAGATAGCTTCCTCACCAGCTTTATGCATGATTTCGTTGATTTCGTTGGTTGATTTCTCAACTAATTCTTCGATTCTACCTGGTTGAATCCGACCATCTTTAATCAAGTACTCAAGTGAGCGTTTAGCGATTTCTCTACGGACAGGATTGAAACAGGAAACAGTGATAACTTCAGGCGTATCATCGATGATTAAATCGACACCTGTTAGTTGTTCGATGGTCCGAATATTACGACCTTCACGACCAATGATTCTTCCCTTTAAATCATCGCTTGGTAGTGGGACAACAGAGACTGTTCTTTCACCAGCAACTTCTTGAGAGAATTTTTGAATTGATAAGGCGAGAACATCTCTAGCGGCATCGTTTGCCTGTTCTCTTGCTTCCTCTTCGCGATTGCGAAGATAAGCGGCAATTTCTTGAGCTGATTTTTCTTCAACTCTCTTAAATAATTCATCTTTGGCGTCATTTTGACTCATCATGGCCACTTTTTCTAATTCCACGACGATAGAATCGAACTTCTTTTTCAGTTCGTCTTCCTTTTTATCTAGGTCACTAATTTTCTTGGCTAATTGTTCGTTTTTTAAATCAAGATTATCTTCTTTTTGTTGAAGAGCGATATCCCGGCGATCAATATTTTGTTCCCGGACTAATAATTTGTCCTCCATCTCTTTGACTTCAGACTTCTTTTCCTTAATGGCTCTATCGGCTTCGGCTTTGAGTTCTCTAATTATAGTTTTGCCGTCGATTTCAGCATTTTTTAAAGTTTGATCAGCTTTAATTTGCGCATCATTAAGAATTTGGGTGGCCTGCTTTTGCGCATTCTTGATTCCCTTAGTTGAGAAAATATGGATGGCGAGCACGCCGATTATTGCACCAATAATTATACCTACGATAAGAGGAAGCCAGAATTCTACAAATCCAGCTAATAGCATAATTTTCCTCCTATTAATAAATTTAACGTATCATCTATACGGAATGGATAATAATCCATACACAATTATTCTAAACCATATTAAATGATTAAACAAGTTTAAAACTAAACTTTTCACTTTAATCGTTGTATACTATTACTTGAAAGGGGTGACGGCCATGCTTTATCTCGCGTCTTCTAATCCAAATAAAATCAAAGAATTCAAGGAAATAATGCCTGAATTCAATTTCGAGTTATTGGATAAAGACCAAGCTAGGGAACTAGAAAGCGTGGAAAGTGGCAGCACTTTTTTAGAAAATGCTTTTCAAAAAGCCAAGAAAGCCTATGAACTTACTAATGCGACAGTTATCGCCGATGATTCCGGACTCGAAATAGAAGCTTTAAATGGCTTTCCGGGCATCTATTCTGCTAGATTTGCCGCTCCCATTACCGATTATAGAATCAAAAACCAAATGATTTTAGATCGCCTACAAGGTATCGAAAACCGCAAAGCTCAATATCATTGTGCTTTGGTAGTCATTACTAAAGATGGCAAAGTCTATAAAGGCGAAGGCATAATGGAAGGAAGCATAGCCTATGAAGTAAGTGGAAGCCAAGGGTTTGGTTTTGATCCACTTTTTATACCCAAAGGCTATAAAGAAAGCGTTGCTTCCTTAGATAGCAGTGTTAAAAACAAGATATCACACCGTTATTACGCCTATTGTGATTTGAAAAGCAAGTTACCTGAATCATTTTTAAGGAGGGAGTGCCATGATTAATATTGTTTTATACCAACCCGAAAAGCCTCAAAATGTCGGTAATATCATTAGAACCTGTAAAGCAATAGGTGCCTTTCTACATATCATCGGTCCTTTAACTTTTAGAATCGATGATGCTTCTTTAAAAAGAGCAGGTATGGATTATATAAGAGGGGCGGAGTATGAACTCTATCCCGATTATGCGAGTTTTCATAATAAATATCATAATCAAAAAATCTATTACATCACTCGCTACGGGAATACACCACCATCGGCAATTGATTTCAAAAAAGATAAGGGTGATTTCTTCTTTATGTTCGGTAAAGAAAGCACGGGTATCCCTAAAGAAATTTTAAAAGAACACCTCGATACGTGTCTACGTTTACCGATGAAAGCCAATATACGTTGTCTAAATGTTTCTAACTGTGTGGCGATTGTCGCCTACGAAGCTTTAAGACAACTGGATTATGAAGATCTCGCGACCAGTGATTATTTAAAAGGCGAAGATTATTTAGAAAAATAAAAAGGGCAGATGCCCTTTTTTAATTATTTGTAAGTATCAGGATTGGTGAATTCTTTTAGATATTCACTTGTGAACTTATCGGTATCAGTTAATACACCTTGAACTTCAGCACCATTCGCACCCTTGATGTAACGGATGAGAGTTGGCTTACCTAAGGTATAGGTGTAAGCGGTTGTGGTGATTGTTGTATCGGTGTAAGTTGCGATGTAGAGACGGACGGCTTCGGTAAGCTCAGCGAGTTCATCATGGCCATTACCATCTTCATCAGCGGACAAGGTTGAATCATAGTAGGTAACAGTTTCAGAGAAGGTCTTTTCTTCTTTAATACCGATATTGACAGAGTAAACGGTTAAATCGTTAGCTTTGATGTAGGTATTGAGATTACGGTAGATGTTCTTACATGCTTCGCATTCATCTTCGTAAACGAGGAGATAGACAGCTTCGTTGTCGCCGACTTCATTAATCTTGCTCATTGCTTTATCATATTTTTGAGAGGAACAAGCGCTACATTTGCTATTTGGAGAAATCCAGTTCCGGATTGAATTAATAACGGTATCAAAACCTTGTAAACTGAAAACGAGAACAAAAACGATAACCACAAGTAATAGTGGTTGTAACCAATAATTGTTCTTTAAAAAACGACCAATAGCCGAGAAAAAATTCTTCATATAACGTACCTCCATAATGAAAATAGCGTTAATATGATAACATTATTGAATAATAATTTCAATAAGAAAAAGTCAAAAAACTTTTAAGAACCCAATAAATACCTTCATTCAACGAATGAAAAGTAGACAAAAGGGTTGGGAAAAGCTATGATAAAGTGGTAGTAAGGAGATAAGTAGATGCAACATTACTTTGTAAATCAGAAAATAAATAATCGTTTTTACTTCAACGAAGATGACATTCATCACATCCGTTCTGTCATGCGCTTTCGCAGTGATGATGAAGTAATGGTCATCTATGAAAATGAGAAATATTTAACAAAATTGCACATTGATAAACAGGATGTTTATGCGGAATTAGTAGCCAAGCAAGACAATAATGCGCGAAATATTAAAATTCATCTTATCCAAGCTTTGATTAAAGGGGATAAGTTCGATTTTGTTATTCAAAAAGCAACTGAATTAGGCGTTGATAGCATCACACCTTATCTTGCAGAGCGTTCAATTGTTCGTATCGAAGCTAAAGATTACGAGAAAAAGATAGTTCGCTGGGCCAAAATAGCTAAAGAAGCTTCTGAACAATCAGAAAGAGCAACTATTCCCGAAATTGAAACTCCCTGTTTGATGAATGAATTAGATAAACACTTTAAAGGCCAAGTCATCATTATGGATGAAAGATTAGGAAGAGAAGGTGGCAAGACCTTGCTTCATTATCTTTTGGAAAATAAAGGGAAAGAATACACTCTTCTAATCGGTCCTGAAGGTGGTTTTTCAAATAAAGAATTTGAATATATGGAAAAGCACGGTGTTGTAAGTTTAAGCTTAGGAAGTCAAATACTCCGTAGTGAGACAGCAGCCATCGTGGCTTTGGGTATTATAAGTGCCAGCGGAGAAGAAGAATGAAATATTATCGAATTGTAACACTCGGCTGTAAGGTTAATACTTATGAATCAGAAGCTATCGCTAATCAATTAGGCGAAAACGGCTATCAAAAATGTGATAATAACCATAGCCCCGATGTGGTAATTATTAATACCTGTTCAGTAACTTCAGCTAGTGATGGCAAATCTAGACAAATGATTAATCGGGAACATCGCAACTATCCCGATGCTTTAATTGTTGTCTGCGGTTGTTATTCCCAAATAGCCAGTCAAGTTGTCGCCTCTATGGATGGAGTCAAAATTGTAATCGGTACCAAATATAGAAATAAATTGATTGATTTGATAAAAGAATATGAGGAATCTAAAAAACCGATTATTAGGGTTGAAAATAGCCGTGAAGATAAAGAATATGAAGGCATAAACGTTAGTACGTATAACGATAATACGCGTGCCTTTATCAAAATTCAGGATGGTTGTAACAACTTTTGTAGTTATTGTTTGATACCTTACGCCAGAGGTCCTGTTCGTTCAAGACCTAAAGAAGAGATATTAGCAGAAGCTAAACACCTAGCAGATACCGGTTTTAAAGAACTTGTTTTAACAGGTATCCATACAGCTGGTTATGGTTTAGATTTTAAAGATTATCTTTTTGTCGATCTTTTAAAAGATTTGTTAGGAGTATTACCACCATATGAACGGGTTAGAATTTCCTCGATAGAGGAAAGCGAGATTCCGGATGCGATGTTAGATCTATTAGTTTCAGATAAGCGAGTAGTACCACATCTCCATATTCCAATCCAATCAGGTTGTGATACTGTTTTAAAACGAATGAATCGGAAATACACCTGCGCCCAATTCAAAGAAATGGTTTTAAAACTTCGCGCACGTATACCAGATATTGCTTTAACAACTGATGTTATTGTTGGCTTCCCGGGTGAAAGTGAAGAAGAGTTTAAGCAAACAGTTGATTTTATTAAAGATATTGGTTTCTCTTCTCTTCATGTTTTCCCCTATTCACGTAGAAGTGGGACTGTCGCAGATAAGATGCCTAACCAAATCGATGTAAAGATTAAAAAAGAGAGAGTTAGGACACTTATCGAACTATCAAATGAACTTGCTAAAGAATACGCCAAGAGGTTTGAAGGCAAATCTTTAGAAATACTATTTGAAACTTATGACGAGAAGACAGGAATGCTTGTTGGGCACGCCCCTAACTATATGCGCGTAACCGCTAAAGGTAAAAGAGACTATCTTAATACCATTCGCGAGGTTATAATAGATGTAAGTGGTTATCCACTTAACCATGGTCATTTAAAGGAGGAATAACTATGAATTACAACAAATTAATCGATCATACCTTATTAAAACCAGATGCCAAAGAAGAAGATATTATTAAACTTTGTAAAGAGGCCAAGGAATATCATTTCTGCTCAGTCTGTGTTAATCCGGGTTTTGTTAAATTATGTGTCCAAGAATTAAAGGGCAGCGATGTTAAAGTTTGTACTGTCATCGGTTTTCCTTTAGGAGCCACAACCAGTGAATCTAAAGCTTTTGAAGCAGAAGATGCCATCAAAAATGGCGCCAGTGAAGTTGATATGGTTATCAATGTCTCGCGTTTAAAAGATGGTGATGATGAATATGTCTATAACGATATCAAAGCTGTCCGTGAGGCGAGCAAAGGTGCTTTGTTAAAGGTTATTATTGAAACCTGTCTATTAAATGATGATGAGAAAGTTCGTGCTTGCTTGCTTTCAAAGAAAGCAAAAGCTGACTTTGTTAAGACCTCTACTGGCTTTTCAACTGGCGGTGCTACAGCTTATGATGTCGCATTAATGCGTAAGACTGTTGGTCCAGAAATGGGCGTTAAAGCATCAGGCGGAGTCCGCAGCAGAGAAGATATGCTCAAGATGGTCGAAGCTGGTGCCAATAGAATTGGCACTTCTTCCGGAACAAAAATTTGTGAAAAAGCCTAAAAAAGGCTTGAATACCTTTTTAAGGTATGCTAATATATGGACGCTACGAGTGGGTTAAATCCCACTCTTAAGTTTTCTTTAGGAGGTCTTTTATGGACAAGAAATTGATTGAAAAGATACGAGAAATCGTCCTTCCGTTACTCGATGATGGTATTGAATTATACGATGTCGAGTTAAGGAAAGAAGGCAAGGATTTAGTACTAACAGTACTAATCGATCAAAAAGGTGGCGTTGATTTAGATACCTGTGTGCGTGTAAGCGAGAAAGTATCTAAGGCCTTAGATGATGCTGATCCCATCCCTGATGAATATATGTTAGAAGTGGCATCGGCAGGGGCAGAGAAGCCTTTAAAGACTTTGGAACAATACCAAGCCGTTATTGATGAATACATTCTTGTTCAGGTTAAGGAACCGGTTGAAACCTATGATGAATTAGTCGGTTACTTACGCGAAGTGAATGAAGAAAGAATGATCCTAGAGATTAAGATTAAAACACGAGTCAAGAAAGTTGAAATTCGCATGAGCAATATCTCTTATGCGATGACATGTGTCAAATTGTAGGAGGAAAAACACATGATTAATATGAACGAATTTGTTAAGGCCGTCTCCGCCTTACAAGAAACCAAAAACATTCCTGTTGAAACCATTGTTGAAGCCTTAAAACAATGTTTGATTATGGCCTATAGAGAAAAGTTCTTTGGCGATGATGATCACAAAGAAGCTATGGCTAGAGTCGAAGTTGATGAAGCCGTTGGCGATATCCACTTCTATGGTCAAAGAATTGTTGTCGATGATGATACCGATGTCTTCAATGATGTCAACAATATTCTCTTAGAAGAAGCGAAAAAGATTAAGAAAGATGCCAAGGTTGGCGATATTATCGAAAACGAAGTCAATATCGATGACTTCCAAAGAGCCGCTGTCCAATACATCAAACAAAACTTACGTCAAAAGATTAGAGAAGCTGAGAAGAAAGTTATCCAAGAAACATTTGCTAGCAAGGTTGATGACATCATCACCGGTGTTGTCGAAAGAGTTGAACAACGCTTTGTTTTAGTTAACTTAGGTATTACAACTGCTTTTATGCCAGCGAAGTTCCAAATTCCTGGCGAGACCTATTATCCCGGTCAACAATTAAAGGTTTATATCAAATCCTTAGCGGAAGATAATAAGCCTAACAGCCAAATCGTTGTTTCCCGTAGTGATTCCGGTTTACTCTATCGCTTATTAGAAAAAGAGATTGCAGAAATTTATAGTGGTGAAATCAAAGTTGAAAAGATTGCCCGTATTCCTGGTGAGAGAAGTAAGGTTGCTGTCTATAGTGACACACCAAATATTGATGCTGCTGGTGCCTGTATTGGCCAAAGAGGTATGAGAATTCAATCTATCAGTGGTCAATTATGCAACGAAAAGATTGATGTTATTCAATACTATAAGATTCCTGAACTCTTTATCGCTGAAGCTTTAAAACCAGCCATTGTTACTGGTGTTATTATCAACGAAGAAGAAAAGAGTGCGATTGCCGTTGTCGCTAATGATGATTTCTCCCAAGCTATTGGTAAGAAAGGTCAAAACGTTACCTTGGCCGCGAGAATCACCGATTACAGAATCGACATCAAGACTGTTGATGATGCGATGGCTCTCAAATTAGTCTATAAGCCAATTAAGACTATCCAACTCGATTATGCGATTGCCAATAATCTTGAAATCCCAGCTGAAGTTCCAGCATATGAAGAAGAAGTCTATGACGAATTCGAAGAAATCGAAGAGGTTAAAGAAGTCAAGGAAGTTAAAGAGGTCAGTGAACCTGTTAAAGCTTCCGAAGAACCAATTGAAGCCTCAACACCTGCTGAAGAAGTTGAAGATATCTTGGCTGCTATGCCAACACCTAAGATTAAAGCTGAACACATTTCTGTAGTTGAAGAACCTAAGGTCGAAGTCAAACCAGTTGAACAACCAAAACCAGCTGGTAAATCGAACAAAGCGAAGAAGAAAGAGGAAGAAGCTTTAGCTAAAGCTAAAGAAGAGGAAGCTCGTAAGAACTACATGCCTGTCTATACTGAAGAAGAACTCAAAGCCATCCAAGAAGAAGAAGCTGCGATGGAAGAAGAGGATAAGTATGACGAGGATTACGATGAAGAAGATTACGACGAATACTACGATTAATGAAAAAGGTCCCTTTAAGAAAATGCGTTGCTACTCAAGAGCAACTGCCTAAGAAAGAATTAATTCGCATTGTTCGGACTAAAGAAGGCCAAGTCCTTATCGATGAAAGCGGTAAGGTCAATGGCCGTGGTGCTTATCTCAAAAGAGATAAAGAAGCGATTGAACTCGCTAGAAAGAAAAATAGTCTTGGCCGGGCTTTAGAAGTAACTATCCCAGCTGAGCTCTATGATGAATTATTGAAAAGAATTTAAAGGAAGGTGATTTTATGAGTAAAGGAAAAGTCCAAAATAAGAAAAACTCTTCCAAACCAACCGATAAACGTACTTCCAATGTCCATAGCTATGGACATGGCCCTAAAGAAAGAGAAAAGGTCAATGGTGGTGTCTTTATCTACTCCCAACCAATTAGTGTTACTAAATTAGCGGAGAGTTTAAATGTTCCTGCTGTTGATATCATCAAATTCTTCTTTATGGATGGCAAGATGGTCAACATCAATACAACCCTTGATGATGAATTAATCGGTTTAGCCTGTATTAATTTCGGTTACGATTTCAAGAAAGAAAAAGTGGTTGATGAAGCCAACTTTGAAGAATTAGAAATCGTTGATGATCCTAAAGATTTAGAAGAAAGACCACCTGTTGTCACGATTATGGGCCACGTTGACCATGGTAAGACAACCTTACTTGATGCGATTAGAAAGACAAGAGTCGCCGAAGGTGAAGTTGGTGGTATTACCCAAGCTATCGGTTCCTATCAAGTTGAGATTAAAGGTAAAAAGATAACCTTCCTGGATACACCGGGACATGCTGCCTTCACCGCTATGCGGGCTAGAGGTAGCCAAATTACCGATGTCGTTATTATTGTTGTCGCCGCAGATGATGGTGTCATGCCCCAAACAAGAGAGGCAGTCGACCATGCGAAAGCGGCTAAAGTGCCAATAATTGTCGCAGTCAATAAGATTGATAAAGAAGGCGCTGATCCTGAAAAGGTTAAGTATGCCTTAAGCGACTTAGGTTTAGTTCCTGAAGAGTGGGGTGGCGATACCATTTATTGCAACATCTCCGCTAAACAGAAGATTGGTCTCAATGAATTATTAGAAAACATCTTAGTCGTTGCTGAGATGTTGGAATTAAAAGCTAACCCAAAACGCTATGCCATGGGTACAGTTGTCGAAGCTGAATTAAACCGTGGTATGGGTCCTGTTGCCACTGTTTTAATCCAAAACGGTACTCTAAATGTGGGTGACTGTGTGGTTGTCGGTAGCTGCTATGGTCGGGTTAGACTTATGCGTAATGATCTAAACCGCACCTTAAAGACAGCCGGTCCATCAACACCAGTTGTTATCAGTGGTTTAAGCGATGTTCCTGAAGCTGGTGATAAGTTCATGGCTTTTAAGGATGAGAAAACCGCCCGAGAGATTGCGGCAGTCCGTCAATTAAGAAAGACGGAACACGATCGCCGTGGTTCCAGTGCCCGTTCTTTAGATGATTTATATAACCAAATTAAAGAAGGCGAGCAGACTATCATTAACATCATTATCAAAGCTGATGTTCAAGGCTCTGCGGAAGCTGTTAAGGGTGCTTTAGAAAAGATTAATGTTGAAGGTGTTAAGATTGATGTCATTCGCTTCCAAGCTGGTGCCATCACTGAAAGTGATGTTATCCTTGCTAATGCCTCCAATGCTATTATCTATGGTTTCAATGTTAGACCAGATGCCAATATCCGTAAACTCGCGGAAGAAAAGAAAGTTGATATTAGACTTCACCGCATCATCTATGCTTTAACAGAAGAGATGGAAGCTGCGATGAAGGGTATGTTAAAGCCTGTTTATCAAGAAGCTGTTTCTGGTCAATTAGAAGTTAGACAAACATTCAAGGTTTCCAAGATTGGAACGATTGCTGGTTGTTATGTTACAACAGGCTTTATCAAAGCTGACAGCAAGGTTCGTCTAATTCGGGATGGTGTCATCATTTATGATGGTGTCTTAGGTTCTTTGAAGCGTTTCCAAAACGATGTCAAAGAAGTCAAAGAAGGTTATGAATGTGGTGCGACCATCGCAGGTTATAACGATATCAAAGAAGGCGACATCATCGAAGGTTACTACGATGAAGAAGTCAGTAGAGAGTAGGTGTAGTTATGCCCTATAAAGTTGATAAGATAAATGTCGCAATTCTCAAGCACGTATCTGATATTATTCAATTTGAAGTCAAAAACCCGGAAATCGGTTTTGTAACCGTGACTAGGGTTGAAACCACCAAAGACTATTCTTATTCTAAGATTTTTGTTTCCTTCTTAGATAACAAAAATGTTGAGAAGAGAATGGAAGCCTTAGAAAAATCTAAAGGCTATATCCGCTCTGAACTCGCAAAAAAACTAACAATCTATAAATGTCCTTCCCTTATCTTTGTTAGAGATACCTCCTATGAGGAAGGCAAGAAGATTGAGGATATTTTAAGTTCTTTGAAATAGATTGCTAATGAAAGGAAGGCGCCGCAGTTGAAATATATTATATTTGATATGGACGGGACGTTAATCGATTCGATGTGGTATTGGCATGAATCGGGAAGGTTAGCAATATTGCATTTTCTCGGTGAAGATGCGAAAACTCTTGGTCTACTTGAGCAGATGTCAGCTCGGGAAATTATGATTTATATCACTCACAACATGTCTAAAGAAGATCAACAAAGACTTTCTAATAGTTGGAATGGCATTATGAATAAATTCTATCAAGAGAAAGTTGAACTCAAACCCTTTGTTAAGGAAGTCTTAGCTAAGATGAAACACGAAGGTGTTCATATGTGTGTAGCAACTGCCACACCTAAAGCCATGGCCACTGAGGTCTTAGAAAAACTAGGAGTCAAAGATTACTTTGATTTTATGATTGATGAGGCAGAAGTTGGGGTTGGTAAGACCCAACCTGATATCTATTTAGAATGCGCTCGTAGATGGAACGCAAAACCTAGTGAGTGTGCCGTTTACGAAGACAATGTTCGCTTTGCGAAAGTCGCTAAAGATGCTGGTTTCTACTGTGTCGGTGTTTATGACAAGATGAGTGAAGCCTATAAAGATGAGTTAGCATCCTTTGCGGATAGATTCCTCAATTCGTTTGAAGAGTTGTTATAAGAAAAGAAAAACCATCAGCACGATGGTTTTTTTATTTATCTAAGGAAAAGGGATTATAAGAAGTGGGATTGAATTTACGACGGCCACTTATTCTAACTTCATCTTTTCCTTTATGGATAGGGATAATTAAAGCTTGGCTATCACGGCTAACTTCCGAGAAGAAGAGATAGATCAAATGTTCGTCTTCATCAATCTCGAAAGCTTGGCTTTCCCCATTTTTTAATTGTCCTAGTTTATGACACCTACTGGAGTGGATTTCTAATTCACCATTTGGGTTATCGATATAGACTTTAAGGCTTCCGATAAGGCTGCATAAACTGAAACGATTACTAACTATTAAGCGACGCATAACTAATCATCATCGTCATCGTCATCATCATCGTCATCGATAATTTCAAAAGTGGATGATGGATTGATATCGATATATTCACGTTTTTTATGTTTAAAAGGTTTAATCGCCATATAGTAGATAGGAATTGCTAAGAAGACAACCCACATCGGATGCCATAAGTTGGTTGGATAGACCATACAGACAAAGAAGAAAGCGAATAAGGCAAGGAAAGTGATGTTGAAATGTTTAGGATTTCTTCTTTCAATACATTTGATAAAGGAACAAACAATATCGGGAATAAAGAAAACGATCCAAGAATTATGCCACATGTCGAGGAGTGTTCCTAATAAGATGTAGGCGACAGCTGCTAATAAATAAAGAATAGGTAATAAGATTCTGTTTAATCTTGTTTCCTCTTTCATATAAGTAACTTTTCTTTTGGTACCCTTATCTTTATCGGTGCTGCTGACATGGATGCCGTGCCAGTCGATATCGACTTGATCTTCTTTATCTCTGACGTGGATACCTCCAGGACCGATGTGGACATAGTCACCACTTGCTGATTCTTCTTTGTTTTCTGAACTATCTTTTTGTTGGTTTTTTATTTCCTCGTCACTTTCTTCGGTGTTTAGTAATTCATCTAAAGATACTCCATATAAGCGGGCGAGTAAAATAAGGTTATCAGTATCAGGAGAAGCTTCCGCTCTTTCCCATTTGCTGACCGCTTGGCGCGAGATGCCTAATTTCTCGGCTAGTTCTTCTTGGGATAGCCCTTTTTCTTTTCTTAGTTTTTGTAGGCGATTGGCAATTTCAATATTCATAACATAATCCTCCGTCATTTGCAGCCATATAATACAAATTTCTAGTCGGTTGCATCTACCAATTCTAGGTTTAAATTTGTCAACTATCGGTTGCAAATGGCAAATTGTATATCTAAATTATAACAATAATAGTATTTTTTACAATTAAAAAAGCGAGGCTGTTTCTCGCTTAATAATTAAGATTTTCTTCTTTCAAAGGAGGCTGATGATTTATAGAAGGCTTCCTTGTCTTCATACATCTTCCTCTCAGCTTCTTTAAAGAGTTCGGTTACTGATTGTTGTTTGCTCTCTCTTATAGAATAACCGATGGAGCAGTGATAATCGGTTTGGGCAATCTTGTCTTTAAATTTCTTAATCGTATCATTGAGTTGTGGCAAGGTGGCATTGATTGCTATAAGGATGAATTCGTCACCGCCGATACGATAGGCATACATATTATTTTCGGCTGAGCATTTGATCATATTTGCGATGGTGACGATGGCTTTGTCGCCTTCTAAATGGCCAAAGTTATCATTGATATATTTAAGGCCATTCATATCGAATTGGACAATACCCACTATTGATTTACCTAGCCTCTCAACATCACGATAATAAGTTTCACGGTTATAAAGGCCGGTTAGAGCATCTATTTGGGACCTTTCAACATAGAGGTAGAGATAATAAATAACGGTACTGAAGGCGATAGTGGTACTTAAAACATAGATGGTATCATTGTCATTGAAGAAAGCTTCAATCACAACAGCAATAACAACTAATAAGGCACAGGAAATAATAGTTAAACCATGACCAAAGTCTTTCTTAGATATGTTGTTAATTGACATATAGACAAGATAAGCAATATAGATGCCAGAAATGACATGGGAACAAAATCTAAGTGGTCCGGCATTGAAATGTAAATCTCCTTCACTTTCAGTGAAGTAAACAACCGCTTCTTTGGCTCCGGGAATAAACATTAAAAGATAGACAATCACATTAAGGACTAAAGGGGTTAAGATTAATATAATTCTCTTTTTGGTCTTGATCTCACCACTCATCATAATAAAGAAGAAAATGCAGAAGGGATTCAAGACATAGCCCAAGAAGGACATGAAGGTAGTCAAAGGAATATTAAGATTAATCTTAGCCTGTGTTTCTAAAGTATCGAAAACAGCTAATAGCAAGGCGGTAGTTGTAATTACGATAATGTAGATACTGAGGCGCTTGTGTTGGCGCATATGAAAAATGGAGTTAACTACCATAACAATGAAAATAGTTAACAAAAAGAAATATTTAACTAAGAATGTATTACTCCAATCCATACCCTTATTTTAATCTTTAATTAAAATATAGACAAGTGTTTTTTTGATATAATCATAAAGTAAACAATTATAAAAAAACTCACTTCTTCGGTGAGAAATGAGTGTTTTTTAATAGGCGTTTTAGTATTTGATGAAGATTAGATCATCATCGGGTTCAAGCTTAATTTCTTTTTCTTCATCTTGGTGTTTTGGTAAGAAAATTATTTGTTCATCGTGGACATAGCCCATCAACATGTATTTCTTTTCAAAACTGAGATAGAAGGAATAAATCAAATCGCGTTTAGTCTTGAAGGTTAAGTTTTCTTTCTCCTCAAACATATCCTTGACCTTTTCAAGTTTGATATCGAAATAGTCGCCACCTTCATAGGCATCAATGGTTAACAAACCATCAAAGAATTTATTTGATTGCCTATTCAAAGCGAGCTGACTTAATAATAAGCTCATCATACGATTACTGATAATTGCATTTTTGATATTGAAATCATTGATGCTGTTGAGGTTTCGTGAATCTAGTAGTTCAGTAACAAAAGATAATTCGTGCCGATCCCGATTTTTAAAAGCGGTCTGTAAGGCGATTAGAGTAACGAAGACATTGGCATCGTAAGAATCGCTATCGACAGTATCATCTGATAAAATTAAGACCTTCTTAGTGCCTTCGGTGTTCTTGATATCTTCAATGAGCTTCTTGGCATCATTCTTATCATAACTAAAGACTTTAAAGTTTGAACCATAACCAATGGTGGCAAGTTTTAAGTTTTCTCTAATGAATTTACCTTTCTTGTTATCTCCGATAACAAAGATGGTGCTATTGATACTTAAATCAGTCTTTTTAGTTTTTAGGATACGAGCACTTTCTAATTTCGCTGGACTCGATCTTCTAAGAGCGATATCTGATTCATCCTCAGCAAGGACATAGAGATAATCATATTTTATAATAGGAATCGCATTATCGTGGTTTACTAGGAATTCTTCAACATTCTCTTTGTCGAAGGAGTAGAACTCACAGCCTTCATAGGATAATAGTTCGAGATAGATAGATGCCATCATCGGTTCGACCATTGTTTGGGCGATGATTTGGCCAATCTTCTTATTGAAGGAAACAGGGATAATGGATTTATTCTTTAAAGTATTTAAAGTCTTGGCCAGGCTTTCAATTCTCCGCTTAATGCCATCGCTTGAGGTTTCAATAACGATGTTACAGTTCTTGCTGATGTCATAATTACCTAGGGCCAACATGACCTTCAAGGTCATCAAGTCATAATTGGTGATATTTTCATCATCGCCTTCTTGCATATCCTCACGACACATAATAAGGATGCTTGAGGCACTAGCAATAGAGATATCTTCTAAATCGCCATGGAGCAAAGGATTACCTTCTTTAACGATTAGATTAATTTTCTTTTTCCGACTCTTGCCCCGGTTAAAGGAGGCAATTAATGAATCGATTCCACTATTGATGTAGTCCTTAGTTTGATTGGAAAGGATAATGACACTATTCTTATAGTTCTTCTGCATCAAGTTATAGATGATATCAGGAACTTTGCTGTTGTAGTTTAAGATAACAAAGTGATTATTGAGTTCAATCTTGCCCTTGGCGTTGCTCTTCTTATCGATGAAACTGCGAACTGCGGTAGTCAAGGAAGCGATAATCGCACCCGAGAAGATGATTAATTCAATCGCGATGACCACAACACTTAAGAAGAAAACACGGATGTGTTCATTTAAATTATCTAATAATTTAGTAATCGTGTTTGCGGAGAGCATACACGAGAAGAAGTGGGCGAGGGAACTAAAGAAACTGTTGTTGAAATAATCGGGATCAATAGCCACACCGACAATTGAGGCGATGATGATTATAAAGAGGTTGATTATCAAAAGGGTGATAATCGTCATCAACAAGGGTTGTTGATAGGTTTTTATTGTTCTTTTTGATTTGATTTTTAAGAAGATAGATTTTAATTTTTCCATAGGCTTTGGCTCTCAACTTTGAGTTCATTATAGCATATCTATTTTCCTTATAAAATAAGGAATAAAAAAAGACTGATAATCGAATATCAATCTTTAACCGAGAAGCCAGTAGAGAATACCTTGGTAGATGGATTCAACATACAACAAGATAATCAGTCCAATTGCGATAACGGGAATCAGGATATCAATAGTGGTATTCTTGTGGACTTTGGAATGCGAGTAAAGCATGATAAAGGGGATGGTCACTAATAGGGGACCACATTGACCCAATTGTAAAACGCTTAAATTGTAGGAAATCGTTTCAATTGATGCCGCAGGTTGAGTGGCAAAGATTAAGGCGAAGACAGCTGTGATAATCAACTCTACTAGGAAGAATAAACAAATAATACTAGATAAGCAGAGAGAGAATGATAATGAACCGCACTTGCTTCTTAAATAATCGGTGCATTGCTCTGGGGTGGCACCAATGCGAATAAGTAAACGTTCACGATATTTGATCCAAAGGGCTACTGATGCAAATAAGGCAAAGACTAAAGGGGATTTCGTGGTCATAAGAGTATGGATATAGAAAGGTAATAATAATACTCCAAAACCTGCCAAAAGCTTAAAGACGTAGCTAGTAATCACGTAGGCAACAGGGATAATCATAAATAAACGGAAGATTATTAATTTCTTGCCGACAAAGACCTTTTTAGGAGTGTAGTTTAGGAAGTAATGGAACAAGAGAAACATAAATAAATCCGCGAAGACATTGATTTCTACATGTTCACCTAAGATAGTGCCGATGAACTTTACTAAGTCGAGAGTACCACCGATTTTGATAAATAAGCCACTGACATAGCGGGCATAGAATAAACTGACTCCCAAGGCAATTCCGACAAAGCCAAGGCCATAAATTAAAAGCAAATCCTGGAATCTTTTATTCTTGTTTAGAACTAAGCCAAAGGAGGCAATTATGAAAAGGGGAGTACAAAGGGAAGCAAAGAAATTGAGAATATTAATGGCAGTAGTACCCAATATATTTTCACTAAATACTGTTATCGAGACGAAATTGATAAAGACTAATTGGCCCAGAAAAATACAAAGCCAGGCAACGATTCGTAAATAGCGATAAGAAAGGGGACCGACATATCTTATGTCCTTATCTCTAAATGTTTGTTTTTTTAATTTCTCTAGTCTTTTTTCTTTTCTTGATAATTTAACTGTTTTTTTTATTAACTGCTTCGGCCATACTATTTCTTCCTTAATTCGACAAATCTATTTTAAAACAAAAGGAATCAATATTCCAAATAAATATGATTCCTTCTTTAATTTTAGGTGGTGACCCCAACGAGAATCGAACTCGTGATTAGACCTTGAGAGGGTCTCGTCTTAACCTCTTGACCATGGGGCCTTTTAAAATCGCAAGAGAATTATAACAATCATCTCTTGCTTTTTCAATAGTTTTAGAAGCGACCTCTAATCCAAGTTCTCGGTGAGAACAAGACGAGGAGAGGATAAAGTTCTAGACGACCTAAAATCATCTCTAAGGATAAGATAATCTTGGAAAAACCATTGAAGGCTTCGTAATTACCGGTTGGACCAACTAGTCCAAAGCCAGGGCCAATATTAGAGATACAGGCGACCGAAGCGGATAGGTTAGTGATAATATCAAAGTTATCAATCGAGATAATTAAGGCGACAAGGATGATGGCGATAAAGTAAATAGCTGAGAAAGCAAAGATGCTATCTTGGATTTCAACCGAGACTGGTTTACTTTCAAACTTAACGGATTTAACCCTTCTAGGGTTAACGAAGTTAGCAATTTTAGCATAACTTGTTTTGGCAAGGATGATTAATCTAGAAATCTTCATACCACCACCAGTAGAACCAGCACAAGCACCACAGATCATAAGGATGAATAAGATGGCTTTCGATAATGATGGCCATAGTTCATAGTCGACAGTGGTGAAACCTGTTGTGGTAATGATGGATGAAACTTGGAAGAAACTATTTCTCAAGTTTTCACCAAAGGAGTTATAAATAGAAGCACAGTTAATCATAATGATGACAATGCTTACGATGATAATACCTATATAGACACGTAATTCTTCACTCTTAAAGAATTGTCTAACTCTACCGATAAGGATGAGATAGAAGAGACTGAAGTTAATACCAAAGATGAGCATAAAGATACCGATAACACATTGGTTGAATGGTGAAGCAAAGGCCATGCTATTATTCATAATGGAGAAGCCACCAGTACCAGCGGTAGACATTGAAGTTGTGACCGCTTCAAAGAAATTCATGCCACCGATTAAGAGTATAGCCATCTCGATAACAGTAATACCAATATAGATTAAATAGAGGATACGTGCACTGAAACGCATCTTAGAAACGAGTTTACTAACCTGTGGGCCAGGGCTTTCAGCTTTTAACAAATAACTGGTAGAGTTTTGCTCGGCATCGGAGGTGATCGCAAGGATAAAGACTAGAACACCCATGCCACCAATCCAGTTGCTTAAGGAACGCCACAAAAGCATACCTTTAGATAAAGATTCGATATCGTTTAAGATACTGGCACCAGTTGTGGTGAAACCAGACGAAATCTCAAACAACGCATTGATGAAATTGGGTATTTCTCCCGAGATAACAAAGGGAATAGCACCAAAAATGGCCATCAAAATCCAGGACATACCAACAGTTACGAAGGCATCACGGGCCTGGAAGGAAGAGGCATTTTTAGTTTTGATTCTTAAAAGCAAGCCAATAGCTTCAAGACCAACAATGGTGATAACAAAAGCGAGTATTGACCATAGTGGATCGCCATAAGCCAACGCAAAAACAAGCGGTACTACCATAAGTACGCCTTCAAGCATTAATATCCGACCTAGTATTTTGCGAATTGCTTTAAAATTCATAAACGACCTTCTATTCTAAAATATCATTTAAATCATTGAGACTATCATTGGTTGTGACGATAACGACTCTATCATCTAATTCGAGTTTATCAAAGCCGTTAGGAATGATGACTTCATTATTTCTAATAATGGCTGCGACTAAGATGCCTTCTTTAATGTGTAAATCTTTGAGACGATATGTTAATTTCTGCGGCATCTCAGCAACGACAAATTCCAAAGCTTCAATCTTTTCGTTAGCGAGTTTATAAAGAGTGCGGACACCGTTTCCTTGGTTGCTGCCTTGGCTACGGACATAACTTAAGATTTCATCCGCAATAACTTCTTTTGGTGTGATGGTGCTAGCAACGCCAACGCTTTCAATAATCTTTAATAAGCCTGGACGGTTAATCTTGGCGATGACTTTCTCAACGCCTGACTTTTGGGCATACATCGAGATAACGATGTTTTCTTCATCGATGTTAGCGAGAGAGATAACCGCACCACTTTCATTTAAACCCTCAAGATTTAAAATCTCTTGGTCCGTTCCATCGGCATTGATAATGGTAGCCTTTGGGAAGGCGGAGCTTAGATTCAAACATTTTTCTTTATCGATTTCAATAACTTTTACTTTGTAGTGGTTGGCGAGTAACATCTCACAGAGATAGTGACCGATTCTACCACCACCGATAATCATAATGCGATCGATTCTACCCTTGAGAATACCTAAAGCCTTAAAGAATTCGGAAAGGTTTTCTCTTGTTCCAGTAATGTGAATCTTATCACCTTCGGCGAGAACGAAGTCACCGGCAGGGATAAAGACATCGTCGCCTCTTTGAATGGCGCAGACAAGGATTTGAATTTGGTATTTCTGTCTAATATCAAATAGGCTTTGACCGATTAAAGGGCTACCGGGATCAAGCTTTAATTCCATGAGGTTAGCAAGACCATCGGCAAAGGTTTCAACCTTAAGAGCATTTGGAATTTGAATCATGTTGAGGATTTCTCTAGCAGTTGCATATTCAGGGTTAACAGTAATTGAGATACCTAACTCTTCACGCATAAAACCAATCTGCTTGATGTATTCAGGATCTCTAACTCTAGCGATGGTTTCTTTGGCTCCTAATGTTTTAGCAAGAGTACAGGATAACAAATTGATCTCATCGCTTGAAGTGGCCGCAATGAAAATATCGGTATTGTGCATACCGGCTTCGGTTAGGACATCATAATTTAAGCAGTTGCCAACGACGCCATAGACATCGAATTGGTCTACCATTGTGTTGATGACATCAGCATTTCTATCAATGATGACAACATTGTGTCCTTCTTTTCTTAATCTCTCGGTAACGGCCTGTCCGACCTTACCTGTTCCAACGACTGTAATCTTCATCTAATCACTCCTGCTAAGCATAATGCTTAAAAGATTTATAAATCTTTACGCGAAAAAAGTCAAGTGTTCGCACGCAACACAGGTGCGTACAAGGGCCAAAAAACAAATCAAACTCCAATTACATCTAAAATAAAAAGTACCTAAAATTCCCGTACTTTTTACGATTGTGCCCCTAAAATGCTTGCTTTTGTATACCTTTATGGTATAATGTATTAGTATCTAAGGAGAAAGATTGAATGATCGTACACATTTTGTTCTTCGTTTTACTAATCTTAGCGGTTGTCTGGTCAATCAGAATTTTTGGCCGCTATGTTAGTGAAAAGACATCATCCAAATTGCTCGCCATCGCCCTAACAACTGTCGTTGGATGCGGTGTTGTTTTCGCTTGGCTATCAGCTTTGGATATTCAATCTTTAGTTACCGATGTCAACACCTATTTAGCTAAGGCCAAATTTGATAATCTCTTCCAAACAAGGATTCTCAATTATATCCTTAAGTTCGATGCCTTAACCGGTGTCAGAGGCTTTGATTTCGGCTTACTTGCTCTTTGTACAATTGCTTTAGGAATGATGCTTACTCACAAGGAAGTCTATGTCAAAGAAGATGACCAAGACGAGAAGCCAAATGTTCCTCATACTTTAACTAATATCAAGTGTAATAACAATTTAAATACATATATTATCAATCGTAGCATTTTGCGCTGATTAACTTCATAACAATTTAGTCGATGTAGCATATTTTAGATATGCCGTTTTTTGTTGTGTAGGATAATGAGGTGTAATTTTAAGTGCCAGTAAAATTTTTACTGCTCATATGCGCGGGCGCGTTAGCCGTCGTATTGAGCTTTATAGCTAATTTCAAAACTAAGAAGGATTCGAAACGATTTGAAGTCTTAAGCAAGATTATGTCGTTGGTCTTTTTGGCTTGCTATTTAGTTAGATTGCTTCAAGAAGATACGATTGATACCGTCCTCGGATATGAGAACAGTATTTTCTCAAGTACCAGTTATTTCATTGTTATTGCTTTAAGAGCGGTAACAGTTATGTGTGTCCTTGTTACAGTGGTTGCTCCTTGGTTTAAACGGAAACACCTCTTAAATATTTTGTCATTTATCGTACCGGTTGTTGCTTTCCTCAACATGTGGTACTTCAACATCAACATCTATGCTTTTGTCGATTATGTCAAGATTCCCTCTTATAGCTTAAGAGAAATTCAGTTTGCGATTGAATGTATCTTGGCCTTCGGTATCGGCATTATGCATTTGGTTCATAATATTCTGGTTAGTAAGAACTTTAAACCGTTATATAAAGAGATACCATTAATGTTTGTGGTTGCTATCATCTTGACACCTCTATGTATGCCATATGGTACCCTTGGTAATATTTGGGGTGATATCGGTGAGTCTATAGAAGACTTTAATACCACTCACCTTTCCTTAATTCTTGGAACCTTTGCTTTCATTCTTGTAATGTTCCTTGTTCTAAGACATCGGAAGATGGAAGATAAGCGTTACTTCATGAACATGTTTGTCTATATCATGTTTATCCAGTTCTTCTATTACTACTCCTGGCCGTTCTCGCCATCAGATATTCCAATTCACCTCTGCCACGCGGCGGTTATCTTAATGATCTTTACCTACACATTCAGAAGCGAGAAATTATTCTATTTCGGCTTCTTTATCAACACGATGGGCGCTTTGTTCGCGATGTTATCACCAACGGTGCATACATCATTGTTTACAAATACGGGTATTCACTTTTGGTTTGAACATATAAGCATCTTTACGGTTCCAATCCTATCGATAGCGATTGGCCTTTTCCCAAGACCAAAGTTCAAATCCTTTGTTTGGTGTATGATTGTTTTCACTGTTTATTATGGAATCGTTATTTTCTTAAATGCCTATTGGTGGGATGAAGGTGCAAACTACCTATTTATGAATGGCGACAAGATTGTCGATGTCGCGACCGATGTCTTTGGTCCTAATTTATTCCCATCGATCAATAACTATTTCGCCCACATCAAAGACGATGTCGTCTATGTGGAGGCTTTAGGCAAAACATTGCGTTTTTATAAGAGCTATTGGATAGGAATCTATGTCGGTTATATAATTTTAATTTTAATTGAATGGTTGGCTTACTATGGCTTATTCAAAGTAGCAGATGACCATTACAAGTTACACATGATAAAGAAAGAAAAGAGGATGGATATGATGAATATAGGAAAAATCAGTAAAAAAGTTGCCAAAGTCGCACCCCTATATCCTGAAGATGCGGGTAAAGTTCGTATCAGTCATTTTAGTAAGATTTATAGTGGATCAAGCGACAAATCCGTCGATGACTTCTCGTTAACAGTCTATGGTGGTGAAGTCTATGGCTTCTTAGGCCACAATGGTGCTGGTAAATCGACTACTATCAAATCTATTGTCGGTATCCAAACCATAACCGAAGGAACCATTTCCATCTGTGGTTTCGATATTGAAAAGCAAGCAGTTCAAGCCAAATTAAATATTGGCTATGTTTCTGATAACCATGCGGTTTATGAAAAATTAACCGGAAGAGAATATATTAATTACATCGCAAATCTCTACTTAGTTCCCGCCAAGGAAAGAGAAGAGAGATTTGAAAAATATGTTAAGATGTTTAATCTTACTGATGCCATCGATAGAGAGATTAAGGGCTATTCGCATGGCATGAAGCAAAAAGTTGTCGTTATCGCCTCACTTATGCATGATCCTAAAGTCTGGGTCCTTGATGAACCTTTAACAGGTCTAGACCCAACAAGTTCCTTCCAAATCAAGGAATGTATGCGCGATCACGCGAATAGAGGTAATATTGTCTTCTTTAGCAGTCACGTCATTGAAGTTGTTGAAAAGATCTGTGATAAGATTTGTATCATTGGTCACGGTAAATTGATTGGTGAATGGGATCTACACAAACTCGGAGAACAAGGTATAACCCTTGAACAACTCTATATGAAATATGTTGCCACTCAAAATCTAGTTACTGATGTTGATGGCAAGACCATTGAAGAAGAAAAAGTTTCGGCCAAAGCCGAAGTAGAAGAAAAATCTACACCTAAAGAAGCCCCCAAGAAGGCTTCGAAACAAGAACAACCTAAGGAGCAAGTTCAAAGCGAAGAGGATGAAACCATGAAAAAGAAAAGATATTTAGCTACCTCCGGTCCGAAGAAAGCTCCTAAAAAGAGAAAATCTGTGAAAGAAGGCTAGTCTTAGATGGCGTTATATCGTATTAGCAATCTCGTTTTGTTGCAACTTGGAAACAAATTCAACATTGCGAAGAAAGGAAGAGCCAATGCCGCATTAATGGTTGCTTTAACCCTTGCTGGCGTTGTGGGCATGGTCGGAGTATTCCTTGTGATACTTCTAATTTTCAAGTCGTTCTTCTATATGAACTTGAGCCGTAACTTCCTCTTCTTTTTGGTAACCATTATTGAAGCCTTTAATATGCTGGCCTTAATGATAGGTATGGCTTCATTCCTTTACAATAGTAAAGATAATCCCATCCTATTATCATTGCCTGCGGAATCAACTGAGGTCTTCTATAGTAAATTGATCGTTTCCTACATCAATGAATTCACGAAGAATCTATTCATTGTCGTACCATTGATGTTGGCCTTTGGTTTTATTAATGGCTTACCAATCACTTTCTTCATTGGAACAATCGTCTTTGCCTTTGTTTTACCACTAATTATTGTTTTAATAAGTTCCTTATTGAGCATACCCTTTATGCTTATCGGACGGTTGTTTAGAAAAGTCCAATTCTTATATGTTATCCTTGTTGTTATTCTTTGTTTAGCTGTTTTCTATGGCATATATTCCTTCTTAGGAGTTTTGCCAAATCCATTGCGACTAAAGGCAGCGTGGGTCTTAGTTGAACAAGGGATCAACTATGGTGTTTCCATTGTTGCGAAGAACTCTCTCTTCCTAGTTTGGGTTTCCAATATTATCTTTGGAAAGAATGTTCTACTATCAGCTATATATCTAGTAATTATGATAGTTGTTCTCTTTGTTTTAAACATTCTTTTATCGAGACCTTTGTTCTTCGGCTTATCATCCAATAGTTTGGAACAAGCAAGACAGAAGAAACACAAAACTAAAACAAGAGTTGCGAAAACAACTTATGGCGCCTTCCTAAGAAAAGAAATTACTATTTCGTTTAGAAGTGTTGGTCAACTTGTTGAAGAATACATTCTAATCGCCATCTTACCTTTCGCTTTATATATTTTGAATGGTGTTCTTGATATTCTTGATTTAAATGCAATGGGCGAAGTATTAGCAGTGGCTCTTAATATTATGGTTGGTTTATTGCTTATTACCGCTTCTAATCAATCTGCTGCAACCGCCCTTTCTAAAGAAGGCGGCGAATTCGTCTTATTAAAGACCGCCCCTTCCAAAACCTATATGATAACTTGGGCTAAGATGACATCTAATGCTATTATAAGTACTTTATTTATGATTATATCCTTATTTATAGTAGGTCTATTCGGTGTTGTCACCCCACTAACCCTTATCAAGGTGGGGATTATCTTTATTATTTGTAATATTGCTCACATCCTTTGGAGCGCTCAAATCGACATTAAGAATCCGCTCATGCGCGAATATGCGGCAACCGGGACTGTAAGTGATAACAAAAACGTATCAAAGAGTATTTTATACGGTTTGATTCTAGCAGTTGTTATTGGTTTAATTTTTATCGTTTCCTATCTTTTCTTAGGATTTGATAAGGCATTCTATGCTACTGGTATTGTAAGTATTGTCTTTTTAATTATTAGATTCTACTTCTTCAATCTCAATCTCAAATGCCTGTTTGAAGATTTGGAGTTCTAGGAGGGTAGAGTATGAATAAAAAGACTGTTATTATTATCACTATCTTCGTGATTGTCATTGGTTTCATTCTCACCGGTCTATTCGGCGAACAGGGTATTTCCAACGGCTCTATTCTCGCCACCTACTGCGAATTCCAAGTCGGTGATATCAAAACTACCGATATCGATGGCAACGAAGTGGGTTATACAATTACTACTGGTGCCAATGGCAAGAAATATATGACTCTTCCTGAGGTTGAACTCGGTGAAGAATATATTATCAACCTTATAGATATCATCCTTTATGGAGCGGTTGATGAGGAGGGCAATGAAATTGCACCCACCTATGATATCAGTGAGATTCAAGTTTTAATGGAGACGAATCAACCTGATTATGTCACCTATCACAACTTACTTCTCAAATTTAACGCGATTGATGTTGCCTTGCCTGTCGCAGGCTTATCAGTCAATATTGAAATCACCACAGCTGATGGTTCTAATCTCAAAGATATGCTTTATATGGTCGATGACCCAAGTAACATTCCAATTGAGATTGATCCAGACTTCTAGTGTGATTATAAAAAAGGAGGAAAAGAAAAATGTCAAAATTGTGTCGTAAATTATTGGTTTTTGCTGTAACTTTTCTCTTTAGTGGTGCATTAGCACTTAGCCTAGCTTCATGCGGTGGCGGTGGTAATGACATTGTTTACAAAGTGAACTTTTACAGTGATGCCGATACAAATTACGCCGTTGTTGAAGTCGGTGAAGATGGCAAGATTAGCCTACCAACTAACCCAACTAAAAGTGGTTATGTTTTCACTGGTTGGTATACCGATAGTGCTACTCAAAATCTTTTCGATGCTTCGACAAACAGTGTTAGCTCCAACATCAATTTATATGCGGGTTGGCGTCAACTTCCTTCAGCTCCATCTGGTTTAAAATGGAATGCGAGAACTGAAACAATAAGCTGGGATGCTGTCAGTTCTGCTGAAGGATATAGCTATACACTTTCAATTGATGGAACGGAAATTACTGGTTTAACATCGACAAGCTATGCTTATAGCAATACCGGTGATCACCAAGTCAAAGTTAAGACAGTTTATACAACTGCTTCTTATACTGACCAATCAGTTTGGTCTGGTTCTGTTTCGTTCTCAATTGCTGCTCCAACATATACTGTCAACTTTATGAATGGTGAAACCCTTTATAGATCAGTTGAAGTAGTTGATGGAGAAATTACTTTACCATCTAATCCAAGTCAAGCTGATGCTCACTTCTTAGGATGGTATAACGATTCTACTTTTGCTACCGCTTTCAATGCTAGCGAAGTTATGGATCTCTTTGATTTAACCGAAAAAGGCGATCAAACAGTTAATGTTTACGCTAAGTGGGAATATAAACCAGCTGCTCCTGCAGCTATTAATAGAGCCGCTTACGAAAATGCTAAGGCTGGTAATAGCCAAAGACTATACTGGGCTGCTTCAAGTTCAAGTAATGTTGCTGGCTACGAAGTTTCTGTTACAACAATGGATGGTACAGTTGTCCTATCAGGCACAGTTACCACCACTGAATTTGCTCTCGATTTAACAAAATTAACCGAAGGTACAACTTACTTCTATGATATTGTTACTGTTTCCAGTGTTGAATGGGAAGATGAAGCCCTCAAATCTGCTGCCTACAGTGGTAGCTTTGTCTACACAATTGTCCCAGAAGATACCTTCACTGTTACTTACATGATTGATACGACAACTAAATATTTAAGCGAGTATGTTACCGATGGCGATACCGCTGCTTTACCAAATATTGATCCAGTTAAATCTGGCTCTGTCTTCTTAAAATGGGTCTACGGAACCAATGAAGATGACTTTACAAATGAAGTAGTCATTACAGAAAACATTACTGTCTTCGCTAAATGGGCTGCTAAACCAGTCGCACCAAGTACAGTTGATTACGCTGATGCAACATGCGTCTTAGGTTGGGCTGAAGTTAGCGATGCCACTAGATATCAATATAGAATTGATGATGGTGACTGGGTTAGCACAACTTCCAATTCTGTTACCGTTTTAGGTTTAACAAAAGGTAACCATAGCTTTGAATTAAAGGTCACTGCTCCCGTTGTTGGTGTCACGGGCCTTGTTGAATCCGAAGTTTCTAGCATGCATTTCAATGTTGAAACACTTTATGTTGGCTTATCAGTTGATGGTAGTGTTACAGGTTATGTTGCTGTTGATGAAAACGGTCATATCGCAAAACCTGCTAATCCAGAATTAACTGGTCAACAATTCGTTAAATGGACTATTGATGGCAACGCTGCTTCATCAGGCTTGAACTTTGATTCAAGAATCTTTGATAGAACAACGACTATTTATGCTATCTTTGCTTCCGTTCCAGCTCAAGTCACAGAAGCTGTTTGGGATGAAGAAACTGATAGCATATCATGGACAGCTGTTGAAGGCGCTACTGCCTACAAAGTTGCTTATGGTCCATATGGCAAAGATCACCCAATTACCGTTACTGAGCCAAAAATTATTGAGGTTGGTGTTACTACAGATGGTAGTTATCCAATTTCTATTAAGACGATTCGCACTGATTCCGTATACGGAACGATTGAATCCGAGTGGAATGATATTTCTGTTACTATCGAATTTAGTGGAGAATTAATTTACTCTGTAGATGGTACTCAAATTAAATATGTCAGTGGCGATAAAACTGTTTATATCTTCTTTGCTGGTCAATCCTATAATTCTTCTTCGAAGACATTTGGAACATCTGAGTACTACACTGGTAGTGGTAATAGTGTTGTTATGACTACTGATAGTGATAAGATTGGTGTTGAATTCCAATATGAATTCGGCTTAGAAAGCAGGATTGGCATGATTGTTCCACAAATTGTTGGTTTAAACTATGCCGATGGTTATGCTCGGTATAACAGTCAAAGAAGCGAGTCTGGCACAACATTCCTCAACAAAACAAATGCTTATGCTGTTGGCACTGGTATCAATGGAGATACCGGTGATGTTAATTTCTACTTGCCAATTGATTTCATGTTCGGTGGTGGTACCGATGTTGAAAATGGTAGAGTTGACTTAACTTTCACTTTCTACAAATGGGTTGAAAACGAATGGGTTGAATTCAATGACAATACCTTTGGCTTTGCAAAGGCTAATGGTTATCGTTTGTCTACCAGCTTAACGAGCGGTAAAATTATGGTTGAAGTTGCTCCTAAATTCTTGAATAAGGCTCAGTATGATAATGTACAAGCCTATACCAAGACATTTGTCTTTGAATTGAACAATGGTGTGAACGTTTACACTCATGCTGAATTAAAGAGTGCCTATCACAACACTGATAACCACATTGTTAACATCCATGGTGGTGTCATCACTGCGGAATTATCAAGCGAGCAATTAAATCCTGACGGCTATGCTAGAAACTACACAGCTGGCAATATCATTGCTACTAAAGATAGTCAAATTAATGGTGACGTTTATAGCCGTATTCCAACTGGCAATGATCAAATTACTGTTAATGGTAACTACGCCTTAATCGATGCTCACTCTATCCCAAGAGTTTATAGAGATGGTAGCGAAACAGGCGATGATTTTGCTAAACAACATACAATCCATCAACCTTATGGTAATTATAAGATTCAATGTGTTACTACTGCTGTTTTCCAATACATAGGATGCTTAAACAATAGTAGCAATCACTTTAATGATCGTTTAACCATTAATGATTTAGAAATCTATGGCAATACCGAAATTAAGGGTAAGACCGAAGCTGAAGTTGCAATTTACTCTGGTGGTCACAATGGTATAAAATTAACCGATGCTAGTTTAACTGCTAACAATGTTAATATTCACCACACCTTAATTGCCAACTACATTATGTCTGAGAATAACTATGACAACTACTCATACTTCAATGAAGTTAAGACCGATGAAAACTGGGCCAATGGTATTGATGCTGCTGGTACAGCAGGTATTGTTATCACTAAATCTCAATTTTTGAAATGTAGTGGTGCCGCCATCCACTTCGAAGATGGTCTAGTAAGTGAAAACCCAACCGCCCTCTTTTTGAACAGCAGTGCGGAAGCAAGAGCCACTGAGCTCCGCTATGACCCTGTTTTAGCTATCGATAGTGAAACAGTTCTCGAAAATATGTTAACTGGTTCCGAAGCTTGGTTCACAGCTTGGGGCTTTGGCGGTATGATGACAAGCCAAATAAAGGCTAGTGGCGGTGTCCAAGGTAGTGTTCTAACTAGCTTTGGTAACTCCGTTTTAAAAGAGAATGCTGGTCAAACAAGATTTAACTTTGCGATGCTCTTTAAACCAAACAAAAAATACCATCAATTAGAGGTCTATTTAATTGATGAACAATACGGTTATGTTTTGGGTAGTGAAGATGCTCCAGAGTCGCCAAACATTGCTGCTGGTGCCTCTACCAAACCATGGACCGCTGATCCACGTCTACAAGGTGGTAAACTCTTAACACCCGTTGGTAATATGACTGCTCCAAACTTAGCGATTGAAATTGCTGAATTTGCTACAGCTGTTGCTACTGCAAAGGGTGCAGAATTACAATACAGTATTGCATACGAAACACCGGATATTTCTACCTATAGCTATATGAATGCTGACTTAATTGATGCTATTGAATCAAGTGTTATAGATGCAGTAGTTCAAGCCGCAACAAATAGTCAAGACATCAATGCTGCTGTCCAAGCTGCGACAACTGAAATCATTATGAATGTCACCTACGGTGGACAATTTGGATATCTACCATCTGAATTCGCTGGTAGACATTTCTACACTGTCACTATCGATGGTGCTGCATTCAGTGCTTCAGGTGCTGGATTAAGTGCTTGGATTGAATACGGACCTGCTTCCAGTGAAGAATGGTATGACAGTTCCGTTGATGCTTAATTAAATTTACGACACATCAAATAATAAGGTTCAGGAGTAATCCTGGACCTTTTATTATTTATAAAAAGAAAAACACCATTGTGGGTGTTTTATTCTTCTATCTCTTTAATAAAGATAAAACCTTCATCTAATGTTGGTGGGATTAATCTTTTCCCGTAATCTTCGACAAGATCAAGCGGGAAGTAGCGTTCACCAGGGATAGTATTTCTTATGGTGATCCTACGATAACATTCATGCCAGTCGGCTTTGATGTAATAGGCGGCGATATCATAATCGACACCAATAGGCTTTATCCGCTCTCTGAAGGCTTTTCTTACTTCAGGAGTAATATTGGTGGCATCAAAGATAAAGTCTTGTTTAGAACTTAAAAGTTCACGACAGAGACGATATACTTCAGGCCAGATTTTATCTTCTTTCCAAGTGGGGTGGAGGTTTCTTGTCGCATCGGTGCTGATAATGGGAATGTTTAACTCTTTTTGGAGTTTACGACCAAAGGTCGTCTTACCACTACCAGGGATGCCAATTAACATATGGACTGTCGGCATATTTTATAAGGAAGCGATAACTTTGTTGAGTCTTGCTTTGCTTCTTTCTAAACCTAAAACTTGGAAGATGTTATAGAGATTTGGTGTTTGTTTACGGCCGGTTAAGGCAATTCTTATCATTTCCGCGATGTCACCGACATGGCCAGGATAGGTTTCTTTGTTCTTCTTCCAGACTTTGACATTGTCGGCAAAGCCGAAATCAACGGTTAAGCGTTTGACTTCGTTGAACCATTCTTCCTCACTTAAATCGAGATTGAGACGGTTCACATATTCTGTTAAGACATCTTTGATAAGTCCTTTATCGAACCGTTCGTAGTTAAAGGGGAAGGAAGCGAAATCTAAAGCGTTATAATCTTCATCGTAGAAGAAGGAAGTGAGGTCATAGACATCGGAATATTTCTCATAGTCTTTTCTTGGTTTCTCGCCACCTCTTTCGATATTTAAAATCTTGATCATATAGTCAGGATCTTGTTCAATCCGTGGTCCAATCTTATCGTTATAGGCCTTGGCCCATTTTAAGATTTCATCTTTGAATTCTTCAGCAGATAAAGATGCGAGATATTCTCTTGATAAGAATTTAATCTTTTCTAAATCGAATAAGGCGCCATCTTTGGAGAATTTCTCAAAGGTGAGGTCAAAGGAATCATAGGATTGATCCTTATTCTCATTGCGCCATTCCTCATAATTGGAATTGGCAATGGTGTAGAGATATTCTAAGAAAGCAACTGTTGGATAACCATTATCTAAGAAATAGCTGACAGCCGCTTCATTATCTTTTCTTTTGGATAATTTCCGACGATTACCATTATCAATCTTCATAATCGCGGGAACATGGGCATATCTAGGAAGTTCCCAGTTCAAAGCTTTGAATAAATCGACATGGATAGGTAAGGATGGTAACCATTCTTCACCTCTAATGACGTGGGTGGTCCGCATGAAGTGGTCATCCACTAAGTGGGCAAAGTGATAAGTTGGTAGACCATCACCTTTAAAGATGACGATATCGAGATCGTTCTCACTTAATTCTAAGTCGCCCCTTATCTCATCGTGGACGGGTAATTTATTTAAGAATGTACCAGTGGAACGGAAACGAATGATGTAAGGCTTACCTTCTTTAATCATGTTATAGGCTTCTTCGGCACTTAAATGGCGGTATTTAGCGAAATAGCCATAGTAGCCAGGTCTAATCTTGTTGCGTTCTTGTTCTTCTCTTAAAGCCTTTAATTCTTCAGGACTACAGAAGCAAGGATAGGCCTTGCCTTGTTTAATGAATTCTTTGATAACGACTTTATAGATTTCCGCGCGATCGCTTTGTTTATAAGGACCATAGGCTCCTTTTTCTTTATCACCTAAATAACCTTCATCGGGTTCAATGTTGAATTTCTTTAATTCATTGATTAAGAGTTCGCCACTACCTTCAATTTCTCTTTTTTGGTCGGTATCTTCAAGTCTAATCATAAAGACACCACCGCTTTGTTTTGCAAATTTATAGTCGAGAAGAGTTGTGAATAAAGAACCAGTGTGGAGGAAACCGGTTGGCGAAGGCGCGAAACGGGTAACCATTGCTCCTTCTTTTAAGTTCCTCTTAGGAAATCTTTTTTCTAAATCTTCAACGCTTTCTTTAACATCAGGGAAGACTAATTCCGCGACATCATTCCAGGTAATCATAAATATCATCCTTTCCAACATTTAGTTTTTACGTTTTAAAAACTACCTAACAATCATAACACATTTTTAAAAGAGTGGGTAGAGATATTCATCTTTTTAGATGAAAAGCTAAGGTGCAAAAAAGATTGATTTTTGCACTTATAATCCTCAAAAATTATTTTAAAGTGCAAAAAACAGCAAAAATTGCACTTATCTAAACAAATGAAAAACCGACGTGTGTCGGTTTCTTTTTATCTTAAATCGATTTGGGTTGAACTATCGCAGGTCATCGCACCGAGATACTTCTCGTTGAAGTAATCGGATACTTCTTTGGATAACAAGGCATCGGTTAAGATATCAATCTTGGTTTTGTATTCGGCCTTGTTCTTATAATCATCGGCTCTAACCGCGAGGATGTTAGCTTTCGAACTAACTTGAGTTGGGTCATCTTCTTTAGCAACTCTTAAGTCGGAACTTACTTTACCAGTATAAGCGGTGTTACAAGGTAAGCAAGCAAAGTCATAATCAGCTAGGGAAGAGACGAGTAGTGATTCTTCAATTAAAGTAACGGTGACACTGTTATCTGCTGAATGCCAGGTACTACCTTCAAATGTTAAAGCATCACCAGCATCGTTATAAGGAAAATTAGTTCCTTCATTAGCTTTGCTAATGACACCTTTAGCAGTTAAGAGTTGGAAAGCTCTAATAGCATTAGATGTATCATTACAGATTTCAAATGATCCCGCACCTAATTCACCGGTGGCCTTACCTCTATAAATACCGAGTGGTTCATAGTGAACTTTACAGGTTGCTGTTAATTTAGTTGTCCCCTTATATGTTTCTAGATAGGGGATGTGTTGGAAGTAGTTAGCATCATAATCGCCTTTAGCAACGGCATCATTTTGCATGGTCCAATCTAAGATGGTGACCTTTAAGGTATAACCTTTAGCTTTAACTAAATCTTTAACACAGTTTTCTAAGACTTCCGCATGGGGGACATCAGAAGCACAGACGGTGATAGTTTTGTTTGAACTACAAGAACCTAAACTCAATGCCAAGGCAAAGGCAGCGAGAATAGATGTAACAATTAATTTTAATTTTTTCATTTTAAGACTCTCCTTTTATCAATTTTCTTAGCTATTAATAAGCCACATTCTTGAATCACTTGGACGATGATTACCACAATCACAACCAGGATCCAGAAATAGATTTCCGACATATAATTTCCCGTATTACGGGTATAGAAAGTGTAGATTCCTGAGATTAAACCACCGGCCCCAATATTGTAGGCGAAGGAGGTATATCCGAGAATGCTTACGGCCACAACGGCCACACCACTTACTAACGAGGAACGGGCTTCAGGTAATAAGACCTTAGTTATTACTTGCCAGGTTGAAGCTCCAAGTGATTTGACAGCTTCAATCTCACCGGCTGGGACTTCTGCTAATGATTGTTCAACCATTCTAGCAACAAAGCCGAAAGCGCAAACAGTCATTGGAATGAGGATGGTGTACCAGACACCGGTTCCTTTACCAAACATTGCTCTTACCCAAGGCATACAAATAACGATAACGATTAGGCAAGGGACAGAACGGAGGATGTTTACAACAAGACCGACAATCGCATTGATGTAGCGATTGTGTTTAAGACCATTCTTGGCGGTAATGTTTAACAAGACTCCGATTGGTAAGCCGATGATATAGGCAAGCAAGGTGGATAAGACGGTCATGAGAATGGTTGTTCCACTCATTTCGAGGATATTAGACCAACTCATCGTTTACCACCTCCTCGTAGTGGACATTATGAAGCTCGAGATATTTCTCTAATTTCTTAATATCCTTGTCATAGTAGGGCAGTTTCATAATTAATTGCCCATAGACTTTATCATCAATCACTCTTGAGTCTGCATAGATAATGGAGACTAGAATGTTGCAATCTTGAATGATGTTAGCGATAAGTGGCGATTCAACCTCACCATTGAAAATTAATTTTATTAATTTTTTGTCATCTAACTTGGTGTTGACATGACCGGAATAGATAAGTTTTTTAGCCACTTCTGTTTTTGGTGAGAGGAAGACATCATAGAGAAGACCATCTTCAATGATTTGGGAGTGGTCGATGATGGCAACCTTATTACAGATAGTTTCGATAACACTCATCTGATGGGAAATGATAAGGATTGTTAAACCCAGTTGCTTATTTAGATTGCTCAATAATTCAAGGATGGAATTAGTGGTATCGGGATCAAGAGCAGATGTGGCTTCATCACAGAGAAGAATCTTAGGGTTGCTCATCAAGGCTCTAGCAATAGCTACTCTTTGTTGTTGACCACCTGATAGGGTAGAGGGATAGGCATCGAGTTTATCACCTAGACCAACTAGTTCTAATAGCTTCGTAGCTTTTTCTTTTCTTTCCTTATCTTTAACAATCTCACCCGCAAGTTCGACGTTTTTTAAGACAGTTCGTTGCTGGAGGAGATTGAAGTTTTGAAAGATCATCGCGATATCACGGCGATAGTTGCTATCGAAGGCGGCTAATTCATTTTGAAAATAAATATTTCCACTGTCGTATTTTTCTAAGCCATTGATGCATCTAACAAGGGTACTCTTACCAGCACCGGATAAACCTAAAATGCCATAGATATCACCTTGTTCAACTTCGAGGTTCACATTGTTTAAAACCTTTTGGTCGCCAAAGGACTTACAAATGTTTTCTAATTTGAGAATTGTGGCCATACCTTCACCTCCTTGAAATAAAAAATCGCCCTCACATAAGGACGAGATAAGAATCACGTGGTACCAACCTTACTTCACTGATACATAGTATCAGCCTATTTTCAAGCACTATCATGCTCTAACGCGATAACAGGCGTACCTGATGCTAGCTAACAATGCTCACCAGCATAACTCCAAGACCATTTTCATAGTTTCCTCACAATCGGTTTTCACCAAGCACCGACTCTCTACATGCTCTTAAACTACTACTCTTCTTTTCACAGTTTATAGACTAATTATAAATGAAATAAGCGAGATTTCAAGAATTAATTTTTTGATAATCTAGATAAAGGTTATTAATTAAATTACAGACATATTTACAGATGGCAACGATATCATCACCAACTTTGTCAATAATCTCTTTTAGATTTGTTTTCTCACCAATGATAATCAATCTTTTCTTAATATTGGTATAGATAGGGTAGATGGGTAGTTCTTCCTTGTTCACCTTTTCATAATATTTAGCCATACCGATGAAACCGGGATGGACAGCTTTTAAAAGTTCAAAATAGCCATCATCAGAATCTTCGGGGAAGATCATAACTGGTAAATTGTTATTGATAGTAGATGTGCTATAACGGTAAGTAATCGTTAGTCTAACATCAGGAAAAGAAGGAATAACCATTAAACCTTTGTAAGAAAGGCGTGAGAAAATGGCTTCAATTGTTGCCTTGATTGAAGAAAAGAATTTACTTCTATGGTTTTTCTGCATATATAAGACATCTCTTAGATAATGCCATCTGCTCTTATAGCCTTCAGTCATTTGAAAGGCACCCCATACAGCGTGCTTCTTAGGAAAATGGATAGATAAATACATCGGACCGAATTTATTATCATGGGTTGATAAAAGGAGTGATTTATCAAGAATCACATCATTGTAATTTATTACTTTAGGTTTATGACCAAGTAGGACTCGCATAACCGTCTTTGCTATGGCCCAAACAGGTTGTTTATGGTCTTTAAACACGAATTTATCTTTCTCCATAATATAAAAAGATATCATATTCTAATCTTTTAATCAATAATAGTCGCTATACGTATCTAGTAAAAATAAAGGAAACCGATAGTTGCGTAAATGTAAAGCAGAATATTGCATATGTAAACTCGAATGTGTAGAATATAGCCATATAAAATGTTTAAAATGAAGGCGGAGATGATAAATATGGAAGAAAACACAGTTGTCAAAACACAAAACGTCTTTAAAAACAAAAACTTTACTTTAACTTTTTTAGGAGCTTTAGTCTCAAATATCGCGTCTTTATTTTATTCATTTGCGGTCAGCTTTTATATTTTAAAGATTACTGATAATAACGCTTTTTTACAGGGCCTATATTTAGCAGTTGGTGGTATCACTTTCTGTATTGTTACCTTATTTGGTGGTGTCATAAGTGACCGTTTCAACAAAGCTAAGATTATGTATATCTGTGACTATCTAAAAGGAGCGGTTATTATTGCCTTTACTTTGTTATTAATGTTTGTAATCAAAGATAACACTGGTCAAGTAATTGCTTTATTTGTGGTCGCGGTATTATCTAATGCGATAGCGGGCATTTTCTCACCGGCTTCCAGTGCCTTATTACCACAGATTGTGGAAGAGGAGTCCTTCCAACAAGCCCAATCCTATTTCTCGATTCTCAATAGTTTCCAATCAATTGTTGGTGTTGTTCTCGCTGGTGTTCTTTATACTTTAATACCTATTAATATTCTATTCTTAATTGTCGGTGTCTGTTATATTATCAGCGCGATTTCAGAGATGTTTATCAAATACAAGAGTGAATATGAGAAGAAAGATGAGAAATTATCGATGAAGGTTGTCTTTTCGGATATCAAAGATGGCTTTAAATACATAGTTTCGATGAAGGCTATCCTTTCCTTGTTGCTAGCTGTTCTTTTTATCAATTTCTTCTTCTCGCCCATCTTTGATAACTTTGTCCCATATTTCATCGCTACTGATGTCGCGAATGCTAACTATATCTTCAAAGATATAATGGCTCCTGAGATGTGGAATTCCTTTGGGGCAGTAGCCCTTGGCGTTGGATCTCTTGTTATGAGTATTGTTCTCTCAGCCTCTAAGCAGAAAGAAAAATGCAATGTTACCGTTCGCTATTCAATTTTAGGAATCGCGGGAGTATTGATTCTTCTCACGGGTTTCTACGCCTTGTTTATTAATAATATCATTGGTATCAATGCCTTATTGGCAATCTTGATTGCCGTCTTCTTAGGAATCGGTTTACTAGTGGTCTTAGTCAATGTTCCAGTAGCGACTGTCTCAATGAAGCTTATTGATAAAGATAAATTTGGTAAGGTTAGTAGTGTCTCGGCCATTGGTTCTCAAGGTTTAATCCCCTTATCAATGTTTTTGGGAGGACTTGCGATTACCTATGTCGGATCAATCGGCTTATTGATTGCCTGTACAGTCGGCTTCTTGCTAGTAGCCTTGCTATTGATGTTTAATAAGTCTGTTAGAGAAATATAAAAAACGAGATTATATCTCGTTTTCTTTTTTATTTGGTGCCCAGGATCGGACTCGAACCGACATGGTTTGCACCAATAGAACCTGAATCTATCGTGTCTACCAGTTTCACCACCTGGGCAGGTATTTTAAATTATAGACTCTTTCTTTTCTTTAATAAAGAATAAAGTTATCAAGGCGGCCACCATACAGATAAAGGCATAGGGGAATAAGACCTTCATCGAATTGAAAATCCAGCCACTCATGAATAGACCACAGAAAGCGGGGGTTATCGATTGGGCCAACATCGAGGCCGTGTAGTAATGACCGGTGTATTTACCAACATTCTCATTTGAACAGTTCTCAATAACCATCGGATAGATATTGATGGTGATGAAGGAGAAACCACAACCAGCGATAAAGAAGAAAGCTAATAAGACATATGTAAAGCCATAAGCCATACTGAAGAGGGCGATACAAAGATAAGCAAGGCTCATTAGGATGGTGCCGATTAAAACAGTCCATTTCCGACCAATCTTATCAGCAATTAAAGCAGCCGGTACAGCCAATGCAAAACTTGCTATACCAAACGGGACAATAACCAAGGCACCAGGATTCATGTTAAGAGGTAAATTTTGGGCGTTATTAAAGACGTATTCACTGTATAAAGAGATGAAGGTTTCAACCGAGTTATTGGCCATGTAGACGAAGAAAACAACAGCTAAAATTAAGATGACATTTTTGAGATTGGTCTTTAGACTACCGCCTTTTTCGACATCTTCTTTCTTATCCTCTTCTTCGCTTACTCCGTGTTCGGCAAGTTGGGCTTTATAGTCAGCAATGAATTTGTTTTCGCGGACAGTTAGAAGAAAGATGATTAGGGTGACAATCATAACTCCTCCTACGATATAGAAGGGGACATGGTAATCTTTGGAGAAAAAGATGATAGATAGATAACCGATAGCAATACCGACACCACCACAGATATTGATAATGCTATTAGCTTTGCTGTGCAAAGGCTTGGGAGTAATGTCTGGCATTAAGGCCACACAGGGGGAACGATAAATGTTCATCGAGATGAGCAGCAAGAGGATAGTTGCTAGTAGCAACCAAATATTACCGATATCATCGATGTGGGGCATAAAGATAAAGATGGTCGCACTTATTAAAATCCCAACAATGATATAAGGGGTTCTACGACCGATCTTAGTATTTGTTTTGTCAGAAAAAGAACTCATCAAGGGAATCATGAAGATGGCAAAGAGGTTATCCAAGGCCATGATAATACCGATTAGGAGTTTGTCGCCTTTAAAGAGATTGGATAAGAAATCATTTAAAAAGATAGGCACGTACCAGTTATAGACCTGCCATAACATCATGATTGTTAAAAAGGCTAGACCAACAAAAATGGTTCTTTTAACATTTAGTTTCATCTTACAATTCATCAATTAGATTGGAGACAACATCAAAGCAAATAGAGGCAGCGGTGTCTCTTAGTTCACTATATTGGTGAGCACCACCAGTAAAGCTATCTGAGATGCCTTTGATATAAAGAGTGGGGATGTTATGCATATCAGCAACTAACTGAATGCCGATAGATTCCATTTCCACGATGTCACAATTAAATTCTGAAGCGATTTTTTCTTTCTCTTCTTTACCATCGACAAAGCGATGACCAGAAGCACAAATTACCTTTGGTAATTTTGGATATAACTTAGAAGCGAGATCTAATAAGTGCTTGTTGGGTTCGATAACAATACCAGAATATTCTTCGTGGCGAGCGGGTTCAACATTATCAATTTCCGAGACATCGAATTGATAATCAACAAGGCCCTTAACTAAACAAACCATTTCAAGATTGAGATTATCTCTTAAGGAACCGACTACACCGAAGTTGATAATTGCTTCAACTTGATAGTGAGTGATAAGGATTTCGGTTGCTGCCGCGGCATAGACTTGGCCCATGCCCGATTTGATAGCGATGACTTCACAACCTTTGATTTCATATTTGTAAACCTTAAAATTACCAACATTTTCTTCTTTTAAGAGTTGGTAGTTGCTGGTTAGAATAGCGTTTGTTTCAACTGCGATTAATAGACCTATTTTTTTCATATTCTCCCCTAAAGCCAATTATAACAAATGCGCATTAATAAATAAATAAAAAATCTTGGAGAACCAAGATTTATCTGTAGAATTTGTCTTTAAAGTAGAAGCAGTTTTTGCCGTTTTCTTTGGCCATGTATAACTGCTTATCTGCTTTAATGATGTAGTCTTTAGTGAGTTGAGCATCCGCCCGGATGATTGATGCTCCTAAACTGATAGTTAAGATTTCACTGAAACCTCTATCGTATCTAGGTAGTTTCGCATCATTGATAATCCGTTGGACATCATGACAGATATTAGTCATATCACTATCACTGGGGTTAGTGATGATGATGGCAAACTCTTCACCACCATAACGGAAGAGGAAGAGATCTTGATCATTTAGGAACTCATTAATCTTGGTGGCGATATCGTGGAGAATGATGTCACCATGGGAGTGAGTGTAATGGTCGTTATAAGATTTGAAATCATCGATATCAAAGATAACGATGCCAACATATTTGATGTCTTCGTTTTCACAGACATAATTCCAATAAGAATCTAAAGCCCGGCGGTTAAAGATGTTGGTTAAAGAATCGTAATAAGAACTTGTGACGAGTTGGTTATTCAGTTTTCTACTTTCAGCGATTGTTTCCATTGTTCCTAAGTGAACATGACGAGCGAACACATAGATTAAAGCGATTGTAATTCTCGCAATTAAACCCGGGAGATAGAAAGAGATAGCAACACGAGTAACAGCGATTTCAACGATAAAGCCAGCGACAAATAAGCCGGCAATTACAATGGAATCTTTAATATATGGCAATGGCAGAATAGCGATTAAACAGAAGTAGACACAGGATAAAGCTATGACATCAACAGGAATATTGCCGGCCTCGAGAGCTTTGAACAAAGTAACAGTAGCAAGGGCACTAGCACAGACAACAATAATCATGTAGTAGATGAAAGAAGCGTAACGGCGGAACTTGGGCATTTTGATGAGGATGGTTGCCATCATAAGGACGCTGGTAACCATCAAAACAATCATCGCGAGAAGATGAATTGTATCAATTGTAGTTATGGTGGGGGTTGTCGATATCAAAATAATCACGCGAACGAGATTGATAATAAAAACAGGAATGGCAATTAGTCCCATCCAGGTGACAACACGATTGGTTAATAGTTCTTCGGCTGCGACATTCTCTTTGATTGAGATTTTTAGAACTCGCTCACAAAAACGAGCGAATAGCTTTTCCTTACGATTATTCATCCTGAAAATCCTCGTCTTCCTTTAAATTCCATTCCTAATTATAATTTCATAATTAGCGGATGTAAAGAAAAAATAGTCCCAGTAGGGACTTTGCTTGTTAAAAATGAGTGCTTGTGTTATAATATTTTTTGACAGTTCGAAATCCATCCTGTCGTTAAACAAAACTAGGGAATTAATGTTTGATTGTGGGCAACTATTCCTTGGTTAGCCCATTTATTTTTGGGGAAGTGATAATGTGAAAGCAGTAGTTTTGTTCAGTGGTGGTTTAGATTCGACAACTTGTCTTGCGAAAGCAATTAAAGACTATGGAGCAAGTAATGTTATGACCTTATCATTGCTCTATGGTCAAAGGCACGATAAAGAGATTGTCTGTGCCCAAAAGATTGCAGAACACTATGGTGTTAAACAAGTTGTTATCGATCTATCGACCATTTTTGAGAACAGTGAATGTTCTTTATTAAAGAAATCAAAAGTTGATGTTCCTACCGGTCCTTATAGTGGTGGAATTGAGACTACGTATGTCCCATATCGTAATGGTTTGTTCCTAAGTGTTGCGACTTCATATGCCCTAGCCAACAACTATGATGTCGTCATTTATGGCATTCATCATGATGATGAGGTTAAGAATGCTTATCCAGATACCTCAGTTGAATTTGATAAGGCAATTAGCGAAGCCTGTTATCTAGGAAGTGGGAAGAAGATAAGAATTGAGGCTCCATTTGTGAAAATGAATAAAGCGGATATTGTTAAACTCGGTTTAGAATTAAATGTACCTTATGAACTAACTTGGAGCTGTTATCAAGGCCATGATAAGGCTTGCGGTAAATGTGCGACTTGTTTAGATCGCCTTGAAGCCTTTAAAGCCAATAATAGAAAGGATCCTTTGTCTTATGAATAAGAATATTAAATTAACTTTTCAAGCGGCAATTGTCATAATTCTTTCCATCTATATGATGGGATCGCTTGCACAAAATTTGTTGGCAGTTAAGACATTTGGAAGCCCAACTCTTGCGATAGCAACAGGAGGAACCCTAATCTCTTGGATTGTATTTCTATCAATGGATATCATTACTGAAGTTTGGGGTAAAAAGCCAGCTATTAGGATTTTTTGGTTGAGTGCGATTCTTAATTTAGCCTTTACCGGTATCGCTTGGATTGCAATTGCAATACCTGGCACTTCACCAGACTTTATTGATTCCCAATATGCGACTGTTTTAGGAACGGGCTGGCGCATCGCTTTAGGTTCAATTGTCGCCTTTGTTCTCGGTAACTATGTGAATACTGGTTTAATGTATACTTTAAGGATAAGAGCTAAAGATAAACGGAATAGTAAAAGCTTTGCTTTTAGAGCATTGTTATCCACCTTCTTAGGACAGTTAGTCGATAATGCTTTATTCTATTTAATTGCTTTCTCCCCACTTGGTATAACAAGTGTGGAACATAGCTGGATTTTCCTCTTAGAGATGACAGCTTTTGTCACTGCAGCTGAGACAATCTTAGAAGCACTTATTGTTCCGCTTACCGCTAAGATTACTCATAAATTACAAGATATGAAGAAACAAGAGGGCATAACAACCGCTGCGGATATTGAAAATGAAAAGGAGGCCTAAGTATGGCAAGAGAAAATGAAAATTTAACTAAATTAGGAAAGAAGACGGATTATAAGTTCGATTATAATCCTGAACTATTAGAAACATTCCTAAACAAACATCCTGACAATGATTACTTTGTAAAATTCAATTGTCCAGAGTTTACAAGTCTTTGCCCAATTACCGGGCAACCTGATTTCGCCACGATTTATATCTCTTATATCCCAGATCAAAAGATGGTGGAGTCTAAATCCTTAAAACTATATTTATTCAGTTTCCGTAATCATGGAGCCTTTCATGAGGACTGCGTGAACATCATTATGAAGGATTTAATCAAATTAATGGACCCCCGTTATATTGAGGTTTGGGGTAAATTCCTACCACGTGGTGGCATTTCAATTGATCCTTATGCCAATTATGGCCGCAAAGGAACTAAGTATGAGAAGATGGCTGAAGATAGGTTAGCCTCCCACGATTTGTATCCTGAAAAAGTGGATAATCGCTAATTGTATTGTTTTATTTAATAAAAACAATTACAATAAAGTGTATGGAGGAGAATGATATGTACGAACAATATAAATTACCATATCCTAACAATGCTTTAGAGCCCTACATCGATGAAGAAACAGTGGCTACTCACCATGGCAAACACCATGTCACTTACACCAAAAACTTCAATGATGCCGCTATTAAAGCTGGAGTCGACCATTTACCAGTCGAAGAAGTCTTAAAACATTTAGATGAGGTTAGTGATCCCGCTTTAAGAAAAGCTTTGAGAAATAATGGCGGTGGTTATTACAACCACAATCTCTATTTTCAAACCTTATCACCAAAGCCGGGTAAATTAAGCCCCGAACTTGAAGAAAGGATTAATGCTACCTTTGGTAGTCTTGAAGAGTTGATTACGAAATTAAGCGCTTTAGCAACTGCTCAATTCGGTTCTGGTTGGGCCTTCTTATCCGCTAATAAAAAGGGTGAATTAATGGTTTCTAATAGTCCAAACCAAGACAATCCATATAGTGAAGGTAGCGAATATGAACCCATCTTTGCGTTAGATGTTTGGGAACATGCTTATTATCTCAAATATAAAAATCTAAGAGGAGACTACATCAAAGCCCTCTTCAATATCGTTGATTGGAAAGCCGTCAGCGAAAATTATAATCGCGTTGTAAGATAAATATCTTACCGAAATCAACTTGACTATAAGTCAGAAAGTTGTAAAATTAATTTGTGAATACTGGTTCAGTTTTGAACCACCCAAAAAGGAGAAAGATAAAATGGGAAGATTAGATGGAAAAATTGCTGTCATTACTGGCGGCGCTAGAGGTTTAGGTCAATGCATGGCCGAGACATTTGCCCGTGAAGGTGCTTTTGTCATTGCTGCTGATATGTCCGATCTCGCATACGAACACGAAAACGTTGTTGGTATGAAATTGAATGTTGGCGATTCCAAAGCCTGCGAAGAATTCTCTAAGGAAATCATCGCGAAATATGGTCATATTGACATTTTAGTCAATAATGCTGGTATCACTCGTGATGCCTTAATCAACAAGATGAGCGAAGAGATGTGGGATTTAGTTTTACAAGTTAACTTAAAATCCGTCTTCAATCTCTGCCGTTGGATTGGACCACATATGGCCGAAAAAGGTTCTGGTTCCATTATCAACATTTCATCTGTTGTTGGTGAATTTGGTAATATTGGTCAAGTTAACTACTCCGCTTCTAAATCCGCCATGTTCGGTTTAAGCAAGAGCTTAGCTAAAGAATTAGCTAGAAAAGGTGCCCAAGTTAGATGTAACGCCATCGCTCCTGGTTACACCATGACAGCTATGTTAGCTACCGTTCCACAAGATTTATTGGACAAATTCGCTAAGACAACTATGCTCGGTAGACTTGGTGAACCTCAAGATATCGCCAATGCCGCTTTATTCTTAGCTAGTGATGAATCATCCTACATTACCGGTCAAGTTCTCTCCGTTAATGGTGGTATGAGACTCTAATATCTCAATTAATAAAAAAAGAAGGTGCCTTTGGCACCTTTTTTGTTATCTTAAATCTAAATAAATAGTTTCAATTAATTCTTTTAATCTTTCGGGATCTTCAATATCAATCATGAGCATTGGCTTACCTTTGGGGTAGGGGATTTGCTCATCAAAGCCGTAATCTTGAAGCGATTCTACTTTCTTAACTAAGAAGCGGTTATCATAGATGCCACCAAAGATGACGCCATCCTTATGAAGGATGTATTCTCCCATCATCTTCTTGTAAGTGATGCCATCAATTTCCCTTAATAGTTCTAAGACATAATCTAAATAATCTTTACTACTTGCCATAACTAATCCTCTTGAGTCAATCTTAATATAGAAGAATTAAGTTGTCTACAAATTGTAGGCAACTGATTAAAAATAAAAGCCTTGCTGAATATCAAGGCTTATTAATCAATGGTGCCCAAGGTCGGACTCGAACCGACATGGAGTTGCCCCCGATGGATTTTGAGTCCATTGCGTCTACCAATTCCACCACTTGGGCGAGTGCTTTAATATATTAACATCTTTAGAAATCGATTTCAAGATTATGCTTTTTAAAGGTGGCTTTGATTTCTTCTTTACTATTAGTCTTTAACATCTTCTTAATTTCACTTTGAATTCTAAAGGAAGATATTTTCTTTATTTCATCTTTTAAAGAGGAGATTGATTCTTCTAAATCTTTATCAAGATTAAATTCTAAAGCCAAAGAGAAACGGAGTGCTCTTACAATTCTTAAAGGATCTTCTTTAAGACGAGTATAAGGATTACCAATCATTCTAATAGTTTTAGATTTTAAATCAGATATTCCATTATAGAAGTCATGAACTTTTAAATCTTTATCAAGATAGATGGCATTGATGGTGAAGTCGCGTCTTTTTGCATCTTCTTTGATATCATCGATAAAGATTACTTCATTAGGATGACGATTATCAGTGTAGTTAGATTCTTTACGGAAACTAGTAATTTCAATTTCTTGATTAAAAATTTTGGTTTTTACAGTTCCAAATTTATATGCAAATTCATCATACGTATCTACATTTAATAAGGAAATAATCTCATCGGGTGTGAGGGGAGTTGCGAAATCGAAGTCCTTAAAATCACCGGTCAATAAGTAATCTCTACTGCTACCACCAACTAGGTAGATTGAATCAGTAGGGAAGAGATTCATGATTTTGATGGCTAGTTCTATGTTTCTCATTGTCTTCGCCTTCCTCCCAATAGTAATAAAACGAAACGGGCAATTTGTAATAAGGAGATAAATAAGGCGGCAACATAGGTTAAAGCTGCAGCCGCTAAAACTTGCTTAGCGCCACTTCTTTCATCTTCATTTAGATAGCCGTTATTGAGAAATTGTAATGCTCTTTTGGAAGCGTTTATCTCAACGGGAAGGGTGATTAATTGGAATAACGCAACAATACCAAAGGCGATAATACCGAAGAGAAACAACTCAAGGATGCCGAGGATGATACCAACAAAAATGCATATCCAACTAATAGAATTAGCTACTTTAACAACAGGAACCATCTTATTGCGAATAAGTAGTAGAACATAGCCATTGTGATGTTGGATAGCATGGCCAACTTCATGACAAGCGACTGCAATACTGGCAATGCTGGTTCCATCATAGATGTTATTGGAAAGACTAATTGTTTTGGTTAAGGGATCATAGTGATCGGTTAGGTTGCCATAAGTAGGGATTACTTTGACATCATAAATGCCGTTTTCTCTTAGAAAGCGGGAGGCAATTTCAAAACCGCTAATACCTGACAAGGAATACTGTCTTAGGTATTTGCTGTATGTGTTATTCATCAAGGCTTGGACGCCAGCTGAAATAAAAATACAGGCGAAGATGATTAATAACTGCATAAACGGCCTCCTTTTCTATCAAAATTATAAATGATTATTTTAAAAAATGCATTAAAAAAGCACCCTAATGGGTGCTAAACATTAACCGTTAATTCTTTCTTTTAAGATGTCAGAAGCTTTGAAGTAAACTTTGGTAACTGCTGGGACATCGATTGGTTCTTTGGTGATTGGGTTAGAAGCAACTCTAGCATCTTTGTGTTTGACGGTGAAGTTACCGAAACCACTTAACTTAACGCTTTCACCTTTTCTTAAGCAGTCAATGATTTCATCTAAAATTAAATTGGTAAAATAAGCACTATCTTTTTTTGTCCAGCCGGCTTTTTCAGCTGCTCTTTCGACTAATTGAGCTTTATTCATAATAATCTGTCCTCCATTAAAAAGTCTTTTTCAATATAGCACAGCAATTTTTATAGTTCAAGTATTAAATTGTAAAAAGTTCGATTAAATAAGGACTATTGCCAAAATGAGTGTAAAAATTTGTAGTTTTTTTTGCCTATTGAGAAAAATAATGTTATAATTTTTCTAGCTTTAAAAGGAGTTGTTTTTTCTATGCTCAATTTCTATGCCGAGAATAATTCGGGTTTATGGACCATCATTATTGTAATCGCGGTTGTCATCGTTGTCGCTTTGGTAGCTGTTGTTTGGATTAGACTTGTAACCAAAAGAAGCCGTTTCCAAAAAGCTATCCTAGAACTCGACCGCAAGAAAAATGAAATCAATGATTTACCCATTGGTTTCAAGCTTTTAAGATTGGAGAAAATCGGTCATAACAATGTCGTTTATGCCGAAGTTCATAGAGAATACAAGAAAAAATATGATGATCTCGCTGAAGAATTCAATAAAGACTTTGCCACTGACTATGAAGCTTGCCAACGCCTTTTAAATGAAGCTAATTACCGCAAACTTACGGAGACCATTCAAGTTGTTGAAAACAAATTGAACACTTATGATTCAAAGATGAAACAATTAGGTGAACAGATTGGTCAATTAACCAAAGATGAAGATGATACTCGCAATCTTGAGGCGGAATTAAAGACCAAGAATAGAGAGTGTTATGAACAATATCAAAAGAATCACCATGAATTAGAAATCCTTCAAGATGAATTTAAAGAAGGCTTCCACCAAATCGATGAAAAGTTCAAGACCTATGGTGAATATATGAACCGTGGTAACTATACCGATGCGAAAGAGATGCTCATGATGATCAATGATGATCTCAATGAAATTGAGAAGCAAATTCAATATGCTCCTAAATATACAGTTGTTTTAACCAAAGATATCCCATTCGCAATGAATGCTGTTATTGATAAATATAATGATATGCAAGCTAATGGCTATCCTTTATTCCATATCCTTGCATCCTCAACCATCAACAATATCAAAGATAGACTAACAAGAATAGTTAGTAAGCTCAAATACTTTGAATATGGGGAGATTGATGATCAAATCGCCGAGATTTATAAAGATATCAAGGACCTTGATAACCAATTAAATGAAGAGAAAAAATCTCGTGATATGTTTGATGAAGAAAGCAAGAAAATCTACGATGAGGCTGAGTCCTTAGAAAGATTCTATATCAAACATATTAAAGAAGTAGCCGACTTAAGGAAGGTCTATGTCGTCAACGATAAACAAAGTGAACTCGAAAGTCGCTTTAAAGTTGAAATCCAAAAATTATCAGTTATCCGTAGTGGTATGGATAGTTTAAATTATGGTAATCAGGCCTATTCCACAAGACTAGGTAAATTGAATGACTTGATTAATCAAGTCAAGATTGTCCGCGATTGTAAAGATATGATTACTAACAACATTGAAGGTATGCGTGACAATTCGGACGATGCTTATAACCTCGTCGAAGAAGGTGCGACTAGATTAAAGAATCTAGAAATCCAATTAAGAAATTCTAGAGTTGAGAAACTGATTCAAAACTTTGCTGATGATTTTGCAGATGGATACTACACCATTGAGAAATTAAAAGGCTTATTCAATGTCACGCCAATCGAGATAGATAAAGTCCAATATTATCGTGATTCTTTAATTACTTTACTCAACCGTTTGCAAAACGAAATCCAGAAACAAATTGAAGCCGCGAAGTATGCGGAGCGTTTACTCATGTATGCCAATTCTTTGAAGAATGATACCGGTGGTGACCGCATTCGTAATATCTCGAAAGCTGAACTATATTATTATGATGGCAAATATGAAGATGCCATTCGGATTGCTATTAGTGCGATTGGTGATCTTCCCAAATTCTTAGAAAAAGGTGCTGCTAGATGATTTATTTTGATTATGCAGCAACCACCCCCATCAATCCTGAAATCTTAGAATCCTATAATGAATTGCTGAAGAAGTACTATGCCAATAGTGCTTCTATGCATATTATGGGGGCACAAGTTGATTCTTTACAGAATCGAGCCCGCAAACAAATCGCGGATTTATTAGGTGTCAAGAGTGAAGAAATAATCTTCACTAGCGGGGCGAGTGAAGCTAATAACACTGCCTTAAAAGGCGTGGCCTTAAGGAACCAAAAGAAGGGTAAGCATATTATAACGACGATGGTGGAACACCCATCGGTTTTAAATACTTGTAAACAATTAGAAAGCCTTTATGGCTTTGAAATCACCTATCTTCCGGTTAACAAGGAAGGTAAAGTCGAACTTGAAGTCTTAGAAAAGGCTATTCGTAAAGATACGATTCTTGTCTCCCTTATCTTTGTTAATAATGAGACAGGATCTATCAATGATATCGAGGGTATTGGCTCTTTCTTAAAGAATAATTATCCCCACATCATCTTCCATACCGATGCCACTCAAGGAATAGGTAAATTTGCTTTAAACCTTCGCGATATTGATTTATTATCTCTGTCTGCCCATAAATTAAATGGTTTAAAAGGAAGTGGTCTTCTTGTTAAGAAACAAGAAGTGAAACTTGAACCATTAATCAATGGTGGTGACCAGGAATTTGGCTACCGGGCCGGGACGAGCAATTGGCCGGTCAATGTGATGCTCGCGAAGACTCTCCGCTTTGCTTTCGAAAGTAAAGATCAAAACTATCAAATCGTTAAGCGTTATTATGATGAGATACGAGCCTTCTTGGAAGCAAGAGAAGATATCCAAATCAATTCACCTAAAGATGGTTCGCCTTACATTTTAAACTTCAGTTTAAAGAACACGAAATCAGCGGTTGTGGCTGGCTTTTTAGAGAAGGAAGGCATCTGTGTATCAACCGTTAGTGCTTGCAGTGCTCACAAGGCCTTAAAAAGCTATGTGATTGAAGCAATATATCAAGATGAGAAGCGCGCTTCGTCATCATTAAGAATTTCGCTTTCACCTCTAACTACTGAGGATGAGATAGTTTTATTGCTTAAAGCCTTAGATAAGGCTCTTAAGGAGATTAAAAGATGAGTGAGAATTTAATATTAATTCGCTTCGGCGAACTCAATACCAAAGGTAAGAACAAAAATTCTTTTATTAAGCTTTTGTATGACAATACTAGAAAAGCAACCGCAGATATTCCTTCATTAAGTTATGAATTAACCCATGACCGCATCTATGTTCATTATGAGGATGTGGTTGAGGAACAAGTTATCAATCGCTTGAAGGAAATAAGTGGTATTGCCTCTTTTTCTCGCGTCTTTAAAACCGAGAATGATATTGAGAAAATCCAACAACGTTCTTTGGAATTTATGCAATTACAAAGCGGGAGGACCTTTAAGGTTAGAACAAGACGAGCCGATAAATCGTTTCCTTTCCATAGCGATGAAGTCAATCGCAAAGTGGCGGGCAGGATTTTAGCTAATACCGCTTTTAGAGTTGATGTCAATGAACCTGATATCTTGCTTGAGATAGAGATTAGAATTGAAGGTGTCTTTATCTATGGCGAGAAGATTAAAGGTGCTGGTGGCTATCCTTTAGGGATAGCGGGCAAAGGCTTAGTCATGTTATCGGGTGGTATTGATTCACCTGTTGCTGCCTATCTTGCGATGAATAGAGGTATCAAAATTGAAGCTATCCATTATGCATCACCACCTTATACCAGTGAACAAGCTAAACAAAAGGTCATCGATCTTTTGAAAGTTTTATCTAAACACCGTTTGCCAATCAAACTTCATATCGTTCCTTTTACGACAATTCAGGAGACAATTTATGAGAAAGTCGATGAGAGTTATGCGATTACAATTATGCGGCGAATGATGTATAGAATTGCGGAACGTGTAGCGAAAAGGCGCAATTGTTTAGCTTTAATAAGCGGTGAGAGTGTTGGCCAAGTTGCCTCACAAACACTTCATAGTTTAAAAATGATTAATGAAGTTACTAACTTACCTGTTATTAGACCATTGGCGACAACTGATAAATTGGATATCATTAATATTTCCCAAAAGATTGGTACTTATGATATCTCGATTAGACCATTTATCGATTGCTGCACCATATTCACACCTAAAAATCCGGTCACGCGTCCGAATGAGGAACATGTCCTTAAATATGAAGAGAGTTTTGATTACGAGACTTTAATCTGGGATGCTATTCATAACATCAAGACTTTGACTATTGATGAGAACTTTGAAGTAGTCGAAGGGGTCGATGAATTCTTCTAAAAATGAGCGTCGTTTGACGCTTTTTTTGTTATTTTATAACAATTTCTACTTTTTCTTTATTGAATAAGACCAAAACAAGTAGTAGAATTAATTTGTACTTAGGAGGAGTTAATTTAAAATGTCCAAAATTATTGCTGTTAATGCTGGTAGTTCATCCTTAAAGTTCCAATTATTTGAAATGCCAGCGGAAAAGGTTCTCGTTTCTGGTGTCATCGAGAAAATCGGTTTAGAGAAATCAATCGTTACCATTAAACACGATGGCCAAAAGAAAGTCAGTGAACCAGTTTTGCCAACCCATAAGGAAGCCGTTCAAGTCTTACTTAACACTCTTTTAGAAGAAAAGATTGTTAACGACTTAAAGGAAATCGATGGCGTTGGTCATAGAGTTGTTCACGGTGGTGAAAACTTTGCTCAATCAGTCGTCATTAGCGAGGAAGTCGCGAAGACCATTGAAGAGTTAAGCGATTTAGCACCTCTCCACAACCCAGCTAACCTCATTGGCTATAAAGCCTTCAAAGAAGCCTTACCAAATGTCGGTCACGTTGCCGTTTTTGATACCGCCTTCCACCAAACAATGAAGCCTGATCGTTTCGTCTACCCCTTACCATACGAATACTATCAAGATTTCAAAGTTCGTAGATATGGTTTCCACGGAACCAGCCACTTATATGTTTCCCAAAGAGTTCGGGAATTAGATCCTAAACACACCGATAGAGTTATCACCTGCCACATCGGTAACGGTGCTTCCTTAGCTGCTGTTAAAGATGGTAAATGTGTTGATACCTCCATGGGTTTCACACCACTTGGTGGTGTTATGATGGGAACAAGAAGTGGTGATATGGATCCCGCCATTGTTACCTTCTTAGCTAAGAAGACAGGTAAGAGTGCTGATGAAATTGTCAACATTCTTAACAAGAAATCTGGTTACTTAGGTGTTTCTGGTGTCTCCAGTGATGCTAGAGATGTCATGGATGCCATGGCCAAAGGCAATGAAAGAGCTAAACTCGCTAGGGAAATCCACGTCAATACCGTTTGTAATTTCCTCGGTCAATACTTCGTTGAATTAGGCGGCGTTGATACAATTGTCTTCACCGCTGGTTTAGGTGAAAACGATATCACCTTCCGTAAATTAGTATGTGATAAGATTGGTCCATCCATGGGTGTCAAGATTGATGAAAAACTCAATAACTGCAGAGGCGAAGAAGTCTTAATTTCTACCCCTGATTCCAAAGTTAAAGTTTGGGTTATTCCAACCAACGAAGAGATTGTTATTGCTAGAGATACAATGCGTTTATTAAAGCTCTAGTTTAGAAAAACAAACTAAATCAATATTAACCCGTTTGCGCACGCAGGCGGGTTTTTATTATCTTGGCTCTTTTACTTAAGTAAAAAATAAGTTATAATAGTTGCGGTGATTAATATGAAGATAGCAAAAACAATGCGGGAAAATATCCGTTCCTTAATTGAAGAGTATGATACGATTATGATCTTTCGTCATACTTCACCGGATTTTGATGCTTTAGGATCACAATTCGGTATGTATTATTGGTTAAAGGAGAATTATCCTAATAAAACAATTTATGTTCCTGGTACTTCCTTTGTTGAAGTTGGCCGCAATCTATTTCCGGATAACGATGTCGTCTCCGATGAAGCTTTTAAGAAACCTTTCTTAGCTTTGATTCTTGATACTTCTGTTGCGAGAAGGATCAGTGATGAGCGCTATAAACTAGCTGCTAAGATTGTTAAGATTGACCATCACCCAATGGGCGAACGTTATGGTGATATTAACCTTGTTCGTCCTGAAGCTGGTGCGGCTGCCGAACTCGTTTATACTTTGCTTACAACATCGACTTTCAAGGATTTAAAGATGCCTGATCAAGCAGCTCGTTATTTGTATGTTGGTATTGTTGGCGATACTGGTCGTTTCCAATATTCCAGTGCGACTGCCCATACTTTAAAATGTGCTGCGGAATTATATAATTATAATTTCAATCCCCAAAAAGATGTCTATTATCCCATTTATAACAAACCGTTAACCGATTTTGAAGCGATTAGAACGGTTATGAATAATTTTAAAATTTCTAAAGATGGTGTTGCTTATTACATCTTGAATAAAGAAGAACTAGCTCGTTTACACATCGATTCCGATGATGCGAAAGCCTACCTTTATTTGTTCAATTACTGTGATGAGATTTTAATCTGGTGTTCTTTCAGCGAAGATGAGAGAACCGGCAATTACCGGGCCAGTTTAAGATCAAGAGATATCACGGTCAATGAAGTTGCTAGCCACTATGGCGGTGGGGGACACCGTGTGGCTGCTGGTGCAAGACCAAAGAACTTAGATGAAGTCTACCAATTGATTGAAGACTTGGGTAAAGAGATTAAGAAAGCGAGGTAATCATGGCCTTTGTCAATCTCAATATTAAGAGTGGTTATAGCTTTCTAAAAAGCGCACTCCACTTAGAAGATATTATCGAATATGGCAAACGTAAGAGTTGCCAATATTTGGGGTTGACTGATGAGAATGCGATGTTCATCGTTCCACACTTCTATAACGCCTGTAAGGAAAACAATATCCAACCAGTTATCGGTATGGAAGTAAGAATGAACGAAGATAACGGTTTTGATTATCCTTTAATCTTGCTGGCCAAGAATAGCAAAGGTTACCAAGATTTATGTTACCTCACCAGTTTGGTATCTAAAGGTGACTTAAAGACTAGTTTAAACTATTCTGATATCAATTTTGATACTACTTATGTAGTATCAATCTTGCCATTATCAAGATCTTATTATCGGCATCTAAATTTTAAAGAAAGAAAGCAATATTTAGAACGATTTAAGAATTTATTTAAAGATTTCTATATCGGGATGGAACTATATTCTACTGAAGACGAAGCCTTAATTGAGGAGGTTCGTAATTTAGATGGTTATAAGAAAACAGTCATTAATGAAGTGCGGGGCTTAAATAGAAAAGACTGGGAATATCTCCATGTTTTAAAGGCAATTGAATTAGGTACAACGGTTGATAAATTAGAAAAGCATGAATATCCATGTTACTTCCGCAAGGAACGCGACCTTCTTTTATATTTCTCGGAAGCGGAATTGAATTCAACTGAAGAAATCGCGAAGGCCTGTCAATTTGATATCCATGAATTACAAGGAAAACTGATTACTTATCCTTTGAAAGCGGGGGTTGATCCTAAAGATTATCTAAAAGCCCTTTGTCAAAAAGGCTTAAGCAAACGCTTAAGAGGAAAAGTTACTGAACGTTATCAAAAACGCCTTGATTATGAATTAAGTGTTATCAATTCAATGGGCTTTACTAACTACTTCTTAGTCGTCTATGACTATGTGAAATTCGCTAAACAAAATGGTATTTTAGTAGGTCCGGGTAGAGGTAGTGGTGCTGGTAGTTTAACAGCTTATGTTTTAGGTATCACTAATGTTGATCCGATTACAAACAACTTGTTGTTTGAACGTTTCTTAAATCCGGAACGGGTAACAATGCCTGATATCGATATTGACTTTATCGATACCCGTAGAGATGAAGTAATCGAATACTTAGTTAATAAATATGGACTCGAAAGAACGGCCCATGTTATCGCATTCCAAACCTTTGCCGTTAAACAATCTTTAAGAGATGCCGCTAAAGCAATTGGCTTACCCAATTATGAAGTTGATAACATCGCCAAGAAGGTACCACAGAATGCTTTCTATGATACTTTGAGTTCGGTTATTGAACGTTCGCCATCCTTTAAAGCGATGATTAATGGTAATGAAACCTATAGACGAGTTTATGATATTGCCTTACATCTAGAAGGCTTACCAAGACAGACCACCTTACATGCTGCCGGTATGGTTATCAATGATTCCAAGTTGCATCAAGTAAGTCCCATCTATTCGCCGGTTGATGGTGTTTTAACAACTCAATTTGATATGAACCATCTTGAGGAGTTTGGTCTTTTAAAGATGGATATTTTAGGTTTGAAAAATCTCGGTACGATTGAAGAGTGTCTAGAAAACATCAGAATTAATAAGAATATTGACGTTGATATCAATAAGATTAACTTCTTAGATCCACGTATCTATCAACTTATTGCCAAAGGCAATACATCAGGTATTTTCCAATTGGAAAGCAATGGTATGAAGCGGGCGATTAGGCGGATTAAACCTACTTGTTTTGAAGATATCGTAGCTTTATTAGCCTTATTTAGACCAGGCCCAATGGATTCTTTACAACTCTTTGCGGATCGTAAGCACGGTAAAGTTAAAGTATCTTATCCCGATCCTTGTTTAGAAGAAATCTTAAAACCAACTTATGGAACCATTGTTTATCAAGAACAGATTACCCAGATTCTTGTTAAGATGGCGGGCTTTAGTCTTGGTCAAGCCGATATTGTAAGACGGGCCATCAGTAAGAAGAAAGAAGACCGTCTCAGTTCCATTGAGAAAGATTTCATCAATGGCTGTTTGAAGAATGGCCACGATTATAAAAAGAGTAAAGAAATCTACGATTTAATTTTGAAGTTCGCGGGTTATGGCTTTAATAGAGCTCACTCAGTTTCTTATGCTATGATTTCAGTCATTATGGCCTATCTCAAATGTTATTATCCTCAAGAATTCTACATTGCTTTGCTTAATAACTACACCTCCCAGACTAAATTCAACGAATATGTCAATGAGATGAAGCGCAATGGGGTGGAATTACTACCACCATCTATCAATTATTCATCTGATCACTTTGTCGAAAAAGATAATAAAATTATCTTCTCTTTAGGAAATCTTAAAGGTATCACCCCTGGTGCGACCAAAGAGCTTATGGCTTTAAAGAAGAAAGGCATGTTTGCGGACTTCTTAGATTTCTTAATCAGAGCCAAGGAGATTGATTTCGATAAGAAATTTATCGAGGTTTTAATCTATGCGGGTGCTTTTGATGAATTTGGTTCTAATAGAACCACCTTGTTCCGTAATCTCGATACCTTCATGGAATATGTTGATATCTCAAGTTCGACTATCAATGGTCAGATTACCTTTGACCCAACCGTTACTGAGAAACCACGACTAATTGCATATCCGAAAGATGTTTTAGAAGAAGCAGATAAAGAACAACTTATTTTAGGTTTGTATCTCACATCCTTCCCTTTGAAAGAAGATAGGGAGAAACTAAAAGCTGCGAATTTCATAACCATTGATGAAGCTTATCAAGAAGAAGGAAGCGTAAAACTAGTGGTTTATATCGCTTCTAGTAGGTCAACCAAGACCAAAAAAGGTGATTTCATGGCCCATGTAAGGGTTAAAGATGAAAGTGGGGAAATGACTTTAATTGTCTTTCCTAAGGAGTATCAAAAATATGAACCACTCCTTAAGAGCGGTAACTATATCCAAGTCTTAGGAGAGTTAGAGAAGAGTGAAGAACAACCTTCCTTACTCGTTAAGCAACTTAAGATTTATCATTTACAAGGAGGTAATGCACGATGAAGATGGTTTTAGTGGATGGCAATTCGTTGCTGTTTAGAGCCTATTATGCGACAGCATATACTGGCAATATCATGATGACCTCAAAAGGGGAGGCTACCAATGCTGTCTATGCCTTATCTAACATCATTACCAAACTGGTAAATGAAGTTAAACCCGATTATATGTTGGTGGCTTTTGATACCGATAAGCCAACTTTTAGGCATCAAGAATATGCCGATTATAAGGCGGGAAGAAAAGAAACGCCACCTGAATTAATCAGCCAATTCCCTCTAGTAAGGGAACTTGTGACCAAGATGGGGGTTGTCTATTATGAGAAGGCTGGCTATGAAGCCGATGATATCATCGGTACCATATCTAAAAAGGCCAGTGAAGCTGGTATGGAAGTTTTAGTCTATTCCGGTGATCGCGACTTATTACAATTGATTGATGATAATGTCACTGTTTATTTAACTAAGAAGGGCATTACTGATTTGAAAGTTATGACTCCCGCGGCTTTAGATGAGGAATTAGGAATCACTCCTTCGCAGATAACGGATTTAAAAGGTTTGATGGGGGATAGCAGTGATAACATTCCTGGTATTGCTGGCGTCGGTGAGAAGACAGCTTTAAAACTTTTAAAAGAATATCATACTGTCGAGGAAGTAATTGAAGCTGATATTGGTGGTAAGCTGGGCGAGAAGATTAAAGATCAAAAAGAACAGGCCTTGAAATCGAAACGTCTCGCGACTATCAATCGCGATATGCCTTTTGAATACGACTTTGAACACCTGAAATATCAAGGACCAGTCCTTCCTGATTTGGCAGACTTCTATCTCCGTTATGAGATGCAAAGCCAACTTAAGAAGCTCCAATTCACTCCTAAGAGTGAAGATATCAAAGTGGAGGAAGTTAGTGAACTTCCTAGGGAAGCCTATGAAAAGAAATTGGCATTCTATCTTTTTATCAAAGGAGATAATTACCATCGCGATGAATTGATTGGTTTAGGAGTATCCGATGGAACCAACAACTATTTCTTAACAATTGATAACCTAAAAGACGATGAAACTTTAAAGTCATATCTTGGCGATGAATCTAAAACTAAGAGCGGTTTTGATGTCAAACGGATTATTGTCGGTTTAAGAAGAATAGGTATTGAAGTTAAGGGTTTTGATTTCGATATCTTGCTCGCAACTTATTTGTTATCAACTTCTTTAAAAGAAGAAGCAGCTTATATCTTTAATTTCTATAATGTCCAAGTTCCTTTCCTTTCCTCTATCTTTGTTAGAGGTAAATATGAAATGGGTGCCGCCATTAATTATGCGGGAAGTGTCGCGAATGCGACTAGTAAACTCGAAGAAGAATGTCTAAAAAGAATTAAAGAATTGGGCTTAGCTAAATTGTTGTTTGAAATCGAGATGCCTTTAACAAGCATACTTGCGGAAATGGAGATTAATGGCATCAAACTCGACTTAGATATGCTTAAAGAGAAGAGTGATTTAGTCAATCAAAAATTGGCATCCTTAAGCAAAGAAATCTATGATTTAGCCGGTGAAGAATATAACATCCAATCACCCGCTCAAACAGCGATGATTCTCTTTGATAAATTGAATCTTCCAGCCAATCGTAAGCGTTCAACATCGGCCGATGAACTAGCTCTGCTAGTTAATTACCATCCAATTGTCGCTAAAATCTTAGAACATCGTAAATATTCAAAATTATTAAGTGTCTATCTTGAAGGCTTACCAAGTTATGTTTTAGATGATGGTAAAGTTCATACCATCTATAATCAAGCCCTGACTCAAACAGGACGGCTATCATCTCGTGATCCTAACTTACAAAACATCACGATTAGAACCGCGGAGGGTAGAGAAGTTAGAAAAGCTTTTATCGCCGAAAATGATGGTTGTTATATCCTGTCTTTTGACTATTCGCAAATCGAATTGCGGGTTTTAGCCCACATGGCTAATGCCGGTTCGATGATTGAGGTCTTTAACCGCGATGGTGACCCTCATAAAGAAACTGCATCTAAAATCTTTGGGGTACCCGTTGATGAAGTGACAGATGCGATGCGAAGACATGCCAAGACTGTCAATTTCGGTATTGTTTATGGTATGTCCGATTGGGGTTTATCTGATGAATTAGGAATCCCTGTCAGTACTGCTAAGAGTTTTATCGAATCTTATTATGTCCAATATCCAGAAATCAAAGCGTACTTTGATAAAGTAATTGAAGATTGTCGTGAAAAAGGCTATGTCAAGACTTTGTATGGGCGGATTAGATGGGTTAAGGAGATCAATGATAAGAACTACAACCTAAGAGAATTCGGTAAACGTGTTGCTAAGAACACCCCAATTCAAGGTACCGCTGCTGATATCATAAAGATAGCGATGATTAAAGTCTACAAGGCTTTAAAAGAAAAAGAATACAAGACTAAATTATTGCTACAAGTACATGATGAACTGGTCTTTGAAGTCCCATATGATGAATTAAATGAAGTCATCGAATTAGTTGGTAAACTAATGGGTGATTTCCCAGAATTTAAAGTTAAACTGAAGTCCGATTATCATTACGGCTTTAGTTGGTATAAATAGGAGAAGTATATGCCAGAATTACCAGAAGTAGAAACGGTTAGGAAAGTTTTAGAAGGTTGGGTTAAGTCTAAAACAATTAGCAAAATTGTTGTCCCCTATCCTTCAATTATTGCGAATGCTGATGTCGCATCTTTTAATGCTTCACTTGATAATCAAGTAATTAAGGATATCAATCGTTTTGGTAAATTTATCATCTTCAAGATTGGGGATAAGATTGTCTTATCCCATTTAAGGATGGAAGGTAAATATTTCTTGGCTCATTATCCTAATGGTTCCTTCAAAGAAGGAATTGAATACAATCCTAATCTCAAACCTGATAAATTTAACAAGCATGTCCATCTAATATTTGAGATGAGTGATGGCTCTTTGCTTTTATACCACGATGTTCGCAAATTTGGTCGCTTTTATCTGCTAGATAAAGATGATTATCTAACTAATCCTTTGTCACCTCTATCAAAACTCGGCCACGAGCCATTTGAACTTAAAAATGGAGATTATCTCTATCAAAAGACAAGGAAGCTTAAGAAGAGCGTGAAAGAAACTTTACTTGATCAATCAATCTTAGTTGGCTTGGGTAATATTTATGTTGATGAAGTCTGCTTTGAAGCGAGGATAGCTCCAACAAAACTTGCTAAAGATTTAACCCTTAAAGAATGCGCCCTTTTGACTAATAAGTCAAAGGAAGTTTTAAATAAGGCAATTGAGTTAGGTGGTTCTACTATCCGTAGTTATCACTTTGCTAACGATGCTTCCGGTCGTTTCCAAAATGAATTAAATGTTTATGGTAAGGAAGGAATGCCCTGTCCAGTCTGCGGAACACCGATTGTTAAGACAAGACTTGGCGGTAGGGGTACCCATTTCTGTCCTCATTGTCAACATGTGAAATTGGATAAAAAGATTAAAGTTATCGGGGTAACTGGCCTAATTGGCTCGGGAAAGAGCACTGTTTGTTCTATTTTCGCAAAGCATGGTTATCAGGTGATCGATGCTGATAAGATTGCAAAAGAGGCCTTAGATGTTGGCAATTACTGTTACCATGAAGTTATCAAGCACTTTGGAAAAGAGATTCTCAATCCCGATAAGACTATTAATCGGCCATATTTAAGAGGACTAGTTGTTAAAGATCCAAAAGAAATCCAGTACTTAAATGACCTCATCCATCCCTATGTCAAGAAAAGAACAATTGAGATGATGAAGGATGATGGTGATTATTTATTAGATGTGCCTTTATTATTTGAATCCGAGATGGATAAGTTATGTGATTTAACCATCTTTGTCAATGTTAAAGAAGCGGTTCGTAAAGAGCGGTTATTAAAAAGAAATACGATGAGTTTAAAAGAAGCGAGCAAGCTAAATGGTAATTCCAAAGAAGCTGCTTCAAAGATTATGAAAGCGATGATTGTTGTCGATAATTCCTTGGAAAAAGCGAAAATGGAATATCAAGTTAAGGAACTGATTAAGGACATTATACAAATCAATCGTGAAAATGTATAAAAATTATGATATAATTTTGAAATTAAAAATGAGGTGTTTACGATGAATAAAATCAATTTAGAAAAGAATGACACTTATGAGGTCTTGCTAAGATCTTATCTGAGTGGCTTTGACCGCAAGGTCTTAGTGAATCTTTATCAACCCTTATGCGGAGCGAAAGCTATCGCCCTTTTCTTCAGCCTTTGGAGCGAACTCGAATTCGATAATACGATTTCAAAGATTGAGAAGAGTCATGAGGGCTTATTAAAGAATCTTGATTTTAGCACCCAAGAATTTGTTCAGTGTCGTAAACAACTCGAAGCTTTAGGTTTATTGAAGACGCTTTATAACGATGGTCATTATCTCTATCTGCTCTTCGCCCCTAAAGATCCTAAACATTTCTTTAATTATGAACCCTTTGATTGTTTGCTTAAAAACAAGGTCGGGGATATGGAATATGAGAAGGTGAAAACCTATTTTAGCATAGCTCATATCGATAGCGAGAAATATCTTGATATTTCTCAAGACTTCGATGATGTCTATGTCTTGAATACATCTAACTATAAACATCAGAGTTCTGATGATTTAATCGGCCATGATAGTTATAGTGCGCCTATCAAATTTGATTTCAAATCTTTCTATGCTTCTTTGAAAGATTACTTCATCAAAGCTGATGTCGTAACTAAAGAAGTAGAAAATGAGATTGCCTTATTAGCGACTTCTTACCGCTTGTCGGTAAGTGATATGGTTCGCCTTGTCTATAAATCTTTAGATAGCGAAGGTAAGATTAATGTCTTCTCCCTTCGTAAATATGCGCGCTTAGAAGCTTCTAATGGCCACCACGAAGAAGAAAAAGTGTTACCTGGAAATATCGAAAGTGGGAATGAAGAAGTTGATAAACTTCTAGCAATCTATAACAATTACACTCCTATTGAATTTTTAACAATTAGAAATTTCGGTGTCGCGCCCTTAGAAAGAGATATCCGTTTAGTTCAGGAACTATTTGAAACAACAGGCTTAACAGCACCGGTTCTCAATGCCTTATTGGATTATTGTTTAAAAAACAATGATAATCGTTTAAACCGCAATTATATCCAAACAATTGCCGGTAGTTTATTTAGAAGTAAGATTACCGATGCTTATGAGGCCATGGTCTATCTGAGTGAACGCAAGACTAGGAAGAGCAAAAAAGTAACACCTATTAAAGAGGCGGAAAAAGAAGAAGTCGTCTCGGATGATGAAATCAGTGAAGAAGAGATGCAAAAATCATTAGCAGTTCTAAAAGAACTGAAGAAAGGAAGGAAATAAGATGGAAAAGATACGGATTCCCCGCATAAAAATGCCCAAAGAGATTGAGCGATATCGGTCCCAAATGGTCGATGAATTATTAGCATCACCTACTATTGTTTCCTTCTTGAAAGAAAATAATTTAGATGAGAACTTTGTCACGGCTCACGTTGTCGAATTAATGCAAATGGAAGAGGAAAATAGGCCTTGTTTAAATTGTCCTGGCTATACCAAATGTCAGAAAAAGCCTAAAGGCTTCACCACAACTTTAGAAGAGGTTGAAGGCAATTATGAAGTCACTTATAAGAAATGCCAAGCTTATATTGAGGTTGAACCTTTAGTTGGTAATTATGATTATTTTGATGTTCCAACAGAAGATTGGTATTACAACTCTTTGGAAAACATTGCTTTAAATACACCTCGTAGGAAGATTGCAACAGCGGCTATTAATCTCTTGCAAAATCCAACAGGTAAAGGCATTTATGCCTTCGGTAGCGGCGGTGTTGGTAAGAGTTATATCTTGACCGCTTTAGTCAATGATCTAATTCGTGTCCATCATGTCAAAGCTTCAATTGTCAATGTTAGGTCCTTCCTCGATGATTGTAAGCAATCATTTGATAAGAACACGTCTTCTTATTATTTGACAGATCGAATCAATGCTTTACAAAGCATTCCAGTCTTGTTATTGGATGATATCGGTAGCGAACGCAACAGCAAATGGTCGAGTAATGTCTTATACGACATTATCGATATGCGTTCTAAGAAAAAGATGCTAACGCTTTATACATCGCGTTATGACTTAGATGAATTAAGGACTTTCTATAAAGAGTTCTTTATGGATAGAATCGCTGATGCGATTAAAGATTCCTGCGAAGAAATTGAAGTTAAGGGAATCAATCTTGCTCAGCGTTAGGAGGTATTTTATGCGTAAAATTGGAATTATGACCTCTGGCGGCGATGCCCCAGGAATGAATGCTTGCATTCGAGCGGCAACTAGGATTGCTTTGCAATCAGGCTTTGAAGTCTATGCCATTTATGATGGTTATCTAGGTATGGTAAACAATGATATTTCACCCCTCGCAAGCTTAGATGTTGCTGGTATTATCTATCGGGGTGGTACCATCTTAAGAACCGCAAGATTAGATGAATTTAAACAAGAAGAATACCAAATAAAAGCTGCTAACAATCTAAAAGAACACGGTATTGATACCGTGATTGTCATCGGTGGTGATGGTTCCTTTAAAGGCGCCCAAGCCTTATCTAAACACGGTATTAATTGTCTAGGAATTCCTGGCACAATTGATAATGATTTAGCCTATACCGATTACACCTTGGGCTTTGATACTGCTGTTAATACGGCTTTATCAGCTATTAATAACATTCGGGATACAATGACCTCACATGGTCGGATTAGTATTGTCGAAGTTATGGGTAGACATTGTGGTGAGATTGCTTTAGCAGCAGCTATTGCTGGTGGGGCGGAAGCTGCTATTCTACCCGAAAAAGAATTAGATATTGATAGTCTAGCAGATCAGCTACGCTACAACACTTCCCATGGTCGTAAATCAGATATCATCATTTTATCCGAGGGTGTTTGTAAAGGCGAATACCTCGATAAAGAATTGAGGGATAGATTAGGAACCGATATTAAAACAACAACTCTTGGTCATATTCAAAGAGGTGGTACACCAACAATGATGGATCGGGTCTTGGCGGCTCGCTTTGCTTATCGGGCGGTTCAATTAGCTTTAGAAGGCAAGACCAATCGTGTTATTGGAATTAGAGATAACAAGATTATCGATATGAATATCGATGATGCTTTAGCAATGAAGAAAGAAATTCCTCAGGAATTATATGAAATTGAAGAAATTTTAAGTAGATAAGGGAGGTGTAACAATGGCACGTAAACTTGTGGGGGCTTGTGTTTTTGCTCAATCTGGTGGTCCAACAGCTGTTATCAACGCTAGCGCAGCAGGAGTCTTTTTGACCGCTTTAAAAAACAAATGTATTACCCATGTCTATGCTGCTAGCCATGGTGTGGTTGGCTTATTAAATGATGAGCTGTTTGATATCAATTTAGAAGATATTGAAGAGCTTGAGAAATTGAAATATACCCCAGCCTCAGCAATGGGTTCCTCTCGTCATAAATTAAAAGATTTTGGAATTGACGCCACTGAGTATGAGCGGATATTAGATACTTTTAAAAAGCACAATATCCGTTACCTCTTTTTCAATGGTGGTAATGATTCTATGGATACCTGTAACAAGATCAGTAAATATATGAAGTCTGAGGGCTATGAATGTCGGATTATTGGTATTCCTAAGACCATTGATAATGACCTGGCAATTACCGATCACTGCCCAGGTTATGGCAGTGCTGCCAAATATATTGCAACAACAATTAGAGAACTAGATTTAGATGTACGTGTATACGATATTCCGACGGTTACAATTGCGGAAATCATGGGCCGTAATGCTGGCTGGTTAACAGCTGCATCCGCCTTAGCGTATGATCATAAACCCGACTTAATCTACATGCCTGAAGTTCCTTTCAGCATCGCTGACTTTTTAAAAGATGTTGAACGGATAGTCGAGAAGAAGAAAACCTGCTTTATTGCTGTTTCCGAAGGTATCAAAACCAAAGATGGTGAATATGTCGCTGAGACGAAACAAGCTAAAGACAATTTTGGCCATTCTCAATTAGGTGGAGTTGGCAAATATCTTGAGAATGTTGTTCGTCATGAATTCGGCTATAAATGTCGTTCCTTTGAATTCAGTTTGATGCAGCGTTGTGCGGGGCATATCGCTTCAAAGACCGATATCGAAGAAGCATATAACGCTGGTAAGAAAGCGGTCCTATATGCCCTTAATGGTGAGACAGATAAGATGATTGTTCTTGTTCGTTCCAAAGATGAAAATGGTGACTATAAGTGTGAATATGGTCTAGAGGGATTGAGTTCAACTGCTAATGTAGAGAAGAAATTTCCTGAAGAGTGGATTGATGTTAAAAATGTCGGCATCAAAGATGAATTCTTGGAATATGCCAAGCCACTCATTACTGGTGAACCTAAAATTCCATATGAAAATAGTTTCCCACGCTATGCACAACTCAAGAAAGTGAGGGCTAAATAATGAAGATTAAAAAGAAAACCAAGATTATCGCTACTATTGGTCCGGTTTCGGACAGCAAAGAAGTGATGAAGAAATTGATCGATGCTGGCTTAGATGTCGCTCGTTTAAACTTTTCGCACGGTGATTATGATAGCCACCTCGCTAAGATTGTAATCTTAAATGAACTCCGTAAAGAAGGGGCTAATATCGGTATTATGCTCGATACAAAAGGTCCCGAAGTTAGAACAGGTAATTTTAAGGATGGCAGTGCCCATTTTAAGAAGGGCGATATTGTTAGAATCACGACTAAGAATGTATTAGGAACTAAAGAGTTATTCTCCGTTTCGTATTCGGGTCTATATAAAGACCTTGAAGTTGGTAATGTTGTAAGACTTGATGATGGTAGACTTTCTCTGAAAGTCATTGAGAAAGATGAGAAGAAGAAAGAACTTGTTCTCAAAGCTATAAATGAACATGTTGTTAAGAATAGACGCAACATCGTGGCTCCTTTCTCTAGATTATCAATTCCTTTCATCTCTAAGCAGGATGAGAAAGATATCATCTTTGGCTGCGAAAACAATGTTGATTTCATCGCTACTTCCTTTACAAGGAAGAGAAAAGATATCGTTGATGTCCGTCGTATCTTAGAAAGACAAGGCAATAATCATATTCAAATCATCGCGAAGATTGAAAACTATGAAGGCTTTAAGAATGCCGAAGATATCCTAGATGTTGCTGATGGCATTATGGTAGCGAGAGGTGATTTGGGTGTTGAAGTAAATCCTGAAGAGGTCCCAATCATTCAGAAATCTTTAATCGATTTAGCAAATAGATTGGGCAAGATTGTTATTGTTGCTACCCATATGCTTGATAGCATGCAAAATAATCCAACTCCGACTAGAGCTGAAGTAAGCGATGTCGCTAGCGCAATATTTGAAGGTTGCGATTCAATTATGTTATCTGGTGAATCTGCATCAGGTCGTTTTCCTGTCGAATCAGTAGCTATGGAAGCTAAGATTGCTGCTAGGATGGAAGATGTGCTTAATTATCATGAACTGGCTGAACAAGGCTTTAAATATACCAAAGGAGACCACAATGATGGTATCGCTTTTGCGGTTGCTAATGCGGTCTTATTAAGCCAAGCAGAACTCATTGTCTGTTTCAGTAAAACCGGCACAACGGCTCGTAGAATTAGCTATTATCGGCCAAAGTGTCCCATCATTTCTGTGAGTGATAGTGAAGATGTTAAACGCTCCTTATGTCTAAACTGGGGTGTGTATGGGTATTACCTGCCTAAGAGTAAACAAGTCAATCAAAAAGAAGTGGCTCGAGCTATTGCTAAAGAATATGGTCTTAAGAGAGGATCGAAGATTGTTCTTACTGGTGGCAATGGCAAGGGCGGAACTAATTTCATGATGATTGAAGAAGTGTAAATAATGAAGAGGGCTATTAAGTCCTTTTTATTTTGTATTTACGTATAAACTATGTTTGACATTTAAAAATAAAGGGAGTATAAATATCTATGTAAACTTTAGTTAAGACATGATGCTAGTGAGCTCTTGATAGAGAGGAAACGTCGGGTGGAAGTTTCTAAGAGGTCTACAGTTATTACCACTTAATTGGGCGCTGCGAACAGCGACGTTGCTGGCGTTAACAGATTCGAGAGCATAAATCTATGATTTATGAACTAAGGTGGTACCGCGTATAAAGTTGCGTCCTTGGATGTTTTCTAAGGACGTTTTTTAATTGAAAGGAGACTTATATATGGCAAAGATTGAATTAAAAGATGGCAAGATTTTAGAAGTCGAAGAAGTTAAGAGTTATGGGGAAGTATGTGCTGAACTCTCTATTTCTTTACGCAAAAAGACATTAGTTGCTGAAGTTGATGGTAAATTAGTTGATTTAAGTAAGAAGGTAAGTGGCGATGCGAAAGTTAATTTCGTGACCGTTGATGATCCAAGAGCTTATGAGATTTTGAATCACTCCTGTGCTCACTTACTTGCTCAAGCAGTAAAAAGACTCTATCCAAAAGCTTTATTCTGGGTTGGCCCCGCGATTGAAGAAGGTTTCTATTACGATATCGATATGGGTGATATCACCCTTAAAGATAGCGATTTAGTCGCGATTGAAAACGAGATGAGAAAGATTGTTAAAGCCGGTGAAAAAGTCGAAGGAAGAGAAGTAAGCAAGAAAGAAGCTTTAGAAATCTTTAAAGATAATCAATACAAAATTGATTTAATCAATGAATTACCTGAAGGTGAGAAGATCACCATCTATAGCCAAGGTGAATTCGTTGATCTCTGCCGTGGTCCCCATATTGAGAATGTTAAAGAATTAAAAGCTTTTAAATTATTAAAGGTTAGTGGCGCCTACTATAAGGGTGATTCCAAGAACAAGATGTTCCAAAGAATCTATGGTGTGGCCTTTGCCAATGAACAACTCTTAAAAGACCGCTTATTTATGCTTGAAGAAGCCAAGAAGCGTGACCATAAGAAGTTGGGTAGAGAAATGGATCTCTTCTTATTAAGTGAATATGGTCCTGGTTTTCCATTCTGGTTACCAAATGGAATGGCTATTAGAAGAGAACTCGAAGAGTTCTGGTATCATGAACATACTTTAGAAGGTTATGAATTTATTAAGACCCCAACCATGCTTAACCAAGAATTATGGGAAGTATCAGGTCACTGGTACAACTATCGGGAGAATATGTACACCTCAACCATTGATGATCGTTTATTCGCGATTAAACCAATGAACTGTCCAGGTGGTATGTTAGTTTATAAACACAACCTACATTCTTATCGTGATTTACCTATCCGTTGTGGCGAATTAGGTTTGGTCCATAGACATGAGGCGAGTGGTGCTTTAAATGGCTTATTCAGAGTCCGTTGCTTCACCCAAGATGATGCCCATATCTTTATGACTGAGAATCAAATTGAAAGTGAAATCATTCGTTTGTTAAAGTTAATCGATCGTATTTATGCGACCTTTAACCTCGAATATACGATTGAACTATCCACAAGACCTGAAGATAAATACATCGGTGAGATTGCGGTTTGGGATAAAGCTGAAGCTGCTTTGGCAGCTGCTATGAACAAATTAGGCGTTCCATTCAAAATCAATCCTGGTGATGGTGCCTTCTATGGACCAAAACTAGACTTCAAGGTCAAAGACTCCTTGGGTCGGGTTTGGCAATGTGGAACTATCCAATTAGATATGAACCTACCTGAAAGATTCGATTTAACTTATATCGATGAGAATGGTGAGAAGAGAAGACCTGTTATGCTCCATAGAGCTATCTTCGGTTCTATTGAAAGATTCATTGGTATCTTAATCGAACACTATGCTGGTAATTTCCCACTCTGGTTAGCGCCAGTTCAAGTTATGGTTCTACCAGTTATGAATTTACAAGCCGATTACGCCAATGAATTACATCGTAAATTATTAGAAGAAGGTATTAGATCAGAAGTTGATGCCAGCGAAGAAAAACTAGGCTATCGGATGCGTAATGCCCAATTAAAGAAAGCAACTTATGTTGTTGTTGTCGGTGATAAAGAAAAACAAGATGGACTTGTTACCTACCGCTTACACGGTGAACGAGAACAACACGTTGTCTCTTATGAAGAGTTTGTTAAGCTCTTAAAAGAACAAATTAAGGCCAAAGCTTAAAAATAAGGAAGTAGGTTATAAGCCTACTTTTTTATTTGTTTTTTCTAGGTTTTATCGGCTATAATAAATATAGACAAGGTAGGCGTTAGACTTAGTCAATAACCTAGGAGGACAATTAAAATGAAAAACAAATTAGCCGAAACACTAAGTCTACTTTTCTGGGGTGCTTTTTTCCAAATCTTTAGCTTTAATTTTTTCGATATTGGTAACGTCCCATCGGGAAGAATTGTTGCAGCGATTGCTTTTATTCTCTCCATTGTGGCCTTAATCAGACTTATAAAAGTGGAAAAGAAATATAAAGCACCTTTAGTTTTATCTTTTGTCAATTTTGCGCTTCTCATCGCTATCGTTATCTTGGAAGTTATGCGCTTTAACCTTCTGTACAAGGCGGATGCTGAAACCATCAAGACATTAACTGAACAAGATTATGTTAAATGCTGGATTTGGCTTATTTTAGCGATTGTTATCAGTACCGTTCAATTGATTTATTTCTTAACGCTTGTCAAAGCAAGTATCAGTTTAGGCAAGAAGAAAGAAATACCACAAGCGATTACTACTCTCGGTGAGAAACGTTTTAAGACAGTTATCGTAACTGGTTCATGTGGCATCATCGCGAATCTATTATCTATTAGCACGATACAAGCCGTGAAGAGATTCTTGGATTATTACAATGAAACCGGAAATATTGATATGGGTTCATATGGAACAATATCCTTGAATTCGCTTATCATGGGAATTGCTATGATTGCTTATATTGTTGGTTTGATTATGCTGTTAGTCTACTTGAGCAAGTTCAAGAATAGTTTCCAACTTGTTCCTGCAAAACCTGAAGGGGATACACCGCAAGATCAGAATCAAGAGATTATCGATAACGATGCTACAATCGTCAAAGATGATAAGCCTTGGGATGATGAAATAAAATAAGAATTAAGCCACTACTTGTCTAGTGGCTTTTTGTTATAATAGATATGAGGTGGTAGCATGCGGGAAATTAAAGAAGAAATCATAATTGATAAAGTCTGTGGAAGCCTTATCTCGATGAGTGAAGATTTACCAATGGAAGTTATTGATAGGTTTAAGAAGGCTTATCAAGAAGAACAAGATGAGAGAAGTAAACACATCTTAGAACAGCTAATTGAAAATGCGGAAGTGGCAAAGACTAAACATATTTCTCTTTGTCAAGATACAGGAATAGTTGTTGTCTTTTTAAAGGTCGGTTATGATCTCCACTTTAATTATGATTTATACGCTGCTATCAATAAAGGTGTAAGCATAGCTTACAAGGAAGGATTTCTTCGTAAAAGTGTAGTAAAAGATCCTTTAAATAGAATCAATACAAATGATAATACACCAGCTATCATCCATACCGAATTAGTTAAGGGTGACAAGTTAGAAATCGAAATAATGATGAAAGGGGCAGGCAGCGAGAATATGTCTTCCTTAAAGATGTTTAAACCTACCGCATCCTTTAAAGATATCAAAGACTATGTCTTGGATGTTGTAAAAGAAGCGGGTGGTAAGGCTTGCCCACCACTAATCATAGGCTTGGGTATCGGTGGCGATTTTGAAGAGGCGCCTTTGCTCGCGAAGAAAGCCATATTAAGAAATCTAGATGAGAAAGAAAGTAAAGAAGAATTAGAAATCAAAGAAGAGGTTAACAAACTAGATATCGGTCCTTTGGGTTTTGGTGGGAAGACAACATGTTTAGGTGTCAAGATTGAGACTTATCCTTGTCATATTGCTTCTTTACCAGTGGCAGTTAATCTCCAATGCCACGCCATTAGACATCGAAAGGTGGTAATTTAAGATGCGTATATTGAAATTACCTATTAATAAAGATGAACCACTTTCCTTAAAAGCGGGAGAAGAAGTCTTGATAAGCGGAACTATTTATACCGCTCGTGATGCCGCCCATAAGAGGCTTGTTGAATTAATTAAAGAAGGAAAGGAACTACCTTTAAATCTTGATAATACCTGTCTTTATTATGTCGGTATGACACCTGCTAAACCTGGCATGGCTTGTGGTTCCGCGGGCCCTACTTCATCTTATCGGATGGATGATTATACCGAAGATTTATTAAAGTTAGGTCTTAAGGTTATGATTGGTAAGGGTGAGAGAAGTAAGAAGGTTAGAGATGACTTAGTAAAATACCACGCAATCTATATCTCAGCCTTAGGTGGAACTGGTGCTTTGATTAATCAAAAGATTAAGAAAGCGACCCTAGTTGCTTATGAAGATTTAGGAACTGAAGCTATCTATCGCTTGGAAGTAGAAGGTCTATACGGGATTGTAAGTTACGATAGTAAGGGCGGAAGTGCTTTTAAATAAACATAGACAATTATTAGTGTTTTTGTTATAATGGCAAAAGAAAAGAGGTGGTGTCCCTGTGGATGGTGACGGACAAAGTATACGATGGTTACTTTATGTTGTACTTGTTCTATTAATATTAATCGGTGGATTTTTCGCCGCTGCAGAGACAGCCTTTTCTTACTGTAATAAAACACGGATCAAGAATAGATCCGAGGATGATAATGATCGTAAGGCTAAGAGGGTCCAATATATATTGGATCGTTTTGATAATACTATTGTTACTATCTTAATTGGGACCAATGTTACCCATATTATTGCTTCAACTTTAGCGACAGTTCTCGCGGTTGTCCTCTTTGGGGAGATTGGTTCTTTATACGCGACTATTGTCATTACTTTACTAGTCTTTATCTTCTCCGAGACTTTACCAAAGAATCTCGCGAAAGTTAATGCTGATAGAATGGCGGAATTAACTGCTATTCCTATTATCGGATTATTGTATTTATTTATGCCTTTGGTCTATATCTTAACTAAGCCTTTCCAATATCTGATGGATAAATTTGGCCATAAAGATGACGAACCCGATTATACCGAAGAAGATCTCCAAACAATTGTCGAAACAATTGAAGAGGAGGGTGTTTTAGAAGAGGATGAGAGTGCCCTTATTCAATCAGCCATTGAATTCGATGATATCTCAGCCTTCTCGATCTATACGCCAACTAAAGATATAATCGCGATTGATATCAATCTCAGCCGTCAAGACATTATCCGAACGATAATGAATGAGGAACGTTTATCACGTATACCTGTTTATCGGGATAATATCGATAACATCATTGGCGTTATCCATGTGAGAACAGCCTTACGAAAGATTCTACAGAATCCTAATATCTCTATTTATCGGCTTATGACCAAGCCTTATTTCATCGCACCTTCAATGAAACTCGATGATATCTTTGAGGGCTTTAGCCGTAACAAGACCCATATGGCAATTGTTAGATTAAATAGCAAGACTTTGGGTCTTATTACGATGAATGATGTCTTAAGAGAATTAATTGCCGATTATATTGAAGCAGAGGCGGGTGATAGCGAATGAGAGAAGCTATCCTAATCATCGCCTTAGTGCTTTTGGTTATCTTATCCGCTTTCTTCTCGGGAAGTGAGATTGCCTATGCCTCGGCTAACAAAGCAAGATTAAAACACAACGCGGAGAACAACAAGAAGAATGCGAAACTGACCTATAAGATATCGGAAAATTATACTAGTATGATATCAGCGATATTGGTTGGTAATAACCTTGTTAATATCGCAGCCTCGTCTATTGCGACTATTCTTTTTATCACCTATTTCGGTGATTCTTTAGGCCCTGTCTTAGCGGTAATTATCACCACGGTTGTTATCTTAATATTTGGTGAAGTACTACCTAAGCTTTATGCAAAGCATAATGCCAATAGGTTAATCTATAAGTTAGCCCATCCTTTGTATTTCTTCAATATCATCTTTAAACCGATTACCTTTGTGGTTGATAAGTTTGTTAACTTAGTGTCTAAGTTATGGACACCTAAGGAAGTTATGCCATCGGTTACCGATGATGAATTGGTCAGTATTGTTGATACCATTGAAGATGAAGGTGTCATTGATGAGCAAAAGAGTGATTTAATTAAATCGGCTATTAAGTTTAGTGATATCGATGCCTATGAGATTATGGTTCCGCGGGTCGATGTCAAATGTTTAGATATCGAAGATGCGGATGAGATGTTAGTCCCCAACAGCGAACTCTTACAATACTCCTATATCCCAGTCTATGAAGATACGATCGATAATGTTATCGGTGTTATCAATGTTAAGAAGTTATTAAGGAAACTTATAAGAGGTGAGGAGATTGAAGTCCGTAAACTCTTAGAAGAGCCAATCTATGTCCATGAAACTAAAGCGGCAGATGAACTCATCAAAGAGATGATAGCTGCTAAGATGCATTTTGCGATTGTCATCGATGAATTTGGAGGCGTTGATGGTATTGTCACCTTTGAAGATATCATCGAAGAATTAGTCGGAGATATTTGGGATGAGAAAGATAAGATTGAATACGAATATGTCGAAAAGGGCGATGGTATCTTCATCGTCGATGGTGATATGAACATTTATGATTTCTTTGAACTATTAGAATTGAATGATAAGGATTTAGAATCCGATTATACGACAGTTGGTGGTTGGATAACAGAACTTCTTGAACGCTTCCCTGAACCGCATGACAAAGTCACTTATAAGAATGTCGAAGTTGAAGTCTTGTCGGTTGATGATGTGAGAGTTGAGAAAGCAAGAGCAGTTATCAAACCGGAAGAAGATGACGAATAAGAAAAGGGGATTATTCCCCTTTTTTAATATGTGTTATTAATGGATAATGGTTATCGGCGATTAGGGTATAGATTGATAAGACGGCAGATCCTATAAGTGCCATCAGTAAGTCGGTTAGAGTATCAATCAGTCCGATATCGAGATAGCCATTAAAGGGCATCTCCTCACCATTGATAGTGATTTTAGTAATGCTTTCAATAGTTCCAATTTCACCTATCTTAGTTCCTAAAAAGTAGGAACGTATAGTCGTGATTATGGTATCTTTCTGCATATCGCTGCCAATGAGATGATCACAGGAATATTCAAAGAATTCCCATAATACCGACAAACCTAAAGCAAAAGATATCGCAAACATGACTTTAAAAGCTGGTGAGACATCATTTCCTTTATTGAAATAGGGGATGAGATAGATACCGAGTAGAGCAATGGTGAATCCACCAAAGGCGTGAAGCATGTTATCCCACCAGGAAAGATAATCATAGAAATGATAGGAATGTCCTAGCAAGAGGGCAGCAATGTAAACGGTTAAGAAGATATGAATCGGTAAACTGAACTTGGATTTGAAGATGATTTCAAAGGCTAAAGGGCAAAGGCTTAGGATGATGTTAAATATTGATAACAGGATTTGGGAAGTATCGCCTTTGGTGACAATAAAATAGATAAGTGAAAATATAGCAAAGATTTCTAATAAAATTAGAAAGATTAGACGATATAGTTTTTCACTTGTTTTCAGTGTATCTAAATAGTTGTTCATAAAATCACCGAATGAATTATAGCATTTTGCTTTAAAGATTTGAATACCTGCTTTTTTGGATGTAAACAAGGAGTGTTTTGCTTTCAATAAGTGATAGATTTTCACTTGTTTTTAATAGAAAATGCGTCGCTTATTTTTAAGAAAAATAGGTAAATGATAAAAATGAAAGCGTTTTCATGAAAAAAACTCATTATTTTCTGTTGACTTGACAAATTAATGTAACTAAAATGGTCTTATATTATTTTATTAAGGGCTTTGGGCGGAAAGCGACTTCCTTCCAAACTGAATAAAGTAAGAAAAGAAAAGGAGAGAAATTATTTATGAAAACAAGAAGAATCCTTGCTACGGTTATGTCCTTGCTCATGGTCTTGACTTTGGCTTCCTGTGGTCACAAACACAAGTATGTCAAAGTTGATGCCAAAGCTGCTACATGTACCGCTACCGGTAATGTCGAATATTATGAATGCGCCGACTGCGATAAGATATTCACATTATCCGGTGAAAAGTACACTGAAACAACTTTAGACAAAGTTACAACAGCTAAAGTGGCCCATACTTTAGAACACCATGAAGCTGTTCCTGCTTCCTATGTTGCTTCTGGTAGTATCGAATACTGGTCTTGCTCCGTTTGTGGTGACAAGTTCAGTGATGCTGCTGCTTCTAGAAAAGTTACAGATGCAGAAATTACCATAGCACAATTAGATGTCGAATACGTTGATTACTTTGATGTTCTCGATGAAAACGACGAATTATATGATTACAAATCCTACGTTTGCTACGACTTATTATATGTCTTAGGTACAGTCTTAGATGGCAAAGCTGATATTGCTACTGCCGAATTAGCCGGTGCTTTAGATGCTTATGATGTCGGTATTGCTTCTATCGCTAGAGGCACAAGTGTTGCCGAAATCATGGCTTCATATAAAGAAGCTAAGCAAAATGTTATGGACAACATTTCTCTTGCTAACGGTGTTTTCAACTTCTCAGCGTTAAGCAAAGCAGAAAGAACCAAATTAACTGGTATTGTTGAAAAATACATTGTCGCTACCAGTTTGGGTGGTGTTACCTTATATGCCAGTGGCGCTTATCAAATGTTCAACGAGCGTGTCACATTAGGTACTGAAAACTACATTCCTTCCTATGGCTTTGGTGTTTTAGCTGAAGGCGCTATCACAGCTGATCTCGAAAGTGAAACCAATGCTGCTTGGAAGAGATATTACCACACTTATGAATCCAGTAATCCAAACCATATGCTTTACTGGGATGACCAAGGTCAACAAGTTGGCGATTTATACGCCTACGGTGCTGCCAGCTTATTCACAACTTTCATGTCCGAGACCAAAGACTCCTACGTTTGGGTTAAAGAATTAGCTAAGACCGATAGACCAATCGCTGTTGAACCAGATGCTGACGGCAAATCCGCTAAATGGAAAGTTGCTATCAATACTGGTGATGATGGTCTAAAATACACAACAAACGGTTCTAGAACCGCTTACAACAATAGACTTGTTGCTGCCGAAGATTACTTAACAGCTTATAAAGTTATCTTAAATCAACACAACGGTTTATTCCGTGGTGGTGAAGCTGCTGCTAATACCGCTAAGTCTATCCACATCAAAGGTATCAAAGATTACTATGATGCCACAAAAGACACTGAAGCTTTATACGATAATGCTTTATTCGAACAATATGTTAGCCTATCTGTTGGTCAAGAAGGCAATGATTGGTACTTATACTGGGAAAACTCTGATAAGACCGATGCTTTCGATGCTATGACCTACATCGCTGGCACAATGTACAGCCCATTACCAATGGCGTTCATTGAAGAAGTTGGTTTAGAAAATATGTTTGGCTTTAACGAAGATAAATCTAAATCCCCAGTTGATAACTCATTAGGTTTAGGTTCCTATGTTGTTGAAGCTTGGACCGATCAAGAAATCGTTTTCAAGAAGAATCCAAACTACATCTTTGCTGATACAAAATACAGCATTCCTGGTGTCCACTTCAAAGTTTTAACAGGTATTCAAACAGATCCAGATGCTGCTATGAAAGAATTCTTAGCTGGCAATTTAGATGCTGCTTCCTTATCTAAAAACTACATGACAAGTGAATACATGAACGATGCTAGAACCAGAAGAGCAATCGGTGGTTCTAACTTCAAATTAAATGTTAACGCTTGTACACCTGAAGTTTGGGAAAAATACTTCGGTGAAGAAGGATCCATTACCCAAACACAACAAGCTGATTACTGGGTATCAAGTCCATTAATGTCCAATATTCACTTCTTAAGAGGTTTATCTTACGGTTTGAATAGAGCTGAAATTGCTCAGACATTCGGTGTTGTTCCATCTGTCTCCTATTTAGGCGCTGCCTACATGGCTGACCCAGAAAATGGTTTATCCTACAACATGACTCCAGAGCATGAATATGCTATCAAGTTATTAACAGACGATACAGAAGATGGTTATTCCTTACAATTAGCCCGTGAATACTTCAAGATGGCTATTATGGAATGCGAAGCTGCTGGTACTCTCACTCCTGGAACAGTCGACAATCCAACCGTTATTACAATCGAAATCGCTTGGATGTACTCCTCTATGATTGAAGATTATCATCCAATTGTTAAACAATCTTGGGAAAATGCTTTCAATGATGAATCCGTTACTGGCGGTTTATATGAAATTGAATTCGTTGGTCTTAATGAAGGTACAGACTACACATGGGTCTACTTCGAGAAATTAATGCCTGGTCAATTCGATATCGGCTTCGGTTCAATTTCCGGTGATGAATACAATATCTTAAGTTACATGACAGTCTTAAGCGCTGATCCATCCCTCTCTGGTGGTTTCACCTTATCATTCGGTCCAGATACCACATCTGCCACTGATGATTTAATCATCTACCAAGGTAAGAGATGGTCATTCGATGCTATCTTAAGTGCTGCTAATGCATTAACCATTGTTAAAGATGGTGAATTAGCTTCTGCTTATGATTGGGAAGATGCTGCTCAAGCTGTTGCTAACGCTGATGGCTCCTGGACAGTTGAATTCGATGTTGAAGTTAACGTTGATAACCCAACCTTTGATATGGAAGATATCCTTGCTTGGGGTTACCCAAATGGTGACAAAACACACGTTAATGCAAACTACGATGAAGAATCTGTCGACTTCGAAGTTGGCGCTATCGAAAACGGTGTTGCTCACGTTACATGTACAATTTCTAGTGAACTCGTAACCAAGTACTTAGGTGCTTACTATGATGGCTATGTTGCCTTGGACCTCTACTTCTCATTAGTTTCTGGTGAAGGCGATGCCGCTTTAGACTTCACACCTGCCAATAGCTACGGTGGTTCAGTTTACGTTTACGTTCCTGAGGCTTAATTAAAGCTTTAAGAAAGTATTTAATACTTTAAGCAATTGGCCGCATAGGCCAATTGCTTTTATCAGTAGAAAGGAGAAAGAATATGTGGAAATATGTTTTAAAAAGAGTCATATTGGCTTTTATTACACTATTCATAATATTATCCTTAACATTCATTCTTATTAAATTATTGCCATTTGAAAGAGCCCTAGGTGGTGCTCCGGCCCGTGTTGCCTATTACTTGAAACAGGTAGTTTTAGGCTTTGCGTATCGATTCGATACTCAACAAACCGGGTTGAAATTAATTGAACATATTACTTTAAATGGCCAAGAATATTATTTCTATGAAGTTCCAGTAATGGATCAATACTTCAGTTGGTTGAAGAATATTGTTTTACATTGGGATTGGGGAACAAGTAGATCAATCGAAAAGAATGTTGATGCGATGATCATCATTGTTGAAAAACTCAAAAACACAGTTAAAATCAATGTTTTTGTTGCGCTTTTCTCAGTTCCAATTGGAATTTTACTTGGAATTTGGGCTGCCTTGAAAAAGAATAAATTGACAGACCATATCATATCGACTTCGGTTATGGTCTTCATCAGTGTTCCAAGCTTCGTATTAATAACATTTTTGATGTTAATTTTGTGTTACAACAATGCTATTTTACCTTCGCAGTGGCCGTCGGCTTCTGATACGACAGGAACAAAAGTATTAGGTTACATTTTACCTGTATTCTGCTTGTCGTTCGGCTCGATATGTAGCTATGCTCGGTTTGTTAGAGCAGAACTCTGTGAAGTTATGTCAAGTGACTATTTATTATTGGCGCGTACCAAAGGCCTTACTCGTAGACAATCGATTGTTCGCCATGCTTTAAAGAATGCGATGGTTCCTATTTTCCCATCTATCTTATCAGAAGTCATTGGCGTTTTAGGTGGCTCAATGGTCTTAGAAAGACTATATGGCATACCTGGTATCGGTAGTTTATTCGTCGATGCTTTAAACGGTAAAGACTACAACGTTTTATTCGTTGATATGGCCTTGTTTACAATGATAAGTTTATTATCAGCTGTTGTCCTTGACTTATCATATGGATTTATTGATCCAAGAATTAGAATGGGGGCGAAGAAATAATGGAAAAAGAAAAGAATCCCAACTTAGAAGTTGAAGAATATAAAGTTTCCAAAGAAGATTTTGTCTTCGTCCAACAAGATGAAAAGATTCATGATAAGAAGTTGGAAACTAAGCCAACTACCTTCATCAAAGACGCCCTCAGAAGATTCTGTAAGAATAAGTCGAGTGTTGTCGGTGCGATTATTTTGGGACTTATTATCGTTTTAGCGATTATTGTTCCTATTGTCAGTCCTAAAAACATCACCAAAGCAAGTCTTGGAGAAAGCAACTTGGCTCCTAAATTATTTGAAAAAGGGACAGGCTTTTGGGATGGAACAATCAAACATAAAAACATTATTTATGATTTTGAAAATGAAACTCCCGCAGGATATTTGAAACGTGCTATCCAAAAAGGCACCCTTCAAGTTGATGAAGAACCCAGTTATGTTAATACGGTTTCTAATTATGGTAAGGGTGGCTACTTCACCTTTGTCAACGAGTATGAGAACGTTGATATCAATGAAGAGGGTTACGACTATACCCAATATGTTAAGTATTTAAATAACTACAACAATACTACATTTGATTCAACTAAAACTAATTTTGTTGATATCCAATTCTATCATGAAGATGATGAAAGATATCCAGGTACAGTCGAAGGCGAATATCAAATCTCAATTTTGTACAATTATGTTGCGGGAACTGATGGTGTATCAACATATGATGAACTCGTTTTAGTTCCTTATACAACTGCTACTACTGATTTAAATCTAAATATCAGTCAAGCTATTATCGATGCTGGCTTAGAAAAACTTGAAGATGCGAAATTCAATATTTTCTTAAAGGCAGCCGATTCCGCTCGGGCTTCTATTATGATTAAATCAATCGTCTTTAACACTGACGATAACACCACTAAAAATTTCTTAGATAGTTTATCCTTTACAAGTGGCAATGAAGTGGCTTTAAGAGCTGTCAAAGAAGGAAATATAGTTCCTGAAAACTATTGGCGTTGTGATGGTATTAAAGCTGCCTTCAAAACCGAAATCTATTATTGTTCATTTATTTATGATCCATACGAAGCGGCATATGGTTTACAAGAAGTCACAGTTGATGCGACAACCTTGATGAAATATGTTGAAGCTGGTTGGTGTAAATACGACTACAAAGTCGGACCAACATCGTTTGAAATTTTAGATGAAGAAAATTGTCCAATTAGTTCAATCGTTGGTCAAACATTGAATAGTAGAACTAGAAAGTTGCTTTCTGTTACCGCCACTCAATACAAATATTTGCAATTAGGTTATACTGAAGCTCCAAAGTTCTTAATGGGAACAGATGGTCAGGGTAGAGATTTATTCAAGATGACCTTTAATGGTTTACGAATTTCTCTCTTATTAGGTGTTATCACTGCCGCTGTCTGCTTTACTTTCGGTCTAGTTTGGGGTGCTATCTCTGGCTACTTCGGTGGTAATGTTGACCTTGCAATGGAAAGATTCTGTGATATCTTAGCCGGCGTTCCATGGATTGTTGTTATGACCTTGTGTATCTTGCACTTAGGATCAAACTTCGGTACCTTCGTCTTGGCCTTGTGTTTGACAGGCTGGATGGGAACGGCTGCACGAACAAGAACCCAGTTCTATCGTTTCAAGGGTAGAGAATATGTTCTTGCTAGTAGAACCTTAGGTGCTAGCGATATGCGCTTAATCTTCCGCCATATCTTACCTAACTCCTTAGGTACAATCGTTACTGGTGCTGTCTTAATGGTTCCAAGCGTCATCTTCAGTGAAGCTACCTTATCATATCTAAACCTCGGATTAAAGAACTTGAATTCCTTCGGTATTATCTTAAGTTCTTATCAGCAATATCTATCCGTTTACCCATATCTAGTTATCTTCCCCGCTGTCATCTTATCCTTAATGATGATCAGCTTCAACTTATTCGGTAACGGTTTAAGAGATGCGCTCAATCCAAGCTTAAAAGGCGGTGAGATGTAATGGAAAGTAAAGAAAAGAAATTAGAAGTAAAGAACCTGGTTATCTCCTTTAAAACCGATAACGGTTTAGTTAGAGCGGTTAGAGATGTCTCCTTCGATTTATATAAGGGTGAAACCTTATGTATCGTCGGTGAATCCGGCTCAGGTAAATCAGTTACTTCCAAAGCCATTATGGGCATCTTAAGTGCCAATGCCATCGTCGAAAACGGAACTATCATGTATGAGGGTGAAAACCTTCTTGAAGTTTCTGAAGAAGAGATGCACCGGATTAGAGGTCATAAGATCGGCATGATCTTCCAAGACCCCTTATCCAGTTTGAACCCGATTGTTAGAATCGGTAAACAAATCACAGAAGCGATGTTAATTAACTCCGATAAGCTGAAATTGATGTTCAATGACCTTATCAGTGAGGAGTTAGTCGCATACAAGAATGAAATCGCAAAAGAACGGATTTCGATTCAAAAAGCTAAAGACGAATTAAATGTCGTCAAATATCAAGCCTACAATGGCTTAGATAAGAAAGACAAAGAAGCAGTCAAGGCTGCTAAAGAAGCCATTGCTGCTCAAAAACAAAAGACCAAAGACGATATTGCTAAAGCTAAAGCTGATTATAAAGCTAATATTCCAGCCTTAAGCGAAGCCCTTAATAAGAAAAAGAAAGAGGCTACCAAGATCGTCGATGAATACAAAGCTAAACTAAAAGCTGAACATCAAGGAAAAGTTGAGGAAGTCAAGAAGACAATTACTGATCCTAAGGCTCAAAAAGAGGCGCTTGCTAAATTAGAAGAAGAATACCTTGACAAAGTCAAAATTACTAAAGCGGCCGCGAAAAAGAAGGCTCTTGAGGTAATGAGAGAAGTCGGTATTCCAATGCCAGAAAGACGTTATCGTCAATATCCATTTGAGTTCAGTGGTGGTATGAGACAAAGAATTGTTATTGCGATTGCTTTAACCGCTGCCCCTGATATCCTCATTTGTGATGAGCCAACAACTGCTTTGGATGTTACTATCCAAGCCCAAATCCTTGAACTCATCAAAAAGATTCAAGCCGAACGTAACATTTCCTGTATCTTTATCACCCATGACTTAGGCGTTGTCGCCAACATGGCCGATAGAGTTGCAGTTATGTACGCGGGTAAGATTGTTGAATATGGAACCAGTGAAGAAATCTTCTTCGATCCAAGACACCCCTATACTTGGGCGTTACTATCATCAATTCCTGATGTTGATTCAAAAGAGAAACTGGATGCCATTCCTGGCACCCCACCAAACATGATTTACCCACCTAAAGGTGATGCTTTCGCCCTTAGAAGTAAATATGCGATGAAGATTGATTTTGAGAAGGAACCACCAATGTTTAAAGTAAGTGATACTCACTATGCAAAGACATGGCTCCTCCATCCTGATGCACCAAAGGCGGAAATGCCTAAGATTGTTTCGGAAAGAATCAGAATAGCTTTAGAAGCTCAAAAAAAAGGAGGCGAATACTAATGGGTAATACCAAAAAAGATGGCGATTACAATCTCGACCAAGAACTATTAGATATTCGCGCTGCTGCTGAAGAAAACGCCAGTTTACAAGCGGATAATGATGATACCATTAAAGCTAATAACAGCGTTGATCCCTATGCGGACTTTGAGAGAAAATACCACATCAATCCTCATATCAAGAAGAGACCAGAACTAATTGAATCTAATATTCTACTTTCGGTTCGTAATCTCAAACAGTTCTTCTTCTTTGGAGGAGGAGCTCATAGACAAAAACTAAAAGCTGTTTCCAATATCAGCTTTGATGTTATCGAAGGTGAATGTTTCGGTATTGTTGGTGAATCTGGTTGTGGTAAAACCACAACTGGTAGATCCATCATCAACCTCTATGACATCACCAGTGGTTCTGTTTACTACCGTGGTTATCGTATCGCGGCTGGTGATAGATGGAACCGCAAAGAGATTAAATACACCCGCATTCATTTAAAAGAAAAATTGGCGAAAATGAACGAGGAGCATGCGAGTCAAGAAGAAATCAATCGGGTGATTGAAGACGCTAACCACAATATTCAAGTTCAAAAAGCTAAAATTAAACAAATTCGTTATGATAACACCCATAAACCACGCTTGTTATTAAACGAAATCCAAATGATTTTCCAAGATCCAATCGATTCATTGGATCCGAGAATGACTGTTGAAGATATCATCCAAGAAGGCTTAAAGATTCAAGGCATGAGAAATAAGACTGAGAATCATAAAAAAGTCGTTGAAATGTTAGAATCGGTTGGCCTTGTTGAAGAACACGCTTCCCGTTATCCTCACGAATTCTCGGGTGGTCAAAGACAAAGAATCGGTATTGCTAGAGCTCTTATCATGAATCCAAAACTTTTGATTTGTGATGAACCTATCAGTGCTTTGGACGTCTCAATTCGGGCTCAAATTATCAATTTGTTGAACGAATTAAAAGAGAAGATGGGCTTATCGATGATCTTTATCGCCCACGACTTGTCGGTCGTCAAATACTTCTGTGATCGTATCGCGGTTATGTATTATGGTAAGATTGTCGAATTAGCAACCAGCGAAGAACTCTTTAAGAATCCTCTTCACCCCTACACCCAATCCTTACTTTCCGCTATTCCAAAGCCCAATCCATTAACAGAGCGGGAGAGAATTAGAATAGTTTATAATCCTCAAACAGCCCATGATTACAGTGAACAAGCTCCATCTCTAAAAGAGATTAAGCCTGGACACTTCATTCTCTGCAATGATGCGGAATTTGAAGAATATAAGAAAGTAGTTAAATAAGGAGGATATTATGAAAAAAGTATTAAAATCCTTAGTATTAGTTTTTACTTTAGCTCTTGTGTTTGTTCTTGCTGCCTGTGGTGGTGGCAATAACACCACTACTAGTAGCACTAATCAAAAGACTAAAGTAGAAGCTGTTAGTGCCACTTGTACCAGTGAAGGTCACATTGAGTATTATACCGATGCTGAAGGCACCTATAAGTTAGAGGCCGATGGAACCTATACTTCTATTACTCTTGAAGATACAAAAATTGCAGCCTTAGGTCATTTGCCAGCGGAAGCGGTTAGAGAAAATGAAGTAACCGCTACTTGTATGGAAGCTGGTAGTTATGACAGTGTAGTCTATTGCGAAAGATGTCAAACTGAGATATCGAGAGAGACAACAACCGTTGCTAAACTTGATCATGTGATAGAACATGTTGAAGCTAAAGCTGCTAATGCTGAAACTTTAGAAAGTGGTAATATCGAATATTATCACTGTACATTGTGTGATAATTACTTCCACGATGAGGAAGGTACAGAAATCTATGAGAACAAAAATGATGTTATAGTTCAAGCCTTCTCTTCTATAGAAGAATTATTACAACGTTTACCATTTGAAGATGTTCATATTCCATATGATGGTGAAAGACACCAAATCAAATATGAAGGTCCACGTCCAAGCGGTGTTAGAATCACCTGTACACCTGCAACAACCTATTATAAAGTTGGTGAATATCAATATACCTTAAAGGTAATTTATAATGGCGAAACTTCTTATAAGTACGCCACTATGTCAATTGAGAAATGGCATCCAGAATATTTAGGTGAAACTGAATATATTGTCTATCTTAATGATCCATCAACTCAACCTCACTTTGAGTTCAATTATGAAAATGTTCCTGTTATAAATGAACCTCTTTATACTGAACCTGGTGATTATACCTATACGTTAAAGACTAAAGAAACTGATTTGTTCACAGCTATTGAACCTGTTGAGATAACATATCATGTCTATCAAAGTAAGACAGGTTATAAATTTGAAGGCGCTAGCTTTGTTGCCAATGGAGATGAAGTCGGTATTTATCTAACTCATTCCAATCCAAGTTATGAATTACCGGCTGGTTATACTGTTACTTATAATAACAATACAGCCACAACTCAAGGTATTTACAAAGCAACGGCAACCATCAAAGATGAGAATGATCAAGTCTATGAAACCTTTAGAGCAATCTTAACCGTTGATTGGCCCGAAAATGCCGCCTTTGAAGAATATGTTACCCAAATCTTTAAAGACTATATTGAAGGCGATCAACTAACCCTTAATATCTTCACAGTCGACTATGAAGCCATGGGTTTAGAACATGGTGATGCTCTTTGGTATTCATTCGACGGTTATGATGATTACACCTTGGAAGATTTCGCTCACGATCAAGAAGAAATCGCTAATGAGAGACAGATTTTCGAAGCCTTTGGAAATGAACACTTAAGCTATGGTCAATTGGTTTCTTACAACCGTATTGATGAATTCTTGACACTTTATGAAAGAATTTTAGCTGATTACGAGTATAACTTTATTGCGATTACTTATGTCGACCAATATGGTGGTTATGCTGCTGATTTCCCAACTGATATGGAAGCTTATCAATTAAGAACCAAACAAGATATTGAAGACTATATCAGTTACTTCGCATCCACTGCTGATGCTTTCGATTCCTACTATGATTTCATCGTTGCGAAAGCTGAACGTGGTTATGGTTATTCGAAATTCACTTTAGAAGAATATGCCAAATACTTAAAGGGCGTCGTCGATGCTTATAATGGTTACAATGGTTATTATTTAGTCCGCGTTGCGATGGAAAAATTAGAGGCTGCAAAAACCGCTCTTGCCTTAACCGATGAAGAATATCAAGATTATCACGATCGCTTATATGCGGCCGCTAATACAACCTTAAAAGAAGCTCATGAGAGCCTCTATAACAAGGTTACCAATTTCTTGGCAACGGAGACCTATTTCAATGCCAAAGATTTCACTGGCGCTTATTTAGGCAATTCCAAGAAGGGCCAAGAATACTATTACACAATTTTAAGCAATAGACTCGGTACCTTCGATATGAGTTCTAGTGAATATCTAGAATCCTTGCAAGGATACTTAGATCAATATTATAAGCTTTACAAAGCTCATAGCTCTAACTCTTCTATCGGTAGTGATATCTCAGATGGTAAAGTCAAGATTTTTGATTACGGTGATGACATCTTGTCAACCTTTACTTATCTAAAAGAATTTGCTAGGACCATCGTTCCAGATTTAACAACCAATCCAACAATTGATGTTACCTGGATGGACCCAACAGTTACTGAAAACACTACCACAATGGCTTACTATATGAAGAGCCCATTAGATAGTTACGATAAGGAATACATCCACTTAAATGGTAGACAACTTGAAAGTGATGATTCCAGCAATTATGAGTTGATGGCTACCATCGCTCACGAAGGTTACCCTGGCCACTTATATGCCTACGTCAATACCAAAGAAAACAGCAGCCTTTCTAACTTTGTTAGAATGGCAACCTATTCTGGTCATGGTGAAGGCTGGGCTAAATATGTTGAAAATCGCTTTGCTTATTATGTAGCAAGTCTCCATGAAGGCGAAGATGATTACGATCAATATGTCCAATTTGCTGATTATACAACAGCTTGGGAAACCTTTGTCTACTTAATCTATGCTCGTGCTGACTATGGTATCAACTATGAAGGTTGGAATGCCACCAAGGTCGGAAGTTGGGCAAAGACCTATGGTTTATCTTTCAATGATCCAACTGATTTCTATAACACCTTAAATGATAATCCATCAACTTATCCAAGTTATGGTTATGGTTTAGCGGTCTTCTTAGATCTCCACGATCAAGCAAGAGCAGCTTTAGGTAATTACTATGATGAAGTTGAATTCAATGGATTCTTACTAAGTCATGGTTGGTGTTCCTTAGATTCCTTAAGAGAATATGTTGCCGATTACATCGATCAATATAACTTCTTATTAGGAAAGGATGCCGATTAATTAAAACAAAAAGAAAAGACCGATTAATTTCGGTCTTTTTTTATTTAAATATATGCTCTAAATATTAGACAGACAACTATCATTATTACTCCCACTGTCATAAAGGGAACAAAGCGATAAGTCTTAGTTTTTAATTTTTCTTTCCGGTTTTCACTGAAATCGTACAAAGTTATCTTGGTGCCATCGGGATTTCTTCTTCTAAACATGTAGCGGAAGATATCTAAACCTCCGAAGTAGTCGACGATGGATAACAAGCCGATAAGGACTAGCGATAGACCGGCGATAAAGAAAGCATCGTGATAGTTTACTACCAGTGTCCATTCATCTCTTAAGAGGTTATAGACAGCAACAATCACGATTGTATAGACAATCGAGAATAGATAGCGATAGGGTGAATGGATGAATAGTTTTTTAAACATAGGTCTACCTCACTTAGTGTTATAATACTAGCAATTATCTATAATAATTGTCAAGTGGGGAATATTTATTTAGATTTTTCAAGAAAGCAATTGACATACAAAGTATGATATGCTATATTATCAAACGTAAAAACGAAAACTGTGGAAAGTAGAGGCACCCGCTTCTCACCTGATTGCGAATAGCTTTGGGTCAAAAGTCATGGCACATTATGAGTGTAATTATGATGGATACCGGGTGCACAGCACTCGTTTTTTATTGAAATAGGAGGTGTCGCTTATCTTACCGACAGTAAATGGTCCTTATAACCAAAAACCTAACAAAGGAAATGAAGATTTAGTCAATAACGCTATTCGTTTCCCCGAAGTCTTATTAATTGACCAAAACGGTCAACAACTGGGCGTTAAAACCCGGAATGAAGCTTTAAGAATTGCTGAGGATGCCAACCTCGATTTGTTGTGCGTGGCTCCTAATGCTAAACCACCAGTTTGCAAGATTTTAAATTATGGCAAGTATCGCTTTGAAAAGCAGAAAAAAGCCAAAGAAGCCAAGAAGAATCAACACGTCGTCGAGACCAAAGAAGTTCGCTTCACACCCCAGACTGATAAACATGATTTAGAAGTCAAGGCTAAAGCGGCTATCGAATGGTTAAGCAATGGTAACCGTGTTAAGGTTACAGTTCGCTTTAGAGGTCGGCAAATGAGCCATATGGAGATTGGCGAGGATAACTTGAACAAATTCATTGAATTAGTTCAGGATTACTGTGTCGTTGAGAAGGCGCCAAACGTTGAAGGTAGACAGATGTTTGCCTTCATCGGTCCTAAGAAAAACAAATAGGAGGAAGAAATTTTATGCCAAAGATGAAAACTAAAAAGGCGGCTGCCAAGCGCTTTAAAATCACCGGCAGTGGCAAACTAGTTAGAAAACACGCTTACCGTCAACACGATGCTTGGGGTAAGAGTAAGAAGCAAAGAAGACACGCTTCCAAGAGTGTCGTTGTCAACACAACTGACCAAAAGAGATCAAAGAATCTCTTCCCAGGTCAATTATAGTAGGGAGGATTAAAAGTTATGGCAAGAGTTAAAGGTGGTTATACCACAAGACGTTACCGCAATAAGATTTTGAAACTCGCTAGAGGACATTTCGGTTCCAGACATCGCTTATACAAGACTGCTAACCAATCGGTTATGAAGGCTTGGGCTTATGCCTACCGCGATAGAAGAAATAAAAAGAGAGATTTCAGAAAGCTTTGGATTACTAGAATTAATGCTGCTTGCAATGCGCTCGGTATTTCCTATAGCAAATTCATGCATGGATTAAAGCTCGCTAACATCAACATCAACCGTAAAATGTTATCTGAATTAGCCATTCATGACAGCAAGACCTTTGCTGAATTAGTTGAAACCGCTAAAAAAGCTTTAGCAAAGTAATTATATTAGGCACCAATTTGGTGCCTTTTATTTTGAAAAACAATTGAAATAGACTCTAAAATAACTTATTATTTTAAGTAGTTATACAACTAGAAAGAGGCGTAATTATGGAAAAAGTAAGAATTCAAGATGATTTATACGAAAATGTCAATGGCGAATGGTTAGAAACGGCCGTTATTCCTGATGATCGTCCAACAACCGGTGGCTTTGCCGATTTGGATCAAGATGTCGAGAAAATATTAATGGCTGATTTTGGAAAGTTCGCTAGTGGCGAATTAAAGACCGATATTGATGGTATGGATGGTGCGATTAAGTTGTATCGTAAGATCTTAGATGTCGATAGACGGAACAAAGAAGGAATTAAGCCTTTATTGCCACTGCTTGAGAGAATTAAAAATCTCAAGAGTGTTAAAGATTTAAATAAAGAGGCAGTTTATTTTGGTTATCACTTTGTTGATTTGCCACTCAATATGGGCGTCACTGCGAATATGCAAGATGCCACTCAACATTGCTATGTTGTTTTAGGCCCTTCCATCATTCTTCCGGATACCACCTATTATGATCCAGCCAATCCAGTTGGTGGTCAATTACTTGGTATCTATGAAAATATGGCAAGACAAGCCTTAGCTTTCACACCCTTAAGTGCGGAAGAACAAGATGAATACATCAAAGACACTTTAGAATTTGATAGATTGGTTGCAAAGCAAGTCAAGAGCCAATTAGAATGGGCCGATTATGTTAAAAACCACAATCCAATGAGTTTAGAAGAAGTCCAAGGCTATGTTGCCCCTTTTGATATCACAGGCATGTTAAAGGAATTGTATGGTGATAAGACACCTGATACCTTAATCGTTTATGATCCCAAGGCTATCAAGGAATTTAAACAATACTTCAATGAAGAAAACTTCAAATTATATGTTCACTGGTGCTATGTTAAGACTTTGTTAAGCAACGCTAAGACACTATCCACGGATTTAGCAGCTATCTCAACCATTTATATGAGAGCTTTAACCGGTGTTGCTAAAGACCCAGTTCTAGAAAAGCAAGCTTATAAGATGGTCTCCATGGTTTTCTCTGAGCCAATCGGTGTCTATTATGGCCGTAAATATTTCGGCGAAGAAGCCAAGAAAGATGTCGTTTCAATGGTAAAAAGAATCATTGAAACCTATAAAGATAGAATGAGAAAGAACACTTTCCTTGCCAAAGAAACCAAAGAAAAAGCCATCTTAAAACTCTCAACAATTGAAATTAAGATGGGCTATCCAGATTTTGTTCACGATTTCTATAAGAGTGTAAGTTTCGGCGAGGAAGATTCTTATTTCGAAGCCTATTCTAAGATTGGCGAAGCTAGAGTTAAATATGAACTGGCTAAACTCAATAAACCAGTTGATCGCAGTGAATGGGCGATGCCAGGTCATATGGTTAACGCCTGCTACAATCCATCAGCTAACGATATCACCTTCCCAGCAGCTATTCTTCAAAAACCATTCTATTCCATTAAACAATCTTTAAGTGAGAACTTAGGTGGTATTGGTGCGGTTATCGGTCATGAAATTTCCCATGCTTTCGATAACAATGGTGCCCAATTCGATGAGAATGGTAACTTAAAGAATTGGTGGACTGAGAAAGACTATCAAGCCTTTAAAGATTTAACCAAAGATATGATTGCTCAATTCGATGGTATCGAATTCCACGGTGGTAAGATCAATGGCGAATTAGTCGTCAGTGAGAACATCGCCGATAATGGTGGTATGGGCGTCACCATCGAGATTATGAACCATCTCGATAAACCTGACTTTGAAGCCTACTTTAAAAACTGGGCTAGGGTCTGGTGTCGGAAAGCTAAAGAAGAATATATCGCCTTATTGCTCGCGAGTGATGTTCACTCCCCAGGTGAATTAAGAGCGAATATGCAACCTCGTAACTTCAAAGAATGGTATGTTACTTTCGATGTCAAACCAACCGATAAGATGTTTATCGAGGAAGGCAAACGGATTTCCATTTGGTAATAACAATTAGGCACCTTTTGGTGCCTTTTTTATTTAGATATGTTAAAATAGATAGGTAGGAGATGATGATATGCAATTTAAGGACTTATATGAACTGCAAGCAGAACTTGATCAAGAAATTCATAAGTTACACAATACTAATTATCAAAAGACAATGAAGGAGAGAACCCTTGCCTTTATCGTGGAGTTAGGTGAATTCGCTAATGAGACGAGATGTTTTAAATATTGGAGCCTTAAAGGTCCATCACCAAGAGATGTCATCTTGGAAGAATATATCGACGGTCTACACTTTATCCTTTCATTAGGCCTTGCTATTCATTACGATACCAATACTATCTTTGAACCTATAGTAAGCGATAAGAGCCTTACTGAAGATATCTTAAAGACTTATGAACTGGCATCTTCTTTTAATAATAATGTCTCCTTTACATCTTATAATCTTCTTTTCAATACCTTCCTAGGTATTGGTGTGAAGTTGGGCTTTAATGAGACTGACTTAAAGGAAGCTTATTATACGAAGAACAATATCAATCATCAAAGACAACATAATAATTATTAAGAGGTAGCAATGAATAAAATCCAGATTAAAGATAAGTTATATGATTACGAGATTATTCGAAAGGCGAACAAAAATGTCTATATTCGCTTCAAGAATAATGCTTTCATCGTGTCCGCCCCCTACCTTGTAAGCGAGGAGAAGATTAAAGAAATCTTTAAAAAGGATGAGGAGAAACTTTATAAGATGGCAAATCCTTCTATCAAACCTAAACTAAGTTATCAAAAAGGAATTAAGAAAAACATTTTAGGTAAAGAATATACCCTTAATTATGCGGATAAGACTTATGTTAAAGACGATGTCTTATTCTTAGATAAGAATAATCCTAAAGAAGCCTTGCTTAATTATGTTGAACCTTTGCTCTTAGATTATCTTAAAGAAAGAGTTTATTATCTTTACCATTACACTTATTCAGGTAATGCCGTTCCTTTAGTTGAGGTAAAGGCGGTTAAGACCTATTATGGTCAATACAACTGGAAATATTATACGATTGCCTTTAATACCATCTTAGCTTTCGCACCTCTTGAATTAATTGATTATGTTATTATCCATGAATTATGTCATATCCAATATCACAATCATCAAAAAGGCTTTTATACCCTTTTGGAATCTTTGTTACCGGATTATAAGAAACTCCAGGAGCGTTTAAGAAAAGAGGTAGAGACTCTATGATTACATCTTTACAAAACGAACGCGTAAAAGCGGCTTATAAACTCAAAAAGGACCACCATGAGTATTTCCTAATCGAAGATACTGATCTTTTAAATGAGGCCTTAAAACTGGGTCTTGTGAAGGAAATGTTTGTCAGTGATCCTAAATATTTATTAAAAGAGGTCCCTTGTTTAGAAGTAAGTCCCTCGATTATTAAGAAATTATCGTTTTTAAGCACACCTTCGGGCTTTGTCGCCATCTGTCGTCATCCATCTTATAAAGATGAAGGTAATCTTGTCATCGCCTTAGATGGTATCCAAGATCCTGGTAATGCGGGGACTATTCTTAGAAGTGCTTTAGCTTTTGGCTTTGAAGAAATGTTATTATCCAATGATTCCATCGATGCTTATAATGACAAATTTATTAGATCCACCAAAGGTGCTTTCTTCCATCTCCCTCTTAGACGAGTAGATTTAAAAGAAGAATTAGTGCGAAGAAAGAAAGATGGTTATCAAATAGTCAATCTCGATTTGACAAAAAACACCATTCCTTTAAATGCTTTAGATAGAAGTGCAAAGATGGTGCTTGTAGTTGGCAGCGAAGGTCAAGGGATAAGCAAAGAAATCAAAGCCTTGGCGGATATTACGGTTAAGATTCCGATGGAGGAAGCGATGGAGTCTTTGAACGCTGCGATTGCTGCCTCGATTGCGATGGCACATATCTATTCAAAAAAATAAGTCTACTATAAGTAGACTTTTTAAATGTTTCTTTTCTTTTTCTTAAGAAAATGTAAGAGAACAAACAAGAGAATTATGATTATCTCAGCGGGGATACAAAGAATAAAAACGAGATAAACATTATCAACATTTGGGAAGGAGAGAAATAGCGATAGAGCTATTGTCCAAACAATACCCGATATGGTTATCATCTTAACTAAATTCCGATTGAAATATAGATAGGTGAATACTAAGAGTGTGATAAGCATAGCCGGCGCCCCATAGATAAAGAGGAGATAGAAGGGCCAAATGGTACTGCCAGCTGGTATTATAATCTTTAAAATGAAATAAGCTAAGATAAAGAGAGCATAGGTTGCTATCATCGCCATAATGGTGATTAATACTTTTGAAAAGTAGATGTTAGCAATTTTTTCTTTCTTGCTCTTAGTCAAAAAGTCATTGACACTTAGACCATATAATTTAGCGAGTTCAATAAAGACATGAATATCGGGGACACCTTCGCCTCTTTCCCATTTAGAGATTGATTTATCCGAGTAGTGGAGTTTCTCCGCCAATTCAGCTTGGGTCCAGTTAGCTTTCTTGCGATAGTAGATTAAATTGTCTTTAATAACTTCCGAAATGTTTTCATATTTTTCCATATAGGAAAGTATAGTAAAAGTGGCAAAAAATGTCAAACGTTTTTGGCCTTTCTACTGAGAGTAGAGAGGCATTTTTAAATAATAGATATGCATATGTGATATTTTTGTTATGATATTGCCAGCAAGGAGTGAATGTTTAATGTCGAAATTTGTTATCACTGTTGATTCGGCTTGCGATTGTGCTTTAGCCGATCTTAAAAAGAATGATGTTCATGTAATCTTTTTCAAATATAGTGATGGAACTAATATCTATACCGATACGATGGATGAATCTGGGTATCGTAAGTTCTATCAGGATATGAAGGCGGGTAAGGTCTTTAGAACTAGCCAAATAAATCCTCAAGAATATTATGAATTCTTTGAGCAATTCATCAAAGAAGGTAAGAAGGTTCTCCATGTCTCGCTAGCCTCTGGTTTATCAAATACTTTCAACAATATTTTTATCGCGAAAGCTCAATTAGAGGAGAATTATCCTGGTTGTGTTTTAAGACCTATTGATTCTAAACTAGCTTCTTTGGGACTAACTCAACTTGTTGATAGAGCAGTTGAATGCCGTGACGAAGGGATGGATATCGATGAAACCTATGAATATGTCAGTGGCTTAGTTAAAAACATCAATACGTATTATACAACTGATGATCTTAAATACTTCGGAAGAGGTGGTAGATTATCGAAAGTTGAAGCCTTTGTAGGCAATGTTCTCCATATCAATCCTATTCTTGATTGCTTACCAGATGGTCAATTAAGAGTAATTGCAAAGGTAAGAGGAATTAAGAAAGCAACTAAGCTTTTCTATGAAAAGATTGATGAGACTTTAGAAAATCCCGAAGAGCAGACCCTTTATATCTGTCATGCTGATGCGGAAGATCGGGCACTTGCTATTCGCGATACCTTATTAAGTAAATATAAATTCAAAGATGTAAAGATCTATTTCATGGGTCCTATTATCGGTTCACACGCTGGTCCGGGTTTACTAGCAGCTTTCTATTTTGGTAAGCCCCGTATCAAACCTGAGAACTTTGATGAAAAAGATAAAAAGCAATACGAAAAATAATTAATTTTTGCTATTATATTCTTTGAGAAATGAGGTTTTGACGATTATGAAAACTTTTGAAAGAGAAATCATAAGATTATTTAAAGAATTGGTAGCTGTTGATAGCACCACAGGTAAATGTGCTGAAATCGAGGAAAAGTTAGTAGGCCTCATCAAAGATGAGGGCTTTTCCTTTTTAAGAACCCATAAGGGTGGTGTTTTAGTTGATTTGGGTGGTGAAGGTAATCCCTTAGTTATCACATCGCATCTCGATGATATCGGCCTTATGGTTCGCCATATCAATAATGATGGCACCTTAAAAGTCTGTCCAATCGGTGGTTTGTATCCCACTTATTGTATAACTGAGAATGTTCGTATCTATACCCGCGATGAGAAAGTCTATACTGGTGTTATTTGCCGTAACCCCAATTCGGTCCATGTCAGTGAAGAAGAATTGAGAACCACTGTTGGCGATTTCAATAAAGATGTCCGCATCGTTTTAGATTATGATGTCAAATCCAAAGAAGATGTTGAAAAACTCGGTATAGAAGTCGGTGATATCATCGCTTTAGAGCCACGTTTTGAATGTGTAAACGGCTATCTAAAATCCCGCTTTATCGATGATAAGGCTGCAGTGGCAATTATGCTATATGCCTTAAAAGAATTAAAGAAACAAAAACTAAATCGTAAAGTCTATTTCTACTTCGCTGAATATGAAGAGATAGGCCATGGTACATCTTGGCTTCCTGAAGGTGTTAAGGATATTATCGCGATTGATATCGCTCCTACTGGAGACGAGCAGACATCAGATGAAAAGAAGGTTTCTATCTTCGCAAAAGATTCCCGTTTTCCATACCACTATGAGTTAACTAATGAATTAAGAGAAGTTGCTATTGAAAATAAAATTGATTATGTCATGGATGTCTTCACACCGCATTATGGTACCGATTGTGATACCAGTATTGTCGCGGGGTATGATATCCGCCATGCCGCCATTGGTTTTGGAACAATGAATAGCCATGGCTATGAAAGAACACATCTAAAGGGCTTAGAAGAAACCTATAATCTTTTGATGGCTTACTTATTAAAATAGATTTAAACTCTTTGAGTTTAAAAATAAATAATAGTCTAATCATCTTAATGTTTACAATTAATTATATTTAGATTATAATTAAACACGTAAAACGTTGATGGGACTTAAGTATTGACGAATACAGGGATAGATAGTTGAGTGAGAATATCTAAAAAGTCAAGAAATTCACCCCGGAGTGCTACTAATACTAGCCGTTAACCGCGTTAAGGTAATTAAGGGCATAGATATTTTGTATCTATGAATTAGGATGGTACCGCGATGATTCGTTCCTATTTAATAGGAACTTTTTTATTAGAAAGGGGAATCGTTATGGAAGAATTAGACTTACAAGCGATGCTTGAAGAAATTCGCAAGACCAAAGCGCCTAAGGCCTTACAGGATCTGAGAATCCAGTTTTTAGGTAAGAAGAGCGCTTTACAAGCTGCTCTATCCCAAATGGGTAAACTACCACCTGAGGAAAGGGCAAGTTTTGGTCAAAGAGTCAATATGATGAAGAAATTAGTTGCTGAAGAACTCGATAAGCAACAAAAAATCTTAGATGAGGAAGCGATTAGATTACAACTGACCTCAGAAGAGATTGATTTAACCTTACCAGGTGAAGCTCATGAACATGGATCTAAGAGCATTATCAATGCTATAACCGATGAAATTATCGATATCCTTATCGGCATGGGTTATGAAGTTAAGGAAGGTCCTGAAGTTGAAACCGATCATTATAATTTTGAGATGTTAAATGTTCCCAAAGATCATCCTGCCAGAGATATGCAAGATAGTTTCTATATCACCGAGAATCTCTTATTAAGAACCCAAACCTCACCAGTTCAAGCGAGAACTATGCTTGAAAGAAGTGGCGTTGGTCCAATTAAGATGATTTGCCCAGGTAAAGTTTATCGTCGGGACGATGATGATGCGACTCACTCCCATCAATTCACCCAAATTGAGGGCTTGGTCATCGGTGAACACATCACGATGGCGGATTTAAAGGGAACTTTAGAGTTATTAGCTAAACGGATGTTTGGTGAGAAACGGGAAATTAGATTCCGTTCCTCCTTCTTCCCATTTACAGAACCATCAGTTGAAGTTGATGTTTCTTGCTTTAATTGCGATGGTAAGGGCTGCAATATCTGTAAAGGAACCGGCTGGATTGAAATCTTGGGTGCCGGTATGGTTCACCCCAATGTTTTGAGAATGGGTGGCTTTGATCCTGATAAATATACCGGCTTTGCTTTCGGTATTGGTGTCGAGCGTATCGCGATGCTACGCTATGGCATAAATGACATCCGCCACCTCTATAGCAATGATAAACGGGTTGTCAAGCAATTCGTTAAGGAGGGTTAGTTTATGGATATCAGTTTGAAATGGTTAAATAAATTCCTTGATTTATCAGAGTATAGTCCGGAAGAACTCGCTGACAAGATTACGGTCGGTGGAGTTGAGGTTGAAAGCATTAAATATCTCGCCCAAGGAACTAACCTTGTTATCGGTGAAGTCTTAGAATGTGAAGAACATCCTAATTCTGACCATTTACACGTCTGTAAAGTTGATTTAGGTAAAGAGATTACCCAGATTGTCTGCGGGGCGCCAAACGTCGCTAAAGGCCAAAAAGTAATCGTTAGTAAACCAGGAGCCATCTTACCAGCCAAAGGCTTAACAATCCAAAAAGGCGTCATTAGAGGCGTTGAATCCAATGGTATGATTTGTTCATTACTGGAATTAGGTGTTGATAAGAAATTCCTAAGCGAAGAACAACAAGCCGGTATCGAAGTCTTAGATAAAGATGCGCCAGTCGGTGATGAAAATCCCTTAGGATATTTAGGATTAGATGATGTTATCTTTGAACTCAAGCCCACTCCTAATAGAGGTGATGTCTTATCGATGTTATCATTTGCTTATGAAGTGGGTGCTATCTTAGATGAGAAAGTAAGTTATGACTTTGATATCGAATTACCTAAACTTGAGAAATCAATCTATACAGTTTCATCTAATACTCCTAAATGCCCAGTCTTCTCAATTAAGGGCGTACAGGGTGTGAAGGTTAAAGAAGGACCTAAATGGATGAGCGATATCTTAAGAAGTGCGGGTATTAGATCGATTAATAACATTGTTGATATTGGTAACTACGTCATGTTGTTACTGGGGCAACCTTTACATATGTATGATGCCCATAAATTAGAAAATAGCAACTTTGTTGTTAAAGATGATTTAGAGGGCGATTTCAAAGCCTTGGATGAGCAAGTATATAATCTTAAACAAGGTGACTTAGTCGTCACTAATGGGAATGACTTTAGTTGTCTTGCTGGTGTGATGGGTGCTTCTAGCACCATGGTTGATGATAATACAGTTGACCTCGCGATTGAAGCCGCTTTATTCAATTCCACGAGTGTTCGTAGAACAAGCCAAAGACTACAATTGATTTCTGATTCCTCAACTTACTTTGTAAGAGGTGTTGATGAATCAAGGGGTCCATTAGCTTTAGATTTAGCGGCATCTTTACTTGTTAGATATGCGGATGCGGAAGTTGTTATGGAAACCGTTACCTATGGTAACCCCTATTTAGAAAGAGAAAGCATTTTACTAACTACATCTAAAGTCAATGCGGTTTTAGGAACTTCTTTCACCTCCGAACAAATTGCCGATGTCTTTAGAAGATTATCTTTCAAATATGAACAAGAAGGGGAGAGTTTTAAAGTTATCCCACCAACTTATCGGAAAGATATCGTCATTGCCGAAGATTTGATTGAAGAAATTATCCGGCTATTAGGCTTCGATAACCTTGTCTCAACTTATCCATTAACGGCGAATGTCGGTTTCTTAACACCCAAACAAAAGAAAAAGAATCTCATCCGTAACCATTTCTTAGATAATGGACTTGATGAGGCCTTGAGTTATACTTTGGTGAGTTCTAAATATGTCGATGACTTTGTTGTCTTAGATACCAGTAAGGGTGAAGCGATTAAGCTTCTTCATCCGATGACTGAAGATAAGGCCTTGGTTAGACGTAGTCTAATCCCATCATTATTATTAGCTGTTAATTACAACCATTACCATAAAGAAGATGATGTCGCTTTCTTCGAGATTTCTAAGATCTATACCGAAGGTAAGGAAGGCGAACATCTAGGTGTTGTCTTAAGTGGTAGTAAGACTGATTTGAGTTGGAAAAAGGAAGGCAAGAAGCCCGTTGATTATTATCAAATGAAAGGTTTGATTACTGGTTTATTCAAACGCTTAGGAGTTGAACCCACAAGATATCAATTAGTAAGAATTGGTAATGATACCAAAGATTATCACTTCGGTAGAACTGCTCTAATCAAAACAGGCAATAAAATCTGGGGTGTCATCGGTGAAATCCATCCTGAGATGGTTAAGAAATATGATGTTCCTCGTACCGTTGTTGCGGAATTAGATCTTGAATATCTCTATGAATTAAAGACATCTACTACTAAGTTTGCCGCTCCATCTCTATATCCATCGATATCAAGAGATATCGCGATAGTCGTCAAGGAAAGTGTCAATTATCAAGATATAACTAAAACGATTAAGAAAGCGGGCAAAGCCCTGGTAAATAATTGTGAAGTCTTTGATGTCTATCAAGGTGAACACATTGCTTCTGGTTTCAAATCGATCGCGATTAGAATCACCTACCTCGATTCTTCGAAAACCTTAAAGGATGAGGAAGTAAACCTTGTCCATAATCAAGTTGTATCCGCACTATCAAAAGAGCTGGGTGCACAGCTTAGATAAGACAAGTAATCAATAAAAAAGAGTTGGTAATACCAACTCTTTATTTTTGTCTTAAATCTGCGAATTCTCTTACGGTAGACATCGTGTTGTTTCTGACAACACACAAGGTCTTATCGACCAAAGGCGTGATATCAGAAATCTTCTCTGGTGGGGCGGAGACTATGGCTTGCAAGCCAAAGTTACGCAACAGTTTAATACTTTCTTGGATACGTTCGGAGTCCATCTTAGAGAAGGCTTCATCAAAGATGATTAAGCGAATAGCGGAGTTCTTATCATTGTTGAGATAGAGGCGATAGGCTTGAGAGAAAGAAGCGAGAATCGAGATGTAGAAAGGTGTCTGAGTCTCACCACCGGACTTAGTTAATAGGGTCCTGGATAGTCTTTGAGCTTTGCCAGTGCCATCGGTAACGATTAAGTCAAACTTGAAGTAGGAACGATAGTCGGTGAATTTTTCGATGTTGCGTTCTAATTCAACTCGCATATCACTACCTAAGGTCGTATCAACAAAGGTGATTTGTCTAAATAAATCTTCGATGACATCGGCATATTTCTTAGTAAAGGCTTCAGCTTCGATATCTTGACCAGTTAAGAGGAGAGGATCATTAATCATCTCATAGTAGGATAAATATTCTCTTCTTGGAGTAGTTACAAAGTGATATGAATCTTCACCGAAACGGGCGTGTTCTAAAGCATCATTAAGGTTATCGATTTGCGAGATAACGGTATCAAAGTTCGCTTTGAGTTTAGCTAAGAAGTCATTTCTGAATTCTTTTAAGGCATTGTTCTTAGCTTCAGTAATCTTGGCTTGATAATCTTTGAGTTTGATATCGTTTAAATCATGGAATTCAGCTTCGTAATCCTTGTTGCTTTCACTACTTGGATCATAGTTGAGTTCATAGATGGTGTTGTAACGAGTTCTCAATTCATCGATATAACGCTTCTTGCCTTCTAAATCTTTAAGAGTAGAGTTAATCTCTGTTAATAAGGCGTTATAGAGAGTTTCGGGATTGCTATTGATATTTAAAATATCAATAAAGGCGGGTTCACCAACGCTGGCTACCCAGGCTTTATCAAAGCTCTTAGCAATTCTTTCCTTGAGTTCATTGATACGAACTTTTTGTTCAGGAATCTCTTCTTTTAGATAGCGTTCAATCGAGGCATTACCTTTAACGATTTCACCATTGAGATCGAGTCTTTCAGTTTCAAGTTCGGCAATCTCTTGATCAAACTTTTGAATATTCTTATCTAAGGTTACAAGGTAGTTACTAGAGATAGAGTTAACAACTTCTCTAACACTATCTTCTTCTTTGACTAAGCGTGGTAAGTCTTTGGTATCTTCCAAAGTCTTGCTCATATTCTTAACTTCGTTGCTATTTAAGATTTCTAAACTTGTTAGTTTACCCAAGTAACGAACCTGATTATTAACTTTTTCAAGCATCTTTAAGAGTTCCGCGTTTTCAATTTGTTTTTGACGGATTTGTTCTTTGGTGGAACCACTACCGATACATGGTGAGATGCGAGCAAGGTTTAAAGAACGAGCAACATAGCTTTGATAGATCATACCATCCTTAGTGATGGAACGAGGATTATCTCTTAAGTGTTCAATCTTGTCGCATTTGATTAAGGTTCCTAGATGCATGTTGATATAGGCACTGGCACCTTTATCTTTACAGATTAATTCTTCGCTTAAAGCATTAGCTTTAGCTGGTCTTGCATTCGCAATTACTTTCTCGGTATCAATGATACCGTAATCCATATGGGGTAGGTTAGCTTTTATGCGGTCATAGATGCGGATGGCATCATCAACATATTTGGGATCAACAATTAAATAGAATCTTTGATTGCCGAGATAGCCTTCAATAGCAAGACGCCACGACTCATCTCTGATATCTAATAGATCAGCGAGGAAGTTGACAGCGATAGGGGTCTTGTATTTGTTATATAGACCTTGTTCGATTAAGCCTTTAAAGGTGACTAATCGATCATCATAACGTTTCTTACCAGATGATAAGCTTTCGATATCTTTATCATTGGCAGCGATTTTATCGCTGATTTCCACGTTTTCATTTAAGATTCTAAACTGATAACTCTTGAGTTCACTTTGGAAGGTGAATAAGTCTTGATATGCCTTTAAGATGACTTTTTCAGTTAAGGTATCACCAGCGACATCGAGTTTTAAGGCTCTTAATGTTGCTTGAGTCTTACGGCCTAATTGACCTAATGATGAATCTTCGAATTCTTGACCTAAATCTTTAAGCAAGACATCGATACCATAAGTCCAGTTATCAGCATAATTATTGAGGTTATCTTTGATGGAGGAGATTTGTTCTCTTAAAGCACTTGTTTGGGCTTCTAATTGTTTTAATTTCTCTTCAAAGATAGCTTTTCTCTTGTAGACATCGCTGGAGAATTTTTCTTCTACAAGTTTTTCTCTATTGGCTTTAACCTCTTTGAGGTTAGCTTCACATTTTTCTAAGATGTTTTTGGTTTCAGCAATTTCAGTTCTAATATCAGCGACCTTGAGATTTAATTTCTCTTCTTCACTGTTTAGAAGATAGAGATTGCTTCTATCCATGATGTAGCGTTTGACTTCAACGCTTTTTTGTTTGTCATGCCAGATATTGTATTTCTCGATGATGTCGCTTAAAGCATTGACTCTTTTCACGAGCTCATCAGTTTCAATTTCTAATCTCTTATAATTACGGAAGTTTTCTTGCATTGTCGAGACATCAATGGTGTTTTTGACATCACAGATGTATTCGGTGATGAAGGTTTCAATATTGGTAATCGGGGTGAAAGGAATCGCCTTCTTAAAAAGCGAGAAGAAGTTATTGGTGAGATTACCTAACTTAATCTTTAAGAATTCCCGATAAGCGATATTGGTGGGGAAGAAGGTAACATCGGTGTAGTTATTCATAAGATAGATGTTTAACATCTTCATATCCATCGGAATCTTAGAGTCGATGAATTCATTTTCGGGTAATCCCGCATTGTAATAGAAGAATTTGCTATCATAGGAATCATCTTCAAAGGAATCGAAGACAATACCCAGCGTAAAGGTCTCATTTAAGACATCGTCATAGAATTCACCGGCAATATAGGAGGTGAAGCGACCATTTCTTAAATATAAGGGGCTACCATCTTCTTTGTCACCGAATTCACAGCGAAGATAGCTCTTCAAACTACGGCTTGATTTCTCAGAGGCTGATTTGTTGAAGAAGTGACCAGTTGTATCGCCTAATAACAAGAGTTGTAGGGCATCGATGATGGTGGTCTTACCAGAGGCGTTTTTACCGGTTAAGAAGTTTACTTGACCTAATTCAAGCACTTCATGAGGAAAGTAGTGCCAGTTAGTTAATAATAAGCGTTTTAAAGTCTTCATTATTCCGCCTCCTTGTCAGCGAAAGGATCGCGATTTTCATCATTTTCTTTAAACATGACGCTATAAATAGCGCTGATTTTATCGTTGGATACCACCTTGATAATGGTGGGGTAGATAGCGATTAAACAGGTTGGGTCTTCAACTTGTCCTTCAATTCTAGAGATAACGTTCTGTCTTACAAGTAAGCGTAAGGCATCAACGGTTTCTTTAATGGTTGGTTTCCTTAAAACCAGTTTGTCTTCTATCATTCTTAATAAGACATCACTGACTCTAATCAATACTACGTTACGCGCAGCATTCTTTTCTTTTTCTTCATCGTAGATGGTTCTTAAGGTGAGCAAGAGAAGAGTGGTGAACTTATCTAAGCGAACAACATTGAATTCATAAGGGCTTGTGAGATAGATAATACCATAGGTATCATCCTTATTTAGGGTATAGCCCGCATAGTCGAGATAATCAGCAAAAAGGGAATAATTGCGTTCTAAAAAGCGGTAATCAGCATTGATCTTACCGATGCGGTCTCTCTGTTCGTAGACTTCTCTTAAGACGTAAGTCTTATTGAGCAGATAATTGGTTATTTTCTTAAATCTTTCCTGTTCAGCATTGCTGAGCAGCTCAAAATCTTGAATCCAAAGCATAATTAATTAGTCCTCCTTTTGCGTACAAAGTCTAAATCCGGAATGGAATATTGGTTGTTCTCAATATTGCCTTCACGGAGATTTAAACGATAGAAGATATTGCTATCAAAGCCTTTGATAAAGGCATACATAAACATGATTAGGGTATGCATATTGTCGATGTTGATATCAGAAGTGCTTAAGACATCGATGCCATCCATCTGTTGATGCATGTAATCAACAATGTTGGTTGTAGAATAACGGTTGATTGCCGATTCAGCGAAGTCGTTAGCGAGGTCAATGGCTGTTTGTTCATCGAATTCGGGTATTTCTAAGATTTCGCCGCTTTCGATGTAACGTTCACCTTTAGCCCTGTTAAATAAGGACTCCTCGTGGACAATAAAGCCACTGTTTAAACAAATAATTTGATTTACTAGGTCAATGGCCTCGGTTTCGTTATTTAAGCGTTCCTGGGCCAGTTTTTCACTTATTTTCGCGAGTTTACCTTTAATCGACTTATCACTTCTTAATAAATAGCGGATTTTGTCGGTGGCGGTAGCGACATATAGGTTGTTGCGTTCATCAATGGCCGCTAATAATTCCTGTAAGGAAAAGAGTTTATCGGTTATATAATTAATCTTAGCAATGACATCGCTATAGGCCTCATCTGAAGTCTTGAATCTGCGGTGGAAGATAGCTTGTCTGACAATATCATCCATAACATCTTTATCGCGTAGCCATTTACTTAAGATATTGGTTATTGGTCCTTTAAAACGGCTGATGGAGTCTTTGGTTTTTAAAGGTAGATAAATCTGCTTGATGATATCTTTTTGATAGGAATCAAAGTGTTCCGATAATAATTGGTTAACCGATTTGAGATGTCCCATCCTGGTGTAGTGTCGCTTTAAATCATTGAACAAAGCCTTAAGGGTGGTTTCGAAAGCTTGAATCTTTTCGTGAACGGTTGTTATAGCAATATAGCGATAATCTTTGTATTCATTATCTGCGCTTTGCAAAGCGGAATACATCGAATACATAAAGGCATCGTATTCAGCGATTTCTTCATTGGTCAAACTGTAAAGAAGGTCAAGCATCTTGACCGAGTAGGGGGGTAAGGTGACATATTCTTGTAAGCGGCTGCCTCTAGCGTATTCGGTATCGATCCAGCCGGTTTCTTTAAAACGACGAATTAAAAAACGAGCAAAGGCAAGATTATCTTTGATATTGTCTTCACTGTATTCTTCTTGTTCGGCCTTTAAATCAATATCGAGCATCGATGCTTGTAAATCGTTAGCGAGATGAGCTGCTAAGATATCGCGATCAAGCATAATCTCATCGCTGAAAGACTTACGCATCGATAATAAGGCAGTAGCATAGATATCGCGGTTTTTGGAGGTTAATAAGCTAAATAGACTAGCAGGGATTGCATCGAATAGTTCCAAAATTCACGACCTCCTTCTAATAACTACTAAATTATAACACAGAACTTTTAATCCTAAAAGATTAAACTGTATATTTATTAAAATATTATTAAAGAAAAAAGCATGATTAACATGCTTTAACTTTTAATAGGGAAGTCTTTTAACTCACCTTCAACCAGGCTTCTTTGGTCCCCTTCTTTTTCATTTAAGGAGTAGACAGAAGTGGCTTTTAATTCATCGAGAAGCATGGGATTATCCCTAGCTGAGAAGCGCATTACGATGTTAGATTCTGAATCTTTACGAATCGCAGCTAGGTATTTGCGACCAATACTTGATGAACCTATAACCCTTAAGTAAGGTGGTTTCCTAGATAAGAGAATAGATGCTTCTTCTTTGGTGGTGTTTAGCAAGATGTGACAGATGGTCCTTTTGATTCGTGCACCACTATAGCGTTTTGAGGTACAGAGGCTTATGAAGTCATCCATATTTTTAGCCTTCTTGATGTTCTTCAAAAAGAGGTTTTCGATGCCCTCATCAACGAGGTGTATTTTCTTCAATTCCTCGCTGGACGTAGTGAATAATTTGAACTGTAAGAGGGTGAAATAGTCATCCAAGTAATGGAGATGTTTAAAGAGATTGCGATTGGTTTTATAGGAGTTGCGAATAGCACTGGCTGATGTGTATTCACCACGCTCATCGCTTTTCTCGTTATTCGGTCTTTGATAGCAAAGAGGTTTGATCTTTAGATGATGCTTTTCAATCATCTTGAGATAGCTATAGCCTAAAATGTCATTTGGATTCTCTAAATAGAAGTCATTTACTTCTTTTAAGGCTTCCGCTTTGGCCTTGGGATAGCTATAGCCTTCTGAAAGGAACTTTTGGATGATTTCATCCATGCGTGGTGAGGAAAATTCTTTATGTTTAAACTTGTTGATAAAGGTTTCGGTATCGCCGGATTCGGTTCCGAAGACGACATAATCGGCTCCAATTTCTTCAAGGAGCGATAGGGCAGCATAAGCATAGATATCGGCACTTTCTAAAGTGTAGATAGTGGGAATCTCAATAACTAAATCAACACCGTGATCTAAGGCGGCGTGGACTCTTCTATCTTTGCTCATAACAGCAGGCTCACCTCTTTGAACAAAGTTAGGAGACATGACTAAAACATAGACATCGGCCTTTGTTAATTCGCGGGCTTGTCTTAAATATTCAACATGTCCATTGTGAAAGGGATTGAATTCCGCAACTAAACCACAGACTTTCATAAGCATTTCCTCCTGTATTAATAATATATATTATTTAAGAATTAAACAATAATAATTGATTTTCGTTGACTATTTTGAGGCCAGGTATTAAAATTGTTATGGCGTTTTGAGAAAGGAACGATTTGATGAAGTGGACAAGAACCTTTTTGATGCAGACTAAAGGCCAAAAGATTAACTTCCAAGAATCTGTTTCAATTGATGCTTCGACTTATGACTCCTTCTTTAATCTCAAGGATTTAAAAGAAGTCGTGGTAGAGGGAAGTGGTCACTATGATAGTGAGAACGAATGCTTGTTCTTAAATCTTAAGGTGTCCGGTAAAATGTATATTCCCTGTGCTCGCAGTCTTGAACTGGTCGAATATCCTTTCCAAACCGAAGATGAGCTCACCTATTGCTATAGTGAACTATTAGATGATGATAGTATCGCAGTTATAGGAAGCGAAATAGATACCACCGAGGCGGTTAGACAGGTTATCATGTATGCGATACCGCTTAAAGTGGTCAAAGAAGGGATAGACCCTGTCAATGTCGAAGCTAAGGAAGACACAGTCGATCCACGCTTAGCTAAACTTAAAGACTTATTTAATGATTAGGAGGTAGATTAATTATGGCAACACCAATGCACAAAACTTCAAAGACAAGCAAGAGATTACGTCGTAGTCATATGGCTTTAAAGGCCACTGGTTTAGTCGAATGCCCAAACTGTGGTGCACAAATCCAACCCCATCGCGTTTGCCCAAACTGTGGCTATTACGATGGTAAAAAAGTCAAGGAAATCAAAGTCAAAGAAGAAGAATAATTAAAATAAAGGATCACTCAGTCGAGTGATTTTTTTATTACAAATAAAAAAGGATGGGATTAACCCATCCTTTTAAATTAATCAATCAATTAATTATTCGCCAGCAGGAGCAGCAGAACCGCCCGCCATAGCAGCGATGAATTCTTCTAAGGTCATAGCTGTTAATTCATGACCTAATTGGTTGAATGTATTTGGTAAGTGATCTAAGGCAGCAATTTCGAGATCGTATTGTTCCATAATCTTACCAGTGGCATTGAAGCCTTCTTCATTGTATTGAGCTTCGATATCGAAGAAGTGGAGTTCTAAGCGTTCTTCTGTTTCTTCGTCGACTTCACCTAATTGATAAATGTGAGCGTTAACATTGTGTGAACCTTCTTCTAAGGAGTAATCAACATCTAAGACATAGGTGTCGAGAACATTGATAACAAAGAAAGTGCTGTATTCACTGGTGGAGAACATTAAGTTCAAATCAGATGCATAATTGAAATCAACAATTTCGCCATCTTCTTCGATAACATCCCAGTGGCTAACTGAAGCGGCTAAGAAGAAACCATCGTCATTAAACATAGCAGTGAATGTGGCGTTGAATCTAGCGATATCGTAATCTTCATCTGCTTCTTCATCATGGTATGTTCCTTGATAGAAAGTAAGATCTCCCATGACAATGCCATCATCAATTAGTAATTGAGCGTCAACAGCTGCGCCCATAGCATCAGCACTGAAGTAGTATTCGCCTAAGCCTTCAACGATATCAACACTAGCGAGTGGCATAACTTGTTCGTTGACAGTCATGGTTAATCTAGCAGAGTAGGTTTGGAATTCATCATCTTCAGCATATTCAGCGTTGAGTTCTTCGACTTCTTCATAATCATCAGCATGGAATGTTCTAGCTAAGATAGTGCCTTTGACTAATTCGAGAGCATATTCATCGAATGTGACATCGATTTCGTTTTGGCTAGCAGCAACTAATGTGAAGTGGTGTTCTTCAAGTGTTTCTGGTGTACCTTCGCCCCATTCATTTTCGGAAGCATCACCAAGGTAAGTGGTTTCGACTTCGGTGTAATCAACAGCAGCATTGATTGTTGCAGGATTGATAGAAGCAGTTAATGTCTTGACGTTTTCAAGTTTTCTATCTTGTTCTTCACCACGACCGATTTCTTCAGTGGCAACAGAAAGGTTGAGACTCATAACGCCTTCGTTACTGACGTTGTATGTGAAGTCAACTTCAGCACCAAAGAGATTAGCGTCTTCAGCAACGATGCTAACAACTTCACCTTCGTTTAAAACAACATCGATGCTAGCATTAACTAACATTGGGTAAACGACATCAACAGTGATGTTGTCACCTTCGTTGGTAACGGTGTAGCTTAAATCGAGAGCGCTAATCATGGAGGTTGTATTTGAGAAGAAAGCACTGAGTTCTTCATTGTTAATTAATGTTAAGACGGCTTCAAAGGTTGTTCCTAAATATTCGGATAGGCCTTCAGCATCGAAGGAGTAGGAGCCAGGATTTTCGGTATCGGCTTCAACGAATTGACTGAAACTGAATGTTTTTAATGCGGCTTCTAATCTAACGATTTCTTGCATTAATTCAGGATATTTTTCAAATAAATCTTCCAATGTTAAACCTTCGAGTTCTTCTGGAAGGTATTCAGCAACATATTGTTCAGCATATTGTTCAACTAAATTGAGAATATCTTCTCCAGAGATCTTAAGAGTCATCATTGTATCTGGTTGTAGGACATCGCCAAAGGAAACATATAAGTGATCATCATTGGTTTCTTCACCTTTGACCCAGATGTAGGCGCCCATCATACCGGAAACGTTAACAAAACCATTGAATTCATTCTCTTGAACTGGATAGGTTACAGGAGTGGTATTGGTTGTTGTTGTTGTTGTTGTTGTGGTTGTTGTTGAACTGTTGGTGTTGGTATTAGTGGAGTTGTTTCCATTGTTGTTAGTACTGTTGGTGTTTTGGGAGGTGTTAGTAGAATTGGTATTTGTACTTGTACTATCCTTTCCACCAAAGAGGCCACAGCTAGCAAGCGAGGCAACCATACTAATACTGAGAAGGGCAGTTGATAATTTAGTAATTAATTTCATCTTTTTAATTCATACAAAATAATTGTATGCCTCCTAATGTTGATATTATACCATGTAAGCGCATACACGCAAGAATAAAAATACATTTTTATATATCCGTTTTCTTCGACTTTCAAAATATTTCTTGAATTTTAAGAAGAATTCTATTTCATGTGTATGAGAAAAAGAGAATGGAATTTCCATTCTCTTTTTAATAAGCTAATTCGTAAATCTTGACGATATCTTCTTCTTTTAATAAGACCATATGACCAACGGGACCTAATATAACAGCTTTGTGGGCCATCTTTTGGAACTTATCTTTAGGAATATTTACTTCACTTAAGCTTACTGGTGCTCCTAAATTCTTAAAGAAGTTTTTGGTAGCTTCGATTCCAAGCAAAGCCGCTTTTTCATCGTCATTTTCTTCGATACCATAGACATTACGCGCATACCTTGCGAATAATGGTAGATTCTTTTTATAAACATATTTCATCCAAGCAGGAAGCATAATTGCGATGCCTAGGCCATGGGTAATATCGTATTCAGCACTCAATTCATGTTCGATGGAATGAGTTCCCCAGTCGGCAATGCGACCGGTTTCAAGGATTGAATTATGGGCGAAAGCGGCCGTCCACATGATTTCGGAAGCAGCATCATAATCACTTGGATCTTTGAGATAATTAGGAGCTTCTAAAATGATGGACCTAAAGGTCGCTTCACATAATTGATTAGTCAGTTCTACGTGTTCGACACTGGTGAAATAGCGTTCCACAACGTGAGAATACATATCACAGATACCGGCGATTTGCTGTTTTTTGGGAACAGTAGCAATAATCTTTGGATCCAAGAAAGAGAACAAGGGTCTATTTATATCATTTCTAAATGATCTTTTTAAACCCATCTCATCGTTAGTTATGACGGTTGAATAACTGCTTTCACTACCAGCTGCAGGGATGGTTAAAACGGTACCGATTGGCAAGATATCTTTTGGTGTTGCTTTACCGATATAGAAATCCCAAACATCACCATCATATTTAGAACCTAAAGCAATTGCTTTACCACTATCGATAACACTGCCACCACCGACTGCTAAAACGATGTCAATTTTCTTCTCTTTGACCAGTTTTACTCCCTCATAGACTAGGGATAGTCTTGGATTGGGAACAACTCCACCTAATTGATAGATGGTTAGTCCCGCCTTTTCTAGCGATTCGATAACGCGGTCGAGAAGACCACTTTTGATGACGCTACCACCACCGTAATGAACTAATACTTTCTTGCCATATTTGGCACATTCTTGACCGCAGTCTTTTTCAACATCTTTACCAAAGATGATTTTTGTCTTGTTATAGTAAATAAAATTCTCCATAGTTAGATCCTCCGCCTCTATCATAACATATTTTTAAATGTATTTTTTTCTTTTTTTATAAAAAGGGCTTTACAAACAGGAAAATGCTTGCTATTATAATGGCACAAGTGGAACAAAATGGTTTCACGTGGAACAAAATGGGAGGAATTAAGATGTTCGTTGGTCAATATTTGCACAATCTTGATGAAAAGAATCGTTTAATCATTCCTTCCAAGTTCCGTTCTAAGCTCGGTGAGAATGCCATTATCACCCTCGGCTATGACAAATGCTTGACAATCTATACGGAGGAAGGATGGGAAAGACTTCAAGAAAAACTCCTCCAGATGTCTGATAACAAATCCGACCACCGTAAACATGTCCGGATGATTGCAGGTAGTGCATGTGAATGCAACTTTGATAGTCATGGTCGAGTCATCTTACCAACAACTCTTAAAAATGCCATTGGCATTGAAAAAGAAATTGTCCTAGTTGGTAACATTGATCACATCGAGATATGGCCAAAGGCCAGATGGGAAGAATACTATGCTGAAGCTTTCCAAACTTTCGATGAGATAGCGGAGAAATTCGACTAATGGCCGAATTTGTTCACACCCCAGTTCTTCTAAACGAATGTATAGAAGGATTGAATATCAAAAGTAATGGCATTTATGTCGATGCGACTGCCGGCGCTGCCGGTCATAGTTGCAAAATCTTAGAAAGACTAAAATTTCCCGGTCATCTCTATAGTTTCGATTGCGACATTGAAGCTATAGTGACGGCCGAAAGAAATCTCCATCAAGTTGGCAATGACTTCACCCTTATTCATGCTAATTTCAAAGACATGAAAGAAGAACTTGCCAATCGCTCTATAAACGAAGTCGATGGTATCCTCTTTGATTTAGGGGTATCATCCTACCAGTTGGTTGATAGCGATCGCGGTTTTTCCTACAACAAGGATAACGAACTCGATATGCGCTTAGATCAACGACAAATTTTAACGGCCAAAACTGTGGTAAATACCTACAGTGAGGATAGATTAGCTAAATTAATCTATGAGAATAGCGACGAGCGATATGCACGCAAAATTGCGGCTAATATTGTCGAAGCTCGTAGGAAAGGAACAATCGCTACGACTAAGCAATTAGCAGAGATTGTAAGTGCGGCCATCCCTGGCAAAGCTAAAAGGGATACCCACCCCGCAAAGCGGACCTTTCAGGCTATTAGAATCGAAGTAAATGGCGAACTTAGAATTCTCGAGTCAAGCCTAAAAAGTGCGTTAACGCTACTCAAAAGTGGTGGCAGACTTTGTGTCATCACCTTCCATTCACTGGAAGACAAAATCGTGAAGAACGTATTCAAAGAAATGACATCGGGACAAGCCTGGAATCGGAGCATGCCGGTAAGCCTATCGAGTGGGAAAATCGATTACCGTCTAGTTACCAAACATCCGATTCTGCCTACCGAACGTGAGGTCGAATTGAACCACCGTTCCCATAGTGCTAAACTTCGGATTATTGAAAAAATCTAAAAAGGAATGCCAATCGAATTATGATTGGTTTTTCTTTTTTTCCATCTATACAAGTTTAACATCCTATGTTAAAATTATTCGAGAGGTGTTTTTATGACTGCTACAGAACTTTATACCGCCCTTGATATTGGTGATAGTGTCACCAAACTAGTAATTGGCATCGTCCACAATTCCAAACTAAACATTTGTGCGACCTACCAAAGCCCAACTAAGGGTGTCAAGGATGGCGAGATATATTCCAAAACTGAATTGCAAACCGTTTTAACAACAATGATTGATCAGGCACGAACTGATGGTTTTAATGTTCAAAGTTTAATCTTGGTTCTACCAAGTAACAACACCAACATTTATCGGAAGAAAGCTGAGAATGTTATTCCCCAAACAAGAATCATTTCACCAGCGGATATTCAACTCTTAAAGAAAGCAGTTTGTAAACACCAAATCTTAGATCATGAGATGGTTATCGGAGTTCATCCTATCCAATATATCGTTGGAAACGATATCTATCGTTCTGAACCCATTGGTTTAAGGGGTAATAAGATAGTCTTGGATGCCTTCTTAGTTACCGCACCAATTGCGATTGCTAGAGGTTATGTTGACCTATTACAAGATATGGATATCAGCATCGATGATGCTTTGATATCACCAGAAGCCAATGCTTCCTTGCTCTTAAAACCGCAAGAATATCGTAAAGGTGCCCTTATATTTGATATGGGGGCAACCAGCAATTCGATTTCTACTTTCTACAATTACTTGTTCTGCGGTTATAAGCAGGGCAGTTATGGGACTGATAGAATCATTGATGAGATAGCCCGCAGTTACGATATTGATATAAGGATCGCAAGAGACATATTTTACAAATATGGCTTGGCCGATATCAATAAAGCAACCAATATCCCAGTCCTTCAAATCCCCGAAAGGGATAGGATGATTAGAGAAATTGAAATTGCTACTATCGTTGATAACACCTTGAATATGATTTTAACTGAAGTTAAAGATAACATTGAATTCTTGATTAAGGATAGCAATGACTTACCACTTATCATTACTGGAAGTGGAGCTATGATACCAGGAATTGAAGAAAAATGTGAACAATTCTTAGGCTTGAAGTGCTACACCAGAAATCTCGGCCGTATCGGTGGCTTTGATCCTCGTTTCAATGCCGCGATTGGTGGCTTAATCAATTATTTGGCTAATCGTTCGTTAATCAACATTAGTCTCATTCAAATTTAGGAGGCTAGACTATGAGTGAAGAATTAGGAAAAGAATTCGTCGCTTCGATAAAGGTTATTGGAGTCGGCGGAGCTGGTAATAATGCTGTCAATCAGATGGCAAAAGAAAAAATCGAAGGTGTCGAGTTCTGGGCGGTTAATACCGATGCCCAAGTTCTCTATTCCATCGATGTTGAAAACAAAATCACACTTGGTGAAGAGATTACCAAGGGTTTAGGTGCGGGTGCTCGTCCCGAAGTCGGTCGTAAAGCCGCGGAAGCGAGTATTGATAGCCTCCGTAACGCGGTTAGAGGAGCCGATATGGTCTTTATCGCCGCTGGTATGGGTGGTGGCACCGGAACTGGTGCTTCGCCTGTTATCGCCCGGATTTGTCGGGAACAAAATTGTTTAACAATCGGCATTGTTACAAGACCTTTTACCTTCGAAGGTAAAGTTAGAAATGAACACGCGGTTGAAGGTTTACAGGAATTAAGACAAAATGTCGATTCCTTAATCGTTATTTCTAATGACCAATTGTTACAAAGGAGTGGTGATATCCCCTTAAATGAATCATTTAAGCAAGCTGATAACATCTTATGTCATTCAGTTAAGACAATTACTGAATTAATCTTAAAACCAGCCTTAATTAACCTCGATTTCGCAGATGTCCGTAACATCATGTACAACAAGGGTACTGCTTTAATCGGTATGGGTAGAGGTAAAGGTGACAATAGGGCAAGAGATGCCGCAACCCAAGCTGTATCATCCCCACTTCTTGAAGCTTCGATTAAAGGCGCTCAAAACGCCATTGTTAACATTAATGGTGGTCGCTTTATGACCTTACTTGATGCCAATGAGGCTGTTGAGATTGTTAGGGAAGCGTCTTGCAATTCCGATATCAATATTATCTTCGGTGTCGAGATGACTCTCGATGAAGAAGATGGCATGGAAGTAACCGTTATCGCAACTGATTTCGCTGGTAACGATTTACATAAAGTCGCCCATCAAAATGCGACTGGTAAAGGCAGTATGTCCCTTGAACTTGGTAGTAACCAGATTCCAAGAGTCGATGCCGATATGTTTAAGAACATCAAGAAGAAAGACGAGGTTAAATATACCAATAACCTCGAAAATAGTGATGATAGCAACATCAATGATGAGGATGCGATGTTGCCAGCCTTCTTAAGAAGACGGAAGAATTAGAGGTGAGATAATGCCTGATAAAGTTAAAAAGTTTTATTTCCCCAATGAAGCGGAATACGATCCCGAAGTTGAAGATCGCTATGCGATACCGCAAAGCCCCTATCAAAATGATAGTCAGCCTGAGACTTTAGATTATGTAAGAACTGAAGGGGAAAATAATTACCAAGACAACAGTGTAAATACTTTAGTATTTAATCCTTACGCTTATGATGATGCGGAAGAGATTGCTAGACAGATTGTCGGTGGTAGTTCGGTCATTATTAATCTCGAACATCTCATCCATAAAGAAGAGACGAAGATGACCGCTCAGAGAATAGTTGACTATCTCTGCGGTGTGGCTTTCGCGAAGGGGATTACGGTTCGTAAAATCAATGCGACAACCTTTTTGATTGCCAAAGAATAAATATTAGAAATCAGTAATGGAAGACAACACGCGAAGTGAAAGTTTATAGAGACTCATTGGTTGGTGGAAAATGAGACGGAAGATTCGCGTTATCCCTTCTTAGAGCTATCCTGAACAGAGTAGGGATGGACGCTTGTTAGCGTTATCACAGTAGAGAGCATAGTAGGCTTCACGCCTATTATGAACGAGGATGGTAGCGCGCAAGGTCGTTCCTCATAGGGACGATTTTTTGTTTAGAGGAGAAGAAATATGGAAATCAAAAATTCATTAACGATGCCTACGACCGGTTTTGAAATGAGAGGTAATCTTTCCCAAAAAGAACCGGTCTTACTCAATAAATGGAGTGAGATGAAACTCTATAATTTGATGGTGGAGAAGAATAAAGGCAAGCCCTTATATATGCTTCATGATGGACCACCTTATGCCAATGGTGATATCCACGTCGGACATGCATTAAATAAAATCTTGAAAGATTTTATCATCCGCTATAAGAATATGCGGGGCTTTTATGCTCCATATGTTCCAGGCTGGGATACCCATGGCTTACCTATTGAATCCGTCCTCGCCAAGAAAGGTATTAACCGCAAAGAGATTCCCATGCCCAAATACCGCGATATGTGTCGAGATTATGCCTTGACCCAGGTTGCGAATCAAAAGAAAGAATTTGTCCGCTTAGGTAGCTTAGGTGAATATGATAATCCCTATATCACTTTAAGAAAAGAATATGAAGCTGATCAGATTCGAATTTTTGGAACGATGGCTTTAAAAGGCCTTGTCTATAAAGGTGTCAAGCCTGTCTATTGGTCTCCATCCAGTGAATCTTCCCTCGCGGAAGCGGAAATCGAATATTATGATGTCACTTCTTCCTCTATCTATGTCGCCTTTAAGGTTTTAGATGGTAAAGGTGTCTTAGAAGGTGATGAGTCCTTTGTTATCTGGACCACCACTCCTTGGACCATCCCTGCAAACCTTGCCATCTGTTTAAATGAGAAGATGGAATATGGTGTCTTCGAGACAAATAGAGGAGTCTTTATCTTCCTTTCATCTTTAATTGAACAATTAACCAAAGAATTCGGTTTAGAAGATGTGAAATTAAGAAAGACCTTTAAAGGTAAAGAATTAGAAGGCATCACCACTAAACACCCTTTATACAATCGTGAATCTGTTATTATCTTAGGTGATCACGTTACCGAAGATGCTGGTACTGGCTGTGTCCATACCGCTCCTGGTCATGGTGATGATGACTTTATCGTCGGTCGTAAATATGGCCTTGATATCCTCTGTCCTGTTGATGAGAAGGGCTTTATGATGAAAGAGGCTGGTCCTGAACTTGAAGGTTTATTCTATGAGAAAGCTAATACAAAAGTATTAGAAATGTTAAATGACTGCGGTGCTTTATTAAAAGAAACACCGATTACCCACTCCTATCCCCATGATTGGCGGACCAAGAAACCAATCATCTTTAGGACAACTGCTCAATGGTTTGTCTCCATTGATCCAATCAAAGACCAAATCCTAGATGAGATTAAGAAAGTCAAATGGTATCCTTCCTGGGGTGAAGTTAGACTTTCCAATATGATTAAAGACCGCTTTGACTGGTGTATTTCTCGTCAAAGAGCTTGGGGTGTTCCTCTCCCAATCATCTATTGCGAAGATGAAACGCCAATCGTTGAGAAAGAAGTCTTTGACCACTATGAGGAACTCTTTAGAGAATATGGTTCCAATGTCTGGTTCGAAAGAGAAGCCAAGGATTTATTACCAGAAGGTTATAAAAATGAACACAGTCCTAATGGTAAATATAAGAAAGAGACTGACATCATGGATGTTTGGTTTGATTCGGGTTCATCCCATACTGCAGTATCTATGCATCGCGGTTATGGTTATCCTGTTGATTTATATCTAGAAGGTTCTGACCAATATAGAGGTTGGTTTAATTCTTCTTTAATCATCGGTGTTGCCGCCCATGGTAAAGCCCCATATCGGACTGTTGTTTCCCATGGCTTTACCCTTGATGAAAAGGGTAACAAGCAATCTAAATCATTAGGTAATGTCGTAGATCCTAATAAGGTCTGTAATGTCTATGGAGCCGATATTTTACGGCTTTGGACTGCCTCTACTGATTATCAAGCTGATATGCGAATCAGTGATGGTATCTTAAAACACACCGCGGAGAGTTATCGGAAGATTAGAAACACCTTGCGTTTCTTATTAGGCAATTTAAGCGATGGTGCTTATGGTAAATACGATGATTCTAAGGATAGACCTGAGAGCTTAGAAATCTTAGATGAATGCGTCTTAAATAGATTTAAAGGAGTCGTCAATGAAGGCTTGCTTGCATTTGATGAATATAACTTCAATGCTTTAACAACCGAAGTTTTGAACTTCTTATCAGTTGACTTATCTTCTTTCTATTTAGATATCACCAAAGACATCCTTTACTGTGAAGAATTTGATTCCTTAAGAAGAAGACAAGTTCAAGCCACTTTATATACCATTACTGATGGCTTAATTCGCTTATTAACGCCAATCCTTCCATTTACAATGGAAGAAGTCTATGCTGCCTTTGATGGAAGCGAAGTCTCTTCCCAATTGTTAGATATGGTTAATCCTCAAGAAGAAGATGAGGAAATTGGTGTGACTTATGAAAAATTATTAAAGCTTCGTTCCCAAGTTAATAAAGCTTTAGAGGAAGCACGTGCTCAAGGCTTAATCGGCTCGGCTCAAGAAGCCCATGTTGAATTAGAAATCTTAGATAGTGATATCAAGATTGCTTATAACAAATTATCAGAAATCGAGAAGAAACGCTTCTTCATCGTTTCCGATGTTAAAGAAGTTAGTGGCTTGGATGCTAACTTATATGAATTTGTTAAGATTAAAGTCACTGTTCATAGCGGCGAGAAATGTGTCCGCTGCTGGAATAGATTCGACCACGTTGATGAAAATGGCCTATGTGAACGCTGTGCCAAGGCCTTTAAGCGTTATCAAGAAATGGAGGAATAATGCAGTTTATAAAGAAAAACTTGCTTTGGATTATCATGGTTCCACTCGGAATAGGGGTTGACCAAATAACTAAAGTAATTGCTGCTAAATATCTTGTTGGTAAACCAATCGATGTATTAGGCGATTGGGGTGGCTTTTACTATACCGAAAACACCGGTATGGCCTGGAGCTTCTTATCCGATAAGACCTGGTTATTAGCAATTATTTCCTTTGTTGCTTGCATTGTTATCGCTTATTTCTATTTCAAAGGTAAATTTAAGTCCAAATGGACAAAGATATCCTTAGTAATGCTCTTTATAGGAGCATTAGGTAATGGTATTGATCGCTTGTTTAGAGGTTATGTTATTGACTTTATTAAATTCAATTTCTTTAAGCTTTTTGGCGGCGAATTTCCCATTTTTAATGTCGCGGATATCTTTGTAACTATCGGTGCTATAATTTTGATTGTCGCCTTATTATTCATCGAAGGAGATAAGAAAGAAAATGTTTGAGTATCGCGTAAGAAAAGAAGACGGAGGCAATCGTCTTGATAAATTGTTAACTAATCTCCTTAATTTGTCGCGGACTAAGATTAAGGTCATGTTTGATAATGAGGAGATAAGTGTTGATGATAAAGTTGTTAAGGGCAGTCTTAAAGTTAAAGAAGGTATGTTAATTGAATGCGAAGATTATGAACCGGAAGACTTAACAATTAAAGCCGAAAACATACCTCTAGATGTTGTTTATGAAGACGATGATGTCATCATTATCAATAAAACAATCGGGATGGTAGTTCACCCCGCGAATGGCCATTATGAAGGTACGTTAGTCAATGCTTTATTGTATCATTTCCAAGAATTAGCCAACAAAGATGACCCGATTAGACCGGGCATTGTCCATCGGATTGATAAAGAGACATCGGGTTTACTTATGGTTGCGAAAACGGATAAGGCTTTAGAAAGTTTATCAGTTCAATTAAAAGATAAAACGGCTTATCGTAGATATCTTGCTATTGTTCAAGGTGAACTTCCTCATAACGAGGCAACCGTTATCGCACCGATTGGTCGTAATAAAAGCGACCGTAAAAAGATGATGATAACTACAAGTGGCAAGCAGGCTATTACCCATATCAAAGTCTTAGAAAGATTCAGCGGTTATACTTATATTGAATGCTTACTAGAAACGGGTAGAACTCATCAGATAAGAGTTCATCTCCAATATATTAAGCATCCGATAGTTGGAGATATCATTTATGGACCTAAGAAACCTTTATATGAACAACAATTGTTACATGCACAAAAACTAGCCTTTATCCATCCGACAACTAACAAGTTAGTTGAGGTAGAGGCATCATTACCTGATTATTTTGAAAAAGCGTTAAGCAATTTAAGAAAGTATGGAAAACTTACGGAGGAGTAAATATGAAAAAGATTTTAAACTGGGATGAATATTTCATGAGTGTGGCCAAGATTACCGCCATGCGTAGCAAAGATCCAAATACCCAAGTTGGTGCTTGTATTGTCAATGAGAATAACCGGATTGTTGGTACAGGTTATAATGGTTTTCCTCGCGATTGTGAAAGCGATGAATTCCCTTGGGGTAGAGAAGGCGAATACTTCGATACCAAGTATCCTTATGTTGTCCATGCGGAATTAAATGCTATCTTTAATAGCACCATCAAACTTGAAGGCTGTCGTCTATATGTGACTTTATTCCCTTGTCATGAATGCTGCAAAGCCATCATCCAAACAGGTATTAAGGAAGTCATTTATTGCGAAGATAAATACTGTGGTATCCCAAGCGATGTTGCTGGTAAGAAGATGTTACAAGCTGCTGGGGTAAGTTATCGCAAGATTGATAATTTCGAAATTGAAGTAAAATAAAAAGAGGTAAAACCTCTTTTTTTTATAATAATGTAGGTTGTAATTCCTCTTTGGCTTTATCAGTATTCTTGAAATTTGTTTTCGCGATACTATCGAGTAAGTCTATCTTTCCTTCATCTAATAACCTACGAATGACTTCATTTACTTTTTCACCCGCGCCAAGCGGCAGTTCAAAGCCAACTTGTTTATTGATTTCATCCATATAGATAAGGAAACTATAACGGGCGATAATAGATGCGAGTGCTACAGCGGGTGATTTTGATTCACCTTTGGTTTCAAAAACAGTATTTCTTACAATGTGCTGTTGACCATTTACATATTTATAATAATTACCTTCTGGTGTGAATTGGTCGATGACGTTGTATTTGATGCCTTTTTGTTTTTGGGATAAATGATACAAGGCATGGTTGTGAAGAATAGCTTTTAAGCTATTCATATTATGACCGGCTTTAACTAATTGATTATATTTCTTGTTATCTAAAATAAGAACCGAGTGAGGGAAGTCTTTGATAATCTTGGGGACGATATCCCTTATGAATTGATCACTGACTTTCTTGGAATCCTTGATTCCTAAGGCATTAATTTCACTTAATTGATCTTTATCAATATAGGCGGCACAGACAACAATCGGTCCAAAATAATCACCTGTACCGACTTCATCACTGCCACCATGGCTATCCATAAACATCCAGTTAGGATTAGGGTCATAACCAAAGATAAGAGCTTCTTCTTCAGCTCTTTTACCCATAAAGACTGCCATTAAAGAAGTGTAAACAGTTACGGATAGATTCTTATCCTTAGCAAAGAAAACCACATAAGGATTAGGGTTATCTTCCTGATAATCAGCATAAAAAGTCTTAATTTTATTAAGAGTTTCAGCAGTTATTGGCATTGAGATAATTTTGTTTTCCATAACTTCACCTCTAATATTTTAGCATATTATTTGTGACAATTGTTAGATAATTTGTTATGATATTTAGAAGGAGAATAAAGATGAGAACTGCGAGTGAAACCTTAGAATTTAATGAAATTAAAAAACGCTTACAAGAAAGCGCGGTTTTAGTGACGACTAAAGAACGTTTTGCCTCTTTGGATTACAGCACCGATTATTATCAGATTGAAGAGGAACTTGAAAAGACTAAAGAAGCTTTAGATATCTGTAATAGTTTAGGTCGTTGTCCGATTGAATATATTCACAATATTTATCCTTTGGTTGACAAAGCCGTTAAGAAAGGTGTTTTAACACCTTCTGAACTCTATCATGTCTCAACCCAAGCTGATGGTGTCGTTATCATCCGTTCCTTCTTTAATAAATTAGATGGCTCTAAATATCCTTCTTTCGCCTATTATGTCAATACTTTAGTTGCTTTAAAGAATTTAAAAGAGAGGATTAATGCCTGTATCAGTCCTAATTTCGAAGTCTACGATAAGGCGTCAACTGCACTTGCGAAGATTCGTAAAGAGATCAATAGCAAGAGTAATGAAGTCCGTAAGGTCTTAGAAAATATTGTTAAGAATAAAGCGAGTTATCTCTCGGATAGTTTGATCACTATCCGTAATGATCGCTTAGTAATACCTGTTAAACAAGCTTATAAATTTAATTTTGGGGGTATCATCCATGATGAATCCCAAAGCCAACAAACAGCCTATATCGAACCTGAGGGTGCGGTTCTTTTAAATGCCCAAATCGAATCCTTAAAACAACAAGAATTGCTTGAGATTGAACGCATTTTAAGAGAATTAAGTGGTTTAGTTGCCAATGAATCCGAAGTTTTAATTCGGAACCAAAGAATGATTGAAGAGATTGACTTCATGTTCGCGAAAGGCATCTATGGTCATGAATTGGATGCTATGGTCGCCTCTTTAAGTAAAGAACAGATTATTGAATTAAAAGGCGCGAGACATCCTTTAATTGAAAAACAAAAAGCGGTTATTAATGATTTCTTCCTAGGTGGAGAACAGAACAAGATCTTATTAATAAGTGGTCCGAATACCGGTGGTAAGACCGTTGCTTTAAAGACGGTTGGTCTATTGGCGATTATGAATCAAAGCGGTCTTGCGATTCCTTGTGATTTTGGAGCCACTTTAGGTATTTTTGAAGATTTCTATGTCGATATCGGTGATGAACAATCAATTGAACAATCTTTATCGACTTTCTCCTCCCATATGGCGAAGTTAACCAATATGGTTAATAAGGCCTCATCTAAATCCTTAGTCTTGTTAGATGAGATTGGTGGGGGAACAGATCCAAGTGAAGGTGAAGCTATCGCGATGTCGGCCTTACATCATTTCAATGATGTCCATTCCTTAGTAATCGCGACTACCCACTATTCGAATCTAAAAACATTCGCCGTCGAGGAAGGTTATATCACTAATGCTTCCATGCGCTTTGATAAAGAAAACCTTAAACCAACTTACAAATTACAAAGCGGGATTGCTGGGCATTCTTATGCTTTAGAGATTGCTTCTAATCTCGGCTATCCTAAGAAGTTAGTAGCTCTCGCCTCATCTTATTTGTCGCATTATCAAAGTGCGACAGCAGAGCTAATGGCTAAACTTGAAAAAGAATTAGAAAGAGTAGAGGAGAATAAGGAAAGAATAAGAGAGTTAGAAGAGAAACAAAAAGAACTCTTAGAAGAAATTAAAAAGCAAAAAGCAGACGTCGAGGAAGAGAAGAAAAAGATTAGAGAAGAAGCCCAAGAAGAGATTTCAAAACTCGTCTTAGAGGCAATGAATAAAGTCGATGGTATCCTAGAGGAGATTAAGGGTGAAGATGTGAAACTCCACCAAGTAATCGCTGCCAAGAAGAAAGTTGAAGAATTGGAAGAAAAACAAGAAGAAAAACTTGCTAGCAATGAAGAATTCAAAGTTGGTGATAAAGTCAAAGTTATCTCGACCAATAAGATTGGTAAAATTACGGATATTAGAGGCAGTGAATACATCGTTGATCTCTCCGGTTTAACTCTAAGAGTTAAGAAGAATAACCTTGAACATACCAAACAAGAAACAACCAATATCAAACCGGAATCTAAAACCCATACCACTATCTATGTCTCGACCGAATTAAACGTCATCGGTAAACATGTCGATGAGGCTTTAGTTATGGTTGATAAATATCTCGATAGTGCTTATCGGGTCCATTTAAAGACCGTTAGGATTATTCATGGCTTTGGAAGTGGTGCTTTAAGAACGGCTATTCATAAATATTTGAAGAACAGCCGTTATGTCGATAGTTTCGCACCCGGTGGTGCTTATGATGGAGGATTAGGGGCAACAATAGTTACCCTTAAGAAATAGATGATAAGCGAACAATTAAAGGAGAAATTAGCTTTATTAAAGCCCTTACCAGGTTGCTATTTGATGAAGAATAGTGATGGTAAGGTTATTTACGTTGGTAAAGCTAAGAGGTTGGATCGGAGAGTAAATTCCTACTTTAATCGACCCCACAGCGGCAAAACCGAGAAGATGGTATCTGAGATAGCGACCTTCGATACAATCATTACCTCGACCGAAAAAGAGGCTTTGTTGTTAGAAATAAATCTCATTCATAACTATAATCCACCCTATAACATCCTTTTAAAGGATGATAAGGCTTATCCTTATATCCAAATTAAGGGTGGAGATATACCATATCTATCGATTGCTCGGAACATCAAAGATAAGAAAGCTAAATATTATGGACCTTATCCAGAAGGAAAAGCGGCTAGGGATACGATTAATCTTTTAAACCGAATCTTTCCTTTAAGGAAGTGCCACACCTTACCTAAAAAGACCTGTCTATATTATCATCTTGGTCAATGTTATGGTCCCTGTGTCTATGACATCGATAAGAATATCTATAAAGATATTGTTAAACGGATTGATGCCTTTATGAAAGGGGATACCAAGAAGGTTAGGGATGAGTTAGAAGATAAGATGCGCGAGCATGCGGAAAAACTAGAATTTGAACGGGCTCAGGAATATAAAGAACTCATTGAGAGTATCGATCACATCGCCTCCCATCAAAAAGTCCAGACCGATAGTAACATCGCTAAAGATGTCATCGCTTTCCATACCAAGGATGAATATCTCGCGATTTCCATTCTCTGCTTTAGAGATGGCTTTTTGAAGTTGAAACACAATGAGGTTTTAAGTTTCTATGGTGAGGTTGAGAGCCAATTGATAAGTTATATTCTTCAATACTATGAGAAGACTATAAAACCAAAGGTTTTAATAATGCCTAAATTGAGTGATAGTGAACTCTTAGAAGAGATTTTAGATTTAAAGATTATCACTCCGGAAAGAGGAGATAATCTTTCCTTGCTACAGATGGCAGCTCAAAATGCGATTGAGGGTATGGAAGAGAAATATATGAGCAGTCGGATGGATGATGAAGAATATCAAAAGATCTTAGAAGATTTAGGATCTAAGATAGGAGGCATTACTCCTCATCAGATTGAACTAATCGATAATTCCCACTTACAAGGTGCGGAAGCGGTTAGCGCTGTTGTCGTCTTTATCAATGGAAAACCGGTTAAGAAGTTATACCGCAAATACCGGATAAACGGGGAAGAAAAACGCGATGATATCGCCAGTATGAAAGAGGTTTTATATAGGCGCTATTATCGAATCCTCACCGATAATCTTGAGATGAGTGATTTACTTATTGTGGATGGCTCTTATAATCAAGTAAGGGCAGCTAAGGAGACTATTAATTCTTTAGGAATTAACTTGCCAATAGTCGGACTTGCTAAAGATGATAAGCACCGGACTGCTGAACTTGTTTTAGATAATGGTGAGCATGTGAATATCAGAGATAACAAATCCTTATTCTTTATGCTGACCAAGATGCAGGATGAGGTCCACCGCTTTGTAATCACCTATCATCGGGATAAAAGGAGTAAAGATATGGTCCTATCTAAACTCGATACTATTGATGGTGTGGGTAGTGTTAGAAAAGAGGCCTTACTAAAGGCCTTTGGTAGCGTGGAGCGTATCGGTTTAGCAACATTAGAGGAGCTTGTTCAATATGTTCCTTTAAAGGTTGCAAAGCAAATCAAAGAAAAACTGAATTGATTAATTATCAATATTCATTTATAATTAAATTTTAGGAAAAGGAGGTAGTTTTAATGGCTGATAATGAGAAAAAAACGGTTTCGACGACTAAAACTGCTTCCAAATCAAAGGTAAAGGCCTTTGAAAACATCGATGATAATATCGAAGTCGCTCGTATTGCGGATGACAATGGAGAATTAAAAAGCACGAAGAAAGTCCAAATAAATAAGGGGCTTACTTTAGCGGAAGTTGAAGAGCGTAAGAGTGCGGGCTTAGTAAATATCGCCCCACCTAAGAATACCAAGAGTAAAAAACAAATAATCTTAAGCAATATCTTTACCGTGTTTAATTTATTAAACATCATTATTGCAGCCGCTTTAATCGTGGTCGGTTCTTGGAAGAACCTCCTCTTTATGGTGGTTATTATCACTAATACCACAATCGGTATTATCCAAGAATTAAAAGCCAAGAAGACAATTGAGTCTTTATCTCTTATCTCCGCCCCAGTTGTGACGGTTATAAGAGATGGTCAAAAGATGTATGTCAAAGCCGATGAATTGGTCATGGATGACGTAGTCATCTTTGAGGCTGGTAAGCAGATTGTTACCGACTGTATTGTCCGTAAAGGCGTTGTTGAAGTCAATGAATCAATGCTTACTGGTGAAGCCGATTCCATTGTTAAGAAACCGGGATCATTACTATATTCTGGTAGTTATATCGTTTCCGGTGAATGCTATGCCAAAGTTGAAAGAGTAGGTAAAGATAACTATATCCAACAACTAGCATCTCAAGCCAAAAGTTATAAGAAACCAAAATCGGAAATTATGCGGTCTTTACAACTCTTAATCAAGATTATAACTGTCGTGGTTGTGATATCTGGTGCGGTTTTATTCTATAACAGTATGGAAGTTGTTGGCGCAACCTGGCAAGAAGCAATAGTTGCGACAGCAGGCAGTATGATTGGTATGATTCCATCAGGTCTTTATTTAATGACCAGTATCTCTCTTGCTTATGGTGTTATTAAGCTCGGTCAAAGAAAGACTTTAGTCCAAGATCTCTATTGTATAGAGATGTTAGCCCGTGTTGATGTTTTATGTCTTGATAAAACCGGGACTATTACTGATGGTACGATGAAGGTTAAAGACATCATCGAATACAGTGTCGATGGTGAGTCATCTTTGAAACAAATCATCTCTTTAATTATTGGTAGTACCAAAGACAATAATGCCACCAGTGAAGCCTTAAAGAAGAAATTCGGAGCGGTTAAGAAAGTTACAACGAAAGCCGTTGTTCCATTTTCCAGTGTCCGTAAATATAGTGCTGCCTATTTTGATAATGTGAAGAAGAGTTATATCTTAGGTGCTCCTGAATTTGTCATGGGCCATGAATATAACAACTCCGATATCGCCTACGAGGTTGAAAAATACGCGAAGCAGGGTCTAAGAGTAATGCTTGTTGCTTCAAGTAACACCAAGATTACTTCTCCTGAACAAACCTTTAGCAGTGTTACACCTTTAGGTATTATCACCATTGAAGATGTCATCCGCAAGGATGCGATTGAAACTATCCAATATTTCCGTAATTCCAATGTCAACATCAAGGTTATCTCTGGTGATAACCCAATTACTGTTTCTAAGATTGCGATGCGGGCTGGGGTTGAAAATGCTAATCGCTATATCTCTTTAGATGGTATGGCTGATGAGGTAGTTGCCAAGATTGCCGAGCACTATACTGTGTTTGGCAGAGTATCGCCCAAACAGAAAGCTATCTTGATCAAGGCCTTAAAAGAGAAGAAACATACCGTTGCTATGACGGGTGATGGTGTCAACGATATCTTAGCCTTAAAAGAGGCCGATTGTAGTATCGCGATGGCTAATGGTAGCGAAGCTGCTCGTAATATCTCACACTTAGTCTTATTAGATTCCAACTTTTCATCAATGCCTGTAGTCGTTCAAGAGGGTAGAAGAGTCGTCAATAACATCCAACGCGTAGCGACTATGTTCTTGACCAAGACTATTTTCTCCTTCTTATTAACAATGCTTTGTGTTGCCATAGGCAACCTCTATCCAATTCAATCGATTCAGCTCATTATCTTTGACTGGTTCGTCGTTTCCTTACCATCCCTATATCTAGCTATCGAACCTAATAACACGCAAATTAAGGGCCGATTCTTGCTAGAAGTATTAGCAAGTGCCTTACCAGGTGCCTTATTGATAGTCTTTAATTATGGCGTTATCGCCTTAGTTTCCTTGTTTACGGAACTAAGTTATGCGACCATTTCAACCTTAACAATCATCTCTGTCTTATGTGTCGGTTATACGGTTCTTGTTAAAGTTTGTCGTCCCTTTAACAACAATCGACGCATCATGTATTTCTTGATGCTTGTTTTAGGCATAGTTATGTATCTAACTGTTGGTCCACTCTTCTTAGAGATTACAGCGGTTAAGGATATGGGAATCGTTGCGATTTTACTCGCGATTTGTCTTGGCTTATTCACTTATATTGCTTATAGTGGCTTGATTAAGCTTAGCCAAAAAATCAAAAATTCTAGTTTTAAAAAGTTTTTTAATCAATAACTTGAAAAAAGCTTTCTAAGAGTGTATATTATATAAGCACGTCCACATAGCTCAGTTGGATAGAGCAACTGCCTTCTAAGCAGTAGGCCGGGGGTTCGAGTCCCTCTGTGGACGCCACTTATATTAAGTGCTGATTCGTCAGCATTTTTATTTTAATGTCAATACCTCGTGCCACGGGGTATTATAAAATATCATCCTTTTAGCTATAATAGGGAAGCGGAGATGATTATTATGTTTGATATGAATGGTTTTGATTTCGATAGTCAGAAAGGGATGGAAGAAGCCTTTAAGACTTACTTTACTGAAATTGCTAAGAATAAAGAGATTATCAATTATATGATTAGGCTGACTTTTGTTAGTTGTGACTATGAGAAAAAGGAAATAGTCTTAAGTGTTAAGCCAGAAAAGTGGATGACTAATCCCTATGGGATTATCCATGGTGGAATATCTGCCACTATTCTCGATACTGCTTTGGGTGTTTTGTGCCGCTACTATGCTCGTGGAAAGATGACACCATCTATGAGTCTTAACCTCTCTTATATCGACATGGTTTGGCCAGATAAACCAGTCTATGCTGTGGCGCATCTGAGCAGAGTAGGATCTAAAGTTAATTATGGTAGTGCCTATCTTTATAGCGAGGATCCGAATAAACATCTTGTTGAAGCAAGCGGAACTTATTTTGTTTTAGATGATTGACCAATAAAATGGTCAATCTTTTCTTTTCTTAGTTATAGCTTTTATAGTATAATTATACTGTTAGTATAAAAAGAGGTGAGACTATGATCGAACTACTTTTAGAAAAAGGTGATTATGAGGCAGTTTTAAAGATCATCGGTGACAACAAGGATGAGAAAAGCCTTTATCAGAAAATTATCTGCTTGCAAGGCTTGGGTCGTAATAAGGAAGCCTTAGAAGTTGCTAAAGAGGCAATAGTTAAGAGTTCTAAACTCTATTACGATATCCTTTCTTTAGAAATTGCCTTATTAGTTGATCTTGAAGAAGATGAAGAAGCTTTGGCTATTCTTGATCAAGAATTATCAATGCCTTATATCCCAAGTGAATATGAGGAAGTGTATACCTCGACCTACGAGGTATTGAAAAAGAAGCAAAGAGCTTTGAAGCATCAAGTTTCTCCTTATGATCAATTGACCAATGAGGAACTTAAGAAGTTGCTCTCACCAGAGCAAGGTAAAGAGATTATCATGCTTGCTATTCAACAACTAGATAATCGCAATGTCCGACATTTTATGTCGGAAGTGAGTGCTTTTTTAGAAAGTTCTGTTCCTAATTACATCAAAACAGCCTTGCTAGAAGTCTTAATCGATCAAGGCATCGATGTTTCTTTAAAAGTCAAACACGATGATTTAACAATTGAAGTTAATCCTAAGGATTTAACAAAGCCGATGGAGCAACCAGGCTTAGAAAAAGTCTTATTGCTAATCGATAAATACAATGTCGATAAAGATGTCACGATTGCCTCTTATTATAACGATCTTGTCATCTATTATTTCGCTTCAGTTTATCCAATCGAGGTCCAAATAGATGAATATGAATATATAGCGGCGGCTGCTTATTATGTCGCTTATAGCAATCTCCATGATGACTATAGTTTAGATGACTTCGCATCTAAGTATGATCTTAATGTGCGAGTCTTAGATGGTTATTACCTGGAAATTGAAAAGTTAACAACTCTTTAAACAAATTGTTTGCAACACTTAATAGTCTATGATAAGATATCATAGCGAAATAGGAAAGAAGGATACAAAATGAAAGTTACTGTTACTAAAAATGGGTCAATTGTTCTAGCTGATGTTGAATTCAGCCAAGAAGAATGGGAAGAGGCCCAAAAGAAAGCAACCTTAAAAATAGCCAAAGATATTACTGTTCCTGGCTTTAGAAAGGGCAATGCCCCTTATGATCGGGTTAAAGATTTAGTTAATCCTCAAAAAGTTATGGAGACTGCTATCGATAGTTTATTACCAAAAGGCTACAAACAAATCTTAGAAGAAAACAAAGATTTAGAAATTATGATTCAACCTTCGGTTGATATCAATAAAGTTACTGCTACTGAATTAAGCATTAAGTACACCATCACCGTTAAACCTGAGGTTAAATTAGGTCAATACCGTGATATCCAAATCATGAAGATTACTGCTCCGGTTACTGATGATGAAATCAATCATGAACTCAGCCACATTCAAGAACAATGTGCGGAAATCAAAGAAAAAGAAGATGGCATTATCGCGAAAGGCAATTTAGTCAACTTCGATTTCGAAGGCTTTGTCGATGGTAAACCATTTGACGGTGGTAAAGCCGAAAAATATGACTTAGAAATCGGTTCCAACCGTTTCGTTCCTGGTTTCGAAGACCAAATGGTCGGTATGAAGAAGGGCGAAAAGGGTAAAGTTGTTATCAAATTCCCCGAAGACTATGTCAAAGATTTAGCAGGTAAAGAGGCGACCTTCCATGTCACCATCAATAACGTCAGTGAGAAGAATCTTCCTGAAGTCAATGATGACCTCGCTCTCGATGCCAATATTGAAAATGTCAACACTTTAGATGAATTAAAAGCGCATCTAATCGATAAATTAACTAAACAAAAAGAATATGATGCCAATAACAAGGCTTTTGATCAATTAGTCGATACTATCGTCGCCAATGCGGAAGTTGAAATTCCTGAGACCTTAGTTACTAACGAAGTTGAACATGAGTTAGAGCATTATAAACAAGATATCGCTCGCCAAGGTATCCCTTACGATAAATATCTTGAAATCACTGGCTTAACTGAAGAAAAAATTAAGGAACAGATGAAAGAAGGGGCCGAAAAGAACCTCAAAGTTATGTTTGTTCTCAATCAAATCGCTACTGAAAACGAGTTAAAGGTCACCGATGCTGATATCGATGGCGAATTAAATGAGATGGCTACTAGATACAACATGCCACTTGAACGCGTTAAAGAAGCGATGAAGGATAGAATGAACGAACTTGTCAATCAAATCTATTCCAGTAAGATTACTGACTTCGTTAGAGAAGCCAATAGCATTGTTTAATTAACTATCTATTAAAGACGCTTAGCGTCTTTTTTAGAAAGGAGGACCTATGGAACTAAACAAGAAATCATTATTCCTACCCGTAATTTGTACTAGAGGAATCATCTTCTTCCCAGGACTTGAGATGTCAATTGAAGTCGGTCGTAAGAAGTCAATTGAGGCCCTAAGTCAAGCTAGGGATATCTATGATAACTACATCATTGTCGCATCCCAAATTCATCCCGAGGATAACGATCCTAAGCGTGATGATATCTATAAATTCGGCTGTCTCTGTCGGATTATTTCTTCAAAGCCTAACCGTGATCACTCCCAGAGAGTTTTGATCAAGGGCTTGGAAAGAGTGGAGATTGAAGAATATACCAATCTCTATAGTGCTATTTTTGCCAAAGGCAAAGTCGTGGAAGATATTGTCGGTGACAACATCGAAGAGATTGCTTTAAAAAGAACGCTTATCAACTCTAAAGATAGCATTATCAAGAAGTTAAATGTTCCAGCAGTTGTCGTAAACAACTATTTAGTTGAGGAGCGTTCAGCTTCGGAAATTGCTGACTATCTCGCTTATATCATCGGCATTTCCTTTGATAAGAAGGAATTAATTTTAGAAGAGCTCGATATCAATAAGAGAATGCAACTCCTTATCGATATGATTGCGAAGGAGAATCTCATAAATGAGATTGAGAACACCATCAATCAAAAAGTTAAATCTAAGATTGATGAGAACCAAAAAGAATATGTTCTAAGAGAAAAACTAAGAGCGATTAAGGAAGAATTAGGTGATACTGCCAATAAAGACGATGATGCGGAGAACATCCGTAAGATTATCGAAGAAAATCCTTATCCCCAAAATGTTAAAGATAAAGTTTTAGAAGAACTTAAACGCTTTGATATGATGTCACCAGCTGCTCCAGAAGCGGCGATGATTAGAACCTATATCGATTGGTTAATCAAAGTCCCATGGTATCAATCAACTATCGATGATGATGATATCACCAAAGTCGAGAAAATTTTAAATGATGACCACTATGGTTTAAAGAAACCAAAAGAGAGAATCATTGAATATTTAGCTGTAAAACAGCTAACCTCATCCTTAAAGGCACCTATCATTTGTTTTAGTGGCCCTCCAGGAACAGGTAAGACCTCCCTTGCAATGTCGATTGCGAGAGCCTTAGGTCGTAAATATGTCAAGGTCTCCTTAGGTGGCGTCCATGATGAATCTGAGATTAGAGGACACCGTAGAACCTATCTAGGTGCGGTACCTGGTCGTATTATCCAAGGTATGAAGCGGGTTGGCGTTATCAATCCTGTCTTCATCTTAGATGAAATCGATAAACTTGGTTCTGATTATAAAGGTGATCCTAGCAGTGCGTTACTTGAGGTCTTAGATCCCGAACAAAACAAACTCTTTAGTGATAACTATCTCGAAGAGAATTATGACCTATCCAATGTTATGTTTATCGCGACCGCCAACTATCTTGAGAATATCCCCGCGCCATTACGCGATCGGTTAGAGATTATTGAACTATCTTCCTATACCGAAGATGAAAAGCTCAATATCGCTAAGAATCACTTGATCAAGAAACAAGTTGAACAGAATGGTGTTGCCAATCTAACCTTTACTGATGAAGCTTTGCTTCATATTATCCGCTGCTACACAAGAGAAGCTGGTGTCAGACAACTCGAAAGATATATCGGTCAAATCGCTCGTAAGGTCGCTGTTAAGACTTTAAAACAAACTAAAGTCAGCCATCGCATTACCGAAAAGGCAGTTAGAGAATATCTCGGTAAAGAAATCTTTGATTACACCAAGAAAGAGAAGAATGACCAAGTCGGTGTGGTTATGGGCCTTGCCTATACCCAATACGGCGGTGACATCCTTCCAATCGAGGTCGCGGAATTTGAAGGTAAGGGTAGAGTCAATATCACCGGTAATTTAGGTGATGTCATGCGTGAATCCGCCAATATCGCCTTAGGTCATGTTAAGGCCAATGCCAAGAATTATGGCATCGATCCTTCTATCTTTGAGAATATCGATCTCCATATCCATGCCCCTGAAGGTGCGGTTCCTAAGGATGGACCAAGTGCTGGTGTTACGATGACAACAGCTATTGTCTCCTGTTTAAGCAATAAACCTGTTCGTTCAGATATCGCAATGACAGGTGAGATTACCTTAAGAGGTAATGTTTTACCAATCGGTGGACTGAGAGAAAAGAGTATTGCTGCCCATCGTTCTGGAATTATGACCATTTTTATTCCTAAAGAGAATGAAAAGGATATCGAAGATATCCCAGCAACAATTAGACAAGATATGACAATTATTCCTGTCAGTCATGTCAGTGAAATTATTAAACAAGTAATAGTAGAGGCATAACAAATGTTTTTAAATGATGTGAAGTTTGAAACTTCGGCTCCAAGTAAAGAATTCTGGCCCAATGCTGATCTCAAAGAATTGGTTATTTTGGGTCGTTCTAATGTCGGTAAGTCAACCTTCATCAATCGTCTAACAAACAATAAAAACTTAGCTAAGACCTCATCTACACCTGGAAGAACAAGATTATTGAACTTCTTTAAGGTGAATGATGAATACCGCTTAGTCGATGCCCCGGGCTATGGCTATCAGGTTGGAAATCGCAATTCTGATTTGACTTTCTATAAGATGATGGACGAATACCTCGCGTCGCGTAGTAATCTAGTTGGAGCCTTGTTCTTGCTTGATTCAAGAAGAGTTCCTAATGAAGACGACAAGGCGATGCTTGAGGTCTTACTCCATTATTCGATTCCTTTTATCATTATTGCGACCAAAGTTGATAAACTTAACCAGTCTGAGCGGGCTTTATTAGAACGCAAACTACTGGGTGAACTCAATCTTTTACCGAAAACGCCAATTATCAAGGCTACAACGACCAAAGATAACTGGCAGGAGCAAGTGATAGCCCGCATCAATTATTTGCTTTCCTAGCGTTTAAAAAGGGTGATTTTCCTACGGAAGTCGCCCTTTTATTATTGACTTAGGACATTTTTCTAATTATAATTTATGACATAGCGATGATTAGAAGGAGTAAGAAGTCTTCTTTATCAAGAGAGATACTATGTGGTGTGAGGTATTTAAAGGAACTTCTGAAGGTCGTCTAGGAGCTCGGTTAGTGAAATCAGTAGTTAACCGCGTATGTCGGCGTTAACGAGAGAGAGCATAAATCTTTGATTTATGAAATTAAGGTGGTACCGCGTTGAATACGTCCTTTAGAGGGACGATTTTTTATTTAAAGGAGGAGACTAGTATGGCTAAAGAAATGCCCAGTCGTTACGACCACACATTAGTTGAAAATGGTAAATACGATTACTGGTTAGAGAACAAGTGTTTTGAGTCGGGCAAAGACTTAAACAAAACACCTTTTTGTATTGTTATTCCACCACCAAATGTCACCGGTAAATTACATTTAGGACATGCTTGGGATGGAACTTTACAAGACCTAATTATCCGTTATAAACATTTAAAAGGTTTTGATACTTTATGGGTTCCTGGTTGTGACCATGCTGGAATTGCAACCCAGGCTAAAGTCGAAGGAGAATTACGGAAAAAAGGTATTTCTCGTTACGATTTAGGAAGAGAGAAATTCTTAGATGTCGTTTGGGATTGGAAACACCAATACCACGACTTCATTCTTGAACAATGGAAAGTCTTAGGTTTATCTCTTGATTATCGTAAAGAAAGATTTACCTTAGATGAAGGTTTATCAAGAGCTGTCAAGAAGGTTTTCGTTGATCTCTATAACAAAGGCTTAATCTATCAAGGCTATCGGATTATTAACTGGGATCCCGTCCAAAAAACAGCCTTATCCAATATCGAAGTAATCTATGAAGAAAGCGAAAGCCATATGTATTACTTCAAATATTTCTTGGAAAATAATCCTGGCAAATATTTAGAAGTTGCAACGACAAGACCTGAGACCATGTTCGGTGATGTTTGTGTTGTCGTTCATCCCAAAGATGAACGTTTCAAGGATTGGGTAGGCAAAAAAGTAGTCAATCCCGCCAATGGTGATTTGTTGCCAATCATCACTGATGAATACATTGATATGGAATTTGGAACTGGTGCGATGAAATGTACACCAGCCCATGACCCCAATGACTTTATAATCGGCGAGAAATATGGCTTCCCAAAACCAATCTGTATGAATCCAGATGGCACGATGAATGAAATCTGTGGCAAATATGTCAATATGGACCGTTTTGAATGTAGAGAAGCCTTATTAAAGGATTGTGAAGCTGCTGGCAGCTTAATCAAAATTGAAAAGCACATCAACAATGTTGGTTACTCCGAAAGATCACATGCATTAGTAGAACCATATCTATCCAAACAGTGGTTTGTTAAGATGGGACCACTTGCTAAACAAGCTTTAGAAAATCAAAAAACATCCGGTAAAGTCGACTTTTATCCCGAGAGATTTGAGAAGATTTTCACCAATTGGATGTCCAATATTGAAGACTGGTGTATCTCCCGTCAGTTATGGTGGGGACATCAAATACCTGCCTGGTATCATAAAGAGACTGGCGAAGTCTATGTTGGTATTGAACCACCAAAAGATATAGAGAACTATGTCCAAGATCAAGATGTTCTCGATACTTGGTTTTCCAGTGCTTTATGGCCATTCTCCACCTTAGGTTGGCCCGAAAAGACCGAAGATATCCAACGTTATTTCCCAACAGATGTTCTAGTTACTGGATATGATATCATATTCTTCTGGGTATCTCGTATGATTTTTCAATCCTTAGAATTTACCAAGGAAAAACCGTTTAAATCCGTTTTAATTCATGGTCTAATTAGAGATGCTCAAGGCCGCAAGATGTCCAAGTCCTTAAATAATGGTGTTGACCCAATCGATGTCATTAATAAATATGGTGCCGACTCCCTTCGCTATTTCTTAACAACCAATTCTGCACCTGGTCTTGACCTTAGATATAGTGATGAAAAAGTCAATGCTGCTTGGAACTTTATCAATAAAATTTGGAATGCAGCACGGTTCTGCATGATGAACTTCCCTGAAGGTTATGAACCTGAAGGTATAGATTATGAACATGCGAGTATTTACGATCGTCAAATTTTAAAACAACTCAATGAAACAATTGAGAAGATGAATGCCTCGATGGACAAATTCGAGTTTGTCATCGCGGGTCAAGAGCTTTACAACTTTATCTGGGATGATTTCTGTTCGATTTATGTCGAAATGGCAAAATTAAGCCTTCAAGGCACAGATAACGAGTTGCGTCAAGCAACACAATCAGTCATGTTTTATGTTCTCGATGCAATTTTGAAGCTCGCTCACCCCTTCATTCCATTCGTTACAGAAGACATTTATCAGAACCTTCATGATGGCAAAAAAGGTCCATTAATCGATTCGAAATGGCCTGAAGCAAATACAAAATTCTCCGAAAATACCAATGAAATTACGGTCAATGTCATCAATGAAATTATTAAGACAGTTAGAACCATGAAGAACGATAACAATATCGCTCCAAATAAAAATATTGCTATTCACTTAGGTATTGAAAATGACGCTTTAAGAGTCAAAATTGAGAAAAATAAACATTACATCCAAAGATTCTGCTTTGCTGACAAGACAGAAATCGAAAAAACAATCAATACACAGGAACAGGGCAAAGCGTTCGCTTTAACTGCTAATGTCAATTTGTTCATTCCTCTATCTGGTCTTATCAATCTTGAAGAAGAGATTGCGAGATTAGAGAAAGAGAGCGCTAGACTTGATGGTGAAATCAAACGTTGTGAAGGTATGTTGAACAATCCTAACTTCATCAGCAAAGCCCCACAAGCCAAGATTGATACAGAGCGTAATAAGCTCTTAGACTATCAGCAAAAGAAGAAATCTGTGCTTGAAAAGTTAGAAGAGTACAAGAAACTATAAAGAGAAAAACGACTAATAAATAACTAAATAACACTTAAAAAGTCCTTAAAAACTACTAAAACAATTGTTTTTAAGGATTTTTATCATTTTTCCTCCATGTTATATAAGTAGAAGGAGGAAATTGTATGAATAACAACATTGAAGTGTTAAAATCAGAAGAATTAGAAGTTAGAGGAGGGGCGGCGATTACAATAGGAGCGGTAGCAGCAGTACTTGCTATTGGTATCTTGGCAATTGTCATTTGGAAAATCTATACATCTTCTAAAGGCGAAGTGCAGTTACCTGGTGGCTTTAAATTTGAGTGGGCCACAGCTATTTTAAAAGGCATTTTTAAGAAATAGCCATGATAAATAAGCTTCCAAAGAGTGAATTACCGCGCGAAAAGGCATTGAAATATGGCATCCAAACTTTGTCGAACATAGAGTTGTTGGCGATTATCCTTAGAACTGGAACGAATGAATCAACTGTAATTGAGTTAGCACAAGAAATATTAAAAAAGTTCGATGGAATCGGAGGTTTTTCAAACGCTAGTTATCAGGAATTGACACAGATCAAGGGGCTGAAAGAGGCTAAAGCATTAGCTTTATTGACGTTAATTGAGTTCTCAAAAAGAATCAATCTACAGTCCTATGAGAAAAATGAAAGAATAGATAGTGTAGATAAGGCGTATATGCTCTTTGAACCTTATCTAAGAAATGAATTCCAAGAGAAGTTTATAGCTATATATTTGGATAATGGACTAAGAATAATACGCTATATAGAGCTTTTTAAGGGGACGCTTAATAGAAATATGGTTCATCCAAGGGATTTGTTCAGAGAAGCGGTAAAACTCAATGCATCAAAGATAATAATTATGCATAATCATCCTTCTGGTGATGCAAATCCGAGTAGCGAAGATATAGAAACCTCTGAAGAACTATTTAAATTAGGGGATCAAATAGGTATTCCCATCTTAGATCATATAATAATAGGAAAGGGGAATTTCTATTCGATTAGGGGAAGAATTCTCAATAAAAACTACTAAAAACATACAAAGTAGTAATAAATTAGTAGTTATTTGTACAAAGTTATTGATGTCATCCGTTTTTTAAAAACGTAGGCAATACCGATAGTTTGGTGTTCCTACCTTTTTATTTTAAATAAAATGTTGACACTAAATGGTGGTCGTGCTACAATTTTGTCGTTGTCAACCCAAATGGATAGGGTTACAACCGCACTCTCTAGGTTTCAAAAGCTATATGCTGCCTACTAGGCGAGTCATTAATCCAAATATTCATAGGAGGTGGACTAATATGTACGCTATTATCGAAACAGGTGGCAAGCAATTAAAGGTCGCTGTTGGTGATTCAGTCATGGTCGAAAAGATCGAAGCTGCTGAAGGCGAAGAAGTTATCTTTGATAAAGTTCTTCTAGTCAGTGACAAAACTGCTAAAGTCGGTGATCCATACGTCGCCGGTGCCAAAGTAAAAGCAAAGGTTGAGAAACAAGACAAGACCAAAAAGGTTATCGTCTTCAAGTACAAAGCCAAGGCCAATATCCGTAACAAGAATGGTCATCGTCAACCATACACCAAAGTCTTAATTGAAGAAATCGTTGCTTAATGATAAATATTATTATTTATCAAAAAGACAATTTACTCAAGAAAGTTTCAATTAAGGGACACAGCAATTATGCGCCTAAGGGCGAGGATATTGTCTGTGCAGGTGTAAGTGCGATAGGCGTTGGTACTGTAAATGCTATTTACGAAATAACAAAACAAAAACCGGAATTTCACAGTGAAGATGGTAATCTCGAACTTGAATTTCCAAGCGGTGGCGATGCGCAAATCATCGCTAAAACAATGCTTGTTCAATTGAAATCAATTGAAGAAAGCTATCCAAAATACGTCAAAATTCAATTCAAATAAATAGGAGGTGTGTGAGATGTTACTTAAATTAAATCTACAATTATTCGCTTCAAAGAAGGGCGTTGGTTCAACAAAGAACGGACGTGATTCCCACGCTAAAAGATTAGGCGCCAAGTTAAGCGATGGTCAATTATGCACAGCAGGTTGTATTATCTATCGCCAACGGGGAACAAAAGTTCATCCAGGAACTAATGTCGGCAAAGGCGGAGATGACACCCTATTCGCACTTGTTGATGGTATTGTCAAATTTGAGAGAGTTGGTAAAGACCGCACTCAAGTTTCTGTATACCCAGTTGCTTAGTAGAATCATAACTCCCTGCCGATAGGGAGTTTTTAATTAAAATTAAAAGGGAGAGAAGTAATGTTTGTCGATCGTGTCAAAATGCAAATAAAAGCTGGTAATGGTGGCAATGGTGCTATCTCCTTTTTGCGTGAGAAATTTGTGGCTAAAGGTGGTCCAGCCGGTGGTGATGGTGGCAAGGGTGGAAGCATCTACTTTGTTGCTGACAGCGGTTTAACAACCCTTTTAGATCTCCAATATAGGCATAAAATTATCGCTGGCAATGGTGAAAATGGTCAAAAGAAGAATATGTATGGTAAATCAGCAGAAGACGTCTATGTCAAAGTTCCGGTAGGAACAGTTGTTTATGATGAGGCAAGTGGACGCATCGTTGCGGATTTAAAAGAAAAAGGCCAGACTTTATTGATTGCTAAAGGTGGTAGAGGTGGCCGTGGTAATGCTAAGTTTGCTACCTCAACTAACCAAATCCCCCGTATTGCCGAGAACGGTGAACAGGGTGAAGAATTCATTGCCATTATTGAACTAAAACTATTAGCCGATGTCGGTTTAGTCGGTTTACCATCCGTTGGTAAAAGCACACTTTTATCAATTGTCAGTGCTGCTAGACCAGAAATCGGAGATTATCCCTTTACAACACTCATTCCTAATTTAGGAATGGTATCTACTAAAGATAAGAGCCAAAGCTTTGTTATGGCTGATCTTCCTGGACTCATTGAAGGAGCCCACGAAGGTAGGGGTTTGGGCTTACAATTCTTAAGACACGTAGAGCGTTGTAAGGTCTTGCTCCATGTCGTTGATATGGGAGCGAGTGAAGGAAGAGATCCCATTGAGGATTTCAAAGTTATCAACGAAGAATTAAAAGAATACAAATTAAAACTATTAGAGAAGCCGATGATTGTCGCTGCTAATAAGATGGATATCGATGGAGCAGAAGAGAATCTGAAAGCTTTCCAAAAAGCATATCCTGACTATGAGGTCTATCCGATTACCGCCTTGGCCCAAGATGGTATCGATAAACTTGTTTATCGCTTGGCGGAAATTGTCAAAGAAAGTGCCGCTGTGGCCCTTACCTCAAGTGCGGATATCGAAGATAAAGAGTTTGTCTACGAATACAAGAAAGATGATGTTGGCTTTAAGATTGAACATCCGAAGAGCGATCTTTGGGTAATTACTGGCGAGAGAATTGAAAAACTCTACCATATGACTAATATTTCTGAAGACCAAGGTTTTATGTATCTCTTATCAACGATGCGTAAGATGGGTGTCGAAGATGAACTCGTACGAAGAGGAGTCAAAGAGGGAGATACTGTCCGCCTTTGCGACTTCGAATTCGAATATTATGAGTAGAGGAGGGGACGAAATGAAACTTTTAAAGATTATAAAGCGTTATAGTCGCAATCTAATCCTTCCTTTAATCGCGGTCGCAGTTTTAACAATTGGTTTAAACTACATTCGTAGTTTGATACCTCTATATATCAGTAAAGTCTTCGATATTTTAGATGGTACCAATGAATCAACACTACCTGGCTTTATCAACAATTTATTTGCTGGTCATGAAGTTGTTGATCAATTAATAATCGTCATGGTTTGTATTATGGTAACGGCCCTAGTTAGAGAGACAATTAATATTATTTCTGATTTGACAATTGCCTATACCTCAGAAGGTATCGGTTACAATATCCAAACCGATTTCTATAATCATGTCCAAGAATTACCCTATTCTTATTTAAATCACACAGAGACAGGTGATCTTATCCAAAGAAGCACCTCGGATATTAGTAGGGTTAAGATGTTTATCGGTCAATCGTTACCAATGATGTTGACAAACATTGTTCAAATCGTTATCTATGCTACCCAAATGCTCTTCATTGATGCAGAATTAGGTGGCATTCTCCTGTGTGGTTTACCAATTATATTGGTAATCTCAATTGTCTATCACAAGAAGATGAGCCCAACCTTCAGAAATATGGAGGAAAATGAAGGCCGTCTAACAACCGTTGTTCAAGAAAACTTAACTGGTATTCGTGTTGTTAAAGCTTTTGCTAACGAGAAAGAAGAAATCGATAAGTTTGATAAGACCATGACTGGCTATACCAGTATTTGGCGGAAGATGATGAATCGGATGTCCACCTATTGGGCTGTTTGTGACTGCTATTCTTACTCCTTAATGCTTTTAGCATTCGTCCTTGGTGTTCTTTTCATCATCAATGGTGAATTACAGTTATCCCAAGTCATCGGTATTTTCCTCTATGTCGAATACATTATGTGGCCGACAAGATCTTTAGGAAGATTGATCGGTGAGATGAGCAGAACCAATATCGCCTGCTCCCGTATCTTAGAAATCGTGGAGATGCAAACAGAATTTGAAGAGGCAAACGGCACTTTGAAGCCGGAAATCAAAGGTGATATCGTCTTCGAAAATGTCAGTTATCAGTTTGCGGATGCTTCAACCCCTACCATTCACGATTTAAATCTAAGCATCAAACATGGTGAAACTATTGCCTTATTAGGCAAAACCGGTGCTGGTAAGAGCACGATGGTTAGTATGCTTAATCGGATGCTTGAAGCCACAAATGGAACAATTAAGATTGATGGTGTCGATATTAAAGAAATCGATAAGAAATATCTACGTAAGAATGTTGGTATTGTTCTACAAGAACCTTTCTTGTTCTCAACGACAATCGCGGAAAATATCGGCATTATTCAAGAAAAAGCGGATGAGAATATCATCAAAGAAGTCTCGGATATTGCCTCAGTTAGAAGCGATATTGAGAAATTCGATTCTGGCTTTGAAACCATAGTCGGTGAACGTGGTGTCACCCTTTCTGGTGGTCAGAAACAGAGAATTTCAATTGCGAGAACCTTAGTTGAACGCAAACCAATTTTGGTTTTTGATGACTCTTTAAGTGCGGTTGATACCGAAACCGATGTCAGAATCCGTAAAGCTTTAAAAGAAAGACAAGCGGAAGCGACAACCATTATCATCACCCATCGTATTTCAACAGCTATGGATGCGGACCGCATTGTTGTCATCGAAGATGGAACCATCAGTGAAGTCGGTACCTTTGATGAACTTGTCCATAAGGAAGGATTACTCAAAAACATTTGGGAAATTCAGAACTATTTTGAAGATGGAAAGGATGGTGAGCAGTAATGAACGAAGAATTTGATGATCTCAGTCTTAAGAATAAGATTGACCATAAGATTTGGCGCAAAGTCTTTTCCTACGTCTGGCCCTATAAGAAGTATATTTTCTTAGCCTTGATTGGTGTTATTGCAACCGCCCTTTTAGAAACCTTAATTGTTGAAAGAATTTCCCAATCTGGTATCCAGCGCTTTGTTGAAAGCGGAGAAGGTTTCGATCAGCAGGCCTTTATTTGGTTTGTTGCTGGTATGTTTGGCTTAATTGTCTTAGAAGCCATCGGCGTCAAAGTCTTTATCAATAGTTGCTCGCGCCTAGAATTAAATATGTATAAGGATTTAACGCGCAAAACATATGAACATTTACAAGGTTTATCCTATGCCTTCTTCGATAAATACTCAGTAGGCTGGCTTTTAGCCCGTGTAACAAGCGATACGGCTAGGGTCGGGGAAATAATCTCCTGGGGCCTTGTTGACGTCGTCTGGGCCTTCTTTAAGCTAGTTTTCATTCTCATCTTTATGATGCGTTACAGTGTGAAACTCGCCATTGTTATGTTGATTGTTGTTCCAATCATCCTCGCGATTTCAATTCCTTTCAGAAAAGTAATCGTTAAATACTTCTGGCGGGTTAGAAAGATTAACTCCCAAGTTACTTCTTCTTTAAATGAAGGTATCATGGGTGCTAAGACTTCTAAGTCTTTAGTCTTAGAAGAAAAAAGCCTTAAGAAATTCGCGGGTATTGCGAATAACTATCGCAGAACTTCGATTAGAGCATCTTTAGTAACCTCTTTCTATTACCAATCAGTAGCGATTGTCGCCGCTTTTGGTATCGCGGTTATGTGTTACTATGGTGGCTTTAATGCCTATATGGGCAATATTGAAGTCGGTGTTCTCTTTATGTTCATTTCCTATACCACGATGTTCTTTGAACCCGTATTAAGCATCGCCCGTATTACTAACCAGATGAAACAAGCCCAAGTCTCAGCTGAGAGAATATTTAACCTCTTAGCAGTCGAGACCGAGATTCCTGATCGCCCTGATGTCATCGAGAAATACGGGGACTATGAGAACCCTAAGAAAGAGAACTGGGAACCTTTAAATGGCGATATCGAATTTAAACATGTTTCCTTTGCCTATACCGGAACTAATAAAGTTGTCTTAAAAGACTTTAACCTAAAGGTTAAAAGTGGCATGACAGTTGCTTTAGTTGGTGAGACAGGTGCTGGCAAATCAACCATTGTTAATCTCTTGTGTCGTTTCTATGAGCCGACAGAAGGAACAATTGAAATCGATGGTCACAACTATCAAGATCGTTCAACAGGTTGGCTCCATAGCAATCTCGGCTATGTCATGCAGACGCCACATTTATTCAGTGGCACAATTAAAGAAAACATTCGTTATGGTAACAGAAATGCCAGCGATGAAGAAATTGTTAACGCGGCCAAAGCTGCCAATGCTCATGATTTCATCATGCAATTAGAAAAAGGCTACGATACCGAAGTCGGTGAGGGTGGTAATAGACTCTCCCAAGGTCAAAAACAATTAATCTCTTTTGCTAGAGCCATTGTTGCCAATCCTCGTATCTTAGTTTTAGATGAAGCAACCAGTTCTATCGATACAGAAACTGAAGTCGTAATTCAACGCGCTATTAAGAATATTCTTGCTAATAGAACATCATTTGTTATCGCGCACCGCCTATCTACTATCACCAATTCCGATTTAATCTTAGTAATTCGTGATGGCAAGATTACCGAAAGCGGTACCCATAAAGAACTATTGGCTCTTAAAGGCTATTATTATAGCCTCTATACAAATCAATTCATTGAGGATAAAATGAAAGAGATGAATATCATCGCTTAAGGAGAAAACATGGAATTAAAGAAATATTTAGACGAAATAGTAACTTTCCTTAAAGAATACAAAGAACAAGCCCATGCGGACGGCTATATTTTAGGCGTGTCGGGGGGTATTGATTCTGCAGTCTGTGCTTTTCTTATTAAAAAGGCTTGTGGTGATAACTGTTTGGGTCTAATTTTACCATGCTATTCCCAAGAAGAAGATGCCTTTGATGCAGCTTTGGTATGTCAAGCCGCTAATCTAGACTTTAAGACTGTAAGTCTTAATGAGACATATGACGAGATTTATAAGTCAATAATTAGTAGTTTTAAAGTAGAAAATAGTAGTTCAAAAGTCGAGATGGCTTTAGCAAATACTAAGGTTAGATTAAGGATGACTACTCTATACGCAGTTGGTCAGATGAAAAACTATTTGGTTGTTGGGACTGACAACATGGGCGAACATTATACAGGTTACTTTACCAAACATGGTGACGGTGCTTGTGATGTCTTACCTTTGGTCCAATTAACCAAAGGAGAGGTCTTTGAAGCTGGACGCATCCTAGGAGTTCCTGAAAGGGTGCTTAACCGCCGTCCGACTGCGGGATTGATTGCAAACACCTATGATGAGGACGAATTAGGGGTGTCTTATCCGGAATTAGATGCTTTCTTGCTCGGAAACCCAATTGATCCTAAAAAAGAGGAGCGAATTGCGATTTTGCATCGAAATAGTGAACATAAGCGCAAACCTGCAGCCACTCCCAAAGAGTTCAAACGTTAAAAATTATGCTTTGACAATAGTCAAGGCATTTTTTTTGTGCTATCATTATAAAAGACTTAGTTAGGAGGCTACTTATGATTGACTATATCATCGGTTATGTTCGCGAGGTTAATCTCAATAGCATCGTTGTTGAATGCTCAGATATTGGCTACCATATCACCGTTGCTAATCCCACTGGCTTCAATCGCGATGAATTGACCAAGATTTATACCTATTTACAAGTAAAAGAAGATGCTTTTGTTCTCTATGGTTTTAAGAGTAGAGACGAGAAGCGCATGTTTTTAAAGTTAATTGAAGTTGCTGGCTTAGGTCCTAAGACGGTTATTGGTATGTTTGCTAATATCACCGTCCAACAATTAGTCCAAGCTATCGAGACCAGCAATACCGCCTTCCTAAAGAAATTACCAGGAATCGGCCCTAAAGCCGCCCAACAAATTATCTTAGACCTCAAGGGTAAATTAGTCTTAGATCCCGATCAGGGTTCAGTTGCGACCGCCAAAATTAATCCGCAACTACAAGAAGCTCGTGATGCCTTGAAGTCCTTAGGATTCAAAGCCTCAGAAATCGATAATGTCTTGAGCAAAATCAGCGTTGTTGACGCTTCAACTGAGGAATATTTAAAGCAAGCTTTAAAAATGCTTGGTAAACAGAAGTCATACTAAAGGAGAAACTACATGGAAGAAAGACTAGTAAGTGGTGCTTTTGATCGTTTTAACGACAGTGAAGAATTATCCTTAAGACCAAAGAATTTACAAGAATATGTTGGTCAAGAAGCTAATAAAGAAAATCTTGATATCTTTATGCGTGCCGCCCGTTCCCGCAACGAGGCCCTTGACCATGTTTTATTATATGGCCCACCAGGATTAGGTAAAACAACCTTGGCCCATGTCATTGCCAACGAAATGGGCGGGCAGATTAGAGTTGTCAGTGGCCCGACCATTGAAAAAACTGGTGATTTAGCATCAATTCTCACAACTTTATCACCTGGTGACATTCTCTTTATCGATGAAATCCATCGCTTACCTCGCGTTGTCGAGGAATTGTTATATTCAGCGATGGAAGATTATTCGATTACCATCGTTGTTGGTAAAGATGCTGGTGCCCATTCAATCTCACTTGATTTGCCACCTTTCACTTTAGTAGGGGCAACCACAAGAGCAGGTGATTTGTCCGCGCCCTTAAGAGATCGCTTTGGAATCACTTTAAAACTTGAATATTATTCCCAAAATGAAATCGCCCAAATCGTAAGAAGAACAAGCAAAGTTTTTGCCTGTCCTATCGAAGAAAGTGCGGTCAAAGAGATCTCATCCCGTAGCAGAGGAACACCCCGTGTTGCCAATCGCTTATTCAAACGGATAAGAGACTTCGCAACCGTTAAAAATGCCGGCTCAATATCTTTAGATATTGCTAAGAACGCTTTAGATGCCTTAAAAGTTGATTCTTTAGGTTTAGATAATATGGATATTCGTTACTTAAAAGGTATCATTGTCCGCTTCAAAGGCGGTCCAGTTGGATTGGAAGCCATCTCCGCAGCTATCGGCGAAGAAGTAATGACTTTAGAAGATGTCTGTGAGCCATATCTATTACAGATAGGGATGATTAACCGGACACCGAGGGGCAGAGTAGCAACCGAAAAGGCCTATGCCCATCTAAAGATGCCATACCAAGGGACCTTGTTATAGGTCTCTTTTTTTACTAAAGCAAACATTTATTAATGTTTTTTATTCAATTTTTATTGAATTTTAACAGATTTAGTGATAAAGTAGAAAAGCGATGTTATTTTAACATGTGTTTTATCTTTGTTTAAAACAAAGAGAAAGTTATAAAAAACGGAGGGTTACGATGCGTAGATTAATTGCTTTTATAAGTTTAGCAGTTGCCATGTTGATTGTTGCCATTGTGGGCATTCCCACATTGCGGAACAATATCAATGCGGGAACTGAATTTGAAGGAGGATATGACATCCTCTATAAGGTCACCAATTCCGATGGTGTCAGTTATCAAGGAAACGCCTTGAAAACTGTTATGAATAAGGCGACTTCCAATATCAATAATCGTTTGAACATGCTTGATATCTCCTATCCCCAAGTCTCAGTGGAAAACGATGAATATCTAAGAGTCACTGTTCCAGCGAAAAACGAAACTGAATTAACACAAATTCGTTATACATTGATGAACAATGCCAAGATTACTCTAAGAGATAATCAAAACAACTTACTTGCTAATGGTGAAGATGTTTTAGATTCTGTTACCTTGGCCTATAACAACGATACCCCTTATATCGGCGTCAAAATCAAAGATTACGAAAAATTCAAGGAAATTACTTCTTTACAAGCTCAAAAGTACACTGGTCAAGAGAACGATACCTCTTCAGTCATCGCCTTCTGGCTCGGCTTTGAAGAAAGTTTCCCCGAAGCTTTAGCAGATGAACTCGGCTATGATGGTGATAGCATTGATAACACAAGTTATCCCTATACCCAATGGAAATTATTAGCAGCTATTGTTATCGATTCAGCGATTGAAGAAGATTTCACAGCTAGGGGTTCCTTTAGCCAAAGCAATCTCAAAGTTTTAAATAGTATTCTCGCAACTGATCCTGTCAACTTCGTTATGAACGAAGAATACCACTCTGAACACGGAAGTTTGATGAATTCTAACATCCCAACAATGGCTGTTTTAGCCGCTGTTATCGGTTTAGCAATCATCGGTATACTCATGATTATCAGTTACCGCTTTGCCGGTGTTGTCTCCCTCTTATCAATCCTCTTAAATACCATTGTCATTATCGTTGCCTATAACTTAATCGGTGGATTATTCGGCACCGATACCATCGTTGCCATTGTCATCGGAGTAGGGTTAGCTGTCAATGCCAATGTCGTTCTCATCGAACGGATTAAGGATGAAATTAGAAAAGGTAAGACCCTTGCGAGATCCTACAACGAAGGTTCTCGTAAATCAGTCTCAACCATTATTGATACCACCGTTTTAGTAACTATCGCATCTCTTGTTATCTTCTTAATCGGTAACCAAATCGTTAAGAGTTTCGCGGCGGTTATGATTATCTCTCAAGTCTCGATTATCATCATCGTTGTCTTATTGACAAGATTGCTTCTCTCCCTCATCTGCCATTCTTCCAAATTCGTTGGTAAGACCGGCTGGTTCGGAGTAAAGAAAGATGAAATTGAAGATTTGAATAACCTTGCTGAACACACCAAGAAATCCATCTTTGATAAAGTTAACTTTATCATTAATTGGAAGAAAGTGTTCTCTGTCTCCGCTGCCATCCTCCTAGTGGGCTTAGTTGTTGGTCTTGTTTGCCAATTTGCAAGCGGTTCCTTCTTCAATTACGATTCCCAAATCAGTAATGGTACAAGAGTTTACTATCGGACTGTTGATCCTAAATTCTCAACCAAAGAAGGCGTTATCGAATTCTTCAGCGATGATGCTTATGCTGGTAAGAAACCAAACAGTGTCACCATTGGCACTTCAACCATTACCTTTACCGATAGTCAACTTGTCGATTATAAAGATACCTTTGCTAACTACGGACTCGATACTGATAGCGTCAGTCGCAATCGGGTCACCGTTTACAATGTTACCGTTATCTTCAATTCGGAATTAAATGCCAACGCGAGAGAAGCTATCAACAATTACTTCGAAGCTGAAGCAAATGCCTTCTATAATGAAGATAATGAAATCGAATTATACAAAACAAATTATAGTTTAGCTTCTTATCAGGCTTATAGTGCTGGTAAGACTGCTATTGTTGCTACTATTGCCTTTGTTGTCTTATTAGTAGCAAGTTCTATCTATTTAGCAATTCGTTTCAGCTGGTCCTATGCCATTGCAGGCGTCATCACTTTATTACACAATGGTCTCATTCTCTTAGCCATTCTTGCGATTACAAGATTAAGCTTCAGTATCAGCACCATTGCGATCGTTCTCGCTGGTACCTTATTATCTATCAATAACATCGTTATTGTCTTCGATCAATTAAGAGAAAATATCAGTGAAGCCAAGGTCAGTTGGACTGTCGAAACTAGAAGAGAGTTCTTCAATCGGGCTTTACAAGAAACCATGTATGGCCAACTCTTTACCGCCATCGCGGTTTTCGCCACGATTGTCTGCTTATTTATCTTCTGTGGCGTTTCCGTCTTACCACTTGCTTTAACCTTATTATTCGGTTTACTAGCCAGTGCTTTCGGCTGCTACTTCCTACTTTCCCACCTCTGGGTCCACTTCGATACCAGAATCGCGGTTAGAAAAGCCAACCGTAAGGCCAATAGAAAGCCTAGAGTTAAAGAAAAAGACGAAGTCGAGGAATATATCTTCTTCGGCGTAAACGATTAATTAAAGACTTAAAAACAAATGACGCACTCACTCGGAGTGCGTTTTCCTTCTAAGGAGTGAAAGTGAGGTGACACCTTGGATGGATAAGAATGTTAAATCAATCGACGAGGTGTTACAGGTTGCGAAGACCTATCTCACTCGCGAGGAGAGTATCAATCTCATTTTAAAGGCTTACGATTTCGCATCTAAAGCCCACGAAGGCCAATTTAGAAAGACCGGTGAACCATATGTGGTTCACGTCATTAATGTGGCCTATATTTTAGCGACCCTTCAAGCTGGTCCCCAAACCATTGCCGCAGGTCTTTTACACGATGTCATCGAAGACTGTGGAGTCACTTATGATCAATTAAAAGAAGACTTCACCGTGGAAATTGCGGATATGGTCAATGCCGTTACCAAAGTCGGTCGCTTACAGACAGGTAGCAATGAAGAATTCGAAGCAGAAAACCATCGGAAAATCTTTATCGCGATGGCCAAAGACATTCGGGTTATCATTATTAAACTCGCGGATAGACTCCATAACATGCGAACTTTACATGGCCACAGTCCTGAAGGTCAGAAGCGAATTGCGAGAGAAACCTTACAGGTTTATGCCCCAATTGCTCACCGCCTTGGTATCAATACCGTTAAGAGTGAACTCGAGGACTTATCTTTAAAATATCTTGAACCTGAGAAATATGTCATTATCAAAAACTTGCTCGCCAAAAAAGAAGAGGCCCGTAAGGCCACTTTACAAGCGATGTCTGATAAGATTTTAAAGCTCTTAGATCAATACGATATTCCTCATAAATTATCGGGTCGAGTTAAGAGCATTTATAGCATCTATAAGAAGATGTATGTCGGTGGCAAAATGTTCGATGAAATCTATGATTTACAGGCTTTGAGAGTGGTGACTGATACCATTCCTCACTGTTATGAAATCTTAGGTTATATCCACGCGAGTTACCGGCCAATTCCAGGTCGATTCAAAGACTATGTCGCGATGCCTAAACCTAACCTCTATCAATCTCTCCATACAACCATTGTCAGTGAAGATGGCGGTATCTTTGAAATCCAAATCAGGACCAAAGAAATGGATGAAATCGCGGAAACAGGTGTTGCTGCCCACTGGCGTTATAAAGAAAACACCAACTACAACTCCAAAGAAGAACAAAAAGAGATTGAGGAACAACTCCACTGGTTTAGAGAACTCGTCTCAATCAGTGATGAACAAGCTGAAATCAATGCCAAAGAATATATGGCCTCGCTTCAACAAGATATCTTTGAAGCCAATGTCTATGTCTTGACACCTAAGGGTAGGGTAATTGACCTTCCTAAAGGTTCAACTCCAGTTGATTTCGCTTATCGTATCCATACTCAAGTTGGTCATAACACCATCGGTGCTACAGTCAATGGTATTTTGGTTCCCCTTAATACCGAACTTAAGACTGGCGATGTCTGCGACATCAGAACTAGCAAAACACCCCAACTTCCAAACGAAGACTGGTTGAAATTTGTTAAGACAACTGGTGCCCGTAACAACATCAAAAAAGCGATTGCGAAGAACAATCTCACCCAACGTCGGGATGAGATTATTGAAGATGGTAGACAACTCGTTGAAAACGCGCTTAGAAATGATAAGAAACTCAATTACCATGAAGCCATTAAGAAGATTGAAGATAAGAAATTCTTGGCCGAGATGAATGTCGATAGCCTCCAAGCTTTATATATCGCGATTGCCACTAAGGCTAATAACATCAGTACCTTGTTATCGCATTTGCGTTCCGAAGATAGGAGTTTAGAAAACCAATTCTTCTCCAAGAAGAAAGTTGCTGAAAATACCTCGGGAATTATTGTTCCTGGCATCGATTCAGTGGCCATTACTTTCTCCCAATGCTGCTCACCAATTCCGGGTGATGAAATCGTGGGTTATATCTCTAAAGGAAAGGGGATTAAAGTCCACCGCAAGGACTGTCATAATGTCCGTAAAGAATCGACTAGATTGATTAATATCGAATGGGATTATGATTACATCGAAAAGAACCCATCTCTATATTATGCGGATATCCAATTAGTCGCTTCCGATTATCCCCAACTTATGACCAGTGTTATCAACCAGCTCGCAATTCAAAAAGTTGAGATAACATCTGTTAATGTTACCAAACACCCTTCGACTATGACCGCGGTCTTAAACCTTTGTATCAGGGTTAATGACCACAACCATTTAATCGAGGTTATGAACTCCTTGAATACCAATATTTCGGGTCTAATCAAGGTCGAAAGACAAACAAAATCCTAATAAAAACGCCGTTTGGCGTTTTTTTATTGACTTTATGCGTCTACGCGTGTGATAATAAAACCGAAATCCGTTGATTAAGAAAAAGTAAGAGGACTCTGTTAAGCGACAGTTGGATAGTGTAAGGACTGCTGAGAAGACTTACTTCAGACACTTAGGAGGACGAATAGAGATATTTGCGGTAGTGCGTTATAGCTAAGAGAGCATAGATATTTATATCTATGAATTAGGATGGTACCGCGATATTTCGTTCCTAAGCCATCTTTTTTATTTTCTAGGAGGTATTAATATGAATCAAAAACCAAAAGGAACTAGAGACTTTTTACCCGAAGACACTTTGAAATTACAAATTGTCGAAACTTTATTTAAACAAGTAGTTGAGACCTCTTGTTATCGAGAAGTGAGAACACCGATGTTTGAACACACCGAAGTTTTCGCCCGTTCTTCCGGTGAGGGTAGTGATATTGTTAACAAGGAGATGTACACCTTCCTTGATCGAGGAAATAGGTCTATTTCTTTAAAACCTGAAGGTACAGCTGGTGTTATTAGAGCCTTTGTTGAGAACAAGGCCTATGCTAATCCTGATTTACCAATTCGTTATTACTATATCGCCCCCAATTTCCGTTATGAAAGACCACAAGCCGGTCGGTTTAGACAATTCAGTCAATTGGGCGTTGAATGTTTAGGCATTCGCTCCCCATACCTAGATTGTGAAGTCATCTTATTGGCCTTGGATTTACTCGCATCCGTCGGCTTAAACGATGTGGAATTAAAGATTAATACCATCGGTGATACCAAGTCGAGAGAAAACTATAAAGAAGCCCTCAGAGAATATTTCAAACCATATCTCGATGAACTCTGTTCGGATTGTAAAGTCCGTTACGAGAAGAACCCCTTACGGATTTTAGATTGTAAAGTTGATGTCAATCATCCCGCGTTGAAAGATTATCCGAAAATTAAGGATTATCTCTCCGGTGAATCGAAAGAATATTTCCAAAAAGTTCTTGATATTCTCGATAGTTTTGAAATCAAATACACTGTTGATGATAAACTTGTTAGAGGTTTAGATTACTACAATGATACCGTCTTTGAAATCTACGCCAAATCACCATCAGGAACCGATTATGGTGCTATCCTAGCCGGTGGTAGATATGATGGTCTTGTCAAACAATTTGAAGGACCAGATATGCCTGCCTTTGGCTTTGGCTGTGGTATTGATCGCATTGTCGCCATCTTAGAAGAAGAACATTTCTTTGATCAATATCAAGATTCGATAACTGCCTATGTCATGCCTTTAGAAGAAAGCGCCTTCTCATATGCCTTCTTCATTGAGAATTTCTTAAGATTAAACGGCTTCGATGCGGAAATCGATTATCAGAATAGATCAATCAAGTCCCAATTCAAGACCGTTGACCGCAAAAAAGCAATGTTTGCCTTATTAGTAGGGTCAACTGAACATGAAAGTCAGACGGTTACTGTTAAAATCAATGCTACTAAGGAACAAAAGATTGTGCCCTTAGATCAATTATTAGATTTTATGCATCATTCGATGCATGAATTACAACACCATAACCACGGTGGTTGCTGCCACGAAGATGGTCATGACTGCTGCTGCCATCACCATGACGAGGAGGAATAAATATGTATAGAAGTCATACTAACGGCGAACTTCGCCGGGAACATATCGGTCAAAAAGTCGAATTAGTCGGCTGGGTTGCCAAGAAAAGAAATCTTGGTGGTTTAGTCTTTATCGATTTAAGAGACCGTAAAGGTATCACCCAAATCGTCTTAAGAGATGAATTTGAAGAAAAAGCTAAAGAAATCCATAACGAATATGTTTTACATATTCATGGTGAAGTCGTCTTAAGAGAAAGCATCAATAAGGAACTACCAACTGGTGAGATTGAGGTCATCGTTTCCGATTTAGAAATCTTAAATGTGGCCAATACCACACCTTTAATCATCGCGGACAAGACCGATGCTTTAGAAGATACCAGACTCAAATATAGATATCTCGATTTAAGAAGACCGGTGATGCAACAAAAACTCTTTAAAAGACATAAGATTACGAGATCTTTCCGTAATTACTTAGATAATCTCGACTTTGTCGAGGTTGAGACACCAGTCTTAACAAGCACCACACCGGAAGGTGCAAGAGACTATCTTGTTCCATCCCGTTTAAATCCTGGTCGTTTCTATGCTTTACCACAATCACCACAACTATTTAAACAATTATTGATGATTGCCGGTTTTGAGAAATATTACCAAGTTGCTCGTTGCTTTAGAGATGAAGATGGTAGAAGCGATAGACAACCAGACTTCACCAAATTAGACATAGAAGTCTCCTTTATGAATGAGAATGAAGTCATGGATCTAGTCGAGAAGATGATGATTACCATGTTTAAAGAGGTTGAAAACTACGAAGTTAAATACCCGATTAGAAAACTCTCTTATAAAGAAGCTATGAGCCGCTATGGAAGCGATAAACCGGATACCAGAATCAGCTTCGAATTAGTCGATGTTACTGAAGTCTTTAAAGCTAATGCTTTAGAGTTCCTTAAAAATAAACAAATTAAGGCTCTGAACGCTAAGAATTTAGGTGACAAGGTAAGTCGTAAGGATATCGATGCTTTAAGCGAAATAGCCAAGAAAAACGGTGCTAAACAGCTAATGTGGTTTAGATATAACGATAATACCTTCTCCGGTTCTTTAGTTAAGAATATGAGCGAAGAAGAATTAGGCTTATTAAAAGAAATAGTTAAAGCCGAAAACAACGACCTTATCTTCATGGTCGCTGATGAATTATTTGAACATGTCTGTAATCCACTAGGTCAGGTTAGACTCCAATTAGGTAAACGCTTTGAAGCTGATAAACTAACTGGTTATGACTTGTTATGGATTGTTGACTTCCCAATGTTTGAATATACCGATGATGATGGCTTAACACCCGCCCATCACCCCTTTACAAGACCATATGATGAAGACTTACCACTTCTTGATACCGATCCAATTAAGGTTAGAAGCCACCACTACGATTTAGTCTTAAACGGCTATGAATTGGGTAGTGGTTCCTTAAGAATCTATGATCAAAAAGTCCAAGAAAAAGTCTTTGAAATTATCGGTTTAACGGAAGAGCAGATTAGAGGTAGATTCGGCTACTTTATCGATGCCTTCCAATATGGTACACCGCCACATGCGGGTATCGGTTTAGGTCTTGATCGAATCGCAATGATTCTCACTGGTAGTGAATCTATCCGTGATGTCATCGCCTTCCCAAAGAATGCCTCGGCCGTCTGTCCAATGACAAATGCCCCAACTAAGGCGAATGAGGAACAATTAGAAGAACTTCATATCGAGGTTAAAGAATAATGAAAGTAGGCCTTATATCTTTAGGTTGTGCCAAGAATCTCGTCGATTCCGAGATGATGCTCGGTCGCCTAAGAAGTTATGGTTTTGAGATTACCGCGGATGGTCAAGCCGCGGATTTAATCATTATCAATACCTGTGGCTTTATCCTAAGTGCCAAAGAAGAAGCGATAAGCACCATCTTAGAGATGGTTAATCATATAAGGCCAGAGCAGAGATTAGTCGTGACTGGTTGCTTTGCAACCCGCTACTATAATGAACTCATTCCTGAACTCCCAGAAGTAGACCGCTTTATAAGCATTGATGAATATGACCACTTTGGTGATATCATCATGGAACTTATGGGCGAAGAGAAGAAAGAAAAGGGAGCTTTAGATTTCCATTATCGGATTCAATCCACCCCTAAATACACTTCCTACGTCCGTATTGCCGATGGCTGCAACAATCGCTGTGCTTACTGTGCAATTCCCCTAATACGGGGAAATATGGTTTCTAGGCCCCAAAAAGACATTGTTAAAGAATGCCAAGAGTGGATTGAAAAAGGAATTAAGGAATTGGTCTTAATCGCTCAAGATACCACTAAATACGGCCAAGACACCGGTGAATGTATTGAAGACCTCTTAGAAGAGATTTTAAAGCTTGATGGTTTATATATGGTTCGCCTTCTTTATCTCTATCCCGATGAGATCAGTGAGCGCTTATTAAATATCTTTAAAGATAATCCTAAACTCGCCCCTTATTTTGATATACCCATCCAACATGCTTCCGATAAGATTTTAAAAGCGATGAATCGGAGGGGTAGTCAAGAAGATATCAGACGAGTAATCAATAGGATTAGGGAATTGGTACCTAATGTTGTCGTGAGAACAACTATCTTAGTTGGTTTTCCGGGTGAAACCGATGAAGATTACCAAATCTTAGAAGATTTCGTTAAAGAAATGCGCTTTGAGCGCATGGGTGTCTTCACCTATTCTTTAGAAGAAGATACCGCTTCTTATGATATGGATAATCAAGTCGATGAAGATATCAAGAAAGAAAGATATGATAAGCTCATGAAGATTCAAATGAAGATTGCTTATGAGCGCAGTAAAGAAAAAATCGGCGAAATTTCCGAATGTTTCGTCGATGGTTATGATAAAAAGATGAAAAAATATAGATTGCGCAATTACGCCTTTTCTGGTGATGATGTCGATGGCTACATTTATGTTAGTAGTTCTCGTGATCTAGAAGTAGGCGATATTGTTAAAGTCAAAATTACTGGCAATTATATCTACGATTTACTCGGAGAGATAATTGAATAAAAAAAGACCCGTAGGTCTAAATAATGGTGCCGCCTCCCAGAATCGGACTGGGACCGGATCCTTACCATGGATCTGTTCTACCACTAAACTAAGGCGGCAGCGCTATCATATTGTAGCGTAATCACTACAAAGTGTCAATAATTTTTAAGAAGGAGAATTTAAAGATGGAGCAAATTCTAAATATCGGCCTTTCAAGTCCTATTATCAAAGAGATTAAGGACCTAAAAAGACACCCGAAATTAGATAAAGTTGTAGTTGAAGATTTAGCAGTCTTTACTTTTATGCTACAAGAGAAAAGACCTTTAGATGTTTTTATCTATGCTCCTGAACTCATCTATAGTGATGAAGCTAAGAAAGTCATTGAATATTATAGTAAGTGTGCCCCTTCTTATACAGTCTCCAAGAAGACATATCAAGCGATAGCCGAAAAGGATAATGCCACTGGTTTAATTGGCATCGTTCCTTTTAAATTTTATAATCTCAAAGATATTAATCCTACCGATTATGACTTTATCGTAGTCGCGGATAAACTAGAAAACCCCGGAAATCTCGGGACTTTATTAAGAACAATGGATGGAGCAGGGGCAAGCTTATTAATCAATGTCGATCCCATTGTTAATCTCACTTCACCTAAGCTTGTTGCTGCAAGCAGAGGAATGAATCTATTCATTAAGCAAGTTCGTTGCAGTTATGAAGAAGCCCAAAAGTTCTTATTAGATAATAAATATACCATATATCTAGGAGAACCAGATTTAGGTAAACCTTATAACACCTATGATTATCAAGGTAAAATAGCCTTAGTAGTCGGTGGTGAAAGATATGGTATTAACCCTTTATGGTATCAGCATGACCACCAAAAGGTTTTCATCCCGATGAGTGGGAAAATGGGCTGCTTAAATGTTTCGATTGCAGCCGCAATTTTAATTTACGAAGCGAAAGCAAAACGCACTAGCAAATAGGATTTGTTTTTGCTACAATTATAAAAAAGAGGTATAGCTGTAAAAATAATACAGAGGAGGCGGTTATTATGGCTACCCGTGAAGAACTATATTCATTATTAGGAAAATATCAAGAATTGAAACACACCCATCGCAAAAGAAATCAGGAATGCGATGATGAAGCACTACAATACTTCATTTGGCAGTGTAACGCTTTAGAAAGAAGCTCTTTAACCTTTGAACAAGTCAAAGATGTCTTAGCTTTCGGTGTCCGTAACGTCAGTGACAACAACAGAGAAGAATTAGAATGTGTTGGCTTACGCGAAGCGATGAAATACGTTAAGAAATTGGTCGATAACGATATCGATTTAACCGAAGAAGTTGTTAAAGAACTCCACACCTTACTCTATGTTGGAGCCAGTGAGGACTTTAAAGGTCAATATCGGACCGATTACATTACCATTCCTCATGCTCGTAATCTACCCCCAGTTAGACATATCTCTTACTACATGAATAAATTATTTGAAGAATATGATAACGAGATGAACAAGATGGATATCATCGAGAAGATCTCTATCTTCCACATCAAGTTTGAAAATATTCACCCCTTTACCGACGGTAATGGTCAAGTTGGCCGTTTAATCATTAACTACCAGTTAATGAGGGCCGGTTATCCTTTCATCGCCTTAAAGGTAAAAAACAAGAAAGAATACATTCATGCTTTCGAAGCTTACCACATGGAATTAAATGATCAGGAGATGTATCAATTGATTGTCGATGCCATTGCCGATGAGCTCGAGGCAAGAATCGAAATCCTTAATCAAGAAAATGAAAAATAGTGGTTTATAGCACTATTTTTTCGAAAGAGAGGAGACAATAAAATGAAGAAAATATTTCTAAGTCTAGTCGTTCTAGTCCTAGTCTCTTCGCTTTCTGGATGTTTAGTTGGCAAAAAGAAACCATACCTTAGTATAGTTAGCGGAACATTTGTCAGTGGAAGAAAAGAACAAGTATTATTGCAGGATATAATCGTCAATCAAATTATTTGTGAATTCAAAGAGATTGAATATAATGAAGAATTTGAAAATCCTATTATTTGTAAAACAACTGATAAAAAGTTTGCTATATATTTGACAATTGATAGTAATTACGAAGTCAAAGAAACTAAATGCAGATTTATTACTGGAATGACTAACCGGAGTGGTGATTCGTATGAGATGAACATTAGCATCGACTTGGAAAGTTTTAATATCAGTTTCGATTGTTACTTTATTTTTAGTTCTTGGATTGGTTTTGAAAATAAAATTGCCACTTTTAGTATCAATTCACCGCATAATATAACAAAAAATGGTGAGTCAATAACTAGAGATAACAAGCTAGGTCGAATAGGTTTTTCTTTATACACTCTTGAACAGGACCTTGCCTATAGAATCTTGGGCGATGATGTTTATGAAAAAAGTGCATAGCGAAAGAAAGGAGAAATAATATGGGAACATGCTTTGTGGTTATTAGCTTATTAATATCAATAACAAGTAAGAAAATAGCGGAATCCCGCTATTTTTTTATATTCAGTATAAAAAAACTTTATTCAAAAAAACGATTGTGTTATAATAACAAAGCATTTTAAAAAAGAAGGTGAATTGTTATGCAGATTCGTAATGTTGCTATCATCGCACACGTCGACCACGGAAAAACCACACTTGTTGACCAGTTATTGAGACAATCTGGTACTTTTCGGGAAAACGAGGAAGTTAGAAAGCGAGTCATGGATAGTAACGATATCGAACGCGAAAGAGGAATAACAATTCTCGCGAAAACAACCGCGATTAATTATAAAGATTATCGCATCAATATTCTCGATACTCCGGGACACGCCGATTTCGGTGGTGAAGTTGAAAGAATCATGAACATGGTTGATGGTGTTTTATTGGTTGTTGATGCCTATGAAGGCACCATGCCCCAGACTCGATTTGTCTTGAAGAAAGCCTTGGAAGCTCACGTTAAACCCGTCGTTGTTATCAACAAAGTTGATAGACCCCATGCTGACCCCCAAAAAGCGGTTGATGAAGTCTTAGAACTCTTCATCGAATTAGGGGCTGATGATGATCTTTTAGAATTCCCAGTTGTTTATTGTTCCGCCTTGAAAGGTACATCATCGTGGGATGCCGATCTTGATAGTCAAAAAGAGACTATGGATCCCATCTTCGATATGATTGTTAAATACATACCAGCACCTGAAGTTGAAAGCGAAGCACCACTTCAATTCCAACCCGCTTTATTAGACTACAATGACTATATCGGTCGTATCGGTATTGGTCGTATTAGCAAAGGCAAAATGAGAGTTAATGAAATTGTTTCTTGTTGCCGTTTAGATGGCTCCGTTAAACAATTTAGAATTCAAAAATTATATGGTTTTCTCGGTTTAAAACGGATTGAAGTCGAGGAGGCTCAAGCGGGTGATATCGTTGCCATTGGTGGCTTAGTTGATATCAATGTCGGTGAGACTATTTGTGATAATGATCACATCTTGCCACTTCCAACCCTCCATATCGATCCCCCAACCCTACAGATGACATTCGCAACTAACACCTCACCTTTCGCCGGTCTTGAAGGTAAATTCGTGACCGCCCGTAAGATTGAGGAGCGCTTATTTAAGGCAACTCAAACCGATGTCAGCTTAAAAGTTGAGCGGATTGAGAACAGCGAATCCTGGATTGTCTCCGGTCGGGGTGAATTACATCTATCCATTCTGATTGAAAATATGCGTCGAGAAGGCTTTGAACTCCAAGTATCCAAGCCCAAAGTAATTTTAAAAGAAGTCGATGGTGTCATCATGGAACCCTATGAAGACTTACAAATCGATGTTCCTGAAGAATACATGGGTGCGGTTATGGAAAGCCTTGGTCCAAGAGGAGCAGAGATTACCAATATGGTCAATGGCGAAACCCAAACTAGACTAAATTATGTTATCCCATCCCGTGGTTTATTAGGTTTCGCGACTGATTTCATGACCTTAACCAAAGGTTATGGTATTATGAGTCACACTTATAAAGAGTATCGAGAAAGAAAAGGTGCTACTGTTGGTAAGCGGAATATCGGTGTCTTAGTTGCCACTGAGACCGGTATGGCTACCCATTATGCGATTGAACAGGTGGAGAGTAGAGGTACTCTATTCATTGAACCAGGTCGTAAAGTCTATGAGGGTATGATTGTTGGTGAATGCGCCTATGATATGGATATCGCGGTCAATGTTGTTAAGACCAAGAACCTTACCAATATGCGTTCCGCCAGTAAAGATCACACCGTCGTCTTAAAAAGACCGCGCGTTTTCTCCTTAGAGATTGCTCTTGACTATATCAATGATGATGAACTAGTTGAGATTACACCTTTAGATTTCAGACTTAGAAAACTCATCTTAAATACCGTCGAACGGAAGAAGTTTGATAGCCACCAAAAGGAGGCCGAGAAGAATGAAAAGATTTAAGTACGATTGGTTAGTTTATGGCATTGTTGGCTTAATTTGCCTCGTGTTGGGCATTCTAATTATGCCACCAGTTGCGGTTATCAAAGCTGATAAGCTTATCTGCGGTTTAATTGCTTTGACCTTAATTGTCTATTTTGCTTTCTATGTTTATCGTAAATACGATAAAGTTAAGAAATTACCAACTGAGGTTCTAATTGTTACCATTATTCAATTCGTGGTCATTATTTATCTCATTACTGCCGCCATTTTATTAATCTTTGATATCAATATCATTGGTAACGGTTTAGTTAATCAAATCGGGCGTATTATCGGCATCTTGCTATGGTGTCACGGTTTGGTCAATATCATTGAAGAAGCCCATAATCGGAGCAGAGGACGCTTTGGATTCATCCAAATCTATATCTCGATTATCCTTATCTCCTTTGGTTGTTATTGTTTCTTCAATGTCAATATCACCCGGGAGACTATCATCTGGGTCCTATTCGGTATCTTGATGTGTGTCTTCTTATTAGGACTTATCTTCTTCTTTGTCTTTAAGCCAAAATTAAGCGAAGAGCAGAAGAGGGCAAAAGCTGCTAAGAAAGAAGAAAAACAAAGATTAAAAGCGGAGAAAGCCACTAAAGAAAACGAAAATAAAGAGTAGCATAGCTACTCTTTTTTATTAATCATTTTTTGCTCTAAAGATGAATTTAATCGGGCTGCCTTCAAAGCCAAAGGCTTCTCTTATCTGATTCTCTAGATAGCGTTTATAGCTGAAATGGAGGAAATCAGGATTGTTACAGAAGAAGACAATGGTTGGTGGTTTGATTCCAACTTGGTTGACATAATTAATCTTGATAATACCGCCATTAAAGGCAGCGGGTGGGTTAAATTGTTGGGCATCCATAATAACTTGATTGAGAATGCTTGTTTTAACGCGTTTAGTAGCGCCTTCATAAGCGAGATTAATCGCAGTAAATAAAGTCGAAATTCTACTCTTATTAAGGGCGGAAACATAGGCTACAGGTGCATAATCAATGAATTTGAATTCATTGCGAATCTTTTTGGTATAGTTAGCCATTGTTTTCTCATCTTTATCAACCGTATCCCATTTGTTAACGACGATGACGATTGCTTTATGGCTATCTAAGGCGTAACCAACGATGTTTTTATCCTGCTCTCTAATACCGGTTTCAGCATCGATGACGAGGAGAACAACATCAGCTTTATCAATAGCCATTAAGGCTCTTAGGGCACTATATTTATCAATCGCTTCATAGATACGGCCTCTTTTCTTAAGACCAGCGGTATCTATAACACGATAATTGATTTCATCTCTTCTAAAAGGTGTATCGATAGCATCCCTTGTTGTTCCTTCAATTTGGGAGACGATGACGCGTTCTTGATTGAGAATGGCATTGACTAAACTCGATTTACCAACATTAGGTCTACCGATTAAGCAGAATTTGATCTCATCACCTTCATTTTCCTCATCGAAAGTGGGGAGGTTTTTAATGATTTCATCTAAGACATCACCAATACCAATACCATGAACCGCACTGACAGGGATGGGGTCTCCTATTCCTAAGGAATAGAAATCATAAATACCATCTTTTAAATGGGTATCATCAACTTTGTTAGCGGCCAGGATAACCGGTTTTTTTGATTTTCTAAGGATAGTTGTTACCAATTTATCATCAGCGGTAACACCAGTCCTTGAATCAACAACAAAAACGATGACATCAGCTTCTTCGATTGCGATTTCCGCTTGCCATCTAATCTGTTCTTGGAAAGGCCGATTCTCAAGTTCAATACCGCCGGTATCGATGACATAGAATTCTCTTGTTAACCATCTCGCTTTCGCATAGAGACGATCACGGGTAATACCAGCTTCATCCGATACTATTGAGTAGCGTTCACCGATTAAACGGTTAAAGATTGTTGATTTACCAACATTAGGGCGGCCCACAATGGCTACTTTAGCTAAGCTCATGGACTTTCTCCTTAATAATGTTTAACAAACATTGAGTGGTTTCTTCGATATTCAGATCGGAGTTATCAATGATAATAGCATCTTTAGCGATGGTTAAAGGGGCGATAGGACGGGAAGAATCCGCTTTATCACGTCTAATCAAATCTTCTTTTAATTCTTCTAAAGTCATATCGCACATACCGCGTTTTTGATTTTCTAAAAAGCGTCTTTGGGCTCTGACATCATAAGATGCTGTTAAATAGAATTTAACATCGGCATTAGGAAAGACATTGCTTCCGATGTCTCTTCCATCTAAGATAACACCTCTACTACCTTTGGAAGCCATCCTTCTTTGTTCATCAACCATGTGGAAGCGAACAGAGCGATAAGCGCAGACAGTAGATACCCATTTGGTTACTTCAGTGTTTCTAATAACATCAGAGACATCTTTACCATTTAAATAAGACTTAGGACCATCGATTTCTACGCTTACTTTTTCGACGTATTTATCAATGGTTTTCTCATCTAAAGGATTGATATTGTTTTCTAATACGAAAAGGGTCATGCAGCGATACATGGCTCCGGTATCTAAATAATTATAATTGAGAATAGTGGCTAAATTCTTGGCGACAGTGCTTTTGCCACTGGCCGCTGGTCCATCAATTGCAATAATGATATTTCCCATAATTTCGCCCCCTCAAAACTATCTTATATCATAGCGTGAAATGGCATTTTTTTCAATATCCTTTATCTATTCTTGCTTTTAAAAGCAAAGATGATATAATATTTTTATACTAAACAGGAGGAACCAACAATGCCAGCAGTTAAAGTTTTAAAAGACAAATGCATCGCGTGTGGTCTTTGCACAGGTGTCGCTTCCCAAGTCTTTGTCATGGGTGATGATGGCTTAGCTGAAAATGTCCTCGGTGAAGAAGTCCCCGAAGATTTAATGGATTCTGTTAAAGAAGCCAAAGATGCCTGCCCAGTCCAAGCGATCGAAGTTGAATAATAAAATGAAAGGAATCCATTAGGATTCCTTTTTCTTTACAAAATTTAAGAGGCTTCGCAGTAGATAGAAAACGATAAACACCAGTGAATATTTTAAGATATTAAATGGTAATAATGGTAAGATATAACCATAGATGTAATCGTTCATGCTGAAGCCCATATCTAAGACCGCTTGATAAGTTGCAACTTTACCTAAGAAGTTAGATGGTGTTAGGAAGAAAAAGTTGAGTAGGGTCATAAAGATGGTGACAACAAAGATAGATGTAATACTGCTTAGAAGCAGTTTTTTATTTTCCGACTCTCGCCATTTTGGTATTAGATAAACTAATATCGTTAATAAGATGGGTAGGGCGAGAATAACAACCGCAAAGATCCACCAAGATGGTTGATAAAGGATAACCACAACCATTATCGCAATATCTAAGGCATAGAATACAATGTATAAAAGCCAGGATAATTTCTTATCATTTGCTTTGTTAATAAGGATGAACATTAAGCCACAGATAATTGAGGCACAGATAGCCGCAACCTCACCAAATATTAAAGTACCTTTAATAAAGAACCGTAATAAGGATCTAATAATTGCGATTAAGATAAGACCACCAGGACCTAAAGAATAGGCACCAATGAGAATAGGAATCTCGCTGAAATCAATGCTTAAATAGGATTGGAATGGTGTTGGTATCTCAATAAGCGCTAGAGCAAAGGCTAAAGCTGATAAGATGCCGCAGAGCACCAATTTGCGCGTGTCTTTTAGGAATTTGAACATAAGTATCACACTCCAATAAAAAAGTCCCACTTCGGGGACAACGCAAAAGAAAAAATCTTTCTTTCATCCAGACTGTAACTGTTGCCACTGGAATCTCACCAGTTCAGCCGAAGCACGCGGGGTTTACCGCCAGTAGGGAATTGCACCCATCCCTGAAGACATCTAGATTATAATATTATTTAGGGCGCATTTCAATATAATAATTGAAATATAGTAAAGTTTAGGTCTATAATTAATATAATCGATTTAGGATGGTGAGAATATGTTTATCACATTTGAAGGACCAGAAGGTAGTGGCAAGACCACAATTGCTAATATTGTTGTTAAAAGGCTCGAGGAATTAAAACTTCCTGTTATCTATACTAGGGAGCCCGGTGGCAGCCAAATCGCTGAACAAATCCGTAAAATCCTCTTAAAACGCAATAATACATCGATGGATAAACTCACCGAAGCTTTATTATTTGCAGCATCTCGTCGTCAACACCTCGTTGAAAAAGTTCTCCCCGCAATCGAAAAGGGTGAAGTCGTTATCTGTGATCGCTTCATCGATTCTTCACTAGCCTATCAAGGTTATGCTAGAGATATCGGTATCCAAAAGGTTATGGATATCAATCTTTTCGCCACTGAAGGCATGCTACCAGATCTAACCATCTATTTCGATATCGATTCCGAATTAGGCTTATCAAGAATTGATAAGGATAACAATCGGGAAGTCAATCGTTTAGATCTCGAACGCTTAGAGTTCCATAAATTAGTCCGTCAAGGCTATTTAGAGGTCCTTAAGCTCTATCCCAAGCGGATTGTGATGATTGATGCCTCCCGCTCAATTGAAGAGGTCAGCGAGGAAGTTTTAAACATTATTCTCGCGAAGATAAATAAATGAGAACTGAAGATTGGCTTAAGCAACAACAAGAAATCGCCTATAAAACCATTTATAATGGCTTTTTAAACGACCAAATAAATCATGCTTATTTATTAAGCGGTTCACCAGGTTCACCTCTCAAAGAGGTGGCTTTGTTTATCGCCCAATCTTTAGTCTGTGAAAAGCCATCACCTCTTGCCTGTGAAGAATGCTTATCCTGCACGCGGATTAAAAATAAGAGTTATGTCGACTTCCAATTCATAAATGAAGCGGGAATCAACATTAATAAAGATGTGATTGAGCAATTACAAGAAGATTTCTCCTTAACTGCTCTAGAAGAGAAAGGCAGAAAAATATATATCATCCATCTCATCGAGAAAGCTAATCCAACTGCGATGAATCGGTTGTTAAAGTTCTTAGAAGAACCAGAAGATGATATCTATGGTATTCTCACCACTGAAAACATTTCTAAGGTCTTACCAACCATTACATCCCGTTGTCAGGTGATTAGATTAAAGAAAAGGCCGGCAACGGAACTCGAAGCTGAATTAAACGAGGAAGGGTTGAGTAAAGATGATGCTTATATCTTATCAACCTTCAATAATTCCAAAGAAGAAGCTTTAGAAGTCTATGAACAGAAGAATTATAACGGCATCAAAGATCTCGCATATCAGAGTTTCGAAGTTCTCTTCAATGACCCTTTAAATATCAATTACTATGTTCAAACAGAGATTGAGCCTATCTTAAATGAACGCAATGATTGTGCTTTATATCTCAATATCTTAGAAGTTTATCTTAAAGAATTGTTCTATAAGCGAATTGACCGCTTATTGGAAAAACCATTCACAATTAATAAAATCGCGGAAAAATCATTGAAAATTCCTGAGATAATGGAGGAGGTCATGTTAGCGGAAGGACGTCTTGCCTATAACACAAACATTCCTCTATTACTCGATCAATTATATTACCAAATCGCCAAGAAAGGAGGCCTCATCTAATGGAAGAAAAAAGAATAGAAAGCCAAATAGCAGAAGGTCAAGTCTATACCGATGGATATTATGTCAGTGTTACTTTTCCTAACAGTCGTCCATATTATTTCCATACCTATAACGATACTTTAACTATCGGTACTAATGTCGTAGTTGAGACCATCCGTGGGGTGGAGATGGGTGTTATCAGTGGTCAAGCAAAGCCGGTATCTGAATTAAAGAGTGAAATACCTTTAAAGCCAGTTATTAGAATTGCTACCGAGATGGATGAAAGGGCCCATCAAGAGAATCTTGAAAGTGCGAAAAGCGCTTATAAAATCTGCGAAAGTAATATCTCTAAACTGGGTTTAGATATGAAGTTGCTACAAGCGGAATACACTTTAGATAAGCAGAAAGTAATCTTCTTATATATCGCCGATAATCGTGTAGACTTTAGAGAATTATTAAAAGAATTGGCTGCTGCTCTTCACTGTCGAATTGAATTAAGACAAATTGGTACCAGAGATAGATCCCGTTTAATCGGTGGTCTTGGTCCCTGTGGCTTACCGCTTTGTTGTAACACTTTTCTCGGTGAATTTGATGGCATATCCATCAATATGGCTAAGAATCAGTTCCTAGCCTTAAATATCCAGAAATTATCTGGACAATGTGGTAAATTACTGTGCTGTCTCAAATATGAAGATGATGACTACACCAAATTAAAAGAAGGCCTACCAAGAATTGGCTATAGACTCTTCTATGAAGGTGAGCAATATAAAATCACAAGTATCAATGTCTTAACCGGTGATGTTCGCATTGAAAATGCGGAGAACAGCCGTTTATTAACAGTTGATGAGATTAGACAAATCGTCAATAAGGCGAAGAGGGAAGAACATGAGTAGGGCTGTGTTATATGTGGTTGCCACACCGATTGGTAACTTAAATGAAATGACACCACGAGCCATTGAAGTCTTACAAAATGTGGCCTTTATTGCAAGTGAAGATACCCGCAATACCCGTAAGCTCTGTCAACACTTCAATATTTCGACACCTTTGGTGTCCTGCCATGAACACAACGAAAGTATTGAAGTTAAAAAGATTATTGAAGCTTTAGAAGATGGTAGGGATGTCGCCTTAGTAAGCGATGCTGGTTTTCCCGCAATCAGTGATCCAGGTCAATTAGTGGTCGCCAAGGTTATCGATGCCGGTTATAAAGTTGAAGTTATAAGCGGTCCCTGTGCCCTCATAAATGCCCTAGTAGGTTCAGGTCTACCAACCACTCATTTCTACTTCCATGGCTTTTTAAGCCATAAAGTGAGTGAAAAGCGGAAAGAATTGGATGAATTAAAAGAGAAAAATGAGACTCTAATCTTCTATGAATCCCCACATAGGATCAATGACACCTTGGACTTGATGATTAAGGCCTTTGGTCCGAGAAAAGCCTGTATCGCCCGTGAACTTACCAAGAAGTTTGAAGAATATATTCGCGGTACTTTAGAAAGCATCCGCGATGAAGTTATTAAACGGGGCGAGTTAAAAGGGGAAATGGTCATTGTTATCGAAGGTTCTCCGAAGATTGAAAGACCAACACTGACCAATTTTGAAATCGTTGATGAGGTCAATAAATTCATCAATGAAGGGTTAACAACCAAGGATGCGATTAAGAAGGTTGCTGACCTCTATAAAATCAGTAAAAACACGGTTTATCAACTTTTTCACCAGTAAAAGAAATATTTCTTTTAATCTAGAAGATGAATGTGTTATAGTAATAAAGGATTGTTTTTAAAAATAATTAGTTTTCAGGAGGTATATTATGAAATCATACGCGCCAAATGCGATTAAAAGCATTGCCTTATTCGGTCACCAAGGTAGTGGTAAAACCTCATTAGTTGAGGCCTTACTTAACCGCAGTGGCAATTTAAGTAAAAAGGGTAGTGTCGATGATGGTTCCACCGTTTCCGACTTTACCAAAGAAGAGAAGAGTGCGAAATTCTCCATTTACGCTTCTCTAGTTCCCGTTGAATACAACGATAAGAAGTATAACTTCTTAGATACACCCGGATTCTTCGATTTCGAAATGGAAGGCCATGAAGCCTTAAGAGTCGCAAGAAATGCTCTCATCGTTGTCGATGGTGTTAAAGGTGTTGAAGTTGGCTCAAGAAAAGCCTACCGCCAAGTAAGAAAGAATAATCTTCCCGCTGTTGTCTTTGTCAACAAGATGGATAAAGAAAACATCAAACTCGAAGAAGTCTTAGAAGAACTCAAGAAGAGTTTTGAGAAGAAAGCTATTCCTTTCACCTGGCCAATCGGTACTGCCAATAACCACCACGGCTATGTCCATATCGTAGATATGACAGCCTCTATCGATAATGTCGTTACCGACATTCCTGCTGAATATTTAGATCTCGCTACCGAATTACACGGTGAGATTGTTGAAGCTGCTGCTAACTATGATGAGGCCATCCTCGAGAAATATTTCGCCGAAGAACCAATCGAATTAGATGAATTAAGAGCTGCTTTAAAGAAAGCTGTTGAAAATGGTAGCTTAATCCCTGTTATTTTCGGTAGTGCAGCCTTAAATAGCGGTGTCAAAGGTTTATTGAACATCTGTGATGAATACCTACCTGCTGAAGACGTTGCTAAAGTTGCCTTTGAAGGCAATGAATTAATTGAAGATCCAGCCATTGATCCAAATGGACCATTCAAAGCCTTAGTCTTTAAGACCATGGTTGACCCCTTCGCTGGTAAGATCTCATTTATCAAAGTTTATAGTGGTTCCATCTCTAAAGATGACACCATCTTAAATGTCACCAAAGATGCCAAAGAAAGAATCAATAACATCTCCTTCATTAGAGGTAAAGAAGTTATCGAATCTTCAACCATTAGTGCCGGTGATATGGGCGTTATTACCAAAGTCGCATCCGTCGAAACCGGTGATAGCTTAAGTGATCCTGCTTCTCCAGTTACCTTTGTAGGTATGGAAAAGATGGAACCAACCATCTACTATGCCTTAGCCGTTAAGAATAAGAATGATGAAGGCAAAATCACTGATGCTTTAAGAAAAATTTGTTCTGAAGATTTATCCGTTGTCGCGGAGAGAAATGCGGAAACCAAACAATTATTAGTCGGTTGCCAAGGTCAATCCCAAATGGATATTATCGTCGAAAAACTCAAGAATATTTATAACATCGATGTCACATTAGGTACTGCGAAGATCTCCTATCGTGAAACCATTAAAGGTAAAGCCGATGTTGAAGGCCGTTATGTCAAACAATCCGGTGGTTCTGGTCAATACGGTGTTGTCAAAATTGAATTTGAACACTGCGATGATAAGGACTTCGAATTTGTCAATGACATCTTCGGTGGTGCGGTTCCAAGTAACTACATCCCAGCCGTTGAAAAGGGCTTACAAGAAGCTATGTTAACCGGTGTCTTAGGTGGTTTCCCAGTTATCGGTTTAAAAGCTCGTTTACACGATGGTAAATATCACCCAGTCGATTCATCCGAATTAGCTTTCAAGATGGCTGCTTCCTTAGCCTTCAAAGATGGCTGTGCCAAAGCAAAACCAACCTTACTCGAACCAATTATGGAAGTTAAGGTTGTCGGTCCAAATGAATTCATCGGTGATATCATGGGCGACTTAAGCAAACGTAGAGGCATCATCATGGGTATTGATCCCGTTGGTGAAGAACAATACATCACTGCTGAAGTTCCACAATCTGAGCTCCAAACCTATATCATTGACTTAAAGACAATGACCCAAGCTCAAGCGACCTTCACTATGAAGTTCATCCGTTACGATGAAGTTCCATCGAACTTAGTTGATAAGATTATCGCTGATAATAAAGCTGAATAAAAATTAAGCGGAGTGTCCCTCCGCTTTTTTTGTTGTATAATATAGATATGAATAAAAAGATTAGAGCAGTAGGAAGAATAGCTTTTACGCTTATTGAAATAGTGGTTTTTATCTTACTATTAGTCGATAGTATAAGCGACTTCATTCCTAGTCATGAACGCAATATATTGTGCTACGTTGCCGTCATTTTTGCAGCAATCAGCGCTTTTGTGTTCACTCCTAAAGACGAATACAAGTATAAGGGTTTCTTACTTTTATCCTATCTCTTTATAATTGCTGCTGATTACTTCTTATTATTTACAGATTCCGTGATTGGCATCTATATCTTTATTGGTGCCCAGATCTGTTTCCAACTCTTTATTAATAGAGTTAAATTATTCCCTTTGCTTTTGATTATTGAGGTTTTAGTTAGCGGTATCATGTGTTTAGTCATCTTTACCACCTCTCTCAAAGATAATTTTGATCTTCCTTTATCTATACCGGCTTTAGTTTATTATACCGCTCTAGTCTTTAATATCATCAGTTCCATTGTGGTATTCAGAAAGGAAAATAGCCTTAAATATCTTGTCACTTTAAGCCTTGTTTTTCTCTTCTTTTGTGATACGTCTATTGGTTTATCGAATATCACATCTATTTCCATCTTTAACGAGCTTATTTGGCTCTTTTACATCATCTGCCATATCCTGCTTGGAAACTATTTAACTTTAAAGTGCGAAAAAGAGATACTAAAACCCTAAAGTTGCTGTATAATAGATATATTATAGGAGGTCTTTAAACGTGAGTAGTAGCGGTAAATGGATCAGTGTCTGCAGCTTTAAACACAACGGTTTGGTTCATCGTCTCTGGAACCGCACTTTGGTTCTTTATGAAGATGAAGATTTTTTAGTTGTTGGCAATGATGATTCTACTGTTTATGAAGCTGATGGCCGCAGCTGGAAAGTTAAAGAGCCAGCTGTTACTTTCTTTTTTAAAAAACACTGGTATAACATCATCGCGATGTTAAGAGAAACAGGTATCCATTACTACTGTAATATCGCTTCTCCCTATACTAAACAAAATGATAATGTTATCTATGTCGATTACGACTTGGATTTGAGCATTAAGCCCAACCAACCCTTAAAGATCCTAGATGAAATCGAATATCAAAGACATCGTAAGGAATTAGGCTACAGCTTAGAAATCGACTACAAAATCAAAGAGGGAATGTATGATTTGATGGAACGTTATCAGAAGAAAGAATTCCCGTTCAAAGAAGAAAAAATCTTCGAATATTACAATACTTTTTTAAAATTAAAGAGTGAGGATTAACATGGAATTTGTCTATAAATGTCCGACTGAAGAAGTTACTACCAAACTTGCCATTAAACTAGCTAAATATCTAGGCGCTGGTGATGTATTATTGCTCGAAGGTAAGTTAGGTAGTGGTAAGACTTTCTTCGCCAAAGGACTGGGTAAAGGTTTAGAAATCAATGAGACTATCATTAGTCCCACCTTTAATATTGTTCGTTGCTATTTCAAGGGCAAAGTCCCCTTTTATCATATCGATGCTTATCGCTTAGAAGGTTTAAAACAAGATATCGGTCTAGATGAATATCTCGAAAGCGATGGTATCGCGCTTATCGAATGGCCAGAATTCATCGATTATATCCTTCCTAAAGAATATTTAGAAATCGATATCGAGATTACTGGTCCAACTTCCCGTAATTATCGCTTTGAAGCGATAGGAAAGCATTATGAAGACATATTGGAGGCTTTTAACAATGGCTAAACAGTTATTATTAGATACCACAGCCAAATATTTAGTTGTCGGTTTAAGCGATGAAAATAAAGTCTTAGAAAAGATTCAATATGTCGCCTGGCAAAGACAATCAGAATTCACAATTCAAGAAGTGAAGAACATCTTGGATAAAACGGGCAGTGATATAAATGAGATTAAACGGATTGTCGTTAGCAATGGTCCTGGTTCCTATACCGGTATTAGGATTGCTTTAACAATCGCAAAAATATTAGGTTTCTGCCTCGATATTCCGGTTTGTGTTCTCTCATCTTTACAGACGATTGCCGGTGCTAAAGGTAAGAAAATATCTTTAATAGATGCTCGTTCAAAAAGGTCTTATATCGGTATCTATGAAGAGGGCAAAGCCATCATTAAAGATCAAGTCTTGCCTATCGATGATATCCAAAAACTAATCAAGAAATATCCCGATTATGAATTAGTAGGTGATACTTTCTTGTTGGGAATTGAAAACAAAGATATCGACTATGTCTATAATATGTTTGAATTAAGCAGGATTGTTGAAGATTATCCCAATATTGATGCGTTGGTACCAGTCTACCTCAAGGAGGCTCTATGATTATTCGTTTGATGAAAGAAGAAGATGTCTCCTATATCGCTATTTTGGAGCAGAGACTATATAAGAATCCTTGGGATGAGAAATCATTTAGAGATGAACTAACTAAAAACAAGTTCTCCTACCTTTTTGTTCTCACCGAAAATGATGCTATTCTTGGCTATTATGGGCTTTGGATTATCGGGGATTATGCAACTATTACCAAAGTAAGCATCATGCCTGAACTCCAAAATCGAGGCTTAGGTAAGATTTTGATGGAGGATTTGATCAAAAGATGTGAAGCAGCTGAAGCTGTCACCATTGATTTAGAAGTAAGGGAATCTAACTATCCTGCCATTGCTTTATACCACCACTTTGGTTTCCAAAGTGCCAGTGTCCGTAAGAACTATTACCAAGATGGAGAAAACGCCATCTTAATGATTAAGAAATTAGATAAGGAAGAATCCTATGAAAGAATACATATTGGGAATTGAGAGCAGCTGTGATGAGACCAGTGTTGCTATCTGTGATAAAGAAGGCAATCTTTATTCCAACATTGTCTCCAGTCAAATCGACACCCATACAAAGTATGGGGGGGTTATGCCTGAGATTGCATCACGTCTCCACATTGAAAACATCAACTATGTCTTAAAGAGTGCTTTGGAAGAAGCACATTTAACAATTAAAGATATCAGTGCGGTGGCGGTTACAAGTGGTCCAGGATTAATTGGTGCTTTACATGTTGGCTTACAGACGGCTAAGACCATCTCTTTAGCGATGAATATTCCTTTAATTTCGGTTCACCATTTAGTTGGTCATATCTATGCCAATAGTTATGAGAGGGAATTACAATTCCCTTGCCTGGCCTTAGTCGTATCAGGAGGTCATACTGAAATCGTTTATATGAAGGAAGAATTCTCCTTTGAAATAGTAGGATCAACCCAAGATGATGCAATAGGGGAAGCCTATGATAAAGTGGCGAGAATTATCGGTTTAGGATATCCTGGTGGTCCCAAAATCGATAAGGAGGCCAAAAATGGCCGTCCTATCATTGATTTGCCCCATCCCCATACCGCAAATAGGTATGATGTTTCTTATAGCGGATTAAAGACTTATATCAACAATTATGTCCATAACCTAGAACAAAAAGGTGAAGCAATACCCGTAAGTGATATCGCTGCTTCTTTCCAAAAAAGAGCGGTGGATATGATAATTGATAAATTGTTATTAGCCTTAGAGATTAAAGATGTTAAACAAGTCGTGGTCGCTGGTGGCGTATCTGCTAACTCATATCTAAGAGAAAGCGTTAAAGAAAGAGTCGGGAAGAAATATCCCAACCTCGATCTTGTCTTACCACCACTATGGTGTTGTGGCGATAATGCAGCGATGATTGCAAAAGTGGGCTCTCGCCTATATCAACGCAAAATCTATAGCAATCTGGATTTAGGAGTTAATCCCAGTTGGCCTATAACTGAGTTTTTAGGAGGTAGTACAAATGAATAAATACCATGAGACCTGTGTTAAGGAACTAGGTGTCGATTTAGAAGGCATCGATTATAAGACTTTAAGTTTTGAAGAGCGCTTTTGGTTGCTTGCAACCAAGGCTGTTCAATATTATAACGAAGGCAATCGTTTTTTAGCCTTGCTTTGTATGACTAGAGTTAAGGAATTAACCTTTGTTTGGTTCTGTATCAATCGGGTTGATCAATGCGGATTCTTAAGAGAAAAGTACCAACCCTATGTCGGTGATTTTGAATTCAAACCATCGAATGAGCGCTTAGTTGCGATTGATGCGGACTTAAATGTCAATCGGAAAGAAAGAATGCGCTACAATATCGCAACCGCTATCTCAATGGTCTTAGGTATCGCCTTAATTATTGTTCTATATGCTGTTGTTCATTTAGATATCATTCCATCCTTGTTAATTGGTGTGGGTTCATCCTTGTTCATCAGTTATGTCATCATCCCAATTTATGCCCACTTCCATAAGAAGAAAGCAAAACCGGAAGCTTTAAGTGGGGAAGTACCCGAGAAACTTAAAGAACTTATCAATTTCGATGAAGTTGCCAATGATATTCTTAAAGAAGAGGATTACAAACCTATCATTTTTGCTCGCAACGAGCAGGAATTAAATGAAGCAATTCGAAATTACACGAAAAAATAGTTGTTTAACATTAAACAATAACCTATAATTTAAATAATCGCAGTGAAAGAAACCGAGCATTTTTGAGGGCAAAAGCGAATTCCGGATGGTGAGAGCGGAGTCGGTCTAGGAAATGGGAGAACAGTTCTGGAGCGAAACGTAATTCGGCGTTAACGATATAAAAGAGCGCAAAAAGAGGCGAAATAGGATGGCACCGCGGTAATTCGTTCCTATATATCCTCTTTTTTATATTTAGGAGGTAACTTATGTTAGAATTTAGAACCGATAGAGAGCTCTTTGAGATAACTCAAAGCGGCACCGAGATGGAGAAAGACTCCCTCGATTTAGTTGAATTAGCAGGTTGGGTTAGGACTAACCGTAATAACGGCAATCTAGGTTTCATCGAATTCAATGATGGAACATACTTTAAGAATGTTCAGATTGTCTACGACAAAAGTTTAGATAATTACGATGAAATTGCGAAAGCCGGTACCGGTAGCGCTTTAAATGTGGTCGGTAAGTTTACCTTTACACCGACAATGAAACAACCTTTTGAAGTTCATGCTACTAAAGTTGAAGTTATCGGTTTGGCCGCGGAAGATTACCCCTTACAAAAGAAACGTCATAGCTTTGAATTCTTAAGAGAGATTTCTCATTTAAGACCAAGAACTAATACTTTCTCTGCCGTTTTTAGAGTAAGATCAGTTCTCGCGATGGCTATCCATGAATTCTTCCAAGATCAAGGCTTTATCTATGTCAATACACCTATCATTACCAGTAATGATGCGGAAGGTGCTGGTGAGGAATTCACTGTTACCACTAGAACTGATGGTGATTACGAGAAAGACTTCTTTGGCAAGAAAGCTGGCTTAACAGTTTCCGGTCAATTAAATGCCGAAGCTTATGCTTTAGCGTTTAGAGATGTCTACACCTTTGGACCCACCTTTAGAGCAGAAAAATCTAATACCGTCCGTCATGCCTCTGAGTTCTGGATGATTGAACCTGAGATTGCATTTGCCGATTTAGATGATGATATGGACCTTATTGAAGACTGTATCAAATACTGCATTTCTTATGTCTTAGAAAACTGTCCCGCGGAGATGGAATTCTTTGATACCATGATTGAAAAAGGACTTCTTGATCGTCTCCACGATATTATCAATAAACCCTTTAAGAAACTAACTTATACCAAAGGTATAGAAGTTCTTAAGAAGGCGGTAGCAAACGGCCACAAATTCGAGAATAACAATATCGAATGGGGAATGGATCTTCAATCTGAGCACGAGAGATATCTCTGCGAAGAATATATCAAAGGACCAACCTTCTTAATCGATTATCCTAAAGATATCAAAGCCTTCTATATGCGTCTAAATGATGATGGTAAGACCGTTGCCGCCTGCGACCTACTTGTTCCAAGAGTCGGTGAAATCTTAGGCGGTAGCCAAAGAGAAGAACGCTACGACTATTTAGTTCGTAGAATGGATGAACTAGGTATGAAGAAGGAAGGACTAGAATGGTATCTCGATTTAAGAAGATATGGTGGTGTTCCTCACGCCGGTTTTGGAATCGGTTTTGAACGTTTCATCATGTACATCACAGGTATGCAAAACATCCGCGATGTTATTCCTTTCCCAAGAACACCAAATAACCTCTTATTCTAGGTATTAATATGGAAAATAAGAAACCAAAAGATCCCGTCAAAAGAAAAAGACGGATTAACCTTATTATTTTTGTTATCGATGCCATCTTGTTGGCCTATTTAATCTTTATCATTATTAGGAGCTTGCTCGGCTAATGGAGAAGTTTGACGTCATCGTTGTTTTTGATACTGAATTTGTCTCTTCCAAAAGAGGGAGTCAACCTTTCCAGGTCAGTATGACCGCCTATCAATTAAATGGTGAAAGGCTAGTGGAATTCGGAAAATTCTCCATTTTTATCACGCTTAAGAGTGGGCTTTTCCTCAATGAATATGTCAAAGAATATACAGGAATAAGTGATACCAAGCTTAAAAATGAAGGTATCTATCCCAGCATGGCTAAGAAGCAACTAATCGACTATCTATTGAGTTTTGATATTAAATCAACCATCTTTGTCGGTTGGGCAATCGCCAATGACTTGAGGATGTTTGATCTTCTCTTAAATGATGAAGATGAAATCTTCGATGTTAATCTCTTAAGATGGGTGGATTTAGGTAGTGCCTACGCCACCTTCAATGGAGTAGAACATTCGATGATACCTGCTTTAAAGACCGCCTGTGAGAAATACGGGCTTAAAAACAGCCATTATCACGATGCGAATGGCGATGTCATCGCGACAGCCAAACTCTTAGAGAAAATGATAAAAGTTCATGGTGTTTCTTCTTTTTTAAAACTCAATGAATCAAAATATCGGAAGAAGAAATATCGGAAAGTTAGAGAAAAATAAAAAAGGGAACTTAGTTCCCTTTTAATTTAATTATTTTCTTGATTTCTTCTAAGACTTCAGTAGGTTTTGATATTCCTAATAACTTATATTTCTTGCCGTCTTTGCTCTCGATAACTAGGTTATAAGAACTGCAGTAGATATCTTTAACATCTTCGTGTTTTAAATCTACCCATTTCGATCTTCTCTGACTGGCTTGAGAGTAGAGAATACGTTTATTGGTAACATAGAAGAATGATCCGCGATAATCAAAGATGGTCAGGATGATAATCATAATTAGTATGCCTGCTTGTAAAGCAATCAACATGATTACTGTTTTTTCCCAACCTTCCACGAAATATTGGGTGAAAAGAATTAAAAAGCAGATAGTTAAAATAACATTAGTAGTTGAATTAGTTATCAATCTAAAGATTGATAGATTCTTACTATATACTGTTATCTCATTCTTATCTACGACTTGGTTTTCTGTTTTTGGAGCCATTTGGGATAACTTTAACTTCTTCCTTGCTATAGCCGTGCATGATCAATTGATAGAAGCTAAAAGCGATAACAGGTACGAAGATGATTAGATAAGCGATTAAGGTTTGATTGCCTTTTAAGACAAGTAATAACAAGGGTAGGGAAATACCTAAGAAGAAGACAGCTTGGACGATAAGCATAATAACAAGTTTGGAACAGGCTTGATAACCATATAAAGCAATTGGTAGGCCATAAACAATCGCTGATACAAAGCAGAAAGTGGTATAGAATTCCGAATTATAAGGTAATGCTGTCGCGATAATGCTTAGGATTGCTAAAGCTAATAAATAGAAGTCAGGTCTAACATTCTTTTGATATTCAAAGTCCTTATCTTTGAGATAGGCTCTTAGGATGAAGTGGAGCAAGAAATATTGGATAAAGAAGAAAGCCAATGTCGAAGACATTGCTAAATATTTATTACTGCCTTTAAGCATATTGGTAACGACATAGAAACCATAAGCAAATTCTTGTTTACCAACTAAGGCGATAATCATCGCTCCTAAACATAACATAACCATGGAAGCGGTTAGACTTAGATAGATGAGGTTAGTACCGGACATCTTTTTCTTGGCTGCTAAGGTATAAATAGCGGGTCCTACTAAAGTTGGTAGGATAAATAATAAGCCATAACTCCAATCAATAATAAAGGACGGGATTAAGGCGATTAAAGCAAATACTAGACTATAGATTGGTTTTGCTTGATAGCCATAGGCTACTGCAAGAAACGGCAAAACAAATAATAGGACATATTGGAGTGGTATCACCACATCAAAATGGGCCAACAAAAGTAGACCCACATATAAGACACTTAAAATTAAGCCGAAAACGACAGTTTGTGAGCGTTTCATAATCGTCACCTCGATTTATAATTTTAACATACTTATCTTAAGATAACAAACACAAGTTTTTTTAGCATTTAGTCTTTATTAGAGTTTAACAATGTGTTAAACTTAATAGAGTGAGGTGAAGGCGATGGACGAACTCTTAAAAAAGTTAAACAAAGACCAATACGATGCTGTTGTCAGCAATAGTCAATATATTCGTGTTATTGCCGGTGCGGGCAGTGGTAAGACAAGAGTCCTCGCAACAAGAATCGCCTATTTAATCGATAATATCGGGGCTGTTAGCAAACGCATTCTCGCGATTACTTTTACCAACAAAGCTGCTAATGAGATGCGCAAAAGAGTCGAAGAATACCTGAAAATCGATAATTGTGCAGCCCATATTTCTACTTATCACTCTTTCTGTGCCCGTTTTCTAAGAGAAGAAGCTTATCAAGTAGGTTATCCCCGTAACTTCACCATCATCGATGAAGAAGATCAGGAACGGATTATCAAGAAGATAATCAAGACTTATGATGAGAAGATTACTTTAACTCCTAAGAATATCCGTAACTATATATCCGCCCAGAAGAATAGGGGACTTGCCCCAATGGTTAATGAGCAACTAAGTCCTTATAATGCCTATCGTTTGAAAGCGGAAATCTATGAAGCTTATCAAAATCAGCTTTTAGATAATCATTATTTTGATTTCGATGATTTGTTAATCTATACCGTCCATATCTTAAGAACAGATGAGAAAACTCGCAAGAAATGGCAGGAACGCTTTGACTACATCCTCATCGATGAGTTCCAAGATACCAATGATATCCAATACGAATTATTAAAACTGTTATGCAATAAACTCACATCTGTCTTTGTTGTCGGTGATCCTGACCAAACAATCTATACCTGGCGGGGTGCCGATATCAATATTATCATGGATTTTCCTAAAGATTTTAAGAAGACATTCGATTATGTTTTAAAAGAAAATTACCGTTCGACAACCACCATTTTGGATTGCGCGAATGCTTTAATCAGCCATAACAAGAATAGAGTTCCCAAAGACTTGGTCGCCTTTAAAGGTGGTCATGATCGCATTCTTTGCTATGGAGCCGATAGCATCGATAGTGAGGGCAATTGGATTTGCCAATGCATTGAAGATATCCGTAAGAGAGATGAGACCGTTAATTATCGCGATTTCGCAATTCTTTATCGCTCCAATTATTATTCCGGAGGCCTTGAAAAATCTTTAATCAATAAGAACATCCCTTACAACATCTATGGTGGGGTGAAGTTCTTCGCTCGTAAAGAGATTAAAGATGCCATCTGCCATCTGCGATTATTAATCAGCGATGATGACTATGTTGCTTTAGAAAGAATCATCAATGAGCCACGAAGAGGAATAGGTCCTAAGACTATTGATGGTTTATATAGCGAAGCGAGCAAAGAAGAAAAGCCAATTGTTAGATATCTATTAGACCGCTTTACTATCAGTAAAGAAAGCGGTAAACTCGCGGACTTCATCAAGATAATTGCCGAATTTCGTGATCGTATCTTAGATCCAAATCATCATGAAAACTACGGTTCTTTCTTGATGGATTTATTGGATAAAGTTGGTTATACCCAGATGCTTTTAGATGACAAAGAAGATGGTGAAGATCGCCTCGATAATATCAAGGAATTAAGCACCTATCTCTTCAATGCTCAACGCATCAATCCCGATGTTACTCTCTACGAGATTATGCAGGAAGTAACCCTTTATACATCCCAAGATGAGATTGTTGATAAGGATGCTGTTACTTTAATGACAGTACATACTGCTAAGGGTTTAGAATACCCTTATGTCTTTGTTGCTGGCATGGCGGAAGCTGTTTTTCCAAATGCTAGGTCCATCACTGAAGTCGATGAAGATGAGCCAATGCTTCATTATAAAAATAATGACAAGTTAGAAGAGGAGAGAAGGTTAGCCTATGTTGCCTTTACAAGAGCAATGGATCGATTGTATCTAAGTTTTAACCAGAGTTACAACTATGCGACGGGTGATAGCGGTAGACCTTCAAGGTTTATCACGGAAATCGACCGTAAGATAACCCGTTATCGGCCCGCTAATACTGAGAGATCTTATCCTTACCGTCGACCCATTTTCCCAACTCGGGTTAGCAATGAAGCAAGATCAACTCTAAGTGCTAATCCAACTGATTACCGACCGGGTGAAGTTGTTATCCATAACACCTTTGGTGAAGGTATAGTTATCGAAGTCACTGATAGTTCCTTAAGAATTGCTTTTAAGGACATAGATATCGGTGTTAAAACTATTTCCCGTAAATTTACGGGAATCAAAAAGAAAGGAGCCTAAATATGACTGATATTGAACGCATTTATGAATTAAGAAAACTGCTTGATCGTTATAACTACGAATATTATGTTTTAAACGCATCTACGGTAAGCGATGCGGAATTTGACCGTTTGATGCAGGAACTTATGCTCCTTGAAAAAGCTCATCCCGAAATCGATTCCTCATCATCTCCTACCAAAAGAGTAGGTGGGGCAGTCCAAGAACAATTTGAAAAGATTACCCATAAGAGATTGATGTTATCCCTTGCTAACGCTTTTAATGAAGATGACCTTCGCGATTTTGATCAAAAGATCAAAGAGGCAGTTAATCTATCTAAGATTCAATATGTCTGTGAATTAAAGATCGATGGTCTTGCAATGGCGGTTGAATACAATGCTGGTAAGATTAATTATGGGGCCACTCGTGGTGATGGCACCACAGGTGAGGTTGTTACTGATAATGTTAAGACCATCAGTGTCATTCCTTTAAATGTCGAAGAAAAACGCGTCTTTGAAGTTAGAGGCGAAGTCTACATGTCGAAAAAAGTCTTAGAAGACTTGAATAAGAAAAGAGAAGAGAAGGGTGAAACCTTGCTTGCCAATGCCAGAAATGCTGCAGCAGGTTCGATTAGACAATTAAATTCGGCCATCACTGCGTCTAGAAGGCTTGATAATTTCATGTATTATTTGGTAAACGCTTCCGATTTCGGACTTCATTATCATCACGAGGCGATGGAATGGATGAAGAAAGAAGGCTTCTGTGTCAATCCCCATTACCGGATTTGTAATGGCATCGATGAAGTCTTGAATTATATTCAAGAATACACGGAGAAGCGGCCTTCTTTAGGTTATGATATCGATGGTATTGTCATCAAGGTTGATGATATGTCTTTATATGATGTTATCGGTTATACCGCTAAGACTCCTAAATGGGCTATCGCTTATAAATTCCCACCTGAAGAAGTGGTAACCAAACTTAAAGATATTATCTTTACTGTTGGTAGAACTGGTAAGATTACTCCTAATGCGGTCCTAGAACCAGTTAGAGTGGCGGGCTCCTTAGTCCAAAGAGCAACTCTTCACAATGAAGACTTTGTCTTAGATAAGGGCATTATGATTGGCGATTATGTCGTCTTACGTAAAGCCGGAGATGTCATTCCTGAGGTCGTGAAACCGGTTATCGAGAGAAGAAATGGCACAGAGCGTCCCTTTGTGATGGCGAAAGTCTGTCCAATCTGTGGATCTGAACTTGTTAGAAGCGGAGATGAAGCTGCTCATTACTGTCACAATGACAATTGTGCCAAGCGCAACATCGAAAAGATTATCCATTTCGCTTCCCGCAATGCCATGAATATTGATGGCTTAGGTGATAAGATTATCGAGAACTTCTATAATCTCGGTGTTTTAAAGACAATTCCTGATCTCTATAATCTAAAAGATTATGAAGAGCAGATAGTCGCTTTAGATGGTTTTGGTCATAAATCTTTCAATCATATCTTAAGTTCGCTTGAAAAGAGCAAGGATAATTCCTTGGAGAAGCTCCTTTTTGGCCTCGGTATTAAAGAAGTCGGGGAGAAAGGTGCCAAGATACTCGCGAAACATTACGGCTCTTTAGAAGCCTTAAATAATGCGAGCGAAGATGACCTCATGCGGATTAAAGATATCGGACCCATTGCCGCTAAACACATCGTCGAATATTTTAAAGATGAAGAAAATCAAAACAACATCTTCTATTTAAAGATGGCTGGTTTGAATTTTGATTATATCAATAGTGCGGGTAGCATTGATCGGGAACACCCCTTCTATGATAAGACTATTGTCTTAACTGGCGGGTTAGATAGTATGAGCCGCAATGAAGCCCAAAAGATTTTAGAAGATGAATTTGGGGCCCATTGTTCATCATCGGTATCAAAGAAGACTGATTATGTTATCGCTGGAACTGATGCTGGTAGCAAGCTCGATAAAGCAATTAAGCTCGGTGTCAAAGTTTTAAATGAGGAAGAGTTTTTAACTCTTATTAATAGAAATGCTCTCGATTGATTTACACGGATATAAAGTAGATGAGGCCTATGAAGCACTTATCGATTTCATCGATGAAGCATATGAAGCCGGGGAAATGGCGATTGAAGTCATCCATGGTTATAGCAGAGGTCAAGAGATTAAGAAGATGGTAATTGAACTCACTTCTTATGACCATAAAGCAATTGCTAAGGTGGAGCATTCCTTTAGAAACCCGGGTTCAAGCAAGATTTTCTTTAAATTAGATTAGGAGGAAAAATGCTGGATTTATCTAAGTATTATCTAAAAGATAACAAGCATGTCATTGTCGCGGTCTCTGGTGGTCCGGATTCAATGGCTCTTTTAGATATGCTTAGAACTACTCCTTTTGAAATCAGCGTTTGCCATGTTAATTACCATAAGCGAGAGAGCAGTAATCGCGATGAAAAGATTGTCGCTGACTACTGTCAGAAATATAATCTAAATCTCTTTGTTCATAATGCTTATGGTGGGGAAGGCAATTTCCAAGATTGGGCGAGGAAAGAACGCTACAACTTCTTTAAATCTATCTATGAAGAAGTAAAAGCCGCCCATTTATTCGTTGCCCATCAACAAGATGATTTATTAGAAACTTATCTCTTTAAAAAGCAACGACACAGTGTCGGTAATAGTTTAACTATTAAGGAGAGTGAAGTAGTCTTTGGTATGAGTCTTGTTAGACCCTTGCTTGATAGTAGCAAAGACGACCTTATCCAATACTGCGTATCGCGTGGTATTGAGTATGGTGAAGATGAAACAAACTATTCACCTATCTATACCCGTAATAAGATTCGTTTAGAAATCATTAACAAGATGAGCAGTGAAGAAAAAGATAAACTGCTCTTAGAAATCAAAGAAGAAGAGGAGAAATGGCAAGCTAAACGTTTACATGCCCAAAAAAGCATTCGTGAAGGTGAAATCATGCTTACGGATTTCCTTGAATTAGAACCTGATATCAAGTGTCTTGCCATTTATGAATTATTGATTTCACGTCTTCCTTCTTTATATCCCAATCTCTCTTTAAGAAGATTAAAAGAAATGGTCAAAGAGATTGAATCTCCTAAACCCAATATCCATATTCATCTAAAAGATGATTATGTCCTATTTAAGGCTTATAATCGCATCTATATCGATCAAGAAAAGGAAGGATATTCTTACCAAATCGATTCTTTAGAAGAATTAGAAACACCTGATTTTATCTTATCTTTTAAGGGGCCTAAAAAGATGGATGGTATCGCGACTACTGATTCTGATTTCCCACTTACAATCAGGACTTATAAAAAAGATGATTTCATCGTCTTGAAAGAAGGGAAAAAGACAGTAAGCCGCCTCTTCATCGATAAGAAGGTGCCTTTAGGAAGTCGGAAAAGATATCCAATTGTTATCAATAACAATGGAGATATTATCTTCGTTCCGGGTCTCTATCGCTTTTATGAGCGAAAATATTGGCAAAACAATCTATATGTGCTAAAATATTAAAATCTTAGATGGAGGACGAATAGATGGCGCTTAAAATTAAGAAAATTTTAATCTCAGAAGAACAATTAGAAGCCAAAATCAAAGAATTAGGCAAACAAATCAGTGAAGAATATGCGGGTAGACGCCCCATTTTAGTTGGTTTGTTAAAAGGATCCGTTCCTTTTATGGCTCGTCTTATAACTAGTATTGATTGCGAACTAGAAACCCAATACATGGCTATTTCCAGTTATGAGGGTGGAATCACTTCCTTAGGAAAAATTCGGATTATTAAAGATTTAGATGTCCCAATCGAGGGCAGAGATATCATCATTGTTGAAGATATCGTCGATACCGGTCTAACTTTAGATACCATCATCCGTCTTTTAAAGAGTAGACTTGCACGCAGTGTCGAGGTTGCCTGCTTGTTAGATAAACGTACTAAACGCGTTAAAGATGTCGATATCAAATATATCGGCTTCGATATTCCTGATGAATTTGTCGTAGGATTCGGGCTCGATTACAACGAATTACTACGTAACCTACCATATGTTGGTGTCTTAGACACCGAAGAGCTGAAGGAGGCTTAATGAATGAATAATCAAAACCAAGGAAAAAAGAGTAATTGGCTGAGCTTTATCTGGCCCTATCTTCTTATCCTTGCTATCGCAATTGTCGCGGTTGTCACACTCACAAGAACTAGCCGAGCCAATTCATTAACTTTCTATTCCTATAATGAGTTCAAAACCGAACTCACTAAAGAAGGCACAACCGCTACTAAATTAGTCGTTGCTGAAGATGAGAAAGTTATCACCTTTGAAGGTAGCTTCAAACGGGTTGATAGCAATGGTAAAACCACAACTTATAGTTTCACTGGTATTCTACCAGTTGTTGAAGACAAAGACTTTGTTGGTGACAAGGCCGAATTCTATGAATTCGTAGAAAGTGAAACTTTCGCCAATGTCTATCAAATTAAGAACGCTTTTGCCACAAGTATTTGGAGCACTTTATTAGTTAGTTTAATTCCAACCGTTATCGTTGTTATCGTCTTATTCGTGATGATTTCCCGGATCGGTGGTGCCAATAACAGTGCGAATAACCAAGCCTTTAATTTCGGTCGTTCACCGGTTAAAAACATGGATCATACCAATGTCCGCTTTGCGGATGTTGCTGGTTGTGATGCGGAAAAAGCGGAAATGGCAGAACTTGTTGACTATCTAAAGAATCCTCGTAAATATGCGAGAATGGGTGCTAGAATTCCTAAAGGTGTCATCCTAAAAGGTGCCCCTGGTACTGGTAAGACCTTACTTGCCAAAGCCGTTGCCGGTGAAGCTGGCGTTCCATTCTTTAGCATTTCTGGTTCCGACTTTGTCGAGATGTTCGTCGGTGTCGGTGCGAGTAGAGTTAGAGATATGTTCAAGCGGGCGAAAGCCAATGCCCCATGTATGGTCTTCATCGATGAAATCGATGCTGTTGGTCGTCAAAGAGGCGCAGGTCTTGGTGGCGGTCACGATGAAAGAGAACAAACCCTCAACCAATTATTGGTTGAAATGGATGGTTTCTCCGATAACTCCGGTATCATTGTCATCGCAGCAACCAACCGTCCTGATGTCTTAGATCCCGCCTTATTAAGACCTGGTCGTTTTGATAGAACTATCACTGTTTCCTTACCAGATAAGAATGGTAGAGAAGCTATCTTAAAAGTCCACGCCCGTAACAAGAAGATGGGAGCCGATGTTAATTTCGAGAATATCGCTTCCAGAACTCCTGGTTTCAGCGGAGCTGAATTAGAAAATGTCTTGAATGAAGCTGCTATTTTAGCAGTTCGTCAAAATAAAGAATTCATCGAGATGAAAGATATCGATGAAGCAATCGATAGAGTTATCGGTGGTCCGGCTAAGAAAGGCAAGATTATGACAGCAGAAGAGAAACGCTTAGTCGCTTACCACGAATCTGGTCACGCCATTGTCGGCTTAAAGCTTGCCAGTGCGATGAAAGTTCAAAAGATTACAATTATCCCCCGTGGTGATGCCGGTGGCTATGTTATGATGACACCAACGGATGATCGCTTCTTAGTCACCAAGAGTGAATTAGAAGAAAGAATTGCTGGTTTACTTGCTGGTCGGGTCTCTGAAGAAATTTTCTTCAAGGATGTCACTAGCGGAGCTAGTGATGATATCGAAAAAGCTACTAAGATTGCGAGAATGATGGTTACCAATTTAGGTATGTCCTCCTTAGGACCTATCCAATATGAACAACCACAAGGCAATGTCTTCTTAGGCAGAGATTACACCAATGCTACTCGTAATATCTCAAGCGAGATTGCTTTCCAAATCGACCAAGAGATTTCGAAGATTATGAATGAGGCGATTGAAAAAGCTCGTAAGGTTATCTTGGATAACAAAGAAGATTTAACCTTAATCGCAGAGACACTACTTGTCGAGGAAACCATCACCTATGAACAAGTGGTCTATCTTTTAGAACACCGTGTTTTACCACCTAAGGAAAACAAAATTCCCGAAGTGGAAGTAAATCCAAGTGAGGAGAAGAAAGAGGAAAACGCTGAATAGGCGTTTTTTCTCATTTATAGTTATGGATAAAGTAATTAGAGGTATCTTAAACGAGGGCAAGATTAGAATTTTTATTGCGGATACCAGCAAAACCTCCGAAGAAATCTGCCAAATTCAAAGTTCGCATCCAATTGTGAGCGATGTTTTAAGTAGGCTTATCAGCGTGGCTGCCATTATGGGGGCAATGCAAAAAAATGGCCGTTTAACCATCAAGATGGAAACCAATGGCCTTTTAAAGAATGCAATTGTTGATGTCGATTATTTAGGTCATACCCGAGCTTTAGTTAATACTAAAGAGATTGATCCTGATGAAGATGACTTCGATAAAGTAGTCGGTAATGGCTTAGGCTTTTTAAGTGTGGCCAAGGATCTAGGTCTTAAACATAACTTCTCATCCCAAGTCTTATTACAAAGCGGGAAGATTGGTGATGACTTCACTTATTACTTTAAAGAATCCGAACAAGTCGATTCCATTGTCTCAGTAGGAACCATCATAAACTCCAAAGAGTTTAGAAGTGGAGCTTTAATCATCCAAATGATGCCTGATGCAACTGATGTCGATTATCAATATGTGGAAGGAGTAGTGAAAAATCTGCCCTCTATGAAAGAAATCTTACAAGTCAATAATCTAGAAGGGGCTTTATTAGAACTCTTCCCAGAACTCGAAATATTGGGCTCTAACGATGTTTCCTTTGCTTGTAATTGTAGTAAAGAGCGTTATTACAATAGTCTCGCCTTGCTTGATCTCAAAGAATTAGAGGAGTTAGCAAGCGAAGATGGCATAACAGCAACTTGTAATTTCTGCCATAAGCAATACCGCTTTACAAAGGCTGATATTGAGAAAATTATTCTTTTAAAAAGGGAAAACTAAAATGGGGTAACACCCATTTTTAATTTTCAAATATGCGATTATGCCTTAAAATCTAATATTTATTTATAAATATTAAAAAATGATTAAGTTTTAAATTAGTAGTTTTTAGGTATTTTTTAGTAGTTTTTGACAATTATGATTTTTCCCTCTAGAAAGGGAAATTGTTGAATTGACATAGCTTTCAAGTTTATAATTGGAAAGAAAGGAAAAATAGCAGATGAACGATAATCCTGGAATCTTAAAAGCTTTATCTGATCCCACTAGAAGGGAGATAATCGACCTTCTTAAAAAAGAGGGGAGAATGTCAGCAGGCGATATCGCCTCGCGTTTTTCAATTACCCAAGCTACCATTTCCCATCATCTCGCTATTTTAGTTTCCGCCAAGTTAATTACCCAAGAACACGAAGGTAAATTCATCTATCACGAACTCAATACCACAGTTTTAGAAGATGTTTTGAACTGGATAGTCGGTTTGATTGGAGGTAAAGATCATGAAAAATAGAATAATTTGGAATTTCGTCTGTGCCGCTTTTATAAGCATCATCTCCTTTGTCGTTACCATCATCGCCTATCCTCACATTCCTGATGAGGTTACCTTTATTACCAACACTTTAGTCTCTAAAGGTAGTGTTGCCTATGTTTTACCATGCATTACTATCGGCGAAGGAATCGTTATCTCTTTGCTACCTTTAATCTATAGATTATTCAACAAGAATAATGACAATAATATCTCTTCAAAATCGTATGGAATTGCCTCGATTATTACGGCCGGTGCCTTATTATTCATGCAGATAATTGCTATTTGTACTTGGCTCAATTTTACCATCTCAATGGCAAACTTAGGTATTGCTTGTTTCGGGTTCATCGTTTCTTTAATCGGTAATTTCATGCCTAGATTTAGGAAGGGCAGTGTCTTAGGTATTTACAATAACTGGACTTTAAAAAGCGGGAGAGTTTGGTCAAGAACCCATCGCTTTTCTGGCTACATCTGGTTATTAGGTGGTATCGCAATCGTCTTCATGGTTCTCGTTCCCTCAAGCTTTAACCTTTGGTTAGTGTTCGGAATTTTCCTTTTCTGTTTAATTGTTCCCCATATCTATTCCTACTTTTTCGCTTTAAAAGAAGGGAAAAAGAATGTTTAAAATCGGGGATATCGTTATTAAAAATCGTCTTATTGCCGGTCCTATGGCCGGCATTAGTACTTTAGTCTATCGCGAGATAGCTGTTGAGCATGGGGCAGGGCTTGTCTATGCGGAAATGGTCAGCGATAAGGCTATCTGCTACAACAACCAAAAGACTTTAGAGATGTTAGATATCAGTCCGAAAGAGCATCCGGTTGCAATGCAACTATTTGGTGGCAATATCGATACGATGGTCAAAGCGGCCATTTATTTAGATAATCATTGTGCCTGTGATATCATAGATATCAATATGGGCTGTCCGGTTCCTAAAGTTTTAAAAGCAGGGGCAGGATCTAGATTATTAGCTGATCCATCTAAAGCCTATGAAATCGTGAAAGCTATTGTTGAAAATGTTAAGAAGCCCGTAACTGTTAAGTTGCGTTTAGGTTTAGATGAGAAACATATCAATGTCGTAGAGATGGCAATGCTAATGGAGAAGGCTGGTGCTAAAGCTATAGCTATCCACGCGAGAACGAAAAGCCAACTCTATGGCGGTAAGGCCGACTGGTCTTACATCAAGCAGGTTAAAGAAGCCGTCAGCATTCCTGTAATCGGTAATGGTGATGTCAATAACATCTATGATGTTAAGAGAATGCTTACTGAGACCGGCTGTGATGCTGTTATGATTGCAAGAGGAGCCATTGGTGACCCATGGTTATTCGAAAATGCCGTCGCTTATATCGAAGAAGGCATCATTAAAGATGAACCATCTAAAGAAGAAAGATGCAAATTGTGTTATGAACACGCGAAAAGATTAGTTGATTATTATCAAAATGAAGACTTAGCTTTGCGTCAAATGCGGACTTTAGTCGGCTATTATCTCAAAGGATTTGCCGGGGCGAGCAAAGCTCGAGGAAAATTAAACAGTATCGCTACCTTAAGCGATTTAGAAATAGTTTTAAAGGAGTTATTATAATACCACGCACCGCGTAGTATACTTATAGGAGGATTTATCCATGAAAGCATTAAAGGTTATACTCATTACCGTAGCCGCCATTGTCGTTTTGGCTGTTGGGGCGGTAGTTGTTGTCATCAACTTGACCCCTAACCAATTAGGTATTGGTGAATTACAAATAGCCGAAGGCTACACCCTTAAAAGTTTAGGTCTAGATGATACCAAAATCATCACTATTATTAAGACAATTAAAAATGTCTTAACACCTGATGAGAAAGCCATTCTTACCAATCAACCCAATGATGAAGAAGAGAAGAGCAATGTTGAAACAAGCTTTGCTAATGCCACAGTCCCAACTAAGGAAGATGGCACAACTGATTACACTTCCTTATTAACAACTGAGCTTGTCTATGATGATGAATATTTAATCGAATACAAAGATACCACTCTTTGTTACATCTTTGATCAAGTCGTCAAGCAATCAGCCGATAGCAGTGATGATGAAAGCATTAAATTCATCAAGAGTTTAAATGGTTCTATAGAATCATTTACAATCTCCTATACTGATGGTAAATACACCGCGAGAACTGTTGTTGGTTTAGATACAGCTTCCTTCCAAAAGGAGATTGAAAATAATCTTGGAGATGCCAAGAGTTTTGTCTCCGTTCCTGAGAGGGTCTATCTTGTTAGTTATCTCAATTTAACCGCAAATGACTCCGGTTTATTAGTAACAACCCATCAAAGCATCGTTATAAACGATGATGATAGCCAAGTTTCCCAAGCTATCTTTAAAGTATTAATCGGTGCTGTTTCTGAAAACAATGATGAAGGCGAATTAAATGAACTCATCGGCGACGCCTTAGAAAATGTTGTTAAGAACCTCGGTTATGTCGGTGGTGCGACTGTTGATAGTTCTAATAAAGTCATCGCTGATAAAGTCTTAGGCACCACAGGTCTTAAAGCAAATGCTTTAACCGTTATTACCCACACTTCATAATTATGAGTTTATTTACTACCATTAAGAATCGAAAGCGCTACGGAAGTGGCGTGAGCGAAAACGATGAACAGGGCAGACGAATTACCAAAATAATCGTCGGTCTCATTTTAGTGGTGATCATCGTGGTGATGTTATCGCCATATCTTATCGGAATTAAAGTGACTCTTAATATTGACAATTTCGAAGTTAAAACCACTTTAAAAACCTATTCTATCAACTATGTTGATATTGATGAGATTAAACTAATTGATGAACTACCTAAATCGAGGAAAGTCACGGGTGTTAATTCCTTAGGCCTTGATAGCGGTAAGTATAAGTGCGATGAATATGGTGAGTATTTAAGAGCCACTTATAGCAACAACCATAAATTCATCCTAATCGAAAGAGAAAATGAACTATTATTTGTCTTCAATTGTAAAGATGATGAACAAACAATCGCCACTTATAACGAAATCTTAAATTATCTATCTTGACATCTAATAGGTTTATACCTATAATTGTCTCACAAACTAAGAACTACTCTTATTAAGAACCAGTAGAGAGAGGGACTCGCAAGCCTGGTAGCAACCCTTTGTATTAAAGAAGGTGCCACATCCCCAGCAAGTATTACTTGAACAATAAGAGGAAGCAATATTTCAAGAAAGCTTCCTTTTATGAGGAAGTTTTTTATAGCAAAGGAGTGTTAGGTATGAAACGCTTATTTACTTCCGAATCTGTCGGTCCTGGTCATCCCGATAAAATCTGTGACCAAATTTCTGATGCCATTTTAGATGCTTGTTTAGCCCAAGATCCTAAGGCTCATGTTGCCTGCGAATGCTTTATCACTGGTCAATTCCTTGTTATCGGTGGGGAAATCAGTGGCAATATCAAAGATATTGATTATGCGAAAATTGCCCGTGACATCATAAGAGAAATCGGCTACAAAGATGAGAAGAGTGGTATCAATCCCGATACCTGTGAAATCCTTGTTAAGATTCAAAAACAATCTGCTGATATCGCCTTAGGTGTCAACCTTGCTGATGAAGAAATTGGCGCAGGAGATCAAGGCTCAATGTATGGTTATGCGGTTGCCGAAACCCCTAACTATATGCCTTTACCTATTTATCTTGCCCATGAACTTATTAAAAAAGTCGACAGCAAGAGAAGAAGTGGCGAACTAAAGCATGCCTTACCGGATATGAAAGCTCAAATTACGGTTGATTATGAAGATTATGATAATCCTTTAATCGATACCATTTTGGTCTCTGTTCAACACGAAGAAAGTGCTAACTTCGAAGAATTTAAACTTAGTTTAAAAGGTATTATTAAAGAATTCATTAAGGAGAATCATCTCCATGGTGATTACAAGGTCTTAATCAATCCAACCGGTCGTTTTGTTATCGGTGGTCCAGCAGGTGATACCGGCTTAACAGGTCGCAAGATTATTGTCGATACCTATGGTGGTTATGCAAGACATGGCGGTGGTGCTTTTTCTGGCAAAGACCCAACTAAGGTTGATAGAAGTGCCGCCTATATGGCAAGATATATCGCTAAGAATTTGGTTGCTGCTGGTGCTGCTAAAAAGATGGAGATTCAAATCTCATATGCCATCGGTATTGCTGAACCAACTTCTGTTTCTTTCCAAACCTTTAGCACAGCTAAAGTAAGCGATGAAATCATCGCTAAAGCCATCCAAAAATTCTTTAGATTAACACCCAAAGGTATCATCGAGACTTTGGATCTTGAAAGACCGATTTATCAAAAGACCGCCACCTTTGGTCATATGGGTCGGGAAGACCTAGATGTACCTTGGGAAAAACTTGATAAGGCCGAAGAATTGAAAGAATTCTTTAAGAACAATTAAATTAATCCCTTTTGTAGGGATTTTTTTATTTATTCTTTATTTTCGGTTGAAAATAATCTATAATGAAAGTGTAGGAAGGAGCTACATAATATGAAATACCAAATTACAAGCACGAATCGGTCTATCTCAAAGACCACGGAAGATCGGGTGAAGGAAAAACTTGGTGTTATCGAGAAGTACCTCCTTATTAAGGAGAGTACTGAATGCCGCGTTGTCATCAACGATGTTCCAAACGGACGTAAAGTTGAGGTAACCATTCCCACCAAAGTGGCCATTTTAAGAGGTGAAGCTGTCGATCGGGAATTATATGTCGCCATTGATAGAGTGGTCGACAAGATTCAAGATCAACTCAGAAGAGCCAAAACCAAAATGGACAGAAGACATCGGGAAAATTTGGGTCGTTCCTTTGATTTAGATTCCATAGATGATCTAGAAGATGCAGAGGAAGATATACCAGTAAAGACTAAAAGTCTTTATCTTGACACCATGGATTTAGAAACCGCCATTGGTAACATGGAATTACTCGGTCATAGCTTCTACATCTATCGCGACGATGAGGAGAATAAAGTCGCAGTCGTCTACAAACGGAATAATGGAGGCTACGGTTTAATCGAAGTCGATTAGTATTAAATAATTAGGTCCCTTCGGGGGCCTTTTTTCTTGTAATTTTTAAGCATTTGCGTATAATTAAGCCCGTAGAGGTAGAAGACGTATGCAACACAGTTATAAGACTTTCGGAACATGTTCCCGCGAAATTACTTTTGAAATCGAAGATGGCAAAGTCCATAATGTCCACTTTGTAGGTGGCTGTCCTGGTAATACCACCGGTGTCGGTTTACTTGTTGAAGGCATGGATGTCGATGAAGTCATTAAAAGGTTAGAGGGTGTCAAATGTGGTAATAAACCCACCTCTTGTCCTGATCAACTCGCGAGAGCCTTAAAAGAAGCAAAAGAAAAATAGGGATTTCCCTATTTTTTTGTTATCTCTAAAACTATCTCTGTTCCTATTAATGAATAACTACAGCGATAGTCTTTTTTCTTTTCTAAATATTCTTTAACACCTAGATATTCCTCGGAGTCATTATGACGGGGATAGAAAACGATTATGCAGTTACCGTTTGGACTTATTTTGGGTAGTGTTAAATCTAAAGATTTAATAACATCTTTTACTTCCGTCTTTACTTTCCTATCACTTCCGGGAAGGAAGCCTAGATTATAAATCAAACAATCAATTGGTTGATCGATGTAGTTAACAATATTGACAAATGAATCTTTGATAATGGTTAGGCCATTATAATCTTTTAATCTCTCATTACTTCTTTTGATTGCGAGGTCTTGGATATCAAAGCCGATTACTTTCTGGTAGTGGTGGAGTAGATACAAACTATCATGACCATTACCAATTGTCGCATCAATTGCTAAACCTTTTCCTTTCGGAAAAGAGGCGAGGAGATGGCTATAGCCAATCGCCTGTGATTTATTTTTATAATTCATTCCCTGATACCAGTCTCTACTCAAAAGTAGTTTATCTAAGTCATTGGAAACACTGACTTTTTTTAGATTCCATCTAGGAGCTATTAATTCATCCCTCATCGCATCCGTGCCAATTCTTTGGATGACAACGTTAGGTGGTAAGTAGGTTAGTTGAGTCGCGACAAGATCGAGATATTCTTCTTTAGATAAAACCTTGATTTCACCTTTGCTATATATTTTTTCCAATTTGGTGTTCTTTAGAACACTTAGATAATGGAATTTGATACCATCTATTGGTAATTCCGCGATTTTCTTAACGGTTTCAATCATCATCTCATTGGTTTCATTTGGTAAGCCATTGATTAGATGAACAATAACCGGGATGTCTCTTTTCTTTAATTCCTGGACAGCTTTAACAAAGGTAGAGTAGGGATAACCGCGATTAAAGAAGATGGCGGTTTCGTCGTGGATGGTTTGTAGTCCTAACTCGATATAGATGTCTTTTTTCTTGTTTATCTCTTCGAGATAATCTAAGACATCAACTTCTAAACAATCTGGGCGAGTGGCGATATCGATGGCGATGACATCATCTCTATCAACAAATGGATCAAAGCATTTTTTTAGATAAGATAAAGGGGCATAGGTATTGGTATAGGCTTGGAAATAGGCCATTGCTTTACCATTCGGCCACTTCTTAAGCATCTTTTCTTTACCTTGGGTAAATTGGTCAATTAGACTATCTTTACGATTTCCCGCATATTCGCCACTTCCGCGTTCCGAGCAAAAGATACAACCGCCTATTCCGCATTTACCATCCCGATTAGGACAGCTAAAGCCACCGTCTAAGGCCACTTTAAAAACCTTTTGACCATATTTTCTTTTTAAATAGTAGTCAAAAGTGTGATAGCGCTTGTTAGTGTCGGAATAAACAAAAGGATTCATAATCTTATTATAGCAGTTTTTAAGCGTCTAAGATTAATTTTTGATTTTCGAGAAGAATTACTCATTTTAGGTCTTAAAATGCCTTAAAAGCCTTAAAAACAGGTGTTTTCGCCGTTTTAATAACTATTTGATTGCTTTTGTTTGTGAAATTATCTATAATCTTATACGTAATGTTGATCCGTACTAAGATTTAGATAGGCTTATAGAGAGCGGGTAGAATGGTGAAAGCCCAAAGTCAGTTTAAATCGTCTCACACGGGGAGTTAAACGTTCGTCCACGTTACGGCTTAAGTAAGGTGCATAGTTTTAACTATGAATCAGGATGGTACCGCGATTATTCGTTCCTGAGTAGGAGCGTTTTTTTATTGAAAGGAGCAAGTTATGGCAAATTATGATGTAAAAAGTGTTGAAGCTAAGTGGCAAGATTATTGGTATTCCCACGATTGCTTTAAGGCGATTGATTTCGATTCACGCCCCAAATATTATTCCTTAATTGAATTCCCTTATCCCAGTGGAAGCGGTATGCATGTCGGTCATATCAAAGCTTTCACATCTTTGGATGTGGTTTCTCGTAAGAGAAGAATGGAAGGCTACAATGTCTTATTCCCAATCGGCTTTGATGCCTTTGGTCTTCCCACTGAAAACTATGCGATTAAAACCGGTATTCACCCCCGTAAAGTTACCGATACCAATATCAAAGTCTTTACCAATCAATTAAGAAAGGTCGGTTTTTCCTTTGATTTTGATCGAGTAGTCGATACCACCGATCCTTCTTATTACAAATGGACCCAATGGATTTTCTTAAAATTATTTGACAAGGGCCTTGCTTATAAATCCCACACCTATGTCAACTACTGCCCACATTGTAAGGTCGTCCTCGCCAATGAAGATTCCCAAGGTGGAAGATGCGATAGATGTGACTCCGAAGTCATCCAAAAAGAGAAAGATGTCTGGTTCTTAAAGATAACCGACTATTCCGAAAGCCTTCTTGAAGGCTTGGACCATGTCGATTACTTACCAAGAATCAAAATGGAAGAGGTTAACTGGATTGGTAAATCAACCGGTGCGGAAGTAACCTTTAAATTAAAAGAAACAGGTGAGGACTTAGTTGTATTCACAACTAGACCTGATACTTTATTCGGTGCTACCTTTATGGTTATCGCTCCTGAACACCCCTTAATTGAAGCCCATAAAGATATCATCAAAAACTATGATGAATTGGTGGCTTATAAGGATAAAGCCTCTCATAAGACGGAATTTGAGAGAATCCAAGTCAATAAGAATAAAACCGGTGTTAGGATTGATGGGCTAAGCGGAATTAATCCCGTGAATAACAAAGTTATTCCTATCTTCGTTGCTGACTATGTCATGATGGGTTATGGAACTGGTGCGATTATGGCCGTTCCAGCACACGACACCCGTGATTATGACTTCGCCAAGAAGTTTAATTGTCCAATAATTGAAGTTATCGCCGGTGGTGATATCGAAAAAGAAGCCTATACCGATGTCGAGGAGGGAATCCTAGTCAATTCTGATTTCTTAAATGGCTTACATGTCCAAGAAGCCAAAGAGAAGATAATTGAATACCTCTCCTCACGGGGTATTGGTCAAAAGATGGTCAACTACAAGATGAAGGATTGGGCCTTTAATAGACAACGCTACTGGGGTGAACCGATTCCTATCATCAACTGCCCACACTGCGGTTATGTTGCCGACCATAACTTACCACTTGAATTGCCCCAAATGGAGCAGTTCCAACCCGGTGAAGATGGTGAGTCGCCTTTGGCGAAAGTCACAAGTTGGGTCAATGTTAAGTGTCCAATCTGTGGTCGCGACGCGAAAAGAGAAACCGATACCATGCCGCAATGGGCAGGGTCGAGTTGGTACTTCTTAAGATATTGTGACCCTCACAATGATAAGGAACTCGCTTCTTACGAAAAGATGAAGTACTGGTTACCAGTTGACTGGTATAACGGTGGTATGGAACATGTCACAAGACATATGATTTATTCGAGATTCTGGAACCATTTCTTATATGATCAAGGCATTGTTCCAGTTAAAGAACCTTATAAAAAGAGAACTGCCCAAGGATTAATCCTTGGTGAAGACGGAGAGAAGATGTCTAAATCAAGAGGCAATGTCGTCGATCCACTAGTTGTTATTGATGAATACGGAGCCGATACTTTAAGAACTTATATGCTCTTTATCGGTGAATATGAGCAACCCACTCCTTGGAGTGATGCTGGTATTAAAGGCTGTAAGCGCTTCTTAGAGAAGACTTATCGCTTATTGGATAAAGTAGTTGATGGTGATGAATATACACCAGCTTTAGAAAACATCATTCATAAGACCATTAAAGAGGTCAGTAGTGATATTGAAAGTACCAAATTCAATACCGCCATCTCAAAATTGATGATTTTAGGTAATGAATATGCGAAATATGACAAATTAACCAGAGCAGATATCAAAGTCCTCATGGCTTTATTAAATCCTTTCGCACCACATATGGTCGAAGAGATGAACGAGCAGTTAGGCAGCAATTATACGATGACTACCTATCCATGGCCAAGTTATGATGAAGCTAAGACCATTGATGAGCAAATAACCATTGCTGTCCAGGTCAATGGCAAGCTTAGAGGAACCTTTGAAATCGCTAAAGATGCCCCGAAAGAGGCCATGGAAGAGAAAGCCATGTCTTTAGAGTCGGTTAAGCCTCATATTGATGGTAAAACCATCAAAAAGGTTATAGTTGTACCCAATAAGATTGTTAATATAGTAGCAATTTAGTAATTTTTAGGTGTTTTTTAGTAGTTTAAGCTCTCCCATTGTGGGAGGGCTTTTTGCATTCTATTTGACATCTTTTGGACTCCTAATTATAATATTTCTTGTTTAATAGCGTAAGCTTCCTGTAAGGAAGGGAGGACGATTAGTATATGATATTAATTCTTGATCTCGGTAATTCCGATCTATCAGTTGCCATCTTTAAGGGTGATAAGATTTACGCCACCTTTAGAACACCTTGCGATCGCCGCAAAGGTATTGATGAATACGTCAAGGTCTTGTTAGATATGCTTCAAACAAGAGGAATCTCACCAACTGATATCGAAGGTGCCATCTTATCATCGGTCGTTCCTCAATTAACCAAAATTGTTAAGGGCGCAACTAAACGTCTAATTGGTAAAGAACCTTTGGTTCTTGGTGTTGGTTTCAAGACCGGTTTAGCCTTTAAGGCTGATAACCCAAATGAAGTCGGTGCTGATTTAGTTGCTGTCTGTGTTGGAGCCTTAAAACATTATGAGCCACCAATCGTTATTGTCGATTTGGGAACCGCGACTAAGATTCTCGCCATCGACAAGAATAGAGTCTACTGTGGTGTTGCGATTGCCCCTGGTGTTAAGACATCATCAGAAAACCTCATTAGAATCGCACCCCAACTTCCTTATACTGGCTTAGTAAAACCTAAAAAGGTTTTAGCAACTAATACTATCGATGCTTTAAATTCGGGTATTGTTTGTGGCAATGCCTCAATGGTCGATGGTATGATTCGTAAATTTGAAAGAGAGTTGGGTGGTAAAGCAACCAGAATCTTAACCGGTGGCTTATCATCGACAATCTCGGTTGCCATGGAAGAAGAACACATCGTTGATAAGAACCTCATCTTCTATGGTCTTTACGAAATCTATTTAAAAAACGTTGGTAGTAAATAGATTTATCTATTTATGAAGTCCGTTATGCTGTACAATTGACGGCAATAACAAGGACTATATAAAACTATTTCATTTGAAGTATTATGGGACCCTTAGTGGCCTGTAAAGAAAGGAGAAAAAATGAATAGTAGTTCAAAAACCCGCCTGATTACAGGCATTGCAATTTTAATTGCATTAGAGGTCGGTTTATGTTTCATCTCCAATTATGTAACCATTGGAACTGTTAACTTAAACTTAGCCTTAATCCCAATTGTCATTGGCGCATGTATCTATGGACCAGTCGTCGGTTTAATCCTCGGCTTAGTCAATGGTGCGATTGTTCTTGTTGCCCCAGGAACAAGTGTATTCTTAGGAACAAGCCTTGTTGCTACCATTGTCTTGTGCCTTTTAAAAACTGGCTTAGCCGGTCTTGTCAGTGGCTTTGCTTACAAAGCCCTTCGCAAAAAGAACGATTTTGTCGCGGTTTTAATCGCTTCTATCGTCGTTCCAATTGTTAACACCGGTCTCTTTATTCTCGGTGTTTTTGCCTTCTTTATGCCCCTATATCAAGAATGGGCTGGTGAAGGAGCCAATGCCTATGCCTTTGTTATCACAACAACCTTAACTATCAACTTCTTAATTGAATTTGGTATCAATGTTGTCTTAGCAACCGCTGTCCACCGCATTATTGTTGTAATCGGTAAAAACCAACAAAAGAAAACATTAGCTTAATTATTTTTAAAGGAGGTCTATCTATGGACTATCGAAATGAAGCAAGAAAACATCAACAAGACCTAATTAAAGATCTACAAGACTATGTTAGATGTAAGAGTGTCTATGATGAGAAAAGCGTCAGTGAAGGTGCGCCTTTTGGCAAGGGTGTCAAAAACGCCTTGGATTATGTTTATAATCTCGCCTTAAAAGATGGCTTTGAAGTCAAAAACCACGATGGTTACTGTGTTGAGGTTACCTACGGTAACCAAGAAGAAACCGTTATGGTCTTAGCCCATTCTGATGTTGTCCCCGAAGGAGAGGGTTGGAAATACCCACCTTATGGGGCGGAGATTCACGATGGTCTTATGTATGGTAGAGGAACCTCCGATGATAAGGGACCAGGCTTGACAGCCTATTATGCATTGAAAATCCTTAAGGAGCATAAGGTCCCACTTAAACGTAAAATCAAAATCGTCTTCGGGGGTAATGAGGAATCAGGTTCGCGTTGCCTTCACCACTACTTCGTGGAAGAGGGTAATCCTGCTCCAACTTATGGTTTTACCCCCGATGCCGAATTCCCACTCATCTATGGTGAGAAAGGAATCTTAACTTATAAGTATGAAGGTGAATATGAGGATAACCTCATCGAATCCTTTGAAGCGGGAACTGTTCCTAATGCCGTTCCTGCGGAATGTGTCATGATTCTTAAGAAAGAAGTCCACCTCGAAGAAGAATTCAAAGAGTGGATGGGGAAAAGACACTTTAAGGGCGAATATGAAGAAAAAGATGGTAAAACCATCTTGAAATTCCATGGTAAAGCCTCGCATGGTGCATTCCCAGAAGGTGGCATCAATGCCTTTACAATGTTGTTGCGCTTTGTCGATCGTTATACCGATAGTGAATTGGCCCATAACTTTGGCTTTGCCTTTAGTTGCTACTACGGTAGCAAAATTGGCATCCAACACTATTCCGATCCTATGGGCAATCTCACGATGAATGTCGGTATTGGTAAATATGATGGCCATAAATATACCATCATCATCAATATCCGTTATCCCAATGATATGAGTGGGGACGGAATCTCTAAGATTTTAGATGCCAAGATTATGCATAAAGGTGGTATGGTCAGTGATTCCAAGCCTTTGTATGTCGATCCATCCTCACCACTAGTATCCACACTAATGAAAATCTACCGTGAAGAAAGCGGAAAGATGGACGCTGAACCTGTTACCATCGGTGGTGGAACTTATGCTAGAGAGACACAAAATGTGGTTGCCTTTGGTATGGATTTTTTAAGAAACAATGGCACTGGTAATATTCACGATGCCAATGAGGCTTTAAATCTACAAGATTTAGAAGATGGTTTAGTCATCTATTTAAGAGCCTTAGAAGAGTTAGCAAATCTATGAGACAACGGAAATTAAAGTGGTCTGAGGACTATCTCGCGACCTCACCTTTAATGATTAGGGAATTTCCTGTTAATCTGGATAAACCAATTGAACTTGAAATCGGTTGTGGGAAAGGTGATTTTCTTAAGGAAAAGGCGAGATTAAGTCCTAATACTAACTTCATCGGTATCGATGTTCAGGGTTCATGCCTTGCTATCGCGATGAGAAAAGCGAGTGATGCTGAACTAGGAAATATCTGTTTTGCCTTACTGAAGGCAGAATTATTAAGCGAGAAATTTCCTAAAGAAAGTTTTAAAGCAATCTATCTCAATTTCTCAGATCCCTGGCCTAAGGCAAGACATGAGAAGAGAAGACTAACCAGTCCTAAATACCTAGATATGTATTATGAACTCTTAGAAAAGGGTGGGACTATCACTTTTAAAAGTGATAATGTCGGTTTATTCGCCTATTCAAAAGAGACATTTAAAAATTCTAAATTCAAAATCATCTCCATGGAAGATGCTTATCAACCGGTTGATAATGAACCCCTAAGTGAATACGAGAAGAAATTCCGCTGCTTAGGTCAAAATATCGGTAGGATTATTGTTATTAAGGAGGCTTAATATGTTAAGTACAAAACAGAAAAAACTTTTTAAAGAATTATTGGAAACCGTAGCTATCAGTGGTCAAGAATACCAGATGGCAAGGGCTTTAAAGAAACATTATGAGCCTTTCTGTGATGAGATTATCTATGATAATCTTGGTAGCATCTGCGCCCATAAAAAGTCTAAAAATCCTAATGCTCCCAAGGTTATGGTCTTAGGTCATATGGATGAAGTTGGACTTCATGTCGGCAACGTTACAAACGATGGCTGTATCCATCTAAATCCTTATAAATTATCGATTTGGAATCAGGTTTTGATGACCCAAAGAGTCTATATCCAAACAAGAGAAGGTAAACTCATCAATGGTGTCATTGATACCATCCCACCACATATGCTTACCCCTGAATTAAGAGAAAAACCAATGGATCCCGCCAAGATGTTCATCGATGTCGGGGCGAGAAGCAAAGAAGAAGTCGAGAAAATGGGCATCAATTTATTTGATCCCGTTGTAATTCGTGGTGATTTTGAAGAATTAAATGGCGGCAAGAGATTGCTAGCTAAAGCTTTTGATAACCGCTATGGTTGTATCGCTGGTGTTGAATTATTAGAAGCTGTATCTAAACTCGATTTAGATATCGATTTATATGTCGGCGCTACCGTTCAAGAAGAAGTCGGTGGCATGGGAGCAAGAGCACTAACAGAAATCATTAAACCCGACTTTGCTATTGTCTTAGATTGCTCGCCAGCAAGTGATATGGGCGGAGGCGAAAATCTCAATGGTGTCCTAGGTAAAGGTGTCCTTATCCGCTATGCGGATAGAACAATGATTGCTTTCCCTGAACTATTAAGATACCAAGAAGAGATTTGTGATAAGAATGGTGTTAAATACCAATACTTTATGTCACCTGGTGGTACCGATGCGGGAACCATCCATGTCTTAAATGGTGGTATCTTAACTTTGACCCATTGTATTTGTGCTCGTAATATTCACACCTGTTCATCAATCCTCGATGTTGAAGATTATGAAGGTGCTTTAAAAGCTTTAATCGCGATGGTTAAGGATTTGAATAGAGAAAAAATTGAAAAGTTCAAGGAGGCGCGTCGTTAATGCTAGAAATTGAATTAAAAAAGCAAGGTAAGATTAAAAGGTTAACCAATGAAACCTTTAAATTTGATCCTCGTATTAAAGAGGGGTGGTATACTGCTACCTATTTCTTAAAAACTGAGAAAATCGTTGAAAAACACGCCCCAAATAAGATTGTTACAATGCAGTTTTTCCAAAGGAAAAATGATGTCGTCTTATGTGGTATCGATGAATCTATAGCCTTAATTAAAACTTTTGCGAAGAATCCCAACGATTTAAAGATTGAAGCCCTAAATGATGGTGACATCATTCAAAGCGGTGAACCTGTTTTAAAGATTACTGGTCATTATCAAGATTTTGGTTTCTTAGAAAGCCTAATTGATGGTATCCTCGCAAGACGCAGTTCAGTGGCTACCAATGTCCGTAATGTTGTTAAAGAAGCCGCACCAACACCTGTTTTCTTTATGGGAGATCGCCAAGATGATTACCACAATCAACAAGGTGATGGCTATGCCACCTACATAGGTGGTGTTTCTGCCCAATGCACTTTTGCCCATGGTGAATGGTGGGGTAGCAATGGCGGTGGAACAATGCCCCATGCTTTAATTCAAATTATGGGTGGTAGCACCTTAGAAGCCGCTAAAGCCTATAACGATGTCTTTCCCAATGAAAAAGTCACTGCTTTAGTGGATTTTCATAACGATGTCATTAAAGATTCTTTAATTGTCGCCCGCGTCTTAAAAGAGAAATTAGGAGCGGTTAGAGTTGATACATCTGATGCTTTAGTCGATCATTATTTTGATGATAAAGACGAGAAACCAAATGGCGTTAATCCCGAACTTATCAAAGCCTTAAGAAAGGCCTTAGATGCTGAAGGCTTTAACTATGTTAAAATTGTCGTTTCCAGTGGCTTCGATGTCGCTAAGATTAGACGCTTTAAAGAAGCCAATGCTCCTGTTGATTCTTATGGAGTAGGCTCATCTTTATTAAAAGTAAGTGTCGGTTTCACTGGAGATCTTGTTAAACTCGATGGTAAAGATTTAGCTAAAGAGGGCAGACGCGATATTCCAAATCCACGCTTAGAAATAGTTGATTAAGAGAGTCTTAGGACTCTTTTTTTCTTAGAAAGATAAATTTTTTATCTTTTTTAGATTAAGAGTGCTATAATGGTCTTAATGTAAATGGAGGAAAACCAAAAAATGTTTGAAAGTCTATTAAAAATTTTAAAAGAAGACCGCAGAAGTCTTGTTCTTCCCGAAGGTGAAGATCCCAGAATCTTAGAAGCTGCTGCTAGATTAAAAGCCGATGATATCTTAGATCCTATCCTTCTTGGTAATGTTGAAAAGGTTAGAGCTTTAGCTAAAGAAAACCACTTCAATATCGAAGGTATCCAAATCATCGATCCCGAAACCTATGAGAAATTCGATGAAATGGTCGAAACCCTCTTTGAATTAAGGAAGGGTAAAATGAGCAAAGAAGACTGCGTTAGCAATCTAAAGAAAACCAATTACTTCGGTACCATGCTTGTTAAGATGGGCGTTGCTGATGGTTTATTAGGTGGTGCCACCTATTCCACAGCCGATACCGTAAGACCAGCCTTACAAATCGTTAAGACAAAACCGGGAAATACCCTTGTTTCTTCGAGCTTTATTCTCGCGAGACCAAAAGCCGATGGCAGTGATGAATTATATGCTATGGGTGACTGTGCAATTTGTATCCATCCAACCGAAGATGAATTAGTAGAAATCGCAAATGAAACCGCAAGAACCGCCAAAATCTTTGGTATCGATCCAAAAGTCGCAATGCTCTCATACTCAACCCTAGGTTCTGGTAAGGGTGATACTGTTGATTTAGTAAGAAATGCTACTGAAAAGATCAAAGCGAGCAATCCTTGGTATCCTGTTGATGGCGAACTTCAATTCGATGCCGCCTTCTCACCAGTTGTCGCGAAGACCAAAGCCAAGAATTCCCCAGTTGCTGGTCAAGCTAACACCTTTATTTTCCCAATGATTGAAGCTGGTAATATCGGTTACAAAATCGCCCAAAGATTAGGTGGTTTTGATGCCTATGGACCAATCCTCCAAGGTTTGAACGCTCCAATCAATGACCTCTCAAGAGGTTGTAATGCTGATGAAGTCTATCAAATGGCTATCATCACCGCTGCCTTGAAGTAATATACAATATTAGATATCAAAAAAGAGGGTTAATCCCTCTTTTTATTTATAATTCTTTATTTCTTCTTTTAAAGTTTTGATTATCTCATCCTCTTTAATAGTTTTTATGACCTCGCCTTTTTTAAAGAGAACTGCACTATGTTTACCACAGGCGATACCGATATCGGCTTCTTTAGCTTCGTCAGGTCCATTGACTACACAACCCATAACCGCAACTTTGATATCCAGTCTAAGAGTATCTAAATATTCTTTTACTTCTTTAACAATGGGAATTAAATCTACTTGGGTGCGACCACAGGTTGGACAAGCGATAAGGGTGGGATAATCTTGATAAAGACCTAAGGTCTTTAATAATTCTTTGCAAGCATTCACTTCTTTAGAAGGCTCATCATTGATGGAGATACGGATGGTATCACCAATACCTTCTTTGAGAAGATATCCTAGACCAAAACTTGATCTAACAAGACTTGTTTCTAGATTACCAGCTTCAGTAATTCCTAGATGTAAAGGGTAAGGGAAGTAATTAGATGCCAGTTCATAGGCTTTGATTGTTACTAAGACATCGGATGATTTCAAAGAGAGGACGATATCGTGGAAATCGAGGTCTTCTAAGAGTTTGACACAGTCTTTCGCACTGTTAAATAAAGCAACGGCTTTATCATCAACATTTTGATATGTCTTTTCTAAAGAACCACCATTGACACCAATTCTAATTGGGATCTTGTATTCTTTACATTTGGAAACCACTTTCTTTAAATCTTCTTTAGCTATATTACCAGGATTGATTCTAATCTTATCGGCACCTGATTCGATGGCTTCAATCGCAAGTCGATAATCAAAATGAATATCCGCGACTAAAGGAATATGGATGTTTTGTTTGATATTATTGATGGCCTTTGCATCCTCCATATCTAAAACAGCAACTCTTACGAGTTCACAGCCCACATTTTCAAGCCCGAGAATCTGTTTTGTGGTGTTGGCCACGTCTTTGGTTGGGGTAGTAGTCATTGATTGAATAACGACCTTATTTTGGCCTCCTATGACGATATTGCCAACTCTTACCGGTTTGGTTTCCATCCTTTTCATTAAATCACCGCTTTTATGATAACACATTTTTAGAAAAAATGGTGGAAATATTCAAATGGTCGTGGTAAAATGATTTAGCGTAGAAATTATCGGAGGTGGCGAATATGCGGGAAAACGTTATCTATCGTTGCACAGTTTGTGGCGAAGAAAATTATATTGGTGATAAGAACAAGAGAACTCACCCAGAAAGAATTGAAATCTTAAAATATTGCCCCCGTTGCAATAAAAAGACAGTTCATAAAGAAAAGAAATAGACCTTTTAAAGGTTTATTTTCATTTTAAGATGAATAAAGTCATCACTATTTGTAATAGCTTCATCGGTGAAAACACTTTTCTTATCGGGGAAGAGGAGTGCTACATCATCGATCCCGGAAGCGATAGCAAAATTATTGAAAGAAAAGTTAAAGAGAACTTTAAAGGCGCCAAAGCCATTCTTTTAACTCATGGTCATATTGACCATGTTTTAGGAGTTGATTATCTAGCAGAAGCCTTTAAATGCCCAGTTTATCTCCATCCCTTGGATCTTCCTTATATCGATGGGGAATACCAAAAAAAATATTCTTTTTATGGCATCGCTTGTACTTTAAAAGCGGAAACTATTGATGTCTTAAGAATTAATGATCCCGATATCATTATTTATGAGACTCCAGGGCATTCCAAAGGTTCGGTTTGTTTCTACTTTAAAAAGGATAAAATCCTTTTCAGTGGTGACACTTTGTTCTGCTGTTCAATTGGTAGAACTGATTTGCCGGGTGGCAGCAACAAAGAAATGATGAATTCCTTGAAATTCTTAAAGACTTTGGATGATGATATCAAAGTCTATCCCGGTCATGAGAGAATAACAAATCTCGGCCTAGAAAAGAAATACAATCCTTTCTTAATCCAAGCTTAGATAAAAATCTTGATAAATAAATAAGAAATATATTACAATATATAAGATACGAAAGAGGTGTAGACAATGATTCAAGCAATCGATATTAAACCCGGAACAACATTCAGTTATGAAAACCAAATCTATGTCGCTTTAGACATTCTTCACAACAAGACTGCTATGCGGAAAATGGTCTGTAAAGTCAAAGTTAGAAACTTAAGAACAGGTGCCATTACCGATATGTCCTTCGGTGGTGATGATCGTTTCAATGAAGCGAGACTTGAAAAGAAAAAGATGCAATATCTCTATGATGATGGTGATGATTTAGTCTTCATGGACAATGAAACCTATGATCAAGTCAACATCAACAAAGAGCGTTTAAAATGGGAACTTCAATTCATGGTTGAGAATACCGAAGTTGAAATCACCTATTATGAAAGCGAGATTTTAGGTGTTGCTTTACCAGCTAAAGTAACCTTGAAGGTTACTAAGACTGAACCAGGTGTCAGAGGTGATACTGCCACTAAAGCTACTAAAGAAGCCGTCTTAGAGACAGGTTATACCATTCGTGTTCCTCTCTTTATCGAAGAGGGAGAAGACGTTATTGTTAGAACCGATACCGGAACCTACGATTCTAGAGCTTAATCATTATTAAGAAAGGAGCAGGGATATGGCTAACAGCGAATATCATAAGATGTTTAATTTCTCCCGCAATGGAGAATTGGGCATTAGCAATGCTGTCATTTGCGAGATTGTTACCCATGCTGTCAATGACTGTGAAGGTGCCGAAGTAGCCGAATCCCAATCCCGGCTCTTTAGCAAAGGACCAGTCGTCTGCAAATACAGTAAAAACGATGAATTAATCTTAGAAGTCAGTGTCAAAGTCAAATATGGTTACAACATTGCTGATACCAGCATGAAAGTCCAAGAGAAGATTGAACACGATCTCCTCTATATGACTGAAATTAGACCAAAGAAGATTCATCTCACAATTGCTGATTTAAAATAAAAAGAGGATTAATCCTCTTTTTTCTTTTTCTTATCTCTATAGCGCCCGAAAACTTTGCTATAACTCCTGACGTGTTCTAAGGCTTCTTTTTGTTCCTCTTCGCTCATGTTTTCAAATTCGATTTGATACCATTTCTTTTCTTCAAGGATGAGGTTCATATTGGCTTTAGGATCAAGTTTTCCTTCTTCAAGACGCCTTATATCTTTCCGTTCGGAGATGATGTAATAAAGAATACCAGCGAAGAAAATAAAGGAAGAACCAAAACCATAGAGGAGGGAATCGTTACCGAGGATAATCCAAGTTACGATAAAGGCGAGAATTACTAGAGTAATAAAGATAAATGGAATAATTGTTCCCTTTAAGGTTTTACGTTTGTTATAGATGAGATAATCAAAACGATCGAGCAGTTCTTGATCAGAATAAACTCGAGCTTTTTCTTCTTGTTTGACTTTTTCTTTCTTTAAAGCACTTAATTTCTTTTTGAGTTCTTCGATTTCATCCGCACTCAAACCTTCCACTTGTTTAACGATGGCATCTTGTTTGGATTCTTCTTGAACTACTTCTTTTTCTTCGTTTTCCATTGCGTTTATCACCTTGCCTCTTATTTTAAAATATTCATACTTTTTTGACAAGTTTTATATAACATCTATATAAAAATATGCTATTATATAGGTTAGTGGAGGTCTTTGATAGATGGATAGTAAGCTCAGTCGTAATCAAATGCATGAGAAACTGATGATATGCACATATCAATATCTTTTCTATTTATCTATTAACGAGAAGCAATCGATTGAAGACTTGCTTAAGGCTTCTTTTCAAGAACATATCGATGAAGTCGATAAATTCAGCAAAGACTATTTAAGGACGATGATTTTGAATCTACCAGATATCGTCGCCCATATCGAGCCCCTTTTAAATAAATGGACCTTTAAACGTTTAGAATTGGTCGAGCAGGCCATACTAGTGCTTGGCTATACCGAATATAAATATCTCAATACACCTAAACCTGTCATAATCAATATCTGCGTCAAACTCGCTCAAAAGTTTGGCAATGATGAATCATACAAATTTATCAACGCTGTCTTGGAGAACATTTAAATATGGAAAAGAATTATTATACCGTAGCAGCAGTCAACGCCATAATCAAGGATAAACTTGAAAACGATTTTCAATTAAGAGGTATCCAAGTTGTTGGTGAAATTTCGAATTTTAAACACCATCAAACCGGACACCTTTATTTTAGCTTGAAGGATGAGAATAGCAAGATCAATGCGGTCATGTTTAAATCCTATGCCTATAAAGTAAAATTCACTCTTGAAGATGGAATGAGGGTTGTTGTAAATGCGGATATTGGTGTTTATATCGGCACTGGTGCCTATCAACTCTATGTCAAAGACATAGAACCACTAGGGGTCGGTGCTTTATATCTCGAATATGAACGTTTAAAGAAACAATTGGAAGAGGAAGGGTTATTCGATGAAAATAGAAAGAAAGCAATTCCTAAATTTCCAAAATCAATCGGTGTAATATCCGCCAAAGAAGGGGCAGCTATCCGCGATGTCATCACCACTATTAAACGCAGATGGCCGATTGCTAAAATTACCTTATTGCCTTCCTTAGTTCAGGGTAAGAGTGCCGCTAGATCAGTGGTTGAAAACCTAAGAAAGGCTGATAGTATGGGTTTTGATACCGTCATCGTTGCTAGAGGCGGTGGATCAATTGAAGATCTATTTGCCTTCAATGAAGAAATCGTTGCTCGAGCGGTTGATTTAATGAAGACACCGGTGATATCAGCCATTGGTCATGAAACTGACTTTACAATCATTGATTTTGTTGCTGATAAACGGGCAGCTACACCAACAGCCGCTGCCGAACTTGCAACCCCTAATATCAATGAGATAAGGGGGCTAATGATGCAAACTAAAGCCCGCTTGCAAAATGCGATGGCCAGTTTCTTAAATGATAAACGTAATACATTATATGTATTAGCTAACAATACTTATTTAACAAAACCGGAACGTTTCTATGCGGATAAGGGCATGAAATTAAATATGTTGGAGCAGAGATTAGTCTCTGTTAAAGAAAAACTCTTTATCCAAACAAGATACGAAATCAATAATGATAAGAAACGTCTAGAGCGCTCATTAGAGAGTTTGCTTATCAAAGATAAGAATCAGTTAGGTGAACTGATTGCGAAATTATCATCGCTTAACCCCTTAAATGTTTTAAAAAGAGGTTATGGAATGGTGAGCAAAGAAGAGAATATCATCACCTCAATCAATCAAGTTGAAGAAAAAGATAAATTAACGATTACCCTTGCCGATGGCAAGATTAAGACCATAGTGGAAACAAAGGAGGCCAAATAATGGAAAAAGAAGTAAAATTTGAAGAAGCAATTTCGCGCTTAGAAGAGATTGTCAAAGCCTTAGAAAATGGTCAAGCTAGTATTGATGAAGCTTTAAAGCTCTTCCAAGAAGGAATCGGCCTTGTCAAACAATGCGACGAGAAATTAAAAGATGTTGAAGCCAAAGCCACCAAGATTCTTGAGGGTGGGGAAGAGAAAGATTTCACAGTCGAGGGCTAATGCGTCTAGATTTATTACTAGTTCAAAAAGAACTAGTAAGCAGTAGGGAAAAAGCTCAATTTGCAATTAAAAAAGGATTGGTAACAGTCAATGGTAAGACCATTACTAAGCCCAGTTTTGATTGCGATATGGATAGTCAAGTTGAACTTATCAAAGCGCCCTTAAAATATGTTTCTAAAGGCGGCTTAAAACTTGAAAGAGCCGCTTCTGTTTTTAAATTGGATTTTAATAATAAAGTTGTTTTAGATATCGGTGCCTCAACTGGTGGTTTTACCGATTTTTGTTTACAAAATGGGGCAAGCCTTATTTATGCGGTTGATGTAGGCACTAACCAATTAGATTCAAGCCTAGTAAATAATCCTAAAATTAAGAGTATTGAGCACTGCAATTTTCGAACAGTGACAAGCGAAGATTTGGATAAACGTATCTTCGATTTTGTTGTTATCGATGTTTCGTTTATATCCTTGAGATATATCTTTGAGAATCTCGACTCATTTATCGATGAGAAAACAACGATTGTCGCCCTTATTAAGCCTCAATTTGAATTATATGAGGTCGCCTACCAAAACAAGGGATATATTATCAGAGAAGATGATCATTTGATTACTCTGCGGCGCGTAGTATCGTATGCCAATGAGTTCGGGCTTTCGATTAAAGATTTGACTTTCTCAATAGTTAGAGGCGAGAAGAAGGGAAACATCGAATTCTTAGGTTTGTTTAATTTAGATAAGAACAATAATAACATTGATTATAAAGCAATCGTTAAAGAAGCTCATAATTATTTCAAAGGTGAACATCATGAGTAGAGTTATCCTTCATATCGATATGAATGCTTATTTTGCTTCCGTTGCCGAGATTGCCAATCCGGAATATAAAGGAAAGCCTTTAGTCGTGGGTGGGATGAGCAATAGATCAGTCGTCTCAACAGCATCTTATGCCGCCCGTAAATATGGCATTCATAGTGCGATGCCTATCTATCAAGCTCGTAATTTGTGTCGTGATTTAATTATAGTTCCCCCTGATTTTCCTTTGTATGAACACTACACAAATCTCTTTGTAAATATCATAAGATCTTATAGCCAAATCATTCAGATGGCTAGTATTGATGAGTGTTTTGTCGACATGACAGAAGTTTTAAAAGGCAAGAAAAAACCTCTGGAAATCATAAAATCAATTCAAACTAGAATCTATAAGGAACTAGGTCTTCCTTGTAGTATCGGTGTCGCGCCAAATAAGTTTCTTGCGAAGATGGCAAGCGATATGAAAAAGCCGATGGGAATAACTATTATTCGGCAGAAAGAAATCAAAGAAAAATTGTGGCCATTACCTATTAAAGATATGTTTGGGGTGGGGAAGAAGACCGCTCCGCATTTAGAAGAAATAGGGATTAAAACCATAGGTGATCTCGCCACTTTTAAAGATGAATATACCTTAAAATCTATCTTGGGAGTAAGCTATTACACACTTACCAATTGGGCCAACGGCATTGATGATTCACCTGTTAAAGTTGACGTTGATGATTTGAAATCAATTGGTCATTCCAGGACTTTAGAAAGCAACACATCTGATTATCAAGAAATCGTAAATATGCTCAACAAATTATCTTTAATGGTATCAAAGCGAGCCAAAGATGAAAAACTAATCGGTGATACGGTTGCTTTAACAATTAAATATGCTGATTTCAGCGTTATCAGTAGGGCAACTAAGCTTGATGATTATACCAATGATAAAGAAATTATCTATGATAATATCTTAAAATTATTAGATGCCAATTATGATGGTAAACCCCTAAGATTATTAGGCGTTACCTTACAAAAATTAGTCAGGGAAGAGAATTATTTAAGACAACTCACTATCTTTGATAGTGAAACAAAAAATACACTGACAAAACGCGATGAAATTGCTACAATAATTAAGAACATAAATCAACAATTAGGAAAGGACTTGCTACGAATCGCAGGAGAGAAGAAATGAAGATAAACTATCAGGAATTATTCTATGATTATCTCCAATTTGAGAGAAATCTAAGTAAGAATACAATTGTTAGTTATGAAACCGATGTTTCAATCTTTTTAGAATACCTCGCCTCGCGTAGTATTGAAGTGGAGAATGTTACACCTGTTGATTTAAGAAAATATTTTAAACATTTAAAAGAAGAAGGTAAGAGTGAAGCAACACTTGCCACCTATCTTGCAGCAATTCGTTCTTTTTATCGTTTTCTTAATAAGGATAAATTAATAAATAATAATCCTACCGTTGTTATCGAACCAGTCAAACTCGCGAAAAAAATTCCTAATGTCTTAAGTATCGAGGAAATTGATCGTTTATTAAATGTTATTCCTTTAGATACACCAATTGGCCTGAGAGATAGAACTTTAATTGAGTATATGTATTCAACAGGCTCGCGTGTCAGTGAAGTTACTGAATTGAAATTCAATCAATTGAGTTTGCAGGATGGGGCAGTTGTCATCCAAGGTAAAGGAAGCAAACAAAGAATTGCTTTCTTAGGTGACAATGCTATTAACCTTATGGCAGACTATTTACGAGATTCGCGTCCTTTGCTTTTAAAGGACAAAGTATCTAATTACGTCTTTGTCGGTGCAAAATCGGAGAAGCTCAATCGAACAACAATTTTGAAGTTACTTAAAGATTATGCTTTGAAAGCGGGAATCAAAAAAGAAATTTCACCACATAGCCTTCGTCACAGTTTTGCAACTCATCTTTTAGAAAACGATGCAGATTTGATGACGGTTAAAACTTTATTGGGACACTCAAGTGTGGGCACAACGCAGATTTATACTCACATTAGCAATAAGCATTTAAAGAGTGTTTACAATCAATCACATCCATTTGGAAATAAGAAAAGCCAAGAAAAATAGGGATTTTCTATTTTTGTAATAATCATAATATAAATTATACGAAGTTATTATAATAAAAATAAAAGACTAATTATTCTTCTTTGGTAATTAGTCTTTTATCATTATCTAACTACCACTTTACAGGAAATCCCTGCTCATCATAATGCCAATAGTCATCTGAACTAGTCGGTTCTACTTCCTTATAATAGTAGATCGATTCATAATTGAAAAATTTAGGTTTTTCAATTTGTCCCCACTCTTTCTCGCTACAACAACTCACCTTTATCTATTTTTATTATACTTAATAAAATCTTGATAAAAAAAGAAAAATTATTTTCTTAAAAATAAAAAGAGCGTGCAAACGCTCGTTTTTAATATTCCATTTGCATTACTTCTTCAAGGCCATAGATGTCAGCATCGGCCATCAGTTTTTCCAAATGGTAATTACCTCTCGCTTCAGTTTTGAAAATATTGACTACCACATCGATAACATCGACTAGAACCCATTCTGGATTATTACGACCTTCAATGTGATGAAGTGGATACTGATATTCACAAACGACATCGGCAACCGTTTCTGCGAGTGCTCTAACCTGCCGTTCACTCAAAGCATCACAATTGACATAATACTTAACTAAGGGATTAGATGTTGAGACATCCACAATTGTGATATCACGACCGAAATGATCATCGATTGTTTTGACAACGAGTTTCAAAAGATATAATTCTTTAATCTTCAAGGCTTCTTGGTACAAAACCTTAGTGTCATCATTGATTAAAACCTCATGATTAATCTTTTCTAGGAAAGCAATCTGCTCGACCATAGTAAAAGCAAAACCAGTAGTGATGTTTTCTAAACATCTATCGACCAAGAATGTTGAATCATAATCTCTACCCGGTTCGGTTTTATCGGCACAAAAGATAATTTTAGCAAGATCGCTCATCCCTACTTTACCAGTCGTATGGTATTGAATGGCTTCAAAAATCTCTGGATCAGTGATACCGAAATATCTTTCCGCTAAAATCGGGGCCAAATACTGATGATAAATAGCATAAGCTTCATTTAAGTGCTCTGGGAAGTGCTGACGCATCAATTCCATAGTTTCTTCTTTGGGCAATTGCTTCGCACAATCGTGAACAATACCAGCTATATAAGCCTTATGAACATCGACGTTATTTGCTTTGGCCATTTGAACTGCTAATTTTGCAACTCTAAGGCTGTGTTTAAAGCGATGTTCGGATAAAATTCCTCCCAAAATTTCTTTGAAATATAAGCCTTTTCTACATATGATATCATAAACTACCTTTGGACACAATTTAAAGTCCCCTGCCCTAACCTTGGTGCTAGAAATTTCAGTCCCAACAAGGCCGATATCCTTGATCTTATATTTCTTATAATTCTCTTTATTTAATTCATAACCCGGACGATCAATATAAATGAATTGAACTAGTTCTTTTAAGGTATCAATATCTTTCCATTTATCAAGTAAGTTTACTTGATCAGTTCCGATTAAGAAATAGAACTTATAATTAGGATATTTATCAGTTAGATAAAGCATTGTATCAATGGTATATGTAACTGTACCTGTTGATGGTATCTTTTCGCTTAATCTAAACCTCTCCTCGCCCCTAATCGCTTCTTTAACAAGTCTTTCTCTTGTTTTCTTACCTAGATACCCGCTTTTCCAGCGTGGTCTCTCACTGACATCAAACCAAACATCGGCATCTAAAAGCTCGCTCGCGTGGCGAGCAATTTCTAAATGGGTTTTATGAATAGGATTAAAGGCGCCACCGAAGATGATTACTTTCTTCATTTCTTCAGTCCTTCCGTGTAGATATGATGTTTGCTATCGCGGTATAAAGTGATGACTTTTCCAACGATTTGGACAATTTCCGCGTTCAATTTAGCGGATAAATCTAAAGCAATCTCCCTAATTGGAGTGTTAACCGTGTTTAAAACGCGGATTTTCAATAATTCATTGGCATCTAAGGCTTTATCAATCATTTCAAAGAAATGAGTTCCTAGGCCCTCTTTTCCAATTTGGTATAAGGCATGCATAGTCATAACTTCGGATTTCAAATAACGTTTTTGTTTACTCGACAGCATGATAACTACCTCCTACCATGGGTTCATATAATTCGACTGCAACGCCTTTAGGTACATAGACTTTAATCTTTTGATTGCCTTTAAGGATATCGATGAACGCTAAACCGCTGATAACAACGGAAAGCCGTTTGTGATCGGTGAGATTGAATTCAAAGCAATCCATATTGGAAGCATCAAGATAGCAATTAGCCTTAGGCACATATAAAGGGTCCTTTTGAATATCCGCGAATTTCTCAGCGATATTTTCTTTTTTGGTCCTATGAATATGTAATAAGTTAGAACCATAGATGATGAATGGTGTTGTTGAACCTTCTACAAATTCTAAGTAAGCTAGAGACCCGATAAATATAGCTTGGCCACTATTAAGAGTTAGATTCAAAGGTTTAATCTCTTTGGAATTCAAGACTCTTTTTAGATTTTTTCCATCTAAATAACGATAGATACAAGATGGTTTATCAAAGCCCGGTGTATCTAATAAGAAAGTCTTCTTATCTAAAGGAATCTTAATCGTATTGATTGTTGTTCCTGGGAAAATCGAGGAAGTGATATTGAGAGTAGTATCGTTTTCATAATTACGGAGTAAAGAATTAACTAAACTTGATTTACCGACATTAGCATTACCAATGACATAGATGTCATGCTTGTTAGCATAACTCTTAATTCTTGTTAATAGGCCATCGGTATTACGGTTATTCTTGCTACTAACTAAGACCATATCAACATAGTTGATACCTGTTTTCTTTAGTTGATAGGAAAGCCAATTCTTAATCTTTTCTTCTTTTAAGGATTTGGGGAGTAAATCGTATTTATTGGCAACGACAAAGATTGGACAGTTAGGAACATAATCTTTGAGATTATCAATAATACTGCCTGCGAAATTAAAGATATCGATGACATAGACCAAAAGATTGTGATTTTCATTTGCTCTTTTTAAGAGTTCTAGATAATCGTGATTGGTTTGGCTATTATCGACTAGTTGACCATAATTTTGGAGTTTAAAGCAGCGCTGACAAACAGCACCTTTCCTCTTATAAAGCATTGGTGGGATATAGCCTTCTAAACTGTCATCAATTGTCTGTAAGACAGCCCCACAGCCCGGACATCTTTTCTCACTCATAACTCTCTCCCCTTTCTATTTCTCTTAAGAGACCTTTCTTTTTTAAACGCTTACGAATTAGGCGATCTAATTTCCGATTGATATAGGTTATCGGTAAATCTTTAGAACTGCAGGGCTCAATCAAGATTGATTTAAGCCCCAAACGATTGGCATAAATGACATCGGTTAGAATCTGATCCCCAATTAGGATACAGTTATCTTTAGCAATGCCCTCTTTATTTAAAAATTTGAGCAAGCGCTTCCCGAAAGGTTTTTTGGTTTCCGGATGGTATTTAACCTGAAGTTCATCCGCTACTAGTTTTACCCTTTTCGGATGGTTATTCGAAATGATATAGAAATCAAAACCATTTTCTTGGCAGTTTTTGACAAAGTCAAAAGACATCGCCACCGGATGGGGATTATGGGCAGGTGTTAAAGTGTTATCAAGATCACATAAGATTGTCCTAATCCCCACTTCTTTTAAAGAAGTTAAAGGTATGGATATCACATCTTGATAATACCAAGTGGGATGGAACTTCTTCAGTTAAATCACTCCTTTTTATAAATCATCAAGATAGTCAAAGATGGTCTGTTGATTTTCATCTTCTTCCGTCTTGACATTAACTTTTTTAACTTCTTCGACAAAGTCGAAGGTCTTAACCGTGCCATCGATGGTTGGTAAATAAGCATCAGAAATAGCGGTCAAAACTTCGTTCTTATCACTTAACAAGGAAGAACGGATGCTCTTACCTAGTGGCGTGGTTTTACCATCGAATTCTAATTCTCTACTACCTTGGACTGTTGATAAAACAGTCAACTTATTAGGTGGAACTAAGAAGGATGAACCGATGATGTAATGCGAATCCGAATGATAGAATTTATAGATTTCACTGGTCTTAGCAAGTCTTGCTGTTAAGCCGATATTTAAAGGATTAAAGACTTTGAATCCGCCTTTATCTGTGATAACAGCAACATTGAATCTAATACCATGACGAATAGCAATCATTGAAGCGACATTATCATCCGCTTCCATTTGAACGGCCTTGACACCACTCGCTCTAACGCCGACCAAATTGACTTTGGACTCGTGGTAGTGAATAGCTTTACCCTTTCTTGTTAAAACAAGAAGACTGCTATCACCATCGGTATAAGAAACAGAGACCAAACTATCATCGTTACCTATTGTCATCGCTTTAACAGGCTTACTATAACGTTGAACTTCATAATTAGCTAAGCTACAACGTTTGATTAAGCCATTTTTACTACATAAGACAAGACTAATCTTATCTTTAAACTGTTTGATATTAATGGCATAGATAATCTTCTCATCACCGCCTAAAGAGATGAGATTACTGATATGTTTACCTTCATCTTTCCATTTGGTGTCACTTAGTTCATAGACCGGAACATAAAGATAATTAGCTCGATCCGTAAAGGCTAGGATAACATCACCAGTATTGGCCTTACCCATCGCGACAATGATATCACCATTCTTACAGCCAGGATTGGCTCCTTCACTGGCGGCATAAGATTTCAAAGATGAACGTTTAAAGTAGCCATCTTTAGAAATGGTAACCATGACATCCTCTTTGAGGATGGGTTTCTTCTCCACGGTGAAGTCTTCGATATCGTCTTCAATCTTTGAAAGTCTAGGTGCCGGATATTTCTTCATAATCTCACCTAGTTCTTTCACAATAATCTTTTTAATCTTCTTCTCGTTATCTTGGATGGATTCCAAATCTTCAATCTTAGCTTTCAAATCCGCATCTTCTTTTTGTAAAGTTTGGATATCAGCTGAATTCAAACGATAGAGCTGTAAAGTAACGATAGCCTCCGCTTGGATTTCACTGATGCCAAAATGAGCCATTAAGCCCTTCTTCGATTCATCTTTGCTCTTGCTCGCCCTAATGATTCTAATAACCTCATCGAGATTAGAAATCGCGACGATTAAACCATCGACAATATGGAGTCTTGCTTTCGCTTTCTTTAAATCGAATTTCACCCGACGATTGATGACATCAATCTGGTGTTTGATATAGAAATCAAAGATGGGAATAATACCGATTTGTCTTGGTTGTTTATCACAAATAACAACGGTGTTATAGGTATAACGAACTGTCAAGTTCGTCTTCTTCATAAGATAGTTCTTAACCGAATTGGCATCAATGTCTTTACGCATCTCAACTACGATTCTTAAACCATTGCGGTCCGATTCATCGCGGACTTCTAAGATACCATCGATTTCCTTATCCATTCTAATCTTGTCAATGGATGCGACCAATTGGTTCTTAACCACTCCAAAGGGGATTTCGGTAATGACCAAAGCCATACAATGCTTCATAGCGACAAATTCGGTTTTGGAAACGATTTGGATTTGACCATAACCGGTATTAAAGGCTTCTTTAATACCTTCAATACCTCTTACGATACCACCAGTTGGAAAATCAGGACCGGGCATAATCGCCATCAAGTCTTCTAAAGAACAGTTAGGATTATTTAAACGATAAACAGTCGCATTACAGACTTCTTGAAAGTTGTGCGGTGGGATGTTGGTCCGATAACCAGCAGCAATGCCTTCTGAACCATTAACTAACAGGTGCGGAAAACGTGCTGGTAGAACCGTAGGTTCTTGATCGGAATCATCGTAGTTAGGCGCGAAATTGACGGTATCGCGATCGATATCAGCTAATAACTCCATGCTGATAGGAGCAAGTCTTGCTTCAGTATAACGCATTGCAGCTGGTGGGTCGGCATCTAAAGAGCCGTTATTACCATGCATCTCAATTAAAGGTGCATTTTGTTTCCACCATTGACTCATTCTCACCATCGCATCATAAACCGATGTATCACCATGGGGGTGATAATGACCGATGACAAAGCCAACTGCTGTTGCGGATTTACGGTAAGCCTTGCTGGGGACATTACCATTTACAAGCATGGCATAGAGAATTCTTCTCTGGACCGGTTTTAAGCCATCTCTTACATCAGGTAAAGCCCGGTCTTGAATGATGTATTTGGAATACTTTCCAAAGCGATCCCCTAAAAGGAAATCAAGTGGGAAATCAATAATTTTATTATTGTCTTGCATCTTACTTGACCTCCTTAATGAAATCGTCTTCTAAAGTGAATTTGACGTTTTCTTCAATCCAATTCCGTCTCACCTTTGAATCATTACCCATTAAGATGGATAATTTCTTCTCAGTCGCGACTAAATCATCAATTGTGACTTGGATTAAAGATCTGGTCTTAGGATCCATGGTGGTTTCCCATAGTTGGGAAGCATTCATTTCACCAAGACCTTTATATCTTTGGATGGCATAGCCTGGACCAATTTTAGCTTTTGCCTCTTCTAATTGGTCATCATCCCAGCAATAAATGAGATTTTCTTTCTTACCAACCCATTTGGATACTTTGTATAGAGGTGGTAGGGCGACATAGACTCGACCATCTTCAACTAGTGCCCGCATATATCTAAAGAAGAATGTTAAAAGCAAGACTTGGATATGGGCACCATCAGTATCAGCATCGGTCATAATTATGACTTTGCCATAATTACAATCCGCCAAAGAGAAACTTTGACCATAACCAGCACCAATGGTATAGATCATGGTTGATATCTCTTCATTCTTTAATAAGTCAGCGATATCATTTCTCTCCGAGTTAATAACTTTACCTCTAAGAGGTAAGATTGCTTGATAGAGACGGTCTCTACCTTGTTTAGCACTGCCACCAGCAGAATCACCCTCAACAAGGAATAATTCGCATTCACTGACCTTTTTCGATTGGGCGGGAACGAGTTTACCAGATAATAAGCGTGCTTCTTTACTGGTCTTCTTGCCACTTCTCGCTTCATCTCTTGCTTTTCTAGCCGCTTCTCTAACCTGTCCCGCTTTTTTAGCTTTGACAACAATCATATTCGCGACTTCTTTATTCTCATCAAGATAATATTCAAGGCGGTCATTTAAAATAGTCTCGACTGCGGTCTTAACGATTGGTGAGCCCAGTTTTGATTTGGTCTGACCTTCGAATTGGAGATATTGTTCAGGGACCTTAACCGAGACAATAGCAGTTAAGCCTTCCCGATAGTCGGAACTATCGACTTTATCTTTATCTTTTAAAAGACCATGGCTGCGGCCATATTCATTTAAACAACGGGTGAAGGCTGATCTAAAGCCAGTCTCATGAGTACCGCCATCAATGGTCTTAACGTTGTTAGCGAAAGAGATAATGGTCTCATCATAGTTATTGGAATATTGCAAAGCAACCTCAACCCGGATGTTTTTGTAATAGTCATTGAAATAGATAACAGGTGTTAAGGTTTCCCGATCTTCATTGATGAATTTGCAATAGGAAATAAGTCCATCCTCGTAGCAGTAATTAACCATCTTATCGGTCCGTTCATCGTTTAAGATGAGTTCGACACCGGGGAGCATAAATGCATTTTCTTGTAGTCTCTCTGCAATGGTTGAGAATTTAAATTCAACAGTTGAGAAAACGGAATCATCAGGTTTAAAGTTGACAACGGTACCAACTCTATTGGTCTTGCCACCTAAACTAGCTTTACCGATAACACTACCCCCTTGTTCATATCTTTGATGGAATATCTTACCATCTTTGTAGATGGTAACATCTAGATATTCACTTAAGGCAGTGACTACGGAAGCACCGACACCATGTAAACCAACAGAAGCGGTATACGCCTTATCGGAGAACTTGCCGCCAGCATGGAGAATAGTATAGACGACCTGGGGTGTGGGAACGCCTGACTTATGTTTACCGGTTGGAACGCCTCTTCCGAAATCTTCAACGCTTAAAGAACCGTCCTTGTGGATGGTGACGATAATCTTCTTGCCAAAGCCCATCATCGCTTCATCAATCGCGTTATCGACTAACTCCCAGACGAGGTGATGCAAACCACGTTCATCTGTCGAGCCAATATACATACCTGGTCTTTTACGAACCGCGGTTAAGCCTTCTAATATTTCTATTGAACCTTCTGAATACTTTTTTTCTTCAATAGCCATCTAATCGACTCCTTTTCTATCTACAAACGGATATGATTATCCGTTTTGTGTGCCATTAATATATTATAGAATGTTTGACGCGATTTTTCACTACTTATTTGCCTAAAATAATATTAAATGTTATGATTGTGCCGTAGGAGGATGATTATGGACATTCTGTGTTTCTTTATTTGTGCGGTTTTAGGCTATTTAATCGGGGCCGTCCCCTTCGCCCTTGTCATCAGCAAAATCTTCTATAAGATTGATGTCAGAGACTATGGATCACATAATGCTGGTGGCACTAATGCTGGTCGCGTTATGGGCAAGAAAATTGGCCTATTAGTCATCTTATTAGACGGTTGTAAAATACCTTTGGTATTTTTAATCAACATTCTAATTATGAAATACGGCTTTGGGATTGAATATTCGGATATGTTCTATACCTATTGTCAACTCTTCTCTGCCTTTACTACAGTCCTCGGTCATTCCTACCCCATTTATTTCAATTTTAGAGGTGGTAAGGCTGTCTCTTGTACAGCGGGTACAATTGTCTTTACAAACTGGTTGCTTGCCCCCATCGGTTTAGGACTTTTCTTCATCCTTTTAAAGAAATGGAAAATGGTGTCTCTTGGCTCCCTTTGTGGCAGTTTTATTTGCGTTGTTCTCGCCTTTATTCCACCCGTTGCCAAGCTTGGCCTTTGGTTCCATCTCCAATACGATATTGTCTATCCTTTAACGCTTCTTATGATTTTCTTAGTTCTATTTATCCGTCATCGGGAAAATATTATTCGGATTAAGAATCATTCCGAGAATAAAATAACCTGGTTAAAATAAAAAGTACCATATGGTACTTTTATTTTTGAGCATTCATTGAATTGATAACTTGTTTGATTTGAGCTTCAGATGGTTTTCTGCCCATCGATAAGAACATTGCTCTAATCATTTTTTCATTAACGGGAGGATTCTTCTTTAATTCTCTTTTGAATAAATAACGAGAGATAAAGAAAGCGGCGACTGCACCAACGACAAGGCCGGCTAGACCCCACCAAACTCCATTCCAACCGCTACCGGTTGATTCCGCGAAAACGGGAAGCATTGTTAATAATCTCATAAGAATGCACCTCCTAATGCATAGTTTATTTTATACGATTTGTTAAAGTTTTACAACCTTAATTATTTAGCCAAATAATTTTTGGCAAATGGCCTCGACACTGAAACCATAATCAGCGATGACATCACTGCTCTTGGCACTCTTGCCAAAGTTATCAATACCGATTACTTCACTGGCATATTTATACCATAAGCCAGTGGAGCCCATTTCAATGGCGATAATGTTATCACGTTTGATATTAAAGACTTCTTTCTTGTAAGTTTTGGATTGACGATCAAACAATTCCATTGATGGCATCGAGACAACTTTGATTCTAACACCCTTCTCTTCCATCGCTTCCGCGACATCTAAGGCCAATGGTAATTCACTACCAGTTGCGACAATAATCTTATCGGGATTGGTGATATTTCTAACCACGTAGGCGCCTTTTTTGAATTCATCATAACTAACCTCATTGCGGACATCAATATTCTGCCGCGAGAGAATTAGGTTAACTGGTCCATTCCTATTTTCTAAAGCATATTTATAGGACCATACCGTTTCTTTACCACCTGCGGGTCTAAAGGTTACGGTATTGGGAATAAGTCTTAATGTAGATATTTGTTCAATTGGTTGATGGGTTGGTCCATCTTCACCAACAGCGATGGAATCGTGAGTAAACAAGTTAATGGATGGGACATTCATAAGAGCAGCTGTTCTAATAGAGGCTTTCATATAATCACAGAAGACCAAGAAACAACCGAGATATGGTCTTAAACCACCATATAATAAGATGCCGGTTTGAGCACAGGACATAGCGAATTCACGAATACCGAAATAGATATTGCGACCGCCCTTATCAAAACCATAAATGCCTTCATTTTTAATCTCGGTATTAACTGATCTTGCAACATCGCTCGCCCCACCAAATAAGGTTGGGAGTTGAGGCGCAATCGCATTCAAGATTTTACCAGAGCTAACTCTAGTTGCCTCTTTGCTACCGATCTCATATTCGGGATATTTGATATCTTTATAGATATCACCATTGAAAGCAGATGTTAATAATTTGTAATCTTCGGGATAGAGTTTCTTATATTTTTTAAGTCTATTAGCGAAAGATTTTGCTGCTTTTAAGCCTCTTCTTTGGAAAGTGGCTTGATAATAATCATAGACTTCATTTGGGACAACAAATGGTTGGTAGTTCCAGCCCATTTCTTTCCGCATTCTAGCGGTATCTTCTTCGCCAATAGGTGAACCATGAACTAAACAAGTGGCGGCATTTTTAGAGCCAAAACCAATAATAGTATTACAGATGATTAAGGTAGGAGCGCTCGTTGATTTAGTCGCTTTTTTCAAGGCTTTTTCAACTGATTCCACGCTCATGCCATCGGCTTTTAAAACATTCCAATTACAGGCTTTGAAACGTTTCTCAACATCTTCGGTAAAGGATAGTCTTAAATCACCATCTAAGGTGATGTTATTGGAATCGTATAGGACAATTAATTTATTGAGATGGAGATTACCAGCTAATGAAATGGCTTCTTGGGTGACTCCCTCTTCCATATCACCATCACCACATAAGACATAGGTGTGGTTATCAAAAAGAGTGATGTCTTCTTTATTGAAGAGTTCGGCCATTCTAGTTTCTGCCATTGCTAGACCAACAGCATGTGCTATACCCTGACCTAGCGGCCCACTTGTGCAATCAATACCTGGTGTATGTGTTACTTCAGGATGACCTGGAGTCTTCGAATTCAATTGTCTAAAGTTCATTAGATCAAAGGTGGTTACATCATACCCCGCGATGTGTAGTATGCTATAAAGCAATGCCGACCCATGACCAGCCGCTAAAACAAAGCGGTCACGACCAATCCAATTGGGCTCAACAGGTGTCGTTCTTAAAAACCGGGTGTAGAGCGTATGCATAATTGCCGCCGCTCCTAAACAAATGCCCGGGTGACCAGAATTGGCTTTGTTAACAGTATCAACCGCTAAAAAACGCAATGCATTAATTCCCATTTCATTAACATCCATATTTTTTACCTCGCTTTTTTATTATTATAACTAATAATTAGTTATCTTAAAACCATTTCTTTCGCGTATTCGAGTTGCTTATCAGTGACTTTACCACCGCTTATCATCGATGCTATCTCATAAATTTTCTCTTCAAGATTGAGTTCTTTGACTTTAGTATAGGTCCGACCATCTCGAACCTCTTTGCTAATCTTGAGGTGATTTTGAGATAAGGCAGCTACCTGTGGCAAATGAGTTATCGCGATAACTTGAGTTGTTAGAGATATTTCTAAAATCTTCGAGGCCACTCTACTCGCAATCTCGCCGCTGACACCGGTATCGATTTCATCAAAGACAACCGTAGCTATCTTCTGGGATTTCACAAATAAAGTCTTTAATGCCAACATGATTCTTGAAGCCTCACCACCAGATACAACTTTAGATAGAGGTTTTAAGCCTTCACCGGTGTTGGTTTCGATTAAAAAATCAACTTCATCAATACCATTATCTTTAAAGATAAATCCCGCGCAATCATCTTCTTTTAAAACATCTTTAAAGACAACTTTAAATTGGGATTTTAAAGCTAAATCATTGAGGTTTTTATCGAGATCTTTCTCAATCAATTTCGCAATTTCTTGTCTTAACAAGCTGAGCTCTTTACCACATTGATAAACCTTATCATAATTAGAAATCATCTCATCTTTTAATTGGGATACCAAATAGTCTTGATTCTGATCAAGACTTAAGAGTTCTTCTAATTCTTTGCTATATTCAATTAAACCATGGATATCTTTTTGATATTTCTTCTGGATATTATCAAGGGTATAAAGTCTAGTTTCCAATTCTTCAAGGCGTGAGGGATCATAACTATCGTTGCGATAGCTGCTCTTTAAATCCTCGAGGATGCTCTCAATTTCGTAATAATAATTATCGAGATTCTTATAGACTTCCTCGTATTCATTTTGGTAGGAAGATAACTTCTCTACCCTTTTCTTAATCTCGTAGAGATTATCGATGAGGTTACCCTCACTTAAATAGTTCAATTCTTCTAACAAGCCATGAATTAAATCATAGTTTTTAAGATGATTGATTTCTTCTTTAATCTCCTCTTCCTCATTAAGACGTAGTCCTAAGGAATTGAGTTCTTTTAGATTATATTCATAGATGTCGCGTTTTTCTTTAATCTCGCGAACCTTCTTTAATAATTCTTGATATCTTTTTAAACTTTCTTTATAGGTGTTTAAAGCTTCTTGATAACGACCCAAATATTCTTGAATACCACCTTGTTTAAAGCCATCAATGATTTCTAAATAATTATCGGGATTGAGAATCTTTTGGAGATCAAATTGCATATGAATATCCGCGAGATACTTCGCAATCTTTTTTAAGTCATTTAAGGTGATGTTTACATCATTGATTTTAATTGTACTTTTAGATGTGCTGATGGTTCTTTTCACAACTAGTTCCGAACCGATCATTGTCACGCCCATTTTTGATAACATAGATTTCAAATAGATGTTATCAATTTCAAAATAACCAGTAATCTCGGCTTTTCTAAAGCCGGTTCTTATGAGTTCAAGCTGGGCGCGCTCTCCCAAAAGCAAACTCAAAGAATCGATAATCAAACTCTTGCCGGCTCCTGTTTCACCGGAAAGAATAGTTAAACCATCTTTAAATTCGATATCAATATTTTCAATAATTGCAAAATCGGTAACTACTAGTCTTTTGAGCATGTTTTCTCCTCCTAGATTTCCAGGCCTTGGAACTGGGTTTGATAGAGGCGATTGTAGACGCCTTTTTGTTCTAGTAATTCTTCGTGATTACCCATCTCAATAACCTTACCATCATCGAGGACAATAATCAAGTCCGCATCCTGAATAGTAGATAGTCTATGAGCGATAATAATCGAAGTCCTATTAGCCATTAATTTAACCATGGCATCTTGAATCTTTTTCTCAGTTCTAGTATCGACAGAGCTTGTTGCCTCATCTAGGATGAGAATCTTAGGATTTGCGAGAACTGCTCTTGCGATTGTTAATAACTGTCTTTGACCTTGAGAGATATTGCTCGCCCCTTCGCTTAAGATAGTCTTCTTGCCTTCGGGTAAACGATTGACAAACTGACTACAGTTGGCGAATTCTAAGGCCTCATCTATTTCTTCATCGGTTGCATCTTGACGGCCATAACGTATATTTTCTTCCACGCTTTCACCGAACAAGACTGGATCTTGTAAGACAATGGAGATAGAATCTCTTAAATCGCGTTTAGAGATATCCATAATATCGATACCATCGATGGTAATCTTACCACTATTGATGTCATAGAAACGCAACAATAGATTAACAATAGTGGTTTTACCACTACCAGTGGCACCAACGAGGGCAATCTTATGACCACTTCTCACATCGACATTGAAGTCTTTCAAAACTGGTTTATCAGGTAGATAGCCAAAACTGATGTGTTGGAAATCGATAATGCCTTTAATGTTCTTGGCATCAAATTCTTGCTTACCTTCAAAGCTTTCTTCTTCTTCATCAAGAATTTTAAAGACCCGCTCACCACCGGCAACGGCACTTACTAAAGCTGAATAAATCTGGGCGATTTCAGTGATAGGTCTTGTAAATTGCTTGGTTGTTGTCAAGAACATAACAACAATGGCAATAGTTAAAGGTTCTCCTAACAAGGTTCCACCTAAACCATTGATGATAAAGATGGCACCGCATAAACAGACCAAGAAGTAGCCAACATTAGAAACAAAGTTCATAACAGGGCCCATTGAACCACCGATGATTTGGGCTTTAATGCCAATTTTGGTTAAGACATTGCTCTCCTCGGCGAATTCTTTAATGGCTTGTTCTTGACGATTGTAGGCGATAACAGTCTTACAACCAGTAACCATTTCTTCAGCTTGGGAGTTTAGACCGCCTAATATTCTTTGTTGTTTTTTGAACAAAGGTGTCATGTATTTAGATAATAATCTCGTTACTAATAAAGATAGGATGAGGATGCTTGAGGCCACAGCGGTTAATAGTGGTGAATAATAAAGCATAATTCCAATACATCCTAGTAGGGTTAGTAAACCCGAAACCAAGGAGACAATAGATGAGGAAATCGCATTTGAGATATTATCAACATCGTTGATAACCCTACTCATGATGTCACCATGGGGGTGAGTATCGGTATAAGCGATTGGTAATTTGACAATTTTGCCGAACAATTCATTTCTAAGCCGTTTAACAACCGATGTTGAAAGGTGGGCTCCAATGATATTCGAAAGGTAATTGGCGATGATATAGACCAAATAAACAACGCCCAAGGTGATAATTGAAGTTAAGAAGAGGTCGGCATCTGGATCTTTAACGAATGTCATGGTATCGGAATTGAAAGATCCTAAAGAAGCGACAACATCTTTAATTAATAAGTTAGCATAGAGGTTAGCCAGAGTGTAGATGATAACAACTGCCGATAGCGAGAAGAAAAGCGCCTTGAAATTGAAGACATATTTAAGCAGTCTTTTCATACTCTTGCCCATATCTTTGGGCTTTTCTTTAAAGGCCATGTTACCGGGCCCTCTTCCGCCTTTACGACCAGTTGGGAAATTATCTTTCCGTTCGGTATTCTTATTCTCATTACTCATCGAAAACACTTCCTTCCCCTAACTGTGAATTATAGATATCGCGATAGACATCACAGGTATCCATTAATCTATCGTGGGTGTCAAAGGCGATAATCGTTCCACCTTCTAAAACAACAATCTTATCTGCGTTCTTAGCGGTAGCGATTCTTTGAGCAACCACAATCTTTGTAATATGTTTAATCTTTTGATTCATCGCCTTATAGAGCTTGGCTTCAGTAACCAAGTCTAAGGCTGATGTTGAATCATCAAAGATGATTATTTCTGGTCTTTTAATAATTGCTCTTGCGATAGCAAGTCTTTGTTTCTGACCTCCGGAAAGAGATGTTCCCTTCTCCTCGACCTTCTCGTTATAGCCTTCGCCTTTAGTTTCGATAAACTCTGCAGCTTGAGCGATTTCAGCCGCTTCTTTTACTTCTTCATCGCTGGCATCCATCTTACCCCAGCGGATGTTATCAGCGATAGTTCCCGCAAACATTTCCGATTTTTGAAGGCAGATAGAGATTTTTTCTCTTAAATCGTGTTGGTGGTAATCTTTAACATCAACACCATCGACTAAGATATTGCCAGTGCTGACATCATAGAATCTGGTAATTAAGTTAACTAGGGTTGATTTACCTGAGCCAGTAGCACCAACAATTGCGACTGTCTCACCATGGTTAATCCTTAGATTAATATTTTCTAAGACATTGCCTTGATTATCCGGGTAATGGAAGGAGACATTTTTGAATTCAATTGTCCCTTCTTCTTCCTTACCGGTTAATTCATAATTTCCATCTTTAATTTCTAATTCGACTTCTAATACTTCTTTAATCCGTTTAGCGGAGGCTGACGCTCTTGCAATAACGATGAAGAACATACCTAAAACCATCAAAGACATACAAATCATCGTGATATAGGTAACAGCTTGGGAAATCTCACCGACCATAAGCATTCTATTAAATGGTAAGACACCGTTGAACGCGGAGATGATGGAATTGCCACCGATACTATATAAGGCTATCGTGCCCGCGTATATTAATAACATTAGTAAAGGAATCAATGCGGCCAAGATCTTGTTAACTTTTAACATCGTATTGGCATAGTCATCATTGCCTGTTTTAAAACGATTGTATTCGTAATCTTCTTTATTGAAGGCTTTAACAACTCTGGCCCCACTGACATTCTCGTGGACGATGGTGTTAACTTTATCGATTTTCTTCTGCATAATTGTAAAGTATGGGAAACCGATTTTGACGAAGATCATCATAATGATTACTTCCAAAGGAAGTATAATCGCTAAAACGATACCGAAAGCACTATCAATTGTTAAAGTAAAGACGATACCTAAAACAAACATGCTCATCGAGCGGACAAGCATTCTTAAGGTCATCGATATCATATTCTGTAGTTGGGTAATATCATTGGTTACCCGAATGACTAAAGAACCAGTTGAGAACTTATCTGTTTGATGATAGGAGAGGTTCATAATCTTTTTAAAGACATCTTTACGCAAATCGTTAGTTGCTCTAAAAGAAGCGAGGTTAGTAAAGACACCGGATAAGACACCACAAACGACACCGATCAAGACGATACCGACCATATAGCCACCATAGTAGATGACATTATCAATATTGGTGGTTTGAATACCAAAGTCGATCATCTTTTCCATATATTGGTTTAAAATCATATCCATCAAAACTTCAAGAACCATGAAAGAAGGTGCCAAGATGGCTAGGTACCAGTATCTCTTTAAATATTTAAGGATTAATTTAACCATTATTAGCCCCCCTCTCTTCTAAAGCTGTAATTAGTGTGTGGAGATTAGTTCTCAGACTCTCTAATTCTTCTCCGCTTAAATGATTACGCATATACTCTTCAATTGTTCGGTAATGCAAACGGATTTTTTTATCCATTTCCAAGCCTTTTTCGCTTAAGCGAACAAAGGTCTTACGGCTATCTTCTTCACTCTTGGTTCTAATAAGCAAACCATCGTTTTCCATGTTCTGTAAAGTAACAGAAATAGATGATGGTTTGAAGTGCAAGAAATCACAGATATCCGATTGGGTTATATTTTGTTTTTCCTTCATCTTTAAAAAACGGATGATTTGGAAATAAGAAAAAGAAATGCCGCTCTGCCTTACTTCCTCCTCGACCGCACTGCGGAAAAGGTGGGCTAAAACATTGATTTGCATTCCTAATGGTCGTTCATCTATAGTCATAATAAGCCTCCTATATTTAGTTAGAAAACTAATTATTATTTTAAACTTATATTTTAAGGTGTCAACACTTTTATTTTGATAAATAAAAAAAGAGGGCGAACCCTCTTAATTTTACTAAACTTTACGGTTGTAGTATTCAACGATTAAGCTCTCATCGAATTCTTTATTTAATTCGTTGCGCTCGGGTTGACGGATGTAGACGCCTTCCATTTTTTCTCTGTCAAAGCTGACAAATGGGAGTAAAGCTGGGGCGACATCTAATGATTCTTGGACAGCCTTGAGGTTTAAGGATGTTTCCTTTAAGGAAATCTTTTGACCTGGCTTGACTAAGTATGATGGGATATCAACTTTCTTACCATCGACAGTGATATGTCCGTGGCAGACTAATTGTCTAGCACCTCTACGGGTTCTAGCAAGACCCATACGATAGACGACATTGTCTAATCTGGATTCGAGAATACGTAAGAATTCGACACCAGTAACGCCTTGGGCTTTCTTGGCCATGATGAACAATCTTTCGAATTGTCTTTCATTGACGCCATACATCATTCTGACCTTTTGTTTTTCGTTTAATTGCTTACCATATTCGGTAGCTTTCTTTCTTCTTGTTGGACCGTGTTGACCAGGATAGTAAGGTCTTTTCGCGAGTTCGCGGCCGGTTTCTAAGGTCGAGAAACCAAGACGACGGGAAACTTTCCAAGAAGATCCTGTGTAACGTGACATGTTTTTTCCTCCTAAGTACGTTTTGTAGCTAAAACGATAACTTAGCATAAATCCCAAACACTCGGCTGTTGATATTGAAATTTCACCTTTCAGCTAGGTTACTTTAATCTCCTATAGAGTATCAACTCCAGACAGGTTGTATTTACGTGCTGCTATCATTCGCGCTTAATTATTCTACACTAGCATTTTTTGAAAGTCAACACCTTTTAATTAAAATTAAAGAGGTGGCTTAACACCATCTCTTTTTTCTTACTTCAATTCTTTTAAAATGTAGAGAATTCCAATGGTTCTCGGTCCGCAGTGGGTACCGATAACACTGCCGGCATGGCTGGAAATCATGATGTCTTTAGGAACGCCTAGTTCTTCAAGCTTTCCCATAATCCATTCAGCTTCATCATCGGAATTGGGGTGAGTAATCATAATGCGATCAGGAATAACGTTATTAGCTTTCCAATCTTCCGCAAAAGCATCAATCATACCTTGGATTGCTTTCTTCTTACCAACTCGCTTAGCAGCAACGATTAATTTACCGTCCACTACCCTAATCCAGGGCTTTAAGGCAAGCAAAGTACCGACAACCTTACTCATACCGCTACAACGACCACCCATATAGAGGTAATCGAGAGTATCAATAATGAAACTAGCTCTTACTTTTGGAGTAATTGTTGGGATGATTTCCGATATCTCTTTGGCGCTCTTGCCTTCGTCTCTTAACTGGCAAGCTTTATATAAAACTAGACCAATGGCGGAAGAGAGGTTGGCAGAATCGACGACATAGATTCTACCTTCAGGGAATTCTTGAGCAGCAATAGTGGCAGATTTATAGCCACCTGATAATTCAGCACCGATACCGATATAGACGATATCATAGCCTTCATCGATGTATTTTTTAAAGAAGTCCGCCATCTCTTGGGGAGAGGCACAGGATGATTTAGGAAGTTTACCCTTCTCACTAACTTTCTTAAACAATTCAGGAGCGGTAATATCCACACCATCTTTATAAGTCTCATCGTCAAACATTACCCATAATGGTAAGATATCGACATCCATTTCTTTGTATAAATCACGGCCTTCAACACGATAAAGATCGCTTGTACTATCCGTTAAAATCTTGACTTTGTTCATAGTAATTACCTCGCTATAAATTATATTATACTATTATTTCTTTTCTTTGAAAAGAGTTAATAAATGATAGGTTTTATCTATTCTTTTTGCATTGAGTCTAAATAGTTAGTAAATAGTTCCTTGGCGACAATACGATAACTCGGTAAATAATGGGAACGATAAATAAGGGAATGGGAGAAAGATGAGAAATCGGTATCGATTAAACGCTGGACAAGTTCTTGGTAAACTTCTTCTTTATAAGTCTTACACTGGCATTTGATGTTTTCTTTATTCTCTTCTAGTTCGAAAAGCAAGTCAGTTTTCTGATGTTTAGAATAATCCTTTGTCTTATAAAACATCTTGGCTAGTTCTTCTAAAGAATATTTTTTATGGACATAGGGCCTTAGATTAACTCTAATCATACCATTACCGATTTCCTCGGTTAGAGGTTCATTCAACAATTCATCGCGATAGATGAGATTATCGCATTCCTCTTTGAGGAATTTTAAGACACTCTCCTCATTTTTAATAAGATGACCTGTTCCTAAGATAGACTGGTATTCCATCTTAAAGATATCTTGTAAGGTAGCTTTGGGATAGCGTTCAAAAAATTTACGAATGTTCTTTTCATTATTCATACTCTTCGCCTCGCTTTTTTTTATTTTAACACAACTTCTTAATTAAAGACAACTTGTCTAGTTTTAACAAACTAGTTATAATTAAAAATTGAGGTCATTGAAATGTTTAAAGCAATAAACAAGATTATCTTTTCCCGCTTTTTTATCTTAGGTATAACTATTGCTATTGAAGTAGCTGGTTTTATCTATCTTTTAGAATATGCGGCCGCCTATCTTCCCTACGTCAATATCGCGATGCGTGTCATCGGTGTTATTGTCGCTCTTTTAATTATTGGAAGTGATATGGAAGATGGTTTTAAGATTAGTTGGATTATCTTTGTTTTAGCCATACCAGTTGTCGGTGTTGGCTGTGTCTTGTTCATCGGTAACTCGCGTTTCTTTAGCAGAACCATCCGCAAGATAAGCAAAGTCAAAAACAAAACCGATGCCTTGTATTTTGAAAGTCATGATTACAGCGATCAACCTTTCAATTCGGAGATTGCCAAAAAAGAAGCTATCTATTTAAACAGTGTCAACTTTGAAACTTTCCAAGGAACAGCCTCTGAATTTTATGCCTCAGGTGAGGAATTTAAAGCCGAACTATTAAAAGAATTAGAAAGTGCTAAAAGCTACATCTTCTTTGAATATTTCATCATCAAAAGTGGCGAGTTTTGGACTGATGTTTTAGAAGTTTTAAAACGCAAAGTCCAAAGCGGTGTCGAAGTAAGAGTCATCTATGATGACTTCGGCTGTGGTTTAACCCTTAAAACCCATTACTTTAAAAACTTAGAAAAAATGGGTATTAAAGCTGTTGTCTTCAATCGTTTAACACCTTTCTTCTCCACTAGAATGCAGAATCGAGACCACCGTAAAATCTGTGTTATCGATGGCAATGTCGGTTTCACTGGTGGTGTCAATATCGGCGATGAATATATCAATGTTGAAAAGCGCTTTGGTCATTGGAAAGATACCGCTGTTAAACTCATTGGACCCGCTGTGTGGAATCTAACTTATCTTTTCTTACAAAGCTGGAACGCTTATCGCCCCACCGATGATGATTACGATTTGTATCGTCCTTCACCAACCCTAAAAGCCGATATCGAATCATCGGGATATGTCACACCATATGGTGATTCCCCCTTCGACAGTGCGGCAGTCGGTCGTAATGTCTATATCAATATGATTAACAATGCCCAAAGATATATCTATGTGACAACACCCTATTTAATCTTAGATAGTGAGACCCGTAATGCCCTAATTATGGCTGCCCGTAATGGCATTGAAGTCAAAATTGTTACACCTGGTATCTATGATAAGAAGATTGTTAGTTTACTAACCAGAGATAATTATCGTTTCTTACTGCAATCCGGTGTCAAAATCTACGAATATACACCCGGTTTCATCCATGCGAAAGAAATGGTAGTTGATGATGTCTGTTGTAGCGTAGGTACTGTTAACCTTGATTACCGCAGTTTCTACCACCACTTCGAATGTGGCTGTGTCATCGCCCACTGTCCAGTTGTTAACAAAGTAAAAAGGGATATCTTAAGCGTGATTGAAGTATCAAAAGAAATAAAAGTTGAGGACTTAAGAAACCGGAAAATTATCAATCGTTTGGTAACCCTAGGCTTACGTCTAATCGCCCCACTTATGTAAAAAGAAAAGGACCTGTGGTCCTTTTTTAATATCCTTTTGCTTCGAAAGCGTTGATTATTGCCTGAACTAAGGGATGCCTACTGACATCTTTACTAGTCAAAGTTATAAAGCCTATGTTTTCAATATCTTTAAGAATAGTTTGAACGGATTGTAAACCCGATTGGTTGTTGCGTAAGTCAATCTGAGTGATATCCCCGGTGATAACCATCTTGGAATTGAAACCCAGTCTAGTTAAGAACATCTTGAGTTGAGACATAGTCGCGTTTTGGGCTTCATCTAGGATGACATAAGCATCTTCTAAAGTTCGACCTCTCATATAAGCTAAAGGGGCGATTTCGATAATACCGCTTTCAATCATCCTCTCGCAGGATTCTTGGCCTAACATATCGTATAAGGCATCATATAAAGGTCTTAAGTAGGGATCTATCTTTTCTTTGAGATCACCTGGTAGATAGCCTAAACTCTCCCCAGCTTCAACAGCAGGTCTTGTTAAGATAATCTTACGGACCTTGTTAGCTTTTAATTGTGAAATGGCATAGACAACTGCAAGATAGGTTTTACCCGTACCAGCAGGTCCGATACCAAAGGTGATATCATATTTTTTAAGCGCTTCAAGATATTCTAATTGGCCGATAGTCTTAGGACTGATAACCTTGCCCGCTTTACTCTTACCAATAACATAGTTATTGAGATTGAAGAGATGTTCGAGTTCATTGCTATCAGCGAGATTTATTACCTGCATGAATAAGCGCTCATCAATGGTGTATTTCAAAGAGATTAATTTGAGGATGGTTTCAAAGATTAAACTTACTTTATCGATTACTGCTTCATCGTCACCCTCAACTACTAGGCCTTTTGAATTATTATAGATATCGATGCCGTAGTGGAGTTTTAATAAATTCAAATGCCGATCGTTAACCCCGAAAACGATACGGGCGGAATTGACATCAACATTGAGATCTAACTGCTTCTTTATAAGAATCACCTCTACTTAAACTATACTATAGTTTTGATTTTAATAAAATAAAAATCTCACGCGAGTGAGATCTTATTCTTAATAATGATTACGGCGAGCCATCTCAGACTTTAATTTACGTTTGACGCCAGGTTTGAGATAGAACTCTCTTTTCCGTGCCTCAGCGAGAGTGCCAGCTTTAGAAACTTGTCTTTTAAAACGGCGTAATGCATCGTCCAAAGATTCGTTATCTCTAACAACTGTTTTTGGCATGAATCTGTCTCCCTCCTTCTGAAGCTAAAAAATACTACGCAATTATTATAGAAACAATTTGTCTAGTTTTCAAGTAATTTATCGCATTTTCATTCATTTTTTTGGAAATATACCGATATTATGCTATAATTTAAGCGTCGAAAAGGAGATATTTTTTATGAACACAAGCATTGTCACCAAAACCAGTGAAGTACTAAGCATTAGTGAAAAAAGTATTACCGCTGTCCTCTCTTTGATCGAAGAGGGAGCAACCATTCCTTTTATTGCTCGTTATCGTAAAGAGAAAACAGGCAATCTCGATGAGGACCAAATCAGAAAGATTATTACCACTTATGATTACGAATTAAAACTCTTAACTAGGAAGGAAGAAGTTATCCGTCTAATCTCAGAAAAAGGCAAACTTACTCCTGAACTTGAGCAAGCCATTTTAAATGCCACTATGCTCAAAGAAGTTGAGGATTTATATCTACCCTATAAAGAAAAGAAGAAAACAAGAGCCAGTGTAGCTATTGCCAAAGGTTTAGAGCCTCTTGCTGATTGGCTTTTAAGATGTGAGGCAAATGATCCAGAAATCGAAGCCCAAAAATATGTTAATGACCAAGTTTTGAATGTTGAAGAAGCCTTACAGGGTGCGAAAGATATCATCGCTGAACGCATTGCCGATAGTCACGACTATCGTGAGGCTTTAAGAAAGAACATATATCGCTTCGGTCGAATTCGTACGACTTTAAAGAAAAAGGCTGTTGATGAACGCCAAGTCTATAAGGATTATTATGACTTCCAAAAACCAGTTAAATATGTCATGAATCATCAAATTCTCGCTATCAATAGAGGCGAGAATGAAGATATTTTAAAAGTTGAACTAATTCCTAACGAAGAAGAATATATCAATTATTTAAAGCGGAAAATAGTTCGTAAAGATAATAGACCGAGTAATAAATACTTACATGAAGCCATCATAGATGGCTATGAGCGTTTACTCTTCCCCTCTATTGAAAGAGAAATCCGTAATGATTTAACTGAGAAAGCTCATGACTCTGCTATCAATCTCTTTACTAAAAGTTTAGAGCAGCTCCTCTTAACTCCACCTTTGAAAGGCAAATGGATGTTAGGAGTTGACCCAGCTTTTAGAACAGGCTGTAAGTTAGCAGTTATCAATCCATCCGGTGATTTCATCTTTAAAGATGTTATCTATCCACATCAAAAATATCCTGGTGAGAATGTACCTATCGGCCGCTATCAAGAAGCCCAAAGGAAAGTTGCTGATTTAGTTGAAAAATACCACATTGAACTGATTGCTATTGGTAATGGTACCGCCAGTCGTGAAAGTGAAGAATTCATTGCGAAAGTTATCAAAAATTTCCATCTAAATGCGAAATACATTATTGTCAGTGAAGCCGGCGCCAGTGTCTACTCCGCTTCCGAACTTGCTAAGAAAGAATTCCCTAACCTTGTTGTTGAAGAACGTAGTGCAATATCAATCGCAAGGCGGGTTATTGATCCATTGGCGGAACTTATCAAAATCGATCCCAAATCTATCGGCGTCGGTCAATATCAACACGATGTTAATCAAAGCAAACTCGAAGATGGGTTGAACTTCACTATTACCAAGGTTGTTAACAATGTTGGTGTCAATATAAACTCAGCATCTCCAAGCTTATTAAGCTATGTCTCTGGGCTGACAAAAAAGACGGCTGAAAACATTGTTGATTATCGTAAAGAAAAGGGCAAAATTAATACACGTTCTGAGCTAAAAGAGGTCAAAGGCATTGGCCCCAAATCCTATGAACAGGCCATTGGTTTCCTCAAAATTCTCGAAAGCCCTAATCCCCTTGATAAAACTTTCATTCACCCTGATGATTATCAATTTGTTTATAATCTACTAAGTGATTGTGGCTTAAGTTTAAATGATGTCGGTAGCGAGAAACTACGTCTTAGTTTTGAACATCTCGATCGAAATAAAGTGATTGAAAAATATGGTGTTGGTGAATATACCTTAAACGATATTATCGCTGAACTTACCCGTCCTTTAAGAGATATCCGTGACGACTACCCTAACCCATTATTAAAAAGCGATGTCCTTCATATCGAAGATTTAAAACCGGATATGGTCTTAGAAGGAACTGTTAGAAGTGTTGTTGATTTCGGTGTTTTCGTCGATATAGGATTAAAAAACGATGGTATGATCCACCGTTCTAAATTGTCATATGAAAGTTTTAACCATCCTTTGGATATTGTCTCCATCGGTCAAATTGTCCAAGTTTATGTTTTAGGCGTTGATATGGAAAGAAAACGGGTTAGTTTATCTTTAATCAAACCTAACTAGTTTGTTTACGATAGTGTTCAAAAAAGGGCTTGAGTGTGAAATAAAGCAAGGAGCCAACTGCTACTCCGATTCCCGCTTGAATCAAATTGCCCAATACCCCGCTTAGTGCAGTATAGAAATCGGCATAATATAACCAATTGACTAGGAAGTAGCCTAAGCACATCCATAAACCCGCAATAATTGAACCAACTAAGAAAGGCCAGTAATGATCGCCTTTCTTTTTTAATACCAATTGGTACCAAGCAGCAACAATTAGGCCTTCTATACCTTTAATAATAAGTGTGGCCCAGGCATAATGGGCATAACCAAGAGCAAAATCCGCAATCATGCTCCCCACTCCACTGATAAAGAAACCTAAAAGAGGATGAAAAAAAACACCGCTTAAAAAGATAGTAGCATCACCGAGATTCTTATATCCATTAGTATAAGAAATAGGAACCCTTACTAGCATCGTAACTACTGCTACTAACGCTATAAATAACGCCGAAACACAAATAAGCCGTGTCTTGTTTTTCATATCATTTAAAATTCCGCAATATAGTAATTCTTTTTGCCTCTTCTAATAACTAATAACTTGTTATCAATACCATTTTCTCTATTGATAACTAAATTGGTATCGAATACTTTCTCACCATTCAATGAATAAGTGCCTTTGGCAAGCAATTCTCTAGCCTCCCGTTTGGAACTAGCAGCTTTTAGTTCTACTAAAAGGTCGACAAAAGGCATCTCTGCTTCTAGTTTTAAAGAAGGAACACCACTTAAACAGATTTTAAGTTGGTCATAACTGAGTTTTTGAATCTCACCGCCGAAAAGAACTTCACTCATCATAACGGCCTCGTTAGCATCTTCTTCACTGTGAATTGTTTTGACAATTTCAAAGGCGAGCTTCTTTTGAGCAGCTCTTAAGTGCGGTTCTTCAATAACGCCTCTTTCGTATTCATGAATCTCTTCTTGAGATAAGAAGGTGAAGACTTTGAGATAGTGAATAACATCCGCATCAGCGGTATTTAAGAAATATTGATACAAAGCATAAGGAGATGTCATATTCTTATCTAACCATAAAGCACCACCGGCAGATTTACCGAATTTAGTGCCATCAGCTTTGGTAATAAGGGGCATGGTAATCGCACAGACTTCACTTTCACCTTCAAGACGTCTGATAAGTTCAATGCCTGATGTTAAATTACCCCACTGATCACTACCACCTAATTGAAGTTGGCAGTGTTCATTTTTATACAAAGTATAAAAGTCAATAGCTTGGATAATCATATAGGAGAATTCAGTATAGGAAATACCGCTTTCAAGCCGTCTAGCGACTGTATCTTTCGCCAACATGTAATTGATAGGGAAGCATTTGCCATAATCCCTTAAGAATTCAATCATATTAATCTTAGATAACCAGTCATAGTTATTGACCATAATAGCTTTATTGGGATCATCAAAATTCAAGAAACGACCTAATTGTTTCTTTAAAGCGGCAGCATTATCCAAAGATGTTTGTAAGCTCAACAAACTTCTTTCACTATTACGGCCCGATGGATCACCGATTAAACCAGTGCCACCACCGACAACGGTAATAACGCGATGGCCAGCATCGTGCAAGCGTTTAAGCATTAAAACAGGGACTAGATGCCCAATATGAAGAGATGGACCTGTTGGGTCAAAGCCGCAGTAGATTGTAGCCTTTTCATCGATAAGTTTATGTAACATCTCAAGGTCGGTAACATCTTTATATAGTCCCCGCCATTGCATTTCTTCTAATAGATTCATAATATCATTCTCCTTTAGTCTTTAGTTGATTCTCTTGGTTTGTATTCAGTATAAAAGCGGAAAAACTTATCTTTTAAACTGCCTTGGAGCATCTTAGTTAACATCCGCATCGCGATTGATCCGACCTCGTAGAGGTCAACATCGATGGACGAGATAGTTGGTCGGCACATTCTCGCTTGCTTCGTACCAATTACACCGATTACTTCTAAATCATCTGGTACTTTATAACCCAAATCTTTAGCAGCATTGAGAATAGCTGTTGCTAAAGAATCTCTTGTTGTTACATACAATTCATGAGCCGGTGGGGTCTTCGCAAACTTCTTCTTGAAGAATTCATAAATGGTCGTATAGGAATCATCGATTAAGAGACATTCGTATTCACATCCATTGTGTTTATAAATAGCTTCGGTAATCGCCTTTTCAAATTTCGAAACCATATGCCAGTCTTTACGCGGATTACGTAAATAGACAATCTTCTCAATCCCTCTTTCTAATTTCTTAGAAATTACTTCCTGGAGTTTTGCGGAATAATCGATATCAACCAAGGCGTTATCACCGACGTTTTGTTCGCTTATGAGTACCATTGGTAGGTGAATGTTCATCATCTTTTGTAAATCATAGGCGCCAAGTTCGGAATTGAAACAACAAATGCCCTCTACTCGTGATGACATAACATTTTCAACTACTCTAACCGCATCTTCTGGATCTTCATAGGTAAAAAGATAGGGATAATAGCCATAAATCTTACAGACATCAAGCATTCCCGACATAATGGAACTGATATAAGAGTAATTGGGCGATGGTAAAACAATAGCGACATTGGTTGATTGTCTTTTAGCAAGGCCTCTGGCAACATCACTTGGGACATAGCCGAGTTTCTTAATAGTTCTTTCAACTAAGGCTTTAGTATCGGCATTAACTACACTTACACCATTAATAACTCTAGAAACCGTTGCTAATGAGACATTAGCTTCTTTCGCGACTTGATAAATAGTTACACGATTAGTTTTCTTTTGTTTTGGCATACTCATCCCTCCTCGATAAGTTATCAAGAATAACTTATTTGAATTGTATATAAAAATGTAAAAAATGTCAACGATAATGAAAAAATAAATATTAAAAATCTTTAAGTATTTTTAAGACTTTTTCTTTTTCCATTTTTTATTTTCAGTTAATTTTCATACAAAAAACCCTCTAGACGAATCTAGAGGGGAAAGTGCTTATAGTGATTGTGTATTTAAAATGTAAACGTAATCGATTAGAAGACTGTTATTAATTATTCAACGTTTGGGTTTCTTAAAATAACAGCAGCGCCCATACCGCCACCAATACAGAGTGTAGCTAAACCGTATTTAACATTTCTACGGAGCATTTCGTACATTAAGGTAATGACGATTCTGACACCAGATTGACCAACAGCATGGCCTAAAGCAATCGCGCCACCATTGACGTTGGTTCTTTCAAGAATCCATTCTTTGGAAACTCCATGTTCCTCAGATAATTCTTTAATGACACCAAGGCTTTGAGCGGCAAACGCTTCGTTTAGTTCAATTAGATCCATATCTTTGAGTTTGAGACCTGTTTGATTTAAAGCTTCTCTAACTGCAGGAGTTGGACCGAGACCCATAATAGCTGGATCTACGCCACCTTGACCAAAGCCGACGATTTCGACCATTGGTTTAAGGTTATATTTCTTGACAGCTTCTTCATCAGCAACGACAACGGCAGAAGCGCCATCGTTGATGCTAGAAGAGGTAGCAGCAGTAACTGTACCATCTTTTAAGAAGCAAGGTTTTAATTGACCCATCTTTTCCAAATTGGTGGTTCTATTGGCTGTTTCATCACGAGCGAATAGGATATCACCTTTCTTGGATGGAATAGTAACTGGAACGATTTCAGCATCGAAAACGCCAGAGTCAATAGCTTTGATTGTTTTGCAGATTGAGTTCCAGGCGAATTCATCTTGTTGCTGTCTTGTGATGTTGTACATCTTAGCAACGTTCTCAGCTGTAACACCCATGTGGTAGTTGTAGAAGATATCTACTAAACCATCATGAAGCATATGGTCTTCGACTTTCCATTGACCCATTTTAATTCCAGCACGTGCTTTATAAGGAATTAAGTATGGGCATTCTGACATTGATTCTTGTCCAGCAACAAGAACTAAATGACGATAACCTGCTTTGAGGTAAACAAAGCCGTGGATTAATGCTTTCATAGCGGATGCACAAAGCATATTTGTTGCAGAGGCTGTTACTTCATCTGGAATTCCAGCATATCTAGATGTTTGACGAGCTGGGCCACCACCTTGACCTGCGGTTAAGATATGACCAACAAAGACTTCCTCAATGTTTTTTGGATCGACATTCGCTTGTTCCATTGCAGCTTTGGAGGCAATAGCGCCTAATTTTGGGGCTGGAATATCTTTCAAGCTACCCATTTGAACACCAGTAGGTGTTCTTTTTCCAGATACAATATAAACTTTACTCATGTTTTTTTCCTTTCAATTTAAGGGGAGCCTAGGTTAGACTAGGTCTCCCCATAGTTTGTTTTAGATTATTTAGGTTAATTCGTACCAATCTCTTGATTAGAAGATTAAGAAGCCGATGATTACCCAAACACCTAAGATGATAAGACCGAGGACACAGTAGCCCATGATGTCTTTAGCTTCTAGGTTAGCAATAGCGAGTAATGGTAAGGCCCAGAATGGTTGAATTAAGTTGGTCCAGGAGTCACCCCATGCGAGGGACATAGCGGATTTACCAAGGTAAGCTTGGTATTCATCACTACCGTAAGCAGCGTTCAAATCTTGTGTTGCGATTGTGTGAGCGGCTGGCATAACGATTGGACCTTGGACTGCCCATTGACCACCACCGGATGGGATAAAGAAGTTAATAATACCAGCGGATAAGAATGTTAATAATGGGTAGGTCTTTGGAGATGAAATATCTCTGAAGAAGTTGGAAACGATTTCAGCTAAGCTGTTGTTGGCACCAACACCACCGTCGTAGGTCATCATGCCAGAAATACCACCATAGAATGGGAATTGGAGCATAACGCCAGCGGCGCCAGAAGCGGAGCGGGTAACAGCAGAGACTAGTTTGTTTGGTCTTCCGTATAAGCCTAAGGCTAAGAAGAGGAAGAGGAAGTTAACGAAGTCAATACTTAGTGAGAATAATTGTTTCTTAGCAATCATAATGACGAAGTATAGAACGATGGAGACGGCAGCTAAGAAGCAGAGACCGTAAGCAATCCATGGAGCTCTATTGAGTTTGTCATTGATGTGCATTTCTTCTTTAGAAAGAACCTTTTCTTGTTCTTCTTCTTCAACTAATAAAGCAGGGTCGCAGGCGACGACTTTTTCGCCTTTTGGATGTAAGCCTAAGAAGGCTAATGGTAGTAAGATCATACCACCAACATAGTTGAATAAGTTGAATCCAGCAAATAATGTGAATTTGAATGGAATCTTCATAGCTGGGGCTAATGGGTCACCAGTAATGTAAGCGCCATCTGGGAGTTTTAGTGGAATTGATCCAGAGAAACCACCGTGCCACATACCTAAACCGAGGTAGCCAGCAGCGACTAATAATGCGAAGTGAACGCCAGCAATGTTTCTGGCAATTTCCTTAGCAAGTAAACCAGCCATAATTAAGGCAGCGCCCCATTGGAAGAATGAGACGAAAATTGAGAAGAAAGCTTCGAAGGCGATAGCTTGACCAGGAGTTCTTGGAATACGAGCTAAAGCTTTCATAACTTTTCTCATTTGTGGAGTGTTAGCGAAGATATCACCAGTGACAATGATTAAAGCCATTTGCATGGTGAAGGCTAATAAACTCCAGAAACCGCCGTACCAGCCTTTGTAGATAACACTTAGAATGGTGTTAAAGAAACCTTTACCACCATCAGCTGATAATAAGTTAGCAGCTGGTGTTTCAAAACAGAAAGCAACGATAATGGCGAAGATAAATACGACAAATGTTAACAAGGCCGCAAAGATGAAGGCATCTGGTAAAATCTTATTAACGATACCTACGCAACCGTCAACAAATTTATCAACGATTTTTTTCATATTGTTTTTTTCTCCCTTTTAAAATATAGGTTAAGTCGGGACTGTCCGACTTGTAATGTTATTATCTTGAATTTATTTGTTAGTTAGAAAGGATAATTAGACTCTCATAACTTTGACATCATCGGCAAAGAGTAATTTGCAACCAGTGGCCTCTTGAATTTGTTCACGAGTGACACCTTCTGCAAGTTCTTCAACAACGATACCCTTTGGAGTAACTCTCATAAAGCCTAATTCAGTGACGATAACGTCAACTTGTTGTAAGGCTGTATATGGAAGTGTACATTCCTTTAAGATCTTGTGGGCGCCTTTTTGGGTATGTGTCATAGCGACAATAACCATTTTAGCACCAACGACTAAGTCCATCGCACCGCCCATTCCTGGAACCATTTTGCCAGGAACGACCCAGTTGGATAGATTTCCGTGTTCATCAACTTCGAGGGCACCTAAGACTGTGTAGTCAACGTGTCCACCTCTGATAAGAGCGAAGGATGTAGCGGAGTCAAAGAAGCAACCTCCCTTGACAATTGTGATTGGTTGACCGCCAGCATTGCAGATCTCTGGATCAACATGTTCAGGATCTTTTGGACCGGCACCGACCATACCGTTTTCGGCTTGGAATAAGACTTCGACGCCAGGTTTGACATAGTTAGCAACTTCAGTTGGTAAACCGATGCCTAAATTGACGAAATCTCCGTCTTTGAGCATATTAGCTACTCTGCGAGCGATTAATTCTTTTGCATCCATAATTATTGCTCCTCCTTAACGATATAATCGACTAAGACGCTTGGAGTGACGATTGCATCGGGATCTAATTCTCCACGTTTGACGAGTTCCTTAGCTCCAACGATAACGATATCAGCAGCAAAAGCCATTAAGGGGTTAAAGTTACGCATGGTCTTGTTATAAACAACATTACCGATTTCATCAACTTTACCACCATGGAGAATGGCGATATCAGCATGCAATGGTTTCTCAAGTAAGTACTTGACTCCATCGACTTCGACGACTGGTTTTTTCTTTGGTTCGCCATGGGTGACTGGATCAATAACGCCGTGAGGTGTTAAGATGCCATCGTTTTCAACCCAGGTACCAATTCCGGTAGGTGTTAAGACACCGCCGAGGCCTGCGCCACCAGCTCTAATTCTTTCGGCCATTGTACCTTGTGGTGATAATTCAACCTCAAGTGTACCTTCATTCATCATTTTGCCAACAGTTGGATTCAAACCGATATGAGTGGCAATTAATTTCTTAATTTGTCCATTTGCAAGTAAGACGCCGGTGCCCTTTGGGCCATCTGGGAAGTTATCTCCCTTACCGCCATCGTTACAAATGACTGTTAGATTCTTAGCACCTGACATTCTGCAGGCTTCGATGACTGTATCAGAGCAGCCACCGGCTAAGAAGCCTCCAATCATAACTGTCATACCATCTTTGAATAGTTTGCTAGCTTCTTCCTTTGTAATAATCTTGTTTTTCATTCTTTACCCTCCTTCTACAAGCACTTTTGGAATAAAACTAACGAAAGCGTTTACATTATTATTTTATAATAAAACGGAAACGTGTCAACAAAAAACAGCCCTTCAATATGAACGCCAATTCACAAAAAAACTAATAAAATAAGGTTTTAAAAAAGAAAAGCCCCTAACCGAGGCTTACACTTTTTTTGACTTTTCACGACTGTTTTGCTTGTAGCGTTCAAGCTTCTGTCGTTCAATGTCTTTTTTGATTATTTCGCGTTTGTGTTTGCGTTTTATCCGTTCAATCTCATACTTGAGCTTCTTCTTGTAATTGGGTTTGACCGGTTCTTTCTTATGTTTGTTGACCGCCTTTTGAATCTCATCATTGACGGGGTGGGGTTTCTTAGTTTTGGTCTTGATAAGCGGTTTTAGTTCTTTCCATTCACCGTTTACAAATTCGCCATTATCAAATTTGATTCCTCGTTTAGCAAGTCTTTCCAGCTTAACGACTTCTTCTTTGTCATAGAGGGTGTAGCAGATGCCAGTTGCTTCATAGCGCCCTGTTCTACCCGCCCGATGGAAATAAAAATCTTCTTCATATGGCAAATCATAGTTGATGACACAGCTTACACCAGTGATATCAATACCACGAGCTGCTAAATCGCTTGCAACAACTAAAGAATAACGACCTTCGACAATGCGCTTCATCGTTGTCTTACGAGCAGTCGCGCTCATATCGCCATGAATCATGGCCACATCTTTGCGCTTATTCAAGAAATATTTATAGATTTTCTCTACATCTTCTTTGCGAGATGCGAAGATAAGCAGAAGATAAGGATTAATCGATGATACCAAATTATCAAGAACTGATAAACGATCACGATTGCGAGTCGGAACAGCGATATGTTGGACATTCTTAGCAGTGATGCTAGCATCGCTAGCCAGGTTGATATAATCAATATTGCCAATATACTTTGTTAAAAAATGTAACAAGTTTTGGGGAAGCGATGCACTAAAACATAAGAACTGAGTATTTTCTTTAAAGTTTTCGATAATATAGCCGACTTCATCCATAAAACCAGCTTCTAAAATCATATCCGCTTCATCTAAAACACAGACCTTAGCCGAAGTTATATTGAGGCTTGCCTTAGTAAAGGCAATATCCATAACACGCCCTGGGGTACCAATGACAATCTGGGGTGTATTATTGACATCTTCTAACATCCGATTGCGGTCTAAACCACTTGATAGAAGCATAATCTTTAAATCGAGATTGATAGCAAAGGGGCGGGCCATCTCATAGATTTGTTTAGCGAGCTCTCTAGTCGGTGTTAGAATAACTGCCTGAACTTTATTTGATTCGGAATCAATGCGATTAAAAATAGGCAATAAGAAAGCGTGGGTCTTCCCAGATCCGGTTGGGCTACGGCCACAAATATTCTGTCCTTTTAAGGCGAGGGGGACAATTTTTTCTTGAACTGAAGTTGGTTTATCAAAACCAATCTCATTAAGAGTTTTTAGAATCTCCTCTCGTAAGCCTAAATCTTTAAATTCCATTTTCAATCTCTTTCTTTATCTTTTTTAATTCTAAAGCTAGTGCTTGACGCTTATCTTCATACTTTTTAGGTATTTTCGCATATACGTCCGACAAATATTGGTAATAATTTGTCCATTTCTCATAGAATAAGTCATCCTTATTTTGTCTTAATAATGGTCCGAAATAGATATCATCTTCGCTTAGTTGTTGATGGCCTTTCTTGGCTTTTACAATCTCATAGATGATACCGCTATCCTTGACTAATTTCTCATCAGTTATGTGATAACCCTTCTCCATTAACTTCCTACGGATATAAGGAACATCGTTATTGGCTTCTAAAACCAAATTCTCAATTTGTATCAGTTTAGGATTATCAATAATTTTCGCAATCAAAGAACCGCCAAGGCCAGCAATAGTTATTTGCTGGACATCAACTGGCAAATTATTTAAGCCATTCCCTAGCAAAGGGATAACCCTATCTATAAGACCAGCCTCTTTGATATTACGAATTGCTTGGTTCAAAGGCTCTTTCTTGTTATCGATGGCATAAGCCTTTTCTAATTTACCCGTTTTGATTAATTCAATAACGAGTAAAGCATGGTCACAACCGATATCGGCCAGGACCAAATCTTTCTCTACTAATAACGCTACTTCATTTAAACGAGTCGAAAGCATTAGCGGCTGCTCCGATAAGTATCGCTTAAACGACGGGCTCTATTGGGGTGACGAAGCTTTCTTAAAGCTTTAGCCTCAATCTGTCTAATTCTTTCTCTGGTAACACCGAACTCCCGACCGACTTCTTCCAGAGTTCTTGGCCTACCATCATCAAGGCCATAACGCAATCTTAAGACTTTCTCTTCCCGATCGGTTAGATCGCCCATAGCTTTGTATAATTCATCTTTTAATAATTCATTGGTCGCATAATCAGCTGGTGATAATGCTTCTTTATCTTCGATAAAATCACCTAAGTGGGAATCATCTTCTTCACCGATTGGTGTTTCTAAAGAGACCGGTTCAAGGGCGATTCTTTGAATTTCTCTAACCTTTTCAGGAGTGACTCCTCCACCCATCTTTTCCGCGATTTCTTCAGCTGTTGGTTCCCGACCTAATTCTTGGATGAGATTTCTTTGAATCTTAGTCATTTTGTTGATGGTTTCAACCATATGGACAGGAATTCTAATTGTTCTCGCTTGATCAGCGATTGCTCTAGTGATGGCTTGTCTAATCCACCAAGTTGCATAAGTTGAGAATTTGAAGCCCTTGGCGGGATCAAATTTCTCAGAGGCCTTAATAAGACCAAGATTACCTTCTTGGATTAAATCCAAGAATTGCATACCCCGACCGATATAGTGCTTCGCGATTGAAACAACTAGACGGAGGTTCGCGGAAATCAAGATATCTTTAGCCTCTTGATCGCCTTGAGCAACCCTTTCCGCAATTTTAATTTCTTCATCTTTATCTAAGAGTTGATAACGACCGATTTCCTTGAGGAACATCTTAACAGGGTCATTTAATTTAACATCGCTTTGAAAGATAGGATCAGTTAAAGCTTCGTCGATATAAGATAAATCTTCATCGCCTTCACCAATCAAGTCATCATCAAAAGCATCATCGACACTTACTGTATCCAAATCTTCAATTTCATTGGGATCAATATCGATGTCATCGAGACTTGTTTCTTCCTCGATATCTTCACTTGAAAGGGAAATACCAAGGTCTTGGAAATGTTTGAGAAGATTATCATTTTCCTCATCGGATAGTTCGAAATGGGCAACCGCTTCATTGAGATCTGACAATAGAATCTCATTACCATTAGCTGCTGCAATCTTTTCGAAGCGCTTAATAATCTGCTCCAAACTTTCTACAGTTTCATCATCAAAAATCTTCACTAATCCTTATCCTCCTTAATTCTTTGTTTGCTCTTGCGAGCCTTTATTAACTCCAAAGCAATTTTTGCTTGGGCTTTAGCATCTTTCTCTTCGAGAATCTTTCGTTCTAGAATCTCTTCATGTTGTTCGTTATGGAAATCATCCATCACAATCTTTGATAGGTTTTCAAGATCCGATGGCGGATATTTCTCCATCTGAATCTCTTCGATTGTTTTAATCATTTCAGGTGTGAAATCGGTATACAAATCCGCGAGTTCAACTTTCCTTCCGGTCTGAATAGCCGTTTTCTCATTTTTGTAGTATTTATCGAGAATAACGGAAGCGATATCGCGACAGACTTTGGAGTAGAGATAGATTCCCATCTCTTCGTATTTAATGATATTCAATTCATCTTCTAGAAGAAGTTGAATTATCTGGTGATCCGCTTGTTCATATTTGTTTAGATTACGGCTTTGCCGTCTTGTCCTAACAACCGGTGAACTGACCACTTCTTCATAGCGGTAATCTTTAGCTTTCGCCTTTATTTCCCGTTTGATGAGTTCTTTGCTGAAACCACTATTCTCGCTTATCTGCTCGATGTAGTGTTCATTATCGAAAGCATCAAAGTCATGGCTATTTATAAATTCAGAAGCATCCTGGACATATTTTTTGGCCTCATCGTGGTTATCTAGGTTATAACGCTTACCGAGATAATAGAGTTCAAAGTCCATTGATGAATAAGTATCGTTGATATTTGTAATAACCGCTTCCTTGCCTTGGCTCTTTAACAATTCATCGATATCTTTTCCGCCCTTAAGCGGTTTAACTACCCGAATCTTTAATTTGCTATCACTTAGTAGTTTCAAAGCCCTATGGGTAGCAATTAAACCAGCGTTATCGCTATCGAAGAAGAGCCGAATCTCACAATTGAGAGATCGTAACATCTGGATGTGTTCACTGGTGAACGCCGTTCCCATCGTAGCCACAACTCCACTAATACCAACACGATTCAAAGCAATGGCATCCATAAAGCCTTCGACGATATAACAAGCTCCTTCTTTTTTCGCATGTTTCGCAGCATTGTGATAGTTATAAAGAACAGAACTCTTATGGAAGAGCAAGGTTTCAGGTGTATTAACATATTTTTGTTCGCTATCGCTATCTTTTAAGCGACGACCACTATAAGCGATTACCCGACCATAACTATCGAACAAGGGGAAGATAACCCGGCCTCTCAACCTATCAACAACTTCATCATGTCCAATATCGACACCAACACCCGAAGTTATGATTTCATCTAAGCTATAACCCTTGCCGATCAAATATTTGACAATCTGATGACCATCTGCTGGTGCATAGCCAATTTTGAAGGTTGAACAGATATTCTCATCAATACCACGCGAGACGAGGTATTCAGAAGCCTCCCGTCCACTTTCAACTTTTAATTGATAGGAGTAGAAACTAGTGAGGTCAGCTAATAGCTTTCTAATCTTATCTTCAAAAGCGTTTTCTTTCTTGATAGCAGTTTTCTTTTCTAAACCTTGAACCTTGATTCCCGCGATATCGCAGACCTTACGAACCGCATCGATGAAGGAAATCTTTTCATGGTTCTGGACAAAGGTAAAAACATTACCCGCTTCTCCACAGGAGAAACATTTATAGATTTGTTTATCTTGAGAGACTTGAAGCGAGGGATTGGAATCATTATGAAAAGGACAAACACCAACATAACCCTTACCATGACGGCTTAAGGGCACATATGTGTTTATAACTTGGACGATGTCAACCTGACGTCTAATATCATCAAAGTTGATATTATCACTCATAAAATCCCTCCTTAAATTCTAAATTTATCGGCAAAATAATTCTTTAAATCGGTAATCTTAACTCTTTCTTGCTGCATGCTATCCCGTTCACGAATGGTGACAGCACCATCTTCTAAACTATCGAAGTCGAAAGTGATGCAGAAAGGTGTACCAATAGCATCTTGTCTACGATAGCGTTTACCTATACTACCTGCCTCATCATATTCGCAGTGATATTCTTTTGCTAGTTCAGCAAATAGTTCTTTAGCCTGTTCACCCAATTGTTTAGATAGTGGTAAAACCGCTACTTGAACTGGAGCAATAGCAGGATGGAAATGCATAACAATCCGGCTATCTTTTTCGCCAACCGCTTCTTCAGCATAAGCATCGGTTAAGATTGTTAATAACAATCTATCAACACCCAAGGATGGTTCAACAACATAAGGGATATATCTTTCACCACCATCAGCAGGTAAATAATCTAATTTTTCACCCGAGAATTTGCTGTGTTGGCTTAAGTCATAATCGCCACGATCGGAAATGCCCCAAACTTCACCCCAACCAAATGGGAAGGCATATTCGATATCGCTTGTACCCTTGGAATAATGCGCGAGTTCTTCTTTCGCGTGTTCTCTGAATCTTAGTTTTTCAGGTTCAATACCCAAATCGGTTAAGAACTTCATACAGTAATCTTTCCAGAATTTGTACCACTCTAAATCGGTACCTGGTTCACAGAAGAATTCAAGCTCCATTTGTTCAAACTCTCTAGTTCTGAAGATGAAGTTTCCCGGTGTGATTTCATTTCTAAAGACTTTACCGATTTGGCAGACACCAAAAGGAATCTTCTTTCTCGAAGTTCTCGCGATGTTTTTAAAATTAACAAAGATACCTTGGGCGGTTTCTGGTCTTAGATAGACTTCATTCTTTGCATCTTCAACAACGCCCTGGAAGGTCTTAAACATCAATTGGAATTTACGGATATCGGTGAAATCAGAGGAACCACAGTTTGGGCATTTGATTCCGTGTTCTTTGATAAAATCAAAGAGTTTTTCATTGGACCAGCCATCGCAGCAGATGGAAGGATCATAATCTTCAATTAATTTATCGGCCCTAAAGCGGGATTTGCAATGTTTACAATCCATCAATGGATCGGTGAAGTTTGTAAGGTGGCCTGAGGCAACCCAAACTTTAGGATTCATGAGAATGGCACTATCCAAGCCCACATTTAAAGGTTGTTCTTGGACGAATCTACGCCACCATAAATTCTTGATATTCATCTTTAATTGGACGCCTAATGGACCATAGTCCCAGGCATTAGCTAAGCCACCATAGATGGCTGAGCCTTGATATAAAAAGCCAGAATTAGTAACATGGCTTACTACTTGTTCAAATGTTTTCTCCATAACAAAAAAACTCCTTTTACGTTCACACATTGTAGGCGTACGCGTGTGGTTTGTCAACCCACTATGAGTGTATTTTAAAAACAATCAAGGAGAATTTCTTTACATTTAAAGCTTATACCCGAACTATTGTTGAGGTGATTTAAGAAATCAATCGCCATCGTTTTTGCGATGTCTTTAGGTATTTCGAAGTCATTACAGTTCTCATAGCCTGCCTTTAAGACATAGCGGAAATAGCGGAGATAGTCATTGCCTTTGGGTAGGATGTTATACCTACTCGCACAAGAGGAGCATAGGAAACCACCCTGTTCAAAAGAAACAGTAACGATGTTTTTAGTTGTTCCACAGCCGATGCAGTTATCCGCACTTAAGTAGCAGCCAGCATAGATGGTGTTATATTTTAAAATGATATTGATCAGGCTTCCATAATTGAAAGTGCCTTTCAAAGTATCAAATATTAATTGGAAGGTTTGATACCAATTATTAATTTGCGGATTTTTAAAAATAGTCTCTGTCAATAAAGCGAGAACCGCACTGACGCTTAAATTGCCAAAAAGCGGTCTTAAATAGTCAATTACTCTCCCCGCCACCAAGGTCTTATTACCAGTCTCACTTTTATACGCAAGTTGATATTCACCATAGGTGTAGAGTTGGATGGAGGCTGCTAATTTGCTCCCACTTTTAAAAACGCCGCGCGCTTTAAAAGAAGCGATGCCTTCACTTGTTAAGACATCGACAATCGCATTATTTTCTTGGTAAGGAACGCTTCTTAGCACGAAGCCTTTAATTATGGTTTCCATTCTAATCGCGATATCCAAATTCTTTTAGATTATGTGAAGAATTACGCCAATCCTTCTCCACTCTAACAAAGGTTTCTAAACGGGTTTTGACACCGAAGACGCGTTCAATTTCTTGGCGGGCACTAGTGCCAATCTTACGGATCATAGTACCACCTTTGCCGATAATAATTCCTTTTTGGGAATCCCTTTCCACGACAATGGTCGCATAGATGTTTAAACCCTTATTTGTCTCATACATCTTCTCGATAACAATCGCGACCGAATGGGGAATTTCTTCTCTCGTAAAAGATAGAATCTTTTCTCTTATAAGTTCGCTGACAATGAAACTCTCGGGATTATCAGTAATCATATCACCGGGATAATATTTAGGTCCTTCTGGCATAACTTCAATTAAAGCCTTGATAAGCACATCAAGGTTTTCTTCTTTTAAGGCGGAGATTGGGATAATGCCTGCGAATTTAAAACGTTCGGACCATTTAGCAGTCAGTTCTAATAATTCATTTTTACTCAATAAATCAATCTTGTTTAAAACAAGAAATAATGGGCATTCCAAGTCTTCCAAATCATCAATAAGATGATCATAGTTATCAGGGTTTTCTAAAGTGACATCAGAAATTAATAAAACAGCCTCCACATCCTTATAGGAGGAACGAGCTGATTTATTCATAAGTGAGCCCAGTTCATTTTGGGCTTTATGGATTCCCGGTGTATCTAAGAAAACGATTTGGGCCTCATCTGTGGTATATATACCACGGATAACATTTCTTGTTGTTTGAGCCTTTGGAGAGATAATGGCAATCTTTTCTTTGATAATGCTATTTAGAAGGGTTGATTTACCAACATTAGGATGGCCGATAAGGGCGACAAAGCCAGACTTAAAAGCCATTATTTGATATCCTCCTCGGTGAAAGCGTAGGGCAAGAAATCAGCTACCGTATATTCTTTGACTTCATTCTTGGAATTGATACAGTAAACAGGAGTATCGGGTTTCATCATTTCAATCATAACCTGACGGCAAGCACCACAGGGTGCGGTTTCACCACTTGTAAAGTCGCTTACAATCGCCATTGCGAGCATATTTTCTTTCTTGTAGCCTAAAGCATTGGCGGCGAAAATAGCTGTTCTTTCCGCACAGCAAGTTAAGCCAAAAGAAGCGTTCTCAATATTCGCACCAATAACATAGTTATTGTCATCCATCATAATGGCTGCTCCTACTCTAAAGTGTGAATATGGTGAATAGGATCTTGCTTGTGCTATTTTTGCTTGGCGAACTAGTTCATCAATATGTTTAATCATAAATTACCTCCCAATACCCAAATCCTGGAGTATTTGTTCTTGTTTTTTAAACATGACTTTTTCATCTTCTTTAGTCATGTGGTCATAGCCTAGTAGATGTAACAATCCATGAGTGAACAAAAAGGCCATTTCCCTTTTGATGTTGTGGCCGTAACTACGAGCCTGTTTTTTAGCTCTTTTGTAGCAAATTAAAACATCGCCCAATTGAATTGGCATCCCTTTGGGATAAGTTAAGGTTTCACCTTCTAGTAAGGCAAAACTCAAAACATCGGTCACCGCATCGATGTTGCGATAATCACGATTATAGTTTTGGATTGTTTCTTCATCAACAATTGTTACCGATACTTCATAGTTGCCTTCCTTCTTCTCAACTTCGAGAACATGGTAGGCGATTTTTCTATAAAGTTTCTGATAGCCAACTAGTTGTTGAGCAAGATCATTTTGGTAATAAACTTTGATTTTCATGTTTATATAATAGCACAATTTCTCTTTTTAAAAAAGAGTAATTAAAACAACTATAAGTCCAATTACGAATATTTTCAGGAACAAATAGATAAAATACGGGATATAAAATCCATCTTTTTCTCTATACGTGGGCCAATTTTCGATCTTGAGATAGTATCCAGTCCACTTCTTTTCGATCCGTCTATTAGATATCCAGCGTTTGCCGAAATAAGCGGGATTATAGACCAATGATTTTCCTTTCTTAATCTCGGTTATAATTGAAAAATGATAAGCAAACAAAGACTTGCTATGAATAATAATAGGAGTAGTCGTAATCAAAGGTAAATCCTTGTTCGCCATATAGTAAGTCTTAGATTCAATATTATTCAATTTTAGGATGGAACGCATATCAAATAACGAAGGATTCAATAACAGAAATAGAGGCAGAGAATAATAATTAAGGACACTATGAAAAGCATTTAATATCATAGCCACACAAGCAAGGGCACAATCATTGTAATGCCGTTGAGGAATGAAGCGCATGGTTTCTCCTTTCTTAACAAAAAAAGCAAAAGGAGTTAAATCTAATAACTCCTTGTAATTCCTAAAATTATTATAGGGTATTCTTCAAAAGAATACCACTCTTTTAATTATTTTCTTGTCATTTTGCCATACAATTGGTATATTTTTTAGTAGTTGAGGTGATGACTTATCGAACTATTCTCTTTAACTTGGTGGGGCTACATCATCGTTGGCATCGCAATCTTCTTGTATGCGATGAGTTTTTTGGGCTCCTCTTTAAGAACCTTAGCTGGTAACAAGTTAAAAGCCATCATCGATAAATGTACTTCTAATATCTTTATAGGTGTTTTAATCGGTGCCTTTGTCACCGGTATTTTCCAATCCAGTATGGCTACTACCCTGCTCGTTGCTGGTTTAATAAGTGTCGGTCTAATGTCCTTAAAACAAGCAGTGGGTATCATTTTGGGTGCTAATATTGGTACCACCATCACCGCCTTTATCGTCGGTTTAAATATCACAAGTTATGCTCCGTTTATCGTTTTAATCGGCGTTGTTTTACTTATATTCTTTAAGAATCAAAAGATTAAGAACGTTGGCAATGTCGTCCTAAGTTTTGGCCTACTATTCTTTGGTATATCTTTAATTGATACTTCTTTATCATTGCTTGCAGAATATCAACCCTTTATTGATATCTTATTAAAGTTTGGTGATCGCCCCTTCCTCGGCTTACTGCTCGGTTCGGCTGGCGCCATCATCCTTCAATCTTCATCCGCCTTTGTCGGTATCGTCCAAGGTCTATATAGTTCTACTATCGGCACTGGCTATACCCTACAAATGGTTATACCTTTATTATTCGGTTCGGCCATCGGTACCTCTATCAGCTGTATTATCTTTAGCATTGGTGAATCAATCGATGCTAAAAGAGCTGTCGCAATAAGAGTCTTTGTAAACGTTATCGGTTCCTTAGTCTTTATGGCTATCCTCTCCCCGTTTGCCAGCGCAATGACTTGGCTTGTCAAAGGTGTTGAAAGCAAGATGCAAATCGCTATTGTTCAAATCATCTTTAATATCGGTACCACCATTCTCTTCTTGCCGTTTGTCAATCAATTGACAAAACTCGCTACCAAAGTCTTACCATCCAGACAAACTGCTGGTCCAGCCGCTTTAGAATTCGATTTAACAGCTCTTGACCATAATGTCATGGAAATCTCTCCATCCGCCGCTTTAGATATTGCTAAGCAACAATCCTTAAAGATGAGTGAATACGCCGAAGAATCCATTATCTTATTAGGTCAATATTTTGAAAGCAGAGATGAAAGCTTAAAGACAAGAGTTCTCCAAATCGAATTTGCCATCGATGCCTTCAATATCAAATTAACTGAATTCTTCCACCGCTTAGATAGTGTCTATCTAACAGAAGCCAATATGAATGACTATGCCGAGATTTTAAAAACGTTTAGAGATATTGAAAGAATATCTGACCACTGTGAAAACATTGCTAACTACTTTAGTGAATTCTTCGCCACTAATGAAGAGATTCATAATGAGGCTAAACAAGATATTACTGATATGTTAGAACTAACCAAAAAGATGATTCATATCGCCATCAACGAATACCGCACTGGTATCGGATTAGATTTAAATGAATTAAATAATCTTGAAAACGAACTCGATAGTCTTAACAAAGAAGCCCGCAATCGTCACGTCATGCGCCTTGCCACCAAACAAGATCAAGGCAATAAATTCATCACCGTCATTTTTGTTGACATCATATCTAACATCGAAAGAATCGGTGACCACTGTATCAACATCTCCGAAAATGTAAGTGAAGCAAAAAGGAGCAAGATAATTCCTACTCCTTTCGATAATAATTAATTCGTTAATTATTCTTTGCCGAAAATATCGACACCTTTTAATAACAAATATTTAGGTCCATGGTAATGATTAACCTGGACTTTTTCTTTACTTAATTTCCAAGTACCACTGTGCTGCTTAATAAAGCCACCAATCGCACTAGCATTATAAGGTGTAATATGACCATTTTCATGGTAGAGAGCAAGTCTAATTTCACTGCCGAAGCTACCTGTAACCTCATCGACTTGTAAACCAGAAACGGCAACAATTTCTAAATAAGGTTCACTTTCTAATTCTTCAGGTGTTAATGTTCCTTCGCTAACTTCGATATTATCGTTGTTAACTTTGGAATCATAACCTAGATATTGGGCAAAGTTATTAGGACCCCAAAGGGCATTAACTTTACCATCTTTGATAATTTCCACTTTTTCATTGGTGTAACCATCGATATCGAAAGCTCTAATATCAGTGGACCCTAGTTGTAAAGGATCGATAGTAATCGATAATTTATCGCCTTCACCTGGAGTTTGAACTTCTGTTCCAACCTGCCAATCTGATTCTTTAGCATAAATCATACTGACATTAGTTCTTTCCATGAAGTAACTTAATAGATCTTGAATCTCTTGGACATTGAAGACAACATTGATATTTTTAAAGTTACGCATTGGTTTGGCTTCTGCACGATAACGAGCAACATCGGTTTGTCTTTCCACATCTTCTCTAATCCATTTAGGATTGAAATTAGTAAATTCTAAAAAGCGATATAATTCGTATTCTTCATCTGCACCTTGATAAGTGGTGATGTATTCTACTTGACCTTTTGTTAAAGAACTTGTGTATTCAACTCCTTTGGAGTTGTAGACATTTCTTTGTTCGCGATTGACAAAAACTTCAGTCGCATTTAAGAAACATCTTGGACCGGGATCAACGCTGAAAACAGTCTCCGCAATATCTAAAGCAAGGTCCTTTAATTTCTTGCTATTCATATTGGATTCATTTTCAACCGGCGCGAGCTCTTTTGGCTCCGCCAATTCAAAAGTCTTGTTTTTAGCAAATTGAGCAGCATATATCGCATCTTCAATTGCTTTCTTAACTTCGGCTTCATTCATCGTGGGATGGATAGAGATAGTTGCCTTACATTTAAAGCCCTCTTCACTGACAAAGACTGATAAGCGATAATGGTTAACATCTTTTGCTCTATTCATCTGCAGTTTTTGATGGACAAAGAAGAGTTCATATGAACTTACTTTATCTTCGACTATAACCCATTCAACTTCGGGATATTTAGATAAAACTTTCTTTAATAATTTAATCATCCGATATTCACCCGCGCTTTCAAATATGGTCCGCCATCAGAGACTTTGACCCATTCCTTATAGCCTTTACCACAGGCTCCCGAACCGAAGAGTTCGATATCGGTTGTTAGCATGGAGATTGAACACAATAAGTCAGGAACATAACCGGTCATCATAATTGGTGAACAGACTTTACCAGTGAATTTACCATTCTTAATTTCCCTGCCGATTAAGGCCGCACATTGAATGCCCCAGTTCTTAGGATCTTCCATACCGCTATAACCGACTTCAATCATAAAGCCATGTTTAATCGAAGCAATCATCTCTTCTAAAGTGTTAGTTCCACCTTCAAAGTAGGTATTAGTCATTCTGGTGTAGACTTTGCGTTCAAATGATTCCCGTTTGCCGTTACCTGTTGGCTCTGTTCCCAAAACAAGAGCTGAGATGGCATCAGAGACACCGGTTTGAAGAATACCATTCTTAATCTCGATAGTATCATGGGCGAGAACGCCTTCATCATCGAAGAAATAAGAAGCAACTTCTAATTTTTCACCTTTCGCACCTTCATGCATAGTAACTAAGTCGGAGGCTACTCTTTTGCCAACATAGTTGGCACCTTTAGATCTACCCTTGACAAACATATCCATTTCCACACCGTGGCCAAAAGCTTCGTGGGCAATTAGACCGGTGATATCAGGACAAGCAATGATATCATAAACTCCCGATTTAGGAGCTTCCGCATTGATTAAGGACATCGCATCTTGATATGTCTTATCAGTAATCTTTTTAAGACCATCAAAGATCGCATTGGGTTCAACACCAGAAGTACTGCTATAAGAATAACGGATATCGTCATCTTTAGAAACGACAGCCACAACACTACCAGCTGCCCAAGTATAGAACTGAGTTAAGTGTTTCTTATTCGAGATGAAGACTTTCGAGATATCAAGTTGTTGGAAAGAAGCAGAGGCATTAATAACAAAATCTTTAGCGGCTAATTGGTTCTTGATTTCAGTTAAATTAGTAACGATATCTTTGGCATCGAGTTCCTCGCCCTCATAGACTCTTGAAAAGTCTTTCTTAATTTTTTCTTCATTGAACAATTTGTATTGTTCAAGTTCAATGTATTTTGACTTTTTGTAGCGCGCATTTAAAAGCAATTCATCCTCAATCTCATCAACAATATTTTTAATATTGTTCTTATTGATATCATTGAAGGAATACTCAGCGTAGTTCTTGCCATTATGGACCCGAACGACAAAACCGCGTTCGGCGAAGCTGTTCTCGCCGACATTGATATTATGGCTACCAACACTGATAGATTTACCATTGCTATCAACACCGAGGATAGAACAATAAGCATAACGGTTTTTAAGTGTTTCAATCAATTGTTCAAGAAGAGGAAGCGTACTTCTTAAATATTCAGAAAACTGTTTACTCATTTTTATCACCCTTTCAATAAATAATTTTAATAATAAAAAACGAAAATCACAAGGATTTTCGCTTCTCTTTATTTATGGATGAAGATAAGTGGTATTGTCATCTCATCTTCTAAGATGCCCGCATGGGCTGATTTCATTTGTCTTTTGTAGACCTTAGGCAGTAATTGATAATCATCAATAGCAATCGCTTGATAATCACCTATGAAATCATCCGCTAAGGGATGAGGTGTTCCTAAACCAAACAATTTCTTTTCATATACTTCTTTCTTAGTTAAGAGAAGGAAGTAGTCCCCATAATACTTCTTAAAGAGTTCTTCAAAGGTCTTTTCTTGACCTTTTTTTACAAAGAAAGTGCTATTACGTGGCTCAATACTCGGTAATCTAACTAAGGTATCAATCAAATCTGGATGTTCGCTTAGATATAAGTTCTTGATATCGTGATGGCCGTGATCAGCGGTCACAATTAATAAGGTGTCTTCCGGTAGTTTAGACGCTAATTTCTTCACTCGTTTATCGAGATCTTTTAATAACATACTGACGTTCTTGCTCTCAGTTCCATTGTCATGGAGACAGTGATCGGGTTCTTCCCAGTAAGCATACATATATTTCAGTTTATCACTGGGCTTATTCGCAAATCGTCTAATCTTATTAAAGAAATCGTTGATATTTTTTGCTGGAGCTTCTTTATACCATTTGGGAAGGATGTATTCCGCATCCACGCCCTTTTCTATTAATGTTTGTCTAAAGTGGATATAAGGAACATAGGTGTAACTTGGATTGGGCTGATATTCGATTTCATCATAATAGCCCACACCTGTAAACATTACGGTATCGCGATCAATTTGTTTGAAATATTGGTGCCAGCCAAGCCAGCCGCTTTCAATGGGGGCTAGGGTGTTTATCAATGATGTGGTTGCCGCAGCAGTAGTACAAGGGAAAGTCGAATAATAATCAGCCACTTTATGTTCCATCATAAAAGGAATAAATGACTTATGTTTATCCATAATAAAACTACCCATCCCATCTAATAAGAGGATGATTACGGTTTTATAATTCTTGGCAAGTTCTTTATCAACAACATCTAAAGTTTGATAATTATGGTCGAGACCATAATATTTGCGGAGCGAAGCCATCAAATTCAATAAACTGTTGTTATAATCTGGAAAAATATAATTCTTCATTTTCTTTATTCACCGCGTCAATTATAAACTTTTTCTTTAATCTAGTCAAAAGATATGATCTTACCCCTTGAAATGAAATACTATGTTATATATAATATTTGAACAGGAGGCGAATAAGATGCTTACAAAATTAGAAAAAGATAATCTTGAAATTTTTGTTTTGGCAGTCTTAAGAACTAAACCCTCCTATGGTTATAAGATTATTACCGATCTCTCACCTATCGTGAAAATTTCCGAGTCCACCCTCTACCCTATTCTAAGAAGACTAGAAGCTGGTGGCGAACTTGAAACCTACTCGGTCGAGACCAATGGTAGAACCCGTAATTACTACCGGATTAAAGAAAAAGGTGCCAAACGTGTTGACTCCTTTAGAAACGATTGGGAAAACATCAGAAATATCTATAACTATATCTTAAAGAATAAACAATAATCCTGGGCAACCGGGATTTTTTATTAAAATAAAAAGGCTGTATGAACAGCCTATTTATTATTTCTTTTCTTTTAAGAGATCTCTGATTTCTTCTAAGAGAACTTCAGTTTGTGGTTTAACTGGTTCTGGCTCTGGCTCGGGTGCTGGAGCTGGTTCTTCAGCCTTCTTCTTTTCAGCAGCAGCTTTAGCTTTGTTGACCACTGCACTAACAATCTTGAAGATTGCAAAGAGAATTAAAGCAATTAAGAGGAAATCAATAACTGCTTGAATGAAAGCTCCCCAGTAAATGGCGTTAGTAATAACTTCTTCACCATCAACAATTTTAGTTCTCAAAACGGTAACTAAGGAATTGTTTAAATCATTGTCACCCATTAATAAGGCGATGATTGGTGAGATAATGTTTTTGTTGATGGAACCAACGATATTGGAAAAGGCACCACCAATGATAACACCGATAGCGAGGGCTAAGGCATTACCCTTATTAATAAAATCTTTGAATTCTTTGAATAACTTCTTCATATTTAGACCTCCGGATTAGTTTTATTATACCATCTTTTCCTAAAAGATAAATATTCATTTTTATCTTTATTATTTGCTTTTAGAACCTATAAATGTTAATATTTTTCTTGTAATTTGTCCCCGTAGCTCAGTTGGATAGAGCGTCCGCCTCCTAAGCGGAAGGTCTGCAGTTCGAGTCTGCTCGGGGACGCCATTTATAGGGAAAAAAGATGAAAGAAGAAATTAGAAACAAGCGCTTCGGTGAAGAACGAGCCTTATATAACCTAACGGATGCCGAAATCCATGATTGTCAATTCATGGGGCCTGAAGATGGCGAATCCGCTCTAAAAGAAGCAAGAAATATCAAAGTCTATGACACGTTTTTTGCTTTGCGTTATCCCTTATGGCATGTTCATAGTTTCATCTTAGATCGAATTCAAATGAGTGACACCGCCAGGGCGGCTTTATGGTATGCCGTAGATGGCAAAATAGTTGATAGTGAATTATATGGTGTTAAAGCTGTTAGGGAATGCCAAAACGTAGATATCGATAATTGTGTCATAAATTCCCCTGAATTCGGTTGGAAGAGTTCTGATATTAAGTTAGCTAATACCAAGATTACTGCCGAATACCTCTTCTTAGATAGCAAAAACATTTCTTTAAGAAATGTCCAAATGTTTGGTAAATATTCGTTTCAATATGTCGAGAACTTAACAATTGAAGACTGTAATATCGACACCAAAGATGCCTTTTGGCATTCTAAAAATGTGACCGTTAAGAATTCTATAATCAAGGGCGAATATCTCGCTTGGTTCAGCGAAGGTTTGACACTCATAAATTGTCGCATCATAGGTACTCAACCACTCTGCTACTGCAAGAACCTTAAATTAATTAATTGCACAACTGAAGGCTGTGACCTCGCCTTTGAATATTCAGATGTCGAAGCCGATATCAAAGGTCATATCATCTCGATTAAGAATCCCAAATCTGGAACCATCACTGTTGACTCCGTTGGCGAGATTATAAAAGAAAAGCCAATTATGGAATGTATAGGCGAGATAAATATCCGTAAATAAGCAAATAAAAAAGGGCCTCGGGCCCTTTCTTTTTTTATTCAGCTAATGCTTTTTTGGCTCTAGATAAGTAAATGAGATAAGCGATATATTGGACAATTGATAAAACAGAAGCAACAATACTTAAGATACCAGCAACAACAGCAGCGGTCTCACCTAAAACAAATCCTGATAAAATGGTTAAGACAAAGGTAATAACCCAAATAGCAACGATGAGTTTTAATAAGAATTTGCCTCTATTGACTAGATCCTCACTGCCAATCTTATTACCCAATGCCATAATGCCTTGAATAATAAAGATGGTTGTAACGATACCAGCAATTTCACCAACTAAATCACAAATGTCATTAGCAATGCCTGTTAAGAACAGACCGATAATAGTAACAACGATGTTAACAATGATTGCATATAGCGCATGCTTGAATTTTAATTCATCTTTGGATGCATCGTTAACACCAACAACGTTAACAATGAAGGCAATAATAAATAGAATTCCGGCAACAAGAACAATGATGCCAGCTCCACCAATCAAAGCAATAACAGTTGCGTCTTCTTCATTGCCAATACCAACAGCAATACCGGCCAAAACGCTAGCAATAGCTGTGGCAATAGCAGCGACGATAACTAATAATTCTGCTAAATAGATTTTACTAATTCCTTTATAAGCATTTGGAAATCTCATAATCAAATTCCTCCTCAAACGTTTTTCATTATACTCGCATCAATTATGAATCGCAATATTTTAAAAATAAAATATGGGTAAAGCCATATTCTATTCATTTGTTACATCGATTAATTCGTATTGATTGGTTCCAAAATCGAGTTTGATAGCAGCTTCTAAGATGTGGTCACCATGTTGACGATTAACCCTAGCTAAGAAGTGATCTCTACCCCTATCTTTAGATTGCTTAATTAAATCTAAGCAAGCCTGGTCTAAGGCAATCGGATCAAGAGATGCTAAGATACCTATATCTTTCATGCAAGGGTCTTCTGCCACACTACAACAGTCACAATCGACTGATAGATTGACCATAACATTGATAAAGGCGATTTGGCCTTTGAATCTTTTAGTAACTGCTGATGCGGCATCTGCCATTGCCTCTAAGAAGTCATCTTGCTTTGCAATATTATCCCAGAGGATGTTTTGATCTTTGGTAAAACCAGCCGAATGAATATAAGCTTTACCACGGGATGAGCCAAAGCCGATTGATAGTTGTTTTAAAGCGCCACCAAAGCCACCCATTGGATGGCCCTTAAAATGGGAAACAACGAGAACGCTATCATAATTTGCTAAATGGGAACCGACATAATCTTTCTTGATTACATGACCATTAGGAATATCTAAAACGATATCATTATCATCTTCATCCATTAAGTCAACATCAAAGAATTCATACCAACCGTGTTTTTCAAAAGTCTTTTTGTGTTTCTCGGTTGTATTTCTTTCACCAGAATAGGCGGTATTACATTCAACAATTGTGCCCTTTAAATAATCAACAATTGGTTTGAAATAAATAGGATGGAGGAAGTTTTGGTTTCCTACTTCTCCACTATGAACTTTGATTGCAACTTTACCCTTTAATTCAATTCCTAATTTTTGATAAAGACGGACAACTTCTTTAGAGTCGATATTGCGACTGAAATATACTTTTGCTTTTTCCATATTCATCACCTTTAAAAATTATAACATAATTTTCCTAACTTATAACTTTAATTTTTCCAATTTTTATATTATACTATCTCTACACGCGCCCGTAGCTCAGGGGATAGAGCACAACCCTCCGAAGGTTGGGGCCGCACGTTCGATTCGTGTCGGGCGCGCCATTTTACATATAAAGGGGGATTAAGATGAATAACTACGAATCTTTATTTAAACAAATAAACTGGAAAAATCTTTTAATTGCGAATTATAAATCCCTCAATCTAAGTGAAGATGAAGTTATGGTTCTCCTTGTTTCTGATTATTGTCTTGAACAAGGCGAGACATTGATCACACCTGAATTATTAACTTTAAAAATGAGTATGGATGGCAAGAAATTAAGTGCTACCCTAACCGCTTTATTAAATAAAAATTTAATAATTTATGAAGAAAAAGATGGCAAACTTGCCACTTCTTTAAATGGTATCAAACGATTATTAATCGATGAATTCTTAAAAAAGGAAGGTCAGCCCGATGCCAATAGGAATGTTCAAAATCTTTATAACATCTACGAGAGTGAGTTTGGTCGTCCGTTAACTTATACCGAGATTGAAACCATTAAAAGCTGGTTAGAAACCGGCTTCAGTGAATCCCAAATCATCTTGGCTTTAAAAGAAGCTGTTGCTTCTAAGGCCAAGAATATGCGTTATATTGATAAGATCCTTCTCAACTGGAAACAACAAGAAGAAAGAAATAAAGAAGGCTATACAACTATCTCCGAAGATTGGCGTAAAGATATGGAACAATCAATAAAGATTGCCAACCTTGATGGTTCTAACAAGAATGATAAATAAAGACACTTTATGTGAATATTTAGATGAACTATATCCCAATGCTCATTGTGAACTGAATTATCACAATCTTTTTGAGTTATTAATCGCTGTTAGTTTGTCCGCCCAAACAACAGATATATCCGTCAATAAGGTGACACCTGTCTTATTCAAAAAATATCCCACACCACATGATCTATCTAAAGCCGACATCAAAAATGTCGAAGAGATATTAAAGCCTTTAGGATTATACCGGAATAAAGCCAAAAATATTGTTCTTGCTAGTCAAAAGATAGTTGATGATTTCAAAGGCGAGATTCCGCAAGATTTGGATCTATTGGCAACTCTTCCCGGTGTCGGTCATAAGACCGCATCTGTTGTTTTTGTCGAAGGATTTAAACTCCCCGCCTTTCCGGTCGATACCCACGTCAGTCGGATATCTAAAAGATTGGGAATCGGTAAAGAAAACGACGATGTTGAGGCAATTGAAGCTAAATTAAAACGTCTCATCCCGATGGATAAATGGGGCAAGACGCATCATCAAATGATTCATTTTGGTCGTTATTTCTGCAAGGCCAAGAATCCTAATTGTGAGAACTGTAAATTAAAAGGATTTTGTAATTACTACAAATCCTTAAAATAAACTTCATCAACTACTTTCAAGTACTCAATTGGTGCTTGATAACCATAGGGGACGAGATGTCCCTCTTTTTTAAATTCTTCGTAACGTATCGATTTTGCACCACCCTCAACTATCTCTTTAAGCTTTGATGCGTCTAACAAATAGACTTCATTATGACGGACAAAACTAACTAAGATAAAGGCGATACCACCATGTTCAACAATCCCAAACAGATGTTCTAATTGATGGGCATGGATATTGGACAAGGAAAAGAGATTGACATTACGGGTTTCTTTAGCTTCGAAGTCAACATAACAACCACGATAAAGACCATTGTAGTCAGTGGTACTTGGCTGAGCAAAATAAGCCTCTTGAATTTGATATGTCCCTTTCTCATTTTTGCCGGCTTTTACGACCTTTATTGGGGTCGGTTTCTTATAGATTATGGCTTTATTTTGAACGCGATAATAATCATTGCTTTGATTGATTTGTTCTTCAAAATTCATACCGCGATCAGCATAACTAGTCTTGGTATGCATAGCCTTTGTTGGCGCAACTTTTTTACTACCGTTTGGATATTTGATCATGTCTATTCTTCCCTTCCTAATAATCATAACACAACAGGTGTTTTATTCAAAACAATTTTTAGATTGTTTCTGAATAATTCATGCGCATATTTGTTGCATTTATGCTCATTATTTGTAATAATAATGATAGTCGATTTTAGCAATCGCTGCTTTTTTGTAGAGGAAAGTCCATGCTCGCACTGGCTGTGATGTCAGTAGTGTTTGTGCCAGATGAAAAAATAAATCTGGGTAGACGGGAGCGTCTAACGGCGGAGAAAGACCTAAGGCTATGCTATGGTTCGTATCCCTAAGGTGCCACAGTAACGAAGTCAAGTGTGAAAGCCTTGAATGGAACGCGGTAAACCCCACAAGCGAGAAACCCAAATTTGGTAGGGGAACTTCGATGAGAAAACAAGAATCTCTAGAGGATGCATCGCATAGATAAATGATTGCTTAATACAGAACATGGCTTATAGAATCGACACTCATTTTTAGGAGTTTAGTTATGAGATGGCTTAAGAATCTAAATACGCCCAATAAATTGACACTAGTCAGAATGCTCTGCGTAATTTTGATTGTGGTCTTTGGTATGCTTGAGCTTTATCTCACTAACATCTCTTCCTTTACCGTATTAGGTCTAACCTACACCTGGACGAGAGTTGTTCTCCTCTTCCTCTTCATCTTTGGATCATTTACTGATTTCTTAGATGGCAATATCGCTAGGAAGCGGAATCAAGTAACAACCTTTGGTAAATTTCTCGACCCAATCGCTGATAAGTTGCTGGTAAACACCATCACTATCTTCCTCGTCTTGTATGGCAACATCAATGTTATCGTGCTTGTCATCTTCTTAATTCGCGATACTTTAGTTGATGGCTTACGCTTTGTGGCGGCCCAAAAGAATGTGGTTATCGCCGCTTCCAAGTTAGGCAAGGCCAAGACCATTTCCCAAATGGTTGCCATTATTGTTGTGCTTGTTCTACAAGCAACGCCACTCAATTGGGCGATATCAATCGGTGAGATTCTCGCCTATATTGCCGCCTTAATCTCCCTTGTTTCCGGTATTGATTATATTATCAAAAATGCGAAAGTTATTTCTCCGGAGGATAAATAATGAATATCGTTAGGAAGCTGATTAAAAAAAGACTAACTTTAGGAGCTGTCGAAAGCTTTACAGGTGGTGGCTTTAGTAATCATATTACTAATATCCCCCATGCCAGTTATGTCTTTTACGGTTCCATCGTTTCTTATGATCCTGAAATCAAAGAAAATGTAGTCGGTGTTTCTAAAGAAACAATCGAAAGATACGGAACTGTATCTAAAGAATGTGCGGAAGAGATGGCTAGAGGTGGCCAAAAATTGTTAGGTTCTGATATCACCATTAGTTTCACTGGTAATGCTGGTCCTAGTGCCAGCGAAGGTAAAGAAGTGGGTCTGGTCTATATTGGTATGTTAACCAAAGAGAACTTAGATGTATTTGAACTCCATTTAAAAGGCACTCGCTTGCAAATCAAAAAGCAAGCCATTGCCTACGCTGTTAAAAAGATTGAGAATTATTTAGGAATTTAGATCTTAAATTGCCAATGTATTATAAATAGTGCGTAGCACTAAGAAAGGAAAGTCGTTATGGCAGAAGAAAAGAAAAAAATGAGCAGTGAAGAAGCATTAGACGAAGCGCTAAGAACGATTCAAAAGCAATTCGGAAAAGGTGCAGTCATGCGCCTAGGTGAACAAGCCGACTTAAGTGTCGATGTTCTCTCAACAGGATGCATATCTTTAGATTATGCATTAGGTATCGGTGGTTATCCCAAAGGAAGAGTTATCGAGATCTTCGGTCCCGAATCCAGTGGTAAGACAACCGTTGCTCTCCATGCGGTAGCCTCTTGTCAAAAGAATGGTGGCAAGGTCGCTTATATCGATGCAGAGCATGCCATTGATCCCGCCTATGCTAAGAATTTAGGCGTTGTCGTTGATGATTTAATTCTCTCCCAACCCGATAGTGGAGAAGAAGCTTTACAAATTGCTGATTTATTAATTAGAAGCAATGCCATTGATTTAATTGTTGTCGACTCAGTCGCCGCCCTTGTTCCTCAAGCTGAACTTGAAGGTGAAATGGGTGATGCCCAAGTCGGTATGCAAGCTAGACTTATGTCTAAAGCCTTAAGAAAAATTACCGCTAACCTCGGCAAATCTAAATGCAGCATCATCTTTATCAACCAATTAAGAGAAAAGATGTCAATGGGCTTTGGTCCAAGTGGTGGTGAAACAACCTCTGGTGGTAGAGCCTTAAAGTTCTATGCTTCTATTAGAATTGATGTCCGTAAGATTGAAACCTTAAAGAAGAATTCTGAGCCTTATGGTCATCGTTTGCAACTAAAGATTGTCAAGAATAAAGTTGCCCCACCATTCAAGGTTGCCAATGTTACTCTCATCTATGGCGAAGGCATTTCTCAATTCCAAAATGTTATCGATTTAGGTGTTGAAAGCGGTATTATTGGTAAATCCGGTTCCTTCTATGATTACAAAGGCACCAGAATGCAAGGTAGTGAAAGATTAAAAGAATTCTTCGTCAATAACGAAGAAGCCTTCCATGAATTAGAAACTGAAGTAAGGGAGAAATTATTTAAGAAAAATGCGTAAAAGATTTTTAGTATTATTTATTATCGCCTGCATTTTTACAGTCCTCACCTTTATCTGGGGCTATTGGGCATTAATCGATGATCTCCTCCAAGTTGAATGGCAAAATGGGATGCCCGTCTTTGGCTTAGAAATCATCGTCATGATTATTTTCTTCCTACCGATATCTTATATCGGAGGTGCAATTTCAATCACTCTTCTCGCCATCTGTTTACATGGCTTGAACAAACCGCTTAAGATTATCGCTTTGATTTTATTAATCTTACATGCGATTTTGATTCTAGTGGTCACCTTCTTCTATGTCATCAATGGTTACATTGACAGCAGCAAAGAAGAACAAACATCAACCGCCGCTAGCATCTTAATTCCATTAATAAAGGGTAGTTTATAACTACCCTTTTAAATTGCTCTTGTATATTCCTTTAAGAAGGTTTTCTCCTCTTTAGTTAGATAAGGTGAAACCTTTTTATAGATATCGGCATGGTATTCATTTAAATATTCGATATTCCGAGGCGAGAGGTATTTGGGATCAATCGCATCTAAGTCGATTGGGACATAAGTTATACATTCAAAGCCGAGGAAGGTACCATCATCATTAGTCGCGAGTTCTTTGCAAAGGAGCTCGTTTTCAGTTCTGATACCATATCTACCTTCGAGATAAATACCAGGTTCATCCGTTGTGACCATACCAGGTTCTAAGACGGGAATGTTTTCTAACTTATCCCCAACCTGCCATCTAAAGGCTTGAGGTCCTTCATGAACACTCATGAGATAGCTGACACCATGACCAGTCCCACATTTATAATCGATTAATAAATCCCAGATAGGACCTCTTGCGAGAACATCGAGATTAACACCACGACAGCCTTTTAAGAATTTGGCACGAGCTAGGTTAATAACTGATTCGAGAACTGCGGTAAAGTGTTTTCTTTGCTCGTCGCTTAATTTGCCTAAGGCAAAAGTTCTTGTAATATCAGTTGTGCCTTCTAGATAATGACCCCCTGAATCCACTAATAAGAAATCTTCGGCGTGTAATTTAACATCGCTTTCTTTAGTCGCGGAATAGTGCATCATCGCACCATGATCTTTATAAGCACAAATAGTGGTGAAAGAAGGACCAACATAGTTAGGAAGTTTAGCTCTTAAATCATAAAGATAATTTTGGGCACTTACTTCACTCATCTCTTCTTTACCAACATTTGTTTTTAGCCAGTACATAAACTTACACATCGCGATGGCATCTTTGAGATGGGCCTCTTTGATATTTTTAATCTCGACCTTGTTTTTAATGGATTTCATTAAGGTTGAGGGATATTGTTTATCAACTTTCTTGCATTTGATTTCTTGATTGATACCATAGTTGAGATTGCTGGAATCAATTAAGACTGTTCCCTTTAGGGAAGATACACATTTATGGATTTCATCATAGTCATGAATAGTTATGCCATTGTCTAAAAGATAAGCTCTAACCTCTTTATCTAATTTATCTTGATCGATGAAGAGTTCAACTCTCGATTTATTGATAACAAGATAGGATAAGAAGACAGGTGTACATTCGACATCGTTGCCTCTTAAATTTAAAATCCAGGCAATATCAGTTAAGGAAGCAATAACATGGGATGAGGAATGATTTTCCCGCATAACTTTCTTGATTCTTCTAATCTTGCTCTTGGTGGATTCACCACTATACTTTTTATCTAAGATAAAGATCTTTTCTTTAGGTAGGCTAGGCCGATCTTTCCAAATCTTAGCAGCAAGATCAACACCGATTAATTGACCGTGTTTCTTTTTCGCGATTGAAGCCATAGTTTGACCTAGGGCAGTGGAAATAAGCAAAGTATCCGCACCGATATTAGTATTATCAGGGAGTTTATTTCCTAACAATTCAACTAAAGTTGGGACACCTTGTTGACCCATCTTCATAAGTTCGATACCCGTTCCCGCGATTTGTTTTTCGGCTTGGATGAAGTAACGGCCGTCCGCGAAGAGATAAGCACTATCTTGTCCGATAACAAGAGTTCCTGCGGAACCAGTGAAACCGCTTAGGTATTCACGAACCTTAAAGAAATCGGAGACATATTCCGAACCGTGATAATCACTGGTTGGAACAACATAGAGTCCGATGTTTTGTTCCTTCATTAAAACTTGAATTTGTTTAATTCTTTCTTTGATCATAAGTTTACCTCCTTACTCATCATCATTCATATTGAGAACGGCCATAAAAGCTTCTTGTGGTACTTCGACACTGCCAATAGCTTTCATCCGTTTCTTACCTTCTTTTTGCTTTTCTAATAATTTCTTCTTTCTTGTGATATCGCCACCATAACATTTGGCGAGTACATCTTTACGAACGGCCTTGATGTTAGTTCTCGCGATAACTTTACCACCGATAGCAGCCTGGACTGGAATTTCAAATTGTTGTCTTGGAATCAAAGTTTTCAACTTTGAGGTTATAATTTGGCCTCTATTGAAGGCGAAATCGCGGTGGACAATAATCGCCAAGGCATCGATGGGTTCACCATTTAAGAGGATATCCATCTTAACCAAGTTCGATGATTGATAGCCGTTCAATTCATAATCTAAAGAAGCGTAACCTCTACTGACCGACTTTAATTTATCAAAGAAATTAAAGATAATCTCTGATAATGGAATATCATAGATAAGCGATGAACGATTGTCATCGAGATAATCCATATTGACAAAGATACCTCTTTTATTACGACATAATTCCATCAATGGTCCAATATAATCAGGTGGTGTCATAATAGTGGCTCTAACATAGGGTTCTTCAATATGGTCAACCTTAGTCATGTCTGGCATCTTGGCGGGGTTATCCAGATGGATAACATCGTCATTAGTCATATGGACATGGTAGATAACTGAGGGTGCGGTCGCGATTAGATTTAGGTTGTATTCCCTTTCTAATCGTTCTTGGACAACATCCATATGGAGGAGTCCTAAGAAACCACAACGGAAACCAAAACCCAAGGCTTGGGAAGTCTCAGCTTCATAAACCAAAGCGGAGTCATTTAAAGATAACTTTTCCAAAGCATCTTTAAGATCATTGTAACGGTCATTATCAACCGGGAACAAACCACAGTAGACCATCGGGTTCAATTTACGATAACCAGGTAAAGGTTCATCCGCTGGATTACTATCTAAAGTGATAGTATCGCCGACTTGAACATCACGGATGGTTTTAATGGAAGCAGCCACCCAGCCGACTTCGCCGGCTCTTAAGCAATCTGTTCTAACCTCTTTTGGTGTCCGATAACCGAGTTCTAAGACTTCATAAGTGGCATTATCAGCCATAAATCTAATCTTATCTCCAACCTTTAACATGCCCTCTTTTACTCTAACAAAGAGGACAACTCCTTTATAAGAATCATAATAGGAATCAAAAATTAAAGCCTTTAAAGGTTTATTCAAATCACCTTTAGGCGCGGGAATATGTTTAACAATGGCTTCTAAGACATCTTCTACATTTTGACCGGTCTTCGCACTTACTGCCGGTGCATAGTCACAAGGTAAGCCGATATCATTTTCGATTTCATCTTTTACCCGTTCGACATTCGCACTTGGTAAATCAATTTTATTGATAATAGGTAAAACCTCTAAATCGTTATCTAAAGCGAGATAAAGATTGGCTAAAGTTTGAGCTTCTACACCTTGGGTAGCATCAACAACTAATAATGCACCTTCACAAGCGGCAAGTGATCTACTTACTTCGTAAGTAAAGTCGACATGTCCCGGCGTATCAATAAGATGGAAGATATAATCTAGGCCATCTTTAGCTTTATATTTTATCTGGACCGCATTCAATTTGATAGTAATACCTCTTTCCCGTTCCAAATCCATCGAATCGAGAAGCTGAGATTTCATCTCTCTTTTTTCAACCGCCCCAGTCAATTCTAAAATACGGTCAGCTAAAGTTGACTTACCGTGATCGATATGGGCGATGATGGAAAAGTTACGAATCCGACTTTGATCAAAAGCCATAATTACCTCCTATTTGAATGCTTTATCTTTTAAATTTTGGCCTACGCCATTTAAGTATTGGCTGGCAGCCATTACTTTCTTGCCGGCGGGTTGAAGTTCGAGAATTTCTAAACTTCCCTTACCACAGGCGACAACTAATTCTTTATTAGAATTAAGGATAGAACCGGGTTCTTTCTTACTTTCTTCTTCCTTAATTCGGACTTTATAAATCTTAACAATCTCATTATCGAGACTGGTATAAGTAGCGGGTTTGGGATAAAGACCGCGAACTTGATTAAAGATTGCTCTAGCTTCTTTATGCCAATCGATTTCTTCTTCCTCTTTTTTGATGTTATAAGCATAAGTAACTTCGGACTCATCCTGTTCAACACCCTTAATCTTACCTTTTAGGTAAGGAGGTAGAAATTCTAACAATAAATCCCGACCGATGATTTGGAGACGATTGGATAATGTTTCAAGATCATCTTCATCACTGATTGGTGTTTCTTTAACCATATAGATCTTGCCAGCATCCATACCGGCAGTCATTTCCATAATGGTAATGCCCGTTTTCTTGTAGCCATCGATGATAGCGTGATGGATTGGTGCTCCGCCTCTTAGTTTAGGAAGTAAGGAAGCATGAACATTAACACAGCCATAAGGCGGGATATCCAAAACTGCTTGTGGCACGATTTGGCCATAAGCACAAGTGATAATAATATCCGGTTTTATCTTTTTAATAAAATCATATTCATTCCGAATCTTCTCAACCTGATAAACAGGAATATTATGTGCCAAGGCCACTTTTTTAGTTGGAGTAGCCTCAATTATCTTTTTTCTGCCCACTGGACGATCGGGCTGCGAAACCAAAGCAACTACGTTGTAGTTGTTGTCGATAAGTCCTTGTAAGATAGTGGCGGAAAAGTCCGGTGTTCCCATATATAGAATTCGTGGATTAGACATTTTATCCCTCCTAATGTTCCATAACTAGGAACAGTTCAAAAGCTTGAAAGCGGTCGATTTGACCACTCTTAGTTTTGAAATCGAGATCAGCGAGTTCAGATAGCAAAGCGAGAATATCTGTTGATGAGATATTTCTTGTCTTACGGAGTGATATTCTCACCCGGTAAGGATTAGAAACACCTAATTCAGAACAGATCTCATTTTCTTGATTGCCCTGCTCTTCTAAATATTTGACTTTGTATAAGAAACGGAACTGAGCTGCTAAAGCAACAAGCAAAGTTGCGGGATCTTCATTTTGGGCTCTTAAGTCATTATAGATAGATAAAGCGGTCTCAGGATGGCCTGATAAGATAGCATCAACAATACCAAACATATTTTCTTCCAAGGGTCTAGCAATCAATTTATCGACAACATCAAAAGTAATCTTACCTCCATAGACCTTGAGTTTGTCGAGTTCCCGACCGACTTGACTTAAATCACCTTTGGTGCGGTTGATAAATTCTTCCAAAGCTTTGCTTTCAAAGTTTAAGCCACGATTGTTAATCATTCTTTTGATGGCAACATCCCATTGTTCTTTACCAACATCAACCGTTCTTTTGACTTGAATCTTGTCTTTGATTGCTTGGTAAACCTTGGCTTTTTCATTTAATTTAGGAACACATAAAGAGAAGACTAAAACAGTGGCTGGATTTTCATGATTAACATAGTTAATCAAAGAATCTAAATCGTGTTCAAGCTTTTCTTTTTTACCACTGGCTTGGCCAAAGATATAACTGTTCTTGACACTGATGACTTTCTTATCAATACCAAAAGGCATCGTCTCGGCATCAGCGATTATATCTTGGAGCAAGGTCTCATCGAGGTTATAACGGATATAGGAAAAATCATCAATGACATCTAATGAGTCCTTGACAATTTTCTTTACTTCCTGGGCGATGAACGCCTCTTGTTCTCCATAAATCAAATAAATCACTTTATCACCTATGTGATAATTATACTCTTACTCTGGCCCCATTTCTAGTGACTATTATATTTCCTTGCTCATCTGTCCGAAAATAGACTAGACTCAAATCATTGAGTCTATTGATTACTTCTTTGCTGGGATGGCCATAATTGTTCTTACCCACACTGATAATTGCTAAGGAAGGATTAACAGTTGATAGGAACTCTTCACATGATGAAGTCTTACTCCCGTGATGACCAATTCTTAAGACATCAACACTTAGTTCAGGGTTATCTTTGATAATCTTTTGTTCAATATCGGTTGGGGCATCACCCATTATTAGAAAGTCAAATGAAGCGTGATGAAAATAGAAAACTGCACTGCCTTCGTTATTATCTAAAGCCGAATAATTGTTGAGATTATAAAAAGCAATATCATCGCATTTAATGTTGGAATGTTCATAGCCGTAGATGATATTTTTGACTTGATAATGCTCTTTCAAACTATCCAAAGCTCCCGAATGATCATAATCAAGATGCGTTAACAAAACATAGTCGATTTCTCGGATGCCATTGGCCCTAAGGTAGGGAATTAATTTAGTAGTTGCAACATCATAATAGATGCTTCCTCCTGTATCAATAAGAATAGTTGTTTGGTTATGGTTGTCACAAATCAAGGTGGCATCACCCTGACCGACATCTAAAAAAGTGACACTATCCTTAGCGAAGATATCACAATGATAGATATTAAGAATGCAGGCGATAAAAACAAAACTTAAAGATAAATAACAAAGTCTTTTTTGATGAATAAAGCCATAATAAACAAATAGACCTAAAAAGATGTATTGCATAAAGGCAAAAGGAAAGTATGGTTTACCTGTTATAATAATTGGACTAACAATAGTTAGATTGTTTATTATCGCAAACATGCCATGAACAAATGGATAGTAGATAGCATCTAAGAATTTGAAGATAGAAACTAACCAAGACAAACCATACAAAAGAGCTATAGGTAGAGATAGTAGCGTATTGAAAATAAATGATAATGGTGCAATTTGATAATTGATGCTCATTATGATAGGCATTACTGATAATTGGAGCAATATAGGCCTTAACAACCATTTAAAGATAAAGTTCTGTTTAGGATACAAAGCCAAGAACTCAATTACCATTGTTACCGTAAATGATAATTGAAAAGATAAACTATAAAGCAAATGATAATCATAGATTAAGAAGGACATAGCAATTAAACTAAGTAAGCCTATTCTACTTATCGGTATATTGAACCTTTTCGCGTAGCGATATCCAACAATGAACAAAAAAGCCCTTAATACGGGTATAGAAAAACGTAACAACCAGATATATGGCAACAATAAAAAAGGTGTAGCAAGCAAAACATTAGGATGCTTCTTAAATATGCGATCAAAAAGACCATTTATGATATTGAGATGAAAACCTGATATAACAAATAACTGAACAACCGATAGTTCTATCAACTGATCATAGAAATCAGGTAGATAACTCTTATCTCCCAAAAGGATAAGTTTAACCATATTTGCTGACTCTTCTTTAAGATTCGATGTGAGAAAAGATATTACTTTTTCACGTAACGTAGGTCCATTTTTCACAATTTCATATTCATTGATAGTTAGTTGATAATTGATTCCTTGAGTTGAGAGATAATCATTAAAAGAGGATACCGAAGAAGACTTACCGGTAACCAATTTAGTCGTTATCCCTTTTAAATTAATATCAGTCCCTACCAAGAAGTCATAATCATCATAGGATACAAATTTGCCTACTTTTCCCTTTAGAACCAAATAGTTTTCATGAGTTTCTATTACCTTGTATTGACCACTTATATCTTTAGGAACCGTTTTTATATTAAAAGATGACATGAGCAAAAAGAAAGAAAAGACTGCCACTACAAAAGGCAGGGATTTACGCTCTCTTAGTATTAGATAGATAATAAAAATTATTCCTAGACTGATATTTATAAAATTGAGGCCATGACGCAAAGTAATCGCTAAGATCGATCCTATTAAGCAAAGGAAAAAATGCTTACTCATAGTTTGATATAATCTTTAATCTTTTCAAAACGTGAACTACCGATACCAGCTACATTCTTGACCTGCTCTAAATGTGTAAAATCGCCATACGCCTCTCTATATTCAACGATTCTTTGGGCAATGGTCGCACCAATGGTTGGCAAGGTATCAAAGTCTACTGCCGTCCCTTTATTTAAGGATACTTTGACGTTATCGTTTAAAGGAGCAATATAGATTTCATCACCATCTTCAACAATATAATATTCATCAAAGCATTCGCTGTCGGCTGTAGCATTTAGCCCACCTGCCTTTTCAATAACCACATTGAGATAAGAACCACTATCAACATCATAAGTTCCTGGTTTCTTGACCTCACCGCTGATGGTTATTGATATGACTTCAGTCTCGTCTTCGTTTTCTTCGATAGGCGTAGTAGCTACACTATTATCATCGATGGTTCCAAGTTCTAACATCGCTTGCTTATACGAAATCTCTATTTCGTTTAAGCCTTGAGTCCTATCGCGCTCAATATGTGTCATACCAATGATAAAAACAACTGTTAAAACAACAACAATAAAAATGGTTTTCATAATTTCCCCTCCTACTTATAAACATGGAGGGAAAAGGCTAAAAGTCCTAAAAAAAGAATCTCGATAGAGATCCTTTTATCTTTGAATGTTTGTAATTGTTACCTCATAGGGGTTAGCTGCTTTAACTAAAACCCTTTCATTTTGACCATGATTGAGGATGGCTTTCGCCAACGCGGATTCATTAGAAATCTTGTGATTTTTAGGATCAGCTTCAACCGAACCAACAATTGTATATTTTTGTTTTTGACCTGTCTTGTGGTTGAGAATCTCAACTGTTGCTCCTAAACGAACAACTTTGACACCGCCTTCTTTTTCATTAATGATTCTGGCATTGGAAATCATAGCTTCGATTTCCATGATTCTTCCTTCAATCTTAGCTTGTTTATTACGGGCGTTATCATATTCAGCATTTTCTGATAAGTCGCCTTGAGCTCTGGCGTCCTTTAATTCTTGGACAACCGCTGCTCTTTCAACTTCTTTTAATTGGCGGAGCTCATTTTGGAGATCTTCCATACCCTTTTTGGTAAGTAAAACTTCTTGTTCCATTTTTAACTAACCTCATTTCTTGTGCGAATGTAATTATAGCATTTCTTGGCGGATTATACTACTAATTTTTGTGGAAATAAAATCGATAACGATTGGATTGCGCCCGCCATTAGGGATAATGATGTCCGCATAACGCTTGGAAGGCTCCACAAATTGAATATGCATAGGCCGAACTGTGGTTTGATATTGTTCAATAACCGACTCCACACTTCTTCCCCGCTCATTGATGTCTCTTTCAAGACGTCTTATAAAACGTAAATCATCTGGTGTATCAACATAGAGTTTGATATCGGCGAGATTTCTAATCTTTTTCTCAGATAAGGCCAAGATGCCTTCAACGATGATAACATCAGCGGGACCGATAAATTCAACCTCGCTTTTGCGATTGTGAACAGCAAAATCATAAATCGGTTTAGGAATCTCATGTCCCTTCTTCAATTCCGATAGATGTTTAAATAATAATTCCCAATCAATGGAATCGGGATGGTCATAGTTGAGGGTCTTTCTTTCCTCTAAACTGATGTTATCGTGACTCTTATAATAATCATCTAAGCGCATAATGATAACACGACCAATATCTTTTGTTGCTTCGATAACCTCATTGGCTACTGTGGTCTTACCGCTTGCGGTACCACCAGCAATTGCTATAATAACCGGCTTTTTCATAATTAAGCCTCTTCTTCAGTTAAATCATCAAGATAGCAGTTGACAACTTCATCTATCATTGCCCATTCCTCATCGGTCTCAACGGGGAATAAATGGCCTTCTTCATCATAGATGGAAGCATAGATGGGTGTTTCTTCGCTCTCATCTTTGGGATCATAATAGACCACATAATCTTTGTTGTTCTCATTGAAGGTCAAGATGATTTCCATCTCAATCTCTTTGCCGTTCTCATCAACAACAACTAACTTCCGTTCTTCATCGATCATTTTTGTTTCCTCCTATCCAAATAATCTTGCAAAATAATGACAGCGCTGAGCTTATCAATATTCTCTTTTCTCTTCTTACGGGATAAGTCCGCTTCTAACATATAGGAATCCGCGATTTTGCTTGTCCATCTCTCATCATATTCTTCGATTGGTAGATGGACCCTTTCTTCAAGAATCTTGGAAAACTTCCTTACCCGTTCAACCGCTTTGCTCTCCTCACCATGTAAGTGATAAGGCAAACCGATAACGATTAATTTAACTTGGTAACGTTCAATAATGCTATCAAGTCTTTTATAAGCGGCTTCATAGTCATAGGCGTTGAAATTGAAATTTTCTAGACCCGAAGCGATAATTTCGAGTTCATCAGAAATCGCAATTCCTAAGCTTTTAGTTCCTAAATCAAGACCGAGAATCCGCATTATAACAACCCCTTAACATAGTTAATGACATCGTTTATTTTGCTGCTATCTTTACCACCAGCTTGAGCCATATCGGGACGGCCGCCACCGCCACCAGCAACCATCTTAGATGTCTCTTGGATAATCTTACCACTATGGATGCCTTCTTTAACAAGGTCCATGCTACAAGCTGCCAATAAATTAACTTTATCAGTCGACTTATTAATCAAATATAAGAAATATTTGGGATAACGGCTCTTAACGGTATCTAAAATCTTTAAAGGTAAACCTTTGTCGACATTATCTAAAACTTCAATAATGATGGGATAGCCTTTGCTCATATCAGCCCTGCTGATAATATCATTGGCCAGATTTAAAGCCTGAGCTTGGGATAATTTTACAAGCTCTTCTTTCATTTCTTTCATCTCTTTAAGGCGCGACGCCAAACGATCGCTAGCTTCATAAATAGAAGTGGCTTCTAATTCTTTACTGATATCTTCTAAGATATCTTCTCTCTTCTTTAAGAGTTTATAAGCACCGATACCTGTGCAGGCTTGAATCCTTCTAACACCAGAACTGATGCTCTCTTCAAATTCGATAACAAAGGCACCGATATCGGCCGTATTTTGGACATGGCAACCACCACAGAATTCGATGGACCAACCGCCGAAGTTGACAACTCTAACGATGTCGCCATATTTCTCACCAAACAAGGCCATCGCGCCAGTCTTCTTGGCTTCTTCAATTGGTAGATATTTGATATCGCTACTATAACCTAAATCAATAATTTCATTGACTCTTTCTTCAACTTTTCTTAATTGGTCATCGCTGATTTTCTCAAAATGAGTAAAGTCAAATCTAACTCTTTCTTCATCGACATAAGAACCAGCCTGGTTGATATGATCGCCCAATACTTCTTGTAAAGCTTTTTGGAGCAAGTGACAGGCGGAGTGATTGCGCATTATTCTCTTCCGTCTATTCTCATCAACATGAAGTACAACTTCATCGCCTTCACGGAGAACCGCACCTTGGGTATCTACACTGTGGAGGTTTTGTTTATTCGGAGCCTTTTGAACATTCTCAACTAAGACTCTACCTTCTGGGGCATCAAAGTAACCGGTATCTGCGACTTCACCACCGCTTTCGGCATAGAAGTTGGTAACATCAAAGACGACTTCACCATCTTCACTTAATTCATTGACCCGAACGCCATCTTTAAATAAAGCAATAATCTTTGCCTTCTTTTCTTGATAATCATATTCGAATTCCGATTTATCAACGAATTCTAATAAATCTTTAGATTGTCTATGCATAGAGTTAGCTTTAATGCGGGCATTTCTAGCTCTTTCTTTTTGCTTCTTCATCTCTTCATGGAAGCCATCGATATCAACGCTTAAGCCTCTTTCTTTAGCAATTTCTTCGGTTAATTCAAGAGGGAAACCGTAAGTATCGTAGAGTTTAAAAGCGATATCTTTATTGATTAAAGTAGGCTTGGTTTCAAGATAGTTAAGTAACATCTGTTCACCCGCATTTAAGGTCTTCTCAAATTTTTCTTCTTCGTTAGTGATTAAACGCATAACTTGTTCTAATCTATCCTTTAAATAAGGATAGGATTCACTCATAATATCGACAACCACTGGACAGAGTTTAGCCATAAAGGAACCTTCAATACCGAGTTTCTTACCGTATCTAACGCCTCTTCTTAAGATTCTTCTTAAGACGTAGCCTCGACCTTCATTAGAGAACATTGCCCCATCCGCCAAAGCAAAAGTACAGGTTCTAATATGGTCAGCGATAACATGGTAGGCCATCTTAGTATCCTTGTTATAAGCAAGCTTTGCGAGTTCTTCAATTTTCTTAATAATAGGAACGAATAAATCAGTTTCAAAGTTAGTTTCCACGCCTTGAAGAATACAAGCAAATCTTTCTAAGCCACCACCGGTATCGATATTCTTTTGGGGTAGTTCGGGATATTCTTCCCTTTTTAATCCTTCTTTAGCGTTGTATTGGCTAAAGACGATATTCCAAATCTCGATGTAACGATCGTTTTCGATATCATCGCTTATTAGTCTTGTCCCGATGTGTTCAGGATCATATTTCTCGCCTCTATCAAAGAAGATTTCACTATCTGGTCCACAGGGACCTGCACCAATCTCCCAGAAATTACCTTCGCAAGGAACAATATGATCTTCTTTCACACCTAAACTGAGCCATAAATTATGGCTTGCTTTATCACTGGGGTGAACTGTGAAATATAATTTCTCTTTATCAATACCAAACCATTGGGGTGATGTTAACAATTCATAACCCCAGGTTATGGCTTCATCTCTAAAATAATCTCCGATTGAGAAGTTGCCAAGCATTTCAAAGAAGGTTTGGTGTCTTGCGGTCATACCAACATTATCGATATCGTTAGTCCGTAAACACTTTTGGACATTGGCAATTCGATTGTTGGTTGGCTTAACCGAACCATCAAAATATTTCTTCAACGCGGCAACTCCAGCATTAATCCATAATAATGTTGGATCATTAACCGGAATTAAAGAAGCTCCGGGTTCAATCATATGACCTTTGGACTTCCAAAAGTTCAACCAAGTACTTCTAATCTCTGTACTACTCATTTTCTTCATAGGTTTCCCTCCCATTTTTAACAAAAAAAGTTCCCAAAAATGCTTTAGGAACGAATCATCGCGGTACCATCCTAATTCATAGATACAAGTATCTATGCCCTCGTGTATCGTTAACGCCGATTTACGGGATTTATTAAATCCTCTTGTAAGTGGCTTATCATTTAAGTTCCGTCGATTTACACCAACCATCGACTCTCTACTAGGAACCGCTATGCTTCTTCTTACGCATCGATTTCTTTTAAATTATAAGTTATGACAACTTTAATATCAACTGCCACTTTACATTTTTTTAAATGTAAGTATACTTATTATGTACAATGATGCTTAGTAGGAGTTATTAAATGGAAAACACAAATCTTCCCTTAAAGGAAAAAGTTGATAAATTATATGTTCTTAAAATGGCTTTGGGTTCCATTGTTGCCGCCGTTTTATATGCTATCGCGGTCCGTTGCTTTATCCAGGCTCCGGGTTCCAACATGTTAGCTGGCGGTGTCTCTGGTGTTGCCATTATTATCTCGCGTCTTATCGAAAGGACGGGAGGCGAACAAGCAATTTGGTATTCTATTTTCTATTTTGCTTTAAACCTACCTATCGTTTATCTTGCCTTTAGGAAAGTTGGTAAACTCTATTCTTTATTTACCCTAATTACTATCGGTTTAACTTCCCTACTAGTCGCCATCATTCCCCAAGGTTTCTTTGATTTTATGCAGCTAAATGCTGCAAACGATATGCTACTAATCGCAATCGCGGCTGGTGTCTTCGCAGGTTGTAGTACTGGCATCGCCCTTATGACTGGTGGTTCTGGTGGTGGTGTTGATGTTATCGTTACCATCCTAAACCTGAAATACGGTCGTAAGATTGGTAACTATAGTTTTGTTATCAATGCTATTATCCTTATTGTTGGCGGCATCCTATTTGGTGAGTGGAGAGCCCTACTCTACACCATTGTCTTCATGTTTGTTAACAGCACTTTCGTTAACATCATCTACATCCGTAACAACAAGATGATGATTCAAGTTGTCACCAATGAGAAAGATAAATTATCCGAAACTTTGATAGCAAATTCCCGTCATGGTGTGACTGTCTTTGAATGCGAGGGTGCCTATACCCATACTAAGAGATATGAAATCCAAACCATCGTCTTAGAAAACGAAGTCAAAGACTTGTTAAAAGAGATTTCTAAAATCGACCAATCGGCCTTTATTATTATCACGCCAGTTCGAACAATCAAAGGAAACTTCTTCATTCCCAAATACAAATAAAGAGGTGTTTACACCTCTTTTTATTTTAATGCTTCTATTAATCTTTCTTTGAGGCTGGTCTTACGGACCGATCTTTCGATAACCCTAATTCCTTCTTCAAAGTTATGATAATTGCCGATTATGGCAAGTTGCTTCTTAGCTCTGCTTATCGCGGTATAAATAAGTTTCCGTTTAAGCATAATTCTCTGTTCTGGAAAGCAAGTAAAGATGACATATGGATATTCACTGCCCTGCGATTTATGGACCGAGATACAATAAGCATGGGTGATATTAACAAAATCACCATTGGTATATTCAACCAAGTTGTCATCAAAATTAATCAATAACTTAATACCACTACCAGTATCGATTATCTCTTCTAGCCAACCGATGTCACCATTATAAATGTTATCAGCAGGTTGGTTTTTTAATTGGAGAATCTTATCACCGACACGATAAGTTGTTGTTCCTATTCTTACTTCCATCTTTGATGGATCAGCGGGATTGAAGTAATCACGTAACCAAGCATTTAGATTTGTAATACCTGCCCCACCATCATACATCGGTGATAAGACTTGGATATCTTCTTCATTCATTCCCTCTTCTTCTGCTTTTTTGATTAAATCTAAAACTAAATCTTTAACTTCAATGCTGCTACAAGGATAGAATTTGACATCATAACAATCCAAATTCTTCTTATCCAGCACGCCTTTACGGACATCATAGCAAAGAGGAATAATACCGGAATTCTTATCCTGTCTATGGATTTCATTTAATTCACTGGTAGGAATTAGATTTACTACAAGTAAATCTCTTAAAGCATCACCAGGCGAAACCGGTGGCAATTGTTTATCATCACCGATTAACAATAATTTCCTAAAAGGATAAGTTCCATCTAACAAATGATAGAAGAGTTGACAGTCAACCATTGAGAATTCATCGACGATTAAGAAATCACCATGGATGGGATTATTCATATCGATACTGAAGCGATTGCTATCTAAATCCCACTTTAATAAACGATGAATAGTAGTAGCCTCCTTGCCTGTTAATTCACTCATCCGCTTGCCCGCTCTACCTGTAGGGGCGCAGAGATAAATATCATCCTCAGGATAAAAATCTTCATAGATTTTGATAATAGCATCAACAACTGTTGTCTTACCAGTACCAGGACCACCAGTAATGATACTGATACCATTGTTCATACAACTGATAATAGCTTCTCTTTGACCAAGAGAATACTCAATACCTGTCATCTTCTCAACCTTATTGATTTCTTGGTCAATGACTTCTAAAGGTATATTCCTACTGGGCATCTTGATATATTTTTTGAGATATTCAGCAATACCTTTCTCGGCATTATACAAGTCTGAATAATAGATTTTGTCATCTTCATCAATTAGTTCATTAAGAGCGATGAGATGGTTAAATGAGTCTTCAAAACTATCATAAGATAAATTATCTGCTTCACCTAATGCATAGCGATAAATCGCGTTTTTACTGGTATACGTATCTTGAGTTTTGAAGCAAATCTGTTTAATCGAATAAATCAGTAAAGCCTCGATTCTTCTTTCGTCAAGTTCTGTGATGCCAAGACTTCTCGCAATCTTATCAGCCATTCTAAAACCGATGCCATCGATATCTCTAATTAAGATATAGGGATTGCTTAAAACAATGGGGATTAAGTCCTTCCCATAGACAGCCTCCATTTTAATTAAATATTTCATTGGAATACCATGACCAACAAACAATTTGATGGCCTCATCAAGTCTAGTGCTGGCACCTATACCCTTAACAATGACTTCTCTTAATTCCGGTTTGATATTGACTTCATTGATTCTTTCGGGTGTATCTTTAATGATTTGCAAACAATCAGGCCCTAATGTTTCAATTATCTTTTCCGCACATTTAACACCTACACCTCTAAATAAAGAACTCGAAAGATAGCGAAGTACAGCTTCGTCACTATTAGGCATTATCTTTTCAATGGCTTCAACTTTGAATTGTCTTCCAAAACGGGGGTGATCAACAAAATCACCTTTAAAAGCACAAAGTTCTTCTTTGCGAGGAATATTAAAATAGCCTACTACTATAACGCGTTCATCTTTCTTTTGATCAATTTTTACACGAACAATGGCATAGCCATTGCTATCGTTATGAAAGACAACGCTTTGAACATATCCTTTAATAATTTCCATCTTACCAAACCTTGCTGATGGTGCCACCACCTAGTAAGATTTCGCCATCATAGAAGACACAGATTTGGCCTTCAGTGATAGCCCTAACCTTCTCTAAGCAATGGACTTTAATTGTCGTATCATCGATGAATTCAATTTCAACTCTTTGATCGGGTTGACGATATCTAAATTTGGCACAGCATTGTTTCTTGCCATTAAATCTCTTGCCTAGATAATTGACATCTTTAACGATGACATTATCGTGGTATAGATAATTGCTCTCATCTTCTTGGGTAACATAGAGGATAGATTTTTCGATATCCTTGCCGCAGACATAATAACTACCCTGTTTATGATTAGCGATACCACCAATACCCAGTCCTTTTCTTTGACCAATTGTATAATACATAACGCCTTCGTGCTTACCGACTTCTAACATATTAGGAACTTCGATGATTTTACCAGGTCTAGCGGGAATGTAATTCTTTAAGAATTTACGGAAGTCTCTTTCCCCGATAAAGCAGATACCTGTAGAGTCCTTCTTATTTGCGATTTCAAGTCCTAACTCTGCGGCAATCTTTCTAACTTCAGGTTTCTCAATATCACCCAATGGGAAAAGCGTCGCATCGATCTGTTCTTGATTGATGAGGCTTAAGAAATAGGATTGATCTTTATTCTTATCGAAGGCTTTGCATAATTTGCCATCGACCTTTTTAGCGTAGTGACCAGTAGCGATATAATCCGCCCCATTTTGATAGGCGAACTTTAAGAAGGCATCGAATTTGATGTATTTATTGCATAATACATCAGGATTAGGAGTTCTCCCCTCCTGATATTCTTTTAAGAAATAGGTGAAGACATGATCCCAATATTCTTTAACAAAATCAATTCTTAAAAGGGGGATACCTAATTTCTTAGCAACTTTCTTCGCATCGTTGTAATCGATCTCTTGGGGACAGATATCACCATAGGTTGGATTACCCATGATATCATTGTTAACTAAGGCATCCCAATTGCGCATGAAAGCGCCGACTACTTCGTAGCCTTGTTTCTTTAATAAATAAGCTGCGACAGCGCTATCAACACCGCCGCTTAAACCAACGATAACTTTTGTCATGCTTACATTATACACTAATTTAAATTATTTTTTGTTCTTTTGCTCCATTATCGGATAAAGCCAAAACGATTTAATCATTCTTTCGGATAGTAGAGTGACAGTAATCGACCAATTTGATTCTACTTCATCATTAAAATATATGGTATAGTATTTTACTAACATAAATTTTGTTTTTTCAATTTTTACAATGTCTTTAATCATCTTTTTTTTCTCGAAAAAAATGTTTTTTAATGATATCTGATCTTCTTCCAAAGAAACGGTCTGATATCCGATTATCAAATTAACAAGAAATGCCAAGATGCAAGTTCCTATATAAACAACTGTTAACAATGTCATTTGTTCTCTTATCCCATCCCAATCAATTGCAAAGGCGGCAACATAGACATAAATCAATTCCAACCCGCCAATAATATACATTAGTAGAACAGAAGTTTTGCTTATGGATGTACTCTTGTGTTTGTGATTAACTTCATCAAACTGAAGTGGAGAAAGAGGCTTCTTTACAATTTCAACGCCATGTTCTCTAAAAATAGATTCAGATTTTTTACTTGCTATGAGATTCCATTTCTTTCCGTCTTTAAACACAATATAAAAATCTCCTAAATCGGGTAGAAGATTCTTTGATTCGACATTCATTATTTCATCGACATCTCTCACAATTGTTCTAAAAAGTCCTTTTTTTACTATCTTTCCATCATCAGTAAAATAGTATCTAGTTAAACCATAGAAAATAATGAACAAACCAAAAATCACTCCTGCCCCGTAAAAAAACAAGGCAAAATACTCTTCAATCATTATAGAAATAACAGAAAAAATCGTGAAAACAACTATTTCTAATGTAGCTAAAATGCAGAGTGTTTTATTCATTCTAAACATGTATTTTTTGTGCATATAACTATCTCCTTTTTTGCTTTTGTATTTTGTTCGCAATCGCAGTTCGCATAATTCATCCATAATGTCTCATCATAAATATCCTTTTTTTGCTCTCGAGAAATTAAAACTATTAATTCTAACACCAACCCCAAGGCACTACTTTGAACGCTAAAAAAGGTCACACCAACAACAAAAGCCAATGTCGGAGTTGTTGGAATGGTAATAAAATAAAAAGCTCCCGATAGAACACCATATGCAAGTGCATTTGTTGCTACATTTGCCATTCTTATACTCCTTTTACTCTTTCTTTTCTTTCTATATTTATTATATCATCCAATAGAATTGATATAAAAGAATTACTTTTATCCTTTGCGCGTTAAGCAAAATAAAAAGGCACCCTTTGGTGCCTTATTTTTAGTCTTTGATTACAAAGCCATCTTGGTAGTCAATCATAACCTTATCAGTAATGGTTCCACTTAAGATTTCTTTAGCAATCTTGGTTTCAATATTCTTCTGAATTACTCTCTTTATCGGCCTTGCACCATATAAGCGGTCATAACCAATATCTTTGATAGCCTCAATGGCCTTATCACTAACTTCCAACTTGATATTCGAGTTATTGAGACGAGCTTGTAATTCATTCAAGAACTTCTTGATAATCTGATAGATGACTTTCTCATCAAGAGGATTGAAGATTAGAGTTTCATCAACCCTATTTAGAAATTCGGGTTTGAATCTGCTCTTTAATTCCTGCATGACCATCTTACTACCTTCTTCAAAACCTTTTTCTAAGAGGTATTGAGATCCGATATTCGATGTCATAATAATGATAGTGTTCTTAAAGTCAATAAGATTACCTTTGTTATCGGTGATACGACCATCATCGAGGACTTGTAACAAGATATTGAAGACATCAGGATGAGCCTTTTCAATCTCATCTAACAAGATGATGGAGTAAGGATTTCTTCTAACGGCCTCACTTAATTGACCGCCCTCATCATAGCCGACATAACCTGGAGGGGCACCGATAAGACGAGATACGCTGAATTTCTCCATATACTCCGACATATCGATACGTATCATGTTATTTTCGCTATCAAAGAGTTCAGCGGCTAATGCTTTTGCAACTTCGGTTTTACCAACACCAGTCGGTCCTAAGAAGATAAAGGATCCAATAGGTTTAGAAGCATCATTGATACCTGCTCTTGATCTTAAGATAGCATCACATACATCATCAACCGCTTCATCTTGACCGATAACTCTTTCCTTAATCTTACTGGCAAGACCTAAGAGTTTCTCGGTTTCCGATTTCAAGAGTTTAGAAACTGGGATATGAGTCCATTTAGCGACAATCTTGCTGATATCATCTTCAGTAACGATCTCATTAAGCATCTTATCTTGACCTTCGTTCTCGTTATATTCCCTGATTTTCTTTTCTAAATCAGGAATAACTTGGTAACGAAGACGGGCAGCCTTTTCATAATCGGCATCGTTTTGGGCTTTTTCTAAATCGATTCTTGCCTTATCAAGGTCAGTTTTCCACTTCTTGGCCCCTTCCATGGCTTCTTTTTCTTTCTGCCATTTGGCCATCATTTGGTCTTTCTTTTCGCTTAATTCCGCTTTTTCTTTCTTGATATCTTCTAATCTCTTAACTGATCTTTGATCAGTTTCTTTCTTTAAAGCCGCGATTTCGATATCGAGTTGCATAATCTTACGGATGATTTCATCGAGTTCAACTGGCATTGAGTCAATTTCCATCCTGACAGATGCACAAGCTTCATCAACAAGGTCAATGGCTTTATCCGGTAAGAAACGATCATTGATATAACGATCAGATAAAGTTGCCGCCGAAACTAGGGCTTGGTCAGTGATACGGACACCATGGTGCATCTCATACCTTTCTTTTAAGCCTCTTAAAATGGAAATGGTATCTTCAACTGTGGGTTGACTAACCATAACCTTCTGCATTCTTCTTTCTAAGGCAGGATCTGCTTCAATATATTTACGGTGTTCATCTAGAGTTGTCGCACCGACACAGTGGAGTTCACCACGGGCTAACATCGGCTTTAACAAATTGGAAGCATCCATCGCACCATCAGTCTTACCAGCACCCACTAATTGGTGAATTTCATCGATAAACATGATGATACGTCCCTCGGATTTCTTAACTTCATTTAAAACAGCTTTTAATCTCTCTTCAAACTCGCCTCTATATTTAGCTCCGGCGACAAGGGCTCCTAAATCGAGTTCAAAGATGGTCTTATCTTTCAAGGAGAAGGGAACGTCACCTTTGAAGATACGCCAGGCAAGGCCTTCCACAATAGCGGTCTTACCAACACCTGGTTCACCGATTAAGATGGGGTTGTTCTTCGTCTTACGGCTTAAGATTTGAATAACCCGTCTAATCTCCTCATCACGACCGATGATAGGGTCAATCTTACCTTCTCTAACGTCTTTAACAAGATCTCGGCCATACTTTTCTAAGACTTCATAGTTGTTCTCTGGTGTCGCGGACTTAACCGAATTACCGCCTCTAATCTCATCGATAACGCGTCTTACTTCTGCTTCACTTAATTTGTATTCCGCGACTAATTTACGAGCAAAACTATTCTTACTCCCCATCAAGGCGAGGATGACATGTTCAACACTGATATAGTCATCTTTCCATTCCTTACGAATGGTATCCGCTTTGATGAGCAATTGGTTCAAGTCTTGGCTGATAGTCACTTCATTTGCCCCGCTTACACTTGGCATCAAGTCGAGGTTTTTGTTGACAAAGTCAACAAGGTTACTAACTTGCCTATTTAATTTTTGGAAAACGCGGACTAATAAGCCATCGTTATCCTTAGCTAAAGCATCGACAAGATGGATAACATCAACCTGCGGATGCTTGCGTTCAGTTGCTAACTGATATGCGTTAACAAGAGCCTGTTGCAATCTTTCCGTATATTCATTGGCATTCATAATATCCCTCCTTTTAGCACTCATTAGTTATGACTGCTAGTGAAATATGTTTGTTTGAAAAGTGTTACCTTGATAACACCTTCAAATTTTAATTTTTAAATGTCCGTTTAAAGCGTTCAAAGATTGAATCGCCTTTTTCTAAATCTCTAAGTTTCTCAAAGAGTTTTCTTTCCTCTCTTCCTAACTTAGTCGGGGTTTTAACAATGACATGGACATATTGGTCACCATTGCTGTTACCTCTTAATTCTTTGATGCCCTTACCTCTAATTCTTAGGATTTGACCATCTTGGGTTCCTTCGGGAATCTTTAATTCAACATCACCATAGACGGTTGGGACATCGACTGTGCAGCCAAGGGCCGCATCTGCGAAGCTAATTGGGACATCGATATGGATGTCACTACCTTCTCTTCTAAAGCTCTTGTGCTCAGAAACTTGAATTTCGACATATAAGTCACCATTAGGACCGCCGTTATAACCACGATCGCCTTTACCAGCCACTCTAATCTGTTGATGAGAGGCAATACCGGCCGGAATCTTAACTTCAATGTTAGTCTTTTTGGTCTTATAACCACTGCCACCACAGTCCTTACAACGGTTTTTAATAATCTTACCCGAGCCATGGCAATCAGGACAGACACCTTCGCTTTGGATTTGACCAAACAAGGTGTTTTGAACTGTTCTTACCCTACCTGTTCCCTTACAACGATTACAGGTTTGGACATCATTTGGGCTGTCGGCACCGCTACCATGACAATGTTCACATGGTGTATCGAGGTTGATTGTCAAGGTAACATTCTTACCGAATACCGCATCCATGAAATCAATCCTTAATTTCATGAATTTATCATTACCCTTACGTGGAGCAGTTGTATCGCGTTGACGTCTAGGTCCACCGCCAAACATCGAATTGAAGATATCTCCTAAATCAATACCTTCACCATCACCGAAGCCCTGGAAGCCACCAAAGCCACCAAAGCCGCCGGCGCCCGCACCACCTGGGGCATTAGGATCAACACCGGCAAAACCGAATTGATCATACATTCCTTTCTTCTTTTCATCGGAAAGGATATCATAAGCCTCTTGAACTTCTTTGAATTTCTCTTCCGCATCAGGGGCTTTGTTCACATCAGGGTGATATTTCTTGGCTAGACTACGATAAGCTTTCTTAATCTCATCTTGAGTTGCCGATTTATTAACACCTAATACTTCATAGTAATCTCTTTTGTTAGCCATTTGTCATCACCTTTCTTAAGGTTGGAAAGCAGGAATCATTCCTGCCTTCACAACTATTGTTTTTCTTTATAATCCGCATCAACAACATCTTGGTCCGAAGATCCTTGATCATTGTTAGCTTGTTGTTGGGCCTGTTGGTTCATATATTGTTGAGCAGCGGCCATCGCTCTTTCGATTTCGTCGAGTTTGCTCTTCAAATTGGTATAATCGTTCTTCGCTAAGAGGTCTTTAACTTCATCTCTTAATTTGATGGTCTCATCTTTTTGTTCTTGAGTCATCTTCTCGCCTTCGCTTTCTAAGGTTTGATCGAGACTATTGATGAGCTGTTCAGCTCTATTTTTGAGCTCGACTTCTTCTCTTCTCTTATCATCCGCTTCTTTGTTAGCTTCGGCTTCTTTAACCATCCGTTCAATATCGGATTTATCAAGACCGGAGTTACCAGAGATGGTGATTGATTGTTCCTTATTGGTGTCTAAGTCCTTAGCTTTGACATTGACGATACCATTGACATCGATATTGAAGGTAACTTCAATTCGTGGTTGACCACGTCTTGCTGGTCTAATGCCGTCTAGTTTAAAGATACCTAAGTTCTTGTTATCTCTAGCCATGCTTCTTTCACCTTGGAAGACTGCGATATCAACAGCGGGTTGATTATCTTCAGCAGTTGAGAAGACTTGTGATTTAGTGGTTGGGATTGTGGTATTACGAGGAATTAGAACGGTCATGACGCCACCTAAGGTTTCAATACCTAAGGATAATGGTGTGACATCGAGTAATAAGACATCCTTGACTTCACCACCAATAACGCCACCTTGAATAGCAGCACCGATTGCAACTGCTTCATCTGGGTTAATCGATTTATTTGGTTCTTTGCCGAGTAATCTCTTGATTAAATCTTCAACAGCTGGCATTCTGCTGGAACCACCAACCAATAAGACTTCACCGATATCAGCTGGAGCGAGTTTCGCATCCTTTAAAGCTTTTCTAACTGGTTCTTCACAACGGGCTAATAATTCTTTGGTTAAGTCTTGGAATTTAGCTCTGGTTAAGGTTTGTTCAAAGTTGACAGGACCATTAGCACTCATAGCTAAGAATGGTAACATGATGGTTGTCTGGAGAGAAGCTGATAATTCAATCTTAGCTTTTTCAGCAGCATCTCTTAATCTTTGCATAGCCATCTTGTCATTTCTGACATCGATGCTGAATTGATTCTTAACTTCCGAAGCAATCCAGTTCATGACGACTTCATCCCAGTCATCGCCACCTAAGCGGTTATCACCAGCGGTTGAGATAACTTCGAAGGTACCATCACCAATTTCAAGGATGGAGACATCGAAGGTGCCACCACCTAAGTCGAAGACTAAGATACGGCCATCTTTATGAGATTCAGTACCATAAGCAAGGGCGGCAGCTGTTGGTTCGTTGATGATTCTAACAACATCTAGACCAGCGATTGTACCCGCATCTTTGGTCGCTTGTCTTTGGGCATCATTGAAGTAGGCCGGAACAGTAATAACAGCTTTCTTAATAGGTTGTCCAAGGTTTTCTTCGGCATATTTCTTCATATATTGAAGAATCTTAGCGGAGATTTCTTGAGGTGTGAAATCCTTATTAATACAGTTGATATGAATCTTTTCTAAGGTTCCCATCTTTCTTTTGATGGATGCAACTGTATCAGGGTTAGTGATCATCTGTCTTTTAGCAGCATCACCGACAACCTCTTCACCTGAGGCCTTGAAGGCGACAACGGATGAGGTTGTATTCTTGCCTTCTGGATTAGGAATAACTTTCCACTTTCCATCGGCTTGCATATACGAAACAACTGAATTTGTTGTTCCTAAGTCAATTCCAATAATAATTTCTTTTGCCATAATTTGTATCCTCCTAGTTTAACTTCTCGTTGTCTTCTTCATTGACAACTTCTTTAGTAGTTTTTAATTTATAAATCTTAACATTGCCTGGTCTTAATAGACGTTCCTTTAGTTTGTAACCGTTTAATAAGACTTCCGCGATGTGATTATCCAGTTTCTCATCTTCGGTTTCGATGACATCGACTATCTGTTCGATATCGCCATCGAAGAGGTCACCAACCTTAGGTGTGATGACCGCTAAGCCTTCATCTTCTAAAGCTTTAATCATCATCCGATAGATGTATTCAAAGCCCATTCGGTAGTTTAAAGCTTCTTTAGTTGGGGCTTCAAACTTGAAGGCAAGTTCGAAGGAATCGATGACTGGTAATAAATTTTCCATCAGATACTGCGAACGGTATTTGAGGACTTTGTCATATTCACTTTGGTAATACTTACTTAAGTTTTGGTGATGAGCAGCGGTATTCATCGCTTTCTCAAATTGTCCCATTAACTTATCGTATTCCTCTTGACTGACCTTTTTAACCTTTTTTGGTTTTTCTTTGACTTCTTCAGTTGCTTTTTCTTCAACTGTTTCTTTCTTTTCTTCTTCAGCCACGCTTATTCCTCCTTTTTCTTATCGAATTTAAAGAACTCGTTTAATTGTTCTTGGAGATACTCAACCGCTTTCAAGGCTTTATGATAATCCATTCTAGTCGGTCCTAATAAGACAACCCGACCTCTTTGGGTATCATCAACCTTAATTTCTGCTTGAATGACACTGACATCATCAAACTCGGTTAAGGTATTCTCACTGCCGATACGGACGCTGATTCCTTGGAAGTCATCAATATTCGACCAAGCCTTATCGCTTTCCACTAAAGTGATTAAGCGTTTTAACTTCTCAATATCATTGACGAATTCGGGTTGATCAAACATATTCGCCGCCCCATAAACGGAAACCCGTTCATAAGTGAACTTTAAGAAGGCTTCTAAGAAGGCCTTAAAGACAACTTCATAGTTTTGAATCTTATCCGCGAGAATAGGTTTTAAGGCCTCAACCTTATCAACCACCTTATTAATTGGTGTACCAACGATTCTTTCACCCACGACATTGACACAGGTTTCTAAATCTTTAAAGGCGACTCCAGTTGGAATTTCAAAGGTTTTATTCTCAACATGTCCACTATCGGTAACAAAGATTGCAACCGCCACTTTCTCACTCACAGGGATTAATTGAATCTTCTTGATGCTTTCATATTGAGCATCTGGTCCTAAGACCACCGAGGTGAGATTGGTCATCTGGGAGATAATTTCACAGCCATGTTTGATTGCTTCTTCAACATTCAGCTGTTGATTGACATCGAACAAGCTTTGAAGCTGATAGCGTAGATCTAAGTCATCGACACTATCGCGGAGATGATCGACATAGTAACGATATCCTTGAGCACTAGGAACACGACCTGATGAAGTATGAGTCTTTTCTAAGAATCCCATATCTTCTAGTTCTTTCATCTCATTGCGGATGGTCGCACTAGAACAATTCAAAGATTCGATTAAAGAACTGCTGCCAACTGGTTCAGCTGTTTGGATGAACTGTTCAACAATCAGTTTTAGAATTCGTTCTTTACGATTCATTGACTTCATAGGTTTCCCTCCTTTTAGCACTCTCTATCTCTGTCTGCCAATTTTAATTATAGTCGCCTTTTTAGCACTGTCAACACTTAATTGCTAATTTTCTTAAAAAGAGCAAAATAAAAAGACCATATGCGATGGCCTTTAAAATAAAAAAGACAGTAAACTGTCTTTTAGGAACGCCAATAAACAATCTTGGTATCCGTTGCTCGATCAAAAAACGAGGTTTGAGAATGCCAAAATAATTGATAAAGCACGTTTAAGAAGGCTATTGGTAAGAGGGATTGTAAGGCTGCTCTCATAAAAGATTGATAGAAATTTAAACGCCTATCTTTGATACTGATAGCCCTAATATTAAAGATCATCTTACCGATGGATAGACCACCCGTAAATAAATAGAATAAGAAATAATAGATAAAAAGGATAGCAGCGGTAACTAACGCCAACATATAGAAATAATAAAAGACACTAGCGGACCACGAAAAAGAATAAATGGTAACTAGCGTTAAAGCAATCGCTAAGGCGATACCATAGTCGATAATATAAGCTAAAAATCTTCTTTCGGGTTGTGTTTGTTCCATCTTGTTTCCTCCTTTTTTATTTTAACATAGTTAAGGCGACGCGACAAATATTTGCTCTAAAATCTTGTTAAGTCGTATAATTAGGGATATGAAAAAGATTAAAAAGTGGCTTATCCTATTCATCATCGGCCTAGTCTTACTCTTGCTAGGTGTTTTAGGTAGTCTGAACCCTAATATTTCCGAGTGGATGGCCACTCATATCAATCGCTATTATATCTTGGGCGTTGGAACTCTTACTTCACATCTCCCCTTCAGCCTATTTGAGTGGCTAGTTATTATCGCTCTAATCATATTAGTAATTATTTTAATAAGGTTAATTATATTATTGATAAAAAGGAGTTTTTCTTCCTTCCTTAATACTTTTACCACAACAATATTAGCTATCTTTATAGTTGTTGGCCTATATTCTTTTGTCACTTCTCCTGCTTATAGCAGGAAAGAAAGCCCTATTCCTCAATACGAAGAAACGATTGATAACGATAATCTAAAAACGATTATTGTTGATTATATAGATGCTTTTAATGCTACGGCGAGATTAGTTAAAAGAGATAGCAACGGTAATGTCGACATGAGTGCTTATTATACCCATCAAGAACTCGCCGAAAAGATGATTAAAGAATACGAACGAATTGATAATGATTATTTATCATCATATACCCCAAAAACTAAAACCATCTTGAATAGTTGGTTCTTATCAGAGATGCATATAACTGGTATTACCTTTAGCCTTACAGGTGAAGCTAATGTCAATAAAGCGATGCCCGCCATTGATATGCCCTTTACTTATGCTCATGAAATTGCCCACACCAAAGGTGTCATGCGGGAAGATGAAGCCAATCTATACGCTTTATATCTCTGCCTAATAAGTGAAGATAACTTCATCTGCTATTCCGGTTTGTTTAGAGCATATTCGCACTTGTTATCACTGGCATATTACAGTTTTGATAAGGAAACGTATCAAGAAATCGTATCAATGATTGATCCTTTGATTGTCAATGAAATTAACAACTATAACAGGTACTGGCAGGAACACAATACCTTAGAAAGAATTCAAAAGTGGCAGAACGATCTTTATCTAAAGATAAATGGTGTCAAAGAAGGAGTCGATACCTATAATGATCACGAAACTGCTACTGATAGTGGAGAAAAAAGAGAAGATGGCACCACTATCTATGATGTAATCTTCTCTCGCAGTCAAAAACTATTGTTCTATATCTATTATTGTATTTAGAATTCTTGCAAAACTTGATTGAGGATAAACATCTTATCCTCTTTTACTTTTAGATGGTCTTGTTCGATTACAACAAGATCGTTTTTTAATAATTTAGAAACGACATCTTTATAGGTTTCTAGGAAGTCTTTCTTAAATCTCTTTTTAAATTCCTCAAAAGATAAACCAGTATTAAGCCTTAAAGACAAGATGATATATTCATATTCTTTATCATTATCATCTAAGACTTCATTTTCTTTTTTGATTTCGCCCTTACAATAAGATGTTAAACTATCAGATATCTTATAACGTATGCCGTTTTCATAGCCACTCGCTCCCGGTCCAACCGCCGCATATTCTTTGGCTTGCCAATAGATTAAATTGTGTTTAGATTCGTAACCTTTTAAAGCAAAATTACTAACTTCATAATGATTATAATTGGCTTTTCTTAAATAATCACAGATGAATTGATATTGATCAGCCTGGACATCGTCATCTAAAGCCTCAATATGTTTGACATAGAAATAGGTATTAGGTTCGATAAGTAAAGCATAAGTTGAAATATGATTTAATTTAAGGCTAGATGTCATAGTATCTAAATCATTTTTGATATCCGCAATTGTTTGGTTGGGTAAACCATACATCAAATCACCATTGATATCGTTGATACCCGCTTTTCTTAAATCATTGATTAAAGTTTCAATCATCGCCTTATTATGCCTACGTCCTATGACTTTTAAGAGGCCATCATTAAAGGTTTGGATGCCAATGCTAACCCTAGATATCCCATATCTAACTAATAATTTTATTTTTTCTTCATTCATATCTTCAGGATTGACCTCAATAGTAATCAAAGTCTTAGAATCCATATATGGCTTTAAAAGTTCAAACAACTTATCTAATTGATCAATACTTAAAGACGATGGTGAACCACCACCGATATAAATGCTTTTATATGGTCCCTTCTTATCTTTTAAGTCTTCTTTAAGTGTTTCTAGATATTGATCTACCTTATCTTTTTGATAAATAATCTTACAGAAATCACAATAAGCACAAATGTGCTGACAAAAAGGGACGTGCACATATAGAGCTTCTACTCTATTCATCGTCCCTATCCTCTTTAATTACATCGTGGCGAAGCAGACGCTCAGTCTCTTGACGAGCAACTTCTTCTTCATCGATTTTCTCGGTTTCTTTAGGTGCAATCTTGTCCTTGATAATTAAAGCTATCATGACTAGCACGGCCAAAACCGCCAATATAATAACCAATAACATCTATTCAACGCCTTCAATCTTAGTCGGTGTATAGACGAATTTGTTCTTTAATTGCTCTTTACGATATAAGCATAATGAAACCAAGAATTCCATTGAGGTTCTCGCAGTTTCATAAGCACAATCTGCAAAGTTCTTAAATTGACTGATGGTGTAGTAACGGCCATCTTCATGGTGATTAGCATAGAACAAAGCTTGATGGTAGCGGAGCAATGGATTGATCTCAACCATACCTTTGGCCATTTGTTCTGGTGGTAAATTCCATAATTTAGCAACATCTGGACGCATATCATTGCGTTCAATAGCTGCTCTTTGAACTTCGATTTCCTCTTTAGGTGTTCTAACTGGTTCACTAACCTCTTCTTTAGGTTCTTCAACCGGTTTAATTTCTTCTTTAGCTTCGACCTTTGGTTCTTCTTTAATTTCCTCTTTAGGTGTTTTCTTTTCGAATTTACTAAAGTCAGGGAAGGAAGAAGCAAATGGATCATCTATAAAGTCATATTGATTACCACTCGCTGGTTTGGCAGGCTTTTCTTCTTCGATTTCAGCTTCGGCAAATCTAAAGTTATCAATCTTAGAATAGGGACTAGCCATAGCCGCCTTTCTATCTTTTTCGGAAGCTTGTTTAGCTTCTTCGATAGCTTCTTCGCGTTCTTTAACATTGGCGCTAACACTATCGACATAAACAATTTTCTCAACAGGAACCTTAACTTCCTTGATAACTTCTTTGATAACTTCGACTTTCTTTTCGACAGGAACTTCAACAATCTTCTCAACGACTTTGACTTCGTCTCTAACAGGCTGAGGCATTTCTAAAGTCTTGATATTGGTTATCTTCCAGTTTAAAGCCTCTTTCAAGAGATCACAGAAGAAAACGATGATATAAGTTAAATCGCTCTCGGCTCTTGAATTCTCATAAGCTTCTTTTAATTTTTTGCCTTTCTTAACAAGATATTGAGGCATCGACATATAGAAAGCGGCTTCACCATAGCCCTTCTCATAGAGAACTTTTTGGAAGATTAATTCCGCGACATATTCCGATGTCCCATCAAATGGTAAGACATAGAGAATGTAGGCATACATAACTGCACCAATAATGAAAGGTGACAGTTCGAAATCAGAATCATAGAAGTCAAATAATTGATCCATGAATTCTAAAATTCTGTTGCTAGGAGCGCCTTGAATCTTACGGGGATCAATGGTACCCTCATCTGCTAAAGACATATCAAAATTATCGTGATCCCGGTAATGGAGAATCCGATCATTGATGTGTCTAATCTTGTTATGTAAATCGCGAACGAGGTTGCGATTAATTGTCATATTTTGACCATCATTTAGAAGGTGTTGCAAAGCCTCATAATAGCCATAAACTTGACCACTCTTTAAGTGGGTGGAAGCGGGCTCTAACATGAGGTCAATATCCCGTGAACTGACTTCTAAATCAGCGGCTTGAGCAAGAGATAATAAATCGGTCTTAACTATCTCTTTTTGGAAGGCATCTAAGACCTTGTTATCGGAGACACTTTCTTTGGTTTTGTAGCGTTCATAAAGGACACTGTATTCGAACATCTTCCGCTCGGCTGAATTAGCTTTAGCCATAATGGCAGGTGTTAGGACAACGGAAAAAGGAATGCCTCTAAAATTCTTTAAGGCAATCGCAAAGCGGAACTTCTCTCGATAGTCATAAGCTAGACGCCAAACACTCTCCACATAGGAGGAGCCTAAAGCATTAGCGATTTCTTTTTTCGAGGCATATTCGTAATCAGTAAAGCGTAAATAAAAAGGAATTTGCGCCACTTTAGAAACACCACCTTTGTAATATATCTATTACAATTATAACACCAGTTTTTTCGATTTCAATTGCTAAACTAAAAAACTACTAAAAAAAATCTACAATAATTTGGCCTTTAAAGAAAAAATGATTACAAGTGTAATCATTTTATTTCTACTATTTGTCTACACTCCTTGTTGCGACGACATTGACACCCAAATCCAAGACGTTGGCGATAACAATATCCCCCGCTTTTATCGGGGCTTTTGCAATCGCATGGTTAATTGCACACATGACTTCAAACATCTTTTCCTTAGGAATATCACCCTCGGTTTTGACTGGTAAACGTTTGAGTTCACTACCTTCAAGTTTAACAGTTGATGTCAAATTGCGCATCGGTCTAGTCGCTTCATTGCGGCCATAAACTTCACCTCTTGGGCAGAAGTTACCAGTTACTTTTAAGTCATCATCAATGTGGAGATGACAGCCTCTTGGACAGACAATACAAATACAATCTTTCATACTATTCACTCACCTCCACTGTTAACTCTCCAGTTTCTTTTAGAAGGTCCTTGTTTACGACAATATTTTCCATCTCAGATGGGAGCATAAAAGGTTTGAAAATCTTACGGACTTCAACCCCATTTAGTTTAATTAAAACCCGGACATTTTGATAGGGCTTTACAACTCTAAATTTGAGGGTGATTTCTTTATCAACATTGGCAAGGTTTACCTTCTCAGGAACGATGTATCCAACACCACTTAAAGCCTTGGTTGTTATGACTTGTTCATCCTCTTTTAAGAGGCCTTTAATGTACTTACTAGCACTCACACCAGCAATCCTTCCTTCCGCGGTAACGAAGTCAACTAAATCATGGACATGTAAAGCATTACCACAGGAGAAGATACCACTTACTTCAGTCTCTAAAGATTCATTGACTAAAGCCCCTCTTGTTCTTCTATTCATAGGGACACCAATGTGGGTGATTAAGTCGGTATCGGGGATTAAACCAACTGATAATAATAGGGTATCAACTTCGAATTCTTTCTCGGTTCCTGGGATAGGTTTTAATTTGTCATCAACTTTCGCAATAACAATCTTCTCCACTCTTTCTTTACCGATAATCTTAACCACTGTATGGCTTAGATAAAGAGGAATATTAAAGTCGTGCAAACATTGAACAATGTTCCTGTTAAGACCATTGGAATAAGGCATAAGCTCAGCAACGCCCAAAACCTTGGCCCCTTCTAAAGTCATTCTTCTCGCCATAATTAAACCGATATCACCACTACCAAGGATGAAGACTCTCTTACCTGGTAAGTAGCCATCGATATTGAGATAATGTTGGGCGATGCCTGCTGTCATGACACCACTTGGACGATCACCTGGGATATCAATTGAACCTCTTGTTCTTTCCCGACAACCGCTAGCGAGGACAATCGCCTTAGCTTGAACCTCACAATAACCTTCTTCAGCATTGGAATATTTCAAGACTTTGTCTTTTGTTATTTCTAAGACAGTGGTATTGAGACAATATTTAATATTTCGTTCCTGAACTTGCTTAATAAATCTTTCCGCATATTCAGGACCACTTAATTGTTCTTTGAATTCTTGAAGACCAAAACCACTATGAATACATTGGAAAAGGATACCACCAAGATGGTCATCTTTATCAAAGATAACAATATCTCTTACACCTTCATCATAGGCACTGATAGCGGCAGCCATACCGGCACTGCCACCACCGATAATTGCTAAATCAATCTGGCGCATATCTATTCCTCCTTGCTTGGCTCACAAAGAATATAGGAATTCTTACTGCCATATCTAACATCCATTGGATCTTTATTTAATTCCCGGGCGAGAATCTTTAAGCACAAAGGCTCACAGAAACCACCCTGGCATTTACCAAAGCCGGGACGAATTCTCTTTTTAATTCCTTTAATCGTGGTCGCACCACAGTTGCGATGAATCGCATCACAAATCTCGCCTTCAGAAATCTTTTCACAGCGGCAGACGATATGACCAAAGCGACTATCCTTAGCAATCAGTTTCTTAACTTCTTCAGGATCCATCTCTTTCAATTTGATAAAGGGTCTTCTATTGGGATTAAAGGAATTTCTTTCCTTTAAAGGTAACTTCTTTCCCAATAAATCACGAACATATTCCGCGATTGCAGGAGAAGATGCAAGACCAGGTGATTGAATACCTGCTACTTCAAAGAATAAGGGACTATTCTCTTCTTCTTTAATCACAAAATCACCATTTTCTTCTTTAGCTCTTAATCCAGCAAAGGAACGGATAACTTGATCATAAGGAATATTCTTAACCGTCTTGTTAGCTCCTTCCTTAACAAAGGCAAGGCCAGAAGCGGTAACGCTCTTATCATCTTCTTCGGCCTCATTGTTATTCGGACCGATTAAATAATTGCCATGGGTAGTAGGTGTTACCAAGATGCCCTTACCAACCTTAGATGGCATCGGGAAGATGGTATGGGTGATAAAAGGGAACTCAAAATGATCGAGAACGTAATACTCGCCTTTACGTGGAATGATATGAATATCATTATCACCAACTATCTTAGCAATCTTACCACTGTTAATGCCACAAGCATTAATAACAGCTTTTGTCTCATATTCACCTTTATTGGTTTTTAAATGATAGACTCCATTTTCTAATTTGATATCTAAGACTTCGGTATCGAGATAGAGTTCCACCCCGTTATCCATCGCATTTTCCATCAACGCAACAGTGTATTCAAATGGATTAACAATGCCGCAAGTTGGAGCATATAAGGCACCAACAACATCATCGCTAACAAAGGGTTCTATCTTTAAGACTTCTTCTCTTGTTAACACTTGAGTTTGAACGCCATTTTTCATACCCCGTTTTTGGAGTTCGAATAATTCCTTATATTCGCCCTCGTTTAAAGCAACGGTCAAAGAACCAATCCGTTTGAACTCAAAATGGAGTTCACTCGCTAATTGATCAAATAATTCATTACCCCGAACATTTAGTTTAGCTTTTAAACTATCAGGTCTAGGATCATAGCCAGAATGGACAATAGCACTATTAGCCATTGATGTCTCATTTCCGACATCATTATCCTTTTCTAGAACCGCTATTTTTAATTCATATTTAGCTAGCAACCGGGCGATACTCGAACCGATTACACCCGCGCCAATTACAACAACGTCATACATAATTATCGCCTCTATTTGAATACCCGTGTGGCGGCAACAGCTTTCTTCCAGCCGTCATAAATCTTATCTACCTGGGCTTTTGATCTCTTTGGTTTATAGGTCGCGACTATCTTGTGCAATTTCCTAATCTCTTCCTGAGATTTGAAATAACCACAGGCAAGGCCAGCCATATAGGCGGCACCCAAGGCTGTTGTTTCCAAAACCGCTGGGAGATGAATTTCACAATTTAAGATATCGCTTTGGAATTGCATTAAGAAATGATTGGCAGTAGCACCACCATCAGCTGCTAGCGAAACTATTGGTAATTTAGCTTCCTCTTTCATGACTTCCATAACATCTTTACTTTGGAAAGCAATTGATTCTAAAGCCGCCCTAATAAAGTGCTCTTTAGTGGTGCCCCGAGTTAAACCAAACATTGTTCCCCTAGCATCGTTATCCCAATATGGTGTTCCTAGTCCAACAAAGGCTGGAACGAGATAGACACCATCACAGCTTGCGACTTTAGTCGCATATCTTTCACTCTCGCTGGCTTTCTTAATCATTCTTAGACCATCTCTAATCCATTGAATGACCGAACCACCGATGAAGACAGAACCTTCTAAAGCATATTCAACTTTACCATTTAAACCCCAAGCAACAGTTGTCAATAAACCATTATTGGAATAGACAGGTACTCTACCCGTATTCATAAGCATAAAACAGCCGGTACCATATGTATTCTTAACTTGACCTTTTTCAAAGCAGCATTGACCAAATAAAGCCGCTTGTTGGTCACCGATGACAGAAGCAATTGGAATCTTAACGGCACTAGCAAATGGTGATAATTGCTCAGCATAACCATAAATCTCGCTTGATGAGCGGACTTCGGGAAGCATGGATCTTGGAATAGCAAATAATTTCAATAATTCATCATCCCATTCTAAAGTCTTGATATTGAAGAGCAAGGTCCTTGAAGCATTGGTGTAATCGGTGATATGAGTCTTACCATTGGTAAGTTTCCAAACTAACCAGGTATCAATCGTACCACAGATTAAATCACCATTCTCCGCCATTTCTCGCGCCCCTTTTACATGATCTAAAATCCAGCGGATTTTGGTGGCTGAGAAATAGGGGTTAATAATTAGGCCCGTCTTTTGATGAATGAACTCTTGATAACCATCATCAATCATCTTATCCGCGAGAGCTTGGGTTTGTCTTGATTGCCAAACAATCGCGTGATAGATAGGAAGACCAGTCTTCTTGTTCCAAACAACCGTCGTCTCTCTTTGATTGGTGATACCAATAGCAGCGATATTCTCTGCACTGATACCCTTTTTAATCATTAGACCAGTGATGACATCAAGAGTTGAAGCCCAGATTTCAATCGCATCGTGCTCAACCCAACCAGCATGGGGAAAGTATTGTTTGAATTCTTTCTGCTCCATGCCCCTGTTCCGGCCATGCTTATCAAAGATAATGGCTCTAGTTGAGGTTGTTCCTTGGTCAATCGCTAAAATAAATTTTTCCATTCTTTTCACTTCCTAGAACAAATTAATAATCATAATAATGGGGTTGTTATTATAGACCCATTTAGAGATGGTTTGGACACCATCGTTATCTAAACTCATATCCGCGACAAAGAAATCAGTTACCGCATCTAAGAGATTGAAACCAATAATATAAGAAATGAGAATGGCAAGGCCACAAACAATGGCGGCGCCAAACGCTAAACCAAAAACACCACCCAAGATGCGGTCAGCAGTACCGACAGCGCTCTTCTTAGTGGCTTTCTTAAACATTTTCCTAAAGAGGAAGATAATAAAGCGAACCAAAATCCAAACTACGATGTAGCAAACAATAATAAGAGCAATTTGATAGAAGTATTTAGATACCGCTTCACCTAAAGTCGGTTCTGTTGTCCCACTTAAGGCATTGGCAATCGCATTCCTTAAGAAGGCAGGTAAACTAAAATGTTCTAAACCTTCACTGATAGCTTCTGCATTAGCTTCCCCACCCGGCAACGCTTCCGTGAACAAAGGATCGATGCCATTAATCCAATTGAGGATACGTGTATAGATAGAACCAGTATAGCCAGATAATAAACCTGATAACGGTTTACAGGTAAGTAATGCCACAACTGTTGCGATAATGCCTTTGAATTTGGTTAAGATAAAGCCAACAAAGCCTTGCTTTAAACCAACAAGAAAAACAATAATCACAATAGCAACAAAGACAATATCAACAATGCCAAAAGCAAAGTTACCGATATTAAATAAAGCTAAAAAGTTCATACTATCCCCTCCTAAGCATTGTGCTCATTCATAAATTTAACAAATTTCTGATAATAGAAATCGCCAGTTTGTTTTTGATAATCTTCATAATCGATAAAGGTTTGATTGATAAATGGGGCATCCTCATAGTATGAGGAAACAACTTTATTTGTTGAAGAATCAAAGTCATTGAAGAAGATACCAGCATCAGCCAATTGATTGTTTTCATAATAAGCAAAAGTTGGTACCTTACCACCATTTCCTTTAAGATTGATTCCTATTTTTGCCACAAAAGCATCCCATTGTTCAGGATCACTCTTCTTCTTGGAACGATACTCATCGGTATCGAAGTAATACCACTTCTTACCATCCTTGTGTTCTCTTAGATAAGTTGGTAAATAATTCTTCTCAAAATATTGGCAATCAGGACAGGGTCTCCATCCATAATAAATAACTTTATTCTCACCATCAGTGAGCAAAGTATCTAATTGTTCATCATCGACTTCTAACATCGTTGGTAGCACAGCATATTTATCCATAAATTTGAGTAGTCCCTCCTCGGAAGTAAAAACTTCTTTGTTGTGTTCGCGACTCTCTTGGCCGACAATTTGACCATCCTTAAACACGATTAATTTAGGAGCGTTGTTATGCGGTCTTCTATAAGTCGCTTTCGTATATTGATAGGCGTATTTATAGTAGCAACTATAAATCATGACATTATATTTTGTGATGAAAGGTTGAAGGACATTTTTATAGAAGGATTGACAGCCGGTGCATTCTACACCATTGTCATCAACTTCTAGATATTCATCGGTATCATTTCCGAGATAGACAAAAAGAATGAAGGAGTCACCATCGGCAGCCCCTTTTTCGGATTCAACTTTGGCTCCTAGTTCATCGATATCTTCCGAACCATCTTCAGCCTCACCTTTGATGTAGCGGAGATTGCGAGCCAAGCTAACACCTAGCCGGCCTTCAAGATTAATCTTTTCTTCATCTTTTAAACCCGAGGAAGAACACGCGACTAAAAGAAGCGCACAAAATGTGATTAAAACGGTTAAGATTCTCTTCATTTTCTTTCCTCCTCTAATTTTTTATTCTAGCACGCGAACAATCTTTTGGCAAAAAGATTGCGAAGCTTTTATTCCATCAATAGCAGCAGTGACAATTCCGCCGGCATAACCAGCCCCTTCTCCACAAGGGTATAAACCCTTAATGCTAAGGGATTCAAAATTGGTATCTCTTACCACTCTAACAGGTGATGAACTGCGACTTTCTAGACCAATTAACAAAGCATCATCCTTGCAGAAAAGAGGCATTGTTTTCTCAATTTCTTCTAAGCCCTCTTCTAAAGAAGAAGAGATATAATTGGGCAAATAAGAAGTGATATCACCTGCTATTAAACCTAATCGATATGATGATGGCCTATTTAAAACAGTCGATGGCTCATGTTTTAAAAAATCCACCATATTCTGACCTATGGCCTGATAACGATCTTTAAAAGCTAACTCTTCATATTTTTCTTGATAATAAAGTCCCGCCAGTGGTGATTCTCCTTCGATATCTAAAGGTGTGACATTAACTAACAAGGCAGAATTCGCATAAGAAGAGTCCCGTTTGTGTTCACTCATACCATTGACAACTAGTTTTCCTTCTTCACTACTGGCACAGACAACTTCACCACCAGGGCACATACAGAAAGTATAAACAGTACGTCCATTCTTAAGATGTTTGACTATTTTATAGTCAGCCGCTGGTAAAGATGGATGATCTTTAAATCTCCCATACTGCATTTTATTAATCGTATCTTGGTAATGTTCGACCCTAACGCCCATCGCGAAAGCCTTTTTCTCTAGACGAACATTCTTGTTATAAAGCATTTCAAAAGTTGGCCTCGCACTATGGCCAATTGCCAAAAATAGCGCTTTTGTTGGAACAGTTAATAGACCCTGATTATTTTTAATAATGACAGCTTCTATCGCCCCATCTTTAATCTTTAAATCACATAGCTGATGTTCGAAATGAACTTCACCACCAAGACTAATAATCTCGTTACGAATGTTTTTGACAACTTCTCTCAATTTATCAGTTCCGATATGAGGTTTATTGAGATAGCCTATCTCTTTAGGTGCTCCTGCTTTGAGCAGTTCTTCGACAACAATTCGTACGAGTTCACCATTGCTAGAAGTGGTAAGTTTACCATCTGAATATGTTCCAGCTCCACCTTCACCAAATTGAATATTCGATGTTGGATTTAACTTACCCGTTCTTAGGAATTCTTCGATATCCTTGCTTCTACTATCAACATCTTTACCCTGTTCAAAAACAATCGGCTTTAAGCCTTTACGAGCAAGATAAAGAGATGCAAATAAACCGCAGGGACCAAAACCAACTACAACTGGTCGATATTCCAATTTAAGATTATCTTTTTCAATCAAAGGATGAATCTTTGATTCATCAATTCTTTGGACTTTACGGCCCAATCTTATCTTGTTTTCATTAGTAAGACTAACCAAAAAACTCGAGACAAAGACAATATTATCCTTGTCCCTTGCATCGATTGATTTCCGATAATATTCGATTGATTTAATCTGGCTTTTAGATACACCTAAAACTTTCGCAACTTTCGTTGTTACATCTTCCCATGTGCTATCTAAATCGAATACTAAATTGCTTACTAATAACATCTTAAATCTTTCTTAAAATAGCTTCCGCGATTAATAACCCCGTTGAGAAAGCGAAGTGGAGATTAAAGCCACCACAGGTACCATCAATATCAAGAATTTCTCCTCCTAAATATAAATTATTATATTTAATGCTTTCAAAATCATCACTGATTTCACTTAATTTAATACCTCCCGCTAAGACTTGGGCTGGCTCAACATTTCGTTTAGGATTGATATCAAAGGCTAAACCCTTAATGGCCGCGCCAATATCTTCAATCTCATCATCGCTTAAGTCTTCGCAGTTCCGATTCTTCAAATCGATATCCGCTTGTTTATAGATTCGTTGATTGATCATCTTGTTGAACATGCCCCTTAAGAAATATTCGATAGGCAATCCTTCTAAGGTATTTCTTCTGCTACGAAGCAAATCAATAGGTGTATACATACCTGGCAACAAATCCAATTCAACTCGGCAGGTATTGATTGATTTATCTAAAACTTTGGTTCGTGCTAAATAAGATGAGAGTTCAAAGGCAGCAATGCCAGAGATGGCATTTTCTTTAAATAAAACCTCACCATAAGAATCATAATATTTATCATCTATTTGTAAACAAATAGAGGCTTTAGTTCTAATGCCTTTTAAAGATCTAATATCTTGTTTAACGACAAGGGGTGTTAAAGAGGGAGCAAAAGAAGTAAATTCAATCTTCTTGATTTTTAAAGTCTCAACCAAAGGATTGATTTTGTTCTTATTATGAACGTCACTGCCTGTCGCGATAACTAAGACATCATATTGTTCGGATAGTTTCTCACTCTTAACAAGATATTTGCCATTTTTAAAATCGATATCAAGAACTGGATTGTCAACTAAAAGGCGGACATTATTTGTTTCATTTAGGCGTGCTAAAAGCATATCTAAAACGGAATTAGAACTATCACTTATCGGATAGACTCTACCCTCTTCATCAGCTTGGGTTAAAACTCCTAAATCTTCAAATTCATTAATTAAATCATTAGCAGAACATCTTTCCAAGAAAGATTTCATGAATTTAGGATTGTTGTAAGCCTCTTCATTGATATTGAGATTTGTTAGATTACAGCGGCCATTGCCACTCATCAAGATCTTTTTACCGACCTTGCTATCCCTTTCAAAGATATCAATGGACAGTCCTACTCCTTCTTGTAATAAGCGGTTGGCACACATAAGGCCACAGGCCCCGCCACCAATAATTCCTACTTTTAGCATAATACCACCTCGACTTCATATTATAGCACATATAATTAAAAGAGAGTAGTCTTAAGACTAAACTCCCTTAATCATTTAATAATAATTCAACTCTTTCTTTTAAGTCATTGTGGCCGAATAGATACGATCCGGCGACCAATACATCGACACCGGCATCCCGACATCTTTTAGCGGTGATGGAATCAATACCACCATCAACTTCAATGAGGTAATTGAGATTTCTCTCCTTCCTTAGGCTTACTAAATCTCTAATCTTACTAACCGCTTCTTCTTTGAATTTTTGACCACCAAAACCAGGTTCAACACTCATTACAAGAACTAAATCAATTTTGTCTAATAAGCTTAAAAGGCTGGATACGGGGGTCAAAGGTTTGATTGAAACACCAACTTTCACACCCTTATTACGAATATGATCAATGGTTTCCCTAATCTTATTCAAATCGTTGTAAGCTTCGATATGGAAAGTAATTAGATCAGCTCCTGCCTTAATGAAGTCATCGGCATAGAACAAAGGATCAGATATCATGAGATGAACATCTAAAAAGAGTTCACTTACCCGACCGACATCAGCTAAGACCTTGCTTCCAAAGGAAATGTTCGGTACAAAATGACCATCCATCACATCGAAATGAAGCCACGTAGCCTTACTTTTTTCAACTAACGCTATCTCTTTAGATAGATTGGCAAAGTCGGCTGACAATAATGATGGAGCAACTATTACTTTACTCATTTAAATCTTCTCCTTTCCAAGCCTTATCTCATTTAATAAGGCGAGATATTCTTCATAATACTCTTGATTGATTTCCTTGTTTTCAACAGCTTGCTTAACCGCACAGCCGTTTTCTTTATCATGGACGCAGTTACGATATTTACAGTTTTGATAATATTTCTCAAAACCAGGATAAAACGATGCGAGATCAACTGGTTCTAAGTCAAATTCGATACTGGAGAATCCAGGTGAATCAGCGATAAAGCCTTGCTTATATGGTAGATATTCAACAACCCTCGTAACGTGTCTACCACGACCTAAAGCTTTAGATATCTCACCTGTCTTTTGTCTAGTTCCTGGAATCAAGAAATTGATTAAGGTTGATTTACCGACACCGCTTTGACCTGTAAAGACTACTCTTTTATCAGCCATTACTTCTTCAATCTCTTCTAAGCCTTCGTGAGTCTTAGATGAATAAGAATAACAAGTATATCCTAATCTCTCATAGAGATTAATCTTATCTAAATAATCTTCATCTTCTACGATATCAATCTTAGTAAAGATAATGATTGGCTTAACACCTATCACTTCCGCGATAACAATAAAACGATTGATTAAGGATACAGGTATTTTCGGATTAGTCGCTGAAGCGATAATCGCGATGTTATCAACATTGGCCAATGGAGGACGGACCAAAACATTCTTCCGATCATATATCTTTAAAAGATATAAATTTTCATCATCGAATTCAACATTGTCCCCGACAAGCGGAATATATTTACCGATTCTAAATTTGCCTCTAGCGCGACAAGTATATGCTTTGCCATCGCTATAGACAGTATAGATACCGGAATTAACTTTAGTAATAAATCCTTTGGCCATAGACTACCCCTTTTTCGCCCTTAATTGGCCACAGGCCGCATCGATATCGCGACCAAATTCTTTGCGAACAGTCACATTGACGCCCAGTTCTTTTAAAGCGTCTTTAAAGGTATTGACATTATCTCGGGGTGACCTAACAAATGGTAAGTTGGAAACTTCATTGTAAGGAATGAGATTGACATAGGCTGTTATGCCTTTTAAAAGCTTTGCAAGCTCTTTCGCATTCTCAACACTGTCATTTATTCCTCTAAGCATGATGTATTCAAAGGTTACCCTTCTCGAAGTTGTCTTCTCATAGAAGCGAACCGCTTCCATTGTCTCTTCTAAAGGATAGGCTTTGTTGATAGGCATTAATTGATTTCTTATCTCATCATTGGGAGCGTGTAAAGATAAGGCAAGGTTTACCTGTAAACCTTCCATCGCATAATCTCTAATTCTTTGTGGTAAACCACAAGTTGAAACTGTTATGTGTCTGGCCCCGATTTCAAAGCCTTTAGGATCATTTAAAATACGAATAAAGTCCATGACATTATCATAATTATCAAAAGGCTCTCCTGTTCCCATAACAACAACATGGGTAACATTTTCCCCTTCTTCTTTTAACAATTCATTCATGACCATGACTTGACCAACCATCTCACCAGGTGTGAGATCTCTTTTCTTCTTTAGTTGGCCACTGGCGCAGAAGGCACACCCCATATTGCAGCCGACTTGGCTGGAAACACAGATAGCATTTCCATAATCGTAACGCATTAAAACGGTTTCAACTTTGGAGCCATCCTCCATCTCAACTAATAACTTAATTGTTCCATCATAAGCAACTTGTTTGACACAGATCTTCGGAAGATAGAAATAATATTTCTCTTTTAAAACTTCTCTAAAACTCTTCGCAACATCGCTCATTTCATCAAAGGATTGGACTTTCTTCTCATAAAGCCAAATGAAAAGTTGGGTGGCCCGATAGGTCTTTTGACCCAATTCAACCATCTCATGTTCTAATTTCTTATGTTCTAAATCGTAAATGTTTTTCATCCTATACTTTTTCTAGTTTGGCAATAAAGAAGCCGGCACTTTCCTCCTTGTTCGGTAAAATCATCTTGCTATCAATTAGTTTAAACTCTGGATACTTAGAGGTCAAATAGATAATTTGACCTTCGTTCTCCTTCTTATCAATGGTACAGGTGGAATAGACTAAAACTCCACCCTTTTTCACCAGTTTAACAGCTTGGTCTATCAAACCTCTTTGAAGTTCAATTATTCCATCTAAATTCTCTTGCTTTAAGTTAATCAAAATATCAGGTTTCCGATAGATGACACCAAGCCCTGAACAGGGGGCATCTAACAAAACGCGATCAAAGCTTTCTTCTTCCAAAATTTCTGTAAGTTTTGTCGAGTCATAGCAAATGGTTTTTACTATTGATATACCTAGACGTGGTAGGTTATTTTTCAATAAATCAAGACGGTGATGATAGAAATCAACAGCAATAATTTGGCCTTTGTTATTCATCAAATCTGCGATGTGATAAGTCTTAGAGCCAGGGGCGGCACACATATCTAAAACGCGTTCATTTTCTTTGGAATCAAGCATATAAGCAACTAGTTGCCCTGCCGCATCTTGAATCACATACTTACCATCTAAAAACTCTTTAGAGGTGGCAGGATTACCCTTTCCTAGATAATCCAAGGCAGATGGACATAATTTATTTTCTTTAAAGTCACCCGTTTTTAAAAGTTCTTGCTTATTTCCTTTGAGATTATTAATTCTTAAAACCAATTTCTTTTCATTATGGTTATTGATGACCCAGTTTTTCGCAACATCTTCCCCATATTGCTTAGCCATCATCTTAACCATCCATAAAGGATGAGAATAAAGGGTGGATAAATAAGTAAGCTCATCGGGAAAAGATGATTCTTGGGGGTAGAATCTTTCTTTTTGGAGTCTTCTTAAGACAGCATTACAGAAAGAAGATGCACTTCTTCCCATCTTAGCTTTACAGATTTCCACCGCTTCATTTATGACCGCGTAATCAGGAATCCGATCCATAAAGCGTAACTGATATAAGGACATCTTTAAAAGTGTCCGCATATCAGGCTTAATCTTTTTATCTTCAATCGCTTGTTTAATCTCATAATCTAGGAGATTATTGTTTTGGATTACACCATAAACAAGGCGTGTTAAAAAAGCACGATCACTATCGCTTAGTTGATGATTCCTAATCGCTTGAGAAAGGCCGATATTGACATAAGTGCCTTTCTTATAGACGGAATCTAAAATCTCGTAGGCTAGTTCTCTAATCCGCATCTTTATCTCCTAAATATCGTTGTAAGGGTTGATATCGAAATGAATTTCGATTTTTTCCGCTCGTGAATAGTTCTTAACTTCTCCAAGAAGTTTCATCATCCCCTCTTGGTCTTTATATTTGAGCATAATCCGATAGCGATATTTGTTATTTGTTAGAGGAATATAGGGCTCTGCCGGTCCTAAAATAACTAATTCAGGATCAATATTTTCTTGTTTTATGAAGTCCTTAATTTGGACAGCATAATTAAAGGTCCGATCCTTATTGCTTCCATATAACATTAAATTAGCGAGATAGCGGTATGGTGGATAAAGCATTTGATGTCGGTATTGCATTTCCATTTTAAAGAATGCACTATAGTCTTGCTTAGCCGCTAACGCTATCGAATAATTGTCATAATTGTAGGTTTGAATAATGGCTTCGCCTTGTTCGCTTCCCCGACCACTGCGACCAACAACTTGAGTTAGTAATTGGAAGGTCCGCTCATTAGCTCTAAAGTCACCACAATATAAACTGGTATCCGCATTTAAAACACCAACTAACATAACATTAGGGAAATCTAGTCCCTTAGCTATCATTTGAGTCCCTAATAAGATGTTATATTCACCACTTTCAAAGGCATCTAAAATCTTCTGGTGCCCACCTTTATTACGGACACTATCAACATCCATTCTAATAACCTTAGCATTAGTAAATTCTTTACTAATCATCTCTTCCACTTTTTGGGTACCTACTCCTGATATACGTAAATAGGTATTGCCACATTCTGGACAACGACTGGGTTTATTTATTTCATAACCACAGTAATGGCATTTTAATTTCTCATCACTGCGGTGATAATGTAAAGCCACACCACAAGATGGGCATTTATAAACATAACCACATTTGGGACAGTTCATACTTACCGCGTAACCTCTACGATTAAGTAATAAGATTACTTGTTTACCATTATCAATTGTTTCTTGAATCTTCCGTCTTAATAAATCGGAGAAAAGACCAAAATTACGTCTTTGGGCCTCTTCTAACATATTGACAATGGTTACCTTTGGTAAAGGAACATCATTTATTCTCTTTGTTAGATAGAGTTGATGGTACAAGCCCTTCACTGCTCTCGCTTTGCTTTCTAGACTTGGTGTCGCACTACCAAGAATCAATTTAGATTGATGGGTCTTTTGTCTTTCTAAGATGACATCTAACACATGATAACTGGGTACGTTATCCTGCTTATAAGATTCACTGTGTTCTTCATCAACAACGATTAAACCGATATTAGAAAGAGGTGCGAACGCGGCACTACGGGCGCCGATAACAACTCTAGCTTCTCCTCTAGCAATCCGTCGATATTCATCATATTTCTCGCCTGGGCTTAACAAACTATGAAGAACCGCTATTCCTTCGCTTATCCGCTCCGCAAAGCGTTTAATCATCGCTGGTGTTAAAGATATCTCAGGAACTAGTATCAAGACATTCTTGCCTTGTTTTAAGGTTTCAATCGCGAGATTGATATAAATCTCAGTCTTACCAGATCCGGTAACGCCTTCTAACAAGAAGATAGAATCACCACTACTTTTAATCGTATCGATTACTTGTTTTTGTTCTGGGCTTAAAACAGGTCCTTTTATTTTCTCAATTCCGCTAAAGTCATAAGGCGAGCGATAAACCTCTTTATCGTAAATCTTGACCTTGCCAAATTCTTCTAAGCGTTTAACCATCGCCACTTGCTTAATATCTTTTAAGAAAGTCTCTTTACCGACTAAAGATGAAAGCAAGGTGGTTTGAGGTTTAGTTAAAGTATCAATATCCTCATCAATAACCTTAACAACTTTTAATTTCTTAATACCAACTTTTTTAGTTGAAGAAGGCTTTAAGGTTGGTGGGAGTAAAGTCTGATAGCAAGCGATAACTGGTGATACAGTCTTTTTAGCGACAAAGTGGGCAAGTTCTCTTAACTCCGCATTTAAAAGAGGTTCACTATCAATCACTCTTAGGATGGGATTAATAGAATAACCAAATTTTTCTTGATAGCTCTCAAGCGTATAATCTTCTTCAACAACATCTTCGACATAGCCGACTAAAAGTCGGTTATTAAATTCAATTTCAACCCGAACACCGACTTTAATATCGGTTTGTGGGGTCACAAAATAATCAAAAGGAAAATCCAAATTCGCTACTGGGTGTTCAATGTAAACTTTAGCAATGCGCATTCAATTCATCTCCTTTTCTTATATAATAACATAGTTATTTGGTAATAAAAAAGCGGTTAACCGCTTTATTTATTAATATATCTAAGTAAAATATCGGTAATTTCATCTCTTGCTCTATCAACATTGTCATTGATAATAACATGAGTATAGATATCGAGAAGTTGCATCTCGTATTTAGCTTTATTTAAACGTTTTTGGATTACTTCTTCCGTCTCGGTATGGCGGTTTTTAATCCGACATTCAAGTTCTTCTAAACTTGGGGGCACAAGGAAAAGTGAAATAGCATCTGGGCATTTATCAATGACCTGTTTGGCACCTTCAACTTCGATTTCTAAGACGACATTAAAACCCTTATCTCTTAAGTCTTCAACATATTTACGGGGTGTACCATAATAGTTACCAACAAAAACGGCGTGTTCTAAGAGTTCATCTCTTTCTAAAGCCTTTAAAAAACGATCCTTATCAACGAAGAAATAATCAATGCCATCTCTTTCGCCCTGTCTTTTTTCACGGGTTGTCATCGAGATTGAATAAGCGAGGTTTAATTTTGGATTGGCGAACAATTGTTCGCGTACTGTACCCTTACCAACGCCACTGGGGCCACTGAGAATAATCAATAAACCGCGTTTCATCAAACCACTTCCCTTATGTTTATTTATTATGGCATAAATAAATAAAAAGTCAACTTAATCTAGACTTAAAAGTTTTGGTATGCTAAAATTAATAAAACACCAAGAAGTGCTGCATAATAGGAGGATATCAATGTATAATTCATTTACTCGCAGTGAAACCGCGGTCTTTGCTTTAGGCGGACTTGGTGAAGTAGGTAAAAATATGTATTGTGTGGAAGATGACAAAACCATGGTCATTATCGACTCAGGTGTCATGTTTCCCGAAGACGAATTATTAGGTGTCGACTATGTCATTCCTGATTTCTCACATCTTGTAAATAATCAATACAAGATTAAAGCCTTACTTATTACCCATGGTCACGAAGACCATATCGGATCAATTCCTTTCCTACTTCAAAAGATTACCATTCCAACCATTTACGCCCCGCGTTTAGCAGCTGCTTTAATCAAAAATAAACTAGAAGAGTTTAGAATTAGACAAAAAGTCAATATTGTCGAAGTCGATGGCACAACATCCCTAACCATTGATGATTTTAAAATTGACTTCTTTACAGTTACACACTCTATCCCCGATTCCTTAGGAATCGCGATTGATACCCCTAATGGTAAGATTGTCCATACCGGTGACTTTAAGATTGATTTAACACCAATCGGTCAACATATGGATTTACATAAGATTGCAAAGATTGGTCAAAGCGGTGTTACCCTAATGTTAAGCGACTCCACTAACGCGGAAGTTCCTGGCTTATCATTAAGTGAAAGCAGGGTTGTTGAACAAATTCACGATGTCTTCCGTTCAACAAATGGCCGTTTATTAGTTGCAACTTTTGCTTCTAATATCCACCGTATCCAACAAATCGTTGAAGCTGCTGTCAGTTTTAGAAGAAAGATTGTTATCATCGGTAGATCAATGGAAAAGACAGTCTCAATTGGTCGTAAATACGGTTATATTCATTGCCCCGATTCCCAGATTGTCGCTTCCAACAATATCAACCTCTACCGACCTGAGGAATTATTAATTCTTTGCACTGGTAGCCAAGGCGAACCATTAGCAGCTTTATCAAGGATTTCTAATGGAACCCATAAGTTCTTAAGAATTATTCCCGGAGATACTGTTGTCTTCTCTTCAAGTGCGATTCCCGGCAATGCCCAAAGCATAAATAGAGTTGTTAATCAACTCTACCGCCAAGGTGCGAATGTTGTTACTAACTCCATTCTTAATAACATCCACGCCTCCGGTCACGCCAACCAAGAAGAATTGAAATACATGTTATCTTTATTAACACCTAAATATTTTATGCCCATTCATGGTGAATATCGGATGTTAAAGATTCACGCGGAACTCGCCCAAAGTTTAGGCATTCCTAAGGATCACACTTTCGCCCTCGCCAATGGTGATATTCTCTTCTTAAAGAATGGCGAAGTTAAGTTAGGTCAAAGAATTCAAGCCGAAGATATTTATGTTGATGGTAAAGACTCCTCTGGTCTATCAACAGCCATTATTAGAGACAGAAAGATTTTATCCAGTGATGGTGTTGTTATCTGTTTCATCACTATGGATTCCAGAACTAATTCCTTATTAGTTCCTCCCAAACTCGTATCAAGAGGGTTCATGCGAATAACCGAGACCGATGAATTAACCAAAGAAGCCGCGAGAATTGTAGGCAATTCTTTAAACGAACTCTTCCAAGGAAAGCCCACTTTCTCTGGCATTAAAAATGCGGTACGCAATTCCTTGTCAACCTTCATCTATGAAAGAACTAATCGTAACCCGATGATTATTCCGGTTATCATGAATAAATTGAGTGAAAACGATGAGGTTTTAAACCACGTTATCAAAGATGCCAATCGTCGTAAAAGAACGATTGCCAAGATAAACAAGGAGGACTAAATGCTTATTCTCGCAAGTGCCTCTCCCAGGCGTAAAGAGATATTAGAACTGGTCAAACTAGATTTTAAAGTTTGCCCTTCTGATATCGATGAAAAGAAACTTGAATATCACGGAGAAAAAGAAGACTACCCCGCCTTTTTATCCTGTTCAAAGGCTTTGAACGTATATCAGAAACATCCAAACGATATCATTATTGCCGCTGATACAATCGTCATCGTCGATGGCGAAGTATTAGGTAAGCCAATCAATGAAGATGGCGCCAAAGCAATGCTCCGCAAATTATCTAATAACAAGCATATTGTCATTACAGGTGTTACTGTTAAGACCAAAGATAAATGTCTAACTTTCTCTAATCGTTCTGAAGTTTACTTCTATCCCCTAAGCGAAGAAGAGATCGACAGCTATATTAAAACAAAAGAACCAATGGACAAGGCCGGCGCTTATGCCATCCAAGGTATTGGTTCCAAGTTCATAAAAGGTATCAATGGTGATTTTTATAATGTAATGGGTCTTCCAATCTCGGAACTATTACATTTGTTAGATGAAAATAAAATCAAATATTAAAGGCAGTACCCACTGCCTTTTTTTATTTGTTATAACAACATCTCTTATGTTTGGAATCCGAGACTTTATAATCTTTGATTCCTAGATCTTTAAATAGCTCTTCAATCACTCTTTGAGCTTCTTCTAAAGAAGTTCTAACTTCATATTCGACTTCATAGTCAATGATACCATTATAGTGGTTCTCATCTAAGAAGATTTCGCCATCCTTATAGGGTTTACTATTGCGATGTGTAGTTAGTTTACCTTCACTTTCAAGGACCAAACCCTCAAACCCTTCTAAAGATACGGTTCCTTCTTTTTGGATTCGTTCGTACTCTTTTAAATCAATATCGATATTGGTTTCTTCTTTACCATCGCCATATGGCTTCTTAACGGTGAGTTCATATCGGGAATTGTTAATCGTTCTTACTCTTAACATCCATTTCTTTTGATGGAGTTTTTTATCTTTGGTATCGAAGTAGTCATTGGTTTGAACAAAACCATCTTTAATATATAAATCTAAAGCTTTTTGAAGCTTTAAAAAGTCGGCTTCGTTAACCATATATTTCGCTTCTATCTCGATGTTTTTACTCATACCTATACCTCTTTTCCTACAAATATGATACAATAATAGCAGACGATAAGAAAGGGGAAATAATATGCCCAGATTTACTATTTATAGTCGGACCGACACTGACTCTTCAATTATCAAAAAGAAAATTAAGACTGCCCTTTTGGCTGCCAATTGGGTTTACGATGATGAAAAGCCTGAATTAGTAATTGCTATCGGTGGTGATGGCAAGATGCTAAGAGCGGTCCACCGCTACCTCCACCGCCTAGCTGATACCACCTTTATTGGTATCAATACCGGCACCTTAGGCTTCTATGCCGACTATAGCAAAGATGAAGTCAACCAACTTATCGATGATTTGCTCCATGGCGCCCGTTATGAAGAAGCCTGTCCGATTCTTAAGGTCATCTTCCATTACAATGATCACGAAGAAGTCATCTATAGTGTCAATGAAGTTAGAATTGAGCACCCCTTAAGAGCCATGGATTTAGAAGTCTATGTCAATGGAGTCCTCTTAGAAAAATATGTTGGCAATGGCGCCTGTGTCTCTTCACCTGCTGGCTCAACTGGCTATTTAAGATCTTTGGGTGGCGCAATGGTTGAAAGGGATTTAAATGTATTAGAGTTCATGGAAATCATCCCGGTCGCCAATAGCATGATGCATTCTCTAAGAAATGCTCTGATAATTGATGGTCGCAAAACCATTACTCTTATTTCTGATAATTTTGGAAGCGTCTATATCAGCACCGATCATTTATCTAAAAAACGAGCCGAATTTAAAAAGATTAGCATTAAACTAGCCTCTAAGAAATTGCGCTTTGTCCATTATCGGAACTATCCTTTCTTAGAGAGATTAAGAGATAAAATCATTTAAAAAAGGAAGCTTATAGCTTCCTTTCTTCTTTCATACAATCGCAGCCTCCTGCCTCTTGACATTCCTCACAAGGAATCGAGATAATGCTGCGTAACTCCCGAGGAATAAATGTCCTTATCTCTTCGGAGTTATAGCCAACTTGAATTAGACGATCATTAACAATAATCGGTCTTTTTAAGATGGTCGGATTTTCTCTTATAAATCCGATTAACTCTTTGATAGTCATATTATCGACATCAAGATTTTTCTCTTTAAAGACTTTGGAACGTTTTGAAATGATATCATCAGTACCATTCTCACTCTTCGCTAAAATGTCCTTCAATTCTTCTTCATTGAGAACTGAAGTCATAATATTCTTCTCGGTATAGGCTATCTTTTGTTCCTTTAGGAAAGCTACTGCTTTCCGACAGGAAGCACAACTGGGTGAGGTATATATCTTCAACATAAGGACTTCCTCCTAGAAGTTAATTATAACACTTCTATTAGATTTTATCATTATTATTGACTTTAGAAAACTTTAATGTTAGATTTTAAACATAACAAATAGAAAGTATCTACTTACCTTTTCTATAGAGAGATAGTGGTCGGTGAAAACTATCGAGGGGTGAGATAGAGAAGTGGGCTATTGATAAACGTTATCGGACTTAACCGTTATCTTAGGAAGAGGCTTAGATATTAAGCAAATGAGGGTGGCACCACGATTTATTCGTCCCTTGAAGGGTGTTTTTTTATTTCTAAGGAGGTCTTTATATGAAAAGAATGCTCAGTGGCATTAAGCCAACAGGTCGATTAACATTGGGAAACTACATCGGAGCGATTAAGCACTTCATCGAATACCAAGATGAATATGAGATGTATGTTTTTGTCGCGAACTTACACGCGATTACCGTTCCTATCGACCGCCAAGAATTAAAACGGGATACCAAAGATTTGGTAGCCCTATATCTCGCCTGTGGTCTAGATCCTAATAAGACCACCATCTTCATGCAGACCGACATCTTAGAACACGGTTACCTCGCTTTTGTCTTAAACTGCCATACCTATATGGGTGAATTATCAAGAATGACCCAATATAAAGACAAGATGCAGAAAGAAAAAGATGGCAACCATAATGTGGGTCTATTCACCTATCCAACCCTTATGGCCGCTGATATCTTGATGTATAAAGCTGACTATGTCCCAGTAGGCGAAGACCAGAAGCAACATGTTGAACTAACACGTGATATCGCCATCCGTTTCAACAATAAACATGGGGAAACCTTCACCGTTCCTGAACCAATCATCGCGAAAGTCGGTTCTCGAATCATGTCATTATCCCATCCTGAAAAGAAAATGTCTAAATCGGAAGAAGATGGTGATAAAGGTTGTATCTATCTCTTAGATGATCCCAAGTTAGCCCGCAAGAAGATTATGAGTGCAGTCACTGACTTAGATACCGAAGTCCGCTACGACGAAGAAAAGAAGCCTGGTATCTCTAACTTGCTTTCTATCTACTGTGCCTTAACAAATAAATCATTTGAAGAAGCTGAAGAACACTTTAAGGGTTATAACTATGGCAACTTCAAAAAAGAAGTGGCAGATGAAGTTGAGAACTTCTTAACCGACTTACAAACAAAATACCGCTCCATCATCGAAAGCGGTATGATTGATAAAGTTTTAGAAGATGGTGCTAACAAAGCTCGCTATCAAGCCCGCAAGATGTTAGGAAAAGTCTTCCATAAACTTGGATTAGAATATAAATAGGAGACAATGTCTCCTATTTTTTTAATCTTTAATCTTTAGTTTTTCTTTGGTGTCCGGATAAACGGCTTGGAAATCTTCATAATCGATTTCCTTGATTCTTTGTTTCCACTTATCATAAGTATCGGCAAAGCCGAGATAGAATAACCAAGCTTTAAATCTGACATCATCTTCCATGGTCTTGGAGAAAGCCATCATCTTTTTCTTATCATTTAGATAAGAATATAAGGTGATAATCGACTTGAATTTCCGACCATTATAGGTGTAATAAACACGATCTGTTAAAAGGTGTCCGACCAGTAGATAAGCGATCTCCGGATCCTTTTCCATATAGTTCTCCGCGAAGTCTAAACGATTAACGATATCTACTCTCGCCTCATCCAATTTCTTGTATCTGGCATAGAAAGATATCATCTTGTAACGCATTGCTTCCATGATGACCGCTTTCTCAGCCCGATCTTCTAAAATAGCGTTACCTAAAGAGGCGACATCACGATAAATAACATCGCGATAACTGAATTGAAGATTGGGAGCTAGTTCATATTGAAGATGGAACAAAATCCGTTCAGATTGGTCAAAACGGGCCTGCAAATCTTGTAATACTGTTAACATTGGTTTATCCGCAACCATGAATGCTTCCAAGAATAAATCGTTATCTAAACATTCAATAGCTTCATCATAATCACTGGATATCATTTCACCCAATTGTTCTCTAGTAATAACAACCTTGTTCTCGGTATCGATGATGTAGTGGCCTATTTCTTTTAATTCTTTTAAAACTTCATTTAATTTTTTCATTCTAGCCACACCTCCTAAAAGACAATACCTAAGGCGATAATGATAGCTGCTATCATAAAGCCAATTGCAAAGATGACACAGTGGGCAACAAGTTGCCATCTATAGTGAGCGATATAATATTCTTTCTCGCTATAAACATATTCAAATAGTTCACTGTTGCTAATCGTTTCTTTGTTGTTAAGAATTGAAATCTTAGAAATCATCATCTTAACATCACCTGTTGCTTTAGCCGAAGAGATTAAACTCTTCTCAAAGCGATATGATTTACTTGCGAGTTCATCGATTAGATTATCTTGATGTTTAACTTGTTGGCTTAATTTACTAGCCATCCGATAAGGATAGGTCTTATACACAACTTTTAAGATGCTGGATAAGACAACACAGACTAACAAGACATATAAACCAATAGTTGAGATAACTGGATATAAATCTAGCGACACTGTCTTATAGTTAGGCATTAAGTAATAAGCAAATAAGCAAATAACAGCCGCAATAATTAAAACATAGTGTTGGAGATTAATGCTTGTGAATCTAATCGTTGAGTTACGAATCTTTGAAAGCATCATTTTCGAGTTATCAGCCATATCAGCTAAGCCCTTCTTAGCTTCTTTATACCAGTTGAAGACTTTAGTCTTTAAGACTTTCTTACGGTTAGCGGCGGTTAAACCACCATTATTAGTCAAATCATTTAGGGCCATGCCTTCCGAGTTAATCTCAATTGCGACTTGACCTACTCTTTTCACTTGGTAATCATTAGTGAAGCTTGCTAAATAGGGGTTAATTGATGGGAAGGATGATAAACGACGATCGAGCTCTTTAATCTCTTTCTCGATATGTAAGGCTTTTTCTAAAGAAAGGATGGCATAGATATCGATGGCATTAAAGCGTTCCTTGACATCGGTTAAAATTTGGGTTGAAGAGGCAGATGGAATAAAGTTAGCAATTCTAACATATTCTTTGCTCATCTTAATTTCTTCAATCTTGCGGTTGACACTGGTCATGTCGGGTCCGAGTAAGTACTCGAACAAGAGTGTAGCTTTATCTATTTTACGCATAAATTACACCCCCAATACTCCAGTGATCAGAGTCTTGAATTTATCAACAATCGGATCAAATTTATTAAACAAGTTAATTAAGAAACCGTTGCTGGTATCAATACCAAAAGCGGATGCGACAAAGGAATAAAGAATGCATAAAAGATATGCAAACATTAAACCTTTGAGGACGCCAAAGAAAATACCCCAACCATAACGATGGGTGGTCTCATATTCGGGATTATTTCTAAATTTGCGCTTATCAGTACCACCGATAAGTACACATAGACCAACCAGGATACCATAGATAATGAAAGCAATACCAAGAATCACAATCATGCTTAAGAGAGTATTGAACTCCACGGTATCGATTTGGAAACCATTGGCAGTATAGGGAAAGACATATTGCTTAAGTAGACCGACAATTCGATCAACTAATTTTAGGTAATTAAAAAATAGTGGTACGCCAACGATAGCAAAGGCCACAATCAAACAAATGGTATTGCGCAAGACCTTGCGTTGGTTACGGAATGCTGAAAGAACAATTGCTAAAACCATAACGATAACAACTGCAAACTCTAAACTAAGGGAAGTTAAAAATTCAGGCATTACGACACCACCTTTCGCATATTATAGCACACGCCCGTACGCATTAAAACATAAAACTTAAATTTCTATGGGAAAACTTGGCGGATTATTTTCTTCTTATCATCGGGAAGTTCCGCGATAAAGTCCCGTCCATTGAGGTATTCAAGGAAGGAAAAACCGGAAAAATGGACTTTATAGGCGTGAAGAAATTGGTTTTCCCAACCATACTGTTTCTTGAATTCGGAATTTGTATGGAAATTTCCATACTTTTTATCTCCTATTACCGGATGATTAATCGAAGCAAAATGGACCCTTATTTGATGGGTTCTGCCCGTCTTTATTTCGGCCTCAACATAGCTATAATTTTCATTTACTTGTAGGGGATGATAGAGGGTTAAAGCCTCTAATCCATTCTTATTAACACTGACCATTTTGGTCTTTTCATTCTTTAATAATGGACTATCGATAACACCATCTTCTTTTATCTTGCCAACTACCAAAACCCGATAGAACTTACGGATGTTGGTCTTATCTTTAAGGGCTTTATTGAGTTCTTGTAATGCCTGCATATTCTTGCCATATAGAACTAATCCTGATGTATTGCGGTCCAATCTATGGGCAGGAGAAGGGATAAAGGCTTGACTTCTTGAATCATATTCACCCTTTTGAACAAGATAAGTTATAACTTGATCTGTTAGGGTGCTGACGCCTTTATTCTCGGCATTGTGAACTAGTACTCCCGTGCTCTTATTAACGATTAAGATATTCTCATCTTCATAGACAATTTTAAAAGATGGTTGAACGGGTCGATATGACTTTTCAATCACAAATTTTTCTTTCTCAGCTGGTAAATATATGGCTAGCTCATCCTTTTCTTGTAAGATATAGTCTTCCTTAACTGGATGACCGTTTACTTTAACATCTTTCTTGCGGAAAAGTTTATAAATCATACTTAAAGGAGTGTTGTTTAGACTCTTACGAATGAACTTATCAACACGCTGATTGGCATCTTGTTTAGTAATAACAAATTTCTCCATTTATAAACCTCTTCAAAAAAATGATGACATTTAGATTTTATTCGTGTATAATGCTTTATGCAGTTGGAGGAATACCCAAGTGGCTGAAGGGGCCGGCTTGGAAAGCTGGTAGGCTTGTAACAGGGCGCTGGGGTTCAAATCCCCATTCCTCCGCCACTCTTTATTAAGACACTGGTAGTCAGTGTTTTTTTGTTGCCTAAATCGATTATAACAAAAAAAGGTAGTCGTTGACTACCTAAATTATTTAACCTACACTGCCCTCCATACTGAGTTTAAGCAGTCTATTCAATTCAACAGCATATTCCATCGGAAGTTCTCTACTGAAAGGCTCAATAAAGCCCATAACAATCATTTGAGTAGCCTCTTCTTCGCTTAAGCCGCGTGACATGAGATAGAATAGTTGTTCTTCACTTACTTTACTAACAGAAGCTTCATGTTCAATCGAAGCTTTATTGTTATAAGAGATGTTGTTAGGAACGGTATCTGTTTTCGAAATATCATCTAACATCAAAGTATCACATTCGATGTGGGCTTTAGCATGACTGGCATTCTTGCCCATCCGAATAATATCGCGGAAATTAACAGTACCACCACCGCTGACAACCGACTTAGAGATAACAATACTTGTAGTATCTGGAGCGAGATGAATCATCTTGGCTCCTGCATCTTGATATTGGCCCTTACTAGCGACCGCAATCGATATACAATTGCCTTTGGCACCTCTCCCTGCTAAGACACAGCAAGGATATTTCATATTGGTTTGGGAACCGATATTACCATCAACCCAATCCATTAAGCCATCTTCTTCAACATATGCTCTTTTAGTAACAAGATTAACGACATTGTTTGACCAGTTTTGAATGGTTGAATAGCGACAACGTGCACCTTTTTTAACAATTATTTCTACAACCGCGGCGTGTAAAGACTCTTTGGAATAGATAGGAGCAGTACAGCCTTCAACATAATGAAGATCAGCGCCTTCATCCACAATGATTAGGGTTCTTTCAAATTGACCCATTCCTTCTGCATTAATTCTAAAATAGGATTGGAGGGGTTTTTCTAATTTGACACCTTTAGGAACATAAATAAAGGAGCCCCCCGACCAAACTGCACTGTTTAAAGCTGCGAATTTGTTATCATTATATTTAACAACAGTATTGAAGTATTCTTTGAAAAGCTCGGAATATTGCTTTAAGGCACTATCGGTATCCAAGAAGATAACACCTTTCTCCTTTACTTCTTCCATCATATTATGATAGACAGCTTCGGAATCATATTGGGTAGTTACACCGGCCAAGAATTCCCTTTCCGCTTCGGGAATACCAATCTTATCAAAGGTATTCTTGATTTCTTCGGGTACGTCTTCCCATTTTTGCTCAACTTTTTGACTTGAACGAATGAAATAAGTATAGGTTGAAAAATCTAAAAAATCGAGATTTGGACCAAAGGAAGGCATTGGTGCATTCTTAAAATGATGGAAGGCTTTTACCCTAAATTCTTCCATCCACTTAGGCTCATTTTTTAGATGTGATATTTCTCTAACGATATCTTCATTTATCCCCTTGGGGGTCTTAACTACGGAGATATCTTTATCGCTAAAGCCATATTTATATTCTTCAGCCATTATTTCTTATCTCCCTTTAATAACTGTTCTAAGCCATCCCAACCTATGGTTGCACATTTAATTCTATTGGCTTGCTTATAGGTGTTTTGGAAAGCATTAGCTTCATCTAATAATTCTTCATCATATTCATGGTCATGATGAATCATATGTTTATAGTTTTCAATAATCTCTAAGGCTTCTTTAATCTCTTTGCCTTTGATTAATTGCGTCATAATTGAAATGGATGAGGTCGAAATCGCACAACCAACACCATCAAACAAACAATCAACCACTTTATCATTTTCAACTTTTATATAGATATAAAAGTCATCAATACAGGATGCGGAATCCATATGAATTGATAAATAGTCATCGGTTGTTGGCTTTTTCTTGTTGCGAGGATATTGATAATGATCAAGGATTATCTCGCGCATTAAACTGGGATCATTTGAAAAAGGCATCGAGATATTCCTCCCCTCTTTTAGCAATTTCGATAAATCTATCAACTTCTTCTTTGGTGTTATAGAAAGCAAAGCTTGCTCTAACAGTAGCTGGAGCCTTTAAGAAATCTAACAGAATCTTTGCACAGTGTTGTCCTGAGCGAACACAAATATCATAAGAACTGAAATGAGTTGCTAAGTCTTGAGCAAAAACTCCTTCCAGATTGAAAGTAACAATATCAGTATCACTATTAGGATTATAAATCTTAATATTAGGAACTTCTGCCATTAGTCTTTGCACAGCATATTCTTTTAATTCATGTTCATATTGGTTGATGTTATCAATGCCGATGGACATAATGTAGTCAATCGCCGCTCCGAATCCGATAACACCAGCGATATTTTGGGTACCGTATTCGTATTTCTCGGGAGGTAACATCAATGAATAATTACCGCAGGTATCAAAGCGACTATTCATACCACCACCCATAAATGGTGGAGTTAATTTATCTAACAATTCATATTTACCATATAAAACACCAACACCTGTTGGGCCACACATCTTATGAGCCGAGAAAACTAAGAAATCAACATTCCAATCTCTAACATCAGTTTTGATATGAGGAACACTTTGGGCACCATCAATAACAACTAAAGCTCCGTGTTCGTGGGCAACTTTACACAATTCTTTAACATCGATGCTATAACCGAGTACATTGGTAACGTTAGCAATCGAGATAACTTTGGTCTTATCAGTAATCGTATTCTTAACATTTTCAATAGTTAATCTACCATCATCTGTTAAAGGGATATACTTAATAACAATGCCACGTTCTTGGGCTTTTTTAAACCAAGGAAGGATATTCGAAGCATGTTCTGCAACTGTTAATAAGACTTCATCGCCTGCTTCTAAAGTATCAGAAATGGCATAAGCCAGAATGTTTAAACCTGATGTATCACCAGCAGTGAAACAAACTTCTTTTGGACTGCAGTTAATAAATTTCGCGACCTTTGATCTAACTTCATCAAACTTCCTTTGGGCGATATGGGAAATACCATAATCACCATCATGTATATTGGTGCAGTAATTGCTGTAATAATCAGCGACCGCATCGATAACGCATTGAGGTTTGAAAGTCGTGCTCGCATTATCAAAGAAAATAAGTGGTTTTTCCTTATTTAACATTGGAAAATCTTTTCTAATTTTGTTGATATCAAGCATCGAAAATCACCTCCTCAATATAGTTTGCTATCTCTTCTCTTATCTTGTCATCGTTAATTTTATTAACGACTGGTTGGAAATATCCTAATATAATCATTCTTCGAGCAGCCTCTTCACCGATTCCTCTTGAAAGCAAATAGAACAATTGCTCTTGGGAAATCTCGCCAACTGCTGAAGCGTGGCTTGCTGTAACATCATTCTCGTCGATATAGAGATATGGTCTTGATATTGCTTTGGCAGTCTCATCCATAATAATTAGATTAGATTTCTGGCGATTGGTCGATTGAACGCAACCATGTTTGATATCGCCAACACCAATAATATCGAGTAAACCATCTTTGAAGGCGACTCCATAATTCTCCATAATGCCGATAGTTGAAGCATTCCTATTAACAATTTGGTTATTGATTACTTTCTCGCCTTTACCACAAAGGGATGCGAAATAGATATAACTCTCACCGTGATGATTTAAGGTATCAATGCTGACATTTCCTTTCAAGGAACCAACACTTAAATCTAAAAGGGTCAAAGTATAATTATTCCCCTTGTTTGATACTTCAAAATCATAGTTAAAGATATCGGCTTCACCCTGAAGGATCTTTTGATGATTCAAGTAGCCATTATTAATAATCTTATCTTGATATTTAAAGCCATCATTTATTGAGTATAACTCAATAAGGGTGGCAGATACACCATCCAAAACTTCAATATCCAGATTTTGATTAAACCGTTTGAGTAACAATGGTTCATTATTTGAACGACAAAAAACTAACTTATTATTTTTATAAGTTATATATTCATTACTAAATTCCCGGTTTAAATCTAATTCAAACATTTTATTTCTTAACCTTCACCGCACAGTTTTCAAGCATAACTGGCTTAACTGTATTCTGTGTTTTCTTAATCTCAATATGGTATTCTTTTTTAATCCAATCGTAGCCTTCACTATCGATTCTATCAACAATCTCTTCACTGCCACTTACCACGATACGTCCATCTATAACGACATGGGCATGGGTTGGCTTTACAAGATCATACATTCGCGCATAGTGACTAACAATCAAGAAGGACTTATGGCCTCCTCTCATCTTGTTTATGACTTCCGCGACCATTTTGATGGCATCGACATCTAGACCAGAATCGATTTCATCAAGCATAATCATCTCGGGATTTAAAACTTGAAGTTGGAGAATCTCACTTCTCTTCTTCTCACCGCCCGAGAAACCCTCATTTAAGAAGCGATGAGTCATATCTAAATCAAAGCCGACATTCTTACAAGCACTTTCTAATTCTTTAATGTATTTATATAAAGAGATAGGCTCTTCTCGACGGGCGTTCACCGCGGTTTTAAGAAAATCGGACATTGAAACACCACTGACTTCGGGTGGATATTGCATAGCTAAAAAGAGACCCTTACGTGCTCTCTCATCAATAGTCATACTAAATAAATCTTCACCATCAAGAGTAACACTGCCTTCTAAGACTTGGTATTTAGGATGACCCATTAAAACATTTAATAAAGTTGATTTACCATGACCGTTAGGCCCTAATAAAGCATGAGTTTCCCCATCTTTGATTTCTAAATCAATTCCTTTAAGAATTTCTTTCCCTTCCACGGCAACATGGAGATTTTTGATACATAAATGTGCCATAATATCACTCCCGAGGAATATTCTATATTACTGCTTAAAAAAATACAAATGATATGATTTATTTTTTAATTTTCCCTTGAAAAACCCTCCATTATAGCACCCTTAATGATAAATATTTAAATATTTATTGAAATCATTTCCGAAATAATATAAAATAGTAAAGCATTGATTATTTTAGAAGGAGGATCTTTATGAAGAAAACCGCATTATCGCTCTCCCTAATGCTTGTTCTCTTAACCGGCGCAATGGTCGGCTGCAATGATGTTAAGAGTGCAAAGTTAGATGGCGATGACGTAATATTCAAAGTCGGCGAAACCCAAGTTACCGCAGCAGATATCTTAGGCTTCAAAGACACAGTTAACAGCGATTACACTTTCCTTGAAACAAGTGAAGGCGCCAACGCTGTCTATCAATCAATTTATAAAACACTAGCCCAAAAATATGTTGAAGTCACTTCAGCTATTGAAGGTGCTGTCAAAGAAAAAATGGATGATTGGGAAGATGAAGTTGCCAATTATGCTAACACCAATGGTGTCACAACCAGAAATGCTGTTAAAACATTACTTGAGCAAAAAGGTTTCGAAACCGAAGCCGAACTCGAAGCTTCCTATCTCTTAGAAGAACAAAAAGAAGAACTAGCTAGTATGTATCTCAACAGCAACAACGAGCCAGTTGTTACCGCTGCTACTGGAAAGACAAACCTCGAACGCTATGTTTCCGCTACCTCACCAATGGTCGTCAAACAAATCTTGGTCATGTTAGGTGATAGCAATAACCTTGCTAACAAAGGTTCTGTCGCTTCCGAAGAAGTTGATAAGCTCACAAGTGTCTTCAAACGTTTAGCCTTAAGTGGCAGTTCGACCAACTCATTCAAGAACATCGCCTACGAAGAATCCGGTGATGGTTCCGCTACCTATGGTGGTAACCTTGGCATTATGGATACCTATACTGCCTTTGTCTCCGAATTCAAATTAGGTCTCTATGTTTCTGAAATCATTCAAAACAAAGACAATTGGAAAACAAGTTTTGATGCTAACGACACCTTAGGTGCTCAAGAATTCGAAGAAGAACTCTTCGGTGCCAATGGTATCTATGCTGGATATACCGCTCCAGTCCTCAATATCGCTGCCGTTGCTAGCGCCCTTGCTTTTGCTCAAGACGATTTAAATGTTGCCGCTCAAACAGCCGCTGGTCACAACAAAGAATCCGAGTACGATGCGCAATTATACCCACGTAATGTTATCTATAACAAATACTTCAACTATCCTGGTATCCAATACCTCAAACTCGATTTCACAAACATTGATGCTGAACTTGGAGTCTTAGTTGGTGAAATGTATGACACCGATGATGCTACGTTCATCGCTGATAAAGTTACAGCTATTAAGAATAGTGATTTCTATAACGGCTTAGAAAACGCCGAATACAACAAAGTAAATGATGATAAGTTAATTGTTGATGCTGACAACAATCCACTTGTCCTAGTTAAGAGCAATTACGGAGTCCACGTTCTCTCCATCACCTGGAGTGCTCTTGATCATAACAACGGTACAGGTACAACCGCTTCCGATGCTGTCCAATACTTAATGTACGGTAGCAACGCTTCCAACGTTACTGTCACCCCAACCTATGTCAAGAATACCGAATTCAACTTTGGCTACAACAACGCCACAGCTGGTCAAAATGCGAGAAAGAACGAAATCTCTGGTCGGATTCAAAACTTCCTCAAAGGTGGTTACTCTTCCGTCTCTACCAGTGAAGCTCTTTACGATTATGAAATCTATCAATACTATTTTGCCCAAGCCAAAGCCGCTGGTGATATCTCCATCACTAACGCCAAAGTTGAAAGCAGAATCAATGATATGATTAACTTAACAACTCTCAGTCAACAACAAAAGATTGACAGATCCATCTCCGAGACTTGGGATGCCTACATCAAGAGCATCGAAGCTAATCTCGAGATGCGGGATTTAATGTATTAAGGAGGTAAAGAAAATGAAAACTAAAAACTTATTAAAAGCTTTACCTGCTGCTTTAGCCCTCTTACTCTTAGTTGGTTGTAACAACACTCCAACCATCAAAGACAAAGATCAAACCTTCGTAACAATGAGTGATGTCGAAGCTGACACCTATCAAGAAGTCTTCGATAAGCTCTATAAAACCCAAGGCGTTACAGTTGCAACCGAGGCCCTTCTTTACAAGGTCGCTCAATCTGTTCTAGCCGCTTCCAACAACTGGACCAGCGAAGAAATTAACGCTGAAGTCCACGAAAGAATTGTTGAAAGATTTGATACCTACTATAGTACTTCTTATAAGAAGAACGGTTTGTTCGATGAACAATTAGTTATCAACAGTCTAACCGCTAACGGTTACAAGATTACATCTAAGGGTGCTGCCCCATATGTTGAAACAGTCGATAACCTCTTAGGTTATGACCACCTCTATGATCGTTTAACATTCGATTACAGTGAATATGAGGCCAAACTCACCAAAGATATCTATAACGCTTTACTCAAAGAAGAATACATTCTCTCCCAAAGAGCTGCCTCTTCTTCCACTTACTTCAAAAACAAATATGTCCGCGTTGTTCAATACTTCAGTTGGACACCAACTAACTCCAACGAGAGAATCAAATGGGCTGACACCTTCCAACAAGCTGTTGATGGTGCCATTACCACTTCAACCAGTTTCGAAGACTTAGTCAAGAATGCTGGTGGTCTCGAAGAACAATGGAAACTAAAACTCCTCAAGGACTTAGCTGATGACTTCGCTATGATTAACACCAGAGCCTTCAATGGTGCTGCTGTTAACGAAAGTGCTGATTATCCATTACCAGAAGCCTATAGTGCTGCTGTTATCGCTTATGAGAAATCAGCCGATGTCGTCAATCACGAAAGCAAAGGTTACCGTGATGTTTATAATCTCGATACCTTCAACGAATCACAAAAGGCTGAAGTTACAGCCAAGATTAATAACTATTCCAACAATGGAGCCAACTCCATCTACGATGGTTATTATCAAAAACAATTAGAAATCTTAACCCGCTCCTTATTCACCGAAAAAGTTGCTTCTGCTGATAGTTCTTCCATTATCAACAGCAAAATCAATACCGCCATCAAGGATTTAAAACCATTATATGCGGAAAGCAATTACCTTGATGTTACCGAATCCGGTACCGTTATCTTAAAAGCCGATAGCACCAACTACATTGTTTATGTTACCGAAATCACCGATAACGAAGCTGAAAAAGCCACTGCTGATGAAAAGAGAGCCGCTGAAGAACTTGCTAAAGTTTCCAGCAACGTTAAGAACGCTATCTACTACTACTTAACAGAACTTACCTCCGCTGGTGAATTCATAGTCAATAACCAAGATGTTTATGATTACCTCAACGCCACCTACGGATATGGTGATGACAATTAGTAATCAATAAAAAAAGGGAGTTTTGCTCCCTTTTTTGAAAGGAGAAACCATGAACAATTGTTTATTTTGTAAAATCGTCAATAAAGATATTCCTAATTATACAATCTATGAGGATGACGTTTGTCTAGCCTTCCTTGATATCTCACAAGCAACACTTGGCCACGCCTTAGTCATTTCTAAAGATCATTATGCGAATCTATTAGAAGTTCCAACTAATGTCTTAAAACATATGATGGGAATTGCTCAAAAAATCGCGAAAGCCGAAGCTCACTTACCAAATGTTAAAGGCTTTAACCTCCTTAACAACTGTAATGAAGCTGCGGGTCAAACCATCATGCATTTCCACATTCATATCATTCCTCGCTACGAAGGCGATGACTTGGTAATCAAATTCCAAGAACATCCCTTGAGCAGCGAAGAATTTGTGAAATTAGCAGCAAAAATAAAAGAAGAGTTTTAACTCTTCTTTTTTGTTGGTTGATAAAAGGTCCGATTATCAAGACCTGGTACTCTTTGACTGAATTCCCCCTCAGGGATATCAGCTAAGGCTTTATTAATCATATTGAGTCTAGCATCGAGATTATCAATAGCCGCTAAGACTTCCGCTTCCCTTGTTAATGGTGTAACTGGTGAACCGAATTCTTTTTGGCCATGGTGAGATAAAATCATATGTTGTAAGAGGATTGCTTTCTCTTCATTAATATTTAGTTCGTGGCAGGCTTCAGCAATCTCGGCTTGCATAATTGAGATATGCCCGAGCAATTTACCAGCCGTGGTATAATGGGGTGCTAAAGCATCACCCAATTCAATAATCTTACCTAAGTCATGAAGAATAACACCAGCATAGAGATAATTCTTATCTAAAAAAGGATAAACATTAGCTATGGCTTCTGCACACTTTAACATACCAACGGTATGTTCTAATAAGCCACTGATATATTCATGGTGGTTCTTGGTGGCAGCCGGGAAAGACCAAATAGATGGTTCATTCTTTTTAACAAGGTGTTCAACCACCTTTTTAATTTCCGGATCCTTAATTTCACCCATAAAGTGAACTAGATCTCTTTGCAAACTTCTCCTATCAATAGGTGAAGATGGAGCGAAATCGTAGATTTCTTCAGTGCTTAGTTCTAATTTTTTGCCCGATAGAACTTTGAGTTGGAATGAAGATCCATACTTAATAACTTGGGCATGAACTTCAACAATTGTTCTCTTTACAAAGATGTCAGCATCCTCTTCAGTAACCGTCCATTTGCGGCCTTCAATTTGACCACTTGAATCTTGGAAAGTGATGTTTAAATAAGGTACACTTTTATTGGTAATGCCTTTAGCAACATTGACAATAAAGAGTTTAGCAACTACTTCAGCATTTTCTTTAAAATCTTTAATCATAGCAAATCACTCCTTTTTACAATTATAACATATCTCTATGATTCTTGTATATCACAGCCAATTTCCCGTAGAACCTTTTGAATGAGTTCTTCATCATAACCGGCATAGCTCAATTTGTAATATACGTTGCGATAATTCTTCTTCAACCGATAAGTCTTTTGGGCGAGAGTAAGAGCTTTTATCTCCTCTTCTTCTCTAAGTTTTGGACTTAAATGCTTTTCAATTTCAGAACTCTTAAAGCCTTTCTGCTCCAGTTCATAGACACATCTTACTAGACCCACATTTCTTCTAATACTTTTCTTAAGGTATTCTTGGATGTAGCGTTCATCATCTAAGATGGCTTTATCTTTATAAATATTAATTACCTTATTAACTATATCTTTAGAATAAGAATGTTTAACTAAATAACTATAAGCTTCTTTGGTAGTCATATCCTTTCTTGATAAGGCCTTGGTCAAATCTAATTGACACTTAAAAAGGCGACCTTCAAAGATATAGTCCGCGAATTCTTCACTATCTAAAACTTGTCCCTCATGTAAGGGATTATTGGCAAAATAGGATAGATGGACGTGGTAACTATCACCATTAGCAATTATTAAAGCATCTTTAGTTATCTCGATCTTCTCTATCGTTATCGCTTGTTTCATCAACTCGTTCGGTTTTATCAATTTCATCGATATATTCCTCCGCTTTAACTGTCATATCATTGGTCATTGTTAAAGCATTAAAGAACCATTGATACTTTAAAGGTATAACTGTATCTAACATATCAATCTTACGATCGCGATTAAAGGTAATGGTGGCTACACTGGTATAGATGAGTGGGATGTAGAAAGTAATGGTTCTCCATAAAATCATCGCTGCGGATAAGATTTCAGATGAGACAAAGATTGGAGCCATCATGATATAGAAGAAGAACTCCGCACCACCACTGCTACCAGGAATTGGAATAAAGGTGGAAATTAAGTTGACACAAGAGGCCAAGATGATAATTGAGAAGATATCAACTATCTTAACTTCAACACCCAAGGACAAAGCAACAAAGAAAGGTGCAATATAGAAGATTGTTAATTTGATGATTGTTAGGCCAACAACGATTAGGAAGCGTTTCCAATAATGGCGGATATCAGAAAGGTTCTTTCTAAAGGAATTGACATTTCGGTCAATAATCCGCATCCGGTAGTCGAAATCTTTAATAATCTTCAGTTTCGCAAGAATCCGGACTACAAAGCGGATTAAAGCATTAGCAATCCTCGAATAGGATAATAACAAGACACCGGCAATACTTGAGACATTAACCACAAATCCGATAATAACAATAATCGTAAAATTGACATTGACACCCCAAAGATTAACATTACCAATCAAAGAATTGAGATAATTGAAATTGGTAAAGATTGCAATCAAACTGTATAGGATGATTGAAGTTTCATAAGCAATAAAGTTGACTATCATCAGCGAAGCTGATTTCTCAACCTTGATATCTTGCTTATCAAAAACATAGGCTTGGGCGAATTGACCACCTGTAGCCGATGGGGTGATAAAACTGAAAAAGAGGCCAACTAAATTGTTTACAAAGCCCTCTTTAAAAGTGTAATCTTTGCGATATTGTCTACTTAAAACCATGATGATAACACCTTCAGTAAGCTGCTGGAGAACCTGGAAAGTAATACCTAAGACTAGGAATAACCACTTCGCCGAACTGATAACATTGACAATATCAGCAAAATCATCTTTGATAATGAAAAAGATCATGCCAAAGGAAAAAATAAAGACTAATGCAATGTTTAATATGTTGCGCAGTTTCTTCTTTTCCCTCATAACATCATCCTCATTTCCAAATTATAACACTTCCCGACTTTTTTTCAATCACCATTGAAAAACGCCTCTATATACGCCTAAAAATAAATGCCATTTTTTGATATACGTTCTTGATTCTAGGTTTTTGAGTTTATCTACCAAGCCCAATTATTTATAAGGACCTCTATTGATATAATCAATAAAAACGTATATAATTGTTAATTGAATTAAAAAAGTAGAAAGAGGTGCTAATAATGAAAAAATATGTCTACTCCTTCGCTGAAGGCGACGGTTCGATGAAAGAATTGCTCGGTGGAAAAGGTGCAGGCCTTGCTAACATGACCAAGATTGGTCTTCCCGTTCCCCAAGGCTTTACTGTCACAACCGAAGCTTGTAATCGCTACTACGAGGATAAAGAAAAAATCGCCCCTGAAATTCTTGAACAAATCAATGAGAAAATTGCTGAACTAGAGAATTTAAGTGGCAAACATTTCGCCGATCCCAACAACCCATTACTCGTCTCAGTCAGAAGTGGTGCAAAAATCTCGATGCCCGGTATGATGGATACCGTTTTAAATCTCGGTATTAATGACGAAGTCTGCGAAGGCATTATTAAAAAATCCAATAATCCAAGATGGGCTTATGACTCCTATCGTCGTTTCATTCAAATGTACGCCGATGTTGTTGAAGAACTAGGAATCAAAGAATTCACTAATATTCTTGATAAAGCCAAAGCTGATAAAGGTGTCAAACTCGATACCGAACTCGATGCTGAAGACTTAAGAAAACTAGTCATCGCCTACAAACAAAAATACCTTGAACTCAAAGGTGAAAGTTTCCCAACCGATCCTAAAGTTCAATTAATTGAAGCAGTTAAGGCTGTCTTCCGTTCTTGGAATAATGATAGAGCTATCTATTATCGTAAATTAAATGATATTCCTCATGAAATCGGTACTGCTGTCAACGTTCAAATGATGGCCTTCGGTAACATGGGTGATGATTGTGGAACAGGCGTTGCCTTCTCCCGTAACCCAGCAAGTGGCGAAAACAAAGTTTTCGGTGAATTCTTAATGAACGCCCAGGGCGAAGATGTTGTTGCAGGTATCAGAACACCAATGGATCTCGATTCCTTAAAGGATATTATGCCTGATATCTATGATGAATTCTGCCGTCTTGCCAAACTCCTTGAACGCCATTACAAGAATATGCAAGATATGGAATTCACAATTGAAAACCATAAACTCTACATGCTTCAAACAAGAAATGGTAAGAGAACAGCTCACGCTGCTTTAAAGATTGCCTGTGATATGTATGATGAAGGCTTGGTCAATAAAGAAGAAGCCCTATTACTTGTTGAGCCCGCTCAATTAGATACCCTTCTCCACCCAACCTTTGATCCTGTTGAAATCAAAAAATGGAAAGCTCAAGCCCAAGGCCTACCAGCATCTCCTGGTGCAGCCTGTGGTCAAATCGTCTTCAATGCTGAAGATGCTGTCAAATGGTCACAAAACAAGAAGAAAGTTATCCTTGTTAGAAATGAGACCTCACCTGAAGATATCGAAGGTATGGACTTCTCCCAAGGTATTGTTACCGCTCATGGTGGTATGACCTCTCACGCAGCGGTCGTCGCAAGAGGTATGGGTAAATGCTGTGTCGCCGGTGTCTCCGCCCTTATTATTGATGAAGATGCCAAGACCTTAAATATGAATGGTGTTGACTTAAAAGAAGGTGACTTCATCTCTATCGATGGCTCCACCGGTTGTATCTATGTTGGTCAAGTTCCAACAGTTGACGCTTCAATCAGTGGTGAATTCGGTCGCTTTATGAGCTGGGCTGACGAAGTCAGAACTCTCCAAGTTAGAACCAATGCTGATACACCTAAAGATGCGGCCCAAGCCATTAAATTTGGTGCCCAAGGTGTTGGCTTATGTAGAACCGAACATATGTTCTTCCAAGCCGATAAAATCAAAGCCGTTAGAGAAATGATTCTCTCAGAAACCTTGGAACAAAGAGAAGTTGCTTTGGCAAAGATTCTCCCAATGCAAAGAAAAGACTTTGAAGGTATTTATGAAGTTATGGGTGGTTTACCAGTAACCATTCGTTATCTCGATCCACCACTACACGAATTCTTACCAAAGAATGATCCCGAAATCATTGAACTTGCAAAGACCATGAATATCAGTGTTGAAAAGATTAAATCAACAATTGAAAAACTTCATGAGACTAACCCAATGATGGGCTTACGTGGTTGCCGTTTAGGTATCACCTATCCTGAAATCACAAGAATGCAGACCCGTGCTGTTATCGAAGCAGCCATCAATGTCAATAAAGCTCATCCATCCTGGAAGATTGTTCCTGAAATCATGGTTCCATTAGTTGGTGATATTAAAGAATTAAAATTCGTCAAAGATATCATCGTTGAAACTGCTGATAAGATTATCGCTGATAGTGGCTTTGATCTCAAATATAAAGTCGGTACAATGATTGAAACTCCGAGAGCTGCTACTTTAGCTGATGAAATTGCTAAAGAAGCTGAATTCTTCAGTTTTGGTACTAATGACTTAACCCAAATGACCTTTGGTATCAGTAGAGATGATGCTGCCAAATTAATCAAAGTCTATCTCGATGATAAGATTTATCAAAATGACCCCTTTGCTCGTCTCGACCAAAAGGGCGTTGGTAAATTGATGGATATGGCCGCAACCAATGGTCGTAAAGTCCGTCCCGATATCCATTTAGGTATCTGTGGTGAACACGGTGGTGATCCAGCCTCCATTGAATTCTGCCATCGTATTGGTTTGAATTATGTTTCCTGCTCACCATACAGAGTCCCAATTGCTCGTTTAGCCGCCGCTCAAGCCGCTGTTAAATACGGAAAATAATTAAAAAAGCCTCCCACACCGGGAGGTTTTTTAATGTGTTTCTACCAAGCTATCGGCTTATTATCATTATCGTAGTGCCAGTAGTTGCCAGTATCTATTGGTTCACTTTCGCTATAGTAATATAGTGAAGCAACACTAATTGAATCATTTTCTTTTTCTATGGCATCCCACTCGGCTTGATTTCCGCGGTAGTAGATAGAAATTGGGTGCTCAAATATTGATGAACCTAGTTTAGTTATTGTCGAAGGCACAACGATTGTTGACAGAGAAGCAAGACCATAAAAGCACTGATTACCCAATATTTTTAGTCCTTCATTAAGAACTAATGTATCAATTTTGTTACATCCTTCAAAGGCACGCTGCTTTACTTCTTCTACACTTTGACCCAAAAACACTTCTTTTAGATGGGTGTAATTTCTATTTGTTGCAAAAGCTTCCTTCCCTATCGTTTTTACATTACTTCCAATAGTGACCGACTCTAGACTATAATTCCTAAAAAAGGCATATTGGCCTATTTCTACAATCGAATTAGGAATGACCAAATGTATAAGTTCAGAATACTTATTGTTATTAAATTCCTTACTCCCATTCGAATCCAAAATATAGAATTTAGGGTATTCATCATAATTATAATTAGAAGTTTGTGCTGTATCAGCGATTTCAATATCGCACCACTCTTCTATCGTGCCATCAAAATACATATCATGAGTTCCCAATAAATCTGCAGTGCCTATATTCTTTATTGTTGATGGCAATCCAATGTTTGAATAAACAAGTCCAGAAAAAGAAGTAGAAATAGAGGTAACTTTTTTGTTTTTTATAGTGGCAGGAATAATCAAATTGTCAATTGTGGTTCCTCTATATCCATCGATTTCAATCTCACTACCATTTATGTTTTTGGTTTTAAATCCACCAGAACACGAGACAAGAGCAGATGATACCAATAACATTATCATTAATTGAAAAATATTTTTTATTTTCATATCAAATCCTCCTTTTTTTACGAAACATCACAGCAAGTAACAGTTTCTATTCTTACTATATATCTGAAATTGTGTGACAAAGATTGCATGATTGATAAATTTGTTGAATCTCTGGGCTCGTTATCTACGAAACTCAATACTGTTCTTTCTCGCCGCAACAACTTTACCTTTGTCTATTTTTATTATATTTAATAAAATTCAGGAAAAACAAGAAAAATTGTTTTTGCCTTTATTTTATTCATAAACATTTTAAATGGATGATGTTATAATATTATTTAGATTTATTAAGGAGGAACAATAATGAAAAAGAATGTTAATAATGCGAAAGCAATCTTCCCAATGCCCGTCTTAATGATTGCTACCTATAATGAAGATGGCAGTGTCGATGTTATGAACGCCGCTTGGGGAACTATGTATGATTACGATAAATTAGTTTTAAATCTTGATACCAGCCACAAGACTGTAAAAAACATCTTACAGAGAAAAGCTTTTACAGTTGGTCTTGCTGATAAAGAACATATGGTTCAAGCAGATTATGTCGGTATCGTATCCGCCAATAACACACCAAATAAATTTGAAAAATCAGGTTTACATTTCAGCAAATCCCATGCTGTTGATGCCCCTATCATCAGTGAATGGCCCCTATCTTTAGAATGTGAATTAGAAGAAATCCGTGATGACGGCCTTACTATCGCTAAGATTGTCTCTACCATAGCAGATGAAGAAGTTCTCGATGAGAACGGTAAAGTTGATCCCTCAAAATTGAATGCTTTAATCTATGATCCCTATACCCACAACTACTTTGTAGTTGGTGAAAAAGTTGGTAAAGCTTTCCAAGCCGGATTAAAGCTAAGATAAAATGGATAAATTAGATTATCTAATTGAAGGATTGCTTAAAGAAGGCCTTAGATTACCTGGTTATGATAAACCCGTAACTTTCGAAGAAAAAAAGGCTTATTTTCGTGGTTTAAGAAACATCCGTGATCCTAAACCCATAAGTGAAGAATACTTAAGAGTCCAAGATGAATATCTAAAAGAAGAAGTAAAGGCCAGAGGTATCTTTGATGAAAAAGATATTCCTTTTAACTTAGATATCATCTCGATATGGCAAGGTGATATCACAACTTTAAAATGCGACGCTATCGTAAATGCTGGTAACGACAGTGCTCTCGGTTGTTTTGAGCCCAATCATAACTGTATTGATAATATCATTCATTCCTATGCTGGTATCCAATTAAGAAATGATTGTCATAAGATTATGAAAGGCGATTATCTAGATATTGGCCAAGTCATCTTAACAAGTGCCTATAATCTTCCTTGTAATTATGTTCTCCACACTGCTGGACCTATTGCTGATTATCCGATAAGCAAACAGGACTGCTTAGATCTGGAAAGTTGTTATTATAGCTGCTTGGAACTCGCTAAAAAACAAGGCCTAAGAACCATTGCTTTCCCCTGTATTTCGACAGGCGTATTCGGCTTTCCGAAAGATGAGGCCAGCAAAATTGCTATCAGTACAGTCCGCAAATATCTAAAGAAATATTCCTACGCCTTCGACCACATTATCTTCAATGTCTTCACCGATGAAGATAAGAAACTATATACTAAGAGCTTAAAATAAGCGTCTTGAAACCAAGACGCTTTCTTTATTATAATTAGTAATATGAGAAATGTTCTTATCAAGTATCACAAACTATACATCAGTCTAAGTTTGTTATTGTTTGAAATGGCGGTAACAGTATCTGCTATCTTTAGGTTACAAGACTGTAACTGTGCTTTACCATTTGTGGAAGGTGATGCCCCTTTCTGGTATATCTATGATAATTTTCTAATCAACAACATTTTCGCTTATATTTCAATTGCTTTAGGCGTTGTTATTCTCTTCATTTCATCGAGAAATTATGCGAAACGTTACCCAATATGTGTCCTTTTGTTATTTATACAGATGTTCACTTTCTACTATTCCAAACAATACAATTTAGATGTTATTGATATGCTTCCCTACTTAACTGATTTCTACGCTTTCGCAATTGAAGCTTTAATCGTCGCAATCTTATATAAGGCTAGTAAATACAATCAAACAACTAATGAAACAAGTAAGGCTTGGCACTTCTTATGTCTCATCTTCTTGGTTGCAATCTCAGTTGGTATTTTTTATCTATTTAATAGATAATGTTAATAAAGGAGAAATATTATGGTTATTATTGAAATGGAAAATGGCAAACAAATTAAATTAGAAATGGACTACAAAAATGCCCCTAATACTGCCCGTAACTTTGTCTATCTCGCAAATCAAGGCTTCTATGATGGTCTAATCTTCCATCGTGTTATCGAAGGCTTTATGATTCAAGGTGGAGATCCAACCGGTACTGGTATGGGTGGACCCGGTTATTCAATTAAAGGTGAATTTTCAGCCAATGGTTTCAAAAACAATCTAAGACATGATGAGGGTGTTATCTCAATGGCTCGTTCCATGCATCCCGATAGTGCGGGTAGCCAATTCTTTATCATGCATAAGAAAGCTCCTCACCTCGATGGTCAATATGCCGCCTTTGGTAAAGTTATTGAAGGTATGGATGTCATCGATGAAATTGCAACCGTGAAGACCGATTATAGTGATCGTCCTAGAAAAGAACAAAGAATGAAAAAGGTCACAGTTATCGATGAAGAGATAATAGAACCCAAAAAGTTAAAAGAACAATAAAAAGCCGGGAAATCCCGGCTTTTATTTTGAGTTAATATCTTGGTTAAGCAGCTTGAGCTTTTTGTAATTCAGCAGCTTTCGCTTGTTGTTCCTTTGCAAGAATCATGTCTTTCGCCTTCATTAGTCTGATTCTATCACTTCTCTCACTATCATCAAGTTTCATAGTGACAAAGTGGATAGTATCTTCGTAATCAGGAATCATGACATATTCAATGGCGTTAACTCTTCTTCTTGTTTTCTCGATTTCATCAGCGAGCATATCACAGGTCTTCTCGACTTGAGCTAACTCGATGAGTTTTGGAAGCAATCTTGAAAGTGATAGAATAGCGCCATCTAACTCACTTGGTGTGAAGGCAAAACCGTAGGTTAAATCGATATTGCCATCATCTTCAGCAAACTCTACCGCTGGAGTTTTTATACTCATAACCGACTTAACGCCAACTTTTAAAGTAGCGCTCTTGGATGGAACCATTAACGCTTCCATTAAACCGGCATAGCTCATTGTTAATTGAGCTGATGCGAATTTCTTCATAATGTTGGATAACTCGGATTCAATCTCTTTACGGAGTTCTAAGTTATGACGAATAATGAGCATGAATTGACGAATCATTTCATCCTGCTTGTCTTTCAATAACTTGTGGCCTCTTTTTGTAGATGCCAATCCCGTTTTGAGATTTCTAAGTACCATTCTGGTAGGATTTACATTCATTAGTGCCATTGCTATTCACCAACTTTTGGATAATATTTCTCAATTAAATCTAGATCGATTCTCTTTAATTCTGTCTTTGGTAGGATGGTTAATAATTCCCAACCAATGGTTAAAGTCTCGAGAATGCTTCTATTGGTATAGTAGCCTTGAGAGACATATCTTTGCTCGAATTCACCAGCAAATTTAGAGTAGAGTTTATCGACATCAGATAGAGCGGAATCACCAAGAATGGCGGCCAATTCTTTCGCTTCTTTACCACGAGAGTAAGCAGCAAATAATTGGTTCATTGTGGCTGAATGGTCTTCTCTGGTCTTGCCAGCACCGATACCTTTATCTTTTAGACGGCTTAGGGATGGTAAGACATCGATTGGTGGAACTAAACCTTTATTGTAAAGTTCACGGGTTAAGATAATCTGACCCTCTGTGATATAACCTGTTAAGTCAGGAATTGGGTGGGTGATATCTTCTTCAGGCATGGTTAAGATTGGAATCTGGGTAACCGAACCTGGTTTGCCTTTAATACGACCGGCTCTTTCATAGAGTGAAGCTAAGTCGGTGTACATATAACCTGGGTAACCTCTACGTCCTGGAACCTCTTTACGAGCGGCGGAGACTTCACGAAGGGCTTCAGCATAGTTAGTGATATCGGTAACGATAACTAGAACTTGCATGCCTAATTCGTAGGCTAAGTACTCAGCACAGGTAATGGCCATACGTGGGGTTGAAATTCTTTCGATAGCTGGGTCATCGGCGAGGTTCATGAATAGAACAGATCTCTCGATAGAACCAGATTTCTTAAAGTCTTCAATGAAGAAGTTGGCTTCTTCGAAGGTGATACCGACAGCGGCGAAAACGACCGCGAATTGTTCATTATCACCTAAAACTCTAGCTTGTCTAGCAATTTGAGCAGCAAGGTTTGCATGTGGTAAACCGGAGGCGGAGAAGATAGGTAACTTCTGACCTCTAACTAGAGTATTTAAACCGTCGATAGCACTAACACCAGTTTGAATGAATTCAGCTGGGTAGTCTCTAGCGACTGGATTCAATGGTGCACCATTGATATCTTCGGTCTTAACTGGGATGAGTTCACCGCCGCCATCGATTGGACGACCTAAACCGTCGAAGACTCTACCGAGAATATCGGGAGCGAGTTTTAATTGGATACCATGGCCAGTAAAGACAGCCTTAGCATCATCAATCTTTAAGCCTTGGGAAGAGGTGAATAACTGGACAACTGCTTTGTCTTCGTTAACTTCTAGGACTTTACCAAGTCTTTCTTCACCATTAGCTTGTTTAATTCTAACGAGTTCATCATATTTAGCGCCTTCGACGCCATCGACGACCATTAGTGGACCAACAACTTCTCTTATCGTTTTATACTCTTTTGGCATTATTGTTGTCCTCCTTTTGCTAGATCGGCATAGGCCTTTTCAAGGTTGGCTTTAATCTCAGCAAATTTAGCAGCGAAGTCGCCTTCCTTAATGTATTTAGAACGACCGATGTCTTCTCTAATTGGCATCGCAACGATGTCTTTATAGTTTACATTGTTCTTCAATGCTTCTTGACCTAAATGGTACCATTCAAGGATCAAGTTCATCATTCCATATTGTTTTTCCAAAGAAGTGAAGGTATCAACTTCGTGGAAGGCGATTTGGTGTAAGAAGTCTTCACGAATTGATCTAGCAACTTCAAGAGTTAAACGATCTTGGAATTCAAGGGAATCAGCACCGACTAAACGAACGATTTCATTTAATCTAGCTTCTTCTTGTAAAATGTTTCTCGCTTCACTTATTTGCTTGGACCAATCTTTCTTGACGTGTTCATCATAGTAAGGTTGGAGGGTAGGCTCATAAAGTGAGTATGACTTTAACCAGTCAATGGCTGGGAAGTGTCTAGCGTGAGCTAAAGCAGCACTTAAGCCCCAGAAAACTTTAACAATTCTTAATGTCGCTTGGGAGACTGGTTCGGAGGTATCACCACCAGCTGGGGAAACCGCACCGATAGCGGAAACCGCGCCGGTTCTACCATCTTTACCTAAACATTCGACATAACCGGCTCTCTCATAGAAGCCCGCTAGACGAGAAGCTAAGTAAGCTGGGTAACCTTCTTCACCAGGCATTTCCTCTAGACGTGAGGACATCTCACGTAGAGCCTCGGCCCATCTACTGGTCGAGTCAGCCATAATAGCGACTTTGTACCCCATATCACGGAAGTATTCCGCAATGGTAATACCTGTATAAATTGAGGCTTCACGAGCCGCAACAGGCATATTGGATGTATTAGCAATAAGAACGGTTCTCTTCATGATTGTATCACCGGTCTTCGCATCGTATAGTTCTGGGAATTCCATTAGAACGTCGGTCATTTCGTTACCACGTTCACCACAACCGACGAAGATAACGATGTCGGCATCAGCCCATTTGGCTAATTGGTGCTGGACAACTGTTTTACCAGATCCGAATGGTCCAGGAATACAAGCAACACCACCGATGGCGATTGGGAAGAGAGCATCAATAACTCTTTGACCAGTAACCATTGGTTGGTTTGGTGCTAGTTTTGTTTTGTATGGTCTTGCAATACGAACTGGCCAGTGTTGAATCATATTTAATTCATGGACTTGACCCTTTTCGTCTTTAACTTTTGCAACGATATCTTCAACTTTGGCATCGCCACCCTCATAAACCCAGGTGACTTCACCTTTCAAGTATGGTGGAACCATAATCTTGTGTAGGACAGCCTTGGTTTCGACAACTGTACCGAGAACGTCTCCGCCTTCAACCTTGTCACCAACTTTAGCGACAGGGGTGAATTGCCAGACTTTTTCTCTAGAAATCTTTGGTACTTCAATACCTAATGGAATCGTATCTCCGGCCTTTTCATAAACAACATTTAAAGGACGTTGAATACCATCATAAATACCTTCGATTAGGCCAGGGCCTAATTCAACGGATAGAGCTTCATTGGTTGGGTAAACTGGTTCACCTGGTCCGAGACCGGCAGTCTCTTCGTAAACCTGAATAGAAGCGACATCGCCTCTTAATTCGATAACTTCACCAATAAGTCTCTTCTCACTAACACGAACAACGTCATATAGTTTGACATCAGCCATGTTCTTGGCAAGTACTAATGGTCCGGCAACTTTAGATATGATTCCTACTTTTTTATCATTCATTAAATTGTCACCCTTTCTATAAAATATCCATGCCTATGGCTTTTTCAACATTGTTTCTAATCTTCTTTTCACCAGTTCCTTGGCTTCCTTTTTGGGAAGGAATTGGAATGATGATTGGGAAAGCCTGTTTGGCATATTTTTCTAGGGTTTCCCCCATTTGTGTGTATAATTCTTCGGTCAAATAGACGATCTTACAGCCGGCTTGGGCAAATTCGAAAATCTTTTGATCGGCTTCAGAAGGTGTCTTAGCAATAACTGTCGCACAACCAACAGCATTGAATAGATAAATTTCTTCACTGCAACCAATGGCAGCCATATCAACTTTTTCCATTCGCGCACCTCCTAGTATTCAAGAAGATCAGAAACATCGGTACTATGATTTGAATAAATCATACGGATATTCTTTGCTTCTGCTTGTTTTTCTAAATAGTAGTAGACCAGAGGTCCAACTGTACTGAATTGAAGGCTGAAGTCTTTCATGACAACAAGTTTCAATTCATCTAAGGATTTCTCAAGTTTGCTTAAGTCTAAATCTTCAGTATAGGCTTTCAAACATCTAGAAATCTTTTCTCCATAATCTTTCTTAATGAAATGCTTTGCTAAGCCTTCACCTGCCAAAGAATAAGCGGAAATGAAATCCTCTTTCGCATAAGTGCCATAAGGTAGATACATCTCTTGGAATTTGTCTAAACCCCAGTTGAGGGTTTGGCAACGGATAAGTGTTAAGATGTTAGCAAAGTTAACAAAGGTATTGAAATAAACCTTTAATGCCTCATCTTTGGCACTTTCCAATTTCGCGAAGATGTATTTGAAGACACATTTATCGATTGTGCTGCTTAATAACCTAGCGTTCTTAACGCCTTCAGCCTTAGCAGCAATCTCCTTGAGAAGTTCCGCATATTCACTAGGAATATGGTCATAGTTTTCTTTTTGGATCGCATCAACAAGAACTGTCTTATTGATAACACCGGTATCAACCAAATTATCATTTGGAATGCCGAAAATCTTTGATTTATAAATAACCTTTACATTTTGGGCATCGTTTTGGAGATAGAACAAATCCATTGTTGGATTGTCCGGTGTTAAGGTCTTAAGGAATTTTCTTGTGGCATTTAATTCCGCATTAACTATACCTTCTAAGGTTTCACTTGTGGCTCCATAACCCATATCAACGAGACTGCTGCGGAAATCTTCTTCTTTAATGTTGAATAATTTCGCGAGTTTAGTCTTATCGAGCAAACGGGTTTCTCTAGCTTTTATCGCACCACTTGCGTAGCCATAATCCATTTGTTATTCTCCGTGACCGAAGAGTAATTCAGCAACTTCGGCCTCTTCTTTTTCTTTAAGATCTTCCAGCAATACCTTGTATGAGTGATCAACATCATATCTTTCACCAACGATGACGAATCCGCCTTTGATATCAACGGGTTCTTTGGAGAGTTTTAAGCTGTAGCCTTTACCGAGTTTCTTATTAAGAACATCGAGTTCGACAACTTCTCCCTCTTTTCCACTGGCGAAGAGTTTTAGATATTTGCTGTATTCATCTTTGGAAACTTTGATTACTTCGTTTCCTTGAATGCTATCTTGAGAAATAACCTTGACGACAAGTTCAGTTAATTCTTTATCGCTAAGCTTCATCATTTTCTCATGAACCTTTTCGATAACCTTATCGATGGCTTCTTTCTTGATAGCTAAGGATTTCTGTTTGGCAGATTGATCGACTTGGGTAAGTTTTGTTTTTAGATTATCAGCATTAGAACGGGTCGCATTATCGATTAACTTTTTGTATTCTCTTTCGTAACCTTCTTCAATGCTCTTTTTTAAGGCGGCGGCTTTTTCTTCACCGGCCTTAACAATTTCTTGTGCCTCTAGTTTTCCTTTTTCTTCAATTTTTGTGTAGATTGAACTGTTTTCCAATTTAATCACCTAATTTCTTAAATTGTTAAACTGATTAGGCAATCTTAATACCGAAGATTAATAGGATTGAAACTAGTAAGGAAAGGATGGCGTATGTTTCAACTAAGGCGGTCATTGTAATGCCTTTAGCGAATTGTTCGGGATCTTTTCCGGTCATTTGAATTGAGGCAGCGGCAGCTTTACCCTGGTAGATACCAGAAACTAAACCACCTAAACCGATTGGTAAACCAGCACCAACGAAGGACCAACCTTGACCAATTGTGAGGTCAGCGTTGTTTCCACCTAAAGCACCGATGTTAACCATAATTAGAATGGCAACTAAGAAGCCATAGATACCCTGGGTACCTGGAAGGGCTTGTAAAACTAATAATTTACCGAATAATTCGGGTTTTTCAGACATGACACCGGCGGCTGATTTACCAGCAATACCGACACCAATAGCAGAACCGCAGCAAGCGAGACCGGCAGCTAAAGCAGCACCGATAACGGCAACAGCGAATCCTGACATATTTGCAAATAATCCACTCATTTTTTCTTTTCTCCTTTTCTGTGATTACTTCTTTTCTGTGATTTCATAAATGTATTTGTATTCAAGCGATAGTGGTTTGAAATCGGAACCGCCACCATCATAGAATTTTCCGTAGAATTCGATATACTGCAATCTACTGTCATGGACATAAGCAGATAACAAACTCATCGCAATGTTGAAGATATGACCTATGAGATAAATAACTAGTGAGAGAATAAAACCGACAACTCCGTTTTGAACCATACCAGCTAGGAAGTTCATAACATAAGCGATAATCGCACCGGACATCGCAAGGGCTAAAATTCTCGAGTAAGATAGGATATCACTGATGTAAGATGTGACACCATATAGTCCTAATAAGCCACCAATGACTTTGCCAACACCTTTTTTCGCACGGCCGGCAGTGAAGAGAACGATAACCGCTCCAACACCGAGGACGATATAACCAGTTGTGGTTATAATCTTAGGAATGACAACAGGATTATTAGAGAAGAATCCATGTGGCATTAGGTTTCCAATAAAGTCCGCTAGAGCTAAGGATAAACCAATCATAATGATTACCCAACTGACATTATCGAAAATGCCAGCCCAGAAGTGGCCTTGTTTTGCACACATGACCGCCTTCATGATAAGTCCAAAGCTCAGATGAACAACACCGATAATCATCGTCAGCACGAGCATGATTATTGGCTCGTTTTGTGGGTTGAACCAGAGAATTAATGAGGTACCGCCAATTTCGGAAACACCGAAGTAGCTACCCCATAGGATACCGAAGATGAGAGTTGTAATACTTCCATATAAGAAGATATTTAATAAACTCTTCATTCCGCCCTTTGGTTTCATAAACTTCTTCATTAGCAAGACTGCTACGAGTAGTAAGAAACCATAGCCGGCATCACCCATCATCATACCGAAGATGATCCAGTACCAAACCGACATAATTGGGTTTGGATCCAAATCGTTTTTACTGGGATGCGAGTACATCTCAGTCAAGGACTCAAAGTTCTTAACGAACTTGTTGTTTTCTAAAGCGACAGGAACATCATCGTCTTCTTTAGGATCTTCGAAGTCGATATCATAGCATTCAGTTGCATCAGCAACCGCTTTCTTAACGGCATCGACTTTCTTAGCCTTACACCAACCCTCGATATAAACCGTAGCTTGTGTGGTTTTAACTGGAGCTTGCTTTAAAGCAACCTCGGTGGTCATTTGGTCGGTGAATATCTCTAAATCTCTCTCTTTGGTCGCCAATTCTTTCAATTGGTCTTCGATCTTCGCAATTTCGCTATTATTGTTAGCGATAATTGCTTCTTTTTCGGCTACTAGCTCTTTGATTGATTTGGGTTCATTTGGTAATTGACTCTCCATGAATCCGGAACTCTTTAATTGTTCCATTACCTCCGCATCATCAGCAAACCAGTTGACGATCATAACCGCTTGGTTATCTCCCGCGACGCCAAATAATTTGACTTCGCTCTGTAGGCCTTTTGTTGCACCCACGAATGCCTCCATCAATTTGACAGGGACAAAACCGGTGTGAACAACAGTGTACTTAGATGAATAAATAACAGATAATTTACCATCTAAGCCGAGCCAGGGTTCGAGTTGTTTAATGAACTCATTACTGACATCATTCTCACCTTTTAGTCTGGAGATAGACTCATCAGCAGCTTCAATCGCACTAATCGTTTCGGTCGTCGCAAAGTTTGGATTTACGAAGTCATTATAGTCGACGTCGTAGAATTTGGACTGATCGAATAAACCCTTCTTTTCAACATAGGGTTTTAAGGTTTGCATCGACTTTTGCGATCTTTGAACTAAATTTTCAGCTTGGCTAGAGTCGAGTGTCTCTTGACTGTCGTCAGATTTAATAAGCATTAATTCGCCAGCGTGCTGTAATGATTTCAATACAGCTTCTTCGTCTTCTTTAAGAACAACGATTTTGGCCTTCTTCATCGGTACAATCATGACGAGACAACCTTCTTCATAATGTAATTAATTGCGATATCAATTCTACTATCCGCTAGTGAAGCAGTTTCTGCATCCTTTTTGGCATAGTCAGCAACTAATTTTGCCTCTTCTTCTGCTAACTTCTTCGCTGTTTCTTCGGCCATGGCTTTGGACTCTTCAGCAGCTTTGGCTAATAATTTTTCGCCAGCAGCTTCAGCATCTCTTTTGGTCTTTTCTAACAGCGCCTCGACAGAAGCATTAGCTTCGACTTTTGCTTGTTCGGCTTTTGCTTCAGCAGCTTGAATAGAATCTAAAATTGACATTCAATCACCACCTTTCGAGTTAGATTATAACATAATCTATATTTGTTGTTAAATAAAAAATCGGCCTAAAAACAACCGCTTTTATGAATGGTGATTCTTAAAAAATTCAAAATCTTGTGATTATTTCCCAAGAAGCAAAAAGAATATTTTTAAAAATATTTTTGATATTATTTTTAACAAAAAAGGGCCAGTTAAGACCCTTTTAGTTTATTTTGTTCCGAAAAGGCGGTCACCAGCATCGCCTAAGCCAGGGACAATGTAGCCTTTTTCATTGAGGCGTTCATCAAGAGAGGCGATATAAATATCAACCTCTGGGTGGTGTTTCAAGACGTTATCAACACCCTCTTGGACACCAACCAAGCAAAGGAGCTTTATATCCTTGGCCCCAGTCTCTTTTACTTTATCAATAGCCGCTACTGAACTACCACCAGTCGCGAGCATTGGATCGAGAATAAAGACAGTTGAATCCTTGATATTAGCAGGGAACTTTTTATAGTATTCTTGAGGTTCTAGAGTATCCTCATTACGATATAAGCCGATATGGCCAATCTTGGCGGTAGGGATGACTTTTTTGATACCATCAACCATACCTAAACCCGCTCTTAAGATTGGGACCAAAACAATATCCTTCTTTAGGTGATAACCAACTGTTTTACAGATAGGTGTTTCGATGTTTTCTTCCTCGAGAGGAAGATTTCTTGTTAATTCATAAGCCATTAAACCAGCGATTTCATCGAGATTTTCCCGGAAGTCTTTGGTTCCGGTATCAATCTTGCGCATGGTTGTTAATTTGTGAAGAATTAAAGGATGATTTACAACATGTAACATAGGCATTAGTCCCCCTTGTAATCGTTTAATTTCGCGACACGTCTATCGTGTCTTCCACCTTCAAACGCGGTATTGAGGAAGGTATCAATAAAGGAAATAGCTTTATCTTTATCGATGTATCTACTACCGATTGCTAGCATGTTTGCATCATTGTGTTCTCTAGTCAAGATGACTTGATCGGTGTGAGAAACAGTTGCACAACGGATTCCTTTAACCTTATTAGCTGCGATACCAATACCTATACCGGTATAACAGACCAGAAATCCACAATCAACTTCACCACTTGCCACCTTCTTGGCAGCTGCAAAACCATAATCGGGATAGTCACATCTCTCATCACTAAAACAACCGACATCGATGACATCGTGACCTTTAGATTTGAGATATTTTTTGATTTCTTCTTTTCTTTCAAAGCCAGCGTGATCGCTACCAACTACTATTTTCATAGCTTCACCTTCCCTTTTTTATAATTATAAATGCCCACCTCTTTTTATTCAATCTAAAGATTGAGAAAGCCTTAATATTGTGTTATTATTAGCGCTAGGAGATGATATAAATGGAAGATATCGTTAGCAAATTTTTAAGATACGTAAGCTTCGAAACTACAAGCAATCCCGAGTCAAAAACTGCTCCTAGCAGCCCTCTTGAACTGGTCCTTGCCAATCAATTATTAGAGGAATTAGATAAGTTAGGTATTAATTGTAGTCTTGCTAAAGGTGGCATTGTCTACGGCCACATTCCAAGCAATTGTAAAGATATTAAGCAAAAGGTCGGCTTTATTGCCCATATGGATACATCACCCGATGCCAGTGGCAAAGATGTAAAAGCGCGCATTGTTAAAGACTACGATGGTGGTGATATTTTATTAAACAAAAAAGAAAATATCGTTATGCGTGTTGAAGATTTTCCTGCTTTAAAAGATAAGAAAGGTGAATCTTTAATTGTCACTGATGGAACGACTTTATTAGGAGCCGATGATAAGGCCGGTGTCGCTGTTATTATGGCGGTTGCCGAGTACTTAATTGAGCATCCCGAGTTTAAACATGGCGATATCATGATTGCCTTTACCCCTGATGAAGAAATCGGTCGTGGTACGGAAAACTTCGATGTTCCTTTTTTCAACTGTGATTTTGCTTATACCATTGATGGTGCAGCTGTTAACTGTATTGAATATGAGAACTTCAATGCCGCCAGTGCAGAAGTCATTGTAAAAGGTATTAACATCCACCCCGGAAGTGCGAAGAACAAAATGGTCAACTCGATGATTCTCGCTCAGGAGTTCAATTCTTTGATTCCCGAATCCCAAACACCTGAAAGAACCGAAGGTTATGAAGGCTTCTACCATCTAACCCATATCGAAGGAACTGTTGAAAAGACAACTCTTTCTTATATCATTCGTCATCACGATGCCAAAGCCTTTAAAGAACAAAAAGAATATCTAAAGAAATTAGAATCTTTCATCAATGAAAAACATCATGGTAACTTCATTGAAGTTAAAGTTCAAGATAGCTATCGCAATATGAAAGAGTTATTCAAAGATAAGATGTATATCATTGAATTAGCAACCAAATCCATGGTTAATGTTGGTCTTGAACCCATCTCTTTACCAATTAGAGGGGGAACCGATGGTGCCAATCTAACATATATGGGTCTTCCCTGTCCTAATCTAGGAGCTGGTGGCTATAATTTCCATGGTCGCTACGAATATCTAAGCATCGATGAAATGAACAAATCTAAAGATTTAGTTCTCGAAATTATCAAGAATGTAAAATAGTGGGATAACCCACTATTTTAATTTGTCCTCTATTTCTTTTAAACTTATTGGTCCTTCCCGAACTATCTTAATCTCATCTCCGCTCAAATCAACAATAGTGCTGGCTTTTTTAAAATTGGTCTCACCATCGATATAGAATTCGACTTTATCTTTAAAAACCTTTTGAGCTTCTAAAGCGGATGTGAAAGGTTCATTTCCGTTTAAGTTAGCACTTGTTAAGTACAAGGGACTACCTACTAATCTAATAAGGTTATTTAAGAGATTATCGGTGCTATAACGGATGGCAACAGTATCTTGGCCTTCTAAGCGATAAGGGCTATCTTTTTTGAATTTTAAGATAACTGTTAATGGTCCAGGCATAAAGTTGCGAATGAGGAACATCTGTTTGTCACTTACTTCACAAATCCTTTGGATTTGGTCATAAGAATTGACAACGATTGGTAACTGTTTCTCATTTGGCCTTCTTTTTAATTCAACTAAGCTTTGATAAGACTTGGGACTGCCCGCAATAGATGCTAAGCCAAAGACGGTTTCGGTAGGTAGAAAAATGATTTTCTCTTCTTTTAAAGCTTTCGCTAACATTTCCAAATAATTAAACACCTAAATCACCATACTCTCTGTTGACATAATCCTTAATAATCATACTCATTCTTTTAGGAGCATAGGCATAGCCTAATAAACTCCCAGTATTCATAACATTGACCAAATGTTTCCGATTCTTAAAGCCGATTGTCGTTCTTAAAAAAACCTTAAGCTCATCTTCAATATCGGCTTCTAAGGTATAGACATTGGTCTTGTGATGATTGATATAATTCAGTTTATCGATGTTGTGCTTTACAACCTCATACATAATCCTTTGATTAGGAACATCATAGAAAAAGCCTTCATGCTTAACTGTATATTTGTAATGGGGAACATCGATTAATTTTACACTCCGATGCCGATATTCATAATCCGGTATCCTTTTTAGATGCCGATATGATTCTAACATCGGGTAGTTTAATAATAACAAACCGTTCTCAGTTGAGTTATCAAAATAGTCCATCAACTCCAATATTTTGGTATCCGTATATTGAGAATCGTGAAGATCGTAATCAAATAAGAGATAGATCTCAACAAAGGGTTGGTTAAGGACTTCTTTCTTCTTTTCATCCTTCTCCCTATTCTTAAGCACGCGAATAAGATCAGCCCCATCACCCTCTCTAAAGAGACTGGTATAAAGCTGATAAATATTGGTACGATAGGTTACGATTTCCTCTTCGATATCGATAGGAATATATTTTTGGAAACTCTTTAAGAAAGAGACTTCCGCGACTTCCCCTTCGACAACAAAGAGTATTTTCGCTTTACTGGACGTTGAAGCCATAGTTGCGATAGAGTTTCTCCAAGTTGTGAACATCACGTAATTCCCGCTTAGTAAGATTGGGTAAAGAAGAAATTACATGTTGATGCATGATGAAATAGCAGTCCGGCCTTAAGACATCTGATTCCAGTAGACTCGTGTCATGAGTTGACATCAAAGTCTGACAAGCCAAATCACGGACAAGACTGGCGATTTTATAAGAAAGCGAATAGTGATAATAGGCATTGAATTCATCTAAGAAGAGGAATGATATTTCATCAAAGTGTAAGGACCAATAGAAGAAAAGCATTAACAATCTAGTACCACTGGAAGCAACTTGTAAGAAATCTAGCTGCTTATTTCCATACTGGACGCCGATGATACTCCCGCCCATCAAAGGCTGATGCATCGCAACTAAATCATAATCGAGTTCGCAGTATTTAAGGAATTCTTGGAATTTCTTAAGATTACCGGAAGCGATGATTTCTTGGGATAACATCGTTGATGAATCGTGGAAGCCAATAAAGGAATTACCTTCGGTAAGCGATCTAAACCATAACATATGGGCGACAAAATCGACCAAGGCGTGAATAAAGGAATTGCCATTCTTATTGGTGTTAGCGTTGATATAACGAACGATTGAGACTTGATTCTTGTTAAAGTTATAAGATGATAAATCTAAGGTCTCAACACCGAGCAATTTCTTATCATAGATTTCTAAATGCGGTTTTTGATAATCGCATTCTAAAACCTTCTTTTCACCAATCCATAGCTCTTCATAGACCAAAGAAGCATCTTTATCTTTTTTGTAAAGATAAAAGACATCTTGATTTAGGAAAGAAAAGGTGTATTTGAAGGTGGCTAAACTATCATCAGGACTGATAGCCGGAAGATAATTAAGTGTCTGCTCGGGTATCTTGGTCTTATCGACTAGATGAAGGGTAATATCAAAGATAGCAAGACCTAGCATCGACTTGCCCGACCCGTTTTTACCATAGATAATGGCGGTATTTATCAAATTGTTTTTGATTCCATTTTGACTGAAGTCATAGTCTTTGACATCCGTGAAATCCATAGTAACTTCTTCTGTAAATATTTTGTAGTTGGCGACAGAAAACTTTTTCAGCATAATTATCACCTCTTTTTCTTATTATATAAAAATAAAAGGCGTATTTCTACGCCTTATTTATTATTTGATTTCGACACGGTGGATGAATTTAGCTTTTTTGCCTTCATCCTTTTCGCCCTTTTCTTTGCGATCTTTCTTCTCCTCGCCTTCGCTCTTTTCGGGCTTTGGTAGGAGATCTTTACGGGATAAAGCGACCTTGCCTTTTTCATCGATATCAGTGACTACCACCTTGACAACGTCTCCTAATTTAAAGAGATCTTTGGGGTGGTTAACTCTTTCATGGGCTAGTTTGGATACGTGAACCATACCTTCACAACCTGGGAAGAGTTCAACAAAGATACCATAAGCTTCAATTCTAGTGATTGGGCCTTCATAGATTTCACCAACTTTGGCAACTCTGGTAATTTCTTCAATCAACGCAGTCGCTTTTCTAATTGGTTCATAATCTTTGTGATAAATCACAACTTTACCGGTTTGTTCGATATCGATTTGGACACCATCACAAGCTTCGATGATTTCATTAATCTTCTTGCCGCCCGGGCCAATGACTTCTCTAATCTTATCGACATCGATCATCATTTGATGAATCTTTGGAGCATATTTACCGACTTCTTTACGTGGTTCTGGAATAGTGGCTTCAATTAAATCAAGGATTTGCATTCTCGCCTTCTTAGCTTGAGCTAAGGCCTTTTCCAAAATCTCACGGTTGATACCGGAAATCTTGATATCCATTTGCAAAGCACAAACACCTTCTCTAGTACCAGCTACTTTGAAGTCCATATCACCTAAGTGGTCTTCCATACCTTGAATATCGGTAAGGATGGTATAAGGGGCACCTGTATCAAGTGGTCCGCTTGTAATTAAGCCCATTGCGATACCCGCAACTGGAGCTTTAATTGGAACACCAGCAGCCATTAAAGCCATCGTAGAAGCACAGATAGAGGCTTGAGAAGAGGAACCGTTGGATTCCACAACTTCCGAAACAACTCTAATTGTGTATGGGAAGTCATCAACAGATGGGATGACTTGCGATAAAGCTCTTTCACCTAAGGCACCATGACCAATTTCCCTACGGCCTGGGGAACCCATTCTTCCAGTTTCACCAACGGAGAATGGTGGGAAGTTATAATGATGCATAAAGCGTTTTTGTTCATCATCGGTGGTGTTATCAATGATTTGATATTCGTTAGCAGGTCCTAAAGTAACGGATGAGATAACTTGGGTTTCGCCACGTGTGAACATCGCGGAGCCATGAACTCTTGGTAAGAGATCGATTTGGGCATCCAAAGGTCTAATCTCATCTAATTGACGGCCATCAGGTCTAACCTTATCAATGGTAACGAGTCTTCTGAACTCGTCTTTAACGATATCGTGCAAGACATCATTAACTTGTCTTAAGACAAGTTTCTTTTCTTTTTCGTCTTTGTAAGCTTTCTCTTCGTACTCTGCTAAGACGCGATCATCAATTTCATCGATCTTGCCATATCTTTCAAGTTTCTCTTTGATACGGACGGCAGCAATTAATTCATCAGCAGCTTCCGCACTGACCGCTTCTCTAATCTCATCAGAGACTTGATAGAGTTCTATTGCTCTTTTTGGTTTGCCAACTTCTTTAATGATTTCATTAGCAAAGCCAATTAATTCTTTAATCTTTTCATGACCAAACATTATGGCTTCTAACATGACCTCTTCACCGACTTCTTTAGCACCGGCTTCAACCATGTTAATGGCATCGATTGTTCCTGCGACTGTTAAATTAACATCGGATAATTCTTCCTCTTCCGGGTTGGGGTTAACGATGAATTCACCATTAATTCTACCAACTCTGACACCAGCGATTGGACCATTGAATGGAATGTCAGAAATACAGAGGGCTAAACTAGCGCCAAACATTGCTGCCATCTCAGGACTGGCATCGTGGTCAACGGATAAGACTGTATTGACAACTTGAACTTCATTTCTGAAACCTTCAGCGAATAAAGGTCTAAGTGGTCTATCGATTAAACGACTTGTGAGCGTCGCATGCTCACTGGGGCGGCCTTCTCTTCTTAAGAAACCACCAGGGATTTTCCCAACCGCATACATCTTTTCTTCATAGCTTACGGTTAAGGGGAAGAAGTCAACATCTTTGGCTTCATCATTTGCACAAGCAGTCGACAAAATAACGCTATCATTGTAACGGACTAAAACCGCACCATCAGCCTGCTTGGCAATTTCACCTACCTCAATTTGTAGGTGTTTACCACAAAACTCTTTTGTGAATACTCTTTTCGACATTTGTATCACCTCATAATAATTTCATACTCTACTATTCTAACACCAACAAAAAAGAAAATAAACTTTCTTTTTTAATTTATCAAAAAAAGACCGTCCTTTTGGGGAGCGGTCTTAATTTTTTTACTTATAAGAAATTGTTAATGAACTGTTGTATTTAATGGTGTTTGTGTCTTCACCGAGCTTGTAATTAACACTGCCTTTAGCGGTAAGGCTGGTCAATAAACCATATTCATTGAATTTAGCAGTTGAGGAAGCGCTACCCTTAACAGTGAAGTTAACAATTGTACCTGTATAATCAAATTTGGTACTGAGTTTAACTGAGAATGGATTGACATAATATTTGATAGAGGCCTCACCATATTCACTATAAACTGCTAAAGAGTCATCGGTTGATGGTGCATAGGTGGCGGCGGTTGTCTTTAACCATTCCTTGGCATCGTTGACATAAGCATCAGTGGCATCGGTTTTCCATTCACCACCCTCAAATGTGAAGGAGTATGTCCAATTGTAATTATCTTTTTCGCCACCGGCTTCACCTGTGTATTTGTAGGTGATGGTTAAGGAAGTGTATTCCTTGGTCTTTTCAGTTGTTTCAGCTTTTTGGGCTTCTTTCTTAAAATCGCTAGAACTGACTTCTTTACCAGAACAGCTAGCAAGTGCTAAAACGGCAAGAACGCCTAATAATAATGCTTTTAACTTTTTCATCTTTCTTCTCCTTTAATTTTTGTTTTTCGTCAATTAAATTGACAATAAAAAGCCAGACAGGCTGGCTTTCTACTTTCTAATTCCTAACGCCTTAATGAGATCAACGTAACGTTGCTCACTGCAGCTTCTGAGATAATCGAGTAATCCTCTTCTCTTACCGACAAGGACTAATAAGCCACGTCTGGAGTGATTATCATGAATATGAACTTTTAAGTGCTCAGTGAGAGCATTGATTTGTTCAGTCATGAGAGCGATTTGGACTTCGATTGATCCGGTATCATTTTCGTTTTTACCATATTGAACAACTAGTTCATGGACTCTTTCTTTTGATACTGCCATTTGTAAATCCTCCTTCTTCATAATTCGACTAAATCCGCGTAAATCGTTGGAGATTCGATTAACCCAGGTTTAGTTAACGCGAGATAACTCGCTTATTTATAATACTGGAAACAGTATATAAATGCAAGACTTTTTTATAATTCCCAATCAATTGGTTCATAGCCATTAGCCACAAGGAATTCATCGACCTTCGAGAATGGCTTGCTGCCATAGAAACCATTAGCCGCCGATAGCGGTGATGGGTTGGGAGCTTCGATAATTAAATGTTTAGGATTGGTAGCGACTTTTTCAGCATATCCTCTTGCATGTTCACCCCAAAGGATGAAGACTTTTGGACGATTATCCTTGATTAACTTATCAAGGATACCATCGGTAAATGTTAACCATCCACAATCGGTGTGAGATGCCGGTTTATCAGCTGGTGCAGTCATAACCGAATTCATTAATAAGACACCATGTTTAGCCCATGAGACTAGACTTCCATGTGTAACAGGTTTGATACCAACATCACTAACAGCTTCATTGATAATAACTTTAGTTGTTTGGTTAGGTGCCTGATCACGACCTGTTGAGAAAGCAAGACCATCGCATTGATTCTTCCGATAGAAAGGAATCTTACCTAAAATGACTACTCTAACATTATCAAAGTCGGTATATTCCAAACATTTTAAGATTTCATTTGCTGCTGGGTAGCAGAGTTTATTGGCTTTATATACACCACTTACAAAGCGAATCATATCTTGGAAATAAGTCTTTTGACTTTCATTATTTAGATAATCAATCCAACCTTCCGAAACTTTGACTTCATTGCCTTCCCAAAGGGTAAAGTTAACAAGTTCTTTTCTTGATAAAGGAATTAGGGCCTTTGGTTCATCACTGACAACTGGCAGAACTTCGGGTTCAGCCTCAACTGGTGTTTTTTCTAAAACAGGAACTTCTTCGATAATAGGTTCTTCCTCAATTGGCTCTTCTTCTTTTAATTCATCGAGATTAATCTCAGGTTCAGATGCGGCAACAATTTCAACTTCAGGTTCTTTTTTGGGTCTTGGTAATGGCGCGGGCTTTTCGGGTTTAACTTCTTCAATTTCTTCAATAACTTCTGGTTTCTCATAACCATCAGGATAAGCATAAGTCTTTTTCTTATAGTCTTCCCGTCTGCGTTCCGCAAATTCCGCTTTCTCGATATCACTATAGAATGCTTCGTTGTCATCGTCTTCTTCAGCTTCTCTTAAGTCATATTGGAATTCGTCATCTTCAGTCTCAACCAATTTGCCAACTTCACGATGGTAGATGGATATAAAGAAGATAACAATCCATATGGACGAGAGAATAATAGCGGCTAATAATAGATAAACCAAGAACGAGGAAAGGAGGTCGTTAACAGCTGGAACAGTATAACCTAAAACAGTTCCCACGAAAACAACAATCCATAATATTCCTAAGATAATTGCAACAATCTTTTTCATCTTAAAAACGCACCTCGTTTTCTACTTTTGACATTATAACAAAAATCTGCTCTTTAAATCAACTTAAAAAGCAGAAAATGTATCCGATTTTATTTGCTTTTTCAAATCCTTGATGCTCGCGAATTTCATTTCGTCGCGAATGAATCTTAGGAATTTGACCGCTATTTTAGATCCATATATTTCCTGGTCGAATCCTAATATATGAACCTCAACTATACGCTTATCTAGAGCTCCTACCGTAGGATGAATACCAACATTAGCAATTCCTAGATATTCTTTGTCATCAATAATTACCTTTACTTTGTAGACTCCATTTTTAGGGAAGACATAACTGTCAGCTTCGATATTAGCTGTTGGAAAACCTAACTTCTTTCCCAGTTCTTTTCCTTTAACAACTATTCCCTTGACTGTATATTCATATCCTAACATGGCATTAGCTTCGCTAATCTTGCCATCTGCTAACAACTTTTGTATAAAAGTTGAAGACACTTTATTACCATCTAATTCTAATAGTCGAACTGCATCTAAAGGATAAAGTCTTTTTAGTTCTTTGACCGTTCCTTCCCCCTTGAAGCCGTAGCAAAAATCAGTCCCACAGACAACTTTAGCTATATTAATCTTAGCAAGGACCTCTTTCTCAAACTCAACATAAGATAAATGGGCGATATCGAGATTGAACTTTAAAATATAACAGATATCAATGCCTAGACTTTCGAAAATTTCTAATTTATCTTCTAAAGGTGTTAACATACCGTCTTGATATTTATTGCCGAGAACGGCATGTAAATTACTATCGAAAGTAAAAATGGCGGCTTTAACTTTTAAGGTTTTGCTCTCCTCAACCACTTTAGAGATTAAGTCCTTATGACCGATATGAACACCATCAAAATAACCGAGTCCTAAAACAACTCTTTCATCATCTCTATCAAGTGGCAAGTTGAGAAACTTTACGTTCATAGATTAAAACCTCTTAAACAACGATATTCATTATTATCTTTTAGATAATAAATGGCGATTAAAACATTGTCTCCGCTTACCATTAAAACATATTTTGCTTCTAACATCAACCTTAAAGGACGGCCAGTTCTTACGAAAACCTCTTCTTCTTTATTTGTTTGGTAAAGCGGCAATCCTTCTAAAGCCTCAAGAATGGTTAAGCCATTATCTTCATTGATATCTTCAATTTGAATGGCATCTTCAATGTTGAATTTGCCGATACGTGTCCTTCTAAGTGCAATCAAATGGCCAACAGTATCTAAACGTAGTGCAATATCTTCACCCAATGTCCTAACATAAGTTCCCACTGAACAATCCACATTGAAAGTTATGACATTATCTTTATAACCAACCAGTTCTATCTTTGATATTTCAATCTCGCGTGGCTTGCGCTCTACTTCTTGGCCCTTACGAGCTAATTCATATAATTTTTTACCATTAATTTTAATAGCTGAGTACATAGGCGGTATTTGAAAGCTCTTTCCTAAGAAAGATGATAAGACTTCTCTTATTCTTTCTTCAGTTAGTTTCTTGACTTCTTTTTCTTCGATAACATTACCCGTCAAATCACCACTATCAGTCTTTGATCCCAACTTTAACTCGACACGATAAGATTTATCTTTAGCTTCTAAAAAGCGGGTAACTTTAGTTGCTTCATCGCTTAAAACTAACAACAAGCCCGTTGCAAAAGGATCGAGCGTGCCACTATGGCCTACGCTTTTCCTTTTTAATATCTTGCGAGCCCGATTAACTACATCATGGCTTGTTAAGCCTTTAGGTTTATCGATAATATAAATCTTATTCATCTTCTCACCTTCTTAATTATATTTTGTTTTTCTATGAAAAGTCACTATTATTTAGTATAATTAACCAATAGAGGAGGGATTTATATGGCGATGTCAACCATACTCGGCTGTCTAAAAAAGGCCGACATTGATTACAACCTAATAAATGATGGCGACCGAATTGCGGTCGGTATTTCCGGTGGCAAAGACTCAATGTGCCTTGTTGAAGCCTTGCGCCTTTATAAATTCTTCTCTAAGAAGAACTATGAAATTGTCGCCATCCATATCAACATGGGCTTTCCAGATGAAGCGATGACGGGAATCGAACCCTTTATGAATGAGAAAGAAATCGAATTCCATATCGAAGACTCTACCCCTCTCATTTATGAAGTCTTAAAATTAAATATCACTAATTCTAATAAATTGCCCTGCTCCATCTGTGGTAAAATGCGCAAAGCTGCTATTTGTAAAGCGGCTCATAAATATAGCTGCAACAAGGTTGCTTTTGCCCACCACGCTGAAGATGCGATTGAAACTTTATTATTAAATGCCATCCATGGTGGTAGACTTGCGACTTTTAAGCCAAAAATGGAATTATCAAGAGAAAAGATTATCTTCATTAGACCTTTGGTCTACGCTCGTGAAAAAGATATTAAAAATACAGTTAAAACCAGCTCTATTCCCATCCTTCCTAAACTCTGTCCTCAAGATGGAAATACTGAGCGCGAAGAGATTAAAGAATTACTCCATAACTTCTACAAGAAATATCCGGAAGCTAGAAATAACTTCCTAGAAATGTTATCCAATCAAGAGCATCTCGAACTTTGGGTCAAAGAAAATGAAAAAGCTTAAAACACTCTTAGAATTATTCTGGACTTTCTTTAAAATTGGCTTATTCACCTTTGGTGGAGGTTATGTGATGATTTCCCTCATCCATTCAACCATCATTGAAAAGAAAGGTTGGATCAGCGAAGAAGAAATGCTTGATATCGTCGCAATTGCCGAATCAACACCAGGACCAATATCTATTAATACTGCCACCTTTGTCGGTTATAAAAGAGGTGGCGTTTTAGGTGGTATCTTAGCCACTTTTGGTGTTGCTCTACCATCCTTAATTGTTATCTCAGTCATCGCCTATTTCTACAATGATATCGTCGGAATAAGCCTTGTTCAGAAGGCATTCAAAGGTATTATTTGTGCGATATCTGCCCTTATCTTTATTTCCGCCATGAAATTGTTTAAGGGTAACATGAAATCAAGTAAACTCTATATCAGTATTCCTTTGATGTTAGCGGCCATGGCGGTCATCTTATTAACCGATTTCAATGCCATCTACTTAATTCTTATCGGTGGAGCTTTAGGCTTTATCATCTATACCTTCTTTATTAAAGAAAAGGAGGCAGAACATGATTAAAACATTACTACTCCTCTTCTGGATTTTCTTTAAAATCGGTCTTTTCACCTTTGGTGGTGGCTATGCCATGATACCAATGATGCAGACAGATTTAGTCAACGCCGGACTCATAACACCAGATCAACTAGCTAACTTTATGGCTATTGCCGAAATTACTCCCGGAGCTTTTGCCATCAATGTCGCCACCTTCACAGGTGTCTCACAAGCTGGTATTTTAGGTGGCGTTATCGCAACTTTAGGTCTAATCACACCTTCGATTATTATCATTTTAATTATCGCCGCTGTTTTCTCTAATTTCTCAAAGAATAAATATGTGCAAAACATCTTAAAAGGAATTAGGCCAGTTGTTATCGGTTTGATTACCGCAGTAAGTTTACGCTTTATCTATAGTTCTATTCTACCCGATGGCTTTAATGATATGTCATCTTGGTTGTGGCCACCACTTATTATTATCCCCTTGGCGTTCTTCTTAAAGCTCAAATTTAAAAAACTAAATTCAGTTCTTATCATCTTGATATGTGCTGCCTTAGGAATGTTATTATACTCGTTATAAAAAAATGAATGCACAGCATTCATTTTTAAATTCTTTCTAAGCGATCATTTATGAATTCAGCAATCTGATCACGAGGGACTGCATAAGATAGCGAGAATTCATCTAACAATCTCCGCTTAGCTTTGTCAAACAAATCTTGGTCTTGGAAGCCTAAATCCATATTCTTAGATAAGCGGTCTTGTTTTAATAATTTAAGTTTGTAGAAAAGATAAATCAAATCGCGGCGATCACCATTGTTGATTCTTCGTTTAAAATCATCCCGTCTTTGTTTGGTCATAACTTCGACATTGTCATCAATGGTCTTCAAATATCTCAATAATTCATCCGCTTCATCCGCACTTATAACATTAACAAAGATGTTTTCGGCACAGGTGCAAGGAACATAAATAGTTACCCGTTCCCCCGATTTTGGAAGAATTTCATAATATTCGATGTTGCCCATCTTAACTTGATTTTTAATCTCACATAGTCCATGTGCTTTATGGACTACAACCATTCCAATTTGATAATCCATAAAACTAACCTCTTATGTGTTCAAAATTAAAAGGTGATGCTAAAAAGACAATATCACGATATCTTTTCATGCTATCACCTCTCTTTACTCTATACTAATTATAACAAAAGTTTTTCAACTTTATAAGTATTTTTGAGAGTTTTTTTATTTTTGCTTTATTTCTCTCCGTATTTCATTAATTCCAAAATATCGGAGATTTCTTGCAATTCAGCTCTAACCTTTTCGACCTTCTTACCATCCTTAGAAGTATAGATAACTAAGTCTTTTTCTTCTGGAAGCAAGCAATGGTGAACACCACCCTTACCATTCATGCTATTTTGGTAAGAGCCCGTTCCCAATAAACCGATATAAAGATTATCTGAATCTGGCAGTTCAATATAACCCTTATCTTCGAGATAGAAAACATCATCACAATCACAAGTAACACCAGCTAATAAGCCTTTGACATGTGGCTTATCCAAATCATTAATAGGTGTGACTTCAATTGGTTCACCTAAGGCATAGTGTTCTGGTAAGGCAATCAATAAACTGCCATTAACAATATACCAAGGATAAGTACCAGTTTCTTTTCTTGTGATAACTTTATAGATATTGACGGTGCTATCTTTTTGACTATATTTACCATTCTCGCTGATGAGGTTTGGTTCTTTAATACCATGGTCTTTAGACCATGATTTTAATAAACCTAGGACATATTCGGCCCATTTCTCATAATCGAATTCGCCGCTTGTTGGAAGTGGGGTACCTCCACCCATATCATAGTTCTTAATAGTCTTAATCTTCTTAGCAGCTTTGACATAATAATTTTCAAAAACTTTCTTGAAGTTAATGGTGAATTTATCTTCTTCATAATCAAAGCCTCTTTGATGGAAGTGGATTGTTGTTAAAACCAATTTGGTATTACCTATATCTTCCAAGATATAGTTGAAGTCTCCCTCACTGATGCCAAAGCGGTCATCACTGACTTCGCCCTCTTCGGCATACAAGGCACTGATATGGAGTCTTAAGCCAACTTCTAATTTAACATCACGAGCCTTTAAACGTTCATATTCATCTAAAGAATCGATTACATCGATGACTTTGTAACCATCCTTATGTAAAGAAACAAGGGTATCAAGATATGGATCTTCCTTATAGCCATTGGAGACGATTAATTTTTCTTTATCTTGATGATCCCTAAAGATTTTGCCTGTCAATAAGGCATCATAATAACTGGAAGTTTCTAAACCATCTCCCGCCTCGTAAGAAGTCACAATTTCTAAATAACCATAATTGGCTTTGTTGGCGTTTAAATAGATAAACGCCCCTTGATAATTGAGTTTCTTACGGGCATGTTCAAAGGCGCTTTTTAAATTGGTAACTCTTTCTGTAATCAAATCTAAAAAAGTTACTTTTAAAGGGGTTCCATATTTAAGTGCTAAATCTTTTAAACAATAATCGGCATAATAGAGATTGCCGTTTCTAACTTCATATAATTTATTCATCTTCGTTTACCATCGTCGCATAAATAACCGCCTTAATTGTATGTAGACGGTTCTCGGCTTCATCAAACACCACCGACTGTGGTCCTTCAAATACTTCTTCACTTACTTCTAAGCCATTTAAGCCATAGCGGTTATAGATATCTAAACCAACTTTGGTTTCTAAGTTATGAAAAGCAGGTAAGCAGTGCATAAAGATTGCATCTTTATTGGCTAAACTCATAGCCTTAGCATTTACTTGATAAGGTAGCAATAATTTGATACGTTCCGTCCAAACACTATCGGGTTCACCCATAGAAACCCAGACATCGGTGACGACGACATCCGCATCTTTTAGACCTTCTTCTAAAGATTCAGTTAGCAAAATCTTACTGCCGCTTTCTTTGGCATAACCTTCGCATCTATTAACCAATTCTTTGTTTGGCCATAACTCTTTAGGACCGACTGCTCTAAAATCTAAGCCCATCTTGGCACAGCCAATCATCAAGGAATTGCCCATGTTATAACGAGCATCACCAAGATAAGCCATCTTAAGGCCTTTTAATTTGCCTTTGTGTTCTCTTATTGTGAGGAGGTCCGCTAAGATTTGGGTAGGATGATATTCTTCAGTTAAACCATTCCAAACTGGAACGCCTGAATATTTCGCTAAGGTCTCAACTAATTCTTGTTTGAACCCCCGATATTCAATACCATCATAGATTCTTCCCAAAACACGAGCAGTATCTTTGATACTCTCCTTTTTTCCAATCTGCGAACCACTAGGTCCTAGATAGGTGGCATGCATACCTAAATCAGCGGCAGCTGTTTCAAATGAACATCTTGTTCTAGTAGAATCTTTTTCAAAGATAAGAACAATGTTCTTACCTTCTAAAACTTTGGTGGAAACACCTTTTTTCTTCTTTTCTTTTAAAGAAGCTGCTAAATCGAGTAAATACTCAATCTCTTTAGGACTGAAGTCCTGTAATGTCAAAAAATTACGATGGTATAAATTCATAACTTACTCCTCAATATCTTCTCTTTCTAAGGGCATACACATACACCTTGGTCCGCCTCTTCCCCGTGATAATTCACTGGAAGGAATGGTATGGACTTTTATTCCATTAGCCTCTAAGGCTTTATTGGTTAAGTCATTGCGAGCATAAGCGATAACTTCCCCTGGTGCGATAGCAATTGTATTGCTACCATCACTCCATTGCTCTCGATCAGCGGACACGCTATCTTCACCACCACAAGGAATGATTGTTACTTCTCTTCCCAAACATTCTTTTAGAATGTCGGCAAGTGGTTCTTCTAATTCTTCAACTAACAGTTTTCCTTCTAAGGAAGGGTGTCTTGTTAATTTATAGACTGTTAAATTGTCATAACATTCCTGATGAACGGCGAATTTCGCATAATCAACTTGGGTAAAGATGGTATCTAAATGCATAAATGTCCGTTGCTTTGGAATGGTAAAGGCTAAGATTTGTTGATATTCTGTTTTATTATTATAAAACAAATTCTTAGCTAATAACTCAACAGCCGCCGGATGGGTTCTTTGGCTAATACCAACAATCAAAGTCTTCTTATTTAAGACCATGATATCTCCGCCCTCGATATTCACTTTGTTATAGCGGCTATAAAACATTGGATTATCTTTATAAACAGGATGATATTTGAAGATGTACTCACCATAAATGGTCTCTCTTCCTCTGGTTGTGGAATACATCTTATTTAAAGAAACGCCATTACCAATAACCGCAAAGGGATCGCGGGTAAAATAGAGGTTAGGAATCGGATTAGTGATAAAAGGATTCTCATCCGCATAATCAAATAAAGTCCGCTTCTTATAACCGACTAATTCCGTTTTCTTAATACCTGTCATAGTCTTACAGACCATTTCTCTAACATCTAAAGAATTGAGATAATCAAAAAGAACCTCACTTAGGGTCTTGCTATAAACATTCGCTTCTTCTATAAATTGATGAATGAATTCTTCCTTAACTTTCACACTAGTCTTCAAAGATTCGACCACGAGATCGAGAAGATAGACAACCTTGACACCTGCTTTTCTAAAAGTGTCCGCAAAGGCATCGTGCTCTTTTTGAGCCAAAGGAAGCCAAGGAATATCATCAAATAATAATTCACCTAAAAACCTCGGTGTGAGGTTGTTAATCTCATCACCAGGGCGATGGAGTAGGATTGTCTTCAGACGTCCTATCTCTGAATTAACTTTCAAATTAGCCATAGTCTTTATTCCTTTGTTCCTGGTAATTGGATATTGTTTTCCTGACAGAGTTTGATGAGCTCATCGCCCATGCTTCTTCTAAACTGCCATTGGGTTTCAGGTTTAACACGGGTATTGATTTGGAATTCAATTGCCCAGTCGCTGATTAAGTTGGTACCAACAATTTTGGGTTTCTCGATAATCATGGGATATTTCGCCGCAATCTCATCGATGTGAGATTCAAATAATTCATAGAAAACTTTGATATCGGTGCTAGCAGCAACTCTAAATAAAGTGACTGCTAAAGCGTTTTCAGCTTTGGTGTAATTACGAACATTTCCAACATTACGATTGTTAATCGTACAGGTCTCACCAGTATAGGAACGAATAGTTGTGGTCTTCAGACCAAGACTGATAACGTTTCCTTGATTACCATTGATTTCAACATAATCACCGACATCATAGATGTCTTGGGCGACAACGGCCACACCGGCAACAACATCGCTTAAGAGATCTTGGAACGCGAAAGCGGCAACAACACCAGCAATACCAGCACCTGCTAGAATCGAGGCAGTATCGATACCGACAATCGATAAAACAGTTATGATATAGAGAAGAATTAAACCGTATTTAACAACTTGCTTAATCATTGTTGCGAGAGTGACTGCTTTAGCTTTTCCTCTCTTATCTCTTTTTCTAAGCGCCCTTAACAAAAGCCTAACAAACCATTTTAAGATAAAGTAAACAAGAATAAAAATAATCGTGTTTGCGACAATCCTAATTAGGGCAACCATAATCGGATTATCCCAACTAAATTCTGTAAATAGTTTTTGGATATTTTCAAACATAAGACCACTCCTTTTTCATAGTAGCAAAACAATTATAAAACAAAGAGATAAAAATAAAAATATAAAACATATATTTTTCGCTCTTTTGCTTGACATTTTTTTTAATAGAATTAAAAATATTAGAGAAAAGGAGGTATGAGTCATGAACAAATTTAGAAGTGACGAAGATACAGTTGGTCGAAGTAGCATGGCTCTAGCCTATCTACTTTAAACACATAATCTTTGTCAGTGGATTGACGAATTAAAAGATGAAAGAAACAATTTTAGAATTAATCAAAAACAAGAAATACGAAGAAGCAGCCACTGAAGCTAACAAACTAGAAATTAATGAACTAGTAAAAATCATTGAAGAATTAAGTTCGGAAGACTTGATTTCCTTTTGTCGTGAACTAGATGCTGACTTTTTAGCCGATGTCTTAGTCGAACTCGATAAAGATATCCAAACCAAAATCATTGAGAACCTTCACGACGATCAACTCGAAGATGTCATGGAAGAGGTCTCGCCAGAAGATACCGCGGAAATGATTGAGGATATTCCTCAAAAAGCTGCTTTAAAAATTATCGAAGAAGAAGAAATAAGCATTCTTTTTAAAGATCGTAAATTTTCAACCTTAAAACCACTTCTCGCCTCGATGAACCAAATCGACTTAGCAGAAGTCTTTGAGAATTTGCCCGATGATGAAATCCCTCTTATCTTTAGATTACTATCTAAAGACCAAGCCGCCGCGACCTTTGTCGAAATGTCATCTGATGTTCAAGCCAAGTTGCTTGATAAACTGACCAACAAAGAATTAAAAGATGTCATGGAAGAGGTCTTTATCGATGATATGGCTGACCTTGTTGAAGAAATGCCATCCAATGTTGTCAAAAGAATTCTCGCCCAAGCCGATACAGAAACAAGGGATTATTTAAATGAAATCTTAAAATACCCCAAAGATAGTGCCGGTAGTATCATGACCGTTGAGTTCGTATCATTAACTGCTGAATTAACTGTTGAACAAGCCTTTAAACGTATACGCAAAATCGCTCTAGATAAAGAAACTATCTATACCTGTTATGTTGTTGATAAAGACAACAAATTAATCGGTATGGTTACTGCTAAGAAGCTAATGCTATCCGATCAAGATGTCTTGATTAAAGATATCATGGAGGAAAACGTTATCTATAGCCACACTTTAGATGATAAAGAAGATGTGGCTCGTAAATTAACCGATTATGGCTTTATCGCCATTCCTATTGTTGATGACGAACGCCGTCTAGTCGGTATTGTTACCATTGACGATGCTATCGATGTCTTACAAGCTGAAAACACCGAAGATATCGCGAAGATGGCTGCTGTCGCTCCTAGTGATAAGACCTATTTAAAGACCAGTGTCTTCGAGATTTGGCGTAACCGTATTCCCTGGTTACTAGTCTTAATGATCAGTGCCACTTTCACTGGTTTAATTCTCAATACCTATGAAGCTCAACTAAATGCGATAAGTACTGTCCTCTTCGCCTGCGTACCTATGATTATGGATACGGGTGGTAATGCCGGCTCCCAAGCCTCGGTTACTATCATACGTTCTCTAGCTTTAGGGGAAGTTGAGACAAGAGATGTATTACGCGTATTATGGAAAGAAATAAGGGCCGCTGCCCTACTAGCCATTACATTAGCGGCTGCTTGTTTTGCTAAATTGATGTTAATTGATAACCTACTATTCGGCTATGCCGATTACACTGTTATCAGGTGTGTCATTGTAGCCGCCGCCTTGTTCTGTACTGTAATGATTGCCAAATTGGTCGGCTGTTCCTTGCCACTACTCGCCAAGAAATGCCGTCTTGACCCAGCTGTCGTTGCGAGTCCATTCATTACAACCATCGTTGATGCTTTATCGTTGATCATCTATTGTGCCTTGGCTGTTGCCTTGTTATCTTAAAAAAATAGCGCCTACGTGCGCTTTTTTTAATAATTTTGTTCATTTTCGTGTCATTTTTGACGCCATTTTCGTTATTTTTGGAAATTATGCTTGATTTCGACTTTAATATAAACTATATTAATGTTAAGTGAGGTACACGTTTATGAAAAAAATTAGTAGATTTGCCGTTTTATTATTCTGTTTATTAGCTAGCGTTGCCCTATTACTCGTCTTCTACATTATTAGAATGGCCAGTAGACCAGACCTAGCATCTCCAGCAATTTGCTTAATTCTCATTATTGTTGTCTTTGTCTTAGTTGTAGCAATCATTTGCATCCAACTTGTCAATGAAAAGAATGAAAGAGAAGCCTTAGGCGAAGGCGAAGCCCCTGCCGAGGAAGAAGCTCCTGCTGAAGAAGAAAAAGAAGAGGCTCCAGTTGAAGAAGCCGCTCCTGCCGAAGAAGAAAAAGAAGAGTCCAAAGAGGAAGCTCCAACTGAAGAAGAAGCGCCAGCCGAAGAAGCCGGTCCTGCTCCAAGCGAAGAAGAATTAGCCGCTATCAAAGCTTACGAAAGATTACAACGCAGCTTCTTAGCAAAATTAGCTAAGGCCGATGAATCTGTAAGAGACAATTACTCCGAACTCAAGAACGCTTTCTTATCCTACAAGAAAGTTAGAAGCAGAATGAGCTTTAAGTGTGAAACCGTTAAATCCGGCCGTAACATGTTAGCCAAGATGCAAGTACGTGGTAAGAGTTTAGTCGTCTTCTTCGCCTTAGAACCAGCTGATTTAGAAGGCAAGAAATATAAGACTCAAGAAGCCCCAACTTCCAAAGCTTATCAAGCCGTTCCAGTCAAATTCAGAGTTAACAGCCCACGTAAATTAAAACAAGCCAAAGAAATGGTTGATTTAATTGCTGCCAAGTTCGAATGCAAACAAAAACCACATTACGAACCAGTTGACTTCAAAGCTGAATTACCAGCCTTAGAAGCTGATGCTGAAATGGAAGCCAAAGGCTTAATCAAAGTTAAGAGATAGTCTACAAATTTTAACAATAATGAAGTCCAGCACGTCTGGACTTTTTATTTTGCTTTGATAAATAAAAAAGCACTTGGGTTCAAGTGCTTAAAAGTTGTTATTGATGTAATTGACAGCGTTTAAAGCTGCTGTTGCACCATCGCCACCAGCTGTTGTGACTTGTCTAATCTTCTTAGTTCTACAGTCACCAGCAACGAATAGTCCTTCGGTCTTGGTTAAGCAATTCTCATCAGCGATGATGTAGCCTTGCTTATCGATATCAACCACGTTTTCAAAGCGTTTGTTGTCAGGAACTTGACCGATAAAGATGAAGACACCTTGACAGTCGTATTCGACTTTCTCGTTGGTCTTTTTATCTTTGAAGATAAGACCTGTTACTTCGCTTTCACCTTTGATACTCTCAAGGGCGATTTCTTTACGGACATCGACATTATCTAAACTCAAGACTTTTGTTACTAAAGCCTCTTCGGCGAAGAAGCGGTCAAATAACAAGCAGAGATGAATCTTCTTACAGAAACCCGATAATAAGACGACGGATTGTAAGGCGGTATTGGCATCACCGATGACACAGACCTCTTGATCTTTAAAGAAGGGACCGTCACAGACTGCACAATAGGACAAGCCATGACCGATGAATTCCTCTTCTCTATCGACACCGATGTGCCTATGTTTCACACCATTGGCAATGATAACCGACTTAGCTTCGTATTCGTGATAGACGGTTTTAACTTTGAAGGTTTTATCCTTATGGATTTCTAAAACCTCATCTAATTCAAATTCCACACCGAGATCAGCAATTTGTTCAAACATCTTATCCGACAGTTCAAGACCGCTGATTTCTTTAATGGTGGGATAGTTCTCCACTCTTGGAGAAGTGGCGATTTGGCCACCAAAACTCTCTTTTTCAATAATTAGTACCCTTTTATTATTCCTAAGAGAATAAAGGGCGGCAATCATCCCTGCTGGGCCGCCGCCGATTATTATAATATCGTACACTTAGAAATTATTGTTGAACGCTTTCAATATATTGTTTGATAAAGCTAGCGTTCTCGTAGCGATCGTAGTCGCTACCATTCTTATTGGGTACTAATAAGGTTGGAGCTTTCAACACCTTATAGGAGGTGGTGATGTCCTTGTTGTCCTCTGCATCGATGACTGTGTATTTGATGCCGGCTTTATCGAGCATCATTTTAGCCATCTTGCAGTTTGGACAGGTCTTGGTGGTGAACAAGAGTAAGTCCGCACCGATGGAAGCATCGACGTGGGTATCAGAGAGAATTTCCGCATGTTCATGAATGTCATGTTTTAAAACAGAAGTTTCAGGAACATATTCTTTTCTTTCTTTGAACTCTTCACTCTTGCCTTCGTTCCAGTTTTGAACTGGGCGGTAGTAGCCGGTAATTCTGCTATAGACTTCGGCTTTCTCACCACAGTGTGGGCAAATGTGTTGTTCACCTTCAAGATATCCGTGTTTCGCACAGACCGAATAGGTTGGCGAAATGGTGTAGTAAGGCAAGCGATAGTTTTCCGCGATTGTTCTTACGAATTTAGCAGTTGCTTCCCAGGAAGGCATTTTTTGACCTAAGAAGGTATGGAAGACGGTTCCAGAGGTATAGAGAGTCTGGAGCTCATCTTGAATATCTAAGGCCTTGAAAACATCATCAGTGAAGCTAACTGGTAAGTGGGAAGAGTTAGTGTAGTAAGGAACAGAATCGTCCATACTAGCAGTAATGATATCGGGATAACGCTTGCGGTCATGCTTAGCTAAGCGGTAAGCGGTTGATTCCGCAGGAGTGGCCTCTAAGTTATAGAGATCACCATATTGTTCTTGATAATCGGATAATTTATTCCGCATGAAGTTTAAGACTTCTTTAGTGAATTCAATGGCTTCCTTATGGGTAAGGTCAACGCCGATCCACTTAGCATTTAAGCAAGCCTCATTCATACCGACTAAACCGATGGTTGAGAAGTGGTTGTTGAAGGTGCCGAGATATCTCCTGGTGTAAGGATATAAACCAGCATCTAAGAACTTAGTGATGACATCTCTTTTGATTTTTAAGGATCTAGCAGCGATGTTCATCATCTTCTCTAAGCGGACGTAGAAGTCTTCTTTGCTGCTGGAGAGGTAGGCAATTCTAGGCATATTGATGGTGACAACACCGACTGAGCCAGTACTTTCACCGGAGCCAAAGAAGCCACCAGATTTCTTTCTTAATTCTCTTAAGTCGAGTCTTAAGCGGCAGCACATACTTCTGACATCGCTTGGTTCCATATCGCTATTGATATAGTTGCTGAAGTATGGGGTTCCATATTTCGCAGTCATTTCAAAGAGCAAACGGTTGTTTTCGGTATCAGACCAATCAAAATTCCGAGTAATGGAATAAGTTGGGATTGGGTATTGGAAACCGCGACCATTGGCATCGCCTTCAATCATGATTTCGATGAAGGCTTTGTTAATCATCGCCATCTCTTTTTCACAATCTTTGTATTTGAATGGCATCTCTTTACCACCGACAAGGGCTGGTAGTTCAGCTAAATCGTTAGGAACAACCCAGTCAAGGGTGATATTGGTAAAGGGAGCTTGGGTGCCCCATCTACTGGGGGTGTTAACACCATAAACAAAGGATTGGATGCATTGTTTGGTCTCTTTGTAGCTCAAATTGTCAGCTTTGACAAAGGGAGCGAGATAGGTATCGAAGGATGAGAAGGCTTGAGCTCCAGCCCATTCATTTTGCATGATACCTAAGAAATTGGTCATTTGGTTACAGAGGGTTGAGAGGTGAGCAGCAGGTGAAGATGTGATCTTACCAGGAATGCCACCTAAGCCTTCCATAATCAATTGCTTTAAGGACCAACCAGCACAATATCCAGTTAACATGGATAAGTCATGGATGTGGATATCGGCATTGCGGTGAGCGGCTTCGATTTCAGAATCGTAAATTTCGGATAACCAGTAGTTGGCGGTAATCGCACCAGAGTTAGAAAGGATTAAGCCACCGACTGAATAAGTAACGGTGGAGTTTTCTTTAACTCTCCAGTCATTGATATGTAAATAATTATCTACAGTATCCTTATAGTCTAAGATGGTGGACTTAACATTTCTTAAGTTCTCGTGTTGTTTACGATAAAGGATGTAAGCCTTGGCAACATCATCATAAGAAGCTTGGATTAAGACGACCTCGACACTGTCTTGGATGTCTTCAACCGAGACCTTGCCGTTCTTAATTTTGGGTTCAAAATTGGCGGTCACTCTTAAGGCTAAAAGCTCGATGATGTCGCTACTATATTGACGATTGACAGCTTGGAAAGCTCTCTCAATCGCGGTTTGAATTTTGGTGATGTCAAAACTGACTTCTTCGTTGTTTCTTTTCAGAACTCTAAACATAATTATTCAACTTCCTTTCGAGTGGGTAAGGCCTAGTTTATTTATTTAAGTCCCACTTGTCAACAAAAAAATTCACTAAATTTTATTTTTTTTATTTTTATCTTTTTCGATGCCTATTTTAAGTGGCACTTTTAGTAGTTTTTTAGAGCACCTGAAAAAGCGCTTTCAAAGAAAAAAGCCCTATTTTTTCTAGGACTTTGTTCTATACTTTATTTTGCAAGTATATTTTTTAAAATATACTATGCGAGTCATAGGATACTTTTTAAAGTTTCAAATGACTTTTAATAATTTCATAAATTTTAGAAGCTTCATTCACTCCATCAATAGAGTAGAAATATTGACCATTGAGAGAGGTCTTTTCCGCTTTAAAGGTGAAGCGAATTGTGTTGTTATCTTTGAGATTCAAATCAGCAATATCTTCATATAAAGCTTCGTATCTTTTGATGTCACCCGCCTTGAATCTTGTCTCTCTAATCACGCGCTTTGAAGTCAAGAAATAAACGATTTCAAAGTCGATAGTTGTAAACTTACCATAGATGAGATAGAGGGCGATTGAGGATAACAAAAGACCTCCTAATATAAAAGGTAATATAATAATAGATAAACCAAAGATAACAAACCCTAAGACAATAAGAACTAGTGAAAGGAAGATAGCGATAAAGGCAACGCGATTGATAAATTTGCGTAAGCTTTTTGATTGATCTTTAAGCGGCTTAAATTCTAAGATGACCTCTTCATCGATAGCAATAGGACTCGCAATATTTAAACTGCTCTCCTCTTTCTTAATCTCAACTTTGGTCTCCTTATCTCTTAAGGAAACATATTCATCAAGACTGATATTGAGAACTCTTAAAAGATCGATGACTTTATCATCAGCGATTTTCGTTTCGCCACTTTCCCATTCTTTTATGGTTTTAGGACTGACCTTAAGTAAGTCAGCTAATTCGTTTCTACTTAGCCCATGATTCTCACGGGCCTCTTTGATTCTTTCCTTTAGGGTCATTAATCTTCTTTTTCTTCTTCGGTTTCTTCTTTAGCTTTCTCTTCTTCTGCTTTGCGTTCGCGATAGGTCTTGTAGCCAGCGACTTCATTGTCGCCTCTATCCCATTTCTCACCCTTTAAAGCAAAGATAGCAATTAGGGATCCACAAGCGATAATGATGACGACTAATGGGAAGATGAGTTCTGCCGTTATTGCGATACCCCAATAGACACAGACAGCGGCCAGGACCATTAAGATAATGCCTAAAATGATTTTAGCTTTCTTAACGGGAACCTCACCTTTGGTTGTTAAAGCATCGACTAATAGAGTTCCACCCCAACCAAAAGCGACAACCGCGACAAATAAAGCAAAGTTGAACCAGCTAAAAGCCTCTGGTGCAACCACAGACAAGAGCCACAGGACTCCGCCAACGATAACTGCTAAAACAGCAGCAATTTGAAGTTTCATTCTTCTAACCATATTACTCTCCTCCTGATAAGACTAAGATGACGATGACCGCGATAATGGCAAGGATAATCAAACTTAAGATTGTAACCTTGAGGACCGAGATTGGGGTCTTGCCTGTTACAGCACCACTATGGCCATTGACATAGAAATTATAATTCTTATTGCGATAAGCATAATGACCGATATAAATCGGTAGTAATAAATATTTAAAGGTCTCTTCACTGAAGTTAGTCGCGATATTGAGATAATCGACAACATCATAGTCGTAACGTTTTAAGATAGCAGCTCTGATTTTATCTTTCATAACTTGTTTTGCTTCGTTATGACATTCTTCGCCACTTCTAACCTTACCTTCTGCTTGGAAGCCATAGAGGAATTCGTCTGAATATTCTTGACTGTTATTGGTATCAAACGATGATAGTTTCTCTAAAGTCCGATAAGTAATCATCAAAGAGGCAGGAATTAAGATATCATCAAAGTTTAAGATTTGTTCACCACTGACATGGAAATAAACTGTCTTGGTAACAGTAGTAGATTTACCATTACGGGTTACAGTTTCAGTTTCGTGTCTTCCTAAGCGACCTTCATATTTAGAGTCGGTATCCGCATCAAAAGTAAAGGCCGGTGAATAAACACCTTTAATACTTTCGGGTGTAACACTCTTTTTAAAGGCTCTAGGTGCAAAGAATTTCTTCTTGGCCCAATTAATAACATTGGTGGTAGCGGTCGCTGCATCGATTAAGAAAGGAACGACACCATTGGGTTTAATACCGGAAATCTCATTGGTCTCGATAACATTAGTAGTACCGCAGAAAGGACAGATTAAAGAAATGTCTTTCTTATTCAAGACCTCAACGGCCCCACAGTTGTTACAACGATAAACATGGACCGCATTGAGATCCCACTCCTCGTGTTTTTCTAAAAGTTCTTTAAATTCAATTTCTTGACTATGTTTAGAAAAGTCGACCGCGACTTTAGTTCCGCAATAAGGACACTTTAAAGCTTGGTCCTTGGGGGAATATTCCATATTCGCACCGCATTCGGGACACTTCGCGATATTCGTCGTCTTTTCTTGTTCTTGTTTTAATTCTTCTTCCATAATTATTCAATCTTGGTTCCGCATTCGGGGCAGAACTTAGTTCCGTTCTTTAATTCATGACCACATTTTGGGCAGGTGAGTTTTAAAGATGTTCCGCATTCGGGGCAGAACTTCGCCCCCTCACTGACAGTGGCTCCACATTTTGGACAGACATTGCCAGTTGGCTTACCACATTCAGGGCAGAACTTGCTACCAGCTTTAATTTCCTTACCGCAGTGTGGACACTTCATTTTTTCTTCTTTAGGTTGAGCTTGTTGGACATTTTGAGAAGCCATTTGGTTAAATGTTTGACCCATACCAACACCCATACCTAAACCGATACCAGCACCCATTGTTGAACCAGCCATACCAGGATTCTTGGCCGCTTCTTTTAAAGCTTCGGCTTGGGACATTTGGGTATAGACATCGATGTTTTGTCTCATCATGCCTAATTCGATTTGCTTATCTAGGGCTTTTTCAAGATTTTCAGGCATTGAGAAGTTTTCAATGTTGAAAGCGGTGAGTTCGACACCAACAGCTTCCATCTTCTCTTCCATAGCCTTACGGACGATTTCGCTTAATTCTAAAAGATTACCAGCCATATCGAGTAATGGAATCTTGGATTCACCGATGGCATCAGCAGTACCAGTAACGACAAGTGATCTCAACCAACCGGTAATATCTTCGGTTCGATAAGATGATCTTGTTCCAGATAATTCCTTCATAAAGATATAAGCGTCTTTAACTCTGAAAGTATAGGTACCAAAGCATCTGACTCTAACCATTCCGAAATCTTTATCCCGGACAATGATTGGATTGGATGTTCCCCATTTGTTGTTGGGGAATTGTTTGGTGTTGACGAAGTAGACATCGGATTTGAATGGACTTTCAAAGCCATACTTCCAAGACATCAATTTGGTGAGTAATGGAATATTATCCGTATCCATCGTATAGGTGCCTGGTTCAAAGACATCAGCCATTCTACCCTTGTCGGCGAAGACACAGACTTGGCTATCTCTAACGATGACTTTACTGCCTTTCGCGATGAAGTCTTTCTTGATGTTGTACTCGTATTTGTAAACGATTGTGTTGGTGGAATTGTCTTTCCATTCCACTATTTTAAGCATTCCCATAGTATTTTCCTCCTAAGAACTTTTATCACATAAAAGTTTATAATATCTTGAAAGATATGTAAAGACTTAAAAAAGAGGTATCAAACCTCTTTCTCTTCTATTTTTGAGTCTAAATCGACATCGTAAAGGAAGATTATGTCATCCTCCTCGTTGTAAGCAACCCTTCCTTTTTTATCTACAAGTTTGATGATATCATCTTCTTCATCGTACCAAAAATAGTTATTAGCAAAGATTTGCCTTGTTCTTTCTTTGCCGGAATAAGTCGTAAACGTCACTTCAAAAATGACCGATCCATAGCCCATCCGTGAATAGACGCTACGAGCATTTTTTAATTGAACTTCATATAAAATATATTTTTCAGCATGCCTTAAAATAGACCAATACCGATTCCAAAAACCAAGTGCCACCAACGCGGAAATCAATGTTATCGAGCCCATAATAATTAACCCTGGAACGAGACCCTCTTCGACACTTAATAAGACACCACCAAAAACTATCGCCACGACAGAAGATATTACCGCAATAATCGTAGCGTATTTTGCGGCTGATTTTCTATTCTTAACCCCTCTACAGTTCTTAAGATCTTCTTTAGTTAGCATTATGATTCCTCCTATTCAATTATTTTCAAATAAAACGACACCGGCCTAAAGCCATCATTACAAGAAAGCAAAGCGGAATATGGATTTTTCATCCATTCGCCATAGAAATGTCCCTCTCCTTTAGCTAAAGCCCGAACAAAAGGCTCTAAGGTTTCCCAAGCGTTAGAACAAAAGCCCGCAGGAATTTCACCATTAAAGGATATGAACTCCATTCCTTCTTTTAAAGGACATGGTAACACCTGTGGCAATTCATATTTTTTAATCAAATCAGGATAAGTTGTTATCCTCATCACGGTAATCTTTACTTTATTCATATTGTTATTATAACAAAAAACTCGGTTGCCCGAGTTATTTTTTGTTTATTTCTTTAGTTAATCCCTGATAAATATAGCCAGTATTATTGATTACTTCTACTAGTTCATCTTCATCGATAGGTTCAGCCGTTTCAATAATTGTCTTGCCTTTACGATGCGATGTTTTAACTTTTAAGACTTGAAAATTGTCACGGATTACTGAGTTGATGTGACTTTCACACATCCCACAACGCATCCCTTTGATATCTAAAGTGTAGATGTATCTCATTTCTTGTAACTCTTTTGGTAGTTGTTAAGAGCCTTATCGATGTTGTGAAGAGGACAACTATCCACATAGCAGGATTTACATTTGCCCCCACAGACCGCTTTCCTTTTACTTTTTAAGTAGAAACTTAAAAAGATAATAAGGCCGACATAAGCGATGAGACCAATAATGATTAAATATTCAAACCATTCCATATTAGCCCACCAACGCTTTCTTTTGTCTTCTGCTGACAATAATGCCCACGAAGATAATAATGATTGCTAAGATAGCAAGAACAATTAGACCCGCCCACAAGGCTGTTAAGAACAAAGTTCCTAGCCAATAGATGAGTAAGGCGACTCCATAGGAGATAGCAAACCAGAAAACCATTGTCTTCCAGAATTCTTTACCTTTTTGTTCACCATAAGCAGCACCGATAGCGGCAAAGCAAGGAATGGTAAAGAGATTATAAACCGCAAAGGAATAAGCTCCCGCACCATTTAAAGCAATGGTATCGGCATTTAGTCCTAATTCGGCCATGGTTGCGACAACATCTTCTTTAGCGATTAAGCCAGTGATGACCGAAACACTATATTTCCAACCATCCGCGCCATGAGTCCAACCACCTTCTAAAGCTCCTAGAGGATAGAAGAAATATCTAAGAATACGACCTAAATCGGCAAGGATTGAGGCATCAATATCAACCATGCCCTTCCAGAAAGCCCAACCGAAGTTAGATAAGAACCAAATGACAATCGTCGCAGCCGCGATAATTGTACCAGCCTTAACAAGGTAATGTTTGAACTTCTCCCATAAGTGGGCGCCTACATTACGAGCTTGTGGCAAGTGATATTGAGGTAATTCCATAATAAATGGGGATACGTATTGATCTTTAGAGAATAATTTCATGAATAAGGCGAAGATGATAGCCGCTGCGATACCACCGACATAGATGGTAAAGACAAAGATATCACCAGCAGCACCAACCCAAGTGCCAATTGCTGCTAGCAAGGCCCAGATTGGGGCCTTCGCACCACAGGAGAAACAGGTCATAAGTCTAATCGTCCTATTCTTCTCCTTCTCGTTTTCTAAAGTTCTGGTTGCCATAATTGCGGGAACCGAACAACCAAAACCAGTTAACATTGGAATAAAGGCTTTACCTGATAAGCCAAATTTTCTAAAGGCTCTATCAAGGATAAAGGCCACTCTAGCCATATAACCACTATCTTCTAAAATCGCGATGAACAAGAAGAGAATCATGATTTGAGGGACGAATGATAAGACTGCATCAAGACCAGTTAATAAACCATCGATGACAAGTCCACTGTACCATTTACCCTCAGGCACAAAGGACTCAAAGCCACTGATAATACTACCCGTGACAAATCCCATCCAGGATTGTAAAAAGACTCCGATAGAAGGTACCCCTTCTAAAGCGGGATCTTCAACGAAAGCAAAGCTTTCGCCTTCTAAATATCGTGCAGTTAAGTCTTCGGTCCACGCACTAACAGCCTCTTCATCTTCTAAGTCAACACCTTCTGAAGTTGCTAAGGCAATAAGGGCATCATATGCTTCCTTAACTTCTGGTTCTGATTCATTTAATTCTTCATCGCTTAATTCGATTAAGGCGACACCGCCTTCGACATTTTCGATGACCATATCTTCATAGCTCATACCGGTTAAAGCATTGATAGCAGTTTTATTTTCAACGCTAACACCAAAGATACGGTTTAAGTAGAGAATATCTTCCGAGAAAGTGACATGGAAGATGACGAACATAATAAAGACAAATATTGGTAAGGCCCAAATACGATGGGTCATAACCTTATCAATCTTATCAGATTTGGTAAGGTGGCTTTGATCGGAGTTGTTTTCTTCCTTACTTCCTCTAATCATGACATTGTAGTTATTAGAGATATAACGATAACGGCTATCCGCTACTAAAGCTTCAAAGTCATCACCAAAGACATCATCATTAAAGGTGGCCTTAAACTCTTCAACCATTTTGATTAAATCAAGATGTTGTTTGGTTTCGATTTCATCCAATTCAACTAATTTAATCGCATGAAATAAGGGATTTTCAACGCCCTTACCACTAAAAGCGATTTTGACATCACCAATTAGATGTAATAAGGGACCTTCTTCGATGACGGTCTTCCCTTCTCTTTGAGATTGAGAAGCCTTGTAGGCTTCTTCCATCAAATAATCGAGGTTTTCACTTCTTAAAGCGGAAATCTCAACAACGGGAACCCCTAATTCTTTTCTTAGTTTCTCAACATCGATATGGTCACCATTTCTCTTGACGACATCACTCATATTTAGGGCCACAACTACTGGAACGTCGATTTCCAAGATTTGGGTGGTCAAATAGAGGTTTCTTTCAAGGTTGGTCGCATCAACTATGTTGATGACGACATCGGGTTTCTCATCCAAAATATAATTTCTAGATACGACTTCTTCAGGTGTATAAGGGGATAAAGAATAAATACCTGGTAAGTCGATGATGTGGACGGGTTCTTCTAATTTCTTATAAAGACCTTCTTTTTTATCAACAGTGACACCGGGCCAGTTGCCAACATGGGCAGTGGATCCTGTTAGGGAGTTGAATAAAGTGGTCTTGCCGGAGTTAGGATTACCCGCTAAAGCAAAGCGTTTCATTCCGAAATCTCAATTGTGACTAATTCCGCTTCCCCTTTACGCAGAGATAATTCATAACCCCGAATGGTTATTTCGATAGGATCGCCTAATGGCGCCTTTTTTCTTAAAGTGACGGTCGCACCAGGAGTGACTCCCATATCAAAAAGTCTTCTTCTGATTCTGCCTTCGCCTTCAACCCGTTTAACAAGGCCAGTCTCGCCTGCTACGATTTGATCTAATTTCTTAAGCATAATTTCCTTCCTTTCTACGCTACAAGAATCTTGGTGGCAATATCGCGGTTAAAGGCTAACCTAACACCTTTGACAATACAGATAACATTGCCACCATTAACAGCAATTACCATGATTTCTCCACCGATGACCACGCCTAAAGATTCGAGATGACGTTTAGTCTTCTCGTCTACCAATATCTTTTTAATCGTTAATGTTTGATCTAATGGTGCGATAACTAGTGGCATGATAATTCCCCCTTGGTTAGTCTAAACTAACTATAAAACAAATAAAAAGTTAGTTGAAACTAATTAGATTATACTCCCCCTTTAATAATTGTCAAATAAATAAGTGAAAAATAAAAAACTCTTAGCGAGCTAAGAGTCTTTATTTACTTTTTGAAGTTCTTAATGATTTCATCTACACTTAATTCTTCCGCACCATAGACCTCTTTGAGGTATTTAAGACCATATTCATAGTCTTCTTTGGTGAAGGAATTGGTAGCTTCAATAGCAACGATAACATCATATCCGAGTTGGTAAGCATCAGCTGAGGTATGGCGGACACACATATGGGTATGTAAGCCGGTCATAATAACTTCAGTCTTGCCGAGTTCTTTAAGAAGAATATCTAAATCGGTTTGGAAGAAACCGCTGTATCTTCTCTTAGGAACAACATAATCAACTGGACTTAATTCGAGTTCGGGAATGACTTCCGCACCCTTGGTTCCTTTGATGGCGTGATTGCCCCATAATTTTAATTCCTTATCAATTCCTGGTAAGTGACAATCATTACAGAAAATAACTGGAACATTATTTTCTCTAGCAGCCTTTAATAATTTGGCGTTATAAGGGACACAATCCCTGGCCCGGTCGCAACCTAAAGCTCCAGTTACGAAATCGTTAAGCATATCGACAACAAGAATAGCACATTTCTCTTTATTCATGTTTAACACTCCTTTTAAAAATATATGCGAGTAAATATTACTCTTTTTTAAAAGGACAGTAAATATTTTTTTAATTATTAGTTAAAATTTCTTTGACATTATCAAGATAAGTGGTATTGACACCATTATCTTTTAGATAGTTATAAGTCTTCTCGGATAAACTTGATCCCTCAACATCATTAATGCTATTGAGATATCTTTCAATGGTATTATAGGTTCTAATACCATAAATCATTCCAAAATTGCTAAATAAATAATCGCGATACAAGGTGTCTTCACTGACACCACATAAAGCTTCGACAAGAAACGCAATATAACCTGTTCTATCGGTACCGATACTACAATGGAATGCTAGAGGATAATTATCTTTATTACCTAAGATAGCAAAAACATCATCCATAATATCTTTATTTAAGGTCATGATATTACCACTTGATTGCATTGGAACACTATAATAAGCAACATTACTTCCTAGTGGACTTGTAGTGATACCACCATTTTCGTTACCACTGACTTGTCTTAAATCGAGCTCGGTTTTGATGCCTAAATCTCTAACAGCAGCTAAGCCCTTCTCGGTAATCATCAGTTCGGTGCTCTCATCTTTATTAAATTTGCTAGTCCGATATAATAAGCCTTGTTTCAAGGCTTTACCATCTTCCTTGGTATAAGAACCGATATCTCTGACATTGGTTACACCATCGATATAGAGGTTACGAACGCCTGAAGATGTTTCGAACGATTTAGTCTTATTACCGACTTTATAATAATACGTGGTTGCGGAATAGAGATTATAAATCTCAACTACGCCATTATTAGCAGTATAAGTCTTCGCATCTTTAAAGTCCTCATCCATACTTAGACTTATTTCCACTTCTTTACCGACTTCTAGAGTTATTGGTAGTGGTATACTCTTCTCTTCCTTGCCGCTGGCATATTTCGCGTAATTGCGGTAATCACCATCTAAATAAGCTTGTTGATCTTTGGTATGGAAGTTACGAACATCCTTACCACCACATGAAACAAGCAAAAGCCCTAAAAGTAGGATTAAAGGTAAACTTTTCTTCATAATTATCGCCCCTATCTTTTCTTTATTTTAACAAAAAATAAAAAAGGTCAATAGACCTTATTTATTAGCAAACTCTTCTAAGGCTGAGATTGTCTTAGAATAGATAGCTTTAAATTCCACCAAATCATTGGTGAAATCAATCTTTTCATCTTGAGCCTTACCTCTTGCCTTTTCACAGATGCGACTAGAGATATCAAACAAAGCAGTAAAGGCAAGATTGCCCGCCACACCTTTTAAGGCGTGGGTGGATTCAAAAATGGCATTATTATCTGAACTTTCCAAAGCCTTGATAACAACTTCGCCACCATTGTTATCTTTGAATTTTAAAACAAAACGAGTTATTAAAGCCTCGTTCATTAACCTAGTTAATGCCTCTTGATAATTACCATCAAGTTTGGCATACAATTCTTTAATTTCCACTTTCGGCCAACTCTCTTTCAATTAGTTTTTCAAATTCTTCAACAGGAACCGCTCTTGAAAAATAGAAGCCTTGAACAACATCACAACCCAATTCTTTTAAGAATTGATATTGATATTCAGTTTCCACACCTTCTGCGACAATCTTAGCGCCCAAGGAACGGGCGATATCGATAATAAGTTTAACGATTTCTCTATTCCGTGGTCCTTTTTCAATGTTGCGGACAAAGGCCATATCAATTTTCAAGACATCAAATGGTAGATCTGCAAGCATATTTAAAGATGAATAACCTGTACCGAAATCATCCATTTCAATAATAAAGCCATCTTTTCTTAAAGAATTGACAACATCTATCAATTGGGTAGTGTTATCAGCATACGCTGATTCAGTTATCTCAAACATATATTTCTTGTTAGGAACATGATTATCATCGAGATAATGAAGGATGTTCTTTTCAAGATTAACATTATAGATATCAATTCTTGAAAGGTTAACCGATACAGGAAGGAAGAAATCATATTTTTCTTTCCATAGATGCATCTGATGAGCGACTTCTTAAAAGACATAATTATCTAAAGTTTGGACTAAGCCATTGGCTTCAAATAATGGAATAAAATCACCAGGAGAAACCATTCCATAGATTGGATGTTTCCACCTAACCAGTGCTTCTGCACTGGAAAGGCTATTTCTCTCGCCTTGAATGTTATATTTTGGTTGATAATGTAAAACAAATTCGTGGTTCTTTAAAGCCATTGGGAAATCGTTAATCAATCTCTCTAAGAAAACAGTTCTCTCATGAAGGCTATCATCATAATAGGCGATTCTCTTGACGAATTCTCTTTTTAAAGAGTCACATGCCAAAACGGCCCGATAAATCATCGCATCTTTAGTAAGGTTCTTATCTGCATAGGCATAGACACCAAATCTAATTCTAACTTTGGAAGATTGGTTACGGTCAGTTAAATCATTGACTAAATCTTGATAGAAATCATCATAACTTTCTTGATGGTCACAATAGATATAGAAATTATCAACATAACTACGGCAACCTACGCCATTAGTCTGCCCAACAAATTCTTTGACGTGGTCAGATATTTTTCTTAATATCGTGTCACCTTCAGCCCGGCCATAAATCTCATTTATGAGATTGAAGTGGGTGATATTAATGGCGATAATATCGCGATCAATTTCGGGATAGAAATTATCCAATCTTTGAGTATATTGCATGAAGTATTCTTTGGTATATAAACCGGTGAATTCGTCGATGTTAGTTGCGGTAATGATACCTCTTGCTTCGTATAATTCGATAATGCGATGAGCTCTCGCGAGAATGATATCAGGTTCATCATAGGGCTTACGAATAAAGTCGGTGGCCCCTGTTTTTAAGCATTCAACTTCTAAAGACTTCTCACTCGTGAGAACAATAACTGGTATCTTACGAAGTTCGCTGGACTCTTGTCTAATCTTTAAAAATTCCAAGCCGTTCATAACCGGCATTAAAATATCTAGTAGAACTAGAGATATGGTATTTGGATTAGCTTTTATGACATCGAGAGCCTCTTTACCATTGGTGGCATATAACAAGTCATATTCGTTTTCTAAGATCGCACCTAAAAGTTCACGATTGATCTCCTCGTCTTCAACAATTAATACTTGTCTTTTAAAATCCATCACATTTGTCGGCATAGAATCGTCCTCGTCTCGTCTTTTATAATAATATATATTATCATAAAAAGGGTCTTTTTAAAACAAACAAAATATAAAAGGGATTATATAATCCCTTTATTTCTTTTTAACAACCTTTTTAACCGCTTTCTTAGCAACTTTCTTCATCACTTTAGCCGCTTTTTTGTTCTTGCTTGCGACCACAATAATGATGATGATTAGTACAACTAATATACCTGCGGCTATTGCTACAATAACTATATTATCCTTAATCAATTGTACAATATCAGTTGGTTCTTCATTAGCAGGTTCAACAGGTGTTGGTTCTTCGCTACCTCCTCCACCCGAATCTTTTGGATTAACAGTAAGAGTACAGGTCCTAGTTTGACTATTTTCACCATCTGCAACTGTTGCGGTAATAGTTACTGTACCTGCTTTTAAAGCCGTAACTGTTATTGTTTCACCACTTGTGGTGCTGCTCTTATCGAGTTGAGCAATACTTGAATCGCTTACAGTCCAGGTGATATTAGTTCCTGAAGTTGTCGCACTTAATGAAGTGGTACCATCAACTTTAATGGTTTCGCTAGTCTTAGAAATGGTTAGTGTGATTGAATCACTTTCTTTGTAACCATTGATAACATCGTTGCTTGGATCAGCCTTACCGGTTGGAGTATTGCTATACGTACCACCATCAACTGTTCCCCAAATATAATCAACCCACTCTGGGAAATCGATAAAGGGATTACGGTTGTATTGATAGTTGTTATAGATTAAGTTGTTACGATGAATTTCGTATTCATCAACCGGATCTAACTTATGCCATTCTAATAAATCTTGAAGAATGCCCATGCTAACGGCGTGGGTATCACTGCTATCTTCAGCCGCTCCATCGCTTGTCACTTCATTGGCTAAAGTTAAGTTAGGTTCATATTGACTGATAACACCCGTTTCTCCGGCAATGTTGTTATAACGAGCGGCCATATAGAAGCAAGCTCTCGCGATATCACCTTTATCACAATCTTGAGGTTCAAAGACTTTGGTTGTAGAACTACCAAATGTTGATGAATAACCAAGAAGATTACCCGATAAGTAATTCTTATTATCTTTGGCATCTGTATGTGCTCTTGAAGTATCAACATTGCCATAAGGTGAGTTGTTATGGATGCTTTGATTGACATAACCATCCGCGGCAATCAAATGGTGGACATCAGTTCCAGCGGGACCATTAGCACCACTTGGAGCCTTAAAGCCCCTTGATTGACACCAGACGTGTTCACGGTTAATACCAGTAGCATCGTGATCACCCCAGGCCCTAACAAGACTATCGGTTCCACCATCAGGATTACGATACAAAGCATGGATGTATGGGTTATTCTTGGTGTTAGTATTATTCGTTGAATATTGATAGCTTTGATATCTATTAGTTGCTGGACTATAAGAACCATAAGCATCATCACTTGCTGGTGATAAAGTCCAATCACGATCTGTTATTTCATAGATTTTCCAAACCGCATCATAAGAATAATAACTCATGTTATAAAGGATGGGTTTTAGATTCTTTAAAAGGTTTTCACCTTTGAGTTCCGACTCACTCAAAGAACTTAAAGAAGAATAGTATTCCCTAATCTCTTCGGCGGTGTTGTCTTTTAAGTCGATAGGACCGCTTTTTAAAGAAGCGGAGACACAGCCGGCTGCTTCAGCCTTTGTCGTAGGAGTTAAAGCTAAAGAAATGGGGGCCAGCAAGGCCATTGATGTCATTAAGGCAAGTAAAGTTTTAATTCTTGATTTCATAAGATCACTCCTAACGGTTAAAGACAGTATTGAAGAGTTCTGGATCATCGGTCATGATACAGTCGCAACCAATGGAAGCGAGATAGCGCATATCATCGGCATCATTGATGGTCCAATATTGAACAGCGATGTTGCGACGATGGGCTCTTTTAATAATATGTCTCTTATCTAATTTTAATCTAATTCCTACCTTGTAGGAAGTAGGTATTTGTAAACAGGTAAAGTCACCACTATCGAAGATATTAACTCTTAATAATTGGGTAATGATAAAGGAAGCGGCATCGCCTGTTGAAGCACCTCTAAATAAGGTGGGATGATTTTCTTTTAAATCTTTGGATATTTCATCGTGGAAAGTTCCGATAACCACATGGCTCTTATAAGCGGGATAAGTATTAGTTAATAAATCATCTAAGATGTTAGCAGCTATCTTTCCTTGCTCTTCTCCATTTTTAATTTCGACAATGAAGAGTAGTTCAGGATGGCTAACATAGAACTCTTTGAAGAGTTCGCTAACTTCGACAATCTGTAAATCATTGGCTTCTAAGACTTCTTTTCTATTCACTTGATCCTTGCTAACCAAATCCCGGTACGGATAAGTGTTCTCTTTAGTCTTAAAACCATAACCAAAATTAAAATTCTTTAATTCATCTAAAGTATAATCCGCGATATAATGTTTTTCCTCACTACTATCAAATAAACTGATATCACTCATCCTATCAATATGACCATCGTGGGAATAAACAAGTTTATTGTCCTTTGTTAACCAGAGATCGGTCTCAACAATATCAATATGAAATTCACTGACAGCCGCTTTAAAGGCTTTCATCGTGTTTTCTGGATTGTTAATCGCCCCGCCTCGATGGGCAGCAAGCATAGGTGTTGTTTGCGATTCATCTTTGATGAACGGATTATCCGCAACCACTTTCTTAGGTGGTATTATGTTTAAAACACCAATAATGATAGCAAGACCAACAATGATACTACCAATAGTAATTAGAACTTTGAATCTCTTTTTCATGGGTATCAGCCCCCTTAATATTTTAATTATACTGCTTCTTAAACAATTAAAAAAGGTGGAGAACCACCTTTAATCTGTTTTTTTGTTGATTAAGAAGATACTTTTGTTACGCTCATCATATTCTTTGGCGAACAGATGGATGATGTTTATCTCAAGGGAACTATACAAGGCGAAGATACCACCGATATAGATATAGGTGTTGTACAAATCATAATTCTTTCCAATGAAAAAGAAGGGGAAAGCAAAGACCAAAAAGCTCAAGACTTTATTCGCATAAGTATGAAGAGAGGAGAATTTCTTAAATTTAATCATACAAATGAGATAGGCCAAGAGATGGAGAATGGTTGGGATGACAATAATCATCCAGTGTTGCCATTCTAATAACTCCGCCATGATTGGTAAGATCTTCATCATCATAACAAAGTAGAACAGTAAATCAGCAATACTATCTAACATCGATCCGACTTTGCTACTCAATTTGAGTTTACGGGCTAAGAAGCCATCGATAGCATCCGATAATCCACAAATGCCATAAACCAAAAAGAAAGGTAAAGTTAAAGCCTCTAAAAAGATCATAACAACGGCCGCGATTAAACGAATACCAGTTATGAAATTAGGAATATTGCGATAGAAAAAATTCTTTTTTTCTTCCATTTCCATTTTCTCCTTTCTTTTGATGGCGACTAGATTTAACCATAAAACAACTCTATTGTCAACCAATTAACAAACCATTTTTAATTGATAGTATCTTAACATTTCCGTCCATTTCCTTTATAATTATAAAGAACTCATAAAAAAGGAGAGAATAAAATGACCAAAATTGTTGATATCTATGCTCGTGAGGTTCTCGACTCACGTGGTAATCCTACTGTTGAGGTAGAAGTAACTTTAGAATGTGGTGTCGTCGGTAGAGCTATTGTCCCAAGTGGTGCCTCCACTGGTGAAAGCGAGGCTTTAGAATTAAGAGATGGTGATAAGAGTAGATATTTGGGTAAAGGCGTCTTAAAAGCAGTTAAAAATGTCAATGAGATTATCGCTCCCCAACTACTAGGTCTCTACGCCGATGAACAACTCGTTATCGATAAGACTTTATTAGAACTAGATGGCACACCATTTAAGAAGAATTTAGGTGCCAATGCTACTTTAGGCGTATCACTCGCCTGCGCGATTGCCTCTGCTAACGCTTATGGCTTACCACTTTATAAATACATCGGTGGTGTCAATGCCAAAGTCTTACCAACTCCAATGATGAATGTTATCAATGGTGGTGCCCATGCGGACTCCTCTGTTGATTTCCAAGAATTCTTTATCATCCCTGCTGGTTTCGATTCCTTCAAAGAGGCTTTAAGAGCTGGTGTTGAAACCTTCCACGCTTTAAAAAGCGTTCTTAAGAAACGTGGTTATGAAACCGGTGTCGGTGATGAAGGTGGTTTCGCTCCATCCTGTAAGGAAGGCAATACCGAACCTTTAGAAATGATCATGGAAGCTATTAAAAATGCTGGTTATGAACCCGGCAAACAAATCTTCCTAGGTATGGATGTCGCTTCCAGTGAATTCTATGATTCAAAAGCTAAGGTCTATGACCTTAAGAAATCTGGCCAAGGCAAGAAGAGTGCTAAGGAAATGATTGATTGGTATGAAAAAATGTGTGAACAATATCCAATCATAACCATCGAAGATGGCCTCGCGGAAAATGACTGGGAAGGCTGGAAAGAATTAACCGATAGACTAGGTAATAAGATTCAATTAGTTGGTGATGACCTCTTTGTCACCAACAAAGAATTCCTCAAAAAAGGTATTGTTAATGGCGTCGCCAATTCTGTCTTAGTTAAAGTCAACCAAATCGGTACCTTAACCGAAACCTTAGATACCTGTAGGATGGCCCAAGTCAATGGTTACACCTGTATGGTTAGCCACCGCTCTGGCGAAACCGAAGATACAACCATCGCTGACTTAGCAGTTGCTATCAATGCCGGCCAAATCAAAACCGGTTCTGCTTCAAGAACTGATAGAATGGCTAAATACAATCAGCTCCTCCGCATCGAAGATGAATTAGGAGAAGAAGCCATCTATGAAGGTTTGAAAGCCTTTAAAAAATATCGCTTCTAAAAAATAAAGGATGCTTAAGCATCCTTTTTTAATAGTCTTTTTATAATTGCTAGTTGCCATCTCTTGGGTAAAGCCGATAACAATTTCAGTTTTGGATTGACGTTGATCTTATATAACAATCTCGGATGTTTCACATCCAATATCTTTTGAATTAAATCTGCAATCTTTTGGGTTGGTATCGTCTTAGATTCATTCTTAACGACAATGCTTTTGAATTTGGGAGCAAAGTCTTGATAGAGTTTTGTCTCCTTTTCAATTCTTTCAATATTCTTAATCGAAGCATCGAGCATACCCGTTGCGACCGCACCTGGTCTAACAATAATGACCTTGATATCTAAAAGATTGAGTTCTTGTCTTAAAGCTTCCGCATATTTATCAAGAGTTGATTTGGATAATGAATAGATAGCATTGAAAGGAAGCGGATCTAAAGGTGCAACCTCACTTGTGATAATGATAATTCTACTATCTTTTTCTAAAAGGGGTTTAAAGACTTTGTTTGTGAGATAGACACTAAAGAAATTGATATCGAAGACTCTTTTTAATGTAGCCTCTTCAATCTCAATAAGGCTATCCATGTAATATGTTCCGCTTAAAAAGATAATGGCATCTAATTTGCCTTCTTTGCTTATTTTTTGATAGACGTTCTCCAGTTCTTCTTGCTTAGTCATATCGACAACAAAAGAAGTCACATTGGGAAGTGGCTCAATATTTTTGATGTCTAAGGCATAAACTTGATAACCTAGACTTGCGAAGTGCTTAGCTGCGGTATAACCCATACCACCAACCGCACCAGTTATAAGGATTCGTTTCACTAAAACTCTCCTTCTAATTTTTCTAATTCATTTGGGTACTTTTTAGGCTCTTTTAAGAAGATTACTTTAGATGAAGGATATTCTTTGTTTATTCTTTCTAAGGCCTTCTTGCCTTCACCACTACCCGCACAAAAAACAAAAGTTAAATCTTTGTATTTTAAGTCTAGAGATTTAAGAACAGTATTGATGGGGGATGAGAAACGGCCATTCCAAATCGGTCCTTCAATAACAATCTTTTGATATTGGGAGATATCAGAATCAAAATTAACGATTTTATCTTTGTGTTTAATAGTTGCTAAAAAGCCACCAGTCATAACGCCAAAGAAAAATGATTTAGGAAGTTTCTTCTTCCTCTCCACCTTTCTTAAATCATAACCTTTTTCTTCAAAGGCTTGAGCAACAATATCACCATTACCAGTATGACTATAATAAATTAGTAATTTATTCATTTTAAAAATCTAATGTGTTGAGTTTATCCGCTAACTCGATAATCTTATCCCGATAGAATGTGTATTCAGCTTGTTTATATTCTGGACTTGATCCACCTTTTCTAATAACTCTTCTTAGCATCCGGATACAGCCAATTAAAGCAGCTTTATCTAAGACATCTTGAACTTTCTTTTCATCATCACTTCCGATATAACGAGCGATAGTCTTTTTAAAGAAGGTATCACTTAATTCTTGAGATATACCTAAGAACTTTTCTACAACCGCATGATTGATAGCGGAGAATCCCATATAAGAATTATACATAAAGCCGAATTCAAAGACTTTGTGGCCTTTAGAAACAGTATCCATATCAATAAGAATTGGCTCCGCCCCTTCAATCATAACATTCTGAGCGTGATAGTCGCAGTGTAAGAGGTTGTTAACCTCTGGCAACTTGCTAACTAATTTATGAACTTTCTTATACGTTTGTGGTGGTAAATGATCTTTATCAAATTCAACCCAACTTAAAATATTAGGCTTTAGTTGTTTAATCTCGGGCGTCTTTTCATCGACGATGATGGAATGAATATGTTTTAACAAATCGGCATAGATTCCGACATATTCATCAATATTTTCCGGCTTCTTAGCAAGTAGTTTCGCCACTGAATCGGTATTGATTAATTCAAACTTGGTCGCATAAAGATTATTAACCTGGACAATATCAAAGGAAATGGCAGTTGGAACACCTAAAATGAAGACTTTCTTCGCAAGTTCTCTTTCCCGAAGCATATCTTCAAAGTTGACGGAATCGACATAGACTTTAATGATAGTATCATTATCAACTCGATAAACTGTGCCTTTCGCACCTTGCCCGATAACTTCACAGCCATCGACACTAACCTTTTGATACGATTTAGAGATATCCATAATCTTAGTAAAGCCGGTCATATCAAAGATGTCATAAACCGTGATATTGGTATTTATGATTCTTAAGTTGCTATAGCCTTTCTTAAACTTAAGCATAATTCTTAAACCGGCGCTTGAGATGTAATCAACCTTTTCAAAATCAAAAATTAGTTGTTTGAAATCATTCTTTTTAACAATGCTTTCAATCGCGTGTTCGACATCATTCGCATTAGTGGAGTCGATATTCTTTTCTAAATAGATAGTTAATATTTGGTGTTCTAATGTATGTTCCATATTGTCCTCCTTAGTCTTGTAAAAAAGGATTCAAAAGAATCCTTTCTGTAGAAAGTTATTTACCGAAATATTTTTCTTCTTCCTCGGGTGTTAATTCTCCTCTCATACCGATGAGTTCAACCTCACCCTTATAAGAGGCAACAGACACTTCGATAGAATCAAAGATAGCAGCTGTCATATCATCTTCTTGAACGCCTAGTGCTTTCGCATATTTGTTATCAATGAAGAGATTGATATTCATAATATTGGGTAGATATTTGGGATCAAGGCCGGGTTCAATACCCTTTTCTTTGTATTCTTTAATAATACCACCTAAACCCATTCTCATGACCCAAGATGGAATAGAGATAACTTTTCTATTTTCACCCATACCACGGGCGTTATAAACAATCTTTAAGAATTGTTTCCAATTGTAGTTATACATAGCGATTGGCCAAGCATAGAAACCTTTGAATTCTTCACCGAGTTTTTCCGCAGCTCCGGCAATGGCTTCACCAACTTGACGGACTGTTAACATTGCTGTTCCACCTTTGGGATACATAGTGAAAGATAATTTATCCATACCGGCTAATTGTTCAATAAGGATGGTCCAAACAGGCTTTCTACCCTTTTGGGTACCAAAGATATAAGGGAGTTCTAAAACGGCCGCCGAGAAATTATCATCAACTAATTCTTCAACCGCTTTTTCTTGAGCCACTCTACTCCTAATATAAGGATTGCGCTCATGTAAACCCTTGGGCATTTTCTTGTTGTAGCCATATTCTTCTTTATGAAGCATTGAGAAATAAGATCCTAAAACGACCGCTTTCTTAATGCCGACCTTCTTTGCGAGATTGAGCAATCTAGATACTGGTTTAATATTGTATTTCTCATACCAGTCATAGACTGGATGTGGACATTCTCTTCTCTCATCAATACCAGCGGCGAAGATAAAGGCATCGCAGCCTGTCAACATCTTTTCAATTTCTTCATCGCTTTTCTTATTGATGTCGCATAGTTCTAATTCCATTTCTTTTGGAAAATCATCGCCAATAGGGTTTGGTGGTAAAGCGACTGCTTTAACCTGATGTCCTCTTTCAATTAAAACTTTTGCAGCAGCACTGCCTAATAAGCCGTTACCGCCAACAATAAATACCTTCATAAATAGTCCCTCATTTCTACTTTTTAATTTATTATACTACTTTATAAATTAAAGTGGCTTGTTTTTTAATGCATTTATTTTTTTAAAAACAAAACCATCATCTCTCCATCGAGATAGGTTCCATCTTTTAACTTTAACTGTCTTGGAATATCACCTGTTTTAACAAAGCCTTTACTTTCGTATAGGCGTTTTCCTCTTTCATTGGTACGAATAACATCCAATTCTATTTGTTCAATACCTTCGATATTCTTAGCAATCTTTATCATTTCATCAAATAAAAGGGAGCCGATACCTTTACCCCAATATTCTTTTTGAATCGCGATACCGATAGTCGATCTATGTCTTACTTTTAATTGCGGATGTAAATCCAAAGAACAACTACCTATGATTCTATCATTATGATAGACCGCAATTAAATGATTTTTGTTATCTCGATATGAGGTGATAAATTTTTCTTCTTTGCTTATATCTTTGACAAAACTTTCAAAATCTTCAGGCGTGCTTAAAAGATTATCAGTCGAGGTCGCAATCGTAATGATATTATCCAATAATTGTCTCGCGTCACTCACATCTGGTGTTTTAAAGATAACTTTAGTTCCATCCCTGAGGATGAATTCTTTCCTCGGATAAAGCATTCTATCGCCTCCTATTAGATTTGTTATTCAAAGCTTCCGTACATAGAAACGGCTTCATCAATACTAATCTCACCTTTTCCAACCTTGTAAGCGGCAATCCTAACTTGAACTGTAAGTGGATCTTTGATACCGATAACTTCTGGCGACACTGTCCTATTTGCAGGTACCTTACCGAATGGCGAATAGACTGGATCGATAGACATATCCTTTGTCGGTGTTACCAAGCGCTTATTAGAAGCCATCGCATTCAACTCTTGATTCCTAATCAAGAAACGCATGAATTCGTTGGTCATATCGAGATTGTCACAATCTTTATTAACCGAGAATTCCACAGAAGGACTATCGATAAAGTAACCGCCATTATCAGTCAATGGAAGGGGCCAGAATGAATAATCAAATGGCGAGTTAGTAAATGCTTCTGACTGTTTTTCCCGTTTTTTGGTTCCTGAGACGGTATCACCGGCACAGACCATCATTGGTACATCGCCCTCAAAGAAGCGTAAGATTACTTGATTATAGTTATCGCTAATCTTCTCGCATTCTTCAAGATTGAAACAATTATTTTGAGTGAGTTGTTCAACCTTTTCTAAAGCTGGGCGTAAATATTCGCCGGCCGCTGGATCTAAATTATTAGCCAGATTAAGAGCCTCGGGATTATTAGCAAGCGCAGCCGCAAATAATGGATAGGCGACTGTGTTCATCAAACAACTGGAAGAATTGCGGGTGTAACCCATCATCGGACTTACGTAATCTTTGTTACGGAATGATTCGCAAACAGTTAATAATTCATTCCAAGTGGTTGGAACATTTATTCCTTCCTTCTTGAATAAATCATTATTCACAAGCATGCCGTAGGTTCTTGAAAAGACAGGTACCATTAACACACGTCCATCAGAAGTACGGCTAATTAAACCGGGTCTTAAACAATCTAAATCTAAGCCTAAAGCTGAATTCGAAAGATCCTCAGCATGAGCAAAGACAGAATCGTATTTCTCGTTAATGGCCATCCAGGTATAAGAGAAGAAAATATTAGGGGCATTATCTCCCTCTAGAGCCATCGCAATCGTATTGTTATAATCATCCAGTTTCATATAACTAAGTTTAACATTCGGATATATTTCATTGAATTTAGAAAACTCAGCTTCTAAAGCCTCGAAGTTATCATAACTACCCACCACTGTAATACTAGAATTAGTATTGGTATCTAAAGCCGGTTTAAATTCGGCGTTTTTATCATTGTTACCACAGGCCGTTATTAATACGATTGAGCACATGGCTAAAATGATACTAATTAATCTTTTCATAATCCCCTCTCCTCCTTGATTCTACGAATCTCTTTAATGACAAGTTTAAGGTCTACTGGTTTGGCGATATGGCCATTCATACCAGCATTTAAACACTCCACTATATTCTCTGAAAAAGCATCAGCAGTCATCGCGATTATTGGGATAGAAGCAGCCCATGGATTATCTAATTTACGGATAGCTCTAGTAGCATCAAGGCCATTCATCTCCGGCATTTGAATATCCATAAAGATTAAAGCATAGTTTCCTTCGGCCGCTGTCTTCATTTTTTCCACACATATACGGCCATTTTTCGCCCGTTCAGTAGTAATTCCCATCATCGCAAGAAGAGCAGAAATAATTTCCCAGTTAACATCGTTATCTTCCGCAATAAGGATGTTGATTCCTTCTAAATCGGAATAATCGTTTTCAGGTTCAACAGACTTAGATACATTTCCTAAAATTTCGTTTATCTTATCATAAAGTTTGGAGCGGAATAGTGGCTTAGTTATAAAGCCATTTACACCAATCTCTTCAGCTCTATCCTCAATATCTGTCCAATCATAAGCAGAGATTAATAGGATTGGTATATTTAAATCCCCTTTCGCCCGAACGCGACGAATCGTTTCAAGACCATCCATACCAGGCATTTTCCAGTCAATGATTGCAACCTTGTAATCATGTCCTTCTTTATGACGCTTATCAATCATTTCAAGAGCTTCTATTCCACTCTTGGCACTATCAACTGATACGCCCAAAGATTTCAAAGTATCAACCGCCGTTTCTAAAAGAATCTCATCATCATCAGCGATAAGAACATCCATCGGTTCAAGCAGCATCTCTTCTCTTTGCCTATGAGCGACAGGAATATCTAAGACAACTGTGAAGGTTGTGCCTTTCCCTTGTTCACTTTGACAATCAATGTTTCCTTCCATAAGGTCGACCATTTGTTTAGTAATCGCAAGGCCAAGACCAGTTCCTTCAACACTGTCTACGCGGCTATCGGTTTGACGCGAGAATGGTTGATACATGTTTACCATAAATTCAGGACTCATACCGATACCGGTATCAGCCACGATATATGTTAAGCGCACGCAACCAGGTTTAGAGCTTTCTTCTTCACGCATATCTACGCTCACATGGCCATAAGGCTGTGTGTATTTGATAGCGTTAGAAAGAATATTGATATAAATCTGATTCAGTCTTAGTTTGTCAGCATAGAGATATTCTTTTTCAACCTTACTGACATGGAAACTGAAGTCGATATTCTTTTCCTTAATCATCGGCTGAGATATATTCACGAGATTCTCAACTGTTTCAACAATAGAGAACGATTGAGGACTGAGGGATAGTTTTCTACTTTCAACCTTAGATATATCTAAGATATCATTGATTAGGGTCAGCAAATGATTGCTGGCCATTGTAATCTTTCTTAGATTTTCTCTTACCATATCTTTATCATTGATATTGTGCTCAGCAATTGTTGTTAAACCGATAATCGCATTCATTGGTGTCCTAATATCATGCGACATTGTCGATAAGAAATCGGTTTTCGCTTTATTAGCTGACGCTGCCTCTTCAGCAGCTTCTTGTAGTTTCTTATTGAAACGAAGCATGACCATTAAATCAAATACGAATAATAATAAAAGGCCAACCGAAACAAAGCCGACTAATAACCAGTTCTCAGTATTAACATTTAAATCTGTCATTGGCACTAAAGAAAGTAGTGTCCATCCGTCTGTTGCGGAAAGAGCAGTATAAGCAAGTATGCAATCCTCATCACGAGAGTTTTTCATATTAATCGAGCCAGGTGAACCAGTAGAAGAAGTTATTTTCTCAAATAGTTCTTGAAAGGCAGTAGAATTGTTAACATTATAAGATCTATAAAACTCAAAGAAATTCGAGTTTTTAAAGGAGTAACCTTTAATGATATAGTTGCCATCAGAATCGATTATGGAAAGTTCGGCGTTTTCATATTCTTCTTGGGGAAACACCCACTTCTGCTCTAACTCAGAAAGTGGTAAGACTCGCAACAATACGGCATCTTTAGAACTGTCAGTCCCTGAATCGTAAAGCGTAATGGAATTACAAAAAGCTAGGGATTGTACCCCATTAACAGGATTTGTATAGGCCCGAGTGATATTGATGGAATCTCCAACCTCACTTATCCAACTCAGATTTTTCATAAAATCCATATTAGTATAAGAAACATTATAATCATCGGTTGTACCTTGCCTTGCTTTGGTGGATAGCCCAGAAAGAGTATCTTTATACACGATGTGAGCAGCAGCGTTTGGTAAAACATGGGAAGTCCGAATAAAAGAGATGGCCTCAGCCATTGACATCGGCGTATCACGATCATTGATATAATGGGCCCAGACATCACAGACACGCTGCTCACCTTCTAAATAGTTCTCGGTAACGCGTTCCATGGTAACTGTGGTATTCTCAAAATGTTCTATCTGCCTTTGGGTTGTGTTCTTATTCTCCAAAGTGGAATAAATAACAACAAAGGTCAGCATAGCAATCATGATGAATACGTTAACAATAATTACCCAGTTTTTCTTCATAGTCTACTCTGCTCCAATACGATTTCCAATCTATATAATCTAATCCATTTGTTTTCACAAATGCTTGTGGCTATATTACATTAATGGTAGCATGAATCCATCCAAATTGCAATTAAACAAAAAAACTCCCTTGTTTTAATAAACAAAAGAGCTTGCTTTATTTGTTGGCAGGGGCGGCAGGAATCGAACCCGCATTGACGGTTTTGGAGACCGTTGCTCTACCATTAAACTACGCCCCTAGTAGCGTGTATTATTTTAACAAATACCCGCTTAGTTTTCAATAATTAATTCTCTTCTTGATTAAGAATATCAAGATATTCTTCTTCAAGGTGTCTTAATTCATTCTCCTTGGATACGATTAAATCATCTAAGGCATCCATTTTCCTCTGATCCATATAATTTTCTTCAAGATATTGTTGTTCTTTCAAGTCTTCAATCTCTTGACTGACTTTAGAAATTTCTAATTCCAATTTTTCTTTGCTTTTCTTTTTAACTTTGATTTTAGGTTTACTAACCTCTTTTGCTTTGACTTCTTCGATAACCTCTTCTTTACCTTCCATATACTGTTCATATGAACCACTAAAGAGGTCGACCTTATCTTCTTTAATCGCGATAATCTTAGTCGCGAGTTCAGAGATGAAATAACGGTCGTGGCTAACAAAAATAATGGTTCCCGGATAATCAACAAGCGTACTTTCTAAGACTTTTCTGGTCTCGATATCCATATGGTTAGTAGGTTCATCTAATAACAATATGTCATATTTTTGAAGCAGTAACCTTGCAAATGATAACCTAACTTTCTCACCACCGCTCAACTGATTGACTGTCTTAAAGACATCATCTTCAGTAAAGAGGAAAGAGCCCAAATGATGACGGATTTCAAAATTAGACATATAGGGATAGAAATGATGAAGGTAATCAAAGACGGTTAACTCGGAATCAATTTGGATTTGGTTCTGATCGATATAACCATATCTTAATTCCCGATGTTCAGTAATTTTACCAGCTAATGCTGGTAACATATGACCAATCGTCTTTAATAACGTGGTCTTACCAATGCCATTCTCGCCGATGATAGCAACCTTATCACCACCATAAACAGGAAATTCTTTAACAAAGCCTAACGGCTTATCATAACCAAATTCTAGATTATCAATTGTTAATTGTCTTACTCTTCTCTCATCTAAAGCTTTGAGATTGAGATTTACTTTCTTGCCATCCTTTTTCGGAGCCTCAATCTTGTTATCTAAAATCCTCGCCAGTTTCTTTTCTCTATCTTTAGCAAAAGCAACTTTGGTAGGTTTGGGTTTAAATTTCTTAATTAACATCTCTAGATGTTCAATCTCTTTTTGTTGGAGGTTGTAAGCCTTTAATTGTTGTTCATAACGAGCCACTTTTTCTTTGAGATAGAAAGAATAATTACCCCGGTAATACTCACCTCTGTGATTAGTTATTTCTAACACACAGTTACATAAGGCATCGATGAAATAACGGTCATGGCTAACAAGAATAATCGCTCCTGGATAAGTCTTCAAGTAAGTCTCAAGCCACTCAATAGTTGATACATCTAAGTGGTTTGTTGGTTCATCCAAAATTAAGATATCAGGTTTATCAAGAAGCAGTCTTGTAAAGGCGATTTTGTTGCGTTCGCCACCACTAAAACTACCGATACGTCTATTATAATCGGCCTTACTAAAGCCGAATTTAGATACCATCATCTCAATTTGATATTCATAATCATAACCACCCTTATTTAAGAAGGCGTTCTCAAGGTTTCCATATCTGTTTAAGAGTTGAGTATCCTGAGGATTCTTACTCAATTCTTCTCCTAACTTTTCTAAGTCTTCTTTCATCTTGATAACATCTTTAAAGGATTGGAGCATCTCTTCATAAAGGGTGTTATCAAAGGAATGAATCATAACTTGTGAGAGGTAGCCGATACTTTTATGGGCGGCAACTGTAATGCTTCCATTATCGATACTCTCCTCTTTGAGAATCATCTTTAACAAGGTGGTCTTACCAACGCCATTGTTGCCAATGATTGCCAAACGATCAGTCGGATTTAAAGAGAAAGAGAGATCAGCAAAAAGAAGATTGTCATTAAATGATTTGTTGACATTCTTCACATCTAATAGTCCCATCTTTCTCACCTCCTAAATAAAAACCGGCCGAGGCCGGTTAATCATTAATTTATTTTAATTTTCCTTGAATTGTTCTAACAACATCACCGACAGTAACGAAAGAACTTAATTCTTCATTGGTAAAGGTGATATCGTATTTTTCTTCGGCATCCATGATGATTTCGACTAAATCAAGGGAATCAACACCTAAGCTCTTTAACTCAGTTTCTTCTTTGATTTCTTGGCCTTTAACTTTTTCAGCTAATAAAACTTTGAATTCTTCTAGTAAGTTCATAAAATTTCCTCCTAAACGACTTACAAATTATATCATTTATCTAAAATCTTGTCTAGATTTTAATAGGCTTTGGCAAAGTAGACCATCTTCTTGGCCTTCCTACCACAGACCGGGCAAACATCTCCTAGATGTTCTTGGTGGAAAGGAATACAACGGCTAGTAGCGGTGGTATCTTCTTTAACCTTGTTTTCACAAGCTTCATCTCCACACCACATCATCTTGACATAGCCACTATAGGGGCGAGCCATAATCTTCTTGAATTCTTCATAATCAGTGACCGCAGTGGTGGACTCTTCCATCCGCTTCTTAGCAGCTTCATAGAGTTCATTGTGCATCTTCTTAAAGAGTTCCGGCATCTTGGAAACCAATTCATCTAAGCCGATAAAGACTTTCTCGCCGCTGTGTCTAAAGACAACAACGCATTGATTCTTTTCAATATCTCTAGGGCCTAATTCAATTCTTAGAGGAATGCCCTTCATCTCATATTCGGCATATTTCCAACCAGGTGTCTTATCAGAATCATCTAATTTGACCCGAACACCGGCCTCTTCCAACTTTGCTTTAACCTCTCTTGCCTTTTCCATGACTCCAGGTTTGGCCATCTGGATAGGAATAATAACTGATTGGACAGGTGCGACATAAGGAGGCATAACTAAGCCTTCATCATCACCATGAACCATGATAATGGAACCGATTAAACGAACGCTGATACCCCAAGAAGTTTGGAAAGGATATTCAAGTTTTCCTTCCTTGCTTTGATATTGGATATCAAAGGCTCTAGCAAAACCATCCCCAAAGAAGTGACTTGTACCCGCTTGTAAGGCCTTACCATCATGCATTAAGGCTTCAATGCTATAAGTATCAACTGCGCCTGCAAATTTCTCTTTTTCAGTCTTTTGACCGCTAACAAAAGGAATCGCTAATAAATCTCTACCTAAACGGACATAATAATCAAGGATTTCTAAGGTCTCTTGTCTTGCTTCTTGTTCAGTCGCGTGAATGGTATGGCCTTCCTGCCATAAGAATTCTTTACCTCTTAGGAAAGGTCTAGTGGTCTTTTCCCATCTGACAACGGAACACCATTGATTGTATTTCTTAGGTAAGTCGCGATAAGAATTGATAATCTTGCTATAGTGATAGCAGAACAAAGTTTCAGAGGTTGGTCTAACGATTAAAGGGTCTTCTAGTTCTTCCTTGCCGCCTCTTGTGATAATCGCACATTCAGGAGCAAAACCTTCAACATGCTCTTTTTCTTTCTCAAATAAGGACTCAGGAATGACCATTGGCATATAGACATTCTCATGACCCGAAGCCTTAATCATCTTATCAAAATAACTTTGAATTTGTTCCCAGATGGCATAGCCATAAGGGCGATAAATCATGAAGCCTTTTGCTTCACTGTAATCGATTAATTCCGCTTTTCTAACAACATCGGTATACCATTGGGCAAAATCGACATCTCTAGCGGTAATACTTTCAACTTTTTTATCTGCCATAATATTTACTCCTTTTCATCAGTTAGTTTGGCAATCTTTCTAACAGAACTGCCATCATAATTTAAGTTGGTATCCAAAATTGGACCATGCATATAATCAACACCTAAAGTCTTTAAGACCTCAGCTTGTGAATAATCAGTAATGTGCCAAGCCATAATATTGAGATTGAAGCGTTCTGTCATATCCGCAATATTCGCAATAACTAAGCCTGTTTTTTGATTGGTAGCAACTTGATTCGACATCTCATTAGGAATGATAAGCCAAGAGAAGTGGGTCAAGGCTGGGATAACACTGGTCTGCATATCCTCATCAGCAATTAAACACAAGTTTATCTTACATTGATGGGATCTATTAATCGTATCTAAAACCTTATCGCTCGCCTCTAATAATTCACCATAAGAGGATAAGAGCGCCACGATATCGATATGTTGATAACGCGGAGTCTTAATGACTAGATCTTCTAATTTCTCTAAAATCCTTAAATCACAAGGAACGAAAATTCGTTTAGATTTTTTGTTATGGGATCGCGAGAAGCGATCTAATAAAGCATTAACAGCCGGAATATAGAACTCTTCGGCTTCATCAACCGATTCCGCAACCGCATAAGCTTCTTGGAAATTGTTGATGTTTGCACTCTTGAATTCACCATTGGCGATATAGCCAACAATCTCGCCACCGTGGAGATAGAAGACTGGTTCATAGGTTGGTTTAAAGGCTTGCTCTTCAATAATGTTACGAACTTCTTCAATCTTGGCCTTAACAAGATGATCAGCATCGGCCATTTCTTTACTATATGTAAAGATATTGTTCTTATCTTTATGGTTTATTGCTTCATCTGCGGCTTTCGAAGCCTCGTTGACAACTTCGATAACATCAGTTGAATAAGCACCCATGTAGATAATGCCGACCGATGGTCGAGGGGTAAAGCTATAGTTATCAAAGCTAAAGTCAATCTTAAACTGCTCTAACAAGACTTGAGCTTTTCTCTCCGCAAGATGCGGTGAGGTTATCTCGTGAAAATAGAAGAGAAAACTATCATCTTGATAATGGGCGGCGATACAAGACTCGCTATTGAAGGAATTTACCATCCGCCAAATTTCATGCATTAACTGTTCCGCGACATGATTTCCGTAACGGCGATCAACGACAGCATAAATATTACAATTGACACACAACATTGTGCCTCTCGCAGACTTACCATAGGTACTAACTCGACTAACAAAATCATCCCAATCTAATAAATCAAGTGACTTCGCTTTTTCAAGACGTTTATGGGTTTCTAAATCGATTTCACTCGCAAGCAAGAAAATACTATCGCCATTCTTGGTTGTTAAAGATAGTTGATAATAGGTGTTAGTATCGGTATCTTTTTTGTTTTTTATTCTTGACTCAAGTTGATTGTTGACAATTAGAGTCAATGGTTGAATCTCTTCATCATCTTTTTCCCTAATGACTTCACCCATCCATGATTTCAATTTCTTTTTATTTTCTTCATCAAGGGTGTTTAAATATTCAGCAAAACGATACTCTTGTGGTTTGTTTCCCGCCAAGCGTGAATAGATATAGATTTTTTGCTTAGCAATATCAACCCGAACAGTATAACGGACAACATTATTCCGTTTATTTGCTTCTTTTACAACTTTGTTATCAACAGAATTGCTGACAAAGAAATAAACTAAAAGACCGCCTAAGGCTAGAGCGCCAAGGGCGATAAAACCAATTTCTAAATAACTTGCGAAAACTAACATCGTATTAATCACCTCTCGTATTATAGCATATTGCAATAAATATGCTATCAACTTTTAACAAACTTTTATGATTTGTAACCTTCCTAGGCCACTGGCTCATCTTGACATTTAACTAATAATTGCCATAGTTATTAAGTATGGAAACACCATTAGAAAAATCAAATTAATTACAAAAGTATCTAGGTCCCTTTGAAGCGTTTGCGCTTTCCATTGGCTGTGCCGTTGGTTGGGGCACTTTTGTTATGCCGTATACTTACTTTTTACCATTATCTGGTACCTTAGGAACCCTAATCGGTATGGTGGTAGGTGCGATTCTTATGATAATCATCGGTTATAGTTACCACTATATGATGAATAAATTCCCTTCAGCAGGAGGAGCACTAACCTACACCACCAAAGCCTTTGGTAGCAATCATGGTTTCTTATGCGCCTGGTTCTTAGGACTTACATATGTTGCGATGTTATGGGCCAATGCTACTGCCTTTATCTTATTAGCTCGTGCTATTTTAGGAACAACCTTCCAATTTGGTTTTCATTACCAAATCTTGGGTTTTGATATTTATTTGGGTGAAATCTTGCTTTCAATGGCAATGACAGCCATAGGCTGCTGTTTCTGTTTATATCGCAAGAAATTAACCGCAAGAGTTCAAGTCGGGTTTGCCGTTAAGAAGATGTGAAAAAGGCTTTAGATGCCGGTATGAACGATCACATATCTAAACCGATTGATCTCGATAATCTATTGGTCGTATTAGCAAAAACACTCCATAAAGAATAAAAATGCCAGTGACTAACACTTGGCATTTTTTGTCATACGCTTAATAAGTTTTAAATAAAAATATCCTATTATCAATATAATCATTAAACATCCAAAATAGATAAGAGTTGATAGATAAGAACTATCGACTAAAACGACATTGTAGATGTTGTGTTTACCATTTAAAGATAAGCCAAAGAAAGCAGTATCAAAAATAACATTTAAGATAAGCATAATTAAGGCACAAATAACGATTATTAATCCACCTAAGATATTGTCCTTTACTTTTAATAATGTTTGGCCAGATAGATAGAGATAGATTCCCCATAAAGATAAACTGAGATGGGCAAAATAATCGAGTAAGAAATGGGGGTGGAAAGCATAACTTATAACTTGATTACGAATACAACCAATAAGTGGTGATAAAAGCATTCCTATTGATAATAAGGAGATTAAAGTAAAGAAATACTTCTTAGCTTTACTTGGTAAGACAAAATAGATTGGCGAAACAAAAAACATAAAAGGACTAACATTAGCGACAGGTAAGGTGTTTTGAAAGTTCCAATCCTTGAACCCGACGTCTAAATAGACAACTAAGACTAATGATAAATAAAGAATAAATGCCACAAGGCAAAATAAGGCATTAGCTATCTTGATATTAGTAAAGCGTTTCATCAAATAGATGAAAACACCATAGATTAATAGCATTACAATTAATGTTAAGATATACATATCTTTGTTCTTTAAAAATCAACTTGTTCCAAACGTTTTGAAGAAATCTTATAAACGAATAGGTGAACAATTGCGTAAATGATTAAACCTATTCCTAGAACAATAAATTGGTAGCCTATATCACCGCTTAAGAAAGCACCATACCACTCCATTCCTGGAATATAGATAAGGATAATCGTAAAAATGAGTAAATAGACAATAAAACCGATGATAGTAAATAAGGTTGATTTAACGATAGACTTACCATTCTTATAATAGATAGGGAAGAAAATCAAATCTAGAATTGAGTATCCCACAATTATTATGCCCAAAAGAGAAACATAAGCACTTAATCCTAAACCAACTTCAGCAATTTCTTCTCCCTCAACTACAATAGAATTGCTCAACGCTGAAGCAATTGGATATAAGGCTGACATAATTGCGATAAATGCAAATTGAATACAAGCTATCAAAATTATTCTCGCTTTAACTATGTCTTTTTTGCGAATGGGTAAAAGTGTTGAATAGAGCAAATCATTGCTCTGTTGACCTTTATTAGCCCCTAAAAAGATAATTGGATAACAAGTTATGACATAGATAAATCCAATCGCTAATGGATAGTTAGGAATAAATATCATTAAAGGAAAGAACAAAATAAAAAAGTAACAAATCGGATGTAACGCCAATTTAAACTCTTTATAGATTAAAGCTTTCATTGCTCTTACTCCTTTCTAAATAAATCATTATTTGATCGAGATCGGGTTCTTTGATTTCGATGCCATCTCTAAGGAATAAATCCCTCTTGTTAGCATCAATTAAACCCTCTATACGCCCATCGATATCTTTATAGGAGATATAATTCTTGATAAGATCTTTATTTCCACCCTTATCATTGATGAGTAGATAAGTATCAATTAATCTTTGCTTGGTTCCTGTATAAAGAATGAAACCATCGTGGATATATGTAATGTGGGTTGCACATTTATCTAAATCGCTAGTGATATGGGTCGAAAAAAGAATTGCCCTATTACCATTGCGGACGATATCGCGGAAGATATCCATAATTTCGTCCCGAGAAACTGGGTCCAAACCTGAAGTTGGTTCATCTAAGATTAGCAATTCAGCATGATGGCTTAAAGCTACAGCTACTGAATATTTAACTTTCATACCGCTCGATAGTTCTTCTAACTTCTTATTAATGTCGAGATTAAACAACTTACAAACTTCCATGAATTTTTCTTCATCGAAGTTCTGATAAAACCTCTTGGTAACATCCATCAATTGTTTAATGGTTTTATTAGGATAATAATTAAGTTCACTTAAAGCAAAGCCTATCCTTTGTTTGTTTTCTAATTCATATTCCGTCATATCTTGATCAAAAGCCAAAATATGTCCGCTTTCATAATGAACTAAGTTCATTATGCATTTTAAAGTCGTAGTTTTTCCAGCACCATTACGACCAATAAATCCCATAATATCCCCTGGCCTTATAGAAAAAGAAACATTCTTTAAAGAGAAAGTTGGATACTTTTTATTAAGATTTTCTATGTATAAAGCATTAATCATTTTTTGTTGCCCTCCATCAAAGAATAAAAGGAGTCTGTTTTTAATAAGGCTATGCCCCTATCTTTATCTCCCATTACCATTAGAGTGTCGCCTTCTTTGATATCAAACATCTTTCTCGCCTCTACAGGGATGGTAATTTGACCTTTTGGTCCTACCTTTACACTTACAATAAATCTTTCTGCCATACTTTTCCTACCTTTCTTACTTATTATACCACAAACATTGCTTCCTTGAAAAGTAAAAAAGACCCCGAAACTAATCGAGGTCTATTCTTTTTTGATGTATAAGAGCGTACAAACGTACCGAAATCAAGGTAAGAAGGTACAAACGTAACGCGGCAGCCACGACAAACGGGAATTTGTCATACTCTTTGATTTTTACGCCAACAGCGCGCTTTCGCGAGTGTCTCACCTATCAATTCGCTTTTAGAAGCGGTATAGGTTTCCCTGTCATCCGAATACTGTTTTGCCAACGATTCTTTCAGATTGGAATAAGCCTCCGCATCTTCTTTATGACAATTAAAATAATCTCTCATGTCCACATAGTTGTTCCATTCTTCGGAATCATAAAGCACGGCATGAATATGATGTGTCCTTATATCGTTTTTCCCACAAACGTATAGGTATTGCCGAGGATGATCCTGACCTCGGAAAATAAATCCGTTTTCTTCAAGAATACCGTTCTTGGACATAAGTGCATCAAAATCAAATACCCCTGCAACGATATCAATGATAGGTTTGGCACAAATCTCTTTTATGGCAGTACTTCCGATATGTTGCGCATCGACCAAAACATCTTGAAGGATACTGCGCAGTTTTGAAATAGTTTCTGCTGCGTTTACCTCCCACTCAGTATTGTGAGGTTCAACAAATACTGTACCTCGACGTAGCCCTAAATTCATAAAAGCCTCCTTATTCATCAATAAAACACAGTTTGTCGAGATGAGTATACCACAGTCAGACGTGTCAGACAACAAAAGAAGCCTCTCTTGTCATGGTAGGCAAAAAAGGTTTCTTTAGTGGTCGAGGTGACGGGATTCCGTCTTGTGTCTTTCACGCCAATTACCCGTTTCTCTGCTTGTGGCTCGAAAAACACTTCGGTCATCGCGGACAACAACGCACTGTGTTGTTTTCTATTTTGCTCTTTTCGAATCCCGTCACTTCAGGCAACTTAATTCAATAAAAAAACGAGGTGCAAGACCTCGTTCTTTTCATTGGCGGAGAAGAAGAGATTCGAACTCTCGCGGGCATTGCTACCCCTAACGGTTTTCGAGACCATCCCCTTCAACCACTTGGGTACTTCTCCGAGAGGTATTATACTCTACTCACCCCAAATTGTCATTAAAGTCTCTCTTTTTTTGACTTTTTTCAAATTATTTTAGGATTTTCGGCCTTTTGACGCCATGTTATAAGTAGAAGGAGGTTATTATAATGACCAAGAAAAATGTATTTTGGCTAGTCATCCCTATAGGGGTATTAGCCCTTATCTTCATTACTTTATTTTGGTTTGTTGGTCCTATCCCCTTAATCTATGCGGATACGGCCAATTATTTAAATGCCAGTGGCAGTTATTATGATTTACCCGCTCATTTCTATTTCTGTACTTATGATTGTCAAAAAGATGAAGCGGTCGTTGAAGCCAGCAAGTATGAATATCCTGATGGTTATATGGTTCAGAACACCAGATACTGGTCGCCTAATGAGATTACCATCACGGATGACTACACAGATGCTGACTGGCAAGCCTTACAAAAACGTATTAGTGATTTACCACGAGCCGAATACGAGCAAGACTCTTTCCTGCTCCATGGTGATGATTGTTTACCGGCGGCATTTATTATTTTGGGCTACACCGCTGATGCCTTCCCAACCAATAATGCTACCTATATTGGTAACACCATCTCATCAATCGCGAGTAATAGCTTAGTTCGGGCGATTATCCTCCCCAACAACAATGAACAATTCGATTTAGAAATCGTTGTTCGCGATACCACGTCACCTGTCTTAGATGGCTTTACAGGTGTCTATATCACAAATGTTGATGATCCGATTAGTATCGCGACTTTGAAAGCGTCTATCTCAGCCGTCGATGATGTTGATGGTGACATCACCAATAAAATCACGATAAGCACGGATAACTATACAGCAAATATGCATAAATTGGGTCTGTGGCCGGTTGTATTCACTGTAAGTGACAACGCTGGAAATAGCGCAACTATCACGATTCAGGTAAGCGTAGTCGACAAAACCGCACCTGTAATTAGCTTAACCCATAACACTTATACTTCCTATTTATCGGCTCCTTTAAAGTTATCCGCTATCTTAACTGATATCACTGCCACCGATAATTATGATGGCGATTTGAGTTCTAAGATAGTCATTTATTATGATGGCTATAGCAGCACCAGTACCACTACTGGTAGTCATACTGTTACCTTCAAAGTTTCTGACAACTCCGGTAACTCAAGCTTAAAGGACATAACAATTAATGTAGTTGATGATATTAGACCAACCATAAGCGGTAATTCATCCTATACTAAATCCGCTAATTCGAGTTTATCATCAGCTGATATCAAGGCAGGGCTAATTGCAAGTGATAACTATGATAATGATTTAACAAGTTTTATCACTGAAGTAAGCAATAACTATCTTGGCAAAGAAAACAAGGTAGGAACTTATTACATAACTTATAAAGTAAGCGACACTGCTGGCAATAGCAGTGACAACTTTGTTGTCACCATTCAAGTTGTCGATACTCAAAAGCCCACTTTCTATATCAGCAATGTCATCTTAAATGTCACAGATTACAATAAGTTAAGCCACGAAGATATCATATCCTATCTCTGTCAAACTAAAGCTATCGATGAAAGCGTCGACTATACTTATAACTTTAGTCAGGACACTTATACCGAAAATGAGGGTGTACCTGGTAGTTACACGATGGTAGCTGAAGTTGATTATGTAGACGGCAAACATTCAACAATTAAACTCGCCATCAATATCTTATCTAAAGATTATTATGTGGATGGTAAGAATATTGCTATCGATAGTCCTATAGCCCCTGCTATTAACAATGGTTTCTTTGCGAGAGCCTGGCTATGGATTAGCAATGCCTTTAATTCCGTATCCACTTTCTTCAGCGGTATCTGGTCTTGGTTAATGACCAATATCTTTGATCCGATATTCAAATAAAAAAGGATTGTAAACAATCCTTAGTATTTAACTTCTTTTAAATATAGACCCATTGCAGGAGCGTTATAGGTAGTTACTAGACGCTCCTTATTGTCTAGTCTTTTTAGAATATAATTTTTGGTTTCTTTATGGGCTCCAATTGCAATTAAAGTACCAACCATCATCCTAACCATATATCTTAGAAAACCTGTTCCCTTGAAGGTTATAACTAATTCATCATCGATGATAGAGAATTCAATGCTTTTGACTTCTCTTTCAAAACTTTCAACCTCATCCAAACCATTGGAACAGAAATTGCGGTAATCATGTTTTCCAACAAAGAGTTTACTCGCCTCTTCCATTCTCTTAAAGTCGAGAAAACGACCGTATTGATAACAATAGTTCCGTCTTAAGGGATTATATTCCCCAGTGCTTAAATGATAAATATAGGTCTTTTCTTTCGCGTCAAAGCGCGCATGGAAAGATGAATCAACAAATTCTGAACTTAAAATATGAATATCTTCCGGTAGATTGGCATTTAAAGCCCTTGTCCATTCCTTCTCATCTAAAGATAAGGATGTATCGAAATGGAAGACTTGACCATAGGCGTGAACACCACTATCAGTACGACCAGAAGCAGTGATATGAACGGCTTCTTGATGAATTTTAAAGAGCGCGAGTTGGATCTCTTCCTGAACACTTCTCGCCTCTTTTTGAATTTGGAAACCATTGAAGTTAGTTCCATCATAACTAACTACACACTTAACTCTTTTTAATATGGCCATATGGACCTCGCATATTCAGGATGATAAACCGATAAGATTGTTAAAGTAACAACCGCGGCGATAAATAGAATTGCAAAGATATCACGAACTCCAAAGGTTAGAGTCCGATATCTTGTTCTTTTAGCACTGGGATTATAACCTCTTGCTTCCATAGCATCCGCTAAATCGGCAGCTTTTTGGAATGAAGATACAAATAAAGGAACAATAAGGGATGTAATACCAATTAGTTTTTCTTTAATAGAGCCAGTTTCTAAATCGACACCACGGCTAGCTTGAGCCTTGATTAGACGCTGAGTTTCCTCTAATAACGTAGGTATAAAACGTAAAGCAATTGAGATTGTCATCGCAATTTCATGGGCCGGGAATTTAATAACTTTTAAAGGTGTCATATACCATTCAATGGCATAAGTTAAATCCAAAGGCTTAGTCGAGGCTGTTAAGACAGTTGTTAAGATAATCATCATAACTAATCTCGCAACTATCTTACCAGTTTGGATTAATGAACCACCATAAATAGTGAAATTCCAGAAGGTAACCAAAGGATCTCCCGTCTTGATAACAATAACATTGATTATTAATAAGACCAAAATCATGATCCAAATAGCTTTCAAGGAACTAAAGATGGATTTAATCTTAACTCTAGCAATTAATGCCAACAAGATACAAACAACCATTAAAAAGGCATATTCCCAGAAAGATAAATTAAAGAAGATAGCTACTAAAAGTCCAATAACGGCTATCAATTTTGCTCTAGGATCAACGCGATGAATAATCGTGTTATAAGGAGTATAACGACCAAGTGCTATGTTCATTATTCACCCCTCCTTGCTTTGGCAATAGCCTCGATTAAAGTATCGATATCTCTAATCGACTCTAAATCAATATTTAAGCCATTTTCTTGTAGCGTTCTTGCGAATTTGATGACTTCAGGAGCGTTTATACCTAACTCTTTTAATAAAGCATCATTGGTGAAAACTTTATTAGGCGCATCTTGAGTGACTACTTGACCTTCTTTTAAGATGACCATTTCATCGCAGTTTGCGAGGACCGAATCCATATCATGGGAAATCATGATAATAGTTTTGCCCTTGGCATTGATGTCTTTAAATAGTTGCATCATATCTCTGCTGCCTTGAGGATCAAGGCCGGCCGTTGGTTCATCTAAAACCAAAATATCAGGATCCATTGCTAAGATTCCGGCAATCGCAACTCTTCTTTTTTGACCACCGCTTAAATCAAATGGTGATTTATCGAGATATGATTCATCTAAACCGACCATCTTTAAGACTTCTATCACTTTTTCTTTCAAATCTTCTTCCTTGTTTCCGAAGTTTTTCGGACCAAAAGCGATATCCTTAAAGACTGTTTCTTCAAATAATTGATATTCCGGGAATTGGAAAACCATTCCCACAACTTTTCTTAATTGTTTGAGATGTTTGATTTTACTTTTAGGTGTAATGACATAGTCATTAACATTTACTTCACCCTTAGTCGGTCTTAAAAGGGCATTAAAATGTTGGGCAAGGGTTGACTTACCACAACCGGTATGACCAATAATCGCGGTGAATTTCTTATCTTGGAAGGTCAAATCTATTCCTTTTAAGGCATGGTATTCAAATGGTGTCTTAGGATAATAGATGTATTCTAATTGTTTTACTTGGATTGGCATATCTCTTTCACCAACCCTTCTCTATCATCGGCACTGACATCAATACCATGTGATTTTAAGCCCGCTTTAATCTTGTAATCAAAAGGTAAATCCAAACCGATTTCCATCAGTTTTTCACCTTGTTCGAAGATTTCTTTTGGACTCCCCTTGGCATAGATCTCACCTTTATTGAGAACAATAATCTCATCGGCAAGACAAGCCTCCTCAATATCATGGGTAATTGAGATTAAAGTGATATCAGGGATTATTTCTTTAGATTTACGAATCAATTCATTGATTTCGGCTTTTCCCTTGGGATCAAGCATACTTGTGGCTTCATCAAAGATTAAAATCTTTGGTGCCATTGCTAAGATGCCGGCAATCGCAACTCTTTGCTTCTGACCACCGCTTAAATGGGTCGGTTCTTTATCTAAGAATTTATCCATTCCAACCTTAGCGGAGAATTCTTCAATAATGCTCTGCATCTTCTTGTTATCAACACAATGATTTTCTAAGCCAAAGGCGATATCATCGGCTACAGTTGAACCAATAAACTGATTGTCAGGGTTTTGGAAAACGATACCAACCTTGTCTCTAATCGCATAGAGATTAGCTTGGTTTAATTCAAGTCCATCAACAACAATCTTCCCTTTATCCGCGACTAATAGACCAATAATTAAACGGGCAATTGTTGACTTGCCCGATCCATTATGTCCTAAAAGAGCAGTATAAGAACCTGCTCGGATATTTAAAGATATGTTCTTGATAACCTCGACACCCTCATAATAACTGAAGGTTAAGTCGTTAATTTCAATAACGTTTTCCATATTTTACCCCAAACTAGGAAAGGCAGGATACTCCTGCCTAATCCTTGGTTTTATTTTTATTCCCCAACAAATTCAACCAAACACATTGGTGAATTGTCACCACGGCGGTTAACGAGTTTTAAGGCTCTGGTGTAGCCACCTTGGCGATCGGCATAACGGGGGCCGATTTCATTAAATAGTTTTTGTAAGGCCGTGACGGTCTCTTCTTTATCAACATAAATATTGCGAATGTAACGAGCGGCAATTCTACGGGAATTGAGATCACCTTTCTTAGCAAGTGTAACCATCTTATCCGCACAGACTTTTAAGTCCGCTGCTACTTTTTCGGTAACTTCGACGCGTTCATATTTGATGAGTTCAGAAGTTAGGTTCCGCATCATGCTCTTCTTTTTGCTAGCGGTAAAACCAGCTTTGAATTTGACGCCAACTTTACCATGCATATTTTTACGTGCCATGCTTATTCCTCCTATTCGTAACTCTTAAATCCTAAGCCATAACTTGCTAAGACATCTTTGACTTCTTTCAAGGATTTCTTACCCAAATTACGGACTTTCATCATTTCTTCTTCTGTCTTTTGGGTTAGTTCTTCAACTGTTTGGATGTTAGCTCTCTTTAAACAGTTATAAGAACGAACGGAAAGATCTAATTCTTCGATTGTCATGTTTTGATATTTGTTTTCTTCTTCTTCAACAGTTTCAGTCATGACATCAACACTCTTGGTTTGATCCGCTAAATCGAGGATTGGTTCTAAGTGAGCCATTAAGATGCGAGCGGCTAAAGCAATCGCTTCTTGGGACTTCATACCACCGTTGGTGGTAATCTTCATAATCAATCTCTCATAGCTGGCATCGTGACCAACTCTTGTTTGTTCAATTTCATAAGCCACTTGGGTGACTGGTGAATATTTGCTATCGGTTGGAATAACACCAACACTGAAGTATGGTGATTTGTTGTTTTCAGCGGTGACATAGCCACGACCATTACGGGCGTTTAGTTTAGCCGCGAAACGTCCACCTTCTGCAACTGTGCAAATATGGAGTTCGGGGTTGATAACTTCAACACCAGCTGGGCAAACAATGTCAGCACCAGTGACTTCTCTGGCTTCATTGACTTCGATGGTGAGCTCTTTACTAACCATGGCTTCATCATCAATGGTGAGAACTAAATCCTTTAGATTTAGAATAATAGCGGTAACGTCTTCTTCAACGCCATCAAGGGCGGAGAATTCGTGACGGGCTTTTTCAATTTCAACAGAATAAATGGAAGCACCCGGCAATGAGGAAAGTAAAACTCTTCTCAATGCGTTGCCCAAAGTTGTACCAAAGCCTCTTTCTAGTGGTTCGATAACAAACGTTCCTTGATTATCGTTTTGGGATAAATCAGCGATTGTGTAACTGGGTTTTTCGAATCTTTTCATTTTATTGCCTCCTTAAATTTAAATTGTTTGTAGTAATTGTTTCCAAATTAGCCTCTTGGGCGTTTTGGTGGACGGCAACCATTGTGAGGAATTGGTGTAACATCAACGATGGTTTGAATTTGTAGACCAGCAGCTTGTAAAGATCTGACAGCAGCTTCACGACCTGGACCTGGACCTTTGACGTTGACGTCGATGGTCTTCATACCATAATCTAAAGCAGCTTTAGCTGCGGTTTCAGCCGCTTGTTGAGCCGCGAATGGAGTGGATTTTTTGCTTCCCTTGAAGCCTAAGCCACCAGCGCTAGCCCAGCATAAGGCATTACCATTTTCATCCGAGATGGTGACAATGGTGTTATTGAAGGAAGAGTGAATATGGGCGACGCCCTTGACAACAACCTTCTTAGCACGGCGTTTCCGTGTTGTAGCTTTCTTTTGTGCCATATATTTTCTAACCTCCTAATTAACCTTTTGAGGCGACTTTCTTATTGGCAATTGTCTTTCTTGGACCTTTACGGGTACGAGCATTGGTCTTGGTTCTTTGACCACGGACTGGTAAACTCTTACGATGTCTTTGACCACGATAACTACCAATTTCTTGTAATCTTTTAATATTTAAGGAGACTTCTCTTCTTAAATCACCTTCGACGGTGTGATGTTGAATTTCATTACGGATAGCGGTTAATTCTTCTTCTGTTAAATCTTTAACGCGCTTGTTTTCTGGAACATTGGCTTTCGCTAAAATCTGGGATGATTTAGTTCTACCAATACCGTAGATATAAGTTAATGAGATGACAACCTGTTTATCATTTGGGATGTCTACTCCAGCAATACGTGCCATAAATTTTGTTCCTCCCTATTAACCTTGTCTTTGTTTATGCTTTGGATTTTCGCAGATAACCATAACGCGGCCTTTTCTACGAATTACACGGCATTTGTCACAAATGGGTTTGACTGAGGGTCTGACTTTCATATAGTTTTTACCTCCTGCTATTTAAAGCGATATGTTATACGCCCACGTGTTAAATCATATGGTGAGATTTCAAGTGTGACTCGATCTCCCGGTAAAATGCGAATGTAGTTCATACGGATTTTACCAGAAACGTGAGCAAGAATCACAGCACCATTTTCTAATTTGACATTGAACATCGCGTTGGGTAAGGCTTCAATTACTGTCGCTTCGACTTCAATGACATCTTGTTTTGACATAATCTTTCAACCTCCCCTTTCTATAATGTTGTAAAGATTTCGCATTCACCATCGGTGATGGCGACAGTATGCTCGAAGTGAGCACATAATTTACCATCGGCGGTAACGACTGTCCAGTCATCATCTAAGGTTATTGTTTCTTTAACGCCGGCATTAATCATCGGCTCGACGGCGATAACCATTCCCTTCTTTAGAAGTGGTCCATGACCCGGTTTTCCAAAATTGGGAACCATTGGATCTTCATGAACTTCTCTTCCAACACCATGACCGGTGTAATCGCGAGGGACGGAATAGCCTCTAGCTTCAGCATAGGTTTGAACGGCGTTGCCGATATCACCTATTCTATTGCCAGCTTTCGCTTGTTTTAGACCTTCATATAAGGATTGTTCAGTAACCTCTAAGAGCTTCTTAGCTTCTTCGGAGATTTCCCCAACTCCATAGGTCCAGGCGGAGTCACCGTGGTAACCCTGCCAACAGGCGCCAATGTCAATTGTGATGATATCGCCCTCTTTGAGAACTATCTTCGAACTTGGAATGCCATGGATCAAAGTGCTATTTAGCGAGATACAGACACTGCCAGGGAACCCATACAACCCCTTAAATGATGGTGTTGCCCCTTGCGAACGAATAAACTTCTCGGCGATACGATCTAATTCTTTAGTTGTAACTCCCGGAACAAGATGTTTCTTTAATTCCTGGTGAGTTAAAGCTACTATCCGGCCGGCCTGCCGTAACTTAGCAAGCTCGGCCTCGTTTTTAATAGTAATCAAACTATTTCTCCTTAAGACAATTAAGGATGTCTGTAGTAACTTTATCGATGTCTTGTAAGGCATCAATTTTCTTTAAGAGACCTTTCTTCTCATAATATGAGGTTAAGGGGGCGGTCTCTTTTTCATAAGCATCAAGTCTGATCTTCATCGCTTCAGGATTATCATCCTTACGGGTGATTAATTCACTTCCGCAAATGTCACAGATGCCTTCCTTTTTAGGAGGCATATTCTTGATGTGGTATGATGCTCCACATTTGGGGCAGACTTTACGGCCGACAATTCGGTCTAATAAGACGTTCTTATCGACTACTAAGTCGATAACCGCATCAAGCTTGATGTTTAATTTTTTAGTTAAACCTTCTAAGGCTTCTGCCTGGGCGATAGTTCTTGGGAAACCATCGAAGAGGAAACCTTTCTTACAGTCATCTTGAACTAAGCGTTCTTCGACAACCGCAATTGTTACTTCATCGGGAACTAACATTCCCTTATCAACATATTCTTTGGCTTTAAGTCCCGCAGGTGTCTTATTCGCAATAGCTGCTCTAAAGATATCACCTGTTGAGATATGAGGGATTTTGAAGGCTTCTTCAACCTTAACGGATTGAGTTCCTTTACCTGATCCCGGTGGTCCTAAAAAGATAATATGCATTTTGATTCCTCCTAAGAAAACCTTATTCGATGAAACCTTGGTATTCTTTACCAGCTAATAAACCATCGACTTGAGAAGCGGTTTCAGTCGCAACACCAACCACGATGATTAGACCTGTTCCACCAAAAGCGATTGAGCTTGGTAAACCGATAATCATGGTTAGGAACATTGGAACGCCCGCTAACAAGATTAAGAAGATGGCGCCAATAAAGGTAACGCGGTAAATAATCTTTTTGATATACTTCTCTGTCTCTTTACCAGGTCTGACACCAGGTATATAAGCACCTGACTTCTGGAAGTTCTCGGCCATTTGGGCGGGATCCATCTGTAAGATGGTGTAGAAGTAGGCGAAGACAAAGATGAGAATGATGTAGAAAATAGTTCCCCATGGCACTCCATCATTCGCATAAGCGCCAATTGAGAATAACTTATAGAGCCAGTGGGAAGAGTTATATCCCAAGAAGCTCATGATAATTGGGGGTGCGGATAAAATAGATGACGCGAAGATAACAGGGATAACTCCAGCAGAGTTAACCTTGATCGGTAGGAAAGAGACATCTTTTGTCCTAGCCCGAGAATTGCTCGCGGCATATTGCATTGGAATCTTTCGCACGGATTTCTCCATGAAGACAACTGCGATAATCAAAGCGATATAGCAGATGCAATAAATTCCGAAGTTAACAATACCGTTGAACAAGGTATTACCACTACCTGTTGGAGCGACGAATTGATTATAGGCATTAGAGATTTGGTATGGGAGTTGCATGATGATACCCGCAAAGATAATCATCGACAAGCCGTTACCAACACCTTTGACTGTAATTTGGTCCGCCATCCACATAAGTAAGAAGGTACCGGAGACGATAACAATGATTAAGTAGATGTAGTCAGTAAGTGTAAAGGCTGCTCCACTCATCGTTGTTAAGCCATAGTTGTTCTGCATGGTAAGAATAATACCATAAGCCTGAACACCGGCTAATAAGAGGGCTAAAATTCTCGTTACGTTATCGATTTTCTTCTTACCGGTCTCACCTTGTTTGGATAATTCTTCTAACTTTGGTAAGACACCTTTGGATAAAAGGTTGACAACGATGCTAGCGGTAATGTAGGGCGAAACTCCTAACGCAAAGATTGAGAAGGAGGATAAGGCCCCACCGCCGAACATGTTGAGGAGTTCGAAGATACCGCCGGTAGTTCCGAAGTCAATACTACTAGCATCAACTCTTGGAATGGTGATACTCGAACCAATCTTGAAGACAAATAGAATAACGAGGGTAAAGATAATCCTATTGAATACTTCCCGGTTTTTAACAATTGAACCTATCTTCTTAAACACTTTAGATTACCTCAATTGATCCGCCAACAGCTTCAATGGCTGCTTGTGCGCTCTTGCTGAACTTATGGGCCTTGACCGTAAGTTTCTTTTCAAGTTTGCCAGTGCCAAGAACCTTGACGCCGTCGTATTCTTTTTTAACTAACCCCTTTTCTTTCATACATTTAGGACAGACTGTTGCGCCATCCTCAAAAACATTTAATTGTTCGATGTTGACTAAGGCATAGACCTTTTTAACATCGTTAGTGAAACCACGTTTGGAAACACGTCTATAGATTGGGTTTTGTCCACCTTCGAAACCAGGACGGACGCCACCACCTGTACGGGACTTTTGACCTTTGTTACCGCTACCGGCATTTTTACCGAGACCGGAACCTAAGCCACGACCACGACGGGTTGCTTCCTTACGGGCACCTTCGTTATAGGATAAAGTATGTAATTTCATAACAATACCTCCTAGTATTTAATCTCTTTTGGGGATTTGCCACGGAGAGCAGCAATCTTACCAACAGTCTTGAGATCTTCTAGACCACCACAGACAGCTCTGACCATGTTGATAGCAGTTCTGGAACCATAAACTTTGGAGTAAATGTTCTTGATACCCGCTAATTCAAGGACGGATCTAACTGGACCACCAGCGATAATTCCAGTACCAGCTTTGGCTGGCTTTAAGAAAACGCGGCAGGCACCATAGTGAGCGTGAATTTCGTGGGGGATTGTGTCACCTTTAACAACTGGGACACGGAAGACATTTTTCTTGGCAACTTCTAAAGCTTTCTTAATTGCATCTGGGACTTCGTTGGCCTTACCGGTACCAAAACCGACTTGACCTTTACCATCACCAACAGCAACGAGAACGCTGAAGCGCATTCTTCTACCACCCTTAACAGTCTTAGAAACACGGTTGATGGAGATAACTTGTTCTCTATATTGTTTATCTCTGTCGTTTCTTCTTGGACCGCGATTTGGTCTTTGGCCGTCTCTTCCATGACGTTGGCCTTGGCCTCTTCTTTCAGGGCGTTCTGTTCTTTCTTCGGCCTTAGCAGGTTCCGAGACTTGTTCTTTTTCGACTTCTGTCGCAACAACTTTTTCTTCGTTTTCCATTGCTTTGACCTCCTAGAATTCTAACCCGCCGGCTCTAGCAGCATCGGCAAGGGCTTTAATACGACCGTGATAGATATAACCACTACGATCGAAAACAACTTTGGTAATACCAGCAGCTTTAGCGGCATTAGCAATAGCTTCACCGACTTTAGCAGCGGCCTCAACATTACCACCATTAGCAAGTTTCAAGGTTAAGGATGAAGCAGAAGCTAAGGTGACACCCTTGACATCATCGATGAGTTGGGCATGAATGTGAGCATTTGAACGATAGACGCTTAGGCGAGGACATTCAGCGGTACCACTAATTGTATTACGAATACGTTGATGACGTTTTTGTCTAGCAACATTTTTAGAAACAAATTTAATCATACTTTTTTACTCCTTTCCTAAGCATTATTTCTTACCGGCTTTCTTGCCTTCCTTACGACGGATGTGTTCATCTTGGTAAGAAATGCCTTTGCCTAAGTAAGGTTCTGGTTTTCTAACTTCTCTGATTTGAGCAGCTAATTGACCAACGGATTGTTTGTCAGCACCGGAAACGGTGACGACAGTGTTATTGTTTCCACCAACTTCGACTTTGCAGCCGGCGATGATTGGAACATAAATTGGGGTTGAATAACCGACATTGAGGACGACTTTGCCACCTTCAACACCAGCTTTATAACCGGTACCCTTTAAGACGAGAACTTTCTTGTAACCATCATGGCAGCCTGTGACCATGTTTTGAATCAAAGCGCGGACGGTGCCGTGGAATTGACGGTTTTGTTTCTCATCATTGGGGCGTGTAACGACGATTTCGCTACCTTCGACTTTGACAGTGATTGTCGCAGGGAAAGTATAACTTAAGGTGCCGTTTTTACCTTTGACTTCAATGGTATTACCATTAACAGTAGCACTAACGCCTTCGGGGATAGCAACTGGCTTTTTACCTACACGAGACATAAACCATTACCTCCTACCAGATGTAAGCGACAACTTCGCCGCCCACATTGTTCTTGCGTGCTACCTTATCGGTAACCATACCGTTAGGGGTAGAGATGATTGCAATACCAAGACCATTTAAGACCTTGGGCATATCTTTGGCCCCAACATAGACGCGTAATCCAGGTTTAGAAACTCTCTTTAAACCAGTAATAACGCGATCATTACCAACATATTTTAAGGTTAATGTTAGTTCTTTTTTGACGTCGCCACTTGTTTCATATCCTTCGATATAACCTTCCTCTTTTAAGATCTTGGCAAGTTCTTCCTTGACCTTGGAGTGAGGCATAGCAACAGTGGCATTTCTCATCTGATTAGCATTACGGATTCTTGTAAGCATATCAGCAATTGGATCTGTCATTCCCATGTTTATTTCCTCCTTCTAAACCTTACCAGCTTGACTTCTTCATGCCAGGGATTTGACCTTTGTAAGCCAATTCTCTAACACAAATACGGCAGAGCTTGAATTTGCTTAAAACAGCGTGAGGGCGGCCACAGCGTTCACAACGTGTGTACTCTCTAACAGCATACTTCTTAGGACGTGAATAACGTACTTTTTGTGATGTTTTTGCCATATCATTACCCTCCTACTAGCGTGCAAACGGCATACCCATTAAGGCTAACAAGTCTCTAGCTTGTTCATCATTTGGAGCCGTTGTGACGATAACAATGTCCATTCCTCTGACTCTATTAACTTGTTCATAGTTAATTTCAGGGAAGATTAATTGTTCTTTAACACCTAAGGTGTAGTTGCCTCTACCATCAAAGGCGGTTTTGGAAACACCACGGAAGTCTCTAACTCTTGGGAGTGAGATATTCATGAGTTTATCTAAGAATTCATACATTCTTTCGCCTCTTAAGGTGACTTTGCAACCGATTTGCATACCTTCTCTTAATTTGAAGGTAGCAATGGATTTCTTAGCCTTGGTGATAACAGGTTTTTGACCACTGATTTGGGTCAATTCCTTAACGGAATCCTCTAATAGTTTAGCATTACCGGTAGCATCGCCAACGCCGATATTGATAACGACTTTGACAATCTTTGGGATTTGCATAACGGTAGAGTATTCGTATTTCTTAAGAAGGGCTGGAGCGACTTCTTCTTTATACTTAACTTGCAAACGATTCATCGACTAGTCCTCCTTTTCTTCTTTCTTAGCAGCCTTCTTGGCAGGTTCAGCTTTCTTAGCCGCCTTCTTGGCCGCTTTCTTTTCTAATGGTAAACCGGTCTTCTTGTTAACTCTGACCTTCTTACCATCAATAACCGCATAACCGATCTTGACGGTTTCTTTGGTTTTGGTGTCGTAATAAGCAACGTTAGAGACATGGATTGGCGCCTCTTTGGTTTCAATGTTGCCCTCAGGATTCTTGTTATCTGGTTTGTGGTGTTTGACCACGACATTGACACCTTGGACAACAACGGTTTGTTCCTTAGCATTAACCTTTAAGACTTCACCGGTTTTGCCCTTATCCTGATTCTTGTTTGAATTTCCGCCAGCTATAACTTTTACGGTATCGCCTTTTCTAATTTTCATGTGCGATTTCCTCCTTATAGGACTTCAGGTGCAAGGGAGACAATCTTCATGAAGCCCTCGCCCTTATCTCTTAATTCACGAGCAACTGGTCCAAAGACACGGGTTCCTCTTGGGGTTCCATCATCCTTGATTAAGACAATAGCGTTATCATCGAAGCGAATTCTCGCGCCATCGGCACGGCGAATTTCTTTTTTGGTTCTAACGATGACCCCTCTAACGATTTCACCTTTTTTAACAGCACTGTTTGGGATGGCATCCTTGACTGAGCAAGTGACGATATCACCAATAGAGGCTGATTTGCGGAAGGATCCGCCTTTTAAATTGAAGACCCGGACACTACGGGCACCGGAGTTGTCAGCGACGACAAGATTAGTTTCTCTTTGAATCATACTAACTTCCTCCTATTTAACTTCAATAGCCTTCTCAACAATTCTGACTAAGCGGAAGTGTTTGTCAGCGGAGAGAGGACGGCATTCCATGATTTCGACCTTATCACCAACATTGGCAATATTTTCTTCATCATGAGCTTTATATTTCTTGGTGCTAATAACTTTCTTATTGTATAAGGAATGTTTCTTAGCGGTTTCAACCAAAACGGTGATGGTTTTGTCCATTTTGTTAGAAACCACAATACCAACTAATGTTCTACGATGTTTTCTTTCCATAGTTCAAAACCCTCCTATTTGGCTTCTGCTCTTTCTTGTAAGACAGTTAAGATACGAGCGATATCTTTTCTGATTGTTCTGCATTTCTCAACACCCTCACTCTTACCAGTGGCTTGTTGGAACTTGAGCATAAATAATTCTTCTTTGAGATCCAAGATCTTCTTTTGGAGATCGGGGGTCTTCATTTCTCTTAATTCTGAGGCTTTCATTTCTAACCCTCCTTAACACGGCTAACAACGCGTGTTTTAACTGGTAACTTGTGCGAGGCAAGTCTGAGAGCTTCCCGACATTGTTCTTCGGTGACGCCCCCAATTTCGAACATGATTCTACCGGGTTTAACAACAGCAACCCAGGAATCTGGTGCACCTTTACCGGAACCCATACGAACTTCTAATGGTTTTTTGGTTTTGGAAAGGTGGGGGAAGATTCTGATCCAGATTTGACCAGATCTTTTGGTGTAACGGGACAAGGCGATACGGGCGGCCTCGATTTGGTTGTTGGTAATGTAAGCACCTTCAAGGGCTTGTAAACCGAATTCACCGAAATCGACGGTGTTGCCAGCTTTGGACTTGCCTTCGTAGCTTAACCGATGAGGTCTTCTATATTTAGTTCTCTTTGGCATTAACATAAATGACTACTCTCCTTTCGGGGCGGCTTCTTTTTCTTTTCTTTGTTTTAAGATTTCACCGCGGCAGATCCAAACCTTGACGCCTAAACGACCATAGGTTGTGGCGGCCTCAGCAATCGCGAAGTCGATATCAGCGCGAATGGTATGTAGAGGAACAACGCCCTCAGAGTAACCTTCGCTACGAGCAATTTCTGCTCCACCTAAACGACCGGAAACTGAAGTCTTGATACCTTTAGCACCAGCTCTCATGACTCTTTGGATAGCCTTCTTTTGAGCGGTTCTGAAGGAAGCTCTTTGTTCGAGTTGAGCAGCGATGGATTTAGCGACTAAAACGGCATCTAAATCAGGTTGCTTAACTTCTTGAACGCTAATTCTGACCTTGGCACCATGGCAGAGCTTGGATAACTTCTTGGAAAGTTCTTCAACGCCCTTACCCTCTTGACCGAGGACGACGCCTGGGCGAGCAACCCAAACGGTAACGTTAACGTTTTCTTTAATTCTCTTAATATCAACGTGTGATAATAAGGCTTCTTTGAGTTCCTTTTCGAGGAGTTCTCTAACTTTAATGTCTTCATGTAAGAATTTGGAGAAATCTTTGTCGGCATACCACATGGAATCCCATTCACGGTTGACACCAACACGCATTCCTACTGGATTAACTTTTTGACCCATAGTTTGCTTACTACCTCCTTATTCTTTCTCCGCGACGATCGCGGTAATGTGACATGTTCTCTTGACTAGGCCAGAGGCACTGCCCTTAGCTCTAGGCATATATCTTTTCATTCTAATTCCGTCATCAGCATAGATGGTTTTGATAAATAATTTATCGGGATCCATGTTGAAGTTGTTAGTGGCATTGGCGGCTGCGGAATTGACAACCTTGAGGACGATTGGGGCGACAGCCTTGTTGGTATTGGCCAAGATGGCTTGGGCCTCTTTAACGCTCTTGCCTCTAACTAAATCGATAACGAGTCTCGCTTTTCTAGGAGTGACTCTCACAGTTCTAGCGACTGCTTTTGCTTCAGTAACTGCCATGTGTTAGCCTCCTATCTGGCGGCCGCGGCTGCTTTATCTTCCGCGGTGTGACCGGTATGACCTTTATAAGTTCTTGTTGGAGCGAACTCACCTAATTTGTGACCAATCATATCTTCAGTGACATAGACTGGGATGTGTTCGCGACCATTGTAAACTGCGAAGGTATGTTCGACGAATTGGGGGAAGATTGTAGATCTACGCGACCAAGTCTTGATAACTTCTTTTTTATGTTGTTTGTTAAGTTCATTGACCTTCTTCATGAGATGTTCATCTACGAATGGTCCTTTTTTAACACTGCGTGCCATTTAATACTTCCTCCTTTTCTATTTACCATTGCGGCGTCTAACGATTAATTTAGTAGAAGCCTTCTTGGTATTTCTGGTTTTGACACCCAAAGCTCTCTTACCCCAGGGTGTTCTTGGGGCATCTCTACCGACAGGTGATTTACCTTCACCACCACCGTGGGGGTGATCGACTGGGTTCATAACAGAACCACGAACGGTAGGTCTAATGCCTTTATGGCGACTTGTTCCGGCCTTGCCATAGTTGACTAAGCCGTGGTCTTCATTACCGACTTGACCGATAGTTGCTCTACAGGTAGCAAGGACTTTTCTAACCTCACCAGAAGCAAGTCTAATAGTAATGTATTTATCTTCTTTGCCGAGCACCTGCGCGCTTGTACCCGCGCTACGGATTAATTGACCGCCGGCACCTGGCTTGAGTTCGATGTTGTGAATAAAGGTACCTTCAGGGATATTCTTTAGAGGTAAGCAGTTACCAACGATGATATCGGCCTCAGGACCGGAGATAACAGTGGCACCGACTTCTAAACCCTTAGGAGCGATGATGTAACGTTTTTCGCCATCAGCGTAAGCTAAGAGGGCGATGTTACAGGTTCTGTTTGGATCGTATTCAATCGCTTGAACCTTCGCTGGGATGGAATCTTTATTTCTCTTAAAATCGATAACTCTGTATTTCTTTTTGGAACCACCACCGATGTGACGGCAGGTGATTAAACCCATGTTGTTACGACCGCCAGTCTTTTGGATGTGGACGGTTAAACTCTTTTCGGGTTTCTTTTTGGTGAGACCACTGTTGTCGATGGTTGTCATATTACGACGACCAGCAGAGGTTGGTTTATATTTCTTAATAGCCATATTTATTTACCTCCTATTTCTCTTCGGCAAAGAGATCAAGTGTCTCGCCTTCCGCTAATGTAATGATAGCTTTCTTGTAAGCTGGGACTGTTCCTTCGAAACGGCCAAGCTTCTTATCTTTAGCACGGACATTAACGGTATTGATCTTAGCAACCTTGCGGTTGAAGATGGATTCGAATGCTCTCTTAATCTCGGGAGCAGTGGCTTCTTTATTGACCTTGAGGACAATCTTGTTACCACTTTGCATGAGTTTCATACTCTTTTCGGTGACGACTGGTGTCTTTAAGACATCGTAATCGTGTGCGGTTGGAAGTGGGAATTTACGAACTTCCGCTGTTTTCTTAGCCTTCCGCGCCATTGCTTAGCACCTCCTCGAGAATTTTGACAGCTTCTTTTGTCATAACTAATTTGTCTGAATTCATAATGTCATAGACATTAACTTCGAAGAAGTAGAGAATTCCGACGTGGGGAATATTGAGTGCCGATAATAAAGCTTCATCATTCATTGATTCCTCACTCATAACGATGAGGGTTTTACCCTCGGCCTTTAAAGCCTTTAAGCTCGCGACCATTTCTTTGGTCTTGGGAGCTTCGAATTCGAATTTGTCAACAACGACTAATTCTTTGTCTTTAACCTTGGTGGATAGAGCGGATTTGAGAGCGAGGTCTCTAACCTTTCTATTCATCTTAATGGTATGGTTTTGTTCACCGGTTGGACCGAAGACGATACCACCATGTCTCCATTGAGGAGCTCTTGTGGAACCTTGTCTGGCTCTACCAGTACCTTTTTGACGCCATGGCTTTTTGCCACCACCGCTGACCTCATCACGTTTCTTGGTCTTGGCAGTATCCTGACGTTTGTTAGCTTGGTTAACTAGAACGGCATCAAACATAGCTTGTTCATTGGGTTCGATTCCAAAGACTTCTGGTTTGAGGTTCATGGTACCAACTTGTTCACCTAATTGGTTGAACACATTAACTCTTGGCATAATGCTTTCTCCTTTCTTCGTGATTATTCAGCAGCTTCAGTCTTAACTTCTTCGACTGGCGCTTCGTTAACGACTGGTTCTTCAACAGCCGCTACTTTCTTTTCGTACTTAACCAAAACTCTTTCGGGTTGTGGTTTCTTTTGGACCTTGACAGCGCTTCTGATCATAACTAAGGATCTGTTAGCACCTGGGATTGGTCCTCTGATTAACATGACGTTGTTTTCTGGATCAACAGAGATAACAGCGAGGTTCAAAACGGTTTTGGTTGTAAAGCCGAAGTGACCAGGCATCTTTCTTCCGGGGTGGATACGGTTGTTCCAACGACCACTGGTAGCTAAAGTACCAATGCCTCTATGGTAACCGGAGCCGTGACCCATGGGGCCTCTATGGAATCCATAAGCTTTAATAACGCCGGTGAATCCTTTACCTTTGGTTTTGCCGGTGACATCGACAACTTCACCAGCGGCGAAGGTATCAACTTTAATTTCGTCACCAACGGCATACTTCATCATTTCATCGCCCTTGAGTTCTCTAACGAATCTCTTAGGAGCGGTGTTGGCTTTAGCGAAGTGACCAGCTTCAGGCTTGTTAGCGAGAGTGGCTCTCTTGTCTTCGTAACCAACTTGAATGGCATCGTAACCATCGGTTTCTTTGGTTTTGACTTGTAATACAACGTTTGGTAAGACTTCAACAACGGTAACTGGGACAACTTCACCAGTGGTTGTGAACACTTGGGTCATACCAACCTTACGTCCGAGAATAGCTTTCATACGATAACTATCTCCTATAATTTGATCTCGATATCAACACCGCTTGGAAGGTCGAGTCTTGTTAAAGTGTCGACTGTCGCTGGGGTTGGATCAACGATATCAATTAATCTCTTGTGGGTTCTAATTTCAAATTGTTCCCGTGAGTCCTTGTATTTGTGGACTGCTCTTAGTAGTGTGTAAACCTGCTTCTCGGTGGGAAGAGGGACTGGTCCTACTACCTTAGCACCGGTCTTTTTCGCGGCCAAAACGATTTTTTCAGCTGACGCATCAATCATCTTGTGATCGTAGGCTTTGAGTTTAATCCGAATCTTTTTTTCTTTTGCCATGAACAATTCCTCCTTGTCTAAAATCTTGGCATAGACCGTGCTCCATCTAAATTACCTAGTAATGCCGTCATGACAACGCCCATCAGCGTATTGGGGCGTCGGCACCTAGCAACCTTAGACTTCTGCGCACTCGTAGTGGTATTCTACCACAGCGCCTATACACACGCAAGAGTTTTTTTAAAATTTTTGTAAGCGATTTCAAATTAGCCTTTATTATTTACAATAATACAATTGACTACTCTCCCCTACTTAGCGTAAATTATAGGTATATGAGGGGATGATATAATGAACCAAAGTCAAGCCATTTTAAGTGATCTTAGGGCCTTCTTTAATAGCGGAAAGACCAAAGATGTAAACTACCGAAAAGAGAGCCTTAAGGCCCTGCTAAACGCTATAAAAGCCCATGAAAAAGATATAATTGATGCCTTAAAAGCTGATTTCAACAAACCAGAATTCGAGACCTACTCAACAGAAATCGGGATTATCTATTCCGAAATCAATAACACCTTGAAACATATAGATAAATGGGCTAAACCCAAACATGTAAAAGCGGGATTATCATCTTTCCCATCTTTTGGTTTAATCCACAAAGAACCATATGGTATCGTTTTAATCATGGCCCCTTGGAATTATCCTTTCCAATTAGCAATCGCCCCTTTAATTGGTGCGATAGCAGCCGGTAACTGTGCCATTGTTAAACCATCCAATAGATCTCCCCACACCGCTGATATCGTGAAAATCATCCTCGAAGAAGCCTTTAATCCTAATCATGTTCGCGTCGTATTAGGTGGGCACGAGATAATAGGAGAATTATTAGAAGAGAAATTTGATTTCATCTTCTTTACTGGTGGCAAGAAAGTGGGACAACTGGTCTTAGAGAAAGCTTCTAAATATCTAACTCCTTGTATCTTAGAACTTGGTGGTAAGTCGCCAGTCTTTATCGGTAAGGATTGTGACTTAGAAGTCTCCGTGCGCAGACTCATTTGGGGCAAATTCATCAATGCTGGTCAAACCTGTATCGCCCCTGATTATATCTTGGTTGAAAAAGATATCCACGATGAATTTGTTAAGCAATGCATTAAACAGATTCAAGAATTTTATTTTACAAATAATGAATTAGATGATACTTTCCCCCATCTCATAAATAAGGGTCATTACCAAAAAGTAACAAGCCTAATTGATGAAGAAAAGGTCATATACGGTGGTCAAAAAGACGAAAAATGCAATCTCCTCTACCCTACCATCTTAGATAATGTCTCTTTAGATGATAGAATTATGTCCGAAGAGATTTTTGGACCAGTCCTACCTATAATTACAATCAACGATTTTAAGGAAGGTTTAGATATCGCCCATAAAGTCAACGATGGCTACAAACCTCTCGCTTGTTATATCTTTACAAAAGACAAGCAAAAAGCCCAATACGTTATAGAAAACTTATCATTTGGTGGCGGTTGTATAAACGATGTGATTATGCATGTTGCCTGCGATAAATTGCCGTTCGGTGGTGTTGGCGAATCGGGTATGGGATCATATCACGGCAAGAAGAGTTTTGACGCCTTTACCCATGAGAAGTCTATTATTATCAAAAAGAAAATGGATATCAAGATTAGATATCCTAAATATGGCGGGAAAAAACTCAGCTTTGTAAAGAAAATAATGTAATCATAAACCAAATGTTTTATAATAGATGAAGGATGTGATTATACATGATAAAAAGAGAATATAAAGTTATCTCCTTAAACGGACTATCTTCAAGAGCCAGCGTAGCTCTTGTTAATGAAGCCAATAAATACGACTCAGAAAGCACATTATTGTTTCAGAATGAAGAAGCCAATATGAAATCAATAATGAACGTTATGGCCCTTGTAATCCGCAATAACGAAATATTTGCAATCACTGTTGATGGTAAAGACGAAGAAAAACTAATTCTTGGCCTAGAAAAGGTTTTAAGGAATTACAAAATCATCGAGTAAAAGAGGAAAATTCCTCTTTTTTTATTTTACATAATAAAACCCCCGAAAGTCGGGGGTCTTATTATATTTAGTTGATTATAAAGCTTTTTATTAAGCGGCTGGTGTAACGTTAACTAAACGTGCATTAGCTATCTCTAATGTTGAATTGTAGTTCTTTAATTGAGCACGAATTAGAACGGTATCGCCATTATTAATTGGAAGTTCTGAAATCCAAGCTTGATTGCCCGAACCATAAGTATTACTGTTATCAGATGTTCTTAATCCGTAAACTAAGACATCATTATCTCCATTTTCTAAATGGAAGTTGCAGTAGTCAGCTGTTGGTTCATCGGAAACAACACCTGTAATGTAGTAGAGACGCTCAACAGTAGCATTCAAACTAACAGTTGCTAATAATTCATTTACTTCAGCTGCTGTTAATGGATTTTCATAAGTTCCCTTACCTTCTGCTAAGTCAATAGGATTAACTTGAATTAATCTAGCATTTTGTAGTTCTGGGGTAACTGTACCATTTTTAACGTATTTGTAAAGTTGGGCATATAAGATAACTTCATCACCGTTCTTTACTGGTAACGTTTTAATTTGCTTTTCAGAGCCATATGCTTTGCTACCATTACCATCCCATAAGCCGAAGGCATATAAGTCGCCCATATGGAAATTACAATATGTGGCTGTTGGATCATCAGTTATTGTGGCTCTAATGTAGTAGTAGTTTTCGGTTGCTTTGCCATCTTGTAATCCATTAATTAAATCAATGGCTTCAGCAGCGCTTAATGGTTGATAATATGTTCCAAATCCATTGTATTCATATTCGGCACCATTGACACTGAATAATTTTGCGTTTCTAATAACAACACCTTGCTCACCATGCATGATTTGAGCATAGAGAACAACTGTATCGCCTTGAGCAACTGGGATTTCGCTTACATTGTTGTTGGTTCCGAACCAGAAGGTATCAGTAGCACGTAAACCATCAACAAGGATGCTATTACCTAAATTGAAGTGGCATTCATCAGCACTTGGTTCACTGCCAACGGTGGCTTCAATGTAATAGAAAGCATTGGTCCAGTAGGTTGCTGGTAAGTAGTGACCAATTTCTAAGACATCATTTGTGTCTAGTTTGTTGGTCTTAGCACCGGTATGTTCTAATCCGATAACATCTGGATAAGATGTGAAGTAAGCATACGCATATCTTTGATCATCTAAAACAACGGTTTCTCCATCAAGGACTACGAAATCAAAGTTCACACATGCGCTACCTTTATAGTTGCCAGCATATACATTACCATTATATTCTTCATAATAAGCATAGTAATCGGTTGATGCGAATCTGAGGTAATTTTCTTCAGAAATAACAGCAGTTATTGTTACAATATTACCTGCAATTGAGACATTGTAATCACTTGGATCTAATGCTAAGGTAACTTCTTCTTCGTTGTAATCACCATTTGGATAGCCAAATAAGTTGATTCGTGTCATATTGAAGTGTGGATCATTAATATTGGCATAACTTAATTGAAGCGCAATATGATAGCCATCATCTTCATGAGAAACAATATTTGAATTGTTGACTAAATCCCATCTTGGTTGTGGAATAACATCGACAACTGTTGGATAGGTTGTTGAATCGTTTTTATCGAAGGTTCCGATTCTGTATTGGTTGTAGTAACCGAGATATCCGTAAACAATAACGATATCACCGTTGGCAAATTCTGGTTGACCATTAGCTAAGACAGCATAATTGACTTGTAAACTACCGCCACCATAGAGCCGGAAGCTATAGCTATTAGAGCCTTGGAAGTATTGAATGTCTTCGACTTGGCCTCTTACGTAGTACATAGTATCAGACCAAATTGCGGTATCAACAACATAATTATTTTGTTCATCGTGAACGCCTTCCATGTTGGCAATGAATCTCACGGCTTTTTCAGGATCGAATGGATATTGTTCAGTACCATTCCTTAAAGTTGTGAAGGTAATTGTAACTGTAATGTTAACAGGATCATTATTGTCTAAAGTTAGATAGATTCCTTGTTCATTAATTGACCATAGATAATCTTCTGTACTAACTTGGAAACGATATGGTTCGTATCCTTCGTTAGCACTGAATTCAAAGTGCATTGTGACACCGGAAGCAACATGTGTTAAATCAATTGCTTCACTGGTTGATGGTTTGGTAACAGTATAGCTACCTTGATTTGCGTTATAAACGACTGTGACATTATGGTAAACTCTGGCTGCTTCTGTGTTATTAGCAACTAAGACTGGCCATTCACCATTGACTGAATCGTTTTTATCTAATGGGTAAACTAACGCATTACCAAAGTTGTTTTTAATATAACCATAGATTACTACTTCGTCATCAATTTGTGGGACGACCATATCTTGTCCTAAAACTGTAAACTCTGACGAAGCAAAGACGTTAGTTTTGCCATTATAGTATCTCAACCCGATATCGTAATAGTCATTGCCTTCGGAAATATAATTAACTAAACCTGTGACATAGTATTTAGCAGGAGTTAACTCTAAGTTTCTATATTTCATATATAGAGCGAGATTGTTGATGTCTTCAATGGTATATGGATCATCTTCTGCACCTGTGTGTTGGACACAAGGAACATTGACTTCATATCCACAAACACTACATTCAAAGTGTTCGTTGTTATTGACAACACCTGTATAAGTTAAAGTATGGTAGTCCCATTCTAAATCATCACAACCTTCTGCCGTACAAACACGGATGTGAACATCATTATCGTTAGGATTTGGTTGCCATTCACCATATGTATGTTGATGGGCCTCATAGACTCTACCCTCTTCACAGACTGAACATTGCCATTCATTATCACCTTGTTCATTGACGCCTAAGTAATCGCCTTTCACGTGGCTTGCAGCACCATAATCTTCTCCACAGACTGTACATTCGTGATAGTGATATGATTGGGCAGCTTCCCAACCATCACTGGTATGGTTTTCATAACCATAGTTATCATGACATACTGAACAGATGTGCCAGTGTTGTTCATCGTTACAACCATATTCTTGTTCTGGTGTATGGTTTTCAACATCGTATTGTTCTCCACACTTGGAACAGATCTTCCAGTGTTGAGTTCCGTTGCTGCCGAATTCTAAGAATTCATGATTACAGACATCAGCAACAAAGTTGAATGTAATTGTAGCATTTTCTGTGGCAACAAATTCATAAGTATCTTGACTCCAAGCCGCTGGCGAATTGTGGCCATAAACGATTGAGTCAATTCTATATCCTTCGGCTGGACTGATTGTAAGTGTAACAGTCGTTCCAGAAAGGACATGACTTAAATCGAGGTTGGATAAGATGCTACCATACTCGTTGTTATTGCGAACAATTGTAATAACAAAGTATTCTTTGGCTTCATCTGTTAAATTACGGACGATAACTGGCCATTCTCCATCGGTGGAGTCAGTGTTATCAAGAGGAGACATCGCAGCGGTGTTTTCTTGATAATATTCAAGATGACCATAGACTGTGATGGTGTCGCCTTGAACTGGTAATGCGACATTGTCACCTAATAAAGCGTAGGAGACATTAACGCGATGACCGGCATCATATAGAGTGATATCATAACCGCCATTATCATTAGTATGAATGGCTTCAACATAACCAGAGACATAATACTTGCTTGTAGTAAAGTCACCGGTAAAGTTATATGGATTATTAACTGCTGATAAAGCATCATCTACACTGAATGTATCTGCTTCTGTTCCAGCGTGGCTTGGAGCAGTATAATAATCAGAATATCCACAAACTGAACATGTATAAACATCTGCTCCATCTTGTGGACCAACATATTGCATACTATGGGCTTCGCTTGCACCAATAGCCCCACACTTGTCACAAATTAACCAGTGGACGCTTGCATTTCTGCCATATTGTTCATTGGTGTAATCATGCTCTGTGTGTTGAACCATTACTGGACGGTTACAAACTGAACAGATCCAACGTTCATAATCACCGTTAACCTGATCGAAGACCAAATCATGGTCTTGATGTTCTTCTTGTTGACCACACATCGTACAGGTTCTATAGTGACCATTATCATCATAACCATAGTTACTACCATAGCTATGAGTGTGATCTCTTAATTCGATATGATTACAGGTCGCACATTGATATTTTTCTTTCCATACGCCTTGAACTTCTGTACATTCAACATAGCCGTATTGGTGTTCGTGATCTGTTTCATAATAATATCCACAAACGCTACAGGTATGTCCGTCTTTAGTCTCACCATAGGTGGTTTGGAAATCGTGAGCTTCATTATCGGCTTTTATACCAGGATAATTGGTACAAGCATGCCAGTGATGGGTTTCATTAGATGTCCATGTTGTTTCGAAGACAGCATCATCATAGGTTGCAAAGACAGCATATAATGTCTCGTTTTCGAAGACAGCATAACGTTTGAAGTTCCATTCTTCATGATCAGCGGTCTCCCACTTAACAAAGTAGTAACCATCTTTTTCAGGATCATTTGGTTTAACAACAGGATGGCCCTCAACTACTTGTTGTGGAGCGATAACTGTACCGCCATATGTTTCAAATGTAATTGTATATACTGCAGGAAGGACGAAGAATGTGTTAATCCAATCTTCTTCTGTTCCTTGATATTCTGGATGTTGTTCACAGTAAATCTCATAAGCAGACTTACCATTGGTACCATTTTGACCAGCGGCACCATTTTGACCTTGAGCACTAATGCCGGTATCTTGGTTGCCAATATACCAGTGACCATTATCACCGATATGTGGGGTAATACCATCAGTACCATTTGTACCATTGGTTCCGTTAGTACCATTTTGACCTTGGGCACTAATACCGGTATCTTGATTGCCAATGAACCAGTGACCATTATCACCGATATGTGGGGTAATACCATCAGTACCATTCGTACCATTGGTTCCGTTTGTTCCGTTAGTACCATTTTGACCTTGGGCAACTACACCTGTATCGGTGTCGCCAATATACCAGTGACCATTATCACCGATATGTGGAGTCAAACCATTGGATCCAGGTTGACCATTGCTACCATTTGTGCCAGCAGCAACTACTCCTGTATCAGTTGTACCAATGAACCAGTGACCATTATCACCGATATGTGGGGTAATACCATCAGTACCATTCGTACCATTGGTTCCGTTTGTTCCGTTAGTACCATTTTGACCTTGGGCAACTACACCAGTATCGGTTTCACCAATATACCAGTGTCCATTTGCACCGATGTGTGGTGTGACACCATCAGTACCATTTGTACCATTAGTTCCATTAGTACCATTTTGACCTTGGGCAACTACTCCTGTATCAGTTGTACCAATGAACCAGTGTCCATTTGCACCGATATGTGGGGTAATACCATCAGTACCATTCGTACCATTGGTTCCGTTTGTTCCGTTAGTACCATTTTGACCTTGGGCTACTACACCAGTATCGGTTTCACCAATATACCAGTGTCCATTTGCACCGATATGTGGGGTAATACCATCAGTACCATTGGTTCCATTTGTTCCGTTAGTACCATTTTGACCTTGGGCAACTACGCCTGTATCAACTGTACCAATATACCAGTGTCCATTTGCACCGATGTGGGGTGTAACACCATTTTTACCATCGGTTCCTAATAATGATTCTAGCCATTCTTCTTCGGTTCCATCGAAACCATGATCGACGGCTAGTTCGTAGGCGGATTTACCGTTGGAGCCTTTCAATATTGAGAGATCGAATAGTGTTCTATAAGCGGATTCATCTTCGTCGCTATATTTCCACTTAAGGACATTATTTTCGACTTTCAATTGAATTTGAGCGCCAGCGATGGAGGCTAACCATTCCTCGTAAGTTCCGGTATAGCCCGATTCGACGGCCATATTATAGATTAATACTCTTTGATCTTGGTCGTCAGTTGTTGTGTTCGTACTATCAGTTGTAGTCACGCTCGTTGTCGTAGTGGTTGGTGTTGGGAGTGAATTACCTCCGCCACAACCGACTATAAACATGAGAGAAAATGCACCCAATAGTAGTGACAACAATAGCTTTTTACGCTTCATAATCATTTTCACCTTCTCTTTGCTCGTTTTTCTATTATTAATTAGAAAAACTGCTATACAAGTCAATTTTAGCATATATATGTATATATATACAAACCCCTTTTTCAAAAAAATGTATAAAAAGTTCTCTTTTTTATAAAAAAGAAAGGTGTTGACCTCAAATCAACACCATTAATACTATCTGGAGCATGTGACGGGAATCGAACCCGCATGACTAGCTTGGGAAGCTAGAGTTCTACCACTGAACTACACATGCATGTGCTAAGATTATAACTTTCAAATATATAAAAGACAAGAAAAATGGATTACTAAAGTAATTTATTGTTGACTAATTCTTGTTAAAAGTTATATACTTTATTAGCATTGATAAGTGCGGATATTTAGGGATGCTTAGCTCAGTTGGGAGAGCACTGCCCTTACAAGGCAGGGGTCGGGGGTTCAAGCCCCTCAGTATCCACCACTTAGTTAACAATGTTTTATCCCTCGGGGGGGTAGCGAAGAGGCCAAACGCAGATGACTGTAAATCATTTCCCACCGGGTTCGGCAGTTCAAATCTGTCCCCCCCCACCATATTTTTTAAAACTTTTTTATTCTCTTGGGGTATAGCCAAGTGGTAAGGCAACAGACTTTGACTCTGTCATCTCGCTGGTCCGAATCCAGCTACCCCAGCCACAAATTGACCCGCTAGCTCAGTCGGTAGAGCACTTGACTTTTAATCAAGGGGTCTGGAGTTCGAATCTCCAGCGGGTCACCAGAGTTAGTGCCCAGATGGCGGAACAGGTAGACGCACAGGACTTAAAATCCTGCGGTCAGCGATGACCATGCCGGTTCGATTCCGGTTCTGGGCACCATTTTTTTAGGAAAATATTGGGGTATAGCCAAGCGGTAAGGCAGTAGACTCTGAATCTATCATCTCCCCGGTTCGAATCCAGGTACCCCAGCCATTTGTTAAAGAAAGGTAATCTCGAAGATTATCTTTTTATTTTGTTGGGGATATGTTAAAATCGAGCCATATGAATATCTTATTAACAAACGATGATGGCTATAACCATCCCGGATTAGCAATCCTTAAAGAAGTATTAAGAAAATATGGCAACGTCTATGTGGTTGCCCCTTTTGAACATCAAAGTGGGAAAGGAATGTGTTTTTCTTTAAATAAAGGCTTTACTGTCCGCGAGCACGATGAAAACCATTATTCAATCGATGGCACTCCTGTTGATTGTGTCTTGCTTGCCGTCCAACTCTTAGATGTGAAATTTGATTTAGTAGTATCCGGCGCGAATGATGGCCATAACATCTCTTATGATTGCTTATATTCGGGTACCGTAGGTGCTGCTATTGAAGGTTTAAACCACGGAATACCAAGTATTGCTATCTCAACTGACTTTGGTCACTTTGATATCGTGGAAAAAGAAGTTGAGAAGGTCTTAGATTATATCTTTGAACATAAACTTATCGATAAACGTTATTGCTTAAACGTTAATTTCCCTCTCAAAAAATTTAATCAATCTAAAGGTATCAAATTAACTAGGGAACATATGAAAAAAGATCAGTACTATACCTGGAAGGTAGGAGAACTAATCTATACTGATCGTCATCAGGATTTGGGATGTGACGAAGAGGATACTGATGTCTATGCGATAACCCATGGCTATGTATCAATCTGCCCGATAACCAATTCCTGGTTTCATAATAGAATCTATCAGGAAATATCAAAAAAGGTATAACATTCGTTATACCTTATTTTTTTAATAATTCTCTCATCTTACTCTTATAGACTTCAACAGCTTCTTGATTACAAGGGTTGACATTTATTAAGTAAGCAGAGGTTACTATCGCGAACATAAAGAAATAGACTAGATAGCCGTAAGCGAAAGCATCTTTCTTAGGGAAACTTAAGACAATGTTAGGAACATTACCTTCTTTATGGGCTTCAACGGTTGCTTTAGCAGCAATCATATTGACATCATCCAAGCCTTTACCACTTAGGTTAGATAAGACCGCCTGGTCTTTATCTTTAGGAATGATTAAATGTTGTTTATCTTTGAACAATAGGACGGTTTCAAATAAGACTTTAGAGCCATCTTGGACAAATTGTCCTAAGGAATGGAGATCGGTTGAATAGATAACACTCATCGGTAAGATTCCTTTGTTTTCTTTACCTTCGGATTCACCGAATAATTGTTTCCACCATTCCGCGAATTGCTGCATACGTGGTTCATAATTAACCAATAACTCAACTGGTTTATCTTTACCTAATTCCCATCTTAAAAGCGAATATTGATAGGCGGGGTTATGTTCGACATCAGAAGCCTGTAAATCAACGATTGCTCTTCGCGCTCCTTGCATGAATTCAAAGATATTGACACCAGCAACAGCCATTGGTAATAGACCAACTGGAGTTATTACTGAATATCTTCCTTGAATATCTTCGGGGATAGCAAAGGCAAGATAACCTTCTTTGGAAGCAAGATCCCATAATTCACTGCCTCTGTTAGTGGTAATGATGATATGTTCTTTCGCATCTTCACCATATTTCTTAACTAATAAATCTTTTAGGAAAGCAAAGGCAATCGCAGTTTCTAAGGTTCTACCGCTCTTACTTATAACATCAATGCTGAACTCTTTATCTTTTAGATATTCTAAGACTTCTTGGGTATAAGATGCTGAGAAGGTATTACCTAAGAAGAGAACTTCAGTTCCTTCTTTGATTTGGCCTTTGACCATTTCAATACCCGCTCTCGCCCCTAAATAGGAACCACCGATACCACAGACAACAAATACTTCATTCTGATTTCTAATTTCTTCAGCTAGTCTACTGATATGCAATAATTCTTTATCGCTGTAATTAGTCGGATAATCTAACCAACCTAGATATTCACCACCTAGACCAGTCTTATTACGAATCAGGTGATTGATATTACTAATTGTCTCTTGATAATCTTTATAATCAATATCTTTCAAGATATTGGACTTATCAACTGTTAGGAGGATATCGCTATCTAAATCGGATACTTCTTCATTGATTTCATCTTTGATGTAACCAAACAAATCTTTCTTAGATTCCACTTCCCGTTTGTTTTGTCTATATAGAGGTGCTTTTCTCTTGGGCTTTCCTTTTTGGAGACGTTTTAAACTTAAACTGGCATGCTTTTTCTCTTCATCAAAATGGGTGACGAAGAAAAGAGATTCCTCACCAATCTGTAAGTAATCTTCAATGTTGCGGACATAGTCATCCGATATTTCCGAGATATGAACAAGACCAGTAACACCATCGCCTAGGTCAACAAAGGCCCCATATGGTTGAATACCTGTTACTATACCTCTTACAATTTCACCTGTTTTAAATGCCATTTTAGAAATCCTCCAATGGTGATTTAATTATAGTTAGTTTACTAAACTAAAACAAGATGTTATAATATTAAAACTTGAAAAGGAGGACGACCAAATGGAAGATATTGAAGAACAAATCAAAGATACCTTAGATAAAATTAGGCCCTTTATTCAAAGGGAAGGTGGCGATTTAGAATTCGTAGCTTTCCATGATGGTATCGTTGCCATCCGAATGAAAGGTGCCTGTGCCGACTGTGCCATCCAAGATACAACCGTCTATGGCGGTATCGAGATGATCCTCATCGATGAAGTACCTGGTGTCGTCGGCGTCGAGGTAGTTGCCTAACAAAAAAACAACCCTACGGGTTGTCTTTTTATTTAATCAAATAATTCACTCTCTAAGCACATACATAATAAGTGGTATAGAGGTAGGTGCATTTCTTGAATCTTATAAGTGATCTTGCTTGGTACATTTAAGAGAACATCGGCATATTCTTTAAGCTTGCCTCCCGTCTCACCTGTTAAAGCGAGGACCTTAATACCTAAAACCTTTGCAACTTGGACGGCATAAACAACATTCTTCGAATTGCCACTGGTGGAGATAGCAATTAAAACATCGCCTTTCTCGCCTAAAGCATTGACCAATTGGGCATAGACTAATTGTTCATCGCAGTCATTGAGATAAGCAGTCATATAAGAAGAGAAAGAAACAAGAGGAATACATTTAATACCGACTTGTAAGTTGGCGACAATTCTTTCGCCCTCCGCTCCATAAGCATCCCTAATTGCTTTTCTTAATTGAACAGGAATTGTTCTTTTCATCATAAATGATTTTAGAAGTTCACCCGAGATATGTTCGGCATCCGCAGCACTGCCACCATTACCGACAGTCATTATCTTATTAGCTTTAACACTTTCTAAAAGTATCTCTAAAGCCTTTTCAATGTTTTCTTTAAGATAAGCCATCTCAGGATGTTTTCTTAAAAATTTCTCAATGTAGTCTTTGGTAATCGATCTCATAATTATTCCTCCCCCAAGATTTTATTGACAGCCTCATTTAAATCCTTCGCATTGAAGTCTAAAGAGGCGTTTTTAGCACCCGTTTCTACCAAATAGCAAGGCATAGAAGCATTCTTCGCTGTTTGATAATCAAGAATTGAATCGCCAACCATAAAAGATGATTGTAAATCAATAGCATATTTATTTTGAGCTTTTATTAATAAACCAATATTCGGTTTGCGGCAATCGCAGACCTTCTTTAAACGTTTTACTTCTCCTTTAAAGCCCTTATCAGGATGGTGAGGACAATAATAGTAGTCATCAATATAAGCCCCTTCTTTACCTAGTAAAGTCTCAATCTTGGCGAACATCTGTTCGACCGTCGCAAAGCTTGCCTCTCCTCTTGCAATTATAGGTTGATTGGAGACCACAACCGCAAGGTAACCACTCTTATTAATCTTCTTAATGGCATCAATAACACCAGGTAATAACTCAATATCATCAACTTCGTTGATAAAGCCTTTATAGACATTTAAGGTACCATCCCTATCTAAAAAGATAGCTTTTTGGGGATACGTTAGTTTTCTTTTTGATACCATTCCTTTTAAGATTTCTTTTTCAACCATCTTAAAGCGATCAACCGTTCCCACATCTTTGATATATTCAGATGAACGATAAGCATATACTCTCTCCTTCTTTTCAATTAAAGAAGCAATAAAGTCATGCTCCATATTAAATGATTTGGGTTCATCTAGATAATCAAGGATCTTCTCATTCATGATAAAGAAGCCGGCATTGACATTATTATGGTAATAATAATTCCTCTCCTGCCCCTTACGGTCGATACCTATAACTTTGTTATAACGATCAACAATAATTAAATCACTGTCATAAGGATGGAGATTGGGATGGGTAAATAAAGTCGCTAACGCTTTCTTCTTTTGATGATATTTATGCATACGTTTTAGGTCAATATCAAAGATAGTATCGCCCGAGCAGACGATAAAATCACCTTCCACTTTACCTTTCATATAATACAAAGCACCACCGGAACCTAAAGGGAATTGTTCGACGATGTAATCGATATGGACGCCATATCTTGAACCATCTTCAAAATAGTCCACTATTTTATCAGCCATAAAGCCAACTGAAATGACGATATCTTTGATACCTTCATCTCTTAAATGCTCAATAGCCCATTCTAAAATCATCTTTCCCGCGATTTTAGCCATTGGCTTAGGAAATTCATTATTGGTTATTCCGACTAAGCGCGTGCCTTTACCACCCGCGAGAATTAATGCTTTCATTTTTAATCAATCGTCCAGCTTTCGACACCATATTTATAAAGACTTACAGGATATACTTTACCCGGTAATTCTTCCATAGCTTTAATTAATCTTTGTCTATTAATAGGATTGACATAGAGAAGCAAGAAGCCTCCACCACCAGCGCCTGAAACCTTAACCGCTTCTGCGCCATTTTTAAAGGCGTATTCAATGTTCTTATCTAATTCTTCGTTACTAACAATGCTGGAAGTCTTTTTCTTATTAGCCCAGCCTTGTCTTAAAACATCAGCAAAGCCTTCCATATTACCTGTGAGAATAGAATCTTTCATCAATAAGGCATGGGCTTTGATATTTGCTAAAGCATCAACGGCACTATCTTTCTTAGATACGATATTCGCATTCTGCCTTTTGATAATGTTATTGGTTAGTTCTAATTGGACTTCAGCCGATTTACGACTGTGGCCACTGTAATAAAGAAGTAATGAATTTTCTAATTCATTAACAATTCGTTTTTCAAGTCTTAAGGTATTAACAATAACACCACCATCTTTATGGAATTCCATAAAGTTTAAGCCACCAAAAACGGCAGCATATTGGTCTTGCTTACCACCAACTAATTTGAGGTCTTCTCTTTCAATTTCATAAGCTAGACGGGCTTTATCATAATCATGTAAGCCTAGTCCTAACCATCTGTTGAAAGCTTCAACAATCGCGACAACCATGGTTGAGGAAGTTCCTAAACCCGATCCGATAGGAGCATCGTTAGCCGTACTCATGATAAAGGATAGTGGTTTACCATCGTTATAGTCGCGAACAATGCGGTTATAAACACCTCTATGGAGGATTAAATTATCACCATCAAGTGGTAATTCGGGAACACTCTTAGTTTCGATATGGTTTTGGTTGTCATAAGAATAAATCTTAATCGTATTGTCATCGGTTGGGATGATGGTACAGTAAGCATACATACCAATGGTAGTATTAAGAACCATACCCCCAAATTGTTTGTAATAGGATTCTAAATCGGTACCGCCACCAGCAAGACCGATTCTTAACGGAGCTCTACTTCTTATTCTCATTTTTCTTCTCCTCCACTATGTCAGTTAAACGTTTTAATAACAAATCAGAACAGGTAGACCAATGAATATAGAGATTCTTAGAGGCCTCTATTCCTACTTTCTTCAAATTCTCACGATTTTTAATTGCTTCACAAATCTTATTTGCATAAGCTTCGACACTATCTTCACTTAGATAACCATCAACACCATCTTGGATTCCATAGCCAGCACAAGAATTTGCAATAAAGACTCCTGGTGTATTAAAGGCTGCTCCCTCAACTTTAACTAGGCCAAAGTTGTCATATAAAGATGGGAATAAGAGTAAATCAGAACGCGCATAGATATAGGGGAAATGTTCCCTTTGAATGAAGCCTGTAAAGACAACATTTTCTTCTAATCCGAGTTCCTTGGCATAGCGTTCTAACTCTTCTTGATCAGTGCCTTTACCAACGATAAAGAATCTAAATTTGTATCCATTTTCCTTTACTTTTTTCAAAGACTCGAGAATGAAGTCAATCCGTTTAAGCTTCATAACTCTGCCTACGAAAACAAAGATTAATTCATTTTCTTTAATATTGAATACTTCTTCGCCTTTCTTGCGGTATTCTTCAATGTTTGGACAGCAATCAAAGTCGGATCCAAATGGTAAATATGTAATCTTACCCGTATAGCCATAAGATCTAATCTGTTCTTCAACCAAAGGTGAACAGACAAAGACTTCATCTAGTTGGTTATAGAGTTTTCCAAAGCGGTGCATTCTTGATTCCACGATGAAATTAAAAGCAAAGATGCTCTTATAGATTGGTCGCATATTGGAATGGAAAGTTGCAACAACAGGGATGTTGTGCTTCCGCGCATATTTGATACCGAACCTCATCATGTTAAAGGGTGAGTGTAAATGAACGATATCGTATTTCTTATTTTCAATTTCTTGTTTGAATTTCTTATCTAGTCTTGGTAGGCCATAGTAGTCTTTTAAAATAGGCACACGAAAACTTTTACAGCGCACAATTTCATAAGGCTGCTCATCGACATAGTCCTTGCGGTTTTTGGGAACCATTACCCGCCACTCGGATTTGGCATGAAGATTTAAACTATAGTTATGTAAACAGTTAACGACACCATCAATATCAGGTAAATAAACATCCATGCCTTCGAGTATTCTAAGTTTCTCTGCCATAGCGCTTGCTACCTCCACATATTTTTGTAAAATATGATATATCTAATTTACTATCATTTACTACTTATGTCAACTTTCGGCCAAGAAAAAAGGACACACGAGTGTCCTTCTTACTATAATTCTTCAACTGTCTCAACTTTCGGGATTGGATTTCCGTTTTCATCAAAACCTTCGGTTGCGAAACGTCTATTCTTGTATAAACCGGTACCTGCAGGAATGAGTTTACCAATAATAACGTTTTCTTTAAGGCCGTGGAGATAATCAATCTTACCTTTGGTGGCAGCATCCGATAAAACCTTGGTGGTTTCTTGGAAGGAAGCCGCGGATAAGAAGGAATCGGTCTCAAGTGAGGCCTTAGTAATACCTAAGATTACTGGTGTAGCTGTCGCTGGACGTTTACCTTCTAATAAGGCTTTCTTATTAGCAGCGGTAAATTCTTGGACGCTAGTCTTAACGCCAGGTAATAAAGCGGTATCACCACTATCTAAGACTTTGACTCTTCTAAACATCTGACGAACGATAACTTCGATATGTTTATCAGAAATCTCAATACCTTGAACTGGACGATAGACCTTTTGAACTTCTTTTAAGATGTAGTCTTCAACAGCGCTGACATCCGCAACTTTGAGGAGTTCTTTGGGGTTAATCGTACCTTCAGTCAACATCTGACCATTGTAGACTTCATCACCGACTTTAACTTTGACTTTCGCGTTGAACGGGGTATCATAAACCCTTTCTTCTAAATCATTAGCAACGGTGATTTTGAACTTGCCAGAGTCGTATTCATCGATATCGCTAACCTTACCGGAAATTTCGGAAATGAGGGCGACACCTTTAGGATTACGAGCTTCAAACAATTCTTGAACACGAGGTAGACCTCTTGTGATATCACTACCACCCGCAACACCACCGGTGTGGAAGGTACGCAAGGTTAATTGGGTACCAGGTTCACCAATGGATTGGGCAGCCATAACACCAACAGCCTCACCAATTTCAACTGGTTCACCAGTTGCGAGGTTACGGCCATAGCATTTCTTACAAACGCCATCTTTGGTCTTACAGGTGAATAAAGTTCTGATTTCAACCTCTTCGATACCAGAAGCGATAATAGCATCAGCTTCTTTCTCGTTAATCATTTCATTCTTCTTGACGATGACTTCGCCAGTCTTTGGACTTACAACATCATGCATCGCATAACGACCGACTAAACGATCGCGGAAATCTTCAATTGTTGAACCATCGAAGGAATCAACAATCTTTCTGACAACGGTACCATGATCGGTTCCGCAGTCTTCTTCTCTAACGATGACATCATGGGCGACATCGACAAGACGTCTTGTTAAATAACCGGATTGAGCGGTTTTTAAAGCAGTATCCGCACCACCCTTACGAGCACCGTGGGTGGAGATGAAGTATTCCGAAACGTTTAAACCTTCACGGAAGGATGATTTAATAGGTAATTCAATAACTTCACCGGTTGGGTTGTTCATCAAACCACGCATACCAGCTAGCTGTGCGAAGTTACTCTTGTCACCACGAGCACCGGAGTCCGCCATCATAAAGATGGGGTTACGGGAATTCTCCGCAAAGCGGTCGTAGAGAATATCGGTGATATCATCTTTGACTTTAGACCAAATCTTAACAACATGTTCGTGTCTCTCATCATTGGTTAAGAGACCATCGTTATAGAAATCGGTATATTCTTGAATTTCTTTCTCAGCTTCATCAAAGATAGCTTGCTTTTCATTCAAGATAACGATATCAGATAAGGAGACAGTAACGCCCGCGAAGGTCGCATACTTGAAGCCTTGGTCTTTTAATTTATCAAGCATGATAGAAGTTTCTTTGGTTCCATAACGGCCGAAGAAATTGTTAATAACTTTACCGAGTTCTTTCTTCTTGAACGGACCATTTAAAGGCATCTTGTGGATGCATTCTTTAATGTTCTCTCCAGGACGGAGGAAGAAATAATCGGGAGTTTGAGCGAGGTTAGCTAAATCGGTACAGTTAACATATGGGAAATCTTTTGGGAAGATTTGGTTAAAGATTAACTTACCAACTGTTGTAACCAAGTAGCATCTATTTTGTTCCGGTGTAAAGGTTGGGTTATGCATAGCGCTTGCTCTAATCGCAATTCTATTTTGCATATGAATTTGCTTGGTTTGATAAGCGACAATGGCTTCTTCTGGAGAGGAGAAAACCTTACCTTCACATTCAGCATATAAATCATAACGATTGGCCTTTTCTGGATTGCCCCATTTACGGGCCTTATCGGCTTGGGCTTTAAAGCCTTCAGCAGTTTCTTCAGTTGTTAGGTAATAATTACCTAAAACCATATCCTGGGATGGTGTAACGATTGGTTTACCATCTTTTGGACCCAAGATGTTGCTACTACCCAACATTAGATGACGAGCTTCCCAAATGGCTTCGTTGCTTAAAGGAACGTGAACAGCCATCTGGTCACCATCGAAGTCGGCGTTAAAGGCCGCACAGACTAAGGGGTGTAATCTAATCGCCCGACCATCAACTAATTTAGGTTCGAAAGCTTGGATACCTAAACGGTGAAGGGTTGGGGCTCTATTTAAGAGAACGGGGTGATCGACGATGACTTCATCGAGGATTTGCCAAATTCTCTCATCATATCTTTCGATTAAGCGGTCGGCTTGTTTGTTACCAGGGACAATGCCTTGCTTAATGAGTTTCGAAATGATAAAGGGCTTGAATAGTTGAACTGCCATCTCACGTGGGATACCACATTGATTCATCTTTAGGGTTGGACCAATGGCGATAACCGAACGGCCGGAGTAGTCAACTCTCTTACCGAGTAAGTTCTGACGGAAACGACCTTGTTTACCTTTCAAACTGTGGGAGAGGGACTTGAGTTGTCTTCCGGATGGACCGACAACCGCTTTCGCTCTTCTACCATTATCAATTAAGGCATCAACCGCTTCTTGTAACATTCTCTTCTCGTTCATCAAGATGACCGATGGCGCCTTGATTTCTAATAACTTCTTTAAACGAATGTTTCTAGAAATAACACGGCGGTAGAGATCGTTCATATCCGAAGTGGCGAAACGACCACCATCAAGTGGAAGCATTGGTCTTAGCTCAGGTGGGATAACAGGAAGGACATCTAAAACCATCCATTCGGGCTTGTTATCAGATTGTCTAAAGGATTCAATAACCTCTAAACGTTTGATTAATTTGGCCTTCTTGGGGTTTTGAGAGCTCTTGCTATCGCGGAGTTCAGCAAGTTCATCTTGAACTTCTTTAAACTCTTTTTCTAAGTCAACTTCTCTTAAGAGTTGTTGGACAGCTTCCGCACCCATGCCGAACTCGGCACCGGTGTATTTATTGATGAAGTTGGCGATGCTATGGAAATCAAATGTCTCTTTAGGATTGCGGATTCTTTCGAGGATATCATCGCAACGAACATAATCTGGATCTTCCTTCTCCAAGGTGTTTTGGATTTCTTGGAGAATGGCATCGAAAGCTTCACGAGCTCGTTTCTCATCGAGAATTTCCCGATACTTGATATATTTCTGGGTACCTGGATTTAAGCAGATACGGGAAATAAAATAGATAACTTCTTCTAAGTCTTTAGGTGAGACGTTGAGGATTTGGGCCATCCTTGAAGGGATGCCCTTGAGATACCAAATGTGAGCGACTGGAGCAGCAAGGTCGATATGACCCATTCTCTCCCGTCTGACACTCTTGGTTGTTACTTCGACACCACACTTTTCACAGACGATGCCGCTGTAACGAACTTTCTTGTATTTACCGCAGTAACATTCATAGTCTTTGCTAGGACCGAAAATTCTTTCGCAGAATAAACCATCCCGCTCGGGCTTTTGACTACGGTAGTTGATGGTCTCTGGTTTCAAGACTTCACCATGGGACCATTCTCTAATTTTTTCAGGGGAAGCTAAGCCAACCTGAATAGCAGCAAAACGATTAACATCAAACATACTTCACTACCTCCTATTCCCCTAAGTCATCCCGCTCATTAGCGTTGTAGCGGATATCACTAACCGCTTCTTTAGCGTAGGTACTGAGATGACGTTCTTCTCTTTCCGCGGATTTGGCAACTTCTTTCATATCAACCTCTTGACCATTGTTATCAAGGATCTTGACATCAATAGCTAGGGCTTGGAGTTCTTTTTGGAGAACTCGGAAAGACTCAGGAATTCCGGGATCCGGAATGATATTACCTTTGGTAATAGCCTCGTAGGTCTTAGCTCTACCAATCATATCATCCGATTTGACTGTTAAGATTTCTTGTAAGGTGTGGGCTGCACCATAGGCCTCAAGGGCCCAGACTTCCATCTCACCAAATCTCTGACCACCGTTTTGGGCTTTACCACCGAGTGGTTGTTGTGTGACTAGTGAATATGGACCGATAGCTCTCGCATGTAACTTATCGTCAACCATGTGGGCCAACTTAATCATATACATGACACCGACAGTGATTCTTTCATCGAAAGGTTCACCGGTTCTACCATCGTAAAGGATGGCTTTACCATCGGCATCGATTTGAGCTTTAGCCATGAAGTCCGCTAACTCTTCGTTGGAGCAACCATCGAAGACGGAAGTGGCAACATGTTCACCTAACTTCTTGGCGGCAATACCTAAGTGAACTTCAAGAACCTGTCCGATGTTCATACGGCTTGGGACACCAAGGGGGTTAAGCATGATATCAATAGGTGTACCATCGGCAAGATAAGGCATATCTTCAACTGGAAGAATCCGGCTGATAACACCTTTGTTACCGTGACGGCCAGCCATCTTATCACCCTCAGAAATCTTTCTCTTTTGAGCGATGAAGACGCGAACGACTTCATTGACGCCAACAGGTAATTCATCACCTTTGGCGCGGGAGAAAATCTTGACATCTAAGATAATACCAGCACCACCGTGGGGGACACGGAGGGAGTTATCTTTACCATCTTTGGTCTTATCACCGAAGATAGCCATCAATAATTTCTCTTCAGGTGTTGGTTCAGATTGACCCTTAGGAGTAATCTTACCAACTAAGATATCGCCTTCCTTGACTTCAGCGCCAGGGATGACAATACCGTTTTCATCTAATTGGGTCTTGGAGTCTTCAGAGACATTTGGAATATCTCTTGTAATCTCTTCAGGACCGAGTTTGGTATCGCGGCATTCGACATCGTATTCTTCGATGTGGAGAGAGGTATAGACATCGTCTTTAACCATTCTCTCGGACATAATGACCGCATCTTCGTAGTTGTAACCATCCCAGGTCATGAAAGCGATGGTAACGTTTTGACCCAAGGCCAATTCGCCGTTTTGCATAGCTGGACCATCACCGATAACCTGACCTGCTTTAATCTTGTCTCCCTTTCTAACGATTGGGGTTTGGTTAATCGCAGTACCTTGGTTACTACGGGCAAATTTGGATAAGTGATAGACGTGTTCGCCACCGTTTTCCGCGACTACAATCTTCTTGGAGTCAACGTAGGTGACTAAACCGTCTTCAGTAGCGACTACCGCTAAACCGGAGTCGTGAGCAATCCTCTTTTCAATACCAGTACCAACAAATGGTGCTTCTGGCTTTAATAGAGGAATGGCTTGACGTTGCATGTTCGCACCCATCAAGGCTCTCTTCGCATCATCATTCTCTAAGAAAGGAATACAAGCAGCAGCAACCGAAACGATTTGTTTTGGTGAGACGTCAACATAGTCGACAATCTCTTTAGGTGCCATCATATTCTCACCTTCGTGTCTAACAACGACCATATCTTCACTGATGTAGTGGTTGCTATCCAATTTAACATTGGCTTGGGCGATATATTTCTCGTATTCTTCATCAGCTGATAAGTATTCAGCTTCTTCTAAGACTTTAAATTTACCTTCGCCTTCTTTGACGACTTTACGATATGGAGTCTCTAAGAAACCATATTCGTTAACTTTGGCATAAGTGGCAAGGTTATTGATTAAACCGATATTAGGACCATCTGGTGTCTCGATTGGACAGATTCTGCCATAGTGGGAGGAGTGGACGTCACGGACTTCCATACCCGCTCTTTCTCTTGATAAACCACCAGGACCTAAAGCTGATAGTCTTCTCTTGTTAGTCAATTCCGCAAGTGGATTGGTTTGATCCATGAATTGCGATAATTGAGAACTGCTGAAAAATTCTTTAATCGCTGAGGTCAAAGGTTTGGTATTGGTCAAGTTTTGAGCAGTAATCTTATCGCTTTCAGCGATAGTCATCTTCTCTTTGACACTTCTTTCCATTCTGGAAAGACCGATTCTAAATTGATTTTGTAATAACTCGCCAACTGTTTTAATTCTTCTATTGCCGAGGTGATCGATATCATCAATCACACCAATCCGATATTGCATCAAATTGAGGTAATAGGAGAAAGCGGCAAAGATGTCAGAGATGGTTAGGCATTTGGCATCGATGGATAAATCTGTACCGATAATCTTTGTGGTAACATCATGTTTATCATTGGTATAGACTTCGACGACTTGGACAGTTGAATAGCCAGAGCCAGCATCATGGTTATTCTCAACCGAGGTATTGGTTGGGATATCAACGCGGTGGGCACCCTTTTCAAAGAATTCAATCTCTTTTAAGTGAGCGAGTTCTTCTTTACCGATGTGGGTTCCTTTTTCGTAGATAATCTCACCGTTGGCATCGCATAAATCTTCAGCGATATCGCAGTGGATTAAACGATTGTAGACGCCTAACTTCTTGTTGAATTTAAAACGTCCAGCCTTAGCGAGGTCGTATCTTCTGGGATCAAAGAATTTTTGATAGAGTAAAATTCGTGCACCCTCAGCTGTCGCGGGCTCACCCGGACGGAGCTTGTTATAGATATCGATTGTCGCTCTGGTAACGATTTCTTCATAGGAATACATCTCGTTGATATTGGGATCCTTTTCGATGGTATCTAATAAGGCTTTAATCTCCTCACCAAACCATCTAGTGATGCTTTCTTGAGTTGTTAAACCCAAGGCAGCTAATAAGACAGTCGCAAGGACTTTTCTATTCCGGTCAATCCGGACATTTAATAAGCCTTTAGCATCGCTTTCGAATTGTAACCAAGTGCCTCTTCCTGGAATGATGTCGCCACCATAAGCGAAACGACCAGATTTGTCTCTTTCACGATTGAAATAGACACCAGGAGAACGGACCAATTGTGAGACAATAACCCGCTCAGCACCATTGACAATGAAAGTTCCACTCTCAGTCATCCATGGGAAATCACCCATAAAGACTTCACTTACTTTGATCTCACCCGATTCGTGATCGAGAAGACCGAGTTTCACTTTTAAAGGCCGGGAGTAGGTGATATCCCGGTTCTTGCATTCTTCGATTGAATATTTCGGTTGATCAAAATGCGAATCAATGTAGTTCAAGACGATGTTTTCGTTCGGCGAGACGATGGGGTAGATATCGTTGAAGACTTCAACTATTCCCTCTTCGACAAAATGGCGGAACGATTCAGTTTGGATTTCAACTAAATACGGGAGTTCAAGGGAACCACTGATCTTAGAGAAATCAATTCTTTCTTTGCTTTTACTAGCTTTATTTTGGACTTTTGTAACCACTAGTTTCGTCACCCTCTCTAACTTCTTTTTCGTACAATAGGCTCCTTTTTTCAATAGAAAAAAGTGCTTTTTAAAGTCAATTATTGATTATAGCAATCTTTTTCTTGCTATGCAAGACCTTTTTCGCACTTTTTTAAAAAATTATAATATATTTTTTGGGTCAGCCCTTTTATTTGACTGATTTTAGGAGATAATAGCCCTTGTTTCGATCCACAATTTCACAGTTTCCGAACACATTTTCTAAGTGAGTTTTCGCGCTTGGTGCCCCCTGCTTCTTTTGGATGACAACAAGTAAAAAACCGCCTTCTTTTAAATGTTCATGCGCTTCGTCAAAGAAACCATAGACTATCTTCTTCCCCGCTCTTATCGGTGGGTTTGTTAAGATGAAATCATAGTCCTTTTTAGATACGTTTTCCAAGATATTGCTCTCAAAAGCGATACAGGAAACGCGGTTAGATTCAATGTTTTCTTTGCTTAATTCAACCGCTTTCTTGTTGATATCGACAAGATCCATATTAACATCTTTGAATTTGCTGACACAGATACCGATAATGCCGATACCACATCCGAGGTCTAAACCATACCCAGATAACGGATTCTCGAGTACGTATTCCACTAAAGTACGTGTGCCAAAATCAACGGCGTTCTTAGAAAATACGCCGCTATCACTAACAAAAGATAGTTCTCTATTTCTTAGATAATAGGTGATGGTATGTCTTTCGTTTTTTAGACTTTCATCGTTATCAAAATATTGGCTCATAAATCTCCTTTAAGACAAAAAACCTGCTAACGAGAGCAGGTTTTAATGTTTGCTAATTACTTAACTTCAACTTCGGCGCCAGCGTCGATGAGTTTAGCTTTGATTTCATCAGCTTCAGCTGGTGTAATCTTTTCTTTGATGGCGCATGGAACTTTGTCAACTAATTTCTTGGCATCAAGTAAACCTAAACCGGTGACGGCTTGGACAACTTTGATAACCGCAACTTTGGTTTGACCTGGGTTATTTAACCAGATAGAAACTTCGGTTGGGCCCTTAGTGGCTTCTTCTTCAGCTGGGGCAGCGGCAGCGGCAACAGCGACTGGAGCAGCGGCGGTAACGCCAAATTCTTGTTCGATAGCCTTAACTAAATCGTTAAGTTCTAAAATTGTCATTTCTTTTAAGCTAGCAATGATTTCTTCATTTGTAAGTTTTGCCATAATAAATTTCCTCCTAGATTAATTTTGTGGTGCTTCCATCTTGTCAGCAACAGCCTTAACGGCACAGGCGAAACCTCTGATTGGTGAGGTTAAGCAACTGAGTAGCATGGAGAGCATACCTTCCTTGTTTGGCAAGGTTGAGACGACTTTTAATTCATTTGAATCGATAACTTTTCCGCTAACGATTCCACCCTTTAAAACAACTTCCTCGTTTCTCTTGGCAAATTTGACGAGTAGTTTGGGGGCGGCGACTTCATCATTCTTAGAGAAGACAAAGGCGTTTGGTCCTTCGAGATATTTCTCGAGTTCGGGATAACCAAGTTCTTGGGCAGCCTTATTAACGAGAGTGTTCTTATAGACCTTTAATTCACAGCCTTCCTTGCGAAGATCTCTACGGAGGCCTTCTAATTTGGCGACTGTTAAGCCACGGTATTCAACGATAGATAAGGATTTAGAATTCTTAATAGCTTCGCTAATCTCATTGATGACCGCTTCCTTCTCAGCGATAATCGCTTTGTTCATTTCTTTCTTGCACCTCCTTGTTGCAATTAAATAATTAAGGCAACAATATACCTAGAATATAAAACCCACATAACGAGATGTGGGTTAATGCGCATAACTAATATATACGTCTTACACACCTCGGTAACCTGATTAAGCCTAAACGGCCGTTACTGTCTTTGGTATATTGATGACTATTTAAGTGTAGCAGATAATCTTGCTTTTAGCAAGACTATTCCGCTTCTGGGTTCATCTTGATGGCTGGTCCCATTGTTGAGGATAGGACGCAGTTACGAATGTATGTACCCTTGCAAGCTGCTGGTTTAACACGAATGATTTGACCGCAGATTGCTTTGATGTTCTCAACTAATTTTTCGGTTGGGAACTCGACTTGGCCACAGATGACATGCATATTGGCCTCTCTATCTAAACGATAGTTAACTTTACCAGCTTTTTGCTCAGCAATTGCTTTAGCAATGTCTGGAGAAACGGTACCGGTTTTGGGGTTTGGCATTAAGCCCTTTGGACCTAAGATTTTACCCATTTTACCGAGTTCACCCATCATATCTGGGGTGGCAACGATAACATCGAAACCGAACCAGTTTTCATTCTTGATTTTATCAAGCATTTCTTTTCCACCGACGAAATCCGCACCAGCGTTTTTCGCGGCTTCTTCATTGTGGGTGATGGCAAGGACAACTTTGTCTTTACCTGTTCCATTTGGAAGAACCATAGCGCCTCTAATCTGTTGATCGGCTTGCTTTGGATCTAAGCCTAATTTGAAGGAAACACAAACGGTTTCATTAAATTTGGCGAATCTTGCTGCTTTTACTGCTTCAACTGCCTCAGTGATTGTATAGACCTTTTTGGCATCAATCTTTTCTTGGGCAGCGTTAAATTTCTTACCATGTCTAGCCATAAGATTACTCCTTGACCACGATACCCATGTTACGAGCAGTGCCTTCAATGATTCTCATAGCAGCTTCGATATCATTAGCATTTAAATCGGGCATCTTGTATTCGGCGATTTTCCGAACATCTTCTTTGGTGATTGTGGCAACTTTAACCTTGTTAGGTGTGCCAGAAGCAGTTTTAATACCGGCAGCCTTCTTCAACATGACGGCAGCTGGGGTTGTTTTGATAACGAAATCACAGGACTTATCTTCATAAGCGGTGATGATGACAGGAACAACCTCTCCCATCCGATCTCTGGTTTGGTCATTGAAAGCAGAACAGAATTTTGGCATGTTGATACCAGCAGAAGCTAGTGCCGAACCCGGTTTTGCTTGGCCGCCTAAGATCTCAAGTTTAACAACTTTTGCGACTCTTTTACTCACGGAAATACCTCCTTTATATTTGCAAGTCCGTGCAGTGGTAACGGGTAAGTCTAACCCTCCCACGCATGTATGCGTAGCGAATACGCAACACATATTATATATATACTAATATATAGATGCAACAACTTTTTTAATTATTTTCTAAAACTTATCATCCGCTAAAGTAATGGTGGCTTCAGAAGCCCCTAACTTATTTAAGTTAGTTAATAAAGTATCCTTAACATCAGGATCTAAAACTAAGTCCGGTAAACAATTTAACCACTCTTCGGCTTTCTTAGCCATACCAGAAGCAAGTTTACCATTGAGGTATTCATCACTTGATAAGGCAACCTCTGCTACGGAATTGAACTCTCTAATGGCAGTAATAACCTTAGAATTGGTATACGTTCCATCATCTTTTAAGCTATCTTGATAAGCCTCGGAATCGACCAAGAACTCTTCATAATGTTTGAAAGCCTTGAGATATTCTTCCCGCTTTTCCGCACTATCAGCAAGACCACTATTATTGATATAGAGGCCGTGCATAGTTAAAGGCCAGCCTTCATTATCGAAAACATCAAAGATTGGATCGACTACTTTTTGGCTATAAACTGAGAGAACGGGGGTCGAATTTATGCCAGCTTTGGCTCCTCCGACAACAAGTGGAGAACCGACAACTCCTAGGAAAGCGACCGAGACAATAACAAACCATAAAGCACCATAGAAGAAACCGAGTAAGTTGTTTAATTTGAACTTCTTCTCACTCGCCTTCTTTAAGAAATGGTTTAAGATGGCTCTAATAATCAAAAAAGCAATTAGGATAGCAACGACACTACTGGCAACATAGATCATATGGGCATCCAAGAAACTAACAAAGGAACTTATAGCCTCAACCGCCTTCTCACCATAGCCTAGTGGCGATAACCATCCTGTAACAACAGGCGTTAGAAAAACAATCATTGCGATAAAGATTGCCCAGTATAGCAACCTAAATAAACTCTTAATAATGCCCGATTTGGTGCAGTGAATAATACAGACCAACAGGACAATAGCGACCACACCCGCACAGACATAGCCGACAATGGAACTCCATCTACTTAAATCAATAATCATTTTTCTTCCCCCTTATTTTTTTAAAAAAGAAAGACATTCATAGCACGTGCAACTACGAATGTCGATCCTCTAAATCTAGGCTGGAACTAGATTTTTTCTATATCAGCGAAGTCCAACTCAACGTTGGTGACTCGGCCAAACAAAGTGGCATTAACCGATACCAAATCATGTTCGGAATCAACAGAAACGATGACTCCTGTACTACCCATTAGAGGTCCTCTTAACACCCTAACTTCAGTACCAACCATATATTCAGCGTACATCTCTTTATTAATGATGCCGACTTTCTTGAGAACTGTCTCAATCTGTTCCTTAGGAACAGGAATTGGTTTTGTACCACCGCCAGAGCTTCCGACAAAGCCGGTAACTCCTGGAGTGTTACGAACAACATACCAAGCTTCATCAGTCATAATCATTTCGACATAAACATAGCCGGGATAAGTATTCTTGGTTCTTGTCTTACCAGTAGGAACACCGTCACGGATAACAGGTACTTCTTCTTCGACTAGGATGACTTGAAAGATATAATCTTTCATGTTCATACTTTCAATACGTCTTTCGAGATTTGTCTTTACTTTATTTTCGTGACCGGAGTAGCAGTTAACGACATACCATTGCTTCTCGCCGTATTTCTCTTCCATAAACTACTCTAGCTCCTATTTAAAATTCAAAACCTGTAATAATCTAATGACAACCGCATCAGATAAGAGGAGGAATAAAGCAAAGAAAATAGAATAAGCGAAAACGGTGGCAACCGCCTCTCTGAATTCTGGGCCTTTAGCCCAACGGACGCGTTTACCTTCATCCCATACTCCAATTAAATATCTCTTGAATCTCATAACTTTATTTACTCTCCTTGTGCAGTGTATGTGCATTACATTTCTTACAGTACTTAACTACTTCTAAGCGGTTCTTATTATCATATTTTTGGCGTGTTGTTGTATAGTTCCTTGATAGGCACTGGGTACAGACCAAAATCACTTTTTCGCGCATAATAAAAACCCCTTCGTTCAACTATCTTACCACAACTATAAAATAGATGTCAATTATTTATGGCTTCTCATCTAAAAGTAAAACAATTTATTGTTTTTTGACTACAGCCTCATTCCGCCATTAACGGAAATAACTTGACCGGTAATATAAGATGATTCATCACTTGCTAAGAATAGACAGGCATTAGCGATATCTTGAGGTTGGCCAAGACGACCGAGCATGGTTTGTTTAGCAAATTTGTCTAACAAATCTTGTGGTACTGTCTTGAGCATATCAGTCATCGTATAACCTGGCGCAACAGCATTACATCTAACTTGGGCGCCCTTTCTAGCAAGTTCCTTGGCTAAACTCTTGCTGAAGCCAAATAGAGCGGACTTCGAAGCGGAATAATTAACTTGTCCTATGTTACCGAATTCGCCAACAACCGAGGAGATGTTGATGATAGAACCCGAGCCTTTTTCCATCATATGCGGGCCAATCCAACGGCAGAGATTGAACGCGGCTTTCAAGTTGACAGCCAAAACCGAATCCCACATCTCATCTGTCATCTTGTTAATTAGCGCATCCCGAGTGATGCCAGCATTGTTAATCAAGATATCGATGTGACCATATTTTGCGATAATTTCTTTGCAGAATTCTTCGCAGCCTTTGGCATCGCTGACATCTAAACGATAACCGATAATTCTCTCGCTTGGATGATCATTACCACTTCTATCAACAGTAATGACTAACGCCCCTTCCCGAACAAAGGTTTCGGCCATACATAGCCCCAAACCTCTAGCGCCACCGGTAATGACGGCTATTTTTCCATCTAGTCTTCCCATTTTATCATTCTCCTTTTTATCTTAAGAGGCTCTGCCTCTAAATAACAAATATTTAAAGCCATAACTTTAAAAAAAGAATTTTATTGTCTATAAATATATCTTGTACATTCATTATACCACTTTTAAGGCAAAAATAAAGGGTTCTTATAAACCCTTATTTACCATATAGTAGATATAGAAACACGTTAGCAAGCTTTGCTGGTAAAAGTTTTGTCAGCAAACGTACGCATTTATAACTGAATCCAACTGCGATTTTAACAGGTGGATTCTTTCTTTTTAAACATTTATAAATTACTTTACTAACCTTGATCGGTTTTGCGCCTTGCTGTTCATCCTTCTCCATTCTTTTGACTGAGCTTTTAATCCGTTCGCCATAAAGTTCATCACTGCTATCTTTGATTCTGTTGGCGGTGAAACCAGTCTTGGTATCACCGGGAAGGACACAAGAAACCTTGATTCCAAATGGTTTCAACTCTAGACATAAGCTTTGGCTTAAGATTTCAACCGCCGCCTTGGTCATCGAATAATAAGTTTGAAAAGGAATTGGTAATTCACCAGCGATGCTACCCGTTTGAACAAGATGCCCTTTGGTTTCTCTAAGATAAGGAATAGCCACTCTTGCAACATTGGTTACACCGACGAGATTAACACTTAAAATCTTGTTGGCATCTTCATCTGTTGTGTATTCAAAAGCACCACTGATGCCCATACCCGCGTTATTAATCACATCATCGATGTGACCTTCTCTTTCTTTTACTTCTTTAAAAGCATTTATAACGCTTTGCTTATCAGTTACATCGCACTTGATATAATTGATGCCCTCTTTATCTTTTACGCTCCTCGCAAGCGAATAAACGGTAAAACCCTTTTCTCTCAAGAACAGGGCAGTTTGCTCACCGATACCAGAAGTCGCTCCTGTAATTATGACTACTCTACCCATTGATAACCTCTAATTCTTTTAAGACGGCTACGATTTGTTCGACCGCATAATCGATTTGTTTCTTGGTATGAGTCGCAGTATAAGATGTTCTTAATAAAGCTTTACCAACTGGTGTAGCAGGTGAAACAACAGGATTAACATAAACTCCTCTTTCGAAAAGCAATTTACAAGCCTCAAAGGCTTTTAAATCATCATAGACATAGATTGGGACAATTGGGGTTTCGGATTCCACAATATCAACGCCATTTGCTTTTAATTGTTTACGCATATATTCACTGATGTCGTGGAGATTCTTTCTTCTTTCAGGTTCTTCTTGAATGATTCTTAAAGATTCTCTTGCGCAAGCAACACAAGCAGGTGTGATAGACGCGCTAAAGATGAAAGGTCTAGAGGCATGTCTAACATAATCACAAACTTCTTTAGAAGCGGCCATATAACCACCTAAAGATGCTAAAGATTTGGAGAACGTACCCATAATAATATCGACTTCATCTTCTAAATGCCAATATTCTGCAGTACCTCTACCGTGTTCACCAATGACACCCAAACCGTGAGCATCATCAACCATAACTCTAGCCCCATATTTACGGGCAATTCTAACAATCTCGGGTAGATTTGCAATATCGCCACCCATGCTGAAAACACCATCAGTAATGATTAAGGCACCGACTTTAGATAAATCTAATTTAGAAATCTTATCTTCTAAGTCTTTCATATCCGCGTGTTCATAACGAACAAGACGACCGTAACTCAATTTGACACCATCATAAATACTGGCATGGTTTTCTTTATCACAAATGACATAGTCATTGAAACCAACAATCGCACTGATAATACCTAAGTTAGATTGGAAACCAGTTGAGAAGGTAACAACATCTTCTTTCTGTAAGAAAGCAGCCAACTCTTTTTCTAAGGCGATGTGAATATCTAAAGTTCCGTTTAGGAAACGGCTTCCTGAACAACCGCTGCCATATTTTTTGAAGGCTTCGATACCAGCGTTAATAACTCTAGGATCGGATGTTAGACCCAGATAATTGTTGGACCCGATCATAACTGTATCGCGGCCTTCCATCATAACTTGGGTATCTTGTTTGGTTGTTAAATAATGGAAATAGGGATAAATCCCTTTTTCTTTAGCTTCATAAACAATTGCTGGAGCATGACATTTTGCAAATATATCCATAATAAATCCCTCACTTTGTCTCTAAACGCATAGTTTAACACTCGTCGAGCAATAAAACAAGTTTTATTGTAATATCCCAATCAAAATTTTCTTTATTTTTTGGAGGATATTATCAACAGTTTTCTTGTTGATTCCACACTTTTCCGCTATTTCAAGATAGCCATAGCCGGCCATATACATCATAAAAATTCTTCGTTCTCTTGGGGATATTTTCTTGTTTAATTCCAAATAATTCTTGACTTCACGATGAAAATCAAGGCGCTTATCCTCGATGATAAAGGCGGGACTATTATCTGCAACCGAAAAGACAATTTCATCCTTAACAATTGTCTTCTTTTTATATTCTTCAAAACCACTACTATAATGCATTATTTGTAATTGAACACAAGACTTCACATAGGAAAAGAAGTTTCCCTTCTTAGGATCATAAGACCTAATACATTCTAAAAACTTCAAAATTGCAAATTGAAAAATATCCTCAATATATTCGCGTCGTGGTTGAGGCTTTAAATTATCAATCCATATATGTATAAACCCGCTGTAACGGTCAAGTAATAAATCTAAGGCGTAATCATTTTCAAATCTAATCTGTTCGATGAGTTCATCATCGGGGACGATTTGGAACAAAATCTCACCTCCTAGAATTATTTAAGGGGATAACGATTATTGTAAATGGCGTATAGCAATATAGCGGCCGCATTAGAAGCATTCAAAGAATTAACATGCCCCTTCATTGGCAATCTAATCTTAAAATCACAGTTCTTATAAACAAGAGGCGCGATACCATAACCCTCACTACCGACAACTAAAACGATCTTGGTTTTATAATCGACAGCTCGATAATCCATATCACCACTAGCTTCCGCGCCAACCGCCCAGTATCCTTCTTTCTTTAAACGATTTAAAGTAGTGGTTAAATTAACCACTTGGGCAACTTTGACATATTCAATCGCACCAGTTGATACTTTCGCCACTGTTGATGATAAAGGGCTGTTATGGTGTTTAGGAACGATAACACTTCTAACGCCTATTGCTTCACATGTTCTTAAGATGGCACCGAGATTATGGGGATCTTCGATGCTATCAAGCATCACGATTAAAGGATATTCTTCTTGATCCGCCACTCTTATGACTTCATCCAAAGACGCATATTGATATTCTTTAATCTTCGCGACAATGCCTTGGTGATTAGGACTACCACAAAGGCGTTCTAATTGTTTACGATTAACAGTCTTATATGGTATACCTGCTAACTTGCTTAAAAACTTCTGGTCTTTAATACCTTCATGAATATAGACTTCTTCAATCTCTTCGTGGCTTTCGATTCTCGCGAAGACCACATTACGACCATAAATGTATTGGGCCATTATAATAACCCCCTACTCGCTAATTCTTGTCTTAATTCATCGGCTTTAGCAAAATCTTTAGCCTGCCGATATTCATTCCATCTCGAAAATAATTCTTTATCTTCTAAACTCAGTTGATAATCAACATATTCTAAGCCCAAAACATCTAACATTGTTAGGATGGTATGATAAAGGACTTGAGCTCTTGAAAAATCTCTTCTTCTAATAACATTGTTTAAATCTTTACAAGCTTGGAAAACCACACTGATACCATTGGCCGTGTTCAAATCATTGGCAACCATCGCATAGAAGAAATCTAATAATTCTTTATCTACTTCTCTCGAAGTAGGAACATCATTAATCTGTAATTGAACTGAGGCCTGTTTTAAAGGTTGCATAATTCTTTCCACTTCTTTAGAAGAAGCTTCAAGGATTTCTTTACTGATGTTTAGTGGTGCCCGGTAATGACTGGATAACATTGCCATTCTTAAGGTGTTGCCATCGTATTCTTCCAATAAATCTTTCGCGCTTAAAACATTACCTAAGGATTTGCTCATCTTAACATTATCAATGTTGATAAAGCCATTATGAACCCAGTAAGTCGCGATTGAATGATGGAAGCAAGCACTAGCTTGAGCAATCTCATTCTCATGATGGGGGAACTTTAAATCAAAGCCACCACCATGGATATCAATTCGACCATCAGGATAATAATCTTGGATCATGACTACACATTCAGTATGCCAGCCAGGTCTTCCCTCACCAAAGGGGGCCGGGAATTTGATACCGACTTCGGTCTTCTTCCATAAAGCAAAATCCAAAGGATTTTCTTTCTTAACATTTTCTTCGATGCGGGCTCCGCTTTTTAAATTCTCGACTTGGAAATGACTTAACTTCCCGTAATCCTCGATCTTGTTGACTCGGAAATAAACATCGCCTTCAACTTCATAGGCATAACCTTTATCGATCAATCCTTGAATGAATTTAACCATTCTCGGAATGGTGATAGTCGCGTGAGGTGTATAAGTTGGCCTTAAGGCATGAATCTTATGGCAACAATCAAAGAAGTTAGCTTCATATTTCTCCGCCAACTCTTTCTCACTCACGCCCTCTTCGATGGCCGCATTGATAATCTTGTCATCGATATCGGTGATGTTTGAAATATAGGTTACCTTGTAACCCAAATGCTCAAATAATCTCCTCAAAGTATCAAAGGTGACAACCGGTCTTAAGTTACCGATATGGGGATAACTATAAACTGTTGGCCCACAGACATACATCGATACCTCACCCTCTTTTAAGGGTTTAAAGACTTCTAAAGCATTGGACATGCTATTGAATAATTTTATTTCCATATTTTATCTTCCAATCTAAGATTTAGAATTTTAATTTTTTAAAGACCCAGGGGTATAAACCAATAACAATAAAGCCCATGATAAAGTAACGAAGGGCATCTAATAATAAGCCAGTCCACAGGACTGATGGGATTAAACCGAATAAGGATTTAAGACCAATTCTTAAACCAATCGCGATCCCAACGCCGATTACTAAACGGATGATCCGTTTCCAAATAGGACCATCAGTTGTAAAGTTAACTTTTCTACTTTCAAACCAGTATGCTGCGACATAACTTAAGAGGAAGCCAAACATCTTATAAAAATCTGCATAATGGGTTTCCGCATTAAATAAGAAGATGATAGCAAAGATGGCATAGACACCAGCAGTCATCGCAAGAACTGGTAATTTATCTTCTTTTAAATCAAATAAGAAGCCGAATAAGAAGGCACAAGCAACACCGATAACCGCACCAACGATAACATCACTTGGGTAGTGAACACCGAGATATAAACGCGAGAACGCTACTAAAACAATGATAATTACACAGACGATTGTCGCCCAAGGTTTCTTAAGTTTTTGGGCAAGGACTGTTGTCCAGCCAGCAGCTGTTTGAGTATGACCACTTGGGAAAGAATAACCAGTAGCTGTTTCTTTACGGACCGCATTTAAGGTTGGATCGACATCAAAGGGTCGCGCTACCTTGGCAAAGTTCTTAATCGTGTTGTTTAAACAGAGGTTACCGCACATCACGTACATCAATCTTTGACCTAACTTTTTATCTAAAACAAAGTAAAGCAAGGCGGCCAAAACGATGAAGACAGTCTCTTCACCGAGCATCGTGACATACTCACCCAGTTTTTCTAAAAATCCCACTCTTAAACCTTCTAAGAGTTTGAGAAATTCAATTTCAAATTGAAAGCCATAAAATTTCATGTTTATCGCTCCTTATCTTTTTCACTCTTTAATTGTATATTTTGGGCCTTGTCTTGTCAATTTTTTAAGGCTTTATGACCATTTATTAAAAAATGTTTCCCTTTTGAACACTTTTCCTATAAGATTTAGATAGTCGTATTTTAAGCAATTACGCTTAAAATCAGACAGGAAGAGATGATACTATGCGAAGAAGAAAAATTTTAAGTTTATTTTTAGGAGCCATTGCCTTGCTTTCCCTTGCTTCCTTCATCGGGGCAAATAAGCAAACAATCAAAGCTGATGAAACTAGTTCCTTAGGCGAAGGTTATGGAGCTATCCTCTATGATAATTCAAACGGCCTACCAACATCCGAAGCCAATGCCATTGTTCAATCAAGAGATGGCTATATCTGGATTGGCGGCTATGCCGGACTTATAAGATATGATAGTAACGAATTCTACCGCTATGACTCTTCCACTGGCGTTGCCAGTGTCGTCTCTCTTTTTGTCGACTCCAAAGATCGTTTATGGATTGGTACCAACGACTCTGGTATCGCCCGTTTACATGATAATGAATTTACTTTTTATAACTATTTCAAAGATGATGAATCAGTCTCTGTAAGAGCAATAAACGAAGACCCCGAAGGTAACATCTTCTTCGGTACAACTCTAGGTGTCTACTACATCGATACAAACTTTGAAGTTCATCGTTTAAATGACCCCATTATCAATTCTGAATATGTTTGTGAATTAAACGCCAATGAAGATGGTGAAATCTATGGTGTCACCCTAAGTGGCGGTGTCTTTGTTATCAAAAACCAAAAATTAGAATTCTTCTTTAAATCATCTGAATTAGAAGTAAGTATGGGTATTGTTAACACTGTCTATCCTGATCATCTCAATTCTGGTTATGCCTATCTTGGTAACCAAGAAAATGATATCTACTATGGTCGGCTTGATGAAGCGATGGTTGGTGCCATTCATCTCTCAACCGGTTCTTTAGAAAACCTCAATTCCATCCGTGAATACGACAACATGTTATGGGTTATCGCTGATAATGGTATTGGTCACTTCACCTCTGGCTATCGGCAAGCGGATGCGACCTTTACAGTCTTTAAGAAATTACCGATGAATAACTCTATCGATAGAATGCTTCGCGACCACGAAGCTAATATGTGGTTCTGCTCTTCGCGTCAAGGTGTTATGAAGATAGTTCGCAATAACTTCATCGATATTTCTGACCTTGCGGAACTACCAGCCCTTGTAGTCAACTCTACAGTTATTGATAACAATCTCTTATACATCGCTACCGATACTGGTTTAAGAATTTTAAATAGCACAACTTATCAACCTGTTGAGAATGCTTTAACAACACTATTGGCCGATGTCAGAATCCGCTGTATCTTAAAAGATTCAACCGGCTTACTTTGGTTTACCACCTATGGTGAAACAACAGGTCTAGTCTGTTATAACCCCTCAAATGGTGATACAACTTGCCTAACCAAAGATGATGGCATGGCTGCCAACAGAGTTAGAATGGCAATCGAACTTGCTGATGGCAGCGTAGCTGCTAGCACCAATAGTGGTGTTAATATCATTAAAAATAAAACTGTTGTCAAAACACTCGATGCTTCCATCGGCTTATCTAACCTTGAAATTCTAACGGTCGCCCAAATGACGGATGGTAGATTATTACTTGGTAGCGATGGTGATGGCATCTATGTTGTTGATGGTAACCTCGTCTCTCGTATTGGTATCGCCGACGGTTTAAAATCGGGCGTTATCTTAAGAATCAAGAAAGATAAAGATTTGGATCTCTATTGGATTATCACCAGTAATTCCATCTCCTATCTAAAAGATGGTGCCATCTATAATGTTGATTTCCCATATCCAAATAACTTCGATATCTTCTTTGATAACTATGACCGTGTTTGGGTTTTAAGTAGTAACGGTATCTATTGTGCTAGTAAGCAAAGTATCTTTAATGGCGATATCGAATACAGCCATTATGATAAAGAATGTGGCGTCCCTGCTATCCCAACTGCTAACTCCTATAGCTATATCAGTGATGCAGGCTTGTTATATGTCTCCGCCTCAACTGGCGTCTTCTCTTTTAACATTAACTCTGACTTTGGTACATTAGGCAATGTCATTCTCGCCATTCCTAACCTTGTTATTGATGATCAATACTTTGCTATTGATGAGAATAACACCATCATCATCAGTAGCAACGCCAAGAGAATTAACATCTATGCCAAGGCCTTCACTTATTCTTTATACAATCCAAAAATAAGTTATTATCTTGAAGGCTTCGATGATGAAGAAATCGTTGTTAATAAAAACGATTTAAAAGCTGTCACCTATACTAACCTTAAGGGTGGCACTTACACTTTCCATCTCAAACTCCTCAACTCTTTAACAGATGAAGTTGAACAGGAATACAAAGTAACCATTGTTAAGCAAAAAGCCTTAAGTGAATATATCATCTTCTGGATTGGTTTAGCAGTTGTTATCGCTGCAGGTCTATTAGTCATAAGTTTCCTTCTCAATAGACAAAGACTCAATCGAGTCATGGCTAAGCAAAAGGAAAACCAAAAACTCATCAACGAGATGACTCAAGTCTTCGCCCGTTGTATCGATATGAAGGATGAATATACAAGAGGTCACTCCTCGCGTGTTGCTTTATACACTTCTTTAATTGCAAAGCAATTAGGTAAGAGCGATGAAGAAGTATCTAAGATCTATAACATCGCCCTACTCCACGATATTGGTAAAATCAGTATTCCTGATAAAATCTTAAATAAACCGGGCAAATTGGATGATGAAGAATATGCGGTTATGAAATCGCACTCACCAAATGGTTATAACATCTTGAAAGATATTACTATTGCTCCTGAAATCGCGATTGGCGCAGGTGCTCATCACGAAAGATATGATGGTAGAGGTTATCCAAATGGTTTAAGTGGTGACGAGATTCCTGAAGTCGCCCAAATCATCGCAGTTGCCGATACCTTTGATGCGATGTACTCCACTCGTCCATATCGTCGGCAAATGCCTTTAGAAGAAGTTGTAAATGAGATTAAGAGATGTTCTGGAAGCCAATTCAATCCGAGAATGGTCGATGCCTTCTTAAAAGTTGTCGATAGTGGCGTCTTAGATAACATTAACAATCTCACCATCAAAGACATTATTAAAAATTATGTAACCAAATAAAAACAGGGACTAGTTCCCTGTTTTATTATTTAGATATTGTTCAATCGGGTTTTCAATTCCGTATTTTTCAAGCAGCGCTTTTTGCTGATCAAAATAGTTGTTAAAGTGCTTAAAATAGCCCTTGGTATCGTGATTTATATATTCAGGTGCTATTTCCTTGTCCTTAACAATCTTTTCATAGGCATAGGGCTTATTGACCTTCCAATGATTCATGAAGCCATATCTAATCGCATCCTTAGGGCAGAACATGGCACAGCGCATACACATCGTGCATTTACTAGCTTTGGTTTTGATTTTGCCTTTCTTATTGATATAGATAGCTCCTGTCGGACAGGAGTTGATACATAAATGACAGTCATTACATCTATCCTTTTTAACCGCAATCAATGGCGAATTAAGTTTAGGAGCAATCCATTCAATTCTTAAGAAGAATGTTAGAACCTTGTATCTGAATTTGTATTTAATCATCTCCGCCTCATTGTTAAGTAGAGCGATAACATAGGCCTTAGTAAGGGCATAGAGATAGAGATACATCTGCTTCGTGATTGAATCTTTATATCTAAACATGATGTTATAAGGCATAAGGAAGTGCTTCTCTCCAACTAATTCGAAGCCTTTCTTCTTTAATCTTTTAAAGATGAGATTGCTGCTCGCATCATTTAAATGGAAAGGTTCCCCCGAGACTTTAAATATAAAATATTTACGGGATTCTTTTAAAGCTGGTAGGCCTTTAATAAATTTATAGAAATATTCAGGAACATTGAAAGCGTGGATAGGATAACCAAAACCGATTAAATCATAATCTTCAAGGTTGTAATTAAAAGGATGGTCATGTTTTACGATGTAGCAATCCGCTTCATGACCTAAATCTTGAAAATGTTTTTGGATGTATTTACCACATAAGGTGGTATTCCCTGTTCCTGAAAAAGAAATAATAAGAATCTTCATATAAATGGTCCTTCACTTGTTTTAAGGAAAACAATTTTCCCCTTATTAATTATATCTATTTAGGTTTCATTGAACAACCAAAAATAAAAAGGCCCAACCATTAATGTTAGACCTTTACTTTTATAGATGGTGGACCCTTGGGGATTCGAACCCCAGACCCACTGATTAAGAGTCAGTTGCTCTGCCAGCTGAGCTAAGGGTCCACTTGCAATAATTAATATTATTACAAAGTATTTTTAAATGCAAGAATTTTTAATAGTATTCTTCATCGTCGATGATAGCCTCGGGTTCAATCGGCTCTTCAACCTTCTCAAAGATGACCACCCGTTCCTCCATCTCCTCGGAAACAACACAGGTACCGAAGATGATATCGTGGATTGATTTTTGTTTGTGATTGATATAAGAAACAATGCCACTGATTAAGATAACAACATAATAAGTGAAAATAGATGTGACATATTCTAAAGCCCAGAAACCAATCAATGTTCTAAATAGATACATCATTCTCTTAATCGGTTGACCGACGTGGTCTACTACCAATAGGCCAAAGATTTTCTTACCGATTGTCCGACCATTCTTAAAGATCATCGCCGGAATGATATAAACTAATATCAATAAATAGAAAGAATCAATTAACATAGTTAATTGGTCAAAACGATAAATATCTCTTTGATAAATTGTCGCCAGTTCTGTATATTCAGTAGATAAATAGAACTTGCCTGCAGTTTCATAGCAGGGGTCGACATCCCATTTAGAAATGTTATCTGCGATAATACCAGCCGAAGCATATTCAGCATAAGTTAGGACATCTCCTACTTTATAAGAGCCATAAGCAGTATTACAGACATAACCAGAAAATTCAGGTGTGCAATAAACACCTTCATCGGTTATAAAAGTAAACTCATCGGTATTATATTGCTTAGCGATTTCTGCCGCATCTTGATTGAACTTCTCTTCTCTAGTAGATGGACTATAGACCCTGCTATAAAGATAAGGCTTAGTCACATAACTATTGAGAACAAAAATAAGCCCGGCATAAATTAAAAAATCAATAAGAAAAGCTAAGAGGCGTTTCCACTTGGGGGCGGCAACATATCTCTTCTCAATAATTTCTTCTTCCTGATCCTCGAGTTCTACTTCGCTAGCTTCAGGAGCAGCATACTTTTCTTCCATATCCATACTTAATTATTATAACAAAGCCATTTTAAATGGCAACGAAATCTAAAACAAGGCTCACAACAATGTTGCCATCGTTCTTAATCTGAGCTTTAACTAAATCGTTTTCTATTCTTAGTTCGACTAAGACCTCTTTAAATTCTCTAATCTCTTGATAAAAATCAATCTGAAGTTCTTTTAAACGATGATTGACAATGTAATCCATACCTAGATAGTCATAAATCCAATCGAGATATTTCATATTGTTAACATGACCATTGCTATCGAAATCGTGGTAACGTGGTGTGTATTTAAAGCTATCAGTTGGTTCAAAGACCTCTAATTTGGAGGGAAATTCTACCAATTCTTCTTCGCTTTCAATTGGGGCATCTCCCGTCTTACGAACATCAAAGAAAGAGATGCGTCTATTCTTGATATCAAATAAAGACCAAACAATATTGACACGCGCAAGATCATTTCCCTCTTCATCCTTAATCAAGGTATAACGAGGATAGAATATTTTTCTTACCTTCCCAGCAAGTGTTACAACACTGATTTCGTGATCACATTTAACATCTTCTATGAAGATGGCTTTGAGCCTGGCGATGACCCAAACCAAATTTAAGTGGGAAATGCTCGGATTACCCATCTTACAGAATTCAACATGGCGAGCATTTCTTAGTTCGACTAACGTTAAAAGGCGTTGAGGTGTCATCCTTAAGCGAGTATCGACATCGCCAAATTCAACACTGTAACCCTCTTTGTATATTTTACGAGAGATATATCTTCTTGTTTTCATTTTCTACCCCTCTTGATGAATCGATGATAACATATCATCGCAAACTTCAGCATCGATATCTAAAGTGCCATCCTCAAGTTTTTGGATAGCTTTATAGATAATATCATAGAGAATAACGGTTCCCCAGGAATCAATCTTACAATAATGTAGTAATGATTCTCTTAATTTATCAAACAAATCATCATCAATCTTATGAGAATGGGTTGTTCTAAGCATCGTCTTATAAGTATCTAAAGCTACTCCCCCATTTTGGATAATACCAGCCTTATAATTAAGTGTGCCTTTTAAATCATAAGGAAGAAGCTTATACCAGTTTTGAATGGCACCATCTTTGATTAAAGTGGGCTGGGTAGTCTTTAGACTAACACTGCCATTAAAGTCTTTATGATACCAATAACCCCAAACAAAGAAATTGTATAAATCAACAACACAATCATTAAAAGCATTTAAGAAATCCGCATAATCAGGGAACTGTTCAGCCATCTCTTTTAAACGCGATTTTTCAAAGTTCTGATTATAGACAACAACGCGATAGTTCTTACTAGCCCAATCAACATTAGCGTCTTCTAATTGTTTCTTTAAAGTTAAAATTAAATCGAGTTCTGGATTCTTAAAGCCATCTTTTCTTGGATCACCCAAGAATTCATAATGAGTGATGCCTCCACCAAATCCTTTAGCAAAGTCGTGCTTGCTTAAATCGTAGTCTTTTTGGACTACGTGCATCGAATATTGACAACAAATCTGCTGCCAAGGATGGCATTCATTAACCAAAGGAACAGGATAATTAAAACTCTCAAAATCAAAGAAGATAAGGGGAAATACCGAATAATCTTGGTCCAGTAATTCTTTTAAAACTTTGGTCTCTAAATGATGGGACTTAGAGCGACATTTTAGTTCTTTGGCATATTCAATTTGGAGTCTAGCCATGTTGCGTTTGTTGATTCCTTTCTTTGAAACTTTGGTTGCCGCATAGTCGATATCAAGATTTTCGGTGGGAATATCTTTAATCTTGGTAATGCCTTGATCTATGTATTTAGCAGATGTCTTGTGATTACCTCCGCCCGAACCATTACAAGTAAGTTTTAAAAGGTGCTTATAATCAACATCATCAAAACAGACATTGATTAAAGGACAGAACTCACCTTTCCGACATTGATAATGACATTTAGCTTCGGGTTCAGTTTTAAGAGTTTGGATATGTAGTAAATGATTGATATAGACTTCAACATCATCTTTGCCCCTACCGATATCAATATATTGTTTGGTATCATAATAGTCTTTTAGACTAGTGGTTCCAATTATTTCATTTGAACGGCCGCGTCTTTCCGCGACATTTAGATAATCGCGAATGACAAAAAGATTGAGAACATCTTTATCCTCGGGTGGATAGGCATCCTCTGTTAAATGGAAAAGTTTGTTCAGATGAACAAAACCTAAGGAACTTAAAGGTAGTCCCGCCTTTTTATAAACATAATATTGGAAGCCCATATCATAGAGATAATCAGTCTTGAGCCCGGTTTCTAACTTACCTGTTGTAACCGTTCCTGAACCTTTGACTTCATATAATTTGAAACTGTCTCCATCTCTTAAAAGAACATCAAAGCGCGCCCTTAAACCATCGATGGTAATCTGACCTTCAAAGATGACATCCACACTGGAATCTTTTAAATATTTCTGGGTATTAGCTTCAATCTCACCTTGGTTTTCAATCTCAACACCATCAATTGTACCATCAACGGTATCCGCCCGTTTACAATTGGGATATTGAAGGGCAAAATAACGACGCGATAAAACGGAGACTTCTTGGAAGTCTTCATTATCAACAATAAATTGACTAGCTTCGTTATCAGATAAACTTTCTTTATAAATCTTCAAAGCTTCTTTTAAGGCTTCGGGGTTGGTGCGGAAATATTCAAAAGGACTTATGGGTTGTTTGGGCTCATAGTCACGATCGTAATAATCGATTTCATTACCGTCATCGATAAAATCTTCGGGATTCTTTTTGGATTCAACTACATCTTTCCAGAAGGAAAGAAGGCGCTTATTTTCTAATTGATTATAAGCGAGTTTATCGCATTTACGATTCGCATATTCCTTAACAATTTCTTTTGTTAGCATACTAGGAGAATAATTTGATAATTAAGATAGCAATGACAATTAAAGCAAAGATACAAAAGACTATGAAGCCAACCATCTTAATGCTGAAATTACGATTGCGTTGCGTGATTTGTTTTTCATAATTGGACTTAAATGGAATGTGGGCAACGGCAAAAGCCTCTTTCAAAACGTATAAGCACATGATATCTTTAGCTTCCCGTTGGGAAGTAAATTTATCCATTTCTTCTTCATCTTTGAAAAGATTCTCAATCTTACGCAATTGAGTATAAGTATAATTTTCACCACTTTGAGTTAAGTGGACACCATAACGATGAACGATTTCTTTATTTCTCTCAGCGACGACTTCTTTCTTCTTTACCGAGGCTTTACCAGCGACATAGGCCTTGACATTGCTGCCAAACACTAAGGCCATTTCAGTAATCATCTTTTCAAAGAAGTCTGGATATTTCTTTATTAGATCTTCGCGCATATCTATCACTCCTATTTGATTAATTTTACCACTTTTATTTTAAATAAAAAAGTGGCTACTTGTTTTTTAATGGTTCAAAAGATATAATTTACTATACGAGGTGTGAATATGGCTAAAAAAGAAAAGAAATACGATAAATATGGTGATGAAAAAGCCACCCCTGTTCAGTGGATTGTCTTCATCATTGTTGTTCTATTAGTTGTCGGCTTTTTCGCCTTTAATATGCTAAGCATGCTTTTCGGCGATGAGAACACCACCTCAAATGCTATCTTAAACATTTTTAACCTAATCTAAGACTCAACCGAGTCTTTTTTTGACAAAATAAAAAGGGTCGTCTGACCCTTATATTTATTAATTCTTTTGCTCGTTATCAGTAACATTATCAACCGCGATAACAAAGGCGACCATGAGATAGGCATCTTCGTCATTGTAGACGGTTAATTGGAATTCATCAACCAAGTTGAGGTGTCTTTGGATTCTAGCGACAACTTCATCGTTGCGATAGATTTCAAAAGTCCAGCCAATCCAGTTACCATCGATGCGGTAATTGTCTTTAGCTCCTAAGACATTGAATTTAGATTTTAAAGAAATCTTTCTTTTGATTTGGGCGACCAATTGGCCATCCTTATCATAGATATAGGCACTCTTTAAAAGGATGTGCCAGAATTTGTTACGGACGGTATAGATGGTATTACCTTCTAAATCTTGAACGAATTTTTTGGTGGTGAAACTGATTAATTTACCATCGACTTGTAAAAATTCTTTGCCATCTAAATCATAGACTTTAGATTTGCCCTTGATTGAGAAAAATTTGTTGCGGATAATTAGTTCTTTCATTATTGTTGCCTCCCCTGCTTTTAATTATTATATCTAAAAACGAACACTTTTTCAATAAAAAGTGTGCCCTATTTCGCCTTTTTTAGCATACGCTTTTGGCTTAAAAGCCGAGAAAACTTGCTTTTTAAATGATAAATTATTATAATTTAAAAGTCATACCAAAGGAGTTTTGCATGATATCTATCAACCAAACTAAAAACAAGTTAGATTCTTTCTTGTCTGATATAAAAACAATGTCGACTACTATTAAAGACTCATACATCAAAGATGTATCTTTTAAATGGGGTGAAATTATGGATTATGTGAATTTCAAGAAATTAGATGGTGTCACCTTTGAGAATTTAATCATCGCTGGTGCTCGCTATCTCAAAAGTCATGAAACGGAAATAAATGATTTAAATGTCTTCCCTATTCCTGATGGTGATACCGGAAGCAATATGTACCGCACTTTAAATGGCGGTATTGAAGCAATGCGAAAAGTTAATTCCACCCGTCTCGATCAAAAGATTGAGAGCTTGGGTACCAATATGGTTATGAATGCGCGTGGCAATTCAGGCGTTATTCTATCCCAACTCTTCTATGGTATTGCCGAAGGCTTTAAAGGCGTAGAAGTCGCAACTGTAGATGACATCATTAAAGCAATGCACTCAGGTGTCGAAAGAGCATATAGGGCTGTTGTCTCACCTGTTGAAGGAACCATCCTAACCGTTGCAAGAGAAACCTGGGAAGAGACCAGTAAGAAGGCCGCATCCTATGACAATCTCTATGATTACATCAAAGACGGTGTCAATATTATGACTAAATCATTAGATAATACACCTAATCTTTTGAAAGTCTTAAAAGATGCGGGCGTGGTTGATTCAGGAGGTGCTGGGCTTCTTTATATCATCTATGGCATCAAAGATGCTTTAGAAGGCAAGAATGTTGAAGATGTTGAAGAAAGTCTCAATATTCCTACTCCTACCGTTAATGGTTTAGATTTAGATAAATTCACTAAAGATTCGGAAATGACCTTTGGCTATTGTACAGAAGTCTTGGTAAGACTTATGAGTAAGAAAGTAGATGTAGAAACTTTTGATGAGAAAGTTATCATCGATTATCTCCAAACCATCGGTGATTCCATTGTCTGCTTCAAACTCGACTCCATAGTCAAAGTTCATGTCCATACTTTTGAACCTTACAAGGTCTTGCAATTCTGTCAGCAATTTGGTGAATTCCTAACCATCAAAATTGAGAACATGACTATCCAACACAATGAAACCCACTTCTTCGAAGAGAACAAGAAGGAAGAACCTTTAATTAAAAAGGTAAGACCGCACAAGAAATACGGTTTAATCACAGTTGCTGATGGATCTGGTATTATCGAATTCTTTAAGAATTTGGGTGTAGATATCGTTATCGATGGTGGTCAAGGTAAGAATCCCGCCATCGCTGATTTCGTGGAAGCCTTTAAGGAGATAAACTGCGATAATATCTATGTCTTACCTAATAACTCCAACATCATTCTCGCAGCCAATCAAGCTAAAGAATTATATAAAGATGCCAACATTTATGTTGTCCCAACCAAGAACTTTGGTGAGGCCTATGGAGCTTTATCAATGCTTGTCTTTGAAGATCGCGATCCCGATGATATCTTCAAAGATTTATGCGACAACATTCACAACAACAAAACCTATCAGATATCAAGAGCTATCCGCGACACCTTAAGCGGTGGCCTCGATATAAAAGAAAGGGACTACATCATCTTTGAGAATAAAAATATTCTCGCCAATGGTAAGACTATCCCCGAACTACTACACAACTTCAAAGAAGTTGATAACCTCGAAGAGTATGAAATTATAACTATTCTCTTCGGTAAAGATGTAAATAAAACTGACCAAGAAAATATCAAAGCTTGGGTTCAGGAATTGAATTCCGACCTTGAGGTTTATGAGATTGATGGTCAACAAGAAATCTTTGATTTCATTATGATTCTAGAATAAAGGAGGATACGAAATGAAAGACTATATGATTTTAGCAGATACCTGCAGCGATTTAGATAGCAAGAGATTAAAAGAAATCGGGGCCGAAATGGTCCATATGCATATCTTCATCAACGATGAAGACCATCTCGCCAATAACGATTGGCAAGATATAAGTGTCAAGGATTACTATGACATTGTTAGAACTGGTAAGAGGTTAAATACTGCTCAGGCCGATGAAGCCCAATTTGAAAAGAAATTTAGAGAAGCCGCGGAAGCGGGAAAAGATGTCTTATATATCGCTTGTAGTGGTGCCTTATCGGCTACCATTAAAGAATCTTTAAGAGCCAAAGAAACAGTTGAAAAAGAATTCCCAGAAATTAAAATCTTCTGTGTCGATTCTTTAAACGCTTGTTATTCCTTGGGTATGCTAGTTGAAAAAGCCTGTGCCTTAAGAAAAGAAGGCTTAAGTGTTGAAGAAAACGCCAAATGGGTAGAAGAAAACAAATTCCGTTACAATGAATCGGGTTCTGTTGATAGCTTAACCTATTTAAAAAGAGCAGGCCGTGTTACCGGTTTTGCCGCCTTCTTCGGTGGTATGCTTGCCATTAAACCAATTATTGTTTTAAATAGACTCGGTCAAAACAATGCCTTTGAAAAAGTCAAAGGTAGAAAAGCCTCTTACAAGAGAAGTGCCGAACTAATCAATCAATACATCGATTTAGAATTAAGCAATGATATCCATCTTTGCCACGCTGATTGTGAGGAAGATATCAAAGAATTTGCCGAAATCTTAAGAGCAGAATTAGGAGACAAGAAAGTTAACTTCCTCTTCTCCGTTATTGATCCAATCATCGGTTGCAGCGTTGGCCCAGGTACTTTCATTATCGATTTTGCTGCTCGTGAAGAGTTGCGGGACTTATAGGTGAAAGTATGAACAAGATAATCATCTCCACCGATAGTACTGCTGATTTCTCACCCGAAGTTTTAAAACGTTATGATATCCCCGTCTCCCCTTTACACGTCTTATTAGGCGATAAAGAATACAGCGATGGCATTGATATCACCCCTCAAGAAATATTCGCTTACGTTGATAAAAATGGGATTCTCCCCAAGACCAGTGCCACCTCCGTTATGGAGTATATCGCTTTCTTTACAAAATTATTAGAAAACGCTGACTACGTTATCCATTTTGATATCTCTTCCGATTTATCAGCCACCAATTCAAATGCCAATATCGCAGCTAATGAATTCAAAGGTAAAGTCGCCGTTATTGATTCTCGTAATCTCTCTACTGGTCAAGGCTTATTAGCTTTAAAAGCTATTGACCTAAGAGAAAAAGGTAAAAGTTTTGAAGAGATAGTCTCTTATATCGATGAATGTCGGCATAGAGTCCAAACAAGTTTTGTTATCGATACAGTCGAATACCTTTATAAGGGTGGCCGTTGTGGTGGCCTTGCTCGCTTCGCTTCTAAACTCTTCAGCATTCACCCCTATATCGATATGGTTGAAGGCAAATTGGAACCCAAAAAATTCTATCGGGGCGATATCAAAAAATGCTTCGGGAAGTATGTCAAAGATCTCGCCGAAGCCTACCCAAGTTATGATGATACTCGCGTCTTTGTAACCAATTCTTGTTGTCAAAGAGAAACAGTTGACTATATCATTAATCTCGTTAAAGAATTATTCGGCTTTAAAGAAGTTATTGAAACAATGGCCGGCTCCGTTGTCGCCAGTCACTGCGGACCCGGAACACTCGGAGTTCTCTTTATTAAAAAATAAAAGGATGCTAAGCATCCTTTTTTAATTCTGTGTTTTCTTCTTTTGGAGCCTGGAAGAAATAATCAGGAAGGTTAGATAAGCAATGTATAGAACAGCGAAGATAATCGTAACGATGATACCTCCTTTATAGCTGTTCTTACCGACTGATAGCAGTAATAGTAAAGGTGCGACAAATACCATCGCCGGGAATTGGGACAAGACAAAGATATCACTGGTTGAGGTCTCATAGTTGGGATCGATTTCTCTTAAAAGAATCATACCATTAGAAGCGGTACCGGTTAAGGTTCCAAAGTTAACTAAGAAGATTGGGTGCTCGATATCTTTGAAGACCACTCTACTGATAAATTTAACATTGAAGAAAGTAACAATTGCACCAACGACGCAAACAATCGCGATGAATAAACCGTATTGGGCAACGACTTCAATATCAATAGCGGCCACACCAGCGATAATCATCATATCAAAGGCGAAGCCACTGATACGATCCATTTGATAGTTATTGATATAACGCTTAGAAATGTTCTTTTTATGGAGGCGTTTCGCGATTTGTTTGATAATAGTCGCGGTTATGACACCCCAAATAAAGTTAAAGCCCCAGGCGACATCGTTGAACAATTTGACACCCGTCCAATCGGAAAGTTTCGCGAAGAAAACCATAATACCAAAGGCAGCAGCATAAGCTAAGAAAACTAAAGCTATTTGGATAGTTGTCTTATCCACAGATTCACTATCCTCAATCTCATTTGGATTTTGATAATCGGACAAGATATTGTCTCTTCTATTTGCATCAATATTGATTTCTTTCTTATGACGATAGTAGTTGATGTAGATAACACCGATAACAGAGGCGACTATGAAGCCGATGGAAGCGATGGTTAAACCGACACTACCATTACCCGAGAATAGGCCGGCATCGGTGAAGTTTAAATCCCAAGTTAAGGCATTGCCTGGACCTTGGCCGTAGCCAAGAGGTAGGAGCACCCCCGCATAATAGAAGATGTCCTTACCACACCAAACAAAGATTAAAGAGACAAGAATACCAACCACAGCTTGAAGCATGTAAGTTGAACCAGTTAAGGCACCATTTTGGAAGACAGTTAAAGTTGTTACTCTTTTCTTAACAGTCTTATCTACAATCTTAAGCGACATAGCAATAAAGCCTATTGCTAAGGCGTGATAAGTGATAATCTGCATTATCCGCATATCGATTAATTCAAAACCAAAAACATTCTTGGTTAATAAATTAACCAAGAAAAGAATTAAGCCACCGAGTAAGGCGCTTGGAATAAAGGCTTTCCTTAAAAAGGGAATTACTCTTCTTAAAGTATTACCGATTAGTAGTGATATTAATAATAGTCCTATTTGGACTAGCACTTGCCAAACTGTTGAATATTGGGTTAAATCAAAACTCCATTGTCCCATATTAGTTTTCCTCCAAATTGTAGTATTTATCGAGCCCTTTGTTGCGCATAACGGTATCTAATTTGTTGAACATTAACACATACTTTAAAGGATTAAAACGCTTGTTCTTCGATTTGATGAGGTAATCCTCACCTTTAAGATTATAAGATAAACGAGCTCCGCTGACAACAGAAGCAATTTCAATATCTTTAACTTCTTGAGTTAAATCCCCAAATAAAAGTTGGTCTTTAGATAGTTTCATTGAGCCTTCATATAATTTCTCTTTCTTTTTGAAGGGATCAGCTCTATAGAGTTCAATATCATCATCTTCAAAGATGATGTCATCAGGTATTTCTAAATCTTTTACATATCTTTTTTGGAGGTTCCACCAGTCAAGCATATGCTCTAAATGAAGGTCTTTATTTAAGACTTTTAAAGTCAACTGTTCCGTATATTCAATTTCAAGACCACAGTTATGACAAACAATCGTGTTTTTTGAACTTTCTAAAGTGTTCATCTTTAAGCAACAAGGGCAGACAAAGAACATCTTTTCTAGATATTCTGCTCTCCTCTTTGATTTATAAAGATTACCCGACTCACTGTCATATGAGCGGATGGTATCCTGGATAATCTTAAACAATTCTTCATCCGAATATTCGAGATATTCTTCGGCTTTTAAAACCCTCTTCACCCCACCGGTGAATTTACCCTTTCTACGCTTGTTCATGAAACGAGGTGATGTTCCTGTCCCACCTTCTAAACGATAAAGAATAAGAGTGGGTTTAAATTTTTTGATGAAGCGGACGATGCTTTCACTCATATAGAATTGGAATTCCGCATAACTGCGATTACCTTCAAAGAAAAGAAGGACGCTACCTTTGTTCTTAAAAGTATCCGCCATCATCTTGACAGTATTTAAATCATTGGTCCCCTTTTTCTTGGGAATCATTCCAAAGTTATTAAATAAGAATTTGCCTACTTTTGGACCTGAAAAAGCCGTATCAGTACTAACGGCTGACATATGGCGGTTAAAGCTGGGCATGATGTGCATAAAGTCGATATCGGTCTGGTGATTGCTGATAATCATCGCAGATTCACCCTTGGCAATTTTATAAGTTCCAGTTGACCTAAAACCTCTTAAAACCCGAGAAATGAATAAAAATGGTAGCTTTAATACCACATATGAGATATGTAAGTTTCTTAGAATTCTTTTTCGTTCCATATCTTCTTCTCATCTTTCTATTTTTATCATAGCACTTAGACGCCTATATTAACAAACAAATATTTATTTTATAGTTGTCAAAAAACAACTATATTTAGAATTTGGCAATAAAAAAACAGTGCCACGCACTGCTATTAATTACTGGAGCATGTGACGGGAATCGAACCCGCATAATCAGCTTGGAAGGCTGATGTTCTACCACTGAACTACACATGCAATAATGGCGGTCTCGACGGGGCTCGAACCCGCGATCTTCTCCGTGACAGGGAGACATGTTAGCCTCTACACCACGAGACCACTTCTAAATAGGCAAGTGTTATTATACACTACCCTCTTTTTTTATTCAATCAAAAAATGGGGTTAGACCCCATTAATTGTTTATTTATGCATCATTGGTAACCAGGCTTGGAGGAAAGTCGATAATAGACCAACAATTCCAATGACATAAATCGGTGCGCTCAATTCTTTTTCCCTCTTCGCGACAAGCATCATAACGATGTAGGCTATGATACCGACAGTAATACCATTGCTTATCGAATAAGTTAGGAGGGCGAAAATAATGGTGATAATAGCAGTAAAGACCGAGATTATGTCTCCTCTTTCAAAACCTTGTAAGGCACCAGATACAATCATAAGACCGACAGCCACTAAGGCCGCAGTGGTTACACTACCAGCTGTAAAGACTGAGAAAATAGGATAGATAAAAGCACTCAGCAAGAACAAGATGGCAGTTGTTACAGCCATTAAACCTGTCTTTGCCCCCATCGAAACACCAACGTTTGATTCGACAAAGGAAGTGACAGTACTAGTCCCTAATGGCGCACAGATAAGGGCACCAGTCGCATCAGCCATAACCGCTCTTTGATAATTATGCATCTTACCATTTTCATCAATAATTCCCGTCTTGTCACCAACCGCAATCAAGGTGGCGGTGGTATCGAAAAGATTGACGAAGATTAAAGAGAATATCGCGATATAGGAAGCGGGCGTTGATAAGATGTGGACAATATCGGCTCCGAAATCAGATCCACTGTAATCAGGCGATAACAAGCCAAAGAAAACAACATCTTTCGCTCCCGATAGTCCAAAGTGGACATCAGCATACCATGGTGGAATAGGAATATTGACGGCTGAAGAATCAATAATACTGATTCCAGTATTATAGGCCCAACCGCTTTCGGTCTCTACTAAGGCTCCTAATTCAATCATCATCTCGGAGACAAGAACGCTTAGTAACATCGCGACTAAGATAGTTATAGGAATCGCTATCTTCCGGACGATTGGCTTACGAACAAACATCATCCCTAAACAAACAAGAATGGCTAATAAACCAATAAAGACGGCAGGATCAGCAATATTACCTAAAGCAACATGGGTGGATGGATTAGAAACGATAATACCCGAACCGCTTAAGCCGACAAAAATAATAAAAGCTCCTAAAGCTGCGGATATCGAATGTCTCAAATTGGCAGGTATCGCTTCAATTATTCTTTTCCGAATAGGGGTAAGCGAGAAAACGAAGAAAATAATACCGGCTATTGTTAATAGAATCATCTTCTGTTGCCAGGTTTCAAAGCCTAAAGTTGCAGATAACGTATAAGCCAAAAAGGCATTTAAACCCATACCAGCTGATAGCGCTATTGGGTAATTGGCGACAAGGCCCATTATCAAAGTAACGATACAGGTAACAATTGCCGTCATAGCAAAGACACCGGCCTGGTTCATGCCCATATCGCTTAAGATAGCCGCATTGACAGGCAAAATATAGGACATTGCGACGAAGGTGATGATACCTCCTATGATTTCCACTCTAATGGAACTATTGTTTTCTTTAATCTTAAAGAAACGTTCGATAAATTTCATATTATCCATCCTCTCTGGGTAAATGTTATTATACCATTTTTTAGGTTTATAGCAAATAACAACAAAAAAAAGACATCTTGTCTTAAACAAAATGTCTAGTTAGAAACGTGGTGGGAGCTAGGGGAATCGAACCCATGACCTTCTGTACGTCAAACAGATGCTCTCCCAACTGAGCTAAACTCCCACGGAAGAATAGATGGTGCCGGCTACCGGACTCGAACCAGTGACCCACTGATTACGATTCAGTAGCTCTACCAACTGAGCTAAGCCGGCAATTTAAAGCATAGTAATTTTATACAATTTAGGAAAATAAAGCAAGTACTTTTTAAAACTATCATTGTTTTTAAATATTTTCTTTGGTAGACTTATTATGAAATGAGGTGTGTGAAATGGTCCTAGGTTGGTTCCAAGATGCAGTTAACAACGTTAACTTAATCGATTTAATTATCGCTTTCGTACTGGTAGTTGCGATGGCATTTCTATGTTACAAAAAGGAAAGAGGCTATCAAGTATTTATTGTCTTCGCCATTCTTTTTATTTTATTAGTTATCGCTTCCGCCCTCAATTATATGATTTCTATTCGCATCTTGCAGGTCATCTTCCTGGTCGCGACATTGTCCTACTTCACTTATTCCTTTAATGACTTTACCAAATTGTTTGAGAAAATCGGTAAACGCAATAAAAACAAAAACAAAAATTCAGATCAACAAAAGATCTATGAAATTATCAATGAGGCCGTCATGGCTTTATCGGAAACCAAAACCGGTGCTATTATCACCATTGAAAAGGGCGAGAGCTTAGAAGAATACTGTGCCAAAGGTTCTTTAGTTGATGCCCCCGTCTCATCCGATTTATTAAGAACCATCTTCTACGAAGGTACACCTTTACACGATGGCGCGGTCATTATTAGAAACAATCGCATTGCTGCCGCTTCTGTTTACTACACCCCAACTACCCAAGCTTTAAATGGTCACTTTGGAGCGAGACATAGAGCAGCTGTTGGTTTCAGTGAAACCCACCACTCCATCACTGTTATCGTAAGTGAGGAAACCGGTCGTATCTCCTTCGCTGTCGAAGGGGAACTAATCTCAGTCTCTAGAGACGCCTTTTTTAGAAGGTTAAGCGATTATTTAGATTAATAAAAAAGAGGTCTTAGACCTCTTTTATTTTTTCTCTTCTTTCTTTGGTTCCTTAACCACTTCTGCTAAAGCAGCAATGGTACCGGTAACATTTTGTAAGTCGGAAGGAATGATAATCTTAGTGGCTTTACCATCGGCCACTTTTTCTAAGGCTTTGAAGCCTTCTAAAGTGACATATTCTTTAGATGGGTTAGCTTCATTAATATAACGGATAGCTTCAGCTTGGGCTGCGAACATTTTTCTTAAGGCTTCCGCTCTACCTTCCGCCTCTTTAATGGTGGATTGTCTAGCAGCTTCCGCTTTTAAAATTAAGGATTCTTTTTGTCCTTCAGCAGTTAAGATAGCAGCTCTCTTTTCACCTTCGGCTTTAAGGATGGCTTCTCTTCTTTCACGTTCGGCCCGCATTTGTTTCTCCATAGCCTCTTGGATATCTCTTGGTGGGAGAATGTTCTTAACTTCAACTCTGTGGACTTTAATACCCCACGGGTCTGTAGCCTCATCAAGGATTGTTCTCATCTTGGTATTGATGGTATCTCTTGAAGTTAGGGTTTCATCAAGTTCAAGCTCACCAATGATATTTCTTAGAGTTGTTGCTGTTAAGTTTTCAATAGCGTTCATTGGTCTTTCAACACCATAGCAGTATAGTTTGGGATCGGTAACCGCGAAATAGACAACGGTATCGATTTGCATGGTGACGTTATCTTTAGTAATAACGGGTTGAGGTGGGAAGTCAGCAACTCTTTCCTTTAGGGAAATCTTAGCGACAACCCGATCGAAGAATGGCCAAACAAATCTAACGCCACTGCTACCAACTTTTAAGAATTTACCTAATCTTTCAATAACAATTGCTTCACTTTGTCTGACGACACGGATTGAGACAATACTCAAGACAATTAAGATAAATAAAATAACTAATACGACAATTAACCAGGGTTCCATTATTTATTTTCCTCCTTTTTCTTTACATAAAATTTGTTACCACTTATTTCAGTGACGATTGCGATATCGCCCGCTTTAACAGAATCACCTTCATGACAGGTTAAGGTATAGATTAAGCCCGCATATTTGCCTTCCCCATAATTGAGGTGGTCAGCATCTTTGATGACTATAATCTCTTGACCAACCGCGGCATCGATATTCGTCGGTTCTCCTGTCCGTTCGTTGATTTTTGTTCGTGCCCAACGACCGACAGTAAAAAGGAGAATACCAGATACAACTACGAAGATAGTAACTTGGATTGCGATGGATTCCAATCCGCAGAGCGAACATATTAAGGCCACAATCGCACCCACGGTGAACCAGACACAATCAAGTTCTTCCGTTGATAGTTCGATAACGATAGTCGCAACAATTAAGGCTATCCAAATAATATTGATAGCACTTAGGATAGTTGTATATATCATATCTATCACCTCAATTATATTATAGCATACTTTTTCCCATAATCAATAGTCATTTAGATATTTGTCTAAATGTTTTTTTACTATGTAATTTCGAGACTTTTTCGGCTTAGATTGTAAAAAAAGCCCATTGGATATATACTATTAAAAGGAGATGAATAATATGGATGAAATCTATAAATTTATAACTAAAGTTCAAAGCATTGCGAAGATTGGTAAGATATTTTCTAAAGACCCCTATGCCCTAGAAAATTATGAAGAATTAGAAAAACTAAGCCATGATGCCCTAGAAAGTTATACGGGCGAGAAGTTAGAAAGACCAAACCTTTTTGCTAGGGATATCTACCCCACTCCTAACATCTCCTGTCGAGCTTTAATTCTTAATGATAAGAATGAATTACTACTCGTTAAAGAAGCCGCCTTTGGCACTTGGTCCTTACCCGGTGGTTGGTGTGATCTTTATGAAACACCATCCGAAGCCATCATTAAAGAATGCCGGCAAGAAGCTGGTATGGATATTAAGGTGGAACAACTCCTCTACTTTGCGGACCGCAAAAATTTCTTAGAAAACAAGTGTCTAAGTGAATATGTTTGTTGTTTCCACTGCACCATTATCAATGATTATCATGAGCATTGTCACGAAGTGAGCGAAGTTAAGTTCTTTCCACTTGATAACTTGCCAACCATCTCTCACAAATTTAGATTACCCGAGATTGAGCGCTCCTTAGAAGCTTTAAAAAATGGGAAAGCTTTCTTCGATTAATCACATACGTTTTTAGAAATTATACTGATAGTAGAGTTTAGACTACCATAGGTAGAAAGCATATTCATAGTTAGTTGTTTACTTATTAAAATGTTTTTGTTATTGTCAAAAGGACGCACAGAAAGGAAAACGTTTATGAGCAAAAGACTTGTTATGTGTACCTCAACTGGTTGTATCGATTACGGACCAGAAGAGTATCGCAAATTACCAATTGAAAAAATTAGAGTTAAAGTTTTATTTAACGACAAAGAATACCAAGAAGGAGAAGATTTAGATCCCGTTTGGTTCTATAACCAATTGGAAACAATTGAAGATCCTAAGAACCACCTTCCAAGAACCGCGATGCCATCTGTTGAAGAAATTGGCACCAAGTTTGAAGAAGCCATCAGTAATGGTTATGATGAAATCATTGTTATCGCTTTATCATCCGGTTTAGGTGGAACTTATAACTTAATTAGCTTAGTTGCTAAAGATTATCAAGATAGAATCAAGATTACTGTTATCGATAGTAAGATTGCCTGCTTCAATGAAGGCTTACTTGCCATCAAAGCTTATGAGATGGTTGAAAAAGGCCTACCAACCGAAGAAGTAGTAAGAGAAATTAATTGGATGATGAAACATCAACAATTATTAGGAGTTGCTGTTAGATTAGATTATCTAATCTATAACGGCCGTTTAAAAGGCGGCAAAGCCTTTATGGGTAAGATGATGCATATCTGCCCTGTCATCCATTTCGATGGTGATGGTGTCTTAACATCAATGGCTACTGTTAGAACTTCTAAAAAGGCCATGGAAAAGACCGTTGAACTATTAAAAAATTATCTTGGTAACCGTAAGAGCGAAGATTATATCTTAGGTCATGTCTTTACAGGACCATCTACTTTGCCTATGCTTAAAGAAGCAGAAGCTAAAGAAGGCATTGTTTGTAACAATCCCGATGTCATTATGTCAACCGTTTCTGGTTGTCATACGGGCCCCTGGGTTGCTGGTTACTACGTGCTATTCTTAAGAAGGGATGATGAACCTTTAGATGAGTAAGATTGAGATTATCGAAGTTAAAAGCAAAAAAGAACAAAAGAGTTTTGTTAATTTTCCTTTAAAGTTATACAATGGTAACCCTTATTTTGTTCCTCCTCTTTATGGTGATGAATTAAAGATGTTTAAAAGTTCGAACATTTATAACAATGTCACCGAATCCAAGTTCTTCCTTGCCATCAAAGATGGCAAAGTTGTCGGTAGAATCCAGGCGATGATTCAAGAACAATACAATGCCCTTCATAATGAGAAAAGCTGCCGTTTTACCCGTTTTGATGCCATAAATGATCAAGAAGTCGCCACCTTATTATTTGAAGCCGCGGAAAAGTGGGCTAAAGAAAAAGGTATGGATACCATTAGAGGACCATTAAGTTTCTCTGATTTAGAAAGAGAAGGCTTACTCATCGCTGGTTTCGAGGAATTAAGCACCTTTGAAGAACAATACAATTACCCCTACTATCAGGAATTAATTGAAAACTGTAATTATGAGAAAGAGGTTGACTGGTTGGAATTCCAACTATCCAAACCCAAAGAACGCAACTTAAAAATCAAGAAAATTGCCGATAGAGTTATGGAAGCCAACAACCTCCACATGGTTGACCCTAATGCCTATAGCAAGAAAGATTATTTAAATACTTATAAAGATAGTTTCTTCGAATGTTTAGAAGAATCTTATGCCGAGATTTATCAAACAGTTCCTTTCACCGAAGAGATGAAAAATGAATTGATTAGTCAATTCTTATTAATTCTTAATAATAACTATTTAATTCTTATCTGTGATGAGACCGAGAAAGTTGTAAGCTTTGGTTTATGCTTCCCCGGCATTGGTAAAGCCTTGCAAAAATCACAGGGTCATCTCTACCCCTTAGCCTTATTAAGACTCTTAAGAGCTGCTAAAAAACCTGATACTATTGATTTGGGTTTGGTTGCGGTTCGTCCCGAATATCAAGCCAAAGGTGTAAACGCCATCATCCTTGATAAATTGCTTGATATCTTGGATAGAGATACCGTCAAATATTGCGAGACCAATCTCAATCTCGAAGATAATGTCCGTGTTATCTCCCAGTGGAAATATTTCGAAAGTAGACAACATAAAAAGAGAAGAGCTTACATTAAAAAGATTTAAACGCCACAAATGTGGTGTTTTTTCTTAACTTTTTTAGGTATAATAAAAATAAGAGGTGATCTGATATGCGCTCTGCTAATTTCTTAAAACCCAACGCGACCATTGGTTTAATCGCGCCCTCATTTGGTTGCCAAGATGAGCCTTATAAGAGTCGGCTTGATCAAGCGATTAAGACCTTTGAAGGCTTAGGCTACAAACTAAAATATTCGGACTCCATTTTCATCAACCACGGTCTAGAAAGCGTTCCCGCCAAGATGCGGGCCAATGAATTCATGCAGATGTGGCTAGATGATGAAGTTGATTTCATCTTCTCGGTTGCTGGTGGCGAGGTCATGTTAGAAATATTACCTTACATCGATTTTGATAAATTGAAGAATACACCCTCAAAATTCTTTATGGGGTTCTCCGATAACACTAACCTAACATTTACATTGCCAACGCTTGCAGGTGCACCTGCTTTATATGGGCCAAACTTCCCATCTTTCGGTTCTTCTAGCTGGGAAGAATATATCATTCAAACCCACGATTTCTTAACAGGTAAAGCCAATCCTCAACACAGTTTTGAATATTATCAAGAAGGAAAGAATAATACCGAAGAAGGACATTATCTCGATCCTCTTAATCCTACTATCCCCTCTTCTTGGAAGAGTTTAGATGAACGGAGAACTTGTTTCTTAGAAGGCCGCTTCATCGGTGGCTGTTTAGATGTCATTATGAATATTATTGGCTCCCGTTTCGATAATGTTAAAGATTTTATCAACAAACACGAAGATGAAGGTATTATCTGGTTCTTAGAAGCTTGTGACTTAAATATCTTGTCTCAATATCGGGCTCTCCTCCAGTTAAAAGAAGGCGGATATTTCAAAAACTGTAAAGGGATTGTTTTAGGTAGACCACTTATAAGGGAACCTTTATATGATACTGAATATGAATTCTTGTTAAAGAAGGCCCTTAATGATTTAGGAGTTCCCGTTATCTACGATATCGATATCGGTCATGTTCCACCATCACTAACAGTAGTTAGTGGATCTTATAGCCGTCTTGAATATCGGGATGGTAAAGGAACAATTGAATTCCTCCACTTCTAAAGAAAAAAGATGGTTTCCCACCTATAATTCTTTAATCATTTCTAAGCAATTATCATAGACTCGACAACCTGTTTGCTCGAGTCTTTTTTTGCTTTGGTGACTGCCTTCACAAACAAGGAAACAATCCGCCCCCAATTCCAAAGCAACTTCGTGGTCATGAATGGAATCACCAATCATAAGAAGACGCGAATTTTTAGGTAACGTATCTAAGAATTTCCTACCTAAATCCGCTTTCGATGTCGCTTCGATATCGGTCAGTCCTAAAACTTCATCAAAATAACTTTCTAAATGATAATTATGAACCTGCTCTAAGAGGTTACCTCTTTCCGAAGCCGATAACATAATCTGTTTATAACCTTTATCTTTTAAAGCCTTAATAGTTTCTAAACTGCCGGGGACTAAGCCTACTTTAAGGCTTGCTTTTTGGTAGAGATCGATAAATTCAACTGCGAGTTCGGAGAAAGGATTGACGTTGAAATCAAAACCGACTTTTCGGTAGTAATCAATAACAGGAAAGCCAAAAATATCTTGATATTCTTCAAGACTTACAGTCTTGATATCTCTTTCTTTAAGCATTTTATTGAGGATATCCAGACATAATTGTCTATCATCAATAATGGTGCCATTGAAATCCCAAATGATGTAATCATACTTCATAACTCTACCTCCATTTTTCAAAGTATAACGAATAAGTTTTTATTTGAAAAGTCTATTGTTGAAAAAGATTGTTATTTTTGTTAAAATAACTTTTGCCTATTTAAAAAGGATTGTGATAATTTATATGTTTAAAATTACCGTTTCCGGTAAAACCTTAGAGTTTGCCGAAAAGATTAAGGTTCTCGATTTAGTCGACCCCAATGATAAATCAATTATCGCTTGTAAGGTCAATAATCGAATCAGAGAATTAACTTTCGAAGTCTACTATGATGCGACAATCGAATTCATAACCATCAATGATGAAGATGCGATGCGGATTTATGAAGCTTCTCTTCGTTATCTTTTCCTTATGGCAATTGAAAGATTATATCCCGAGCTCAAAGTCCGTATGACCTATCACATTTCACGGGCTATCTTCTGTCGTATTTTAGATAATAAAAAACGCTTCAATTTCCAAATGCTTAGAGAAATCGAAGAAGAGATGCATCGTATTATCGACCTCGACCTACCCTTAATTAGAAAAGTTGTTCCTAATGCGGAAGCGGAAGAAATCTACCGCAACAACCATATGGAAGATAAGATACGCATGCTTAAATACCGTCCTGAGAAGACGGTTCACTTCTATCAATGTGGTGACCACATCGATTATCTTTATAGCTACATGGTCCCATCCACTGGCTATATCAATAAATTCAGTCTTCGTCTCTACTCTCCTGGTATCCTAATTCAATATCCAAGATCAGAGATGAACGGTGAGATTCCTCCATTTGTCGATGAGCCAACCTATGGTGAGACTTTAAAAGAGGCCAGTTTCTGGTCGAGAGTCTGCCACGCAGAAGATATCGCGGATATCAACGAGCACATTGAAGGCGGCTATGATTCAATGGTTGACTTTGTCAACATGTGTGAAGCAAGGCACAATGATAAACTGTGTTTATTAGCTGATAAAATCGCCAAAGATATCGAAGATATCAAAATCATCGCCATTGCTGGTCCTTCCTCAAGTGGTAAGACAACCTTCTCTAATCGTTTAAGAATTCAACTTATGACAAGAGGTATCATCCCAGTCAAATTATCAATCGATGATTATTATTTTGATCGTTCTACCTTAATTCCTGACGAGGATGGCAATTATGACTTTGAACACATCAATACAATTGATGTGGAATTGTTCAATAAACATTTAGTTGCCTTAATCAATGGCGAAGAAGTCCAAATTCCTGCTTTTGATTTCCTATCTGGAAAGCGTAAAGAAGGCAAAGTTATGAGACTAGAACCTAATCAACCGATTATCATTGAAGGTATTCACGCCTTAAATGAGGCTATGACCCAAGATATACCACGTCATAACAAATTCAAAATCTATATCGCACCTCACGCCCAATTAAATATTGATGACCACTCACCAATAAGTGGAACCCAATTAAGACAAGTTAGACGTCTTGTTCGCGATTATAACTTTAGAGGTTTCTCGGCCACCAGGACAATCGAGGTTTGGAACTCAGTCCGTAGGGGTGAATTTAGATGGATTTATAACAACCAAGAAGGTGTTGACTTTGTCTTCAACTCTGACCTTGTCTATGAATTATGTGTATTAAAAAAACACGCCCTTCCACTGCTTGAAGCAATTGATAAGGACGATGAATTCTATATTGATGCTAATAACTTAATTAAGGTTTTAAAACTCGTCAAAGATATTCCCGATAAATTAGTGCCCTGCAACTCTTTGCTTAGAGAATTTGTCGGTGAAAGTTGTTTCTACGACGTGTAAACTTTTAAAAAACGATTCTTATTATTGATATCTCCTTTAAATTCATAAGATCGATAATTAAGAGTCACTAGGAGCCCTTCTAGGGCTTCTTTTTGTTTATATCCGAATTCAAAATAGATATCTTTAAAAGTTCTGCCTTTTAATTGTTCCAAAATCTTTCGATAAGAATCGATACCATCAAAATCGGGAGTGAATAAGGCAAGAGATGGTTCATAATCTCTAACTTCCTTATCGACTTCCTTATCTTCTTGATAAATATAAGGCGGATTTGAGATGATGATATCAAAATCATCTTTGATATCTTTTAAAAAGTCACTTTGATATGTTTTGATATCAAGATTAAGGTTTTTAAAATTCTTCTTTGCGACTTCTAAAGCAAAGTCTGAGATATCACTGGCATAAACATCCCAAGATGGACGATTAGCTTTGATAGCCGCTGCGATACAACCGCTACCGGTTCCTAAATCCAAAACCCGAAGTTTGTCTTCTTTATGTTCTTTTAAAACTAAATCTACTAACTCCTCGGTTTCAAAACGAGGAATCAAGACATTTTGATCAATCATAATCTTAAGACCATAGAAGTAAGTATAACCTAAAATGTACTGTATAGGCTCCCCTTCTAAGTAACGCTTGCTTATCGCTTCTAAAAGACTTTCGTTCTCTTTGCTTATCGGTTCATCCAAGCAAAAAAGCACCCGATCATAAGGGCAATCTAAAGCATGGGAAAGAATGGTTTTAAAGACGCTAAAATCCCGTCCGTGAACCAAACAGTCTGTTTTAAATTTGTTCCTGAAATCTATGTACTTTTTCATTATAAAGTCTGTCCTAATAACTTCCGTCTTTGGTCTTCATTAATAAGGGCATTAAGGATGGAGGAAAGGTCGCCTTCCATGACCCGATCTAACTGTTGAATGGTGAAGCCAATCCGATGGTCGGTGACTCTATTTTGAGGATAGTTATAAGTTCTAATCTTCTCACTTCTATCGCCGGTTCCGAGCTTTGATCTTCTCTCCGCCCCTCTTTGTAATTCGTTATCTTCTCTAATCTTGTCATAGATTCTTGTTCTTAAAACAGCCATGGCTTTTTCTCTGTTTTCAATCTGGGAACGACCGTCTTGACAGGTGACAACAGTACCTGTTGGGATATGGGTAATCCGAACAGCAGAATCGGTTTTGTTGATGTGCTGACCACCAGCACCACTTGCTCTATAAGTATCAATCTGTAAATCGGTAGGATTAATCTGGACATCGACTTCATCCGCTTCTGGCATAACCAAAACAGTCGCCGTTGAGGTATGAATACGACCCGAAGCTTCGGTCTTAGGAACTCTTTGGACCCGGTGAGCACCAGACTCATATTTGAGTTCAGAATAAACCCGTTTGCCCTTAATCATAATCGAGACAAAGGAGAAACCGCCGGCCGCGGATTCATTGGCATCAATCATCTCATAATGCCAACCCTTGAGATCGCAATACTTGGTATACATTCTTAAAAGGTCACCAGCAAAGATATTACCTTCATCACCACCGGCTGCACCTCTAATTTCCATAATGATATTCTTCTCATCATTGGGGTCTTTAGGGAGTAACATGATTTGAATTTGCTTTTCTAAGGTCTCTTGGGTTTCAATCGCATTTTGATATTCCTCTTTAGCCATCTCCGCGACATCAGGATCACTATCATGGGCTAGTTCTTGGGCATCAATAGCAGTTTGAACCGCATCTTTATATTTTTGATAGACACCCGCAATCTCTTCTAAGTTGCTGTGTTCTTTCGCGTATTGTTTATAACGCTGAAAATCACTCGCCACATTGGGGAGTTCCATCATTTTTTCAAGATAGATACATCTTTGTAAGATGGTATCTAATCTTTCTCTCATCTTCTCATCCATATAAGTCCCTCCTTATTTGATAAACAATGTATCAATTGAGACATTTAAGCCCTTAGCTATTTTCTCAATGGCTTTCAAAGATACATTACGCCGACCACATTCGATGTCCGAAATGTAGTTGCGATTTAAGCCCGACCTAAAACTGAGTTCTTCTTGAGATATCTTTAACATTTGTCTTAATCTTTTGACTCTGATGCCAAATTCTTGTTCAATTGTCATAAACTACACTCCTTTCATCCGATCTATTTCTTCTAACACTTTCTTCATCCGGTAGGAAACACCGGGTTTTGATAGCTTGATACCATTTGTTTGGTAAATATATTCTGTAAGTTCCACATAAGTGGCTTCGGGGTTATTGAGTCGTGCCTTCGCGACCACTCTTAAAGGTTCATCTAAACGATTAATTCCGAATTTCTTGTCATACCATTCGATATCCTTAAATTGGCTCATACCGGTGTCCATTGCCCGTTTTTCATTGGAGATATCACAGTTATAGATTCGGTTTAAAGAATTGTATTGGTCTCTTTGAATTCGGTAGGACTCGAAATCTAAAAGATTTCGCCAGGCCCCGATTAGATTTAAGAAATCGGATATCTGATCGCTCTTCTTCACATAGACCACATATTGTTTTCTTCTTTGGATTATCTTCATCTGGATGTTGAATTTCTTAACCATCCTTGCTAGATATTCCGCATAACTCAAACTATTAACAGCGATTTCTAGATGGTAATTCTTATTGACAGGTGAATTAACAGATCCCGATGCTAAGAAAGCGCCCGCAAGATATGCTTTTCTATTTTCTTGTTTAGATACAAGCTCTCCACTTGGTAAAACATCAAAGGCCTTATCTTCACTATAAATACCTAAGTCTTTTAAAACTTCCCTACCACCGTGATCAATCTCAATATAGAAGACTTTATCATCTTCACTTGATCTTAGTTTCTTCTTCTCACTGATAATAATCCGAGAATTAACAGGATATAACTGTCTAATCTTCTTATAGATTAAGGTAACGACTTTAATGTTCTCACTGCGAACAGTGATAACCCAGTGTCCTTGTCTTAAGACAAGATTACCATTAATCTTTATAAAACCCGAAAGGAGGGACTTGAATTCTAAATCAGTCCGATCATCAAAAAGCGCAACTTCTTCTTTGACATTGCGGGTAAATGATTCTTTGGCCATACGCCTCCTCCTTTCCTTAAAAAAGAAGATAGGTTCACTATCTTCTTAAATCTTGATGTAAACCCTAAACTTAAAGATGAGACAACCGTCTCTAATTAAAGTCTAGGCTACGTTATAATTCGACGTTATGGTAAACGTCTTGGACATCATCAATCTCGTCAAGCATCTCAAGTAGACGCTCAAAATACATCTTATCATCGCCTTCAAGATTGACATAGGCTTCATCTTGAGGGATGTAAGTGATTTCTTCAGTACCGATTTGGATATCGGGATAGTTCTCTTCTAAAGCACCCTTAATCGCATATAAATCGGTATCAGAGCCGTAGATGACGATTTCATCGTCTTCGCTTTCGACTGATTTGACATCAATTTCAGCCATTAATAAGGCTTCTAAAGCTTGGTCTTCAGTAATACCTTTGCAGCTGACAATGGAAACATGGTCATAGTTGTGGGAAACACTACCCGCGACACCTAATTTAAATTGGTTCTTAGTAAAAGCGGAACGAACTGCACTAACAGTTCTATTAACGTTATCAGTTAAGCATTCAACGATAATGGTTGCTCCACCTAAGCCAAAGGCTTCATAAGTGGCACCAGAATAATCTTCACTTGCGCCAGATTTAACTTTATCAATAGCTCTTTTAATAATATCAGCAGGAACTTGAGCCTTCTTGGCTCTTTCAATAACTCTTCTCAAGTTAAGGTTCATATCGGGATCTGGGACACCACTCTTCGCGGCAATTAAGATTTCCTTGCCGTATTTTGAATAAACTTTTGTTTTAGCCGCAGCGGTTTTCGCCATGGCTGCTTTTCTTACTTCATGTGCTCTTCCCATAAATGAATCATTCCTTTCAAATAAGCGTATATATTCTACAAAAAAATAAAGGGTTTTTCAACCCTTTAAAAACTGAAATGTATTTTGTCCTATTATTTCAAGGCTTTAATCATTCGATTAAGGCCTTCTTTTAATTGTTTTTCACTACAGGCAACACACATTCTGATATAAGAACGATAGTTCTCTCCATATTCGGAACCCTTGTTGACTAATACACCATTATCTGCCAAGCGCTTAACAATGACTTCATCGCTTAATTTTAAACAGCTGAAATTAATCCATAAGATATAAGTCCCTTCTAGTTTTGGTAAGGAAACATTAGGTAGCTTGGATTCCAAAGTCTTCTTGACAAGTTCATAGTTATGATAAATGTGTTTGTTCTGATCCTCCATCCATTCATAAGCTTCAGGATTTAAATACACTTCTTTAGTAGCGGTAGCCGCCAAGATATTAATACCGGGCATAAAGTTAGTTTGTTGATATTTTTGACAGGCGTTCCTATTGATTTCATTGGGAACAATGATATAGCCAGTATGCAAGCCGGCGAGGTTAAAGGTCTTAGTTGGAGCCGCGACAACATATAAACGATTGTAATAATTCTTGAATGTTAACATCGAGGTAAATTCAACACTCGGCATGATTAAATCGGAATGAATCTCATCACTTATGATAGTGACCGAATATTTACGACAGAGATCAACTAACTTCGTTAGTTCATCCTTCTTCCAGACTCTTCCAATAGGATTATGGGGACTACAAAGGAGTAAGATATGGGCCCCTTTCTTAAATTTGGTTTCCAAATCATTGTAATCAAAGCGATAATTCTCGTTCTCATTGATTAGCTCACTGGTGATAATCTTGCGTTCCATACTTTCTAAAAGATGGGTAAAAGTGCTATATACGGGGGTCGTAATCACCACTTTATCACCCCGATAACTAATGGTTTCTAAGATGACTTTGATACCAACAATAACGCCAGTAACTGGTACTATCCAATCTTTATCAATTCCAACTTTATGGGCCTTCTTATACCAACCTTGGATGGCTTTAAAGTAATTGTCATCCAATTTTGTATAACCAAAATGGCCTTCATCAGCCCGCTTTTTAATAGCCGTTGCCACACATTTTGGTGAGGCATAATCGCTATCCGCAACTGTAAAGGGCAGTTGATCTCCTTTTACTTGAAAATCCCACTTGATAGAACCAGAGCCTTTGCGCTCCACACTTTTAAAACTGTTAGCCATTAGCAATTACCTTCTTTCTGTGGCGATATAGTCTCTTGTGTAACAAGATACCAAAGACAACACAGCCGATACTGCTCGCCAACATATAAGGGCCGTTATAAATAACAAAGGAATATAAGAAAACCGAACCATATGCAAAGGAGGCTGGGTTTTCGCTAAACCACGCTTCCGCATATTCACTAAAGAAGATGACACCACTCAGGCTATGGAAGATATACCTTAAGAAACAGGCTAAGACAATGCCAAATACATAGATACCTAGATTAGATCCCTTCTTTTTAAATAAACCAGTGATACCCAAGACTCCAAAGGCTAGTAGATAATCAAAGATTATCGAGCCCCAGTGCCAGAAAAAACCGTCCAGCATAAAATTGATTATGGCATAGCCAATTCCGCCTATAACGCCCCATTTTAGGCCGTTACGATAGCCATTTATAAGAAGTGGCAACATCGTAAGCGAAAAACGGCCACCATTTGGCATCGCGAGTACCGGTATTAGTTTAAATAAATAATCAAGGAGTACTGCTAATGCAATCATAATAGCGGTCTCACAGATAGATTGAATAGTTTTGTTCATAATTTCCCTCCGCTAGCATTACCTAGATCAAGTTTGATGGTCGATTGTTATACAATCCTCTCAGCCTATAGCATAAGCTCCCATAGATTTATTTTATTCTTTTTAGAGTTGCCAATCAATCGGTTTACGATTGACACTTTCTAAAAATTGATTAGTTTTGGAAAAGACTTTACAGCCAAAGAATCCATTATAAGCCGATAGAGGTGAAGGATGGGCCGCACACAATATCAGATGTTTAGGATTATGAATATATTTTTTCTTGCTCTGGGCATAGGCTCCAAAGAGAATAAAGACTTTGGGATTATCATCCCTATCTAAAGCCTCGATGATATGTTCGGTAAAGGTTTCCCAGCCCTTATTGCTATGAGATAAGGGTTTATGAGCTTCAACGGTTAAAATATCGTTTAAAAGCAACACTCCTTCCCTAGCCCATTTCTCAAGATTACCACTATTAGGAATTTCAAGGCCTAAATCATCAGATAATTCCTTGTAGATGTTCCTAAGACTGGGTGGTATTCTCTCACCATCCGGGACCGAAAAACACAGTCCATGGGCTTGATTAGGATTGTGATAGGGATCTTGACCAATAATAATTGCTTTAACATCCTTAAAATCGGTTAATTCAAAAGCTTTAAAGATGTTTTTACCCTTTGGGTAAATAGTCTTAGTCGCATATTCTTGTTTAACAAACTCTTTTAAATGCTGAAAATAAGGAGCATTTATCTCCTGGTCGATTATCTCTTTCCAACCATTAATTACCATATACATATCACCTTCTTATATTATTATACTATTTCCATTTGAATTCTAGATTTTTTGAATCTATAATAGTATCAATAGAGTAGCTTAGTAAGCGTAAAGTACTAAATGATGGGATGTTGCATTTAGGCGAACACGAAGGTGACGACTTACTCGGCGCATCCGCTGTTAAAAGCGGACCTCTTATGACTTAAAGGAGGTCTTTTATTTATGAGAAGGTCAAAGACTTATTGTATTGTTATGGCCGCGGCTATGGCGGCACTATCTATTATCCTCGACTATCTAAGTGTACGGACTAATGTTTCTAAATTCACCATCTATGGCTTGCCCTTGTTAATTACTGGCATCTTATTTGGACCATGGATTGGCGCCTTAGCAGGTCTTGTTGTCGGCTTTATCACCCAAATGATCTATTACGGTTTAACAGTAACCACACCGATTTGGATGGTTGCCCCTATTATTTGGGGCTTTGTAAGTGGACTACTTGCGAAATTACTAATCAAAGATAATAAATTAACCATCGCGAAGACAATAATCATTGTCGTCGTGACCTCATTAGCGGCAACTGCTTGTAATTCGGTTGCCATGTGGTTAGATGGTGTCATCTTTGAATATCCAGTATCCTTAACTATTACAACAATTGGTATTAGAGTCGCAATTGCTTTAGGCTTAGATGTGGCCTATTGTTTCATCATCTATCTTACCTATCCTCGATTGGCTAGAGGCGCAAATAAAAAGATGCCAGAAAACTAGCATCTATTTAACAACAACCAAAGGATCAATATCGGCTAGAGAATAATATTTCTTTAGCCTTTTATTTTTGCCATTAAATCTTCCTAAGAAATGGAAAAACTTCTCTTTCTTAGTTAGACATATAACCCCTTTCTTTCGCAAAAAATTGGTTAGACGTACTGCGTTATTATAACCAAGAGCAATCCTTTGCTCTGCGATCTCTTTACCAAAACTTAAAGTCCCATCCCAAAGCTTTAAATCAAAGAACTGAGGTTCGTTGAAATCTATGATGGTGACATCCGGATAGTCGCCATCTTTTGGTGCCCCGTTGGCACTTAAAGGGATGACATAAAAGAAATTACAGTTCTCATATTCAATTAGGGTATCAATTGGAACATTGCGGTATAAATAACCATCCGAATAACGCTTACCATCAATTTCCACACTTGGGAAGACAGTAGGAATAGCAGATGATGCGGAGATGATATCAATAATCCGTTGTTCATCACAACCATTTAGTTTAAAACTCTCACCGATATGGTCATCTTCATTGGTGGCGCAAGCATATAAGGGCAAGCGACATTCGCTTACTTTCTTAAAATCGATATCCGAACTAAAGATTTCCAGCATCCCTTTTCTCGAAAGGACACTGAAATTCTTGAGATTGAAATATTCAGTCCACTTCTTTAAGGTTAGAACCTTACGTTTGCTTAAATTAACCCAAATGTCTTCAGCTTTCTCTACTTCTTCTAAAGAAAGCAAAGCGAGATTAAGGGCCCCAATTGAAGTACCTGAAATAGCCTCGATATCTTTCACGAGGCCGAATTCTTTTAAAGCTTTGTAGACCCCGATTTGGTAAGCGCCTTTAGCACCGCCCCCACCGAGGACTAATCCCACTTTCTTTTTCATTAAACATTGAAGCGGAAGTGAACGATATCACCATCATTCACCACATATTCCTTTCCTTCAATTCTGAAACGTCCATTATCTTTAACGGCTTGTTCACTGCCGTATTTAATCAAATCATCGTAACTGTAGATTTCCGCTTTGATAAAGCCCTTTTCAAAGTCTGTATGGATGATACCCGCACATTGAGGTGCCTTCATCCCGACTTTATAAGTCCACGCTCTACTTTCCTTAGGACCCGCGGTAAAGAAAGTCCGTAGTCCTAGTAAACTATAGGCCGCATGGACAACCTTATCTAAGCCCGATTCTTTAATACCCAACTCTTCTAAGAAGAGTTCTTTTTCTTCTTTATCTAAAGAAACGAGGTCTTCTTCAACCTTGGCACAGATGGCGACAATCTCCGCTTTCTCATTTAAAGCAACTTCTTTTAATTGGCGATAATAAGGATTGTTATCGGGATTGGCGAGGTCACCTTCACCAATATTCGCGATAAAGATAATCGGCTTTAAAGTTAGAAGATGGAAGCCTTTAACTATCGCGAGTTGAGCATCTGTAAAGCTTAAACTCCTGGCGGGTAAGCCCTTTAACAATTGTTCTTGGATAAGTTTTAAGACATTATATTCCGCTACCGTTTCACTATCTTTATTGATACGCGCCTTGTTTTCCACTCGCGCAATTCGCTTCTCCACGCTTTCTAAATCGGCCATGATTAATTCGATATTGATGGTCTCAACATCTCTTTTAGGATCGACATTACCATCGACATGGATGACATCCGAATCTTCAAAGCAACGGACGACATGACAGATGGCATCGGTTTCTCTGATGTTAGCTAAGAATTGGTTACCAAGTCCTTCACCTTTAGAAGCACCTTTTACTAAACCGGCGATATCTTTGAATTCAAAAGTGGCGGCAATGGTCTTTTCTGATTTAAACATCTCGGTTAAGACATCTAATCTCTTATCGCTTACTTCAACTGTACCTGTATTGGGTTCGATAGTCGCGAAAGGATAGTTCTCCGCAACCACAGTTGAGGATGTAATCGCATTAAAAAGGGTTGATTTACCAACGTTGGGTAGACCGATAATACCAGCGGTAAGTGGCATAATAACATCTCCTTATATATGTAATATACATTATAATCTATTTTCTAGATTTTGTATGTATAAAAAGAAAAAACCGCCTAAGCGGTTTTAGTCGTCTCGTCTTTTCTACTGAGAATACAGATTTTGGCTGCTCTTGGGCCTCTATCAGATTCTTGAAGTTCAAATTCAACTTCGTCACCGACTTCAGCAGTCTTGAAGCCTTCCATCTGCAATTCGGAGTAGTGGAAAAAGACATCTTTACCATTCTCAGCACGAATGAATCCGAAGCCTTTTTCTTTGCTAAATGTTTTTACAGTGCCCTTCATACTATCCTTTCTGTCTTCTCGACTATTTGACATATCCTTTCTGTCTTCTCGACTATTTGACATATCCTTATGTCAAGGCTATCATAACATTTAAAATTTCTTTTTGCAAACAATTTAATTTTTAAAAACTTCTCGAAATTTCTTAACTTTTAAAAAAAGATAGGGTTGGCCTATCTTTTATTCATTCGTATTTTTAGAAAATTCGTTGTTATGGATGAACTCGATTGTTTCATCTTCACTTAAAGGTTTAGAGATGAAATAACCTTGTTCAAAGCTAACACCCAAGGAAACGATAGTATCAACATCTTCTTGGTTTTCAACCATCAAAGCACAGATGTTAGTTTCGGTCTTCTTACAGGCATCAACCAAGATTTCAAAGATCCGAGCATTGATGAAGGAGTCTTTGGCTTCTACGATATCCTTAGCAACAAGTTTAATCATATAAAGCTTTCTCTCATCTAGTTTACGGATGTTATTGGTATCAAGACCGAAGTGGTCAATCGCGACCTTGAAGCCTTTCTTGATGAACTCATTGATGGTTAAACCAATGGTTTGGTATTTCTCATATAGGGCATATTCTTCAATCTCAAGACAGATAATGCTTGGTGGTAAGCGATATTGGTTCATGATACTGACATAGTCATTAACAATACTGGCATTAAGCAACTGCTTAACGGTTAAGTTGATGGTAAAGACTACGCCTCTTTCTTTAAAGACACTCAAGTTCTTGTTATAGAAATTACAGATGCTATGAATACCCCATTTACTAACCCAGATGATATCACCGGAGTTTTCTAAGATGGATAAGAACTTATTAGGCGGTAGGACACCTAAAGTTGGGTGGTTCCATCTCATCAAGGTTTCATAACCAACAACACTCTTCTTCGAATAATCGATGATGGGTTGATAATAAAGAGTGAACTCTTCATTCTTAATCGCGGACTTAATCTCGTTGTAGTAGGTTAAGTTGGCTTGTTCTGAGGTATCAAAGGAAGTGGAATAAACCATGAACTTCTTATTCGGATTCTTACTATTCATATATAAAGCGAGATCGGCTTTATTTAATAATTCCTTAGTAATAATCGCGTGCGCGGGATAGAAAGCCATACCAAGATAGCAGGAATAAGATGTTTGGACATCCATTCCTGGTATGGGAACTGGTCTTTCAACGGTATCGACAATGTAACTTGCGAAACTTTGTAATCTGTTTTGAGGTAGATTACCTCTTAATAAGATAACGTAGGTGTCATTGCTCGCCTGATATTCGGAGAAGATAGCTGCTTTTGGTAAGACTTGAATAACGTTTTGAAGAACGCTGTTACGAATCTTCTCTTCAGTCTTCGCACCAAAGGAAGCAACGATTTCATTCGCGTTTTCTAAACTGAAGATAATGGCGGTTGCTTCTTTGGAGAGGTGGTAGACTCTGATGAATTCATCTAAAGATTCTTCCAAACTCTTTAAAGAAACCATACCCATTGTTGCTTTCTCATCGTTTTGTTGGGCTTTGTTCTTCTTGTGTTGTTTACGAACAGAGAGGAATAACAAGACCCCAAGTCCGATAACAACTAGGATAATTACAAGCGTAAAGACAAAATCACTACTACTTGGTTCTCTGGCAAAAATCATCATTTCTTACCTCCTTCACGCTTGATATCAAGCGCCTTAATTACTTCGTTACGACCAACCGGCTTACTGAAGTAGTAACCCTGGATATAGTCACAACCATATCTTTCTAAGAATCTTAATTGGGCTTCGGTTTCAACACCTTCCGCGACAATCTGGATATCTAAGTCATCCGCGATTTCAATTAAATGGCGAATGATGGAACGCACGTTCTTACTGCTACCGATCTGTTTGGTGAATTCCTTATCGATCTTGATAACATCGACCGGGAGTTCCGCTAGATAGAGCAAGGATGAATATTCGGTACCGAAGTCATCAAGGTAAACCTTGATACCAAAGGATCTAATATAAGATAACTTATCAATAACTTCCTGCATCGAATCGATGAATAAAGTTTCGGTGATTTCAATCGCGATACATTGGAAAGGAACATCATACTCCTTAAATAGACCTAAGATATCGCTTATTAAACCCTGCTGCATAAATTGGGCGGCGGAGACGTTGACGGAGATTCTAATATCATCCCGTCCGATATTCTTAATAGTTTCTAATGCTTGTCTAAAGGTTAAGGTACCGATATCATGGATGAAACCCGAGCGTTCCGCGACACGGACATATTCAAACGGTGATTCATAACGATATTTATCGTTATCCCATCTTAATAGACATTCAAAACCGGATACTCTATCTTCTTTTAAGTTATAGATAGGCTGGTAGTTAGTAATAAATTCACCATTTTCAATCGCGATTTTAATATCATTCGCGACTTGTTCTTCTCTTTCAACCAAGGTTTCAGAGTTGACATCATAGAGATAGTAATTGCTAGTCTTACTGACACGAGCTCTATCATAAGCTGTTAACATCTTCTCTACAACACCTTTAGGTGTTGGTTCTAAGCTATGAGGAATAAGTCTTAAAGGATAAATACCGAAGAAGATTTCACAGGAGAGTTCATCTTTATAAACCCTGATTGGGTTTTTGAACTCCGCATTAATCTTCTGCATCAATTGAGCTAAGGCATTGAAGTCATCCTTTAAGATTCTAAAGAAGACAAAGAAGTCATTGCTATAAGCATATAAATCTTTGGTATCTAAGATATTCTTTAAGCGGTCAATGATCTGGACATTGACAAGTTCCATTGTTCTCGCGCCGAACAATCTTTCAATTTCCCGTCTATTGTTTAAAGAACAGATAAAGCCATAGGTGGTTTCATATTTCTTGTTATTCTTAATCGCCTCATCAAGTTTGCTTAATAAGGCTTTACGGTTAAAGGTATCATAGTAATCATCTTTATAAACATAATCTAAATCGATACCCGCACCGCTGTATTTCTTAACTTCTTTACTGCTATCACCCTGTTCAACAGGTTCACCGATTAATTGATAACCGATGGCAGATTTAATAATTAAGAAGGTGACATTTTCAACCTTCGCGGATTCACTATCATCACTGGTATATTTGATGGTAACAGTTGATCCACCTTCTAAAAGTTCTTTAAAAGCTTCTTCACTTTGTTCAACAAGTTCCGCGATCTCATAACGCATTAAGTTCGCACAGTTGTATTTAGATGAGGCAAAGCGTTTGTTCTTGGATATAACACGACCATTCTCACTGACCAATAAAACATATTGATTATCATAAGAGAAAGGAATGATTAAATCTTTCTTCGCTCTCTTAGTGAAGAAAATGGTTAATGCTAAACCAGTATTCGCTAAGACAAAGAAGAAGACATAAATAACACTGATAATTAATAAGGAACGAGCAAAATCATTGACATAAGTGCCTTCTACGAAAACAAACATGTAGACCGGTGTTTCTACAATGCCATCTAAGACTTGCTTCGCACTTACTAAGTAAGTCTTACCACTCAAAGTGGTAGTAATGATACCATCATCTTGATCTTGGATGGACTTCGCAAAGTCACCCACATTAGCAATGCTTCGATCAAATAAGCCACTTAAAGAGAAGGAATCATTATAAGTGTTAGCGATGATAAAGCCATCGGAAGCCGCAAAAACAAAATGGGTACCACCTTCATAAGCCGAACCAAGCATATTTTCAAAAGTGGTAAAGGCTTGGAGGCCAAAATAGTTACCAAAGTTATAGAAGATAACCATCTTATTATCCGCACCATCGATGATGGTGGAGGCTTGAGTTAGAACAACTCTTTCACCAAATAAACGCTCTTCTCTAATCTGGTTGAACTTAAAAGCAATCTCATCATTATCATAAGTACCTTCATAAGAGGTAATGGCATTTTCTTCACCTCTTACACCAAAGGCGATAAAGACATCTTGATAATTGGTATAGAGATTGTTAACTCTTTGGGAAGGAGTCGCGCTGCTATCATTTCCGATGAAGTTATCAACTTCAGCAATATAAGTAGAAACATAACTATCTAAGAACCTGCCACTCTCTTTGGTACTCTCGGAGACATTAGCTCTGGTCTTAGATTCAATAATGGAGGAAATATTCAACATGAAAATAACGGATACCGTAATTGATATCACTAGCGAAACAATTATAAAGATAATAATGTTTAGCTTCTTCATGCTTACTCTCCTTTTTTATCTTCTAACTCCTTAAGGATTTCTTGTTTAATCCTATCTTTCTCTTCCTCTTCCCGTGCTTTCTTAGCTTCTTCCTTCTTTAAATTCATGATGTAGCGGATAATCTTCATGATGAAGTACATCAGAAAGACAAACACTAACATAAAGATAATGAAGTAAGAGGAAATAAATGTTGAGTAGATCTTACCTAACCCAGGTGAGATAAAGTCGACCACACCGACAAAGTTATCTGCCGTTACTTTATAAACATCGGCAATCGGATTGGCATCGCCCCTAGTTGTTAAGGTTAGGACACCATCAATGGTTTCAATATCTACCACTCTATGGACCACATTGTGACCATAGATAGCTTGGGAGGGATCAATTGAGATGAACGAGATGATATCGCCCTGGGCGACAACATCAATGGTTGCCCTCTTTACAAGAACAATATCCCCAACCGCTATTGTCGGATCCATCGAAGGGGTCGCAACCACAAAGACATAGTGGTTGAATAAACAAGGTGCTGTACTAGTAAGGGCACCTATGACCACCTTGATGACGATATAGACGATAAGAAGGATGAACAAGGTAAAGACGATATTCGAGATGACCTTGCCAACCTTTTTAATCTTGGGTTTCTTCATCTTTGTTCTCTTTCTTTTCTGCTTTCAAGGCCTTGGCCCGTTGTTTCTTTCTCAGTTTCTGAGTCTCAACAGGGACTTGGGCTTCGTATTTCTTTAAATCTTTCTCGATTTGCCGTAAGTGGGCTTCAATCGAACTGACATCAGCCTGCTTAACCATCAACACCTGTTGATAGATAGCCTTTTCTCTTTTGAGATATGTTAACTTGGCAGCTGATTTTACTTTGGTTGGGTATTGTTTCTTTAAGCGTTGTTCCATACCACTTAAGATTTCTTTCTGGACACCGTTTTCAATCTTAAGCATCCGTCTATAGATGGTTAGGAAGGACCGCTTATAAGAGATACCCGAATTCACTTGTTTAGTGAATTCACTCTTAAAGTTGGTTTTCATCTTCTGATAATAATATTCAGAGATGGATGGCGGATTGGCTTTTCTTAGATCCGAGGTATCTAGTTGTTCTTCAACAACTAATTCTTCGGTATCAACTCTCGCCTCTTTTTCTTTCCGCATCTTATAGGGATAGAGTTCATATGTCTTTTCTCTATCTTCTTGATTCATCGCGATTAAGGAATAATCAAGCATGATCATGTCACAGACATCATCGATGAAATCGTTATCAAATTCTAATTCCTTATCTAAAACACCGATATTGATACCGAGTTCGCGATAAGAATCAAGGAATAACCACAACTTTAAACAGCTGTTGTAATCAACAGACTTGGTAATGATATTAGTTCTTAAGATAGGGGGTGTGACAGGTCTTGCCCCACTTTCTTTCATTGTTTGGTAGAAAGCTGACTGCATAAAGCCTCTGGTATAAGCACGAATGGTTAAGATCTCATCAACTAATTCCATATTCTTCTTTGAAACTTCATCATCAACCTTTTCTTTGACCTTCAGGTCAATGGTCGCATCGACATCATAGTTACGCCACCTAAAAGAATCATTGATCTTGAGGTGATCAATCTTGTAAGATTCAACACCACCAGTGATTTGGTTATATCTAACTTCGACGAAGGCGGCGATTTTAGAAATCAACGTCATAATGAATCTATTCTCATAGATGTTCATCGTATCTTCATAAGTAGTGGACAAAACTTTATTCGGAACAATAGTCCCATCATCTCTAATCTCATGGACTAATTGGACATGGCTTGAGAGGTGTTGGACTGATCTCGCATTGATTTTCTTAGCGGATTGAATTGGGGTGACGTTTTCTTCCGCTTGCATGTAGATACGAGGATTGTTAACAATCTTCGCGAGGTTCTTCATATAACCGGAGATAACATGAATCCAAGTCGCATCGAAAGATAACTGTTGTTTGGAACGAGTCTGGCTAACAGTCATCTTGCCACTTTTAATAGCGTTATTAAATTCTTTATAAAAGGCGTTTTTATCTTCGCGATCAATCGCTTTTAGAATCTTTTGATAAAAGCGCTTCTCGTAGTTCATTTTTTTAGCCATTTAGTAATACCCCCTTACTAACCAGCCATCTTTAGTAATTCACGTAGATAGGCAACTGATTCTTTAAAGGCATCTTTACCAAATAGTTTTTGGAGTAAGGCGATTAAGCCTTCTAATTCCTTTCTTAAGAAAGGAAGGTTTAAAGCCTCAAACTTCTTAAAGATTTTGGAGCAGACCATGAAGTCTAAACCTTCAATCTCGGAGTTGCCGCAGGCAACATAGACAGGAACGAAGGTCTTGATCTGTTTTAAGATACGGTTACCGAAGGCAACCTTGAAGTTATCTTGGATAAAGATATCAATCTTATCAAGGTTCTGGAGAGACTTTAAGGAAATCGCATGTTCTTTTTGAGCTTCCGCGAATAGACTCTCGAGGTAGTCAAATGATAAGTTGATAGGTTCGGTGAAAGGAGCATCAAAGTATTGAGCTCTCTCATTTAAGGTTAAGGTGACCGCACGGTCATAGACTTTATCAGTAATGGTGAAGGTTGAGTCATCCTTATTGGCGGTACCGATATACCAAACATTCTGTGGAATTAATAATTTACCATCGGCCAAGTGTCTGGGGTCACCAGCAATTTGGGTTGGGACTAAGTCCAATTTCCATTCCGACTTATCTGGCATTTCCATAACGGATAAGAATTCCGCGAAGTAGTATTCAATACGAGCTAAGTTCAACTCATCGAGAACGATGGTGTTGATATCTTCACGATATGATACTTCATAGACGGCTTTTAAGAAGTCGGTCTCATTGAATTTCTTAGTAAATTCGTTTAAGTAACCCAAGATTTCGGTTCTATCACGCCAAGATGGTTGGACAGAAACGATAACAGCTTGGTTCTTTAAGAATCTAGAGAAGGCATATGGCAAAGATGTCTTACCAGTACCAGAGATACCTTCTAAGATTAAAATCTTAGAGGTTGCCATACCAGATAGGTATTGGGAGATAATTCTCTTGCTATAGAAGAGTCTGTGTTGGGAAGCGGCATAGTTAACAAAACGAGCAACAATCTCCGCTAAACCAATCATATCTTCATTGGCCATGGTGACAACATAGTTACCACCCTTATATAAACGGTCAACAAGTGTTAACTTGGAGAATCTCGAATCAATGACTTCGCCTTGAGCCTCTTCACCAGAAGAGAAAGCAACTTCATTGGCATCAGGAATTCTATCTAAAGCATCGGAACCAACTAAGTCACTGGTCTCAACTGTCAATAAATCAGCGGGACCACCAGAGGCACCACTTCCAATCCGTAAAGAGAGGATTTTATCTTTTTCAGCTTGGGTCTTCTCGATTTCTTGTTTTAATTTCGCAATTTCAATTAAGAGGTCTTCTTTATCGACTTCTCTTCTTCTGAACTTGAACCATCTTCTACATAGTTGGACAATCTTCCAAACAAGTAAAACAATGAAGGCTAGTAAAAGGCCATCGATAATAACAAAGAAGATCCAGGAAACCATGTTAAATTTATCGGCGTATTCGCCGATCAATTTAAAGTCACTAACTGGATTGCGCACAAAAACATCAGCAAGGATGTTGTAAAGGGCAACAAAGAAATTTTTTATATGATCCCATAGATTTGAACAGAAATCCATGAAATATTGGGCAAACTTATTTATACCTTCCATTTTTCCTATCAACTCCTCCTAAAAGAGAAATAAAGGAATTAATCCTTTACTTCTTCGTCTGCTTTTTCGACTTCTTCTTTAGAAGGTTCAGCAGTTTCCACTGCTTCGACTTCTACAGGTTTTAGGCTATTGGCATACTCTTGAAGTTTCTTATCAGCTTCTTCTTGGCTTAAAACGCCAGATTTAACTAAATCATCAAGAGCTTCTTTTCTAAGAGCAATAAGTCTTTCAGTATCATCTTTCTTGGAATTGGCATTCTTCTCACGATTGTATTCGTTGAGAGTTTTGATAAAGCGATAGATTTCATATGCTAAGAAAAGGACACAGGGGAGAACGACAATAACAAAGAAGCCGAATCCACTAGCAAACCAAGCCATAATGCTACCGACACCAGCAACTTTGTGGTTATAGACTGCGAGTACACTTCTACCAGAGACTGCTGTGGTAACTGCCCAGTTATCACCTTTTACGGTGAAGGTGGGGTTAGTAGCATCACCGGTTTCCGTAATCGCGATGATACGGTGGGATATGACCTTGCCTTCAGCGAAATCATAGTAAGTAATGATGTCACCGATTTCGAGATCCAGGACTCTTTCTTCGTAGTTCTTGGTGTTGACAATATCAACAACAACCAAGTCCTTGGTTGTAAATGAGTCTTTTTCATTACCAGCCATGGAGTCCGAGTTAACGGTTAGGAATCCTTTACCAAAGAGGTTTGGGATACCATTGTTGGCTCTCGCTCTTAAGTTAGTAACTGCAATAAATAGGGCGAACAACATGACGATGACAAATACCACGTCGCCCACAATTTTTAATACTTTTCGACCTGTCTTCTTTTCCATAAATTTTTCCTCATAGCATTAATAAGTGAACTTATTAATTCTTTCGTTAGAAAACATTATATTACAAGATTTATAGATTTGTCTATAAAATCTTTGTTTTTACCAAGAGCCCACCAACTTATTATTAGTTGGTATATCTAAGATGTATTTCCTATCAAACACCCTATTTTTCACCTACGTTTTAAGACTTTTACTATAAGTTGTTATTATCAATATTTAAGGGTTTTAATTGAAAAATATTTTCTAATTTTAACCATTAGATTACCCACTTTTAAGAATAAAATTTCCATCTTTTTCTTAAAAAAAGAAGGTGCTATAATAGATATAGTCTTTTTAAGGAGGAAGAAAAAATGTCTGATTTATTTAAAAAAGCCTTAGCCGAATGCTTCGGTACAGCCGTCCTAGTTTTTGTTGCTTGTGGTGTTGCTGTTGTCTCCGGTGTTAACTGGGTCGCTACATCCTTGGCCTTTGGTTTAGTTATTGTCGCGATGGCCTACTCTATTGGTAATATCTCGGGTTGCCACATCAATCCAGCTGTCTCCTTAGCGATGGCTATCCGTAAAGAGATCTCTTGGAAAGAATTTGGAGTCTATGTCCTTTCCCAAGTCATCGGTGCTTTAGTTGGTGCCCTCTTATTAGCCCTCTGCGTTAGAAGCTTTGCCACCCTCGGTGGAAATACTATCCAACAAGGTTTAATGGCTGAAGAAACCAATAGCATTGGTTTAGTCGTTGGCTATAAGCTTGATGCCCTCTCCTACATTGCCGCCTTTGTTGCCGAAGTCTTATTAACCTTAGTCTTCGTCTTCGCTATCATTGGTGTTACCGATGGTAAGTTCGGTAATGGCATATTAGGTGGTATCGTTATTGGTGCGACACTAGTCTTAGTTCACTTAATGGGCCTTGGTTTAACAGGAACATCTGTTAACCCAGCTAGAAGCTTAGCTCCTGCGGTCTTACAAGCCATTGCTGGTGATGCCACATCCTTAAGTCAAATCTGGATTTGGATCATTGCTCCATTAGTTGGTGCCGCTTTAGCAGCCGGTCTCTACTCTGTTCTATTCGGCAAAAAGAAAGAACAATAATCAACATTTAACAAATAAAAAGCAAGAGGGATTCCTCTTGTTTTTTTGTTGACAATTAATTAGAGAATGTAAATTATTATATTAAACAAAAAAGAGTCCCTATAGGGACTCTTAATTATTTTTTAAAATTATCCTTTTTATGAAGCAGATGAACCAATAGCTGTAACATTGTAGGTTGAGGAATTGCTCAAACTGAATGTTAAATCTAAGGTATATTCATTGGTTAATGCTGCGAAAGTATCGGTTGTACAGGTTGTATCTTCACCTTCGAGCCATAATCTAACAACAACTTTATAATAAGCGGTTGTACCGGCGGCGGCAATTGTACCAATTGTTGTGCTGGCGGTGTTGTATTCAACAGCACCAGTACCAGAGGTGGAAGAAACGGCTTTACCACTTTCGAAGTTGGCAGCACCAGCAAGTGTTAAGATTGTTTTCTTGTTGCCAACAGCAGCACATGTAGCATCAGTAACGGTTGTTTCTTTAGATGTGGAAACGGCGTAGACACCAACTCTCCAAGCCGTATGTTGAGTGATAGCGGCACCATTGTAAAGCATATTACATCTACTTAGGACTAAGTTTTGGTTAGCTTCAGAGGATGTAGCTTTTAGATAGAAGCTGTAATCAACGTAAGCAAAGGCTGTTGTTTGAGATGTTGAAGATGGTGTAGCACTATATGTGTCATTGAAAGCGGCATCATAGTACTCGTGACCAGTATTTTCTTCGGTAACAGCATTTGTAGCTTCGGCATAGGTTGTGTATTTACTAGCACCTTCACCAGCAGCAGAACCGTCACCAGCAGCGTTGGTTGTATAGAAGAAGTTGATACCGTTAACGGTGGAAGCTGGTTCTAATAACGCTGTACGTGATTGGCTTAAAGCTGTTGAGAAAGCAGCTTCGGCATTGGTTTCTGAGATAAGGATGTTACCGGAAACTTTGGATTTGACGCCCATACCTGTTACGGAAACGTTGGTATTGGCAGCAAACCATGCATATGTTGAGCCAACTGTAGCAGTGAAGGCTAAGCCTAATGTTGCAGAGGCCATTAATAACTTTTTCGATAATTTCATAATTTTTTCTCCTTTCGTACTAAATTATGATCCAGAAGCCAACGAGACAGTATTTGTACGGTATTGACTTCCTTTTGTTGTAGTAATTACACAGTAGAATCTACCATCGGCAGTGGCTGTGTATTCAGCTTCTGTTGCACCAACAACAGCGCTGTTATCAGATGCATCATACCATTGGTATGATTCTGTTAATTCTTCAGGAACAGATAATGCAGCTGAAGCTTTAAGCGTATTCGCGCCATCAACTGTGGCGATAGCAGTAACGTTAGAACTTAGAGCACTAACGCCAGAGGCTTGGAACTTAAAGATTAAGTCGAGGTTATATTCTTTGGTTAACTGAGCATAGGTATCAGTCTTACAATCAGTATCTTCTCCTTCTAACCAGAGTCTAATGACAATGGCATAGTAGGAAGTTGATCTAGCAACAACTGATCCAACAATTGCTGGGCTTGCGAGATTGTTGACAAGTGCTAATGTAGTACTTGTACTGTTAGCAGCACTGTTTGCTGTATAGTAAACAGCATCGCTCGATTTTAGGATTGTATCAGCAGCTGTTCCTAAGACTGTAGCTTTTTCGACATCGCTGCCGACGCCCGCTTCAATTTTGTAAGTGAACATCGCAACTCTCCATGATTTATCAGTAACCACATTTCCTTGATATGTTAAGTTACATGTAGTTAATGAGAGGTTTTGAGCGTTCTCTTGAGCGTTTGTTGCTTTGACATAGATGAAGTAATCAGCGTAGCCATAAACAACATTTTCTGCACTTATTTCACCAGTAATCTTGTAGTTGGTTTGGAAAGCGGCGTCATATGCGTTCTTTCCAGCACCAGCGTTCGCAAGAGATGTGGCCTCGTTATATGCGATATAACCACCAGTTCCCTTACCATTGCCATCAACTTTGTTGGCAGTACTATGATAGTAGAAATTAATACCATCAATAGAAGAGACTGGTTCGAGAATGGCTGATACGGTTTTGTTAAGACCGGTAACATAGTTGGAGTCACTAGTGTTACTAGTAGAAACCATGATGTTGTCATCGGTCTTAGCTGTGATTGTCATTCCTGTTACTGTAACAGAGGTATTCATGGAGAACCATGCATAGGTTGATCCAACTGTTGCAGCGATTGCTAATCCTAATACTCCAGCACCAATAAATAATTTATTAGATACTTTCATATATTAATATTCCTTATATATTAGGCGGCTAAGTGGACGTTATCTGTTCTGTAAACGTTACCTCTAGAGGTGGTAACTTCACAGTAGTAATCGCCTTCGGCAGAAGCTGTGTAGGTTGCTTCATTGTTTGTTCCATCGGCAGCGGAACCATCGGCGGCGTTCTTCCAAGCAAATGAAACAGCTGTTTCGCCATTGGCTAATGTATCACTATTATCACCAGTTAATGTGACTGTACCGACTAAAGAGGAAGCAGTAGCAACGGCGTTACCAACAGTACCGATAAGGTTGATTGCATTAGTATCATTTTCGGCAAGTTCGAACTTAAGATCTAATCTATAGTCTTTTGTTAAGGTGGCAAATGTATCATTGTTACATGTGTTGTCTTCGCCTTCAAGCCATAATCTAATTAAAACTTTATAATAAACTTTTGAACCTTGAGCGAGAGCGTTTTCAACAACGGCTTTGGTAGCATAAGATACATTGTCTAAAGCATCGATTGCGCTGACAGCTTTGCCAGATGTGAAGTTAACCGCACTGTTTGGAGCGCTAATGCTGACAAGTGATAAAGCGGCAGAAGAAGCAGCGGCAGCAGTTTCTTGAGCGGCAGTAGCAAACATCGCAACTCTCCACGCTTTTTCTGTAATAGCACTTCCTTGATAGGTTAAGTTACACTTGGACATAACAATATTGTCATTTACACTATTAGCGGCTGGTGTAGCTTTTAAGTAAATTGTGTAGTCGACATAACCGACGGCACCGGTTGTACCATAGTTGGAATTGAATGCGCCCGTACTAGCTGGATCGTAAGCTGTGTACTTAGCGGCGGTAGCAGAACCATCACCCTTAACATTCTTTGTGGAATTGTAGAAGAAGTCTTCACCATTAACTGTAGAAACTGGTTCTAATAGTCCGTTAACGGCAACGTGATAACCGATAGCAAAGTGTGCTTCTGTGGTGTCGCCAGAGACGAACAAGTTATCCGATGTTTGGGTTGTAACTTGCATACCTGTGACTGTGACATCTGTGTTCATGGAGAACCATGCATAGGTTGATCCGACTGTTGCAGCGGCGGCTAATCCTAAGGTTGCGGCGGCTGCGAATAATTTTTTGGATAATTTCATAGTCTTTTTTCCTTTCGTATTTTTTTATAAGATATTGAATGTGAGCTCCGTTTGTATCGAGGCTCCGCGCATGTCATCAACTTGTTGTTGATCCCATCCGTCTAACCACATCACGATTGTGTACTTGTGGACTTCCATTGTTTGGAAATCGTAATACAATTCTTTAATCACTGATGTTGATTGGTCAGTCAGGAAGGGGATTGTGTACCCAACAATGTTGTTTGCGGTGCCCGATATTATGGGCTCTGGATCGCCATAGTGACCATCGTCTTCGCGACCCTTCGCATAAATTTTCCTCTCCCCATCTTTAATAATCATTATGCGGAGAATTGAGTCTAGCTTCTTGTGAGCTCTTACAATCTTGAAGTCCAAGGTGTAGTTGACTGTAACATCTCCATTATTGATGAGGTAGAAGGAGTAGGCATAGTATCGATGTGATTCGAGATTTGCCATGTATGAACCGCCAATTCCACTATCCACATCATTTGGGATAAAGGAGAGATCGGCATCATGGATGTCTCCCACTGTATCTGCTATTAGAGTTGAACGCAAGTCTTCGTAGTTCTCATCTACGGTTAGCGCGATAGAGTGGAGGTAATCGCCGTTAACGGTGATTACGAAGTTACCAACATTGATACCATAGTAGGTTAGGACGATTGTTAGAGCAAGTATGCCGACAACAATCGCTAAGGCTTTTGTGACGAATCTTCGTCTTAGAAGCATAGCTTGTACTTTGACTAATATACTTGTTTTAATCGCTGGTCCCTCCTATCTGAAGGTTCTTGTTGACTTAGCCTCCCTTCACGGCTTCTTTAGGGGAGAATCTGGTTTGTCGATAACCATCATTCTGTCCCTGGAAACTAAAAGGTCTCAAATAGTTACCAATTGTCGACCCTTTCGTTGCAACTGGCTACCATTTGAGGCCCTATAGCTTTGCGTCATCGTGTTTCCACGACTTTGCCACCTACTTTATACCATACATCGCACACCATTTGCAACAGTTTTTTTATTTTTTTTAAAAATAGTATAAATATTTAGTCTTTCCTAGGTGTTTTTAGATTGGGACTGTGCTATTATTAAGACATGAAATATGTCTTTTTAGGAATATTTGTGGTGGCAACAATCATCCACCTCTATGCCTCACTTAAGCAGAACAAAACCCTAAGAGCCATCTCAAAAGTATTCATAATACCTGCTCTACTCGGCTTTTATCTAACTGCTTGCGAGACCATCAATTGGTATTTATTCACCGCTCTAATATTGAGCTTCTTGGGCGATGTCTTATTAATAATTCCCGGAATCAAATGGTTTACCATCGGTGGTATCTCTTTTATGATTGGCCACGCCTTTTTTATCCTTGCTTATAGCATGGTTATCGATTTTTCCGCCATCCCATTATGGGCCTTGATACCACTTGCCATTCTCTTTATTGTCGCCACTTTCTTTATCTTTAGAGCTTTAAAGCCATATCTACCTAAACCCTTGTTCTACCCGATGGCTTTATATTTATTAATCAATGGCTTAATGAATTGCTTTGCAATTTATAGATTAATTGGTCATCCCTATATCGGATCAATATTAACCGCCATCGGTGCTTTATTATTCTTCGCATCTGATTCATCCCTGTTCTTCGTGAGATTCAATAAGAACAGTTTCTTTAAAACCCATTTCTTTATTATGCTGACTTATTCAATCGGCGAATTCTTAATTGTTCTCGGGATGATATTATAGGAGGCAACTTATGAAATACTACTTATATAATCCTAAAGCCAATAATGGCATCCGCCCTTCTTTAAAAGAAGGATCCGAAGTCGTAGAATGCCTAGATATGGACTTCAAGAAATTCTTTGATGGTTTAAAACCAGAAGATGAGGTCGTCTTGGTTGGAGGCGATGGCACCCTTAATTATTTCATCAATGCCATGGATGGCTATGATATTAAAAACAATGTCTATCTATTAGGTGCCGGAACCGGCAACGACTTTCTAAATGACATCAACGAAAAAGAACCAGGTAAGGAAGTATTGATAAATCAATATCTTACCAACCTACCCACCATTAGATTAAATGGTCTAGAAAGAAAATTCATCAATGGTGTTGGTTATGGCTTGGGTGGTTATTGCTGCGAAGAGGCCGATAGAATCAAGAAAGTCAAACCCAACAAGAAGATTAGTTATACCTCAATCGCCATTAAAGGCTTACTCTTCAAATTCAAGAAGAGACATGTCTGGGTGGAAATGGATGGCAAACAATATGAATATGACAATGTCTGGTTATCGCCAGTTATGAAAGGTCGCTTCTATGGTGGTGGCATGATGATTGCCCCTAACCAAGATCGGAAAAACGATACCATTACCGTTGTTGTTTACCAAGGTAAATCTAAACTTAAAACCTTAATGGCCTTCCCCAAGGTCTTTGAAGGTAAGCACATTGAGATGACCGATAAGGTCCATATCATCACCGGCAAGAAATGCCATGTCCGCTTCGATGTTCCTTGTGCAGCCCAGATTGATGGCGAGACCGTTCTAAACGTTCCTGAATACGAAGCTGAAGCATAAAAAAGAATAGAGACATAAGTCTCTATTTTTATTTAAATAATTCAGAATGCGATCCCAGTCGATATAGCATCAAAACTAGGACATTATTAACAATTTCATATATAAGCAAAAAGTCGGGCTCTATATGACATTCTCTTGCGCCTTTATATTCGCCTGTTAGTTCATGATCTCGATATTTGAAATCAAGTCTTTCACCATTCGCTAGTTTATCAATTACTTCATATAATTTATCGAGGTTTTTATTCTGCTTGTGGGCCTGTTTTAAATCCTTTTTGAAATTATTGGTAAATCTAACTTGATATCTCATCTACTTTTCTAAAGCTTCTTTTAGTTCTTTCATAGATGTGTAGCCTCTAGCATTTTTAGATGTCGCTATCTTTCTCCCCTCGATAATAGCTTCTCTAGTTGTATCATTAGGAACATCAAGTGTTAGTTTAAATGGGATGCCATTTTCTCTAATTGTTGCCCTTAAAAACATATTGATAGCCGAAGTCATTGTTAATCCTAGCTCATTAAAGATTTTGTCAGATTTTTCTTTGACTTCTTTATCCGTTCTAATGTTTAAATTAGTGGTCATATTCATCCCCCTTTCCGTTGTTCCTATTATATAATCTAATTCGTGCAACTTCAACACATTGTAATTAAAAACAACAAACATTTTCTTTCCTCCTTAGATTGTTATCTTTTATCTCCTTCTACTTATAACATGGAGATTATTAAGGAAAAGTCCTAAATAAATAATTAAAAATGTGTGACCTCTGCACAAAAAAGGAAAAAATTGTGCAGATGGTTTTTAAACAAAAAAAGAATAGAGACACAGTCTCTATCCCTTTATTAACTGCATACTTATAAAATCTTATCTATTTCTTGTTTCGCATTTTTTAATTGCTGATTAACATCAACACCATCGATATCTAAATTCTCAGCCTTTATTAAACGGACATCTTGGATGCCATAGAAGAGATGGCAGAGATGTTTAATATAATTAAAGCCATAATCTTCTAAGAGTTCACCACCCGCGGTGGTGATGTAGTAAACAGTCTTGGCTTGACATAATTTATCATATTCACCCTTCTCGGTGAATCTAAAGGTTAAACCATCGATATTGATATTTTCGATAAAGAGTTTCAGCAGCGCTGAAAAGGAGAGATCATAATAAGGAGAAGCAATGACAATATAAGTAGCCTCCCTAAATAGATTCGCCTCCCTAAAGGCCTTAAAATCGCCCTTAGATAGCAACTCTTCCCGCTCTCTTAATCCTTCTTCATCTAAAGGCTTTAGATTGAGATTCGAAAGTTTTAATTCGGTTATCTCACCTTTTAATTTGGATAACAAATAAGAAGCGAGAACTAGGGTTCTCGATTCCTTATGAGTACAGGCATTAACAAATAAAATCTTATCCATATCTAAAACCTCTTTTTAAGGATTAAGATGTTCTTGTTGTTAATCCTATCGTAGATATGTTCACTCATTAAGGTCTTAACAATTAAGATGCCTAGACCTCCTTCTTCATAATCATTGGCATCGCCTTCTAAAGGTTTAGATTCCACATCTAAAGGATTAAAGGCTGTGCCTTGATCAATGATGGTGAAAACAAATTCTTTCTTATCCACATTGTAAAGGAGTCTTAAGAAGATATCGCCAACCTCTTCGGGATAACCATATTTCACGATATTAGAGATAATCTCATCGCCAACGATAGATAAGCTATCGATGAAATTGGCTTCAAAGCCTTTCTCGGTGGCGAAGCTTCTTAAGAAATCAAGCATTAAAGGAACATTGTCCCTAGTTGCTTTATAAATCTTCTCTTCATAAGCATATTTATCACCATGGTATTTAATTGTTAGATAGGTGATATCATCAGCTTGATCGGCCCCATTAGCGAATTGATCAAGGCTATCTTTTAAATCGAGGTGGAGTTCTAATAGACAGCTGAAGTCTTTAGAGTTATAGAAGTCGATTAACCTCTGCTCTCCATAGAGTTCATTCTCTGTGTTCTTGGCTTCAGTTATACCATCGGTATAAAGGGTGATAACATCACCTTTTTCTAATTGGTATTCCTCATCTGTAACAAAGGCCTCTTCTAAGCCACCCAAGACAAAGCCCGATTGACATTTTAGATAATGGAAATGTCTGTTATGACCAACAATTGGTGGGTTATGACCCGCATTGGCATATTTAACTAAACCGGTCTTGGTATTGACAATAGCAAAGAAACAGGTGACAAACATTTGAGAGTCATTGCGGTCATAGATGGTCCTATTAACCTCTTTTAAGATAGTTGATGGACTCTTATCTATAGATACATAGTTTTTAAAGCAGGTGATGGTCTTCATCATAAACATGGCCGCAGGTATACCTTTACCTGAGACATCACCGATAACAATCGCGATGTTATCATCATCGAGTTGGAAATAATCGTAGAAGTCACCACCGACTTCTTTAGCGGCCCTAAGTTCCGCCTGCATCTCGATATCTTCAGAAGCATATAAGTCAATCGGTAGTGTTGCTAATTGGATTTCTTTCGCAACTTCAAGTTCGGTCTTGGTCTTCTCTTGTTCACCGGCAACTAAGATTTCATCTCTTAAGAGTTTATAGGTCCGTTTATTAAGGCCATTGGAGACTAAGGAGAGGATGGATAATAAAGCTGCTCTTGCTAGATAATAGAAGACAAAAGCTGTTAAATAACGGTTACGTCCTATCGATTTTAGATAAGATAAATATTCATAACGGCCCTGAATAGTATCGGGGAACGTAAGGTTATAATCGCTGTAATGATGGATTAAACTGGTCTTCTCATCTAACTCACCCATTAGTAGGTTTGGGTCATATTCACCCAAGAACATTGCTAGATAAATACAGATAAGCATTGATAGTAGAGTAACAGCAAAGACAATCCTACCAACTTTAGGATTATAGTAGTGGTTTGTTAAGACCACACAGACCGCCCAACCTATAATCGCATGTTTAGGCATGATAACATTTAAGATGGCCATAACAAAGACATAGGAGAACAAGACGAAATATTTGAAGCCGGGTTTTCTAACCCGTTCTGTCCTAATCCAGAATAAAGGTGTTAAGAGGATAACAACGACGATAGGAATAACAATATTAGTTAATGTTCTCGTGGATTGGGTTAAGACAAAGATATCTGTTAAATAACCAATCCAGACAATAACTAAAATGATGGCAGAGGCTAATAAGGCAAAAGCCATCTGTCTATTCGCATCGTATTCGTTCTCGTAGTACGCCTTTAGATACTTATCACGTTCACTCACTGTTCTATCCTACCTTGATATCATCATATTTATCTAATAAAGCAATAAGTCTTGCTTTACAGCCTTCTAAACGTTTGGTGTTGTTAGGTTCATTGACCCTGTTCCACCAGACCATATGGATATAACAGACTAAAGCAATTTTATCTTTAATAGTTTGGTCTTTACTACCATAATATCTTTCCACGACATCATTATAGATCCGAGTTGCTAATTCTTTGGGAACACCTAAGAACTTCTCGGTATTACCGGGATCATCTTCTTCAAAGGCGATATATGGTGCCCTAATGGCCGCGAGTTCAAAGATGGCCTCACCTCTAGATAAGGTATCCATATCGATTAATAAGAAGTCATCACCTTGAACCATAATGTTCTTGAAATGACAGTCGCCATGAACAAAGTTCATGCTCTCATTTAAAGAAGAAATAAGCTTTTTAGCTTTTAAATAATATTTCTCAGGAAGATATGGTTTAATAGTCTCGACCTTTTCTAGATAGAATTTTCTTAAATCAGGCAAGGAGGAATCCATACAATCGGTGGTATTGATAGTCTTTAATAAATTCACATAGCGATTGATTAGTTCCTCATATCTATCAGGATAATTTAAGAAAGCGTTCTTTAAAGACATACAGTCTAACATTTCAAAGCGAACACCTAATTTACCATCTGCTCTAACAATATCAAAGGAGATAGCAGTTGGCACTCCTAAGACAAAGGCTTGCTTAGCAAGTTTTAGTTCTCTTTCAATTTGGTTAGGATCGCTGGTCCTATTAAAGACTTTGATAATGGTATCTTTATCAACCCGGTAAACGGTTGAGAAGAAGCCAGTACCAATAACTTCGCAACCAGTAACATCAACCTTCTTTAGGGCTTTCTTAACATCCATGATATTGATAAAGCCGGTCATCGATAAGACATCATAGACTTCAAGCGATGCTTCAACAATATGAACATCTTTATATTTTTGTTTTAATTTTAAAACAATTCTTAAACCCGCACTTGAGATGTAGCGAAGACCACTAAAATCAAGCAATAGGGTCTTGAATGCAGATTTGGAAACAATATCTTCAATCTCTTTATCAACATTAGGGGCATTATAGGAGTTTAATTCTCCTTCAAAGTATAGAACTAATGTCTCTTTACTTAAAAAACTACGCATATTCTTAGTCTCTCCTCGTCTATTTCTTCTATTTTAAATCTTTTCCGATATGATTTAAAAGATTTTAATCATATCTTCTCTAATTTTCTCTCTTAACTTGCTATCTAAATAGATGGTATCAAAGACTAATCTCACTTCTTTATGAAGGGCTTCTTCTAATTCGATTTCTAAAGAAGCTTTTTGATTGTCATTTAGAATCCGACCCCGATCACAGTAGATAGAGATAATACTTTCTGGGGTCGCTTCTCCCCTCCCATAATCTCCATAAAGATAGATATCTTTAATACCATAACTATTTAAGATTGGTTTAATGATATCTTTAACTTCCCTTAGGGTGTAGACACCCGAATAGGAATGTAAATCTTTATTGATTAACGAAATAAGATAACTATTCCTATTATCAATGTTATCTAGTTTATCAATAATCTCAGTCTCGGTTTTCTTAACCCTAAACTGATACATCTTATAATTTTCTTTATTAAACTTCGCGATATACTCGCTTTGGTTGAAGCCACTTTTAGTCTTCATAATACCACCTCTTTATAGATATGATATCATAATAACTAAAAAAATCAAAATAAATTGAGAAAATCAATAAAAAAGAGTCGGAACAATGTCCGACTCTTGGCACGGGAAAGCATCTTTATTTAGTGATTATTTTTTCGATATAGTTTTTATCTAACCAGAAACAATATTTGGTATATTGTGTCAATCCTGATACCAAATCTTTAACTGGCAGCTTAATACCATGCTTCATGTTTCTTATTGATTTCTGATCATGCGGTCTAACATGACAAACTCCATTAAACTTGGAACCAGGGAAATTTGTCAAATACTTTACTGGAGTGATTTCTTTAACTATACTTCCTGTCTTAATGCAAAAAACTGTTTTTTCAAAGACTGGCTTAACAAATGTTTCTATGTCTTTGTATGGCATATTCCAGAACTGTATTTTATTAAAATAAAATACACCATCTTTCTTTTTGAAGATAACAAACATAAATTTGGTCGTAGAAAATTTTTCATTTATGTCCGAATCTTCCCAACTTTGGTTAACTATTTCTTCTTTTTCCGTATTTCCGCTATACGCATAGCAGCTTCTTTATCGATAACATCGATACCATTCTCTTCGGCAATCTGGGCGATTTGAAGAAGAGCCGCTTTCATAAATGGTCTTGGTATTTTGACATATAGTTCACAAGCCTCTTTAGTAAAGACGACTTTGGTATCTAGTCTTTGGGCACAGTACATGACACTGTCAACATTGGTGGCATTGCTGTCGGCAATAGGCTCAAAGGTTGGTTTGCGACCTTTGAATTTCTTATACCAGAAGTTCTTGCTATCATGGTATCCATAATCCACTGGTACATTTGGGAATGAATTAGATTTTAGGCCTTCCTTAAGGTTATTCGCATAGATATCTTCCATCAGGATGGTATCAATCTTTAAGATGAAGTGACAACCAAATTTCGATGTTGTACCATTGAAGTTATTATATGGTCCTTCTACACCTTCTAATTCTCCGATGTGTTCTTTGGCTTTATAACCATCTTCTAAACTGTCGTCCCAACTGCATTCGATGACTTGATAAGCTTCTTCAACTATTAAAGGTCTATTGCCTTTGGCAATACCCTTTACCAATTTAAGATTACAATCTTTCATCTTCTCATCAGGTGTCTTACCTGGGAAACCTAATCTAACCGCTTCTTTAAAGTATTTAAGATCATCTTTAATAAAGTTAAGGGCACATTTACCATTCCTTAAGATGTTCTGGGCGGTATTAGATGAATTCCGACATTCTAAGATCATCGCATAATAATCTTTACCCGCGATGTAATAAGGAAAGACTAAAGAATAGGCTCCCAGAGTTGTTTTATTATCCTCGGTCAAAGTGGATATCAAGACTGTTGGCATTGGATAAAACAAATTGTTTTGATAGAAATTATCAACTATTTTTAATTCTTTAAAATTAGGCATTTTACTCACCTCTATTTATTTAATTATAATAAAAAGGCATTATGTTTACCAACATAATACCTTACTTCATAACAAATTCTTCTATTTGTCCGTTATCGAGGTCTCCAACTCCTAAAAAGCAATTCATGACTAGGCCATGAGTTACAACAATGACCTTATCTAAGCCTTTGTATTTTTCAATAACCGAACTCACTCTTTTACATAGACCTTCTAGATCTTCCCAATTATATTTACAGGTTCCGTCTCTCTTACCACTTTTCTCTATGAATTCTTGAAGGCTCTTCATTTCTTCTTCAAAAGGTAGATATTTATAATCTCTATCCGAGACCCATTCATGGAGATTGGTTTCAATTTTAAGATCGATGTTTAATTCTTTAGATAAGATGGCGGCACTATGAAGTGCTCTCCCATAAGGAGAAGTGATAATGATATCCGCCCCTTTTAATCTCTCATCTAAGGCCGTCTTTTTTATTTGTTCAATGCCTTCATTAGATAATGTTAAAGCATTAATACCTAGACCTTGATAAATCTTGGTATTCATTTCTTTATCATCCATTAAACCATGTCTTACAAAATAAAATGTTGTCATATTTATCTCCTCATCGCTTTCTATTTTCCATTTTATCACAAATCCACCTTTATATATCAAAACATCTTACTTATTATCTTACTTAAAGCAACTTATATAAAATAGCCGATACTCAAGTATCGACTATAAATACTCTCTGGTCGGAGCGATGAGATTTGAACTCACGACCTTTTGGTCCCGAACCAAACGCGCTACCAAACTGCGCTACGCCCCGAGCAGTAAGATTATAACATAAATGTTTTTTATTTCAAAAAGAAAAGAGGCATATGCCTCTATTTTCCTTCATATTTAAGAACAGATGCTACATCGTAGCCTTTTAATAAAGATCTACCATCTAGCCCCTTAAGTTCCATTAAGACAACTACTTTAACAACCTTGCCACCAACACTCTCTACTAATTTAATAGCAGCTTCTAAAGTGCCACCGGTCGCTATTAGATCATCAACCAAGACTACTCTACTCCCTTTCTTTAAATCATCTTTATGAATTTCAAGAGTTGCTCTTCCATATTCAAGATCATATTCAATGGATTCAACTTCTCTTGGGAGTTTGCCTTTCTTACGAATTAAGATGAAGGGTTTATTAAGATTGTATGCCAAAGGCATACCAAAAATAAAGCCTCTTGATTCAGTACCCGCGATAGCATCAAATTCTAAACCCTCAAGTTCTTTTTGCATGCCATCAATCGCGAGTTTTAAGCCATCTTTATCTGCTAAAACGGCAGAAACATCTCTAAACATGATACCTGGTTTTGGGAAGTCAGGAATTGTAACAACATAATCTTTTAATTCTTTAGCCATAGTCTTGTCCTCTTTCATCTCTATTATAGCAGTCAATTAACTTAAATAGTTAATAGTTTATCATCATTCTTTAGTCTATCTGTTAGCTCAGGTCCCCAGGAGAAGACCTTGATGCCAAGATTTTCTAAATCTTCAATAACTCCAAGCTCCCTAGCGCAAGCGATACAAGCCTCAAATTTAACGCCTGCTTCTTGGGCCTTCTTTATATATTCTTGGATTTCTTTATCTTCACTTACAAGTTTAGTTGGGGCACCCCAAATACAAACTGTAACCTCTTCCCACCAACCTCTTAACATCGCGTTGGTAGAGTACATAAAGACCATAAGTTTCGCGGTAATGGGGTCTGCATTAGTCCATAAGATATATAAATGTTTCTTTTCCATTATTCTTTCTCCTTCCGATATTTAATCGCGGCATCGATAAAGCCGACGAATAAGGGATGTGGATTATCGGGTCTACTCTTGAATTCCGGATGGAATTGGCAAGCAACATAATAAGGATGATCTGGTATCTCAATCATCTCAACTAATCCGCTTTGCGGATTGGTACCGATGAATTTTAAATTGTAATGCTCCAAGATATTCTTGAATTCATTGTTGAATTCATATCTATGTCTATGTCTTTCCTGGACCAAGTCCTGTCCATAATATTTATATGGTTTGGAGTTAGGATTGATTTCACAATCATAATTGCCAAGTCTTAAGGTCCCACCGATATTGATACCATTATATTGACCTGGTAAGTAATCAATTACTTTATAGGGTGTGTCGGGATCGAACTCACTAGAGTTCGCACCTTCTAAATGGGCAACATTACGAGCATATTCAATTAAGGCCACCTGCATACCTAAGCAGATGCCGAAGAAAGGTATCTTATTCTCACGGGCATATTTACAAACCGCAATCTTACCTTCGGTACCTCTAATACCAAAACCGCCAGGTACTAAGATACCATCGACGCCTTGTAAGATAGTCGCGACATTAGCGGAGGTGATATTATCCGATTCAATTCTCTTGATTCTAACCTTCCTTTTAAAATTATAACCCGCATGATACAAACTCTCATTAACCGAGATATAAGCATCTTTTAAGGATGTGTATTTACCAACTAAAGCGATATTGACTTCATCGCTTAGATTTCTAATTTGACTGATCATCTCATTCCAAGATGTTAAATCAACATCTTTGGTTACTAAACCAAAGTGTTCACAGATGATATCATCAACGTGCTGAGTATGGAATTCATTTACTAAATCGTAAACGATTTCTAAATCTCTAGCTTCGATAACTGCTCTATTATCAACGTCACAGAATAAAGCAATCTTATTTCTATGTTCTTGAGGAACTGAAACTTCAGTTCTTAAAACAATCATATCGGGTTGTAAACCTAAACTCTTTAATTCCTTGACACTGTGTTGAGTAGGTTTGGTCTTAATCTCACAAGCACTTCTTAGATAAGGAACTAAAGTAGCGTGGATATAGAAGGTATTGTTATAACCAAAATCACGTCTTGCTTGTCTGATAGCCTCTAAGTAAGGTAGGCCTTCAATATCACCAACCGTACCACCGATTTCAGTGATAACAACATCGGCTCCACTCTGCTTGGCTCGATGTAAGTAGGACTTAATCTCATTAGTAATATGCGGGATGACTTGAACAGTACCACCATTGAAGTGACCTTTTCTTTCTTTATCAATAACCGTGGAATAGATTTTGCCAGTGGTAACATTAGAGTTACGATTGACTGGTTCATCGGTAAATCTCTCATAATGGCCTAAGTCTAAATCGGTCTCTGCACCATCATAGGTGACGAAAACTTCACCATGTTGATAAGGGGACATAGTCCCGGGGTCAAAGTTAATATAGGGGTCAAATTTCTGCATAAAGATCTTAAGACCTCTATTTTTTAATAAACGACCAATACAGGAGGCTGTTATGCCTTTTCCCAAACTAGAAACAACACCACCTGTGATAAATATAAATTTTGTGTCTGCCATAACTTTGTCCTCCTAATATTCGAACTTATGCTTAACTATCATATCAACATTCATAGTCCCTTTATGAGTAAGAACGTTGCCATAAACCTCAGTTCTAATAATAATGCGTTGGTATTCCTTAACTAAATCACACGGTATCTTGAGTAGATACCGCTTCTTAAGTGGGAAGGAAGTAGTTGCACTTCCAAAGCCCTTAAATCTCGTTTTCTTTTTAAATGAATCCTCACTGAAACCACGAATAGTAAAACTACGTCTACCTGGTTTGATGGGTTTATAATCAATCTCTATTACACCATAGAGATAGCGCAGCTTTCTTTTGGCGGTTTCTCCTCCTAAAGTAAGGAGATCTATTGTTAGTTCAAATTCTTTGTTTGCCACTCTTTTAGTAGCAATAGGCTTATAATCGCCTTCTAAACTTATCTTTGCCATATTTATCCTCCTTACCGATGTAGTTCACCAATCCGCCTTTGACTTTGAGCGGCGTTGAGATAGGTGACTATCGCATGTAAACGATCACCATTCTTAACCATTAAATCATATAGATTTAAGCCATTCAATTCATCAAAGCCATACCCGGCATATTTATGATAAGTGTCCGCGAGGAATCTAAAGATACTTAGGGTGTTTAAGGCGAAATAGTATTTTAGATTTTCCCAGTTGTATTCCAAACCGATATGAGTTGAGTGGGTAAACCTACTCGCATATTCATATAACTTATAGATATTCGGTCCATCACTGAATAGATCAGTTGCCGACTTGAAGCTATAATTGTGATTATAAGATTCAATTGCATCCAACCAACCATACATGAGATAGTTCTGAAGATAAGCTTTTCTTATCTTTTTCTCTTTCATCTCTTCTAAGAACTCCTTGGAAGGAGTTTCTCTTTGATAAGCGATGTTATAATCACAGAACTTCTCATATGGTTTAAGGGTTTCCGGATATAATTCTAGAATTTGTAATTTAACCATCTCATCAAGAAGATTACGGTAAACCGTTATCGCTTGGGAATAAGCCCCTAGTTGGAACAAGACCATAATTGAGATAACCGATTTACAACCTTCATAAATGATATTCATCACAATTTTATTCTTCTTCAATTCCTTTAAAGGCGTATTCTCCGCGATTGCTCTTACCAAGATGTTGGAATAGATAATAGCTGGTGCAATATAAGGCTCATTTAAGAAAATATTGGTATTTTCTAAACCTTGGAGGTTATATGGTGCAATCCTTACCTGCTCCATAACTTCTTCCGCTAATTCTTTGCGATATTTCGCACTGCGGTTTAGTTTCATAACCTCGACATTGGATTTTGTTAAAGTATTGGCGTGGTGGATTGCGGTCACAAGTTTAGCAACCACATAAACAACTTGACTACCCGATAAAGCATCAGAGGGCACATTAAAGAGTTCAGCTAAAAGCTGACATTTATCTTCATAACAGAAAATCTCTTTTTCTAAGACATCAATTAACAATGTTCCATTGATATGCTTAGCAAAGATCTCTTTTAATAAGCGACTCTCGCTTGGGCTAATCATATCCTCACCTACTTCTTAAGTTTTAATTTTGCATTTTGACAATTCTTTTTTAAAATTTCTCTTAACTTTGTTATATCTCCCGTTAGGAAATTATTCTTCCGCATCATAAATGACTTCTGAGCACCGATAAAGAAGAATACTCTTTTCTTCTTTTCAATGATTTCATAAATGGTGTTATAGAAAACATCATAGCCAGTATCAGTACCCGCTCTTGCGATAACAAATTTGTTATTTAAGAAGATGTAATCACTTTCTTCATTAAAAGCTTGTTTGGCTCTTCGATACTGAGCCATACACATTCCGAAGAACAAACTGAAATAGAAAATAATTAACGCCGCAACTACGATTAAGGGTAAAACCTTTACAAAGGTAACTTCATTATTAACTATTCTCAGCACCAATTGAACTCCTAAAAAGAGGATGGCCGCGACACAGACTAGAAAGAAAATAATAACAATTCTTCTTTTAACAAGGGCTGTAAAGACATAGCTAACATAGTCGCCAAATTTAATACTCGACCTGGCCTTAACCATTCTTCTTGGCCTCTTTGCTTCTCTTCTTTGTCTTTTTAGCGTATTCAACCGCAATCTCTGCACCTAAGCGAGCATTATTTTTAATTAAAGCAATATTGGCTTGTAAGGTTCTGCCTTCTGATAGATCGGCAATTCTTGCGAGCAAGAATGGTGTGCAATCTTTACCTTTAATACCATTGGTATTCATCTCTTCTATGGCAATCTTGATATATTCTTCAACAGCTTCATTGGAAATGGCTGAATCTTTAGGAACGGGATTGGTGATTAAAATACCACCATCAATACCCATACCCCATTTGGCCTCCATAATCTCAGCAAACTCTAAAGGGGTATCAACTCTTCTATCAACCTTGAAATCGCTCTTCACACAGTAAAAAGCAGGTAAATATTCGGTTTTGTAACCATAAACAGGAACGCCTTTTGTTTCGAGATATTCTAAAGTGAGCCCTAAATCTAAGATGGCCTTGGCACCAGCACAAACAACAGCCATATTGGTCTTACCTAATTCTTCTAAGTCGGCAGAGATATCAAAAGTCTCTTGGGCCCCTCTATGGACACCACCAATACCACCAGTGACAAAGACAGATATACCGGCTTTGGCCGCTAAAATCATAGTCGCTGCCACAGTAGTGCCACCGCTTTTTTTATTGGCAATAGCATAACCGATATCACGCTTACTTATTTTTAATGTTCCTTCTTTTTGGGCCAACTCTTTTAATTGTTTGTTGCTTAAGCCGACATAACAGACGCCATCAATAATGGCTACAGTTGCGGGAGTAGCCCCATTCTTATGGACAATCTCTTCCACCTTTAAAGCTGTTTCATAGTTTTCGGGATAAGGCATACCATGTGTAATTATGGTTGACTCCAAAGCAACAACCGCTTTATTCTTCTTTAACGCCTTTTCTACATCTTTGCTAATCTTAATCATTATCTTCCACCTCTTTAGTATGCATAGAAGCCCAGATTTCTAAGTCTTCTTTCTCGGTGATTTTAAAATTGTTGACATCACCTTTTATATAACGTACTTCAATTTCCGTTAGTTCTTCGATAATACTGCTCTCATCCCGATAATCAGCAAGGCTATCAAAAGCATCTTCCATCGCTTGTCTAATTAATTCGGTGTGATGGGCTTGGGGGGTTTGGATGGATCTGCCATCGATGACATAGTCCCGTTTATGGTCGATTGAATCAATATAAGGAACGACACAGCGGTGTCCCTTCTTTAATTCTCTTGTAATCTTATCTACTAAGGCATCGGTGATATTGCCTCTTGCACCATCGTGAACTAAGACATAGGGGGCATCTACTAGTTTTAAACCATTATAGACACTTTCTTCTCTGCTCTTCCCACCATTTACATAGGTAACCTTGTCATAAGGTAAGAAAGCTTCAAACATTGGCTTCTCTTCTTCTTTACAGACGATGATGACCTTGCCACATAGATAATCAGCAATAAACGGCTCAGCAGTCTTCTCAATAACAGTTACCACGCCACTGTGGTAGAAAACCTTGTTATAGGGAAGGCCTGTCCTGGTTCCGCTACCTGCTGCAACTATAATTGCATCGTATAAGACTTCATCCTCCTCACTATAGGTGAGGAAACCGTTATCTTCTAATAATTCGGTAGTAACACCTTTACCAGGAATATGGGTATGAGTAAAAGTCCCATCACTGATTCTATTCTTACCACAGGAAGGACTACATTCTTTGAGAATAGCTTTCTTAATGCCTTTGCGATAAGCAATTTCTAAAGCCACTTCCGCTCCGTGGTTGAATTCCACAGTCTTATCTTCACCATTTTGGTTAATAACTCTATTTCCACATCTCTCGCAGGGGGTTCTGGGTGTATTTAGTCCTCCCATAACTTCAGGACAAATTAAAACACCTAATCCCTCCCGAACAAGATTAGCAACTCTTTCGTTGTAATTGTTCTTGCCATCATAGCGGCAATTTTCACCCGCTAGGCAAGCACTGACAAGATATCTTGGTTTAATCATATTTCAATTATAGTAATTGACCTTTATTTTTTCAACTAGGGTTGAAAATATATCTCAATAATTTTAAAATGACAAGTATGGAAAAGAAGATTGTTATTGTTACCGGTGCTAACTCTGGCATCGGAAAAGCTACCGCTATCGAACTCGCAAAAAAGGGTTTTTATGTCATTTTAGCCTGCCGTAGTAAAGAAAAAGCCCAAGAAGTATTAGATATCATTAAAGAAAATGGTGGCGAGGGTGAGATTAGGCTCCTTGATTTATTAGATTTAGATTCGGTTCGTAGTTTTGCCTCTAACTATACCAAAGATTATGATCGCTTAGATGTCTTGGTTGATAATGCTGGCATCTTAAGAACCCATAAAGTTATGACTAAAGATGGCTTCGAAAGCCAATTCCAAACTAACTATCTATCCCATTTCTTATTAACATTGTTGTTGCTACCAACAATGGCTAAAACCAAAGGAAGTCGTTGTGCAATTCTAAGTTCTTTAGCTCACGCCTGGTTCCCGATGAATCTCGAAGATATCAACTACGATAAAGAATTCACTCCTAGGATGAGTTATGGAAGATCAAAACTTGCTAATCTCATCTTCGCGCTTGAATTAACTAAGAGGTTAAAACCTCTTAAAACCGACTTTACTATCAACGCGGTTGATCCCGGTATTGTTGGAACCAATATCTGCTACAATAGAGAAACCGGTGGTGGTAAATTCCTGGCCACGATTTCTAAGCCTTTCCTAAGATCACCTAAAATGGGGGCCAAAGGTAGCATTTATCTAGCCTCAACTAAAAACGAGGTTGGAAGTGGTAATCTCTATAAAAACCATCATATCAAGAAACACAAAGACTACGCTGATGATCCTAAAATCAATAAGGCCTTGTTTGATTTGAGTTGTCAGTTAGTAAATATTAAATTCGAGGATATTATAGAAAAAATCGAAGCGTGATGCTTCGATTTTCTTATTTTAATAAATCTTTTTAATTCTATCCTTTTAATCCGTTAGCTTGTCTTTCCATATTCTCAACGACGATATCATAGATTTCGCCAAGAGAAGCGGCATACGCTAACACTAACCAAGGTTCGTTAGTATGAAAATGAATTTTAATTAATTCATCATCACCAACCGCAAGTAAGCAATCACCTTTGAAGTGTTCTGTGATGTAATCAAAGATTTCATCTTCATTTAGATCATGTCCCGCGATTAGCATTTGGGTGTCAAATTTAAATTCTAAAGTTTCCATATTTTTCGTCTCCTCGATTTGCTATTCTAACACATTTTTTCTTTTTTTACCATTTATTTTGAATACCAGTAAGGATGGGCAAGCGGGTTAATGGCCTGATCAATTATACTACTATCAAAGTATGAACCATAGGTTTCATTTATCGCACTAAAGTAAGATGGATCCATATTAAGGGGGCAATTGCGGATATAATCCGCAACCATATCCCGATAACTATAGAAAACACCTTCCTCTAAACGAAGAACACCGACAATATTAACATCGGGGAAGTAATCGTAATCTCTACGTACATTCCGGTGGGTAGCGAGATAATCTATAACCGCCACGCGATAAGTTTTATTCTCATCAATAGCTTCATTATCCAATCTAAAGAAGTAGTTATAAGATGCTTCCGTGAGCAAATGCTCACCGCTTGTCTCGATAATATAGATTTCATTATCAAATGGTAAGGCGCGATAGAGATCGGAATAAGTGATATTGCCTTCGTATAAATAACTACGAGCGACATTACAAATGGCATAATCGATATCCACATTATTGATGGATGCCAAATTGGCCATTGCTAAGCAAACCATATTTGGTAATTGGTCTGCAGAATAGAAGGTGTCAGTCGCATAACCTAAAACCTCATCACCAATACCCGCAGTTTCTGAAAGGTAATTATCAACTAGTGTTTGAATGTCCTCATTTAGATTAACTTCCAAAGAACGTGTATAAAAATTACCATAATTATCAACTGTGCAAGAACCATCTTTATATTTCAAACTAACCTTTCCTATCATTTGTCCATAGGATGAAGATTGAATAAAGGGAACTCCATTTACTTCTTTTGTTTCATTTTGGTGAGAATGGGCACAGAAAACAGCATCAACATATTTCTTACCACTAACATTACTAGTACTAGCAACGCTCTCATCGATATCATCTTGGTCGCAATGGCAAGAAGCTACAACAACATCGCAGTTCTGCTCTGTTCTTAATTCATTTGATAATTGTTTGATTGTTAGGGTTGGATCTTGGAAGGTGACATTATCGACTAGATGTGAAGAAATCGATGTTAATTGACTGCTACCAATAACACCAATGATGCCAACTTTCAGTCCGTTTTCTAGGGTACGTATGGTGTATTTTTCACCCAGATTAGCAAAATCGCCCACGCGTTTATTCTCCATGTTGAATGAATAGATATTAGCGGCTAAGAAAGGTGTGCTATAGCCACCATAATCCCGCTCTCTATTTTCGGTTATATATTGTTGACCCCAGTCAAATTCGTGATTACCTAAGGTAAAGCAATCAAATTGAACCATATTCATAACATCGGTCAATAAATGACCGCGATTATAGTTAGACTCCAACGAACCTTGCCACAAATCACCAGAGTTGATCAGAACAGCATCTTCATTCTCTTTCAGTTCTTTTAAATAGGATGCCACTTTAACAATGCCCGCCCGATTACCATCTTCGATAATTGCACCATGGAAATCATTGATAGCATAGAAATTGATTTCTTTTTCCGGTTCGCTGTTGGTTGTGGTGGAACTGGTAGTAGTAGTTATGGCAGTCGTTGTGCTTATAGTCGACGATCCGCTTGATGTCGTCGTAACACTTAAACTGATATTTTTCAAAATATCACAGGAAGAGAGAGTTAAAACTAGCACACCACCCAATAGAAGCCCTTTTATTTTGTTCATAATATTGCCTCCCTTTTCAATTATTATAGTCGTTTTATAAATAAATAAAAATGAATTGTTTATTTATTTTAATGGGTTTAAAATATTGATTTAAGAGGTGCTTTTTAAATAGAAAGTACCAAAAGGAGCTTGAATATGGAATTAAATGAAACAAAATATGGCTTTAAATTAAAAAGAATTAGAGAAATTAAAGGCCTCTCCTCTACTCTTTACGAGTATGAGCATCTAAAATCAGGTGCCACTGTTGCCTATCTTGAAAACGAAGATACCAACTGTGTCTTCGGTATCGGTTTTAGAACTCTTCCCAAGGATTCAACTGGCGTCTGCCACATCATTGAGCACTCCGTCCTATGCGGAAGCGAAAAATACCCCTTAAAAGAACCCTTTGTCAATTTGCTCAAGAGTTCAATGGCGACATTTTTAAACGCCTTTACCGCTAGTGACTGGACCATGTATCCTGTTGCCAGCCAAACTCCTAAAGATTTTGATAACCTCATCTCTGTTTACTGCGATGCGGTCTATAGACCCTTGTCCGTTAAAGATCCCAAACCTTTCCTACAAGAAGGATGGCATTTAGAATTGCTAAGCGAAGATGCTTTACCATCATATAAAGGTGTTGTCTATAACGAGATGAAAGGTGCGATGAGTTCAGTTGATCGGATTCTCGAGCAAGAAACTGCCAATGAATTATACAAAGATAATTGTTATGGTGTTAATTCAGGCGGCGAACCAGCTGATATTCCTAACTTAACATATGAAGCTTATAAAGCTTTCTATCATGAACATTACACACCAGAAAATGCTTTAACCTACTTCTATGGCAAAATGGATATCGATGCTAAATTAAAGACCTTGGATGAAGAATACTATTCTAAATATACAAGAACAAACAAGAAGATTGAGGTAAAACCTCAAAAGCCTCATATCAATCTTGATAAGACCATTGAATATGCCATTGGCGAAGATGAAAGTGAAAAGGATAACACCTTTATCTCTTTAGCCTTTGTTCTTGATAAATACGAGAACAAGAAAGAATTCACCGCCTGGCAGATTCTAGATGGTGCATTGCTTTCTAGCAACGATTCACCTTTAAAGAAAACTTTATTAGATGCCCATCTCGGTCAAAATGTGGAAACAAGACTCGATGATGATAATCTCCAACCATCTTTATATATCGCTTTACAAAAGACCAATCCTAAGAACAAAGAGAAGTTCAGAGAGGTTTTCTTTGATGCCGTTAAAGAGTTAGTTAATAAAGGTATTGATAAAAAATTATTAACTGCCACTCTTAATAGAATGGAATTTAAGAGCAAAGAACTCGATACCGGTGGTTTCCCCAAAGGTATCTTGCTGTTAATCAATCTCCAACAGGCCTTTAACTACTATATCGATTTAGAAAGTGCTCTCTCCTTCCAAAAAATCTATGATGATTTAAGAGAAGAAATTAAGACCGACTACTTCGAAAAGTTATTAGAGAAATATCTCTTAAACAGCAAACACTACGCCCAAGTTGTAGCCTTACCAAATAAGGATTTGACAAGAATCAACAACGAGAAGATGGAAGCTTTAATGAGAGAAAAGAAAGAGAAGATGAGCAAAGAAGAAATCAAATCTTTAGTTAAACAAACCAAAGAACTCTTAGCTTATCAAAATAAAGTTGACACCAAGAAGGAACTCGCAACTCTTCCTTCCTTATCCCTACGGGATATCCCATCTACTGTTAACTATCTTGATACCAAGAAAGTTAGTGTCGCTGGTAAGAAAGGTTTCTATCACTTAGTTCCAACTAATAAGATTGCTTATCTCAATCTCTATTTCGATTTAAGAGTCTTAAAGCAAGAAGAATTACCATATCTTGCCTTACTAGTTCGCTTACTCCACCATGTTCCAACCAGTAAATATGATGCCTTAGAACTTAACAATGAGATTAAGACCTATTTAGGTAATCTCTCCTTCGGTTGGACCATTACTTCCCAAGAAAAGGATGACTTTGCTCTATATCTAAAAGTTAACGCTTCCGCTTTGGCAAGCAATACCTCCCATATCTCTGAATTATTAAATGAGATTTTGTTCCACTCCCGCTTCAGTAAACAAAAAGTTCAATTAATTTTGAAACAAATGGTTCAACACAATAGAACTGGTATCATTGAAGCTGGTAATAGTGCCGCCTCAATGAAGGCGCGTAGTAACTACTCTAAAGAAGGATATCTCATCAATAACTCTTTAGGCGGTATCGATTTCTATAAAGCTTTAGCTAAGATGGATCAAGAAGGCAATTACCAAGGAATTATTGCAAAGCTAAAAGATATCAGTAAGCGCGTCTTCACAAAGAAGAACTTACTCTTCTCCATCTCTGGCGAGAATGAAGAACTTGAATGCTTAAAGAATGTCGTTAAAGATATAAAGTTACCAAGAAAAGAAGTCGTCTATCAATTAGACGTCAACGTATCTAAAAAAGAAGATAGTGCTTTAGCTATCCCAAGTGCTGTTAACTATGATGCCGTCGCGACAAATCTTGAAAGATTTGGCTTAAAACGCCGCGGTCAGGATGCGGTCGTCGCCCATATTGTTAATTACGATTATCTTTGGAGTGAAGTTAGAGTCAAAGGTGGCGCTTATGGTGTCGGCTTAAGATTCCTTGCCAACAACGATGTCGTCTATTCCTCATATCGCGACCCCAATGTCTTAAGCACCTATAATGCTTTTGAAGGCATCAAAGACTATCTCAGAAACCTCAAGATTAGCAAGAAAGAATTCAACAACTATATTATTGGTGCGGTCGGCAGTTTTGATACTCCAGTCTCTACTCCAAGCCTTATCAATGCTATTGATTTGCTCTATCTAAATGGCAAGACCAAAAAAGATCGCATTCAATTTAAGAAAGAAATGCTTCATACCAAAATTGAAGATATGTACGCCACCGCTGATCTTTTCGAGAAAATCTTAAAAGATTGTTCAAACTACACCGTTGGTAACAAAGATAAGATTAGTGAAGCTAAACTCTTCGATAAGATTGAAAACTTATAAAATTAAGCCTCCTGAAGGAGGCTTTTATTTTGCTTAATAAATTGTTTCAGGATTTTCGACTAATAATCTCCATGTTTATTTATAGATCAGGAGGAATTTCTCATGATCTATTATCATGGGCCAAAGACTCGTTATTACTTAAGAATTGCCAATAGAAAGGAAACATTAAATGGAAGAACTCATTGTAGTTCTACTGTTAATAGTTTCTATATTAATTCTAGTTGAGAAATAAAAAAGTGGGTTACTCGGCAGAGCAACCCCCCCAACTAGATTAATTATAAATAATTAGCATTTAAAAGTCAATAACGAGCCGCGGCTCGTGAAAGATGTTAAATACTAATTTTTGCCGGACCATCACTTGTATTAACCGCAAAGACCGAACCTTTAATTCCTGTTAAAGAATAATACTTTTCTTCAACTTTGGATATGAAGTCCGGGATTATATTTTCTGGGACTAATGCTATCGCACAACCGCCAAAGCCGGCCCCGGTCATTCTTGAGCCCAAGGCACCATATTCTTTCGCGGCCTCGGTTATCACATTTAATTGTTCACAACTGACTTCAAAATCATCTCTTAATGATTGATGAGATTCATTAAGAATAGATCCCAATTTATCAATATCACCATCTTCTAAAGCCTTAACAAATTCAAGTACTCTCCTCTGTTCGCTTAAAACGTGCTTGACTCGATGATGGAGATTGTCTTTAAGTTTATCTTTGATTTTTTCTAAATCATCTTCTTTTAAGTCACAGATGGTATTAATTGAATAATATTTCTTTAATTCTTTTAAAGCTTGATGGCATTCATCAACTCTTTCATTGAATTTAGATGATAATAAACCACGTGGTTTGTTGGTATTCAAAACTACAAAACAGCAGTTTTTAATATTAATATTCTCATACGTATACTTAAAATTCGCGCAATCAAGGAGTAAAGCCCTATCTTTTCTACCCAAGGCAATAACCGCTTGATCCATAATACCACATTTAAGCCCACAATAATTGTTTTCAACATCTCTCGCATACAAAGCTATCTCTTCTAAAGATAAACCCAATTTAAAGATATCATTTAGAATGAATAACATTAAATCTAAAATGGCTGCCGAAGAAGATAAGCCAGAAGCCACCGGAATATCCGATTCAACCAAGATGTCCATACCCTTATCAATCTTGTAACCTTTTTTGATTAATAAATCAAAACAACCCAGTAAATAGTTCTGCCATTCATTCTCTTTTTTATAATCTAAATCGTCTAAAGATTGCTCTTTATAGAATTTAAAGTTAAGAGATCGTAGATTAATAATCTTATCATTTCTAAGACTTACTAATGCGTAGATATATTTGTCAATCGCACATGGTAAAACATAGCCGCCATTATAGTCGCTGTGTTCACCGATGAGATTAATTCTGGCTGGAGCACGATAAAAGAAGTCAGCCTCCCGCTGATAGTATTTATAAAACTCTTCTCTAAATACTTTCTTATCCATTTCTTCCTTTCACCGCTAATTTCACGCATTCATAGGCACCGTTGTAATGACCTATCTTATGGAGGTCATCAATCCGTTTGGTCATATGAGCGATGATATCTTGATTATTCAAAAGATAGTCTAATAAAGCATTGATCTCTTTTGTTTTTGGACATTCAAAGGTTCCATCACCTTGTTCTCTTCCAAAGATGCCGCCATAGACTTCGTGTCCACCGATGTGGCGCATAAAAACTTTGGGAATTGGATAATAGACTAATTCACTTGGTTTAGTGATTAATAAATCACTAACAGGCATTAAGAGGTTGGTCGAATAAACCGCCTCAAAGATATCTTTGTTATAGATTAAATGGACGCCTGTTGTATCATTTGTCTTTAATTCATCTCTGAATTTTAATAATTCAGGATAATTGTTTTCATATTCTTTGATTGGTAAATCTTTGAGGTGTTCTTTTAGGTCATCATAAACTGTCTTATGATCACCACAGTTAACAATTATCGAGACTTTATTATCTTTTACATAACTCTTAAGATGTCTAACCATTTCTAGGAATAAACTATAACCTGCACCGGCGCCGCCAACTGTCATAAGAAGTCTTAGAGGTCTACCCTCTTTGATTCTTTGTCTACGTGCGTTGTTGTCTTCTTCAAGATTGACCAACAATTCGTGGTCAACATAACAACCGACCATCTTGATATCGCTCTCAGGTATAGCTTTTAATGGTTCTTTAGCAAAACCGTTAAGCATCTTATAACCGAGATATGCAAATGGGGTCTGGACCGTATGAATCGATCCTTCTGATAAATGTAATCCCATCGGCCAGTTATCAGGTATGGCATTAACAACATGGGTTAATCCCGCATGAACCGCGCCTTGGCTTGGCCAAACATGAGTGGCAATATAAGGGATGTCTTTATCAATGTGCTTAAATAAAGGAACTAAGAGTTCACTATTCTTTTGGTCTTTCGCATTATAAGTAATCTTTTTGAAGCCTTCACTATTAAGAGGCTCCCAAAACCACTTATTAAATAACTTAGATTTTTGGCTTAAACGAGATGCCATTGAATAGAGGTTATTTTGTTCTCTAATCATGGCCGAACCTGTTGAATCAAAAGACGCTAAATCTAACCAATATGGTTCATAACCTAATGCTTTCGCACAACTGGCCATGGCAATCGATATCCGATAATGACCAAAGCCCATTCTGATGTTACCAACAATTAAAGTGTTCTTAGGAAAGTCTTGATTTTCTTCACCCAAGACAATATCTTGAGCACTTATGAAATCAAGAGTCTTAATCGGTTTGAAGTTTAATTTATAATCTTTTTGACTATCGTCTCCGTATTTTTTTAAGTATTTAGCTTTACTCTTTTCGGCTTTCTTGATGGTTTTCGCATCCATGGGATTACCAAAGATTACACTTGTTCTATCCATCGATAAACACTCCTTCCTTAGGATTGTATACTAGCTTCACTCGTTTAGAGCGAAGCTTATATGATATTTCAATATTCTTACCCACCTTTTGATATTGAGGATCTTCACTCTCTTTAAAGATTTCATAAATCTTATCAAAGGTGTCACTCACATAAGGTGGGTAGGTTTCAATACTATCTGAAGTCATCAAGATTTGGCCAAAGATGGCGTTGATAGTACTTAAAGCAATTCTTTGTTCCTTGCTTAGTTTATTGTTGTCTTCTCTTAAAATAAAGACATCCGGGTCGTTACCGAATAACAAATCATTCACAAAAGAACGATAGATGGTGTTTTGAATAGTAACCTTAGTCGAGATTCTTTCCCTATGGAACATCCGCATAAAGAAGACATCATCAAAGATTAAAGAGACATCAGGACCTACTCTTACGTAATCAAAATTACCATAGGAACTCATAAGATTAGCACCACAACCTAAGATAATCTTATCTCTTGCTAAACTCCTCAGGAGTTTATAGGAATAAGCTTGGGTTTGAGCTCTCGATTTTCCGTTCATCGGGAAGATACTTGTCGCATAAACAAAATCGAGTTTAAAGAAATCGAAGCCAAGATCGATATAATAATCAAAAACCTTCTTTAAATAGGCCAGGACTTCTTTGTTATCTAAATCTAAAGGATAGAACCCATTCCAGTTTCCACCGGCTTTAAACATCTTTCCTCTTTTGGTCTTTTTAATCCAATCGGGGTGTTCTTCTAAAATCTTGCTACCAACGGAAGCGGCAAAAGGCGCCAACCAGATACCGGCTTTTAACCCCTTTTCGTGGACCCTGTCAACAATAGGTTTTAAACCATTAGGGAACTTTTCTTTATCGATATCAAGCCAATCGCCAACATGGGTTGTATAGCCATCATCGATTTGGAATAATTCGATGTGCTCATCGACGGCATCTAAATCTCTAAGGATGGTCTCCTCGTTGATGTTGGTATAGTAGTTATACCAAGTTGTATAACCTAATAGTTTGGGCTTGTTGAGTTTGGGAAAACTATTTTGCAAGCCTTTTAGACCAGCTTTATATGATTTGTAGTAACAATAATCAAAGATGACGATGCTATCGCCAGCTTTTAAACTAATACCTTTGAGATCTGATACCAGTTGTAAACGTCGGTTACCAACCCTAATCGCTTCGATAATTAAATAGGCATTGTTGTAATTTAGATTATAGATGAAGGCCTCATTTGAGCCCCTGCTATAAAACAAATCATAGCCATGTAATTTATAATCCCGATAGCGATAGAAGATAGAATCACCATAGGCGTACATCGCATATTTTAAAGTCACAAGGTGTGGTGCTTTAAAGATGTTTTTCTCAACGATGTTATAGGGAACTTCAAAAGAATCAGTCCATGACTGATAGCCATTGAAGAAATAAGAATCACCTTGCTTGTATTCAAACTCGATATCATCTATTCCTTTTATAAGTTTGATGTCCGTCTTCGCAATCACAACCGCTGTTGTCCTATTGTTTTGTTTTGTAAGAACAAAAGACAAATCATCATTGGTATGCGATGCTTGATGGGCCCGTTTGTTTTTTAAATATTTAAGAAGCATTTTATTCCTTTTCTTCTTCAATTGCTTTGACGAAAGCGTCGTCGCCTTCTTTAGCAATTAACTTCATAATTCTCTTCTCTTTATAGAACATTAAGATAACAGCACCTAAAACACAGAAGATAACCGCGACTATCGCGACTAATCTTAAGCCACCTACGGAGGCGGTAATTTCATTATCATTTAAGTTTTGATTGGTACCGATGATGGCAAGCGAGGTGAATGCTAACATAGCTATCGATTGACCTAATTTCATTGAGAAAGTCCGGGCCGCAAAGAACATACCTTGTCTATTCTCACCAGTGGTGATACTTTCTGCTTCTGCAACGTCCGCAACAATAGCTTGAGGGATAATACCCAACAAGGCCATTGGGATAGCTGCTACTACAACAATGACAATGCCCATAATTAAGCCGATGGTAGAGTCATCTGATAAGCCGGTAAGGGCAGTAATGACATAGGCTAAAGCAAGGCCTAAGAAACCGACAATTGTTAATTTCTTCTTACCGAATTTCTTAACGAACTTGGTAACAAAGGGATAGAAACAGGCTGATAAGACTGTCATCGCTCCCATGAAGTACATAACCAGCGATTCATCTAAGTGCATTGATACTTTGACGAAGAATGGTAAACCGGTTTGGAATAGGGTTAAACCAATCCAGTACATAATGTCAGAACCGACAAAGCAACGGAAATCTTTATTCTTAAAGGTGGCCGCTAAGGATTTAAACATATTGGATTGAGATGGTTCGGTATCGACAAATTCTTTTTCCTTTAAAAGGAAGGTTGGTATTAACATTGCCACTAAGGCAATGATTACTAAAACGATGAAGCAAATACGATAACTCCAACTGAAATCAACAATGCCACGTAACATACCAGCAAAGATAAATGGTGTGTACGCTAATAACGTACCAGCAAAGAAGGTTAAAGAAATGGCCGTTGAGATATACATTCTATCTTCTTGGGTCTTACCAAATTCGGAAATCAAGGCATTGTATGGAGTACAATACATTGTCATAAAAAGATAGAAGAGAATGAGGAATACCGCAATCCAAATGACGTTAATGCTACTAATCTCATTAACTGGCGCCAGGAACACTAAAACTGTGATAACAGCAAATGGTACAGCCGAGTATTGCATAAACGGTATTCTTCTACCCCGTTTATTTTTGGAACGGTCAGATAAAGATGCGATAAGGGGATCGGTAACCGCATCAAAGATACGACAAACGAAGGTGATTAAACCTAAAATTGTCAAGAAGCCGAGAATAATTAAACCCGGTTTGATGAATTGAACAGCACCGGCGTTGATATCGCCAGTAGTTGGTAAATAGAAGGTGACAAGCCAGGCATTGATTATACCGCCAAGCATGGCCCAACCTAACTGTCCAACTGCGAAAATTCGCATTTGTTTTTTAGATAGTCTTTTCATAAACTTTCTCCTTTTCTAATCAAGAAAAAGGAATAACAAAAGAAATCATCGGCTGATTTTTCTCCCTATTCCGTCTTTCCGTCATTATTCACCCACTTATTAGTAATCTACAAGAGTAGAATAATATATTTTGGCCAATTTATCAACAAAAATAAAACCCTAGTGAAGGGTTTTATTTACTTATTTATGATATTTTATAACTTCTCTATCGTAGGTTATGAGACCATTTGCCTCATCTTCTACATCCGATAATTGTGTATAAATCGCACCAGCAAGGCCTTGATTTTTAAGGTTTTCAATCTCTTTAAATAGAAGATCGAGTTCTTCTTTAAATTGTTTCTCATCCCTTATCTTGTGATAGCCGTATTCTTTCTCGTCGTTGAAGCTATGGCCTTCAATCCGATAATTGTAACCGCCATATTCGGATAAAATAACGGGCCTATCACTCTTAGGAACCTTCAGTTTAAAGAAATAATTATGGATACTTAAGACATCACTCTTGGTTTGATCAAACCAACCCGAGGCAGTATCAAAGACATAGTTAGGAGCATAGTCTTTAAAGATCTGATACACCTCTTGACTCTTAAATTCGCCCCAGCCCTCATTGAAGATGGTGTAGTAGATAACAGACGGGTGTCCTTGAAGCATATCAACCAGCTGTTTGTTATCAGAAATAAAGTTCTGATATCTCTCATCGGATACCTTTTTCTTTTTGATATTCCTGATTCCAATAACCGGTAGTATCGAATCTTTGAAGAAACTATATTTACCAGTATTAGGGAAGTCTTGAAGGACTAACATTCCAAGCTTATCCGCATAGTAATAGAAGAGTTCGTTCTCGACTTTGATATGCTTGCGAAGAGCATTGAAGCCAAGCTCCTTCATTCTTAAGATATCATCCTTAAAAGCCCCACTTGTCGCGGGGGTATAGATGCCGTCACTAAAGTAGCCTTGGTCCAAGACTCCATTTATAAAAATCTCGCGATTATTTAGGTAGAATTTTTGATTCATCGCCTTGAATTCTCTAAAGGCAAAATAGGACTTGATAGTCTCGCCTTCCCCCTCAATTTCTAGGTCATATAAATTAGGATTGTCCACATCCCAAAGATGGGGGTTTTCAACCATAAATTCGAAGTTGTTCCCCACTTCTTTGTTCAAGACTACTTGACCTTGATAACTAACTTTTAAAGTGAATCTCGCACCATTAGATTTGATGATTCCTTTAACCTTGCCATCTAGTTCAGTCTTGATTGTTAAGCCAGTAATTGCTTGATCTGTATAACTCTCAAGCCAGACCGATTTATAAATGCCGGTCGTTTTGGTATACCACATACCGCCTCTAACTTTGCCTTCCTTACCAACTCCATAATTAAAATCGGGTTTGTTCTCAACTTTAATTAGTAAAACATTGTCATCTTGTAGATATTCCTTAATAGGATATTCAAATGGTAGGAAACCACCATAGTGTTTACCTAATAACTTATCATTGAGATAGACTTCCGCTATCTGCATCACCCCATCAAAGTGAAGGATGACATTATCTTTTATAAAATCATTAGGAAGATAAAAGCTTAAACGATACCAAAGGACCTCGCCTTCTTTTAGATCCTTTCTCACTCCTGATAAGCTTGATTCCACACAGAAAGGAACAAGGATCTTCCCCATAAAGTTGGGTTCCTCGCTTGTTTTAGATATCGCATATTCCCATTCACCATTTAAAGATAAATAACTATCTCTTCTTAAAAGGGGCCTTGGATAATCATTCCACGGCTTTTTAAAATCCATATCTTGGGAATATTTAGTCTTTAGTTGATAATTCAACATTTTCTTTCTTATTTCCCCTACTAAATAGATAAACAATTAAATAAACAAAGATGCCGACAACTAAGGCTCCTAGGAAAACAAGGGATGATGGTGTATAGCTATCACCTGCTACGCCTAAGAAACCTTCGCTTGAGTTACCAGATAATAAAGAACCAATCCAAGGACCAATAAGCATTGGAATTAAAACTTGAACAATAATTCTTATTCCTTGGAATAAGCCAACCTGCTCTTTGGGTGTATGATTACGGATGGCGGCATTGAAACAGGCGGTTGCCGATAGATAACCCGACATCATTAACATAGTCCCGATAAAGACAAGAGCCACATTGCTAAAGATAATCAATAAAACTAAGCCTACTAGATATAAGGCCATTGATATAATAACCATCTTGGTAAAGCCGTATTTATCAATGAAGCGGCCATAGAAGAAAGTAAAGACCGCCGCGACAATAATGGCCGGTGCAAATACTAAAACATAATTTTCAAGATGGATTGTGTTTTGAAAATAAAGAATTAGGTAAGGCATAAAGACTTGAACGGAAGTACAGAAAATCATAAAGCCTAATAAGATTATGTATAGACGTTTATTCTCTTTTATAACTTTTGGTCTTAAACCATAGAAGATATTTTTAAAATATGATTCATCTTTTTTGGCTTCCATTTCTTTATCTTTGATGGTAAAGAAGCCGATAATACCAACGGCGAGAACAATAATACCGATTGTTAAGAAAAGGATGGTCCAATGATTATCCGATGAAGATATAAGCATGTTGCCACCAAAGACGACCAAGACTGCCATAAGTGGCATTGCCGAGTTAATCCCCTCAATCCTTCCCCGATTGCTATCATCGGAGATATCTGTCATCCAAGCATTAAAGGCCGCATCATTGGCTGTCGATCCAAAGAAAGTCATCACACAGTCAAAGGCGATGGTTAAACCTACACCTAATGCTAGAGCATTAACGGCAGTGCCAAAGATATTGGATATCGTATTAACCTTTAATAGGGCAAAGCCCATAATGGATAGTCCCCACAAGAGATAACCCATACAAATAAAGATTTTTCGTTTACCTACCCTATCACTTAAGGCTCCCATCAATAATGTGGTTACAGTTGCCGCAACCGCTGATAACGAGACCATTAAAGCGATATCATTTAAGGTCGCATTGAACTCTTCTTGAATGAAAACGTTGAAGAGCATGTTTTCAATGGTCCAAGCGATTTGGCCACAGAGGCTAAAAAGAATTATACTAAGCCAGGTTTTCTTGCCAAGTTTCATACCTAACACCTTCCTTGCCTCTATTTTAACAAAATTATCGCTTCTTGTAATCTATAAAAGAAAAACGGTTGATTTCAAAATCAACCGCCTCATTTTTAACTGGTCGGAACGATGAGATTTGAACTCACGACCCCTTCCACCCCAAGGAAGTGCGCTACCAAGCTGCGCTACGTCCCGATTTAATTCACTTTTAGTGAATTAATTCTTCTTCGATGATATATCTTGGTCTGCGTTTGGATTCCATATAATCCCGACCAACATATTCACCAATTACACCTAGTCCAATGAGGATTAAACCTGTTACGAACCAGATAGTTACGAAGATGAATGGCATCCAACCGATAAAGACACCACAGATTGCAACAATTGCCAATGTAAGGGCAGCTATGAAGGCAAGAATTGCTAGGGCAACGCCCGAAAAGAAGACCATACGAATCGGTTTAATGCTAAAGGAAGTTATACCTGATAAGGCAAGTCCTAGCATTTTCGCTGGTGTATATTTGGATTCACCCGCCAAGCGTGGATTACGTTTATAGTAAACACAACTTGTTGGGAAACCTAAATCAAGAATAATGCCTCTAAAGAAGAGGTTCACTTCACCATATTTTTGAAGCTCGCGTAAGGCCCGATTACTGATTAAGCGGTAATCGGCGTGATCTTCAATGGTGTTGGCTCCTAAAAATTTCATCAATTTATAGAAGAGTCTAGCGGTTCCTCTTTTTAGGGCGCTATCGCTGTCTCGATTGTTACGGACACCTAAGACAATATCATCGCCTTGTCTAAAGCGTTCAACCATCTCTTTGATAGTTTCGATATCATCCTGTAAATCAGCATCAATCGTGATACAAGCATCACAGTTATCGCAAGCGGTAAACATGCCTGCCAAAATTGCATTTTGGTGGCCTTTGTTTCTCGAAAGTTTAATGCCTTTTACCATCTCGCTGCTGTTGTGATAATTGGTAATCATTTTCCATGTTTGGTCTTTGCTACCATCATCAACATAGAGGATATATGAGTTGGTTTTAATCTGTTGTTCTTGAATCATTTCAACCAAAAGATTGGTCAAACGATAGTTTGTTTCTTTCAAAACCGCTTCCTCATTATAGCAAGGAACAACAATGGCTAATTGAATTTTATCTTTCATTCTTCCGCCTCCGTGCTATTTATTATAGCACGCTTAATACTATGCTTCAACAAAAGAAAACGCCCAAAGGGCGTAAGTCTTATTGTTGGTCTTCGGCCTTAATACCGTATTTTTTCATGAAGGTTTCTGCTCTACCAGCAACGCTTCCTAAACGTTGTTTGCCAGTATAGAATGGATGGCAATTGGAGCAGGTATCAACACGGATATCTTTTCCTAATGTTGAGCCGGTTTCGAATTCGGCGCCGCAAGATGTACAAATAACTTTAACCTTTGTATATTTTGGGTGGATCTTATCTTTCATAAAAATTGGTCCTCCTTCCGCCTTGGATAATATTAATCCAAAGTAAGTTGCTCAATGATATTAACATAACTAAATAAAATATGCAAGTATTATCTTGTTAAAACTAGACTGAAAGTCTAAAATCTAAGTATGAAAGAAAATTTAAAAGGTTGTCTAGTCGTAAACAGTTATCAGGATGACAACAAATTCAAAACCATCTATCAAACCCTGGTTGACGCCTTTAAAAGTGAAGGCATTGTTTTAGAGTCTAAAAATGCAATAGATTTAGGATTAGGAATAGATAGTAAGAAACCGAACGTTGACTTTATTTTATTCTGGGATAAAGATATCTACCTTGCTAAAAAATTAGAAAATATGGGCCTACGTCTATTTAATAATGCTCAAGCCATCGAAGAATGCGATAATAAAGCATTAACCTATTTAAGATTATCTAAAAAGCATATCCCAACTCCTAAAACTTATATACCACCAAAGACCTTTGTTGGTGTTTCCTATCCCCATTTTAAATTCTTAGATGATTTATCCAATTACCCTTATATCTTTAAAGAAGCTTATGGTTCCTATGGCAATCAAGTTTACCTTGTAAATAATCGAAAAGCTGCAGAAGAACTTATTAAATCTTTTGGCTACAAAGATTTTATAATCCAAGAATATATTAAAGAGGCTAAAGGTAGAGATATCCGCATAAACGTAGTTGGAAATCAGGTTATTAATGCCATTGAAAGAACAAATGATAATGATTTTAGATCCAATTTATCTAATGGTGGTCATGGTAAAGAGTATATTCCTAATGACGAAATTAAAGAATTGGCCCTTAAAGCTTGCGAGGCTTTAAATCTTGATTTCGCCGGTGTTGATGTCCTAATTTCTAATAAGGGGCCACTCATCTGTGAAGTTAATTCTAACCCCCACTTTTTAAGCACTTTGGAAATCACGGGCCATAACCTAGCCGTCGATATTGCTAAATATATTAAGGAGCAACTATGTTAGGACTGCTTATTTATGATAAGGAAGGTTACAACCGTAATCTTTGGTTTGTAAATCATTTAATTGAACTGGGTGAAGCAAAAGGTGTTGAATTAAAACTTGTTCTTGATAAAGAAGTTGATGCCGTTTTAAAAGAGTGTTCACCCTCTTTTATCTGGGTGAGAACCATTAATCCTGATTTATCTAAAAGATTGGAGGATCAAGGTTATAGAGTAATCAATAATGCAACCACTTCTCTTATTTGCAACGATAAATATCTAACCTATCTTTTCTTTGAAAAGAGTGGTTTGAATTGCTTGGAATCATCTCTTCTCGATCGGACTCCTTTCTACTTCCCAGTTGTTATCAAAGCACGAGCCGGTCATGGTGGTAGTGAAGTCTATCTTTGTAACAATCTTGATGAATATCGGTATTATTTCAATAACATCTATAAATATATTCATCAACCCTTGTGTGACGAACCAGGAATTGATATGCGCCTATACATGATAGGTAATGAATGTGTGGCAGCAATGAAAAGAACGAATCCAAATGATTTTCGCAGCAACTTCTCTTTAGGTGGTAAGGCTGAACAAGTTACCCCTCCCTTAGATGTTGTTAATCAAGCCAAACAAATTACAGCTCTATTAAAAAGCGATTTTATCGGCATTGATTTCATCCGCCACCAAGGCGAATGGATTTTAAATGAGCTTGAAGATAGTGCCGGTAGCAGAATGCTTTATGGAAATACTGATATCGATATTGTTAAATTATTAATAGATTATCTTAAAGACAAGGAGGAAAAATATGAACATTCGTAAATCCGCAACCGTTTTAATCGGTAATACACCTCTTTTGGAATTATCTCATCTCGAAAAAGAGTATGGATTAGATGCAAAACTAATCGGTAAACTTGAATATTTCAATGCCACCGGTTCGATTAAGGATCGAATTGCAAAAGAAATGATTGAAAGCGCCGAAAATCAAGGCCTCTTAAAAGAAGGTTCTACTATCATTGAACCCACAAGTGGTAACACTGGTATTGGATTAGCAGCTATTGGTACCGCTAAGGGTTATCGAGTAATTATTGTTATGCCTGACACCTTTTCTATCGAAAGAAGAAAACTAATTAAAGCTTATGGCGCTGAAGTTGTTTTATCGGATGGTGTCAAGGGTATGGCTGGAGCCGTAGAAAAAGCTAATGAACTAGCGTCTTCTATTCCTAACAGCTATATCCCCGACCAATTCAATAACCCCGCCAATGTTTTGGCCCACTATAAAACAACCGGCCCAGAAATCTGGAAAGATCTAGATGGCAAGGTTAATATAGTAGTTGCGTGTGTTGGAACAGGTGGAACCATTACGGGTATTGGTACATATCTAAAAGAACAAAATAAAGATATCAAAATCATCGCCGTTGAACCAGCTTCCTCACCTTTGTTATCGGAAGGAAAAGTTGGTCCTCATAAGATTCAAGGAATTGGAGCGAATTTCATACCCAAAATTCTCGATACCAAAATCTATGATGAAATCATTAAAGTAAGTGATGATGATGCTATTAATATGGCCAAAGAAATCGGCCACAAAGAAGGAATCTTAGTTGGAATTTCTTCAGGAGCTGCCACTTGGGCAGCTATTGACCTTGCAAAAAGAAAGGAGAACAAAGGCAAAAATATCATTATTATTCTCCCCGATTCGGGAGACCGATATTTATCCACCGCCTTATTTGACGAATAATGTTAGAAAACAAAGACTTAGTATTAGATACGATACTCAACAAGCGTAGCCCTGAAATCAGGGACAATCAGGCAAGAATTGATTCGGGCGAGATTCTTTTATTTATCCAAGAATTCAAGAAATTATTGTTCCCCTCAATCATCCTTCATCAAAGAAAATTAAGTGATCAATATGAGCATTGTTTTAATTTGCTCTCCTCTATTTTAAGCAAAGTCAATGTTGATGATGTTATTACTTCCAAGTTTATCGCCAACATCCCCCAACTCATTGATCTTTTAGATAAAGATATCGATGCCATCTATAATGGCGATCCCTCTTCAAAATCAAAAGCCGAGATTGTCTTGTGTTATCCTGGCTTTGGCGCCATTTTCGGACACCGTATCGCCCATATTCTTTATAAATATGATGTTCCAATCATTCCAAGAGTGATAAATGAATTTTGTCATTCTAAAACTGGTATTGACATTCACCCCGGCGCCTCTATTGGTGAATATTTCTGTATCGACCATGGAACAGGTGTTGTTATTGGTGAAACTGCCACTATAGGTAATCATGTTCGCATCTACCACGGTGTGACATTGGGTGTTAAAAACTTTTTAAAAGATGAAAATAATAATCTAGTTAAAGGTTATAAGAGACATCCTGATGTCGGCAACAATGTCGTTATCTATGCTAATGCCACTATTATGGGTAAAATTAAGATTGGAGATAAGTCAATAATCGGTGCCAACGCCGTCGTAACCGAAGATGTTCCGGAAGGTTCAGTAATTTAAAAGGAGTAATTGTGAATATAAAAGAAAAATACGATGTCGAAAAGAGACATGCTATCTTATTATTTGTCCAAATGATTCTAATCATTATTGACAAGTTCAGTTTTGCGTTCTAAAATGCACTTAACAAAGGACTTAGAAGGCGGCACGGAATTGGACTGTGTGCGCACTAAGCCCTTTTTTATTTGATTGTTAGTTCAGCGTCAATCATATTATCCTTTATTTCCGTCATTGTTTATTCTATTTTGGGGTTTACTTCTCTCGAATATTTTATTTCATCCTTGACAGAGTTGGTTTCTTCGGTTACAGTTTGATTAGAAGCAGAGCCTATCTCTCGGGGGGCGGCAGCAACCGCACGCGCAACCTCCGATTGTGGATGAAAGAGCAAGTGCTGCCCACCCTCCACTGGCTTCATAAATAAGGGACAAATTAGGTTTTGTTCCTTTTTTTACGCTCTCAATGTGTTGCTTAAACCTATCTTCTCTAAACAAAGTTGTCAATACATCTACTTTAATATTTTTGTCGTTTTCCTTTTTTGGCCGCAACTATCTTATTTTTATTAGCGGTTCTAGTTAATAATTTGTTGCCCTTTAGAGATGTAACTCAAAAAATTTGCTTAACTTTGCTGTTTGGCATTCTTATGAGTTTTATCTTTACCCAAAAGAATTATAAATTAACTAATATTTTAGTTTTTATAGCAGCAATAGTCGCTCTGGTGTTTTCCATTTATTCACTTGCTACTTCTGACATCAATAATATGGGCCAGGTTGAAGGTGGATTTTTAACAGTATTATTAATGGTTATCTCTATTTTCACTCCTGTGATTATGACTGGTGTCTTTGGGGAAACTTATTTGGTTAGAAAAGAAAAAAATAAATAAATAAAAAATGGGTGTCACAACCCATTTTTAAATACTTTTATTTAGATATAAATAATAATTTTATTTTTCTCAGTCTTATTACGACGATCGGTGATTGCTTTAACAATGGAGGAAACTTTCTCTAATTCCACAACTTCGCCATCTCTTTTCTTAATCATAATGGTATTGATATCTTTTCGATCATATTTTTGATAGATGACATTGTTTAATTCACCTTCATAGTAATAATATTCGGGATTATAACCTTTAGAGATGACAGATTCTCTAAGGTTAGAAACATCGGCATTTTCGCTCGCGTGTTGATATTTTAGAAGCTTTCTATTAAGAGCTCGCGTTGCTAGGTCAGAAAGAATCGAATCGTCTTCTTCTCCAAATTGTTTGAGGTAGAAGAAGAGAACGAAATCATCCATTTGAACATAGACATGTGGTTCTAAGGCGGTATTCGAAGCAAAGGGTTCGAGATATTTATAATTGTTTTTAAATTTATAGTTGTTTTTCTTTAAAACAAAGAATCTCTTTAAGGCGTTCATCACAATAACTTCATAACAGAACGCTACAGGGTGGAAATAGACTTGGGTATACATGTGATAACGAGAGAACATAATATTCTCAACATTAGATAAATTGTTTTCTTTGAAAACAACTCTACCCTTTTTCGCACTTATACCTCTTAACAAACGATCTAAATCAACATGACCATAGGTGGTTCCGGTGAAGTATGCATCTCTTAACATGTAATCCAATCTATCCGCATCGAGTTGGGATGAGATCAGTTGAGAAAGGATTGGATCAGGGTGAGTATGGTCGATAACTGATGCTACTTTGTTAGCAAAATCGGGTGAAACGCCACTTAAAACACGATTAATTTCCGAATCTCCTTTAATAATCGCACAGGTATAATATTCGTGGCTGATAGGATGAATCATCTCAAAAGCATGTGATAAAGGACCGTGGCCTATATCATGTAATAAAGCGGCACACAAAGCCACAACTTTATCTTCTTCTTTTAAAGTTTCATCGATTTCCTTGGAACTGACAAAGATTCTTCTCACAATTTCATATGTTCCTAAACTGTGAGAGAAACGAGATTGTTCGGCCGTCGGAAAAACTTGTAAGGTTCCACCTAGTTGGTGGATTCTTTTTAATCTTTGCATCTCAGAAGTATTGATTAAATCAATAATTAATTGATAATCAATGTAAACATAACCATAAATCGGATCACGAAAGACTTCAGTTCTTTCTAATTTCTTAAATTCCATCTACTTTACCTCCTCAATTAAAACAGTAGCCCAAGTTAAATAGGCCTCTTCACTACCAATGCTACCAATCTTTTCATTAGTCCCGGCTTTGATATTGACCAATTCGGTTTTAATATCTAAAGCCTTGGCAATGCTTTTTTTGATTTTTTCCTTATATACTCCTAGTTTGAAGCCCTCTAGGACTATCATTGTATCAATATTTGCGATAACGTAGCCCGCTTCTTTAAGTTTTTGTTTACAAACATCTAAGAAATATAGGGAGCTTATGCCTTTATATTTAGGATCTTTATCGCTAAAAGATTGACCTAAATCGCCTAAACCAAGTGCTCCTAAAATAGCTTCTGTAATAGAATGGGTTAAAGCATCGCCATCGGAATGGGAAACAGCACCTTTATGATAAGGAATATTGACACCACCAATAATTAAAGGTGCCCCATTAACTAAAGGATGGATATCCACTGAGTTACCAATCTTATACATATTAATTGATTATCCGGGGTTGAACTTTCTCCAACCGTTCTTTCTTTAAAATATTGATTGTTTGTTTTAATTTATCCAAAAGATCCATTTGGACCATAATTATGTCTTGATAAACGCCATTTAATTCATTGGTCTCTTCCTTTAAATCATCATAACTTAAAAATTCAAAGCCATAAGTATCTCTTTGGTTATAAAGAGCATCTGAAACATCGGAACGATAACCCGCAAAACAAATAAGGGCAACCGCATTCTCATATTTCTTAGATAAATTCAAGATCTTTTTAATTTCTCTATCATCTAATTTTTCTTTTTTATCCATAAAGAAGAATACTTCATAAAGGCCCTCGGAATTGCGGGCAATGATGATTCTATCTTTGCTAGTCTTATAAAGGCGTATGTTTAAATAATCTAAGCCTTTTAAAAATGACTTAAATTGAGTTTGGAATTCATCCAAATCTTTATATGGGATAGCATCGATAACGGATTGCATTTGTTTTTGATAACGGCGAAAGAGAGAAAGATCGCCACGAATTCTTCTTAATTCTTGCTGATAATCTTCAAGTGTAGGTTCTAAAATTTCCTCTATCATAGTCTTCCCTCCTATTTGTTTCCTAATGTGTATTTTTTAGCTTTCTTTAAAAGCTCTGCTAATTCTTCATTGGTACCACCCTTGGTTCCTCTTTTATTTATAATAAAAGCTTGTTTAAATGACATATTTAAAATGAAAGAATTGGGTGTATCAATAACCGATTTGATATCGGTATAAAGATGAGTTGAGGTGGCGAAAATACGACCATCTCTTTGCGATTTGACATCGAAGTTCTCTTCATGGAATTGATAGATATTAGTTACTAAGCTTGTGTTAGTGGAATCGATTTCGCTCCCCCTTTTAACTGCGTTTGCGATAATCTTGTCCCAAAAGAAGATAAAAACAATAAAGATAACTACACCAACACCGATTGCGATATAGCCGAAAACAGGAACGCCATTTTCATCCATAGTGAGCAAATACAAAATACCAAAGATTAAGAAAATGGCACCAGCTAAATAACCAATGAGTTTAGAAGTATCATTGGTATGACGCGATAACTTAATCTGGGTTTCAAAATCTAATAATGTGCGATTGGTAATCATAATTTCTCCTCGATTTTCTTGGCTACGTTCTCTAATATACTGACTAATTCTTGATCAAAGCGATTAAATAAGGGACTATCGATATCTAAGACACCATAAATGTTTCCATCATTCCTAAATAAGGGAATAACAACTTCTGAATTAGAAGCATTATCACATGCAATATGACCTTTAAAGGCGTGGACATCATCGACAACTATTGTCTTTCTTTCTTTAACAGCGGTTCCACATACACCTTGTCCTACTTTAATTCTAAAGCAAGCAACATGCCCTTGAAAAGGGCCTAAAACAAGTTCATCATCAATTAAGCGATAAAAACCCACCCAATTAAGATTGGGTATTGTATCCATAATTAAAGCGGAAACATTGCTTAAAGAAGCAATCAAATCTTCTTCATCTTTAATAAGTTCATTTACTTGTTTTTCTAACATTTCCATACTAATTCCTGAACAAGCAGTGAATGTGACAATAACCATTTGGGTTCTTGGCGAGATATTTTTGATGATATTCTTCAGCCCTTGAATAATTTTCTAAGGGTTTGATTTCAACAACACTCTTCTCTTCAAATTTATCTTCGACTTCGCTGATAACGCTTTGGATGACTGGTAAATCTTCTTCATCTACATAGTAGATACCTGTCCGATATTGGACTCCTTCATCCTCTCCTTGTTTATTCAAACTAAAGGGATCGATAACACTTAAGAATTCCTTAAGAAGGTGAGATAAAGGTAAAACAGTTTCATCATAGATAACTTTAACTGTTTCTACATGTCCAGTTTGTTTATAACGGACTTCTTCATAAGTGGGATTTAAATATGGCCCATTGGCATAGCCAACTTCCGTTTCTTTAACACCTTTCGCATATTCCAGAAACTTCTCCACACCCCAAAAACAACCGCCGGCGAGATAAATCGTCTTCATATCATCACTCCTTGGAAGTTCATTATACCAATTTTTATTAAAAATAAAAAGCAATCTAATCCAACTGACTAAATTGCTTCTTTACGATTTATTACTTGCTAACAGGATTGACATAGAATCTTGTGTTATAAGATGCCACGAGTTCATGTCCATTGATTCCATAATATTCTTCTTGGATTTGGCACTCGTAGGTTTCTAACAAATCAGAGATGTATCTATTGATCTTCTTCCAAGAAGAGAAACGCTTATTAGCAGCCTGTTCGCCGTGAATAATTGCGACTACTTCGTACATAACACATGCCTCCTTTCAAAATGCATTGGTCCCTTATTTAAGCACCATCAAAAGGAAGTGTCAAGTGTTTTGTTAATAATATTTAATAAAAAAAGGAATTGGTTAATTCCCCAATTCCCTTATATTTTTATAAATTAGACTGCGGTATAACCGCCATCAACGGCAATCATTTGACCAGTGACATAACTTGCCTCTTCTGATCCTAAGAAGATGGCGGCCGCACAAAGTTCGCCTTGTCTACCATATCTTTGCATTGGTACACTTCTCTTGGCGAATTCTTGGAAGTAGTCACTATCTAATGTCTCGGTTGTTAATTCGGTATAGAAATAACCCGGGCAGATGGCGTTAACCGTAATTCCTTTAGGTGCGAGTTCGGCAGCGGCACCTCTTGTGAAGTTAACCACGGCGCCTTTGGTTGTATGGTAAGCAATTGTTGGGATGGCGGTATTACCAACCAAACCATATATGGAGGCAATATTGATAACCCGACCATAAGTTTGCTTCTTAGCTTCCATTTGTTTAAGCATATAATTTGTAAAGACTTGGGTAACTTCAAAGACGGATGTCAAATCTAAATTAAGGGTATAATCCCAGTCTTCCCGTTTATAGTCAATAAGTGGTGTTCCGGTTCCCTTTTCCCCACCGGCATCATTGATGATGACCTCACAGTGACCGAATTCTTTATCGATTTCCGCAATCGCATTTCGAATCGATTCGATGTTTGTAACATCACAAGCGACAGGCAAAACTCTAACGCCATATTTTTCTTCCCATTCTTTGGCGCTGGCTTCAAGCCGATCTTTTCTTCTTGCCATTAAAACAAGATTGGCTCCACATTTGGCGAAACCTTCAGCCATTTGTTTACCAAGGCCTGAAGATGCTCCTGTAATGGCAACGACTCTATTTTTAAATTCAAACATATTATTACCTCCGTTTTATTAACTTAATTATAGTTCATTTTTGTTTTTGTGCAAATAAAAGACAAGGGTAAACCTTGTCAATTAATTATTTTCTTGGTGGCAAGGACAAAATTTGTCTTGCTTCATCTGGCGTCGCAACTTCTAAACCAAATTCACGAATAAGGCGAGCCGCTCTTTCAACAAATTGTCTATTTGATGTCGCAAGTTCACCTTTTTTATAGAAGACGTTGTCTTCCATGCCAACTCTAATGTGTCCGCCCATAGCAATCGTGCCATACATAATTTCCATAGCGCTTTGACCAACGCCAAAGGCTGACCAGGTGGAACCCGGGCATAATTGCTCCATAGTCTCTTTCATAAAGACCAAATTCTTCATTGTGCCTTTAATACCATTGGCAACGCCCATACAAAATTGAAAATGTGCGGGTGTTTTTATAATGCCTTTTTTGATATAATAAGCCGCATTGCCTATCATACCGGGATCAAAAACTTCTATCTCGGGTTTGACATTCTCTTCAATCATTAATTTACCTAACTTTTCTAAAAGCTCGGGCCTGTTTTGGAAGATACCAGAATTCTGCCAGTTCATAGTTCCACAATCATAAGATGCCATTTCAGGATGTAAAGCCGGTAAATGATGCATTCTTGTCTCATCGGTCGCTAAGACATCTCCCGATGTGGTCATATTGAGAATGATGTCACAATCTGGGTGGAGTTTTTCTAACAACTCTTTGGTCTCTCTAAATTTGTTGATATCCATTGCACCCTTGCCTTGGTCATCTCGCATATGGAGATGGGCAATGGCCGCTCCAGCTTTCCAACATTCGTAAACATCTTCAACAATCTCTTTGGGGGTTAAAGGGACTGCTGGATTATCACTCTTTTGAGGATAAGCACCGGTCGTCGCAATCGTAATTATTCTTTTATTTTTTAAGTCCGCCATATTAATTAGCTCCTTTCATATTTTTATTTTAATAGAAAACCAAAAAGTTTTCTACTTATTAAAAGCTTTATCTGCCCATTTGGGATCTTTTAGAAGTTCTCTACCGACACCTATAATATCTGCAACACCTTCTTCTAATAAGGCTTCGGCTTCTTCAATGGTGTGGACACCTCCTGTTAATAAGACCGGTATTTTAACCGCATCTTTAATAGGCTTAGACATATCTTTAAAGTAACCGGGGTAATTGCGGCCGATAACAGTATAGCGACACATACCTCCACTTAAATCAATCATATCAATGCCTTCTTCTTCAAAGACTTTGGCGGCATAGACAGCATCTTTGATGCTGCTTCCACCTTCCATATAATCAGAACCGCCTAAACGAAGGGCGACAAAGTAGTCGGGGCCAACAGCTTTTCTAACAGCTCTTATAACTTCGCGATGGAGATTCAATCTCTTATCTAAAGAGCCCCCATAATTATCAGTCCTATGGTTAGTTAATGGCGAATAGAATTGATTTAATAAATAACCATGAGCCGAGTGAATTTCTACACCATCATAACCGGCTTTCTTGGCTCTAATAGCGGCCGAAGCAAAATCATTAATTAGTTTTTGAATATCTTCGATGCTCATCTCTTTTGGAACAACCGGATCTTTGGGTTGGGGATTTCTTGGCAAAACAATAGGACTCGGCCCAATAACATCAAAACCTGTCACTTCTTTTGTTGTTGCACTACCAGCATGGTTCAATTGGCAAATGGTCTTAGTCCCATTTTCTTTAATGACTTTAACCATCTTCTCTAAGTTTGGAATAACTTCATCGCTTTCAAGACAAATTTGGGCGGGATTCATACTTCCTTGTTTATTGATACAGAAATGCTCAGTGATCAATAAACCTATATTGCCGCCTTCGGCCCGGGCCTGATAATGGGCGATGAGGTTTTCACTAACACTGCCATTACTACCTTTATAAGTAGCAACCGGCGGCATCGCTAGTCTGTTTTTAATTGTTAAATTTCGCATTTTTAAAGGCTTTCTAATAAGTTCCATTTTGTCCTCCTAGCGTTCTGGCAACGCAATATTCTCGCCAACGGTATACAATTTTATAAGTTCTTGTGTGCAGTCCGTTTTACCAAGAACCGCAACATCTACACTATATTCCGTTAGTGATGTCTCTTTTATGGGTTTAAAATCTTCATCCATATCAACAGTTACGACAATTGACGCAAAGGTTGGATAATCTTTTAAACCACCGAATTCTTTCATTTGTATCTTGCAATTGTTAGTTGATTTTTCACAATCTAATGTTAATGTTAGATGATATTTATCATCTATCATTTCTTTTTCAATGTCTAAAATGGTCTCTTCTGTAATGATAAAGCTAAATAGTGCCCAATCCATCGGACAAGAGCCATATTTTTCTAAGTACTCATCTAAAGTAACATCTAAATATTCATCGGTTCCATCTTTGTAACTGACATTACTACCCACAAAGTAAGCGGTGTGTGTTCTATTAACAAAAGTGGAATGGGTATCAGTATAGTAGTAATGACCCTCTTTTGATTGAACCGTTTTGTTAGTTGTATTTTGAGTATAAGTAATGAAAGCTTTTTTGGCTGTTGTGACGCCTGTTTCTTCGGTACTGTATTCAATTTTTTGCCTTTTATTGAGATACGTATCGATAATTTCGTAATCCATTTCGCAATCACTTACTTTTTTGATGGTTGCTGTTGTATCAGTTGTTGTGGCAGTAGTACTATCCCTAATAACGCTTAAAGTAGTGGTTGCCTTTTTGGCACAGCCACCAAGTATTAGTATTAAAAATAGACAAACGACAATCTTCTTCATTTATTTAATCCAAAATACTCTATTCTCTTTAATTGGTTTGGGACGATATTGTTTACTTAAGGAATAACCTAAAATTACATGGCCTATACCTTCATATTCTTCGAAATTAAGGCCTGTTGATTTTAGGATTTCTCTTCCTTCTTCGCTTTCTAATTCAGCCTTTGCTCTATCAATCCAACAAGAGTCGATACCCAATTCGGTGGCGGCTAATAATAAATTCTCCATAGTTGCCCCACCATCTAATTGAGCAAAGATTCCTTTTTTAGCTGCAACTAATAATATTGTAGGAGCACCATAAAATGTTTTTCCTTGGGTTCCTAAAACTTTGGCGTTTAAAGCTTCTAATCTATCTCTAGTTTCCTTATCGCTTATAGCGATAATAATAACATTTTGAGTTCCTTTAGCTGTTGGGGCTTGGAGTCCAGCTTCTATAATTTTTTGAATTTTTTCTTCTTCAACCGGGTGGTTGGAATCAAAATCACGACATGATCTTCTTTGATAATAAAGTTCTAACATTTATATCGCCTCCGCTTTTAATAATAACATATCCGTGTTATTATTTTAAAGATAAAGAGGTGATCTATATGAGTAAATCTTTAGAAGCCCATAAGAAATGGAAAGGTAAAATTGAAAGCAAGGTCCGTGCTCCTTTAGAAAACAAGGAGGACTTAAGTCTTGCTTATACACCAGGTGTAGGTGAGGTTTGTCTTGAAATCGCGAAAAACCCAGAACTGAGTTTTGAATTAACAAGAAGGTGGAATACCGTTGCTGTTATTACCGATGGAACGGCCGTCCTCGGTCTTGGCGATATCGGGCCCGAAGCTGGTATGCCTGTTATGGAAGGAAAATGTGCCATATTCAAAAGATTTGGTGGCGTTGATGCCTTCCCCATTGGTTTAAAAACCAAAGACACCGAAGAGATTATTCGGACTATTGAAATTATTTCTCCATCCCTTGGGGGAATTAATCTTGAAGATATCTCCGCGCCTCGTTGCTTTGAAATTGAAAGACGAGTTCAAGAAAAACTAAATTTGCCTGTTTTCCACGATGACCAACATGGTACTGCTATTGTCTCAGCGGCCGCTTTACTAAACGCCTTAGAATTAGCTAACAAAGAAATCGATAAAGTAAAGATTGTTGTTAATGGCGCTGGTGCAGCCGGTCATGCCATTGTTATGTTATTGCGTGACTTGGGTGCCACAAATATTGTCTGTTTAGATAGCAAAGGCATTATCAATAAAAAGAATGCCACTACTCCTTCTAAAAAGGAGATTGCTGATGTTACTAATCCTCTAGGATTAGAAGGTGATTTAAAATTAGCAATGAATAAAGCCGATGTCTTTATCGGTGTCAGCGTTGCTAATTGTGTAAGTAAAGATATGGTTAGATCAATGAATGATAAAGCTATTGTCTTTGCCTGCGCGAATCCTATCGCAGAAATAAGCATGGAAGATGCTAAAGAAGCGGGTGCCTTTATTGTTGGTTCAGGATCATCAAAATATCCTAACCAAATCAACAATTCATTAGTCTTCCCTGGTTTATTCAGAGGAGCCTTGGATGCGAAAGCCACTAGAGTAACTAAAGAAATGATGTTGGCCGCTGTCTACACCATAAAAGGAAGCATTACTCCCGATAGAGAGCATCTATTGCCGTATACGTATGATGAAAAAGTCCACCAAGACGTGGCAAAAGCCGTTAGAAAGGCTTGGGGAGAAAAATAAATGAGATTGTTTGTTATATCAGATATTCACGGCAGCGAAGCATCTTTAGATCGAGCCCTAGAAATATTTAAAAAAGAAAAAGCCGATTACTTAATTGTCCTAGGAGACATCTTAAATCATGCCCCTAGGAATCCTTTACCAAACGGTTATAGTCAAATGGGCGTGGCCAATAAATTAAATGCTATGAAAGATAGAGTTATCGCTTTACAAGGAAACTGCGATAGTGAAGTTGATCACGAAGTTTTACACTTCCCACTTCTGCCTCTATTTATGGTGGTAAGTGGAGATAAGAAATTTTTCTTCACCCATGGCCATATCTATAACGCCTCTCATCTCCCACCGATGAATGCTGGTGACTATCTAATCCATGGTCATTTCCATATCACTTGGTTTATGGAAAAGGATGGTGTTTATATCGCAAGCCCTGGTAGTATTGCCATTCCTAAAGGTGGTAGCGAAGCCGCTTACATCATCATAGATGATGGCAAATTGAATATTAAATCTTTGGAAACCGAAGAATCTATCTTAGAGAAAGTGAGAAAATAATATGTTTTGTCAGAAAATTTTAGAAAAATATGCAAAATTAATTGTTGTCAGTGGTGCCAATGTTCAAAAGGACCAACCCGTAATTGTCAGAGCATCTGTTGAAGCCAAAGAACTAGTAGAAGAAGTTGTTAAACAGGCTTACGAAGCTGGTGCAAGTACGGTTCGTATCGATTGGAATGATGCCAAAATCAGTAGAATGCATTTCGATTATCAATCTATTGAGACTTTATCAGATATCCCAGATTGGTCTGTTGATAGAGAAAAATGGTATATGGATAAAGGCTGCTGCATGATTTCTATCAGCACCATTGATCCCGATGCCATGAAAGGTGTCGATGTTAATAAAATGCGAGTTTCTCAAATGGCCGCTATGAAAAGAATGCCTGAACTCATGACATATTCGATGAATAACGTTGGCCAATGGACCATTGCCGCCTACCCAAACCTAGCGTGGGCTAAGAAAGTTTTTCCAAACGATAGCGATAAAGTCGCAGTCAAAAAGCTCGGAAACGCTATCTTAAAATGCGTCAGAATCACCAATGACAACGATCCTATTCGGGCGTGGAAAGTCCATAATAACAAGATGCGTCGTAACGGCCGTAAACTAAATAGTCTTGATTTGGCAGAACTTCATTACACCAATTCGTTAGGAACAGACCTAACCATTAAATTACCAGAAGGTCATTTATGGGAAGGCGGATGCGAAAAGACTTCCGATGGTCGCAAGATAGTATTCAATCCCAATATGCCGACAGAAGAAGTCTTCTCCCTGCCACATAAAGATGGTGTTGACGGAAAAGTTTATGCTTCTAAGCCTTTGGTTTACAACGGAAATATTATCGATGGCTTCTGGTTAGAATTCAAAGATGGCAAAGTCGTTAAATATGATGCTAAAGTTGGTAAAGAATACTTAAAATCCTTGCTCGAAACAGATGAAGGCAGTTGCCGCTTAGGTGAAGTTGCTCTCGTACCATTCGATTCGCCAATTAACAATTCTGGTATTCTCTTCTATAGCACACTCTTCGACGAGAATGCTTCTTGTCACCTTGCTTTCGGAAGAGCTTATCCGACTTGTTTAAAAGGTGGAGATAAATTAAGCAACGAAGAGTTAAGTGAACGTGGTTGCAACAACTCCTTTGTCCATGTTGACTTTATGGTCGGAACTGCTGATTTAAACATTGTCGGAAAGACAAGAGATGGCAAGACCATTCAGATTTTCAAAGACGGAAACTTTGCTTTCTAAGTATTTGATAGCATTATCTAAATAAAGGGCTTCTTATCTAAGAGCCCTTTTTCTTTTATAATAGCTGCCCAACAAACGGCGAAAAAGTTTGCTTCTTTTTTAACTAAATAATAGTTAAAGGCTTGACAAGTCCTAAAAAAAGATATATTCTATCTTCGATAAAGGCAAAGTAGATGAAAGTCTACGACGCAAAACTATAGGGCCCTTCTAGGGCAGCCAGCTACCGTTATATTCTAAAAGAATATAGCGTTTTTCTTTTATAGAGCAAGGAGGTGCCCGTATGTTTAAGTTCATATCTCAAATAATGAAGTCAAACAAAAAACCTCTTTTGCTTTCAATTTTTTCTTTAATTGGAGCCTTTGCTCTTTTATTAGTTGCGGTCGGAAGCTTTGCTTGGTATGCCACTAATAAGAATGCTAGTGTCGCTAACATGTCTCTTAAGGTTGGTGCCGACGATGTCTTCGCCACCTACCAAGTCTATATGAAAGATGACGACGGCAATGTCGTTTCAAATAAAACATTATCCGATGAAGTTGTAGTCCATACCTTTGACTCTGTCTTCACCGCCAAAAATAGATATAATCCAATCTTCATCCGTATCACTGTCACCAGCGACAGTTTATATAGTAGTTCAACTGTTTCTAGCAAAAACATGAACTTCACCATTTCTAGACAAGACATTCAAGCTGCCGATTCCGTGACTTCAAGATACTTCACAAGTGTTATGCAGTTTGCGATGGCCCTTGAAAGCCCAAGTGCTAGTTATGACGATGCTACCGATCTCTACTCAACTGTCTATAGTGAGTATATGCAAAATTACAGTAACACTGATCCAACACCAGTCTTTAAGAACGCCGCCTCTCCACAATCATTTGTAAGTGGCAACAGTAAACTTGATTCCATCAGTTTCAATCTCAGTTATACCAGTAGCAGTTGGAAAAACAATAATGGCACCCACGAACTAAACATCTTCCTAATGATTAATTACGGAAGAGATTTAATCGTTGATGGCGGCTTTGCCTCTTCTGATATGTCAGCCGGTCTCGATAACATTGCGATTGGTTTCACTAGTGACTTAGATACGATAACCATTAACACCTAGGAGAACATATGAAATTAGCACTTATTAAGAAAAAGTTGATTAAATCCGTAATAATTCTAGGCACCGCCATTTTGACGGGTCTTTTGGCGTTTAATTCAACCCTCGCTTGGTTTGCTAATATGCACGATGCTAAACCTAACATTTCTGGTTCTGTTCACGCTTCTTACTTTGCTGGTGGTACAGGTACCGAAAGCGATCCTTACCAAATCAATTTACCAGTTCAACTATATTACTTTGCTTGGTTACAAGATTTAGGTGTCTTTAACACCGATGAAAACGGAACTATTAACCAAGTCTATTTCCAAGTAACTGCCAATCTTGATATGACCGGCTATGTCTTACCACCTGCAGGTACACCAACCTATCCATTTGTTGGTAACTTTGATGGTAACAACCACAAGATTAGCAACCTAACCGTATCAAATGAATCTCTAACCGATGTCCCCGCCACCGAAGATACCACCAGTGGTTATCAAATCGTTGGTTTCTTTGGCGTTGTTGGTCAATATGCTGAAAACTGGGCTTATACCTATGACACCGATGTCTGCGAGATTAAGAACTTCTTATTAAGCAACGTTTTAATCAAATCAACCGCCCCCGATAACAATAGAACTTTAGTCGGTATTGGTGCCGGTTATCTCAATGGTGAGATTTCTGGTGTCGGTGTTTATAACTGTAAGATTCAAGTCGGTGATAATGTTGCCGTCTTAGATGGTGATATCACCGATAAGCTCTCCATGTATTCCTTAATCGGTTACAGTAAGACCGCCTATGATGCTTATATGGGTCAACAAGGTAGTACCGGTGCGGACTGGGGTGGCTCTTTACAAATGGAAGCTATCCATGAGAGATTGAATACAATCTTCTCCAGCCAAACCAGAACCAGTATTATGTATACCCAAAACGCTTATACCTATTACGATATCGACAACAATTTGGTCTCCATCTCAAAACAAGGTAATGGCACAACCGCTTACTACCGTGTCTATGATTACAATAACTCCGCTGGTGCCTTTATGCTCGCACAACGTGGCGAAAATGAAGGGTCCGATCGTTTCTTCTATGTCAATGGTGGTATCAGAACAACCGTTACTCGTGAATACTACTATGCAGATGTAACTGCTTATACCATCGCCGATAATACCCAAAATTATTATTTGGCGGCCAACGAAAACTATAATGGTATTGAAGATTCGGATGGCGAAGAAGCTTGGATGGTCACCAATAACTATTACTATGTTCAAAAAGTAACCATTCCTTCAAATAACCCATCAACTAACTACTATCTAAACAAAGATAGTTATGGTCGTTTAACTTTAACTACATCTCAAAGTACAACCTGGACTAGATCCGGTACCGCCATGTATAACGGAACCGATTACATCGTCCATGTCAATGGCGCCAATGGTGGTTTCGGTTTAAGTACAAATGCCCGTATTTATAAATTCGGTCAAAATACCAATTTCTTATCAACTAATGGTAGCACCATCACAACTACTACTTCTGGCAACTCTGTCGAATGGATGATTTCAAGCAATTACATTCATACCGTTTTAAATAACACCCACTACTATTTAAATAGAAGTGGCACAACTGGTCTTGCCATCTCGACAACGCCATCTACTCAATGGACAATTGATGGCAACTATTTAATTGCTGATAATGGTTACTATTTACAATACAATGGCTCCTCTTGGGTCTTAGCTCAATACAACAATTACATTGTTGATGCTTCTGGTAATTACTTAACCCTAAGCGGTGGAACCTTAACTAACACCACCAACCAAGCAAACGCCACTTTGTGGGTTTTCTCAAATGGTGCTTCTGGTGGTACCATTAGTTCCGGTAACTACTACCTCCGCAACAACAATAATGTCTTAACAACAACTACAACTGCTAACCAAGCGACATCTTGGACCATCTCCAATAACCAAATTACCAACAACAACTACGATATCCAATATGTCAATGGTTACTGGTCCTTAATCCGTAATAACTATGCTTACTATATTGGTGATGCCTCTGGTAATTATTTGACCTTTAATGGCACCTCCTTTGGCAACACTACAACCGCTTCTGAAGCTACTGTTTGGAACTTCTCTAATGGTGCTTCTGGTGGCACAATAAGTGTAGTTTTAAATGGTACAACTTATTATCTCCGTAATAACAATGGTACCTTTGAGACCACAACAACTGCTGGTTCAGCAACATCTTGGACCATCTCTAACAACCAAATAACAAATGGTAGTTATTATATCCAACATAGTGGCGACACCTGGATTGTAACTCAATATTTGAGTTATATTGTTGATGCTTCTGGTAATTATTTAACCTTGAGTGGCGCCAATTTAACAAACACCACCGATCAAGCTAGTGCTACTAAGTGGGAATTCTCGAATGGTGCCTCCGGTGGTACTATCAAATCCGGTAACTACTATCTCCGTAACAACAATAATGTCCTTGAGACCACAACCAATTCCGGCAATGCCTCAACCTGGACAATTTCTAATAACAGAATCACAAATGGCAACTATGATATCCAATATATCAATGGATATTGGTCTTTAACTCGTGATAATTATAGTTTCCGTATTGTTAGTAGTGGTAACTACTTAACCTTTGATGGTTCATCATTTGGCAATACAACAACCGCTAGTAATGGTACAGTCTTTGATTTCTCAAATGGATCAAGCGGTGGTAACATCAGTGTTGTCCTAAATGGAACCAAATACTATATCTATAACAATAATGGTACTTTAGCTTATACAACCAACGCTGGAACAGCGACTTCTTGGACTGTTGCTAACAACCTTATCAGCGATGGCAACATTCACTTCCAATACGATGGTGAATGGAAACTATCTCCAGTATTAAGTTATATCGTTGATGCCTCTGGCAATTACATGTCCTTGAGCGGCTCTTCTTTAGTAAGCACCAATCAAGCTAGCGCCACCAAGTGGGGCTTCTCCAATGGCACGACAGGCGGAACAATCAGTGCCAATGGCTACTACCTCCGTAACAATAATGGTATCCTAGAAACCACAACCAATGCTGGTAACGCGACTTCTTGGACCGTTTCTAATAACCAAATCTCTAATAATAGCCTTGATATCCAATACATCAATGGTCAATGGTCTTTAATCAATAATGGTAATATGTACCGCATCACCGATGGTACCAATTACCTAACCTTTGATGGTTCATCATTTGGTAATACAACAACTGCCGCAAGCGGTACTGTTTGGGAACTCTCAAATGGTGCTTCCGGTGGAACCATTAGTGTTGTCCTAAGTGGAACTAAATATTATCTCTATAACAATAATGGTACTTTAGCCTATACAACCAATTCTGGTAGTGCCACATCCTGGACCATCGCTAACAACCAAATCCGTGATGGTCATATTTACCTTGAATACGATAGCGGTTGGAAATTGTCGCCATTCACAAGCTATATCAAATCCGGTAGCAATTATATGACCTTAAATGGTTCATCTATTGGTAACACCACATCCGAAGGAAACGCCACCAAGTGGGGCTTCTCCAATTCCGAAAATGGTGGAACCATTAGTTATAATGGTTATTATCTCCGCAACAATAACGGAACCTTAGAACTTACAACAACTGTTGGTGATGCCACATCTTGGACTATTGAAGGTGATGTTATTCTCAACGGATCTTACTGTATCCAATATGATGGTGGCTGGGTTCTAAGAACTGTCAGTTATTATATCAGTGATGGTAGTGGTAACTATCTATCCATTAGTGCTGGTGCCATTGCTAGAACCAATCAAGCCAGTGCTTCAACCTGGGTCTTCTCTAATGGCCCAACCGGTGGTTACATCAGCACAACTTCTGGTAGCACCTATTACTTACGTAATAATGGTGGCGTTTTAGAAGTAACCACCGCTTCCGGTTCGGCAACATCATGGACCGTTAGTAATGACCAAATCGTTAATGGTGATTACAATGTCCAATATCTCAACAATTACTGGGTCTTAGCCCATACTGGTTATATGTATAGAATTAGTGATGGAACCAATTTCTTGGTATTTAATGGTTCATCCTTTAACCACAGCACAACCGCTTCTGATGGTACTGTTTGGGAGTTCTCAAATGGATCTAGTGGTGGCACAATCAGTGTTTATTTAAATGGTACAAAATATTATTTATACAACAATAATAATGATTTGGGTTATACAACCCTCCCTGGCACTGCCGCTACTTGGACTGTTGAAAATAGCAAATTATGCACCGGTTATCGTGCTCTCCAATACGATAGTGGTAGCTGGGTCCTATATTCCAAAACCGGAACATATATCACTTATACAAGCGGTAATACAACCCATTACTTATCTTACAATAACAACTCCATCCAAGATGCGACCAGCAAGAAAGATGCCAAAGCTTGGAACTTCTCAGATAGCACAAATAAGATGGGCACCATCTCAACCATTGAAAGTGCAACCACCTACTATTTGAAATACAGCACAACCACATTATCTTTAGATGGTAATTCTGGTAATGCCACAAATTGGAGAAACGACTCTGGTGTTCTCTATCATAGTGGTGTTGGCCATACAGATGGCCCTTACTACATTAGATACAGCAGTGGTTGGAATTGTGCTAAACCAACCTATTATGATTTATTCAACGGAACATATTATATGGTTGCCCCGAGTGGACAAGGCAATAATATGGGCGCAACCGCTAGCACATCAAAAGGTTCATACCGTTGGCAAACAAGTGGTGAATACATTGCTTCATCGGTTAGTACTAGTTACTATCTCCGTTATAGAAACGGAACATATGCAGCAAACGTAAGAAACCAAACAAGCGCGCGTTGGCAATATGAAAACGGATACTTAACATATGTTGAAAGTGGCTGGTTATCTGATACGACATATTATCTGTATTACAATGGTAGTAACTGGGCCAGGAGTAACAGCACCTCTAACAGAGACACATTCTATCGTGTCCCATATAATGCCACAGCATTAGGTATTAATGATGTTTCTAACACCAATTTCAACAATCCAGAATTCTCGGCATTAGATTTATCTATTGATCCTTATAGCATGACAAGCGTCAATACCGCTTCCTTACTAAATGATGTCGATATCAGTGCTTACTCTCGTGTTAACATGACTACAAGTTCTTTATTAACAAATGTTGGTACAAGTGCTTATTCGAGAGTCAATGTTAATACCGGTTCACTACTAGTGAATACATCTGCCACAGCTTACTCGAGAGTTAATGTCAACCCAATTCTCCAACTTCAAAATACAACGATTACCAATTCTGCCTATACCGATGTAATCTCTTCGACAACAGGCAAGAATTATACTTATAGAACTTCCGGTTTCCAATCTGGTACTAATATTGTTGATTATGATGCAGATCATATTAACTACACCAAATCAACCACCGGTACTTGGGCTTCTTACTTCCCAATTAATGCTGATGAAAATAACGGATATCAAGCCGTCAATTCCAACACTGGCTATATTATTGGTGGTTCGTACAATAGAACGACATCACAGACATTCCCATATGGTGCTGGTGATATTCGTATTGCCTATTATCCAAAGAGCAGCTTTACCAATCCTGCTCCTGCCACTCTATTTGGTGGAGCAAGCGGTGTAACCATCAATGATGGTTCTGTCAGAACAATAAATGGTTCCGGAAACAATGTTATTAACACCGCCAATTATCAAAGATACGCCGATGCTAAAGATGGTTTCCAATCTATGCTTGGTGATAGCGAGAATAAATCTAACGTCTATGGTCTCCACTTTATGGATGCCCCAATTAGTATGGATAACCTTGTCACTGCCAAACACGTTTTAATCAATGGTGAAACCCATGATAACTATGAGATGGCTGCAGCCTCAATTGACTTTAACTTGTCAAGCAAGGGCTATATTACATTCTTCGCTGGTACCTTCTTCACTGGTAACGATAGTTTCTTCTCTCTCCACAAGATTGATAGAGATCCCGAAACAACTAAGATTACAAACATTCGTTTAATCTATGCTGTTTACGAGACAAAGAATACCGATTATGCTAGTGTTACCAACTACGTATATCAATATTCTGATGATGGTGGTTCATCTTATTATTATGAAGATTCTCGTGGTTTATCTATGAGTAGTGCCACCGTTAGCAGTGATTATACCAAAGTCTTTGATTCCTCTTGGATTACAGGTGGAACAGCATTAACAACTAACGCCATGTATTACTTCGAAGTTCCAGCTGATGCTGGTGAATATGCCTTAGGTTCGGTCGATGGTGGTACCGGTGCTTACTTGCTCTACCTCGATATCGGTGCCAATGCTGGTGACGTTGACAACGAAGTTATCAGTTACCTCCAAGGTATTGACTTTGTCGCCGATGATACCGATGCCAATATTGCTACAATTTTAGCTGGCATCACTGCTGAAACCAAACCAATCATTGCTTTAACACTTAAGGAAGTCTTCAGTAGTTCTACTATTGGTACTGTCCAAATCAGTAGAGAAGATTTCTTTGAGGATGGTGTTCTCAAGAGAGTTGATATTACAGTTAGTAATTACAATAACCCGACATCCGGTACTTCACCGACGGCCTATGTCCGACATTATTATGACACCACTGGTGGTATCGCGATTAACGTTATTTACGCTCCAGAAAGTAGTGGGTAGCATCTTTAATAGTGCCCTAAGTGCGCCCATTTTATAAAAGAAGAAAGAATTTTTAGTTCTTTCTTTTTTATTTCTTCTTGCTATAATAGAAACCGAGGAGTTGAATATTTATGTTAAAGGCGTTAGAAAAAGTAAAAAGTTTGGGTCCTACTCTTTTACCTATATTATTGGGCGTTAGACTATTGGTCCTAATCATTAGAGAGATTGGTTGGGCTGGTTCGGCTTTTGGCCCCGTCTTAGGATCAATCTTCGCGATTGTGGTTTATATTATTTTCTTGGGAGGTTTAATTGCTTCCTTGATTCTTAAGAAGGAAAAGCTCATTTTCTTCTTCAGCGTGGTTTTGTTCTGTAGTTTTATTTATAGTTCCTGCCTATCCATTGCTGATGCAGTCGCCACCTGGCGTAATGGCCCTGCTGCCATGACCATTGTCACATCCGTTTTTGACTTCATTTTATATGGCGTTATCGCCTTTATGGTCGTCGCCCATATCTTAAGTTTAATTTCACCAAAGTATGAATCGTTCAAGAAATATAACAGTTACTTAGCCCTTGGTATCTTATGTATTACCATCATCAATACCATTCTTACCTTAGTTGAATGCATTGTTGGTAACTGGACTTGGATCTCCTACTTAACAAATCTAAGTTATTACCTCGCTTACATCCCCGCGATGGTCTTTATCTACTTTGCTCTCTTCCACAAAGAAGTTGAGGTCAGCCCTAAAGTGGTAGATGAAGAACCAAAACAAGTCGAATTAAGCGAAGAAGAACAATAACTATAAGCTTGTTAAAAGAGAAAAAGAAAGAATTTTGGTTCTTTCTTTTTTATTTCTTGTTATAATAGATATCTAGGAGTTGATTAACATGAAAAAAACATTTTTTATCTCTACACCAATCTATTACACATCAGGAAGACTAACCATTGGTCATTCCTATACCACCATTGTCTGCGATGCTGTCGCAAGATATAAGAGAATGCGTGGTTATGATGTCTTCTTTGTTACCGGTACCGATGAACATGGTCAAAAAGTCCAAAGCAAAGCTAAAGAATTAAATCTCTCCCCCAAAGAATATGTTGATGATTTAGTCAGCAAATGTAAGAACCTTTGGTCTCTTTTAAAGATTGATTATGATCACTTCATTAGAACTACCGATGAACACCATGTCCAAAGCGTCCAAAAGATTTTCTCGGAATTCATTAAAAATGGTGATATCTATAAAGCCCAATATGAAGGCTGGTACTGCACCTATTGTGAATCCTTCTGGACCGATACCCAAGTTGGTGAAGAACATCTTTGTCCCGATTGTGGTAGACCCTGTCACATTGAAAAAGAAGAATCCTATTTCTTTAAGATGTCTAAATATGTCCCTCAACTCTTGAAATATTATGATGAACATCCCGAATTCATCGAGCCCGTCGCTCGTAAGAATGAGATGATTAACAACTTCATCAAACCCGGACTTGAAGATTTATGTGTTTCAAGAACTTCTTTTGACTGGGGCGTTCCAGTCATCGAAGATCCTAAACACGTTGTCTATGTCTGGATTGATGCCTTATCAAATTATATCAATGCCTTGGGTTATAACACATTAGATGATAGCCTTTATAAGAAGTTTTGGCACAGCGATGAGAACCACGAAGTGGTTCACGTCGTCGGTAAAGAGATTACTCGCTTCCACTGTATCTATTGGCCTATTATGTTAATAGCCCTAAAAGAACCTTTGCCATCAAAGATTTATGGCCATGGTTGGGTCTTAATGAAGGATGGTAAGATGAGTAAATCCAAAGGTAATGTTGTCTATCCCGAAGATTTAATCGACCGTTATGGCCTTGACTCTTTAAGATACTTCTCAACTTCCTGTATCAATTTCGGAAGCGATGGCTTATTCACACCTGAACTATTTACCGAGAATTTCAATAACGATTTAGTTAATAACTTTGGGAATTTGGTCAATAGAACCGTCGCGATGATTAATAAATACTGTGGTGGTGTTATCCCTGATTACGAGGGTCAAATCACACCTTTTGATCAACCTTTAGAATATGCTTGTAAAGAACACCTCACAAATTATGAATTCAATATGGATCATCTCTATATCAGCAATGCCACCAAAGAAGTTTTCACCCTTCTTTCAAAGGGCAACAAATACATTGATGATACCCAACCCTGGGTTCTCGCCAAAGACCCTGAAAAGAAAAAAGAACTCGACTCTGTTTTGGTTCACCTCGCTTTATTAATTAAAGAAGCATCGATCTTATTAAGTCCTGTTCTTATCGAGTCCACACCTAAGGTCTTTACTTATTTAGGTGTTTCTGATACTTCTTATAAACACATTCTTGATTTTGATACCGTATCTAATAAAACGGTCACTAAAGCCGAAGGCTTATTTCCAAGATTAGATACCAAGATCGAAAATGAATATATCGCCTCAAAGATGAAAGGATAAAGATTAATGTTTGATATCATTGTTGTTGGTGGCGGCCACGCCGGAATAGAAGCTGCTCTAGCACCTGCTAGACTAGGTTTTCATGTGGCCCTAATCACCCTAGATATCAATCACATTGGCTCCATGCCCTGTAATCCATCTATAGGTGGCCCCGCCAAAGGTGTCGTCGTAAGAGAAATCGATGCCTTGGGTGGTGAGATGGGCAAAGCCGCCGATAAGACTTATCTTCAAATGAAGATGTTAAACACTAAAAAAGGCCCCGGCGTTAGATGTCTGCGTTGTCAATCCGATAAACTCGACTATGTCGAATATATGAAAAACACCTGTTTAAACACCCCAAATCTCGAAGTAATCGAAGATATGGTTACTGGTCTAATTGTCGAAAACAACGTCTGTAAGGGCGTAAAACTAGAGACCGGTAAAGAATTAGAAAGCAAATGTGTCATACTCACAACAGGAACTTATCTTGATTCCAATATCTTAAGAGGACATAAAAGTGTTAAAGGTGGACCAGATGGTCAAAGATATGCCGTTGGGTTATCTAAATCCTTAGCGGATAACGGTTTAGAAGTAAGACGCTTCAAAACCGGTACCCCTCCAAGAATAAAAGCAGATACTGTTGACTTTTCAAAGATGAAGGAAGAACCGGGAACGCCTGGTAAACTCGCCTTCTCTTATTCAACTAAAGACTTTGTCCCTTTTGAAAAACAAGTCCTCTGCCATTTAATTCACACCACCCCAAGAACTCATGAGATCATTCGTGAGAATTTGGGATTATCCGCGATGTATGGTGGTATTGTCACCGGCATCGGTCCTAGATATTGCCCATCTATTGAGGATAAAATTGTCAAATTCGCCGAAAAGGAACAACACCAACTCTTTGTTGAACCTGAATCCTTGAGTTTAAATACTATTTATCTCCAGGGCTTTTCAACCTCAATGCCGGAAGAGATTCAAGAAAAGATGGTTCACTCTCTCCCCGGCTTTGAAAACTGTGAAATCCTTAAATACGCCTATGCGATTGAATACGATTGTATCAATCCTTTGGAATTAAAAGCTTCTTTAGAAACTAAGAGAATTGATAATCTCTTCTGCGCCGGTCAAATTAATGGCACCAGCGGTTATGAAGAAGCGGCTGGTCAGGGTTTAATGGCAGGCATCAATGCTTCTTTGAAACTTCAAAATAGAGAACCTCTGATTTTAAGAAGAAATGAAGCCTATATCGGTTTAATGATTGATGATCTAACAACCAAGGGAACAAATGAGCCCTATCGTTTATTAACATCTAGATCTGAATACCGTCTGTTATTAAGACATGACAATGCGGATTTAAGATTAAGAGAATATGGTTATCAAGTTGGTTTAATTTCTCAAGAAGATGAAGATCTTCTTCTCAAGAAGAAGTCCGATATTGAGGAATTAAAGGGAAAGCTAAGAAATATCCATCTAAGTTTTAAACATCCAATCAATGATGTCTTAAAAGAAAATGGCTTCCCGCCCATTTATGAAAGCTCGTCGGCTTATAACCTTTTAAAGTGGCCCAACCTCGAACTATCTTTGATTAAAGATTATCTACCTTTAGATAAGGAATATTCGGAAGATGTCGAACAACAAGTTGAAATCCAAGTTAAATATGAAGGTTATCTTGTTAAACAGGAAGAGGAAGCTTTAGAGATGATTAAATTAGAAAATCTCCTTCTTGATCCTAATCTTGATTACGAAACCATTCCTAATCTTGCTTTAGAAGCAAGACAAAAATTAAATAAGATTAAGCCTTTAAATATCGGTCAGGCTTCCCGTATATCCGGTGTTAACCCCAGTGATATCTCAATCTTAATTATTTATCTAAGGACTAAGGAGCATAAAAATGGATAAGAACGAATTTCTTAAAGAACTCGAGAAACGTAATATCGTTTTAAGTGAAAAACAGAAGAATCAGTTCAACTATTATTACTTCTTTTTAGTGACCGAGAACAAGAAGTATAATTTAACCGCCCTTACTTTAGAAAGCGAAGTCTATGAAAAGCACTTCTATGATTCTTTAAGTCTTCTTTTTGAAGACGACTTAAAAGGATCGATTATCGATATCGGCTCTGGGGGCGGATTTCCTGGTATGCCTTTAAAGATTGTTAAAGAAGATTTAGATTTAAGTGTCTTGGATGCGACTAATAAGAAGGTTGAATTCGTAAGACAATTAAGTTCTAAACTAGATTTAGATGTTAAGACTGTCTGTGCGAGGGCTGAAGAATACGATGGCCAATATGACAATGTCATTGCCCGTGGTGTCGCACCTTTAAATATCTTGCTAGAATTATGTTGTAATCTTGTTAAACAAGACGGTTATTTAATCGCCATGAAAGGCGCCAAATACCAAGAAGAATTAGAAAGCGCCGAGAACGCCATCAAAATACTTGGTTATAAATTAGTTAAGGTATATGAATACCAACTACCAAGTGAAAAAGATAAGAGATGTAATCTCTATTTCCAAAAAGTCAAAAATCAGGGATTAAAATATCCCCGTAATTATTCTAAAATAAAGAAGCAACCTCTATAAGGAGTTTAAAATGGGAAAAATTATCGCAATTGCTAACCAAAAAGGTGGAGTCGGAAAGACCACAACCGCCATCAATCTATCCTCCTCTATTGCCTATTTAGGCAAGAAAGTTTTGCTCGTGGATATCGATCCCCAAAGCAATTCCACTAGGGGTATTGGTTTTGATTCCTCCTTATTAGATGCTAACCTCTATCAAGTCTTAACTGGTCAGATTGAATTAGAAAAAGCAATCGTCCGCTGTGGATTACCAAAATTATTCCTAATTCCTGGCTCTTTAGACTTAACAAGTATTGATATTCAAAACTATTCTTCGGTTCTATTACTCAAGAACCAATTAGAAAAGGTTAAAAATAAATATGATTTTATCTTTATTGATTGCCCACCATCACTAGGGGCCTTAAGTTTAAACGCTTTAGTTGCTGCTGATAGTGTTTTAATTCCTATGCAATGTGAGTATTATTCAATGGAAGGCATTGTTATGTTGCTTAACACTATCCGTAAACTCCAACAAAACGAGAATCCTAATATTGAAATTGAAGGTATCCTCCTTACGATGTGTGATTTCAGAACCAAATTTGCTAATGAAGTCCAACAAGATGTTAGACAAACCTTTAAAGATAAGGTCTACGCTACTGCAATTCCAAGAAATATCCGTTTAGCAGAAGCTTCCTCCCGTGGTAAGAGTATTATCGAATACGATAAAGAAGCCTCGGGCGCTAAAGCCTATATAGAAGTCGCAAAGGATGTGATTAATCATGCCAAACGAAAAAAATAAATTAGGTCGTAGTCTTAGTGACTTGCTCCAAGATGAATCCTTAATGGCAAAGGTCGAATTAATTCAACACGACCGTTCCTTCGCTCAAGAAGAATTAAGCTTGGATAAAATTGTTGCTAACCCCTTCCAGCCGCGTCTTACCTTTGATCAAGATAAATTAGAAGAACTCGCCACCTCTATTAGGGAACATGGTGTCTTCACTCCTATTCTTGTTCGTAAAAGAGGCGACATCTATCAGATAGTAGCTGGCGAACGTCGTTTTAGAGCATCTAAGCTTGCCGGCAAGAAAACCATCCCCGCCATCATTCAAGAATTCGATGATCAAGAGATGGGGGAAATCGCCTTAATCGAGAACGTTCAAAGAGAAAACTTGTCACCTTTAGAAGAAGCCAAAGCCTATTCTGAAATGATGACACGTTATAACTATACTCAGCAACAACTCGCTAATCGTGTTGGTAAATCGCGTCCATATATCGCTAATATAATGCGTCTAAGACAATTACCACCTAAAGTCCAAGAAGCTTTAGAAAGTAAGAAAGTAAGTGTTGGTCATGCCAGAATATTAGTGGGCTTAGATGAGGATGAGGCCCTCACCTATATTGAGCAGATTGAACAAAAGGGTTTAAGCGTTAGAGAAACCGAGAGATTAGTTAATAAAAAGAAACCCATTAATAAAACCCTCTCCCCTAACGAACTAAAAGAAAAGGCTTTACGGGAGAAGTTAAATACCAAGGTTCAAGTTGCCAAAGGTGAAATTAAAATTAAGTATTCTTCACAAGAAGAATTAGAAAAAATTCTTAAAGATTTATTAAAATAATGCAGCGATGCATTATTTTTTTAGGACTTTTGCCTTTTTTGCTCCATGTTATTTATATAGAAGGTGATAATATGGGCTTTATTGATTTAAAGGGGATTTCTAAAAAATATAATTCCTTATATGCTTTAAAAAACATTAATCTTTCCTTTAATTTAGGAGAAATTGTTTCGATAATTGGTCATTCGGGATCCGGTAAGACAACACTTCTACAAATAATTGGTCAACAAGAAATGTGTGATGGACAAATCTTAATCGATGGACGGAAAGTGAATAAAGCAATTAAGCAAGTCTGCCTTGCCAATCTCTTTGCATATATCTATCAAGATTTCCAACTCATCGATTATTTTAATGTTGAACAAAACATCAATCTTCCTTTTGCCAAAGAAAAAGCTGATAAAAAGGATTTAGAAGAGGTTTGTACCAAATTAAAAATTGCTAACAAGCTCACTTCCTATCCTTGTGAATTATCAGGTGGCGAACAACAAAGGGTGGCTATTGCACGATCTTTAATAAGAAAACCAAAGGTCATCTTGGCAGATGAGCCAACGGGTTGTTTGGATTCGCAAACATCGGATGAGATAATGGATATCTTAAAAGATAATGCTGAGGGTAAACTTATCATAATCGCAACTCATAATGAAGAGTTAGTAAAGAAATATGCCACTCGCATTATTAGGTTAAATGAAGGTGAAGTTATAAGTGATGAGACTATTATAGAAAACCAACAAATCGTTAGAGCACCGATTAATACTCGTCTTTATTCCTTATCTATTAAAGAAGCTTTCAAAGAAACTTTAATCTCTTATAAGAAACGAAAGAAAGGAATAATTGGGGTAACTTTAATCTTTGCTATTTGCTTAACCGGTATCCTCTCAATCTTCGGCTTAAGCGAAGGTATCGACACTTATATTTCCTATCTTAACAACACGCGATTGGACGCCAAATATATCGAACTATCTTACTATGAAAGCGGGGACTCAAAACCCTTTGATACCAACATTTTGACTTCTTTATCAAATCAAAATATCTCTTATTTTTCGCATGCAAATTTTAATTATCTTGCAAATAATTTTCTCTACAATTCCTTGGGACAAGATGTGCCGTTTGACTTCGCTTATTCCTATGCATTCATTGACTTTGATTTGCTGAGCGAACACCAACTAGAATTGTTGGGATTAACAATGGCCACCAGCAAAGAAAAAGTGATTATAAATTCCATCTTTGCCAAACACTTAAAGTCTAAAGATTCGATTAACCTATCCTATGATGATTATGTCTTAGAAAAACATTTAAGTCTTAACTGTAACTTTCCTATCGCCGCCACCATTGATGAAGGCGGTCTATACAACGAAGCCAAAATCTATTTTGATATCCGCTATGCCTATACCATCTTTGGTAATGACTTTTGTGATTATTTCTTTAACATTCAACAAGATTTAAATATACCTTTTTACTTAATAATCTTTTCCGACTTTGAGGTGGCCTATGACTATTTAACTTCGCGCGATGATGTTTTCACCATCTTCGATTCCGGTTCAAGTTTAGATAGTTATTATATTTTTAATAATTCATCTTTGATTTTAAGGATTGCTTTCGCCTCCCTGATTAAAGCTTTCAAAACAATTATTACCATGTCGTTAATGCTGATTCTTCTTTGTTGCTTTAGTCTTTTGAATCTTGCGATTGCGTTTATTATTAAATCACGAACCAAAGAATTAAATTTAAGGAAGTCATTTGGGGCCTTCGATCGCGATTTATTTTTTATCGCATTCTCGGAAGCCTTTATAATAACCGCTTCTGGCCTAATAATTGCTTTGGGGTTAGCTTTTATCCTCCATTTTGTTATTTATTCAACAAGTTCTACCCTTCTTAAGCAATCCTGGTCCTTTGATTTGTACCGAATTAGCGTTGCCGGTATCATTTCATCTTTCTTTATTTGCTTACTAACCTCCTTCTTGGCAGCGTCTAAACCTATTAATCACCTTAAAAAGGAAGGTCTAGGAGGTGTAATCAAGAATGAATAAGATTGAAATAAATAAATTAAATAAAGTTTATAAATATCCAAAGGGAGAGCAACTCATCTTATCAAATATCAATCTTCGTTTTGAAAGTGGTAAGTGTTATGCGATTGTCGGGCCATCAGGTTGTGGTAAGACAACATTGTTAAATATAATTGCTGGTTTTGACCACGACTATGAAGGTGATGTCTATATAGGCGACTTCCTGCTTAAGAACTTCTCTAAAGATGAACTTGCTAACTACAAATCAACAGATCTTGTCTATATTCAACAAAATGCTCCCACCTTTGAAAAAATGAAAATAAGTGACAACATTAACATCTTTCAAAGCGGAAAAAGAAAGGTTGATTTAAACCTCTTTAAAATCAAAAGTAAGGACTCGAAAAAGGTCTATAAAATGTCGGGCGGCGAGAAGCAAAGAATTAACATTATCCGCGATGCTATCAACAACGCAAAATACATTTTACTAGATGAACCAACCGCCTCTTTAGACCATGATAATGCCATTTTAGTAATGGACTATCTTAAGCGAAAATACAGTCAAGAAATTATCATTTTGGTGACTCATGATTTGGCTTTAGCAAGCAGGTATGCGGACGAAATTTTAGAAATGAAAGATGGTAAGATTAAAAAGAATTTTAAGGGCAAGTTTGGCGAGAGTTCTTACGTTCCGAGCCGAAAAAAGCGGAAAATTGGCCTTAAAAAGGCTGTTTTGGTGGCAAAAAGCCTATTACGTACCAATAAAAAGGCTACTTTTACCTATGTTGCATCCTTCATTTCGGGTCTTATATGCCTCGGCTTTTCCCTCTCAATTAGCTCTGGACTCCCTCTATTCTTCTCCCAACAGATCAAAAAATCGACTTACAACAATGAAATTAGCCTAAATAACAATCGCAAGATGCTCGACCTAACTGAGGAGGATTTTGAAATAATTGCCTCCGATTTAACCTTCGTTGATTGCAACTTTACCTACTTTTTGGACACCGATTTTTATACAACAATCTATAGTCTTGATAACCAAGATGAAGAGTTTGTTTTGGACTTCAATTTATCCTCTCTCATCTCTCATCCTTTAACTGTCGGGCAAGAGCTTGCCGATGATGAAGTTATCCTCACTTACACAGGTGAGGGAGAAGATTTTCTCATGGATACTTTTGGGGAGGAAGACATCGTTAGTTTCTTTGAAAGCAACATCTTGAAAATTCACTTTTATGGGGATGAATTGGATAAGGAAATAACAGTGGTCGATCTTATTGAAACAACCTCAGTTCCCAACTTCTCTTTACTCCACTCATCCTTATACTGGAATAAATCTATCCTCGAAGATTATTATCCTCATATCTTTACAATCAACAACACTTCCTTTTCCAAAGAAGAAAGAGATGAACTCAAGGAATATGGTTATTACCCTTTTCTTATCGATTCTTCCTATGTTCTAAAAAAAGAAGATAAATCCATTATCAGTATGGATGTCTTAAAGGATTATGCGGAAACCGTTGTTCCCATTTATTTTGACGAAGAAGATTTTTGGTTTAATTATTACAATGGTGTTCATTATTTTTCTAATACCACTTTTTATAACACTAATAATAAGGCATATGACAAAATGATCTATTTTACCTTTAACATTGATGAATTATCATTGGGAAGCTTTCCTGAGATAGATAGCAACGAAGTTGTTATATCTCGTCCTCTTGCCACCGCCCTTTTTCCTAACCAAAGCGCAATCGGCAAAGAAATAAGTGTTGAATATGAGGGCGTCAAAAAACAACTATACGTGTCAGGCATTTGGGATTATAACCTCCCTTGCATTTATCAGCACCCTATTTGGTATAACAATTTCTTTAGCAAGACTTTTAACAAGGATACATCTGATTATCAGATTCAAAGTTATGTCTTGTTTACTGAGAAAGACATTCAAACAACTGTAAAACATCTTAAGACGGCCTTTCCTACTTATGAGGTCTATAGTCTTACAAATACTATCTATGATAGTCTTGATGAAGTCTTAACAAAGGTAAATATTGGTTTCTATATTATTGTCGGTATCAATCTTATTATCGCCTTTGTTTCGATATTGATTTTATCTTACATTGAGATATTGGATTACGATAAACAATTTAGAATGTTTATCAATAATGGGTTTTCCACTAAAGATATCAGTAAAATAATGTTCTTCTTAACTCTGTTAAGAACAATCATCACTATCACTATTGCTTCCTTATCATGTTTTATTATCTGTTCGTCGGTTAATTCCATCTTTAAGAACATCTTAGAGATGGATTCACCTATTTTAAGCATTTCTTATTTAATTCCTATCTTTATATCTCTGCCAGCTATTATCATCTCTTGCTTATCATCATTTATTCTAAAATACCATCTTAATAATGAGTTTAATTATCAAAAGAAAAAGTAGAGCAAAGCTCTACTTTCTTTTATTCTTGGGAATGAACTATGGCCATCAGACTTTCGTATCTGCCCTTGGCATAATTCTTGGATCTTTCTAACAAATCATCTGCGTTATCAGGATTGACTGTTGGTAATTGACTGAAACGAGTCTCGTTCAAGACAAAGTCTCTGAAGAGATCATAATTTGGCTCTTTACAGTCCATTTGTAATGGTTTTTCTTTCCGTGGATCATACCGATAGATGGGGAAGTAACCACAATTGACCGCTTTTCTTTGAACCTCTTGATGACTGCTCATACCAGTCTTAATACCGTGTTCAATACATGGTGAGTAAGCGATGATGAGTGATGGCCCTTGATAACTTTCCGCTTCTTGGAATGCTTTTATGGTTTGCATTGGATTGGCCCCCATTGCAACTGTCGCAACATAAACATGCTTATAAGCAATCGCAATTGCAGCCAAGTCTTTCTTCGCGGTCTTCTTGCCGCTAGCAGCAAATTTCGCGATAGAACCTGTTTGACTGGATTTAGATGATTGACCGCCGGTATTAGAATAAACTTCGGTATCCAAGACGAGAATGTTTACATTCTCATTGTTGGCTAAGACATGATCTAAACCGCCGTAACCGATATCATAAGCCCAGCCATCACCGCCGACAATCCAAACGGATTTATCAACGATGTCTTGTTCATATTTTAAGACCTCTTTAACGGCCTTGTTCTTACTCTCTTTAATGAGTTTAACAAGGGTTGGTCTTAAGGCATGGGTTAAGTCCTTGTTTGTTTGATTTTCAAGATATTCATCAATGACCGCTTTGAGTTCATCTTCAACCTTGTTGCGATTCTTTAATAGAATTTGACGGATACAGTATAACTTATAGTTAGTGCCGATACGCATACCAAAACCATACTCTGCATTATCCTCAAATAGGGAGTTGGCCCAAGCTGGTCCTTCGCCATTTTCATCGGTGCAGAACGGGGTTGATGGAGCGGCGGCACTATAGATTGATGAGCAGCCTGTCGCGTTCGCAACTAGCATATCCCGACCGAATAATTGGGAAACTAGTCTATAATATGGGGTCTCACCACAACCGGCACAGGAACCAGGAACCTCAAAGTAAGGTCTTAAGAAGGAAACCCCTTTAACAGTATTGGTTGGGAAGAATTTGGTCTTATAAGAAACTTTCTTGTAGAGGTAATCGGATCCTTCTTCTTGTTTGCTTTGGCTCTTAGCATCAACCATCTTTAAGGCTTTGTTGCCAGCTTTTCCTGGACATTCATTGACACACAAACCACAGCCAACACAGTTTTCAGGTGAAACCTGAATTCTATATTTATAGCCTTTAACATTTGGTCCACCTAAAGCATCCATAACATCGTTTTTAACTACTTCTGGTGCGCTAGCCATATCTTCATCATCTAAGAGGAAGGCTCTAATGGTAGCGTGTGGACAGACAAAGACACACTTACCACATTGGATACAGTTGTCTTTATCCCAGCAAGGAACTTCGGTCGCAATTGAACGTTTTTCAGTATAAGCAACACCATTCTTATGGGTACCATCTAATAAGTTGTTACGAGTGAAGACAGATACTGGTAAGTCATTCCCCTTTAAGGAGGCAACAGATGGAATATAGTAATCGAAGTATTCATCCTTGGCTTCTTTATTTAAAGAAGCGACCTTGAGTTCACTCCATTTGGAATCAACTTTAACTTCTTTTAAGCCGCTGGCACCAACATCAATGGCCTTGTAGTTGAGTTCAACAATGTTTTGGCCCTTCTTACTATAGGCTTTATTAACAGCTTCCTTCATGTATTTCTGAGCTTCATCATAAGGAATGATGGATGGATTAAGTTTGAAGAAGGCGGCTTGGAGAATGGTATTAGTTCTTCTGCCCATACCAATCTGTTCAGCTAAAGTGTTAGCATCAATGATAAAGCATTTAGCTTTCTTATCTGCCAATTGTTTTTTCACCCTATTCGGTAAATATTTAACAATTGTCTTTTCATCAAAGGTGGTATTAAGTAAGAAGGTGCCACCAGCTTTGAGATTGCTTAACATATCATATTTAAATAGATATGTATCAAGAGAGCAGGAGACAAAGTCGGCTCTTGTAACATAATAAGTTGATCTAATTGGACTCTTACCAAAACGGAGGTTACTTCTAGTCGCGCCACCGGCTTTCTTAGAATCGTAAGCAAAATAAGCTTGAGAATATAAATCAGTGTGGTCACCAATAATCTTGATTGAGTTCTTGTTGGCCGAGACTGTACCATCTGATCCTAAACCGTAGAATAAACAAGATGTATAATCGCTTTCGACATAGAAGGATGGATCAGCTGGTAACGATTTATGGGTAACATCATCAACAATGCTGATAGTGAAGCCGTGGAATGGATTCTTTTTCTTTAAATGATCATAGACAGCTTTTAAATCCGCTGGTTGAGTGTCTTTACTAGAAATACCATAACGTCCACCAACAACTTGGATTTGTCTATTAGCTAACGCTAAAGCGGCAACAACGTCTAGATATAATGGTTCTCCCGTTGCGCCAATCTCTTTAGTTCTATCTAAGACCGCAATCTTCTTAACTGTTTCTGGTAAAACAGAAACTAAATGTTTAGCAGAGAATGGACGATAGAGGTGTACTTTAACTAAACCAACCTTCTCGCCTTTCTTCAATAATTCGTCGATAACTTCACTGACAGCTTCAGTAACAGAACCCATCGCGATAATGACGCGATTAGCCTTTGGGTGACCATAATAGGTGAATGGTGCATAATGTCTACCAGTTAATTTAGAAATCTTCTTGAAGTAGTATTCCGCCACCTTTACGACATTGTCGTAATGGAGATTAGCCGCTTCCTTGCCTTGGAAACAGATATCATCGTTTTCATTGGTACCTCTTGTTACTGGATTGGTATGTGGATTTAAAGCATTATCTCTGAATTTCTTCAAAGCTTCTTTATCGAGTAACTTCTCCAAATCTTTGTAATCTTGTAATTCAACTTTTTGAATCTCGTGTGATGTTCTAAAGCCATCAAAGAAGTGCATAATTGGCGCTTGGGCTTTAATTGCCACCAAATGAGCAAGAGGTGCCAAGTCCGCAACTTCTTGAACGGAATGGGAACAAATCATTGGAATACCGGTTTGTCTACAAGCATAGATATCTTGATGGTCACCGAAGATCGATAACGATCTTGTCGCCAACGCTCTCGCAGAAACATGTAAAACGCCTGGCAATAATTCACCAACGAGTTTATAGATATTAGGAATCATTAATAACAAACCTTGAGACGCGGTAAAGGTTGTAGCAAGAGCACCACTTTGTAAGGCACCATGGATTGTACCGGCGGCGCCACCCTCAGATTGCATTTCAATAACTTTTACTTCGCTACCAAAAATGTTTTTCATTCCCTTAGCTGACCAAGCATCGACGTGTTCGGCCATTGGGGAAGATGGCGTAATAGGATATATTCCCGCAACTTCGGTAAAGGCATACGCCCCATACGCGGCAGCCTCGTTACCGTCCATTGTTTTTCTAATTTTTTCGCTCATAATTAACACTCCTTTTCTAAATATTCTTTCAATCTATCTTTGAATCGCTCATCATGGAGAGCAAAATCAATTATTGCAGTTATATATCCGAACTTGTCACCGACATCGAAACGTTTACCTTCAAATTCATAAGCGTATACGCCTTCTTCGGGAATTAGTCGACCTATAGCATCTGTTAATTGGACTTCCCCACCGATACCCTTTTCCTGGGTTTCAATCATTTCAAAGATTTTTGGTGTTAAGACATAGCAGCCCAAGCAAGCTATTCTACTCTTTGCTTCCTCTAGGGTTGGTTTTTCTTTAACTGCTCCCATCTCTACTAAACGACCATCAATCTTTTTAGGATCGACGATTCCATATTTAGAGACATCCTCATCTTTGACAATTTGGGAAGCAACAATACTTTTTCCGGTTTTGTAATATTGTTCGATTAATTGACCGACAACAGGTTTTCCTTCTCTGTTAATCATGATGTCATCGCCGAGCATAACAGCAAAGGCTTCGTCACCAACCGCTTCTTTGGCACACAATACCGCAAGGCCCAAACCTTTCGCGCCCTCTTGATAGACATAAGTGATTTTCGCAATGTGTTCTAATTCTTCTAGTTGCTTGACCGCCTTTTCTTTGTCCATTTCTAACAAGCGCTGATTGAGGCTGTCATCTCGACTGAAATAGTGGTTGACCAATTTCTTTTCTTTATTATTAACGATTATGATTTCTTCAATTCCCGCCTTTAAAGCTTCTTTTATCAAGATTTGGATGGTTGGTACATCAATAATTGGCAACATCTCTTTAGAGATGCTCTTGGTTATTGGGTAGAACCTAGTTCCAAATCCCGCGACAGGAATTACGGCTTTTCTTATTTTATTCACCTTATCTACTCCGGTTTCTTCGCCTTATATTCTTCATTTACAACTCTTTTTAATTCCTTGAGTTGTTCAAAGGTTAATTGGACTGAGCTATCAACAATTCCCCCTGGTAAGGTCATATTGCGATAAACAAAATCAACTACACCTTTGTAGTTTGCTTTCGCACCCTTATTTTTCTTTACTACTTTCTTGGGAGCGGCCGAAGCATATTCTTCTAACTGGCCTTTCAAAGTTAAGACATTGACATCATCCATCAGCCTAATCATTGGATCAAAAGTGGCGAGTTGATCTCTTACCACATCTTCATAGATACCTACTAACTTCGAAAGATCGGAAACCGACATGTATTTCCGTTTCCAGCCATTAATCGCCTTTAAATAGACTTTCGCCCGGCCTTTAGTGAAATTAATCGTGGTCATATTATTTGACCTCCTTATTAGTGTGTTACTAATATTATACTTAACTTCCTTTTGATAGACAAATAAAAAAGGAAATCACTGATGGATTTCCTTTTAAACTAATAATTTAATTTAGTTATTTAATTAAACCGAGTAAGCCCATACCCTCATTAATTGCATAGAATAATGGAATAAAGACAAGGGCGACAACGGTCATTAATTTAATCAAAATGTTGATAGATGGACCAGAGGTATCTTTGAATGGATCACCAACGGTATCACCGACAACAGCAGCCTTATGAGGATCTGTTCCTTTGCGGCCTGTTTGTTCAAATAATTTCTTAGCGTTGTCCCAAGCACCACCCGCGTTGGACATGAAGATGGCGAGTAAGACACCAGTAACTAAGGAACCAGCAAGTAAGCCCGCTAAGCCTTGGTAACCTAAGAGGATACCAACAACTAATGGAACGACAATGGCGAGAACGCCAGGAATAATCATTTCTTTTAAAGCAGCTTTGGTTGAAATATCAACACATCTTGAATAATTAGGTTTGGAAGTGCCTTCCATAATGCCCGGATCATTCTTGAATTGACCTCTAACCTCTTCAATCATTTCATAGGCAGCTTTACCAACACTTGACATAGTCAAGGCTGAGAAGAGGAATGGTAACATACCACCGACTAATAAACCAACAACGACGAATGGTGAAGCAAGGTTTAAAGATGTTGTGATATCAATACCGGTTGCTGTAGCGTTGAAACTAAAGATGAAGGTAACGAACAAGGCAAGGGCTGTTAAGGCAGCACTACCAATAGCAAAACCTTTACCCATAGCAGCAGTTGTGTTACCAACAGCATCTAATTGGTCAGTGATTTCTCTAACGGTTTCATCTTGACCGCTCATTTCAGCAATACCACCAGCATTGTCAGCAACTGGACCATAAGCATCAACCGCAATGGTGATACCGGTTGTTGATAACATACCGACGGCCGCCAAAGCGATACCATAGACACCAGCGGTCGGTTCATTAACACCACCGCTGACGAAGAAAGCGACTAAAATCGCAACAGAGATTAAGACGATTGGGACCATTGTTGATAACATACCTGTGGAAATGCCAGAGATGATGTTAGTAGCAGGTCCGGTTTCAGATTGCTCAGCAATCTTCTTAACGTATTTGTAATCACCAGAGGTGAAGACCTCAGTAATACTACCGATGATAACACCGACAACAAGACCGACAACAACAGAACAGAAGGTCTTGTAGAATTCGCCACCAAAGTAAGCAACGCTTAGGGCAGCGGCAGCAATAATAACGATAATTGAAGCGGCGTAGGTACCTTTTCTTAAAGCACCCGCTGGATTTTTATCACCTCTAACAAAGAGGCTTCCTAAGACGGCGGCAATAATACCGACACCGGCTAAGAATAAGGGGTAGATGACATAAGCAAAACTGCTCTCACCTGGATGTAATTGAACCATAAAGGCTCCTAAGGAAATGGCGGAGATAATCGCACCAACATAGGATTCGAATAAGTCTGCACCCATACCGGCGACGTCACCAACATTATCACCAACGTTATCAGCAATAACAGCTGGGTTACGTGGGTCATCTTCAGGAATTCCCGCTTCAACTTTACCGACTAAGTCTGCGCCAACGTCAGCAGCTTTGGTATAAATACCACCACCGACACGGGAGAACAGGGCGATTGAGGAAGCACCAAGACCGAAACCGGTAACGATGTTAGAAAGATCAACAAGGTCAGTACCGGTGGTATTGAAAATCATAAAGAGTGCACTTAAACCACCAAGGCCTAAACCTACAACACATAGACCCATGATAGCACCACCTGAGAAAGCAACTCTTAAGGCCGCTCCCATACCACCATTCTTGGCGGCTTGAGCAGTTCTAGCGTTGGAGTTGGTAGCAGAACGCATTCCTAAGAAACCAGCAAGGGCAGATAATAAGGCGCCCCCTAAGAAACAGACTGCGGTTTTCCAGTTGATGCCAAGTAAGATTGCTACAAAGAGCACGGCAGCAAAGATAGCCAAGGTGATGTATTCTCTTTTTAAGAAGGCCATCGCCCCCTCTTTAATATATGATTGAATTTCAACCATTTTTTGGTCTTCAACTTTTGATTTGTTAACTCTTCTTCTTAAAATCAAAGTGTATAGGAGACCTAAAATACTAACGGCTGTTACTAGAATAATAGCTATATTACTTACAAAGAAACTAGCCATAATATTGGGCATAAAAACCCCTCCTTTTACATTTAACGCAATTATTATAGATAATATTGGGTCGTAAATCAATAATTTAAAACAAAAAAGAGGTGTTTATACCTCTTTAATGACTTTAGCGATTCGTTTGTGAAAATCTGACCTCGAAAGCATCACAATAGCGTTGCAACCTAGACACTGGATTTTAATATCGGCCCCCATCCTAATTATTTTCCATCTTTTGCTGTGGGGTGCACAGGGATGGGGCTTTCTTAATTCAACAATGTCTCCTAAATCGTATTCATATTTATTTTCCATGTTGTTTCTCGATTGCTTTCAAGGTGTTTCTAAACAAGGCGACATTGGTTAGTGGGCCAACACCACCAGGAACTGGTGAATAAGAATGAACCAATGGATAGACTTCTTTGGCAACATCACCGCAGAGTTTACCATCTTCTCCTCTATGAATACCGACATCAATAATCTTTGTTTTTTCGGTTACGTATTCGTGATTTATATATTCTTGTTTACCCATCGCGACAATGACAAGTTCGCCCGCCTTACAATCCGCTCTTAAATCCAAAGTCTTGGAATGGCAGACGGTAACTAAGGCTCCTCTATTTCTTAGAAGGATAGCTAATGGGGCACCGACATTCTTGCTTCTGCCAACAACTGTAACCTTCAAATTCTTTAAATTGATGTTATAGAAATCAATTAAATCGATAACAGCTTGTGGTGTTGATGATACAAGAGCTTCTCTGCCTGCTTCTAAAGCTTCAAATGATAAAGGATTGCAACCATCAATATCTTTTACTAAGGCAACGTGGCTATAGACCTCGAGTTCATTCATCTCTTTAGGTAATGGTCTATCGACCATTATTCCCGAGACCAAGGGGTCGCGATTAAGTTTTTCAATTTCCGCAATTAGTTCTTGTTGGCTTATATTCTCATATTTGTGAGCTTCAATCTCAACGCCTAGTTCAGATCCAAGTTTAACTCTACCCTTTAAATAGGCTTCACTGGCAGGATCTGCTAAAGGTTGTAGAACGACAATCTTGGGTTGAATTCCTTGTTTTTTCAATTCTTCGACTTGGTTTCTTAATTCTTCCTTATAGAAGGAAGCGGCAACTTTTCCATCAAAAATCATTAGAACAACCCCACAATCTTTCCGTCTTTATCAACATCAATCTTGTTGGCGGCAGGAACTTTTGGCAAGCCTGGCATTGTCATAACAGCGCCAGTTAAGACAACAATGAAGTTCGCACCAGCTGATAATCTCACTTCTCTAACAGTAACAGTGAAATCTCTTGGTCTACCAACAATCTTGGCGTCATCACTTAAAGAGTTTGGAGTCTTGGCCATACAGATAAATCCATTTTGATAACCATTCTTTTCAATAACTCTTAACATATCTTCGGCTTCTGGTAGATAGACAACATCTTTAGCTCCATAAATCTTAGTACAAATTTTCTCAATCTTGGTTTTGATTGGTTCTGTTAATTCATAGCAACAAGTGAGTTTAGATGGCTTCTTAACCTCTTCTTGTATAGCTTTGGCAACTTCAATGGCTCCTTCTCCACCTTTTGTGTAAACATCAGCTTCATAAACCTTGTGACCATCGGCGGCACATCTATCAAATAAAGCTTTAACTTCGGCTGGTGTATCACTTGGGAACTTATTAATAGCGACAACATATGGGATTCCATATTGTTGAACGTTCTCAATATGCTTTTCAAGGTTTGGATAGCCTTTTAATAAGGCTTCAACATTTTCTTCGTTTAAGTGATCTTTATCGACTCCACCATGCATCTTAAGCGCTCTAATGGTTGCGACAACAACAACACATTTTGGTTTTAAACCGCCAACACGGCACTTAATATCAAGGAATTTTTCGGCACCAAGGTCAGCACCGAAACCAGCTTCGGTAACAATAATCTTACCCAGTCTTAAGCCCATCTTGGTAGCGATAATGGAGTTACAACCGTGAGCGATGTTAGCAAACGGTCCACCATGCATTAAGACGGGTGTTCCACCTAAAGTTTGAACAAGGTTTGGATTCAAAGCATCTTTCATTAATAAACCGACTGAACCGACAATACCTAAGTCTTTTACTTTAACCGGTTTCTCATCATACGTATAAGCAACTATACAGTTTCCAACTTTTTCTTTGAAATCTTCAAGGTCATGAGCTAAACACATAATAGCCATGATTTCGGTTGCAACCGTAATGACAAAGCCATCTTTTCTAACAACACCATTGCCTTTTCCTTGGGCGATTGTGATTTCTCTTAAAGCTCTATCGTTAACGTCTAGGCAGCGTTTCCAAACTACTCTTTCGGGATTGATATTTAATTCATTCCCTTGATGGATATGATTATCCAAACAAGCAGCAATTAAATTGTTGGCGCTTGTAATCGCGTGCATATCACCTGTGAAATGTAGGTTGATGTCTTCCATAGGAACCACTTGAGCATAACCGCCACCAGCGGCACCGCCTTTGATACCAAAGACTGGCCCCATCGATGGTTCTCTTAAACAAATAACTGGTTTGGCGTTTAAGATGCTTAAGGCGTCTCCGATACCGATTGTCATTGTGGTTTTTCCTTCACCGGCTTTAGTTGGAGTAATAGCAGTAACCAAAACCAAGTCGCCTTCTTCGTTATTTTTTAACTCTTCCATAAAATCAAGATTGATTTTAGCTTTGTAGTGTCCATAAGGTTCCAAATACTTATTTGGGACACCCAACTTCTTGGCGATTTCGCCTATTTCTAGTTTCTTATGCTCTTGGGCAATTTCAATATCAGTTTTCATATTCTATTCCTCCATCTTTTTTATTAATTCTTCCACCTGCTTGTGGGAAGATTCACAATCTTTTTTAATTTCCTCATCATGGATACCATCTAAATTGATATCCATATTGAGCAAACAGCTGCACATAGTTGCTTTTAGCAATTCGAGAGCCATCTTATAGTCGCTTATAATGCTTGAAACTATATATGGCTTCAAGGCCATAATTAGATTAACAGCCCGCATATTTAGTTCTAGCAAGAGATAAGGCACATTGTAGCATCTAAAAGAGGCTTCTTCTTTTTCTTGCTCGGTACCTGTTTTATATACCTTCATGAAATTGTTAAAGGCTTCTTCATCTTTTTGTTCATATTCAAGAGCCTCTTTTTGAAGGCGATAAAGCCAATCAATGATTTGATTCACCCTATTTCTTTCATCTATGGAATATTTTTCGGCATAACTTTTTCTTTTTTTAGAAACATTAATGCTCATAAGACCTAAAGAGACAGCAATAGATGTTGTAATTGCTGCAGCCGATCCACCTCCTGGTGCCGGTTTAACACTTGACAGTTCTTCTAAATATTCTTCTATTGTGGCCATTTTATCAGCCTCCCTTTGCTCCATTTTAACACAATTTATTTGTTAAACAAGGAGTCATTTTATATAATTATTATATAAATTAAAAAGGAGGGGTGACGATGGAAAAAGCCAAATTAACTAACAAAAGGATATTTGGTTACTGTGCCGGTGATATTTTCGGTGGCGGTGCCTTTACTTTGGTTGGCCTTCTCTTCATGAACTTCTTAACCGATAACATTGCAATCAGTGCTGCCGCCGTCGGAACTATGCTCTTAGTCGGCAAAATTTGGGACGCCATTATCGATCCCTTTATTGGATCTTTGAGTGAAAGAATAAAATCTAAAAAAGGTAAAAGACGAGTATTCTTTTTAGCTGGTATCTTCCACATCTCAGCTGCCTTTACCTTGTTATGGTTACCTTTGGGCGCTGCCCCAATGTGGTTAAAGATTATTTATTATGTCTTCGCCTATATGTTGTTTGCGACATCATTCTCGCTCACCATGGTTCCTTACCATGCGATGTTGCCAGAATTAACCGATGACTATAAACAAAGAAATAAAGTCGTTGGTATTAGAGCCATCTTCTCTAATACTTCAACTTTAGTTGCTGGTGTTGTGCCGATGATTTTAATCAATTTATTCCCCAACCCTAATGTCGGCTATCTTGTAATGGGTATTTGTTTTGGTATCTTCTATGCAATTCCTTGGATTTTTGTCTTCTATGCTACTAGAGGCATTGATATTCCAAATACAGATGACAAAATTTCTGTTGAAAGAGTTAATATTATTAAAAACTTCATCAATAATGCGAAAATCGTTCTTAGAAACCGTTCCTTTAGATTGATGATCGGTTTATATCTCTTATCCTATACTGCTATCGATGTCTTTATGGCCATCTTTATTTACTTTGTAAAATGGTATCTAAACCTACCTGGTCAGTATACAATTTTGCTTGGTATCTTTATGATCTTCCAGATATTATCGATACCCGTTTATGTCGTTTTAGCCAACAAATTAGGTAAACGCAACGCCTTTGCTATCGGTTGTGGCATTTGGGCCTTTGGCGCGATATTGATGTTCTTTATTGTCAATCCATCTACAAATCGCCTCTTAATCTATGCCAACACCTTCTTAATGGCCATTGGTGCCGGCGGTGTTGCTTACCTACCGTGGGCGATTTTACCTGAGGTAATGGATGTTGAAGAATTGATATCTGGTCAAAAGAAAGATGGTATCTATTCCGGTTTTATGACTTTTATTAGACAAATATCTCAGGCCGTTGCCTTACAGATTGTTGGTATCTACCTCGAAGTTTTAGATTATAATGTCGGGAAATTGAGCGATAGTTGCGGCAATGATAACGCTTGTATCTTTAATGCTTTAGATGATTCTGTTAAAACGGGCATCAAAGCCTTTGCTTCATTTGCCCCTGCCGTTCTTTTAGTTGCCGCCTTAGCAATCGGCATCGCGCTACCTTTAAACAATAAGAACTATGTTCTTATGAAGATTGAAATCGAAAAGCGAAACGCTGATGAACCAACCCAAAGAATTTTAGAAAAAATAAGCGGTCACAAATACGAAGACCTTGGAAAAAAATAAAACTGCTGAGTTCAGCAGTTTTATTTTACACTTGGTAATCTTCTTATCAATAAACTTCCCAACAAAGCCATCAATACGCCGCTTACCAACCCGGATGCGGTCATTACTAAGACATAAGTAACTATGTATGGTGTTTGATAAAGAATTGCCACCATAATTATTTGACCCAGGCCATGGAAAATGGCACCAATTACTGATAATCCATAAATAGAACAAACCTTTAAGCGATAGACAATTAGGGTGAAGATGGTACAAAGTACCATACCTGCCAAACTGATAAAGAAAGCACTTCCAAACCCGGACCAAAGAAGAGCGGTTAGAACTACTCTTAATAAACCAAAGCCGGCATAATATTTCGCGCCAAATAGATAAAGAACTATTAAGCCAACCGAATTTGCTAATCCTAATTTAACACCAACAAATGGCGTTGGAATTAAAGATTCCAAATAGTTAAGGACGACAGCGATTGCAAGTAACAAGGCTAAATATACTATTGTTTTCGTTTTCATCTTGCCCTCGCCCCCTTTGGTGGCCAATCTGAGGCGGTATCACTATAACCTTCGATGGTTATTGTCACATAATTTGGGGCACAAATAATGGTTGTCCCTTTGGTTGAGGCTGGTCCATATAATTCGCAATAATCATATCTTGATGTTTGTTCATCAACCCAAACCTTACCATCTTCAACAACAATTGTTAAATCTCCTAAAAGGAGATCGTAGTTCTCTTGTTTCATTGTAAAAGTTTCGTCCGTATCTAAACGCATTTGATGAACAACAACACCATTATAGCGGACTGTTACAACATTATCTTTAGATCCCGAATAGGCAATCAAGGAAATGGCTGAGGCTACAATTAGAACCAAGGCTAAGATGATGGCGATTATATCGCCCTTCTTTAATTTAAGGGTTATCATTCGACTTCCCTCACTTCCAGCTTGGCGTTTTTAATTACATCCTTGGCGCCTTTACTGACACCAAGATAATTCTTGCCGCTTTCTTCTTTGACGTAGATATATTCAATCTCCATATCATAATGTGCTTCGACTTTAGAAATCAAAACCTTGAATTCATCATCGTTCGAGCAATTAAAGAGAGCGGTTGTTAAAGCATCTAAAACATCGGCCCGTTTATTAGAATAAACCGTAATACTGCGATACGTATCGATTGGATAACCAGTTAATGGATTTAAAATATGATGCCTACGTATACCATTATCGTTCACAAAATACTTCTGATAATCGCCAGAGGTGGAGATGGTGTGTGTTCCTTTTAAATAGAGTTGAGCCACCGATGATAAATAATTATCTGGATTATCTATGTCAATAATCCAGTTGCCGTTAGCATAGGGTTTGACGCCCTTCAAGATAATGCTGCTCCCGCCCGCGTAAATCATTAAAGGCTGATCGTTTTCTGAGAAAGCAGCATAAGCTTTTTCGAGAGCGTAACCTTTAACATAAGCTCCTAAATCAAGAACAAGATTCTTATCTTTATAAGCGATTGTATTGGTATCTCTATCAATATCAAAATAATCTTCTATATTAGAAGTCGCTATCATTGATAGTGCGTTTTCAATATCTTCAGTGCTGGGATCAGTGTTATTTGAATTGTTAAATAACGGTGACCAAACATCAATTAATGGTCCTAAAGATGGATTAAATTTATAATCGGTTAAAGCGGATAATTCTAAAACATTATCGATTATATCGATAACTTCGGCATTAGTGGAGACAGAACCGTCCCTATTAAGTTTAAAGATATCTGAATACTCAGTATATTCATTATAGCGGTCGCTTTCTTTGTGAATTCTTTGAATTAAACTGGTATAGGTTGGGAAAAGATTATCAAAAGTTTTGGTATCATACGTTCTTAAAAAGACTGTTGTATTAAGAATTTGAACGGTTTCGCCCTTTTTGTTTTTTACGCCAACGACAAAATCCTCGGTTTTCTCAACTTTGTTACAACCGATTAAGAGTAGTGATAATAATGATAACAACCAAAATCTTTTCTTCATATTCCCTCGCTGTTTAACTATTTTAACACAAGTAAGTGTTTTTTACACTTACTCTTGCTTTTTTATAGATTTTTTCTATAATTATTTCCGTATGTAAAGAAAGGATTGATACGATGGCTGCTATTAATGGCTCTGAGAAAATGCGCGTTATGCCAGTTGGTAAATTGCTGTTTACTATGGCCATTCCTGCCATGTTATCAATGTTTGTTAAAGCTCTTTATAATATCGTAGATTCAATTTATATTTCCCATTATAGCGCTTCTGGGCTCGAGGCTTTATCAATTGTTTTCCCGTTACAAACAATCGTTATTGCTTTAGCAATAGCTATTTCTGTTGGGACCAACGCCTTGGTAGCCAGAAAACTCGGGGAACGAAATCTTGAAGAAGCCAATCAATTGGCTGGCAATGGTTTATTAATCGCTTTTGGTGGCCTGGTCTTCATCATTATCTTAGCGACTTTCCTGCCCGAGATTTTTATGACCTGGTTTACAGATGATGCCCAAACAATAGCTGATGGAACCATTTATTTAAAAGTTGTTATGTATTTCTCGGTAGGAACCTTTATTGAGATGTGTTTATGCCGTATCTTACAAGCAACTGGCAACATGCGCATTCCAATGATTTCTCAAATTATGGGGGCTGTTATCAATATCATCCTTGACCAAATCTTTATCTTTGGTTTTTGGTTTATCCCTTCGATGGGTGTTTTGGGGGCCGCTATTGCTACTGTTATCGGTCAAATTATAGCCATGATCTTCGTTATCTTATATTACATTTTTAAGAAACAAGAAATAACAATAGCTTGGCGTTACTTTAAACCCCACAAGCAACATATCTTAAATATTTTAAGGCTCGCTTTACCGACTTTCGTTATGAACTCAATTAATTCGGTCACAACGACAATTATGAATTTAATCCTTAAGGCCTACCCCTACGCGATTACAATTCATGGTGTTTATTTCAAAATACGTTCCTTCATATTTATGCCCGTCTTTGGTATGACCCAGGGTTTGACGCCCATTCTCAGTTATAACTATGGAGCCAACCTAAAAGAGCGTTTTAAGAGAGCTCATCTAATCGCAACCATTTCTTCGGTCTCAATTCTAACAATTGGCGCTTTGCTCTTCCTAATAATCCCCGGAACTCTATTAAGCATCTTTAATATTGAGGGCGAAGCCTTAAAAGTTGGCATTTATTCTTTGAGAGTTTTGGCTTTATCCTTCTTTGGATCATCGCTTTGTATAATCGCTTCAACAACTCTTCAATCTTTGGGTAATGGCATCAGCTCTTTGTTAATCACTTTGTTTAGACAAATTATTCTTGCCGTCCCCTGTGCTTTCCTCTTCTCCTATCTATTCGGTTTTGAGGGAGTCTTCTTCTGCTATCTTGTAGCCGAGACTTTGGTCGCGGTGATATCTTATCCTCTAGAGATTGTGGTAGCCCGCAAGAAATTCAAAGCTAAAGAGTTGTTGACACAAACAAATTAAAAGAAGAGATTCATCTCTTCTTTCTTTTTATAGTATTATCGATTGTTTGATCTATCTTAGCCTTAACTTCTTTGATAACTTTTGGCCAAATTGGCGGCCTATGGAAACAAAGTTTATCAGTGCAATTGACACATTTTAAGTGGTCATTGCTGATTTCTAAAAAGCGCTCAGTGTGGGCGTAGAAATTGTATTCCCATACTAGAAATGCAATTAACGCAAGACCACCTAACGTCCAGGAATATAAGCTTGGGATAAATAATAGCGGTGTAACCATCATTAATTGGTCCCAGTTAAAAATACGACAGGTTGTGCAGCAGCGGTTGCGCATAATCCATTTTTGGAAAGGGCAAAAATAAATAATACAGATTAAGTCCGCGACATAGTAGGCGGCTGAAATCAAGAACAAATCTCTGTTTCTAATAATCTTGGTGTAGTATAAGGTGGCGACAATACCATTTAACAAAACCCAAGCAAGAATAACTTTAAGGGCTTGGATGTTCATGGTTCTACGGGCTTTTTTAAGAGTTTCTTTAGTTGCTTGAACCTTTGGTTCAATATAGTTACGCTTAAACTGTTTTATGCTCCCCATACTAACCTTAGATCTTCTCGAAAAGATAATAATCATATCTAAAGCTAAGATAACCCATATCGCATGAAGTAAATTAAGATTATTAACACCGAAGTTTAAGATGTCATCATCAAGTGTCGGCACTAAGAAATAAAGTAATATACACGCGATGAAAACAGCTATTCTAAATAGCAGACGTCGTTTATAGGTTAATAATAATGCTGATTCGGCAGTTGCCATATTTATTGAGATGTCATCTCCTCAACCCTTATCTTGGGTTTATTTTTAACTTCGTGACAATGGCGACAGCGGGGTTCGTATGATTCGCTCGCCCCAACTAAAACGATAGGATCATTATAATCCGCGGCTTTGCCATCTACAAGTCTTTGGGTCCTGGTTGCTGGTTGACCACACTTCGCACAAACTGCGCTTAATTTGGTGACAAATTCAGAACGAACCAATAGTTCTGGCATAATTCCAAAGGGCTCACCTCTAAAGTCACAATCGAGGCCAGCGACCATAACGCGTTTACCACTATCGGCCAATTCTTCACACACCAAAACTAAAGTATGGTCAAAGAATTGGGCCTCATCAATGGCGACAACATCGACTTTTTTATCTACGTACTTGAGAATCTCGATGGGGCTATCGACATTTATACAAGTAACACGATAACCTGAATGAGACGCGATTTCAGTTTCGCTGTAACGATTGTCTATTCTGGGCTTAAAAACTAAAATGTTCTTCTTCGCATATTGTAGTGTTCTAATTCTTCTAATTAGTTCTTCGGTCTTCCCGGCAAACATACAACCGGTAATAACTTCAATCCAACCTTCACGATATTGTCTATACATATAGGTCACCTCATCTTCAATATTTTAATACTATTTTTGGTAAATGTATAGATTTATCTATAATCGTTTTCTTGTCAGTTTACCGCTCTTTGTCTATAATGATATTTGTAGGTGATGACATGTTTAAGAATGTTTTGAAAAAAATTCTTAACTTTTATAAAAAACACGAGTATTTGCGTGTCTTTTCAATTATTTGGATCGCGGGATTCTTAATTTTTGCTATTCAATCAATTAAAAATGGTTTAGCCTTACCTATCAACGGGGACTACAGTCTCCAACAATTACATTTCTATGTCGAAGGTCGAAACGCCTTTTGGACCTTTATAACGACCGGTGAATTTAAGATGTGGTCTTATGAAGGTTTTTTGGGTTATAACTACTTCGCCGGCAACACCTTTTATTATCTCACAAGTCCTTTCTCGCTTCCCATTTATTTATTACCCGCAACATTGATTCCTCAAGGAATCTTTATCATGATGACCATCAAAATTGCTACCGGTGGTTTATTCATGTATATCTTGTTCAAAAAATTTTATCACGCCAAAGATAATACCGCCCTTATTGGTGCAATTGCTTACGCCTTGTGTGGTTGGGGTATGTTTTATGTCTGGTTCAACCACTTCCATGATGTGTTAGCGGTTTTGCCGCTAACACTTATTGGTGTCGAATATTGTATTCAAAAACACAAAGGCCACGTTTTGGCAATCGGTCTATTTATCTGTGGCTTGGTTAACTATTTCTTCCTCTTCACTTTCGTATTTTCCACAGCAATCTATGCTTTGTTTAGATATTTCCAATGCTTCAAGAAGAATAAAGGTCACAATCTATCAATCATCTTGCAGGGTCTTGCTTTCTCAGCCCTGGGCGTTGGTATGTGTGCTTTTATCATCTTACCAGCTTTAAATGTTGTCTCGACTATGTCGAGAATGGGCGATTCCAACAATCTTTTAAATCTTCTTGGGTTCTTCTTTGAAAACCCCATCAAAGATGAGATGGGCTATCACCTTGGATCTTTGAAATCGATAGGTGAATTCTTCGATGGTGAAAACCTCAAAGGTCTTTTAAAGTTTATCTTTGTCTGGCCTCAAAATGGTGAGAAATATGTTTTCTTCCCCTTGGTTGAGTTTGTTTTCCCTGAGGTTGGCTGTTGGGAAAATATCTTATTCTCATCCTCATATTACGATAATACTTATTGTAGTTTATACATTTCCATGCCTTTAATGCTTTTTACCTGGATGAATTTTATTCAAGCTTTTAGAAGCCGGAAAATAAGCCACATCTTGGCTGCTATATTCTTGATTGTTGTACCATTTGTCCCGTTCTTCTACATCCTATTTGGTGGTTTCAGTTCAGTTATGTATGGCCGGTGGTTGATTGTTATTGTTGTCTTTATCTTATCCGCAATTATTCCATCCTTAGACCATATGGATAGATTTAGTCCTTTGGACTATGACTTCGCTTTATTTATAACTCTTATCATTCAATCGGTGTGTATCGGCACCGCCGCCTCTCAAGGTTTGTTCACCAATGATACCATCCACACAATCGGCATCTTGCTTGTTATGATTTACACCTTTATCGCTTATTATTTGCTTAAGCAACCTCTGACCCAAGAAAGCCTATATTTTGGTAAACGTATAGGCAGAGTTAAGGCAAGTCGAATCATGCTCATCTTTGTCGCTTTAGATTTAGTAGTCACCGGCGCTGTTTCTCTAAGAATTCAAGGTGTCCAGAATTATTGGGGCATGTATGGCGGTCAAAACATGCTTAATGAACAGAGGCAATTAATCAATGATTTAAAGAAAGAGGACGACAGTTTCTATCGTGTCTTCGATAGTGCCGCCAGCCGTAACGCGAATAACCTCGCCTTAACATTGGGTTATAAAGGTTTGGGATCTTTCCACTCGGTTAACAATTATGAATTAGAAACCTTTATTCAAAGCTGGTCCAAAGCTTCTTATGGCTATGGTAGTTGGTCGATGGGCATTGATGAGAAACGCTATAACCTCGACACCTTCTTAAATGTAAAATACTATCTCTTGCCAAATGATGACACCAATATTCCTTGGGGTTTTAGTCCTTATAAATCGTCAGAGCATTATACTTTGTATAAAAATGATAACTGGGTCGAACTCGGTTATTCCTTTGATAACGCCATATCCATGAGTGACTTCAAGGCGGTTGAACACTTCATGAAAGAAGTCGAATTAAATAGAATGGCCGTTGTCGATGACAAAGATGTCGATACCATCAAACAATTAATGGGCGATGATATTACCTTTAATGGTAAAATCGCAACCGATTTCTCCTATTCTTCAACTCCTCTTGGTTCCTTGCAAATCAAGTTTAGAGGCGATGAAGAATACCAACCTTTAAGTTCTATTTACAACATCGCAAATTTACTACCTGAAGGCCGCGACGGCAAGATGTATGGCGAGTGGAAGGAACTTGATCTTCCTGGCGATACTATTCTTTTAACTTTCCCCGAAGGGAAAGAGTTGTGCAAAGAAGCCTCAACCGATAACCCTTATCATTTAATTGTTAAGCTCTGTTATGGGCCAAATGTGAAAATTAGTCTTTATAATGATGATGACCTTATAACAAGCGACGCCCATGGTCCAAATAACTATGATCATGGTGGCGACCACAAATATGCCCGAGGATTCTATGTAAATAAAAAAATAACCAAAATCACTTTTGAATTGTTAAATGATACCACACCAGAAATCTTCACTAGATATGGTTTATCTTTCTACCGGGAACCTTATTCTGTCTTCAAAGATAGACAAGACGCTTTAAAACAATATCCTTTAGAAAACGTTAAACACACCAATAACACCATTGACTTTACAACCAATTATGTCGACAAACGCTTGGTTGTTTTATCGGTCCCTTATGATAAAGGTTGGTCCTTAACTGTTAATGGTGAAGAAGCAGATATTATCAAACTGGATTCCGGCTTTATTGGTATGGTCGCTAACGAAGGTGAACAAACTTATCATCTAAAATATGTTACTCCTAATCTATCTAAAGGTATCAAATTATCAGTCGTTTCCTTGGCTGGCTTTGGCGTTTTGACCTTCGTTATTTTCTTTGTGGATTACAAAAAGAAAAAGAAAGAAGAACCTATTCAAGAAGAGGAAGAATAGATTTTTTAGAAAACGTATGTTATAATTACATACGGAGGGAAAAATATGAGCTCTTATAACTTAAACCTTACAAGATATCTCAACCGGAAGCAGAAGCATTCCAATTCTTTTGGTTATATCATTTCGCTCCCTTATTTTTCTTCCATTGATGGAATTAAAAGAAAATTAGAACCAGACGTATTCTGTTAGTTTGTTTTTATAGTTCGTATTACTTTTGAAAGGAGAATCGTTATGAAAATCTTGTCAAAAGTTTTAGAACGCAAACTAAGGGGATACCAAACAAAAGGTTTGGTAACCAAATCTTTTTTTGTGTCTAAGACTTATTTAGCCACCCTTTGTGATGAAACCTAAGAACAATCTTCACATCTGGGCCATCTTTTTGTTGATAGCTGTTGCTCTGTTCTGGGGTGGTGGCTACACAGCAACACAAATCGCTATCGATAATGGTTGGTCTACCTATTCCATTTTGCTATTTAAAAACAGCATTGCCGCGATTATCGCGACTGTTTTCGCTATAAAAACTAGATTCTGGAAAGATAAAAAACTATTGCTCTCCGGTTTGATTACTGGCGTTCTTTTCTTCGCGGGCTACGCGTTCCAAATTACTGGTCAAATATATACATCAATATCTAATGCCGCCTTTATCACAACAAGCGGTTTGGTCTTTGTCCCAATTATCGCTTGGCTTGTATATCACAAGAAACCACACTGGACCGTATTTATCGCCTTTGCGTTAGAAATAACTGCAGCCGTTTTGTTAAGTTTCGCCACTGAAGTTGCCTTCCATATTGGTGACTTATTAGTTATGATTGGCGCCGTTGTTTATTCAATACATATCTTATATGTGTCTAATAAATGTAAGGATCACAATCCTTTGGCCTTGGCAGCCGTTCAATTCTTCGTAATGGCTGCTTGCTCAGGAATTGGTATTATCGTTGATAATAAACCTGTTATCGGTGAAATAAATGGTTTCTATGGCATACTCTATCTCGCCATCTTCTCGGGTGTCATTTGCTTAGCGGGACAAGTGTGGGCCCAGAAACATCTATCTTCAAATGAAACATCAATTATTATTTCCCAGGAAGGATTATTCGCGTCCATCATCGCGGTTGTTTTATATGGTGAAGTCATCACCACCAACCTTGTGATAGGAGCAACTCTCATGACCGCCGCCTTATTAATTCTTCAAATAAATCCGAAAAAGAATGAGTAATATCTTTATTCTCTTTAAAAATAAAGATAAAATCGTTATAATAAGATAACCCAAGGAGGGCGATAAAGATGAGTGAATTAGAAACAAAATTAAAGCTTACCATTAAGGACGCTTTTAAAAAGGCGTTTAGTTTAGATGTGGAAGAAAACAATATCATTATTGAAATTCCCAAGAACGTTGATCAAGGCGACTATTCCACAACTATCGCTATGCGTTATGCTAAACAATTACAAAACAACCCTCGTGTTATTGCTGAAAAATTAAAAGAAGAACTACTCAATTCATCTTTACCAATCGAAAAGATTGAAATTGCCGGCCCCGGTTTTATTAATTTCTATTTTCAAAAGAGTGCTCTTGCCAATGTTATTAATACTGTCTTAGATTTAGATTCTAAATATGGGGAGAACAATATTGGCCAAGGCCAGAAAGTTTTGGTTGAATATGTCTCAGTTAACCCAACTGGCGATATGCATGTCGGTCATTCTAAAGCTGCTGCTTGGGGCGATTCCTTGACAAGACTTATGAAAGCTAGCGGCTATGATATTCTCCGAGAATATTACATCAACGATGCCGGTAGCCAAATTGATAATTTGGGCCACTCTTTGTTGTCTCGTTATCTCGAGTTGTTCGGTATTGATTACCCACTACCCGAAGATGGTTATCACGGCCCTGATATCATCGAAATCGCTAAAGACATCAAAAAAGATGATGGTGATAAGTGGATAAACGCCGACGAAGATGCTCGTATTCAATATTTCAAAGAAGAGGGAACTAAAAGAGAACTCGCTAAGATCAAGGCTGTTTTGGAAAGATTCGGTGTTGAGTTCGATTCCTGGATGAGTGAGAAAAAGATTAGAAGTGAAAAGCGGGTTGAAAAGGTTATTAAGACTTTAGAAGAAAAAGGTTTAACATATGAACAAGATGGCGCCTTATGGTTTAAATCAACCGATTTCGGAGATGACAAAGATCGTGTCTTAAGAAAACGGGATGGCTTATATACCTACTTAACTCCAGATATCGCTTATCACGCCTATAAAATTGAACGTGGTTATCCAAAATTAATCGACTTATTAGGGGCCGATCATCACGGTTATATCAATCGGATGAAAGCTGCTTTACAAGCTCTAGGTAATCCTAAAGATTGTTTAGAAGTCGACCTCGTCCAAATGGTTAGACTTATGAAAGATGGCGAAGAAGTTAAAATGTCCAAACGGACTGGCAACGCCATCGCCCTATATGAATTAATTGATGAAATTGGTGTTGACCCTTTACGTTATTTCTTCTGTTCACGTGATGTCTCAACCCATTTAGATTTTGATTTAGACCTCGCGGTCAAACAAACATCTGAAAACCCTGTCTACTATGCTCAATACGCTTTCGCTAGAGTTTGTTCAATCCTAAGAACCGCTCCCGCGTTTGAAAGAAAAGAAAAATATGATTTGCTCAAAGAGCAAAAGGAAATTGATTTGTTGAAATTAATCAACGAATTCCCCAACGAAGTTGCGGGGGCCGCTAAGACAAGAAGCCCAAATAAGATTTGTAATTATATTCAAAAGATGGCTCAAGCCTTCCACGCCTTCTATGAGGCTTGTAAGGTTGTAAATCCTAACAATCTTGAATTAACAAATCAAAGAGTTGGTCTGCTGCTAGCAACCAAGATTACTCTCAGAAACGCTTTCAACCTTATCGGTGTTTCTGCTCCTGAAAAAATGTAAAAATAAAAGTTTCGGAATAGACCGAAACTTTTTTACATCTTTGTATCGTCGAATTGAGCTAAGTATTCTTTTAAGGGTTTAACAACCTTCTTGATACAACCTTTCTTAAATGGCGATACCAAACGAACGTTCTTATCTTTTAAAAGATTCAAGAAGGATTTGGATCCACCTAAATCACAAAGGGCAAGATATCTCTTCCATGCATCTTCATGGTTTTCTCTATCGAGATTGAAGAACTCGAAGGCGAGAATTTGAGCGATTGTATAATCAATGTAATAGAATGGTGTTATATAAATATGGGTTTGTCTTTGCCATCTACCACCATTGTTTAGGTATTCGTTCTTACCATATTTGAGATGTGGTAAGTATTTTTGTTCAATTTCTCTCCATTTCGCGTTACGTTCCGCGGGTGTAACATTTGGATTCTCGTAAACGAATTCTTGGAATTCATCGACCGCGACACCATAAGGTATGAAGGTGATTTCGTCAACCAAATGAGAGAATCTATATTTATCGGCGGCGCCTTTAAAGAAGGCTTCCTCATATGGATAAGCCATAAATTCCATACTCATAGAATGGATTTCACAAGCTTCCATGGTTGGCCATATGGTTTCCAATAATTTATAATCGCGACAACGGTAGGCCATAAAGGCGTGACCTGCTTCGTGTGTTAAGACATCAACATCTCCGCTGGTACCATTGAAGTTTGAGAAAATAAATGGTGATTTATATCCTGGAATAAAGGTGCAGTAGCCACCGCTCGCTTTATTCGGCTTTGTATCAAGGTCTAACAATTCATTATTAACCATGAAATTGAAGTACTCTCCGGTTTCGGGAGAAATCTTTTCATACATTTTTTTAGCTTCGTTAACTAAATAATCTCTGTCACCAACCGGTTTTGCATTACCACTATTGAAATCAAGATTGTAATCAAACCATTTCATTCCTCTAATACCAAGTCTTTTTGCTTGTTGTCTAAAGAGTTTCTTGGTAAAAGGAACCAAGTCTTTATAGACTTGATTGCGATAATTTCTGACGTCTTCGGCGTTGTAATCAATGCGTCCCATTCTTAAATAACCTAATTCGACATAGTTCTTATAGCCTAATTTCTTAGCCATTCCATCTCTTAAATGAACTAACTTATCGTAGATTTCATCTAATTCTTCTTGGTGCTTAGCAAACCATTTGAAATAGGCTTTAGAAGCCGCGGAACGAACTTTGCGATCTGGTGAAGTTGTGAATTGACCTAGACCAGCAAGGTTATAAACTTTGCCTTGGAATCTAACTTTAGCTGAAGCAATTAATCTATTGTAACGACTTGTTAATTTGTTATCTTCAACTAAGTCATCAATAATTTTGGGGTCAAAGGACTTAATAGCAACTTCAGCTTGGCTTAATAAGACCGGTCCATAATGTCTATTGATTTGATCTTTAAAGGGGCTTTCTAATAAAGCTTTATAGAATTCATTTACTAAAGCCTCGCCACGTGGCGCGATTTCATCAATTAAATCGTTTTGTTTGGCATAGTATTCATCCGCGGTATTAATAGTAAAACGGATAGACGCTAAGGCGGCGGCGGTTTCGAATTTACTTCTTTCTTCGGTCATCTTATCGATGATCTTGTAGACTTTTGCTGGTGTTTTAGCCTCTCTTAATTCTTGAATTAACTTTCTTCCTGTTTCCTCGATTTCTTCAATCTTGGGTTCTTCATAAACATACTCACTAAATTTTGGCATAATGCTTCCTCCTAAGAAAAAAACGCAAGTTAAAACTAGCGTTTAATATTCGTCCTCTTCGTCTTTATCCTCATCTTCGTCGAATTCTTCATCTTCTTCGTCGTCAATGATATCGTCTTTTTCTTCTTTCTCTTCCTCGTCGTCATCATCGTTTTCTGGAATATCAACTTTAACCTTTTCAAAAAGGTTTCTGCTTCTTAAATCCCATTCGTTGTTGCCGGCGTTGAAGAAGCGACCATCAAGGGTCAATTCGGTATAGAAGTTTGAGATTAACTCATCTGCCTCGTCCGGACTCAACTTGGCTTGTTTTACAACTTCTTCCCATATCTTTTTGAAAGCAACAAGTCTTTTTCTCTTGCTTATCATATCGTAGGCAATTTGAATCATTGATTTTTCATTGGTCATAATATCGCCTTCCTCATAGTAATAATATGTATGTATTATTAACATATATTTTAGATTTTGCAAGTTTTTTTGTAGTTTATTTTAAAATATGCTATCATTTAGGGCGGTGATAGTATGAATTTTTCCTTTGAAATTAAACATATTTGTAAACAAACGGGAGCAAGGTTAGGCGTTCTTCACACGCCACATGGTGATGTTGAAACTCCTATTTTTATGCCTGTCGGTACCCTTGCAACCGTTAAATATATCTCACCCGAAGAATTATATGCGATGGATAGTGGTGTCATCTTATCAAACACCTACCATCTTTGGTTAAGACCTGGACCCGCGGTTATCAAAGCGGCTGGCGGTCTACATAAATTTATGAATTATAATCGTCCTATGTTAACCGATTCCGGTGGTTTCCAAGTCTTTTCTTTATCCGAAAGACGGAAGATAACCGAAGAGGGTGTAACTTTTAAGAGTCATCTGAATGGCGACAAACTTTTTATGTCTCCCGAGGTTTCTATCGGCCTCCAAAACGACTTTGGTGCCGATATCATCATGAGCCTTGATGAATGTCCGCCCTATCCTTGTTCATATGAATATATGAAAAAGAGTGTGGAAAGAACGATTAGATGGGCTAAAAGGGGCAAAGAAGCCCACAACAATCCTGCCCAAGCGTTATTTGGTATAGTTCAAGGCGGAGAATATGAAGATTTAAGAAAATTATCCGCAGAAGAACTAGTAAAGATTGGTTTTGATGGTTATTCGATTGGTGGCACAAGCGTTGGCGAAACCAAAGAGACAATGTACAAAATGATTGAATACGCTACCAAATATTTACCTACTGACAAACCTAGATACCTCATGGGTGTGGGTAGTTATGACGCCATTATCGAGGGTGTTATGCGCGGAGTTGATATGTTCGACTGTGTCTTACCTACAAGAATCGCAAGGCACGGTGCACTCATGACCTCCCAAGGTCGTGTCAACATCAGAGATAAACAATATGAATTTGATTTTTCACCCTTGGATCCTGAGTGTAATTGTTATACCTGTAAGAATTATACCAAAGCTTATCTTAGACACTTATATAAGTGTGATGAAGGCTTTGGAAAGCGATTATTATCGATTCATAACATTCATTTTTTATTAAATTTAACCAAAGAAATCCGAAAAGCCATTGCCGAAGATCGCTTCGGGGACTTTAAAGAAGAGTTCTTTGAAAAATACGGTTTAAACACAACCAATCCTAGGGGTTTTTAATATGCGTACTGACGATTTTGATTATTATTTACCTAAAGAGTTGATAGCCCAAACACCACTTAAGGATCGGCCTTCTTCGCGCCTTATGGTCTTGAATAGAGAAAAACAGACGATTGAGCATCGTCATTTTCATGATATTATCGAATACCTAAAACCTGGCGATGTCCTTGTCAGAAATAATACTAGAGTTATTCCAGCGAGATTATATGGTCTTAAGGAAGAAACAGGTGCCAAAGTTGAAGTTTTATTATTAAGACAAATGGACGGGGATGTTTGGGAATGTCTAGTTGGTAATGCGCGGACCGTTAAGGTTGGTACCATTATCTCTTTTAATGACGGTCTATTAAAGGCTGAGTGCCTAGAAATCCACGATGGTGGTATTCGCATCTTCAAAATGATCTATGAAGGTGTGTTCTATGAGTTGTTAGATAAGATAGGCCAAATGCCTCTTCCTCCTTATATTAAGGAGAAATTAGAGGAAAGAGATCGTTATCAAACTGTTTATGCCAAAATTAATGGTAGTGCCGCCGCCCCTACGGCCGGATTTCATTTTAATGATGAATTATTTAAGAAAATCAAAGAAAAAGGCATCGAAGTTATTGATGTCACATTGCATGTGGGCTTAGGAACCTTTAGGCCAGTCGATGTAGAAGACGTAGAAAAGCACGATATGCACGAAGAGTACTATTTTATAGATAAATATGCTGCCGATCGCTTAAATCTCGCTAAAAGCGAAAAAAGACGCATTATAGCTATCGGAACTACATCTGTAAGAACCCTTGAGGCCAATTATGGTAAATATGGATGCTTTTGTGCGGAACAAGCAAAAACTAAGATATTTATCTATCCAGGATATGAATTTAAAGCTGTTGATTCGTTAATCACGAATTTCCACCTACCAAAATCCACGCTTATTATGCTTGTCTCTGCTTTTGCTGGCAAAGAATACATCATGAAGGCCTACGAAACTGCGGTAAAAGAAAACTATCGCTTCTTTTCGTTCGGCGATAGCATGTTTATTATCTAAAGATAATAAGTTTTCTATTTATATATAATTAACTTACGGGAAACATAATTATAGAACATAACAACAAGTGTTCTAATCACAAAATCAACAGGATAGCTGAAAAACGCTATCTCTTTTTGTACGTTTAGATAATCATAAAGCAAATACTGGATGCCAATGCCTAAACCTAGACCAATAGCGGATAAGACAACAAAGATAATTACACCTTTTGTCGTTTTTGACATATTAGACTTACTTGCTTTATAAACCATATAAGTAGATAAGAAATAATTGATAGTAACACCAATGGCGAAACCGGCTGTGACAGATAAAAATGTAACATACCAATCGGTCGCGTTTTTAAAAACCAAAAATTGGACAACATAACAAGCGGCAAAATCGAACACAGCCGCCATCAATCCAACAAGAGCAAAACGATAGACTTCCCAGATCAAATTGTTGGAATTTTTCTTCCCCAAAAAGAATAGTTCAAAATTCAAAATTTGGTAGACGCTCGTAATTAGGCCCGTTAGTAAAAATGATGTGTTTTTTGGTAGTTTTAGTGCCAAAAATAGCGTAACTAGCACAACGTATGCCAAAAAGCCGAAAAATGATAAAATCACATAGGAGATAATACACCTTTTTTGGTCACTTTTTCCTACCCCATTTTTACCAACAGGGTTAACGACAGCCATCCAACAGGTCAAAACGATTAAATTTGTAAGAAAAATCACGAGACCCTGGTGGACATTTTTTAATTCGAAAATTATTACTTTTGAGGCGTCTCCAGAGTAGTTTAAAGAGATGATTTTCGTTATCGAATCAAATAGATTTAAAGATGCAAAAAAATATGACAAGCCGCCACAAATTAAAACTAAAATTGTTATCAAAATTAAACTCTTGTAATTTGCTTTTTGATTTTCGTTCATATTCTTCTCCTGACATTTTAATTATACCAAATTCCTCTCTGGTGTGATATTATATTTTCATGGAAAAGCCAAAGACCAACATTAACTACTATCAAAAATCATTGATTGAGATCGATAAAATAAAACGCCAGAACTATCGACCTGTTTTGGGCATTCATGTTTGTTGCGGCCCTTGTTCTTGTTTTCCTCTCGTCTTCCTTAATCCTATTTTTAAGATAAAAATCATATATTCTAACTCAAACATCTACCCAAAAGAGGAGTTTGATTTGCGTTTAGGTGAACTACAACGCTACATTTCTATTTTCGATGCAAAATTCAAAAGCGATATTGAATTAATTGTTTTACCTTATGAAAATGAAAAATTCAATGAAAAACTCGAGCCTTTTAAGGATTGCAAGGAAAGGGGCGAAAGATGCCACCTTTGTTACTCGCTACGAATGAAAGAGGCATATGATTATGCTGATAGTATAGGGTGTGACTATTTTACAACGGTTATGACCATATCTAGGCAAAAGGATTCACAGATATTGAATCTAATCGGCGCCTCGCTCGAAAAAGATCACAAAGCTAAATATTTCTATTCTGATTTCAAGAAAAAGGGCGGCATAGAAGCCGGCCAAGAAATACGTAAACAATATGATTTGTATTATCAAAACTATTGTGGTTGTATATATTCTTATAATGAATTTTTAAAGACACAAAAAAAGAATATGGAATAAACCATATTCTTATTTTATTTCATCATCATAATGATCTAATGATTCATCTTTTTTCTTTTTACTTTCTTGGATGTGGTAATTATCTTCACCCAAGCCCGCTTTTGCAATACTTCTAATGACTTCGATATCGCCAAGCATTAGGTTCTTTTTGGACAATATAATAGCTCTTCTGTTTCCTGCATAGAAGAATAATGATCTTTCCGTTTCATCAACGCGGCTTATCTCGTCCCATGTAGTCAAGGCGCTTTGATCACCAATGCTTTGAGTAATACCTTGATTGTTAAATCTAACCTCAATTTGTAAATCACTTAATTGTGATCTTTTATAATTTCTCTTAACAAAGATTCTTGTTGTTAATAAGGTAAATATTATTGTTATAGCAAGGAATATACCTGTATATATGGCTGCTTGAACCAAGTATTGTTCAACGGTTGCTTCACCTCTCAACAAATATAGAATTACCCATATAGCAATTATAATGAAAATAGATGTTTTTAGTTGTTGTTTCATACTGTTTTTATTGAAGAATTCCATATACGTTTCTTCCTCAATTGTTAAAGTTCTAACAATTCCGGGATCGATTACTTCTTCAGCCTCGGCTGGTGTTGGTATTTCACTTGTCTCGACTATTTCTGATTCGACAACTTCAGTTTCTACTTGTTCAACTTCTTCAGTTTGATTTGCTTCTTCGACTTCTTCTTGTTCTTCAAATTCTTTCTTTTCTTCTTCCATAGTATTCCTCCTAGTGTCATGTGTAATAATAACACACATTTAATAAATTAACATTACTTTTTGCTTATTTTTCAACGGTAATTACTACATGTAATTTATTGCCATCAATATCAACCTTCGCGGTATCAATTAAGCTCGCGATGACGTAGACATCATTATCATCTTGAAACTCGGTGTTGCCAATTAAATTACCAAACATTTGTTCCATAGTTGGATCTTTGGGCTGGTTTAAAATGTAATCTAATTTGCTAACGTATTTGTCCAATTTATTTAAATCAAAATCACTATCAATAGTAATAATATCTCTCTTTGGTTCTTGCTTGAGGTTTAAGGTTGTGTCGGTAGCACCAACAAATACGCAATAAGAATTCAAAACATCTACGATTTTTAAAATCTTTTTCTCACTCTTCTTCATTTTCTTTTTTCCTCCTTAAATTGTGCCAAACACCTTTAAGCGCTTCAATAACAGGAAGCAAGAGAATGGCATCAAACATCTCGGCAAAGCCGTTTGAATATAAAGTTAACCCCATATGTAATTTGGCTGTGTTTTTAACAATAAACACATGGATAAAGCCTGATAACATGCCCCAGAACCATCCATATTGACCGCCAATTGGGGCCATGCCTGTAGCGAATAAGATTCCGGCGATTGCTCCGCCATCGGTGGCGTAATTCCAGAAACCGGCTAGATGACCGATTAAACCACCTATTAAAATATAGGATACGTTGCGCGCGTTTTTACCATAGGCGCCAAATGTAACAACCGTTAGAATCGCACCAACCGTTATGCCGTTAAGTGGTGCTCCAACAAAATAAACATATAAGGTACACATAATGCCTAACAACCCCATATTAACCAGAGTCGCACTTAATCCTTCCCTAACCACATAATCTGTTACGGCCCGACCGGAATATTTACTAATTAATATCCCTTTCTTAAAACCGTCTTTACGCATTATAGATCCAACTATAATCATTATCGCGCTTAGGGACAGCATAAATATCAGCATCAATAACGTGTGTTCATTTCCGTAGAAACGGGCGGTTGTAAATTCGAAACCGAGAACATACATTATACCAACCGTCAAGACAAGCAAACAACCGGCAGCAATTCCGGTATTATATAAAACATAACCTTGGTGGATATTGGTTGTCATGTTTGCAATTGGAACCAAGAAGAAACCTAGTGCCAATCCAACCAAAATAGCTATTGGTATAGCTAAGCCTAACGACCAACCAGCGTGAGTAAACAACTCTGAAACAACAGGAGATAGTGTCGTCCCAAAAATGGCGGTATGAATATATTTTCCAAATTTTTCGCCTCTTACTCTGGCGTATAAGAATGCGCCACCAATAATTGGCCAAACATTTAATAGATTCTTTCCGAATAACGCGAAGCCGGAGACAATCCCAACAACCGCGATTGTTGTTCCGTTAAAAGGTACCTTACACCATTTGATTAACATCATCATCACAAATGATAATAGGGCCGAGTTTACAAAAGCCGCCCCCACAGATGCTAATTCAAAATATTCAGTTATTAGAATATCTGGTGTTTTAAAGATGGTCCATAAACCATCTAGTATTTGGCCAAATGGTGTTACACATAGGCCAAAAACAAAAAGGACTAATAAATATAGACATAAAAAGGTGAAAACTTTGTTTTTAATAACATATTCTTTTAATCTTATGGCCATATTTATTTCTCCTTTCTTATATTGTATTAGCAAATGTCAAAAATATCTATTATTTTTGAAATTCTTTAATAAAACAGGTGACGCACGCGAGACCGGCGGCCGCAGGAACTGTAACGATAGATGGCAAAGGTTTTATTAATTCCTCCTCGGGTATTTCTTCAGAATAAACGGCGGTTATTTTATTTAAATCCAAGCCTTCTTTTCTGGCTAAATAGCGGATTTTCTTCGCCATTTTATCGTCTTTTGTCTTTGATAATTTAATGATTCTTACTTTCGTGGAGTCGATTCTCTTAGCCATCCCCATCGAAGATACCATAGGTATTCCTTTTTCGGTGCTCTTTTTCATTAAAAGTATTTTCGCATCAACATCATCAATCGCATCAATAATATAGTCTATGCGGTTTTCAAAGAAGTCGAGGTGTTTGTCATCGATTAGGGTGTTGTATTTCAAAATCTCAATTTCGGGATTTATTTCTTTAGCCCTCTCCTCAAAAAGATTGACTTTATATTGGCCAATTGTCCTGGTTGTCGCGATAATTTGCCGATTGATGTTGGTTTCATCAACTTTATCAAAATCAACAAGGATTATTTTTTTAACCCCCAATCTTACAATGGCTTCACAAGCATAACCACCAACACCACCTAAGCCCGCAATTAAAACAACCTTGTTAACAAGTTCGTTATTAATTTCTTTTCCTAGCAATAGTTCGTTGCGATCAAATTTACCCATTTAACCATTCTCCTAATTCTTCTTTGATTTCGTCATATATCCCTTCGTTTGTTTTGTTCTCAACATCAACCCATCTAACCTTCATTTGATTGTTAAACCACGTGTATTGTCGTTTGGCAAAACGTCTAGTGTTTCTTTTAATGTTCTCTTTAATTAGTTCGGTGTCATCACAATCTATAAACTCTTTATAACCTATGGCTTGAAGGGCAGTTGAGTCCTTGGAGGCCGTGGCAATAATATAACGCGCTTCTTCTTCTAGTCCCTTATTGAACATCTCTTCAACCCGTTCGTTGATAAGTTTATATAATTGTTCTCTTTCTCTAGTTAATCCGATATAGATGACATCATAAATTGGCTCGTGCTTTTGCTTCTTGTTGAGGCCGCTTTTTCCAATTTCTGTCTCGTAAAATAACTCAATAGCTCTAATGATTCTTTTGCGATTGTTTGGGTGTATCTCTTTGGCGGTTTCTGCATCGATATCATTTAAAATATCATAGAGTTCTTTGGTAGATTTTTGATTTAAGCCTAGGTCTGTATCCCCTTTTTCTAAGAACTCATAGTCATATAAGCCGGCTTTTAGATATAAGCCTGTCCCTCCGACAATTATCGGTAGATGATTGCGACCCTCAATCTCATCTATCTTTTTTCTTAGTAATCTTTGAAATTCGGCAACACTAAAGCTCTCTTTGATCGTTTTAATATCAAAGAGATGGTGGGGAATCTCTTTCATTTCCTTTTCGCTTTCTTTGGCGGTTCCAATCTTCATTTCTTGATAGACTTGCATGGAATCCCCGTTTATTAGTTCGCCATTTAATTCTTTTGCTAAGAATCTAGCAAAACTGGATTTTCCAACACAAGTAGGACCACAGATTACTAATACTTTTTGCATTTTTACATTACTCTCTTAAATAATTTTTCTAGTTCATAAGTTGAATAGAATATCATTACTGGTCTGCCGTGCGGACAACTGTGTGGGTTCTTACACAACAACAAGCGGTCTAGTAGTTCTTGTTGTTCTTCCAAGGTTAGTTTGTGATTGGCTTTTAAAGACGCCTTACAAGCAACTGTTGCTACCGCGTGCTCTCTTAAGGCCATAATATCAATATCTTTGTTTCTTAGAATCTGTTCTAAAACTCCGTTGGCATACAAACCAACATCTTCTCTGCTCATCCACAAAGGAACGGCGGTAATTCTTAAAGCGTTATTGCCAAACACTTCAGCTTTCATACCAACTTGTTCTAACAAATCTAATTTGTTGCTTAAAATTTGAATTTCGCGATAACTCAATTCAATAACTCTTGGTATTAACAATTCTGTTGTTTGGGTGTTGTTGTTTAAAGATTCATAGAATTTTTCAAAATTGATACGTTCCATCGCGGCGTGTTGATCGATTAAATAGAAACCATCGATGCTTTCTGCGACAATATAGGTTCCGTGTATCTGACCAATTGGTCTCATTCTATTGATTCTTGGATTTGGGGTTTCTTCATATTTCACTTCTGGCTCTTGAACCGTCATTTGTGGTTCCTCTTTTTTTGCAACCTGTTCATAAGAGAAATCTCTTCCTAAAACATCTTCTAAATCTTTAGAGTCAAGGTCGAGTTTGGGTTGGATTTCTTCCTTGGTCTCAACTTTTACCTTGGGTATCATCGTTGTTGCAAGCAGTGCGCTGCGAACGTTTTCTTTAACAAGATTATACAAAACATCATCCTTAGATAACCTAACCTCTCTTTTTGATGGGTGAACATTCACATCTACAAGATGGGGATCGGCTTCAATGTTTAAAATCGTGATTGGATATCTATTGACAGGCAAATAATTTTGATACGCTTCGATTAACACCGATTGTAAGGCTGGTATCTTTACCGATCTTGAGTTCAAGGTGAAATTCATATATTTCCGATTTGCCCTATGGTTGGTAAAGGTTCCAATATAACCACTAACGCGGAAATCGTTATCGGAAAAGTCAACTTTTATCAATTGTTTAGCGGTATCTAACCCATACACAGAGGCGACGATTTCTCTAACATCGCCACGCCCAGTACTAGCAAACGATACTTTATCACCACTATTTAGAGTGATTTTGATTTTGGGATAGCCAAAAGCTATATTAGTAACAACCTCTAATATACTTGCCATCTCCGAAAAATCTGAACGGAGATGTTTTAATCTGGCGGGAGTGTTATAGAATAAATCACTAACCGTTATTGTTGTGCCAACCCTTGCTTCGCTTGGCTCGATATTGGTGATTTTTGTTTCATTAACTTTGATGTGCCAGCCATTACTTCCTTGTTCACATGATTTAACATCAACGTGAGCAACCGCGGAAATAGATGGCAAAGCTTCACCTCTAAAGCCTAGGGTTTCAATATTAAACAAGTCGCGAGAAGTGGCTATTTTGCTGGTGGCGTGGCGTGTAAAAGCAACCATCAGATCTTCTTTGCTCATACCGCAACCATTATCGCGAACCTCTATTTCTTCGCGGCCACTTCCTTTGATGGATATAATAATTTCGTTTGCGCCAGCGTCAATGGCGTTCTCAACCAATTCTTTAACTACGCTGCTCGGCCTTTCGACAACCTCGCCGGCCGCTATCATATTAGCCAACGAAGGATCTAATACCTTAATTTTTCCCATGTTCTCACCACCTATTTAACTTTCTTCTTTAATTCGTAAAGAATGTTTAAAGCTTCCATCGGCGAAACCGCCAACGGATCTATTTCTTTTAACCGTGTTTCAACATCACTTTCTTTAACAACCTCTTTGATGATATATTCGCCCGGTGTTGTTAAGGCTTTCTTATCTTCTAAATAACCAAGGATGTCTTTGGCTCTATTTAACAAACTTTCTGGTAAATGGGCCAATCGCGCAACGTTAATACCATACGATTTGTTGGCGGCTCCCGGTTCAACTTTGTATAAGAAAGTAACTTTTTCATCTTCTTCAAAAACAGTAACATGATAATTTTTGATCGCTTCTAATCTGCCTTCGAGATTTGTTAATTCGTGATAATGGGTAGAGAAAAGTGTACACGCTTTAACGTTTGTGGCAATATATTCGATAATTGATTGTGCCAGGGCCATACCATCAAAGGTGGATGTACCTCTACCAATTTCATCAAAAATAATTAACGATTTTTCGGTGGCGTTTTGAATGGCGTTATTGGCTTCAATCATCTCAACCATAAAGGTGGATTGACCCGATGCCAAATCGTCACTAGCACCAATCCGTGTAAAGATTTGATCGAACACTGGTAGAGTTGCCTCCTTGGCGGCGACAAAGCTACCAATTTGAGCCATTACTATTGTTAAAGCGACCTGTCTCATGTATGTGCTCTTGCCACCCATATTGGGACCGGTAATTAGATGGAGATAATCTTTATCTCCCATATCTAAATCATTTGGAACGTACACTTTGTTGGGTGTTTTTTCTAAAACGGGGTGTCTTCCTTCTTTGATGTGGACTTTGCGTTCGCTACTAAAAATTGGTCTAATATAACCATTGGTAACAGCAACTTCTGCAAAGGAACGCAAGACATCGATTTGTGATAACAAATCGGCTAATTCTTGAATATCTTCTGTGTGCTTTTTAATTTCTTTGCGAATCGCTTGGAATAAATCGTATTCTAAATTAATAATTTTACTCTCGGCGTTGAGAATCATATCCTCTTTTTCTTTTAATTCTTGTGTGATATATCTCTCTCCGGTTGTTAAGGTTTGTTTACGGATATATCCAAATTCATCTTTAACTAGTGGCAAGAAAGAATTGCTGATTTCGATATAGAAACCAAAGACTTTGTTGTAACCAATCTTTAAGCCTTTGATGCCCGTTCTTTCTTTTTCTTGAACTTCAAGATTAGAAATCCATTCTTTTCCACCCTTGCTTAATTCGCGTAGTTCATCTAACTCTTTGTGATAACCACGTTTAATAATGCCGCCGTTTCTAATAACAAATGGAGGGTCTTCAACAATGCTTTTCTCTATTAATTCAACAACGTTATCTAAAGTTTTTAGTTGAGAAGCATATTTAGTAAGGGTTGGGCTGTTTGATGTGCTCAACGCTTCTTTAATAGACGGTACTGCTCCTAACGACTTAGAAAGCTGAATTAAATCGCGACCATTAGCGTTTCCATAACCGATTCTACCAATGAGTCTTGGTAAATCGTATATTTCATCTAATAGTGGAGCAAGCTCTTTGCGAACTATAAAATCATCAACAAAAGATTGAACGGCGTCTAATCTTTCTTCAATCATTTTTTGATTGGCGAGGGGCCTGGCTAAATAATTCTTTAAAAGCCTGCTTCCCATCGCAGTTTTAGTTTTATCCAAAACCCAAACCAAAGAACCATATCTTTCTTCACTCCTGATGGTTCTCACAAGTTCAAGGTTGAGTCTTGTATATTGATCCATTTTTAAGAATTGATTGGTTTGAACAATTTTAGCTTGTTGTAGATAGTCGATATCTCTTCTTTGGGTTGTTGCTAAATAATCAATCAATCTAATTAAACACGCAATTTGTCTAACATCTTTGATGTTAGAAATAACGTTTTCGTATTCTAAAGTTTGCTCAACATCATGATGGTAAGAAACTAAAAATTGTTTGCTCTCAGGGAATAATGATAAATCAAAGCTTGGGGAAACTACGATTTCTTTAGCTTCAAAGGTATCGATTTCATTCAATAACAAATTCTTGTCACCATCAATGTTTAAAACACCGACTTCGCCGGTTGAAATATCACAATATGCGATGACAAAGAAATTATCATAACTATCAACACATAGAATGTAGTTGTTTTGATTTTCGTTTAAACCAACATCAATAAGGGTTCCTGGAGTAATGATTTGGACGACATCTCTTTTTACTAGGCCTTTTGCTTGTTTTGGATCTTCTGTTTGTTCAACAACACCGACCTTGTGGCCGTTTTTAATTAAACGGTCAATGTAACTATTAACCGCGTGATATGGCATTCCGCACATTGGAACGCGTTCTTCTGCTCCCGCATCCTTTCCTGTTAAAACGAGTTCGAGTTCTTTGGACACGATTTTGGCATCCTCAAAGAATAATTCATAGAAATCACCCAATCTAAACAATATTAAAGTGTCTGGATATTGTTCTTTAATATCCAGATATTGCATCATCATTGGTGAATATTTGGCTTTTGGCATAAATCATCACTCCTCTATTTATAAATTATAACACAGTTATAAAGGTAAAAACCACTATAAAATAAAATTTAATTTTCAATAAAATTGAAAATTACTCTTCGTGTTTTTGCTAAAAATAAAAGACGCCTTTACTAGACGTCTTATATTTCTATTTAGTTTTAATAACTTCTAAACCACCCATATATGGTCTTAATACCTTTGGAATATTGATTGATCCGTCGGCGTTTAGATGGTTCTCAAGTAGAGCTATTAACATACGTGGTGGGGCCACAACTGTGTTGTTTAGGGTGTGAGCAAAGTAATTTTTCTTCTCGCCTCTAATTCTAATACCGAGTCTTCTAGCTTGGGCATCGCTTAAATTTGAGCAACTTCCAACTTCGAAATATTTCTTTTGTCTTGGCGACCAAGCCTCAACGTCGATACTTTTAACTTTCAAATCCGCTAAATCGCCGCTACAGCACTCGAGTGTTCTGACAGGAATTTCCATACTAGTGAATAATTCGACAGTGTAATGATATAACTTTTCAAACCATTCCTTAGAGTCTTCAGGTTCACAAACAACAATCATTTCTTGTTTTTCAAATTGGTGAATCCGATATATTCCGCGCTCTTCGATGCCGTGGGCTCCTTTTTCTTTACGGAAGCATGGTGAATAACTGGTATACGTATAAGGTAATTTATCTTTTTCAAGAATTGTATTGATAAATTTACCAATCATAGAGTGTTCACTGGTGCCGATTAAATAGAGATCCTCGCCTTCGATTTTATACATCATCGCATCCATTTCTGCGAAACTCATAACGCCGGTTACAACGTTGCTTCTAATCATATACGGCGGGATGACATAGGTGAATCCTTTGTTAATCATGAAATCGCGAGCATAACTTAAGACCGCTGAGTGTAGCCTGGCAATATCTCCCATTAAATAATAGAATCCGTTGCCGGCAACACTTCTTGCGCTATCAAGATCAATACCATCAACGCCTTCAATAATATCTAGGTGGTATGGGACTTCAAAATCTTTTTCTTTCGGTTCTAAAAATCTTTCTATCTCAACATTCTCAGAATCATCTTTTCCAATCGGAACAGATGGGTCGATAATATTGGGAATAATTAACATAATTTCGCGGATTTTTTGACTTAATTCTTCCTCTTCTTTTTCGATATCAACCAAGCGATTATTGATAGCGACAACGCGAGCTTTGCTTTCGTTAGCTTCATCAATCTTCTTTTGGGCCATCAAAGCACCAATTGATTTACTAACAACGTTTCTCTCGTTCCGCAAATTGTCGCTTTCAACTTTAATCTTTCTTAGTTTGGCATCTAATTCAATAACTTCATCGACTAAAGGGAGTTTCGAATCTTGAAACTTTTTCTTGATGTTTTCTTTGACGATATTGGGATTTTCTCTCAAAAACTTAATATCTATCATAATTTCTCCTTTTGTTTCACGTGAAACAACCTTTTATTTCTCGGTTTGTTCGGAAGATGTTTCTTCAACTTCTTCACTTTCTTCTTCTTGGTGATCAACGATCGCTATTGAAGCAACGCTTTGTTTTTCATCGAGTTTAATAATCTTAACACCTTGGGTGTTGCGGCCAGCCACTTTAACTTGAGTTAAGGAAACTCTGATGATAATACCTTTAGATGTTGTCACCAATAAGTCTTCGTCGCCATTGACCGCTCTCATCGCGATTAAAGTGCCGTTTCTTTCGGTGGAATTTAAGGATAGGACACCCTTGCCGCCACGTTGGGTTAAGCGATAGTCTTCACGATTGCTCATCTTACCAAAGCCTTTGGAAGTGATAACTAAGATGTATTTACCTTCATCTGATGTTGTTACACCAATAACTTCATCTTTGTCGGTGATATTGATGCCCCTAACACCAGCTGCAGTTCTACCCATTTGACGGGCGTCTTGTTCGTTAAATCTACAAACTTTGCCGGTTGAAGCACCAATATAAATTTCGAGATTTCCTGTTGTTTTCTTAACATCATATAATTCATCGTTTTCTCTTAAGCCAATTGCTATTTTGCCGTTTCTATTGATGTTAACAAATTGGGAAATAGAAACTCTTTTGATGATACCGCACTTGGTAACAAAGACGAGATTATCTTCTTCTTTGTATTCATCGACAGTTATCATAGTCTTAATCTTCTCTTCTTTTTCGATTGGAAGGAGGTTGATAACAGGAATTCCTTTTCCTTGTCTTGTATATTCAGGAATTTGGTACCCTCTTAAACGATAAACTTTTCCATAACTAGAGAAGAATAGCAAGTCGGTGTGTGTTGATCCGAATAATAGTTTCTCAACGATGTCGTCATCGTGGGTGGTAATACCCTTAACGCCGCGACCGCCTCTGTTTTGAGTTCTATAAGTATCAACCGGAACACGTTTGATATAACCGTTGCCTGTTAAGGTATAAACAACATCTTCAACAGGAATTAATTCTTCATCTTCAATAGAAGATGAATCGTTGGAGATTTCAGTTCTTCTATCGTCACCATAACGTTCTTTAATATCGTTTAAATCTTCTTTTAAAACTTGTAAGACGCGGTGATGATTCTCAAGAATATCACGGAAATCAGCAATCTTTAATTCTAATTCTTTGATTTCGTTTTCAATCTTTTCTTGTTCGATTCCAGTTAATCTATGTAAACGCATATCTAAAATCGCTTTAGCTTGTTTCTCGCTTAAGGAGAATTTAGCGATTAATTCATTTTGGGCATCTTCTGGAGTTGCACTAGCTTTGATAATCGCGATGATTTCATCTAAGTGCTGTCTCGCGATTCTTAAGCCTTCCAAGATATGAATCCGATCAAGAGCTTTATCTAAATCGAATTGTGTTTTTCTTCTAATAACATTAATTTGGTGATTGACATATTCCTTTAAAACTTCTTTTAATGGGAAAATCTTTGGTTGACCATCGATAATCGCCAACATATTAATGCTATAAGAAACTTGTAATTGCGAATATTTGAATAATTGATTGAGAACAACTTCGGGGATCGCTTCTTTCTTTAATTCGATGACAACTCTAATTCCTTCACGGTTAGATTCATCTCTTAAATCTCTAATTCCTTCAATAACCTTGTTCTTGACTAAATCGGCCATTCTCTCAATCATCATCTTTTTATTAACTTGATATGGGATTTCGCTTACAACAATTCTCTTGTGATTTTCGTGGTGAGGATCGTCTTCAATGTTGCAGCGCGATCTAACAACAATTAAACCGCTGCCTGTTTCATATGCGTTTTTAATGCCAGATTTTCCAAGAATGATACCCGCGGTTGGGAAGTCGGGACCATGAATGTAATTGTTAATTAGGTCAATGACATCAATATCGGGATTCTCAGCAACCGCTAGGGTGGCATCAATAACTTCTTTTAGGTTATGTGGCGGAATATTTGTTGCCATACCAACCGCAATACCAGATGATCCATTAATTAAGATATTAGGTATACGTGCTGGTAAAACAACGGGCTCTTGTTCTTCGCCATCGTAGTTAGGTATGAAATCAACGGTGTTTTTATTGATATCTCTAACCATTTCGTTAGCGATTTTCGACATTCTTGCTTCGGTATAACGCATAGCGGCTGCAGGGTCGCCATCGACCGAACCAAAGTTTCCGTGACCATCAATGATTGGATAACGGCACGAGAACGATTGGGCGAGTCTAACCATCGCATCATAGACCGCGGTGTCGCCGTGGGGGTGGTATTTACCAATAACATCACCAACGATACGAGCCGATTTCTTGTGAGGCTTATCGTTTGTCATGCCTTGTTCGTTCATAGAATAGATGATTCTTCTGTGAACCGGTTTCAGACCATCGCGGACATCAGGCAAGGCCCGCGATACGATAACAGACATTGAATAATCCAAGAAGGAATTCTTCATTTCAGAACTTAGATTTACTTCTTTAGTTCTATCAACATCAACATCAGAATCAAAGATTTCGTTGCTGTGATCTAATTCTTTTTCTGCCATAAATAATTCCTCCTTTCCTAGAAGTCTAAGTTCTTAACGAACTTAGCGTTTGTGAGAATAAAGTCTCTTCTGGGTTCGACCTTCTCACCCATTAACATGTCGAAGACCATATCGGCCTCCATCGCATCCTCGAGTTTAACTTTTTTTAAAACCCGGGTGTTGGGATCCATGGTTGTTTCCCAAAGTTGTTCCGCATCCATCTCACCAAGACCTTTATATCTTTGGATGAGAGCTTTTTGATTTGGAATTAATTTCTTTCTAATCTCTTCCATCTCTTCGTCGTTGTAAGCATATTCCATGAATTTGCCTTGTTGAACTTTGAATAGTGGTGGTTGAGCAATATAGATATGTCCTTGTTCAATCAGTGGTTTAAAGTACCGATAGAAGAAGGTTAATAACAAGGTTTGAATGTGGGCACCATCGACATCGGCATCGGTCATGATAATAATTTTATGATATCTCAATTTCTCAATATCAAACTCTGGACCGAAACTTGTGCCGAAAGCGGTAATCATTGTCCCAATTTCTTGATTATCAAGGACTTTTTCTTGTCTAGCTTTTTCAACATTTATGATTTTACCTCTTAGAGGTAAGATGGCTTGAAATTCTCTGTTTCTACCTTCTTTAGCAGAACCGCCAGCGGAGTCACCCTCAACAATGAAGATTTCACACAATTCAGGATTTCTGTTGGAGCAATCCGCTAATTTACCAGGTAATGTTGATAAGCCGAGAACGGTTTTACGAGCCGCTTCTCTTGCTCTTTTGGCGGCAACCCTAGCTTTGGCTGCCAACATACATTTCTCAATAATTAGTTTCGCTTGATCGGGGTTCTCCATTAAGAATCTCTCTAATTGTTCGGAGAAGATTTTATTAACGGCGCCTCTAATCTCGCTATTACCAAGTTTGGTTTTGGTTTGTCCTTCGTATTGGGGATCGGGGTGTTTAACGGAAATAACCGCGGTTAGACCTTCTCTAACGTCGTCTTTGGTTAAATCATCATCTTGGTCTTTGAGGAATTTTTTAGACCGAGCATAGTTGTTGATAATTCTTGTTAAAGCAAGTCTAAAGCCTTCTTCGTGGGTTCCACCTTCTTGGGTATAGATGTTGTTACAGAAGGAATAGATGCTTGGTTGATATGAGTCGTTATACTGGGCAGCAATCTCAACTTCCATATCTGGGTTGTGAGCAACACCTTCAACATAAACGATGGTTGGGTGAATTGGGGTTCTGTTTTGGTTTAGATATTGAACATATTCTTTCAAACCGCCCTCATATAAAAAGCTTTCGCTTTCGCCACTTCTCTCGTCAACCAAAACAATAGTTAATCCTTTGTTTAAGAAAGCGAGTTGTCTAATTCTATCTCTTAAGACTTCGTAATTATAAACTGTGGTTTCTGTAAAGATGGTTGGGTCTGCTCTAAATTTAACAGTTGTTCCTCTCTTATCAGTTTTTCCAATAACGTGTAAGGATTCTTTAACCTTACCGCCGTTGGCGAATTGCATATAGTAGAGTTCGCCCTCGTGACCAACCCAGACCTCGAATTTTTCTGATAAAGCGTTAACAACGCTACCGCCGACGCCATGTAAACCGCCAGAAACTTTATAACCGCCGCCTTCGCCGAATTTACCACCAGCGTGGAGGACTGTATAAACAGTTTCGACTGTGGACACACCTGTCTTTTTGTGAATACCAACTGGGATGCCACGGCCGTTGTCTTCAACGGTGATGTCATTGTCTTTAGAAATTGTTACTACAATGCGATCGCAAATGCCGGCTAAAGCTTCGTCGATTGAGTTGTCAACAATTTCCCAAACCAAATGGTGAAGACCGCGAGCCGAGGTTGAACCGATGTACATACCCGGTCTTTTTCTAACGGCCTCTAATCCTTCTAATACTTGAATCTGGTCTTCGGTATATTCCTGTTCTTTGGAAACATGTTCTTCGAAGTATTCTTTCTCTTCCATATCAACTTTCTCCTTCCGTTTGTCCTTGGACAATCTTTATTTTCAATGCTTTTGACAACTCGGGGAATTCCTCGTCCTCAGTTGTTGTCAAGAAGACTTGATTTTCTTTGCTTAAGATTTTAATAAGTTCTTTTCTTTTGTTTTCATCTAGCTCTGATAAGACATCATCGAGAACAACTATTGCCTCTTCGCCCGTCTTATCTTTTACAACTTTTATGGTCGCGAGCTTTAAGGCGATGGCCGCTAGCCTGTTCTGTCCTTGAGAACCATAATGTGCAACATTTTTGCCATCAAGTTTTAAGACAAAGTCATCTTTTTGAACACCAATTTGGGTCGATCCTTTTTGGATATCATCTTGATAGCTTTCTTTCAATCTTTCTTTGATTGATTCGGTGTGATAATCGCCTTCGAATTGATTTAGATATTCGATTTTGATATCAACATCTTTTTTAATAAGTTCTCGATACTCTTTGTGAATGATGTCTTCTAGTTTTTCTAAGAAGTCTTTTCGCTTCTTAGCGATTTCTGAATTGGCCCTGGCCAGCTGTAAATCGTAGGTCTCGAGTAGTATTCTATCAATATTTGAACTCTTTAAGAGTTCATTTCTCTCTTTCAGAAGTTTTGTTAATTGATTCTTCGCGAGGTAGTACGATGGCGAGATTTTGCTTATCTCTTTGTTGAGAAAATCGCGTCTGTTTCTTGGCGAGCCCTTAAACAAAAAGACATCTTCTGGACTAAAGGTAACCACATTGATGATGCCTATAAAGTCGCTTACCTTCTTAAGCTCCTTGTTATCAAAGAAAAGTTTGTTTGACGCCTTGGATATCACCGCTTTTAATTCGTGATGATATAAGCCTTTAGAAATCGTGGCACTTATCCGCGCGAATTCCGTTTGGTAATTGATGAGATCAACATTCTCATCGTTCCTAAACGATTCCGCGAGAGATAAATAGGCGATGGCTTCTACAAGATTAGTCTTTCCTTGAGCGTTTAGCCCTTGGATGATGTTTATCTTTTCAAAGTCTTTAATTTCCAGATTTTTGAGATTGCGAAAGTCGGTTATTTGAATCGCATCTATTCGCATACAATCTCATAGGTCTCGCCTTGAACCAGGATTTTATCTCCGGGATAGAGCTTGCGACCCCTCCTGTTTTCTTTGATCTCATTAACATATATCTCGTTGGTCAATAAAAAGATCTTTTCTTCACTTCCGTTAGATATGATATTAACGAATTTGAGAAATTGACCAAGTTTGATATAGGGTGTGTTAATCTTTGCTGTCTGCATTTACTTATCTCACCTCAAGAATATAAATGTATTTATATTCTAACATGTAGATAAGAAAAAATAAAGCAGTTTTATCGTTTTTTAAGCGTTTTCTGCTTTATTTATTTCAGTTTGATATAGAAATTAGGGACGACCTATATTTTTGCGTCCTCGCCTTAAAAACTAAGGTCTAATAAGTTCTAACTGGTAGAACGAGTTGGACACAGGAAGGATCCTTCTCGTTTCTGATGATGACTGGTTTTGAATCGCCATTAAAGAGGAAGGAAATTTCTTCACAACCGAGAGCTTTAATCGCGTCTTGGACAAACTTGGCTGCAAAGGAAATGTCTAATCTATCACCTTCATAACGGAAGTCGTTAACAATTTCGACGGCACTACCAACTTCTTGAGTTTTGGCAGATAAGGTGACACCTTCTCTAAACATTGATAATTTAACAACATTGTTTTTATCTAAAGAAAGGAGAGACGCTCTTTCAACTCTTGTTAAGAAACTTTGAGCGATTGTATCTAATTTATATTCATAAGAAGAAGGAATTAATTTGGATGTATCTGGGTAACTACCGTTGATAACTCTTGTACTAACAATTGTGTTTTTGAATTGGAAATTAACTTTCTTATCTGAAACTTTGATGACAACACCTAACTCATCTTCAGCAACTTTGGCGACTTCATTAAGTGTTCTCGCAGGAACGGTAACATCGAATTGGGCCGCTTCTTCGATTGAAACAATCTTTCTTGCCAACCGATAGCTATCGGTTGCGACACAGATAAGCTGATTACCATCTGCCTTGAAATTGACACCAGTTAAGATTGGTCTTGTTTCTTTTTCGCTAGCAGCGTAGCTTGTTTGAGATATGATTTCATTTAAAACAGAAGTTGGTAAAACAACTTTTGGTAGATCTTCACCGCCTAAGCCTAAATCGATAGCTGGATAATCTCTGCTATTCATGCTATTGAGTGAAAAATCAGAAATGGTATCTGTAATTTTAACAGCGTTACCGTCGGTTGTTTGGAAATTAATAATCTCGCCTTCGAGTTTTCTGACGATATCAGTAATGTATTTAGAACTGATTACAACTACACCATGCTCGAAGGAAGTGATAATATTCTCCTCACCAACAGAATAAGGCACTTTGGTATGGATTGTGATGTCACTATCACTGCCAGTTAAGAATAAGCCATTTGGGTTAAGTTCAATTTTGATGCCAGTTAAGATAGCTCTTGGGTTTTTAGCTGATACCGCTCTAGAAACAGTGTTAAGAGCTTGAAGTAAGTACTTTTTAGAAATCGCAAATTTCATATATTTTATTTCCTTTCTTTCTATATATTATTTTATTAATTTTATAGTTGGTGGATTGTGTGGATAAACCCACTAATTAATTATAGCATAAGTGATTGATAAAATAAAATATTTTATCTTGTTTTTATTATTCTTTTTAAATCCTCAATTGCTTGTATATAATCGGGGTTTTCTTTCAACATTTTTTCCACCTTTTCGCAAGCGTTAATAACAGTGGAGTGATCGCGTCCTCCAAACTCCTCGCCGATTTTGACTAATGAAACATCTAACATCGAACGGCAAAGATACATAGCGATGTGTCTAGCGACTGTAATATTGCTTGTTCTTAATTTGCTTGAAAGTTGGGATGGAGAAATTGAGTAGTATTCAGAAACAGCGGTCTTGATAAGATTTATATCAATGTTGTTATTTTCTTGATTTCTAACTAAAGGAGCAAAGGTGTTGGTGACAACATCCATATTGATTTCCGAACCAGGATTAAAGGTGATTGCATAAAAGAGTAACTTATTAAGAGCACCTTCTAATTTTCTAACGTCCGTTGCATAGTTTTTAGCCAAATATTGCAATACGTTATCATCGATTTTGCCGTTATTGATATCTTGAGATTCAACTTTTTTCTTTAAAATTCTATAAGCCGTATCATATTCTAAGGCTTTGATTTCGATAGACAAACCAGAAGAGAAACGACCAACAAGACGATCTTCTAAAGATTTAATTTCTGATGGATGACGATCACTTGTTAAGACGATTTGTTTGCCTGAATTAATTAATAAATTGAAGATATGAAATAACGTTTCTTTAGTTTTTTCTTTGGTTGATAGAAACTGGACATCATCTAAGAGAAGAACATCGACCTCTCTATACTTATCTTTTAAGTTTTCGATACCCGTATCCTTGAAAGCTTTAACAACTTCTTCAACAAAATCATCAGTTGAACGATATAAAACCTTCATAGCAGGATTCTTAACACGGATATAATTACCAATAGCGTGGAGAAGGTGGGTTTTACCTAAACCAGAACGACCATATATAAATAAAGGATTATAGAAATTACCAGGATCTGTTGCAGTCGCGGTCGCAGCAACATAACTCTCATGGTTACTTGGGCCAACAACAAAAGTTTCAAAAGTGAATTTAGGATTAAGATTGCTAATAAACACACTTGGCGCCGGGGCAGCTCTAGTGATTTCAATTTCTTCTTTTAAACTGTTTGAATCAATAATTTCACAATCATAATTTGATTGAGTGATGTTATTTAAAACATCACGAATTAATTCTAAGTAACGATTATTGAGAATGCTGACAGCAAAGCTACTTGGTGCAGAAACAGTAATTGTGTTGTCGCTAATCGAAACAATTTTTGTTCCATAGAAAAAGCTGCTGAGCACGGCGTTATCATTAATTTCTTCCTTGAGTTTGGTTAACGCATTACTCCAAATCTCATCGTATTTGTTATAAACTTCCATAATAAAAAATCCTCGCTGTCAAAATTGTAGCACACACACCCACACAAATAAAGCGGAAAAAGCGGCGTTTTTCACTTTTCCACAACCAATTAACATTAAAAATTAAGAAAAAAGAAGCGAAAAGCTAGTTTTCCACATATTAATTTTGTGGATAAACTGTGGAAAACACAAATGTTAGTTCTGTGTATTTTTGTTGTAGATACAATTTGTGGACAAATATGGTTATCCACATTCGAAAAAGTCGCAAAAACACTAGACTTTTTATGCTTATCCACAATTCTAAAAACACGATTAAACTTTTTAAGTAAATAAATATAATTATTTATTTTTATTGACTTTATATTTGGCGCCATTTTATAATTATTCCGCGTATCAATTAATCGTGGAGGTGTTATTAATGAAAAGAACCTATCAACCAAGCAAAAGAAAACATGCTAAAACACATGGTTTCCGTGCTAGAATGGCCACACCAGCCGGCCGTAAAGTCTTAGCTAGAAGACGTAAAAAAGGTAGAAAAGTTTTATCTGCATAGTTTTTAAGACCACTTAGAAGTGGTTTTTAAATTAAGGAGATCCAAAATGAAGAAAAAATATCGTTTGCTAAAAAATGAAGATTTTCAGAAAGTGATGGATGAAAAGAAATTCGTGTCCAACAAATCTTTCGCACTTCATTATCGCAGTAACGATCTTGGTCAACTTCGGCTTGGAATCAGCGTCAGTCGTAAACTTGGCAAAGCTGTCGAGCGCAACCGCATTAAACGTCAAGTTCGAATGATGAGCGCCAACATTTTTGATCTAAATGATGCCAGAGATTTTGTTTTATTGGTACGAAGAGGCTATTTAGATAAAGATTATCAAGAAAATATTGGTGAATTAGAAAATCTGTATAAAAGAACAAAATGAGGTGAAAAGCTAAATGAAATTATTCAAAACTCTCGGAATTGTCTTTCTCGCTTTAATCGCTATCGCCTTTACAAGTTGTACAACCAATTTCTGTAGTGAACAAGATATTGAAAACATTTGTAACCAATTAATCTACAACTACAATAATGACGATGGGTCAATTGTTGATATCTATCACACAACCCCAACCGTTGAACAAATTGCTAATTCAAAAGTTACTAGCGAAGAAGGAGCAACTTGGGCCGATTTAGCAACTGCCGCCAGTACCGATGAGGAAAGAGCAGCCGCCGGAAAGACCCTACAATACGATTATGCTTACTACATTTATAAAAACAACCACTCCAAAGCCTGTTTAGTTACATCTGAACATATAGATGCTCAAACAGGAGCGGTCATCGAAAGCAAATCTTTTGGTTATGCTTTTAAGTGTGGCTTGTTAGAGATCTTGGCTTATCCAGTTTCTTGGGCCTTCACCACCATAGGTGGTTGGTTAGGGGGAACCGGTTATGCTTTGATGTTTGCTGTCTTAATCGTAACCTTTATTATTAGAGCTTTAATGTTGGGTGCTACCTGGCGTTCTACCAAACAAAGCCAAAAATTACAAGCACTTCAACCACAACTCAACGCGATCAACGCAAAATATGCGAATCGTAATGACGAGGGAGCAAAAGCTGCCAGAGCACAAGAAACAATGGCTCTTTACAAAAAGAACAAGGTTAACCCTGTTTCCAGCTTAATTGCTCCATTTATTACATTACCTATCTTTATCGCAACATATGGTGCAGTTAGAGATACAGCTTTAATTGCTGAAGGTTTTGTTTTTAATGTTAGTTTAGGCCAAACTTTAGGTAGCGTTATCATGGGTTGGAACGTCTTTGGTTTTGTTGTTTTCATCATTATGGTTGCTTCACAATTCGTATCTATGAAGATTACCCAATGGCTAAACAAGAAAAACATGAAAGGTAGACCAGCCGGTCAACAAGGTGGTCTCAACCAACAAAACTTCATGACCTATTTCTTCATTATCATGATTGTTATCATCGGTTGGATGTTACCACTTGCTATGTCCTTATATTGGATTTTCTCATCCTGGTTCTCAATTCTCCAAGCCGTTTTAATGAATTACCTTACCAAAAGAGGCAACAAGCTCGAAACTGTTAGATAGGAGAAGAAGATGAAGAAGATATACGTTGGCAAAACATTAGAAGATGCCATTGATAAAGCCTGTGATGAATTCAATGTTGATCCCCAATATCTCTATTACGATGTTATGGGCGAAAAGAAAGGTTTATTCGGCAAAAAAGTAGAAATTGAAGCCTACACAATAACTGAAGTTATTGAGTTTGCTGAACAATATCTGATCACAATTGTTAAAGATTATGGCTTAGAAGGCTCTTTAACTACAACCCTTGAAGAAGGAATTTTAAAAATTACTCTCGATACCAACCACAATTCAGTTTTAATCGGTAAAAATGGACGTACACTTCAAGCACTAAATAATGTTTTAAGAAGCGCGGTTAATTGTGAATTCAAACATCACTTCCGTTTACTTCTTGATATCAGCACTTATAAAGAAGAAAAGTATGAGAAGATTATTAAGATGGCTCGCAGAATTGCTCGCGAAGTTCAAAAGAGTAAGGTTACCGCAACCCTGAATCCAATGACAAGCGACGAACGTCGCGCGGTCCACAACACCCTATCTCATATGCGCAACATCCGTACCGAAAGCACGGGTACCGGTCGGAATCGACAAATCAACATTATTTACGTTGAATCTAAACAAAATTCTCACAAAGAGGACGAAGAATAAAAAAGACAAGCCCGGCAATCGGGCTTTGTTTTTAAAAGCTTTATATAAAATTGTGAATAACAATTCACAAATTATTCAAAAAACATTGAACTGCTCGTGTGTGCGTGTATATAATATGCGTGTAGTTTAACTAATAAAAACCAAAGAAGGAGGAATATTATGGGGATTTTATTCTCACGTGGTGGACACCATCTAGATGGTCATAAAGACCTAACACATGGCAAGCCCATCACCACATTGACCGACCCCCAGGCGATTGGAAATATTTACATTCCAATTGTTTCCGCCAATGGTAAGGATCTACTCCTTGATGTTAAGGAAGGAGATTATGTTAAGAAAGGAACAAGAATTGGTGTAAGCCAAGGTTTTTATGTTCCTGTCTTCGCGCCAGTCTCTGGAACCATTACCAAAACGGAAAAACGCTTCAACGCTTTAGTCGGACGGCCAATTAATCACTTTGTAATTGAAAACGACTTCAAATACGAAGTAGAAGAAAGCCTTCCCAAATACGATTACGAGACCGTAACTCCCGAAGAGATTGTTAACGCAATCAAAGAAGCGGGTATCGTAGGTTTGGGCGGCGCCGGTTTCCCAACATACATCAAATATGGTGCTCAAGGAATCGAAACCGTTCTAATAAACGCTTGCGAATGTGAGCCTTACCTCACAACTGACAACGTTATGATTGTTAAGGACACCGACATGTTCTTAAAAGGCGTCAGTTTAATGGTGAGAGCAGCCCACGCTAAAAAAGCCATTATTGCTTTCAAACAAGGACACCCCGACATGAAAGAAGCAATAACCGCTTTAATTGGAAATTATGAAGGTTTAGAAATTAGAGAAGTCAAAGATATGTACCCCGCAGGTTGGGAAAGAACATTAATTTGGAACGTCTTTAAGAAAGAATACAACGCTTTGCCATCAGAAATTGGTGTTATTGTTAATAACGCACAAACTGCTATGGCAATAGCTCACGCCGTCTTAGAGGGCAAACCAATCACCGAAAGATTAGTAACCGTTTCTGGTTCTGGCGTTAAAGAACCGCAAAACATTTTGGTACCCGTTGGTACCGTTGTTGCTAACATTATCAACGCCTGTGGTGGTTATACTTGCGAAGAAGTCTTCTTGCTAGCTGGTGGCCCAATGTGTAGCAAAGCCCAAATGAACGATCAGTTCGTCGTCGAAAAACAAAGTGGTGGTTATACTGTTCTTCCGTTTGAAGATCCAACACCCGAAGCATGTTTAAGATGTGGTATGTGTACACTCCATTGTCCGGCCTCCTTGCAACCGGTTGAAATTAAAAACGCGGTTGAGAAGAAAGACGAAAAGAGATTAATTGAATTAAAAGCCAACAGCTGTATTGAGTGTGGTATGTGTACATTCATTTGTCCAAGCCATATAGCTGTTACTGAAAACATCAGAAAAGCGAAATTGATGTTAAAGATTGCAGCCGCCAAAGCCGCGGCCGCCAACAAGTAGGAGGTGCTAGTTATGAAATTTAGAATGAAACCAGCACCATTCCAAAGAAATACACGCCGTTCAACAAGAGGCATCATGGTCGAGTTAACTTGTGTTCTCGCTGCCATCTTCGTTGTTGCGGTTGTCATGAATTTTGTTAATCTTGGTGCCGATTATGGTCTAAAGACCATACTTATGGGTGTAATTGCGGTCGCGACCGCCTTTGCGGTTGATGTAATTACCGCCCTAATTATCAAGAAAAATGTTTGGCAATATTTTGCCGGTTCTTACAGCTATGTTACCGCTTTGGTTTTTGTCTTAACTCTACCTGTTACCGTTTCTTATTATGCGGTTATCATCGGTATGATTATGGCTGTTGTCTTCGGCAAGATTGTCTTTGGTGGATTTGGTTATAACCCAGTCAACCCAGCCGGTTTAGGTAGAATCGTTGTTGCTTTATCCTTCTCGCTTGCGATAAGTGGCGTTCCTGGATTAAGCGACGGTTCCACTGGTGCCACCGTTACCAGCTATATCAATTGGGCCAACGGTGAATTGCCAAACGGATTCGGTTTAACTCGCCTATTCTTAGGTAATTATACAGGCGCGATTGGTGAGACTTCCTTCCTCGCCTTGCTTATTGCCGGTATCTACCTCTGCATTAGAAAGATTGCTGATTATCGTTTAATGTTAGGTTACGTTTTAGGAGCCTTCATTATTACATTCTTTATGGGTTTAGCTTTTGGAGTTAATCCATTAACATATGCCTTAACCCACATTATGGTTGGTGGTCTCGCTTATGGTGCCGTCTTCATGGTTACCGATCCAGTTACCACCCCAACATCCCAAATGGGTAAAATTATTTATGCTTTAGGTGCCGCAACCCTAACAATTCTTATCAGAGTTAGCGGTTCATTACCTGAAGGCGTTGTTTTCTCCATCGTCTTTATGAATCTTTTAACACCCGTTATTGATGGTTTGGTTAAAGGAAAATCAACCGACAACGTTGCAAAGAGATGGGGCATCATCGCCATTATCTTAATTGTTGCCATCGGTATTAATATCGGTGTTGCCTTCTTAGGAGGTGTTATTTAATGAAAAATAAATTTCTTAAATATCCTCTTGTCCTAGGAATTGTTGGTATTATTTGTGCTCTTTGTTTAGGTGTTGTTTATTGGGTTACCAATCCAATCATCACCGAGAGAACAAAGAAACAAGCTTTAGAAGCTATTCAAACCATTTGTCCAACTGCGGATAGTTCTGAAGATGTCAGCGCAAAATATCCAAATTGTGGTGATTACACAATCTCCACCCTCTACGATGTTAAACAAGGTGACAATCAATTAGGTGTTGCCTACCAAGCTAAAGGCGTTGGTTATGGCGGCGACATTGTTTACTTAGTTGTCCTAAGTTCAACCGAAGAAAAGATTCTTGGCATTAATTTTATCTCCCATTCTGAAACATCAGGTTATGGTGCGGATTTAATCGCCAAGCAAGAATTCATCGACTGGTTTGACGGTTTATCCTTCAGTGAGTTCGATGGCGGTACCGATTTATCAACCGGTGCAACTAAGACCATGACAGGTATCAGTAAATCATTAACCAAGGTTATTGAATTCCACACAACTGTGAAGGAGGCGGCTTAAAATGAAAGAAAAAGTTAATTATAAAAACATTTTAAAAAGCGGCATCATCGCAGAAAACCCAATCTTAGGAACTGCCCTTGGCCTTTGTCCATTACTCGCTGTTTCTACAAAGGTTGACAATGCCATAGGCATGTCAATGGCGGTCTTTATCGTCCTATTACTTTCAAATATTACTATTTCTTTAATTAGAAAACTCATTCCTAACGAGATTCGTATTCCAGTGTTCATCATTGTTATCGCAACCTTCGTTAGTTCAGTTGACCAATTGATGAATGCCTTTACCCCCGAAGTTCACGCTTCCTTAGGTATCTTCATTCCTCTAATTGTTGTTAACTGTATCATTCTTGGTCGGGCCGAGGCCTTCGCCAGCAAAAACAAAGTATTACCATCCATCGTTGATGCCGTTGGTACCTCCATCGGTTATGCGATTGTTATGTTAATCTTTAGCTTTGCTAGAGAATTGCTTGCAACCCAATCAATTACCTTATCTAACCCCTTTAATGCCACCCAATCAGTGACATTACACCTCATTTCCACTCTTAAGATTTCACTCTTCGGCCAAGCCGCTGGAGCGTTTTTAGGACTTGGTGTTATGTTCGCGATTGTCGCGGCCATTAAAGATCATCGGGCTAATAAAAAGAAGAAAGAGGAGGCTAAGTAATTATGGAATTAATCGCATTAGGCTTTGGAGCAATCCTTGTCAGTAACGTTTTACTTTCTCAATTCCTCGGTATTTGTTCCTTCGTTGGTGTTTCTACCAAAAAGAAGAACGCTGTTGGTATGAGTTTTGCCGTTCTCTTCGTTCTTGTTCTATCATCAATCGTCACATGGTGTATCTATCATTTCTTGTTAGTACCACTCCATATTGACTACTTATCACAAATCGTTTCAATTTTGGTTATTGCCACCCTCGTTCAATTCGTCGAGATGTTCTTAAAGAAATTCATCCCGAAGTTATATGAATCATTAGGTATTTATTTACCACTCATTACTACAAACTGTGCGATCATGGGTGTTGCGACCACCAACATTCAAAACAATTACAGTTTTATACAAGCCTTAGTCTACGCCGTTTGTATTGGCGTCGGTTACTTGCTTGTCATGTTCATCTTCTCAACCATTCGTGAAAAATTGGAAACCGCCCCAATTCCAAAATATTTCAAAGGTCTACCAGTCGCATTCATTCTCGCCGGAATAATGGCTCTCGCCTTCTTCGGCTTTAGAGGTATTTTCTAATGCCTGATTACATCTGGGGCATACTAATCGTTATCGGGTTAATCGTGTTGTTTGTTGTCGCTTATATTCTCAATAAACGCACCCCAAAACCCGAGGGTTGTCAATTGGATTCCGCCTGTAAAGGTTGTCCAATAACAAGCTGCTTAAAAAATGAACCAATGGAGGAGGAAAAAGTTAATGAACTGGACTAATATTATTATTGCAATCGCCATCTTCTTGGGTGTCGCGATTGTTATGGGGCTTATCTGTGCAATCGGTTCTCACTATTTCACAGTTAAGGTTGATGAAAGAGAAACAAAAGTCACAAGTTTACTACCGGGATATAACTGTGGTGCTTGTGGAAAACCAGGTTGTAGCGGATTTGCTGCCGCCCTCATTAAAGGTGAAGCCAAGAGTGTGGATGGTTGTAAGGTTGCTAAACCAGAACAAAAAGAAGCGATTCGGACTTATCTCGCGGAAACGCCCGGTCCAGACGGCACAACTTTAAAAGTTTAATAAGAATAGGTGGTTTTCACCTATTTTTATTTTTAACAACGATTAAAAATAATGTATAATGAAAAAAAGAGGTGATAGTGATGATTACAGATACCATAGTTGCATTATCAAGTGCGCCATTAGAAAGCGCAATCGCAGTAATAAGAATGAGTGGCAAAGATGCCTATCATATTTTAAGTGAGGTTTTAGATACTCCTTTCAAAGAAACCGATCATCGAAAAATAATTCATGGTCACATAATTGATAAATGTGCGGGTGAGACAATAGATGATGTTGTAGTTACAATCTACAAAGGTCCCAAGAGCTTTACCGGTGAAGATATGGTTGAAATCAACTGTCACGGTAGTTTGATCGTTATTAATCGCATTATTTCTTTGTGTATTAAATATGGGGCAAGACAGGCCAAACGTGGAGAATTCTCTGAGAAATCTTTCCTTAACGGAAAGATAGACCTAATTCAGGCTGAATCTATCAACGATTTAATTCATGCCACATCTGAAACTGCCACCAAAGTCGCGGTCCAAGGTTTAAAAGGAAATGTTTCCAACAAAATCCATGAGTTGAGAAAAGAATTAATCGATATCATTAGCCACATTGAAATCAACATTGATTATCCCGAATATGAAGATATCGAACAACTAACAAACGAAATCTTACTACCGAGAATCGAAGAATTATTAGTTAAGACCCAAAGAACATTAGATGAAGCGAGAACCGGCAAGATGCTTAAAGATGGCATTAAGGTTGCTATTGTTGGCAAACCAAACGCTGGCAAAAGTAGCATCCTAAACGCCCTACTAGAAGAAGATAAAGCAATTGTCACTGATATCGCGGGGACAACAAGAGATGTCGTTGAAGGAAGAATAAGCATAGAAGGATTACCGTTCCTCCTTTTAGATACTGCTGGGATTAGAAACCCGGCCAACAAAGTTGAACAAATCGGTGTCGAAAGATCGAAGAAAGCTATCGATGATGCCGATATCGTCGTTGTAGTAATTGATGGTAGCAAAGCTACCAATCAAATGATTGAGGAAAACCTAGAAGGCAAGCCAACAATTATTGTTATCAACAAAGAAGATTTAGGTATTAAAAATAAAGAAGAAGGCATTCATATATCCGCTTTGTCTGGCAATATCGAACCCCTAAAGAAAGAACTCGTTCGTAAAGCCGGCATTGAAATAAGAGGATATGATCAGTACGCCTTATTATCTAACAGCAGACAAATCGGTTTGATGATGAAGGCTCACAAACAACTTGAGGACGCGAAAGCGGCCTGTGTCAATCTCACACCAATTGACTTAATTTATATTGATTTAAATTTAGCCCTAGATGCCATCTTGGAAATCTTGGGTTTAAAGAGTAAAACAGATTTAGAAGCGGAAATTTTCTCTCGTTTCTGTGTAGGTAAATAAAATGATATTTGATACCCATTGCCATTTAAATAGTCCGGAGTTATATCCCGAATATCAAAAACACATTGATAACGCATTATTGGTAGGCGTTAAGCGTTTTTTGGTTGTTGGATATGACCTAGATAGTTCTTTAAAAGCTATTGAAATTGCGAAAGCATATCCCGGTGTTTGTTATGCGGCAATTGGTATTCATCCAAGCGAAATCTTAAAATGTAAAGAAAATGATTTAGACAGAATCAAAGAATTATTAAAAGAAGATGTTGTTAAGGCCGTCGGTGAGATTGGTCTAGATTATCATTGGGATGATGTACCGAGAGATATCCAAAAAGAATGGTTTGAAAAACAAATTAAGCTGGCTCACAAATACCACAAACCAATTGTTATTCACACAAGAGATGCAGCGGAAGATACTTATAGTATCTTAAAAAACAACAAAGAATATATTTATAAAGGCATAATGCATTGCTATTCCGGAAGCGCGGAAATGGTTAAGATGTACACCGACTTAGGTATGTATATTTCTTTGGGCGGTCCACTAACATTTAAAAACGCCCGCGTTCCTAAGGAAGTTATTAAAGTTGTACCCAAAGATAGATTGCTATTCGAAACAGATTCCCCATATCTTGCGCCTCACCCCTTAAGAGGCAAACAAAACGAGCCCGCCTTAATAACTTTAGTTATTAAAGAAGCATCTTATCTTCTTGATATCGAATATGAAAAGTTGGCTTCTTTAACATATAAAAACGCGTTAGAGGTATTAGATATTCATGAATAGAATCGAAGAAATAATCATAGTAGAAGGCATTCATGATATCGCCCACTTAAAGCAGTTTTTGGACGCCGATTTTATCAAGACAGATGGTTCATCTCTTCCAAAAGAAACCAAAGAGGAGATACTAAGTCTTAAAGAAAAAGGAAAAGAGTTTATTATCTTAACCGATCCCGATTATCCAGGAGAAAAGATAAGAAAACAATTATTAGAGCTTGTTCCAAACGCCAAACAAGCTTTTGTTAGAAAAGAAAAGGCGCGGACATCTAAAAAGGTTGGCGTTGAACACGCGAGCAAAGAAGAAATTCTCGAAACTTTAGAAAATTGCGTTACGTATCGCAAAAAAGCGAACAGTTTAAACTGGAACGAGTATATCGAATTAGGGTTAAGCGGACAAGATAATTCCGCAAAACTACGCGAAAAGGTTGGAACAACCCTACATCTAGGCTTTGCTAACAGCAAAACCTTCTATAAAAGATTAAATATGTTAGATATAACCAAAGAGGAGTTAGAAAAGATTATTAATGGATAGAATCGCCACAATTAAAAGAACGAAAGAAATATTGGATAAATATCAATTTCGGATGAAGAAGAACTATGGGCAGAACTTTATGATTGTTCCTAAAGTTCCCCTTTTAATTGCGTCAAACCCTATTTTAGATTCACAAACAACGGTTATTGAAATTGGCCCGGGAGCGGGAGCCCTAACCCAATGTTTGTTGGAAAAAGTAAAACGCGTTGTTTGTTATGAAATCGATAAAGAATTAATACCAATCCTTGAAAACGAATTATGTGAATATCCAAATCTTGAAATACACAATCAAGACTTTTTAAAAGTTAATCTCGACGAATTTCAAGACGAGAAGATAGTCATCGTTTCAAATTTACCTTACTATCTCACTAGCGAGATAATTATCAAGGCTTTATCGACTTCTAAGAAGATTGATGTGATTGCGATGATGCAAAAAGAGGTTGCAAAAAGAATTTTAACTGCCTCTGGTGGCAAGGAGGAAAACGAACTCACTTTATATAGCAAATACTTTGCCGAAGTATCCAAACTAACCGATGTTAGTAAAAATGACTTCTTCCCAAGACCCAATGTTGACTCTATGGTTCTTATATTCAAAAAGAAAGACGCGCCAAGCGACAAATTTATCAACGGAATAAAAGTTATTTTTTCCCAAAGGAGAAAAACCATTTACAATAATCTAAAGCAATATTTAAATGATGAGCAAAGAGTCCTTGCTTTATTAGGTGAATTGAATGTTGAAAGAAACAAAAGGGTTGAGGAACTAGATTGGGAAACGATTCTTAAGCTGATTGATAAATTGGAGGAGGCAAAATGAATCTAAAAAGTTACGCTAAGATTAATTTTGATCTTCAAATAGTCGGCAAAAAAGATAATATGCATCTATTATCTTCTTTCGCGTTCCCTATTTCTCTTTATGATGACATCATTCTTGAAACAAACAACAGCGGCAAAACCAAAATTGAATGTGATAACCTAGAGATACCACTAAATCAAGATAACACCTGTTATAAAGTGATCGAACTGCTTAGAAAAGAAAAAGGTTTTAAAGAAGGAGTCAGGGTAAAGATTATAAAAAGAATACCTACCATGGCCGGCCTTGGCGGAGGCAGTTCAAATGCGGCCGCAGTTTTAAAAGGTTTAAACGAATTATTAAATCTAAAACTAAACCCTAAAGAATTGATGGGCATCGCATATCAAGTTGGCAGCGACGTTCCTTTCTTTGTCCGTAATAAACCTGCCATCATTTTGGAAACGGGAAGCAAAACAAAGGCCGTTAAAGCAGACCTCAACTTCCATATTTTACTCATCAAACCTCGCGGTGGAGTCTCGACCAAAGAGGCGTACAACCTATTTGATAAAACCCAAGAAATTTCGGTACAAAAAGAAATTGATTATAGCGATTTTAAGACGGCTTTTGAGCAATCGAAAAATGATTTGGAAGAGCCGGCAAAAAGTCTTTGCCCAGACATTCGAAATGTGATCAAGGATTTACAAGATTTGGGCCTTACAATGGTTAGGATGAGCGGCAGCGGAAGCTGCGTCTATGCTCTTTCTAAAGATAGACAAAAACTTATGGTCATTAAAGAGGAACTTAAGACCAAATATCCATTTGTTATGGTTGTTCACCCACTTATCTAAAGTTTGTTGGGTCAAACAAAAGTTTTTGTGTTATCATATATTTGACATTATTGTCAAAGGGGAGATAAATATATGTTTTCAAATGCTGTAGTATTCGCTTTGTCATCAAGCGTGGAAGTCACAGAAGAAGTCTGTGCCAAGCTTGGTATCGAAAGAGGAAAATGTGAAGTAAAAAAATTCGCTGACGGAGAAATCATTGTTGATATTCTCGAATGCGTCAGAGGAAAGGATATTTATGTTATCCAATCCACTTGTTCACCTGTAAATGAACGCTTAATGGAATTATTAATCTTTGTTGACGCTCTCAAAAGAGCCTCGGCAAAAGAAATTACTTGTATCATTCCTTACTATGGCTACGGAAGACAAGATAGACAAGCTAAGGCGAGAGAACCAATCACCGCTCGTTTGGTTGCTGATTTGCTCCAAAAAGCTGGCGTTAGAAGAATTGTTTCTTTTGACCTGCACGTTCCTCAAATCCAAGGTTTCTTTGATTGTCCAGTCGATAATTTATCAGCAGGTAATTTGATTGGTAGTTACTTCAAAAAGAAACTTAAAGGAGAAAATGTAGTTGTTGTTTCACCGGATCACGGTGGCGTTACAAGAGCGAGAAATCTTGCTTTATATCTCGATTGCAGCATCGCGGTTTTTGATAAGAGAAGGCCAAAACCAAATGTGGCAGAAATTGTCAGCGTTATTGGTGATGTTAAAGATAAAGTTGCTGTCGTCCTCGATGATATGATCGATACTGGCGGCACCATCCTAGGAACCGTTAATTTCTTGAAGAAGGAAGGGGCAACCAAGATTTATGTTGCTTGTACCCACCCTGTATTCTCGAACGGTGCAATTGATAAGCTTTGTGCAGCTGATATCGAAGAATTAATCGTCACCAACACCATTCCTCTCCGCGAGAAATGCGATAAATTAAAAATCTTATCAATCGGCGAGATGATTGCCCAAACAATACATGTTATTGAATGTGGCGGATCGCTTACTACAGTCTTTGATTTATATAAACGTTAATGAAAACCAAAAAACCCAATAGGTTAGTCTTGTTTGCCTGCTATCTTTTTGCGTGGCTATATTTCAAGACCAAATACAACATCAAAGTATTTAACAAACAAATTTTAAAAGAGATAAAGGGTCCTTTTATCTTTTTGTGCAACCACGAAAATGTTATGGATCCAGCTTTTTTGGTCGGTGCAGCCTATCCAACAAACATTACTTTTGTTGGCAGCTACGCTCTGTTCCAAAAAAGATTTTTGGGTTGGCTTGTAAGAAGACTAGCAGTTATACCCAAATTTCAATACCAAATGGATTTTGATGCCATCAAAAAGATGGTGAACGTAACTAAAAACGGCGGCGTTTTAGGCTTGTTCCCGGCGGGCAGATTACCCAGCTGTGGCGCCGGCTTTCCGATTCCAGAAGCTGTTTCTAAATTGGTTAAGATGTGCAAGGTTCCGGTTGTGTGGGTTGATTTCAACGGCAGTTATTTAAGTAAGCCAAAGTGGGCGAACGGTGTTCGAAAAGGTGAACTAGATGTTACTTTTAATCTGTTGTTTACCAAAGAACAAGTTGAATCAATTTCTACTCAAGAAATGAACAACATCTTAAACGAGAAATTAGCTTTCAACGATTATGAATGGAATCGGGATAAACAAATCGAATTCAAAGGCAAAGACTTAGCGGTTGGTTTAGAAACCACTCTTTATCATTGCCCTAAATGTCACAAAGAGTTTGAGATGGAGACCGAGGACAACGAATTGAGATGTAAACATTGCGGTTTAACATTCAAGATTAAGGCAACCGGTTTCTTTGAAGAAAACGAGTATTATGAACATCCCCAACAATGGTATGAAGATCAAAGACAATACCTTATTAAAGAAATTGAAGAAAAAGATATCTTGATGAGCGATGGATGCGAAGTTATCGGTGTTGTCGACGGCAAAGACGCCAAGATAGGTGAAGGAGAGGTATCTTTAGATAAAGATAAAATCACCCTTAAGGGTCTTTTAAAGGGAGAAGAAGTTGTTAAAGAACTGAGTATAGTTAATCTTTTCTCGCTTCCTTATAGGGCTGGCGTTAATATTGAAATTGCTGATGGAAATGACATCTATATTTTCCATCTAAAACATGGTGTTATGGCGGCCAAGTGGTCTCAGTTAGTCGAAGAAATTTATAAATTAAGATAGATAAACACAAAGTGTTTGTGTATAATATGTATGCCATTGCAAGATTCCACTACGAACCTGGTCAGGACCGGAAGGTAGCAGCCATAAATAGGAAGGGTCTGTGCGATGGCGTTTTAGTAAGGAAAAAGGAGGCGCGAAAATGAATGATAAATTTATGTTCGAGGCCCTAAAAGAGGCCAATAAAGCGTTGGAAATCGATGAGGTTCCAGTAGGATGTATTATTGTCAGAGACAATAAAGTCATTGCTCGCGCCCATAATATAAAAGAAAAAACAAACAATCCGGCCGGTCACGCGGAATTGTTAGCCATTCAAAAGGCTTGTCAGAAATTAGATAACTGGCGCTTAAACGATTGCGAACTATATGTAACCCTAGAGCCTTGTTTGATGTGCTGCGGAGCTATCATTCAATCAAGAATAAAAGAAGTCTATTATGGAGCCAAAGATGAGAAAGCTGGAGGTGTTGAATCAATAGCTTACACCTTTGATCTACAAGGTTTAAATCACCACGTAAGTTACGAAGGACAAGTCTTAGAAAAAGAATGTCAAAAACTCTTGTCCGACTATTTTAAAAACAAGAGAAAAAAGATATAATTAGAAGAGGTGATACACATGTCATATCAAGCTCTTTACCGTCTGTACCGTCCTCAAACCTTTGATGAGGTTGTCGGTCAGAAATACATTATTCAAACAATTAAGAATGCCATCAGAGATGGCAGGACCGCGCACGCCTATCTTTTGACGGGCCCAAGAGGCACCGGAAAGACAACAATTGCCAAGTTAATTGCTAAAGGTGTTAACTGTACTGGTGAAGGAGAAAAACCTTGCGGGCGTTGCGACAACTGCCAAGCGATTGCAAACGGCACCCATCCCGATGTTATTGAGATTGATGCTGCCAGCAACAACAGTGTTGATGAAGTCAGAGAATTAATAGAAAAAGTTAAATATGCACCCATTCAGGGAAAATATAAAGTTTATATCATCGATGAAGTCCATATGATGACATCCAGTGCTTTTAACGCGCTTCTCAAGACTTTAGAAGAACCGCCAGCCAACGTTATCTTTATTTTGGCAACCACCGAGATTCATAAAGTCTTGCCAACAATCATCTCTCGTTGTCAGAGATTTGATTTTGGGAGAATCTCATTGCCCGATATCGAAAAGCGGATTAGAACGGTCTTAAAAGATGAAAACATCACCTATGAAGAAGGTGTTGTACCGCTAGTGGCCTCATTAGCTGATGGTGGTGTTAGAGATGCGCTTGGCATTCTCGATCAAACAATTGCTTATGCCGGAAACAACTTGACCGAGCAACATGTTCGTGACATCTATGGCGTTGTCTCAACGGAAGATGCTATTGATTTTATCAATACCTTTGACGCCGGCAAGATTGATGATGCCCTAGAAAGAGTTAATGAATTTGATCACAAAGGAGTCGACTTAGTTCGCTTGACAAATCTCCTAATCAACATCTTCAAAGATGTTATCATCTATAACAAGACAAGAAATACCAAGATCTTAAAGTTGTTAGACAATGAACAAGTTGAAGAATTAAGTTTGAGTATTAGTTCAAAAGATGCGATGACGTATATCGACATTTTGCTTGAGGCAAGCGTCAATTTCAGAAGAGTTAATACGCCTAAATCCTATTTTGAATTAGCGGTTTTAAAGCTTTGTAATTCTGAAAAGCAAGAAGATATCGTCCACGAAGTTGTTAAAGAGGTAATTAAGAAAGTTCCTGTTGAGAAAGTTGTCTATGTCGAAAAGGAACAACCAAAAGAAGAGACAAAGGTTGAAGTGACAGAAGAGCCAATTATTGAACCTAACGAAGTTCGCGAAGAGCCAAAGGAAGAACCGAAAGCGGCAGAACCAGCGGTCGAAGAACCCTTTATCGAACCGGTTGTTGATAAAGAACCAGAACAAACTCAAGAAGAACTCGTTTTAGAAGAAAAAGTCGAAGAAAGGCACGAAGAAAAGCCACAACCCGTTATTGAAGAACGCGAAATAACAGATGATGAAATCTTTGATTATATGGATCAATCTTTAAAATCGTATCAAACATCCGATCTTCAAAGATTTAATATCAGATATAGATATTCTGACAAGCCGAAATATCAACGGGCACTTGCTAAGTTGGTCGATGGTGGTCCTGTTGCTTCGGGACCATCCGGAATTATTATCGGATTCAATACAACAGCTGCGGCAAATATCGCTAACGATAAAAGAAATTACTTTGCAATTCGTGAGTTTTTGACCGAACTATTGGGCCGCGAAGTAGAATACATTTGCATGCAAGACGAAGATTTTAAAACGAAAAAGAACATCTACTATGGTCTATATAAGAGCAAAATGCGTCCATTAAATCCGCTGCGCAAACTTACTCCTCGTTTCTCAAGAGAAGAGGAAGAGGCTGAAGAGCCGGTTCACGAAGAAGTTAATGATAAGATTGCCGAAAGACAAGCCTTGTTTGGCTCGCTTTTCAAGATAAAGGAGGACTAATAGATGCGTTATCCAAAAGCGTTTGAAGATCTAGTAGACTCCTTAAAGAAATTACCTGGAATCGGTTTAAAATCGGCCGAGCGGATGGCTTATCAAATCTTAGAAATGAAGGATGAAGATGTAAACATCTTCGCCGAAGCATTAGTTAATGCCAAGACCAAAATTCACCGCTGTGAGATTTGCGGGCAAATAACTGATGAAGATATTTGTGATATCTGTGCCGATCAAACAAGAGATCGTTCTACAATCTGCGTCGTTCAAAATCCCAAAGATGCCTTTGCGATTGAAAAGACTCAAGAATATAAAGGGCTCTATCATATTTTGTATGGAGTCATCTCCGCGAGTTCTGGTATCGGTATTAGAGATTTAAACGTTGCCTCCCTAGTGGAAAGAGTTGAAAGAGACAACATTAAAGAAGTAATTGTTGCCACAAACCCAACCACCGAAGGTGAAACCACGGCTATTTACCTCGCGAAATTATTAGAAAACACTGGGGCTAATGTTACAAGAATAGCTTACGGAGTACCTATGGGAGCCAATCTGGATTACACCGATGAATTTACCTTGATGAAAGCCATTGAGGGAAGGAAAAAAATATAAGAAAAAGGGACTTAGTCCCTTTTATTTATTTAGATATTCGATAATGTCCTTAATGACCTCGTCTTTGTTGATCTCGTTTAGCGTCTCGTGTCTTCCCTCGGGATAAAGCTTGAGATCGACGTGTTTAATGCCTAAACCGTTATACATTTCTGCCAAAGCCATTACACCTTTGCCGGCGGCACCGACAGGATCTTTTGATCCAGACATAATATAAATTGGCAAATCCTTTGGGATGCTATCCAAATTTTCGTTCAGTTTAGATAGGCCTCCTAAGAACTCTCTAAAGAAACCGGTTGTGCAACAATATCCACAAAGTGGATCGGCAACATATTTATCGACTTGTTCATTATCTCTTGATAACCAGTCAAATTCCGTTCTATTAGGGGCGAAGTCTTTGTTGTAAGAACCGAAAGATAATTTGTTAAGGAAGCTGTTTTCTTTCTTTTGGTTCCCTCCCGAATATAAGGAAGAGACAGATTTCCCCATCTTATGGAGCAAGCCAATCTTGGAGCTTCCAGATAAGATGACTTTTTCAATGGCATCTCCATGAACTTTGATGAATTGTTGAGAAAGGAACGATCCCATTGAATGACCGAATAAAATTACAGGTCTTTCTGGATACTCTTCTTTGGCTTTTTGGACTAACGTATAGAGGTTTTCTACACAATTATTGAAATCTCCGGGTTCCCAGTGACCGCGATTATCTTTGATAGCACCACCGTGACCGATTTGGTCGATGGCATAGACGGCAAAGCCGGCCTCATTTAATTTAACCGCGAAGTAATCATATCTTTTGGCGTGTTCGGCCATACCGTGGGATATGATGACAACCTTTTTTGGATTATCGATTTTCCATTCGATACCGGAAATATTTTGGTAAGTGAATTCTTGCATTATTAACACCAACTTTCTTGCTACTCTTATTTTATGATTAAATACCGATTTTGTAAAACAAAAAATAGGAATATTATCATAAGTATGATAAAATCTAAAAAGGTGATGTTATGCGCTTAGATAAGTTTTTAAAAGTATCACGAATTATTAAAAGAAGAACAATTGCCAAAGAATTGGTGGATATCGGCCGGGCTGAAATCAACGGTAGAGTTGCTAAACCCTCGAGTGATGTTAAAGCTGGTGATATTTTAACTCTGCAGTTGAAAGACGTTACTTTGGTTGTGAAAGTTAATTTCATCGCCGAACACATCAAAGCCGATGAAGCGGAGTCAATTTACGAAGTAATCAGTGAAGAAAGGCGTATTCAAAGGGATAAAGATGTGCTATAATCAAAAGGCATAGATGGTACAATTTCCAAAGATTTAAAAAATCTTTACAAGCTCAAGAATTTGTATTATAATGGCAAGGCACTGTGTGAAGAAGTGCATACTCTTCGCTACCGCTTGATGCAGTAGCCGATTAGACCACGAGGAGGTGTAAATATGCAAAAGTACGAAACAATGTTCATTCTCAACAACAATTTAGATGAAGAAGCTCGCAAAAACCAAATTGAGAGTCTTTTAAACATCCTAAAGAACAATGGTGCTGTTGTTACCAAAGTTGATGAATGGGGTAGCCGTGAATTAGCTTATGAAATCAATAAGGAGAAACGCGGTTATTATGTTGTCGTTAACTACGAAACAGAAGACACAAAGGTGAATGCTGAATTCAATCGTCTTTGTGACATCAACGTTAACGTCATGCGTCACATTATAGTTGCCTTAGAACAATAGGAGGAACGAAAATGTTGAATAGAGTCGTTTTAGTAGGTCGTTTAGCTCGCGACCCATTTGAATTAAGACGTTCACAAACAACCAGCAACGCTGTGATCTCCTTCACAATCGCAGTTGATAGCCGGTTCAATAGACAACAAGAAGAAGGAAGAAGTAACGCTGATTTCTTCACGGTTGTTGCCTTTAGCCGCCAAGCGGAGTTTGTTGAACAATATTTAAGAAAAGGAATGCTCGTTGGTGTCGAAGGTCGTCTTCAATCTCGGAGTTACGAAGATCGTAATGGCAATCGTGTCAATACGGTTGAGGTGGCCGCGGATAATATTCAAATTCTCGAAAGCAAAAGTGCTAGAGAGGAAAGAGAGAGTAATGATTTCCGCGAAGAAAAGCCAGTAAAATCCGAACCACAAAATAGCGGAATTGACATCGACGACGATGATTTACCGTTTTAAGGAGGAAAAATAAATGGCATTTAAGAAACAACGCCCACGCAAAAAGGTTTGTTACTTTACCAAGAATAAAATTACATATATCGATTACAAAGATGTTGATTTATTAAAGAACTTCATCTCTGCTAATGGTAAGATTACTCCCAGAAGAGTAACAGGAACCAGCGCGAAGTATCAAAGAATGTTAGCTATCGCTATCAAACGCGCTCGTCAAATGGCGTTATTACCATACGTTATTGACTAATTTTAATTAAGAAGCCCGAGTATTAACCGGGCTTTTTATTTATTAATTATAATAATTTATTAATAATCAGGTTCAAACAATCCCTGGAAAGGATTGTTTTTTTGACTTATTTAGATTATATTATACAAAGATACCTAGAGAATGGGGGCAATTTATTTATGTTTGATTTATTACGAAGAGTAAAGTTTAGATGGCTACTAGTTGGCCTTGTAGAATTATTAATTATCGCGGCCTATGTCGTGACCCGCAAATTATTTTCTGCGGATATACCATTTTTAGCGAGTGAAGCTTTATCCTACATTGTTGTAGGCGCTATTTTCTTTATCACCTTAATTGCCACTATCTTTTCAATTCACTCTTTTGAGAAGTCTGCCCGTCAAAACTATGTAACTATTACTAACACTTTGGGGGCCGATATTTCTGAAGCTTATAGTTTCGGTGAAATCGGTTTACTAATGTATAACGATAAGAAAGAAGTCATATGGTCTTCTAACTTGTTCACCGAAAGAGGAATTAAAGTTATGGGGCAAGTCGTTGATGAAAGATTCCCTAACCTAAAACCATTGTTTGCAAATATGAACAAAGAAGAGAACGAACCCGTCGAAGAAATAATCAACCAAAGACAATACAGCGTTATGAATCTCTCCGAATTAAACGTTTTGATTTTTAAAGATATTTCCGAAGTTACTGGTCTTTATAAATTGAGAGAAGAAGAGGCTCCGGTCTTCGTTATGATCCAATTGGACAACCTCTATGATGTTGTCAACATCTCCGCCGATGATGAATTCGTCCAAATGGAAGCCTTAATTAGAAAAGCTATCGCCGACTGGGGAAGAGAAAACGCCATTGTTATCAAGAAGATTAAAGATGACACCTATTTTGGTGTCTTGTCCGAACAATCTTACCAAGTAATTAAAGATGGCGAGTTTAAGATTCTAACAGATGTCAATAAGTTTGGTGGTTATAAAGATGTCACCTTTACTGTCTCTTTGGGCTTTGGTAGAGGTGTTCAAAACTTTAGTAAATTATCAGAGTTAGCATCAAGTGCCATCGATGTCGCCCAAAGTAGAGGCGGCGACCAAGTTGTTGTAAACAACTTCGGCGGTAAGATGGAGTTCTATGGTGGTCTGGGCAGTGAAGCTAAGATTAGAAGAAACCCTGTTCGTAACAAGGTTCTTGCTCAATCTTTCTTCTCCCATATTCAAACATTCTCCACCATTTTTATCTTAGTCCACAAACAAGCAGACTTTGATGCGATTGGTGCCGCTTTGGGTGTTATTTCAATTGCTCAAGCGGCGAATAGACCAGCGTATATTGTTTATGAAGATAAACAAATTGAAACCAAAGCTAAGAGCATGTTAAAAGAAATGTTTACCAAGAGCGAATTGGAAGCCATTTCTATCACTCCAAGTAAAGCGGTTGAAAGAATCAATGATGAATGTTTGGTCGTTGTTGTTGATGTTAATAGACCAATCTTAACTACAGCGGAAAGACTTCTTGAAAAAGCACAAAACGTTGCTGTTATCGATCACCACAGAAGAGCAGAAGATGCTATTGATAGTCCAATCTTCAGTCATATCGATACCGCCGCTTCTTCGGCGTCGGAATTAATCGTTGAGATGATTATGAACATCACCGAAAACGTTAAGATTACACCAAAGGTGGCAACTTATATGTTGGCAGGAATCTTACTAGATACCGGTGGTTTTAAAGCGAGAACAACCGAGGCAACCTTTAGAGCCGCCATGCACTTAAAAGAGTTTGGCGCGGATAACACCATTGCGGATAGTTATTTAAAAGATGAATTCGAAGAATTCACTTTAAAGACAAAGATTATGTCCAATGTTGAAAGTCCATATTTCGGTATTGTTATAGCTACTGCTCCAACAAACCAAATTGTTGATAGAACATTACTTGCTCGTGTTGGTGATGAATTAGTGAGCGTTAAGGGTGTTAGAGCCGCCTTTGTTGTCGGCTACATCAGCGATCGCGTTGTTGGTTTAAGTGCCCGTTCTGATGGTAATGTCAACATCCAATTCATTATGGAAAAGATGGGTGGCGGTGGTCACCATAGTGCGGCCGCGGCCCAAGTAAGCAATGAAAAATTAGAAAACGTTAATGCACAACTCAAAAAGATTTTGAGTTTGTATATCAATGAGATCACCGGGAAGGAGGAGTCGTATGGAAGTAATACTACTTCAAGACGTTAAGAAAGTCGGCAAAAAAGGCGAAGTCGTCAAAGTGTCTGATGGCTATGCCAAGAACTTTTTGCTCGCCAGACATTTAGCGGTTGTCGCTTCAGAAAAGAGTCTTGAGATTAAGGGCCAACAAGAAAAAGCTGTCCAAGATAAATATGAAGCCGACAAGAAGCAGGCCCAAGAATTAAAAGCCAAGATTGAAGAAGTAACCTTAAAACTTGAAGCCACCGTTGGTGGCCAAGGCAAAATGTTTGGTGCCATTTCTTCAAAACAAATAAGCGAAGAGCTAGAAAAACAATTCGGCTATGTCGTAGACAAAAAGAAATTCGTGGGCGAGAACACAATTAAGACTTTCGGAACCACCATCCTTAAGGTCGAATTATTCAAGGGCGTAGTGGCCCAAATAAAAGTGGAAGTAAAAGAAAAGTAGGTGCGATTTATGGCATTAGATGTACCACACAGTGAACAGGCTGAAAGATCAGTCTTAGGCGCGATGATTATGGATGAAGAAGCTGTTATCGTTGGTGTAACAACGCTTTATGATACTGATTTTTATAATCCAAACAATCGAAAAATATTCCAAGCGATTAAAAATATCAATGATCGCAACGTTGAAGTTGATGTCACAACCGTGACCAACGAATTAGAAGATATGAAATGTCTTGATGAAGTTGGTGGAGTTCCAACCCTTGTTGAGATGACTGAAAGTGTCGTCTCTACCAACGTCCAACACTACATCGATATTCTTAAAGATAAAGCCAATCTCCGTTTATTCGCTGATTATCTTGAAAAACTATACGGCGATTTCAATCAAAAGAGCATTGGCGATGTCAACGAATACCTCAACGATGTTGAGAAGACAACTTTAAAGATTACCAGAAATAGACGTGTTGGTGGCTTCCAAGATATCAACAATGTCGTTAGCGTTATCTCTGAAAAATTATCTAAAGATAACAACCGTTCAATGAGCGGCGCTGATACCGGTTACGATTCTTTGAATCGTATCATTCAAGGCTGGCAACCGGGCGATTTAGTAATCCTCGCTGCTAGACCCGGTGTTGGTAAATCGGCTTTAGCTTTGAACTTTGCCTATCAAGCGGCCAAGAAGAATGGCAGAACCGTTGGTTTTTATAGTCTTGAAATGCCAGCTGAGCATATGGTTCAAAGAATGCTTGCCGCTTGTGGCATGATTGAAAACGAAAAACTCAAGAGTTTAAAGTTTGATCAAAGAGATTTCTTGAAGTTTGAGAAAGCGGCCGCCGATTTAGCAAATCTCAGTATCTTCATTGATGATACCCCCGGTTTAAAACTTCTAGATATCCAAGATAAATCAAGAAAGCTTCAAGCAATGCACGAAGATTTATGTTTAATTATTGTTGACTACCTAAACCTCTTGTCCATTGGTGGTAAGACGGAAAGTAGACAACAAGAAATCGCGGAGATTTCTAGAGGTCTAAAAGCCCTCGCAAGAGAACTCAAAGTTCCAGTTATTGCCTTAGCACAACTTAATAGACAAGTTGAACAAAGAGGTGCCAAGGCCGACAAGAGACCAGGCTTATCTGATTTAAGAGAATCTGGCGCGATTGAACAGGATGCCGACATCGTCATGTTTATCTATCGCGAAGACTATTACAAAAAAGGCGAAGAGGAAGTTCACGATGACAATGTTCCTGTTGAACTTATCATTGATAAACATCGTCAAGGTGCTAGAGGAACAGTTAATTTTGTTTTCTCTAAATCCCATTCTAAATTTACAAGTACAAATCAATATTCAACCAGAAAAGAAGGCGACAAATAGTGAAATTCTATTTGTTGGCTAGCGGCTCTTATGGTAACTCAACAGTTATTCAATTTAAAGGCGCGACCTTTATGGTCGATGTAGGTTTAAGCAAGAAAGAGTTAATTACTAAATTAGCTCTTTTAGGCTTTAAATTAGATGATATGGATGCCATCTTTGTCACCCACGAACACTCCGATCATATCAAAGGTATCAACTTTGTTGATATGGATAAGGTCTACGCTACCAAAGAAACACTTTACCCTCATCAATACAACTTCGTAAAACCTTTTGAATTATTAGAAGTCAAGGGTGTGAAGATTGTACCCATCCCGATGTCACATGATGTTGAGAATGGCGTTGGCTATGTCTTTGATGACGGCGAAGAGAGTCTAGTTTATTTAACTGATACCGGTTATGTAAGCAATAGGGTTAAACCGTTCTTAGAAAACGCGACCCATTATATTTTTGAAAGCAACCACGATGTGGAGATGCTTTTGAGAACCGGAAGACCAGCTTATTTAAAAAGAAGAATTCTATCGGATGTTGGTCACCTTTGTAACGAGGATAGCGCCTATGTTCTCGCTGATGTTATTGGCGATTTAACAAAAACAATCACCCTTGCCCACGTAAGTGAAGACGCTAACACTCCCAAAAAGGCCTTAAATACGGTATCTGAAATATTGAGTCAAAAGGGCTTTGATTTAAACAAAATCAAATTGCAAGTTGCAAAACGTTATGATATTACCGAAGGTGGTGACACTCTTGATTAATTACAGAAGATTTTTGTTGCTCCCTTTAGTTATAGGAAGTCTAATTACTATTCCTTCTTGTAGCAAGAAGATAGAGGCACAAACAATAGAACCAATTGTCGAAACAGTTGAGCTTTCGGAATCTTTTGCGGTTAATTATAATCAATTAGTTAAGGGTATAGTAATCGTTGGTAATTACATTAAGGGTATAAGTGGCAAACTCGGTTTAAATTCATATGGAACAGGATTCATCTTCAAAGAAGATGATAATTATTACTATTTTTTAACAAATAGACACGTAGTAAAGGGTGCTGAAGAGTTAAGAATAACCCTTTGGACCAAACAAGAGAAGGTTGTAACTTTATTAGGGACGGCTTTAACCATGGATTTTGCCGTCTTTAGAATCGAAAAGAGCGAATACCCAGAAGCATATGTCTTACCACTGGGAGATACATCTTTATTCGCTAACCCTGAAGTAGGAGATACAATCTATACCATTGGCAATCCTTATACAACCTCGCTCTACAATACGCTTTGCCGAGGCGTTGTATCGGGAATTAATAGAGTGGTTTCTAATACAAATCACCCGCTCTCTTTACAATCGCACGCCATTCAAATTGATGCGACCATAAATTCCGGCAACTCCGGAGGACCGCTCCTAAATGAGAAGGGCGAAGTTATAGGTATCAATACTTTGGGTTTGACATCCGATAAAATTAAAATCCAAACTTTGAAGTTTGCTTTGCCGATTCACGATGCTTACTTGGCGGCCAACAAGATTATTGATTCTTATTCCGATGGTGGAGTTATTAAGGTCTTGGGAGGCTTTACTCCAGCAGAAATAAGCGAATCCAATGTTTATACTTCAATGTTGTATGTCGATTATTTCACAAGAGAAAAATATGGAATACCAGTTACCCAAGGCGTCTATGTTAAATCTCAATCAAGCGACTCGGTTTTAGGAATACAAGATCACTCAATTATCGTGGGGCTTGATGGATACAACATCAAAGATGTTGTTGAATTAAGAAGAATCATCTATGCTCACGAGCCTGGTGATAGTATTGAACTTAAATATTATGAATTTAATGGCCAAGGTTATGATGAATTAAAAACCAAAATGATAACCTTGATCAAATATGGTGGATAGGAGGAAGAAACATGCGAACAAAGAAAATATTATCGGCCCTAGTATTGGCCTTTAGCGTATTAGTTTTTACAGGCTGTAACATTCTTTTTGATACGACAAGTCGCAATAGTAGTGGTTCTAACACCTCTGCTGTTACCGACAACGGAAACGGAACAGTAACTCTTTGTAGTGTTGTGACTCGCCAAAGCTCAGTGTCCACCACTGGTGTATCTCTCGCAAAAATGAGCAAAAGAAGCAAAGCTGTCTATAACAAAGTTTCAAATTCAACTGTTATTGTCTCCGCTTGTTACACCGTTAGCAGCAAAGAATATCAAATGATGACTTCCGGTTACATCATTGATAAGGAAGTAAAAGATTCTTCAACCTTTACATATTATGTAACAACAAGCAGTTCAGGCATCTTCTATCGTTATATCAAATCGGTGGGAACAGATGGTATTGACTTAGATCAAAACACCACCGTTATTAGAAGTGGCGACTTTGAATTTGTTATGGCCGATGGAAACCGGTATCTAGGTGAACTCGTTGGGTTCAATGATGCCAGCGATGTTGCTATCTTTAAATTTGATTCCCCAATGGAATATGATGTCTTAGAATTTGCTGATTCAGATGAAATCAACACCGGAGATGAAGTGTCGGCTATAGGCACCCCAACAATCGGTGACGATTGTTTGATGAACACCTATGTCAAAGGCATTGTTGCTGGAGAATCGCGTTTATACAATGTCATATATACCGACACGTATCAAGGAAATACCTATGGTGCCGAAATCGCAAGCGTCCCTTGTTTCCAATATGATGCCCCATTTAATGGAGGCATGGAAGGTGGACCGATTCTAAACGAAGAAGGTAAAGTAATTGGTTCAATGCTAGGAGATGTCAACGACAGCGATTATGAATCATTATCCTTTGGCGTTTATAGCAACGTTATTAAAAATGTGGCGGAAAACATTATTGCAAACGGCAGTTATAGCAAACCACTTGTTGGGGTAACGGTTACTGATGTTGGAGCCGTGATTGGTGTTGAAGGGTTAGAATGGATTGCTGAGAATAAAGCCTATTCCGGATTATATATTGTTTCCCAAGAACACAATGTTTCTGCTTATGATGGTGTTTCACCAAATTCAGCCGCCGCCAAAGCCGGTATGAAGTCGGGCGAAGTAATATATAAAGCGGTTGTTAATGGCGTTGAAAAAGAGGTTAGCGGCCTTGCCAGTTTAAGTTATATATTATTCCAATTAAATAATGGCGATAGTTTCCAACTATGTACCATTAACAGTTCTGGTGTTTCTAACACTTATACAATTGATTTATGGTCATAAAAGTATTAGCGGTTGGTAAAATCAAAGAAACCTTCTTTCAAGAAGCTATCAATGAATATAGCAAGCGTTTAAGTAAATACACCAAGGTTGAGATTATTGAAATCCTGGAAGAGAAGATACCCGAAGAAAACGCCTCCTATATTGAGATTGCTAAAACAAAAGAAGGTGAAAGAATTTTAAAAAAGATTAATGACAACGAACAAGTTGTCCTCTTAGATTTAAGGGGGCAAGCCCTTGATTCTTTAGGCTTTGCGGATATTATTGATAAATTAAAAGCTAAAGGCGGAACGATCGATTTTGTTGTCGGCGGTTCCTATGGCGTTAGTAATGATGTCTATAAACGCGCCAATCAAGTTGTTCGGTTTTCTAAGTTGACCTTCCCCCATCAATTGTTTAGAGTTGTTCTTTTAGAACAAATCTATCGCAGTTTTAAGATTCTTAACAATGAGAAATATCACAAGTAGGTGAGATTGTGCTTAAGATAAATTCACTAACTATTCGTAAAACAACGGGTCCTTACATCATAAAGGACTTATCTTTAGTTGTGAACAAAGAGGATCGTTTAGCAATTATCGGCGAGGAAGGAAATGGTAAATCAACTCTCCTTAAGATTTTGGCGGGCGACGATGTCAGTGACTATATTGAATACAGAGGCGTAATCGATAAACAAAACGAAAGAATAGGTTATCTTAAACAAAGTTTAAGTCAAGAAGAGCTCGACTTGACTATTTTAGATTATATGAAAGTCTTGCCCAATTATGATGAAGTAATAGGTGACTTTTATCGTTTGTGGTCTTATTTCCATTTACCAAAAGAAATATTAGAAGAAAATCATATTTTGAGAACGGTAAGCGGTGGTGAACGCGTTAAAATTCAAATAATAAGATTATTGTTATCTGATCCAACAATTCTTATCTTAGATGAACCGACAAACGATTTGGATTTATCAACTTTAATGTGGCTAGAAGAATTCATCAACAACTTTAATGGCGGTGTCATCTATGTCTCTCACGATGAGAGTTTGTTAGAAAATACCGCAACATCAATTCTTCATCTCGAGCTTATTAAAACGAAACAAGAGCCAAGACACACTTATTCTAAGTGTGGTTATCAAGAATATGTTCAAAGAAGACAACTGGCAATTGATAAACAAAACCAACTATCCAAGATGGATCAAAAGAAAAAGAAAGAGAAGGAAGAAATCCTTCGCAAGATCCATAACAGAGTTGAATTTGAATTAAACCAAGCCGTTAGAGATCCATCTTTAGGTAGATTACTTGCCAAAAAGATGCGCAATGTTAAAGCTCAAGAACGGAAAGTTGAAAATATGGAGGTTCGAGAACACGCCGTAAGCGAAGAACAAATTAACATCTTCTTTGATAATGTCGAGAAGATACCGGCCAACAAACGCGTTATCGAATATACAACAATTGGTATGGCAATTGGTGATCGTGTGCTCTCTAATTTTGTTCAAATGTCCATATACGGCCCCGAAAAAGTGGCTATTATTGGAGATAATGGTGTTGGAAAAACAACACTCCTTTATAACCTTTTAAAAGTCTTGGCATATACACCAGGTTTAATTGTCGCTTATATGCCTCAAAATTATGATGAGATATTACCGCTAGATATGACTCCAGTTGAATATTTAGTCGCGATGACCAACAGCGAGAAAGAAAACATTACTAAGATCCATAATTATCTAGGGGCTTGTCGCTTTCTAAAAGAAGAGATGGATCAAAAGAATTCCAATTTGAGCGGTGGTCAAAAAGCTAAATTGGCTTTAATTGGTTTAATCTTGTCCTGTGCCAACGTCTTGGTTTTAGATGAACCAACAAGAAACCTCTCCCCGCTATCGGGGCCTATTATCAGAAAAATATTAAAAGAATATAAAGGCTGTATCATCTCGGTCAGCCATGATCGTAAATATATTGAAGAAGTAGCCGATACCGTCTACGAACTAACACCCGAAGAATTAAAAAAGATAGTATAAACAATTGACAACACCTTTATAAGTGTTATACTTGTATCATAATATATGAATAAATGCTCATATGTTGAAAGGAAAGATATAAGTATGGAAGAAAAAAGTTTAGTTCAAGAAGTCATCAAAAGTTTACCAAGCGATGACACCATTTATGATTTAGCGGAATTGTTTAAGAATTTTGGCGATTCAACTAGAATCAAGATTTTGCTTGCTTTGAGCAAGCAAGAGTTATGTGTTAACGATATCACAAAACTCATTGGTGTTACTCAATCAGCTGTTTCTCACCAATTAAAGATTCTTAAACAATCTAAATTAGTCAAAGCCACCAAGAAAGGTAAAGAAGTGTACTACGCTCTCGATGATGATCATGTCAATGTTATTATCAGTAAGGGGCTAGAACACGTTAATGAATAATGCATCACTGCCATTGTGAAGAAAAGGAAGAAAGTTCATTACTGATAATTATTAGGTTAATTATCTCTTTGGCCTTACTCCTTTTCGCAATATTTAATCCCATTGAACAACTTCCATCACTTTATATTTATATAGTTAGTTATTTAGTTGTCGGCTACGATGTCCTCTTTAAAGCTATTAAGAATCTTTTTACAGGACACCCCTTTGATGAGAATTTATTGATGAGCATCGCCTCTATTTGTGGTTTCTTTATCGAAGGATATATGGAATCAGTCTTAGTTATTCTTCTCTATCAATTGGGAGAACTGCTACAAGATAAAGCTGTTGATAGCAGCAGAAAATCCATTCAAAAGCTATTAGATATTAAAGTTGATAAGGCCCATCGTATAACAAATGATGACATCGAAGATATCGATGCCGATGATATTCAAATCGGAGATGTCTTATTAGTCAAAACCGGTGAGAGAATACCGGTTGATGGAATCATTGTAGAAGGAGAAGTATCTTTAGATACTTCATCTCTAACAGGAGAATCTCTCCCTCTTGAAAGGGGAAAAGGAGATAATGTCCTAAGCGGATCTATCAACTTGAATGCCACCATCAAGATGAAAGCCACGAAACTAGTTGGTGAATCTACCGGTGCCCAAATCCTTGAATGTATTGAAGAAAGCGAACAACAGAAGGCGAACAGCGAGAAGTTTATAACCAAATTCGCAAAGATATACACGCCCGTTGTTATTGGCGTTGCAATTCTTTTGGTTTTAATTCCTTCACTTTTAGGAGGAAACTTCCAAGAATGGTTATATCGCGGTTGCATTTTTTTAGTTATCTCCTGTCCGTGTGCACTTGTTATATCTATACCCCTAACTTTCTTCGTTGGTATTGGCGGTTCCGCTAAAAAGGGTGTCATATTTAAAGGCGGCAATCATCTTGAAACCCTCTCTAAGATTCGAACAATCTTATTTGATAAAACCGGAACTATTACCAAGGGCAGTTTAAAGGTCTTGAGTTATACCAACGAGGAAACTTTAAAGATGGCGGCTATTGCTGAATCGTTTTCTACCCATCCAATAGCTAAAGCTATTGTTGAAGCCCATAAAGAAGAAGTTGAACAAGGGCAAGATTATCACGAGTATGCCGGCCTAGGCGTTGAAGTCCAATATAAAGAAAAGAATATTAAAGTTGGTAAACGAAAATATGTTGACCCCAACAAGTTATATCAAGAAAATGAGAATAATGAAGGAACCTCGGTATACGTATCTGTAAACAACGAATGTATAGGTGTGATTGTTATCGGCGATGAAACCAAGGACGAAGCAAAAGAGGCTATATCTTTGTTAAAAAGTTATAACATCAATACTGGTATTGTCTCGGGCGATAACAATAGAATTGTTAATACCATAGGTGATCAAGTCGGTATCGATATGGTGTTTGGTGAACGACTACCTCTTCAGAAAGTTGAAAAAATCGAAGAACTCCAACAAGATGGACCTGTCGCTTTTGTTGGTGATGGCATTAACGATGCCCCCGCCCTTCTTAAAAGCTCGGTTGGCATTGCTATGGGAACATTGGGGAGCGAAGCAGCAATTGAATCTGGTGATGTCATCTTAATGAATGATAATCTCAATTCTTTGTGTGATGCCATCAAAATCTCAAAAAAGACGGTACGTATCGCAAAACAAAACCTAGTTTTCATAGTTTTATTCAAATTAATATCAATGGTTTTGGGAGCGTTAGGGATCTTACCAATGTGGGGAGCTGTTATTGCTGATGTTGGTGTCTGTCTATTATCAATCTTAAATTCCTTGAGGGTAAGATTATAGATTGATTTATTATAGATAAACGCTATAATAAACCTATGACAAAGGACGTGAATTTATGAACAAGAATATTCGTTTGGCCCTTAAAATAATTGTGTGTGCCCTATCTGTACTTGTTTTGTTATCCTTATTTATCACATTTATTAGGGTTGGCACATCATCTAAAGAAATCACACTTAAGGGTTTGGATCTTTTATTCGGTAAGACCAATACTGATGTCGATACACAAAACCTTATCAAAAAAGTTGTGCCTTCATGGCAAACCATAGTTTTTTATTGCTCAGCTCTACTTGTTTTCTTAACAAGTATTGTCTCCTTCTTCAAGGAATGTAAATATCTTACTTTTGGAACCGTTTGTGGGCTCATCCTTGTAACCTTGTTTTCTTGGTTCAAATTAGACTATGTTTTACTTGCTACCACTAATAGTGGTAAGATAACTGAATTACCATTTGCGATTGTTATGTCAGTCGCCGCCACTATAGCTTTAGCGGTTGGGCTAATTCAATTATTGACAATGACTAAAACTAAAGAAGGCTTAAGATTCTTGGCTCTATTATTACTCGCTACCGCTTTTTTCACTATGCCATTTAAGATTGCGGGCGGATATTTATCGGTTGGAGAAACCACATTTAGCCCAACAACTTTTAGTGGCACCGATCTCTTGTTCGTGAGAAGAGTCTTTAACTCTCAACCAATCTATCCGGTTTACTTATTCGTTGCTTATGGTGCATTGCTACTAGCAATTTATCCACTTTACGGAATGCTAAAAGGAAAATTGGTTTTCCTAGTTGCGGCCTTGTTCGCGTTAGTTGCAACCGTCTTCTTTATAGTCGGACCACTTTATATGTTTGAGGTTGTCAACAAATACACCTACTATTATGCCTCAATTGCTTCGGGTGGAATTATCGCAATTATAGCTTCGGCCCTCGCGTTTATAACCTATCTTTACCTGGCGGCTGTTGAGCCCAACAAAAAATAAAAGGGAAACTAATGAGGACAGTTTATATAAAAAAGCATTAGCTTCATTTTCGAAGTTAATACTTTTTTTACTTTAATGAATCTATTTTTTTTGTAATTATCTCGATCATTTTAGGGTTTTTAATATACATTTTTACTTCATCAATATTTACTGTTTTGTTTTCATTTATGATTGCTTGCAGTATTACTTCTGTATACATAACATCTGGATAATTATTAATTCCATCTTCAAAATCAAAATTCATCTCTTTATTAATACCATTTATCATCCCTTTATAGAACAAACTGTTTTCACCAAAACAACGTTTCACATCTTTTAGGTGTTCAAAGCCTATAATTATATCTTTTACTGATAATAATTTTCTAGAATTATTGACAAATACACCACCATTAAGCATCAAATCAACACTAGTATTTAAATTATTTGCTAGTTCTAACAATAAAGCAGTATCGGGCAAAGATTCTCCTAATTCCCATTTAGAAACAGCTTGAAAACTGATGCATAATTTATCAGCTAATTCCTTTTGAGTCATATTATTCTTGATTCTTTGTTCTTTAATATAATTTCCTATTTTTAAATTATCCATAATTTTTCATCTCCATAACTGTAGTTTACACCATAGTTTTAATTTCAACAATAAATAGAGAATTGAACAAATTCTACTTTCAATTGAAAAAACTCGCTATAAATCGTTCTTAGCGAGTCTATTCGAATAGTTTCTCTTTTTTTATTCCTATATTAATTGTAAAATAAAAGATAGACCATCTAAAAAGGAGGGGGCTTTTATGGTAAGGGACAAAATCGTTATTAAGGGTGCCAAAGAGAACAATCTCAAGAACATCAATTTAGAGTTACCGCGCGATAAATTAATTGTTATGACTGGACTTTCGGGTTCTGGTAAGACCACCTTAGCGTTTGATACCATCTATGCCGAAGGACAGAGAAGATATATTGAGTCGTTGAGTTCTTATGCTCGGCAATTTTTGGGAGGCATGAATAAACCTGATGTTGAAAGCATCGATGGTTTATCACCTGCTATTGCAATCGATCAAAAGTCAACTAGCAACAACCCAAGATCAACTGTTGGTACAGTTACCGAAATCTATGATTATCTAAGATTGTTATATGCCCGTATAGGTGTACCATATTGTCCAAATCATAATATTCCTATTACCGCCCAAACCCCTAAAGAGATGGCAGATAAGATTCTATCTTATCCGGATAACACTAAAGTTATTATTCTTTCCCCAGTCGCCAGAAATAAAAAAGGCACATTTAAAGATTTGTTTGAACGCCTTTTAAAGACGGGCTTTATTCGGGTGAGAATCGATGGTGAATATAAACTCATAGAAGAGATTGAATTAACTGACAAGAACTATAAGCACGATATAGACATCGTTATTGATAGATTAGTTCTCCATCCTGATGAAAGAAGCAGAATCCTTGATTCTTTAGAAATCGCTTTAAAGTGGAGCGATGGATTAGCGATTGCTGTCTGTGGTGATGATGAAACTTTATTCTCATCCAAATTTTCTTGTCCTCATTGTGGTTTCTCGGTTCCTAAACTAGAACCAAAACTATTTTCCTTTAACTCACCCATGGGGGCTTGTCCTGATTGTTATGGACTAGGACTACGCAAAGAAGTCGATTTAAGTTTATTGATACCGGATGAAGATTTATCCATAAGAGAAGGCGCCATTCGCTTCTATAAGAACATGGTTAATACCGAACTTATCGAATGGAAAGAACTAGAAGTTCTTTGTAAGCATTACGGTATTGATATGACCCTTCCTTGGAAATATCTAAGTGAGAATGAAAAAAGAGTCATTTTAATCGGTAGTGATGCTCCTATTAAATATCAAATTGAGACAAGAAGTGGCAACATCATGAATCGCTTCAGCGTCATCGAAGGTATTAAAACCAAATTGGAAAGACTATATATGGAAACCAATTCAGAGATGATGAGAACCTGGTATGGTTCTTATATCACCGATGTTACTTGTAAGACTTGTCATGGCAAACGTCTAAACGACCAGGCTTTAGCAGTTCGTATTGGTGGCTTAAATATTCATGAATTAACAAGTTTATCAGTTGTTAAGATTAAGAGCATCTTAAGCAACCTGAAACTAAATGAAACCGAACAAGAAATCGCGAAACTTCTCCTTAAAGAGATAAATAACCGCCTTGACTTCTTAATCAATGTCGGTCTTGAATATCTAACTCTTGCTCGCAATGCCTCGACCTTATCTGGAGGCGAGGCTCAACGGATTAGACTTGCCACCCAAATCGGCTCTAAATTAACAGGCGTTCTCTATGTTTTGGATGAACCATCCATCGGATTACACCCCCGCGATAACAAGAAATTGATAAATACGCTTAAAGATATGCGCGATTTAGGTAACACGCTTATTGTTGTTGAACATGATGATGAGACTATGTTATCAGCTGATTATCTTGTCGATATTGGTCCCGGAAGCGGTGTTCATGGTGGTGAGATAGTTGCGGTTGGCACACCGGAAGAGGTTATGAAGAACCCCAAATCGATAACAGGTCGGTATCTATCAGGTAAAGAGAAGATAGAAGTTCCTAAGACAAGAAGAAAAGGAAATGGCAAATCAATAACGATTAAAGGGGCAAGTGGCAACAACTTAAAGAATATCGATGTTGAGATACCGCTTGGGAAACTAGTAGTTGTTACTGGTGTCAGCGGAAGTGGTAAGTCCACCCTTATCAACGACACTCTTTGTACCAGTGTTTCTAACGCGGTTAACCGCAAACGCGTTAAGACCTTACCATATAAAGAAATTGAAGGTCTTGAAAACATTGATAAATTAATTGAAATCAATCAAGATCCAATCGGTAGAACACCAAGGTCTAATCCCGCAACCTATACAGGCGTCTTTGATTTTATAAGAACTTTGTTCTCTTTAACTAAAGAAGCCAGGATTAGGGGCTATGATAAAGCTCGCTTCTCCTTCAATGTTAAAGGTGGAAGATGTGAGAAGTGTCAAGGCGATGGCGTTATCAAAGTTCCGATGCACTTCTTGCCTGATGTCTATGTTCAATGTGAAGAGTGTGGCGGAAGTAGATATTCCGAAGAGATACTTCAAGTCACTTATAAAGAAAAAAACATTCACGATGTTTTAGAAATGACTGTTGAAGAAGCTTTGGCGTTCTTTAACAACATTCCGAATATAAAAAGAAGAATCCAAACCCTTTATGATGTCGGTTTGGGATATATTAAACTCGGTCAAAGTGCCACCACCTTATCTGGTGGCGAGGCTCAAAGGCTAAAACTGGCATCCGAACTTCAAAAGAAGGCAACCGGACAGACTCTATATGTTCTTGATGAACCAACAACCGGTCTCCACAACGAAGATGTTAAGAAATTGATAAACGTTATTCAGAGAATAGTAGATAACGGAGATACAGTTATTGTTATTGAACACAACCTTGATGTTATCAAAAACGCTGACCACATCATCGATTTAGGACCAGAAGGTGGCGATGAAGGTGGTAAGGTTGTGGCAATTGGAACCCCCGAAGAGGTTGCAAAATGTAAGAAGAGTTACACCGGTCAGTATTTACTGAAGGTTTTGAAATAAAATTATTTATGATATAATCATACGAGAGGTGAGAATATGAAGATAACAGCTCCAACAGTTAATGATTTAGCACGGACCTACAAATACCAAGTATTAGTAGGAAACGAAGAATCTTTACAAAAAGAAATTAAGAATCCTGATACGATGATTCCAGGTTTGGAATTAGCAGGATTTTATGACTTTGCCGATTTTTCCCGCGGCGTTGTTATTGGTAAAAAAGAAATCGTCTTCATCTCTAGATTAAACAAGGCTGAACAGACTCAATGTTTCGAGTTCTTAACCGACAATAAAATCCCCTTTATTGTCATCGGTGACAATATGGAGTGTCCTAAAGAGTTAAAGATGATGGCAACCCAAAGAAATATTGCCCTTCTTTTAGATGATAAGAAAGCGGATTTAATCTCGCACGAGATTTATTCCTACTGTATTTCTAAACTCGCGAGACAACAATCCTTTCACGGAACCTTTATTGAGGTTTATGGCGTCGGTGTTCTATTAAGAGGTGCCAGTGGTATTGGTAAGAGCGAAACCGCCCTAGAACTCATTAAAAGAGGCCACCACTTAATTGCCGATGACTCAGTCATCGTCTACCGTCGCGAACACCACCTCTATGGTCGTTGTCCCGAACACCTCAAGAGCTTATTAGAGGTTAGAGGTTTAGGTTTAATCGATGCCCAAAGATTATTCGGTATTACTTCTGTTTTAGAAAATGCCGAACTGAGATATATCATTGATTTAGAAACCTTTGAAGATGTTAACAAATTATCTCGTCTAGATGATAGCTTAAGTTATGAAGAAATCATAGGTTTAAAGGTACCAAAGGTTTCCCTCCCAGTTTCTATGGGTAGAAATCTCGCGGACCTTGTTGAAATCGCGGTCATGACTCTTATTGATCGTTCAAGCGGCCACAACACAACCAAAGAGTTCTTAGATAAATATGATGAAGTGGTAAAAGGAGAAAAATAATGCTATTTGCTGATAAGATTAGTCCAGTCATAATTGAGATTGGTAATTTCTCAATTCGCTGGTATGCCATTTTTATTCTCATCGGTGCTGTGCTAACGCTTGTCTTCTCCCAATGGGCGATGAAGCGCGGTGGTTATAGCAAAGATCTTTTAAACACGCTTTTCTTTATTGCTTTTCCAATGGGCTTAGTCGGTGCAAGACTATGGTGGTGTATTGCTGATAGTGGTTCTCCATGGAAGAGTGGTGACGTTCTAGGCTTCTTTAGAGTATGGGAAGGCGGTCTTGCTGTCCAGGGTGGTGTTATCTTAGGGGCTGCTGCCGGTATCGGTTATTTTGTTTGGAAATTTAAAGATGCTAGTGTCCGTTATGCGATGGATGCTGTTATCCCTAATATCTTAATTGCCCAAGCCTTAGGTAGATGGGGCAATTTCATGAACCAAGAAGTTTATGGCGCCTGTGTTGACGCTTCTAGCGTCAATTATTTACCAGGATTCATCAAAAACCAAATGATGGGTGGCAATGGTGGACTAGGAGAATATGTTGGAACCGGCATTAAATGTTCATCTTCGGAAATGGCACACCCATTATTCTTATATGAAAGCTTATTAAATATCTTGGGTTGGGTTATTATCAACTTCATCCTAAGAATATTTTGGAAGAAAGGCTATCACAAATGTGATTTAGCCGCTCTTTATCTTGTCTGGTATGGCGTTGTTAGAGTTATCCTTGAACCAATGCGGAACCCTGAATTCATTATGGATGGCTTATGGGGAATTCCAGTATCTGTCTATACCAGCATTTTATTTATCGTCTTAGGTATCGCGATGATGGTCTTCTTTAGAATCTATGACCATAAGCATAAACAAAAACTTCAAACTAATGAAGTTGAAGTAGACGTAGACGAAGAGGAAAAAGATGATTAAGGCCATTTTCTTTGATCTTGATGGAACCCTAGTCGATACCAGTGAAGTTATTGTCTTGGGCTTCAAACATTTGTTTGCGAAATATCGTCCCGATTATATCGTGACCAAAGAAGATTACAAGAATATGATAGGTCCGGCCTTAAAGGACTCTTTTCCTTTTTATTTTGGTAAAGATCTCCCCTTTGAGCAATTATTGTCCGAATATCGTATCGCGACCAATCATTTATTAACTAAAGATAATCTTAAATTACCTGTGAACACGTATGCGTGTTTAACTGAATTATCTAAGTCATATAAACTTGTGATTATCACATCAAGGCAACATCACAGTGCGGAATTTGTCTTAAAAGCTATGGATTTAGATAAATATTTTGATCTAATTATTGGTTGCGACGAAGTCAAAGAAGTAAAACCCAATCCCGAAAGTTTTAAAAAGGCTTTAGATGTTTTTGGTTTAAAGCAAGAAGAAGCTATTATGATTGGCGATAGTGAAAGCGATATCCTTGGTGGAGTTAATGCCGGTATTGATAGTTATGCCGTTTCTTGGACCGGTTTTGATGCAAATCATTTGCTAGAAATCGGAGCAAAAGATATTATAAAGAAAATGAATGATATCTTTGATATCGTAAAGGAGTGATGGACATGCTTTATGACGTAATCATAATCGGCGGTGGACCCGCAGGTTTAAATGCCGCAATCTATGCTTGTAGGGCCGGACTCAAGGTTGGTATCGTTGAAAAAGATGCCCCCGGAGGCAAGATGGTAAAAACCGAGAAAATCGAGAATTATATAGGCGTTCCCGCTGTTAACGGTGCGGAACTAGGTTTAAAGATGTTTAATCAAGCCACGTCTTTTGGGGCGGAATATCTCTATGGTGATGTTCAAAAAATTGAAAAAGAAGATAGCTTTAAAGTTATCTGTGACTCTGACACTTATGAATCTAAAAGAATCATCGTAGCTACTGGTACCAGTGAGAGGAAACTTGGAATACCAGGCGAAGATAAATTCTATGGCAGGGGTATATCATATTGTGCCGTTTGTGATGGAGCCTTATATAAAGATCAAGATATGGCCGTCATCGGTGGTGGCAATAGCGCTCTTCAAGAAGCTTTGTATCTATCAAGATTTGCTCGCAAGATTTATCTAATCCATAGAAGAGATGGGTTTAGAGGTGAAGAAATACTTGCTAAACGTATCAAAGAAACACCAAACATTGAACTTGTTTTAAACGCCATTCCATTAAGTATTAATGGCCAAGCAAAAGTAAACGAAATAGTTGTCCAAAATGTTTTGAACAAAGAACAAAGAAATTTGGAAGTCGCAGTTATCTTTCCATTTATAGGTTTTGATCCCGCCACTAGCTTCCTACCCAAAGAAGTTTTAGATGAACGGGGCTATATCAAAGTTGATAAGAACTATGAAACTAACATAAAAGGACTTTATGCTGCTGGCGATTGTGTTCCCAAGGATTTAAGACAGGTAATAACAGCAGCTAGTGATGGCGCGATAGCAGCCACCAAAGTTGCTCAAAGTTTAGAAAAATAAAAAGGAGACGACGTCTCCTTTTCTTTTATTTGATTGAAGCTTCGTAGATGGCGGTAACGGATTCTTCTAACATCTTGTTGAATTCGTCATCTGTTTGTTTAACATTTAAGCCTTCGGTTAAGGCTCTTGAGAAGCTAGCGATAACTTTGTGGTTGGCGGCCAGTTTCTTATTGGCTTCTTCTCTTGAATAACCACCAGATAAAGCAACGACTCTAATAACACATGGGAAGTCATATAATTCTTCATAGAAGTTCTCAACATCAGGAAGCGTTAACTTAAACATAATCTTGAGGTTTTGGTCCCACTCTTTTAAGTGTTTAATGAATTCTTCTTTTAAGATGGCTTCCGCCTCTTTCTTATCAGGAATGTGAATATCAACTTCGGGTTCAATGATTGGAACTAAAGCGTAATCACAGATTTGTTTTGCAAATTCGAATTGTTGATCAACAACTCTTTTAATAGCATCTTTATTCGCGACTTTGATAACGGAACGCATCTTTGTTCCAAAGATGTGTCTTTCTTTCGCGTGAGCCAAGGTTGTGAACATACCCGGAATTGGTTTCATCATTTGGACACCATCTTTTTCGATATCTAAGCCCTTATCAATCTTTAAGATTGGTAAGATGCCCTTCTCTTCTAAGAGATAATCGGATGTGTATTTATTATCGATCTTTCTATCCATGGTCATCTCAAAAAGAATGGCCGCTAAAATGTGTTCGCTTCTGAAAGCAGGACTCTTGATGATTCTTGTTCTCATGGCGTGGACGAGATCAAACATTTCTTCATCGTTCCTATATTGATCTTCGTTGACACCGTAGAGTTTCAAGGCCTTTGGGGTGCTGCCACCACTTTGGTCAAGGGCCGCAATAAAGCCTTTACCTGTTCTCATTCTTTCTAATTTTGCTTCTTCATAGGGATATTTCATAATTATAAATCCTCCTCTTTCCTCTATTTTAAATGATTAAACAATCATTATCTACCAATAAATCTTTGACTACCCAAATTTTTAATTTGGATTTTACCATTGCAGATATTAATTAGGTTCTTGAGAATCATCTCATCTTCTAAAGCCACTTTATAGATGACGGACTCTCCAAAGTCTTTAGATAGCACTCGATAATCTTTTAATTCTTTATCAACTAAGTTGATAAGGTTATAATCAAAAGCCAGTTCGCACACCGGTAATTCTAAGACTTCTTCTACTTTAGCTTCTTTACAGCACATATTGGCAGCATGGGAATAGGCCCTAACAAGACCACCTGCTCCGAGTTTAATGCCACCAAAGAAGCGAACGACCACAATCGCGACATTTACTAAGTCGTTGTTTTTGATGGTTTCTAAGATGGGCATACCTGCTGTTCCACCTGGCTCACCATCATCATTGCTCTTTTGTTTGTTTTCTAAAACATAGGCATAGCAGTAATGGGTGCCTTTGGGTTTTAATTTCTGAATGGCCTTTAATTTTGACTTGAAATCTTCTTCTTTATCAAGATGAAAGATAAAGCCATAGAACTTTGACCTTTCAATCTCATATAAACAGGAATATTCTTCAAAAACAGTTCTCATATTTTTATTATAGACACTTTGTCTTAAAACCGCACCTTTTTATTTTTTGTTGTCTAACAAAAAGTAAATGTTATAATTTGAGTAATAGAAAAAGGAGAAATACCTTATGAAACTTAATACTAAAAAGACAATCTATGTCGGTTTAGCATTCTTGCTAATCTGTATGTTTTGGCAGGTCTACGACAATGTCATTGCCAAAATGTTAATCGACTCTTTTGGTTTAAACCAAACCTTGTCTGGTGTTGTTATGGCGGCCGATAATGTCTTGGCCCTTATTTTACTACCCGTGTTTGGTGTCTTATCCGACAAGACCAAAACCAAAAGAGGTAAAAGAACACCCTATATCTTTGTTGGAACTATCATAGCCTCAATTCTCTTTGTTGGTGTTTCTATTTTTGACAACCTTCAAAGAAGCAAAGTCGAAAACGCCCAAATCAATCCCGTCGTTGCGGTCTCAGTTAATGATTATCACGATGGTGATGTTATCACCGTCTATACCGAAAAGGATAATGAAGGGACCACTATTTCTCTCTTCTTTGATAATCTCTTCTCCAACAACGAAGCCGAAGTTGAAGCTGTCGATGTTACTGTAGTCGGTGGCAAATTCAATTATGGGGATTTAAATAATAACGGTGCGGATTATACAACCACTAGCATCTATAGTTTTAAATATCAAGAAGAAACTAAACTTTATAGAACCAAAGAACTAGCCGCTAGTGTTAGATCCTTCCACATTCAAGACGATAAAGTGGTAAGTGGTTTCTATATTGCCGGCTTCCTTGTTATGCTGTGCCTTGTCTTAATTGCGATGGCCACGTTCAGAACCCCGGCAGTATCTTTGATGCCAGATGTTACACCTAAACCACTACGTAGTAAGGCAAACGCTATTATAAATCTAATGGGTTCAGCCGGTGGTGTTGTCGCCCTTATCATGACGAACTTCTTAGCCAAAGAATATAAATCTTATACTCTATGCTTTATCATTTTAGGTGCTTTAATGCTTGTCGCATTAGCAGTCTTTATGATTAAAGTCAACGAACCCAAACTTGTTATGGAAATGCATGAACAACAAAAAGAATATGGTATCGAAGATGAAGATGATAGCGCGGGTTATTCTAATAACCAAAAGATGCCTAAAGCAGTCTTTAGATCCTTCCTCTTAATCCTGTTCTCTATCGTTTTCTGGTTCTGTGCCTATAATGCTGCAACCTCTAAATTCTCAGTTTATGCGACAACCATTCTTAACACCGGTTATTCACTTCCTTTAATCGTTGCTCAAGCAGCTGCGATTATCTCTTATATTCCAATCGGTCATTTATCAACCAAATTCGGCCGTAAGAAAACAATCCTCGTTGGTATCATTATTCTATTCAGTGCCTTCTTTATCGGTTGCTTCTTAGTTGAACCAACAGGAATTGGTAAGATTCTTGTTTACGCTGTTATGGCCCTGGCCGGCATTGGTTGGGCCACCATCAACGTCAACTCCTTCCCAATGGTTGTTGAGATGAGCCAAGGAGGCAACATCGGTAAATACACTGGTATTTACTATACCGCTTCAATGGCCGCCCAAATTGCCACCCCAATTCTATCTGGCATTATCATGGATGGTTTTGGAACAATGACCGTTCTCTTCCCATATTGCTGTGCCTTCTGTATCTTCGCTTTCATCACAATGCTCTTTGTTAAATATGGTGATTCGAAGCCGATTCCGACCAGCAAACTGGAAAGTTTTGAATCAATGGATGATTAAAAACTAGATTGGTATCGAAAAGATGCCAATCTTTTTTTAGGACTTTCACCTTTTTCTCTTTATGTTTATAAGTGAGGGGGTGAAAAAGATAATTTGTAAACGCTGTGGTAACGCCGACCCCAGTTTATTCGGTTACAAAAACGGGAAATACTATTGTCGGGCTTGTATTAACTTTCAAGGAAAGCTTGCGAACATACCAAAGAGAATCAAACCCAAGATAGTAAACCCCAATCTTAGTTATGAACTGAGTTCGGCTCAAAAGAATATCGCAACCAAACTAACCCAAGAAGCAGGAACTGTTTATATTAACGCCGTTTGTGGATCGGGAAAAACAGAAATGGTATTTCAAAGTATCGACCAGGCTTTAAGTGAAGGAAAAAGAGTCGGCTTTGTTATTCCAAGAAGAGAAGTGGTTAAAGAGATATATGACCGCTTAAAAGAGGTCTATCCAAGTCTAAACATCACTCTTGTGTATGGCGGTCACAATGAATATTTAGATGGAGATATTATCGTCTTGACCGCCCATCAATGCTTCCGTTATCCCAATAAATTCGGTCTTTTAATTCTTGATGAATACGATGCCTTTCCGCTTAAAGGAAATAAGACTCTATTAAGTTTAGTAGAACGAAGCGGGTATGGTAAAAAAATCTTCTTAAGTGCCACCTTTAGCGAAGCGGAGTTGCACAGCAAAACAAGTCTAGAACTAAGCCGAAGATATCACGGCTATGACTTACCAATCCCCAAAGTAATCAAGGGCGAAAAAGTATGGATATTTTTCAAACTTTTAAAATTCATACTCAAAGGAAAGAAACACACAAAATTCATCTTTGTCCCCACAATTAAGGAGGGTAAGATATTGTGTTTTTTCTTGAGGTTATTCCTTGTTAAGGTCGCTCTTTTCACTAGTAAAATTGAGGACAAAAATAGTTTATACAAGGCCATTAAAAAAGGCGAGAAAAAGACAATTGTCGCTACCACAATTTTAGAAAGGGGAATTACAGTCAAAGGGTTAAGAGTTGCAGTTTTTAATGCTTCCCACCCTCTTTTTGATTATCGAACTTTAATTCAGATAGCGGGAAGGGCGGGGCGCAAAAAAGATGCACCTATGGGAGCGGTCAATTTTTATACCACAAGCTATAGCAAAGAAATTGATCGTGCAATTAAAGAAATCGTTGATAAAAACAACCGCTATCGTTACAACTAAACACTGCTTAATTTGTGGTCGTTTAATCAAACCACAAACCATCTATGCCAATTATAAAGTATGTGCTAGTTGTTATCGTAGGTTACCATTTATCTATCAAAGAACCAAAATAGATGATGTTAAATGCTTGGCAATTTATGAATATTCAGGGTTGATAAAAGAGATGCTTTTATCCTTGAAAGTTCGTGGTGATATCGAACTCGCAAAAGCATTTCTTACGCCAATCAAAGCTTATCTTATAAGTGAATATCAAGGTTATCAGATTATTCCCATCCCCTCGCAAATAAAACAAGATCAAAGAAGAGGCTTTAACCATGTTGTCGAGATTTTTAAAGTTCTAAAGTTGCCAATTAAAAACATTTTGATAAAAAACAAAGATTGGAAGCAAAGCGACCAAAGTTTTAAAAATCGTTCCAAAATAAGAAACATTTTAAGTTTGAAAGGAAAAATAAATGTGCATTCTAAGATATTATTAGTTGATGACATTTTGACGACCGGCGAAACCATGTTGGCAGCAATAAAACTTTTACAAAATTTAGGTGTGAAAAAAATCGCCGTTCTTGTTGTTGCAAGACGTTGCTAAAAAGTTGCTTTTCTATTTTTGCTATGATTAAATGATAGAATATTCGTGTTCTATATGATTCATGTATGACACGTGTATTATAGCTTTTCAAGTACGGGGATTATCAAGCGCGAGAATTAAAAATTTTACGAAAGGAGAATGGCAGTTTGGCTACGGGAAGAGTAAAATGGTTCAATGCCGAGCGTGGTTTTGGTTTCATCAACTTGGAAAACGATAAGACTGATATCTTTGTCCACTACAGTGAGATTCAAGATACCGGATTCCGGACTTTGAAAGATGGTCAAGAAGTTGAGTTCGAATTATATAAATCCGATCGCGGACCTCAAGCGAAGAATGTTAAACCTATTTCAGAAGTTGAAGAAGAATTAGACCAGGAGAAATAATATCTCCTGGTTTTTATAAAATTATCCCTAAAAATTATATTTTTATGCTATAATTAGTAATTGCGAAGTATAAAAGACGAAAGGAGACCATTATGGCTGCCAAATTCTTAAATAAATTATTCCGTGTAGATCAAAAACAACTCAACGCTCTTGAGAAAAGAGCTAATTTAGTTGAAGGATACAAAGAAGAAATCGAAAAATTATCTGATGATGAATTAAAAGCGAAAACACCCTACCTCCGTAAACTCTTAGAAGAGGGCAAAACTTTAGATGATATTTTACCAGAAGCTTTTGCTGTTGCTAGAGAAGCGGCAAAAAGAGTTTTAGGTGAGTTTCCATACCATGTTCAAGTTATCGGTGCTATCGCCTTACACCAAGGCGACGTTGCAGAAATGAGGACTGGTGAAGGTAAGACCTTAACCGCCACAATGTGTGTTTATTTAAATGCTTTAGCAGGTAAAGGTGTCCATATCGTTACCGTTAACGAATATTTAGCGAAACGTGACTCAGAATGGATGGGTGCCATTTATCGCTTCCTTGGTTTAACAGTTGGTTGTAACCATAGAGAATTAAATGCCCTTCAAAAAAGAGATGCGTATGCTAAAGATATTACCTATACCACAAACTCGGAACTCGGCTTTGATTATCTAAGAGATAATATGGCTGTTAATAAGAACTCCAGAGTCCTACGCGGTTTAAACATGGCTATTATCGACGAGGCTGACTCCATCTTAATCGATGAATCTAGGACTCCATTAATCATTTCTGGCGGCAAGAAGAAAACAGCCAATCTTTATATGTTGGCAGATCGCTTCGCTAAAGCTGTCCAAGAAGAGAAACATTACAATATCGATTTAGAAACCAAAACCGTTACCCTGACTGATGAGGGTATTAAGTTCGCGGAATCGATGTTTAGAATTGATAATTTATATGCGATTGAACACACCGCCCTTGTTCACCATATCCACCAAGCCTTAAAAGCTAACTACATCATGCTAAGAGATGTTGACTATATGGTTCAGGATGGCGAAGTTGTTATTGTTGACCAATTCACAGGTCGTCAATTAAAAGGCAGAACCTATTCCGATGGTCTCCATCAAGCAATTGAAGCTAAAGAAGGAGTCAAAATTAATGAAGAGACATCTGTTCTCGCAACAATCACTTACCAAAACTTCTTTAGATTATATGACAAAATTGGTGGTATGACAGGTACCGCTAAGACTGAGGAAGAAGAATTCCTCGAGACTTATAATATGCGGGTTATTGTTATCCCAACCAATAGACCAATTCAAAGAATTGACGCTCCCGATTTAGTCTATGCGAAGAAGGAATACAAATACAAAGCAATGATTGCGGAAGTAAAAGAAAGACATGAAAAAGGCCAACCAGTATTAGTTGGTACTGTTGCTGTTGAAACCAGTGAATACATTTCTAAATTATTAAAGAAAGCTGGTATTCCTCACAATATTTTAAACGCTAAGAACCATGAAGCCGAAGCTCAAATCATTAAAGATGCTGGTAAATTAGGTGCCGTCACATTAGCAACCAACATGGCTGGTCGTGGTACTGATATTAAACTAGGACCTGGCGTTAGAGAAATTGGCGGTTTAGCAGTTATCGGTAGTGAAAGACACGAAGCCAGACGTATTGATAACCAGCTCCGCGGCCGTGCCGGTAGACAAGGTGACCCTGGTTATTCTCGTTTCTATGTCTCTTTAGAAGATGATTTAATGCTACGTTTCGGCGGTAGAACAGCCGGCCTATTTAAAGCCTTAGGTGAAGATGCCATCGAATCCAAGATGATAACTAACATTATCACCTCCGCCCAAACAAGAGTTGAAGGTGCTAACTATGATACTCGTAAGAACTTACTCGGATACGATGATGTTTTAAGACAACAAAGAGAAATCGTTTATAAACAAAGAGATGAAGTCATCTTCAAAGAAGATGTCCATAAATCAATTGTTGATTTATTCGATAAAGTTGCTGAAGATTTAGTCAACAAAGCCGTTTATGTTGAAGACAAAGAAAGACTAGTTGATAAGAAGAAACTTATAGCTGTTCTAACAGAACAAATGTTACCAGTTGGTTCTGTAACAGAAGCTGATATTAAGAAATTTGATATCTTTGATATCATTGACGAGGTTAGAGAGCTCTTGCTTGCTTTCTTCATGAAGAAGAAAGAAGAATGGGGTGAAGAGATCTTTAAAGAGGTCGAACGCCAAGTCTTGCTCAAGACTATTGATAAGAACTGGACCGATCACATTGATAGAATGTCCAAATTAAGAGATGGTATTGGTTTAAGAGCTTACGCTAACACAAACCCCTTACAAAGCTATGTCAATGAAGGCTATCAAATGTTCCAAGATATGATTCAAAGAATTGCTAATGAAACAGTGTTCTACTGTTTACACGTTATGGTTAGAATTGAAAAGAAACCAGAACCCGCGAAGGAGAATGCTTAATGTTAGAAATATATGACATGAAAGTTCAAGGCGAGAACTTTAAACAGAGATTGAAAGAGTTAGGTGAATCTCTTTGACCTGGATGCCAAGAAAGCAAGGGTAGAAGAGATTGACCATTTAATGGCGGATTCCTCTTTTTGGAATGATCGCAAAGAAGCTCAAAAGATAATCAACGAACAAAACAATTTAAAGAATATAGAGACACAATTTAACAAATTAACAACCGATGTTAATAATTTTTTGGATGAATTGAATCTTTTAAAAGAAGAATATAATCTGGAAATGCATCAGCTTTTAGAAACTGAGTTTTTGGGTGTTTCCCAAAATCTGAAAGATTTTGAAATGTTAGTTCTTCTTAAAGAAGAATATGATAATGCGGATGCGATGATTGAAATCCATCCGGGCGCTGGTGGCACCGAATCCCAAGACTGGGCTGAGATGTTATATCGGATGTATGTCTTATATGCCGAGAAGAATAAATATAAGATTGAAACCTTAGATTATCAAATCGGTGATGAAGCCGGCATCAAAAGCGTTGCGTTTGTTTTAAAAGGCCCCAATGCTTATGGCTATCTAAAAGGTGAAAAAGGTGTTCACCGTTTGGTTCGCATCTCTCCTTTTGACGCATCAGGTCGTAGACACACCTCTTTTGCCTCCGTTGATGTCATACCTGTTTTAAATGATGACAACAACATCGTAATTGATGAGTCCGAGTTAAAGATTGATACTTATCGGGCTAGTGGTGCCGGCGGTCAACATATCAACAAGACTGATTCGGCAGTTCGTATAACCCATATTCCAACAGGAATAGTCGTTAGCTGCCAATCTCAGAGATCACAAATTCAAAACAAAGAACAGGCTATGCTTGCTTTGAAATCCAAACTCTATCAGAAAAAGATGGAAGAACAAGAAAAAGAACTTGATAAGATAAGAGGCGAACAAAAGTCGATTGAGTGGGGTTCTCAGATACGTTCATATGTATTTTGTCCCTATTGTATGGTCAAAGATCACCGCTCAGAATTCCAAACCTCTGATGTTGATGGCGTCATGAACGGTGATTTAGAACAGTTCATTTATAGTTATCTCAAAATGGGGATTTAAGATGGAAAAAGTAAAGTTTGAACTGGTCTCTGCTTTTAAACCAACTGGAGATCAACCCCAAGCAATTCAAGAGTTAGTTGAAGGCTTAGAAGAAAACAAACGCTTTCAAGTCCTTTTGGGTGCGACCGGAACCGGTAAGACCTATACTATCGCGAATGTTATTGAAAAAGTTCAAAGGCCAACCTTAGTGATTGTTCATAACAAAACTTTGGCCGGCCAGCTTTATAACGAATTAAAAGAGTTCTTCCCCAATAATAGAGTCGAATATTTTGTATCTAACTTCGATTTCTATCAACCGGAAGCTTATATTCCAAAGAGTGATACGTATATTGAAAAAAGCGCTGATATGAATATGGAGATAGAAATGATGCGCAGTTCAGCTATCAATTCAGTCTTAACAAGAACTGATACGATCGTTGTCGCTTCAGTTGCCGCCATTTATGCCTTAAACGATCCCGAAGAATATTCGAGTTTGTTGTTTTCTTTAAGAGTTGGTGAAACCATCAATCGAAAAGAAATAATGCAGAAACTTGTTAATTCCCAATACCAAAGAGTTATTAATGATTTAACACCAAGAACCTTTAGGGCTAGAGGTGATGTTTTAGAAATTGCCCCACCATATACCAACGAATCGATTATAAGAGTGGAGCTATTCGGAGATGAGATTGAAAGAATAACGGAAGTTGATTATGTAACAGGAACAACCAAGAAGACGTATCAATATATTCCTATCTATCCCGCCGAAAGCCACGCCTCAACTCAAGCAAGAATCAATGAGGCGATTCCTGGCATCTTAGAAGAAATGGAAATTGAAGTCCAAAAATTTAAAGACGCCGGAAAGCCTTTAGAGGCTGAACGCTTAGAACAAAGAACACGAAGAGATATGGAGCAACTCCAAGAATTTGGAATGTGTCCTGGTATCGAGAATTATTCTCGCCACATTGATGGCCGCAAAGAAGGAGAACCACCATTTACAATTCTTGATTACTTTAAAGATCAAGATTATCTTTTGATTATTGATGAATCGCATGTTACCTTACCACAAATAAGAGGAATGTATAATGGTGACCGTTCCCGTAAAGAGACATTAGTTGAATATGGTTTTAGATTACCGAGCGCTCTTGATAATCGGCCCTTACGTTTTGAAGAATTTGAAAAGCGAATTAAGAATGTCATCTTCACTTCCGCTACACCGGGCGATTATGAGATTGAACATGTAGGTGGCGTGGTAACAGAACAAATTATTAGACCAACCGGCTTATTAGATCCGAAAGTAGAAGTTCGTTCCAGTCAAGGGCAAATCGATGATATTATCAAAGAGATTAAAGAACGGATTAAGAACGGAGAGAGGACTTTAGTAACTACGCTCACAATCCGGATGGCCGAGGAATTAACGGTTTTCTTAAAACAACAAGGTCTTAAAGTGGCTTATCTCCACAACGAGACAAAGACCCTTCAAAGAACCCAAATTATTTATGAATTAAGAAAAGGTAAATATGATGTTTTAGTAGGTATAAACCTACTAAGAGAAGGTCTAGATATACCAGAAGTATCACTTATCTTAATCCTTGACGCGGATAAAGAGGGGTTCTTAAGGAGCGAGAGATCGCTTATTCAGATTATTGGTCGGGCCGCTCGTAACGCCAATGGTAAAGTTATTATGTATGGCGATATGATGACTAATTCGATGACGAGTGCCTTGAATGAAACAAATCGTCGTAGAGGTATTCAAGAGGCCTACAATAAAGAGCATCACATCATACCAAAAACTATCCAAAAAGAGATTAAAGAACCAATTCATCTCACCGAGGATAGTGAAGGCCTTGAGAAATATCTCAGTGAAGGTAAGAAACTGACCAAGAAAGCTGCCGAAAAACTCATAAAGAGTTTAGAAAAAGAGATGCGCTTAGCGGCCAAGAATCTCGATTTTGAAAAGGCGGCCGAATTACGCGATGCCATCGCCGAAATCAGAGAAGAGATATCACCATTTTAAAGAAATATAAATTATTTCTTGCTAAATTTTAGTTATATGTTTAAAATTATCATACGGACTTGTTCCGAGAAAATAAGGAAAGAGAGGCTATAGTATGCATTTCTTAGATTGGATATTCTTAGCAATTGCTGTATTAATCATTATCGTTACCCTAATTCAAGGTGGTAAGGGCGAAGGCGCTTCATCCTCCATCATGGGTGGTTTTAGCAATGCTCATTCCTTCGCAACCATTAAAGAACGGGGCGCGGAGAAAGTTATGACAAGAATAACCTTCGTCTTAGCGGGTCTCTTCTTCTTTATGGCAGTTGCCGTTAGAATATTACTACAATAATTAAGAGGGCCCAGCCCTCTTTTTTTACTTTTGAAAGGGGTATAAGCGATGCGGGATGACATTATAAAAATCATTGAAAAAGGTCCCCAAGCGGGACTATCACCCAACGATATTAAGAATAAATTAACTAACAAACGGGGTTTTGAAAAAGAATTCACCAAGATGATTGAAGAAGGCGTTGTCTTTCTTAACAAGAAAGGTAAGGTCTGTTTAAGCGCGGATTACAACTATTTAATTGCCGAGATTGTTAAAGCTGGTGCCAACGAATTAATCGCCCAGGTCGGAAACGATGAAGATAAACGAACCTTTACCATTCCTGAATTTGCATCTTTGGGCGCTTTATATCACGATATTGTTTTAATCTCGATTGATTATAATAATGCCGCGGTTGTTAAGATTATTAAGCCTTATGCTGGCAATATCGTCGGTGAAGTTGTTAAAGGAAGACACGCGAAATTTATAAAACCCCTTGATTTGAACTATCCCTTAATTGATTTAGATCCTAAAAAAGATAAAAAAGCCCAAGAGGGGCATCGTGTTGTTGTTCGTATTACAAGTAGATTGCCAGATTTGATCGGTGAGGTTGTTGAAATCTTGGGTCATAGAAACGATCCTAAAGTTGATATCTTAAGCCTTGCTTATCAAGCAAACGTACCTGTTCACTTTCCAAAAGAAGTAATGGATGAGGTTGAAACAAATGTTCCTCAAGAAGTAAGCGAAGAAGAAAAGGTTGGAAGAGTAGATTTAACAGGCCATTTAATCGTTACTATTGATGGTATTGATGCCAAGGATTTAGATGACGCGATTGAAGTCCACAAAAACGAAGATGGGACCTATTATTTGGGGGTCCATATCGCGGATGTTTCGCATTATGTTGAGAAATATAGTGTAATCGATAAAGAAGCCTTTAAACGGGGTACGTCTATCTATTTAACAGATTATGTTATCCCTATGTTACCTCACGCTTTATCAAATGGTATTTGTTCTTTAAATCCCGATGTCGAGAGATTAGCGATGTCCTGTGAGATGACAATCAGCAAAGAGGGCGAAGTCATCGATTATGATATTCACGAATCACTTATTAAATCTAAACACCGTTTAAATTATGATGATGTGAACGCCTTTTTTAAAGGAGAACATGAATATCCTTCTGATTTAGGAAAGATGTTAAACGAAGCCTTAGAACTCGCCCACGTTCTTCGTAAATATAAAGAAAAGAGAGGCTATCTCGATTTAGATGTTGAAGAAGCCAAGATTATAGTTAATGAAAAGGGTAAACCTTTAGATGTTGTCTTAAGAGATAGAGATGAAGGCGAGAAATTGATTGAAGATTTTATGATTGCCGCTAACGAGACGGTAGCATCCCATATCTATTGGCAGAACCTACCCTTTGTCTATCGGGTCCATGATAAACCCAAACAAGCTAAGTTTAATGACTTTTGTCGGCTTATCGAACCCTTAGGCTATAAGATCAAAGGCGAACGCAACGGTGTCCATCCTCTAGAACTCCAAAGTTTATTAAAAAGAGTTAAAGATAAGAGCATTCGCGATGTTATTGCTACTTTTATGCTTAGAAGCTTGGCAAAAGCAATCTATCAAACTGAAAACATTGGCCACTTCGGCCTTGCAAGTGATTGCTACACTCACTTCACCTCACCTATTAGAAGATATCCAGACCTTATGGTCCATCGTTTATTAAAAATGTATGCGACATCTAAGCCTCATAAATTGGATGAATTAAGAGAAGAACTTGAATATCAAGCTCAGATGGCATCGTTTGCGGAGAGAAGGGCAATTGAACTTGAACGCCGCGTTGACGATATGAAGAAAGCTGAATTTATGATGGATAAGGTTGGTAAACAATATGTCGGTAAGATATCGGGCATGATTTCCTCTGGTATGTTTGTCGCTTTAGATAACACCATTGAAGGCTTTATCAAATTTGATGATATGGAAGACGACTATTATAAATATGACGAGAAGAAGATGTTTGTTATTGGCGAAGCCACCCATCGCGTTTATAAATTCGGAGATAAATTAAAAGTTGAGGTCAAATCCGCCAATAAAGAAATGCGAAAAGTTGATTTTTATCTGATTGGAAGATTATAGTATAAAGTATGAAAGAAGAAGGAATTAAGGTTATAAGTGAAAACCGTAAGGCTCACTTTGATTACTTTTTAGAAGATCGGTTTGAGGCCGGTCTTGTTTTGGTTGGGACCGAAATCAAAGCCATTCGTGAGCATTCGGTTAATATTAAAGATGCCTATGTTATTATCAAAGATGGTGAAGCTTATGTTCTGAATATGAACATTGCTGAATACAAACAAGGCAATATCTTTAATCACGAACCTTTAAGAACAAGAAAACTCCTTCTTCACAAACACGAAATCTACCGCTTAAAGAAGAAAGTTAAGGAAGAAGGATATACCCTTATTCCAACAAAAGTATATTTAGCAAAAGGCAAAGCTAAATTAGAATTTGCTATTGCTAAAGGTAAGAAGAATTACGACAAACGGGAAGATGATAAACAAAAGAGTATCGAGAAGACCATTCGTAAATACAGCAAGGAGAAGTATTAATGAAATACAAACTTGTAGTCTTTGATATGGATGGAACTATCCTTGATACCCTTGCCGATTTAACAACAACAACCAATTATGTTCTCGCTAAACACGGCTACCCTCCTAAGACAAAAGAGGAAGTAAGACGTGCTATCGGTGATGGCATTATTAGACTATTAGATAGGTCTGTCGATAACCTAACAGGGTCCGAACTTGAAGAGTTCGTCCAAGACTTTTTAAGGTACTATCATAACCATGCGGACATCGAAACATTACCATATGATGGTATGGTAGGCGAACTAGAAAAAGTAAGGAAAAAGGGGTACAAATTAGCTGTGGCCACCAACAAGGATGAGAAGATTGCTTCCGCTCTTGCTGCCAAACATTTTCCGGGACTATTCGATGCGGTTGTCGGCTATAACTATGTCCGTAAAGGCAAGCCGAGTTTCGATATGTTCGAAGAACTCTTAAAGATGTTTAATATCACCAAAGATGAACTCTTTTTCTTCGGTGATTCCAATACTGATGCTGAAACCATAATTCGCAATGATATCAAAGGTTGCATTGTTCTTTGGGGCCTTAAGACAAGAGAAGAACTTGTTAATTACAATCTCCCCAAGATTGATAAAGTGACTGATATTAGCAAAGTTATCGAAGACTCTAAATAACCAAACAAACATTAATCTTTTTGGTCTTTATCTAGACTGAAAAGATTTTTTTGTGAGCATTTTTATAAACATTTACAAGATAAAGGTTTATAATAGGACCAGTTATTTTTGAAAGGAGTAATTTTTATGGAAGCCATTAAATTAGAAAAAATTACAGAATTAGAAAAAGAATACGATAGTAATAAACAGCAAAAAGTGTTGAGAAGAGCACTTAATCGCAATAGCCTTGCTAATATCGCAAACAACATGGAAGCCAGTCAAAAAAGCACCATGAAGTTTTCAATTGATATTCCCACAATGAGCGCCACCAACCAAAAAGCTAGTGGTAGATGTTGGATCTTCGCAGGCCTCAATGTTTTAAGAGAGAAAGTTGCCAAGAGTTTAAACCTTGAAAGTTTTGAACTTTCCCAAAATTATGTTGCTTTCTTTGATAAACTAGAAAAATCCAACTTCTATTTAGAAACAATCATTGATTTGGTTGATAGAGATTATGATGATCGGGTTTTTGCTCATCTCACCAGTTGTCCTATCCAAGATGGAGGTCAATGGGATATGTTTGTCAACATTGTTGAGAAGTACGGTGTTGTTCCAAAGGATGCGATGCCCGAAACCTTCCAAAGCTCTAATACCATGAAGATGAACCAAATCTTAAATAATCGTTTAAGAAAATTCACTGCTAAGGCTCAAAAATTATATAGAGAAGGCAAGCAAATAGAGATTAGAAAAGAAAAAGACAAAGCTTTAAAAGAAATTTACAATTTCTTGTGCTCTTGTTTTGGTAAAGTTCCGCACACCTTCAAATTTGAATATGTCGATAAAGATAAAGTCTATCACTGCGACGAAGACTTAACCGCCAAAGAGTTCTATGCCAAATATGTTGGCCTAGATTTAAGCGAATATGTCAGCATTATCAACGCCCCAACGAAGGATAAACCATTCAATAAAACCTATACCATTAGTTATTTAAATAATGTTGTTGGCGGCAAACCAATTCATTATCTCAATCTTGAGATTGAAGAATTCAAACAAATCGTTCTCAAACAATTGAAGGACAGAGAGATAGTTTGGTTCGGCAGTGACTGTGGTAAAGATGGCGATCGTGAAAACGGTATCTGGGATGATGAGGCTTTTGAATATGAAGAAGTCTTAGAAATGGATCTCCATATGTGTAAAGGTTGTTCTTTGAATTATCACCAAAGCGCGATGAACCACGCGATGGTTATCACAGGTGTTAATTTAGACCATGACAAACCAAATAGATGGAAGATTGAAAACTCTTGGAGCGAAAATGCCGGTGTTAAGGGTTACTTTGTTATGACCGATAGTTGGTTTGATAAATATGTTTATCAAGCTGTTGTTAATAAGAAATATTTAAGCGAACAACAATTAAAAGATTGGGCTCAAGAACCAATTAAACTCAATCCATGGGATCCGATGGGAACATTAGCAGAACAATGAAAAAGAAGATAACGTTATTTGCTTTTTTGTCGTTGTTTGCCGCCCTAACTCTTAGCGGTTGTGATTTTTTAAAACCTTGGATTGAACCCTCAACCACCACTTCTACTACCCAAACGACAACAACATCAAAAACCACCACTTCTACTACAAGCACCGATTATGATGATGGTGATAGTTTAGATTATAGTGGTGTGGGTTTAAAACGCCTTGATGATGTCTTAAGTCATGAGAAATTAAAAGATTTAGGTGTCGGTATTCCTTCCACTGGCAATCGCAAAGCTATTGTTATACCGGTGGAGTTCAAGCCCCATAGAACAATGTCTGGTAAGACCTTTGGTCCTTTTAAGGATGAAGACCTGGCAAAAATTGAACCCGGCTTTAACGGCAATAGCGAAACCACCGGTTATGAAAGCGTTAGCAGTTTTTATTACAAGAGTTCTTATGGCAAGCTAGATATTGACTTTGATGTTACGGAAGTAATCACACTTAAGGATACGTTCATCAATTATCAAAAAAGAGAATACGGAACCTATGATATTATAAACGAAGCCTTAGAAGTTTTAGATGGCACAATTGATTTCTCCCAATACGATACCAATAGTGATGGCAAAATTGATGGCTTATACATTGTTTATAGTGTTCCTTACGGCGGTAGCCCTAATGCTAATGGCATCGATAGGGTTTTTGGTTATGATGAAGATTTCTGGTGGGCCTGGGTTGATTGGGCTTTAGATGACAGCATCGAAGTTGATGGTGTCAAAGCTAACTACTTCATGTGGGCCAGTGTTGACTTCTTCAATGATGAACTTACAGATGATGAATATATCGATGTCAATGCCACAACTTTCATTCACGAAACGGGTCACATGTTAGGCTTAGATGATTATTATGACTATGTTTATGATTATCGTATCGAAAGAGGCGGGGTTGTCACAAGTGGCTTTATCGGTGGTGTCGGTGGCGCCGATTTAATGGATGCAACCGTCGGTGATCACACACCCATCTCCAAAATCTTGTTAGATTGGATTACACCAACAGTCATTACCGAAAGCGGGACTTATCAATTGTTAAGCCTTCAAGATACGGTTGGAGAAGGACAACACCAAGTCTTATTGATACCTAAGAATTGGAATGAATCATATTTCTCCGAATATTATCTAGTCGATTTCTACACACCAACTGGTCTAAATGAAGCCTTCAAAGGCTACAAAGGTTTATTCTCGGAATACGGAGTTCGGATTTACCATATTGATGCGACCGTTAGTAGCAAAGAAGGAGACCAATTCAATAATGATTATTGGACTTTCTTCTCTTATAACAATTCTACCAGTGAACATTTGTTTATCAAGTTGATGGAAGGCGATGGTGATAACAGCCTAGAAACCTTTGTTCGTTATCCGAGTGGCAATTATTATCCCGCAGACGCCACAGATGATGATTTGTTCTACGAGGGCCAAAGTTTTGGCTCCGATAACACTTGGTATGATGGAACAAGTTTCGGTTATACAATCAGCATTGAATCCATAGATGGTGGAGTTGCAACTATAACCATTACTAAATAAAAATATCTCCCTGAGGGAGATATTTATTTTTGATTAGCTTCTATAATATTACGAGCTACCTGGACACCGTTAGCACCAGCTTGGGCAAGTCCTCTTGTGATACCGGCACCATCACCGCCGACATACAAACCTTTAACTTTGGTTTCGAACTTCTTATTGGTTTCAACACGCGCCGAATAGAATTTAGCTTCGACACCATAGAAGAGGGTGTGGTCATTAGCAATTCCCGGAGTAATCGCATTCAAAGCATTAATCATTTCAATTAAAGCCCGCATAGTCTTGTAAGGAAGTATTAATGTTAAATCACCAGGAACAGCTTCTTTTAAGGTTGGTTTCACATAGCTCTCATCGATTCTCTTCCAGGTTGAACGCCTGTTCTTTAAGATGTCGCCATATTTTTGGACGATAACCGAACCGTTGGATAAGCGATTAGCAAGACTAGCGATTTCTTTGCCATATTGGTTTGGTTCTCTAAAGGGATCATCAAAGTCGTAAGAAACTAGTAAGGCAAAGTTGGTATTCTTACTACCTAATTTAGAATCGTTATAGGAATGGCCATTACAAAGCATGACACCATTATAGTTCTCAATAACAACGTGGCCGCTTGGGTTGGAACAGAAGGTTCTAACTTGGGTACCATCACCGGTGGTATAGACAAATTTACCTTCATAGAGGTTTTTGTTAATTTCATCCATGATGATGTTATTGGTTTCAACGCGGACGCCAACGTCAACTTTGTTGTTTTTAAATTCGATACCATGTTTTTCTAAAGCCTTAACTAACCAATCAAAACCGAGACGACCAACACCGAGGACAACATAATTGCTTTCGATGACTTCGTCGTTATCGAGTTTAACACCAGATACATGACCATCCTTAACTAAGATATCAGTAACACTGTTTTTGAAATGGAAGTCAATATGTTTGCCTAAGAATTCAAAGATGGATTTTAAAACGTTTAAGTTAACTTCGGTTCCCAAGTGTCTAACTTGGCTTCTTAATAATTTTAAACCGACAGCCATGCCCTTTTTCTCGATTTCTTCAATCTTGGGTGTGTAAGGATCGGTTAGTTCTTTGGGGGCTCCGTGTTTTAAGTTGATGGCATCGACATATTTGATGAGATCTAAGACTTCATCATCTTCTAAATAGTCAGTCAACCAACCACCGAACTCACTTGTAATATTGAACTTGCCATCCGAATAGGCACCAGCTCCTCCAAAGCCACCAGTAATTGAACAACTGGGTTTACAATAGGAGTTGTTACCATAGACATCCTTGGGACAAGTTTTAATTTTACCAGCCATTAAAGGACAGTTACGATGGTAAATATCGACACCTTTGTCGACTAATAAGATTTTTAATTCAGGGGCTTTTAAAACTAGTTCGTAGGCCGTGAACATGCCCATTGGTCCTGCGCCAACGATTACGACATCATATTTTGTACTCATATAATTATCCTCTCGAAATGATTAAATCATTTCCACACAAGATTATATATGAGAGAGGGGGTGTTGTCAAAGAAAGAAAAATATAATTTAGATAATTATAAAAAAGGTCTAGAAATAGCCGCCAAAAATGCTAAAATAGTTATAATAGGGAGGGTCAAAATGATTTACTTTCAAAAGGTGACTAATAACAATACGATTAAAGGTCTATCGCAAAGCGCGATTGAGATTTTTAAAGAGCATTATTACCCAATCCTTGGTGTTAATCAAGTTGAGTATATGGTCGGCCTTTTTCATACGCCCTCAGCAATTAAGGAACAGATGCGCAATGGTGCACTCTTCTACCTTGTCTATAGCAATACAATTATAATCGGTTTCTTTGCTGTTGAAAGACATGGTAATAAGACGTTCCTTAGTAAGTTCTACCTAAATAAGGATTATCGTGGCAACGGCACTGGAAAACGGATGATGAATAAGGTTTTTGAAGTTGCTCGCAACTACAATTCACTAGCCGTTTATCTAAATGTTAATAAAGAAAACGATGACTCCTTATACTTCTATCTCCATGAAGGCTTCGAAGAAATCGGCCAAGTCAAAGAAGATATTGGTAATGGCTATTACATGGACGATTACATTCTTTATAAGAAGGTAGAACAAAAAGAAAATAAACAAGAAGGAGAAAAGAAAGATGCCAGTAGCAAAAAAAGAATCATCAAAGGTCACCAAGAAACCAGAGGCCAAACCTCAAGCAAAGGTAGAAAAGAAAGCGACAAAGCCGGCGCCTAAGAAAGAAGAAAAGAAGCCAGCCAAACCAGCTAAGAGTTCTTCTAAAACTTATATGCTCACCTATAGAGCAGAACAAAGAAAATGGGCCATTAAGATTAAGGGCGGCGAAAAGGTCATCAAATATTTTAATACCAAAGCTGAAGCTGAAGAATATTTAGAAGAACTAGCCGATAATCAAGGCGCCAGTGTCTCGATTAAGAAAAAAGACGGCAAGTTCCAAAAGAAACATTAAGAGAAGGAAGTTTTACTTCCTTTTTATTTTTGATTAGTTAGTATATAATAAAACCATGGATAGAAGAATAAAAGGAACCTGTATCGATTATACCCATGATGGAAAAGGTGTAATTAAAATCAATAAAATTCCCACCTTTGTACCCGATTTAATCGTCGGCGAGGAAGCTGAGGTATTGATTACCAAAAAAGACAAAGGCTTTAATCTCGGTAGGAGATTAGAACTTTTAAGTGTGTCTGAGAAACGGGTTAAGCCTTTGTGTCCAAATTATAAAGATTGTGGTGGTTGTCAGCTCCAACATATGGTTTATGATGAGCAACTACGCTTCAAACAAGATCGAGTTAGGGAAGTCCTAAAAAGAATTGGTGGTGTAGAAGTAGAAACACCACTTATCCATGGTATGGATAATCCTCTGAGATATCGCAATAAAGTCCAAGTCCCCATTGGTATGACTTATGATGGGACAATTGTCGCTGGTTTCTTTAAAAAGAAAAGCCATCAGATAATCGATATGCAGGAATGCTTTATTGAAGATGTTGATGCTGATAAGTTAATCTTAACGGTTAAAAAACTGATTCAAAAATTTAGAATTGAACCATGTGAGATTCATGAAAATAGGGGAATTATAAGATACGTTATCGTAAGAAAATCGTTTTCTAACAATGATTTAATGGTTGTGTTTGTCACTAGGAATGAATTCTTCCCTAAGAAAGATCAATTAATAAAAGAACTTGTTGAAAAACATCCACATGTGAAGACTGTTGTTCAAAATATCAATCCATCCCACACGAGTGTGGTTTTAGGGAATAGAGAAAGGGTTCTTTATGGACCTGGTTATATTATGGATGAAATCTGTGGCTTAAAATTCAAGATTTCCGCCCACTCCTTCTATCAAGTTAATCCCAAGCAGACTGAAGTCTTATATTCCAAAGCCGTTGAATATGCTTCATTAACTGGCAAAGAAACAGTATTAGATGCTTATTGTGGTGTCGGAACTATTGGTTTAATTGCTTCTAAAGAAGCAAAGAAAGTAATAGGTGTTGAGTTAGTGGCCAGCGCTATTAGAGATGCTAAAGAAAACGCCAAAAATAACAACATTAAAAATGCCACCTTCTATAATGAAGATGCGACTAAATTCATTTTAAAAGAAGCAAGAGAAAGAAAAACTAAATACGATGTTATGTTTTTGGATCCGCCACGCGATGGTTGTAGTCCAGAGTTTATAAATTCGGTTCTATCTTTAGAACCCCAAAGAGTGGTTTATGTTTCTTGTGATCCATCATCTTTAGCGAGAGATTTGAAACAACTCAAGTTAAAATATGATGTCCAAAAAGTAGAGTGCGTGGACATGTTCCCCCAAACATATCATGTCGAGACGGTAGTATTGATGTCGCAAGTCGGGGCGAGACGATAGCAGCGTTGCCAGGAAGGATGATCTAAGATGAAGTTAAAGAATGTATTGATCGTTGTGAAGGACATTGAAAAGGCTCGGCGTTTTTATCATGACCTGTTCGGTCTGGAACTTATCCTCGATAATGATGGGAACATGATTCTGACAGAAGGCCTTGTTCTGCAGGAGGAGAAATACTGGACAGAGTTTCTCGGCAGGGAGATCATCCCGGAGAACAATTCCAGCGAGCTTTACTTTGAGGAAGCAGATATCGAAGGCTTTGTGGAAAAGCTGGAAAGCTATTATCCGGAAGTCAAGTATGTCAATCGGCTTATGACGCACAGTTGGGGTCAGAAGGTCATACGTTTCTACGATCCGGATGGTAACTTGATCGAAGTTGGGACGCCGGTGTAATCCGGCAAACATCATCACCGTAGCATCGGAAATGCGGTGGCAGAAATTGATCACGGCACATACAAAGACAGTATGCGGCTGCTCATAGAGAAAGACCTTACAAAATGGCAAAAGCTTCTGTAATGCAAGGAACCCCCCCGGTTTATTAGAGCAAAACCTGTTGACATGTTTCTTCTTACGCGGAATCGGAAGACCATTTCCCGCTTGCCGATAACATTCAAGTCATTATCTCCAGGCATGTCGAGACCGTTTGTTTGCTGACTAAAAAAGATCAGTAATTTAAACAAAAAGGCACATTAAAATTAATTAATATGCCTTTTTAATAACAATAATTGGACTTTGAAGTTAATTTGTAGTATAAAGGAGAAGCGGTGATTTTTAAAAGATGTTTATAGAAGGCTTTTTTGATTACAAATATGATTTAGTCGGATTTGAATCCGATGTTTTTAGTCTAAGCCATATCATCTTTTTAATTGTTGCCTTTATAAGTTTAGTTCTTGTAGCTTATCTTGTTAAAAACGCGAAAGGAAAGAACGTTGAAAAATTTATTAAAATGCTTGCTATCGTTATAACTGTTCTAGAGGTTGTCAAATTATCTTGGGAATCTTATCACGATATAAGAAGCGGTAATGGTTTGAATTTCTTTGGCATCGCTCCAATCTATACTTGTTCACTTTTAATATATTGTTCCTTGGTTGCGGGTTTTGGAAAAGGCAAAGCCAAACAAACCTGTCTAAGTTGGTTGTGTACAATTGGAATGATGACTGGATTAATCGTCCTATTCTATCCAAATGGGTTAAACTGGTATCCTGTTTTAACGTTTGGTGGCATGCACACTCTACTTTTCCATTATGGACTTGTATTATGCGCAGTTGTATGTCTTTTTAGTGGATATAAAAAATTGGAATGGAAAGATGTGTATCTTTCTATGGTTCCTATGTTACTACTTGCAATCGTAGCAATTCCGGTCAACTATGTTATCAAATCAGATTATATGCAGATTTATGAAGCTTCTGGAGTGCCATTAATTGAAGATTTGGCATCTTGGCTTGCATCACACGGATTGCGATTCATATTCACTATCTTGATGCTTGCCTCATATATGATTTTAAGTTCCATAGTTATTGGAGTATATAAATTAGTGATATCAATTAAAAACAAAAATGGAAGAGTCAAAGAAATAACTCTTACAACAACAAAATAAAAATGCGCCGATATGCGCATTTTTTATTCTTCTAATTTTTGATCGGCCTCATCAAATTTTCTTAATAATTCCTCAACAGTTAATTTTTGTTTTTCTTCACCCTTGACATCATAGATGATTTCGCCATTGTGGAACATTACGAGTCGATTACCATAGGTAATTGCATCCTTCATATTATGAGTAATCATAATAGTTGTGAGATGATTTTCTTTAACCAGTTTATCTGTTAAGAGGAGAACCTTTTTCGCGGTTTTGGGATCAAGGGCCGCGGTGTGTTCATCTAAGAGAATAATCTTTGGCTTCTTTAGTGTTGCCATTAGCAGAGTGATGGCTTGTCTTTGGCCCCCGGACAAAAGGCCAACTTTTTGGGTTAGATGATTTTCTAAACCCAAATCAAGCTTTTTGATTTCCTCAATATATAGTTCTCTTTTATCTTTCTTGAACCCCCATTTAAAAGGAGAGAGACTCTCGCCTCTTTTTTGGGCGAGTTCGAGGTTTTCAAGTAAAGACATATCACTGGCGGTTCCCATCATTGGATCTTGGAAGACCCGTGAGATGTATTTGGCGCGTTTGAAATCAGACATCTTGGTAATATCTTTATCATCCAGGAGAATAGAACCCGATGTGGCTTCAATTGTTCCAGCAATTAAGTTAAGAGTTGTACTTTTGCCAGAACCATTACCACCGATGATGGTAACAAATTCTCCGTCTTCAATTAAGAAATCCAAATTCTTAACGGCAATCTTTTCATTAACCGAGGAGGGATTAAAGACTTTAGTTACATTAATAAGTTTTAACATCTATTTAGCCTCCTCGAGTTTTGTTTTTTTGGGTTTAAGCAGTTTCCCATAATGTTTTCTTAGATATGGTACGCCTAAGAAGATGGCGACGACTATCGCGGATAACATCTTCAATAGATCGGTATCGAGTCCCAAGAAGACAACGCTTTGGAAGACGATATAGTAAATGATAGCACCGATAACAACACCGGCCAAACGTACTGCGAAATTGCTGCTTATTTTAGAGATAACGACCTCACCGATAACAACAGCACATAAACCAATAACGATGGCGCCCCTACCCATATTGATATCGGTGAAGCCCTGGTATTGGCAGAGCAAGGCACCAGATAGAGCAACTAAACCATTAGAAAGCATTAAACCGATAACTTTTTTGGTTTGGGTATTAATGCCTTGGGCTTTGGCCATTGTGGGGTTATTACCAGTTGCTCTAATTGAGAAACCGAGTTCGGTTCCAAAGAAGAGATAGAGCAAGCCGATAACAATTGCACCGATAATTATTAATTTCCATAGAGCATTACCAACTTCTAATTGAGCAAGCAAAGTTTTAAAAGCTCTAGGGCTGACGCTTAGGTTTGATTTGCTGCCCATAATTTTTAAGTTTACGGACCACAATGATAATTGAGTTAAGATACCGGATAGTATTGGTGGTATACCCAAAATGGTGTGGAAGATGCTTGTTAATAAGCCACAGAGCAAACCGGCCACAAAGCCACCCAACATGCCGAGCCAGAAACTGCCACCAACAACAATGATAATTGCGCAGACGGCAGCGCCAGTAACCATTGATCCATCAACAGTTAAATCAGCGAAGTCAAGTATTTTATATGTAATATAAACACCGATAGCCATAATGCCCCAGATAAGTCCGAGGGCTACAGCACCAGGTAATGATGATATATATTCAGCCATTATTTCACCTCTCTTATAATGGTGAGCATACCTAAAAGGTATGCATTTTTACTAGCAAGCAACAAAGGTGCTTGGAACGGTAATTCCTAATTCGGTACAGATTGTTGAATTGTATTTCTTAACAGGGTTAGTATCGAAAGCGACTGGCATCTTAGAGATATCAGCATTATTCTTGAGAATCTCAACAGCCATCTCACCTGTTTTCTTACCAATAGCATAGTAATCAATTGATAGGGTGACTGTACCACAGGCCTTACAAACATTTTCTTCACCAGCGACAACTGGTAGATTGGCAGGGCGACAGATGCTATCAATGATTTCTGTGTTGGAAGCAGCAGTGTTATCAGTTGGGACATAGATAACATCAACCTTACCAACAGCAGTGTTTAAGACGGCGGCAATATCATTGGAATCAGAGAATGATAAGTTCATGGTTTCAATGCCATCGGCTTCTAAAGCGGTTTTAACGATGTTGATTTGGTAAATGGAGTTGGCCTCGGCCGAGCAGTAGAGCAAACCTACCTTTTGGGCATTTGGAAAGACTTCTTCTAAAACGGCAACTTGTTCAGCAAGTGGTGCCAAATCAGATGTGCCCGAAATGTTACCACCGATGGTACCATCAAAGTTTTCTAATGATAGGGCTGTGGCATAATCGGTAATTGAGGTTCCTAAAATTGGAATTGTTGTAGTTGAAGCAGCGGCAGCTTGTAAAGCCGGAGTCGCATTAGCCATGATTAAGGCCTTCTTCTTAGAAACGAAGGTGTTAGCGATGGTTGCACAGGTAGCCGGGTCACCAGCAGCGATTTGAACATCGATATCAACATTGTTCTTACCTAAACCTTCTTCGACAGCATCGATGAAGCCTTGGGTGGCGGCATCTAAGGCATCGTGGGTTACGAGTTGGCAAACGCCAATTTTAATTTTGTTGCTATTCCCACAAGCAGCAAGCGATGCCACTAAAACGGGAACAATGGCGATGGATAATAATCCGATTAATCTTTTTTTCATAAATGAATCCTCCTAAGTAAATAAAAAGTTTGGTGTCGACACCAAACTACATTTGATTCATTGAGAAGTTGGTGTCCTGATAATCTTTTAGTTCATCAATAACACCATAGCTAAATGGCCAAGATCTTATTGATTACCTCTTGGATAATAGCTATAAAAGTAATACGCGAACATAATAGATCTCATAAAAACTTCTCCAACTTTCTTTATGTGAGGCATTATAACACCTAAAAATGAACAAAGCAATGAAAATTATGAAAATTTCAATTGAAAACGATTACATTTTTCAATTAATTCGCCGAAAACTTGATTTTAAGGTATATAGAAGCTAATATAAAACTGTTTGGAGGATAGATATGACTAACAAAAATAAAGCCTACGCATCGTTGATTCTAAATATTGCCATTGTAGTTATAACTACAGTAGCTTTAATTTATTCCTTATTTTTTGGCGGCGAAGGCAATATGGAAGGCGCTGATTTTTCATTGTTTTGTTTCTTTACTATTGATTCCAATATCTTGGTGACAATCGCGAGTGCCATCCTCATTTATTACAATATTAAAAATTTAAGAAACGACACTAATGCATATCCCAAATGGGCCTTGATTCTGAAATATATGGGAACTGCTGCTGTTGGTTTAACTTTCATGACTGTGATGTTGTTCTTGGGTATTGTTTATACGTATCCGCGTGTTTTAAACAGCATGAATTTTTTCTTCCATTTATTAACGCCACTTCTAGCCTTTATTGGTCTCTGCTTTTTTGAAAGCGGGAAGATCAGTAAGAAAGAGATGTTCTTAGGAACGGTGCCTATGGTAATCTATGGCATTGTCTACTTGTTATGTGTTTTGGTCTTTGGAGTGTGGGATGATGTCTATTTCTTCACTTTCGGTGGTCACATCTTTATGGCTCCGATTTCCTTTGTTGTAATGTTTCTGGTAACACTAGGCATTTCTTATGGTATTTATAAGCTTCAACAATATTTCACTAACCACGATGTTTCAAAGAAGGTTGCTGGATTAATGTTAATCCTCTTCTTCTATTTCTTTGCCTACTTTATTGGCTACGCTGCCGCCATTTTGATTGAGAATATCTTTATACAATTAATTGTCTTTGATGCGGTCGCAACCATTGTTATTTGGGCCCTATCCCTTGCGATGCGAAACTCAAGCGTCTATGACGCTTATTGGTCATTGACACCAATGGTTGTGGCTTTCTATCTCTTTGTAACATCTCCTAATATTAATATCTATTCTCTAATTCTTTTCTTGGTCTTTGAACTTTGGGGTTTACGTTTAACTATTAACTGGATAACAACCTTTGATGACCTAGAATGGGAAGACTGGCGTTATAGGATGTATCGAAGCAATTTATCACCACTTATGTGGCATATTGCTAATTTCTTTGGTATTCAAATGATGCCTACCATCTTTGTCTTCTTGGGTTTTCTACCCTTTATTGCTTTAACACGCTTTGTAGATGCTTCCCCCCTCAGCCTTATCGGCTCAGCAATTATCTTATTAGGAATAGCATTTGAATTCTTTGCTGATCGTCACATGCATCGTTTCTTAAAAAGAGGAGTTAGGGAAGTTTGTCAAGAAGGTTTATGGAATTATTCAAGACACCCCAATTATTTAGGAGAGAATCTAATTTGGATTGGTATGTTTGTCGCTCTTATCACATCTTCCACAACTTATTGGTATTTAGGAGTAGGTATGGTTGTTATTTTCTTAATGTTTGAATTCATCTCCATACCAATGATGGAGAAAAGACAGTGTGAAAGAAGAGCGGATTATAAGAATTATCAAAAAACAACCTCTAGGTTGTTGCTCTTACCAAAAAGAAGATTAAAATAAAAATCTGCCAGGAGCAGCAGATTTTTATCTTGATAATACATTTATAGAAAAGCGAGTGATTTCTTCCACTTGCTTTTTATACTGTTCACATGTCCTAAGAATGGAGCGGTGGACTAGAGCTTTATTGGCTAAGTTAGCGGCTTGATTGCTTATTAAGACAATCGCGATAACATTTAGACCAACGTAGTGAGCATAAGAGGCCTCGGGAACCATTTCCATACCAACAACATCAGCGCCCAAAGCTTTGAGAATGCGGGCATCACTTCTGGTCTCATAATTAGGACCGGGAAGGAAACAATAAATACCTTCTTTAACAACGATGGTTGTCTTATTAGCTTCTTCAATTATCTTTTGTCTTAATTGAGGATGATAGACATTGGACATGTCTGCAAACTGATTACCAAGTCTAGGTGGGATAACGCCTTTAAATAGGTGGGGTGCAAATAAACTGATATGGTCTTTTAAAAGAAGAATAGTTCCTTCTTCGATCTTCTCATTTAAACTACCACCCGCACCAGTTAAGATGACATTTTCAATCCCTAAAGAAGAGAAGACCTGGAAAGGGAAAGCGATATCTTCGTAGTTGAAACCTTCATATTGATGGGGTCTATCTTCCATCAAAACCACATAACGCCCCTCTAAAATACCATAGACTAACACGTTGTTGCGATTGGTTTCGTTAACCGGAAAGAAAGGAATATCTTGGAAGCGAATAGCAACAGGAACTTGCAAATCGCTTAAGAAATCTGAAAAGTCGTTACTAACAACAACGACGGCAGCGGGTGTTATTTTAAAAAAGCGACGTAAATAATTGGTCGCTTGATCTATTTTTTGATACATTATTTCTTACCTTTGCTAAAATCAGCTCTAACAACCTTTAGGTGTTTGCAGTGTTTTCTTAGTTCGGCGATGAAAGCATCTTTATCAACAGGGGAAACAAAGTAGTGCATCCAAGGTTTGTTGGAAGCGCCTGGATCTTTGATTGTTAATTCGAGACGTTCCATAGACAAGGAATACATCGCAAAAAAACGTTTAGAATCTTTGATAACGAAGATGTTAGCGTATTCAAATTCAGATTTTAACATTCCCGACTTTAAGACTAAAGTCTTATCTCCGAAGATGTAGCGAGTTGTAAGTGTTCCATAAAGGAGAACTAATGGTGTAAAGAAACCAATAATAACAAAGAAAACACCTTCAACATATTTATACCAACTGGTGGCATTAATAAAGGTATTAATACCGATAAAGATAACCAGCATACTTAAAATGGTAATGCCGAAATAAATGGATAGGGTTACCGCATCTTTCTTTGATTTTTGTATTACTTTTTCTTCCATGTTTTTCGCTCCCTTGTCTTGTTATTATACTATATTTTTTGTTATTGATAAACAAAAACTTTTGAGGTCCCTCTATCATTATTTGTTGAATACAATAATGATAAAGTGGTAAGATAATTAATCAAGGGAGTTGATTAAGATGTCGATATCAATCGAAGAATTAAAAAAACTTGCGGAAAACCTCTTGTTTGATATGAGTGAAGAGCAATACCAAACCCTTCAAGATGAATTTGAGGTTATCCTTAAACAAATGAAATTATTAGCAGAAATCCCCAACATCGACGATGTTGAACCTTTGGTATTTCCGGTTGAAAGTCCGAATATGGGCTTAAGAGAAGACGAACCCGAAGATTGCTTACAATCCGATGAAGTCTTAGAAAATGCCAAGGATAAGATGATGGGTATGATAAAGGTTCAAAAGGTGGTGGGCTAGATGAAATATTTAGATTTAACCATTGAAGAACTCCACAACCTTCTAAAAGAAGGCAAAGTTAAACCATCAGAATTGGCCGAGGAGTCTTTAGAAAGAGCAAAAGCCTATCAATCCGATTTAAATGCTTTTGTTTATCTAAGAGATAAAGTCTTAGAAGAAGCTAAAGCTTTGGACAATCAAGAAATCGATAATCCATTATTTGGTATTCCTTGTGCGATCAAAGATAACTATTCAGTTAAAAACGAATTATCAACAGGATGTTCTAACACTCTCAAAGATTACTATCCCGTTTATAATGCGACTGTTATTGAAAAGTTAAATGCTGTTCATTCTTTATCGATTGGTAAGACCAATCTTGATGAACTCGCGATGGGTGGTACCGGTTTAAATAGCAATATGGGTATTGTTTACAATCCTTGGTCCAAGGATAGAAGTAGAATGGCTGGCGGTAGCAGTAGCGGTAGTGCTGTTGCGGTTGCAAGCGGCATTGTTCCTTTTGCTTTAGGATCGGATACCGGCGACTCCGTTCGTAAACCTGCCGCTTTCTGTGGCGTTGTTGGTTTTAAACCAACATGGGGTCGAATCAGCCGTTTTGGCTTATATCCATTCGCTCCATCCTTAGACCATGTTGCCTACTTTACAAGAAGCGTTAAAGATGCGGCTTATGTTTTAGAAGCCCTGGCTGGTCAAGATAAACACGATATGACTTGTTCAACTTTAAAAGTTGAAGATTATTCTAAGAATCTAAATGGATCTTTAAAAGGGAAAAGAGTCGCGGTCATCAAGTCCATTGATGAATCTTTAACTAACCCTGAAGTCAAACAAAACTTTGAAGAAGTTTTAAAGAAGATGAAAGAAGCTGGTGTTATCGTTATTGAGCGCGATATCGATATCACATTGTTAAGAGCTATCTATCCAACCTATATGGTTATTTCCTGTGCGGAAGCAACCTCAAACGATGCCAATCTTGATGGAATTAAGTTTGGTCCAAGAGTTATGGGGGAAAACTTTACCGATACCATTATTAAAACCAGAACTCAAGGTTTCAGTGAGCTTGTGAAAAGAAGATTCGTTCTCGGCAGTTACTGTTTATCTAAAGAGAATCAAAAAGAATTATTATTAAGAGCCCAAAAAATTAGAAGATTAATTGCAAATGCAACCAATAACATCTTAAAAGATGTTGATGCAATCGTTTTACCAGCATCTGGCAACATTGCTCCTAAACTTGAAGGGGCACAAGATGAGAAATTATCATCCGAATACTTAATTGGTGAGAACCATCTCGCCATCGGTAACTTTGCTGGCCTACCAAGTTTAACACTTCCTTCTGGTTTTGTTTCTGAGATGCCAGTTGGTATCAATGTCATGGGCAAGGCCTTTGATGAACAGGAAGTCTTAAATATCAGTTATGGTCTTGAAAGCCTTTTAGGCTTTAAGAACCAAATTGCAAAGGTGGGTGAATAAGATGCCATTTGAAACAATTATTGGAATTGAAATCCACTGTGAATTAAACACTAAAACGAAGATGTTTTCTTCGGCCCCCAACTCTTTTGGTATGGAACCAAATACCCAGGTATCACCAGTAGATATGGCCTATCCTGGCATTATGCCAGTCGTCAATAAGAAAGCTGTTGAATATGCGATTATCGCCGCGACAGCTTTAGGCTTACATGTTGATGATGTTTTGATCTTTGATCGGAAGAATTATTTCTATCCCGATTTACCAAAGGGCTTCCAAATCACCCAACAATTCCATCCTATCGGTAGCGATGGTGGTATTGAGATTGAAGTCGATGGCAAGAAAAAGATTATCGGAATTGAAAGACTCCATATGGAGGAAGATACTGCAAAGCAGTTGCACTTTACCGATTACACCTTACTTAACTATAACCGCTGTGGAGTCCCACTAATCGAAATCGTTAGTAGACCTGATATTCGCAGTGGCAAAGAAGCAGCGGCTTATGTTGAAAAACTAAGATCTATTCTTCTGTATACTGGTGTTTCCGATGTCAAGATGGAAGAGGGGTCTATGAGATGTGATGTCAATGTCTCAATTAGACCAGAGGGGAGCAAAGAATTTGGCGTTAAGACCGAAATCAAAAACCTTAACTCAATTGCCAATGTTATGAAGGCGGTTGATTATGAAGTTGAAAGACAGAAACAACTCATCTTAAGCGGGGGTCAAGTCGAGCAGGAAACTAGACGGTTTGATGAAGCTACTAAAACAACTGTTTTAATGCGTAAAAAGACAAGCGCGGTTGACTACAAATATTTCACCGAACCCAACATCCTTCCTATCCACTTGGATAAAGAATGGGTTAAGAAGGTTCAAGCGAGTGTTCCTGAACTACCAGATGCGCGAAAAGCAAGATACGTAGGTCTAGGTTTAACTGAATATGATGCTTCCGTTATAGTTGTCGATAAAGCTTTTGCTGATTACTTTGAAAGAGTAGTTGCCGCTTGTAATCAACCCAAATTAGCGGCCAACTGGATGATTGGCTCAGTCCAAGCTATTCTTAATAAGTCATCTTCTAACACTTTAGATAATCTCAAATTCAGTGCCGATCAATTAGGCGCCCTTATCAAGATGGTAAGTGACGGTATAGTCTCATCTAAACAAGCCAAAGAAATCTTTGATGATATGGCTGAAAGCGGCAAGAATCCAAGTGAGATTGCTAAAGTTAAAAACATGATGCAAATTAGTGATACGTCCCTCATTTTAGGATGGGTTACTACAGTTTTAGATGCCAATCCTCAAGCAATCGAAACCTATAAGAGTGGCCGTCAAAATATCTTGGGCTTCCTTGTTGGTCAAGTTTTAAAAATGTCCCAAGGCAAAGCCAATCCAGCTCTTGTTAATCAAATGCTTAGAGAGGAAATTGCTAAGCGTTAATGAAAAGATATATCTTAGCCTTAATTAAGGGCTTTATCATCGGTGTGATGATGGTGGTACCAGGAGTAAGTGGCGGAACGCTCGCCATTATCTTTGGTATTTATTCAGGCCTTATTGATGCTATTAGTAATTTGTTTAAGAATTTTAAACAAAACGCTTTATTTTTGTTGTCATTTATTATCGGTGCCTTGCCTGGGTTCTATGTTACATCAAGGTTTTTAGGACCGCTTATTACTCAGTATTCAACAATTGTTGTCTTCTTGTTTGCTGGTCTTATTCTAGCGGGACTACCAGTTGTTGTTAGAAAGGCCCAAATTCAAAAATTGCATTGGCAGCATTTGTTGGCAATTCTTCTCGGTATAGCCTTTATTGTTGGCGTTACCTTTATTCCCGAGACCAATGTCGCAATTATAGGATCAGATAGTGTAACCTTTGTTGATATTTTGTTCTTATTATTAGTAGGTTTTGTTTGCTGTCTATCCATTTTATTGCCGGGGATTTCAACTTTCCATATGCTTTATGTATTCGGTTTGTACGATAAGGTAACAACCGCAATTGCTAATCTCGATATTTTGTTTCTGCTCCCAATCGGAATAAGTATGCTTATAGGCATACTTCTCCTATCTAAAGTGGTAAACTATTTATTGAAAAATTTTCCAACAATAGTATATTGTGTTATTATAGGTTTTGTGGTTGCATCCGTTGTCGTGATGTTCAAAGCCTGGCCAGCCGGTTTAGAATGGCTATGGTCAATCTTATTATTTATATTAGGCTTAGTCGGCGGTTATTTCTTATTCAATAACGCTCGTAAGATTCAAGAAGAATAGGAGGATTTCATATGGTTGAAATTAGAGAGGTACAGGGTAAACGGGCTCGTCGTAAGTTCGTTAAATATCCTCTAAAATTATACAAAGGCGTGGAACAATATGTTCCTAACTTTTATGGTGATGACCTCAATGACTGGGGCCCAAAGAATCCTGCTTTAGCCTATTGTGAATCAAAAGCCTTCTTAGCGTATAACGAAAATGGAGAGATTGTCGGTCGTATTGGTGCGATTATTTCCCATGCCGCTAACGAGAAATGGGGAACTAAGAGAATGCGTTTCTCCCAAGTTGACTTCATCGATGATCCCGAAGTTTCAGAAGCTCTCTTCAACAGAGTTGAAGAATGGGCCAAAGAAAAAGGCTGTGATGAAGTTCACGGACCTTTGGGTTTTACGGATTTAGATAGAGAAGGTATGCTCATCGATGGTTACGATGTCAGAAGTTGTTTCTTTACTTATTATAATTATCCTTATTATAACGACCATCTTGAAAAACTCGGCTACCGCAAGGATGTTGACTGGGTTGAACAACGTCTAGATGTTGATACAGCCAAAGATGGTTATGAATATTATAAAAAGATTGCTGATTTCGTTTTAAAGCATAACAATTTACACCTAGCTGAAGTCCACAAGCAAAAAGAATATGTTAACTATATTGCCAAAGTCTTCAATCTCGTCAATATCTGCTATAAAGATTTGTATAGCACCGTTGAATTAAGCGAAGACCAAATTCAAAAATATGCCAAGAAGTTCGCGCCACTTATCGATCCTGACTTTGCTTGTTTTGTTTTGGATGACAATAACAATCTCGTGGCTTTTGGTGTTTTAGCATCATCAATGGAGGAGGCCTTAAAGAAATCGAAAGGTAAATTGTTTCCTCTCGGTTGGATTGGCATTTTAAGATCCTTAAAGAAGGCCACATCCTTAGATATGCTTTTGGTGGCGGTTCATCCTGATTACCAAAAGAAAGGTGTCAACGCTATCCTTATTGAGCATGCAATTCGCAATGCCCTAAAAAGAGGAGTTGTCTTCGCGGAGACCGGTCCACAATTAGAAGATAACGAGATGGTTCAAGCCCAATGGAAGGCGATGGGGCCCTATATTCATAAGCGCAGAAGATGTTACATTAAACAATTATAAAAGGGGAGAAGAAAGCCCCTTTTTATTTTATAAAGAATTTTTGAAACCGCTTTCAATAAAAAAGTTGGCCTTTTTAGTTGACAATATCTAGATTTGTGCTATTATTTTCACACAAAACCTGAACACCCATTCAGTTTTTGAAAACGGAAGTGAATCAAAGGAGGAAATTAACATGAACGATTTATTCCAAATGAGCTTAGAGTATCAAAAGAAATTTGCTGAAAAATGGATGGAGAACTTACAAAAGTTAAATCTAGCCGCCCAACCAACTGATTTAGCTGGTTTAACCGAATGGTACAACCAAATGGTCAAGTCCTATCAAGATATGATGACCGAATGGTCCAAGAACTTCACCACCGAGAATCCATTCTTAAAACAACAACCTTGGGTTTTCAATCCTTTCAATTCTAACGACACCCAATTCGATGTCTTCAACAAGATTATGAACGGTTCCAAGTTTTACACCGACCTCTATAAGTTATATCAAAACTTAGTCGGTAAAGATCCTTTCCAATCCGCCGAAGAAATCAAGGCCTTCTTAAAAGATCAAAACGCTGCTTACGAAGAGTTAGCCGATGACATCTTAACACCTATGATTCCAGCCGAAGGTAAGGAAATTCTCAACACCGTTAAAGAAGTCTACCACAAATGGTTAGAAGAAAACGAAAAGTTATCTGCCCCATGGGTTGACAACGCCAAAACCAGCCAAGCTACCTTAGAAAAGATTGCTAAAGGTGACGTCGCTGCTTACAAAGATCTCTACGAAGGCGCCTTAAAGGCCTACGAAGAGAGCTATGGCAAAGTCTTCAAGATTGCCGGTGTTGGCATCAACAGAGAAAACAATGAAAAACTCCTCGAGGGTTTCGATTCATTCAATAGACTCTACATCGCCCAAACCCAACTCTTAGCCTTCGTTGAAGAAGTTGCTAAGAACAATATGGTTGAAGTTGTCAAACGTTTCCAAGATATGAGCAAACCAGAGAACCAACCAAAGACCCTCAAAGACTTTGTTGACCTCTATGTCCAAGTCAATGATGAAGTCTTCACCAAGATTATGGGTGGTGATGAATTCTCCAAATTATTTGCCGAATATGGTAAATACTATGCTGCTTTCAAACAAGAAAGCGATGCTTTATTAGAAAAAGCTTTAGGTTTCTTACCTTTCCCCAAGAATTCTGATATGAAAGAACTCTACAAAACCGTTTACGATCTCCGTAAACAATGCTACTACGACCACAAAGCTATCAAAGCTTTAGAAAAAGAAGTCGAAGAATTATTAGCTGCTAACAAGAAAGAAAAATAATCTAAGGACGCCTATATATTATGGAAGCTTTAGATATTAGAAAATTAATTCAAGAGGGCGTTGAGTTTCAAAAGAAAAGTTTAGAAGCCGCCAAAGCCTTCATCGAATTACCAAAGTCCGAAGCTGTCAGCGACACACTTGAAAAAGAAGTCGTCTTCAGTATCGGTAAGATGAAGCTCTACCACTACAAACCACTGGTTGCTAAAAACAAAATTAGCAAAACACCATTGTTAGTGGTCTACGCTTTAATTCAAAGATATTATATGTTAGATATCCAACCTGATAGATCAGTCTTAAAGGGCTATCTTGAGGCCGGATTAGACATCTACCTCATCGACTGGGGTTACCCAACCGCTGAGGATAGATATATGACAATGGATGACTACATCAACTGGTATATGGATGAATGTGTCAATTTCATTCTCAATTCAACCAAGAACAAGAAAATCAACCTTCTCGGTATTTGCCAAGGTGGCAACTTCAGTGTCTGCTACACCGCTCTTCACCAAGAGAAGATTAACGCTCTTGTTACTGAAGTCGTCCCAATCGACTTTTCAACCAACGATTCTTTACTCTTTAAGTGGGGTAAAGATCTCGACATCGACACCATGGTTGATGCCTTTGGCACCATCCCAGTCGAAAACTTAAACTTCACCTTCTTAATTCTCACACCATTCTATGGTTCAATGGGAAAATATATTGACCTAGTCAATAATCCCAAAATCACGGACAAGAATTTCTTGGCCAACTTCCTAAGAATGGAACACTGGGTCTTCGATGGACCCGACCAAGCTGGTGAAACCATCAGACAATTCATCAATGATATGTATAGAGATAACAAACTCGTCAAAGGTGAATTAGTCTTAGGCGACAAGAAAGTTGATCTTTCTAAGATCACCTGCCCATTACTAAATGTCATGGGTTCAGCCGACAATCTTGTTCCTAATGCGGCAAGTAAGCCTTTAAACGACTATGTCAGCAGTGAAGATAAGAATATTCTCGTCTTCCCAGTTGGCCACATCGGTATGTTTACTGGCCACAAATCTTATAAGGAAATTGCTCCCCAAGTGGCGGAGTGGTTACTACAACACGGCAACAGCAGTAAGAGGAAATAAATTTATAGATCGTTAAATATGGAAAAGTACATTAAACATTATCAAAATATTGATAATGGGGAGAGTATAGCCTACGTGAAAGAAGGAAGTGGAAAAAGCAAATTGCTTTTGATACATGGAAACTATTGTTCATCTCTCCATTGGTCGGAGCTAATAGCAAGACTCAAGCAAGACTTTACCATATACGCTGTTGACCTAAGAGGATTCGGGGATTCGTCTTATAACCACGAATTCAATTCCATGGCTGATTTAGCTGATGATGTAGCTTTGTTTTGTGAAAAACAAAATCTAACCAACATCACAGTTGCCGGCTGGAGTTTAGGCGGAGGGGTTGCTATGGCCTTGGCGGCCAGACACCCTAAAATCGTCAAAAAAATGATACTCATCGATTCCATGTCTTATCGAGGTTATCCAATGTTTGTCACTGGTTTACATGGTCAACCAGTAGTAGGCTCAATTTTCACTTCCAAAAACCTGATGGCGAACGACCCTGTACAAGTTAAGCCTTTGATTAGGGTAATCAGGGGACGCAACTTCCCAGCGACAAACATTTTTATGAATATGTTTATCTACACAGGTAAGCATTCACCAACCTACACTGAATCACTCTATTACATCAGTGAATCTTTCAAACAGCGCTGTGTAGTGGATGCATTGTGGAGTATGGCAAATTTCAATATGTCCGATGTGCCCACCTTCTATTCGGCAGGTGATGGCAGTGCGAAACAAGTTAAATGCCCAATTATTAGCTTTTGGGGTATAAAAGACCGGATGGTACCATATTCAATGGCTACTGAAAATTGTGTCGGTTTTCCCCAATTAGATTTCGTAGTCGTTCAAGACTCCGGACATGCGCCGATCCTTGACAATGCCGATTACATGGCGGTTGAAATTAAAAAATGGATAATAGGAGAGTAGGTTTCTACTCTCTTATTATTTTTATTAATTGCAATTTAATTCATATTTGCCTATAATAAAAGGCGACACAACAAAAAAACAGATTACAATTAGGAGGACGAATATGAGTATTAAAGTTGCAATCAACGGCTTTGGCCGGATTGGTCGTCTTTCATTCCGCAGAATGATTGAGGACAAAGATTTTGAAATTGTTGCCATCAATGGTACAACAAGTGCTAAAAACTTAGCGTATTTATTAAAATATGATAGCGCTCATGGAGTTTTCAAAGGTCATGAGGTCAGCTATGAAGGCGATAATATCGTCTTTGATGGTAGAGTAATTCCCACCATCAAAACAAGAGATCCAAGCACCATTAAGTGGTCCGATTATGGAACTGACATCGTTTTGGAATGCACAGGCGCTTTCAAAGGTGCTGATGATGCAAAAGTCCACATTGAAGTCGGTGGTGCCAAAGCGGTCATTATCAGTGCTCCAAGTGATTCCAGCACACCAACAGTTGTTTATGGTGTTAATGAAGAAACCTTAGACAAGAGCATGAGAGTCATTTCTGGTGCCAGTTGTACAACCAACTGCCTAGCCCCAGTTATGAAAGTTTTGGAAAAAGAATTTGGCGTTGAAGGCGGTTATATGACAACCGTTCATGCTTACACCAACGATCAAGTTACTTTAGATAAAGGCAAAGAGAAAGACTACCGCAGAGGTAGAGCCGCTGCTTCTAACATTATCCCAACCTCAACCGGTGCGGCGAAAGCTTTACACCTTGTCATCCCAAGTTTAAAGGGTAAACTCCAAGGTGGTGCGATTAGAGTTCCTGTTATCGATGGATCCTTAGTTGACCTTTCCTTAGTTTTGAAGAAAGAAGTAAGCGAAGAAGAAATCAATGCAGCCATGAAGAAGGCCAGTGAAACCTACCTCAAGGATGTCTTAGCCTACACCGAAGATCAAATCGTTTCTGGTGACATCATCGGCGAAGAAGCCGGTTCCGTCTTTGATGCGACCCAAACCAAGGTCTTTACTACACCTGAGGGCAAACAATTTGTTAAGGTGGTTGCCTGGTATGATAATGAATATTCTTATACCTGCCAATACATCCGCTTAGCCAAAGAATTTGCACACGTTTTAGGGATAAAGTAAAATAAAGATTAAGCACCCTAAGGGGTGCTTTTTTTGGAGGAAATATTATGGGAAAACAAAAAGTATATCAAATTGATGTCAATGATAAGATAGTCATCTTAAGAGCGGACTTAAATGTTCCTCACAAGGGCGAAGTCATAAGCGATGATAACAGGATTGTCCAAGCCTTACCAACCATTAAGTATTTGAGAGAACACGGAGCCAAGGTTTTGGTTATGTCGCATTTAGGCAAAGTCAAACACAGCGATCCAGAAAAAGCCAAAGAACAGATGGCTAAGAACAGCCTAGAGATGGTTGCCAAACGGATGAGTGAACTCTTAGAAAGCCCAGTTCTTTTTATCGAAAAGACAAGAGGGGCGGAACTTGAGAAAGCAGTTAAGAGTTTAAGAAAAGGTGATGTTGCCTTGATGCAGAACACCCGTTATGAAAAAGGCGAAGAGAAGAACGATCCTGAATTAAGTGCTTATTGGGCCAGTTTAGGAGATGCTTATGTCAATGATGCTTTTGGTAGTTGTCATAGAGCCCATGCTTCAACTTATGGCATTCCTGAAATCTATAAAAAAGAAGGAAAAGCCACTGCGATTGGTTATCTTGTTGAAAAAGAAGTTAGTTCTTTGGGTAAATGTGTTGAAGCTAAAGAACATCCTTATGTTGCCATTATGGGTGGTAGCAAAGTCTCCGATAAGATTAAGGTCATTGAAGGCTTATTAAAGAAAGCAGACAAGATTTTAATCGGTGGGGCTATGGCATTCACCTTTATGAAGGCCTTGGGTTATGAAATTGGGTCCTCTTTAGTTGAGCTTGATCAAGTTGATTTCGCTAAAAAATGCTTAGAAGAGGGCAAAGGAAAATTAATCTTACCCGTTGATTATGTCTGTGCAGATAGTTTAGACGATCCGAAAGATGTCTATACAACCGAAAATCAAAACATTAGAGAAGGCTTTATGGGCCTTGATGTTGGGCCTAAGACCAACGCCTTATATAAGAAAGAACTAGAAGGTGCGAAAGTAATCTTCTGGAATGGTCCATTAGGAGCTTTTGAAAACCCATTGTTTGCCAAAGGCACCGAAGAGATTTGTAAGAGCATTATTGCAGTTAAGAATGCCTTTTCTGTTATCGGTGGTGGCGATAGTGCCTCGGCCGTTAATAAATATGGTTATGGTTCTAAGTTCAGCCATGTTTCTACCGGTGGCGGTGCTTCCCTTGAGATGATTGAGAACGATGGCAAATTACCAGGTGTTGAAATTGTTGAGGAAGAGAAATAATGCGTAAGAAGATTATTGTTGGCAACTGGAAAATGCATAAAACGGTTAAAGAAGCTGAGGCCTTTGCCAAGGCTTTCTATCCTTTTGCCTTAGAAGTTTCTAAAAAGGATGTAATTGTCGGTGTCGCTCCCGCCTATTTATCGCTAGACGTAGTTAAGAAAAATGCCACCAATATGTTGGTCGTGGCTCAAAACTGCCACTATGAACCCAAAGGAGCTTTTACAAGCGATATCAGCATTCCTATGCTTCAAGAACTCAACATTGATGGTTCTTTAATCGGCCATTCTGAGCGTCGGAAATATCAACACGAGAGCAATTGGGATTGCAACAAAAAACTACATGCCTTATTTACTAATAAGATGTTACCGATCTATTGTGTTGGTGAGACCTTAGATGAATATGAGGCGGGAAAAAGTAAAGATGTTGTTGAACAACAACTTAAAGAAGGCCTAGATGGTATCGGCGGTCGTTATGTTAAGCAACTGGTAATTGCCTATGAACCAGTTTGGTCTATTGGCACTGGCAAGAATGCCTCTAAAGAGATTGCTCAAGATATGTGTAAGTTCATTAGAGAACTTATTGGCAAGCTCTATAATCAAGATGTCGCTTCCGAAGTCTTGATTCAATATGGGGGATCTGTTAAACCTGAGAATGTCAAAGAATATCTGGCTTGCCCAGATATTGATGGCGTTTTAGTCGGCGGTGCCTCCTTAGAAGTCGAAGGATTTAAAGAACTTATTAATAATGCGTTAGACTAAGATAATAACGCTTTACATTTTTGCAACTAAGTGTTTATAATATTAGTTGCAACTGCGCAGGTGGCGGAATCGGTAGACGCGTATGTTTGAGGGGCATATGGGTAACACCGTGGGAGTTCAAGTCTCCTCCTGCGCACCAACAAGAAAAGATTGTGAGGATATGAGATTTAAATCTTAAATTCTCACTTTTTCTTTAGAAAGCAGTTTTTAAATCTTATAAAAATAGATATAATTTAAATCAAAATAAAAGGAAGGAAAAACATGGCTGCTCTGATAACGTATTTTAAACCATTCAATCAAGAAAAATTTAATTACTCAGGTCTAATTTTAGAAGATTTAAAGTTAGGCATCAAAGTAATGGAATTGGATGTTTTGTATGAAAAAGATGCCTTTAGAGTGATCGAGGAGATAAATAAACACTCTTTCGATTTCATAATTCTTCTAGGTGAGGCAAGGTCTAGAGATAAGATGTGTCTAGAGAAAAGGGCGTCAAATATAAATGATTCTAAAATCGCGGATAACAATCAAATAATCAAGACCAATGAAATCATTTTCCCGGACAACCTATATTTAGAAACAAATGTTGATGTTCAAGATCTCTTAAAACATTTAGATGAAACATTTGTCGAGATATCACAGGATGCTGGAACTTTTATTTGTAATGATTTGTATTATCGAGTTTTGCAAAAGACCAAACCTTTAAATATCCCAACTATTTTTGTTCACGTTCCATCTTTTGATGATAACTTGAAGAAAAAACTCCAAAAGGAATTATTGAAAATCATTAAGTATATGAAATAATCTCTATTTGAATAGAGATTTTTTGCTATAATAAATAAAAAGGAGGAGAAAGTATGAGAAGATTATTAAAATATGTCCTGTCGTTTGTCGCTGTTATAACTTTGGTATCTTGTCAAAAGCCATGGGCAACCAGCAAGCAACTAACAAAAGCCAAACTTGAGAAGATAAGTGAGACTTACAATAATACTTTATCTCAATCTACTTACGACTCCTATATGGCTTTTGCAAAGAAGTTTACTTCTTTGGTCATCCAAACCAGTATTGAAAAAGAGGGAGAGAAGAGTTTAGGGGTATCGATTCCCGATGCTTATTTTTGTCTTGCGATACTTGGTGCCATCTCAGATGATGCTGCAAGAAGTGATGTTTTATCTTATCTTGAATTAGCATCGGTAGAGGATATGAGAACTGCAGTTAGGGAGTTGCTTGCTGTTGCTGGCACTCTTTATAAGAATGCGGATGGTAAACTAATGGGTGGCTATAATTTGAATTCCATTTGGTTAGATCCCGAACAAGTTCAATTAGTCAAAGAAAAAGATGAACAATTATATCAAGATTTAGAAGAAGTCTTTGATGCTTCCACCTATCACAATGCCTTAACTAGTAAAAGGGCCAATGATTATATGAAAGAAAATGGCTTAAAAGATATGCCGGTTCCCAACATTGAATTAGACGATGATAATCCACCAGCCATTGGTGTGATGTCTGCTTATTATTGCTTAGACTATTTCAAAGAAGAAACAAAACAAAGATATGAACAGCAATATAAGAGCAAAGTTCATAAAATGGACTATACGTATGCGAATAATATCTCGCAGGTAGATTATATTCAAACACGCGAACATGGCAACGTTTACGAAGGTAATGGCTTTTATGGTGCCGATTCCCAAATTCAAAACTTGAATATGACTTATTTTTTGCCTAATGATAGTAATGCCTTACCAAGTTCTATCCTTAATGATGTTTTAGATAAGAATTATCAATTAAAACAAGGAAAGTATATCGACTATGAGGGGGTTGAGCATGATTCAACCATCTTTGATGTCATTGTTAAGGCCCCATATTTCTCTTTAGATAATAAAATCGATTTAGAATATGAAAAATTAAAGACTATCTTACCCGTTATTACTAAAAAAGGTGCAGGGGAAAGGTTGGCAGAAAGTATTTTAGGAGAAGATTTGTTCCTTGCTTTTATCAAACAGTTCTCAGTCATGAAATATAATTATGATGGTTTCTATTCCTGCTCGGTTACAATTGCTGGTAATTACGCATCATCGGCCGCGAGTCCAACTTATGAAACATTTGAATTGGTGCTTGATCATCCTTATATCTTTGAAGTTAATAAGCAAATTAGAACGGGTCAAACCTGGAATCAATTACCTTTGGTAATTGGTGAGATTGTAGTTCCTGAATATGAGGATTAATTGTGCGATACAATATTGTTGCCGGGGAAGAGATGAAGAAAATGTTAAAAGGGGTTGTAGATAACCCAATTCCTTTCAACGAGGACATGAGTGTAGGTACTTATGTCTCAGAACCATTTGGTTTAGAATTCATTAGGGAAAGAAGCGAAGTCCATAAAGTTAGTGAAGAAGAATATACTTCTAAACTACAAGAATTCCTAGATATTGTTAACACAGTTAACAAAAATAATGAACTCCATCTTTTCTTTGGTGAAGATCCAACCTGTGTTGCTAATTCTTCTTTGCTGGTCACTTATTTTAAAAACAAAGTCAAAGATATCTATTTGCACGTTCTAGATGAATATACTGGTCAAGAATTAAAACAGCTTAAAATGTAAAGACACTGCCGCGAGCAGTGTTTTTTGTTGACATTATTGAAAATAAATAGTATAAATTAAAACACAAACCAATTAACCAATAATCGGTATAGATAATGGAGGGATTTTTTATGACCATCAATGGTAAAATTTTAGAATTGGTACAAGCTTTAAACGGATATGGAATAATCTTGTATGTTTTGATAACATCGTGTATCGCTGTTTTGTTATCTTTAGCTTTGTGTTTAGAAAGAGAATTAAGAGGCAAGAGTTTTAGTATTAAAACCCACACCCTACTTTCATTAGGAAGTTGTTTCCTTATGAGTGTTTCTATTTGGGCGATTAGAATTGCTGATGGCTCTATCGATGGCGTAGTAGCTGGCCTATCTTACGATACCTCCCGTGTGGCGGCAGCAGTTGTCACTGGTATGGGTTTTCTAGGTGCCGGTGTTATCTTAAAAGATCGCCAAAGCGTTAAGGGCTTATCAACAGCCGCTTCTTTATGGATTAGTGCGGCCATTGGCCTTGCCTGTGGTACGGGCTTTATTCTCGAAGCCATTGTCTTTACAGTGTTAATCCTTGTGGTCCTTTTCATCATTAATGGTATCAATGTGGAAATAGGATCGCACGCCCCCTCCATTCTCATAACATCCGATAATGAATTCCCTGTTTTTAAGATTGTCAGCGACCTCGCTGATGACAATAAGACAACGATTAAAGACTTCGATGTTGTTAAGGTTGGTGAAGAGGTAACTGAAGTAAGAATTAGATTCCTTTTGAAAACAAATGAAGAAGGCGTCAAATACTTCATTAACCAATTACATCAATATCCCGAAATCAAAAAGATTGAAATCGAGAAAAGAAAATAAATTATCTATTTCCAAAATAGATAAAAGCCCATATAATAGAATTTGTAGGGAGGTATATGAATATGCCAAAATTTAAATGTAAAGTCTGTGGTAAAGTTTTCGAAGCCGAGAGCTTAGAAACTGCCGTTTGTCCTGTTTGTCATGTAAAAGGAGATAAGTTAGAAATGTTAGAAGAACCCAAAAATAAATATGCGGGAACCAGAACTGAAAAAAATCTAGAAGCCGCTTTTGCGGGTGAATCTCAAGCCAGAAATAAATATACGTATTTTGCTTCCAAGGCAAAAAAGGAAGGCTTTGAACAAATTGCCGCCTTGTTCTTAAAGACCGCTGATAACGAAAAAGAACACGCCAAGATGTGGTTTAAAGAACTCAATGGTATTGGTTCAACCGCTGATAATTTAAAAGCCGCCGCTGATGGTGAAAACTATGAGTGGACCGATATGTATGAAGAATTTGCGAAAGTTGCTGAAGAAGAAGGCTTCAACGATCTCGCCAAAAAATTCAGATTAGTTGGTGCCATTGAAAAGCACCATGAAGAAAGATATAGAGCACTCTTAAGAAATGTTGAAATGCAAGAAGTCTTCAAGAAGAGTGAAGTTAAGATTTGGGAATGCCGCAACTGTGGTCATATCGTTGTTGGAACAGAAGCTCCCGAGATTTGTCCAGTTTGCTCCCATCCTCAAAGCTATTTCGAAATAAACGCTGAAAATTATTAAAAAGATAGACATCCAGCCCGGATGTCTTTTTTATTTTAAAGAAATTAAAAGAAAAAAGTTAAGTTTTTCGGAAAGTTATTGACATTTAAAAATGAAATATGTAATATATTTCTCGGCACTGTTTTGCCTTTTGTAGCCCCGGTAAAGTTACAAATTGGTAATGGAGGACAAATTATTATGCAACGTCAAACAACGATGATGAAGGCTTCCGAAATAGAGCGCAAATGGTTAGTAGTTGATGCGACAAACATTCCTTTGGGACGTTTAACATCTGCTGTGGCCAGAGTTCTAATGGGTAAGCACAAACCAACTTATACCCCAAACCTCGATTGCGGTGACTATGTTATCATTGTCAACGCCGATAAGGTTGCTTTAACAGGTAATAAGTTGAAAACAAAAAAATATTATAACGTTTCAGGCTACTTGGGTGGTTTAAGAACTCGTAGTGCTAAGACAATGGTCGAGAAATATCCCGAAGAGATGGTCGAAAGAGCCGTCTGGGGTATGCTTCCAAAAGGACCATTAGGACGCAAGATGTACAAGAAACTCTTCGTCTATGCTGGTAGCGAGCATCCACATGCTGCCCAAAACCCACAAGTGTGGGAAGTTAAATAGGAGGTAAGAAACAATGGCAAAAGCGAAAAAAGCAGTTCAATATGCCGGTCTCGGTAGAAGAAAAAGTTCTACAGCCCGTGTTATCTTAGTTCCTGGAAGTGGCAAGATTTTAGTTAATGAAGTTGAAGTCGATAAATATATGCCTTATGCGACATTAGTTATGGACTTAAAACAACCATTAGTCTTAACAAATACCGTCGAGCAATTCGATGTTACCGTCAATGTTAAGGGTGGCGGCTTCACCGGTCAAGCTGGTGCAATCCGTTTAGGTATTGCTAGAGCTTTATTAGAAGCCTCTGCTGATTACCGCCCAGTTTTGAAAAAAGCTGGTATGTTAACAAGAGACGCGAGAGCCAAAGAACGTAAGAAATACGGTCTCAAGGCTGCGAGAAGAGCTCCACAATTCAGCAAACGTTAATATTACATCGTGTTTAAGCCCACTTGCCGGTGGGCTTTTTTTATTAATAAAAAAGATAACTATTGACTAAGTAAATTAAATGGTGGTATAGTATTTAAGCACGCGGGCCTGTAGCTCAGTTGGTTAGAGCGCACCCCTGATAAGGGTGAGGTCGATGGTTCAATTCCATTCAGGCCCACCACAAGCGCCTACTTAGCTCAGTCGGCAGAGCAATCGGCTGTTAACCGATCGGTCGTAAGTTCGAGTCTTACAGTAGGCGCCATTTTTTATTTATAAGACCATCTTAAATGGTCTTTTTTTGTTTTTTAAAAAGCCTTATAATTATTTAAAAGGAGGTCTTTCTATGAATAACGAAACCTTTTTTAAAGAAAAAGTATTACCTTTATTAATTAATTGGATGAACAACGATATTCGTTTTTATATGTTCGCGGATGTTGGTCAAATCGATTTTAAATACGCGGAGAAGGGCTTTGAATCAAGAGAAAATGCCGCCCAATGTAGTTATGAGAAACGGCAAATAACCTTTAATATAGATTGGCTGAAAGATCGGTTTAAATACAATGAAATCTATCAGATTGAGTATTTGATTATGCATGAGATTAGGCACTTCTATCAAAGAAGAGTGGTCGAATCTTATACTAATCAGGAAGGATTAAGACTTTATGAAAGTCCGGGTATTATCAAAGCTTGGAAAGATAATTTTGAACATTACATCCGCAACAAAGGTGGAGAAGGCGAAGATGAAAAAGCTTACTTTACCCAGCCAGTAGAAGTGGATGCTGTTGCCTATTCTTATTATTTGTTGTTACACCTATATCCCCAAATAAATCCTAAGGCCCTATATGTTAATAAATACGCCCAACCCATAATAAAAAAGCTCTATCCTCAATATCAACAATTCTTAATCATTGCGGATCAGAATAAAGCTTTCTTTCTTTAATTTATAACAGTTCAATGCCCTGTAATTGGGCATTTTTCTTTTCTTCTTCACTCCAAAGTGAGGCTTGAACCTCACCGATGTGAGCCTTTTCAAGGTAGAACATACAAAGACGAGATTGACCAATGCCACCACCGAGGGTATATGGTAATTCTTTGTTGATGACTTTTTTAACAAAAGGCGTTTTAAGCATTTCTTCTCTCTTTCTTTCCTTGATTTGCTTAACAATTGATTCTTCATCAACTCTAATGCCCATAGAAGATAATTCAAAAGCATTATCTAAGATGGGATTATAGACAATGATATCACCATTTAGATTCCAATCATCATAATCGGGTGCTCTACCATCGTGGGGCTTACCATCTTTTAAATTCCAACCGATAGGGTAGAGGAAGATGGCTTTATATTTCTTGGCGGCCTCTTTTTCTCTTTCTTTTCTTGTTAGATTTGGATATTCTTCTTCTAAAGAAGAAGAATTTACGAAGGTAATCGCCTCTGGTAGTTTCTTTTTAAAGACGGGATATTTAGAATTGACCATATCTTCAATCTCTTTCATCGTCTTATAAATTATTTTCACAACCTTAAAAAGAAAGTCGAGATTTCGTTCTTCTTTTTTAATGACAACCTCATAATCCCATTGGTCAACATAGAGGGAGTGGGTGTTATCTAAGGTTTCATCTTTTCTGATGGCGTTCATATCTGCATAGATACCTTGATGTTCGCCGATGTTATAACGGCTTAAAGCTTCTCTTTTCCATTTGGCAAGGGAATGAACAACTTCAATCTCTTCTTTAATATCTTTGGCATCAAAAGCCACCGGTCTTTCCACACCGTTTAGATTATCGTTCAAGCCACTACTCTTCAAAACAAAAAGAGGAGCGGATACCCGCATCAAATTGAGGTTATGTGCTAACTTAGCTTCAAAGTTATCTTTGACAAATTTGATGGCTAATTCGGTTTCTTTTAAAGAAAGAAGGCTTTGATATTTCATATATCCTCCCAGAAAAATATGGTCCAATTATAACACAGTCTTTAGATTTCTACAAAGAGATATAGAACCGTAAAAACAATAATATCCAAAAGAAGAACAAAAAGGACAGCTAAGCGGACAATTAGTCCCTTTCCTCTTTCTTCAATCGTGGGTTTATTTTGTCTTAAGATAAGTCTAATCGCGGTCTCACATAATAAGATAAAGAAGGCTGCTATAAAGACAATATCCAAAATCTTAAAAACTAACATTCACAACACCTTTTTCGAGGACATTATGAAGTAATAAATGTTCTTGGTCAATCTTTATTTAAAGAAAAAAGACTTCGATTAAATCAAAGTCCATTTAACAATTTGGCAAAGGTATACAATTTTGATACAAAACGTTTGCAACTAATTTTAATACCCCTATTTATAAACGGTAAATTGGAATTTGACGGTATTACAACAGCTTTATCTCATTGGCAATCATATCCACGTTTTTGGCGTTGGTATCAATTTTAATGGTATTGAGTGCTTGATACATCGGTATTCTTGCTATGCTTCGCTCAATTATATTTTCAGAACGGATACCTCTTTCTACATCCATTGCCAATCTTTCACACAGAGTCTTTTCATCCGCTACAAGCGAGACGCATTTCACCTCACACTTCTGTGTATCCAGTTTCTCAAGTATGGAATTGATAATACTCTGCTCGTGCATCACCCAACAAAAAATGATATTCTCATATGCAGAACACTTCAGAAAATTATTGAGTACATAACAAATATTATTTGTCACCATTGCTTTTGTTTCATCGGTTACTTGGAACGGACTTGCATCCCAGCACCAATCTCCGTCAAGAAATACGCTATTCGGTAAATCCTGTTTGAGCTGTTGGCACACAGTTGTTTTTCCAACTCCCATAGTGCCACCAATCATATATAAAGTTTTCATCATTCACACCTACAAATTCTAATTTATCAGTCAAATTTTACGTATAAATTATATAAAAAAATAATTAAAATGTCCATTAATGCGAGACAACAAAAAAGACTCCACTTTCGTTGGGTAGGAGCCTCACCTGATTAACTGCCATAATCTGCGTACAGCTATCTATTACCGCCCATAGGTACTTGAATGCGGTGCAACCCCCTAGCATTTTGAGCTTTAGAAATTGCAACCCCCTAAATTGATGATTTGCTTTATAATGTCAAAAATGACGCTAAAAATAAGGCAAATTTCTTATTGGTGAGACTTGTACTCCGGTGATTTTACCTATTTTTACCCTAAAAACAAAAAAATTGTGACAGATTTCTCGTATCACAATTCTAGTTCTTTTATTGGTGCGGATAGCGGGACTTGAACCCGCACGTCGTGAAACACTAGATCCTAAGTCTAGCGCGTCTGCCATTCCGCCATATCCGCGTGCTATATAATTATAGATAATAGACCTTGTCTTTTTCAAGTCTATTTTCCAACAAAAAAAGACCTTTAGGTCTCAATATATAGAAACTATGACTTTGATCATAGGTGCTGTTATGGTGCTAACTATAGGAATCGAACCTACAACCTATCGATTACAAATCGATTGCTCTGCCAATTGAGCTAAGTTAGCAAGTGGTGGACACTACAAGTATCGAACTTGCGACCTCTTCCGTGTGAAGGAAGCGCTCTCCCGCTGAGCTAAGTGTCCGGAAGTCTTTCCTTCAGCGGAAAACATTGTAGCATTTATATAAATATAAATCAAGAAAAAAGATAATAATACTTGCCTTTTATTGCATTAAACATTTTGATAAGTTAAAATAATTCAAGGTGATTTTATGGATTTAGTAGAGGAACACAGCGCTTTAGCAATCGTCATTGTTAAAGAAAAAAGCCAAGCTCGGGTCTTGATGCTTAAAAGCAAGCACAGTGGCTGGGTTTTTCCGAAAGGCCACTTAGAAAGCGATGAAAGTGAAGAAGCTGCTGCTCGTAGAGAATGTAAAGAGGAAAGCGGCGTTGATATCAGCAAAGCCAAATGCTATGGCAAGGTCAATGAATATGACATTGTTTTTGATTATCATCACGTCCATGCGACCAAGCAGGAATTTCGGGCGAGATGTGGCGGTGACGCCATCAAAAAAACCATCTCAGCTTACTGTTTTGAATTAGAAGCAAAACAGACAGTTATTTACGAAGATGGCTTTATCGGCGGAGGCTGGATAAGCGAAATTGAGGCTTTCCGTTATTTGACTCACGAAGAGAACAAGGTATCACTGCAAAGAGCTTTAAACCTTGTGAAGGGCCTGTGAGTTTAAATCAGTAAAAGTTAAGAGGGTGTTGCGTAGCAAATCCTCTTTTTCTTTATTGTTAATGGTAAGCAGGTTAGGAATGCTAATAATACCATTTAGGATATTTAAAAGGGAATGATTGATATAAGTCACAAATTGATGATTAATCTTAGCCTTATCTTCTAAGAAAGCATAAAGAGTAACGTGCATGTAAGTGTTAGATTCTTCAAAGAGGTTTGATAACAAAGAACTAGGTTCTTCTTTGAAGAAATCATTTAACATATTGTTGATAATATCAACGGCATTAGGAACAGTGACGTTATTAACACCTCTTAGATATAAAGCCCAACCATTTAAACGGAGAATATCTTTTTGGGATGGTTCGGCATTATAAAAGCGTTTGTAATAATCTTTGATAATATCAATATTCCGTTGTCTATCATCATCCAGATTGAGATTTTGGACAGTAATACCATGTTTTTCTAAGAGTTCTAACGCGGATTTATTCGCTTCAAAACTCTTAATCTGCTGATGAATAAAGAAAACATAATTCCGGTATTCATCTTCTTTGAGAAGAATATGCATCATCGATAATGATTCGAGAATAGTTCTTAATTGGATTTCAAAGAGGAACTTGTTGCCCATGAAGTAGGATTGAAGCAAATCCTCATAACGTGGCGTTAAATCGGTTGTTAAATAGGCGATGTTTCTTTGTAAATAAGTGGGTCCATTTGGAGAACGCATCATGTTACCAATGTTGGATAAGAAGAAACAAATGGGATTGATAGATGCTGGTAAGCCCTCGTGGCTTTTTCGATATGTAATATCGATATCATTAGAAGGATTGTCATTATTTAAGCGTTTTGTTAATTCATCAGCGAGTTCTTTGCTATAACCGGCAGACAAATCGATTAGATTTTCATATAATTCACTGATAATACCATCTTTGGCAAAGATGGGAGCAATGGTATCGATATTGGTAATTGCTTTAGTTTCAACGCTTCTACCAACATAGAAAGAAGGATGGATGAAGGTATCAAGATTACGGACGATAATCTTGTAATATTCTTTTTGTTCTTCGTCTTCCCATTTGACATAATCGAGGAGATCGACTAAAGAGGAGGGGCGTTTTTTCTTGATTTTTGGTAGCCATTCAAAACGACGGAGATATTTTTCTTTGTATTCGTCACCTTTAAACAGGGCTTCCATCCGCTTTTTATCGGATACGTATGTCGCATAATAGGAATCGATTAGTTCAGGATTGTTTTCGAAAATGTCGAGGAGCAAGGTGGCTTCAATAGCAATTCTTAACAAAACTTTGTTGGTGTTGCTTTTGGCAAACAATAAAGCCACATCAGCTTTTAAGTCATCATAGACCAACAAGAGATAGTTTTCTAAAGACGAAAAGAAGCCATTCAAAACAGCATAATATACCTGGCTTTTAACGTTTCCTTCTTCATAAGAGATGGTATTGATGATCTTTTTGCCAGTGGATCCCAAATCGTAATAATACTTGACTAGTTTTTCTAATTCTTGGACGGTCATAACTTCCTCCTTGGAAATAATATTATACCTAAAAATAGTATTATTTTAAATACTATGTCTTGAAATAGGGGTCTTTTTTTGTTAAAATACCGATTGTATCTAAAAGAGGTGTCCTAAATGAGTGGTAAAAAAGTTGCTTCCCTAATCGCATATATTATTTTCGGTCTAATCGCTGTGGCTTGTGCTGTTTTGATTTTAGGCGGAGCATTCGATGCCCAATATGCCATCAGTGTTGAACACTACATCATCACTAGTTGGAAATGGGCCAGTTTCAATATTGTTCTCTGGGGTATTATTTGCTTAGTAGTCTCCCTCGGAATTATCATTATCATGTTGGTCCTCCAAGATGATAAAGCTAACAAGCCTGTTAGAAGACGTTATAATTAAAGTGGATTATTCCACTTTTTTTATTGCTTTCAATTGACCTCTTGCTATGCAAGGGGGTATAATAAGCAAAAGACGAAGGGATTGATAATATGAAGAATATTGTTCGCATATTTGCTTTGGGCGGATTAGATGAAAATGGTAAGAATATGTATGTTGTTGAAATCAACAAAGACATATTTGTTTTAGAAGCGGGTATGAAATACCCGGATACTATGGCTCAGGGTGTTGATATGATTATTCCCGATTATCAATATCTCATCGATAATAAAAATAGAGTTAAAGCCTATTTTATCTCCCATGGTCACGATGACATCATGGGTGCTTTGCCATATATTATTCAAAAAGTGCCAGCCCCTGTTTATTGTTCATGGTCGGCTCAAGCGATGATTAAACTCACCGCCGAGAGACGTAAACAACCGGCAGCTTTTGATTTTCGAATTGTTGAAGATGGCCAAACCATAGATATTGCTGGTCATGAAGTAACCTTCTTTGGAACAACCCATTCTATCAATGGATCTTTGGGTATCGCAATTGATACTGGAGATGGCTTAGTTGTCTATACTAGTGACTTCATTATTGATCATGAGGCTTTGCCTCAATATCGGAGCAATCTCGCTACTTTGGTAGATATGGAACGCAAGGGTGTCCTTTGTTTAATGACTGAGTCTGTTGCTTGTGGTATTTCAGGACATACATCCCCCAACCATCGTCTTACCCCGATTATTGAGCCGCTTTTTGAAGAGAACAAGGGAAGAATTATTATCTCAGTTTATAACCAAAGTGTCTTTGGCATCAGAGAAATCCTGGATTTGGTCAATAAATATAAGCGTCGGTTGTATATTTGCGATGCGGAATTAAGAAAAATCTTACAAGCGGCCGTAGAATTCGGAGCCCTTAAGATACCAGCTGGTATGCGGGCCGATGAGAGAGATTTAAAACGGCCCGGTAACGATGATATCGTAGTTATGGTTGGTGGTATTGGTCGAGGTGTCTTTAACGCACTAGGTAGAATGGCTGTTGGTGAAGATAAAGATATCATTATCAAGCCAACCGATAATGTTATTATCGCTTCTCCTGAAGTACCAGGACTTGAGACGTTGGCGACTAGAGTTATTGATGATCTCTACAAGACGGGTGCGAAAATTGTCAACATCAAGAAGCATTCGGTCGTCCCAATGCACGCTCACAGCGAAGACATTAAATTGATGTTAAGCCTTGTCAAACCTAAATATTATCTACCAGTTAAAGGCGAATATAAGAACTTGGTTGCCAATGCTCAAATTGCCTTGGGCATGAACATGGGCTTTAACCATAACAACATCTTTGTTTGGGATAATGGTATGGTTGCTTTATTTGAAGATGGCGTCTTCAAAGGTTGCAGCGAGGTTATCCAAGTCGGTGACCTTATGATTGATGGCCTAAGTTTAGGTGATGTCGGGAACACGATTATTAATGATCGCCAGAAGATGTCTGATGATGGAGTTCTCATCTTGGGAATTACTGTTGATTCGATAAATCGAACCATCATCGCAGGGCCCGATCCACAAATGCGGGGACTAGTCTTCTTAAAAGATGCGGATGATTTAGTTGCTCAATTAGTTCTGAATTTCCGGGGTTTAGTCCAAGAAGCCTTAAATAATGATACGATTGGGTTCGATGAGACGAAAGTAAAAATCCGTGATAAAATCGTCTCTTTGGTCCGTAAATACACCGGTAAAGACCCCATGGTCTTGCCAGTAATCATCGATATAGCGGAATAAAAACGAAAAGTGTGAATGCGTTTTAAAAAATGCGTTTACGCTTTTTTTATTTTCTTTTATAAGCTATAATAACTTAAGGTGATGTCGGTGCGTAATTCAAACGAACACAACAGTGAAAGATATAAAGGTTTAGCGAGTTCCAAAACGCGTTATTTTGTTGTTGGCCTGCTAATCTTTTTACTTTGCTTAATTGCGATAGTAGATCGCTCCTGGCCGGTTGGTAGACTGACCTCATATCCGTTTATTTATTTATTCGGTGCTTTCTATATCGTTCCTTTGATTGTTGGTTGTTTGATTGGCGCCTATTACTTTATTCGCAAAACCAAACTCAATTTACATATAGCAGGTTATATTGTTGCTGCTTCGTTTGCAATTTTCTTTGCCCTTATTTGGGCCAGCAGTTCCGATGCGACAATTGCCAATGTTTTCCCAACTTATGGTTCCCACTTTACATCCATTAATGGCAGCAGCTATGGTGCCATTGTTGAATCTGGTGTCGGCGGTGGTATGATTGGTTATTTCTTCTATGCTGTATTAGCAAACCTAACATCGCCACTTGCCACAACCATTATCTATTATGTGGGCTTTATTCTCTCACTTATTTTCTTGCTCAGACCGCTTATCTTCTTTATCTACAAGAAGATTAGAGATAAAGTTGCTACATCTAAAAAGGAAGAGGAGAAACCACAGAAGGTTACTAAGAGTTTTAACCAAGTTGACAATTTCGCCTCCGAACAAGAGCAAAGAAGAATTGATGATATCCTAAGCAAGATTAAGGTTATCGATACCTCTGCCCCTGTAAGCGAAGGTGAAGCAAGACCAGTTAATAATGACTTTTTGGCAAAGATTAATATCATGAATAATGATAACAATACTGTTGTTGATGTCACCCCAACCGAACGCGGTCGGGCCTTCAATGTCTTTAAAGATGATATCGAAACCTTTAATGACGAGAAGAAGGAGCCTAATGTCAATGTCCGTCATGAAACCAAAGGTTTCAATGTCTTTAGAGATACCCTCTTTGATGGTTATACTTCTGTTGAAGAACACCAAGCTCAACCCGAAGTTAAGAAAGTCTATGATATCTCCGAAGAAGAATTAATCGATGATCGGGTCAAAGAAGAACCTTATGAAGAGGAAAAAGTCATTGAAGAGCCTAAAGAAGAACCGGAAGTCTATCAAAACGAAGCGGTTCAAGAGAAGAGCTTAGACTTCAACATGTTTAAGAAACAAGAAGTTCTCGATGAAGAAGAAGTCTTTGATTATGAAGAAGAAAATATTGAGGAAGAGGAAATCAGAGAAGAACCGGAAGTAAAAGAAGAGATCAAACCGGTTGAGGAACCCAAACCCAAACCGAGAAGAGCATACAAACTCCCGCCTGCTTCTTTATTAAATGAAATCAGTTATACTGATTTATCAGAAAACAACACAGAAGCGGAACTCAAGACTGTCTTATTAAATTCCAAACTGGCGAGTCTTGGTATCAAAGCTAAAGTCCACGATTATAAGATTGCTCCAGCGTTTACTCGTTTTGAGATTGAGGTTTCAAGCGAAGTTAAGATCAATATGTTCGCCAGCATTAAGAATGACTTGATGATGGCTTTGTCCGCGACTAATATCGATGTTTTAACACCAGTTCCAGGAACCAATTATGTCGGTATTGATGTTCCTAATAAGAAACGGGGAACTGTTTACTTCAAAGAAGTATATGTTGGTATTCCTTTTGAACAAAAAGATAACAAATTATTATTTGCCGCCGGCAAAGATATTATCGGTAGGGTAATTGCCGTACCAATCGATAAAGCACCACATATGTTGGTTGCGGGCGCGACAGGTACTGGTAAGTCAGTCTGTTTGAATACCATTATTGTTTCATTGTTAATGAGAGCAACACCTGATGAGGTCAAGATTATGCTTGTTGACCCCAAGAAGGTTGAGTTCTCGGCTTATAGCCAAATTCCACACTTATTATGTCCAGTCATCACCGATCCTAAGAAAGCGGCTGTTGCTTTAACTAAACTTTGTAAAGAAATGGATGACCGTTTTGAGACTTTCTCCCAAGCGGGTAAGAAGAACATCACCTTCTATAACAATTACTGTAAATCTATTGGCAAGGAGCCATTACCATATATTGTCGTCATCATCGATGAGTTGGCTGACTTAATGAATACCGCCCGTAATGAAGTCGAAGATAGTATCAGAAGAATTACCGCTCTCGCAAGAGCGGCTGGCATCCATTTAATCGTCGCCACCCAAAGACCATCTGTTGATGTCATCACCGGTGTTATTAAGAGTAATATTCCTTCAAGAATCGCTTTTGCGGTCTCATCATATCAAGATTCACGGACCATCTTAGATGATGGTGGTGCCGAGAATTTATTAGGCTTAGGCGATATGTTAATGCATATGTCCGGCAATCTTGAGACCCAAAGAGTCCAAGGTGCTTTGGTCACCGATGAGGAGATCGATCGAGTTGTGGATTATTGTCATGAACAACGCAGTCCCGAATATAATCCCGAATTCCTCCATCTTGACCCACCAGAAGTTGATATGTCCTTTAATCCGGAAGTCAATTTCGCGGGCGATACCGATGATGAAGGTGGAATGTATAACCAGATTCTCCAATGGCTCCCAACCCAGGAAACCATCTCCGCTTCTTACTTAGTAAGAAAGTTTAAGATTGGTCATCCAAGAGCTGCCAGGATGCTTGATAAACTAGAAGAAGATGGTTACATCAGTGGCCCCAATGGTAGTAAGCCACGGGAGGTTTATCGCGAACACTTATTAAGTGCGAACGAAAATGAAGAGTTTTAAAACAAGTCTTAATACGAGGAGGAAGGTATGCTTAACCAAGTTCAACTGATAGGACACATCAAGGAAGTCCTAAGAAGTGAAAACGGGGAATTATCATTAGTACTAGCAGTAGAAAGAAGTTTTAAAAATAACGAGGGTAAGTTTTTGACCGATTATCTTACCTGTCGTGTTTGGAAAGCGGTCGTTGATGTCTATGAGAATATCTGTCGAGAAGGCCAACTCGTAAGTTTATCAGGTAGGCTTGAGTCTTTAGATGGTAAGAAGATAGGCATCACATGCACTTATGTTGATTTTTTAAAGTGAAAGGAGTACGCAACATGAAGCAATATTTAGATCTATGTCGTCACGTTTTAGAAAACGGAGTTGAAAGAAAAGATAGGACCGGGACTGGTACTATCTCAACCTTTGGTTACCAAATGCGTTTTAATTTAGAAGAAGGTTTTCCTCTTCTAACAACCAAGAAAGTAGCCTTAAGAATTGTTTTGGGAGAGCTTTTGTGGTTTATCACTGGTAACACAAACATCCAACCACTTGTTAAAGAAAACATCAGAATTTGGAACGAGTGGCCTTATGAAAAATATAGAAAGTCAGCCGAATATAAGGGCGAAACCCAAGAAGAATTCATCAAGAGAATTGGTGAAGATGATGATTTTGCGAAGAGATGGGGCGATTTAGGTCCTGTTTATGGTCATCAATGGCGCGATTTCTTTGGTACTGACCAAATCAAAAGATTAGAAAAGAATTTAAGAGAAGATCCCTTCTCTAGACGTCATATCTTATGTGCTTGGAACCCTGCCCAAATCGAAGAGATGGCTTTACCACCATGTCATTCCTTTGTCCAATTCTATGTTTCAAGCGATGGCAAGAAATTATCCTGCCAACTCTATCAACGCTCAGGCGACGTCTTTTTAGGCATTCCTTTCAATATCGCCTCCTATTCACTTTTGACCCATATGTTAGCCAATGTCTTGGGTCTTGGTGTTGGTGAATTTGTCCACACCATCGGTGATACCCACATTTATAAAGACCACATTGAACAGGTCAAGTTGCAATTGACACGGACACCTCGTCCTTTACCAAAATTAATCATCAAGAGACATTGCAACTCCATCACCGAGTTCACCCAAGATGATTTCGAATTAGTCGGTTACGATCCCTATCCAGTCATTAAAGGAAGGGTCAGCGTGTGATTACTTTAATTGCCGCGATGGATGGCAAGCGGGTAATTGGCTTTAAGGGCTCAATCCCCTGGCATCTAAAAAGCGATTTGCAGCACTTCAAAGAGGCGACCCTAGGTAAAACAGTTATCATGGGTAGAAAGACCTTTGAGTCCTTAAAAAAGCCCCTTCCTGAACGTGTGAATGTGGTGGTGACAACTCAAGTATACCATCAAGATGGTATTGTGGTTGAACACGACCTCGAATCCTTGTTAAAAAGATGCCAACAAGAAGATCAAGAATATATGGTTATCGGAGGTGCCAGTTTATATCAAGGTGCCCTTAAATATGCCAATAAGATTATTCTTTCTCTTGTTCCGGGAGAGCACGAAGGTGATACCTTCTTTCCGTTGTTTGAAGATGACTTCCATCTTGTCTCTTCGATAGACAAGGATGGTTTTGTCGTCAAGATTTATAAGAGGTAAGTTATATGTGGAAATATTTAGTGGCCGTTTTAAAAATCGGCTGGTTGGTTCTGCTTAAATATCCCAAGATGGTTTACTACTCTAAACATGTGGACAAAGTACCATATGAGAAGAGAAAGAAACTCGGCATGCGCCTTTATCGCAAAGTCGCGACTATTTTTAGAGTGCATGTTAACATGGAAGGTAGAGAAAACATACCTGAAGGTAAGGTTATGTTTGTATCCAATCACCAATCTTTCTATGATCCCATTATGACTTCTGAATTAGGCCCCGGCTTTGAAGATAAACGCATCTTCTTTATTGCCAAAAAAGAAATTAAAAAATTTCCCTTTGCAGGTAGAGTATCTACTTTCTTAGAAAGTATTTATATCGATCGCGAAGATGCGAGAGCAGCTTTAGATGTTATCAAGAAATCAGCTGAAAAGTATGAAGATGGTTATACTGTCTGGGTTTTCCCAGAAGGAACAAGATCCAAACACGAAGACCACCACATGAATGAATTCAAGCCCGGAACTTTTAAACTGGCTTTTAAAACTAAAGCTACTATTGTTCCATGCGCTTTTTGTGGAACCTGGGAAGTCTTAAGCAAACACATCAATAAGAAAAAATATGAAATCAATTTCAAGGTCTTTGATCCGATTTCATATGAAGAATATAAAGATTTAACAACAACTGAACTATCTGATCGGATTTATCTATTGATAAACACCTGGGTCAATGAGCATCTTAAAAAATACTTACCGTCTTAATTGCTTTGGGTAATGGTTCTTAATGACGCCATTAACAACCTTACCAAGACCACAACTATAATTGTTATAACTTAAAAGGGCATATCCATTGCTGGTATCAGTATTAAGGGATAAGCCTTTTTTATAGGCGTTATAGCCGTTTTCGTCTATTTCAATGACTCTTTTCCAGTCTTTGGGTGAGCTAGCCAAGGCTAAATCGTGACTCGGCATGAAGTGTTTACCTTTTAATTCACCTAGATATAAACCAAATCTTAAGACCCTAATACCAGTCATATCTAAGATGTTAGTAGGCAAGCAATAGAGATGATTATTGTTGTTAATGATATGATCACGTGGGAAAGTGATATTTAAAGCTTCTTTCTCAAATTCTAAGAAGGGGAGGATATCTTTATTATTGATAATGTTTTTGGCTTTATAGTGAGCGTATTTAGGCCATTCATCATTACAACGAATTAAAGCCATAAAATGCCCTTCTCCTTGGAAGTGGTTAGGGAAGAGGTGAACGGTTTCTTCCATACCCAAACCGCGATCTACGTTAGGCATTTCTTTAATTTTAATTAAAGAAGCGTTGGTATTATCTAAAAGATATTTAACAACTTCTTCGTTTTCAAGATTGTTAAAAGTACAAGTGGAATAGATCATCACACCATTTGGTTTGAGGAGCTTATATGCTTTAAGAATTAAATCTTTTTGAAGTTCTGAAAGGCGTTCAACTTTTTCTTTGCTCCAGTCTTTTTCCGCCTCTTTATTCTTTCTAAACATGCCCTCTCCAGAACAAGGAGCATCAAGAACAACTTTATCAAAGATTGCTCCAAAACTAGACACTAATTTGTCGACGCTCTCATTTGTGACATAACAGTTTTTGATCCCGGCTTTTTGAATGTTTTCGCTTAAATCCAAGCAACGTTGGGGGTTGATATCGTTAGAAACGAGCAGACCATTTTCACCCAAAAACGAGGCTACGTGTGTTGATTTTCCGCCTGGCGCAGCACACAAATCAATAACAAAGTCATTAGGCCTTACATCCAATAACTCTCCGACCATCATCGCGCTTGGTTCTTGGATATAGAATAAGCCCAAATCAAAGTAAGGACTTTGACTCAATTTTTCTTTTTCTTTATCAAAGATAAAGCCGTTTCTTACAAATGGGTGTTTGGTAAGATGATCTAAAGGATTGAAACCATTGTATTTAAGCATATTCAAACGAGCTCCTGATAGGGGCTTTTTATCTAAACTATTTAATAAGTCTATGACAAATAACTTGTCATAGATAGTTTCTAAAAAATCTTGATAGTTCATACAGCCATTATAAATGGTTTTGTTGTCTTTATTCAACCTTTTGGTCTATAATAAGTAAAGAGGTGATGTTTATGAACATGCCAGAAATAATTGAGAAAAAGGTACAAGGTCAAAAATTGACCAAAGAAGAGATAAGTTATTTTATTCGTGGATATGTAGCGGGTACCATTCCTGATTACCAAGCCAGTGCTTTGCTAATGGCAATTGTTTTTCAAGGAATGGACGCCGAGGAAACCGCTATCTTGACTGAAACCATGATGTATAGCGGTGATGTTGTTGATCTATCATCGGTTAACGGTATTGTCGTTGATAAACACTCAACTGGAGGCGTTGGTGATAAAACATCATTAGTTGTTTTGCCAATGGTAGCTGCTTGTGGCGCTAAGGTTGCGAAACTATCTGGTCGTGGTTTAGGCCACACCGGTGGTACAGTTGATAAATTAGAATCCATACCCGGATTCAATATGCAAATTGATAATGATGATTTTATAAAAATCATCAACAAAGTAGGATTATCAATTGTTAGCCAATCGGACAACCTCGTTCCTGCTGACAAGAAATTATATGCTTTAAGAGATGTTACCAGTACTGTTAATGCCATTCCATTAATTGCATCCAGTATTATGTCTAAGAAATTGGCCACTGGTAGTCAAGGCATCTGCTTAGATGTTAAATATGGATCTGGAGCTTTCTGCGAGACCACTGAAAAGGCGGTTAGGTTATCCAAAGCTATGATTGATATCGGTAAACAGATGGGGAGAGATGTTAGAGCGGTTATCACCAATATGGATGAACCATTAGGAAATGCTGTCGGTAATATCTTAGAAGTCCAAGAAGCAATTGCCACCCTAAAAGGTGAAGGGCCCCAAGATTTATGGGATCTAAGCCTAGAAGCTGGTGAGACCTTGTTATTACAATCCAAACTATTTGTTTCTAAGAAAAAAGCTAATGAAGCCTTAAGAGAAGTTATTAGAAATGGTAAGGCTTTAGATAAATTGGCAGAATTTGTGGCAGCCCAAGGCGGAGATGCTAGATACATCTATTACCCAGATAGATTTGAAAAAGCCCAATACGTAGTGCGTATTTACGCCAACAAAGCTGGTTATATCCAGCATATCAACGCGGAAGGTATTGGCGAAGTTGCAAGAAAACTCGGCGCGGGCAGATTAAAGAAAGAAGATCCAATTGATTATACCGCCGGTATTATTCTTAACAAAAAAGTGGCCGACTACATCAAAAAAGGTGAATTGTTAGCAACTATGTATACCAATGATGATAAGGCAATTACTGAATGTGAAAAAGAATTGCTTGAGCAATATCAAATTGGTCCCGATAAAGTCGATAAACTCCCACTTATCTATCGTGTAATGAAATAAAAAGAAGACCCGTTAGCGGGTCTTTTCTTTTAATAAAGCAGGGATATCGTTGCTTCTTTTAGTTTGTTTTAACTTTTTATAATTTTCCATCAAGGCGCGTTCATATGAACTTGTATCCCAACCTTCATAGAATTGCATATTTTTAATCTGCTCTGGCAAGTATTGAATCTTGGCCCAAATGTCAGGACGGTCATACGGGAATTTTTCTTCCTCTTTAAGACCGTGTGGTGTTAGCCGCATAAACTTTGGAACTGGTAGCGGGTTATTTTCGACAAAGTTGACCGCTTTTTGAATGGCGTAACAACCACTTTTTGATTTGGGTGATAAGCATAAATCACAAACGGCGACGCCTAATGGTATAGCGGCTTCGGGGAAACCAACAATTTTGGCACTAGCAATAGCTTGGCAACAGCGCATAACAGCATTTGGGTTAGCAAGACCAACATCTTCCCACGCAGTAACAGTTAATCTTCTTTCAATAGAATCCATATCACCAGCAGCGATTAATCTCGCGAGGTAGTATAAAGCGGCATCGACATCACTGCCTCTAATTGATTTTTGGAGAGCGCTTACCGCATCGTAATGACCATCTTCGTCGTTATCGATTAAGTATTGGGGGATTCTAGTGTTGGCTTTAACAATATCTAAAGTGATGTTACTGTTATCGCTACAAAGAGCACAAACTTCTAATTGATTTAAAGCAAAACGGATATCACCGCCGGACATTCGTGCAATTGCGCTTATCGCATCATCGTCAATGGTATATTTGTTATCTAAGCCTCTGGAATCGATAAGAGCATTTCTTAGGGCTTTTTCAATGGCATCAATCCTTAAAGGATTGAATTCTAGGAGATGACAGCGCGATCTTATGGCAGGGTTAATCGAATGATAGGGGTTGGCGGTTGTCGCGCCTATAAGCGTGATTAAGCCGCTTTCAATGTGTGGCAAGAGATAGTCTTGTTTGTCTTTGTTTAAACGATGGACCTCGTCCATAATAACAACCATGTGGCCATACATCTTGGCTTCTTCAACAGCAATCTCCATATCCTTTTTATTGTTGGTGGTCGCATTTAAAAGGCGATACCTTAAATCTAAGGAATCGGCGATAATCATCGCGACTGTGGTCTTACCAGTTCCGGGAGGGCCAAAGAGAATTAAAGAGAAAAGAGATTTGTTGTTAATCATTTTCCTAACAAAACCTTTGGGTCCGGTTAAGTGTTCTTGACCAACAACCTCATCAATGTTTTGAGGTCTAACTCTAAAGGCGAGTGGTTGATTGATCATGTTATCACATCCTTGCCTAATTATTGTATAATAAAACCGGCCTTTGGTCTATAAATAAGGTATATTATTATATATAGGAGAGTGTGATTATGCGGGTTATTATTCAAAGAGTTAAAGAATCAAAAGTAGAGATTAATAATCAGGTCCATGGCGCGATAGATTATGGTTATGTTTTGTTGGTGGGCTTCACCGAAGGTGATAATGAAGTTATCGCTCAGAAGATGGCTAAGAAAGTTGTTGAACTCCGTATCTTTGAAGATGAACAAGGCAAGATGAATAAGAGCCTCAAAGATGTTGGTGGCAAGATTTTATCCATTTCTCAATTCACTCTCTATGCCAATTGTACAGAAGGCAGGCGTCCCAGTTTTGTTAACGCAATGCGTCTGGAAGGGGCGAGTAGGCTCTATGATCTCTTCAATCAAGAGTTATCCAATCTTGAAGTTAAGGTTGAAACCGGTATTTTCCAAAGCGATATGCAGGTCCATATCTTAAATGATGGCCCAGTTACTATCATTTTAGATAGTAAAGAGCTGAAATATTAGGGCAAATAATCGAAAAAACGCTTAAAAATCGAATAAATAAAAATATAATAAATATTTTTTAAAAAACAGTTGCAAAGTACAAAAAAACATATATAATAGTAAATACGTGTGGATGAGAGCTGCTAATTAGGCCTATACGAACTAAAAAGCTCTTTTGTCCGCGAAACCGCTTTCAAAAAAAGTTTAAAACACACTTGACATGGCTCTTGCTAAAGTGCTAAGATAAGCAAGCCGTGTTTAAAAGCGGTTATTGATTTTTGAAAACTGAACAGAATACAACGTCAATTAATTTAATTAATAATTAAATGAAGCTAAGGATTAAACATTGAACTTATACAGGAGATACCTGTTTAAAAACACTGAGAGAGTTTGATCCTGGCTCAGGATGAACGCTGGCGGCGTGCTTAATACATGCAAGTGAAACGGGCGTCTTCGGACGCTAGTCGCGAACGGGTGAGTAATACATAGATAATCTGCCTTTAAGTGGGGGATAACTAGGGGAAACTTTAGCTAATACCGCATAAAATCCCAACGGCATCGTTGGGGAATGAAAGATGGGTTACATCGCTTTTAGATGAGTCTATGGCGCATTAGTTAGTTGGTGAGGTAACGGCCCACCAAGATTATGATGCGTAGCCGACCTGAGAGGGTGATCGGCCACATTGGGACTGAGACACGGCCCAGACTCCTACGGGAGGCAGCAGTAAGGAATTTTCGGCAATGGGGGAAACCCTGACCGAGCAACGCCGCGTGAGTGATGACGGCCTTCGGGTTGTAAAGCTCTGTGGTAGATAAAGAATGACGCTGGTAGGGAATGACCAGCGAGTGACGGTAATCTACTAGAAAGCCACGGCTAACTACGTGCCAGCAGCCGCGGTAATACGTAGGTGGCAAGCGTTATCCGGAATTATTGGGCGTAAAGAGTGAGCAGGCGGTCTGTTAAGTCTGAAGTAAAATGCAGTTGCTCAACAACTGTTCGCTTTGGATACTGGCAGGCTAGAGTGTAGGAGAGGCAAGTGGAATTCCATGTGTAGCGGTGAAATGCGTAGATATATGGAGGAACACCAGTGGCGAAGGCGACTTGCTGGCCTATTACTGACGCTCAGTCACGAAAGCGTAGGGAGCAAATAGGATTAGATACCCTAGTAGTCTACGCTGTAAACGATGAGTACTAAGTGTTGGGGAAACTCAGTGCTGAAGTTAACACATTAAGTACTCCGCCTGAGAAGTACGTTCGCAAGAATAAAACTTAAAGGAATTGACGGGAGCCCGCACAAGCGGTGGAGCATGTGGTTTAATTCGACGCAACGCGAAGAACCTTACCAGGTCTTGACATCCTGCGCAAGGCCCTAGAGATAGGGAGATAGTTATGGCAGAGACAGGTGGTGCATGGTTGTCGTCAGCTCGTGTCGTGAGATGTTTGGTTAAGTCCAGCAACGAGCGCAACCCTTGTCCTTAGTTACCATCATTAAGTTGGGGACTCTAAGGAGACTGCCGGTGTAAATCGGATGAAGGTGGGGATGACGTCAAATCATCATGCCCTTTATGACCTGGGCTACACACGTGCTACAATGGTCGGTACAAAGAGACGCAAACCTGCGAGGGGGAGCAAACCTCAAAAAGCCGATCTCAGTTCGGATTGAAGTCTGCAACTCGACTTCATGAAGTTGGAATCGCTAGTAATCGCGAATCAGCAACGTCGCGGTGAATACGTTCCCGGGCTTTGTACACACTGCCCGTCAAACCATGAGAGTTGGCAATACCCGAAGTCGTTTAGGTAACCGTAAGGAGCCGGATGCCGAAGGTAGGGCTGATGATTGGGGTTAAGTCGTAACAAGGTATCCCTACGGGAACGTGGGGATGGATCACCTCCTTTCTATGGAGAAAGCGCCAACTGAACGACGGTTGGCATATTAACGAAGAACCTTAGCTATGGCGATGGTATTCTGTTTGGTTTTGAATGATCAATGCATCATTCATAAAAGGAAGATAGATTTTTGAAAACTAGATAGTAAACATGTTCTTTCTGAAAGACGCGAAGATTTTATCAAAGCGATCTTTAGAGTTTTTATGAGAATCAAATATTGTAAGAAAAGTTATTAAGAGCATGCGGAGGATGACTTGGCACTAATTGCTGATGAAGGACGCGACTACCTGCGATAAGCCTCGGGGAGATGGAAGTAATCTATGATCCGGGGGTGTCCGAATGGGGAAACCCAACCAACTTTTGTTGGTTATCACACAATGAATCCATAGTTGTGTTGAAGAAAACCCACTGAATTGAAACATCTAAGTAGGTGGAGGAAAAGAAAGAGAGATCGATTCCCGTAGTAGCGGCGAGCGAACTGGGAAGAGCCCAAACCGATTTTGAATCGGGGTTGTAGGACCGCGATGTGGTACAAAGTTTGTTAGTAGAATTACTTGGAAAGGTAAGCGACACAGGGTGATAGCCCCGTATACGAAAACAAACAATGACCTAGCGGTATCCTGAGTACGGCGAGGCACGTGAAACCTTGTTGGAATCTGCGCAGACCACTGCGCAAGGCTAAATACACGTTAGTGACCGATAGTGAACCAGTACTGTGAAGGAAAGTTGAAAAGAACCCCGGGAGGGGAGTGAAATAGAACCTGAAACCGCATGCTTACAACAAGTCAGAGGGCGTTAAAGCCTGATGGCGTGCCTATTGAAGAATGAACCGGCGAGTTATTCTATCGTGCGAGGTTAAGCGGAAGACGCGGAGCCGTAGCGAAAGCGAGTCTTAACAGGGCGCTTTAGTACGATGGAATAGACCCGAAACCAGGTGATCTAGCCATGGTCAGGTTGAAGTGAGAGTAAAATCTCATGGAGGACCGAACCGACGTTCGTTGAAACGACCGCGGATGAACTGTGGCTAGTGGTGAAATTCCAACCGAACTTGGTGATAGCTGGTTCTCCCCGAAATAGCTTTAGGGCTAGCCTCGGAAGTAAAGCACAATGAAGGTAGAGCACTGAATGTATGATGGCCCATTCTGTGGGTACTGATTGCAATCAAACTCCGAATGTTATTGTCGCGTATCCGGGAGTCAGACTATGAGCGATAAGGTCCATGGTCAAAAGGGAAACAGCCCAGATCTACAGCTAAGGTCCCAAAATATATGTTAAGTGTAAAAGGATGTGGAGACGCATAGACAGCTAGGATGTTAGCTCAGAAGCAGCTACCATTCAAAGAGTGCGTAACAGCTCACTAGTCGAGTATCTCTGCGCCGAAGATTTACCGGGGCTTAAACATATTGCCGAAGCTTAGAACTCTGCGGAGTGGTAGGGGAGCGTTCCATATGCGTAGAAGGTATACCGTGAGGAGTGCTGGAGCGTATGGAAGTGAGAATGCCGGTGTAAGTAACGAATGTGGGTGAGAATCCCACACACCGATTGACTAAGGTTTTCTGGGGTAGGGTCGTCCACCCAGAGTAAGTCGGGAACTAAGGCGAGGCCGAAAGGCGTAGTCGATGAACAACAGGTTGATATTCCTGTACTCTCATATGGGCGATGGAGTGACAGAGAGGGCTAGGATATGCTAGCGATTGGTTGTGCTAGTTCAAGCGTGGTAGCTTGTGTGGAGGCAAATCCCCACACTTTAAGGCAAATACGTGATGAGGAGTGAACGCTTTGCAAGTAATGTAGTATCTGATGCCAGCTCTCAAGAAAAGCTTCTAGCTTAACCATATGAGACCCGTACCGAGAACGAACACACGTGGTCAGGATGAGAATTCTAAGGTGAGCGAGAGAAGTGTTGTTAAGGAACTCTGCAAAATTACCCCGTAAGTTCGCGAGAAGGGGTGCTCCAGCGATGGAGCCGCAGTGAAGAGGCCCAGGTAACTGTTTAACAAAAACACAGCTTTATGCTAAGCCGCAAGGCGATGTATATGAGGTGACGCCTGCCCAGTGCTGGAAGGTTAAGAGGAGAGGTTAGCCGCAAGGTGAAGCTTTGAATCGAAGCCCCAGTGAACGGCGGCCGTAACTATAACGGTCCTAAGGTAGCGAAATTCCTTGTCAGGTAAGTTCTGACGCGCACGAATGGCGTAATAATCTGGGCGCTGTCTCAACAGCAAACTCGGTGAAATCTAATGACCTGTAAAGATGCAGGTTACCCGCGACTAGACGGAAAGACCCCATGGAGCTTTACTATAACTTAATATTGAGCATCGGTACGTCATGTACAGGATAGGTAGGAGACTTTGAAGCTGGGGCGTCAGCCTCAGTGGAGTCGTCGTTGGGATACTACTCTTGGTGTACTGCTGTTCTAACCTACTATCAAAACGGGTAGAGGGACAGTGTTAGGCGGGTAGTTTGACTGGGGCGGTCGCCTCCCAAAGAGTAACGGAGGCGCCCAAAGGTACCCTCAGCATGGTTGGAAATCATGCATAGAGCGCAAAGGCATAAGGGTGCTTGACTGCGAGACGTACATGTCGAGCAGGGACGAAAGTCGGGCTTAGTGATCAGGTGGTCCCGTGTGGAAGGGCCATCGCTCAACGGACAAAAGCTACCCTGGGGATAACAGGCTGATACCCTCCAAGAGTTCACATCGACGAGGGTGTTTGGCACCTCGATGTCGGCTCATCACATCCTGGAGCTGGAGTCGGTTCCAAGGGTTTGGCTGTTCGCCAATTAAAGTGGTACGTGAGCTGGGTTCAAAACGTCGTGAGACAGTTTGGTCCCTATCTGTCGTGGGCGTAGGAAAATTGAGAGGATCTGTCCTTAGTACGAGAGGACCAGGATGGACATACCTCTGGTGTACCAGTTGTTCTGCCAAGAGCATCGCTGGGTAGCTACGTATGGAATGGATAAACGCTGAAAGCATCTAAGCGTGAAACCAGCCTCAAGATGAGTTTTCCCTTCAGTTAGCTTGCTAACTGATAAGATCCCTTGAAGGTTACAAGGTTGATAGGTTGCAGGTGTAAGCATAGTGATATGTTCAGCCGAGCAATACTAATAGATCTAGGACTTAGCTTATGATTTTATTTATAAACGCTCATATAAACTCAACAATTCAAGAAAAGAAACTTAAACATGTTTACTACTAGTTTTGAAAGATTTATCTTTCTATAAAAAAAGATCTGGTGACGATGGCGAGGTGGTCACACCTGTTCCCATCCCGAACACAGAAGTTAAGCACCTCAACGGCGAAGGTAGTATGGCCTGTCCATGCGAGAATAGCAAGTTGCCAGGTCTTTTTTTTATATCTAAAAAAGAGTATGATTATTAAAGAGGTGAAAAGAATGGCTGAATTTACAACTGCTTCCTATGTCATAACAGTTGTTGTAATGTTTGTTCTTTTGATTGTCATGTGGGCAGTTTTAAAAGATCGAAAAGATTCAACTAAGAAAACAGTCCTGTTAGTTTTAGCTTGGCTTAATTTTGCTTTACACTTCTTAAAGATTTTATTACCTAAATATTATGGCAATTGGCCTTATTCTTTATTCAATTTAAGTTTTGATAACCTTTGCTCGGTCAATACAATGTTGCTTCCCTTTGCAATGTTATCCAAGAAGCAGGGCTTTAAGGACTGCGTCTTTATGATGTCTTTTGTTGGTGGTCTTGGTGCAGTTTTCTATGCCCACGATATGTTTAATGCTACCATTTATATCGTCGAGGGTTTCAGATATTACTTCTGTCATTATTGCTTGTTCTTGTTGCCATTAGTGGCACTTTTGATACACGTATATAAGCCTTCTTTCAAATCGTTCTGGAAATTACCGCTCTTCGTTCTCTTTGAGATGGCTATCATTTTCTTTAATAACGCCTGGTTGAGTGAAATCGGTTTATTGAAGATGAGAGTTAACCTCACCGATCGCGATTATGTTAACTCAGCTTTCGTCTATGGGCCTTACTTCTACCGCAACGAAGAGGTGTTAGGCTTCATTGATATCTTCGTACCAAAGTTCTTTAAAACCATACCCGAAGGCTTCACATATTATGATACGTTAAGAGGCTTTTATGATAATGGTGGCCTTACTCATTACTGGCCTGTCGCCTGGGCTATATGTCCGCTTATTGTTTATGTCTATCCCTTATCATTCTTGATATATATGGGGTTAGATTTCAAGGGATTTAAACAGTTCTTTAGAATAAAAAATAGGTCTTAGACCTATTTTTATTTTGTTATTTCTTTTTGAAGAATCACGATTAATGATGTTGATATGATGGCAAGGCCAACAAATATTAACACCCCTTGGTAGAGAATACCAAATAATAGTGAATCAAACATATTGAGCATCAAGGAATTGTAATTAAAAGTCCAGTTACCTCCCGGGAAGAAGATATGGTGGAATGTAACGAAGAAACTATCAAAGTCGACTGCAGCATATAAGCCCACAATTAAGCTTAATCCCAATAAAACACCCAACGTGATATAAATCGTTTTGAAGATGCCTTTACCACTCACTTTTCTTTGTGTCCAAAGAAGGACGGATGATGCAATTAAGACAATTAAGGCGAGGAAAGCTAGGCTTTTACTGGTTAAGAAGATATTGCGGACTTCTTCCATGTGGGCATATTCATCATGAACCTCATATGGGTAATAAGAATCAGTTGTAACCTCATAGAATTCTCTTATGGTTCCATCTTCCATTTGGACCGTAAAATGAAGATCATCGGTGTTGCCATATAAATAATCCAAAGTCTTATCTATAGCTTTGTTTAGTTCCTCTTCGCTTAAATTTAGGCGTTGATAGGTATTGTTGTTATTAAACTGAGTTTCACAGAAAGAGCGGCTAAAAATAGTGGGTATAAGTGCTAAATAGATAACCAAAATAAAGAGACAAATGCTCCAAATGGCAGATAGTATGTGCGTAGCAGCTTTCATCTTAACCACTTCCTTCGGGCTAATTTTAGCATATTTAATGTTATTTTAAAACTTTTGTGTTAATATTTATCCATAGACTAGTATGGATAAAAATTGGGGAGGATTATTTATGCCCGATTACGAATATGTTCATTATGGTGATGAACCCGAATATTTACCTGAACCCGAAGAAAATAAAGTAGAAGATCCCAAGGATGAAAGACCCAATCGTAAAGAAGCCTTTTTAGGCTTGCTTATTGGTTTGGGCTATTTAACCATCTTTGCCACCATCTTTTTATACATCATCATCATATTTAGGGGTAATCCCTATACCGACGCAGAAAGTGCGATTATGTCAAGCACCGCTCAATTAATAAGCGCTGCTGTCAGTATCATCGGGATGTTTTTTATTTCCCGTCGTGTTATCAAACAAATCAAAGAGGGCTTTAATCTTAAGGCTCTTGCTAGGGGTTTATTATATGCGGTCATCCTTTATATCGCCGCGATCATAACTAATATAGTCATGACAATGATATTAGGAGGTGCTGAGACTAATGCCAACCAATCATCCATTAATGAATTAATGGTGGCATCACCAGTCTTGGGCTTTATCTTTGTTGTTGTCGCCGCCCCAATTATTGAAGAATTAATCTTCAGATATTATCTATTTGGGGCGATTTCTAAGAAGAGTGTCATTCTTGCCTTCCTTGCTAGCTCTATCGGCTTTGGCCTAATTCATATGATTTCTTCTTTTGCTAACTATGCAGCAGGAGGAGCGCTATCGGAGCTTTTAAATGACTTAAAGACTTTACCAGACTATATCGTCGCGGGTGCACTCTTTAGTTTCTTTTATTACAAGCGTAAACATATCTCCTATACGATTTTCGCCCATATGATTTATAACTGCTTTGTGACCTTAATAATGCTTTCAAGCATTAGAAACTCACCATTGCTTATCAAAAATGTTAAAACAACAGAAGATAGTATCTCTTTCAATCTAACAGTTTTAGAAAATACTACAGTCAATAAGATTGAATTATATGAATATAAAGATGGTAAGGCGACAACTCTTATTATGGAATTACCTGTGCCAACAGATAATAACTATAACAATCTCGAATTTGAAACTTTACCAAATCAAACCGTTTATGAAATCAAAGTCACCTATCAATATGACACTGTGGTTTTAGATACTGAGACTTTCCAACCGAAGACGGAGACACTAGAGGGTAGTCTAACTACCCACGCGAAGACGAGGGGATAATTATGCGAGATACGACAATTTTAAGAAAAAGACCAATCGCTCATCGTGGTTTCCACGATGAAGCAAATCCGGAAAACAGTTTAGGCGCTTTTGCAAGAGCGGTCAATAACAATTACTACATCGAACTAGATGTCCAATTATCCAAAGATGGGGAAGTCATGGTCTTCCATGATGACGCTTTAAAAAGAATGACCGGTAAGGAGGGGGCAATTCACGATTATGATTGCGAAACTCTCCAAACTTTTAGACTCGCTGACAGCGAACAAGTCATCCCAACCCTTAAGCAAGTCCTTGATTTAGTCGCGGGACAGACTTTAATCGTCGTGGAATTTAAAAATTACAAGCCCACCAATGAAGAACTGGTCAAGAAGACTTGTGCCCTCCTAAGAGCCTATAAAGGCTTGTTTGTTACCAAGTCATTCAATCCTTTTCTAATGAAACTTGTTAGGGAAGAGGCTCCCGAATTCATTCGTGGTCAGTTGGTATCAAACTTTAAAGGCGAGAAAACCTTATCTAAAACAACCAAGTTCTTGTTATCTCATATGCTTACCAATTATGCATCTAAACCCGATTTTATAAGTACTGATTATCATCACTTTACCAAGAAAATGAGAAAACTCCAGGAAAAAGGAGTGACCATTCTTTTCTGGACGGTTAGGGATGAGAAGACTTATTTAGAGGTTAAAGATATCTGTGATAATGTCATCTTTGAGAATTTCGATCCTAAGGATGTCAAGACAAGGGGGAAGAAATAATGACTGATTATGAATTATGGTTAGAAAAGGCAACCAAAGATCCTGAACTAATCCCAGAACTCAAGAAAATGAGTGAAGAGGATAAAGTTGAAGCCTTTTACAAGGAACTAGAATTTGGAACAGCTGGTCTAAGAGGCGTTATTGGTGCGGGAACCAATAGGATGAATATCTATGTTGTTAACAAGGCTGCTCAAGGTATTGCTAACTATGTTAACAAGCACTTCAAACAAGAAGAAAGAAAGATTGCCATCGGTTATGATTCTCGCATCAAATCGGAGTTATTTGCCAAGTCATCGGCCGCTGTTTTCGCAGCCAATGGCATCACAACTTATCTCTATCAAGAGGTAATTCCAACCCCGTGTGTATCATATGCTATCATATGTATGAAATGTGCGTCTGGAGTCATGGTAACAGCCTCGCACAATCCATCCAAATACAATGGTTATAAGGTCTATGGACCAACCGGCTGTCAAATAAGTTCGGATATGTCCGATGAGATTTTAAGAGAAATCCAAAGTCTTGATATCTTTGAAGATATCAAAGAAATACCATATGAAGATGGTGTTAAGCAAGGCTTAATCCAAAAGATGCCTGATTATGTTTATCAGAGCTTCATCAAAGATGTCAGTGCCCTACAGGTCGCACCTAAAGAAAGCCTAGATAAGAATCTAAAGATTGTCTACACACCTTTACATGGTGTTGGTTTAAAACCAGTAATGGAAATATTGAGAAGTAATGGCTACAACAACATTGTTGTTGTTAAAGAACAAGAAAAGCCTGATGGCACTTTCCCAACAACTTCTTATCCCAATCCCGAATCACCGCAGGCTTTAGAACTCGCTTACAAATATGCTTATCAAGAAAAAGCCGATATTGTTATCGCCACCGATCCTGATAGCGATAGAGTTGGCTTGGTATCTAAAACACCAACTGGTGAATATCAGACCATCTCCGGTAACCAAACCGGAATGTTGTTACTCGATTATTTAATTAACTTAAAGAAACAACAAGGGAAATTACCCCAACATCCTGTTTGTATTCGTAGTGTTGTTACTACCGATATGATTGATCGGATAGCCAAAGCTCACAATGTTGAAGTAAGAGCAGTTCTCACCGGTTTTAAATGGATTGGTGGAGAAGTTAATAACCTTGAAAGGGAAGGTCGGACCTCTGATCTACTCCTTGCTTTCGAAGAAAGCATTGGCTTTATGACAGGTAGCCATGTGCGCGATAAAGATGCGGTCAATGCCTCCTTAATAATTGCGGAAATGGCCGCTTATTATAAGAAACTAGGTAAGACTCTAGTTGAAAGATTAGATGAATTATATCAAGAATATGGTTATTGTTTGAACAATACCTATTCCTATGAATTCGCCGGTCGTGAGGGTATGGGTATTATGAATCGGATTATGGAAGAGTTTAGAAAAGGTCTTAAAGATATAGGAGGATATCCAGTTGTTGAGACTCTTGATTACACCAAAGGTGTAGGAAGCCTTCCCAAATCCAATATTATGAAATATGTCTTTGAAGATGGCAGTTCCGTGATTATTAGGCCTTCTGGAACTGAACCTAAAGTCAAAGTTTACCTCTTCTTGTATGGTAAAGATAGTGAAGAGAGCAAACAAAAAGAATTGAGAGTTATGGCCGATATTGTTAAAATGATGAAATAGAGAATATTAGGAGGAATGAATATGTTTGAAGAAGCCATTAAGAATGCGAATACCTATGTAAGATGCATCAATACAATCCAAAGAAATTATAAGAGTGAAACGATTAGACCAGTCAGTTCAACCATCATCTTTGTCAATGATGAAGGTTGTGCCATTTGCTCTAAGCAAACCGCTGACATGCTAATTGCTGGTGATCAAATCTTTAGAAATTACCGAGCCTTTAAAGAAGAAAAGAAGAATCTTCATGATGATTACCGTTATGATATGGAACTTGAAGAACTCGAAGAGAAATATCATCTCGCGGAGAATCGAATCTGTGATATGAAAAACACCTTTGTCGGTTGTTATAAGAGCTTTGAGGGCTTTGAAATCATTAAGCACCCTAATTATGATCTTGCTTTATTAAAATTTACCAATGGTCATGAAAAACAATATAGTGGACATGCCGTCTTTGCTAAGAAGGGTGGTTTAATCGAACCGGGTAAGATGCTCTGCCGTGTTGGCTTCCCATTCCCTGAATTCAACAATTTCAAATATGATGCTGAAAACGATGAATTAGTATGGACCCAAGAAGGAAATCTCATCTCACCATATTTCCCTCAAGATGGTATGGTTACTAGAAATGTTGTTGATAAAGGCGAACCTTTTGCTTTCGAATTAAGCAATGCCACCTTTAATGGTATGCATGGTGGTCCAGTCTTCGATGAATACGGGGTTATCTATGGTTTACAATCTCAAAACGCAGTTATCCCCAACGCCTTGTTACCAGTTCCTTATAATGTTGCTGCTAATGAAGGACAACTCAAATTAGCAACTTCTCCTTATGCCTTATTAGGAAGAGTTATCAATGTTGATATCATCAAAGCTTTCTTAACTGAACACAAGGTCAAATATTATGAAGATGATATCTATGATATCAGAGCTAATTAGTAAGCATATCATTTGAATAAAAAAGAAAAACTATCTATAGTTATAACTAGGAGGTAGATACAATGCTTAAACATGTTGAAACTAAACAAGAATTTTTAGATTTATTAAAGAATGGAACCGTGGTCTTAGTTGACTTCTATGCCGATTGGTGTGGACCCTGTAAAATGTTAGGACCAGTTATTGAAGAATTTGCTAATGAGGTTGATCCTTCTAAGGTTAGTGTTACTAAAGTAAATGTTGATGATTTAGAAGAAATAGCCGCTCAATACGGAGTCTTCAGCATCCCAACTATCATCCTCTTCAAGAATGGCGAAGTAGCGGATAAATTAGTTGGTTATCGCCCCAAGGAACACTTCCATAAAGCTGTTCAAAAATTACTCTAAAAAACTATTGAAAGGCAAGAATGAATGTTATATAATAAATCTTGCCTTTAAAAATGCAGATGTAGTTCAGTGGTAGAACACAACCTTGCCAAGGTTGCTATGCGGGTTCGATTCCCGTCATCTGCTCCATCTAAAAATTAGACATTATGTTAGCGGACATAATGTTTTTTTATTTTCTAAAGCCTATAAAGATGTTAAAATCAAAGTGTAGTAGATTTCAACTTGAAACTGGATACTACCATTAAATTATTTTCATATTAAATAGGGGGAATTATGTATGACTAAAAGAGAAGAATTAGAAGCAAAGGGTTACAAAGCTTATGAGAACGAAGAGATTGTTGTTTATTGGAATCCTAAAGTTTGTACCCATTCAGGAAATTGTGTAAGAGGCAATAGAGGAGTCTTTGATCCCTCGCGTCGTCCTTGGCTTGATTTAAGCAAGGCTTCAGCAGCAGAAATCGCTCGCATCATTGATACTTGTCCCTCTAAGGCCTTGCAATATGAATTAAAGAAAAAGTAGGTAGTATTATGAAAGATGAAATCTTAGATAAATACGAACGCATCAGCATGAGTGATAGGGTCACTTATGGTAGGAGTTATAAGGATAAGATAGTTAATGCATTAAAGGATTATAGTGTCCCCACCTCTAAAATCAGTGAATTTTTATGGATGACACTTGCCATTTTCGTTAGTGCGGATGGTAGGTGTAGCAAGGAACAATACGAATTAGTATGTCGAATTTGGGGACTAACTAAGACAAGTTATGATACATTCTATGAGAAGACCAATGGTGGCTCCAATCCCAAAGCCGTTAACGATTATGTTAAATTCGTTGGGAAAGTAGGTAAAGAGATTGATGGTTTTACGGTTTCTCTCGCCCTATTTGGAGCAATTATCATGGCAGCCAAGGGCTACTATACCGATAACGAAAGGAAACTCTATAAAAAAGTTTTGTTCGCTTAAAAATAATAAAAAGGCTGGTAGGAAATCCTATCAGCTTTTATTTATATTTGCTAAGCCATTCACTAAAGGCCTTTTCGCATTCATCCATCTTCTTTAAATAGCCGACTGCATGATGGGCTCCTTCGCATAAGATGAATAATTTTTCCCCTTTAAAGGCTTCATAATTCTTAAGTCCACATTCATAAGGAACAATATCATCATCTTTCCCGTGAATGAAGATTATTGGTATCGAAGATTTTTCTAAGGCTTTAGATACATCACCATCTGTTATCTTAAAATGAGCCCATATCTTACATAAATAGACAAGAGGTTTATATAAGAGAAAGGTTGGTAAATGATACATCTTTAAGAAATGGCGGAAAGTTTCTTCAATGGAAGAGAAGCCACAATCCGCTATTATGAATTTGACAGTATTGGGTAGATAACGGCTTGCCAAGCAACAAGCGCTGCCGCCCATCGAAATGCCATATAAATAGATGGAAAGAGAACTATTAGATAAATATTTCACCCACGCCAAGATATCTTCGCTTTCTTTGACACCAAAGGTTATATGCCTACCTTCGCTGTTGGAATGACCCCTTTCGGATATTGCTAAGACATCATAACCTCTTTTTAAGAAATTATCGATAACAACAGAACAGGCAAAATAAGGATCGCTTCGAAAACCGTGGCAGGCTAATAACACGCCTTTGGGATTAGATACATGGTAATAATAACCCTCTAGCCTTAACCCATCTTTAGAGGTGATATGGACTACGCCCATATCATATTTATTTAGATTGTTTGTATGTTCTTGGATAATATCCGTATATTCTTTTTTAATCGACCTTTTCATAAATTTATTATCAAAGACATTGTGTTTGTTAGAACTACGGCTTGTAAGCGCCAAGAAAAGAACTAACAATGTTAGGATATAGATAGTGATTAGGAAGCCTAGAAGGCTTAAAAGAATATATAACCAGGTCATATATTCATTATAAACTAAATTAAACTGCTATTAAAATGCCCAACATGATAAAGCCTATAACCAAGGCGAAAGTTATGATGAATAACAGCCACGATTGCTTTAACCATTTGAAATAGGAAACACCAACCATCGATAGACCGATAAGCAGGACCGGTGATGTTGGGAAGAGGAGATTGGTATAACCATCTGCGAAGGTATAGATTAAGACCAACATCTCTTTATTGATTCCTAAAGTTAAGGCGCCTAGTATTGACATAACAAAGACAGCTTTCGCAGTCGATGATGAGATAAAGAATTCTAAGATGAGAACAATACAGAAGATAATCAGGGCGATTAAATAAATGTTCTCGGATTGTACAGCATCATTGATGGTGTGAATAATGGTCGGCAAGACTTTGCCTTCAACTAAAATATATTTGATGGAAGCGGCCATCAAGATAAAGGCAATTGTTGGTAAGGCTGCTAAAGCCCCCTTACCAAAACTCTTAAGTGTGGCCTTGAAGTTTCTATTGGTGGCGATAAGCGAACAGATAAAGCCCCCGATTAGGAAGACGACAATCAAGACAACGACGGTGTAATCTCTCAAAGCATCTAGGGATGAACAGATGATAGTCATTGCTAAAGCAATGATAAAGAAGATGCTATAAGACCAGAAAATCTTATTCTCGTTAGGAATCTCCTCAACTGAGAAGATGCGATCTCTTATTTCTTGGTCGCGTTCAAAGGTTAAAGATTTCTCGGGGCTCTTTTCAATCTTCTTCACGTGGGCGAGAATGAATAGTTCTAATAAACCATACATAACAATAAAGATAATAATTCGATACCAGAAGCCCACCATTGGACTGACATCAATTAAACGGGAAGCAAAGATAACAGTGAAGGGATTTGTTAAAGCCGAAGAAAAACCAAAGCCGACCGCTACAATTGACACTAAAAAACCGGTAAAGGAGTCATATTTTAAAGAGACGCATAGAATAACAATAATTGGTAATAAAGTAAGCATCTCTTCGAATAAGCCTAAGAAGGCTCCGAAAGACATGAATAATAAGGCGACAACACTTAATAAGAGAAAGCGATGGTTTTGGAATCTCCGCACGACACGGTTGACGAAGGCTCTAATACCTAAGCAATCATTCATCGCTTGGAAGGCACCGCTTATAACTAACAGGAAGATGGATAACATTATTAGATTAAGGCCATCCGAAGTTCCTAGAATTAAAATGGGTGAGAAGATGCCTTTAAAGATATTGATACCCCCCACATTACCTAAAGGTGTAAATGATGTGTAGTCATAACTACCATCAGGATTTAAAGCAAATTCACCTTTTGGAAGGACAAATGTTAAGATAATAGCGACTACCATCAAGGCGAAAAGAAGGCCTAAAACCGCAAAGAAAGTTTTCTTTTCAATATTTAGTAATTTGCCTTGGTCTTTAGATTTGTTGTCCATTTTCTTTGGCCTCTCTTTCCTTTAATAAATCGTAAATAACAGATATACGTGTACAGATTTCTTTATTTTCTTTTGGATAGAAATAATACAACTCATTTTCGTAATATAATTCAAATTCTAGACCGGTAGAGTAAGCAATACCCTCTAGTTCCGATAACTTGAACGCAAATTGTAAGTCACTCATTTTACTTTTGTAACTCACACCATTCTTATCGAGATGGAAGATACCTTCATCAAAGCGGGCCTTCCCCTTAGTATTGGGGAAGATCTTAGTATCAACCTCAACATCAATATTGATATCATCGAGTTGGTTGATTTCCATCTTAATCATATCTTGATAATATTCTTCAAGATTTTTATATTTTCCTTCAACAAAGGTATTATCTTTGGCCATCTCATATCTAACTCCACAGTTAGAGCAGATCATAGTATTGTGATCGGTTTTATTAGTAAATAGTCCGCCACAGTGAGGGCAGCGGTAAAGGAGGTTTTCTAAACCTTCAGCTTTGTGTTTTGATTTAGTAATTTGGGGATTGGCAAATTCGGAGAAGGAGATGCCATCTTTGATGGCATGATATGCCTCAACAAAGGACATACTTTCTAATTCTTCGGCTGCGATTATGCGCTCAATCTCAACATCGATATGACCTTTCGCCTTTTTCTTGCGCCATTTTGGTTTGATAAAGTAGGCTTTACTAATACGAACTAAGACAACTGGCACTTTCAATTTTTGGGCGAGAGCAACAATACCGGGGTGCATTGGTGATGGCCCACCATCAGCCGATAATCTTCCCTCAGGGAAGAGCATAACAGGATACCCGTTCTTAATGGCCCTAATAATTCCCTTAATGGTTTCTAAATCAGGGGAGAAAATCTTCTTAGGAATAGCTCCCAATCCTTTTAGGATTTTCCCTAAAACAGGGACCTTGAAATAGAAACGATTAACAACAAAGGTGTAATGGGTATCATAATCTAAATGAGAAGCATACCAAAAATCATAATAGGAATGATGGTTTGCTAATAATAGATATGGACCTTTAACATTTTCTAAACCTTTGTTATCGATATGGAGCCTTCTATTAAGGCCCATTAATTTACCTAGTAAATTATAGATGCCATAAAGTGGGGAATCGGGAGTTCCATAACTCTTCTTGAAACCCCATTTATAAAGGACAAAAGCTAGCATTGTAAATAACAATGCTGCTAAAGCGACGATAATGATTATTAAAAGCCAAAGCGGTAAGGCGTTGGCAATGAATTCTTTGACAGCAGTACCCATCGCAATTGATGTCAAAATAGAGGGGATAACACCGGTTGCGCAGGTAAAGACATAACGAGGATAAGAAATCTTCTTGCTGGAAGCCCAATAACAGATGGCTCCAAAGGGGATGATGGGCATAATGAAAAGTAGATACATGAAAAGAGGGGTACTATTAGATTTCATGCTCTTCTTATAACTTTCAATTTTTTTCAGGCGTTTATTGAAATTCCCTTGGAAGCGGAAAACATTAACTAAGAAATAAATGATGGATGCTCCTAAGGTTACGCCTAAATCACAAAGGATTAGGGCTAACCACCAAGGATAACTCATGCCCGAGGACAGTTGAATAAATTCCGCAGGAATAAAGATGACAACCATTTGTAAAGCTTCAACTACGGACACAGTTAAAGCACCCAAGACACCCTTAGAAACAAGTAATTCTTTCGCACCTTCGGTATCGTTTTGAATTTCTAATTTAATAAAAGGAACGACGATGTCTTTGAGGAAATAGACAAGTAACCCTAAGACTATCAACGCGAGCAAAAAGATAATTATGCGTTCAATTATAATCTTTTTCTTTTGTTTTTGATCCATAACGAGCATCCTTTACAAATATCTTTTTTATTTTACGAAAAAAGATAATAGTTGGCAAGTATAAAGAGAAAAAGCACAAAGTGCTTTTGCTTTTCTTTGCTAAAAACGAGTATTTTCCCGACACGTATATCAAAAACTCTCAGAACCCATAAGGTGCGTTTAACATCTTTAAATTGTTTGAAACTATGTTATAATTTAAGTAGAAAATGAAGTTGCTACTATGTAGCACCTTAAAGGTGCGCGACATGTTCGTGAAAAATATTGACTAAAGATAAATAATAAAAGTGGAAGGAGATGACTCGTATGAAATTCAATGAGAAATTAAAAGTTCTAAGAGAGTCTAAAGGCTATACCCAAGATGAGTTAGCTACCAAATTAAACATCGCCAGACAATCCGTATCTAAATGGGAGATTGGTATCAATGAACCTGATTTTGATACCCTTAAAAAGTTGTGCCAAATCCTTGATTGTAGCATCTCAGAACTCATCGATGATGATGGTGAGATTGTCACAAGCAAAGAAGAAAAGCAAAGCAAAACTGCCAACTGGTTATTTAGAGTTAACATTATGCTTACTATCGCTGCCGCTTTAGCTATTATCTATCTATTAAGAATTGCGCCCGATCAAGTTGCCCAACACTTTGGAAGTGGAATTGAAACCACCTATGGATCGAGATGGAACATATTAAGTATGTTATTGATTGCGGTTATGCTGTTACCGGCAACTATCATTGTCCGCTATATTGCTAACAAACAAGAAGCATACAAAAAATATAAAGTTATGTTGCAAATAATGATGCTTTGCTTCCAAGTGGCAATGTCAGCTCTTGGTATTATCTTAAGCATTGTGATGATTAATATGAGCCCAACACCAATCGATTGGAATAATTATTATTCATCAATGTCAATAGCCATTGCGGTGGCAATTATTATCGGTATCGCTCCCTCTGCCCACCCCAAGTGGAACAAGAGAAATCCATTGTTTGGATTTAGGACCAATTTCACTCTAACAAATGAAGAAGGGTGGAACAAGGTTAACGCTTTCGCAGCCTTTGCGATCTTTATCGGTGGTGTTATCTCGTATATCTTGGTTCTTGTCTTTGCCAATCGTGACTATTCGATTTTCTTCATCTTCGTTGTACTTGCTGCTTGCTTAGTCAGCCTCATCTATCACGAAGTTCTTAGAAGAAAAATTAAGCAAAGAATCTAGATTATTCTTATTTATAAGAAACAAAAAAAAGAGGCGTTCGCCTCTTTTAATGTTTATCCGGCTTTCTTGAGGGTTCTTAATGCTCTGGTTGAAATTCTAACGGTACGAACTTGACCATTGATTTCTAATTTAACCTTTTGTAAGTTAACACCCCATTTGCGTGGTGTTGCTCTCAAAGAGTGACTACGAGCATTACCGCTCATTGGGCCTTTTCCTGTAACCATACAAACTCTAGACATAATCTCGCCCTCCTTACGATAAACTTTTCACGTGCTTATTAATGATAGCATTATTAATTTAATAAATCAACAAATATTTTCGGTAATTTATATCGTCTATACGATATGAGTTGAAATAATAGTTGTTAATGAGTATAATAATCAAGAACCAATTTTAAAAGGAGGTATATTATGGCCGTTTCTAAACGTCTTAAAAAAGGAAGCGTATCCGTATCACCAAGTGCGATTGCTGCGATTGCTGGTAATGCTGCCACTGAGTGTTATGGTGTTTTAGGTTTGGCCAGTCAAACCCCCTTTAGAGATGGTATCAATGAACTACTTCGTAGCGACAACTACCAAAAGGGCGTCCTTGTTAAACAAACCAAATTCGGAGTAGAGATTAATCTCTATATTATCGTCGCCTATGGTGTCAAGATTACAGAAGTCGCGAGTGAAGTTCAAAAGAAAGTTCGTTATGTTTTAAAAAAGACTTTGGATATTAATTTCCGCGCAGTAAACATATATGTACAATCGACTAAAGTAATTTAGTAGGAGGCACACGATGAAAGACTATGACAGTAAAGTAGTAAATGGCAATTTACTACGATCAATGATAATTTCCGGGGCTAACAACCTTTTCAACCACTATCCCGAGGTTGATGCTTTAAACGTTTTCCCCGTTCCTGATGGCGATACCGGCACCAATATGAACCTAACTATAACCAGTGGTTCTAAAGAGATCATGAATCTCAACACCAAGAATGTATATGATGTCGCCAAATCCTTCTCAAGAGGTTTGTTAATGGGGGCTAGAGGTAACTCTGGTGTTATCCTTTCCCAAATCTTTAGAGGCTTTGCTCAAGGCTTAGCCGGTAAAGAAGAAGCTAGTATTGAAGAATTCGCCTTAGCTTGGAAGAAGGGCGCTGAAGTCGCCTATAAGGCCGTTATGAAACCGGTTGAGGGCACCATTCTCACCGTTATCAGAGAAAGCGCTGAAGAACTCATGGATCGTCTAGATGAGATTGATTCCATTGGTAAAGCAATGGAAGTATTGCTTGAAAGAGGTAGGACCTCTTTAGCCCATACTCCAGAACTCCTACCAGTCTTAAAAGAAGTCGGTGTTGTCGACTCTGGTGGTTCAGGCCTTGTTTATGTCTTTGAAGGTATCTTATTCGCCTTAAAAGGTGAAGTTGTCGAAAGAAAACAAGTCACTATCTCTAGAACTTCCGATGAAATCGAAGAAGAAGCGAAAGTAATCGAAGAAGAGAAAGGCTACTGTGTCGAATTTATTTTAAAGCTCGATTCCAAGAAAAAGAAATTCAACCAAGAAAGAGTCAATACCATCTTAGAAAGTGCGGGTCGTATTATCCGCCTTACCAAGACCGAAGACGAAATCCAAGTCTGTGTCCATACCCAAAAACCAGGTGTGGTCATCAACTTATCTCAACCTTATGGTGAATTCACCGAAATCAAGGTTGAGAATATGGAAAATGGGCATCACCATTTCTTAGATGAACGCAAAATCGAACCTGAAAAACCAAAAGAGTGGGTTGAGATGGCTGTCATCTCCACCTCCGTTGGTGAAGGTTTAAATGCTTTATTTAAGAGTTTGAATGTTGATTATGTTGTCAGTGGTGGTCAAACTATGAACCCATCCACCGAGGACTTTGTGGAAGCTATCAAAACTGTCCACGCTCGTAATGTCTTCATCCTTCCTAACAATAAAAATATTGTTATGGCCGCGGAACAAGCTTGTATGGTCAGCAAAGATTGTAAATGCTATGTCATTCCAACAACCACCATTCCTCAAGGCTTAGTGGCTTGTATGGTCTACAATCCTGAAGATACTGCTGAAGATAACGAAACCAATATGCGTGAAAGCATCGGCGGTGTTAAGAGCGGTCAAATCACCTTCTCCATCAAGGATACCAAGATTGATGGCGTCAACATCAAGAAAGATGAATTCATGGGTATCTTTAATGGCAAGATTGTCAACTGCCATCGCAATAAAAACACCACTTTAAAAGAATTGGTTAAAAAGATGATTGATGAAGATTCATCAATTGTTACCATTATCTATGGTGAGGATGTCAGCGAAAGCGAAGTTCAACTTCTAGCTGATTACATCAGTGAGAAATATTCGATTGAAGTAGAAGTTCATAACGGAGGTCAACCCGTTTATTCCTATTTTGTCGGAGTAGAATAGAAAAGGGTTGCAAACCCTTTTTTTGATAGGAGGTAACTATGTTTCCTTTTAAGTTAACACCTAAACGTGTCGAATATTTAAAAGAATTAGAGCTCACTTCTCCAAGTGAGGTTATTTCCTATTTTCCAAGAACCTATAATCTCTATCATCAATCTGTTCTCGATAAAGAAAACGATCAGAAACGGGTTGTTGTTAAAGGTATGGTTCATAAGAAAGAAAGAGTTGTTCGTTTTGGTCGAAATCATACCCTTTTCAAGTTTACACTAGTCTATGATTATGAAACCTATACAGTTGTTTGCTTCAACAGGGATTATCTAACTAAAACCATCAGTACTGGTGATGAGGTCATTGTTGTTGGTAAATTTGATTATTATAAACGTGAAATCAACATGACTGAGTTAATCACTAATGGAATTGATAATTTAAAGATTAGACCCCTTTATAGCCTTCCTGAAGGCATTACAAACTATGAGTTCCAGTTACTTTTAAAACTATGTTTTAATGTCACCCCAATTGAGGAGATTGTTCCTGAATCTTTAAGATCTAAATATCGTTTAGTATCCCGCAAGAAAGCTTATAACGATGTCCACTTCCCAAATGATGAAGAAGAACTAAGGCAAGCTTTAAGATATCTCAAATATGAAGAATTATTAGTCTATTCTTTACAACTTCAACTCTTAAAGAAAGAACAGAAGAACGCGGAAAGAAGCATCGCTAAGAAAGTCGACCATAAATTATTAGAAAGTGTGATTTCTAAATCTTCTTTTATTTTGACTGCTGATCAAGAAAAAGCAGTAAGCGATATTGTTAAAGATTTAGAAAGTAATTCTTTGATGTATAGAATGCTTCAAGGTGATGTCGGTAGTGGCAAGACCTTGGTGGCAACAATGGGACTTGTTGCTAATTATAGTGCCGGCTATCAAGGCGTATTAATGGCACCAACCGATATCCTGGCAAGACAACATTGTGCTTTCCTCACAAGCTTTTTAAAGGATACGCCTATCAAAGTTGGCCTTTTAGTATCTGCTTTAAGTGCTAAAGAGAAGCGCGAAGTCTTGGAAAAGATTGCTAATCACGAATACGATATTATTGTTGGAACCCACGCTTTAATTCAAAGCGGTGTTGAATATGCCAAATTGGGGCTTGCTGTCATTGATGAACAGCATCGTTTTGGCGTTAAACAAAGACAATTATTAAAAGAAAAAGATGAAAATGTGGAATTGTTGATGATGTCTGCAACACCAATTCCAAGAAGTCTTGCTATCACCTTATATGGTGATATGGATATCTCAACAATTCACTCATTCCCCAATCAAAAAAGACAGGTCGAGACCAGAGTTATTGAAGGTTCAACCATCAAGTCACTTTTGAAAGAAATTACAGAGCGGGTTGGAAATAATGAGCGCGTTTTTATCGTCTGTCCTCTTATCGATGAAGACGAAAATCGCAGAAACGTATCTGAAGTTTATGAAGGTTTAAAGAAACATTTCCAAGGAAAAGCAAATGTCGCATTTTTACATGGCAGGATGGGTGAATTGGAAAAAGAACAAACAATGATTGACTTTAGAGATGGCAAAACATCCATCCTTGTTTCTACCACTGTTATCGAGGTTGGTATTGATATAAGACAAGCCACGATGATGATTATTTATGATGCCGAAAGCTTTGGTTTGGCAACAATTCACCAATTAAGAGGAAGAATTGGTAGAGGAGGCCAAGAGGCAAGATGTTATTTGCTTTGTAGCAATGGCTCACCAATCGCTTTAAAAAGACTTAACTATTTAGTCGATCATGACGATGGTTTTGATATCGCCCGTTTTGACCTTGCTAACCGTGGTCCTGGAGATATCGTGGGAACTCGCCAAAGCGGTATTCCTGATCTAAATATTGCGGATATCTATAGCGATTTAAAGATTCTTGAAGTCGCAAGAGATGATGCTCAAAGACTTATTGAGCAACAAGATTTAGAAGAAAATAAGCAAATCTTTGCTTATATTGCTAGTAAAAAAGACTAGTTTATGCTACATTAAATTACGTAAAGGAGTTGATAACTGTGATTAAAATTGCAATTGATGCGATGGGCAGTGATGCTGGCAGTGCAATGGTAGTTGAGGCAGTGAAAAAATTCAAAGAGGATTATAAAGATGCCGACTTATATGTTGTCGGTAAAGAAGAAGAACTCAAAGAACTTTCCAGTGTCGCAACCATCATTAATGCCGATGAAGTCATGGGTATGGAAGATGGTGCTTTAGAAGTCTTAAGAAGAAAGAACACTTCTATGATGAAGGCAATAGATTTAGTTGCCAATCACACCTGTGATGGTGTTGTTTCCGCTGGTGGAACAGGCGCTTTTTTAACAGGTGCGACCATCAAATTAAAGATGATTCCTGGTGCTTTTAGAGCGGCCATGATGTCACCTTTCCCAACCGAAGATAACAAAGGTGTTATCATGCTTGATATCGGTGCGAATAACGAAAACACACCTGAACAACTAGTTCAATTTGCGAAGATGGGGGCCGTTTTCGTACGAGCCATTTATAAAAGAGAACCTAAAGTCTATCTCTTATCCAATGGCGCGGAAGAAAAGAAAGGATCTCCTGTTGTCAAAGAAGCTCACAAGCTTCTTAAGGAAGAAAAAGACATCAATTTCTGTGGTAACATTGAAGGCCGTTATGTCCTAACTGGCCAAGCCGATGTTGTAGTCGCGGAAGGTTATGCCGGTAATGTTATGCTTAAGACTATTGAAGGTGTTGCCAGTATGTTTAAGAAGATGATTAAAGATGCCTTCACCAAGAATGCATTAACCAAAGTTGGTTATTTATTCGCCAAATCCGGTTTTGATGATTTAAGCACCCTAATGGATTATCGTAAATATGGTGGCGGTATGCTTTTGGGTATCAATGGCGTTGTCATTAAAGGCCATGGTAACAGTAATGCTTGGGCCTTCTATAATGCCATTAGACTTGCATATGAATTAATCCAAGCTGATGTTATCAAGAAATTAGGGGAGGCGGTTAACAATGGCTAGACCATTAAAAGAACTGTTAACCAAACTCAATATCCCTTATAGCAAGACAAGCCTTTATAGCCAGGCTTTAACTCATCCTTCTTATGTCAATGAGACCAATAAGAAGATTGAGAACTATCAACGTTTAGAATTTATGGGTGATGCCGTTATTCAACTCATTATCACCCGTTATATCTTCTTTAAATATCCCAAGATGAATGAGGGTAACCTTTCACCTTTAAGATCCAATCTTGTTAGAATGGAGACTCTCGCAAGCCTTGCTAGAGATATCAATTTAGGTGATTATATCCGTCTGGGTCAAGGCGAAGAAAAGAGTCACGGCAAGGAAAGACCATCCTTATTATGTGACTGCTTTGAAGCTTTAATGGCTGCCTGTTATTTAGACCTCGGTTTAGAGAAAACAGAGGAGATTTTGCTGTCCTTATTTGCCAACTATCTAACTGAAGAAGGTATGGAAAATTTCTTGGATTTAAAGGATGCGAAGACCAAATTACAAGAGCTTGTTCAAGCTGACAAGAAACGTAGTTTGACCTATCGCACAGTCAAGGTTTTTGGACCTTCAAATCAACCTCGTTTCTTAATTGAAGTCTTGTTAGATGATGTCGTATTAGGAACGGGTGAAGGCTTTTCTAAGAAGAGTGCAGAACAAGAAGCCGCCAAAGATGCTTTAAGCAAGATGGCAAGGTAGGTAAACATGGGTTTATTTGCAAAATTAAAAGAAAAGATTTTAGGAACTAAAGTCGAGCAGAAAGACAAATATGTTCAGGGCATGGATAAATCACGGACCTCTTTTAAAGGCCGTCTTAATGCCTTATTTTCCCGTTATCGGAAAGTCGATGAAGAGTACTTTGAATCTTTAGAAGAATTGTTAATTAGTGCTGATGTCGGTGCCGCTTTATCAATGGAGATTGTTGATGAGGTTAGAAGCGAAGCTCGTTTAAATAAGATTACTGATACCGAGAAATTATTAGAAGTCTTAGTCGAGAAGATGTATATTGCTTACAGCAAGGACATCGATTTAGAAGAAAAGATTCACTATGCCGAAGAAGGACCAACTGTCATTATGATGATGGGAGTAAATGGTGTTGGTAAAACCACAAGCATCGCAAAACTAACCCACAAGATTAAACAAGAAGGCAAGAAAGTCTTATGGGTAGCGGGCGATACCTTTAGAGCAGGGGCTGTTGAACAATTAGCAGTCTGGGCTGAAAGAGTTGGGGTCGAACTTGTAAGCGGCAAAGAAAATGCTGATCCATCATCTGTCATTTACGACGGAGTCAATAAAGCTGTTAAGGAAAATTATGACGTAGTCATCTGTGATACCGCTGGTAGACTGCAAACCAAAATCAATTTGATGAATGAAGCCTCCAAAATGGTTAAGGTCATCAAAAAAGTGGTCGCAGATGGACCACATGAGGTTTTCTTAGTTATCGATGCCACAACTGGTCAAAATGGTGTTTACCAAGCTAAGGTCTTCGCCGAGACTGTCGGTGTCACCGGTATCATCCTTACTAAGATGGATGGAACTAGCAAGGGTGGTATTATCTTAGCAATTAAAGATCAGTTAGGAATCCCCGTCCGTTACATCGGACTAGGTGAAAAATTAGATGATTTAGAAGAATTTGATTTAACCCAATATTTAAATGGGTTAGTCGGAATAGAGGAGCAAGAGAATGCGGGTTAATTGGTCACGTTTTATTATCACGTTACTCATAATTATCGCAGTCAACTATGGCGTTGGCTATCTTTTGGTATACTTAGGCATTTATGGTATTGCCGCTAATCTTATCATGTCGGTTATCCTAGCCTTTACCTTCGCGATGATTAATTATCCCGCGCCTTATAGGAAACAAGCATTAAAAGATCCAAACTTCCATAAAATGTTTGGTATCTTCTTTATAATCTTCTTCCTCCTCAATCTCATTTTCTAGGTGATACATATGGAATTTAAGAAAACGGATTATATCAATCGCTTATTTGATATCTATCGGTCTTTATTGACAGATAAACAACAGGAGATAATCGAATATTATTTCCAAGATGATTTAAGTTTATCGGAAATCGCGGATAACCTTAAAATATCGAGGAACGCCGTTCATAATCTCATTCAAAGAACTGTTAAAATCCTGGAAGATTATGAATCAAAACTCCATTTATATGCGAAAAGACAAAAACTAAGCGATGTCTTAGAAGGCGCGAGTGAAGAGTTGCGCCAAAAGATTGAAGAAATTATTGAAGGATAGGTGAAATTATGGCCTTTGAAATGTTAAGTGAACGACTCCAAAAAGTTGTTAAGCGCCTAAGAGGGCAAGCAAGACTTACAGAAAGCAATGTTGAAGAGATTCTTAAAGAGATAAGAATCGCTTTAATCGATGCCGATGTTAATACCAATGTTGTTAAATCCTTTATTGCTGATGTCAAAGAAAAGATGTTGGGTACCGAGGTTATCGGTAAGCTAAATCCCAGCCAAATGGTTGTTAAGATTGTCAATGATGAGATTAAAGAACTATTAGGTGGGGAAGAAGCTAAACTAACCTTTGCTAAACAAGGACCAACCGTTATGATGTTAGTTGGTTTACAAGGTGGTGGTAAAACCACCATGGCTGCGAAACTTGCTAATTTATTAAAAGCTAAAGAAGGCCACAATCCAATGCTTGTCGCCTGTGACGTCTATCGTCCTGGTGCGATTGATCAATTAGTTCAATTGGGCAAACAAATCGGTGTCTATGTTTATAACGATAGATCAACCCAAGACGTTTTAAAGATTGCTCATGATGCTGTCGAATATGCGAAATATAATCGCTATGATGTCGTTTTAGTCGATACCGCTGGTCGTCTCGCCATCGATGAAGTTTTGATGGAGGAATTAAGAAGTCTTAAGAAGGCCTTAAATCCATTCGAAATCTTAATCATCGTTGATGCGATGAGTGGTCAAGATGCTGTCAATGTCACCCAAACCTTTAATGAGAACCTATCATTAACTGGTGCGTTGATGACTAAACTCGATTCCGATGCGAGAGGTGGTGCAGCCCTATCCATCTCTAAACTAACAGGTATCCATATCAAATATGTCGGTGTCGGTGAAAAGATTAAAGATATTCAAACTTTCCATCCCGATCGGATGGCTGAAAGAATTCTTGGCATGGGTGATATCGTCGCTCTTGCTGAAAAGGCCCAAGAAGTCATGGATGAGAAAGAAGCCCAAAAACTCGCGAGAAGGATGTTATCAGGCAAATTCGATTTAGAAGATATGCTTAAGCAGATTGAGTCCACTCGTAAGATGGGGCCATTAGGGGCAATTGCTAAATTAATTCCAGGTATGCCTAAGATTTCAGAAGCTGATTCAGCTAAAGCTGAAGAGCGTCTAAAAAAGACGAGAGTAGTCATCCAATCAATGACTATTAAAGAAAGAAGAAATCCAGATATCTTAAAGTCCAGTCGGAAGATTAGAATTGCGAACGGCTGTGGCTTAGATGTCGCGGCTGTCAATACTGTTTTAAAGCAATATGAGCAGACTAAGGTTCAAATGAAGCAGTTATCCGCCATGTTTGGAGGACGCTTCAAATAAAAAATATTAACTGTTAACCAAAAATGGTTGACAGGCATTATAGTTTTAACTATACTATAAAAGGTTTAGTAAGGAGGAACTTATTATGGCAGTAAAAATTAGATTAAAGAGAACAGGCAGACACAAACATGCGAGCTACCGCATTGTTGTTGCTGATTCCAGATATCCTCGTGATGGTCGTTTCATCGAAGAGATTGGTATTTACCAACCCACCGAAAAGACCCCTGTTATTAGAGTAGACAAAGAAGCCGCCAAGAAATGGATTAAGACAGGTGCTCAACCAACAGACACCGTCAAGAACATTCTTGATAGAGAAGGCGTCTATAAAGAATTACGCGAAGAAAAAGCTGGTGAATAATCTATGGATTATATCAAAGTAATCAGAGATGTTATCACCCCTTTAGTTAGTAAACCTGAAGCTTTATTAATTAGAGAAGTCCCCAGTGACAAAGGTGAGAACCATCTCCAATTCTTAGTTGTCGCGGATTCAAATGATACCGCTCGCCTAATCGGTAAGGGTGGTAGTGTTGCTGAAGCCATTAGAGAAGTTGTCGGAGTCGCAGGAAAACTATCCGATAAACATGTCTATGTTAAATTCGAATCCTATGAGGATAAAAAAGATTAGGTGACTTAGTCACCTTTTTTTATATATAATAAAGACGGTGATAGTTTATGAATTATGTCAATTTAGGAAAGATTATCAATGTTAGAGGTCTTAAGGGCGAATTAAAAATCGCCTCTTTAAGCGACTTTGTTAAAGATCGCTTTAAGAAAGGCAATAAAGTCTATCTCTATAATGAAGAGTTAGATATTAGGGAAGAACATGTTGTTGTTAAACACAGTTTGGTAGGTAATATCATCTATCTTATCCTTGAAGGTATTGATGATGTCGATAAAGCCAACAAATATCGCGATTATTATGTCCAATATGCGATTGATGATTTACCAAAACTTAAAGAAGACACCTATTACTACTATGAACTCTTAGATTGCGATGTCTATATTGAGAACAAGGGTTTAATTGGTAAGGTGAAATCGATTGATGATAATTCAGTTCAACCAATCTTAAGAGTAAAGGGTGAGAAAGAAATCTTAATCCCCTTTGTCAAATATTTCTTGTTAGAAGTTGACATTCCTAATAAGAAGATACTTATTCGTGATGTGGAGGGTTTGTTATGAGAATTGATATTTTAACGTTGTTTCCCGAAATGTTTGAACATTTCCTCGATACGTCTATCATAAAACGGGCCGTTTCTAAAGGCGTTGTCGATATTGGCTTAACCAACATTCGTGACTATACCAAAGACAAAAACAAACGAGTAGATGATTATCCATTAGGTGGGGGTGCTGGTCTTATCATGAGCTGTCAGCCTATCCTGGATAGTTTAAAAGTTGTTAAGAGTACCAAATCTAAAGTTATCTATTTATCACCAAAAGGGGTGCCTTTCAGTCAAAAAATCGCCCGAGAACTCGCTAAAGAGGAGCACCTTATCTTCCTCTGCGGTCATTATGAGGGCATAGATGAACGGGTTTTAGATCATGTTGATATGCAGGTATCAATCGGTGATTACATCTTAACAGGAGGAGAATTACCAGCTATGGTAGTGTCTGATTCTATCATACGTCTATTAGAAGGAGCTATTAGTTTTGGCTCTTTAGATATCGAAACTTTCGATAATGGTTTATTAGAATATCCTCAATACACCTTCCCAAGGATATATGAAGGTAAAGAAGTACCGCCAATTCTTTTCTGTGGTAACCATCAGGTGGTTGATAAATGGCGGCTTAAAGAGCAATTAAGATTAACCAAGAGATTTAGACCCGATTTATTAGAAGGTAGACAGTTCACCAAACTCGAAAAAGAGTTAATGGATGAACTCGAAAAAGGGATTGAAGAGCCAGCTTGGTATCTCGACGCTTTAGAAAAAGGCCGTAAATTTATTAGCAATAAATAAATTTAGAAAACTATTGAATAATTACTCAAAGTTTGTTATTATAGTAAACGCGTCTAGGCGCTGCAGATGCTCCGCCAGGAGTCACGACCTGTGAACATCTTAAGATAAAGGAGTGTGAATTACATGAACATGGAATTAGTTAAAAAGGTTACAGAAAACCAAATTAAAACAGACGTCCCAGAATTTAAATCTGGTGATACCGTGAAAGTTCACGTAAGAATCGTTGAAGGTAACAAAGAAAGAATCCAAATCTTCCAAGGTACCGTTATCGCCCGCAAGGGTGCAGGTATTGCCGAGACATTCACCGTTCGTAAGATTTCCTCTTCCGTTGGCGTTGAAAGAACATTCTCCGTTCATTCCCCACTAGTTGCGAAGATCGAAGTTGTAAGACGTGGTGCTGTCCGCAGAACCAAACTCTACTACTTACGCGGTAGAACTGGTAAAGCTACCAGAATTAAAGATCAACAAGCTTAATAAGAACAAATGTGACAAAAAGGCTGCCTTGGGTAGCCTTTTTTGTTTGTCCTCAAACAAAAAATAGATATAATATAAAAAGAGGAAACCAAAATGCGCAAAGGAAAAACTTTAAGTACTATCAGCTGGTTGATATTTGTTCTCGCAATATTGACTCTTTTAAGTTGTATTATGTTTTCCAAGATTGAAGTAAGCGGTGTCTCGATGAATCCAACTTTGAAAAGTGGGGAATATGGGATAACCGATAATTTCACTTATCGTATTTTTGGGGTTCACCGCTTTGATATTATCACCATCGAATTAGATGATAAGACTATCGTGAAAAGAGTGGTTGGTCTTCCCGGCGAGAAACTCTACTATGATGTTGATGGTCTTCATGTCGATGGCCATTTAATTGAAGAAGACTTTATCGATGAATCAATGATTAAAAAAACTATTACCAATACACCTTTATGTACAACTGGTGTCACGCTTGGCGAAGATGAATATTATGTTCTCGGTGATAATCGTAGTAATTCTACTGATTCCCGTTATATTGGTCCTATTAAGGCCGAACAGATTAAATCAAGGGGCTTTATCATCTATGGTGATACCGGTAGTAGATTTAGATTACCCCGTTTTATAGGTTGGTAGAAAGGGAGCATATGAGTAGCAATAACATTAACTGGTTTCCTGGCCATATGGCTAAGGCCTTAAGGGAAATCGAAGAACAGGTTAAAGCCATTGATATCATTATTGAACTCTTGGATGCGAGAGCTCCTTTTGGCTCGCGTAATCCTGAAATCCAATCGATAATCAAGAATAAACCCCATCTCATTATCATGACCAAGACTGACCTCGCCAATCCCAAAGAAACAAATAAATGGTTAGATTATTTTAAAAGCCAAGGCAAAGAAGTAATGACATTTAATTTATTGAAGTTTGACTATACCTTATTAAAGAATACCTGCCAGGATATCTTAAAAGAGAAGATGGAAAAGGATAGAGCCAAAGGCTTAAGACCTAGACCAATCAGGGCTTTAATTGTTGGCATTCCTAATGTTGGTAAATCAACTTTAATCAATAAACTCGCGAAAAGAAAGGCAGCCAATGTCGAGAACAGACCAGGCGTTACCAAGGCCCAACAATTCATTAGAGTTGACCAAGACTTTGTCCTTTTAGATACACCGGGCGTCTTGTGGCCAAATTTCGAAGATAAGACAGTTGCAACGCATCTCGCCTTAATTGGCACGATTAAAAGAACTATATTACCTTTAGAATATTTAGGTACAGAATTATTAAAGATTCTCACCACCGATTACAGAGGGGCCTTAAACAAAAGATATGGTATCGAGGAAATCGTTGTTAAGGATGATGGAGATAGAGAACACACCTTAGAAGCCATAGCTAAGGCAAGAGGCTTTAAGAAGAGTGAAGATGTTTATGACCTTGATCGTTCTTTAAACATCCTTTTAAATGAATTTGCTAATGGCATTATAGGAGCCTTTAGTTTAGAAAAGGTTGAGGACTATTATGGCCGATAAGAAATATGAACTAGAACTAAATAGCAAAGGTTATACCTATATCGCGGGAACGGATGAAGCTGGACGGGGCCCAATTGCTGGTCCTTTAGTTGTCGCAGCTGTTGTCCTTCCAAATGACTACAACAATCCCGAGATCGATGATTCTAAGAAACTAACCCCTAAGAAGAGAGAAGAACTCTTTGATATCATAGAAGAGGTAGCTTTATCTTTTTCAATCCAGGTTATTAGTTTAGAAGAAATTGAAAAATACAACATCTATGAAGCATCCCGTCAAGGTATGATTAGATGTCTTAAGGATTTAGATAAGGTTGATGCCATCTTAACGGATGCGATGCCGATTAAGGATTTTGATTGCCCAACCATTCCTTTAATTCATGGTGATGCCTTGTCGCAAACTATCGCTGCTGCCTCTATTCTCGCGAAAGTTACAAGGGATCGGATAATGATGGAATATGATAAGATCTATCCTGAATACGACTTTAAAAACAACATGGGCTACGGGACCAAAAAACATCTCGAGGCCTTAGATAAATATGGGATAACACCTATCCACCGTCGAGGCTATGAACCCATAAAGAGCATGCTTAACAAACAACTAAAATTAGATATTTAAAAATTGATTTAGGGATTTCGGTCCCTTTTTCTTATGTTTATAAGTAGGAGGGTACAATATGAAACCACAAGAAATCTTGTTTTACTTTACTTATTTACATCATGGGAATTGGGACAAAATCTATGAAAGTATTTTAAAAAAAGAACCGATTGATGAAGTCAAACTCGCGGAATTTCAAAAGAACAACCATTATTCTTATATAACCTTATTAGATAAGGACTTTCCCGAGTGCTTAAAAAACATTGAGATGCCACCTTATGTCATCTTCTATCAAGGTGACTTAAATCTTTTAAAAGAAGGCAAACGCGTGGCGGTTATTGGAACCAGGAAGATGAGCGAGTATGGTGCTAAGGTTACCAAAGATTTTGTTCAAGATTTAGTTAATGAGGATTATATAATAGTAAGCGGTCTTGCAAGAGGAGTTGATGGTAAGGCCCACCAGGTCTGCTTAGAAGAGCAAGGAAAGGCCATCGCAGTTATTGGTAATGGCTTAGATGTTGTTTATCCTACTTGTAATAAGGAAATATATGAAGGAGTGTCTAAAACAGGCCTTATCATTACTGAATACCCAGAAGGGACACCGGCAGAACCCAACAATTTTCGGCTGCGCAATCGCTTAGTTGCAGGGGCGGCTGATATTGTCCTAGTAACGGAGGCTTTTGCACGCAGTGGGACTCTAATAACGGTTAAATACGCTTTGGAACAGGGAAAAGATATCTACTGTGTTCCCGATCGTTTGGGTAAGGGAAGTATCTGCAACAAACTGATTAAGGAGCTCGGATGTCTTATCGAGTCGGTCAGCGATATCGATAAAAAATAATAAAAAAATATGTTATGTATAACATAGAAGAAAAGGGCCAAAAAAAGTGTTTGACATTTAAAAAAATCGTCTCAATAATTTAAAAGTGCAGGGGGGTAAGAGAAAATGAAATTAGTTATTGTTGAATCACCAAACAAGGTCCACACGATTAAAAAATATCTCGGATCCGACTACAAGGTCATCGCTTCAAGTGGCAATATTAGAGACATCGCGACAACAGGTGTTGGCCATTTGGGCATTGATATCGATGATAACTTTAAACCCCACTATGAGATAATATCCACCAAGAAAGGAATTGTTACTCGTCTTAAAAAGGCGGTCAGCGAAGCCGATGAAGTCTATCTCGCTACTGACCCTGATCGAGAAGGGGAAGCAATCGCTTGGCATCTATATGAAACTTTAGATTTAAAAGATAAACCCAATAAGCGAATTGAGTTCAATGAAATCACTAAATACGGTATTGAAAATGGCCTTGCTGAACCTAGAGAGATTAACCTAAAAAGAGTTGACTCCCAAGAGACAAGACGGATTATGGATCGCATTATTGGCTTTGAACTATCTGGTTTAGTTAAAAATAAGGTTGCCCATTCTCCAGCAGCTGGCCGAGTCCAATCAGCAGTTTTAAGACTTCTAACCGATCGGGAAAATGAGATTAAGAACTTTGTTCCAACATTCTCTTATACAGTTGGCGCGAAAGTTGATAACAAATATCAATTTCAAATTGTACGAAAGAACAATAAAACCTTAAAAGATTTATCTAAAGAAGAAGCTTTAGATGTTTTAAATGGCGTAGGCAATAAGGCGAAAGTCAGGGAAACGCTAGTCGATTATCAAGAAATCAAACCCCGTTTACCGCTGAGAACTGCTGATTTGCAACAAGAAGCCAACAGCATCTACCGGATGGGTATAAGCACAACCATGAAGGCGGCCCAAGAATTATTCGAAGGCCTAACCATTCAAGGTCGTCACGTCGGTCTAATTACCTATATTAGGACAGATGATACTAGACTAAGTCCTATCTTTATCAATCAAACCAAGAAATACATCTCTGAGAATTTCGGTGATGAATATGTTGGTAAGGCCATTGGTCAAAGAGGGGCAGCTGGTCAAGGAGCTCACGAAGCGATTAGACCAACCGATATCACTTTAAGACCCGAAACTATTAAGGATGAATTAAGCGAAGCCCAATATAAGGTTTATAAGATTATCTATTACCGGGCTTTAGCATCCATTATGAAACCGGCTATTAATCGTGTTGAGACCACAGTCTTAAGTGCGAATGAATATGAATTAGAATATCAAACTCAAGAAAACACTTTCTTAGGTTATATGGCCTGTGACAAGATGTTTAAAGAGAAGAAGACATATAAACAATTCAAACATCTAGATGGTGAAGAAGTTAACTTAAAAGATTTAGATATCGAAGAGCATCAAACAAAGGCTCCTTCCCTCTATAGTGAAGGTCAACTTGTTAGGAAGATGCAAGAAACTGGTATCGGAAGACCTTCCACCTATGTCGCGACAATTGAGAATCTCAAACGCCATCGTTATATTCAAAACGATAGAAGACGTTTAATTGAGGTAACGGCTCAAGGAAGAGCAACCGATCAGTTCTTAAAACAGAACTTTGAGAATAGTATCGCCATTGATTATACCGCTAATATGGAGAAGCAACTCGACGATATCGCCTATAATGATGCCGATAAGTTAGAAACCATTAAGAAGTTATATTCTGATTTCACATCGGAATACAATGTTGCTAAATACAGTGCTGGTGTTAAGGTTGAACAAGAACCAACCGGTGAGATGTGTCCTGTTTGTGGCAAACCTTTGCTCTATAAGACAAGTGCCAGAGGTAAATTCATCGGTTGTAGTGGCTATCCAACCTGTACCTTTACTAGGAACATCGTGGCTCCCAATGCCAAGATATGTCCAAAATGTGGTAAAGGACACCTTGTTGTAAGGTATGCCAAGAATGGCAAACCATTCCTCGGCTGTGAACGCTTCCCGGACTGCGATTATGTCGAGTGGTTTAAAAACAAGTATTATAAGAGGACAACGAAATAGGTTCGTTGTCTTTTTTTATTAAATTGTTCTATAATAAAAATATGAAAACAGGACTAGTTTTATCAGGTGGAGGAGCAAAAGGGGCCTATGAAATAGGTGTCTATAAAGCCCTCAAGGAAATAGGTGAAGAATTCGCGGTAGTAACAGGTGCTTCTATCGGTTCTTTAAACGCGCTATTTGTCGCCCAAGATGAACTCGATGCCGCCATTAATGGCTGGCGGACATTTACCAATGCCGAATCTTTGTTTTCATCCGAAGAAACCGATGCCCAAGCTTTTAAAAAGATATTGGTTAAGAATGCTTTTAAGGGCGGGGTCTCTACCGACGGTTTGAAGGCAATAGTAGCCTCGATGATCAGTGAAGAAAAGATTAGAAAATCATCGATTAGATATGGTTGTGTTATCGTAAATGCTAAGACCTTCAAGCACCGCGAGGTAACAATTGATGAAATACCAGAAGGTCAGTTATTTGATTATGCAATTGCTTCCTGTTCTCTTTATCCCATTTTCAAATTAGCAAATATTGATGATCAAAAATATATGGATGGTGGTTGGTATGATAATATACCAATAAACCTAGCTATTGATATGGGGGCGGAACGCGTTATTGCTGTCGATTTAAAAGCTCCAGGCAACAATCATAGAAAGCCTAAAAAGCCGATTGAAATCATCAAAATAAAACCGAGTAGGAAGACAGAATCCATCATTCTTTTTGATGAGAAAAGGGTCGAGGACGACATGAAACTCGGTTATCTAGATACCCTTAAAGTCTATGGTTTAGCTGATGGTAAATACTACTTCTTTAAGACTGATGGTCTAAATGAAAAAGTAAAAGAAATTCAGGTAGAATTTTTAAAAGTAATAGATGGATTAAAAGACCTTAATGAACCCTTGCTAATGTTACCAATTCCTAGTAGGAATTATGCGGATGACAAGTGCTTTAGAAGCCTTATTGACCAAGTCGGTCACGCCCGCAAACTTGATAGTCTAAAGCTTTATGATTACGAAGGCTTTAATAAAGCGGCTTTAAAAGCTTTAAAGTCTAAGAAAGATTTGAAAGAAACATATCTAAAGATAGAAGAATATTTAACGAATAAAACCAAAATAAAAGTCAATATCAATCGCAACTTCTATGTTGCTTGTTATTTAATGGCAGTAAGGAGGATCTATGGCTAGAAAGATTATTGTTATCGGTGCTGGGCTTGCAGGAAGTGAGGCAGCGTATTTCCTTGCTAAACACAACTGTGAAGTCGAACTCTATGAGATGCGGCCATCAACAAATGCCCCCGCTCATCATACAGGTAAATTCAGCGAACTTGTCTGTTCCAATTCTTTAAAGTCGATGGCTTTAGATAATGCAGCCGGCCTTCTTAAAAAAGAAATGGAAGTCTTAGATAGTCTAATTATGGAATCAGCTATGCTATCTAAGGTTCCGGCAGGGCAGGCTTTAGCAGTTGATCGTGATAAATTTGCAGATTATATCGATGCGAAAGTAAGATCATTCCCTAATGTTCATGTTCATAATGAAGAAATAACTGAAATACCAAAGGATGGAGTGGTTATTGTTGCAACCGGGCCCCTTACATCACCGGCTTTAAGTGAAAGCATTAAAGGAATGCTTGGTTATGATTATTTCTATTTCTATGATGCTGCTGCACCACTAATCCTCAAGGATTCCATTGATTTTAATAAATGTTATTACAAATCCCGTTATGACAAAGGTGATGGCGCCGATTATATCAATTGTCCCTTTACTAAAGAAGAATTCTTGAATTTCTATCGGGAATTATTAAAGGCTGAACGGGTAGAATTACACACTTTTGAAAAAGAAATTCACTTTGAGGCTTGTATGCCTATTGAAAGCATCGCCCAAAGAGGAGAAAAGACTTTAACTTTCGGACCAATGAAACCCAAAGGTTTAGAAAGAGAAGATGGCACTAGACCTTATGCGGTTGTCCAGCTAAGACAAGATGATGCCTTATCTAATGTCTATAACATTGTTGGTTTCCAAACAAATCTCACCTTCCCTGAACAGAGAAGAGTCTTTAGGATGATTCCCGGTTTAGAAAATGCGACCTTTGTTAGATATGGGGTCATGCACCGCAACACCTTTATTAATTCACCATCATTATTAGATTCAACCCTTCAATTTAGAAGCGATAGACGCCTTTTCTTCGCTGGCCAGATGGTAGGTGTTGAAGGTTATATTGAATCGGCGTGTTCTGGTATTATTGCTGCCATTAACGCCCTACGTTATCTAGAAAATAAAGATTTAGTAACACCACCTAAAGAAACGGTTATTGGTGCTTTGCTTAATTATATAAGCAGCAGTGGTGCGAAAACCTTCCAACCAATGAATGCTAATTATGGAGTTCTCGCAAGTCCATTAAAGGATAAATTCGCGATAGCTGAACTATCTTTAGAAAAATTAAAAGAGTGGAAAGAAAAATATGTTGAGTCATTATAAAGAGTTCTTCGATTATTTAGGAATCGAGAGGAATATGTCGCCCTTAACCGTTAAGGCTTATAAGCGTGATTTAGATGAATTCACCATCTTTTTGGGTAAAGAAGACATCAAAGAAGATGAAATTGATCATCGAATCTTGCGCTTCTATTCCTCCTCTTTAATGATGAAGAAAAACAGTAAGAAAACGATAGCAAGAAAACTCTCTTCTCTGCGTACGTATTATCGTTTTTTAAACAAAAACGGCTATCGTGATAATAATCCTTTTACCTATTTTGAACGACAAAAGTTAGATAAAAAACTCCCGGAAGTCTTAACGATTAAAGAAGTTATGGACTTGATGGAGATTGAAATAAGCGAATCTAGAGATTTGAATCTACGCAATAAAGCTTTGATCCATCTTTTGTATTCCAGTGGTGTTCGGGTAAGCGAACTGGTCAACATCAAATTGGATGACATCTATTGGGAGAGCCAAGAGATAAAAGTCCTGGGGAAAGGCAACAAGGAACGCTTTGTTATGCTTTATGATGAGGCGGTTAATATTCTTAAATCTTATTGTGAAACCTCGCGGTTAAACCTTATTAAAGGTGAAGATTGTGGTTATCTATTTGTTAATAGGTTAGGTCAAAAAATGACGCCACGTGGTGTGGAAAGTGTACTTAAAGAGATGGGAAATCATATGCGCCCACCCAAATCAATATACCCACATATCTTACGCCATTCCTTTGCTACACACCTCTTAGATGGTGGGGCTGACCTTAGGAGTATTCAAGAACTGCTTGGCCATGATAGCATTGAGGCTACTCAAGTATATACCCATTTATCCACCCAATCCCTAAGAGAGAGCTTTTATAAAGCTCACCCCCATTCCCGGAAAAAGAAGTAAGCAAAAACAAAGCTTACTTTTTTCTATTGATAGAAAAGGGTTGAAAAGATAGGTTTCTTATGTTAGAATAGTGTGGCTTTATAAAAGCCAAACACACACACCGGGAATTTCTCCTACTTGTGCTAATGGGCAATGGTGCCAAATCTTAGTGTAGGAGTTTCGAACCGGTGGAGGAAAAAACAAACAGGAGGTTCACAAATGAGTGAAGAAGTAAAAGAAATGGTCGAAGAACCAGTAGTCGAAGCTGCTGCGACCGAAATGAAAGATGTTCTACCTGATCCCAACGCGCCAATCATTACAATCAAGAAATTGTTAGAAGCTGGCGCCCACTTTGGCCATCAAACCAGAAGATGGAACCCAAAGATGAAACCCTATATCTACACCGCGAGAAATGGGATTTACATTGTTGACTTAGAAAAAACAGTTGCTAAAGTCACTGAAGCTTACTTAGCTTTAAAGAAAATCGTCGAAGATGGCGGTAAAGTTATCTTTGTCGGTACCAAGAAACAAGCCCAAGAGATTGTTAAAGAAGAAGCTCTCCGTTCCGGATCCTTCTATGTCACATCCCGTTGGTTAGGTGGTACCTTAACAAACTTCAGAACAATTCAAAAGAGAATCAAATATCTTAAAGAATTAGAAGATATGGAAACCAGTGGTTCCTTAAATCTCCGTCCTAAGAAAGAAGTTGCTCAACTCTTAAAGGTTAAAGAGAAATTAGATAAGGCCCTCGGCGGTATCAAAGATATCAGAAAATTACCACAAGCTATCTTTGTTATCGATCCAAGAATCGAATTAAATGCTGTTAATGAAGCTCGTAAATTACACATTCCAGTATTTGGCGTTGTTGATACTAATTCCGATCCAGATTTAGTGGATTATGTCATTCCTGGTAATGATGATGCAACCAAGGCTATCAAATTATTCGTCTCCGTCTTCGCGGATGCCGTTGTTGAAGCCAAGGGTGGTCAAACAGTTGTCGCCTACACCAAAGATGAAGGTGAAGAAGCCACAATGAGTGATGTCATCGCTAACGCTGATAAAGTTGAAGAGGCCAAACAACAAGCCCGTAAGGCTCTTGCTGCTCAACGCCGTCAACAACAACAAAATCAACGCCGCCCATACCAAGGCAAACGCCCATATCAACCAAGAGGCGAAAAGAAAGAAATCAAAGAAGAGGCCAAGGTTGAAGGTGAAGTAAAAGAAGTCAAGGAAGAAGAAGCGGTCAAGGAAAAAGTTAAAGAAGCCGCTCCTAAGAAACCAAGAGCTCCTAGAAAACCAAAAGCGGAAAAAGTAGAAGCCAAAGCCGAAGAGGCTAAAGCAGAACCCAAAGAAGAAGTTAAGGCTGAAGAGCCTAAAGCTGAATAATTATTAAATAATTAGGAGGAAAATTATTATGGCTGTTACAATGGAAAGTATTAAAGCATTACGGGCTTCAACCGGAGCCGGTATTGTTGATTGCCGCAACGCCTTAGCTGCTTGCGATGGTGATGTCGATAAAGCGGCTGACTGGTTAAGAGAAAAAGGTATTGCTAAAGCTGCCAAGAAGGCTAGCAGAATTGCTGCTGAAGGCTTAACCGCTATCGTTAAAGAAGGTAACCTCGCCGCTGTTGTTGAAGTTAACTCCGAAACCGACTTTGTCGCCAAGAACGAAAAGTTCCAAAAACTCGTTAAGGATATCGCCGCTGCTGTTTTAGCTGCCAAGCCAGCTTCTTTAGAAGAAGCTATGGGTGCTAAGATGGGTGGAGAAACCATTCAAGAGGCTATCACTAACGCCACTTTCACCATTGGTGAAAAGATTAGTTTCCGTCGCTTTGAATTACTTGAAAAGAAAGATGATGAAGCTTTCGGTGCCTATATCCATATGGGTGGCAAGATTGCCGTCGTCTCTGTCTTAAAGGGTTCTGATGAAGAAATGGCTAGATATATCGCTATGCATGTTGCTGCTTTGTCCCCAACATATGTCGCGATTGAAGATGTTCCAGCTGAAGTGGTTGAACACGAACACCACATTCAAATGGAAGCTGCTAAGAATGATCCCAAACTTGCTGGTAAACCAGAACAAGCTTTGGTTAAAATCTTAGAAGGCAAGGTTAGAAAGAGTCTTTCTGAACTCTGCTTAGTTGAACAAGAGTTTGTCAAAGAGCCTTCCAAGAAGGTTGGCGTCTATGTCAAAGAAAAAGGTAGTGAAGTTGTTAGATTCGTCCGTTACGCCGTTGGCGAAGGAATGCAACACAGAGAAGACGATTTCGCTGCTGAAGTTATGTCCCAAATTAAATAATTTAGATTCATAACAAAATTATGGCGCCTTTTAAAGGCGCCATTTTAGCAAAATAGGAGGGATGATATGGCTGAATATAAACGCGTCTTATTAAAAATAAGCGGTGAATCCCTAAAAGGTAATCAAGACCACGATATCGTCGAGAGTAAAGCCTTAAGGGAATTAGCAACAACCATTAAGCATATCCATGAACAAGGAGTGGAAATCGGTATTGTTGTTGGTGGCGGTAATATCTTTAGAGGTAGGGTTTCTAAAGACTTTGGCCTTGAAAGAATTAACGCTGACTATATGGGCATGACCGCAACCATTATCAATGCCTTAGTTCTTAAAAACATCTTTACTGTTTTAGGTATTGAGAGTGAAGCCATGAGTTGTTTATCAATGCCTTCGGTTCTAGAAGATTATGATGCTTCAAAAGCTAATAAACTTTTAGAAGAAGGAAAAGTTGTCATCTTTGGTGGTGGCACCGGTAAACCACTGTTATCAACTGATACTGCTGCCGCGATGCGGGCAAAAGATATTCATGCCGATGTTATCTTAGCAGGTAAGAGTGGTGTTGATGGTATCTATGATAAAGATCCTAAAACCGATAAGGATGCGAAATTTCTAGAACACGTTACTTACCAAGAGTATTATGACCTCCATTTAGAAGCTTTAGATATCGAAGCAATTAAGATCTGTGAAGCCAATAATATTGAGATACGTGTCTTCAATAGTAATGACTTTGAAAATATGAATAGAGTTGTCAATGGTTCTACCATTGGCTCCTATATCAGAAAGGAGAAATAATTATGGCCGAACAATTCATTGAAAATTTAGAAGCTAGCATGCAAAAGTCTGTCGAATCTTTTAAAAGAGATATCGCGACAATTAGGACAGGAAGAGCCGATGCTGCTATCCTCGATTTGGTTAAAGTTGAGTATTATGGCTTTCCCACACCATTAAGAGAAATCGCCTCAATTACTATTCCTGAGCCAAGACAAATTATGATTAAGCCTTACGAGAAAGAAGTGCTTAAGAACATCGAGAAGGCTATCCAAGCCTCTAATCTCGGTTTAGTTCCTAATAACGATGGAACCGTTATTCGTTTAAACATTCCTGCCCTCTCTGAAGAGAGAAGAAGAGAATACGTCAAATTATTAGGCAAATATGCCGAAGGCGCAAAAGTTGCTATTCGTAATTTACGTAGAAATGCTAATGAAGCCATCAAGAAGGACAAGGGTGTTTCAGAAGATAGACAAAGATACCTTGAAACCGAAGTCCAAAAGAAGACTGATGAAATCATCAAAAAAGTTGATGAACTAGCTAAGATTAAAGAAAAAGAATTAATGACCATTTAAGACGATGAAAAGAAGATTGATAACAGCCATTATTATCCTTGTAATAATGGTGCCTTTACTATACCTAGGAGGTTGGTGGACTGTAGGGGCCGCCGCTTTTGCGTGTGTTGGTGGAGTGTTAGAAATCTTAAAAACCGGTAAAGGTAAGAAATGGAATCCTTTGGTCTATGTCTTTACCATTATCGGAACTCTCGTCATTCTGTTCTGGTGGTTTATCATCTGCTATATCGATGGTACCGCAGAACTCTTTTCCATTCCTAACCCCTATGTTATTCGGGTCAATGTTATTGCGATTGCCGCCTTTTTGATGGCCTTATTATCGGTTGAGGTTTCAACCAAGAACTTTAATATGCCCGATGTCTTTTATATCTTTACTATGGTTTTCTTGATCAGCATTGCTGGTCAAGGAATCATCTTTGTTAGAGAAGAATTAGGCTTACGTTTCTTAGGATTTATCGTGTTCTGTACTTATTGCTGTGACACCTTCGCCTATCTAACAGGCCGCTTCTTTGGCAAACATAAATTCGCCCCTGTTATCTCACCTAAGAAGACTTGGGAGGGAACAGTAGGTGGCATTGTTGCAACTACTTTATTAGGCGTTGCCTACTATTACATTTTCCCCTTTACTACCGAAAATGTTTGGTTAGTTCCAATTATGGCCGCTATTCTTGGAGTTGGCGCCGTATGTGGTGACTTAATCTTTTCATCCATCAAACGCCAAGTTCATATTAAAGACTTTGGTAATCTATTACCAGGTCATGGTGGTATCTTAGATCGTATTGATAGTTTGTTATTCAATGTTATCGTCTTTATTTCGGTTTACGGCTTTATCACGATGGGAGTTTTCAATTAATGAAGCGCGTTGTGGTTTTGGGCTGTAGCGGTTCAATTGGACGACAAACCCTAAAAATAATCGATGACAATCCCGATCTTTTTAGTCTTGTTGGCGTGAGTGTCAATAACAGTATTGCCTTTTTAAATGAGGTTATTGATAAGCATCCAAGCATTGAAATCTGCTGTATCGGTAGAGAAGAAGATAAAGAAAGAGTCCATCATTCAAAAATTTATTCGGGCGAAGATGGTCTAAGTATCCTGGCGTCTTATGCCAATGCGGATATTGTTGTTAATGCTTTGTTAGGTTATGTTGGTCTGCGACCAACACTTGCTGCCATCAAATCCAGTAATGATATCGCGATAGCTAATAAAGAAGCTTTAGTCTGTGGTGGCGAATTAATTAAACAAGAATTAAGAAACCATCCTGTTAATGTCTATCCCATTGATAGTGAGCATAGTGCTATCTATCAATGCTTGGTCGGAGAAGATAAACGGAAAGTAAAACGTTTAATCATCACAGCGAGCGGTGGTCCTTTTAGGACCAATAGTCTTAAAGAATTAGAAACGGTTACTAAAGAAGAGGCTCTCCATCATCCAACCTGGAGTATGGGCGAGAAAATAACAATTGATTCTGCAACCTTAGTTAATAAAGGCTTAGAAGTCATAGAAGCCCATTATCTCTTCAATCTTCCTTATGAGAAGATAAGTGTTGTTATTCATCCCGAGAGTATTGTTCATTCTATGGTTGAATTTATCGATGGTTCCATTAAAGCCCAACTAGGAAAACCGACAATGGAAGTTCCTATCCTCTATGCCTTAAATGGTGGCAAGCGTAGCTTAAAAGAGGATTGTTATTTAGATTTTGAATCCAAACTCAATCTTCATTTTGAACCTTTAGATTTTAAACGTTTTAAAGCTGTGGCTTTAGCATACGAAGTTGGTAAGAAAGGTGGTAACCTACCTCTTGCTTATAGCGTTTCTAACGAAATTGCCGTTCACGCTTTCTTAGATGATAAGATAGCCTTCAAGGATATTGTTGAGATTGTCAAAGAAGTTGTGAACACCATTGCTCACTATCCCCTTGATAGCGAAGCTGCTATCGAAGTGGCGATAAGAGAAAGTCAAGATCTAACAAGATCTATTATTACTAGACGAAAGGAAAGAGAATAAGATATGCGAATTGTTTATTTCATTTTAGGCTTATCATTCCTAATCTTCTTCCATGAATTAGGTCATTTTCTTTTCGCGAAATTATTTAAAGTCTATGTCTATGAATTCTCAATCTTTATGGGACCAAAATTGTTCCAAAAGAAGATTGGTGAAACTAAATACAGCATTCGGCTCTTACCAATAGGCGGTTATGTCTCGATGGCCGGTGAAAATGATAGCCAATCAGAACGTAACGCCAAAGAAGTTGAAGAAGAGAATACCGTTGTTAATGATGTTATCGATCAAGATGATGTCTTGATTGAACAACCAATTATCCAAGAAGAGGTTAGACCTACTGTTGAAGTCTTGGAAAGCGAAGAAAAACCCAAGAAAAAGAAGAAATTAGAAGAACCATTACCTGATGTTCCATTTGAAAGAACCTTGTTAGGTATCGCCAACTGGAAGAAATTATTAATCATGTTTGCAGGTCCTTTATTCAATTTCCTCCTATGCTTTGTCTTGATGTTTGCTTATTTCGCGGCAACACCAACTTCACAAGTTAATGTTGAAACCGATAGTGCCGCTTATAACGAAGGCTTAAGAAGTGGAGATACTATCAAAGATGTCTATGTTCGCTTCTATGAAGATGAATATGTTTATGATGAGGATCACTTTATCGGTGGTGCTTACCGTGAAGGTATCGATTCTTATAGCAATCTGAATACCGTCAATAATGCCGCCTACGGTTATTTATATAAGGAATTAACAACTAAATATGAAACCGTTGATAATTTCCCATCATCTGTTCTCTTAGAAGTTAGATTAAGACTTGATGATGGTGATAAGGTTATCATCCATAAAGACTATAACATTGTCTTGACTGAAAATAAGAAAGCCTTAGATAGTGAATCTATTTTCACTTTAGAAAGCCTAGGTGTCTTAAAAGGTAATCAACACCGTGGTCTATTTAAGTCCATTGGCAAAGCTGCATCTACTGAGGTTAATATGGCTGGTGCCATTTATGAAGCTTTAGGTAATCTCTTTACTAAAGATGGTATGGGATCAGTCGCTGGTCCTGTCGGTATGTATAGCATCGCCAAAGATTATATGGCGGAAGGATTTATGTATTATCTCTACTTCATCGCAATGATAAGCGTTAACTTAGGTATCATGAATCTACTTCCTTTCCCAGCCCTAGATGGTGGTAAAATCGTCTTAACGGTTATCGAAATGATAAGTCGAAAGAAGGTTAATTCCAAGGTAGAGGCCATCTTGAATTTGATTGGCTTTGCCTTATTGATGCTCTTTATGCTCTTTGTTACCTTCAAGGACATTTTCTTCCCATCTGTTTAAAAAGTTCACTCGTGTGAGTGAATTTTTTTATTAAATTCAAGCCTCAAATTTTGAATGTTCAAAAAAGCGCTCAAAATTGCTTTTTTAGTTTTGAAAAGCAGACCTATAAGTAATATAATGGTAATAGCACCAAAAGAGGGAGGGATAAGATGCAAAAAGAACTACAAGAGACCTTGAAAGTCATCAACTTCGATTATAAATATCACTCCCTGTTAGAAGACGCTCAAATAACATCAGCCGACTTCGATCTTAAAGATGGTATAACCGATATACATGTCAAAATTAAGACCATCTTAGATGTTCGTATTTATGAATTATTAGTCAAAGCAGCTGAAGAGTCTGGTTATAATTTTCGTTTTGTCTTTAAATTAGATACACCCGCTAATGATATCGCGGTTAATACCTATTATTCATATTTTATGAATAAAAAGTATTCAAAGATGAATTTTGCTGATAATCTCAAACGCTTAACAATTGAACTCCGCAATGGCCGGATGGTTTTCGCTGTTTCTTCAGAAACCTTAAAAATGTCTTTGGAGAGTATTAGAAGACAACTCCAAGCTGACTTTAAAGCGGTGGGTATCACCTACCCAATCGAGATTGAAATCAATAAGATTGATGATATTGAAGTTCAAAAGCTCATCGAAGAAGATGAACGCAAAGTCAGTGCCGCTGGCAGTTTTGAACGTGTCTTAGGAACTGAAGAGAGTAAACCTGATCCTGTCTTTATCAAGAAAGGTTATGAGAAACTCAACATCTGTGATATCACCAATGAAGATAACAAAGTCGAGACCATGGGTCGAATCTTCGCTATCGACACCTTTAAAACAAGACGGGGTGATATGATTTATACCTTCTTCATCACTGATGAGAAGGACTCCATTATGTTTAAATTAAAAGAATCCGCCAAGATCAGCAAAGACTTTATTAAAAGTCTTCATGTCAATGACTATGTCTCGATTAAAGGTGGCATGAAATATGATGATTATGCCCGTGATACCATCTTTGAGGTTAAAGACATTGAGAAAGTCATCATCGATGATAAGAGATATGATAATGCCGATGAGAAGCGTGTGGAGCTCCATCTCCATACCAATATGTCTGCAATGGATGGTATTCCTTCTGCTGAAGCCTATGTCAAGCAAGCTTTAGAATGGGGGCATAAAGCGATTGCTATCACCGACCATGGTGATATCCAAAACTTCCCCGATATCCAAAGAGCAGCCAAAGGCAAACCAATTAAAATCATTTATGGTATGGAAGGTTATGTTGTCGATGACACCTTAACACCCGCCATTAATCCCCAATATATTGATTTAGAACATGCGACCTATGTTATCTTTGACTTAGAAACAACAGGTCTATCAACTCATTACGATTCTATTATCGAATTCGGAGCAGTTAAAATTCAGAACGGTCTTGAGATCGATCATCTCCAGATGTTTATCAACCCTCTCCGCAAACTCGATCCTTTCATCGTGAAGACCACCAAGATTACCGATGATATGTTAGTAAGTGCCCCCGTTATTTCTGAAGCCTTAACAAAGATTATGGACTTCATTGGTGAAGATAGCATCTTAGTCGCCCATAATGCGACCTTCGACTATGGCTTCATCAATCAAGCTTTAGCCGATAACTATATGGAGCCTTTAAAAAATCCAGTTATTGATACCTTGCCACTTGCGAGATGTCTTTTCCCAAACCTCAATCGTTTCAGTTTGGGAAGAGTTGCTAGACATTTAAATGTTACTTACGATGAAGAGACAGCCCATAGAGCTGATTATGATGCCCAAATCCTAGCTAGTGTCTATGAAGGTATGCTAAGCAAGTGTTTAGAAAAAGGTATGCTTAGACATTCCGATTTAAATAACTTCACGCCAGCAGATACTTATAAGAGTGCTCACCCTTACCATATGACATTCCTTGTTAAGAATGCGGTTGGTTTAAAGAACCTCTATCAACTGGTTACAATGTCGAATATCGAATATATGGCAAGCCTTCCGTTAATCCCCAAAAGACGGATTGCTGAGTATAGGGAAGGTCTTCTTGTTGGCTCCGCTTGCTTCAACGGTGAAGTCTTTGAAGTCGCACAGACCAGAAGCTATGAGGAATTAAAGAAATGTATCGACTTTTTCGATTATATTGAAATTCAACCGCTCGAAAATTATAGATGGTTAATCGATACCGGTAAGGTTCCCGATAAGGAGCGTTTAATCAATGTTTTAAAAGACATTGTTAAGGCCGGTATGGAGATGAATAAAATCGTTGTCGCGACAGGTGACTGCCACTATATCAACCCGAGAGATAAAATCTTTAGAGATGTTTATATCATTGCCAAAGCAGTTGGTATGAAGCGTCATCCTCTCTATGACTTCAGTCAAAGAGTTAAAGAAAATCCAAACCAACACTTTAGGACAACCAATGAAATGATTGAGGGTATTAGTTTCCTCGACGATCCTAAACTTGAAAGAGATTTGGTTATCAAGAACACCAATTTAATCGCTGATATGATTGAAGAGGTTGAGCCGATAAAGGATAAATTATTTACTCCTGAACTTCCTAATATTGATGCTCAAAAAGAAATCGAGAAGTTATGTCACGAACGAGTCAAAGAGCTCTATGGTGATAATCCACCACAAATCGTTACCGATAGAATGAACATGGAACTAGATAAGATTGGTTCCAATGGTTATGGTGTTATTTACTACCTGGCTTATCGCTTAATTAAAAAATCCAATAGCGATGGTTACCTCGTTGGTAGCCGGGGTTCTGTTGGCTCATCTTTAGTCGCATCTTTATGTGGTATTTCTGAAGTTGACCCAATGCCTCCACATTATCTATGTCCTAACTGCCACCATGTCGAATTCTTTGATGAATCGGTTAAGAGCGGCTTTGACTTAGAAGATAAGGCTTGTCCTGAATGTGGAACTTTGATGAATGCCAATGGTCAAAACATTCCTTTTGAAACCTTCTTAGGTATCAAAGGTGATAAAGTTCCGGATATTGACCTTAACTTCGCAACTGAATATCAAGCTCAAGCCCATAACTATACCAAAGTATTATTAGGTGAGAACAATGTCTTTAGAGCAGGTACAATCTCTACTGTTGCTACTAAGACCGCTCGTGGCTATGCCAAAGATTATTTTGAAACCATAGGTCGACCTATATATAGAGAATCAGAAATTAGAAGATTGTCGGAAGGCTGTACTGGTGTTAAGAAGACCACTGGTCAACACCCAGCGGGTATTATTGTTGTACCTTTGGGTATGGATGTTCACGATTTCACACCTGTCCAATATCCCGCGGAGGAGGTTGATGCCTCCTGGAAGACCACTCATTATAAATTTAAAGATATCCATGATGAAATCTTAAAACTCGATATTTTAGGTCATGTGGATCCATCAGCTATTAGAATGCTTCAAGATTTGACAGGTATTAATCCCGAAGATATCCCGATGAATGATCCTAAAGTCCTGTCCTTATTTACTAGTGTCTCGGAATTAAAAGTTAGTTCTTTAGATGTTTTGAATAATATTGGTTCGGCTGGTATTCCTGAATTTGGGACTTCCTTTGTTAAGGGGGTTTTAGCGGATGCAAAACCTAAGAAGTTCTCTGAACTTGTCCAAATCTCTGGTCTAACCCACGGTACTGATGTTTGGAATGGTAATGCCCAAGAATTGATTAGGAAAGGTACCTGTTCTTTGATGGATGTTGTCGGCTGTCGTGATGATATCATGACTTATCTTGTAAATAGAGGTTTAGACCGTAAGAAAGCCTTCGATATTATGGAGAAGGTTAGAAAGGGCAAAGGACTATCGAAAGAGATGGAAGATGATATGATTGCCCACGATGTTCCAAAGTGGTATATCGATTCCTGTAAGAAGATTGCTTATATGTTCCCGAAAGCCCACGCGGTTGCCTATGTCATTATGGCTTTACGTATCGCTTGGTTTAAGATTTATTATCCTCTTGAATATTATGCAACATATTTCTCCTTAAGATGTGATGCGTATGATATCAAGACGATGATTGAAGGTAAAGAAGCGATTAGGGATCGCTTAACAAGAATCAAGAACATGATAAAAGAGAAAGACAGAGCATTAACCACCAAAGATGAGAGCTTAGAAGAAGTCTTAGAAGTTGCCTTAGAAATGACAACACGTGGTTATAGTTTTGCTAATCTCTCTCTAACTCATTCCCAAGCCAAGAACTTTATCGTTGATAAGGAACACGATGCTCTTATCCCACCACTTATGGTTTTGGATGGTCTTGGTATGGCCGCTGCCGAATCCTTCGTTGTCGCCAGAGAAAAGAGTCCTTTCATATCTAAAGAAGATATGATGAAGAGAACACAAATTAACTCCACTCAGTTAAAGATGTTAGAACAGCTCAAAGTCTTAGATGAGTTGGAAGAGGAAAATCAAATGCAATTTAAACTATTTTAGGTGCCTTTAAAGGGGGCACCTTTTCTTTAAAAAAAGGTTGCTATCAATAAATTAAGTATGCTATCATTTAATAGCACATTTGGAGTAGTACCCAAGTCGGTGAAGGGGCCTCCCTGCTAAGGAGGTAGGTCGGGCAACTGGCGCGAGAGTTCGAGTCTCTCCTACTCCGCCATCTTAAAAATGGACGTTTTGTTATAAAACAAGATGTCTTTTTTTCTTGATTAAAATTATCACTTTTTTATTGACAGTTTTTGCTTGTTCATATATTATTTAAGGGCGTGGAAAAAATCTTTTCCGCGTTTAACATACATGGCCGGTTGGAGAAGCGGCTTAACTCATATGCCTTTCACGCATACATTCACGGGTTCGAATCCCGTACCGGTCACCAAGTTAAGCACATAGGATTGATACAATAGTGTCAGTCCTTTTTCTTTAGATATAATCGAACTTTTTTGAAAATAGCTAAAAGCGATAGTGGTCCAAAATGGCCACTTTTTGCTTAAAAATAATACAAGCCTAAACAACTACTCACCATTAGGAGAGCAACTACTCACCATTAGGAGAGCAACTACTCACCATTAAAGGTGAAGCTTTTCTGTACAGGAGAATTAAAAACTGCTAGACCGTTTTAGGATATGAGCGTTGTTGAAGTTTGCGGTTTTATTTACATAATGACCAATCCAGTTATGCCTGCAGAGTAAGAATGCATATAAAGGCACTGGAACATAACGAAATACCAATTGATGAATTCCAGATAAAGCGGTGGTCGCTTTTACTGGAAAAAGCTGTGGTTCATCAGGATAATTGAATAGAGTTCATTTATTACAGTGGCTACAAAAACGAAATCACAATAAAGTAGCAAAAGGCCATCGATTATGCGTGGCTTTTTTGTTAGTTTTAAATATTTATTTCAAAACATTGAATAAATCATAATTATGTGCGTATAATTAAGATAGCGAAGAGGTATTGTTTATGAAAAAACTTGGCTTAATTTTTGCTATATCGTTATGTTTTTCCTTTTTAGTTGGCTGTGGAGGTCGTTCTTCATCAGGCACAAGCCTTCCTACAACCAAATATGAAAAAGTGCAATACGCGATGGATGGCGTAGAAAAATCTTTAAAGAATCAAAAGGCCGCAACTAGAAACCTTGGATTACAACCAAGAGCGAAAAGAAGCGAAGCAGACGCTCTAAATGCGATATATAACATTTTTAGTGATGGAACAGCAGGTCAACCTGACTTTAAATATGATGAACCACCAATGATTCAATTCCAATATATCAAGAAAACATTAGAGAAAATTGGCGGTAGCTTTAATTTTGGAGTTAAATATCAAGAAACTATCACTGGTAGCATTTATTATGACTTCTCTACTGGAAAAGATGGAGAAGAAGTTCAACAAGCAGAATTTAAACAAAATTATTCCTTAGACTTTTCGCTTTATATCAATATTGATGATAATGATTTAATCACTTGTAAAACTTTATTTGATATTGACTATACTCATGATAATGATGTCCATCATCAAGTCTTCTACGCAGAACTTTTCTTAGATTATGATATGAAGAAAACTGATGCGAACTATAAATTAAAATTATACGCAGTTGATGATTGTTCTGATTATCGAGTAGATGAAGAAAGATATTTCTCAGCAGAATATGACTATGTCGATGTTTCTAGCGATGCGATTAATGAATGGGGCAAAATTGGTTATAGCACAAATAAGGCTATCGCTTTAGATGAAACCCATGATTCTTTAGCAGATTATTTATCTGACGCTGATTTAAAATTTAAACCAACTATTCAACTATATAGAAATGGTAAAAGCTATCAACGTAATCAATTAAATGATGAACAAGCTATTCAAGCAGTCACTATTGCTTGTGATGAATTAGGTGTTAATAGCACTGATGTTAAATATAAAGAATATATTGAGCAACCTTCTACCTCTCAACCTGTTTTAAAAACATGTTATGAAGAATTCTCAAGAATCTTTGGTCGCGATTTAGCCTATAACCTAGTGTATACCGGCGCTAAAGAAGAAGATCATGGTGGTGGAGAAGGTGGCGATAACGATAGAGTAGATTCTACTTGGCCAACCCAAGAACTTATTGATGATGGATATGGCGATGTTCCGGGCTTCTTAAGCAAGACCGCAACATTCGATTGGCATAGTGAACTTTCAGAAGACACGGGTGCCAATGATTATTACATCACTGTTTTAAATTACCAAGATGAAGATTTCTACCGTTATATTAGAACTTTAATAGAAAACGGCTTTGTTGAAACAAAACAAGATGACGCTGCAGTCTACTTACATCTTAGCGATAGTGGAGACGGACAATATGATTACGCAGTCGCCATTATTAGAAATATTGGAGTTGATATGATCCTTGTTAGCAAAGTCGTTAATCAAGATCAACCAAAAGAAGCCATCATAATTCAAAATGCATATGATTACACTGGTGCTTATTCATCATACGAAGATTTTTCTTGTCAAAACGCATCTGATGTTGCTGCTGTTGTGACAAGTGTAAGTGGTGGTCAAATAAGTGCAGACGCAATTGCTCAATATGTTATAGCAAGTTCGTCCAAATCTTATAAGATTTATTTTGATTTAGAAGAATTTAGTGGCGCGGATGTTAAAGATAATTTCCTTGATTATGTGAAGTTATATGCTAATTGGAACGTAATTGTAGAAGGTAGCGCTTTCTACACAACAGTTAATGGTATTGATGTCTTAATTATGGCCGATAAAAATTCATCTGAGGGTTACATTGAAATTCACTCATTTGCCTTTTCTGCAGGTAGCATTGCAGAAATCATGGGAGGCCAAGGCCATGGCGGCGAAGGCGGTGGTGAAGGCGGAGGCCAAGGTGGTGGTACTGAACCATTAAGAGCTACCGTTAGTTTATTTGAAGTTGATGAAAAATCTGGTAGTCCAAAATTTGTTGAAACACGCGAATTTAATGATGGCGAAATCATCAATGTTGAAGAAATGTTTGGACCTGGAAAATATTTTAGAGATGAAGGATGTTCTGATTCTATCAGTGGTGATATCGAAGTACATGCTGGTATGAATATTTACCGCAAAATTGGATCACAAGAACAAACTCAAGGAAATATCATTATTTATGATGTAATTAAGGAAGAAGAATTATTTACTTTTACTGATGTAATTGGTGCCACTATTAAAGGCGGAAGTCTCTTTAATTACGTCTTATATAAAGATGAAGCCTGTAGTAGTATGGTTGGCTTAGATGAAGAAATCACTGTAAGTGCAGAACCTCTTACTTTATACTGCAAAGATTATTCATCAGAAGATTATGTCACTTTAGAAGTTAACTTATACATTAACGGCTTCTTATCTCCATATCACATTACTCAACATGGAGTTAGAAAAGGTGAAATTTTAAATAACTATAGTAGTAATTCATTCCCGGCCTATTATTCCACTGCAAGCTATTATGATTCTAACTTTACTATGACTTTAAATGACGAGGCTCTTGCATCATATTCCAGTGACTTAGTAGCCTTTACCGATAATGCAGTTTTAAATATCTACTGCAATAATGATTGGTGCAATATTTATCATTTCGGTAGTGGAGATTCAAAAATTGAATTTCTTTGGGAAGGCTTCCTAGGTGAAGGAGATACAGTATTAGTTAATTCTAAGTATTATCGCGTTTCTAGCGTCAATGGTAGTAGCGCTAACTATGATGATGTTGATACCGCATATACTTACACATTACATTCAGTTCTTAATGGTAAAATTATTACTACTCAAAAAGACTACTTCCCAATTATAGATGGACAAGGTATGTCTTTCATTATTACTGATACAGATAACCCAATGTTATTCCTTGATAAAGAATTAACAACTCCTCTCATGCCAGAAGAAGGGAAAAATGAAGTAGTGTTTAACCATTCGTTTACCCTTTATCAACCATTCACTAGATAAAGGTTATAAAAACTATAAAAGGCCGTTTCAGTTTGTGATGTTTTTTTCTTCTTATTCCTTTATAATATAATCACGAGGCCTGTTTAATAGGGTGTTCGGTTGATACAGTGAAGTGTTCGGTTGTATCAAAACACTGTAAACCAGCCAACTTAGAAACATAGGATTGATACTATGTGTCAGACCTTTTTATTTTCGTGCTAAAATGGAGTCGGTTTGTAAAAGAAGGTGTTTTTTATGAAAATCGATATTAAAAAATGTAACGGAGAAGAAGCAGAATTCATTAGTGATAAACTTTTAGAATTTAATCTTTCTAAAATGCATCCTAATTGGGAACAAGAAGAAGATTTTTATTGGATCAGTAAAAAAATTGAAGATAGTAGTGGTAATCTCATCGCTGGAATTATTGGCTACGCTAATTGTTGGAGAGAAGCATTTTTAGACAACATTTGGGTTGATGATCAATATCGTAAGCGAGGATTAGGTACCGCCCTTATCAAAGCTTTTGAAGAAGAAGTAAAAGAAAAAGGCTGTACATTAATTCATCTTGATACCTTTGATTGGCAAGGCAAAGAGTTCTATGAAAAGAACGGCTATAAAGTGTTTGGTACCTGTGAAGATTGCCCAAAAGGGCACAAAAGATTTTATCTAGTTAAATACTTATAAGGGTTTTATATGAGAAAAACGAACATTCATTTAGAAAAAGTTAATTGGGATAATTACATCAAAGTATTGAAACTCCGCGTTACTAAAGAACAGGAAAACTTTGTTGCAAGTAATAAAGCTAGTCTTATCCATGCATTCTTAGAATCAAGCGAAGGCACTCCCGTTTATGCTTTTGCTATTAAAAACGGAAAAACGGTAGTGGGTTTTATACAACTTATGTATGCCACTGATTGGACTGGTTATGAAAGAGAAGATTGGTTAACTAGTGATCTTTACAAAGAATATGAAGGAAAACCATATTATTATATATGGCGATTTATGGTGGATAAAAAATACCAGCACCGGGGATATGGTAGAGAAGCGTTTAGACAAGCGTTAGAATTTATCAAAACATTTCCTAACGGCAAAGCCGATTATGTTCTTCTTTCTTATGAGCCCGCAAACGAAAAAGGAAGAAAACTATATGGGTCCTTTGGATTTAACGAGGTGTTTCAAGACTATCTGCACGACGATGATGAAGTTACCGCTATGCTTAGGTTATAACGTTGTGTCGTATCAATACCGTGCAGTTATCAAATCGATGTGGGAATTGCCTTATTTATGGGCACAGTTGTTATAACTTATATCCTGGCGGAGCCTCAACTCGCATTGGGCAGATTTATTCCTCACCACCTAGCATTAATCATTGGTGGGGGAATCTCGTTATTGATTGCTATCTTTTATTTATTTAAATTAATAACAAAGAAGCAAACAAACTAAGTAATAATTAAAATCAAAAATAAAGGAGATGATTTTATCATCTCTTTTTTATTTGCTTAAAAAATTAAAATCTTTTTTCAAACTTAAGGTTCATTTAAGGTTCATCTATTAAGATATGGTCAACAAAAGGAGGAGACAACGATGAACAAAGAAGAAATTATCAGTGTTATGAAGAGATATGAACTCAAATATCACCTTACTAAAGAGCAGCTTAAGACATTCCAAGAAAGAATCAGCAAGTATATGAAGATTGATGAATATGGATTGACATCGATTGCCTCTCTCTACTATGACACGATCGATTATCGTTTGATTAATAAATCGATTGAAAAACCTAAATACAAAGAAAAAGTTCGCTTAAGAAGTTATGGACTCGCGAAAGAAAACACGAAAACATTCTTAGAAGTAAAAAGAAAATGTGAAGGCGTTGTCTATAAACGAAGAATAAGTTTATTAGAAAGCGAGGCTGAATCCTTCTTTGAAGGAGAGAGTATTAATAAAACACAAATCGGTCGCGAGCTAGATGCGGTTAGAGAACAATATGGCTATTTAGAACCTAAATACCTAATAATCTACGATCGCATCGCCTATTATCAAAATGATTCTGATTTAAGGATAACTCTTGATATAAACCCGAGATATCGGACAACCGACTTAAATCTCCATACTTCAATGGAGGGGATTCCTTTACTAAAGGAAGGGGAAGCTATCTTAGAAATAAAAATTCAAAATTCAATACCCTTATGGCTGGTGGAAATACTAAGCCAAGAAAAAATCTATAAGACCTCATTTTCTAAGGTCGGTACTGCTCATAAAAAAGAGCGCGGTAACTGGACAAACAAGATTAGTATTTGTCCAGATTTAATTCAAACAAAGAATACAGGAGGAATAAAACATGAATTCGCTATTTGATATCTTATCAACTTTAGATGCCACAATTGTCTGTCTGATTGTTGTGGCCATCAGTTTAGTTCTCGGACTAATTTATACAACTATAGTTTCTTTGAAACTAAGAGCAACAAAAAGTTTCTTTATAACCTCGGTTATCATGCCAATGATAGTTAGTAGTGTTATTTCAATGGTTTCTATCTTCTTAAGTAATGCTGAGAGTGGAGCTATTAGAATCGCCACTATTGCTGTTGCCCTAGGATTAATTAGATTTAGAAGTGCTAATGGTAGAGCAGAGGAAATGCTTATCCTCTTCGGTGGAGTCGCCTTTGGACTTGTTGCCGGACTAGGTTATGTATTAATAGCAGCCATTCTAGCGTTAGTCCTCGCTTTATTCTATGTTCTCCTCTCAACACTACCAATCTTTAAATTCAAGAGTGTGGGGGAAGAGAAATTGCTGAAAATCACGATCCCCGAAGACCTAAATTACAATGAGGCCTTCGATTCAATCTTAAAAACTTATTTAAAGAGCTACGAACTCGTTAAAATCAAAACGACAGGTATGGGAAGCTTGTTTAGATTATCGTATAAAGTCGAATTACTAACCAAAGATAGTGAGAAGGCCTTGATCGATGAACTCAGAATTAAAAATTCCAATCTTGAAATCTCATTATTACCATACGTTCAAGATAACAAATCACTCTAAAGGAGGAATAAATATGAAAAAGAAAATAGCTTGTGCTTTATCATTATTACCATTGCTTGTTTTAGCAAGTTGCTCCTTTGTTGCTAGTAATGATACTGCTAACACCAATTCCAGTGATATTGGTACTGATTATACTTATAATTCATCTATTACTGTTGATGCACCATCAACCATTAGTGTGGATGCTAATACTGATAATTTCTCCTTAACAACTAGTGATGGAGTATATACCCAAGATGGCAACATTTATACGATTAGCCAAGCTGGAACCTATCTTGCTACTGGTGAATTAAATGGTCAAATCTTAGTCAATACAAGCGAAGGTGAGGTGGTACTAGAACTTAGCGGTGCCACCATCACCTACGATCAAGATTCACCGATTAAATGTTTAAGTGCTGATAAATTAGAAATCTCTGCCAAAGGCGGAACTGGCAATATTGTCACAGATAATCGGAGTGCCAAAACAATTGATGATGAAAATCAAGGTGAGGGTGCTATCTATGCAAAAACAGATTTAAAGATTAAAGGATCGGGAACCTTAGTTGTAACCGGTAATTACAACAATGGTATTCATACTTCCAAAGATTTAACTATTCAAAAAGCAACTTTACAAGTTACAGGTTATAACAATGCTATTAAAGGCAATAACAGCGTTACAATCACTTCTGGTACTGTTCAAGCCTATGCGAAAACAGGCAATGGTATCAAAACCGAAGATAGTGATTTAACAAGTAAAGGTAAACAAAAAGGAACAATTGCTATCAATGGTGGTAATGTCTATGTTGATTCCCTACACGATGGCATTGATGCCAGCTACAACATTGAAATTGATCAATTAGATAGCGAAGTTGAAACTAAAGTTTCAATTGCAACAGGAACCAAATCTACTGTTTATTCTAAGTCAACCTTTAAAGCTGATAGTGAGAAAGGTTTAAAGGCTGAAAACGAAATCATTATCAACAATGGAACAATTGTTATTGCCGCCAGTGATGATGCGATTCACGCCAATTATGGAACAACTTTAGGAAACGGCAATAAAGGTTTAGGTAATATCACCATCAATGGAGGACAAATCCAAGTCGCCAGCGGTGATGACGGTCTACATGCTGATAATACCTTAACTGTTAACGATGGCAAGATCGTAGTTACAGGTGCCACAGAAGGCTATGAAGCTAACTACATCACAATCAATGGTGGTCAAAGTTACATCTATGGAACCGATGATGGTGTCAATTGTTCTAAGAAATCATTCTCTAATTGTGCTTTCACTATGAATGGTGGCTATCTAGATGTCGCTGTTAGAAGTGGCGATACCGATGGTATCGATAGCAATGGCAATGTCACAATTGCAGGTGGTATCATCATCACCAGAGGATCTCCAGGTACAAGTGGTAACAATATGTCAACCGGTCTTGACTGTGATGGTACAGTAAAGATGACAGGTGGAACCTTAATCGCTTTCAATGGCTTAGAATCAAAACCATCAACAAGTAGTGGTGTTTACTATGCAGGAACAAGCGGCGCTGCTTCTACTGGTGGTATGGGTGGTTTTGAAGGACGTGGAGGGGCAACAACTTATTCAAGTGTCAACTTAGCAGCTGGTAACTACACCTTAAGCGGTGATAATTTCGAACTCAGTTTCACTAACGATTATGCTTATGGCTCCTTCCTCATCTATTCTTCTTACTTAACATCTGGTTCTACTTATACTTTAAGTAAGGGCGGAAGCACGATTCTATCCTGGACTCAATCATCTAGTTCAGTTACTATTTCTTAAAATCTAAGAAAAGTAGTATAATAAACATATGAAAATTCTATTAGTTGAAGACAACCAACAGCTTAACAAAGCTTTATCAACCCTTCTTAAGCGGAATTCCTATCTCGTGGATTCCGCTTATGATGGTGAAGAAGCCCTATTGTTCTTAAAAGAATATCAATATGATGTCATCGTCTTAGATATTATGCTTCCTAAGATTGATGGGCTTGAAGTTTTAAGAAGGGCGCGGCAGAATAAAATCCAGACACCGATTCTTTTGTTAACCGCAAAGAGCACTATTGAAGATAAAATTACAGGTCTTGATTTAGGGGCCGATGATTATCTACCCAAGCCTTTTGTTACCGAAGAACTGCTCGCGAGAATTAGAGCTCTGGGTCGAAGAAAAGATATTTCATATCAAGAACAACAAGCTATCACCTTTGGTGATCTAGTTATTGAAGAAGCCACCTTTACCATCAAATGTGGGGACAAGAGTGCGGTTTTATCTAATAAAGAGATGCAGATATTATTGTTGCTAGCAAGTAGAGATGGCAAAGTAGTATCCTTGGATTTCATCGCGAAATCAGCCTGGGATATTGAAGCTTATTCAACAAGCGAGAATGTCTGGGTATTCATCTCCTACTTACGTAAGAAAATAGAGTCTATTGGCTCTAAAGTAAAAATAAAATCAATTAGATATCAAGGCTATTATTTGGAGAAATAAAATGATTAAAAAGTTAAGAAATAAATTCATTCTCATATCAATGTTATCAGTCTTTTTCGTGTTAGCGATTACAGTTGGGGCTATTAATATTTCTAACTATGTAGGCATCGAAAACAATGCGAAACTAGTTCTGACTGAAGTTATCAATCAAGGAACTAAAGAAGAAATGGTAGGAATGCCAGGCGAAGATAGACGAGTTGAATTAAGACAAGAACATTATTTTGTAGTTTCTTTTAATCCTGATGGCAGTATTAACAAAGTTAATAATCGGCAAATGTTTATGTTCTCCGAAGAGGAGTGTAAGGATCTCGCGACCAAGGTTTATAATGATGAACTTAAAGGTGGCAAGTATGGGGAATGGCGTTATCTAAAGGCAATCAAAGCTGATGGCTTAACCTATGTGGGCTTTGTCGATTTTAAAGAAAGATTAGATAGCTTTAATAATTTCTTGTTAACTTCTTCTTTAATCTCCGCTGGGGCCTATATTATTCTCCTTGGTTTGATTGTCTTCTCATCGAGAATTGTCTTTAAATCAAGTGAAGAAGCTTATAAAAAGCAGAAACGCTTTATTACTAATGCTTCCCATGAATTGAAGACACCCCTTACTGTTATCTCCGCTGATATGGATATTATTGAAATGGATGCTGGTAAGAGCGAGTGGAGTGAATCTATCCGTGATCAAGTTAAGCGCTTGACAGAGATGGCAAATCAACTAGTAACCTTATCCAAACTAGAAGAGGAAGACGTTTCTCGTTATCCCTTTGAAGACTTTTCTTTGAATGAAGTTGCCACCAAGGCGGCTGAAGCCTTTGAACAAAGCTTCAAAAAAGAAAGTATCAAGTTTTCCTATAACGTATCTTCAAATATAACCATGCATGGTAATAGATATTTAATCGATGAATTAGTTTATATCTTCCTAGATAATTCTTTGAAATATACAGGTGGAGACAATAAGAGTAGTTACTTTGTTATCAATGAAGATAATAAAGGCAATATTGAATTACGCTTCTCCAATACTCTATCTAAAGAAGATCAAGTTGATACCAAACAAATTATGGAGAGATTCTATCGCTCACCTTCAAATACCAAAGAAGGATCTGGAGTTGGTCTATCGATAGCCCAAGAAATAATAAATCTCCATAAAGGTAAGATTAAGATTGATAAGAATAATTCAACTATCAGTTTTATAATCACATTCCATTAGATATTGATTGATGATAACTTGTTATCATCATGACATTAACTCAAGCACAACTTGAGTTTTTTGTTGATTCTTCAATTGGTGATTGCTAAAATTTGGGTGTGGACTTTTATAACATATTAGTATCAGGAGGATACAAGTATGGAAGAAAAAGTCACCTATTATTTATTGTTTAAAACAATCGCGTGTAAAGTTATCGGGGATTATCCGCTTATGGGAAAGCCTTATATCTTCTCCAAAGGAGAATGGATTATTGATAAAAGCCATCAAGTTATGGATTGCCTATGGGGATATGAACCAGGAGAACAACTAGGTTATAGGACTTTCAATACTGATGTTATGGAATGTATTGAAGAAATCGACGAACAAGCAGCCTTTAGAATCATAACCATTGATACGATTAAATTTCTAATCGAAAAATGGCGCAAGGAATGGGAAAAAGCTAAAAAGCACTGGGATGACGCTCGGCCTTTAAAATTCAAAGAAGTAGGCGCACACTTTACGATTAATGGCTATTTTGCTAGTATTTATCCCAGCGACATTTATAGCTTTAGCTATTATGATCAAGCCTTTTTCGTAATGCGCAAGGATGATGTCGAGAAAGATTTAGAAAAATATGGAGCAACTGATATCGATTTTAGTGGCACCATGATAGAGGAGGGATGATATGAGTATCGGATCAAATATCAAAAGATTAAGAGAAGAGAGGAAGTTAACCCAAGAACAAGTGGCGGAGATGCTTGATGTTTCCTTCCAAGCCGTCTCTTCTTGGGAAAGAGATGAATATCGTCCGGATATTGATAACCTTCTTAGACTAGCGGAGAAGTTAGATGTTTCCCTTTCTTCAATCGTTGAAGAAAAGAAACAATTATTTAAGACCAGAGAAGTTATCTATAATTGGGAACACATGAAGACTTTTGTAAAGACTAGTGCTAAAAATTATGGCTTAGAGAATACCTTAAAGGCCTTGAATTTTGCAGAGCAAGCTCACGAAGGTCAAACAAGAAAGAAATCAAATACACCTTATTTTTACCATCCTTTAAATATCGCTTGTCATGCTTTAGCTTTAGATATTCACGAAGATGAAGTCATTGCTGCCTGTTTATTGCATGACGTTATCGAAGATTGTCATAAGAAATTAGAAGACTTACCAGTTAATGAAGAGACTAAGGAACTTGTGAAATTGTTAACTCATCAAAAAACCAACAAAGAGAATAGGGAAGAGATTATGGCTGAATACTATAAGAGAATAGTTAAAAACCCCAAAGCTTCTTTAATTAAATGTTTAGATAGATGCAACAATCTAACAACTATGTCATGGGGACTTAGTAGAGAGCGAATCTATCGTATGATTCTCGAAACCGAGACATATTACCAACCTCTTTTAAATTCCATCAAAAATGAGATTAAATACAACAATGCCGCTTGGCTTTTGAAATACCAAATCGAGAGCATGTTAGATATTTATAAACGATTGATGTAAAAAAACAGGAAATTAGGTTAATACATCTATGTGTTAACCTTTTTGTTTGCCTAAAAATTTTAAATAAATCCTATTGACACTCTCTATACTTCGTTATATGATGTATTACGAAATGTGAGGTATATATGGATGCTCAATTAAAGAAAGGTGTTCTTGATGTTTGTGTCTTAACAGCAATCAAGAATGAAGATTCCTATGGTTATAAGATCATTAAAGATGTTAGACCGGTTTTGGAATTGTCAGAATCCACCCTTTATACGATTTTAAAAAGGCTTGAAGAAGCGAAGATGCTTGAGGTACGGGTAGTCATTCATGAAGGTAGAATGCGTAAATACTACCACATCACCAAAAAAGGATTACAAAAGATTCAAGACTTTAAAAATGAATGGAAAGAATTAATGGATGTATATGCATTCATCATGGAGGAAAAGCTATGAGGAAGCAGGAATTTTTAAGCGAACTCGAAAGCCGGTTAAAAGGTCTTCCTAAAGATGATATCAAAGAAAGAATCGCCTTCTATGACGAGATGATTGATGACCGGATGGAAGAGGGTAAAAGCGAAAGTGAAGCTTTAGAAGAGATAGGGACAGTTGATGAAGTAGTCGCCCAGATTGCTAAAGAAACACCCCTAGTCAAACTCGTTAAAGAAAGGGTTAAACCCAAAAAGAAAATAAGTACTTTTAATATCATTTTGTTGATATTAGGTTTTCCACTATGGTTCCCGCTTTTAATCACCTTTGGGGTTTTATTATTAGTCGGTTATATCTTGTTATGGACGATGGTTATTGTCACTTATGCAATCGAGATATCGTTTATTGGATCAGCAATTGTGAGTATCATTACTTTCTTTGCGTCCGGTTTCAATATCGGCTACCTAGCGATTGCTTTATTGAGTTTTGGCTTAGCAGTCTTCATGTTCTATGTCTGTATTGCTGCTACCAAAGTCAATGTGAAGTTAACTAAGAGGATTGCTTTGTCAATCAAGAAGAGATTTGTCTCAAGGAGATAATGAAGATGAAAAAGTTTATTGCATTTTTAGCGTTATTAGCCATTATCGCTGGTGGAGTCTTATTAGGAGTCGCTTTCTATAATGGTTCTTTCAATGCCATGGATGATACTGTTGCTCACAACTATGATGTCAGCGAATCTTTTGAAAACATCAAAATAGAGACCAAGACTTCGGATGTTATCTTTGAAATATCCACCGATGATAAATGCCATCTTAAATGTGTGGAAAGAGAGAAGATGTATCACCAATATACAGTCGCGGATAACACCTTAGTGATTACTTGTAAAGATGAATACAAATTCTACGAGAGATGGAGTTTATTTGGTGAACTTAATCTCACGATTTCCTTACCACTATCTATCTATAAGAATCTAGATGTTAAGACTTCAACTGGTGATATATCTTTCAAGAATAGTTTCACCTTTGATAACGCGACTTTTGTCGCCACAACCGGTGATGTAAGTCTAAAAGACTTAACCATCAACCAAAACTTAACAATAACTGTCACTACTGGTCATATTGAGATTGCAAATGTTACCGCAGATAGTGCGACCTTAAAAGTTTCAACTGGTAAAGTTAAGATGACTGATTTCTTGGTTGATCAAAAGCTCACAGTTAATTCAAGTACGGGTGATATCATCTTCAAAGATTGTGATGCTGGCAGTTTAGATGTAAGCACAAGAACGGGTGATATTAGTGGCAATCTATTAACACCTAAAAGCTTTGATGCAGTGGCTAAAACAGGTGATGTTGATGTCCCACAAAACATGAGTGGTGGAGCCTGTATCTTAAGGACTTCAACCGGTGATATCACAATTGAAGTTAAATAAAAGAAAGAGTTTATTCCAAAACTCTTTTTTTGTTATATAATATCGATATACGATAGGGGATGTTTCTATAAAGAAGAAAGTGTTATTAAGCCTTGCCTTGTTGCTTGTATTTGGTATGACAGCAGGTTGTTCCATGTTTAATGGTAATAATACCAGCAGCAATAATACTGCAACTGACATTATTCCAGACGATAAAGAAAAAATAGAATGTCAGCATGTGGAAGTAGAAGAAATAATTTGGGTCAAAAATCCAACTTGTACAGAATCCGGTAGTTATAAGATTAGAACCACCTGTAGTAAATGTGGGATGGTTCTTAATGAAACCGGAGAAAAGCAGTCACCGAGAACTGAACACGATTATGTCGAGCACGAAAGTCATGGTGTGCTTTATGGCATTTGTGCCAACTGTGGTGATACTATTTATATGCAAAGCCAGTATCCTTATTTAAGTTTCTATTTAGTCGAAGATCAAAGCGGCTATGCTGTTGAATTCGATTCTAGCGATTATGAAGATGAAAGTGGAGTTATCACTATTCCAGAAACTTATCGTGGTAAACCCGTTAAAGAAATCCGCCATTATGCTTTTGATAATTGTGAGCTCATCAAAGAAGTTAATCTTCCGAGCAGCATTGAAGTAATTAGAGACAGCGCTTTTGATGATTGTATCTATCTCGAAAGAGTTAATTTTTCAGAAGGTCTCTTAAAAATTGAAAGCGATGCTTTCAATAATTGCCAAAGTTTAAAAGAAATCATCCTACCAGATAGCCTTCAAGAAATAGAATACGATAGTTTTGAAAGCTGTCCAAGAGTTAAAGAAATTAAAATTGGTAGTGGATTAGAAACCATTTCCAGTTCCTTTAGCGGTTGTACAGATCTTAGAAAACTCACCATTAGTGAGGGTGTTAAAAACATCGGCTCTTATGCTTTCAGAGGCTTAGAAAACCTAAATGAAGTCAGTATTCCTTCAACCATTGAAAGAATTGGCTATAGAGCCTTTTATGGTTGTACATCTTTGCCACTTGCTACCTATCAAGGTGCGAAGTATTTGGGCGATTATGTTTTGATGTCCAATGATAATAGTGAAAGCCTCGTTTTAAAAGATACGTGTCGCGTTATTTATCCAGAAGCTTTTAAAGAAGATAACACTATTAGAACAGTAGATGCTACTTCTTCTAACCTTATCTTTATTGGTGATGAAGCCTTTAATGGAACTCTCCTTAACAGTTTACTTGTTCCAACAAGTTTTAAATATTCTAATAATTCTTTCTTACCAACAACCTTCAATGGTTATTACATTGATGGTAATGGTGGTAGATATCTTGGTAACAATAGCAATAATTATTACTATTTGTTTGGAACAACACCAGATATTTCTGAATTTAGTGTGAACCCCAATTGTGAGGTCATCGGTAGCAATGCCCTAAGTAAATTGGCTTTAGAAAATATAACCATTCCTGATAATGTAAAAGTTATTGATTATTTAGCTTTTGCTGTCAATGAAGATGTGCGGACAGTTGCTTTACCCAGTCAATTAGAATATCTCGGTGAGTATGCTTTCTCAGGTTGTTCCAACTTAGAAAGTGTTACTATCAATAGTTCTAAACTTACTAAACTAGGCAAATACACTTTCTACTACTGTGAATCCCTAACTGAAGTCAATCTTCCTAATAGTATTACCGAATTGGGCGAAGGTTGTTTTGAATACTGTACGTCTTTAACATCTACTCCTTTCCTTTCTCACATTACTAAGATTGGTGAGAGTGCATTTGAATACTGTACAGCTTTGACAAGCGTTACTTTAGCGGATAATACCGAACTAGGAGAGAAAGCTTTTTATAACTGCACGGTTTTAGAAAGTGTCACCATAGGTGAGGGTACCACAATTATTCCTACGGGCTGCTTTTACTATTGTGAAGCCTTAACTGAAGTTAATCTTCCTGACAGCATAGAAGTCATTGAATATGCTGCTTTTGAGGAATGTGGCGATATAACAATCACCGTTGGTGAAAATATTAAATATATTCATAATTATGCTTTCGGGAGCACTAAGGCTATAGTCAATTATTATGGTTCGCTTGAGAATTGGCTGGAATTAGGCGAATATGCTTGGTGCGAAATTCATTTCTTTGATGAGGACACCAATGAAGAGATTACGGAAATTGTTTTACCAGATGGTGTTTATAATTTTGGCAGTGGAGTTTTCGCAGGAGCTACCAATATTCGCAGTATTGTATTCTCAAAAGATTTAATCGATTTAGGAACATATATTTGTTATGGCTGTTCTTCTTTAGAAGAGATTACAATCTATAATTATAGGAACTCATATAGTTATGGTTCGTTCTTGTTCTATGATTGCCCCAAACTAGCAACTGTTAACTTTGAGGGGACAAAAGACCAATGGAATGATACCTTCGGTGGTGATGAAAGACACGGTATGCTCTTCAATAACACTAAACCGATAACAGTCCATTGTTCAGACGGCGACATAACAGTTGCTGCTAGATAAATAATTAGGCATTCCTAAAGGGATGCCTTTTTTGTTAGAATAAAAATACAAAGGAGGGCGAGATAAGATGATAATTACGATTTTGGGTGCCACTGGTAGCATGGGCAAAAGCGTTGTCAAAGAATTAATCAACGAAAGCTATGTTACAAGAATCAGAATTCTTGGTTACCACAAAAAAGAGACGGAAAGACTACTTAAGACGAATAGAGACTACTTAGATAAGATTGAAGTTTGTTATGGATCTATTGCTGATCCCAAAGCGGTTAGAGAAGTAATCAAAGGCGCTGGTTATGTTATCAATATGGCAGCGGTTATCCCACCCTTAAGCGATAAGAACCCCAAATCCGCGATTGAGGTAAATGAGATAGGAGTTAAAGTGTTGGTCTCAGTTATTGAAGAGATTAAGTATATGCAACCAAAACTCATTCATACCTCAACAATGGGTATTTATGGGGATCGCAACTACAAGCATCCTTGGGGCAGGGTAGGAGACCCCTTATTGCTTTCACCTTTTGATCTCTATGCTTTAACCAAAATGCGAGGCGAATTTACTGTCTTGGAATCCAATATCAAAAACTGGGTTGTCCTAAGACAAAGTGCGATGCTTTATGATGAACTTATGTCTAAGAACATTTCGGATGGACTGATGTTCCATACCTGCTTTAATTCACCTTTAGAATGGGTGAGTGCTCATGATAGTGCGATTTTGATTCGTAACATTCTAAGACAAGACCAAGCCCACAGATTAAATAAAGAGAATTTCTGGAAACATTGTTTCAATATCTCGGGTGGCTTGGAAAACCGCGTAACCGGATTTGAGACCTTAGATTTGGGCTATAAGATTATTGGGGCCAGTGCTTACGATTTCTTTGAGCCCAATTATAATTCTCTTCGTAACTTTCACGGTATGTGGTTTAGTGATGGCGACGAACTTCAGAATTTATTTCACTATCATTCCGATAGTATTAGAGGCTTTTGGGCCCACGTATTAGCCACACACGGCTATTATAAATTGGCCAAGTTAATGCCCAAGAAACTTTTAAAAGCTTTCATTATTAAACCTTTATTAAAAGACGATAATGCTCCTTATTATTGGTATAACCATAATGATGAAGCTAGAATGCTAGCCTATTTCAAGGGTAAAGAAGTTTTTGAATCTATTTCCCCTAGATGGGAAGATTTTCGATTGCTATGCAAAAATGTTGATTTAGAAGGTAAGCCCATTGACTATTGCCTTCTTAAGACCCAACCAACTTCCATTAATCATTTCTTTGATATCGATAAGCCGAGGAATGAAATCAATATCCATGACTTGATAGAAGTGGCTAGAGCACACGGTGGTAGACTTGTTACAAACACCTTCAAAGAAGGTGACATCTATAAGAAGGTTGAGTGGGAGACAGTCGATGGCGAGAAATTCATCGCTTCACCTCATACCGTTTTATACTGCGGGCATTGGTGGAATATATCTTATAAAGAGTATGCTTGGGATTTTGATCGCCTTGCTAAGACGGATAAAATCTATGCCCAAATCTGGTATGATCACCACGATAAAGATGAAGACAATTTCTATTATTATGATGATAATTTCCAGGCTTGCTATCGCAAACTTTAGATAAGGAGAGTATAATATTCAAAAAGAGGACTAATACTATGAAAAAGTTGATTAAAATAATTCTTTTAATTCTTGTTGTGGTCATTTTGATTCCTGTCTGTTATGTGGCTTATGTTTTCATTGCGTTCCACCGCTTGGGCGATATGGATATAGTCGTTCAAGGCACGGCACCACAAGCAGCTATTCAAAAGAAGACCGAATATAAGATTGTATCTTATAACATCGGCTTTGGAGCCTATGAAGATGACTACGGTTTCTTTATGGATGGAGGTACTCAATCCTGGGCCTGGTCTAAAGAAAGACTTGATACCAATTTAAAGAACATAGGTAAGACTTTAAAAGATCAGGATGCGGATATCTACTTTATCCAAGAAGTTGATATCGATTCCACCCGGAGTTATCACTTTGACCAGAGAAAATATATGAGTGATGCTTTACCAAATAAGTCATATACGTTTGCGCAGAATTATGATTCTCCATTCCTGTTCTATCCGATTTTCCAACCCCACGGTGCTTCTAAATCGGGCTTGATGGTTTTCTCAAATTACACCATCCAGGAAGCTAAACGTTATGAACTGCCAATCGAAACAGGTTTGTACAAATTGTTGGATCTAGATAGATGTTATTCAAAAAATAAAATAAGTGTTGATGGCGGTAGAGAACTAGTTCTCTATAACTTCCACTTATCAGCTTATACATCTGATGGAACTATCGCGACTGAACAATTAAAGATTTTAGTCAACGATATGGAAATTGAATATAACAAAGGCAACTATATCATCGCTGGTGGCGACTTCAATAAAGACTTGTTAATAGATTCATCTGTTTACTTTGGTAAATCGGATATCGAATATACTTGGGCTCAACCGATGGATGAGACCTTGTTAAATGCTAAGCATATCACTAAGGTCGCACCACTTGATGAAGCTAATCCAGTTCCAAGTTGTCGGAATGCTGATGGACCATATCATGTTGGTCAATATGTTCTAACGATTGACGGCTTCTTGGTTACTCAGAATGTTGAAGTTATGAGTAGCAATGTCATAAATACCAATTTTAAGTATTCGGATCACAATCCGGTCTATATGACCTTTAAACTTATCTAAAACAATTAGAATAAAGATAATCAGGGGTTAATCTCCTGATTATTTTTTATTGAGAAAAGAGAGAGAACTAGTTATAATGGAATATTAGCAAGGAGGGGTTGTTAATGAAATTAAAAGCGATAATTGACCAAATAGAAAAGTATGATATTATCACCCTTTATCGGCATAAGGGACCAGATGGTGATGCCTATGGATCCCAAATCGGTTTAAAAGAATTAATTCTAAAGAATTATCCCCATAAACAAGTCTACTGTTTAGGTGAAGAATGCGAAGAATACATTAAGATTGCGGGGACCTTTGATAAGGTCGATGATGAGACCGTTAAGAAGTCTTTAGCAATTGTCTTAGATGTTGGTGATATTGACCGCATTGATGATGAGAGAGTAAAGACAGCTTTAGATATCATCAAGATTGACCATCATATCAAGACCCAAACATTTGGCAATCCCGAATGGATTGAAACCAAATCATCTTCTACTTGTGAGATGATTGTTTACCTTGCTCGTTATGCGAAATGGGATATCAGTGTTAAAGGTGCCAACGCTTTGTATCTAGGTATGACAACTGATGCCAATCGTTTCTTATATACCTTCAGTCCAAGAATGTTTGATTGTGCTAAATGGTTAATAAGGAAAGGCGCTCAAGCAGAATGGATCTATAACACCATCTATCAAGACAAAGAAATAGACGCCCGTTTCTACGGCTATTGTAAATCGGCCTTTACTTTAACGCCCTATGGAGTAGGCTATAACAAACTCTATCCGGAAATTGTTAAAAAGTTTAATGTTCCTGGAACGGGGGCTGGTCATGTCAATGCGATGGCCAATATTGAAGGCGTCGAAGTCTGGGCTCAATTCACTGAAAATGAAGATGGCACCATTAGAGCGGAAACCCGTTCTAGAGGTGTTCCAGTCAATCTCGTCTGTAATCAATTCGGTGGCGGCGGCCATTTAAGAGCTGCTGGTGCGACTCTTCTCAATTGGGACGAAGTCGATGTCATGCTTGAAAAACTCGAGAAAGCAGCTTTTGATTTTAAACCTTACCACGAAGAAGTAACTGTGGCCTTAGACCTCGCTAAGAAAGCCAGTGCTATCGCCTTGGATTATTATCATAGAAGTAAACTCGAAGTTGAAACTAAAAACGATGACTCACCAGTTACTGAAGCAGATAAGGCTGTTGATAGTTATTTGAGAGCAGAATTCGCTAAACGTTACCCAGAATATGGCCTTTTAAGTGAGGAGACATTTGACGATGGAAGTAGATTAAATAAAGACTATGTTTGGATTATCGATCCCATTGATGGAACTAAAGATTACATCGCCCGTGATGATGAGTTTGCCATCAACATTGCTTTATCGTATAAAGGCGAAATTGTGGTTGCGGTTATCGCCGTTCCTGCTAAGAATATCTATTACTATGCCATGAAAGATGGCGGTGCTTACAAAGAAGACAATGGTGTTATTCAAAGAATAAAAGTTGATCCTTATCAGGTCAGCGACCTAATCGCGGTTACATCGCGTTTCCATAGACAAAATAGTGAAGATCGCATCTATCAACAATTTGAAAAGATAATCACTTCGGAGATTGCTTGTGGCAGTGCCTATAAACTGGGCTTAATTGCGGAAGGCAAGGCCCAAATTCATGTTAAATTAGGCAACAGAACTAAGGAATGGGATATTGCTCCTGGGGTCCTGCTTGTTAAAGAAGCGGGTGGTGTGTTCTTGGATGGCAACGGTGAAGAATTCAAGTTTAACCGCAAAGATGTATATAACCAAGATGGTTACATCGTTATGAATAAAATGAATAAAGAATTTGTCCAGACGGTAGTCAAAAAAGGAGCTAAACATGGCTAGATATCAAGGCGATTTGATGCAGACTAATAAACCTTCGGTCTATGAAATCAACCACGCCAGTATCTTAAGAAGGTTTGCGACTCTCCTTATCGACTCCATCTTATTAGTGGTTTTGATAACAGGTTTATTTGCGTTAATGTCAATCATCTTTGATTATGATGCGAAATATGCCCAAGTCGAGGAGAAATATGTTGAACATGGTGTTTACATACCAAGTTCTTCCACTGAGAGTGGATATACCCCCTGTTCTTATTATGATGAAAACGGAGTGGCCGACGAGACTTCCGCTTGTTGGCTGGCTTGGGAAGACTTTTATCAGGACGAGGAAGCGGTCGCGATGCGAGCGAAATGTGACAACTTAATAATTGTGATGCTATCGAGCAGCGCTTTGATTGCCTTATTAATTTCGGAATTCGCAGTCCCATTACTCTTCAAGAATGGTCAGACATTAGGTATGAAAATCATGCATACCGGTGTCATAGGTAATGATCGCATCAAGATAAGGGGATGGCAATTATTCGCCAGAGTCATAATCGGCCGTTATGTAGTCGAAACGATGATTCCAATTTACTCGGTTGTCTATATGATGATTAACCCAAGTGGAGGTATGTTAGGGCTCCTTGTAATTGTCGGGTTACTCATCGCCGAAGTGGTATTTCTTGGTTTTACCAAGAACCACCAAGTTGTCCACGATTTGGTATCCGCGACCGTGGTTATCGATATGGACTCCCAGTTTATCGCTAAGAATCGGGAAGAGTTAGAAGCTCATATCAATGAAACAGTTGAACAATAGGAGGTAACACCTCCTTTTTGTTTAAAAAAATTTTAATTTAAAAATGTATAGGCACTTTTTAGATTTTTTTAATTTCTCACTTTTAAAGAAATAAAATCCTATTTTCTTTTATAAAGAAAGGGCGTAAAATATGGTTATCTAAGTTTAAAAGATTATGATACTTGAATAGGGCTTAGATATTAGGAAAGGTGGCGTCCAAATAACTTGGCCAATAAGAAGTATCAATAATCCCCCACGACTTTGTTTAGGAGGTTTACTATGAAAGTAGTATTAGAGAATTTAACGAAAGTTTTTCCTAGCAGAAAGAAGGGTGGCGGAGAAGTTACTGCTGTCAATAATTTTAGTTTTGAGATCCCCGACGGTACACTCGTCGGTCTTTTAGGTCCATCTGGCTGCGGTAAATCAACCACACTTTATATGATCAGTGGTCTTCAAAAACCAAGCGCAGGAAAGATTTTCTTCGGGGAAGATGATGTCACAGATCTAGCACCCGAAAAAAGAGGTATTGGTTTAGTCTTCCAAAACTATGCTTTGTATCCTCACATGACAGTCAAGCAAAATATAATGTTCCCCTTACAGAACCAAAAGGTTCCAAAGGAAGAAATGCTTGAACGGACAACAGAAGTTGCCAAACTAGTTCAAATCGATGAACTATTAGATCGGAAACCGAGTGAGTTATCAGGTGGTCAACAACAACGTGTTGCCATCGCAAGAGCTCTCGTAAAGATGCCAAACGTCTTACTTCTTGATGAACCATTGAGTAACCTCGATGCTCGTCTCCGTTTGCAAACAAGAGAAGAGATTAAGAGAATTCAAAGGGAAACCGGAATCACGACAATTTTCGTTACCCACGACCAAGAAGAAGCGATGAGTATTTCCGATAGGATTATCGTTATGAAACTAGGCGTCATTCAACAAATAGACAGGCCACAAAGAGTCTATGAAAGCCCAGTCAATCTTTTCGTTGCCAAATTCTTAGGCACCCCACCAATCAATGTCTTCCACGGAAGAAGTGAAGGTGGCAAAGTCTACATTGGTGAAGAAAAGATTATGGAAGTCAATATTCCAGATCAAGAACTCTACATCGGTGTCAGACCAGAAGGATTCATTGTTGATCCTAATGGCTGCTTAACCTGTCATGTAAGAAATATCGAGGTTATGGGTAGAGACGTCTCCATCGTCTCCGAAACACCTGCATCCGACAATCCAATCGTCAGATCCATTGTTGATGCCGATGTTATCGATGAGAAAACAGTAGGAGATATCAAGTTCTCACTCAAACCTAACAAAGTCTTTTTATTCAATAAAGAAACCGAAGAAAGAATCTACGTCGAAGCTGAGGAAAAAGGAGAATAAAACATGGTTGATAATCGTCAACAATGGAAAGCATGGTTATATCTAGCTCCGGCTATCGTCTTGCTTTTGGTCTTTACATTCTGGCCAATTGTCAACACGATCAGAATGGCATTCCTAGAAGGTTATAATTCACTAGGTGCCGTTGGTGGTGAAACTTACAGTTTCGGCTTTGGTAACTTCGTTAAGGTTGCCAGCTACTCTAAGTTCTTAACCTGCTTAAAGAATACATGTTTACTTTGTGTTCTTACCGTTCCAATTTCTTCTTTCTTGGCCTTATTGATAGCGGTCTGTTTGAATTCAATTAGACCCTTAAAAAGAGTTTTACAAACCATTTACTTCTTACCATACGTCACAAACTCAATTGCGATTGGTATGGTCTTCGCGATGATGTTCAACATCGTTGGTACAGTCGATACGGTTGTTACCGCCGGTATCATCAATAACATTCTTGGTATCTTTGGTATCGGACCTGTTAACTGGATCAACGCCGGTAGTTCTTATGCTGCTAACATCACCGTTCTGGTTGTCTATATCGTTTGGAACGCCTTACCATTTAAGATTTTAATCTTACTTGGTGGTTTACAAGGTATTGATAAACAATACTATGAAGCCGCGAAAATCGATGGTGCTTCAAGAGCGAGAGTCTTCTGGAGAGTTACTGTTCCATTACTCTCACCAATGATTGCTTACGTCGTTATCACAGGCTTTATTGGTGGTTTCAAAGAATATTCCAGTATCGTTGGTATATATGGTGCCACGATGGGTCCTGTTGGAGATTCCAAGAAACTGAATACAATGGTCGGCTTCATCTACGATGCCTTAGCCGATTCCAACTATGGTAGAGCCTCGGCTGCTGCCTTAATCCTCTTCGGAATTATCCTGGTGATTACCTTAATCAACCTCTGGGTAAGTAAGAAGAAGGTTCACTATTAGGAGGTGTAACTATGGAAGAAAAGAAATTAAATGAATCCAAAGCTATAAAAGCTCCTAAAGAAATGAATGTTAAGGAAGTTAGTGCGAAAGCCAAAACGAGCAAAATCGTTGCTATGGTTCTCACCTATGTCTTCCTCATCCTAATTGCTATTATTGTTCTCTTCCCCTTCTACTGGATGCTTAACTCGTCCTTGAAGAGTTTAGAGGAATACCGTTTGGCCTCACCAACTTTCTGGCCTCACGCTATGCAATTTAGCAACTATGTTAGTGCCTTCACTACTGCTAAATTAGGAAGACTATTCCTAAATACAATGTATGTTGGCATTATCTCAACACTCCTATCATTAGTCGTTACTGTATTAAGTGCTTTCGCCTTTGCAAGACTTGAATTCAAAGGCAGAGAAGTAATGTTTGCTATTTTACTCGCAACAATGATGATTCCTGGTGAACTATTCACCATCACTAACTACGCCACCGTTTTCCAACTTGGTTGGCAAAACACCTTTACGGCTCTTATCGTGCCGTTCCTAGTTAGTGTCTTCTATATCTATTTGCTACGGCAAAACTTCAAACAAATACCAAACGAGTTATATCTCGCGGCTAAAGTCGATGGTACCAGTGACTTCAAGTATTTACTAAGAGTCATGGTTCCACTTGCTTTACCACAACTCATCTCCATCACCATCTTAAAGATGATGGGTGCATGGAACTCCTACATCTGGCCACGACTCGTTGCCAATGACGAAGCCCACCGGATGATTACAAACGGTTTACGTAATGCCTTTACGGCATCCACAGGCGATATCGATTATCCTGTCCAAATGGCAGCTATCGCTCTCGTCTCCTTACCACTATTCATCGTCTTCATCTGCTGTCGTAAGTACATCATGAAGGGCGTTTCCCGTAGTGGTATTAAAGGTTAGAATTTCGTGCTAGAGAGAGGCACTTAATTCATAAATAAATTAAAGAAAGGATTGAAACTATGTTGAAAAACAAAAAAATTCTCGTAGCTTGCGCTGCTATGCTCTTATCCATGGTATCGCTTGCAGGTTGTGATGCTATTAGTGTTTTAACTATTACAACAGTAACAACAAATACTGAATCCACAGGTACACAACAATCAAATGGTTATGATGGTTCCGCCCAAACAATCAAGTTCTACCACACAATGAGTACGACAAACCTCACACCAGTTCTCGAACAATATATTGAGGAATTCAATGCGATTTATCCCAATATCACCATCGAATGGACTTCTGTTGGTGGCTATGATGATGTTCGTGACCAAATCAAAACCGAAATTTCTATCGGTGAGCAACCAAACATTGCTTACTGCTATCCAGACCATGTTGCTTTATACAACAAGGCCAAAGCCGTTTTAACCTTAGATGATTTCATCGCTTCCACTGAAAGCGATAGCACCGAAGATGGCATTATCGGCTTAACCCAAGCCCAAATTGATGACTTTATTCCAGGTTACTGGGAAGAAGGTAAACAATTCGGCGATGGCAAGATGTACACCTTACCATTCTCTAAATCAACTGAAGTTCTCTACTACAATAAGACCTTCTTTGAAGATAATGAAATTCCAGTTCCAGATCACTGGTTCTCAGCTGATTCTTCAGACACAACCTCAATGGAAGCTGTCTGTGCCAGAATTAAAGCGATTGACGCGACATCCGTCCCATTAGGTTATGACTCTGATGCTAACTGGTTCATCACCATGTGTGAGCAAATGCAAATTCCTTACACCAGTGCGACTGAACCTCACTTCTTATTCAATAACGATCAAGCCAAAGATTTCGTTAAGAAATTTAGAGATTGGTATCAATCTGGCTACATTACAACTCAAGCCATCTATGCTACCTACACCTCTGCTTTATTTGTCAACCAAGATAACACCAAAGCCAAATCCTATATGTCTATTGGTTCCTCTGCTGGTGCTACCCACCAACGTCCAGCCAAAGTCAGTGGTGCTTATCCATTTGAAGTCGGCATTGCCCAAATCCCACAACACGATGCATCCCATAAGAAAGTTATTTCTCAAGGTCCATCCGTTTGTATCTTCAAGAGTGGCAATACTCAAAAAGATTTAGCTGCTTGGTTATTTGTTAAGTTCTTAACAACCAATGTTGGCTTCCAAGCTGACTTCTCCTTAGCGTCTGGTTATGTTCCAGTCATCAAATCCGTTTTAGAAAACGAGACCTATGCTGCTAGACTTGCAGGCCGCGATGGTGGCGACAATGTTTCTATGTTATCAGCCTGGCAATGTATGCAACAAGTTGATGATTACTTCACATCACCAGCCTTCATCGGTTCTTCTGCTGCCCGTGATGAAGTTGGTCAATTATTATCAGCTATCTTCACACCAGTGACCATTACCGATGCTAAGATCGATGAGCTCTTCCAAGACGCCATTGATGAATGTGAATATCAAGCAGGTTAATTTAAACAACAAAATTTAAACAAGAAAAAGAGTGGTTAATTATGAAAAAAACACGTTGGTTTGTTAGTCTACTAATGGGACTTGCGGCCGTTCTAAGCTTACAGGGATGTGGAGGCAATAATAAGCCTACCGATTTCGTAATTCCTGAAGACGGTTATGATGGTTCGGAAGTAACGATTAGGTTTTACCACACAATGGGCCAACCTCTCCAAGATGTTTTAAATATCTATATTGGAGAGTTCAACGAAGAATATCCAAATATCCACATCAACTCTCTCGCAATTGGTGGCTATGACGATGTTCGTGACCAAATAAAAACCGAGCTTTCCATTGGTGAACAGGCCAATATGGTCTACTGTTATCCTGACCATGTTGCTTTATACAATAAAGCACAATCAGTAGTAGTCCTCGATGACCTAATCAACGATTCGAATCTCGGATTAACCAAGGCTCAACAAGATGACTTCATCGAAGCTTATTATGAAGAGGGCAGACAATTCGGCGATGGTAAGATGTATTGTTTACCCTTCTCCAAATCAACTGAAGTTCTCTATTATAATAAAACCTTCTTTGAAGAAAATAACTTAACCGTTCCTACAACCTGGGAAGAGATGGAAACTGTTTGTCGGACCATCAAACAAATCGATCCCAAGTCGATCCCATTAGGTTATGACTCTGATTCAAATTTGTTCATCACTATGTGTGAACAATTAAATTCCCCTTATACCTCGGCTAAGGCGCCACATTTCCTCTTTGACAATGAAACAAATAGGAACTTTGTGACTATGTTCCAAACCTGGTATAAGGATGGACTTATGACCACAAAATCACTTTATGGTCAATATACCTCCAGTTTGTTTACATCTACTGGTGAAGTAAAATCCTACATGTCTATTGGTTCTTCCGCTGGTGCTTCTAACCAAGTACCAGAAAAGATTAATGGCAGACATGCTTTTGAAGTCGGTATCGCTTCGATACCTCAAGCTGATGCTGTGAATCATCCAGCAGTGATCTCACAGGGCCCATCCGTTTGTATCTTCAAGAGCCAAAACCCCCAAGAAGTTGTTGCCTCTTGGTTGTTCCTAAAATACCTCTTAACGAGTGTTGACTTCCAAGCTGAATTCTCGATGACTTCTGGTTATGTTCCTGTCATCAAATCCGTTTTTGAGAATCCTACCTACGCTCAGTTCTTAGCTAGAGCTGATGGTGGCGATTACATTGCCGCGTTATCCGCTAATCAATGTGTTGCTCAAGAACCATACTACTATTATTCTCCAGCCTTCGTTGGATCATCCACTGCACGTGACGAAGTTGGTATTTTAATGGCTGCTATCTTAGGCGAAACCAAGACAATGGATAAAGCTTTCCAAGATGCTTTAGACAACTGCGAGTACGCTGCAAGTTAGAGGAGGGGAAAGACATGAAAAAATTTATTGCCCTTCTTCTAATTCTGCTAGCAGGAATTACTATCGCGAGCTGTGATGGTATTTCCGTTACTATTGTTCCGGTCACTACGGATACAAACACCACATCAACTAATTCCAACACAGATGAATTTATTGACTACGCCTCTCAATTAAGGCTTGATTTTAACTCCACATCTCTCAAACAAGAAGTTACAGTCAAGCAATGTATTGATGGCGATACAACCCACTTCTTCTGCCCATCCGAAATTGATGAAACTGGTGTTATGAAAACCAGATACCTCGGTATTGATACTCCAGAATCAACTGGTAAGATTCAACCCTGGGGTAAAGCTGCTTCTAAATTTAACAAATCCAAATTGTTGAATGCACAATCAATCTATGTGGAATCTGAAGATTCCAACTGGAATGTTGACTCAACAGGAACCCGTTTCTTGGTCTGGGTTTGGTATCGTTTAAGTGAAACCGATGATTATCGGCTCTTAAATCTCGAAATCCTCCAAGAAGGCTATGCGGCAACCAAGAACTATTCCTCTACTAAATATGGTGATATCTTTGGTCAAGCCCACAATCAGGCGATTTCGCAAAAACTCCGCTATTATGGCGAAGAACAAGATCCTGATTATGATTATGGTGCTTATGCTGAAGTTACCATTAAAGAGCTTAGGGAAAACCTTGAAGAATATGTTGATAAGAATGTTCGTTTTGAAGGTTTAATCGTCATGAATAGTTCAGCTAATACCTATATTGTTGAGTATTATGATGTCGATACTGAAACCTATTATGGTATCAGTGTCTATAGCAGTTACAGTTTCGCTGGCGAATTCATGCTTGTGGTCGGTAATATGGTCAGCTTTGCTGGTGTCTTGTCCAACCATGATAGCTTCGGCTATCAAATCTCGGACTTGACCTACTTTGCAATGCGTCCTGACAATCCAAAATGTATCCGTTTACTTTCTGAAAATAATGAGGTCAAACCTCATACAATTGATGTACCGTTCTTCAATGAAAACCAAGTTATGGCTGAAGATACCTACGTCAAACTTGAAAACTTAACTGTCGTCAGTGTTTATACGACAACCAATCCTCAAGCTTCTTCAATTGGTGCGATGACTCTAACTTGTAAAGATGAAAATGATAATCAAATCCAAATTAGAACATCTGTTCTATATGAAGAAGATGGTAAGACAAAGGTTACAGAAGATGTTTTCTATGATGAAGATGAGGAAGGTAATAAAACCTGGAAAACCATCGATGTCATAGGAACAATCGATGAATATGAAGGCACATATCAAGTGCACGTATATTTCACTGGTGATATCAATATTCATTAAAATTAAAGAAAGGAATTAACATGAAAAAAGTTACTAAATTTGGTGCTTTATTGCTTGGCCTTGTCCTAGCGGGTGGTGCCTTAGTTAGCTGTGGTGGTAAAGAATCAACAACAAGTCCTTCTACCAACACCAGCCCAACAACCTCCACCTCTACAGTCGATGCCACAGCAGTTGCCAAAGGTGCCGCTGAATATCTCTGGGACACCTACTTCAAGACTGATGTCCAAACCAAGACAGATGATTTCCAATTAGTCAAAAAGGCCGTCTATGATGGTAATAGTGTCAGTGTTTCTTGGACCTTAACTGTTACAGCTGGTACAGCTGCAGCCATTTATCTTGATAACGAAAAGAGCAATGAGAACTTCCAAGTTGTTCACGTCGGTTATTATCAAGAAGAAGTTTTAGAAGAAACAACATACACCTTAAAACCAACAGTTACCTTTAATGGTGTTACCGTTGAATTAACAGATGTTGTCGATGCCGAAAAAGCATTCTTCTCCTACAAGACTCCAGCTTTCGTCTTAAGTGATAGAGCAGCCTGGGATCTCTATGACAAAACAAAAGTCTATAACATTAAGGGCGTTGTCCTTGATGTTCTCCAAAACGGTAGTAGTAAAGGTAGCTTCTACTTCCAAGATAGTGAAGGCTACGGTTACTATGCCTATAAACCATCCGGTGCTGATAATGTCAAAGCCGGTGATGTTGTTGTCGTTACTGGTAAGAGAAGCGACTACAGCGGTCAACAAGAATTTGCTTCTGGCTGTACTGTCCACATCTATGAGGATGAAGAAAGAACTGCCACAAGATTAAATGCCACAACTGATTTCGCTGGTGCGGCCAGCAATATGAGTTTTGATGCCAAATATCAAAATAACTTAGTCAAATTAGAAGGCTGTGTCCCACAACCACACGAAGCTATCCCTGATAAAGATGGTAATGATACCAACTCTTACTACTACTTCACCGTTGGTTCTGGCAAGGCCCAATACAATGTTTACGATAGTTACTACTTCTTAACAGATGCTCAACGCGCTGCCTTCAAGACTGCTTGGGCTGATGCTGTTGCGAATGCCAAGACTATTGACATCTATGGTATTTCTACTGTCTACAGTAGCCAAATCCAAATCTATCCATCAACCGCTTATCCAACCGTCTTTGACATTGCTGGTGATATGAGCGATGCTCAAAAGGTTGATGCCACCTTAAACGAAATTGCCAAGACCATCAAAGAATCCTACACCGAAGCTGTTGAAGTTGATCTCCCAGCCGCTGGTGTACGCTTCACCGATGCTGCTATCGCTTGGGAATTAATTGCCCCAACCGAGAACGAGAATGTCGTCATCGAAGAAGGCAAATTAAAGATTAAAGCTATCGATGGTTCCTTCGAGCAAGTCCAAGTCAAGGCCACTGTCACTTTAAACGAAGCTACAGCCAACAAGACCTTCACTGCTCAAACCATCATTAGAACAACCACAATTGCTGAATTCTTGAAGAACCAAGATACGGAAACCGTCCAATACCTCCGTGGTTATGTTGTTGCCGCTGGTGGTGACCACGAAACCGCCGGTAAGTTTGTATTAGCTGACGGAACGGGTTCCATCTATTCTAACGTTACAGCAAAAGTTGCCCTTGGCGATGAAGTTATCATTTCTGGTGTCTTCAGCAGTTTCAGTGGCTTCCCACAAATTGGTACAACTTCTCTGTTAAAAGTTGTTAGCAGTGCCAATGATGTTACTGGCGAAGTTGCATATAATTTGAGTGATAATGAAGCTTACAAGGCTGAACTCGCTGCTGATACAGATACAAATAAAGAACCAACCAAGTGGAAATATGCTGCTCAAATGGTTAAAGTCACAGGTTACTTAGTAAAGAATAGTAATAATGATTACTATAACTTACGTGCTGAAGCAGATAGCAGCGCAACCCAAATTGCCCAAACTAACTTTGGTAAAAATATTACTCCTGCTGATTTTGCTAATCAAAATGTTGATGTCTATGGATACATTGCTGGTGTTGGCAATAACAACCCAACATTATTAGTTCAAGCCATTGTTGCTAAAGATACTGCTTACACACTTACAGCTGTTCCACAAGAACTCTTAACCAAGGTCATCATCGGTGTTGATGGTAACAAATTAAATGTTTTCACCAACTCCTATGTTTGGGACGAAAATGCGGAAGTTACAATCTATCAATTCGCCAAGACTACAGTCATTAAAAACACCAAGGACTTTGGTGAAATTGATCACATTGAAGTTGTTATCGTTAGCACATACAGTAACAATTTACCAACCGTTAAGGCTGGTGCTGATAAAGACCATTTAGTCACTTTAGGTGATTACACAGTTGAAAACTACCCAACAGCTGTCAAAGTTGGTCAAAAAGCTGCAGATAACACCCAAGCTCTCAATGCTTACACCTTTACCTACACACCAGAGGCCGGAGCTCATGTCTTCGAAATCAGTAATGCTGGTAGCTATGCTTTCCAAGTCTCTGCTGTCAATGTCTACTACAAATAGTTCAATCCTTTAAAAATATAGTAGATTCAATTAAGTCACCGATTAACCTCGGTGACTTTTTTGGTTAAATAAAAAAGGTGACTGAGTCACCTAATCTAAGATTTTAAAATCAATCATTTCTGAACCATCGTAGACACAATGGTATTTATGAATTTCATCTTTAAACATATAAGGTATAAATAGAGGAAGGTTTTCGGCAATACCCAAGTTTTTAGGGTTTAAGACCCAATCTAACTTCTTCCAGTCTAAGATACCTTCTCGATATTTAAAAGGGGTAGGGGTTTTGTTATCTGCGAAAGCGTAGTAACAAGCGATATTTCCTTTGTCTAGAGGATTTTTCTTGTTCTCCCAAGTAAAAGACCCACAGAAGGTGAAATTGTTTAATCTGAGGCCCGATTCTTCTTCAGTTTCTCGTATTGCACATCCAAGGGCGGTTTCGCCTTTTTCTATTTTCCCACCAAGGCCATTCCATCTTCCCATCCATGAACCTTTCTCGCGATTTATTAATAATACTTCATTCTCATAACGTATGAAGATAAGTGTATATCCGTATTCCATTTAGATCACCTCTATCGCATCTATTATATCAAAAATTTAAAAAGATTTAGGATAATTACCTAAAATTCTCCATGTTATTAAGTAGAAGGGTTAATTAGGCCCTTCTACAAAAGATCAGAAGGAATTATCTCATGATCGGAATTCATGAGCTAAGGGTTTGTTATCGATTGTGGATTGTTAGGAAAGGAAAGCGCTGTGGCCGAACTCATAGTAGTTCTACTTCTGGTCGCAACTATTTTGATTCTAGTTGAAAAAAAGTAGATGTCTTGGAAGACACCTACAACCAACTAGGATTATTATAGCTAATTAGCATCCAATAGTCAATAACGAGCTCTAAAGCTCGTGAATAAAACTATTGAAGATCAGGAGGAATTTTCTCGTGGTCATATATCATGAGTCAAGGGTTTGTTATCGATTGTGGATTGCCAGGAAAGGAAAGCACTGTGGCCGAACTTATAGTAGTTCTACTTCTGGTCGCAACTATTTTGATTCTAGTTGAACAAAAAAAGTAGCCTTGCATGGCAAGACCACTAACAACTAGGATTATTATAGCTAATTAGCATCCAATAGTCAATAACGAGCCCGAAGGCTCGTGAATAAAAGAGATTTTTTACAAAAAATGAAAAAAGTTGTTGACAGGTTATATCTACATAAGTAGAATAACACTTGCGGTACGTAAAATTTTGGCCGTTTTATATATAATTTCTTGAAAGTCTTCACCTGGAAGACATTTAAAAAGGAATTGTTTAAAACGCCCGGTATTGTGTGAATAAATTTTTCGGAAGGAGGAAATTATATGCCTACAATTAACCAATTGGTCCGTCAAGGCCGCGAACAAGTCACTTTCAAATCAAAGGCTCCTGCTTTAAATAAAGGTTGGAACTCTTTACAAAAGAAGGTCACTAAGACAAACTCCCCACAAAAGAGAGGCGTTTGCACCCGTGTTGGTACCATGACACCAAAGAAACCAAACTCTGCATTACGTAAATATGCCCGTGTCCGTTTAAGCAACGGTTACGAAGTCACCGCTTACATTGGTGGTGAAGGTCACAATTTACAAGAACACAGCGTCGTCATGATTAGAGGAGGACGTGTTAAGGATTTACCTGGTGTTCGTTATCACATCGTTAGAGGTACATTAGACTGTGCCGGTGTTGATGCTCGTAGACAAGGTCGTTCGCTCTATGGTGCGAAGAAACCTAAATAATATTAAGGAAAGGAGAAATAAGATATGCCACGTAAAGGTAGTGTAGCTAAAAGAGATGTTTTACCAGATCCAATTTACAATTCAAAACTAGTTACACGTTTAATCAATAAAATTATGTTAGATGGCAAAAGAGGTACAGCTCAAGATATTCTTTATACCGCTTTCGAAATGGTCGAAAAGAAAACTGGCAAACCTGCAATCGAAGTTTTCGATACTGCTATCAATAACATCATGCCATCCCTCGAATTAAAAGCGAGAAGAGTTGGCGGTTCAAACTATCAAGTTCCTGTTGAGGTTTCCCCAGAAAGAAGAGTTTCCTTAGGTTTAAGATGGTTAGTTAACTATTCCAGAACCAGAAGTGAAAAATCCATGGAGGAAAGACTCTGCAACGAAATTATCGATGCCAGCAATGGTACAGGTAACTCCGTCAAGAAACGTGATGATACCCACAAGATGGCTGAAGCCAACAAGGCTTTCGCCCACTATCGTTGGTAATTTAAAGATAGTAATTATGTACTTAACAAGAAAGGAGGCGGTTGTTAATGCCTAGAGAATATCCTTTAGAGAAAACCAGAAACATTGGTATTATGGCGCACATCGATGCTGGTAAAACAACCTGCACAGAGCGCATTCTCTACTTCACCGGTATTACCCATAAGATTGGTGAAACCCACGAGGGTACAGCAGTTATGGACTGGATGGAGCAGGAAAAAGAAAGAGGCATAACCATTACCTCAGCAGCGACAACTGCCCAATGGAAAGGTTATCGCGTAAATATTATCGACACTCCGGGACACGTCGACTTCACCGTTGAGGTTGAACGTTCCCTAAGAGTTCTCGATGGTGCCGTTACCGTCCTAGACGGTAAAAACGGTGTCGAACCCCAAACTGAAACGGTTTGGAGACAAGGAACAACTTATGGTGTTCCAAGAATTGTTTTTGTTAATAAGATGGACGCGACTGGTGCCGACTTTGATATGAGTGTGGAAACCATTCATACCAGATTAGAAGCTAACGCCCATCCTATTCAATACCCAATTGGCTCAGCCCAAGACTTCGAAGGTATGGTCGACCTCATAAGACGTGTTGCTTATCACTTCGAAGGAGTTAAAGGCGAGAAGGTTATCGAATCCGAAATTCCAGCAAATTTGGTTGACAAGTGTGAGGAATTAAGACTTGGTCTATTAGAGAAAATCGCTGAGTTCGATGATGATCTAATGATGAAAGTTTTAGAGGGTGAGGAACCAACAATTGAGGAAATCAAAGCAGCAATTAGAAAGGGTGTCCTTTCCGGTGAGTTCTTCCCAGTTCTCTGTGGATCTGCTTACAAGGATAAAGGTATTCAACCCCTTCTAGATGCCGTAATTGATTACTTACCAGCCCCTACTGATGTCAAAGCTGTCAAAGGCACTGACGAACAAGGGGAAGAGGTTAGCCGTGCTGTTGATGATGAGGCCCCATTTGCGGCTCTTGCCTTCAAAATCGTTGCCGACCCCTTCGTAGGTAAGTTAGCGTTCTTCAGAGTCTACTCCGGTCATGCCAGCTCTGGTAGTTATGTTTATAACTCCAACAAGCGTAGCAAAGAAAGACTGGGTAGAATCGTGAGAATGCATGCCAATAACAGAACTGATATCAGTGATGTTTATGCCGGTGATATTGCAGCTGCTGTTGGCCTTAAGAATACAGGTACAGGCGATACCCTATGTGATGTCGACAATCCTGTTATTCTTGAATCAATGGTCTTCCCTGAGCCCGTTATCCACCAAGCAATTGAACCCCGTTCAAGAGCTGATCAGGACAAACTAACGATTGCTCTTGCTAAACTAGCAGAAGAAGACCCAACCTTTAGAGCGTATACCGATAACGAGACTGGTCAAACCATTATCGCCGGTATGGGCGAACTCCACTTAGACATCATCGTTGACCGTCTAAAAAGAGAATATAAGGTTGATGCCAATGTTGGCGCTCCTCAAGTTTCCTACCGTGAAACAATCACCCAAGAGGGTGAATGTGAAGGGCGTTACGTCAGACAGTCAGGCGGTCGTGGTCAATATGGCCACTGCTGGCTACGGTTTGAACCCAACCCTGGAAAGGGATATGAATTTATCGATAAGATTGTCGGCGGTGCAATTCCAAGGGAATTCATCAAACCTGTCGACATTGGCCTAAGGGAGGCTATGACCACCGGTATTACCGCTGGATTCCCTGTTATCGATATCAAGGCGACTCTCTTCGATGGTTCCTACCACGATGTAGACTCCAGTGAAATGGCGTATAAAGTTGCCGCCAGCTTAGCCCTCAAAGAGGCTGCTAAGAAGTGTAAACCAGTCATTCTCGAACCGATTATGGCAGTTGAAGTAACGGTTCCAAATGAATACATGGGTGATGTCATGGGTGACATTAACTCCAGACGTGGCTCAGTTGAAGGTATGGAGCAAAGAGGTAATGCCCAAATCATTAAGGCTCAGATTCCTCTCGCTGCTATGTTCGGCTATGCTACTGATTTACGTTCCAATACCCAGGGTAGAGGAAATTATTCGATGCAATTTGCTTGCTATAAAGAGGCTCCAAAGTCTATTGGCGAGGAAATCATCAAAAAGCGCCAAGTCGCTGCTTAATTAAGTTATTGATTTTATCAATAGAAACCATTAAAATAATTACAGAATTACATAAGGAGGAAAGTAATTTTTATGGCAAAAGAAAAATTTGACAGAAGTTTAGCCCACGTTAACATCGGTACAATTGGCCACGTTGACCACGGCAAAACAACCTTAACCGCTGCAATCACCATTGCTATGGCTAAGAAATACGGTGGAGAAGTTAAATCCTACTCCCAAATCGATGCTGCTCCAGAAGAGAAAGCTCGTGGTATTACAATCAATACCGCTCACATCGAGTATCATACAGCTACACGTCACTATGCCCACGTTGACTGCCCGGGACATGCTGACTACATTAAGAACATGATTACAGGTGCTGCCCAAATGGATGGTGCGATCTTAGTCGTCGCCGCCACCGATGGTCCAATGCCACAAACTAGAGAACACATCTTATTAAGTAGACAAGTTGGTGTTCCAAAGATTATCGTTTTCTTAAACAAAACCGACCAAGTTGATGATCCAGAATTAATCGACTTAGTTGAAATGGAAGTCCGTGACTTATTAAATGAATACGGCTTCGATGGCGATGGCTGCCCAATCATTAGAGGTTCCGCTTTACAAGCTCTTGAAAATCCAAATGATGAAACCTTAGCTCCAATCTATGAATTAATGGATGCCGTTGATTCCTATATCCCATTACCAGCTAGAGAAATGGATAAACCATTCTTAATGCCTGTTGAAGATGTCTTCACCATTACTGGTCGTGGTACAGTTGCTACTGGTAGAGTTGAACGTGGCCGTCTCGAACTCAACAACGAAATCGAAATCGTTGGTATTAGAGAAACCCGTAAGACCGTTGCTACCGGTATCGAAATGTTCCGTAAATTATTAGACTACGCCGAGGCCGGCGATAACGTTGGTGTCCTTCTCCGTGGTGTCAACCGTGATGAAGTCATCCGTGGTCAAGTTTTAGCTAAACCAGGTTCTGTCCATCCACACGTCAACTTCAAGGCTCAAGTTTACGTCTTGTCCAAAGATGAAGGTGGTAGACATACCCCATTCTTTGCTAACTACCGTCCACAATTCTACTTCAGAACAACCGATATTACTGGTGTCATCAAACTCCCAGAAGGTGTTGAAATGGTTATGCCAGGCGATAACGTTGAGATGGAAGTTGAATTAATTCACCCAATCGCTATTGAACAAGGTACCAAGTTCTCCATCCGTGAAGGTGGCCGTACTGTTGGTGCTGGTAACGTTAGTTCAATCATTAAATAGTTTAGTTAACTAAGAATTATTAAGCCACATCGTAAGGTGTGGCTTTTTTTATTGACTTATAATAAAATGTATTATTATAAGGGAGTGGTCATATATGAAAAGATTTACAAAGTTCCTAGTTCTATTATTGATACTCACAACTTTTAATTTAATTAGTTGTAGTTCCAAGAATAATAAGGATATCGTGATCTTATATACAACAGATGTCCACTGTGAAATTGAAGATAATATCGGTTATGAACACTTGGCGGCTTATAAGAAAGAGAAGGCTAAAGATAGCTATGTCAGTCTCGTCGATGCCGGTGATGCCCTTTCTGGTGATTTCATAGGGGCGGTATCTAAAGGCGAATATATTATCGATATTATGAATGAACTCGATTATGATTTGTTTGTTCTTGGTAATCATGATTTCGATTATGGTATGGATGTTTTAAAGACACGTATTGACCAATTCTCAGGCGATGTTTTGTCATGTAATTTTGAATATATAGGTCATAAAGAAAATAAATTTACCAATATTAAAGATTATAAAGTTATTAAATATGGTAATACTAGAGTTGGCTTTGTCGGTGTGACCACACCTTATAGCATCAGTGCTTCGACACCAAGTTATTTCATGGAAGATGGCGAATATGCTTATTCGTTTGGTGTGGAATCAACCGAAGGTTTTTATAAAATCATTCAAGATAGTATTGATGCTTGTTATAAAGAAAAAGCTGATTATGTTGTCTTGATTAGCCATTTAGGTTATCGCGATATTTATGAACCCTATAGTAGTGGCGATGTAATCGCGAACACAACAGGTGTTTGTGCGGTTTTAGATGGCCATGCTCACTTAGATTTAGATACAACTAAGGTAAAGAATAAAAAGGGTGAAGATGTTTTGCTCTGCGATGCCGGTTATAAGATGAACAATATCGGTCAATTGACCATTGACGTAGAAGGAAAAGTGAGTCTAGGCTTAGTTTCTAGAATAAGTACAAGTGATAGCGAAATGGAAGCTTATATCGCTAGTGTTAACCAAAAAGTTGATGAATTAGCATCACAAGTCTTAGCTACTAGTGACATCACCTTAAAAATCAAAGATGATGAAGGCATAAGAATTGTTAGAAGTAGAGAGACACCAATCGGTAATTTAGTTGCTGATAGTTATCGTTATTTTGGTGATACCGATATTGCTGTTGTTAATGGTGGAGGTATTCGTGCCGATTTAAATGAAGGAGAGTTGACATATAAATCCATAATGTCTATTCATCCGTTTGGTAATTCTCTTTGTGTCATTGAGGCAAGTGGCCAACAAATCTTAGACTATTTAGAATTTGTTAATCGCAAAGTTCAAAGCGAATATAAAGCTGATGGTGTTGCTATTGGTGAATTTGGTGGCTTCGCCAGTGTATCTGGACTGAGATTTAAAGTTGACACATCTATTGATTCATCTGTTGTTACCGATGAATATGGAGTCTTTATTAGCGTGGGTTCTAATAGACGTGTTAAGGATGTGGAAGTTTATGAAAATGGTGAATACGTAGCCATAAATCCTAATAAAACATACACTTTAGCATCACATAACTATCTATTGCTTGATGGTGGTGATGGTGCCAACATGTTTATGAGCAACACAATTCTAAAGAAAAATATAATGTTAGACTATGAAGTTGTAGTTAACTACATTGTTGAAGTCTTAGAAGGCCATCTAGCTGATAAATATTCAAGTGTAGAAGGAAGAATTGTTATTATATGAAACCGATCATAAAACGATTAGAACTAGATAAGAATAAACGGATAATTTGTGTATCTGATATTCATAATGAATTGGATCTTTTTCAAAGATTACTCGAAAAAGTTCGTTTTTGTGATAATGATTATCTTTTTATAATTGGTGATTTTTTAGAAAAAGGGCGGAGTTCTAAGAATTTAGATGCTCTTCATTTTATGATGGATCTTTCAAAGAAAGATAATGTTTTTCTAATCACAGGTAATTCAGATTATGTTTGGCCGATGATGAGTAAGACTAAGAGGCCACATCTCTATATTGATTTTCTTTTAAAAAGCGATAATAGCTTAGTTAATGAATTGTGTGAGTTGGATAAGATTGAAATCACTTGTGAAAGCAATTGCTATGAGCTGGCAGATAGATTATCAAAATCACATCCCATAGAATGGGAATTCCTTAATACGTTGCCTCAAATCATGGAAACAAATGACTATATTTTTGTCCATGGTGGCATATATCCTGATAAGCCAGATTATTGTGATAACTTTTATCAAGTTATGAAATTTGATAACTTTGAAGGCACAGGTTTTAAATTTGATAAATATGTCATTGTTGGTCACTGGCCGGTCTCTAATTATGCGACTGAAGTCATGTCTTTTAACCCACGTATCAATGAAAAGCAACATATTATATCCATTGATGGCGGCAATGTCTTAAAGACAAGCGGCCAATTGAATGCCTTAATTATCGATAATGGTAGATTTAGTTGGGATAGTGTAGATAATCTTAAAGAAGTAGAAGTTCTCAATGATTATACAACAACTAGTAATCTCACGCCTTTCAGTATCAATTGGAATACTGCTGAGATTAAGATTCTTAAAAGATATGATACTTATAGCCACGTCTATCACTATACGAGTAGACAAGAGTTAGACATTCCGAATGAATTTATTTTTGAAAAAGATGGAAAGACGATGAGTGATGATATCACTAATGTCCATCTCAATGTCAAAAAAGGTGATAAAGTCAAATTGATAGATATTGGTAAAGACTATTCTTTAGTTAAAAAAGACGGAATTTTAGGATGGGTAAAAAATACTGCTTTTATCAGTAGATAAAAAATGGTATGATTAATATGTCCTGAAGGGGAGTAGCTACTATATGACATTCGTCAACACGGAATAGTCCCGGATGCCATAGTCAAATAGTAATTGATAAGCAAGACCTTCGATTTCTTTTCGGAGTGCTTGTTTTTTATTTTAGGAGGTAAAACTATGTATCGCCAAAATGTCAATGAAATTGCCAAAGAATATGGCAGTGATTTAGAAAAAGGTCTTAGAGAAGATCAAGTTAAAGAACTGGCTTTAAAATATGGACCTAATGAACTAAGTAAAAAGAAGAAAGTCCCTTTAATTGTTAAATTCTTAGCACAGTTTACTGATGTTCTAATCATTATATTGTTAGTAGCAGCAGCTATTTCCTTTATTGTTGATACTTCCGAGTGGGTTGATAGTTTAATCATTTTAATTGTTGTTATGCTTAATGCCGTCTTAGGAGTAGTTCAAGAATCAAGGGCCGAGAAATCGCTTGAGGCCTTAGAAAAGATGAGTGCACCTAGTGCCAAAGTCATGAGAGATGGCGTTTTGAAGGTCATACCTTCAACGGAACTCGTTCCCGGTGATATTGTTATCTTAGAAGCTGGTGATTTAGTACCAGCAGATGGAAGATTAATAGAAGTCCATAATCTAAAAATAGATGAAAGTGCTTTAACAGGTGAATCGGTACCAGTTGATAAAATAAGTGAAGTTATTAATGAAGATAATCTAGCTTTGGGTGATCGTAAGAATCTCGCTTTTTCATCAACAGTTGTTACTTATGGTCGAGCCAAGATGATTGTTACTGCCATTGGTATGGAAAGCGAAGTTGGTAAGATTGCCGGGCTACTTATTAAGCAGAAGAATGAAAATACACCATTACAAAACCAATTAGCCAATGTTGGTAAGTGGTTAGGTATTATTTCAATTGCTATCTGTGTTATTGTCTTCTTCGCGGAATGGTTAACAGGTATGGCAGTTTTAGATGCCTTCAAGACTTCTGTTGCTTTAGCGGTTGCGGCTGTGCCAGAAGGCTTAGCGGCCGTTGTTACAATTGTTCTAGCCATTGGTGTCCAAAGAATGGTTAAGAACAATGCTATTATCCGTAAACTCCCAGCAGTTGAAACCTTGGGTTGTACCTCAATTGTTTGTAGCGATAAGACAGGAACTCTTACCCAGAATAAGATGACTGTTACCAAAGTGTTTGGCATCCATGATTATGAATTAAGCGATATCAGTACTCAGGAATTAAGAACAGATTTAAAGAAGATGTTAGCTTTCTTTGCTTTCTCAAGTGACGCGAAGAAGAGTGGCTCTGAATATATAGGTGATCCGACTGAAACCGCCTTAGTAGAAGCCAATGATCGCTTTGGTTTAGGTGAGGGTGCAGTTTTTAAAAGATTACATGAATTCCCCTTTGATTCCGATCGGAAGATGATGACAGTCATCGGTGAATATGAAGGCGAATTATATTCGATTACTAAAGGTGCTCCCGATATCGTCTTTGGTCATTGCGTGGAAGCAGATTTCAGTGGCGTAAACAAGGCCAATGATGCTATGGCAAGCCTAGCTTTAAGAGTTTTAGCAATCGGTTATAAGAAATTAGATAAAGTACCTGAAAATCCTGATATAAATGAATTCGAGAATGACCTTATTCCTATGGGTTTAGTCGGCATGATTGACCCACCAAGAGAAGAGGTTAAGGAAGCGATCAGAGTTGCCAAGAAAGCTGGCATTAGACCGATTATGATTACGGGTGATTATGTCGCGACTGCGGTTGCAATCGCTAAAGATTTAGGAATCATGGAAGAGGGTCAAGAAGCCATTTCTGGTGTTGAATTGAATGCGATGGATGAAGAGACATTTGCTAAGAATGTTGATAAATATAGTGTTTATGCGCGTGTCTCTCCTGAAAATAAAGTTGAGATTGTTGAAGCCTGGCAGAAGAAAGGCAAGATTGTCGCAATGACCGGTGATGGTGTGAATGACTCACCTGCTCTAAAAAAGGCCGATATCGGTTGTGCGATGGGTAAAAATGGTACAGAGGTTGCCAAAGGTGCCTCTTCAATGGTCTTACTAGATGATAACTTCGCGACTATTATCCTCGCAGTTAAAGAGGGTAGAGGTATTTATGACAATATTAAAAAGGTCATCAAGTTCCTCTTATCGAGTAATATCGGTGAGGTCTTAACAATCTTTGTTGCCTCTTTGATCGGTGTTATCTTCTTAGGTGAAGGAGCAATTTGGGGTGTACCACTACTACCTGTTCACCTATTGTTCGTTAATCTTATCACCGATACCCTACCAGCCTTTGCTTTAGGTCAGGAACCAGTCGATGAAAAGACAATGGATAATCCACCTCGTCCGAAGGACGAAGGCGTGTTTAGTAACGGCTTTGGCTTAACCCTTGCTTGGCAAGGAATCGTCGTCGGTATTCTTGCGTTAGCCTCCTTTGCTATCGGTTGCAATTTATCAGTTGGTGGTGTTGAACCCAGTTTAGAAGCTGGTCAAACCATGGCTTTCATTACTTTGTCCGCCACTCAATTATTCCATTGCTTCAACTGCAAATCGAAGACCGAAACTGTCTTCTCTAAGAAATTATTCAATAACAAATATTTATGGGGAGCATTCTTTGCTGGCGTTGGCATTATGATGCTTGTAGTCTATGTTCCTTTCCTTGGTAATATCTTTAACTTAATCAATCTCGACTTGGTTCACGAATTAATTGCCTTTGGCTTAGCCTTTGTCATTATCATCGCGGTTGAGATTGTGAAAATCTTTGTTAGATTAAGAAACAAATCTAAATAACACTTTCTAATGTTGCTCCTAAATCAGCGTGGATAACGATATCCGCATAATAATCATATGGCGTTTCTTCGAAATTGATGATTGCTAAAGTAGATTTAGGATTCCGGTAACGAATAAAACTCGCGGCCGGGTAGACATTTAGGGAAGTGCCGCCTACTATAACTAAGTCCGCTTCTTCAATAGCTTCTATTGCGAGGCGGATATTTTTTTGATCTAAAGATTCTTCGTATAAGACAACATCGGGTTTAATCGGTCCGCCGCAGTTCTCACATCTTGGAACGCCTTTCATCTTTAAAATATCATCTAAGCCATAGAACGCATGGCAATTTTCACAGTAATTGCGTAAAACAGATCCGTGTAATTCAATGACTTTCTTGCTACCTGCCAGTTGGTGAAGACCATCGATGTTTTGGGTGACAACAGTGATGTCATAACCCAATTCTTCAAGTTTGGACAAAGCAAGATGGGCTTTATTGGGCTTGGCACTAGGATAAAGCATCTTTTTCTTATAGAAATCAAAGAAAGTCTCGCGGTGATATTCATAATAAGAATGCGAAAGCATAACCTCATATGGGACACCATATTCTGATTTAATAGAATAGATGCCTTCTTTACCTCTAAAGTCAGGAATGCCTGAGGCAGTTGAAACACCAGCACCACCAAAAAACACAATTTTATGGGCCCGTTTAACCTTATCTTTTAACAATTCAATTTCGTTCATTATCCTCACCTCTTAACTAAATTATAAAGAATTCTTGATGGCGAGAGAACAAAAATTAATACTTTTTATAAAAAACGAGTGTTTTTTAAAGCCTATATTAGTATAATAAAAACAAAGAAGAGGAGATACTTATTATGATACCAGAAGGAATTGGAAGTCAGTTAGTGACTTACCTACTGCTAGGCTTTGCAGTATTTTTTATCATTTTTGGCTTAATGGGTTTAATCGATGGATTGCGTAAATCAGTCTATCGGGTTATCACATTTGCCGTCTATCTCGTGATCATTGTCGCTTTTGCGAATGTCTTCACGAAAATCATCTTTAATATGAATGTGGCGCAATATCTTGCTCAACTAAATGCGCCTGATTGGTTAACTGGTAACACCGTTACCGAATTAATAACTTCAGCCTTGACGCATGCGATAGGAGAGGCTGCAGTAACTGAAGAGGTAGTAAACTTCATTATTGCTATCGCTTCGGTTGTAACTAGATTCATTTATCTATTCTTAATGGTCTTCGTGGTTTACTTTGTCTATTGGTTAATCACATGGATCATTTGGTTAATCTTCTTCAAACCCAAGAAAAAGAAAGCTAAAGAGGGTGAAGAAGCAAAACCATATAAGAAACGCCGTTTATGGGGGGCTTTAGTAACTGGTGCGAAAGGCATGCTTATCTACTTTGTCTTTATCACCATTCTAATTACCGGACCACTATCCATCATTCCCGACTTCTTAACGGAAGATACATCCACTAATACCGAGGAACTTGCGGAGAGTGGAGATGTCGATTCGATGATGAATAGTCCTGAAGCTAAGGAAGTTATCGCTTTCATCAACTCCTATAAATCAAGTGTCTTCTATAAAGTTGCTGGGGGAGATAATAAAAACTCCATCAACAGTTTAATCAATGACTTTATCTGGCGTGGTAGCTATGGTGGCTACGACATCAAGGTTAGAGAAGAACTCGCTAACCTCGCTGGTGTTGCCGATAAAATCTATAATGTCTATAAAATTTTCAATCAAGCAACTGATGCTGATAGCATCACCATCAATGATGAGACATTGGAAAGCCTCAATGATGTTTTAGTTGCTTTATCCGATTCGGAATTTATCACCTCCGTCTTATCAGTTGGTATTCAACTTGCTGTTAATATGGATGAAATCAAATCCCAACTTCCAGAAGATTTAGATTTAACCAAATTAACAGAAATCACCTGGGCAGAGGACTTAAAGACCTTAGGCCAAGTCTTCTTAGATCTCAAAGATGTTGGTGATATCGCTCCTTTCATCAGTGGTAAGGGTAATCTAAGCGATATCGAAGGTGAAGGAATCGAAAAGGTTTTCACAACCTTAAGTAGCATTACCTTCATCACTAAGTCAATGGATATCTTAGTTGACTATGCCTTAACTCTTGATGAAGTCAAAGAAAAAGTTGGTCAATTAGAACTCGATCTCGATAATATTGTTTGGGAAAACGAAATCAAGAACTTAGGTAAGGTTGCCTCATCTATTCTTGATATCGGTATTTCTTCCTTCGATGATATTAATGGCGTCGGTGTCATTGATAAGATTAACCTCGATGGAACCAAGAATCTTGTTAAAAACATCTTCGCTTCCGAATTCATCGACCAAGTCTTCCCTGGACTTATGAAGAATGTTGTCTATAAGGAAGTCTTAGATGATAACACCCGTGATCTCTTCGATTTCGATGCCGTCAATGAAGCGGGCTGGGAAAACGAATTCATCACTTTAATCAATGTTGTTAAAGAAGCCAAAGGTGAAGGAACAACAGCGATGGATGTCATGCTGGAAAATGGCGAAGTCAACTTCGAAATCTTCAAGAACTTAAGAACAGCCACCTTGCTCAATTCCACCTTATTAAAGGATGCGGTTATCCAAACCTTGTTAAATGCCAGTGAAGGCAAAGGCTTCTTAGCCGATATGTCTGACTCGATTGTTATTCCAAATAGCCTCAAGCAAAGAGATGCTGCTGGTTGGATTACTTACCGTTATAAATGTGTCACCGCCTATGGCACCCATGTTATCGATGATACCATCTCACAAGCTGAATATGCGGCTTTAGAAGATGCTAATAAACCAAACTGGGAACGTTATGCCAGCGAAGGTGAACTCTATAACTTCATCGATGCTGCTAAAGGTGCCATCAGTGAACTCAATATCGGTAGTATTAGTGAATTACCAGATGGTGATAGTGGCTTCATCGATTTATTCTCCTCAATCTCTGATGAGACCATTAATGGTATCAATAACTCCAAGATCTTAAATGGTATGATTACCAAGATTTTAATCAATTTATCCAGTGATAGCATGGCTGATGTCATCGTAATTCCAGCGTCTGCTTTAGTGACTGAAGACGGTATCCAAATGTTATCAATTGAAAATAATGAATTAGGTAATATTATCGGTGGTATCCAAGCCTTTATGGCTATCGGTTTAGACTTCTCTGAACTCGATGGATTTAATATCTCCGATTTAGGTAAATTATTAGATCCCGCGACACCAACCGAATATATCTGTATAACAGCAACCGGTAGTTATGCTGTTAACGATAAGATTACCCCTGAAGTTTATAAAGAATTATCCAAAGAAGCTCAAGCTTGCTTCACCATCAATAAATACGATATCTTCGGTTATCAATGTGTAACAGCCTTTGGTGACTATGAACTCGGTGATGAAATCTCCGTTGAAACATATGAAGGTTTAAGTGCTGGTGATAAAGCTAACTTCGAACCTCTCTATACCAAACTTGATAAGATCCTCGCCTCCGATATCTTACAAGCCACCTTATCTAAGATGATTATTGAATTAGATAGTGGTTCCGGCGATTCGGTTTTAATCATCCCATCAAGTGTCACCACAATCATCCAAAAGAATGGTGGCGGCGACCAAAAGATTATTTTAAGAACTGAACTCAACCACTTGATCAAGGCCATCGATAGCTTAGATCTTGCGGATGGTTCCTTAGATCTCAATATCGGTGAATTAATTTCGAAACTAGTCAGTACCAATCCTGATGATCCAACTAAACTTGTTATCGATACAACCTTATTATCCGAAATTATGCGTTGTACCATCTCTGATAAGCTCCTCGATATGAGTGCGGAAGAAAATTCTGTTCTCATCATCCCAAGCACTGTTAAGGAAGCTTTTGGCGATGCCACTGGTATTACCACAACTGAACTTAAAAACTTAATCGTCTCTGTCGATGATTTACAATTCGATTTTGATAACTTCTCCAGTTTATCAATCGGTAGTTTAATCGAGACATTAGTTTCGGAAAATCCACATGATCCAACTAAGATTGTCCTAGATAGCACCTTAGATTCGGAAATCATGCGCTGTACCATCTCTAATAAATTATTAGATATGAGTGGTGAAGAAAACTCCATCTTAGTCGTTCCAAGCACTGTTAAAGAAACAGTTGGTGATGTGAACGGTATTACCAAGGTGGAACTTAAGAACTTAGTTATCGCGGTTGATGACCTCGATATTGACTTCGATAACTTCTCCAGTTTATCCATCCAAAGCTTAATTGAAAAACTAGTCGCGGAAGATCCTGCTGATCCAACCAAGATTGTTTTAGATAAGACCTTATCATCTTCGATTATGCACTGTACAATCTCCACCAAGTTATTAGATATGAGTGGTGAAGAGAACTCAGTCTTAGTCGTTCCTGATGCTGTCAAGGTTGCAGTTGGTACCACCACTGCTATCAACAAAGTTGAATTAAGAGATTTAGTTATCGCGGTTGATGACTTAGGTATCGAATTCGATAACTTTGCTAACTTATCCGTTGGTACTTTAATCGATACCTTAACCTCACCAGATCCTTCTGATCCAACTCAATTAGTAGTTGATAAGACTCTTGCTTCCGATATCATGCGTTACACCATCTCCGGTCGTATCATCAGCATGAGCCAAGAAGAGAATTCTATGATTGTTATCCCAAGTCCAGTTATCGATACAACTGATACCAACCACGATGCACTTACAACTGTTGAATTGAGATCACTTGTTGTCGCGATTGATGATATGGGCTTCGATTTTGATAACTTCTCTAGTATCGTTATCGGTACTCTCATCGATAACTTGATGGCCATCAATCCTGCTGATCCAACCAAACTTGTTGTTGATAGAACCTTGTTATCCGAGACCATGCGTTACACCATCTCTAAGAGATTATTAGAAATGACTGCTAGTGCGGGTTCAGCCATCGTCTTAACTGATGAAGCTAAAGATACAACTTACGATACAACTAAGACTGCTATCTATGGTGCCGAGTTAAGAGCAATGCTTGTTGCTACCCACGTTCTTGATATCGATTTCGAACATATGGATACCCTCAACTACATTGCTTTAATCAGCAACATGGAACTGGTAGAAGATTTCGACCAAAAGCATCAAACTAGATTAGAATTCACTTTAGAATCCTTAACCTATCAATGTACAATGTCAAAGGCTATTATTGATAACGCCAACTTGACAACACCAAACGATGTCTTAGATGCTGGTATTACGGAAAATGCGATTGCCGCTGTTGAATTAGAAGCTCTCATCCATGGTATTAATGCCTCAGGCATTATCCACGAAGGTGAGATTCAAAGCTTAGATAGTTCTAGCTTGTTAAGCGGTATGATTGCTGAAAGAGTAGCCTTAAGTGCTTCGTCCATCTTAAGAGCGACTATCACTTCACATATCCCAACTTCGGTTGTTAATATGCCTGCTGATAGTTATGATAATAAGACTGACATGGGAGATAATGCCATCAAGGTCTTAACTGCTATTGAAATTCAAGACTTCTTATTAGCCTTAAAGGCCATGCATATGACCCAAATCAGTGGAACCAACGTTGGTTTAGGTAACTTATTCAATACCCTCGAATCCAAGGAAATTGATGGAACCAACAAAGATATTACCTTCGTTGTCGAATCCAGAATTATCTGGGATACTATTTCTGATAAACTCAAGGGCTTCAGCGGTTTAACCTTTGAAGCGCCAACGGCCGGCTTTGAAATCGAATTCTTAGATGGAACCAAGGCCGCTTACGATGCTACCATCGTTGATCGTTATGGTCGTGATGAAGTTGTTGCTATCTTAAGAACATTCAATGCTATTATGGGTGTTACCGATGGCGATTCCTTCGAAATCACAACTGAACAACTAAAAGCTATCTACTCAACACCAGCCAAACGTGTCAGTGTTTCAACTGAATTAACTAACTCTGTTGTTATGACCTATAACTTAGCGAACATCCTTGAAGAAGCCATTAACGATGTCTTCCCAAGTACACCAAACGAATATGGTATTAGCAGTGGCTTAATCTTAAGTGCTCTTGCCAATGTCAATATCGTTGAATGGAGAGATTACTCCGGTGCTAGCGGACTTGAAACTCAAGTCTATGCTGAAACTGGTAAGACCCAATACCGCAATGGTAGTGTTGGTGAATATAGAGATAGTGCTGAATTATATAACTTGCTCTGTTCATTGGATCAATATGATGAATTTATGGGCAACGTAACTGCGAAAGATGCGAATGAGGGTAAGGTTCTAAGAGCCGCTATGATTTCCTTGAACAATTCTAAAGTTACTTGTGAAATCTTACCAACCTACTTCAATATCGCTTGGGATGGCATTCTTCATTATGGATACATTACTGTCCAAGTTGATGGTATGCCTTACAATACCTTTGATGGCGTCTATGGTGCCGTCTTCAATGAGACTTATGATGCTGATGATTTATACACTGCTGCTGAAATTGGTAAAGCGGCACTTGCTAACGTCAACATTATGAGAGTGGCGACAGACATGTTAGAACTAGATTCACTTGATGATTAGAGGTAGCAAATGAAAATGCCATTATATGTGATAACTAGTCAAGATATCATGATTATCATCGCCTTGGTATTAGGCGTAGTAACATTAATCCTTGTTTTACTCCTCCTTCTTCGCAAGAAGGAGGCAGTAGGCTTGGATGAGAATAAAATCAATCAAGCTTTAAAAGATAGTATCAATAAAGAGATGCTAGATTTAAATGAGCGCTTAAACCGGCGTTTAGAAGAAAATACGCGAAATCAAAATCAGACTATTGCCGATTTAAGAGTAAGCCTAAATAAAGAATTAGGTGAATTTAAGAATCGTTTAAATGAGGACTTAAATAAAGAATTTGATAAATTAGCCGATAGTGTTGATAAACGGATGACTGGAATTAATGAGAAAGTAGAAGAACGTCTAACTAAGGGCTTTGAATCTACTAATGAGACTTTTACGAATATCCAGAAATCAATGGCTGTTGTTGATAGGGCTCAAAATGAGATTGAAGTGCTTTCGAAAGAGATGTTATCCTTACAAGATCTATTAACAAACAATCAACAAAGAGGAGCCTTTGGTGAATACCAATTAGAGCAGATTCTCTATGCCACCTTCGGTGATAATCCATCTTTGTATGATTTACAACACGAGATAAAGAATCCTAAAGAAAAAGAAAAAGTCCGGGCGGACTCTATTATCTTTATGCCTAGTGGCAATATCTGTATCGATTCTAAATTCCCTTTCAGCAGTTATAAACGCTTCTTTGAAGAACATCTAAGCGATGAAGAAGAGATAGAACTAATCAAGAAACTAAAGGGTGAAGTTAAGAAACACATCGATGATATTTCCCGTAAATATATCGTCGCAGGTGAGACTGCCGATTTCGCAGTTATGTTCTTACCCAGTGATGGTTTATTAGCCTTCATCCATGCTCACTTACCAGAAAGCATTGATTATGCGAATACTAAAGGTGTTATCATCACCGCCCCAACAACCCTTATTCCTTTAATCGCTTCTTACCGGATTGTGAAAATCGATCACGTTAGGGCCGAACAAGCTAAAGTCATTACTAAAGAACTCAATAACTTAAAAGCTGATTTCTTGCGCTTTGGCAAGAGATGGGAGGGCTTATCTAATACCATTGATAAACTCTCTAGAGAAAGTGATGATGTTACCACAACGGTTAATAAATTAACAGTGAAATTTGATAAACTAAGCAATTCCGAAGTTGCCCTTTTAGAAGGAGAAGATGAAGATGCTTAAATTTATATCGTGGAATGTCAATGGCATAAGAGCATGTTTAAACAAGGGCTTCTTAGACTACTTTAAAGCGATGGATGCTGATTTCTTCTGTATCCAAGAAAGCAAATGCCAACCTGACCAAGTCTATCTTGATTTACCAGGTTATGAACAGTTTTGGAATAGTGCCCTTCGTAAAGGCTATTCCGGTACTGCCATCTTTACTAAACATCACCCCTTAAGTGTGGTTTTTGGGATTGATGGCGAAGAAAACGATGAGGGTAGAGTAATAACCCTTGAATATGATAATTTCTATCTCGTGACCTGCTATACTCCTAACTCTAAAGATGGTTTATTAAGGCTTGAATACCGTCAAGAATGGGAAGATATGTTTAGAGATTACTTAGTAAAACTAAGTAAGAGGAAAGGTGTTGTTCTCTGTGGGGATTTAAATGTCGCCCATCAACCTATCGATTTAAAGAATCCCGAAAGCAATACCAAGAACCCGGGTTTCACAATTGAAGAGAGAACCAAGTTTGGTCAATTATTAGAAGTTGGTTTTATCGATACTTTCCGTCATCTCTATCCCGATACCATTAAATACAGTTGGTGGTCCTATCGGGCGATGGCAAGACCTAAGGGTATAGGTTGGAGAATAGATTACTTTGTCCTGTCCCAATCTTTAAAAGACAAACTTCAAGATAGTATCATCTACGATGAAATTGAGGGAAGCGATCACTGCCCAGTCGGTCTTTATTTAGATATCTAACTTGTCAATTAAAGCGTTTTTTGTTAAAATGATAAACGCTTTAGTTTTGGGGGTGTAGCTCATCTGGGAGAGCGCCTCGTTCGCAACGAGGAGGTAGCGGGTTCGAGTCCCGTCATCTCCACCATGAAAGAAACCTCTTTTGTCTATCAAGGCAAGAGAGTTTTTTTGTTTTATGTTGGGGTAGAATATAGTATAATTAACTTAGCAAATCGGAGCTTGAGAAATAGCTACGGTATATCTAGGGAAAGCGGGATATAGAGATGAATATTTTTTTGAAAATGCTTACTTTATTATTGGAACTTCATACGCGGGAAAATCGACAATGGTTAAGAAATTGGCCGAAAAATACAACGGTATTGCCTGTGAAGAAAATTATCATGACAATTATTCCGGAATCCTTGATGCTAAAGAGTTCCCTTGCCTGACCTATACAAGAAATATTGAAGACTGGCATGACTTTATCAGAAGATCGACACAGGAATATAAGAATTGGATTGATGGCGTCAAAAAGGAATGTGAGATATTGGAACTCAGAATGTTACCTGAGATATGCAATCATGGTAAAAAGGTTTTTGTTGATACAAACATTAGTATTGAAACCTTAAAAAAGATAGCTCCTTTAAACCATGTCCTTGTGATGCTTGCTGATCCCAAGATACCATTACATAGGTTTTTTGATTGACCAGATCCAGAAAAACAGTTTTTGTATCAATTGATTATGGAAGAACCTGATTCTGAAAAGGCAATGGAAAACTACCGACAAGGCCTTGAATTGATCTGTTCTAAAGAAGAATATGATGAACTAGAAAAGTCGGGATTTAACGCGATTTATAGAGACGAAAACAGAACTATTGAAGAGACGGTCGCTTTAGCAGAAAAGGCACTAGGTCTGAAATAATATTAATGAGGTGATTTTATGTTAGAGGAAGTAAAGAATTATCAATTTAAACACAATAATCTCAAACTTGTTCCTATCACTACTGAAAACTATTGGGAGATAGGCTGGCTTGAACTTAAAAGAAAACAAAAAGACTTTGTTGGAGATAATTTTAAGTCGATGGCCTATGCCTATGCGACAGTGATGGAAGGCAAATATGCGAAAGCTTTTGGCATCTATGATGGAGATGAGGCTATCGGTTTTCTGTTAATTGGCCACAATTCCTATGATTTTGAGGGCTGTCCAGAAACAGTTAAACACAGCTATGATTTATGGCGGATTATGATAGATAAAGCTTATCAAAACAAAGGATATGGCCGAGATGCGACCAAATTAGCACTTGATTACATCTTAACTTTCCCCGATGGTGAGGAAGATATAATTACCACCAGTTATGTAGAAGGCAATGATGCTGCCAAGCATATCTATGAATCATTTGGCTTCAGGCCAAATGATGATAATTATGGTGATGAGATCACTTTGGTGCTCAAAGTAAAATAGGGGATGAGTATTATAAAACTAAAGAGAATTATATCTAGTATTTTATTGTTTATCTTTGTAGCAACTCTTTCTAGTTGCTTCTTTGGTAATAGTAAACCCGATGTCTATGCGCATAGTGAGGTAAAAGGGCAAAATGTTTTACAAAGCTTAATATTGAATCTTGATAGCAGCAGTAAGACTGTCAAAGTTAAATATGGGGATTATGAATCGCAATCCTGTAAAATAAACTTTTCAAAGAGCAACAAGGTCTTCGTTAGGGAGACTAAGAATGAGATAGGAATCACCAGTAAGTATGAGAACGAATATTACTTCTACGTAATAGAACTGAGCTCTACCGATAATCAAGTGATCACTTCTTTAATTAGAAACACGATTGACGCTTCAATAGAAGAGAAGACAGAAACCAATCAAGATGCAAAAAATATGGAAACGTATGCCGTAACAGGCGTTGGTTTATATATCGAACGCCATCTCTATAATGGTAAAGTTAGCACTAATACCAATGATTTATATGTCGCCTGTGCCATCTTAGAAAATGGATCCTATTATTACAATGGCGATTCCTCGTATCAATTGATGATGGTCTAGTATAATATAACCTAGGGAAAGGAAGAAAATAATATGGCAGAAAAGCAATTCGATTGTGTCATAGACACAAAGTCCAAAGAGGAGAGAAAACACCTTGTTGATTACATTACAAATAAAGATGGTATTGTTGTCTCAAATATTGATGATTTTGAAGGCTTCCAATATGTGGGGATAAATAGAGGAGCTTATAGCATCCTAGCAATAATCTCTCCAGATAACGTCAAGGATTATGAAGATATGCATTTCCCATCGGTTGATGAATATATCGCTTATAGCGATGGCAAACAATAAGTTCTGACTCGGTCAGAACTTTTTTAATAATCAATCCTTTGTCTTTGGTCTCTATTTAGATATCTAACTTGTCAATTAAAGCGTTTTTTGCTAGAATAGTAAGCGCTTTAGTTCTGGGGCTGTAGCTCACTTGGGAGAGCGCCTCGTTCGCAACGAGGAGGTAGCGGGTTCGAGTCCCGTCATCTCCACCAATAAAAAATGATAGAGGTTTTAAAACCTCTTTTTTGTTAGCAACAACCCGTTGCGTGACACTACACGATTATAAATGTATAATGATGCTAGAGGTGAAAAAGATGGAAACTAAAGATGTTTTATATGAATTAAGAACTAAAAAAGGTTTATCACAAGATGAATTAGCTGAAAAAGTATTTGTAACTAGACAAGCAGTATCACGTTGGGAAAATGGTGATACAGTTCCAAATACCGAAACATTAAAGCTATTATCAGATATATTCAATGTCTCAATTAATACATTATTAGGTTCTCCAAGAGAATTGATATGTCAATGTTGTGGTATGCCACTTAATGATGAAATAATAGGCCACGATAGTAATGGAAGCTTGAATGAAGATTATTGTAAATGGTGTTATGCTGATGGTACATACACATATAACGATATGGATTCACTTATAAGTGTTTGTATTCCACATATGGTTAAAGCAGGCTTTGAAGAAAATCAAGCTCGTGAATATATGAAACAGATGTTACCTAATTTAA